>ERZ761580.1-NODE-1-length-830414-cov-53.434449_pt1 | contig 830414 bp, 885 predicted proteins | sample MGYA00433097_ERZ761580 | MGnify/ENA primary metagenome ERZ761580 (study PRJEB28899, sample SAMN03785562) | bioreactor sludge metagenome | biome: EBPR Sludge; feature: EBPR Bioreactor; material: 0.22µm filtered reactor supernatant | place: Saint Lucia: Queensland... | reverse complement strand
TCAGCGGCGATTATACTGCCACAAGTGGGAAACTAGCACGGTGCCGAATTATAAAAAGAGCTTCCGAATAGGAAGCTCTTTTTCTCTTACTCCGTTTGGCGGCAAGATATACAGCGCTCTACGCAGGACCTCATTTCTTGGCTATTGACTTTTTATAATTCTTATGCTATCATTCTGTCAAATAACTATAGAACAAACATATGACCGAATTTCCTTCAGATAACAGTACCCACGAAATCGAACCTTCACCGAAAGAGCAGCTAGCTGAGCTTCTGGAGGGTATCGCGCCAAAAGACGACTACGAAGGACATGACCTTAGTGAACCTACTGACTTCAGACAGATGGAAAAGCATGCAAAGGAACATGAAAAAGTCATATATCCAAGTGATAATCCAAAGGAATCCATCACCATCCTCGCTGCATCGGGTCGCTGGAACGTAAGCCACCGTGTCGGCAGAAAAAATGATTTCTATTGGGTGAACCATGACGGTTCGGTATTGCCGTTACAGGCAAGCGACCTCGCCCACGCGCTTGAAATCGATACGAGCCGACCACCGCAGGAGGTAGATCAATACTTGCTTGACCTTATCCAAAATAGCTCAACCGAACGACCGGTCCATGCTAAGCGCTCCTTTGGCAAGGGTGTGTTGACCAGTGTTCTTGGGCGCAACAAATAAATAATGTCCTAAGTATAAATAAAAATCTCCGAACAGGAGGGGCTTTTTCTTGGCCAAAATGCTCATGGTAAAATAAGATGGATGAACATTACGGTAATACGGCGCAAGTTTACCGATTTCATAACACAAACACCGAAGAAATACATGATTCTTGCAGGGGTAGGCTTGGTCCTGGTCCTGTATACGTTAGTATTCGTTATACCAAAACAGGTTAATTTCAGCTATTCTGGTCAGAACTGCGTTAGTCACATCAGTCTATTTCCGCAGCTTCTAAAGCAAGAAAAAGCAGGATTCGAACTGTCTCACAAAGGTATCAAATCGGTCGGAAGTCTCGACGTGCTAGCCACTCAGGCGTGCTTTAAGGCGGTTGAGCCGCCGAAGCCGGGATTGAGCACCGTAGCCGAAGCACCGCTGGGCGTTATTTTTGGCCGCACGACTTACCATGTGACCGTTCCTGCCGCGCCGAAAGCAAATGCAACGGCGCTAAAATCGCCGGTTCCGGCGACCAAGCCGCTGACAATCAAGTTGTCGACGGGCGACCGTGTGTACACGTATTACTTAAAAGGCAATAATGACATTACAAGGTGTAAATCAACGAGCGATGGAGTGACGTGTGACCTTACGGAGCTACATTTCAAGCAGTCATCATCTTATGCAGTGGTGTTGGAGCGATGGTTTGATAATAAGCCAGTCGATACGCCGCTACGTACAACTGTTACCACACTGAAGGCGGTATCGATAACAAACGGCACATTAGTCGACAAGCAAATAGTGTACGACAAACCGACGAGCTTCATGTTTAATACCGATAAGCCGCTTCGGTCTACGGATGTCATCTTAGAAAACGCAAAAGACGGAAGCGCTATAAAAAACGTTACGGCAAAAGTCAGCGGTAAGACGCTAACGGTCTCATTGGATGAGCAATTAATCCGCGAGAGTTCTTACCGGCTTCACATCGCGTCACTTGAGGCAACAGATGGCAGCAACCTGATAGAACCGGTAACAGTAGGATTTACTGTTTCAGGGGGGCCGAAAGTCGCATCAGTCAATGTTGGCACTTCAATGGTCGACAGAAACGCGAATATAATCCTTACATTCGACCAAGCCGTCGGGGATGCGGCGACCGTAACAAAGTACGTTACGATCACCGGTATTCCTGCGGTGATCAGCAGGGTATCCGATAACCAAGTCGGTATCAAGCTCAAAGGTGCCGGTCTGTGTCAGCCGTTTTCCGTCACGGTTTCGAAGGGCTTTACGAGCAAATACATGGTGGCAGCGACGTCTGATTGGAAGTTTTCGGCGCGAACGATCTGCCACACGACAGGGGTATACGGCTATTCGGTGAAAGGGAGACCGCTCATCGCTTATTATTTCGGTTCATCCGGACCGGTTACGCTATACGCAGGAGCGATCCACGGTAACGAGGCTAGTTCCAGTACGCTGATGAAGTTGTGGATCGATGAACTTGAAGCGAACCCGACCAAGCTTGCAGGCCGACGCGTCGTCGTCGTTCCGACCATCAACCCTGACGGGCTCGTGGCCGAGACCCGTACAAACTCGCGCGGCGTCAATTTAAGCCGCAACTTTCCCACAAGTAACTGGACGAGTGATATCAATGATACTGACGGAAAGCATGCGGGCGGGGGAGGAACGGCTCCGCTGAGCGAACCGGAATCGAAAGCATTGGCCGTGCTGACGACCCAGTTGAGTCCGCGATTACTGTTATCATTTCATGCGGTCGGGAGCTTGGTGATCGGTGACCCCGGGGGACTTTCGGCGACCATGGCTGCTAAGTACTCGTCGATGGTCGGCTATCGCAACGCGACCGGTAGCAGCTCAACGACTTTCGACTACGATATTACCGGCGCGTACGAGGACTGGTCATACCGGAACATGGGAATTCAAAGCATGGTCATCGAACTGGGAAGTTACACCTATGCGAGCATAGGCTCTCATCGTCAGGCGCTCTGGGCAATGCTCCCGTAAGCCATGTATAGTAAGGTCATGCGAAAAATTGCTTTGGCTGGAAGTGTCGGACTAATAGGCGGCTTGATGCTCGTGTGTTCTCAGGTGGTAAGCGCCGAAGGTGCGGTAAATCCGGCTGATTATTCTTCCATGCGCGAAACAGTGTCAGAGGTAAAGCTACCTGATATCCCTCAACCCGACTGGTTGAAGCAGCAACTTGCGGCTGAAGCGGCCGCTGCTGCCGCGGCTCACCGGGCGGCAAATACCATGACCGTCACCTATGACGTCATGACTAAGGGCGCGGTCTATGCCAGCCTGAGCGAGTTCAAGTTACTCGCCAACCAGACGCTGAACGACCCGCGTGGCTGGTCGCGCATGAACGTCAAGTTCGTCGAAGTCGCCAGTGGTGGGAGGTTCACGTTGGTGTTGGCGGAAGCCAGCCAACTCCCGACATTCTCAAGCGGGTGTAGTAGTGACTACAGTTGTCGGGCCGGCCGGTATGTGATTATCAACCAGGACCGTTGGATGGGAGCGACGCCGAGCTGGAACGCGGCGGGCGGTTCAATCCGTGATTACCGCCATATGGTGGTGAACCACGAAACCGGTCACTGGCTGGGGCACGACCATCAAAGCTGTGGCGGGGCGGGCCAATTTGCGCCGGTCATGCAGCAGCAGTCGATGGATTTACAGGGGTGCAAATTCAATCCGTGGCCGCTAACGTCTGAACTGACATCGAGTCAGTTGGGTATCTGACCATGAAAACCTTCCTACTAGCACGTAAAAAATTGCTAATCGGCGTAATATTCGCCCTGATTCTCTTGTCGGTATGGGTTTGGTTCGCCGGCAACGCCCGTCAGCAAGCCAGTTTTCGCCGGACTGACGACCGAGTCAGCCAGGCTAAGCGACTCATCCCTACTATTATTGAAGGAAGTCGGACGAAGCGGTTGACCAGCCTCCGTGTACTGGCCGGTCTAAAAAAAGATGATACGTGCAAGGGTGATTGGTGGAACGACTGGCAGCAAACCGTACTACCGAATGCCAAGACAGGGGCCGAGCAGTGTCGGGCTAAGGAAAAGAAGTTGGCTAAGGTAGCCCAGGCTGCGGCAGACATCAATGACTACCTGACGGATGAATCAAAGGTAACAAAGCAAATCGGCACACTTAAGGTAGACGCAAGCGCCAGCGATTGGCCTGCAAGGGCAAAAACAGCTGCCGAGAGCGCTGCTAAGGCCATAAACAGTATTCGGGTCGTCTCGAGCGTTAAGCCGGTCCAGGCGGCTGCAAAAGCACGCACAGAGGCCATAATTACGGCCTGGAACGCCTTGGACACGGCTTCAAAGAAACAAGATAAAACAGCCTACCAGACTGCCGAAGCCCAACTTAAGCAGTCATACGCCGATTTGGCGGCAATCATCGACGTATCGGATGACGCGCTTCAGAAGCTGTTTAGCACGCTTACGACTGCAACCGACACCCTGTAACCCCTGTTAATTACAAAAAAACGACCCGTCTCGCAGAGCAGGTCGTTGTTTCACGTCTGAATCAGGTTTCTGGATCCAAACAGGTGCCTTAGTACGGGTGACAATTCGCAGTAATCACACGGACTGCTTCTAATATATAGCACCGTATGCATAAGTACAATACCTTTTAAAACATAAAAATGTATATGGTAAACGTTGACAAAAAGCCTATGCTATGCTAATATAATTTCATACACATCTCGTATGTGAGGTAATTGGAGGGCCGACCACTGTTAAGTGAGAGGCTCTTTTTAATAGAAGGGAGCCTAGAAATGGCTGGAACAGTAACTGGTGGCAAGAAAGCTGCCGCTAAGAACCTAGCAAAAGACCCTAACTTCTACGCGAAGATCGGTCGTAAAGGTGGACAGAACGGTAAGACCGGCGGTTTCGCCGCTAACCCTGAGCTGGCTCGCATTGCCGGTGCCAAGGGTGGTCGTATTTCTCGCCGCCGTAAAGCTAGCGACACCGTAAAAGCTGCCTAAATAGCTTTTACACTTTGAAAAACACCCCGCCCTAAGGGGTGTTTTTCTTTAGGTGATGCGATAGCGCCGTAAAGCGCAGGAGCGCGCCTCATTTACTTTCCAGGACCTTAGGCACGTGACACAGCGGTATTCACGTTTTTTAACCTGTAAACCATTTGATCCACAATGCGGACAGGTACTTCGTGAGTGCAACCAGTCGCGGTAGGTATCCATATCGTAGTGTAGAATGCTAGCCGGCACACGAACCCCGTAACGCTCAGCCATTTCAACCTTTGCGAGCTGCCAAGCGTCTCGTTCCATGGCGATAAGGTCGATGTCGCGGTCATACTTGGTGTGATTCAGTATGGCGTGGCTGACTTCGTGCAACAGATGGGCGTCGAAATAGGGGTCATCAATGTCATATACGACGGTACGGCTATCTGGTTGCCACTCGAAGTGTTGGCCGTTTTCAAAGGTTAGGTCGGCGAAATCTTCGCTTATACGTTCAAGCAGCGACGGAGTCGAGGGCATGATAGTAACATCCGTAAATGACGGCTTTTTCTAGGTGGGAGGCCTTAACGATCGTCGGGACGTAGTCGTCGTGCAGGTAGGCGCGAAGGATGTCCATGAGAGGGTCAATGAAGCGATCGAGGTAGGCGCCGACACCGCCACCGAAGACAACGATATCAGGCCGTAGGAACGGAGTGAGTGCTAGCAGGCCTTTGGCAAAATCGCTGGCAATCGCATTCCACGTCTCGGTATCTTCAATCTCGCTGGCAAGCTTGCCGTACCGTTCGTGGATCGCCTTTCCGGATGCAAATGATTCCCAAATTTGGTAGGCGCCGTCTCGTTCAAGCATAATTCGGCCACCTTCGGTTCGGCTTAACACCGGATCAATACGGCCTTTGACCGTAACGCCGGTTCCGATGCCGGTACCAACGGCCACGCAAAGGCATAAATCAGGAACTGTCTCTAAAGCACGGGCTTCTGCCAGGCCGGCTAAGTTCGCGTCGTTCTCGACGATGATAGGGCAGTCGAAGTGTGATCCAAGCAGGCTGCGGACATCGATATCGCGCCATGGCAGGTTTCCCGCCCATACCATGCGACCATCGACGATCGTACCGGGCAAAGCCACTGACAGACAGGTGATCGCCTGGCCGTCCATCAATTTGTCTATTGTCGTACTAAGCGTGGCAATATACTCCGCGATATCTTCCGGCGTCGGAAATTTTTCTTCGGCCACAACCTTACCTTCGGTGTCGAACACCGCTACAAGTGTCTTTGTGCCCCCCGTATCTACCGCAACGATCATAGTACTTTTCAGTGTAACAGACGGGGGCGGGAAGTTGTAATGCGTTGCCAAAGTTGATAAGCTATTGCATAAGATATAACTGCGGGAGAAACGTTATGCGAGGACGATACCAGGGTGGTGAGAATGGTTCATTAGCCGGCTTTATTATCGTCGGGGTGCTACTGGCGCTGGTACTGGTCGGTGGTATTTACGGATTGAATCGATACAATGCCCAGAAGGCGTCGGAAGAAACCACGGCCAGTCAGGACGATAAAAAGGCTGAGGACACATCGAAAAACAGCGACCAGGCCGCCAAAAAAGATGATGCAGATACCAGCACATCAAGTAGCTCGGATAAAACACAGCCTGATATCCCAACGGACAGCGACTCGTCAAAGAGCTCCACTGCTTCGAATCAGGGTGTCGAATCAAACGCTTTGCCACAAACAGGACCATCGGATGTCATGACGACCATGGTGACCATCGCGCTGCTGACATTCGCTGCCGCGCACTTCGTGCAGGCTCGCCGCGCTCTCTCCTAGACATTTTTCCTCTTATAGAGTACAATGACGCGTAGTCAGGGAGGCCGTTCCGACGACTCATGTAGGACGGACCCCAACTAATATCAATTAACGAAGGAGTCTTCTTAGACTTATGGCAAACGCCCTTACAATGGATGACCTGCTCGCACAAGAAAGCGGTGTCAAGCAACTGGTCGCCGGTGAAACCATCACCGGAACCGTATTATCAGTTAAAAAACACGAGGTTCTAGTTGACCTCGGCGCTCAAGGTGTTGGCTTGGTCCCACGCCGTGAAGTCGGTTTTGGAAAATCGTTGAACGTCGGTGATGAAGTTACCGCGAGTATCGTCGATTCCGAACTTGAAAACGGCTACAGCCTGCTGAGCCTTCGAAAAGCCGCTAAGGACCGCGGCTGGGAAGAAGTCATCGTTAAAGCCGAAGCCGGCGAAGTCATCGATATTACTCCATACGACGCTAACCGTGGTGGCCTATTGGTCGAATACGAAGGCGTTCGCGGGTTCCTACCGGTATCTCAACTGTCTGCCGAACACTACCCACGTGTCGGTTCAAGCGACAAAGACGAAATTTTGCAGCGCCTGAACGCGCTTATCGGCAAAGAAATGAAAGTCCGTATTTTGGATGCTGACCGCCGTGCTAACAAGCTGATTTTCAGCGAAAAAGAAGCCATTAAGGACGGCCTGGCAGAACGCTTCGCCAGCCTGAAGGTCGGTGACTCCGTGAAGGGTGTCGCCACCGGCGTAGTCGATTTCGGTGTCTTCGTGAACGTCGATGGTATCGAAGGCCTTGTTCACATCTCTGAAATTAGCTGGGAACGCGTGAACAACCCAAGCGATTACGTAAAGGTCGGTGACACGCTTGAAGCGAAGATCATCTCTATCGACAAAGACCGCTTGAGCCTTAGCATGAAGCAGCTCACCAAAGACCCATGGCTTGATGAAGTCGAAGCTATGAAGCCAGGTACAAAGGTTGAAGGTACGGTCACCCGTATTACACCGTTCGGTGCTTTCGTGCAGCTCAGCCCGGCCGTTGAAGCCCTGGTTCACATCTCTGAAATGGGTGCGACCGACGGTGTTGACCCTGAAAAGGTCTTCACGCTGAACGAGCGTAAAGAATTCACCGTTCTTGATGTCGATAAAGACAACCGCAAGATCTCACTCAGTCTCAAGAAAAAGTAATGAGTACCCCATAAGCCGCTCGGCGCGTCCGAGCAGAAAGGAAGCGCCGATATGGCAGATGCAATCGCCGACAGTCCAGAGAAAATCATCCAAGTCGCTGGTAGCATTACCGTCGGCGAACTTGCCGAACTGCTTAATCTGCCCGTCACGACGCTGATCGGTGAGCTGTTTAAGAACGGTATCATCGCCACAATCAACCAAAAGATCGACTTCGAAACGGCAACCATTATCGTCGAAGAACTCGGCCTTGACGTCACCCTTGAAAAGAAGGAAGTCGCTACCGGTCCGGTACGTGAAGAGCACAAGTTGTCCGACAAAGCCGTCGAACGACCGCCGATCGTGGCAGTGATGGGTCATGTTGACCACGGCAAGACATCACTTCTCGACGCGATTCTTGAAACGAAGACCGTCGAAGGCGAAGCCGGGGGTATTACGCAGCACATCAGTGCCTACCAGGTTACGAAAAACGACCGCAAAATCACCCTGCTCGACACTCCTGGTCACGAAGCTTTCGCGGCACTTCGCCAACACGGCGCGACGTTGACCGACGTGGTCATTATCGTCGTGGCTGCCGATGACGGCGTTAAACCACAAACCGTCGAAGCCATCCGTTTTGCCCGCGAAGCCAACGCCAAGATTGTTGTTGCCATCAATAAGATGGACAAAGAAACCGCCAATCCGCAACTGGTAAAGACACAGCTTGCTACCGAGCACGGCTTGAACCCCGAAGAATGGGGCGGTGACACGATTATGGTCGAAGTTTCAGCCAAGACCGGCCAAAACCTCGACAAACTGCTTGAAAGCGTGCTGCTTATCGCCGACCTCGAGGAGCTCAAGGCCGATGAGCACGTGCCAGCCGAAGGCTTGGTCATCGAGGCTCACACCGAAACCGGCCGTGGCTCGGTGGTCGGCTTATTAGTCGAACACGGTAAGCTCCACCCCGGTCAATACCTCGTAGCTGGAACATCCTACGGTAAGGTTCGTACCTTGCTAGATTTCGCTGGCAAAGCCATCAAAGAAGCCGGCCCAAGCACCCCTGTCACCGTGACCGGATTCAAAGATTTGCCACAGTTCGGCGACCAGTTCAACATCGTGAAGACTGAAAAAGAAGCCCGCCAGGCAACGGTTGCTAACCGGTTGGAGCGCGAACGCGAAGCCGCCGAAACGAATGTCACCTCGGCCGACATTCTGAAGCTTATGAGCCAAAAGCAGGAAGCCGCTGATTTTAACGTTATCGTCAAAGCCGACGTGCAGGGGTCGCTTACCTCTGTTATCGACAGTCTTCGCCTGATTGATACCCAAGGTGCTGTCAGTCTGCGTGTCGTTGGTTCAGGTGTCGGTAATATTTCTGAAAACGACGTACACCTGGCTGCGACCGAAGGGACGGTCATTTACGGCTTTAACGTTGAACTCCCGCCGGCCGTCAAGCGCCAAGCGGCGCGCGACAAGGTGGAAGTCCGGCTTTACAAGGTGATTTACGAACTGCTTGATAACGCCAAGGAAAGCATGGAAGCCTTGATCGCGCCGGAAGTCGTCGAAACGGAAGTCGGTACGCTTACCATCAAAGGTGTCTTTAGGACGCTCAAAGACGAAGTCATTTGTGGTGGTGAAGTAACGAGCGGTAAGATTACGCCGGGCCTTTCTGCCCGGGTCATCCGTGGCGACGAGCAACTCGCCGAAGTCGAGGTTACCAAGGTACAGCGCAACCAATCGGAAGTCAAAGACGTCCACGAAGGCGATATGTGTGGCCTTAGCCTTAAGACGAACAAGAAACTTATTCTTGAAATCGACGACAAGCTCGAATTCTTTAGCCGTGAACTGGTCAAGCGGACGCTGAAGTAACAAAAATCCCGCCAATCAGGCGGGATTTTTAATGAAGCGCTGAACTACTTTGCCGCGTCGTTAATGCCTTCGGCGTTTTCGGCAAGTTCACCTAGAATGATATCAACTTCGTCCTGCGTAATTTGTTCAAGTTCCGGTACGTTTGTCGTCAACCACTCGGCAAGCTGCTCGTCGCTGGCGTGCGCCTGAATATCAAGCATTTCTTTGAGCTGTTCGTCACTGAGCGACGCGGTGATTTCAGCACCGACACGTTCTTCAAGCTCTTGGTTTAGGTGATCGAGCAGGGCATCGATATCTTGGTTTTCTAGGTTAATGCCGGCTGTCTCAAGCAGATCGCGGGTAATAATCGGGTTCATAGGGTATCCTCGTTTAGCTGTTTCGTTTTAGTATAACCGTTTTTATTGTTCAGCCTATGAACGACGGGCGTCGATGGCCGCACGACCGATGGCACGGGTAGCGGCGACAGATGCACGGGTACGTTCGACTTTATCGGTCGCCTTATCTTTGGCGCTCAGCATCTTGTCACCGACGTAATCGGCACCGTTTTCAAGCTTAGCGAAGCCGCTCATCAAGGCGTCGCCGCTTTTGTCGTACGCTCTTCGAACTGATTCTTTGGTCGAAGACCAGCGCTGGCCCCAGCGTTCGCGCCGGGCTTGGCGGCGGGCAAGGGCAGCATTCTTACGAGCGACCAGCTTTTCTTTGATGCCTTCTTTTAGGCCAATCATCTTGTTACCTACGTAGTCGGCACCCTTGTCGAGTGATTCCATGCTTTTATCGATAGCACCATTGTACGTGTCTTTTATCTTTGTTCCGACGGCTTCAACGCCACGCTGTGCAGCCATGTCGACACGGTCGGCAACGTCTAATGCCTTTTCTGTGGCGATAGCCTTGACGCCGGCGCCAAGTTCACGGGTAGCACGAGCCGCACGAAGAGCTGCTCGGCCAAGGCTGCGCAGCTTGGTTTTGGCGTATTCCTTGGTATCGGTCAGTTTTTCAGATGCCGTGTCAGCTATGTCAGCGCTGCCGCGGAGCAAGTTACCAATACGGCTGGCGCTTTGGTCGACGCTGCTGGTAGCTGGGTCGGTTTCAGCGGCGGTTCCATCAAATTTCGCCTTAAGCTGATCGTAAATCGGGGATGATGCTTCAGTACCTACGACGGGTTCTACTGCATCTGTGCCGTTTAGTTCACGCAAAGTGGCAAGTTTACCATCGATATTCTCAACATGAATAGGGGCGGAAGGCGAGGATGTCTCGGCGCCGATAGGTGCAAACGGATCAGTTTCGGTGGCCGGAGCAGAAAGGTCACCAGGGGCGACTTCCCACTGGGCAGCGGCATCATTTGCTTCTTGAGAAGATTCTTGGCTACGGCGGGCTTCCGCGAGGCGGTCTGCGAGTGACATAGTGTTCTATTTCCTTGTTTGATTTTTGAAGTTTATGTGATTAAGATTAGCATAAGTATTATAAATTGTCAATGGAACATAAAAAATACCCCTGTTCGGGGCGAATACTTTTGTTGTCTCCCGCCGGGAGCGCTGGGGACCGAACTTCGGTTCCATACACTCCCGGACGGGAAGACATCACATCAGACGGTCGGGTTGAGCCGTCCCACCACGCGCCGGAAGCGCTCCGACCGCCAGCCGAGGAACCCGACGACGGCGAAGAGCACCAACAGCACCAGCACGATCACGGGGACCGTGACCTGACCGGTCAGGACTCCCCAGATGATGGGGAGCAGACCGGCCACCAGCTTGCCGAACACGGCGACGAGCAGGGCTCCGTAGTGGAACCAGTCGTCGATCCGGTCCGGGGCCAGCATGCCGGCGAGGAACAGGACGAGCGTCGTGAGGATCACGACGACGGCCGTCCAGCCGGGCAGGCCGGTGACCCAGCACGTGGCGGTGACCAGGCTGATGAAGACGGCGCCGAGCCCCAGGGGGCGAGCGGAGTTGTCCTCATCGGCGACCCAGTAGCTGAGCATGACCGCGGCGATGACGCCGACGATCGAAGCCCACAGGGGGATGAAGGTGATGGGGTACATCACTCCTCACCCCCGTCCTGGGCGCCCTGGTTCCGGCCGTGACCGGGGAGCCGGTCGCGCAGGCGGCGGCGCCCCTGGACGGGGGCCGGCTCCTGCATGCCGGGCACGACGTGGTCGTCGGGCTCGTGCACCACCGGGCCCGGGGTGGGGTCGGGCGCCGGCTGGCTGCCGGGCTCGACGTAGCCGAGGTCGACGGCCTGCTGGTGCCAGTGGTTGGCGCTCTGCTCCGCGGCCTCCTTGTCGGCGACGGCCTGGTCGAGCTCACCCTGAAGACGGGTGTTCTCGGCCTGAGCCGCCTCCTTGTCGGCGGTCGCGGTGCGGAGCTGAGCCTCGAGCTCGTCCACCCTCGTCTGGAGGGGGTTGGGCTGGTCGGCGTCCCGGTGGGCCTGGTCGAGCTCCCGCTGAAGGCGGGCGTTCTCGGCCTCGGCCTGGTCCAGGCGTGCCTGCAGGTTGGACGCGTGGCGCGCCTCGTCCCGCAGACGGTCCTGGCTGGCCGTCAGTGCCTGCACTTGTCCCTGGAGCTGCTGGACCTGCGCCTGGTTGGCGCCGTCCGTCTGCTGCTCCATCTGACCGATGCTGTCGACGATGCGGTCGCCGTGGATGGCGACGCCCTGAGCGAAGTGCTCGAGGAGTGTCGCCGCGGCGTTGCGGGCGTCGACGGGCTTGCTGTGCCGGCTGGCAGCCGACTCGGCGATGCCGATGAGGGCGCCGTGGGCGTCCGCGACGGCGTCGGTGTAGCGGGTGGTGGCCTGGTCGAGGCGGGACGTTGCCCGCGCCTCGACCAGCTTCCCGATGTTGATCTCGGGGAGCAGGGTGTCGTTGTCCGACATGGCGATTCTTCTTTCGTTCGATGGACGTGGAAGTGTGAAGTCACGGCCTTCCTTGAGGGGGAAACCGCCGATCCGACATTGCTGCAGCTCATGTCGGATAGGGAAGGCAGGCCGTCATACGGTCGGCCATCCCTACCCAACATATACGCTGTAATGGTACGTGGATTGATGAGATGTCAATGTACCTCAGTGAGTTCCCAAAAGACCTCGAACTTGATACGTTAAACATAATAGCATTTTATTGTAGATATGTCAAGTATATCCATAAGAATATTGACTTAATATACTATTTATGCTAAGATATTCCCAATAATTAATCGTTACCACGAAAGTTACCATAATCATGTCTGAAACCGCGCCACGCACCTCAACCGAATCATCGAGCCGATATCCGGTAATCGCGAACGCACCTGCGGCGCTTCAATTGGAATTCGTTGACGGATTAGTCGGGTACGACGCTCAACTGGCGGAACAGTTTACTCACGAGGACGATCAGAGCGATTACGAAGCCTATCGTGAACGGAAGGTTGACGAACTGCTGGCTGAAAACGGTATTGTTGACGGCGATGACGAAGAAGCCCACGCTCAGTATCTACTGGCCAAAGACATATATATGCAGGTGATTCAGTACGACGAGGACGAGTGGCTAGTCCGACAGGATGGCGCAGAGGTACCGCCCCGTAACTTGGTATTCCGCCGCATACTTGCCGAATACCCAACCGAATCGACACGTGGTCGCCATGTTGCTGATGGCGAAACCGCTGGTACGGATGAATCTGCCAATCAATCGGACACAGATACATCGGATGTGAATGATACTGAAGACGTGAACGGTACTGAGCCGTCTGTCGACATGGACGCTCTTCACGAAGAAGCGTTACTGGAAAATGCGCGTTTCGACGTCAATGGTGCCCGTGAGTCGTGGGCGACAGTATCCGCTAAACGACAGGGTCGTGCTTTCGGTAAAACCAAGGACCACGATGCCGTGCGCGACGATTATCATGCCAAAGTACAGGCGCTTGGAATCTTGGAACTTGAAGGCCGTATCAATCCTGAAGATGATGAGACGACCAAGAACGCGATCGTCATAGCTTACTTGTTTGAAGAGCAACGTCGTTTGCGTGAACTGACAACCGAGAAGCTGCAAGGTACAAAAGTAGGCAAGTTCGTGAAATTCATGAACAAAGGTAGTTTCGGTATGCGACTATTAAAAGGCTTTGGCGTCGGTGTCGCCGTTGGAGCAGGTGGTGCATTACTGCTTGGTGCCGCTGGTGCCGCTGCTGGAGCTGCCGTCGCGGTCGGTGCAAGTCGGTTTGTTAAGGGCTACGCTTCAAACGACCGTCACCGTGGCATGCAGACCGCCGAAGAATCGTTTATTGATGAGAATGGCGAAAATCTCGTTTATCTTGAAGAAAGTGACGGTGCTTCCGTCGCCGATAAAGTAAGTGCTGCCGCGCGCACATACAACGAAGACTTTGAACACGACACGAAGCAAGAGCAAGTGAAGCGTCGTAAGGCATTGGCCTGGGGTGTCGGATCTGTCGCCGTCGGTGCAGGTGTCGGTTACGGCCTAGCTCACAGCGGTGATGCCGTTAACGCGGTCAAGGACTGGTGGAACGGCCCGAATGCCAAAGACGTAACACCAGGCGGTGTTGACCAACAACCTGATATGGACCATGACGGTATTGCCGACCAGTTCGATCACGATCGTGATGGTGACGGTGTGCCAAACCGCTTTGATGACGCTCCGAATAACCCCGACGTCACTAACATCGGTCCGGATTGGTCAGACTTCAGTCAAGAAGCCCGTTTCGTTGAACCTGGCGAGGGTGGCTTCCAGACGTTGAAAGAAATGGGCATTCCTGAAAATAAGTGGGAATCAATCTGGCAAGATGCCGGTGAGAAGCTGCACGAAGAGGGTAAGACATACACCATGGATGATGGTCGTTGGGGCTGGGATCGTTCAATGCGTTTGACGGACCATGACCTGAACATTATTGCCCAGGCGGCCCAGCACAACGGCGTCAAGCTATAAGTATTCTCATTCCTTGCGTCGTTGAGGTACAATAGGGTAAACGACGTTAGATAAAGGACCGTTTTATGTTTCGACTGGATGAGCAATTTCTGAAGGACATCGGCCTCGACAGCCTGCCTGAAGAACAAAAGAAACCATTCCTGCAGCATATTTATAGCGAACTCGAACTTCGGGTTGGTACACGGCTGTCGGATGGGCTATCAGACGCCCAATTAGAGGAATTTGAAAAGATTATTGACCGCGACCAAGAGAAGGTCCAAGCCTGGCTTGCCGAGCACGCGCCAAACTATCAGTCCGAAGAAGCCTTCGGCAAATTACAGCAGGCGACCGGCCTCGAAGCCACCGACCCGCGATTAGTGGCTGAATTTACGGCGACCAAGTGGCTTGAAGTTAACCGACCGGACTACCGCGACGTCGTTGCGCAAGTGCTGGATGAGCTGAAGAGTGAAATCATCAGTAACCGGGACGCGATTCTAGGAGGCATGGGCGGTCAGGCACAGCCAGAACCGCAACCCCAGCAACCGGTAGCACCACCTGCCCAACCTGAAGACATGCCGTTACCACCGCAGAACAGCGGGGCACAGCCATCGGGCACTCCGGGTGACATGCCACAATACCCAACCAGGTAATAAAAAACCCGCCGACACGGCGGATTTTTTAGTCATCGCTATTTTAGATAGCCCTTTATGAATGCGCCGGCAGTCATCGTTTTGCCACTTGGCGCGATCAGTTCATCGATACTTAACACGCCGTCTTTGAAGGGTATATCAAGCGGAGACGTCTGGGTAGCCGAAAGATGCGCCTGAAGAATGATGATGTCTTGACCGGCTATGGTAAGACGAGCCCGCGGGAACGCTTTGTAGGCTCGGACCAGTCGCTCGGCTTGCTCTGCGGTATGCGCGGAAGGGTTCAGCTTGGCGTCTGCCTTCGTAATCAGCTGGCAGTAAGTGGCTTTCGACTCATCCTGCGGTGTCGGCTTGAGTGAGCCGTCAAATATCCTGGGAAGCGCCGCCATAAGTTCGGTGGCCGCTAGCGTCGCTAATTTTTGGCTGAGGTGCGGCGACGTCTCATATTTTGGTAAGTTGAATTCTACCTGGTGGTAGACGGGCCCAGCATCCATTTTAGCTGTCAGACTCATGATAGAAATACCGGTGGATTCGTCACCGTTCGCGATGGCGGATTCGATGGGGCTTGGGCCGCGATATTTCGGAAGGAGCGATGGGTGGATGTTGATGATGCCGAATGGGAACAGGTCGATCAGCTTTTGCGGTACGATGCGGCCGTACGCGACCAACACGCCCGCGTCGGCACCGTAGGCAGCCAGGGTATCGTATATATCCATCGGTCGCTCAGGCAAGTGGACGGGAATGTCGTACTGCTTGGCGAGTTCGGCGACTTCAAGTGGACGAGGCTTACGCGAACGCGTACCGGAGTCGTTCGCGACGACGGCTTTTATGTCGTACCCAGCATCGATAAGCGCCTGAAGTACCGGCGTCTCGGTATGGTCGAGTCCGCTGACGAGGCGCTCGTTACCGAAGAAAACCAGTTTACGACCAGAGTTCGACATTATCTTTTATATGCTCCTCATAGCCTAGCGGTTGGAGTTCGCCGTTGTCGTCGAGCCTGAAAAAAGCGTCAGGCTGGTCCTTGATGTGGTCGATAAAGACGATGCCGTTAGTGTGGTCGACCTCGTGCTGGACGACGCGAGCTAAAAAGCCTTCGGCGCGAAAACGGACTTCGTTGCCATCTTGATCGAGTGCTTTGACACGGATCTTGGTGTGGCGAGGCACACGGCCGTAGACATTCTTGACACTTAGGCAACCTTCGAAGTCACTGACAACCTCCCCTTCGTATTTGACGATTTCAGGGTTAATAAGCACCGTGAAATCACGGTCGGCTTTGTCCTCGAAGCTGCTCCGGACGATAACAACGCGTTCTAGCCGGTCTATCTGGACCGCGGCTAGCGCAGCCGAGATTTCGTGCGGTCGGGAATCTTCCCAGTCGAGCGCAGCCGAAGTCATGTCGTCAATCAGCTGCTTGGTCGAATCGTCCGGTACCTTTACGCGGCTGGATTTTTCACGTAGATGCGTATTAGGCAACGTTATGATGGCTTCTTTTTTCATTATGACCATTGTAACAGATTAGAGCAGGCTGATGGGGTCGAGTTCGAACTGCCATTTTGCTGGCGGCAGTTGACTGACGGCTTGCTGTAAATACGCGCGTTTTGGTGATTTCAGCACGAGCTGCCACCGATATTGGCCGCCGGCACGTTCATAAAATGCCGGAGTCGGGCCAAGAATCTGGACGTCGGACGGCAACGAACGCTTTAGTTGTTCGGCCAGTGCCTTGGCGTTACGGATAGCGGCCGCCTCGGTCTTGTAGGCGCACTGAAGTTTTAGCAAGTAGGTGAACGGAGGGAAGTGACTACGGCGGCGTTGTTCCACCGCCAGGGCATAGAACCCGGCATAGTCTTGTTTAAGTCCGAGCGTAATGACGGGGTGGGTAGGTTGATAGCTCTGCACGATGACGTTTGTATCGTGCGGGCGTCGACCGACGCGACCAATGACCTGTGCGAGTAGCTGGAAGGTTCTTTCGGCCGAACCGTAGTCGGGTAAACTGAGGCCTGCATCTGCCTGCACGACCGCGACGGTATGGAGCTTAGGGAGGTCAAGTCCTTTCGCGATAACCTGCGTGCCGATGATGACATCAATGGATCCGTCGTGAAGCTCCTTGTATCGCTGTTCAACCGTCTGGTCGCTCGCGGTGTCGCCGTCAAATCGAGCGATGGTAAGTTTAGGGTATAGCCTTTTTAATTCGCTCTCGATCAGCTTGGTGCCGATACCTTTATGAATGATACTGGCATGACCACACTGCGGGCAGCTCGTGGGGACATGTGAAGTGAAATTGCATATATGACAGCGCAGTTCGTGCGCGTCAGCATGAAGTGTAAGTGGCACGAAGCAGTTTGGACAACCAGCTTGCCAGCCGCAATTCTCGCATAACGTTGTCGGGGCACTGCCACGGCGGTTATGAAACACCAGTACCTGCTTTCCTGAACCGGTATCCTGTTCGATTTGTGCGAGTACAGCGTCGGATAAAAATCGATGTCGCTTGAAATGTGTTCGTTTGGTCATATCGATAAGTCGAACACTCGGCTTGTACGCATTTTTTATGGCGAGGTGCTCCATTGCGACAATGGGACGGCCGGTCGATTTCGCCAAATAGTAATCGACGATCGATGGCGTCGCGCTACCGAGCACGAGCTTAGCCTTGGATTGTTCAGTTAAGAAATGGGCGGCTCGCAAAGCATGATATCGAGGTGACTGCTCCTGCTTATAGCTTGGCTCGTGAGCTTCGTCGATAACGATAAGCCCCAAAGACCGTACCGGTAGGAACAGGGCCGAACGTGGCCCTATGATGACTTGCGGAGTATCAGTCATAAGCACGGTACGCCAAACCGCATGCCGTTCAGCTTCGGTCTGCCGGGAATGAGTAAGTACGACGTCCTTAAAATGAGACGAAAATTCCGCGACGACCTGCGAGGTAAGGGATATTTCGGGTACCAGTACTACGGCGGATTTACCATCCGCGAGCGCTTGTTTGACAAGTTCTATGTACACCGCGGTCTTTCCAGAACCGGTAATACCGTGAAGTATGACGGTGCCAGAGCCAGCGTTGTTAATGTCGCCCAGTGCATTCTGCTGATCGGAGTTGAGTACAATATGTGTTCGTTTATAATTATCAACAGATGAAAAGGTGGCTTTCACGCGTCGATTCTTGTGTAGTCCGCTCGGCAACAATGTTTGAAGTACGACGGCCAGCGGGGTCATGTAATAACCACTCAACCATTCGGCCAGTTGAACATATTCCTTCGGCAATGGACGGTCTTCCAGCACCTGTTCGACTGGTTTTACTACATAGTTTGGAGTGTGTTGAACAGCTTTAAGGACAAGTCCGTTCATGAGTTTTTTGCCAACACTGACACGTACCAACTGGCCAATTTCAAGCGGGTGCTCTGAAGCATACGTAAACGAATCGGCGCCGCTACGGACGATCTGTGTCGGAGCCACCTCGTAATACTTCATGCCTACGATTATAGAGTACTTACAAAAAGAAGCTCATACGAGTCGAAGCGAGCCGCTTCTAATTATTTGTTACACTAAACATATGTATTTTGAATCGCGTGCCGATGCTGGTGCGAAGCTGGCGGCACGGCTACTCGAAAAGTACCGGTATGAAAACTGTGCCGTCGTCGCCTTATCTGACGGCGCGGTATTGGTCGGTGAACAAATCGCGGCCGCATTGCACTGTGTTCTGACCATGTTATTGATTGAAGACATTGAAGTGCCCGGCGAGTCTATGAGCTTCGGGGGTGTGTCTGAAAGTGGTGCCTTCACGTATAACGGCATGTTCTCGGTGGGTGAAATCGAGGAGTACACATCCGAATTCCACGGTTACCTTGATGAGAAGAAACGCGAGGCGTTCCAAGAAATCAACCGCTTACTTGGTGACGGCGGGCTGATTGACAAAAGCCTGCTATTGGATCGAACGGTCATCTTGGTTGCTGACGGTATAGATAACGGTGCGTCGATTGACGTTGCCATGGACTTTTTGAAGCCTATCCGAACGCAGCGGATTGTCGTCGCGACACCAGTGGCGTCAGTGCCGGCAGTCGACAAGCTGCACGTCACGGCGGACGAAATTCACATTCTTGATGTGAAAGAGAATTACATGGGAACGAACCATTACTATACCGATAATACGGTCCCGTCGCATGAGGATACGATCGCCAAGATCAACCAGATCGTCTTGAACTGGCAATAGAAACGTATGAATTGTTCCACGCCAAACCGCTTCACGCCTATTTGTCCTTTGCTCCTGGCAGGAACAAATGGGTTGCGCTTCGCCTTTAGTTTGGTTTTGTAACAATTCATACGTTTCTTGCAGCTTAGGCTTGAGTATCGTTGTAAGATTGTGCTACGATAGTAAGTACTAAACCCAACAAGTTCTAATTAAATAGCTGTGGCAGGAGAGTATGTTAGACGTTTTTATTACTAGTCGAGTGCGCCGAAAAATCGTAGTAGTCTATGCGAAGTATCCTGATTTCCATACCCATGTCCGCGGCCTCGCCAAGTTAATAAAAGAAGACCCGGGCAACATTCAGCGTGAGCTGAAGCGGCTTGAGAAAGTCGGTTTTCTGACGAGTGAGAAGCAGGGGAATACCAAGATTTATTCTACGAACAAGCAGTTCCCAATCTTTAAAGAACTCCAAAGCATCGTCATTAAAAGCCAGCAGCACCAGACGGCACGTACCAAGCGCGCATCGACTGACATCTCTCCAGTTTAGTAAGCGCGAGTATGAGAAAATAAAGGCATGAGCGCTCATGCATTGTTTGAAAAGATTCTTATTTCACGTGGACTGAAGACCCAGGCGCAGCGCGACGCGTTCTTGAATCCGAGTTACGATACTAAGCATGATCCATTTTTACTGCCGGATATGAAGGCGGCGGTCGACCGATTGAAAGTCGCAAGGGAAAAACAAGAGCACATTACGATTTACGGCGACTACGACATTGACGGTCTTACGGCTACGGCGGTGCTGTTAGATGCGTTTTCGTCGTTCGGCTTTAAACAAGTCGACGCCTTTATTCCCAACCGGTTCGTCGAAGGGTACGGGCTGACGGTCGACGCGATAGAGCGAATAGCCTCTACCGGCTCGAGCCTTATTGTGACTGTCGACTGTGGCAGCCTAAGCTTTGAGCCGATCCAACGTGCGAATGAGCTTGGCGTCAATATCATCGTGACGGATCATCATAACGTGGCCGACGAGCAGCCGCCAGCGGTTGCGGTCATTAATCCTAAGCGCACTGATCATTCGTATCCATTCATCGACCTCGCCGGTGTCGGTGTGGCTTTCAAGTTAGTCCAAGCGCTTCAGACTGAGCTGGAGGGGCTTGAAGCTGGCCAGGAAAAGTGGCTGCTTGATTTGGTCGCGCTTGGCACGGTGTGCGACGTGGTGACGTTGGTCGACGAAAACCGAGCGAACGTATTTTGGGGATTAAAGGTCCTGAGTAAAACCAGACGACCAGGCTTAAAAGCACTTATGGCGGTGGCACGGGTCGAACCGCACAAAGTGAATTCCCGCAGTCTGGGATTTGCGCTCGGGCCACGTATGAACGCCGCAGGCAGGCTTGAAACGGCGCAGATTGCCCTTGATATGCTGACCGCGACCGACCCGACGATAGCGTTCGAAAAGGCACAGGAACTCGACGCCCTGAATTCGGCAAGGCGGGCGGAGCAGGACCAAATTTATAAAGAAGCAGTGCAACAGGCGGAACTCTATAAGCACGACGACGTGCTCGTCGTGAGCTCTCCGGACTGGAACCACGGCATTGTCGGCATCGTGGCGGCGAAACTACTCGAAAAGTTTAAGAAACCGACATTCGTACTGCAAGAAATTGGCGAAGAGTCGAAAGGCTCGGCCCGGAGTTACGGTGATTTCAGCGCGGCCGAAGCCATTAAAAGCGCGAGCGATATCGTCACGAAAGGCGGGGGGCATAAATTGGCAGCCGGTGTAACCCTACCAACCAAAAATATTCAGGCATTTAGGGAACGAGTGAATAAGCATTACCTTGATCAAAAGCTCGAAAATCAGGCCGATTTGTTGCTGCCAAAAGCGGACGTTGTCGCCGAATTGATTCATGTGACCGAAGACTTAGTAAGTATGCTTGAAACGTTGGAGCCATTTGGCAACGGCAATACCCAACCGGTTTTACGAAGTGAGGCGCTTGAAGTGTTGCATGTTAGAAAAATGGGGGCGGATTCGCAGCATGTGAAGCTGGAGAGTCAGGCTTACGACGGGACTGTTTTACATCTCCTAGCATTTAATGCACCCAAGGAATTTTTTGTTGAACCCGGTACGAAAATATCGGCCTGGTATCAGCCCGATATTAACGAATGGATGGGGCGGCGGAATGTCGAAGGCCGACTGCTTCACCTGACCATTGAATCTAGCTAACTTGCTATTTCAGTAACATGAAATAGACAATTGCGCCGACTACTGCGCCGACGACGACCAGAGCCACACCTGCGACGACCAGGCCTTTTTTAGATTTCGCTTCAGGTGCGGGCGCAACCACGGGTTCAGCGACGGCTGGCGCGGCTTGTGGTGCCGGTTCTGACTCGACCGATATGTTTTCAACGACAGGAGCAGAATCGGGAGCGGGTGTTGGGTTGCTCGGCTTGCTTGTAGGGGTAGGAGTAGTGTCCGGTTGTTCGTTCTGGGGCTGGTTTTGATCGGGATTCATTATGAATTCTCCTTATGGTTAAGTTACGGTGATTATACAACAGTTTTGGATTAATTGTCACCACCGTACCCCAAGGTGTTGATAAGCCACGTCCAATCTGTTACCATAGGGTCTATATGGTACAAGTCACACGTAAAGACGAGCGCGAAGCAAACGAAAACGTTATTCGCCGCTTCAACCGCAAGGTATTGCAGAGCGGTGTGTTAAGCACTGCCAAAGCAAGCATGCGGTTCAGCAAACCTATCAGCAAAACCGAACGACGCAACAAGGCGATCATCCGTAAAGCCCGCAAGGCTGACAAGATGGCCAAAATGCGCCTTGGAGTACGCTAGTTGGCTCTCGCTGAAACAATCCAAAACGATTTGAAAGCCGCTTTGTTAAGCGGCGATCGTTTTAAAGGGGACGTTTTGCGCAGCCTGAAGGCGGCGATATTGAACGAAGAAGTAGCCTTAGGTAAGCGTGATACCGGCTTGCCTGACGAAGAGATTGAGAAAATCGTGGCGAAGGAAGTCAAAAAACGTCAGGAAAGCGTCCGGCTATACGAAGAAAACGACCGACCGGAGCTCGCCGCGACCGAAAAAGAAGAAATCGCTGTGCTGGAAACATATTTGCCTAAGCAGCTGAGCGAAGCGGAAGTTACTGACATCGTGACGCAGACAATCGATGAGATGGGCGCGACAGGTATGCAGTCGATGGGGCTTGTCATCAAGGCCGTCAAAGATAAAGTCGGTAATACCGCCGACGGCGCCATGGTCGCGAGAGTCGTTAAGAACAAACTACCTAACTGATACAATAAGAAGCATATGATTATATTCTTTGGACCGACCGGCGCCGGAAAAAGTGTGCAAGGTCAAATGATCGCTGCCAGGCATGATTGGGACTGGCTTTCGACCGGACAATTGCTGCGTGACAGCAACGACCCGACAATCATACAAATATTGAAATCAGGTGACCTGGTGAGCGATGGCGTAACGTATGATGTCTTTCATAAGGCGATTCAAGAGGCGAAAGACGAGGGGTTCTCGAACGTCATCGTCGATGGATTCCCCCGTACCAAGGCGCAGGCAGAGTGGCTGTCGAAGTACATGGACATGAACGGCGACAAGATAGATCTTGTCATCGTGCTTGAAGTCCCGGAATCGGAAATCATGAAGCGACTCGAACTTCGCGGTCGCATGGAAGACACGCCGGAAACGATTGCGAAACGTATGGCGATTTACCGACAGAAGATGTACCCGGTGCTTGGGTTGTTCGCCGAGCAGCACATTAAGATCGTCCATATCGATGGTACCGGTACGGTGGGCGAAGTCCACGACAAAATCCAGGCAGAGATAGAAGCCAGCGGATTAGGGTCATAATGACGCAGCCGAAAAAAAGTCCTGAACAAATTCAGGCAATGCGCGAAGGTGGCCGTATACTCGCGACAATTTTTGATGGCCTCCGTAAACAACTCAAGCCTGGCATGACCGGAATAGAGGCCGATGCGTGGGTGGATAGCGAAATAAAACGGCACGGAGCCGAAGCTACCTACAAGACTGCCGAAGTCGGATTTCCGGCTGCTATCTGTATTAGCGTCAACGACGCTATTGTGCATGGCGTGCCAACCGACGAGCCTTTTAAGACCGGTGATATCGTCGGGTTCGACCTCGTCATTACCTACAAAGGTATGAAGACTGATTCAGCATTTACTGCCGTGATTGGTGATGAACCTGGTGGCGCGGTCAAACATCTGCTTAAGAACACCGAGCGGAGCCTGTATGCCGGCATCGACGCCATCAAAGGCGAGGGAACGCACATCGGCGATATTTCGGCAGCCGTTGAAAAAGTGCTGACGGACGCTAATCTTGGAATCGTGAAAGAATTGGTCGGACACGGTGTCGGCACAAGTATGCATATGCCTCCGGAAGTACCGAACTATGGAACGGCTGGAACCGGACCGACGCTCAGGGTGGGTGACACGATTGCGATCGAACCGATGGCGACGCTTGGCGACGGACGGGTGAAGGGACCTTTGGACGACGACTGGACGTACGCGAGCCGAGACGGAAGCCTAACGGCACACTTTGAACACACCGTGCTCATCACCGAAACCGGTGCTGACATTCTAACTACTTTATAGTTTTTGGCACCAATGCTACAATCAAGCTTATGCAAGAAAACTCTCGATATGCCGTAGGGATTGACATCGGTACGTCTACCATCCGGTGCGTCGTGGGACATATCGATGGCGAAGGTGGAAACCCGACCATCGTCGGTGTCGGCTCAGCGCCGAACGCCGGCATGCGAAAGGGTGTCGTGGCCAATCTTAGCGGTCCGGCAGCGGCAATCGACACCGCTCTAGGTGAAGCCGAGCGGATGAGCGGCTATCAGGTAGACTACGCGACCATCAGTATCAATGGTTCGCACATCGTCAGTGTCAAAGCCGACGGCATGATAGCAGTGGGCGCTATGGATCACGAGGTCAACCGTGACGACCTGCTTAGGATCGAAGACGTTGCGACCGTTGGAAAAGTTCCGGCCAACCGCGAAATCCTTGAGGTCGTGCCGCATAGCTACCGTCTGGATGGACAAGATAATATTAAGGACCCGCTCGGTATGACCGGAACCCGGCTTGAAATCCGTGCCAACGTAGTATCGGCGCTTGCGCCGCACCTGCATAACCTGCAAAAAACGGCTGAAATGGCCAAGGTAGACGCGCACACTATCATACCAAGCGTACTGGCTGGTGCTAAGGCGGTACTTAAAGAACAGCAGATTGAGAATGGTGTCGCCGTGATTGATATGGGCGCCACAACTACTGGGGTCGCAGTGTTTGAAGAGGGTGACTTACAATACGTTGGCGTCGTACCAGCCGGCGGCGCGAACATTACGAACGACCTCGCAATCGGCCTCAAGACTGACCCCGAAGTCGCTGAAAAGGTAAAAGTCGGCCATGCTATCGCTACCGGCCGAGGCTCTGTCGAAGGTATCAGTATCAAAGACGGCGAAGAAATCCATACGTTCAGTACGGCGGATATCGACGAGATCGTCGAAGCAAGGCTTGAAGAAATTTTTGAAGCAGTACAGGGCGAGCTGAAAAAAGCCGGCCGTGCCGGACAGCTGCCAAGCGGCGTCGTGCTCATTGGCGGCGGCGCTAACATGAAAAAAATCGCCGATTTCGCCAAAGAAAAACTTGGCCTTGCCGCCCGTGTCGGTCATGCTGCGGGGCTAGGAGGGGCAGTCGAAAACATTGAACAACCCGAGTATGCAGTCGCTTGCGGACTTATGCTCGTAGATGGTGGGAATATTTCTGATAACAGGGGTAAAAATGGTGCTCATTCGGCTGGTCGCGGTTCAAAGGCCGCCAAAGATTCCCTGAAAAAAGCGAGCAATGGCGCTCGAAAATTCCTTGGCCGATTCAAGGTTTAATATTCTTGTTCAAGGGTGATATACTTGGAATGAGCAAACATTTTGAATAGGGAAAATGAAAGATTTTCAGTAGGAAAGTGGGTAGTGATTAATGCCTGAAGTCAAACCAAGCGAAATACAGACATTTGCCAGCATAAAAGTAGTTGGTGTTGGTGGCGCCGGAGGCTCGGCCGTCAACCGCATGAAAGACGCGGGACTTCAGGGAGTCCAGTTCATAGCTATGAACACGGACGCGCAGGCGCTTCATAACTCGAAAGCGGATGTAAAGATTCACCTCGGTAAGGACGCTACCGGCGGACTTGGAGCCGGTGCTGATCCTGCGGTCGGCGAGCAGGCGGCCATGGAGTCACGGGAAGACATCAAGGGTGCACTTGAAGGCGCCGACATGGTCTTCGTAACCATCGGTGCCGGTGGTGGGACCGGTTCTGGAGCCGGTCATATCGTGGCCGAAGTTGCCCGTGAACTTGGAATACTTGTGGTCGGTGTTGCCACTAAACCGTTTAGCTTTGAGGGCGAAAAACGCCGTGTGAATGCCGATTGGGCCGTCGCGCAGCTTGGCCGTCAGGTTGACACCATGATTACCATTCCAAACGACAGACTCCTTCAGACGATAGACCGACGTACGCCACTGCTTGAAACGTTTAAGATCGCCGATGACGTGCTACGCCAGGGTGTGCAGGGCATTTCGGAGCTGATTACGGAGCACGGACTGATTAACCTGGACTTCGCCGACGTAAAAGCTATTATGAGCAACGCGGGTTCGGCTCTTATGGGTATTGGTCGCGCCAGCGGTGATGACCGTGCGTCTCAAGCCGCTCAGCAAGCCATTGAAAGTCCGCTTATCGAAGTCAGTATCGACGGCGCCAAGGGCGTGCTATTTAATGTCACCGGTGGCTACGACATGAGCATGAGCGAAATCCAGGAAGCGGCCGAAATCATTACTTCTGCAGTATCTCCGGACGCCAACATTATCTTCGGGGCTACTCTTAAACCTGAACTGGAAGACGAACTGATTATCACCGTCATCGCGACCGGTTTTGACAGCGCTTACTTTGAAGAGCAGGCAGCGAACATGAGCATGCCGAACCCTTCGGAAGCGAAACCCGGCGTGACAGGAACGGAAGTCGACGAGAAAATGGTCGAATCGGTTAATCTTGAACTCGACAAAGAAGACCCGGCAGCATCATTCGCCGACGACACGCCGGCAACTGATATCTGGAACCAACCGGAAGAAGACGAGGACGACACGCCTGCATTCTTGCGCCGTCGCAAAAAGAAGAACAACGATAAGGAATAGGAGGCTTGTAGTCTATGCCAGCCCCGCTGAACATCGGTGACAGCCGCGTCCTGGAGTCGCGAGAGGTTGGTGATGGCAAAACCATCCGCCGCCGCCGTGAGACACCTGATGGACGCCGTTTTACGACCTATGAGCGGATAGAAAAGCCGAACCTGGCCGTGATTAAAAAAGATGGCTCGCGAGAACTGTTCGATCGCGACAAGCTGGCCAGTGCCATTAAGCAGTCCGTAGGAAAATTCTTTTCAAGCGAAGTCGAAGTCGAAGAAATCGTAACCGACGTTGAAGATGCGATTTATAACATTGGCGATAGTGAAGTATTTTCTAAACAGATCGGCGCCATGGTGCTCGACAAGCTTGAGGAGCGCAACCAGGTGGCGTATGTGCGATTCGCTAGCGTCTTCCATGATTTCAAGACGCTCGATGACTTCGTCGAGATACTCGCTAAGCGCCAGAAGAAAAAATAATGAAGGCCGTTATTATTTATAGACCGGAAAGTGACCACGCCCGCGCGGTCGAGGATTATCTGCGAGATTTCTCGAGACAGACCGGGCGCGAACTTGAAACCATGGACCCAGACACCTCGGATGGTGCCGAATTATGCCGAGTCTACGATATCGTTGAATACCCCAGCGTCATCGCGTTATCTGATGACGGCCAGTTGCAGAATAACTGGCGCGGTCTGCCACTACCAACTATTTCCGAGCTAAGTTACTATACATAATATGAAACGATTTATCGACTTTTTCCGACACGAAGACAAAAAATTACGCGATAACCGCTGGATTTTCGCCAGCATGCTCGTCGGGTCGATACTAAGCCTGATAGCTTCGTTCGTGCTTAGCCAAGAGGCGATCCAATTGGCCAAAAATCCCGACGCGCCACTGTCATGCAGCGTGAATATCGTGCTGAACTGCGCGACGGTCGCGAACCATCCGACGGCATCGATGTTCGGATTCCCGAACAGCTTCCTTGGGATGATGGCCGAGCCTGTCGTGATTACCGTGGCGATCGCCGGTCTGGCTGGCATTAGGTTTCCACGGAAGTTCTTGTACGCCGCTGAAATCGGGTATACGATCGGGCTGCTTTACGCTCTGCTTCTGTTCGGTATCAGCTTCTTTGTCATTCAGGCGCTATGCCCGTGGTGCCTGTTGGTCACGCTCACGACTATCCTGGTGTGGTTTGCGATGACCCGGTATAACATTCGCGAAAATAATTTGTATTTACCCAAAAAACTCCAAGCAAAGCTGCATGCGTACGTTGAAAAAGATTACGACAAGCTCGTCATGTTCGGATTAATCGTCGCGCTAATCGTCGCGATCCTGGTGAAATACGGCGATGGTATTTTTGTCTAAAATTTCTAAGGTAAGTAACCAAACGGCCGCGTTAATCGTATTCGTTGCTTGGTATTTGTCGGCGGCAGTCACGACACTCTTCGTTACCGGGTTTTTTCAGAGGATAGCGCTGCTAATGACCTGGATGTTCGCCTATGTACTGGTGTTCATGACAGCCGCTTTCATCGTGTCTTGGAAGCTTAAACGCACCGACATCGTTGACATCGCATGGGGGCCGGCATTCGTCGTTGCCGCGGTCGCAAGCTTTCTGATGAACAGCTACGACCTTCCTATCGGTTTGAACGTACAGACGCTTGTGACCGTCTTGGTTATCCTATGGGCGGCTCGGTTAAGCTACGCCATGTGGGGACGAATCAGGAATCACTCCGAAGACAAGCGCTACCAGCAACTTCGCCGCACCTGGAAGGGCAACCTGGCGCTTAATACCTACCTCCGCATTTTTGTCGTCCAAGGGCTGCTGGCAACGGTCATTTCTATCGCCGTCATCCACATAAACACTTCGCTTCCGACACCGCTCGATACGTTCGCGTACGGCGGCCTGGCCATCTGGCTTATCGGTTTTCTGTTTGAAGCAGTCGGTGATTTGCAGCTGAAACGGTTTCTGGCGAATCCAAAGAATAAAGGCAAGCTGATGACCGAGGGGCTCTGGAAGTACACTCGCCATCCGAACTACTTTGGCGAAGCAACCATGTGGCTCGGTATTTTCATTATCGCGCTCTCGACGCCGTACGGCTGGGTCGCCGTCATCGCGCCGGTGCTCATCATGTACCTGCTTCTGTTCGTGTCAGGCGTGCCGCTTACGGAAAAATCATTTGAATCCAAGCCGGGCTGGCAAGCATACAAAAAACGCACCAGCAAGTTCGTGCCGCTGCCACCGAACCCTGAATGATTCGTGTGATATTGAATCTCCCGCCCCTTAGCGGTACAATCTAAGTAATCCGCCGAGAGGCTATCAACCTCGAATTCATTCGAATGCGGAGCGGGAAGAACCGCCCTTACGGCTTAGTAGACCCCGCCGCGAACGCTGCGACAAAGCGATCAAATAAGTGCTAAGAGTCCTTTCTTAGAAACCGGATGGTACCTCCCGCATAGGGATCCGGTGTCGAAGAAGGGATTTTTAATTGGAGAAAATATGACAGAACAATACGTACCACCATCCGACCCAGAACGCGAACGAGCCCAGGCATTCGTGAATGTCGTCGAACAATACCTACCGGATGACAAAGAGTTCATCTTGGATATGGATGAGGAAGAAGCGCTGGGTTACGTGTACGGTATGTTGATTGAAATGGGTGAAGACCCGGACGTAGTGCTCCGCGAATTCGGTGTGACAGAGGAGGGTGATGATGAAGTTTAAATCAGGCACGCGACGTCGGGCGATCGAATACGAAAAGGATTGGGTGCAGCGCTGGAAAGCTGACCGTACGTTCGAAAAGTCGGTCGAAAACCGTCCGAAAGACAATTCCTATGTATTCTACGACGGCCCGCCGTTCATTTCCGGCGTGCCACATCACGGAACTCTGCTGAGTTCTATCGTCAAAGACGCGGTTCCACGCTACCAAACCATGAAGGGCAAGCGCGTTGAGCGCGTATGGGGTTGGGATTGCCACGGACTTCCCGCCGAACGTTTTACCGAAAAGAAGCTTGGTATCCACTCGCGCCAGGAAGTCCTGGAATATGGCATTGAAAAGTACATCAATGCCACCCGCGCCAACATGGTGCAGACCAGCAGCGAATGGGAAGATGTCGTCGACCGTATCGGCCGCTGGGTCGAATTCAAGGGCGCGTACAAGACCATGGACAAAGATTACATGGAGTCTATTTGGTGGGCGTTCAAGACACTGTACGAAAAGGGCAAGATTTACGAAGGCGAAAAGGTGCTCATGTACTGCACGCTCGACGGCACGCCGCTTAGTAAAGCCGAAGTCACTATGGACGCCGGCGCTTATCAAGATGTGACCGAACCAAGCGTGTTCGTGAAGTTCAAGCTCGAGGACGGCCGTAACCTGCTGGCCTGGACCACGACGCCATGGACCCTACCGGCCAACACGGCACTTGCGGTTAACAAGGGCGTGACGTACGTTGAAGTCGAGCTAGACGGCGAAACATATGTCGTCGCCAAGCCATTGGTTGAAAAGACATTTACCGACGAAAAACATCAGCCACTCGACTTTAAAGTCGGGAAGTCATTCAAAGGCGAGCAGTTGGTTGGTTTGTCTTACGAACCGCTGTTCGCTGATCGCGGCAAGAATGCTCATAAAGTCTGGCATGCTGACTATGTAGAAACTGAGGCTGGAACCGGTATCGTCCACCTGGCACCCACCTACGGTGAGGAAGACTTTGAGCTCGCCAAAAAAGAAAAGTTCCCGGCCGTGCATGTTATCGATGAGAACGGATTCTTCACCGAAGGTGACTGGAAGGGCCACAACGTCTGGGAGATTAACAAGCAAATCGCTAAAGACCTGAAAGAGCGCGGCGTCGTTTGGAAGATCGACTACGTCACGCACAGCTACCCGCACTGTCACCGCTGCGGCACCAAGCTGATGTACCGTGCACACCCAAGTTGGTTCATGGACATCGACGGCCAGCGCGAAAAAATGCTTAAAAAGAACGAGAACATCAATTGGTTTCCAGGTCATGTCAAACACGGTCGCTTCGAAAAAACCGTCGAGCAGGCTCCGGACTGGAATATCAGCCGTGACCGTTTTTGGGCGACCGCCATGCCGGTATGGAAGACCGAAAGCGGCAAGACGCGCATCGTCGGCAGCTACGCCGAACTGAAAGAGCTGTCAGGCGTCGAGCTCGACGATTACCACCGCCCATGGATCGACGACGTGAAATTTACCATCGACGGGGAAGAGTATACCCGGATCGACAAGGTCATGGACAGCTGGTTCGAAGCCGGCTCCATGCCGTTCGCCCAGTTCCATTACCCGTTTGAAAACAAAGAGAAGTTCGAAGAAAACTTCCCGGGCGACTTTATCGTCGAATATATCGGCCAGGTCCGCGCTTGGTTCTACTACATGCACGCCATGGCCGTGGCACTGTTCGGTGAAAACTCGTTCAAGAACGTCATCGTGACAGGAAACGTCGCCGGAAATGACGGCCGCAAAATGAGTAAGAGCTACGGCAACTATACAGACCCCAACGAGCTGATGGATAAGTTCTCGGCCGATAGCCTTCGGTTCCTGCTGCTTTCAAGCCCGCTCTTAAACGGCGAAGACTTTTCGCTGCAGGACAAAGAAGTCGGCGACGTCGCGCGTAAGCTCGGCATGATTTGGAACATGTACGACTTCTTTACTATGTACGCCGAAGTCGATGGCTGGGAATTTGATGGTGAGCTGAAAGACCCACTAGAAGACGCGACGAATCCGCTCGACATCTGGATTATCAGCCGGGTACACCAGCTGGTTGGTGAAGTCGAAGCACATATGGACAAATACGATATTCCGAACGCGCTCGACCCGATACTGCCGTTCCTGGACGATGCTTCAAACTGGTACGTCCGCCGTTCACGCCGCCGATTCTGGAAGAGCGAAGACGACGGTGACAAAGACATGGCATATCGCACGCTCCACTACGTGTTGGTCCGCTTAGCGTACGTTCTCGCACCGTTCACACCGTTCCTCGCCGAAGAGCTGTACCAGAACCTGACAGGTGACAAAGAATCGATCCACCTGAAGGATTGGCTGCCAAAAGGCCAGATTAACGAGCTGGTCATGAACGATATGGATACGGTTCGAGAATACGTGAACCAAGGCCTCAGCCTGCGCGCCAAAGCCGGCCTGAAAGTCCGCCAGCCGCTTGCCAGCGTGAGCGTACCGGCACTCGGCGAACATGTCGAATTCGAGCCGATTCTCCGCGACGAACTGAATGTCAAAGAAGTGAAAGTAAGTGCCGAAGTAGCTATAGACGAGAAACTTACGCCGGAACTCAAACGCGAAGGCCTCATGCGCGAAGTCATTCGCCACGTCCAATCGGCCCGAAAAGCCGCCGGTTTGAACGTCGACGACCGCATAGCGTTGTCGCTCAGTTCCGAAGACGACGAACTGGTAAATGCCATCAACGAACACGAGCAGACCATCATGGACGAAACGCTTGCCACGCAAATGGTAGAGCATGATCTGTCGTTTGCTCAGTCGGTCAAGGTCGAAGGCAGCGACCTGGTCATCTCGCTCGAAAAAGTCTAGCCTGCTACCATAGTTATATGACAAAAAATAAAAAGCCGGTCATTGGTATCGTGCCTTCTTTTGACGAGGGCATAAACATTCCGGCTGGTGGAGACATTAAGCGCATATATCTTCGCGAAGAGTATATGCGACATATTGCCGAAGTCGGCGCGATACCGATTATCGTGCACCCCAACATGACCATGGACGATATTGTTGCCATGTGTGATGGAGTCGTCATTTCAGGTGGGGGAGACATTGATCCGGAATCGTACGGTCAAAAACCATTACCCGAAGCCAGTTTTTTTGAAGTCGAACGTAATCATGAAATCTTAAAGACGATTCGGTTCGAAGAACCACGCAGCCGGTTTGAGTGGGAAACGCTACTAATAGAAGCTTGCGACAAGGCAAAGTTGCCGATTCTTGGCATTTGTTATGGCATGCAGCGTTTGAATGTGCATTATGGCGGTACACTTATCCAGGATATCCCATTCCAACGTCCCGATAACATCGGTCATGATGTCACCGCACACGACGTCACTCTTACAAGTAAGTTCCTCAGTATGGAAAAAGGTTCATATATCATCGCGTCGCGCCACCATCAGGCGATTGATATGTTAGCAGACGGGTTTACGGTCGTCGCGACCGCGCCAGATGGCATTATCGAAGCAATGAAGGGGTATGGACACTTCGGCATGCAGTGGCACCCTGAGTCGGACTCAACTGGTATCCATGTCTACCGCGCATTCGTTGAGCACTGTGTAGCACAGAAAAATGAGAAATAGCTGAAAATCCTATTGACGCTACGGAACCATAAGCGTATACCTAAGGTAATACTTCGGGTCAAAGACAAACACAACTGAACATGACATGAGGTACGCCCTTTTCTAGGAACAGGAAAGAAGAGCGTATCTTGCGAGCGAGGACAACGAGGAGGGAACCATGACCCTACAGACCCGCGAAGGAGCAATCGATGAGGTGATCTCACAGGTCAGAACGGCCAACGGCCGGAAGCTGACCCAGCGACTTCGCCCCGACGAGGTACGGTCGTACCTCGGAGACCTCTGCAGCCTGCTGCAGTGCCACTTCCTCGACCTTCCCGTCCAGCTGGCGGACATCGCCCTGCGTGACGGAGGAACGTCGAGAGCCGAGCTGGTAGACGAGCTCATCCAGATGCGCGTCCACCCCATGGTCGCCGCCTGAAAGGAGGCCGCTGCAAGACAACTTCATACTGGCCGCCCCCAGGCCGGCCTGTTTCGCCCCAAGGGCCCCTTCTCCGTATGAGTGAGAAGGGGCCCTGAAACACGTTTGGGCATATTGACTTTTAATACCGTTTATGCTATTATGAATGTATAAAGGTATAAACAAAAACATGTCATTATTCCACCACCAACTCAGTTTCGCTCCTGTCGACCCAATGGCAGACGGCTTAGGCGACGATATTTCAGCCGAGCAGCGTGAAGAAGAACATTTTGAACTTCAGGAACAACTAGATGGACGCTTGGCCGACGAATGGGAAGAAATCCTGAACGATGCCCGTAAAGACCCGGACTTCAACTTTGTCAGTGAAGAGTAAACTATACATTGTATAGTAGATTATGATATTATTCTGACATGAGCAGAATTATCATCGACACTAGGGAATCATTCGAATATGAATCTAGCCACGTCAAAGGCGCTATTAACATACCGCCGCAAAAATTCATGCAGCCGAACTTGCCAAAAGAGCTGGAAGCGGTAAGTAAAGATGACGAAATAATCGTTTATTGCCGCAGTGGGCAGCGTTCGAACACTGTCGGGCAAATCCTGCGTTCGCATGGATTTACGAACATCGTGAACGGTATTAACGAGCACCATGTCGCCAAAATGCTGAAAGCAGCCGCATGACAGAACTGACTGATGAGTTGTTTGACCAGCTCATCACAAGGGCGATGGATGAGCTGCCGCAAGAATATATACGCGGTCTGCAGAATGTTGCTATCGTCATGGCAGATGAACCCGACGAACAGCAGCGTGAAAAGCTAAAGCTCGGGCATGGCAACTTGCTACTTGGCTTGTACGAAGGCGTGCCCCTTACGCGCCGGACTGGCAACGAACCTGGGCTGCTGCCCGACAAAATCACGTTGTTCAAAAACCCGATTCTTATGGTCAGTCGCGACGAAACCGCCCTATTTGAGCAGATAAAGCGGACATTATGGCACGAAATTGCCCATTATTACGGTCTCGACCACGATCGGATTGACCACTTGGAACGACGCCCAAAGCCGTAAAAACGGGCAGGCAGGTAAGCATTAGCGTATAATAGGGGCAGAGCACTAATCATTTCGATATGAAATAAAGATGGAGTGACGGAGCAAATACGGGTGAGGATAGCGCGAGGTAACCACCGAAAGACAGCATGGCGATACGCACGAGTATTTGTCATGGTCGCTGTCACGGCAACCGCCTCACTGTGGCTCCACAAATCCCTTGTCCCGACAGTCGCGGCCGAACCGGATAAGGTGCCGGCTGAAGAACAGGCGCCTCTGGCCGACCAACAACCGACACAGACCTTACTGCAGACTGGCGAACCGCAGTCCACGACTGCGGCTGAGACGAAGCCGGCTGATACGATACTGCGATGGACACCGACCGGCGTAGGGGACGTACAGGATATGTATGATATCCGCGTCGCGACCGACCCGACGGTTGACCCTGCTAAGGGCGAGCTCACGACAGCTATGGTAAAAACAGTCGACGGGTTAGTTTCGGCAGAATTTGACGCTCGGGACTTACCGGAAGGTGTATATTACTGGCAAGTTCGGTCGTGTTCGGCCGCGCTGCCATCTGCCTGTCATGATTGGTCGGCGGTCTGGACTTTACGTGTCGACGCGACTGTACCGGTTGCCCCGACGGTTGAATTCACGAGTGAGACCTATAGTCAGACGGTTTCGTTCGCGGGTACGGCCGAAGCAGCTACGACGGTAAGTGTCACGGTGGGCGACAAAACATGTACGGCAACCGCCGGCGAAAATGGCGCGTGGAGCTGTACGTTCGACGGCGATTTTGAGTACGGCGATTACACCGCGACGGTCCGTACGGCCGATACGGCAAAAAACGTAAGTCCGGACGTTCTGTTGGACTTCAATGTTAAGGAGCTGTTTGTCGCCCCTGTCATAACGCAGGCAGAGCTTCCGCCGGTACTCGACATCGTACCTGTTGACGAAACGCCGGAAAACAAAGTGGAGCAAAAACCCGTTACTGCGGTCATTGACGTCGTAAACACAGGGACTGCCACCGACCAAGATATATCGACACCTACCGTCGCCATCAAACCGTTATCGACCGACGGAGGCATTATCCAATCGAGTGAGAACGGATGGCAGATTTTTGGTCTGCCGTGGTTCTTGTGGGCTGGAAGCGGCGCCGGACTAGCAGGAGCATTCTGGGCCTTTGGCGTGCCGGTTCCGCGCCGCCTGACCGCTATGTTCAGTCTGTAATAACTCCTGAAAATACCGGAATTCCCGTAAGTGCTATACTTGTGATAGCATAACCGGTAAATTTCATGCCTTCGACGAAATATAAAAGTAAAAACAGGGGTATCCACAAAAAAGCCGCGCGCGGCTTGCTCCATACGCTCATACCTCATAAGGGAAACGGATACCGCCCTCACTTAATCAGACCGCTCGGACTCCTGCTCGTGCTCGCGGCCGTTTTAGCGCTGCAGTTTCTGGCCATCACCCCGAAAGTCGGTTCGGTCAAAGGCGCCGCGACCGACTTTTCGCGTCAGTCGTTACTAGATGAGACCAACAAAGTACGGGAAAGCAGCGGCGCCCCACTGTTGAATTTGAATGACAAGCTTAACTCCGCTGCGGGCTTGAAGGCACGCGACATTCTTGTGCGTCAGTATTGGGCGCACGTCGCACCGGACGGTACGACGCCTTGGTATTGGTTCCGCGAGGTGAACTATCGGTACGACTTTGCCGCCGAAAACTTAGCAAAGGGCTTCCAGACACCGTTGGGAGTCGTAGCTGCGTGGATGGATTTCGAGGAGCATCGGAACAACATGTTAAGCCAAGATTACCAAGATGTAGGGTTTGGCGTGGCCGAAGGTACGCTGAACGGCGAACAGACGACCGTCGTAGTGGCGATGTATGGATCGCCCATTGGCGACCCTGTTGTTAGCGGCAGTGAAGTGCTAGCAACGAACGACGGCAGCATGAACCCGATTACTCGCTTTGGTGTAGGATTGCAGTCACTCGGACCGTTCACGCTTGGATCGATCGCGCTATTGTCACTCACGATCGTCGTCGGTTTGCTAGCGCATGCATTCCGCGACAAGCTGCCTGCTCCCATGCGAAAGAGCTGGAAACGACACCACGGACTATACACGGCCATTCTTACCGCTGGGTTAGTAACAGCGATTATTCTGCTGTACGGCGGCGGCCAAATTCTGTAGACTTAAGGTCATGAACGTGACCAAAGCGATTATTCCGGTGGCAGGGTGGGGAACCCGCCGCTTACCGATTACCAAGACGATTGAAAAATGCATGCTGCCGATCGGCAACCGTCCACTTGTCGACTATGTCGTACAGGACTGCCTGAAGGCTGGTATTAATGATCTATATTTTGTCGTCGGCGAACAAAGCACACAGCTGCAAGACTACTACCGCTCGAACATCCCACTCAACGATTATTTGCGACGTAATGGCAAAGAAGACAAGTTGGCACTTATCGCCCCGATTGACGACGTACAGCTGCACTTCATCGTTCAGCCAGGACAGGGTAAGTACGGTACTGCCGTCCCGATAGCACTGGCCGCCCCATACGTTGAAGAGGGCGAATCGGTCGTCGTACTCATGGGTGACGATTTTATTTGGAACGAAGACGGCTCAAGCGAAGTCGCGCGTCTTCTCGAGGCCACACCGGAAGGAAGTTGCGGACTGCTCGCAGCGCGCGTTGACAAGAACGACGTGTCAAAATACGGCGTGATTGAAACGGACGAGCAGGGTAATTACGTTAGGATCGTAGACCAGCCGACCCCGGAAGAAGCACCAAGCGACCTGATTAATATCTCGAAATACGTGCTAACAAAAGAGGTAATCGATCTTGCCCGTGGTCTGCAGCCGGCCCATAACGGCGAGTATCAACTGCCCGACGCTATCAATCAGTACGTTGCAAATGGTGGTAAGGTAAAGGTCGTGCCAGCCCAGGGTGAATATCTTGACGGCGGATCGGTCGAAGGTTGGCTGCACGCCAACAACGTGGTTGTCGGCAAATAGCATACGGAGCGGCCCTTGAATAAGCGGCTCACATCTGTTAAAATACTCTAAGTTCAGTAAATAAAACGAAGGAAATCATGAAAGCAGTCGTGAAAGTCGGTGGCAAGCAGTATGTTGTTGCCGAAAAAGAGACCCTCCTGGTGGACCGCCTCCCGGATGGAACCAAAGAGCTCACACTCGACGCTATGTTGGTAATCGACGGTGACAAGACTACCGTAGGAACACCACTAGTAAAGGGCGTGGCCGTTAAAGCCAAGGTTGTAGACGAAGAAGTAAAGGGCGACAAGCTCCGCATCATCCGCTACAAAGCCAAAAAGCGCGTCCACAAAGAAATGGGCCACCGGCAAAAGTACAGCCGGATCCAAGTAGCCTCAATCGGCAAATAACAAAAATCCCCGCCAGATAAAGCGGGGATTTTTCATTGCCGCTCATGCTACAATATAGCTAGTCATGAGGGGAAAATAGACAGATGCCGACAGTCATCGCGGTCACGAATCAAAAGGGTGGAGTAGGCAAGACGACGAGTGCCGTCAATATTGCGTTTTACCTTGCCAAGAACGGCAAAAAGACTCTGTTAATCGACTTTGATCCGCAAGGTAACGCGACGAGCGGCCTAGGTATCGACAAACAGGAACTCGAGACAGGCACTATGAGCGATGTCATGCTTGAAACCAAAACGCTACAAGAAGTCATTTTGAAGACATCGGTTAAGGGACTGTTCTTGGCGCCTGCCACCCCGTACCTGGCGAACACCGAAGCGGAACTGGCCGGAGCAAGCCGCCGGTTCAGCCGGCTAAAAAACGCCATTGGCACCACGGGTGAAACGTACGACTATGTGATTATAGATAGCCCGCCGTCGCTGAGCCTTCTGACGGTGAACGGCTTGATCGCGGCTCGCTATGTGCTGCTCCCTGTACAGGCGGAATTCTATGCCTTAGAAGGCTTAGGACAACTACTTGAAACCATGAAGCTGGTACGAAAGAACATGAATCCGACGCTCGATCTTATTGGAGTGTTGCCAACCATGGTGGACGGCCGTACCACGCTTTCGGGCCAAGTGCACGAAGAGATCAAAAAGCACTTCCCGGGCAAGGTGTTTAAGACGGTCATTCCGCGCAATATCCGGCTAGCTGAAGCTCCAAGCCACGGGGTACCAATCGGGGCATACGACCGTTTTTCTAAAGGTGCGAGGGCGTATAAATCCGTTACCAAAGAACTGATTGAAAGGGCAGGGGCATAGTATGGCGAAAAAAGGATTAGGACGCAGCTTTTCATCGTTGATTCCGGACAACCTGCTTGATGAATCATTCGACCCAAGCGCCGGCGACGACCACAAGGTCAGCGACCTCCGTAATATCAAACTCGCGAACATCAAGGCAGACCCGGACCAGCCCCGTCGCTACTTTGATGAAGCCGGTTTGGCCGAACTGACGGCGAGTATTGAAGCACACGGCGTACTGCAGCCGATCGTAGTCATACCCCTAAAGGATGGCAATTACCAAATCGTCGCTGGAGAACGGCGCTTCCGCGCCAGCCAGGCAGCTGGTAAGACGACCATTCCCGCCCTCGTACGCACTTTAAGCGCACAGCACAAGCTTGAGCTGAGTCTTATTGAAAACATCCAACGCCGCGACCTTAACCCGCTCGAAACCGCGACCGCGTACGCCAAGCTACGAGATCAGTTCAATCTGACACTCGAAGAAATCGGGGCGCGCGTGGGCGGTAAATCCGTATCGGCCGTATCGAACACGCTACGTCTGCTTAAGCTACCTCATGACATCAAGCAAGCCGTCGCCGACGGCAAACTGTCGGAAGGCCAAGCCCGTCCGCTAATCGGAACCGATGAAGCTACCGCGAAGGCACTGCTTCCTGTCATTATTGCCGAACATTGGAGTGCCCGAAAAATCGAAGAGCATGTGGCGAACGAACGACCGATCGAAACTAAGCCGGGCCGTAAACCTTCTACGGTACGCCCCCAAGAGAACCAGGGACTGTCAAAGCGGCTTAATACTCGTGTGCTGACGCAGCAGAATGCCAAAGGTGCCGGTAAGATCGTCATTGAGTTCAAGTCCGTCGAAGAGCGCGAGCGAATCGAAAAACAGCTTCAGGCATAGTAAACGCTTCGTTCGTATTTTCTCAATCCCCCTACGCGCCACGCGCGAGGCGCTTGGGCTGCAGTCGCTTTACGATTTCTAAAATACGCACGAAGCGTCTACTGAGAGGCAAACAGAGATTAGAACGTGCGGATCTTATCGAACGGGAAGATACGGAACGCAACCGGGCCGACAACGTCGTAGTAGGGGATCTGGCCAAGTCCGTTACGTGAATCCTTTGAAAAGCCTTCGGCGCGGTGGTCACCACTGACGAACAAAGAGTTGTCGGCAACGATAGTATCGACTTCGCCAGCAGTGAATTTGCCAGGTTCGCCGTGATTTTGGTCGTCGGGGTTGAAGCCCGCCGGGTGCTCGTCGTTATACACGGTGTATTGCCCGTCTTTTAATACCACGCGCTCGCCGGGGAACGCGATGACACGTTTTACGATATATTCTTCACCGAGGCCGGCGACGTATTGCGGGTTCTTGAACACGATGACTTGTCCACGCTCCGGCACGTACGATTTGTTTTGTAGCTGGGCGATAGTCACAGGTAAGCGGTTCACGATCAACCGGTCACCGGTATACATGGTAGGCTCCATACTAGGCCCTTCAACGTTGAAACTACGAAAAATGAACGCGTTGATAATAAGCGTTCCAATCAGTACGCATACGACAAACACCATGATGCCAAGGGCGTCTTTAACGCCGGGGTGCCGGTCCAGGTAGGTAGCGTTCATGAGCACTACTATACACCACCAGACGAATAATCTTGCTTATGCTTATGGTTTTTTACAACCAATTTAAGGTAATTATTTGCTATAGTGGTGGGAAGAATAGTTATGCGAAAACAAAATTCATCACTTGATGGTTTCGTTCCTCGTCGTGGCCCGACCGTCGGTGGCGGAACAAGCCAACAACTTGGACGGCCTGTTCCAGAAGTTCGGTCAGACATCGGCCGAGCTTCGAGGCCGATTAACCAGAATACCCCTATGACCACGCTGCGCCCGGCCGGTGGGGTCAGCCGATCGGAAATCGATGATTCATTAGCTCAGATTCATGACGACGAACAACCAGAGGTAAAACGCGGCTTTTTACGGCGTCGACAAAAACCGGTGCAGAGCCGTCGGAAGCGGATCATGAAACGGCTCGCGCTGCTTATCGTCCTTCTTATCATCGCCGCTGGCGCATATGTCGGCATTAAGGCGATCATTGCCAGTAATAGTGTGTTCCAAGGTAATATATTCGATATTTTCCAGGCACGGCCGCTCAAAATGGACCAAAACGGCCGTTCGAACATCTTGGTATTCGGCACGAGTGAAGACGACCCTGGACACCAGGGTGCAAGTCTGACGGACTCCATCATGGTTATCAGTGTCGACCAGAATAAGAAGAACGCATACATGGTGAGTATTCCGCGCGACCTTCAGGTGGAGTACGGAGGAGCTTGCCAAGCAGGATACGCCGGCAAGATCAATGCGTTGTACCAGTGTTACTACGAAGATGGCAACAACGAAGAAGGCGGCGCGAATGCCCTTAAGAAAAAAGTGGGTGAAATCCTAGGTCTTGATATTCCATACTACGCGCACGTCAACTACACCGTCGTCCGAGATACGGTGAAGGCGCTTGGCTCAATTAAAGTCGATATTCAGGGAAGTGGCGGCGCGCCAGGTGTAATGGACAGTAACTTTGACTGGAAATGTGGATCTACCTACGCCAAAAGGATAAAACAATGTCCACCGAACGGTCACTTTATTGACTATAAGAACGGTCCCGTAGAACTCGATGCCGAGCATGCCCTTTACCTTGCCCAGGCACGTGGCGACAGGGCACCGACGTACGGCCTTGGCCGCTCAAACTTCGACCGCGAAATAAATCAGCAAAAAATCGTCAAAGCCATCCGTGAAAAAGCGGCGAGCGCCGGCACGTTAACGAACATCGGCGCCGTGACTGGCTTAATTGACGCGTTAGGCAATAACCTTCGCACGAATTTCGAAACCGCAGAGATACGGACGCTCATGCAGCTCGGAAACGACATACCGTCAAAAGACATCGTTCCTATCAGCTTGATCAAAGAAGGCGAGGAAGTCGTGAGGGGTGGTGCCGGCGGAAACGTCGTGCCGACCGCCGGTACCTACGAGTACAGTGAAATCCAGGCATATATCGACAAAAACCTTTCAAGCGACCCGGTCGCCCGTGAAGCCGCCAATATCGTCGTCATGAACGGTACGACAACAGCCGGCGTCGCCTTGACTGAATCGGGGCGTCTGACAGAAGCCGGGTTCACGGTATCGAATGCTACCAACGCACCGACGCAGGACTACCAGACGACCACGATTTATCGAATTAACAAAAAAGACAAAGACGGCACGGCTAAAGCCTTGTCTAAACGCTATGGCGTCGAACTGATTACGACCGCCCCAAGCTTCGCGGTAGACGCCGGCGTCGACTTTGTCGTCATCATCGGTCGGGCCAGCTTAAGCTCATCAAACTAACTGTGCCTACAGGTGGTACAATAGGGGTATATGGAATTACTACGGTCTGTCCGCCGACGTTCGTTCATTAGCGAAGTCGCCTATATCGTATTGAACATCGCCCTTGCGGTGATGCTACTCATACTCGTATTGGTCGTGAATGTCCCATGGCCGGCACTCGGACTGGTGCTGCTAAGTAAGTGGCGTGTCTTTGCGGTCCGTTCGCGGTACTGGATGGCGAATATCCGGGCTAACCTGGTGGATGTGATCGTGGGAATCAGCATGGTCGTACTTCTGTACGCAGCCTCGGGAGATTTACCGACCCAAATAGGCCTGACAGCGTTGTACATCGCCTGGCTGCTATTCCTTAAGCCACGTTCAAAGCGGGGCCATGTCGTTGCTCAGGCCGCGGTAGGACTTATATTCGGTATTACCGCCATCGTCCAAATATCGCCTTCGTTGCCATCTTCGGCGGTCGTGCTGCTGTCGTGGCTTATCGGGTACGCTACGGCGCGGCACATACTCAGCGTCCAGCATGAATCGCATATCAATTTCCTTAGCATCCTGTGGGGCTTCGTCGTGGCGGAGGTTATGTGGCTTGGCTATCATTGGACTATCGGCTATCAGGTCAGCAAGTCATTGCAGCTTTCACAAATCGTCATTATTATAGGGGCACTGAGCTTCATGGCCGAACGCATTTATATTAGCTACCATCGCAACGGGAAGATTCAGTCGAGCGATATCATGATGCCGGCGCTGCTTTCGCTCAGTATCATCGGGGTGCTGATATTCGTGTTCGGTGGGGCAGCAACAATCTGACCTGAGTTTATTAAGTAAATTTTTAGGGAGGCACAGTAAAACCAAACCATGGAACAAACACACGAACCGAACGCTAACGTGCAAGCTGGACCGGCGACGTCTGAAGCACCTATGAAAAGCGAATACGCTTCGGGTAAGCCGTCCAAACGGCCACTGTTTATCATCGTGCTGCTTATTCTCGCCGGCCTAACAGGCTTTGCCGGCTCATGGGCACAAGATTATCTTCAGGGTGACTTACGTTCATCAACGGTACTGAACACCTCTAAAGAAGATGGCAACAATGTCGTCACCCCGAACGAAGAATCAATCGCGGCGGTCGCCAAGGCCGTCAGTCCGAGCGTCGTGTCGATCCTGACGACGACCAACCAAGTGTCACGCCTGTTTAATCAGCAATACCAGCAAGAAGGAGCCGGTACGGGCATGATCGTCAGCTCGAACGGTTACATCATGACGAATAAGCACGTCATCGATGGTGCGGACAAGGTAACAGTGGTACTTCCGGACGGCAAGACCTACGAGAACGTCGATGTACTCGGTAGTGACCCCTTAAACGACGTTGCCTTCCTGAAAATCAGGAACGTATCGGGTCTACCGGCGATCGTGCTGGGTGATTCCAAGACTATCCGTATCGGGCAGTCGGTCGTGGCTATCGGTAACGCCCTCGGACAGTACCAGAACAGCGTGACCAGTGGTATCGTCTCAGGAACCGGGCGCCCTGTAACGGCCTCGAGCGATGGCACTGCAAACGGCAGCACCGAGAGTCTTACGGACTTGATTCAAACCGACGCCGCCATCAACTCCGGTAATTCCGGGGGTCCGCTCCTTAACCTGAAGGGGCAGGTCATTGGCATCAATACTGCTATCGCGCAGGACGCCCAAAGTATCGGCTTTGCCATTCCGATCAGCGCTACTAAGGGGCTACTGGCTCATGTTATCAAGACTGGCAAGGTCGAGCGCTCGTACCTTGGCGTGCAATATATGTCCATCACTCCGGCCATCAAAGAACAGTACCGCCTGCCAGTCGATAAAGGGGACTACATAACCTCGGACCGTGGCAACAGCGTGCAAGCAAATGGTCCCGCGGCAAAGGCGGGAGTGAAAAACGGAGATATCATCACGCAGGTGAACGGGTATAATGTAGGCGAAATCGCCAGCGTTTCTACCTTAATTTCAGAATACGAACCCGGCCAAAAGGTCGAGCTTACGGTATTGCGGGACGGCAAAGAGCTCAAACTGACCGCGACGCTCGGGACCTACCAACGCTAGTCGTTATCTAGCCTGAAGGCGACCACGTACTCATCACGGCCGACTTCTTTGAAGTCATGCTTCTTCGCGTAAACGGAAATCGTGTCGAGCTGACTTGGGTCGGCTTCAAGCAGTAACAAGGCACCGGGCTTTGCGCGCGCGGCGACCTGCTCGATACATCGTTTAATAACGGCCAATCCACCGTCTTCAGCATATAGCGCCTCGGCTGGCTCATTGGCCAGTTCCGGTGACTGGTAATCCCACGAACGGTCGACGTACGGCAGGTTAGCGAGGATGATGTCGGGAGAATAGGGGTAGTTTGTCAGCAGGTCACTCACGAACGTTTCTACTTCCGCGCCTAGTAACCGAGCATTTTTCTCGGCGACAGTCAGCGCGTGGCGGCTATTGTCTACTAACGCGACCTCGAACTGCGGGAATAACAGCTTCGCGGTAATTCCTAAGCAACCGCTGCCGGTTCCCAGGTCTACCAATCGTTTTTCAACGATACCGGGAAGTTCCGCCGAACGCGGTAAAAGTGTTTGCAGCATGTCTATCAACTGCTCGCTTTCAGGGCGGGGAATAAGCACGGCCGGACTAACAACGAACCGGCGGCCATAAAATTCCTTATGGCCGATGATATATGCTACCGGTACGCGATCTTTTCGTAGCTCAACACGGGCATTGGCGATATCTTCGTCGCGAGCACTCAGTTCTTCATCGCCATGGGCATGCAAGTACGTTCGGGGGTGGCGAATGGTATGCGCCAGAATGATTTCGGCATCAAGCCGTGGTGAAGGCAGGATTTCATCCGCCAGTTCATCTGTCGCCGCCTTAAGCCATGCTGAAATCGTCATACTTACATTATCCCACCTCTTGCATAATGTGCAAAACATTGACAAATAAGCATAAGTATGATAGATTGTCCGTATGGAACCGAAAAACAAAAACAACGTTCATAACATCGGCCGAAATGATCGAGACGCGATCGCACGACAAGTCGGTATGACAGAGTTCGAACCTTCTGAAAGTGTCCACAAACCAGAACAAGTTCGCGATCACCGTCCGGGACGTGTACTGACAGCGCTTGGTGCTACCGCGGCCGTCCTTGGAACGGCATGGCTTGCCGCACCACGTTCACACGATGCACCACTACCTGACGATAAGAAAACCTTCTCCGAAGAGGTCGCTGAATCAGCCCAGAAACCGTACGACCCTGCCAAAGATGAATTGGTCATTGATGGAATTCGGGTAAAGCCCGGTAATCCGGACCGTAACACTCCTTCTGAAGCCGTGCTTGGTGACCCACGCGTCAAGGCGTTCGTCGAAGCAAATCCAGACGAGTCGTCATCCGTTACGACTAGCGCAATGTCGCTGCCGGGAGGTAACGAAGCCGGTATCGTTATGCGTGATGTTGACCACGACGGCGACAAAGACGCCGTTGCTGTTCAGATCGAAGAAGAACATCCTTCAATCGAAATAGAAGATAAGACTATCCATTAGCTTTCGGCGTTCTGTGCCTTAAGCTCACGTTCGTAGGCCTGTAATTTTTCAATGATATCGTCGATATCACCGTTCATTGCCTGCGGAATACCGCTCCTGGAATAGCCTATACGGTGGTCGGTAATGCGATCCTGCGGAAAGTTATAGGTGCGGATCTTTTCGCTGCGGTCGCCTGTGCCGATGAGCCCGCGCCGTTCAGCGGATAGTTTGGCGTTTTCTTCGTCGATCTTAATTTGGAGCAGCCGTGAGCGTAGCACGCTCATGGCTTTTTCTTTGTTCTTCAGCTGAGACTTCTCGTCTTGGTTCGACACGACTAGGCCAGATGGCAGGTGGGTGATGCGCACGGCCGAGTCGGTCGTGTTCACCGATTGGCCACCATGGCCGGACGCGCGGAAAATATCGATACGTAGGTCCTTCGGGTCAATGACGATGTCGGTCTCTTCGGCTTCGGGCAGCACGGCCACCGTAACAGTACTGGTGTGGATACGGCCCTGGCTTTCGGTGGCCGGTACGCGCTGCACTCGGTGCACGCCGGACTCGAACTTCAGGAACGAGTAGGGGGCGTCGCCCTTGATTTCGACCACGACTTCTTTGTAGCCACCGCTGTCATTGGCACTTTCGCTCATCTGCTCTGTCTTAAAGCCGTGGGCTTCGCACCAGCGGAGGTACATGCGGTATAGTTCGGCCGCGAATAGGCTGGCTTCATCACCGCCGGCGCCGGCGCGGATTTCCATGATGACGTTCTTTTCGTCGTTCGGGTCTTTCGGAGTAAGCAGAACGAATAACTCTTCGTTGAGCGTTTCGAGCTTCGTCTCAAGTTCGGGAACTTCAGCTTTTGCCAGTTCGGCCAGCTCATCGCTGCCAGTCGACAGTTCCTTGGCTTCGGCGAGCTGCTTTTCAAGCTGCTCGCGCTCCTGGGCCTTTGAAATGAGTGAGTCAAGTTCGCTCAGGCGCCGGCTTTTGGCTCCGAATGCCGGGTCGCTGTACGCGTCGGGCGTCGACAAAAAGGCCGTCAGTTCGGCTTTTTCAACGTTCAGGTCTTCGAGGTTAAGATTGATTACCGGCATGGACTTCCTTTCGTGTCGCGAGCAGTATGATGCCGACGATGATGCCAGGCAGCCATGTAAGGACAGACAATAGACCAGCCAGCCAGATAAAGACGTTGATGATCGATTTGACAGGACTATCCTGTGCGAACAAAGCCGGGTCTTCGGTATCGGCTCTACATATTCCCGAGGCAATCGAGCCCGGGCCGCTTGGACACGGCTCGGACGCCGGAGCCATACCCGAGAAGATAAAATTTGATACCGCGTACAAAAGCAGCGCCCCGATAAAGATCGCCGTCGGCGCGATCAAGCACACCAGGCCCCAGACCAGCTTGAGATGGTTGCTGCGTTTTAACGCGGCTGATTGTACTTGTTCCATTCTTGGGTGCTCCAATTGGTTAAATATCTGAATTTACTATAACAAAAAGGACTGCTCGCGAACGAACAGTCCCTCTGATATACCGCCGCTATTTTTCAGCGGTAGCTTTTTTTGCCTTGGCGGCAGACTTCTTTTTGGCTTTGTTAGCCAACTCAGCCTTGCGGGCTTCAGCGGCGGCGAACTTAGCCTTAAAGCGGTCGACACGACCTTCGGTGTCGATGATCTTTTCTTCGCCGGTGAAGAAGGGGTGGGATGCGCTACTGATGTGCACCTTGACCAGTGGGTATTCGTTACCGTCTTCCCACTTGATGGTGTCATCCGTTTGCGCAGTACTTTGCGTTAGGAACGCGAACCCAGCCACTTCGTCGCTAAATACGACCGGGCGGTAATTTGTTGGGTGAATACTGCTTTTCATATCTATACGACTATACACTTTACAGAGAGAAATGTCTAGAGTCCTGAGGGGAGAAATGCCAGTCGTATAATGAATATATGGATAATGATCCAGGCAATCATTTAGAACAAGTACTAATCCGGGACATTAACGGACTGCTTACGTATGACGGAATGCTCTTGGGCGACAGGGAGATTGTCATATCGCCGGACGACGTGACTGACCTTGATGTCACCGATGTCGTGGTCGGTCGCAATGATGAGTACGGGCGAACAGTGTGTCATATTCATCGGCCGCCAAACGAAGAGTCGTACTGGCGTCACGACACATTCATCGTGTGGGATGATGGTCGGACCACCCGGTTTAATGTCGATATATCGCTTGATGAATCCCAGCAGCGGACTATGCAAGAACTGCAAGGCGCGCACCAGGCGCTCGTGAAGGAATTTGAGCTTTTGATATCCCGTCGGGTAATTAACTCATCAGACGCAGAAGAAATGTACGATAGCGTTCTAATGAGCCTTGAGCGCACTACGAGCGAAGTTAACGACGCGCTTTTAAAGAGTGATGAACTACTTGAAGGTCAGAGCATGCAGACGCTTCGGTCGGTAATTCAACGGGTTGAGCGGGACGCGCCACCATCCGACGCGCCATATTTAGAATTTACTCAACTCTATGCAGCGATCCATACCTTACGGCACGCGCATTACGACGCTATGGAGTTGCGCACCTTGCTCGTCGAGCGCTATTTGGAACTCTCGAATCAGCATATGGAAAAAGCCGAGGCGAATTTGTTGCCGGCCATCCAGCCCGCTGAAGCATGGGGCCTCTTACAACTGCTTGATAAGATACGATAAATCTGGTATATTCAAACGGTAATAATTTTAACGAAGCAACATCCGCATATATCCTTCGAATAAACGAGGCGCGGGTGTGAAGGGAGAAGGATATCATGGCAGTCGCTGTTGATATGAAGGCTTTGCTGGAAGCCGGTGTCCACTTCGGACACAAAACCAGCCGTTGGCACCCGAAAATGGCGCCGTACATTCACTCTAAGCGCCAGGAAACGCACATCATTGACCTGGTCAAGACGGCCGAAGGTCTTGAAAAGGCGCTTCCATTCCTGACGAAGACCGTCGCAAGCGGCAAAAAAGTACTGTTCGTCGGCACCAAAAAGCAGCACAAGGACATCGTAAAAGCAACGGCTGAAGCTGCCGGCCAGCCATACGTCACCGAACGTTGGATTGGCGGTATGCTTACCAACACGACAACCATGTCGTCACAGATCAAGAAGCTGCACGACCTGGAGCGCCGCATGGCGTCTGGCGACCTTGAAAAGCGCTACAACAAGCTTGAAGTCCAGCGCTTTGCCGAAGAAATTGAAGTTTTGAACCAAAAATACGGCGGCATTAAGGACCTTTCTGGCATCCCAGGCGCAGTCGTCGTCGTTGATACCATTGAAGACGCCGGGGCGATACGCGAAGCCAAGAACCTGGGCGTTCCAGTCGTCGGTGTCGTGGACACTAACGCTGACCCAAGCAAAGTCGACTATGTCATTCCTGGCAACGACGACGCGATCAAAGGTACCGAACTGCTACTTAGCTACTTCGTAGCCGCGGTCAAAGAAGGTGCAACTAAGGAGGGCAAATAATACCTATGGCAGTCACGATTGAAGACATTAAGAAGCTGAAAGAACTGACCGGTGTCGGTCTGACCGACGCTAAGGTCGCGCTGGTCGAAGCCGACGGCGACTTTGACAAGGCTCTTGAAGCTATGCGCAAGAAGGGTCTGACCAAGGCCGAGAAAAAAGGCGACCGCGAAACCCGCGAAGGCATTATTGACAGCTACGTGCATTCTAACCGCATCGGTGTCGTCATCGAAGTCAACTGCGAAACCGACTTCGTGGCCCGGCTTGATGAGTTCAAGGAACTGGCGCACCAGCTTGCCATGCAAGTCGCGGCCATGAACCCGCAGTACGTCAGCTTTGATGACATTCCAGCCGAAGAATATGACGCCAAAAAGAAGGAACTGCTTGAAAGCGACAGCCTGAAAGGCAAGCCGGCCGATATGGCTGAAAAGATCGTTGAAGGCCAGCTTAAAAAGCACTTCGGCGAACAAGTACTCCTAGCACAGCAATATGTCCTAGACGACTCTATGACAGTGGAAGACCGCATTAAGCAGCAGATTGCCAAGAGTGGCGAAAACATCACCGTCGGCCAATTTAAACGCATTGAGCTAGGCGTCACGGAATAAGCTATGGCCACGTACGAAGGCATGGGACTATGCGAACCAGCAGAGTACCAAAGGGCCTTCGAACAGCGTGTCCAATACCATCAACTCAAATCGGGCGAACTATATGTCGCCCGATTTGAAATTGAGGATTTTCCGAAAGCCTACCGTATTTTAGGCCGTGTCGGTATTTTGGCAGGTACGTACGGCGGCGTCGGTAACCTTGAGTTCCAATTGCTGAACGACCAGGATCAACCACTTGCAATCCCGCCTCGCTCGACAATGAGGGACGGCATACTCAACATTGATCGCGGTGTCGTATATAAAGACCCTCAGCGTGGCGAACTGACTATGCGTGACGCCTGTTTGGATAATTATTCACGAGGTCTTGATTTCGATTCATGGGTGGCGGAAATGAACGAACTGACAGGAGTAGGCGGACGGTAACTCTTCCGGTCCTGGAGCTATAAGCCAGGCTACAAGTGCTACAATCGTAAGCACTATGAAGCGTAATGGCTTTACCATCGTTGAACTTCTTATCGTCATCTTGGTGATATCCATATTGGCGGCCATTACGGTAGTAGCCTATAACGGTGTCCAAAACCAAGCTAATGACAGTGCCGTACAGAACGATTTGAAAAATTTCGGTAAAAAAATGGAATTGTTTAAGGTCGATAACGAGACATACCCGGCGGCGGGTGACATTACGGCATCACTTGGACTTCGGTTTGCAAAGCAGGCATATGGAACGGATTTTCAAGGAAGGAACGTACGGTACTGTATCAATTCATCAACAGGTGAATATGTACTGGTGGCGAATTCAAAATCGGGCAATTACTATTTAGTAAAGCCTGGAGCGGTCGTCGAGGCCACTGTATCGACATATGGTTGGGGCGTGTGTAACCTGGTAGGGTTGTCATCGACCAACCCGAACCCGAACGGCTATTCGGCCGGCGTTTGGGCAGCCTGGACGAATTAAAAGGGCTCCTGTTGGTGCGCTAACGATGATACAATCATAACCATTATGAAAGTCCGTGGCTTTACGATCGTCGAACTGCTTCTCGTAATCGTTATTATCGGTATCGTCGCATCAATAACGATAGTTGCTTATAGGGGTACACAGTTTAAAGCGAGCGACGCCGCCGTACAGGTGGATTTGAAGAACTTTGGCAAACGCGTTGAGTCGTTCAAGATTGAAAACGGCGCGTACCCAACGCCTAGTGATTTTACAGCCTCTCTTGGGCTTAAGTTTTCAAAAGCTTCGTACGGCGTAGACAGTCAGGGCTACAACGTACGGTATTGCCGGAACACGACCACTGATACATATGTAGTGCTGGCGAATTCAAAATCGGGCAATTACTTTATGGTGCAAACAGGGGCTATAGTATCCAGTACGGCAGCGACGTACGGATGGGGGGTGTGTCAGCTGGTTGGCGTCGCAACGACCAACCCAGACCCGAACGGCTTTTCGCCTGGTGGTTGGGCAAGCTGGGCAAACTAAGGGAATATTCCTCTATTGTCTGCAGCCCGCGATTGAGGCGACGTTTATGTACGCCTTAGCGGTGGAAAGCTCGTCTGAATCTTCGGACAATTCACTGCTACTGTCGATAGCGACAGGCTTGATGATCTGAATTGCTGACTGGTCAACGCCATTCTTGACAAGCAGGTCATTCAGCACTTGAGTCCGTTTGGTCGCGGCGTCCACGGTGTCTTTTTGAGTCGCGTCGCTGCTGACCGTCACCACGACGGAACGTTTAGAGGCATATGACTGATAAAACGTACCGATTTTTTTCGCTAATGACTCAGCATTTTCTTTGACGTCTGTGGCGTAATCGGAAGTGCCGTTTTTGAAACCAAACGACTCAGTATAGAACGACTGTGGCGACAACTGGTCGTCTGCTTCGTTGCCCGTGAGCACCTTGTAATCGTCTTTGGTCAGGCACGCCGGTGCACTAGAGAACGGATTAATTCCAAGAGCAGACAATGTTCCGGTCGTCGCTACACAAACAAACAGTACTACCAGCGCGCCAATAAGTAGTCGCTTTTTAGGGTTCGGTCCAGTAGGTTGTTCTGCCGCAAGCGGTGTTCCAGCGTCAATCGTATTAAACCAGTCCTTAACATCGGGGTCACTCGGTGAAGGTTGGTTGTTGAACGGTGGCATGTCCATGGCCCTAAGCTCCAAACTTGTTCTTTAATTTAGTTATGTCGCCAGACGTCAGACCGATGCTTTTCAGATAGTTAAGGACGGAGCCGTGCCTGCTTCGGGCAGCTTGCACGCCGTTCGTTAACCATTCCTTTTTGACGACGCCGACGCCTTGGTCGTTGCTTAGTAAGTATTCCCGCATGACCTGCTGGTCACTGGCGCCATTCGCGTACATGATCATGGCGACCATCCAACCGGTACGGTCTTTGCCTGCGACGCAGTGGATATGTACCGTAGCAGGGGCGTTGGCTGCCGTTTTAAGAGCCCTTGCGAGCTGAGAACGCCGCGTAGGATCAGTAACCATAGGCGTGGTGTCAAGGATACCTTCAATCGGAATACTGACGTTCTTGGCGCCATCGATCGCTTTGTCAGGTGCAGATGGCGGAACTCGCAGGTCGATGATGGTTGCTTTTTTGCCCAAAAGCTTCGCCATTTGCTCGGCACCTTTGGCAGTCAATTTGCTTAGCTGCGCGGAACGGTAGAGTGTATTTGATTTGAGGACATTGCTCGATGCGGATGCGTCGCGCAGGTTATTGACCGATTTGATCTGGTCGGGGTTAACCGTGCCGCCTGGTGTGTCGTCCGGTCCACTGCCGGTCGGACCGCTTCCGTCTCCCGTACCAGTTGGAATATGCAACGTCGAATCGACGGTATTCGTTTTACTTGCAAAGCTGTAGCTGCGTTCAAACACACCGCCCGGCACGATAAAATTCAATCCTGCCCACATAAGCAGGAACGCCACTAACCCGATTACGACATTCGTAATGATGCTTTTTGCCTTATTCAACTGGTCGGCTTTGTCTTCGGCGGTCGTCCAAAGAATCGAGGCATAGACGATACCAAGTACGGCAAGAACCCCGACGCCCGCCGTCATGATATTGATCGCAATAAGAAGGATCGCCCAAATGCCGTTCGTGTCATTGCCACATTCAATGATCACCGTTTCGTTCTTGTCACAAGTCGCCGCTTGGGCGGTGGCAGGGCTAATAATGCCTAACGCGAGCACTCCGAACAACGCGAGCGCTATGAGCGCCGGACCGAATCGTTTGCGGGGAAGCTTATTTTGCATGTTTGTATCAACCTAGTCGATTAGCTTGATAATAGATGAGCAGGCGTCAGATGTAAAGTCAGGTAAGCGATATGATCGATGCGTCGATTTTTAGCTCGTCGCGAAGATCGGTCGCCGTTATGATTGTCTGGTGACCGCGAAGCGCGTTCATAAGGCGCTTCTCACGGTCGATATCAAGTTCGGAGAATACGTCGTCGAGTAGAATAAGCGGCTTTATGCCACTATGATGAGTTTGAAGCTCGACCTCAAGTAGTTTGAACGCCAGCATGATAGTGCGCATTTCGCCACGCGATGCTGACTCGGTTGCTTGGTGGCCATCGAGTGACAGTTCGATATCGTCACGATGAGGGCCGACGCTGGTATAGCCACGCCGGGCGTCAAGGGTGCGGCTGGCCTCGAGACGGTGCAGTATCGCTTGCTGTAAACCGTCGTCAATGACCGTGAACATCGACTGGTAACGGGCTAGAACCGTATGGTCGACCCCTGCGATGTCAGAATATATCCGAGACAAATGCTCGTTGGCGTGTTGGATAAAATTAGTGCGCGCTTTAATGATGCTGGCTGAAAGTTCGGCAAACTTCACGTCCCATGCGAACAGGTGGTTCTGCCAATCACTCTCACTCATGACGTCAAACTGCTTGAGCAGCTCATTCCGCTGCAAAAGGGTGCGCTGGAACCGGGTGAGTGCGCTTGCGTAGGTAGGGGAAAGGCGGGCAATGATACCATCGATGAAATCACGCCGACGCTGCGGGCTACTGGTAAGCAGACGTAGTTCATCCGGTTCGAACAGTACGACCGGCAACCGATCCTTGGCTGCCATGCGCGCACTTGAAGAACCGTCCACGGTGAACTGTTTGGTCAGCTTGTCTTCGGGTGTGACCGAAATACGTAGCCGCCGTTCGGGTGCATCAGCCAGCTCGAGCTTCAGCTCGGCTGAAAGACCCTCGTAAGGTACGACGTCGCGATCACGGCCACGGAAACTCGTACCACGAAGCAACATATATACCGATTCTAAAATGGTCGTTTTGCCGGATCCGTTCGGTCCGAGTATCAGCGTCACATTGTCATCCAACGTAAAGTTCGCCAGGTCGTACGACCTGACATTATGCACACTGATACTCCGAAGCAACATACAAATAGTATAATGATTTGGACCAAATCATTGAAACATCTCCTTATTCGGACAAACCTGCAAGCAAGGTTTGTCGCTTATTTCGTCAATGTTATAGAATAATAAGTAGAGAAAGAGAGATATCTATGTTCGATACCAAACATTACCAAGACAAGATGGACCATGTTCTGGAGCACTTCGCCGACGAGCTAAAGAAGGTCCGAACCGGCCGCGCCCACCCCGATATGCTGTCGGGTGTCGTGGTTGAAGCCTATGGTCAAAAAATGCCGCTCAACCAAGTGGCTAACGTTACCGCCCCCGAGGCTCAGCAACTGCTGGTATCACCGTTCGACCCAAGCAACATCGGTGCTATTACACAGGCAATCCGTGATGATCAGGCACTTGGCCTGAATCCGAGCGACGACGGCCGCGTGGTCCGTGTGCCGATTCCGGCGCTTACCGAAGAACGTCGCCATGACCTGGTGAAGCAACTCGGCGAAAAAGTTGAAAACGCCCGTATTGCTCTACGGCAGATTCGCCAGGACGCGTTCAAAGAGGTAAAGCGCAAGAAAGATGCCAAGGAACTGTCGGAAAACGACGTGACTCGGATTGAAAAAGACTTCGATCACAACCTTATGCAGGACTATCAAGCTAAGATAGACGAAACGTTCAAAGCTAAGGAGCAGGAAGTCCTGAAAATCTAGTATGTCGGCCGAAGTTCCGACACACATAGGCTATATCGTCGACGGTAACCGCCGTTGGGCAAGGCAACATGGCCTACCAACGTATGAAGGTCACTTGGCGGGCTATAACGCCATACAGGATATAGCCCGAGCAACCATAGACGCCGGCGTGAAGTACGTGTCGGCCTATGTGTTCAGCACCGAAAACTGGAAACGTTCCGAAGATGAAGTCAGCAAGTTAATGGGGTTAGTGCTGCGACTATTAAAGTCGGATTTGCACATATTTCAGGAAAACGACGTGAGGCTAAGAATATTAGGCTCACGAGATAACGTGAGCGACAAGATTTTAAAGGCCATTGACGAAGCCGAAGAAGCGACCAAGGACAACAAACGTGGCACGTTGGCGCTTTGCTTCAACTATGGCGGCCAACTAGAAATCGCCGACGCGGTCAAAAAGATTGTTCAGTCAGGAGTAGCCGCCGACGAAATTACCCCGGAACTCGTTGAACGTAACCTGTACGCAGCCGATATTCCTCCGTGCGATCTGATCGTTCGGACAAGCGGCGAGAAGCGGCTGTCGAACTTCATGCTGTGGCGTTCGGCCTATAGCGAGCTGATGTTTCTCGACAAAAATTGGCCTGACATGACAAAGGAAGACGTAACCGATATACTTGAAGAATATAAAAATCGCGAACGACGAATAGGGAAATAACACATGTTGCTGATTGGCATTCTGACCGGACTTATTATTCTTGTAATCCTTGTAGCGATCCATGAGTTAGGGCATGGCATCGTGGCACGCCGCAACGGCGTGGTCGTTGAAGAATTCGGTATCGGATTCCCCCCGAAGGCATGGGGCAAAAAGCTCAAACGAAGTATTCTGGGTAACAACGTCCTGTTTTCTCTTAACTGGCTGCCGCTCGGGGGCTTCGTAAAGCTGCAGGGCGAATACGACTCGGCGTCAAAAAAAGGTGACTACGGCGCTGCCACGTACTGGCAGAAGACAAAGATTTTACTGGCGGGCGTACTGATGAACTGGGTAGCAGCCATCGTGCTGTTCACCATTCTGGCGCTCGTTGGACTACCGAAGATCTTGCCGAACCAGTTTAGCGTACCTGGTGACACCGAAACGACGATCGAACCGCTCAAGGTCGCCGCAGTCGAAAAGGACTCACCGGCTCAAAAAGCAGGCCTGAAGGAGGGCGACGAATTGCTACTTATCGGTGACAACGACGTACAGTCACCGAGTGAATTGTCTGACGCGACAAAGCAACTCCATGGGCAGAGCATTAACGTCACGTATTCACGTGCCGACCAGGAATACACCGTGCCAGTTACGCTGCGCGACAAAAATTCGCCGGACAAAGGGTTCTTGGGAGTGCGCACGACGCAGCAGCTAAGTGAAATCCGTGCCACGTGGTCGGCGCCGATCGTCGGCGTCGTGACGACAGTCCAACTGACCGGTGAAACATTCGCGTCGCTCGGAAAAGTCGTTGGTAGTTTGGCGCAGGGTATTGCCAGTCGTTTCACTCCGGACGAATCGACCCGAAAATCCGGCGACGAAGCCCTGAGCTTCGCGACCAACAGCGTGTCGGGTCCGGTCGGCATATTGGGCGTCATATTCCCACAAATGCAACAGGCGGGCATTAAGCCGCTACTCCTGCTTACCGCGATCATTTCACTGTCGCTCGCCGTTATGAACGTGCTGCCTATTCCAGCGCTCGATGGTGGTCGCTGGTTCGTCATGACGGTGTTCAAACTCCTTAAGCGCCCGCTTACGAAGGAACGCGAAGAAAAGATTCAGACCGTCGGCTTCATGACACTACTCGCACTTATCGTATTGGTAACGTTCGCCGATGTCAGCAAGCTTATTCAATAAGACCAGTTATGCCCTAGGTCTGAGCCTGTGGGTATTCGTTGCGTTCTTTGTGGGTGAAATGCTGGCCGGCGTGGCAATGGCCTACGGGTTGGCCTTCAGCGGGTTGCATTTGAACGCCGCACTCGAATACACGATATTAGCAGCGATCGGATATTCCTTCGGGTTGGCACTCACGGTCGGATTGCCTTGGCTGGCGACTCATAAACGGCCGAGCAAAAAAACGCTAGGAATCACCAGGCTGCCATCGTGGTCCGATATCGGGTTGTCGATTCTTTCGGTCCTGCCGTATTACTTGCTGTCGGCCGGCGTGCTTTGGGCAGCGATGACCTTTACAAAAGTGGTCGACCCGAACGTCGGACAGCAGATTGGCTTTGATAACCTGACCATAGGAGCAGAATACTTCGTAGCGTTCATTACCTTGGTATTAATGGCTCCGCTGGCTGAAGAACTGCTTTTTCGCGGGTACTTTTTGGGGCGATTGAACGAGCGAGTTGGAAAATGGTTAGCGGTGCTACTTACGGCGGCCGTGTTTGGGTCGCTGCACCTTTTTGGCTTTACAGACGATGGCCATGTCGTCTTCCAGTGGGCGACGGCACTCGATACGTTCGCGCTAGGAATCATGGCTGGCGCACTGCGGCTTTTGTCGGGCAGTATTTGGGCCGGCATGCTACTGCACGCGATTAAAAACGGCATCGCATATTACTTCTTGTTCATCAGTCCGTTGCCGCCAGGGAGTTCCTAGGGTAGGATATAAAAGATATGCGAGTTTCTAAACTGTTTACAAAAACGCTCCGCGACGCGCCTGCGGACGAAGTTTCCAAAAATGCCCAACTACTTATTCGTGCCGGCTTTGTGTACAAAGAAATGGCCGGGGCCTATGCGTACCTGCCATTAGGTATTCGCGTGGTCGAAAAGATCAAACAAGTAGTCCGCGAAGAAATGAATGCCATTGATTCGAACGAACTCATCATGACCAGCCTGCAGCGAAAAGACGTATGGGAGCAAACCGGCCGATGGGACGATAAGGTGGTCGACATTTGGTTTAAGACGAAATTGCAAGACGAAACAGAGGTAGGACTAGGCTGGAGCCACGAAGAACCGATCGTCGAAATGATGAAGCAGTACGTGCGTAGCTACAAGGACTTGCCAATCAGTCTGTACCAGTTCCAAACCAAGATGCGCAATGAACTGCGCGCCAAAAGTGGAATCATGCGCGGCCGTGAATTCGTTATGAAAGACATGTATTCGTTCCATGCGTCGGCTGAGGACCTTGAGCGTTACTACAATAAAACGATCGAGGCTTACAAGCGGGTTTACGACCGCTTAGGCATTGGCGAAGACACGTACGTAACATTCGCGAGCGGTGGCGCGTTCACCAAGTTTAGCCACGAATTCCAAACCGTCTGTGATGCCGGCGAGGACGTAATTTATCTTCACCGCGAAAAGAACATCGCCGTGAACGAAGAGGTCATCGATGACGCCGTAAAAGAGCTTGGTATCGACAAAAACGAGCTTGAACAGGTAAAAACAGCCGAAACCGGTAATATTTTCAACTTCGGTACGCAGAAAACCGACGAAATGGGTCTGCATTTCACCGGCGAAGATGGCAAGCAGCAATCGCTCTACATCGGGTCATACGGCATTGGTATTACCCGTGCAATGGGAGTTATCGCTGAAAAGATGTCTGACGACAAAGGGCTGGTCTGGCCGGAAAGCATAGCGCCGTACATGGTCTACCTGGTATCAATCGGTGAGAACGGTCAAAAAGCTGCCGACAGTTTGTACGATGAACTGAGCGCCGCTGGCGTAGAAGTACTTTACGACGACCGTGACGAACGACCAGGTACCAAGTTTGCCGACGCCGAACTGATGGGAATTCCATACCGCCTAACAGTCAGCGACCGTGGCGTAGAGGCTGGCAAATTCGAGTTTACAACGCGTAAAACAGGGCAAACGGAAGAGCTTTCGGCAACAGAGGTGAAAAATCGATTTACGGTGTAAATCGATTGACTTTAGTCACACCGATTGGTAAAATAAAGACTGATGTAATCACCCCTGCGTAAGGGGATTTACACTTATTAAAGAATGAAATTAACGAGGCGGTGCCCGGGCAGGCACCTCTTTATAAGACTCTCTGTACAGAACAATAGGAGAACCATATGAAGAAGATGTATCAGATTACTGCCGACGGCCGCAAAGAACTTGAGGCCGAGCTTGAAAAGCTGAAGGCACGTCGCGGCGAAATCGCCGAAAAAATCGCGGAAGCCCGCGACTATGGCGATTTGTCCGAAAATGCCGAATACGACGCAGCTCGCGAAGACCAAGGTTTGGTCGAAAGCCGTATTGCTGAAATCGAAGATATCCTCATGAACGCCGAGCTTATTAAGACCAGCCGTAAATCAACCATTGGTATTGGCAGCAAAGTCGAACTGAAGAACGGCGCCAAAAAGGTGAACTACCATGTCGTCGGACCGGTAGAAGCCAACCCGGTTGAAGGCAAGATCTCAAACGAGTCACCAATCGGCATGGCACTCATGGGCAAAAAAGTCGGCGACAAAGCCGTCGTCACCACTCCTAAGGGCGACATCAACTACAGCATCGTTGCCGTTAACTAGGCAGCGTTACGCTGTTCTTCGTTGTAGCGGTCTAATTCTTCCTCGAAAGAACGGCCGGACCGCCTGGCATTCTTAAACGCTTTACTTAGTGCGGCTTGTGCCGTAAGGGCGCTCGAGTTCTCAATCAGATGTGCCATCAGTTCTTCTGTGGCATCCGTGCGAGCAACATCCCATGCCTTAGCCGCGCTCCAGATATTAGCAAGTGACGCTTGAGATCTGTGCGTTTGCTCTTCGGTAGCTTCAACGTCTTCGAGTAGTTGTTCGGCTGTGTCATCGAGCTTCAGTATCATCTCTTGGGTATCTTCAGCATCTGTTTCGTCTGTATGCCGTAATGTAATTGCAAGTGCTTCGAGCGAGCCGAAGGTTGGTTCGACGGTAGGCGGTTCTACTTCTTTTTGCAGTAATCCCTTGATTCCTGGCAAGGGAATATGGAGCTTATCAAGCAAAGGTAGGCGTTCGGTAGGCTTTGTCTGATGTTCCAGGAGGCTCATATTGCGTATGTGTTTATTTAAAAATACTGGTTCTGGTGTGCATATTACCACAAACGGAAACAAAACACAAGCTTTTTTAGTAAAATTACCACTTAAAATCGCATGTACGGTATACTAGCTAACAGATTATGGCGACACTTAAAGAACTTCGTGACGAAAGATTACGCAAATTAGAAGAACTACGCGCACTCGGTGTAGACCCGTACCCGGCAAAAAGTAAACGAACCCATACGCTGGCTGAAGTTACGGGTAAGTTTGACGAGCTTGAAAATAAAGACGTCACCGTCGTCGGACGTATTGCCGGTATACGAAAGTTCGGCAAACTCGGATTTATCGTGCTTAAAGACATGAGCGGGCAAGTACAACTATTCCTTAAGGCCGACACGGTGGAACCATTGAACGCCGCTGAAAGCCAAGTCGGTATGAATGAACTGCCACTGCTTGATACCGGCGACTTTGTGCAGGCAAGTGGACCGGTCATCAAGACCAAGACCGGTGAAATATCGGTCGACGTGCGCAAACTGAAGCTTCTTACCAAGTCGCTTCGCCCAATGCCAACCAAACAAGACGGCTTTACCAACAAAGAAGAACGCATGCGCCGCCGCTACGTCGATATGAACGTCAACGAAGACGTGCGCCAGCGATTCGTTCGCCGCAGTAAGTTTTGGCAAGCTACCCGTAAGTTCTTAGACGACCACGGCTTTTACGAAATAAATATTCCAGTGCTAGAGCACACTACCGGTGGTGCCGACGCCAACCCGTTCGTGACTCACATGGACGCGCTCGACAACGATTTTTACCTACGTATCAGCCACGAACTACCACTTAAACGACTGCTTGGTGGTGGCTTTGAAAAGGTCTACGATGTTGGACCGCGCTTTAGGAACGAAAATTATTCAGACGAGCATTTGCCCGAGCACGTTGCCATGGAATGGTACTGGGCATACGCCGATTGGCACGACGGCATGAACTTCATGACCGAAATGTACCGTTATGTGCTAAAAGAAACGTTCGGCACGCTCAAGTTCAAGTTGGGCAACTTTGATGTTGACCTAGAAAAAGAGTGGGAAGAGTGGGACTACGCCGAAGTCATTAAGAAGCATTACGACATTGACGTATACGACTGCACGATCGATCAAGTAAAAGGTGCGTTGAAGGCGAATAAGCTGGAGGTTGAAAAGACCGAAAACATTGCCCGCGGCATAGACAAGCTTTGGAAAAACATTCGTAAAGACGTTGCCGGGCCGGTATGGCTTATCAACACGCCAAAGTTCATTAGCCCGCTCGCCAAAAGCACGCCAGGCGACGACAATACGGTGCAGCGGTTCCAGCCGGTCATTGCCGGTAGCGAGCTCGGTAATGGCTTTTCAGAACTTAACGACCCAATAGACCAGTTGAACCGATTCGTCGAACAGCAAAGTATGCGCGACGCCGGCGACGAAGAAGCCATGATGCTCGACATCGACTTTGTTGAAATGCTGGAATACGGCATGCCGCCAGCCTGTGGCTGGGGTTACAGCGAACGCGTGTTCTGGATTTTCGAAGGCGTCACCGCCCGCGAAGGCGTGCCGTTCCCACAGCTGCGGCACGAGATAGATGACACGACCAAACAACTTTATCCTGGAGCTAAGTTATAGGTGAATATAGTAAAGCCGAAAGGCAAACTTGAAGAGCTTATTGGAACCGGTTTATGGATAGAGCTTGTTCCGACTAGAAAGGGACTCGAATTCAGCGAATATTTTACTGACGTTGATATAGATATCATGAGTGCGCCATTCGTTCAGGGGGATGGTATTGTTAGGATACAGCCTGTCTGGGAATCATCATCACATATCTTATATTTTGGTGAACCTCGTGATGAAAAGTTAAGCAGACAAATAACAGTTGCAGATTTTCGAAATAGCCGTGATTTTTATGCCAAGCTGACTGGTAAAAAAGCAGGGTATAAAGTGCTATATGATCGCGTGTCATTCTTTCGTTCGAAGGAGCTGTATGAACATATTGCACAGGTCGAACAATATATAAGAGAAAAGTACGTGGCGGAAGTGGGCTACGATGACTTACCTGTGCCTCAAAAGTTTCGTTCCGATTCAGTTGATCACCGAATTACTCAATTTGACTTATTTGAACTGACGGCTATTGAGTTCTTGAAGCCCGCATCAGACGATTATTTCGAATTACAAATCAGCATAGGGCTTTCACCAACTGATGCTCGTAAGCTCACACGATTAGATGAGTTTGGTATTCCACTAAGCGGTCCCGAATTAAATCGTTTTCGCCAGATTAGGAATTCTATAATGCATTTCAAGGTTGTCACAAATGACGACGTCGCATTTATTGTTGATGCGCACTCAAAAATGAGTTATTTCCACCTTTCTGACATCGTGTATAAATCGATAAATAATCAAACAAAAGGATAATGGCTAACTATAAGGGGCATCTCGTCGGCGGAGCAATTGTAACTGGAGCATTCACAGCACTGATTTCGTTTGCGCCGGTAGAGAAGTTTGCCGAGTATGCGCATATTCTGCAGGACTGGCAGGCGCTTACGGCGGTGTTTGTAATCGGTATGTTGTTTGCGTTGTTCCCAGATGTTGATACGAACAGCAAAGGGCAGGATATATTCTATTGGATTTTATTCCCGGTAGATGTTCTACTAATTTATTCAGGTCACCTGCAGGCTGCAGCGTACTTGGGACTCGTTGGAATGCTGCCGGTGCTGACGCATCACCGCGGTTGGACACATACCAAGTGGGCGATGATATTGATTCCGCTGCCAATCGTTCTAGTGCCGTATTTGTACAGCGACAAAGTATTAGCGTTCAGTTTGGTGCTCTACGGCGCTGCGGTGGCGGGATACTTTAGTCATTTGCTACTCGACGGTCTGATTTGGCGCAAATTCCGTATTAAGAACTAGCCGTTAGCTGTACAATAAAATCATGAAACGGCTGCTGTTGAGCCTGGGGTTGGCAGTTTTCGCACTCTTTGGGGTATCTGCTGCGCATGCGAGCGTTAATGACTTTACGATTTCAAACTACGACATTAAGTACGAATTGTCGCAGGATTCCAGCGGCCGTTCGGTGCTGAAAACCGTCGAAACGATTACGGCACAGTTCCCGAACTACGACCAAAACCACGGAATCGAACGGGCCATTCCGAAAAGTTACGACGACCATTCGGTCAGCCTAGACATCGAATCGGTCAAAAAAGTCGATGGCTCCGACTGGAACTACACCACCTATGACTCGAATGATAACAAGGTGGTACGGATAGGCGATGCCGACAGGTATGTGCACGGCGAACAAACGTACGTGATTACGTACACCCAGCGCGATGTTACCAAATACTTCAATGACACGAACGACGACGAATTCTATTGGGACACCAACGGCACAGACTGGCAGGTGCCGATTAATAAGTTAAGTGTACAGCTGACTGTGGCCGACAACCTGAAGTCAAGGTTGAACGGCAACACCGCTTGCTATCAGGGTTATAGCGGATCGAGCACACCGTGCCAAGTGGCTCTAAACGGCTCGACATTTACTACAAGTGCCACTAACCTAATGGCAGGGCAGAACGTTACACTGGCAATCGGATTCAAGCCGCAGACATTCGCTAAATACGAACCGTCGCTTTTGGATAGGTTAATCGGATTCTATATAGCTTCCATATTCGCGGTCGGTGCGGCTGCTGTTGGTATTCTTATATGGCTTAGTGTGCGCTGGAACAATTGGTCAAACCGAAAGCGCGACCTTGGCACGGTAATCGCCGAATATACGCCACCGAAAGATGCGAGCCTGACGACATCGGCCAGCCTGCATTCGGGCATGGGCTCGTTATTCACCGCACAGCTGCTCGATTTTGCGGTCCGTGGGTACATAAACATCTACCAGACCAGGGAAAAGTCGCTGTTCAAAGCCGCCGAATACGATATTGAAATCGCTAAGGATATTAGCGATCTTAAGGCTGAGGAACGCGAGATCCTGAACGATATATTCGGTTCATCACCGAAAGTAGGGGAAAGGCTGGCGCTGAAGACGTTAAAGAATAACACTTCGGTATACACCCGAACGCTTGATAACGACAAAAAACTGAAAACTTTAGTGCGTGGCGAATATGGCCTGTGCCAAAAGGACGACGCCAAGCGAAGCTGGTTTACGAACGCGGGCTGGGTGCTACTTGGCGCGAGTATTATTTTGCTTAATCCGCTGTTGTTCTTCGCGTCAATTACCGCATTCGTTCTTGGCTACACGTTGTGGCCGTTGACCGACAAAGGCCTTGATCTGTACCGATACCTTAAGGGACTTGAACTTTACATAAAGGTCGCCGAAGCAGACCGCATAAAAATGCTGCAAAGCCCAGAGGGTGCCGAAAAGACCGGTGGCGTCGACCCGAACGATCCATCACAACTTATTAAGCTGTACGAAAAAGTATTACCATATGCCGTGTTATTCGGCCAGGAAAAAGAATGGTCAAAACGGATTGGCGAGATTTACGCGTCGACAGGTAGCGATCCGTCATGGTACCACGGTGTGAACGCGTTCAACGCGGCATCATTCAGTTCGGGTCTAAGCGGCTTTTCAACTGCCGCGGCGTATTCATCGGCTAGCAGTTCATCGTCCGGCGGCTCAAGCGGCGGCGGTTCCTCCGGCGGCGGAGGCGGTGGAGGCGGCGGCGGTGGCTGGTAGGCCACGAATCGCGCTATACTAGAAACAGAAGAGGAGGCTGTAATGGGAAACGTGTACGAACTTGACGGACAACTGTTTACGAATGTTGGTGAATTCTTAGATGCGGTGGCACACGAGTATAAACATGGTGATAAGGACTTGGCGGTCCAAACTCTCGAAGATTATGGGTTTACGCTCAGCGATATCAACGCCGGCGGACACCAGCCACACCCACACGCCGCGAAGGACGACGCGAATCCTGAGCAGACTCCTGAAAATAACGGTGACGCGTCATGATTGAACTGGCGCACGTTTCAAAGATTTACGGCAAGAAACAAAACCAATTCACAGCACTTGAGGGAATAAACCTCATCATTGAAAGTGGCAAAAGCGTCGCGATCGTCGGCAAAAGCGGGTCGGGCAAAAGCACGCTCATGCATATTATGAGTGGGCTTGACCGCGCGACATCCGGCACGATAACGGTTGATGGCCAAGATATTTCACAGCTGAAAAACCGGGCACTCGATAAGTTTCGAGCCGAAAAAATCGGATTCATATTCCAATCGTTTTTCGTACAGGCTAACGAAACGTGTTTGCAGAACGTATTGCTGCCTCTTGAGATATCCCGCGCGCCGCGGTCTGAACGTACCGACATGGCCCTTAACGCGCTGAAAGATGTGGACCTGCTTGAGAAGAAATCATCTAAAGCCAGGGACTTGTCCGGCGGGCAGAAGCAGCGTCTGGCTATTGCACGGGCGATCGTATCGCACCCGGACATCATATTCGCGGACGAACCGACAGGAAACCTTGATACCGCGACCGGCGACAAAGTTGAAAAGCTGCTGTTCGATTTTAACAAGCGGCTGGGAAGCACGCTTGTAGTAGTGACACACGACCCCGACCTTGCGAAAAAGTGCGAGATTCAGATACATATGAAGGACGGCAAGGTCGTGAAGGTCGTTGGAGCGGATTCCAAGAAGGGGAAGAAGAAATGAGGATGCTGGATATCATCAGGCGGGCTGGCCGTAGTTTACGAAGTGCCAAGGCTCGTACGTTACTGACAAGCCTGGCGATCGCGGTCGGAGCCTTCACGTTGACTCTTACTCTGGCGGCCGGCAACGGCATTAGTGCCTATGTGGACCGGTTGGTCGCAAGCAACTTTGACCCGTCAGAGCTTATCGTTGGTCGGGACAAGGAGGTCGAGAACACGGGCGCTCCGGACTCGTCGCCGCGTGAGTATGACGAATCTGTGGCGAGCGTTTCATTTGGCGGCCAAGGCAGTTTACAGCTGAAGCAGATTAGCGACGAAGATATAAAAAAGCTTGAATCGCTCAGTTACGTCAAGCAGGTCAGGCCGAATTACCAAATTGACGCAAGGTATATTACCCGTGAGGGAAGTAAGCGCTACAGCCTGAGTGTGCAGTCGTATAATCCAGGTCAGAAACCGGAGCTTGCGGCGGGAACATTGCCGAGCCGCGACTTGAAGCCAGGCACGTTGGTGCTACCGGAAGCATACGTCAAACTACTTGGGTTCAAGGATGCTAAATCGGCGATCGGAAAAACTGTGGACATCGTGACGCAGCAGCCATTCACCGAAGAAGCTATGAGAAGCTTCTTAGCCAGCGGCGCGTTAACCCAGCCTGGTGCGGCCGCTCCCGAACCAAAGCGCCAGACAAGTGTATTTACCATTGCGGGTGTAAGCAAGCCAAGCGTCACCAGCCTGGCGACTGCAGGACTGCCTGTTCTGCTTAGTTCGGAAGACGCCAAATCTTTGTATGACTTTACCTCGGCCGGTACGCAGAACCATGGCAAATATCTTTACGCCTACGTTCGAGTCGATGGAGCTGAAGACGTAAAAGTCGCGAACGACGCCAAGAAAAAGCTCAAAGCCATGGGGTATTCGGTCGTGACAAGCCAGGACCTTCAGGCAAGTTTGCAAACTATCGTCGCGGTGCTGCAAAGTCTTGTGGCTGTGTTCGCTATGATAACGATCATCGCTAGCGTGTTCGGTATCGTGAACACCATGTACATCAGCGTACTTGAGCGTACCCGGGAAATCGGGCTGATGAAAGCGCTCGGCATGCGTAGTCGATCAGTCGCGTGGTTATTCAGGATCGAAGCGGCATGGATTGGTTTTTTAGGAGGCGCCTTAGGCGCGACCGTCGCGGTACTCTTAAGCGTTGCCATCAACCCGCTTCTTACTAAGCAGCTTAATCTTGGTAAAGGCAATACCATCCTCATGAACGATTGGGGTCAGATACTGCTACTCATTGCCGCGCTAATACTTGTGGCAATTTTGGCTGGTTGGTTCCCGGCACGAAAAGCCGCCAAACTTGACCCGATTGAAGCTTTGAGGACTGAGTAATGACTGAGCGGTATGGCAACTTCGCGGAAGGTATGGGAATGAGTGAAGTCAACGATAAAGTAGATGAACTCAACGCACGCATCGACCAATTGCAGCAAGACATAGCAACGCTGCAAGAGGCACTTGAAGCAGGCCACATGACTCACGAAGCGTACGAGATGGCGCATGAACCGCTCGACCAGCAGCTTTCGATCGCAAAATATAACCGCGACGCATACTTAGCGCGGCTTGAATCGTGGGTGTCAGAGTAATGACCTTCTGCTACACTTATTGATATATGTTAGACATCCGTTATATCCGTGAAAATGCCGATAAGGTTCAAGAAGCCGCTAAAAATAAAGGCTACGACGTTTCGATTTCAGAACTTTTGAAGCTTGATGACGAGCGCCGCGAATTGCAGCAGCAAGTTGACGCACTGCGCGAACGGCGCAACGCGAACGCAGCGAGCATGAAAGGCGGCAAACCGGAACAATCGGTCATTGATGAAGGCAAGCAGATAAAGATCGAACTGGCCGAACGCGAAGAATACCTAACTAACACTGAAGTAAAGTTCGTCGAACTATTAAAGACCGTGCCGAACGTACCACTCGATATGGTTCCCGTAGGTTCAACGGAAGATGAGAACGTCGTCATTAAAACAAGTGGTGAAAAACCGCAGTTTGATTTTGAGCCCAAAAGTCACTGGGAACTGGCAGAGGCCCACGATTGGATTGATAAGGAACGTGCGGCCAAAATCGCCGGTGCACGATTCGCCTACCTAAAAGGCGATTTAGTACGTCTTGAAATGGCTCTTTGGAACTACGGCATGGACGTGCTTGGTTCGCAGGAGACATTGCAGAAAATCATTGACGATAATCACCTTGAAGGTGTCAGTTCAAAACCGTTCACACCAGTCATCCCGCCCGCCGTCGCGCGTACGGAAGTGTTCCAAGCAACCGGTCGACTGAACAAAGAGGAGCAGACCTACAAGCTTGAAGACGAAGATCTATGGCTGAACGCGAGCGCCGAGCATACCATGGCTCCTATGTACTTAAACGAAATCCTGCCGGAAGCACAGCTGCCGATTAGAATCGTGGGCTATACTACGGCCTTTAGGCGTGAGGCCGGTACGTACGGCAAAGACGCCGAAGGAATCTTCAGGCTGCATCAATTCAATAAATTGGAGATGGAGAGTTTTACCACGGCCGAAGCCGGCCTGAACGAACACCTGTTCATGGTGGCGATTCAAGAGTATCTGATGGCTTCGCTGGGCTTGCCGTTCCAAACGCTTGAAAAATGCACGGCCGACATTGGTCGTCCGAACGCGAAGGGTGTCGACATCAATACCTGGCTGCCGGGACAGAGCGAATATCGTGAAACCCACACAGCTGATTACATTACCGACTACCAAGCCCGACCTATGAAAACACGGGTTCGTCGTCAAGATGACACCGTACAATTCGTTCACACGAACGATGCCACAGTATTTTCGGAACGACCTCTAGTAGCGATACTTGAGAACTTCCAAACCGCCGATGGAAACGTGGTGATTCCAGAGGTACTACGCCCATACATGGGTGGCCGCGACATACTTTAGAGTGCTATACTATAAGTACAAGAACTTCTAACGAAGGAGGGCACTTACATGATCCAATCAATCGCAATCACAGGCGTCAAATATGACATCGATGATACGACTCAAAAATACGTGATGCGAAAGATAGGACGGCTCGACAGATTCCTCCCGCGACACGCACGAAAAAGCGTTTCCGCCGAAGTAAAGCTTAAAGAGGTCAACCGGGACAACGGCAACAAATACGAAGCCGAAATCATTCTGCATGTACCTGACAAACAGCTGGCTGCCAAGGATTCGACTGTCAATATGATCGCGGCGGTCGACATCGTTGAAGCCAAGATCGTGAGCCAACTTCGAAAGTACAAGGATCTTCACCTTGGTCACACCGGTCGAGCACGCGCAGTCCTGTCGCAATTCAAACGAAGTTACGACCGCGAAGCCGCCTAGCGACTACGCAAAACGATGTAAAACTGTCCGCTATGCAACTGGCGGGCAGTTTTGTTACGATAAAAGCATAAGAGTTTAACCAAAAGGGAACATAAACACGCATGACCCAGCAATTAGTCACATGCTTTTCAGCAGGCATATTTGCCGCCGTGGTATTCATGGTCGCACTGGCATCCTTCGCCTAGTCGAATTTACGCCATAATTTCAGGGGTATTCGGACTTCCAGCCAGGTCCGTTTCAGGGTATAATAATGCGTAGTTTTGAACTAGGCTGATAAGAGACGAGGGAATATGCCAAAGATTACGAGGCAATCTGTTTTAACGAAAGTGTTTGGGGACCCGCAAAAGCGGATACTTCGCGGCTACGAAAAGAAGGTCGCCGCGGTCAACGCACTGGCAGACAAATACAAAGACATGAAGAAGTCGGACCTGCCAAAGCAGACCGAACTGTTAAAAAAACGCCTGACAAAGAAAGGTACGACGCTCGACGACATCCTGCCGGACGCGTTCGCGCTGGTACGCGAGGCGTCAACACGCGTGCTTGGCATGCGTCATTTTGACGTACAGCTGATCGGTGGCATGGCCTTGCATCAGGGCAATGTGGCCGAAATGAAAACCGGTGAAGGAAAGACACTGGTCGCTACGCTTCCGACTTACCTGAACGCGCTTGAAGGTAAGGGCGTGCACGTCGTGACAGTGAACGACTACCTGGCACAACGCGACGCGTCGTGGATGGGCGAGTTGTATCACTTTTTGGGACTTTCGACCGGTGTTATCATCAACGATGCCAGCTTTATCTACGATCCAGACTACGACAATGAGGCTCACGACGACGAGCGCATGCGAAGGCTCCGTCCGGTTACCCGCAAGGAAGCCTATGCGGCCGATGTTACCTACGGAACGAACAACGAATTCGGATTCGACTACTTACGCGACAACATGGTCGATGACGTTGAACTACTTCGCCAACGCGAGCTGAACTTCGCCATCGTCGACGAGGTCGACAGTATTCTGATTGACGAAGCCAGGACGCCGCTTATCATCAGTGCGCCGGCCGCCGAAAACCCCGACAGCTATTACCAGTTCGCCAAAGTAGCCGCCAAGTTAACGGAAAAAGATTACATCCTGGACGAGAAGCGCCGTAGCGTCGCGCTGTCTGATGAAGGCGTGGAGCGCGTGCAGAAAATGCTCGGCATAAAAAACTTATTCACACCGGAATACGTACGTACCGTCTACCATATGGATCAAGCTCTTAAGGCTCAGACGCTATTTAAGCGTGACAAAGATTACGTAGTTACGAACGACGGCGAGGTAATTATCGTTGACGAACACACCGGTCGTCTCATGCAGGGTCGTCGTTACAACGAAGGCCTGCATCAAGCAATTGAAGCCAAAGAAAACGTTCCCGTGTTGTCGGAAAGTATGACGCTCGCGACGATTTCGTTCCAGAACTACTTTAGGTTGTACAACAAACTTTCAGGTATGACTGGTACGGCATTCACCGAAGCCGAGGAGTTCCAGCAGATTTACAGCCTTGATGTCGTTCAAATACCACCGAACAAACCTGTTATCCGCGACGACAAGGAAGACCTGATTTTCAAGACAGAAAAAGGCAAATTAAAGGCCGTTGCCGATGTTATTAAAGAACATCACAAAGCCGGTCGTCCGGTGCTGGTCGGGTCGGCGAGCATCGCTAAGAACGAGATGATCGCGGAATATCTGAAAAAAGAAAAGATTCCGTTTGAAATCTTGAACGCGAAGAACAACGAACGTGAAGCAGCCATCATTGCCAAGGCAGGAGAAAAGGGCGCGATCACACTCGCGACGAACATCGCCGGTCGTGGTACCGACATTAAGCTTGGCGAAGGAGTGGTTGAACTCGGTGGATTGGTCGTGATCGGCAGTGAACGTCACGAGTCACGCCGTATCGACAATCAGCTGCGAGGACGTGGCGGACGTCAGGGTGACCCGGGCGAGACACAGTTCTTCGTTAGTACCGAGGACGATCTTATGCGGATTTTCCAAGGCGAGCGGATCGCCAGCCTGATGGATCGTCTTGGTGTCGACGAAGACACGCCGATTCAGAACAAGGCGGTATCGAAAACGCTTGAAAACGCCCAGAAACGCGTTGAAGGCTACCATTTTGATACCCGTAAGAACGTTGTGCAGTATGACAACGTGATCAACCGCCATCGCCGTGTCGTTTACACCATGCGCCGCAAAATTTTGGAAGGTGACAATATCCAACCAGAGATCAAGCGTCTGATTACCGAGATGGTCCGTGAGCTCACCGTTCTGCCAGCCAAGAACAACCCTAAGTTTTACGACGAGTTCACGGCTATCTTCCCGGTTGACGAGAAAGACCTGAAGCTGGTAGCGGAAGAAAAACGCGACAAAGCTCGCTACGAAGCCGGCCTTAAACTTGCTGAAAAACTGTACAAGCAAAAGGAGACCGAGGTCGAGGCCGAAATGCTTCGCAAGGTTGAACGGGACGTCTATATACAGGTACTCGACACGCTTTGGATGCAGCACCTTGAAAACATGCAGCATCTACGTGACGGCATTCACTGGCGTTCAGTCGGGCAGCGGGACCCGCTGGTCGAATACCGGTCGGAATCGCAAAAATTGTTTGACGGCTTACAGGCGACGCTTCGCGAAGAAGTGCTACGGGCGATCATGCACGTACACAAGCATGACGCCATAACCGCCGATCATGAAGACCATGACACCGAGCTGACAAGGCTTGCCGAACGCGCGGTCGAACGTGGCGTGAACGAAATCGACACGGGTGAAACAAACCGTGACGACGACTTTAAGGTCACCAAAGTTAAGTCGGCCAACGAATCTGCTCGCGCTAAGAACGCGGCTCGCAAGAAAAAGAAAACCCAACGACAGAACAAAAAGAAAGGCCGACGTTAACCGCTCTCCCGACTGAGCTAACTACCATAGAACGGGTGGGCAGGAAGACGAAATCATCGCAGTGAAGCATACGACACAAGAAGTACGACTAAAAAACGGCGCGCGCGGCCTGCTGGTTGATATTCCTGGCGCGACCGTCATGAGTTTCCAGTTCCAGTTCCGCGCCGGTAACCGCTACGTTAAACACAAGGACATTTACGAGACGGCGCACATCATGGAACACATGGCGTTCGGTGCCAACGCGCAGTTTAAGAGTGAGCATGAATACGAGGCCGAGTTTACCAAGAACGGCGCGTATCATAATGCCTTCACGAGCGACCTTTCAATGGTGTATATCGCTGATTGCGCCGATTTTGAATGGGACCGGATACTGAAACTACAGCAGGTGGCGATTTGCCAGCCGCGCTTCAACAACGCCGAGCTTGAAGCCGAAAAGGGCAATGTCCGCTCTGAACTGACCGGCTATCTGAACAATCACAGCAGGGTGCTCTGGCCTAAGATTCAGCAACTCTTAGGCGAGGACATCCTGACGTTCTGGCAGCGGTTACAGACTATCAACAACGTAACCCTAAAAGATATTAAAGAGCACTACGCGCGGACGCACACGGCCGATAACATGCGGTTCGTCATTGCCGGCAAACTATATGGTAGAAAAAAAGAAATCATTCGCATGCTTGAAGAATGGGAGCTCAGCCCTGGCGAACGCTTTGAGGTCCCTCGGGATGAACTGTCGAGCGGTAACCCGACCATCATCCGCCGCAAGGAAGCCAGTAATATCACGTTCGGACTGTCTATGATGGTGCCACGCGAACTTGACGACGACGAACTTGAAGCTATGAACTGCCTTGACCATATATTGACCGGTACCATGCACTCACGTATTTACGGTGCGGCGCGCGCCAAGGGTCTGGCTTATGGAGTATTTTCAGACACGACAGCTGGGTTCTACGATTCAAGTTGGGACTTTGGTGGGCAAGTAAACCACGAAACAGCTGACCAGCTATTCGACATCTTCGTTCGCGAAATTAACGCGGTCTGCGAAGGCAACGTCACCGAAAAGGAACTTGAAGCAGCAAAATCATACGCACTTGGCCGTTACCAAATGGGTGCACAGACCGTATCGCAGATCTCGGGCTTTTACACCAACCGTTACTTCGCAGACGGAGTCGTCAAGGAATACGAAAAGGTTCCTGATGCTATCCGTGCCGTCACGTGCGACCAGATGGTCCAAACCGCTAAGTCATTCATGGATGCCAACACCTGGGTGCTCGCAGCGGTCAGTAGCGAAGAAAAGGATGAAATCGTCGCCCTTAGTGATAAGATGGAAACGTTATTTAAGGTAAAGGAACAGTAACGTAATGAACATAGCACTGGCCGGTTTCGGGCAAGAGGGCAGAGCGAGTTACGAGTACTGGAATACGCCCGAGAATACGTTGACCATCGCCGACGAGCGCGAAACAATTGACGGCCTGCCTGACGGAATACGCACCGTGGTAGGTGCTGACGCGTTCGCGAAACTCGGTGAGTTCGATCTTATTATCCGTTCTCCGGGTATCAATCCGAAAAAGCTGCCATATGGCGAAAAAGTCTGGAGTCCGACCAACGAGTTCTTCGTCAAATGTCCGGCGCCTATCATTGGCGTGACTGGCACAAAAGGCAAGGGAACGACAAGCAGCCTGATCGCTAGTATCTTAACGGCTGCCGGAAAAACCGTCCATCTGGTCGGTAATATCGGTACGCCGGCGCTTACGGAACTGCCAAAAATAAAACCGGACGATATCGTCGTGTTTGAGCTCTCGAGTTTTCAACTTTGGGACATAAAAAAGAGCCCGCAAGTTGCTGTCGTGCTCGGTATTGAACCGGATCATTTGAACGTCCACGATGCTATGGAAGATTATGTGGCAGCGAAAGCGAACATCGTCCGGTTCCAAACGGCGGATGACTTGATGGTATTTAACCGTAACAATCAGATCGCAGTTCAAATCGCCTCTCTGTCGCCAGGTCGAAAAGCGGAGTATCCATTCGAACTAGGTGATATCGTTTCGACCATCCAACTGCCTGGCCCGCACAACGTTGAAAACGCTAGCGCGGCGGTCGCGGCCGTGCAGGATTACGTAACGGACCCCGAGGTATTGAAGCAGGGCATCAGTTCGTTCACCGGTTTGCCGCACCGAATTAAGTTCGTGCGAGAAGTCGGCGGGGTACGCTTTTACGACGACAGCTATTCGTCGGCACCGGCAGCAAGCATTGCCGCCCTGAAATCATTTAACGACCCGAAAATCATTATTCTTGGCGGGTATGAAAAGCACGCTGATTTTTCTGATCTCGCAAGTTATGTCGCAAACGACGCGACCGTTAAAAAAGCCGTACTTATAGGTCAGACCAAGAACCGCATCGCGGAAGAATTCTCACGGCAGGGTATCGCCGATGACAGGTATGTAGTTATCGACGACACAGATTTTTCAGCCATCATCCGCCAGGCATATGAAGCGGCTGAGTCAGGCGACGTACTACTGCTTAGTCCTGGCTGCGCCAGTTTTGATATGTTCAACAATTTTACCGAACGTGGCGACCGTTTCGTCGACATCGTGAACGACCTATGAGCTACCAGTCGCCATACGCAGAATTCGTTTTTAAGCGCTACGACTACGATAAAACAAGCGGGGTACTGACGTTTGAATACGGATTCGATGATGCGGTGCAGTTTCAAGAACGTGTACATTTTGAGACGAATGAGTCATATGACGACGCGCTTTTTGATCGAGCCGTGTTCATGGCGTTCGTACTCGCCGGCATTTCGTATTACAAATGCTACCCCACAAAAAACGTTCGGTTCGATAAACATGAAATTACTCGCGACCAAGCCGACTTCTTTACGAACGTCTACCGAAACGGTCTTAGTCAGTTCGTGTATGAAAATGGGCTATCACCGGAAGACATCGTTACATTCAAAGCGACCACAAGTGAACTCGTCGGTCCTTTGCCGTACGGCGGCAACGGAATCATCGCCTTACAAAGCGGCGGTAAGGACTCGCTACTACTCGCTCGTCTGCTTGAAGAAAAGGGTATTGATTTTAGTCCATGGTACGTATCGCAGGTCGCGAATCATCCTACGATACTCGATAGCCTACCCGGCACACTTATTACGCCTAGGCGCGAAATTGACCGAAGCGCCCTGACGACCGAACAGGAAAAAGGAGCGTTAAACGGCCACGTGCCGGTCACATTCATCACGCTTTCGTACGCGCTTACTGATGCGGTGCTATGCGGTAAAAACACGATACTCGCGGCGATCGGCCGAGAGGGCGAAGAACCGCACGCTTACATCGGTGACTACCCTGTCATGCACCAATGGTCAAAGACCTGGCAAGCCGAGCAACTTTACGCTAACTATCTTCGCCGTTTCGTATCGCCTGACATTCGTGTCGGGTCACCAATCCGAGGGTTTAGCGAGTTAAAAATCGCGGAACTCTTCGTGCTGCACGCCTGGGACAAGTATGGTCATAGCTTCTCTTCCTGCAACGTCGCGAATTACAAGCAGGGACATGATAACGCGCGTCTTGCGTGGTGTGGCAATTGTCCAAAGTGCGCTAATTCTTTCCTACTGTTCGCACCGTTCGTTGAGAAAAGCGAACTGGTCGAGGTATTCGGTAAGGACCTATTCGCTGATGTAGCGCTGACCGATACGTTCAAAGGACTGCTTGGTGTGGACGGTATCATGAAGCCCTTTGAGTGCGTTGGCGAAACCGACGAGCTTCGGTTAGCCTACCATATGGCAGTGCAGAACGACCATACGCCACTCGGGTTTGATGTTCCCACGTCCAACTACGACAAGGACCGGCTAAGCGACGCCCAACCGTGGGCAACCCAGATGATACAATAAGGGTAATGCAACCCCTTGAAAAACGTGCCCAGGCGCTAAAAGAAGCAATCGACCAGGCGATGGCGCGCTTAGACGTGGCTGGAAAAGCCGAGCGGCTGCAAGCAGTCGACGCACAACTAGCCATTCCCGAAGTCTGGAACAACCCGGCGCATGCGCAGGAACTAAGCAAGCACTCAGCCGGGCTCCGGGCAGTCGTTGAACCATGGCAAACGCTTCAGGCACAGGTGGCCGATATCGTCGAACTTATGCAGATGGGCGACGAATCAATGCAGGCCGAATTCGACTCGCAGCTCACCGCGCTCGAAGCCGAACTCGCGTCGCGCAAAAAAGACTTACTCTACGGTGGCCCTTACGACGACCACGACGCGATCCTGCGTATTACCGCGGGTGTCGGCGGTACCGACGCGCAGGACTGGGCCGAAATGCTGGAACGTATGTACCTACGATGGGCCGAAAAAGCCGGCATGAATGTCACGACGGCCGAGCGCTCCACCGGCGAAGAAGCTGGTATTAAGACCAGCGTGCTTGAAGTCAGCGGACCATTCGCCTACGGTAAGCTTAAAAGCGAACATGGCGTTCACCGCCTCGTGCGCCTCAGTCCGTTCAATTCAGACAATCTGCGTCAGACCAGCTTCGCGTTAGTCGAAGTGCTACCAAATATCGACGCGCCGGACGACGTACAGATTGATGAAAAAGACCTAAAAATCGATGTCTACCGAGCCGGCGGCCACGGTGGTCAGTCGGTTAATACTACCGACTCTGCTGTCCGAATCACGCACTTGCCGACAAACACGGTCGTCGCGATTCAGAACGAACGTTCGCAGCTACAGAACAAAGAAACCGCCATGCGTATTCTTCGCTCGAAACTCGCCCAGCTTCAAATGGAACAGCACGCCGAATCCCTCAGCGACTTGAAGGCAGGGGAGTCGGCTAACTGGGGCTCGCAAATCCGTAACTACGTACTGCACCCGTATACGCTCGTCAAAGACACGCGTACCAAATATGAAGACAAGGACGCTGGGAAGGTGCTCGATGGCAAACTTGATGGCTTCATGACCAGCTATCTTGAGTCCGTAGATATTGACAAATAACATAAAATATAGTAAAATTGTAAGATACCGTACCTTCACATCCGTATGTCCACGAAGTCTTAATAACTTCGATGGAAACCCCCACCAAAGGAAGTGAACCATGTTCGAACGATTCACCGACAGCGCCAACCGCACTATCGAATTGGCACAGCGTGAAGCCCGCGAGCTTCGCAAGGTCAACGTCGGCAGCGAGGACTTGCTGGTCGCGCTCTTGCAGCTGGAAGACGACATCCCGGCGCAGGCACTGGCCAGACTCGGCGTGTCGCTCGAAACGGTGCGAAGCAATGTTGAGAAGATGCACTTCTCGGCTGCGACGTGGAGACCGCACGGCGACGTGCCGTTCACCGGCAACGCCAAGATGTCACTCCAGCTTGCACTGCGCGAAGCGTTGCAGCTCGGTCATGACTACATCGGCACCGAGCACCTGCTGCTCGGCATCATCCGACACGACAGCGACACGGTCTCCGATGTGTACGGCATCTACCCGGGTAACGTCCGCAGGAAAGTCATCTCGCTCGTCATGGAGCGGAATCCCACGAAGGCCGAAATCGCTGCGTCTGAGGAGCTGACTTTCAGGTCATCGGCCGATATCTCGGCCGAGATCGACACGGTGACCGACTGGCTGCATGAGCTCGAGACCGAGCTGAACGCAGCCATCAAGCGCGAAACGGGCTGCGACCCGTCGTATCACCACTAGGTAGCAAGGTTTCCAGCGAGGAGCGCCGCAACCCGGCGGCGCTTCTCGGAAACTCACTTTTTAAGGACTCGTGAATATACGGATGTTTACTTCGCTTATGCTATAGTTGTTGTAAATAGCGTAAGCGGGGAAGCACATGCCGGACGAAGAAAAGCACAATGACAACCTTCAGGAGTTTGACAAGGAGCCGGCAACCGGCAACCTGAACGACTCGCAGAGTAGTTCCGTCGAATCAAATGACACCGAACAGCGTGCTAGTAGCGCTTGGGGCGGCAGTGCTTCTTCTAATCCAGAAACCAAGGTTGAACCGACCGACGCAAAAACCGAAACCCCGCAAGTGGACAAAGCGCCGCTTAATCCGCTCCACGACGACATCGCGCCGGCAACCATTCCAATGTCTACCCGTCCACATGAAACGGCAGCGCCAGAGCAGCCTGGCGGCGCGGTCGTCACCGACTCATTGCCAAAACCTGGTCCGGGCCTGTTAGTCCTACAGTGGTTGACCTACGCCTTCTGGGGTTGGACCGTACTGTCGCTCAGCGGACTGGTCCTTACTGTCGTGAGCCAACTTTTAAACCAGACAAGTGAAAACTATTGGCTTGGTGGTATCGCGTACCTTCTGGCAGCCGTCATCGTGCTGTTTATTATCTCACTCGTAACCGACATCTTTTACGCCGCGGCTGAAAAAAAGCACGCACGCTCGTCCGGTTCAAATGTCATCATGATCATTCATGCAGTTATCTTCGCGCTGTTTGGCATAGGATCACTCATCGTCGCGGTATTCGGATTCGTCAGCCTGCTGCTTAATGACTCATCCGGCAGTACCGGCCCGCAGACGAGTATCATCAGCGGTATCATCATCGCCGCACTATATGGTGTAACATTGCTCCGAACGCTCCGACCGCGATGGATCAAAGGCGTCGCGCGTCTGTATTGGGTTATCATGACGCTCGCGATCATCACGACGGTCACGCTCGGTATCGTCGGTCCGGCCGCACAGGCACGGTTGCAGAACGAAGATGCGGTAGTCGAAGAAGGGGTATCTGATATCTCGGATGCGATAAATTCATATGCTGACAAGAAGGCAAAACTTCCTTCATCGCTTAAGGATCTGACATCTCTATCAGAGAATGCCCAAAAACTGGTCGACGAAAACAAAGTTACCTACACGCCTGGCGAAGAAATGACCAGCAAAATCAAAGCACCGCTCAGCCCGGTCGAACCTACTACTTACCGCGTCGGATCACAGAAACCCGTATTCCACTACGAACTATGCGTCGAGTATAAAACCAAAGACGGATCATCCGATTATTACTCGTACTCGTCTCGTTCGGCTGCGGAGGATGGGCAATACCCAACCCGTGTCGATACGTACGGCCACAAAGCCGGCCGAGTTTGCTACGACGTGCAGACAGACTACATATACGACTACTAATCGCCGTTGGTTCCACGCCGTTGTTCTTATGCTATAATGGCGGTAAATGATTCTTTTGGACAGGGTAACAAAAACATACGGAAAAAGTACCAATCCGGCACTTCAGCGGATCAGTCTTCATATCGAGCCGCGTGAATTCGTCATATTGGTGGGAACCTCTGGGGCGGGCAAGTCGACGCTTCTAAAGTTACTCACGCGGGAAGAGAAACCGACCAGCGGTAAGATCGTCGTCGGGGGAATCGACTACGACACGTTAAAGGACAAGCACATTCCGCTTTTGCGCCGTAAAATCGGTGTCGTATTCCAGGACTTCAAACTGCTTCCACAGCGGACGGTTTTCGAAAACATCGCCTTTGCCCTGGAAATCGCCGGCATGACCAACCGCGAAATTAAAACCACCGTTCCAAAAGTGATTGAACTCGTCGGCCTGACCGGAAAGGAAAAGAGCTTTCCGCACCAATTGTCCGGCGGTGAGCGCCAGCGCGTGGCGATTGCCCGCGCCGTCGTGCGCCAGCCAAAGATTCTTATTGCCGACGAGCCAACCGGAAACCTCGACCCGAAGCACAGCTGGGATATCGTCCGCCTGCTCGAAAAGATTAATCGCTATGGCACGACCGTACTTCTGACCACTCACAACGTCGAAATCGTCAATCGCCTGAAGCGCCGCGTCGTCACGTTGGAACACGGCAAAATTACATCCGACCAAGCCCAAGGAAGCTACCGACAGTAATGGCTAAGAATAAAATGACATCAAAGCAGTTCGCGCAGTCTAAGACGAGGCGTCGCCAATGGATAACGTTCCTACGTATGTGCCGTTACGGCGTGAACAACTTTTCTCGTAACGCGTGGCTGACCGTTGCCGCGACTGCCGTCATGACCATTACGTTGCTTATCGTCTTTGCGACGTTAGCCGCCCGCAGCACGCTTATCAGCTCCGTCGAAGTCATTCGGCAGAACGTCGATATGTCGATTTATATTAAGACCGACACGCCGAAAAAAGACGTTGAAGCGATTCAATCCGAACTCGAAAAGTTGAAATCCGTCGAAGAAGTGACATACGTCAGTCCACAGACCGCCCGCGAAAACTTTGCCAAGGAAAACGGTACAAACCCCGACACGTTAAACGCCCTCAACGAAGCCACCAACAAGTTCCCGGGCACATACAAAGTACAGTTGGTCGACATCAACGACACGAGTGAGCTACGCAAATTCGTTGAGACCAACAAGCTGGTCAAAGAAAACCTGGACTCAAGCCGTCCACCGTCGTTCGCCGGTGAGCGTAAGAACGCCATCGAAGGTATCGCTCAAGGAGTCGTATTCGCAGAACGCGCCGGATTAATCGCGACGGTAGTGTTCGTGGTCATATCGTCGCTCATCGTCTTCAATACCATCCGCATGGCCATCTTTAACCGGCGTGACGAGATTGAAATGATGAAACTTATCGGCGCCGACAAAAGCTTTATCCGTGGACCGTTCATCGTCGAAGCTGTCGTTTACGGGTTTATCGCGGCAATCGTCGCGACCGGACTCGGCGTGCTTGGCATGATAGCTTTGAAGGGGCGGCTCATCGGCGGAATCGAGCTGCAGCCGACCATCGACTTCGTGCTGACATATCTTGGTTTCGTGCTACTCGGCATGATTTTACTCGGCGCACTCATCGGTGTCATATCGTCGCTTCTCGCGACACGCCGCTACTTGAAAATCTAACTCATTTTAAGCGAAGGGGAGTATTGACTTAACAAGCTGCTTATGCTAACGTGGAAAGAGATGAAACTACGGTCCACCACACCATCATCGAAAAAGGGTACGGCGCGGCGCGTTAAATTAGCCGTCATCGCTTTTGTGTTGGCCGTCACTTCTCCTGCGGTATTCCTTATTAAGCAGGCAAACGCAGACCAATACGATGCTCGTATTGCCGCTTTACAGCGGCAGATTGATCAATACCAGGCAGCTGCCCAAGCGCTCGGAGCTCAGGCTGACACGCTGCAGCACACGCTCGATGGTATTAACAACGAAATCGGGCAAATTCAGACCCAGATCGACCTGACTCAGGCACAGTACGACAAGCTTATCGTTCAAATCGCCGACACCGAGAAACAAATTGCTGAAAACCGCGACGCCCTTGGAGAAGTCATTGCCGACCTTTCAATCGAAGGTAAGATATCACCGCTTGAAATGCTGGCCAGCTCTAAGAACATTTCCGATTACGTCGACAAGCAGACCTACCAGTCTGCCATGCAGGACCAACTGAAAGCGACCATCGATCGTATCAAGGAACTCAAGGAGCTGCTTGAAAAGCAGAAATTGCAAACCGAAGAACTGCTTGCAAACCAAAAGCGTGCCCGAGACGCCCTAGCCGCCAAGCAGGCCGAACAGCAGCGACTTGTCAATGAAACCCGTGGCCAAGAAGCTGCGTACCAAAACCTGAAAAATCAGACCCAGGCGCAAAAAGAGCAGGTCATGGCCGCCCAGCAGGCAGCCATCCGCGCGGCCAGTGCCCGTAACGGTGGTGTTACCTTCGTAGGCGGTGGCAACGGCGGTTACCCGTGGGGTCCAAGCAACTGTCCGATGAGTGGTATGTACTCGACCGGTGGTGCCGACGGCAACGGTGGTGACGGTTGGGGCTATGGTTGCCGACAGTGTGCCAGCTACGCAGCTTGGAAAATCGGAGAACGTACAGGTGTCATTCCGACATACCTTGGTAACGCCAATCAGTTCCCGAACTCATACTCGAACAAGGGTTACTCTGCACGTGCCAACTCAGTCGGTGTCATCATGGACGGTGCCTATGGTCACGTAGTGTGGGTAGAGACCGACCCTGACGCTGCCGGCTTCATTACGGTAAGCCAATACAACGCCAACTACGGCGGCGGCTGGGGTAACTTTTCTCGCGTTCGGGTTCACCAAAGTACCTACGACGTCTTCATCTACTTCTAGGCATCCAACAGGTCAAATCTACACTAGCGCACCCTTTACCGGGTGCGCTATACTTACTGCTAATGGATAAAAAAGTCGAGCTTTCTCGCGTCTATCTGGCAGCGGTCGTACTGGTCGTGTTGCTCATCGGGTTCGTGGCCGGAACGCGCTCGAACCAACTTGCGGCATTGGTCGGTCCTGTATTCGGTGCCAAGGTTGAAACCGGAACGCTAGACGACGAGTCACTCCAAGCCGTCTATCAAGAGCTTAAGAAGCACTACAACGGCAAGGTCGACAGCAATAAGTTGATCGAAGGTGCTAAAAGCGGGATGGTTGCAGCGCTTGGCGACCCGTACACGGTGTACTTTAACAAAACGGAAGCAGAAGAGTTTAACAAAGAACTTTCTGGCGACATTGGTGGCGGTATCGGAGCGGAAGTTGGCGTGAGGAATGGTCAGCCAACAATTCTGCGGACATTGCCCGACAACCCCGCTGAAAAGGCAGGGCTTCATGCGAACGATACTATTCTTGCGATTAACGACGAACCAACCGATGGTTGGGACGCCGACAAGACGGTTCATGCCATACGGGGCGAGCCAGGCACTACCGTTAAAGTTGCTGTGCGACGTGACAACGAAACCAAAGAGTTCACCATTACCCGCGAAGTCATCAACAACCCAAGCGTGTCGAGCGAACTAAAGGGCGACGTCGGCATTATGACCATCAACCGGTTCGACCAAGAAACGGTCAGTTTAGTACGAAAGACAGTCAGTGACCTAAAGAGCCGTGGCATGAAAAAGATCGTGGTCGACATGCGTGGCAATGGAGGCGGTTACCTGGATGCCGCGCCGGGCGTGGCCGGGCTTTGGCTGCACGACCGGCTTGTCGTCAGCGTAAAAGCGACCAACGGCAGCGAACAGAGGTTGATAAGCGAGGGCGACTCATTACTACAGGGTGTCAAAACGGCCATCGTCGTCAATGGCGGGTCAGCCAGTGCTACCGAAATCGTCACCGCCGCGCTAAAGCATTACAAGGTTGCAACAATCGTAGGTGAAAAAACGTACGGCAAGGGTTCGGTACAGGAACTGATACCGCTGAGCGGCAATTCGCTTCTTAAAGTGACTATTAAACGCTGGTACACGCCAAGCGGCGACAATATCAACAAAAAGGGAATTAAGCCGGATGTCAGTGTTGGTCTGAAACAGGCCGACCTTGACGCGGGGCACGACCCGCAGCTGGAAAAGGCGATTCAAATCGTCAGTACGCCATAACGGTTGTGCCTAGTTATAATTCACGCTAGAATAGGGGACATATGGATACGAAAAAGAAAATCCTGCTGGTCGAAGATGACACGGCGCTGGCTGGTGTCTACCGTTCGCGGTTGGAACTCGAAGGGTTCGAAGTCAGTGAAGTCAATAATGGAGAGGACGCGCTGTCATCGGCTATCGACTTTAAGCCCGATCTTATATTGCTTGACGCCATGATGCCGAAGATTTCCGGCTTCGACGTCCTCGATATCCTTCGCAATACCCCGGAAACCGGCAACATCCGCATTATCATGCTGACCGCGCTCAGCCAGCCTAAGGACAAAGAACGTGCTGAATCACTCGGTGTCGACGATTACCTAGTTAAGTCGCAGGTGGTCATTGGTGACGTCGTGGAACGCATTAGACACCATCTTGGTATGAGCGAGACCGCACCTGACCAGCCTCCGGTTACTCCTGTAGCATCTTGAGTTTACATCGAAGGTTAGCGTAAGCTTATTGACAAATAAGCAATTTTTTGCTATAGTGAGAAGTGTTATCACCATAAAAACAAATATGTCAGAACGTACCTTTAACCAGATATCAGAGCAGTATCACGGCGAACATAAAGAGCCAGCTGTATTGATTCGTCGAGGTGAAAAGATTCAGACTGCCATAGTGACTGAACATCGGGACAAAGAAGGTCGTCCGTACGTACAATTTACTGATCCTTTAGACGGTGAAGTGAAATATAAACCGATAGCTCTCAATAACCTGTCGGATGAAGCTCAGGCCGGCTTAGCGGAGGAGCTCAGTGGTGCTCCACTTATTGATGACGAAGGATTTATCGACACTATACCGCGCAGAGTGCTTCTCGAGCAGGTTGGACATATTGAAGAGGGGCCGGACATCGTCGTTCACCCAGAGGAAATAGGCGAAGTCGCCCTGGAGGCAATCGGGGTTGAAGAGCCGGCTGGCAAGGATGAACTCAAGCCTACCGAAGCTGAAATTGACCCGAAGCGACAGGCCGCAATCGCACGCATACAGGCAATCATCGGCGAACACGGTGATGCTGACAGTAGCCTGGCAGATGTGTTACGTGAAGCTGGCTCAAGCCCGCTTGAAATCATTACCAAGCTTGCCGATAAGGAATCAGGTGCCAAGTTACGAAGTGGAGTGCAAAACGTGTTGTCGCGACGAATGGCAGATTTACTTGCCGAAGGCGGCCATTTCCATACGCGCATACAAGAGAACATGCCGAATAATTTGAAACATGTTCCTGGCGGTTTTGGGTATGAGAAAGATAAGTATCCTTCCGACGAATACGTCGTCCTGCTTGCGATGGCAAAATTAGACGGGACCTTCGATGACGCTCAGGCTGGTTCTGGTTACAAGGACCTTCCTAAAGATCACCAACACAATGGTCAGCATCGTCAGGCGGCAGATACGCTGCTAGAAAGCTTCAGCGCGAAGACGAAGGACGACGGCCCGGAGCGTGATATAACAAACGACGAAATTATTCAAAAAGCTCGTCAAGCTGTTGATGACCTGCGGAGTAACATTGTTGACTACGTGCACTTAAACGAAGAAGATCTGATTCGCATACAAGATATGGTTCAAGGAAACTTTTTTGATACCGATCACGTAGATGATGTGACAAACCAAATCGCAGCAAGGTTACAACAGACATACCAGACGTTTCAGGATACCATCGGTACGATTCACCGGTTGAAATCAGATACCGAAAATGGAACGCTTGAAGACGTACGACGCGAGCATATGCTTGAGTCAGCTGCCACCTCGCTTCGACAGAGTATGGACACATTCAGCGCTAGTTTTGCATTAAACGGCATCGGAGCAATCGATCGTCTGACGTCTGAGCTTCGCTATGACCATAACATGCAGTTGCAGTATCGCTCACAGGTGCCACAAATCATTGAACAAATGAAGCAGGCCCAAACCATGCTCCTTCGCATGATTGATATGGTCGAGTTGTAAGCACCTCAGCCTGGGTTTAAAAAAACCGACATTTGACATGCCGGTTTTTTACTTATGAGAGATATTATTGGACCGAAACCTGCGTGCGGGGTGCGGTCTTGCCGGTGAAGCGGCGGGTCTTTACCTTAGAAAAGGCGACGACACCGTCTTTGGCGGCGTGAATGGTAAAGTTACGGCTCATGAACGTACCAGGGCCGGCAACCTTGGTAGAACCGGTCTGGCGGACCAATACTTCACCGGTACGGACGGTTTGACCACCGAACCGTTTGACACCCAATCGGGCACCGGCGTTGTTGTGGACGTTCTTAGACGAACCACCAGCTTTGACGTGTGACATAGCTTCTCCTTAAAGTTTATGACGCTAATTAGTGCAATTGTAGCGTAAAATACGCTGTTTGACAAGGGTCGGCGAGGGTAAAAATAGTGATATTATTTTCGCTTCAAAATAAGGAGCTGACGGGCGACAACTTGGTCTTCGCGGAAGTACACCAAACGTTTTACGTCGACATGCTCAAGACTTTGCCATTCGTAGCCAAGCGGTTCGAGCTTATTTACGACCGAAAGGTGGGTAAAACGACCCTGCGCGTCGCGCCAGGCGGGAATAGCCAAGCAGAGCGGTGTGCCTGGTTTGGTTTGAGCGGCCAGGTTTTCAAGGAATTTGCCGACGATATGTTCGACGATCCGTTTTACTTTGTCGAGCTTGTTTGGAGCTGGCGGTGCACTGAACGGCTGGCCCAGGTAGGTTTCGGCTACGACGGCGTCGATCGGCTGCTGCCACTGGTGTTCTATGGCGTCACCGGCTTCGACTTTGACGGAACCGATAGGGTGTTTGACGGCAAGCCATTCCAGGTTGGCTTTTGTGTAATCGACCATCTTCTCGGCTAAGTCTGTGCCGTAAACATTGAACCCGAGCAGGGCGGCTTCTTGTAGGACGACACCGGTGCCACAGAAGGGGTCGAGAATGGTCGCTCGGCTCCCGATAGATTTAGAAACAGCTTCACGCCGGGTTTCGGTTGGGTGCGCACCAGCCGAAACTCGGGCTCCAGACGTTTCTAAACTATCGGGAGTCTCGCTTGCTGCAAGTTGCGTTCCGCTTGAAGACTCGGACAAAGCACTTCCCGAACGGCTCTCGTGCGTAATTCCGGAAAGGTTCACCATCATAAGCGCAAGCTTCGGCGGTAGCATACCGACGAACGCATCGCGTTTTGGGCGGCATTGGTCGCGGGCGGCGAGGGCAGTGATGTTTTGCGCTCCAAGACTTTCGGCTACGATGACGGACTTTGGACCGTACACGACCATGAGTTCGACTTTGTTGTCCGACAGTCCGAGTTTGTTATGGTGCGAGGTAGCGGTCGACAAAGCTGAGCCGTCGTTTGGAACTAAGCGCACTGAACGGCCCTGTTTTTTGAGGGACTGCTTAAGGGCCAAGCCAGTACGCTGTACCTCACGGGCTGGTACATCCTGGCCGTAGACGCTAATGCCAAGAGTTAGTTTGCCTTCACCTTTGAATGTGCGTGCATAGCGTTGCACGATATCGCGTGATAAACGTGACCAATCGGTTTTTTCGAGTTCGGCGATTATTTTACCGGCCTTTACCACGCCGCCGAGGGTTGTAATGTCGAAAAAGTCGGTTTCAACCGTCGCGGCAGAATCCGAAAATACTCGAACGTTCACGCTCCCAAAGCGCTGCTCAAGTTCAGCGAGGCTAAGTTCGGGCTGGCGGCCAAGAATAGAGATGACATTCATTACCACTAGTATAACTGAGGTTTGTCTTATAGGCGAAGCGTCTTATAATGAATATAATGTCCGTCAAACGTGTCATCAGCTGGGTAACGCTGGGGCTGGTAGCTCTTATACTGTTTTTGTCGCGCCATGAGCTTCAGAAGGCATGGTTGTTACTTGAGCAGGTGAACGTGTTTATTCTGGCGCTTATTATTCCGCTGATGTTGCTGTCTTTTTACGCGGCGTCCGAAATCATGTTCAGTTATTTGCGTGCCAAAGGTTCGATTGAAAAGACACACTGGACGACCCGTGCCCGCATGGCACTGGAGCTGAACTTTGTAAACCATACCTTGCCTTCGGGAGGCGTGAGTGGGATTTCGTACATGACGTGGCGGTTAGGAAAATTCGGCGTCAGTCCGGGGCGCGCCGCGTCTGCGCAAATGGTACGTTATGTGGCCGGATTCATTGCGACGGCAATTGTGATTCCGTTCTGTGTGTTGCTTGTGACCATCGACGGAAGCATAAATCGTTGGATAATTCTGGTGAGCAGTATGATCGTTTTGTTCATGTTGGCCGCGATCGTCGGTATGGTCTACCTGGTAAGCAGCCGTGTGCGCATGCGGCAGTTTGCTACGTGGTTTTCGCGTAGCGTAAACAAGCTCGTCCGCACGCTGACGCGTGGTCGAAAACGAGTAGTCATGCACGAAGAAAAAGTCCTGTCGTTTTTTGAGGAAATTCACGACGATTATTTGGAGTTACAGCGTGACAGGCGGGTGTTGATTCGGCCTATCATATGGGGGCTGCTCTTTACGATTCTTGACGCCGCGGTGTTTGCTGTGACGTTCTGGGCGCTTGGTACACCAGTGAATCCTGCGCCGATACTTATTGCTTACACGTTAGCATCGCTTGCGGGATTCATCGTGGTAACACCTGGTGGTGCCGGTGCCTACGAAGCGATCATGGTGGCGTTTTTGGCCGTGGCGGGCATTAGTTCGGGGACGGCAATCGCCGGAATACTCCTTAGTCGCGTTATTATCCTGGTGGTCACCATTGCTGGTGGCTATTTGTTCTACCAACGGGCACTCACGAAATATGGAAAACGGCGACACCCGGCTTAGTGTCAGCGACTTCGTCGCGCTGGTAAACCAAACGTTCGAATACGCCATGCCGAACATCGTCATTGTTGGCGAGGTTTCGGGGTATAACGTACGGCAAGGCAAATGGGTCAGGTTCAAGTTGAAAGACGAAACGAGCGCCGTCGACTTTTTTGGATCGGTCTATCAAATACGCACACCGCTTGAAGACGGGATGGTGGTGGCTGTTCTGGGAAGGCCACGACTCAGTGATAAATGGGGGTTCAGCGTCAGTATTCAGTCGGTACAGCCGGTTGGCGAGGGAAGCATTAAACGGAGCTTTGACTTGCTCCTGAAAAAGCTCGAAGCCGAAGGATTGTTCGACCCGGCTCGGAAGCGACCATTGCCTGAGCTGCCAAAACGCATTGGACTTATCAGTAGTACGCAGGCTGCTGGCTACGCGGATTTTATAAAAGTGTTGAACGGCCGCTGGGGCGGCATGGAAGTGGAAGTGGCGAACACGCTGGTGCAGGGAATTAACGCGCCTGGGCAGATTGTGCGGGCGATCGACCATTTTAACCAAGAGGGCGAGCCGCCTGAAGTTATCGTAATCGTACGCGGTGGCGGTGACCCGGACGACTTGGCGGCGTTCAATGACGAAGGATTGGTGCGTGCTATCGCTGCCAGTCGGATTCCGACGCTGGTCGGAGTCGGGCACGAAATTGACACCACACTTGCTGATTTGGTTGCTGACGTACGCGCGAGTACGCCCAGCAACGCGGCACAGATTCTTGTACCGGACCGACGTGAGTTAATTGAGCGGTCGCGGAACATGGTACGGTCAATCGTGCCGGAGCTCGTAGGTAAATTGGTGGATTATCGTCGGGAAGCAGACGACATGATGGTAAGCACCGGCCAAATGATAGCTGAACGGATTCGCACTCTTAAGGACGAAACGGCGACTACGCTCAAGCTGCTTACCCAATACGACCCGAGGACCGTGCTCGCCAGGGGCTACGCGCTGGTACGCGGTGATGTCGACGTAGGAAAAATGATAGAAATCGAACGACAACATGATGTGATTGAAGCGGAGGTACGAAATGTCAGCAAAAAATAAGACGATCGAAGAAAAGATGAATGAGCTGCGGGACATGACCGCATGGTTCGAAAGCGAAGAGTTTTCGCTGACGCATGCCGCCGAAAAGTTCGAAGCGGCCGCAAAGTTGGCCCGCGAAATCGAGCATGATCTTTCCGAGATGGAAAATACCGTGAGCGTGCTGAAGAAATCGTTTGAAGAAACATGATTTTGTTCTGGGTATTCGTCGTTATCGTGTTCGCATTCGGGTTCGTGGTACTGTTCGGTGCGCCGTACGTGCCAAGCCTAAGAAAGGAAGTCCGCAGTGCTTTCAAAGAATTGTACCCACTTGGCAGTAAAGACGTTCTGGTCGACCTTGGATCGGGTGATGGAGTGGTACTATTGGAAGCCGCGCGGCGCGGCGCGAAAGCCTATGGGTATGAACTGAATCCGCTGTTGGTGCTCGTGTCGAAACTACGGGTAGGCAAGCGTGCGACGGTAAGACTAGTGAACATGTGGAATACCAAACTACCCGACGATACGACGATCGTCTATATGTTTTCGGTGACGCGTGATAGTAAGAAATCCATACGGTATTTGCAAGCGGAAGCGACACGGCTAGGGAGGCCGTTTTCTGTCATGATGCTCGGAGCCGGACTGAAAGGTCTGCCAGTTCGGGCGAGTTACCGAGGTCATACCCTATACGAAATAGAGCCCGGCAAGTAACTTTTGCACTGGTATCACGCTTAAGCTATACTACCAGCATGAATAAGAATATTTCGTCACAGCGTGGGGGTGTATCGACTTCTGCGTTGGTTATCGCGGGAATCTCGGTGCTGGCGGTAGCATTCGCCGGCCTTGCCATCTGGGCGTACATTAATTACGCCGACCAAAAGAACAATGTCGACACAAAAATATCTAACGCCGTCGCCAAAGCCGAAAAAGCACAGGCTGACGAGCTGGAAAAGAAGTTCGCAGAACGCGAAAAAGAACCATTTCGTAGTTTCGTAAGTCCAAGTGACTACGGGTCACTTGGGTTTAAATACCCAAAGACCTGGAGCGTGTACGTTGCTGACGACGGCTCAAGTGACGGTAGTTTCAAGGCCTACTTGAACCCTGCCACCGTGCCACCGGTGAACGAACCAGACTCACGGTATTCGATACGCGTCAGTATCGTCGACCAAAAGTACGAGGACGTGATTGAAGATTATAAGGACCTCGTTAAGAGCGGAAAGCTGACGACGTCGTCGGTCAAGGCGAACGGCCAGAACGGTACGCGTCTTGACGGTAGCTTTACGAAGGATATTCGAGGCGCGGCAGTCATTTATAAGATTCGCGACAAGACGGCCATCATTCGCACGGATGCCGACACATTCAAGCCTGACTTCGAAAATCTGATCAAGACGATCACCTTCAACACGTAATAGATCGACACATTTTTGCCAGGCCTGCTACACTAAGTGTAATGAGTAGGAATGGGAATCCGACGGATGATAGCGGTGTGAACAGGGTGTCCGCCGTCGCCGTCGCGGCCCATGAACTGAAATCGCCTTTGGTTTTACTGCGCCAGCTTTCGCTTGAACTCGCCGCTAATGATTTAAGTGAGCCGGAACGTCAGCGGATTATCGAACAGATGACGCATGTGACAGAAAAAGCGATTCGTCTGACCAGCGATCTGACTCGTGCCGAATCACAGTCGGCACTCTTCGAACTGGCGCCTGTGAATCCCCTTGATGTCGCGCGTGACGTACGCACCGAACTTGACCGTCTGTATAAAGCGCACGGTCGAAAGCTGAAAGTCGCACGTGTTCGACATTTGCCACCAGTCATTGCGAATCGTGACCTGCTGCGGCGTATTCTCCTGAACTTTGCTGACAATGCGCTGCACTACGGTGACATAGACGGTGTGGTTGAGCTGCAGGCACAACTTATAGGCGAGCGTTCCAGCGTCCGGTTAAGCGTGCGTGACTACGGCCCGCATATGCCGATTAAGAACTGGCGCAAACTTACAAGCACGCTTGAACAAAGTCAGCCGGTACACGCCCGACCACAAAGCAGTGGACTTGGTCTGTACATATCGAACCAATTCGCCAGCGCCATGGGTGGGCGGATCGGTGCCATTCGGCACCAGGATGGCGCGTCATTTTACGTAGAACTGCCGGTTTCGCACCAACTTTCATTGCTATGACGGAGCGTGTGGTCGTAGTCGAAGATGACGCGTGGCTGGCCGAGCACTACTTACGGGTGTTACGACGGGCCGGGTATGAAACCTACCATGCCGCGCATGCGCTCGGTGCCATCGACGTCATAGACGACGTTAAGCCGCACGCGGTACTGCTTGATGTTCTGTTGACTGGCACGACGGCCTTGGCACTGCTGCACGAGCTTCGTTCACACCCTGACTTAGCGAACATTCCAATCGTGCTTGCGACCAATCTGGCTGACCAAATCGCGCTCGAAGATGTCGAAAGTTACGGCGTAAAGCGCATTCTTGATAAAGCGACTATGCACCCGGAAGACGTAGTGGCCGCTATACGGACGGTTATCCAATGAAAAGCATCCGCACCAAAGCCATAGTGCTGCGGCGCACCAACTACGGCGAGGCCGACAGGATCATACAGCTGCTTACACCGGAAAACGGCATGCTTAGTGTTATGGCGAAAGGCGTGCGAAAAGAAAAAAGCCGCCTGGCAGGCGGAATCGAACTGTTCGCTCGTTGCGACGTGACGGTCGGGTTCGGCAAAGGTGACCTTGGTATTTTGACTGCCGCACGGCTTGACGTGTTTTATTCGCACATCATGACAGACTACGACCGGCTGCAGTTCGGCTATGACATTATAAAACAGATCACGCGGGCGGCCACGACGGTCGACGAGCCGGCGTTCTTTGACCTGCTAGACCAGGCATTCGTGGCGCTGAACGACCCGCAGATAGACATCCGCCTCACAAAAGCGTGGTTCTGGCTGCAACTTGCCATTTTGCTGGGTGTTGGATTGAACCTTTCGACCGATACCAATGGAATGAAGTTGGTTGAAGACGCGTCATATGATTTTTCTGAAGCCGACCATGGATTCGCCTTCAGCGAGCGGGGAGCATTCAACAGCGATCACATTAAGCTGCTCCGCATTTTAAGCGCACAGTCACCAAAGGTGGCCGCTCATGTGGCGGGTGCGGATGAGCTGATCAACGACTGTTTATGGGTGGCCGAACGGGCCACTGCGCATTAGGTAATTACAAGGGAACTCCCGCGCCATGTGCAGGCGCGGGGTTCGCTTTTTCATCGACATCACGGACGCCTTAGAAGGGATGTAGGTGTCTGGTTATGCGTCGGGCAGTTCCAAGGGTTGCTCCCTTGAAGTTGCCGTCCATCAGGTCCTGCGTGACCGTCCTGAATTCATGACCGGCGATCAGACGCCACCAAATGGACTGCGCACGAAGCTCGTACCCGACCCGTTCGCCGAGCGGAAGCAAGCGCATTAGTCGCCGCAGGTTCTCCCGCTCGTAAATCGGGTCGGAACCTCCGCGTACCCGTTCGTCGACGACCAGGAAGTGCCGAAGGGCTTCGCTAGCCGGCAGGCCTAGGTCGGTACCAGCCACGATACCGTCCGTAACGATGAACTCCTTCTCCCATAAGAGGTCGACCGTATCCGGTTGCTTCAACAGGCTGCGGGCTCGCTTAGTAAGCGCGCCACCTTCTTCTTGCTGGCCGTGGCGGAACTTCAGCAGTCCCAGGTCACGCAGCGTCCTAGCCCGTCCGATCGCGTTGCGGCGATTGAACGACCCTTCGGCGAGCTCGAACAGCTCGCTGGCGTGCGTGTGGTTTCCACGAGCGGCTTGTAGCTGCCCCATGCGGTGGTGAATCCGCGGTAGGTATTCGGCCGCCTCGGTCTTTTCGCCTTGGTCGCTCGTGTTGTACAGTGCGCGGAGCAGCAAAAGCTCTGCCGTGTCATACTCGCCGATGTAAATCAGCACGGCGGCGTGCCTGACGAGGTTCTTCGTCTCGACCATGATAGCTTCCAATTGGGTCTTCTTTCTGTTTGTCGATGTGCGAACTTTGTAATTATACGGGAGCTAGCTGAAAACTACCTGTAACGGGGGGTGGGCTGGTATACTGAATCTAATGGAAAAACAGGTGAAATTAGAAGATATCGTCAGCCTAGCCAAGCGCCGCGGCTTTATTTATCAGGGCTCCGACGTGTACGGCGGCTTAAGTGGTACATGGGACTACGGCCCGCTTGGCGTGCAGCTAAAACGAAACATCATGAACCTCTGGTGGAAGATGTTCGTGGACGAACGCGACGACATGTACGGTGTTGACGCGGCGATTCTGATGAACCAAAAGGTGTGGCAGGCAAGCGGACATGTCGATACGTTCACCGACCCGCTGGTGGAATGTTCAAACTGTAACGCACGTCACCGCGCTGACAAGCTTGAAGACCCGAACAAATGTCCGACCTGTGGCAAAGAGGGCACATTTGGCGAGGCCAAGCAGTTCAATATGATGTTCAAGACGAACGTGGGGCCGGTTGATGACGAAAGCTCAATCAGTTACCTGCGGCCGGAAACCGCACAGGGTATATTCACTAACTACAAAAATGTCGTCGATAGCTTTTACCCGGACCTTCCATTCGGCATTGCCCAGCAGGGCAAGGCATTCCGTAACGAAATTAGCCCGCGTGACTTCGTGTTCCGTAGCCGGGAGTTCGAACAAATGGAAATTGAATACTTTGTTGCCCCAGACAAGTGGGAAGAAGCCTTTGAGCACTGGGTAGAAAAGTGTAAGGAATGGTTCGCGGTGTTAGGTCTACCCGAAAACAGTGTGCACGAACTGGAAGTTCCAGACAAAGACCGGGCGCACTACAGTAAGCGCACCATCGACTTTGATTTCGACTACCCGATCGGCCGCGAAGAACTTATGGGCCTGGCGTACCGTACCGACTTTGATCTTATGAACATTCAGAATGCGAGCGGTAAAAGCATGGAGTACCGCGTGAAAGGTAGCAACGAACAGTTCGTGCCGCACGTCATCGAACCGTCGTTCGGTGTCGAGCGTGCCCTTATGGCCGTATTGGTCAGCGCCTACCGCGAAGACGAACAGAACGGCGAAAAACGTATTTACCTTGCACTCCCTGAACACTTGGCACCGGTCAAATACGCGGTAAGTCCGCTGCTTAAGAACAAGCCCGAACTGGTAGAAAAAGCGCGCGAAGTCTACGCCAAGCTGGCAAAAGAAAACCCGGGACGCGTTATGTGGGACGACAACGGCAATATTGGTAAACGCTACCGCCGCCAAGACGAAATCGGTACGCCATATTGCGTGGTGATTGACTTCCAGACGCTAGAAGATGACACAGTGACTGTTCGAGAACGAGATACGACAGGACAACAGCGTATAAGTTCGAAGGATATAATGAAATGAGTAATTTTCTCGTAGCGTATTCAACTCTTCAGGCACTGAAGAAGAACGTATCAGACAGTGGCTATGGGATTGAAGAAAAATACGTGCGCGAATTTCATAAACAGCTAGAGCAGATAGAAAAAATTGTCGGAACAGATACGTTCAATAGCAATGATTTTAAAATCGATGATGGTGAGGTAAAGCATTTTGTTGCGTTGGCGAATTACGCAACCGGAGAAACGACGACATCGGATGAGCGTTACTGCGATACTGACTTGTTTAAGACTAAAATCGACGCAGCGTTGAGCTATATTGTTATGATTAGCTCTGACAAAGAAAAGACCCAAATTATGGGCTTTCACGATACGGAAGGTTGACCATGGCTACACAGCATCAAACGCAACAACTCGAAAAACGTTTGCGTGAATACCGCAAAAAATATTTGACGAAACAACAGAATCTGGAGCTTGATGAGTCCGCGACACGGCTTATGGTCAATTACTTTTTGACTGGTGTAATGGGGTACATCGAACTCGACGATATAAAAACTGAGTACAACATTCGCGGCGAGTATGCTGACTACGTGATTCAGCTTGCTCGCAAAAAGCATTTTGTTATTGAAGTGAAGTCAATCCAGATTGATTTAAATTCGCGTCATCTTCGGCAGAGTATTAGCTACGCGGCTAACGAGGGAATTGATTGGATACTTTTGTTCAATGGCAAGCAAATCCAGCTCTATCGAGTAATTTTTGCGAAGCCTATTAGCGTTCACAAGGTATTTGATTTCGATCTAAGCGATCTAAGTAGCATTAAGGCCGCTTCAGAGAATCTAATTCATTTGACGAAACCAGCTGTAGCAAAGGGTGAAATGAATGTGTACTGGAAACGGTTTGACGCGCTTACGCCGGCTAGCTTGATCAAGACGATTTACTCTGCCGACGTAATCAAGGCTATACGATTAAAGCTCAAGAAAAATTCTGGAATCAACTTTGACCAGAGCGATGTTTTGGACGCCGTACATTACCTCGTGACAACAGAGTGTGAAGCGGTAAAACCCAAGACCTTGAAATGATGACGAATCGACGGTTGTTTTGGCTCCTTGTTGCAGCGTCGATTGGCTTTATGGCTTTGGCGCTGGTATTTGGTGAGATGCTGCATGTATACGACAAAGTCTGGTGGTGGGATGATATGCTGCATGCGCTGTCGGGCATATTGTTCGCATATGTCGGGCTGTATGTACTACACCTGCTTGAACGAAAGAACGCGGTCAAACTTCACCCAGCGACAGTCTTGTTATTTACATTCTGCTTCACGATTACCGCCGGGGTAGTGTGGGAGATTTACGAGTTCGTACTTGATATTGTTTTAGGTTTTACAATGCAGCAATGGAACATGGGACCGCATGCGATCGTGATGGGTAAAAGCTACCAAGGGATGGGTTTGCGCGACACCATGCAAGACTTGATTCTCGCGACGGTCGGCGCGTTTATGACGTCGGTGGGGATATGCGTGAATGCGCGTCGTGTTAAATCAGTTCACGCTAACGACCGGTAGCGATTCGGTCGGAACTTCTAATATGCTGGCCAGACGCTCAAGTTGCTGGAACTTACAGTATCTTATCGGTTCATCAGTAGAAGAATATATACGGTAGTAATGATCAAACTCAACTATTTCACCTTTGAAATTTTGCGCTTTCGTTGGCTTGTCGATACGGACGATATACCAGCCGGATGCTTGCTCGGCGAGAATGCGTTTGATCTTAGCGTAATGATTGAAGGCCATAGGGTTACTGCACTAGTTCGATGAATAGGCGGGTGTGGTCGGTCAGCATTTCTTGAGTGACGTGACGGAACGGCCGCACGATTTCGCCGCGAAGGGGAGCGATCTTACCCCTTACGCGCACGGGGACTTCGTGCATAAAGTAGCTGTCACGGCGAATAACAGGGATATTGAGCGGTACATTCTTGGCTAACTCACCGCAAAACTGCATGTTGCAGTTAAGGCATACGCACGAGATGACACGGTGGCTGGCGTAGGCATACTTCCAAAGCGGGTAGCGGTATTTACGCACCTTTTTGTGCTCTAGACCTTCGGTGCCATGGCACCATAGCAAACAGTTCTTGTCGGTAATGCCGCGGTATTTTTTATCGGCTAAAGCAAGCTGTCCGTTCATGTTCTCATTTTATCATCGCGCATGCGGCCGAATATGCGATACTAGGGCTATGAAACCACGTCTTTTCGTTGAACAAAAAATTACCGCGTTCGTGAACAAATACAAAGTATTCGCTGCCGATGAGGCAGGGAACCAGGCCGGCTTGGCTGCGTTGGCGCAGCAAAAACGCCTGGCATTCAAAGAGAAAGTCACGTTCTTTACCGACGAACAAAAGACAGCCACGGCATTTACGTTTCGCGCTGAAAAGGTACTGGACGTACACGGACGCTACTTCGTTGAAGACGCGGAAGGCCAAGTAGTCGGCATGTTCAAAAAAGAATTTCTGAACAGCCTGATTAACAGTACCTGGAAGGTAATGGACGCAAATGGCACCGAGCTATTTACTGTGAAAGAAAGCAATGAAGTACTGGCTGCAATCCGTCGTTTTGGCGGCTGGATCCCGATTGTGGGTGAAATCATAGAACTGGTAACGTTGTTCTTGAGATACCACTTCGTGTTCCTTGACGCTGCTGGCCAAGAAGTTGGAACCTACCAAAAAACCACTTTGTTCCGTGATCACTACACACTGAGCATGACCGACGAAGCCTACGCCAAGGCAGACTGGCGGACCTTAGCTGCTATGGGCGTAGCGCTCGACGCTTTGCAATCACGTTAGAAGATTTTTGTTTTTAAAATTGCTACAATAGACGCACATGGGGAATACCGATAAGCCGTCCGTTCCAAGCAAGTGGCTAAGAATCTTACTGCCTGCAGTGCTTATTATCGTGTGGTTCGTGGTTGGCGCGATTGGTGGTCCTTTCTTTGGCAAAATTAGCGAAGTAGCCGACAACGGCTTTGCGGGCTTTTTGCCAAGCAGCGCCGAAAGCACTAAGGTAAATCGAGAATTGAAGAAGTTCCAAGACGACGCCACTTTGCCATTGATCGTGCTGTTCAATAGCGAGAAGAACCTGCCCGACGCGACCATAAAGGCGATTGATTCGGTAGCTGGCAAGGTACAGAACGTCGACGGAGTGAATGGCAAAGTAAGCCCAGCCACTCTATCAGATGACAAAAACGCTGCATTCGTGGCTATTCCGTTAGATACGAAATCGAAACTACAGAATGTAATTGATGACGTCAAAGACGTTTACGCAGGTATTGATACCAAGGATGTGAATATCCAGGCTACCGGACCGGCAGGGTTCGCCGCGGGGCTTAACAAGGCATTCGCGGGAATCGACGGTATTTTGCTACTGACCGCACTTGCTATGGTGTTCGTGATTCTAATATTCGTATACCGGTCAATCTTGCTGCCTATCGTCGTATTGATGACAAGTATTTTCGCGCTTAGCGCCAGCATTATGCTGGTGTGGTGGCTAGCCAAGAATGATTACGTAGATTTGAACGGCCAGGTGCAAGGCATATTGTTCATTCTGGTCATAGGGGCGGCGACCGATTACTCACTGCTATTCGTATCTCGTTACCGGGAAGCGCTTTACAAGTACAAGTCTAAATTTGAAGCCGTCAAGGCGGCCTACAAGGGCGCGTTCGAACCGATTATCGCCAGCGGTGGCACGGTTATCGTAGGGCTGATGTGCTTATTGCTTTCGGATCTGAAATCGAACAAAGCGCTCGCACCGGTCGGCGGCATTGGTGTTGCGTTCGCGGTAATTGCGGCGCTTACATTCTTACCGGCAGTACTGTACGCGCTTGGCAGGTCGAGCTTTTGGCCGATTCGTCCGAGCGCCGACCCGGCCGCCGCTAAGCGACATAAACAGCGTTTGGCGAAAGGCTTTTGGCACAACGTGGGGGTTATGGTCAATAAGCACGCCACACTGGCCGCGACGTTTTCGGCAATCTTATTAGTCGTGCTGGCGCTGTTTTCGACCCAGCTAAAGGCGGATGGAGTAGCGCAGAGCGACCTGATACTTGGTAAATCAGAAGCGCGTGACGGCCAGGCGGAACTTGCCGCTCACTTTACTGCAGGGTCGGGAAGTCCTGCTCAGATAATAGTTCCAAAGGATGTGCTGAAAGATGCAGTCGAAGTTATTGACGACACCAAAGGCACTGATGGCGTGAGTGCGGTTGCCACGGGTGTGGAGGCAGGCATAGTGCCACTAGGCCGTGCCGAAGAAGAAATAAAAACCAAAATAAAAACTCAAATACAGGCTGGCCTTCCTGTCCAAGCTGGCCAATCTGCGCTGGTTGACTCCATGGTTGCCACGGCATACCCATTTAAGGACGCGGAAATCAAAGTCGTTGACGACGAGGCGCTTCTTCAGGTGACACTAAGTGACAAGACTGATAGCCAGGCAGCGAAAAACACGGTACTGCGACTTCGTGACCGGCTAGGTAAGTTGGACACTGCCATTAACGTTGGAGGGCCAACGGCTGTTCAACTGGACACTTTGGACGCGTCGATCCGTGACCGAATGGTTATTCTGCCAGCCGTATTAATTGCGATAACAATCATTCTGATGATTTTGCTTCGAGCGATCGTCGCACCAATTATCTTACTGGTTAGTACGGTGCTCTCATTCGCAGCCACGTTGGGCGTAGCGGCACTACTATTCAACCATGTGTTCGGATTTCCAGGGGCTGATCCGGCGGTAGTACTGTTCAGCTTCGTGTTCCTGGTAGCGCTGGGAATCGACTACAACATATTCCTGATGACGCGGGTGCGTGAAGAAGCTTTGAATCGTGGGACGGCGAAGGGTGTGATAAAGGGATTGGTAGTGACCGGGGGCGTGATCACGAGCGCGGGCATAGTACTGGCCGCGACATTCGCGGCGCTTGGCGTGATTCCGATATTGTTCCTGTTCCAAATCGCGTTCATTGTAGCGTTCGGTGTGCTGCTCGACACATTTGTCGTCCGTAGTCTACTGGTACCGGCACTGATACGGGACATCGGACCATTTGTGTGGTGGCCGTCAAAACTGAAGAAGTAGGGCAATGATGAAAGAATTCATACGACATAAATTTTTGGCCATCGAATGGATACTCGGCGGACTAGCTGTCGCACTGCCGGTGTTGGCGTGGTTGGGGACGCGGACTTTGAATGACATAACGGTGTATGACATATTCCCACCACTTGGGTTAGTGGCGTTCGGGCTGATGTGGACACATTTTGTCATGGGAGCGTTGCGTCGCTATTCGAGTTACGACAAAAAGAGGCATGGGCTATATATGCCGGTATCGATGGGCTTGGTGCTCGGTCTTATCATTCTGCACCCAGGCCTGCTCTGGCTGCAGCTGTTTAAGGACGGATTCGGATTGCCCCCGGGTAGTTACCTGACGGCATACAAGACCCAGCAGCTGTATGTACTGCTCGGAAGCCTGGGGCTAGCTATTTTTCTGTCATTCGAACTGAAGCGGTGGTTCGCTCGTAAAGCATGGTGGAAATATGTCGAGCTGCTACAGATCGTCGGTATGGCGGCGATATTTATTCACGCGCTTGAACTTGGACGCGAAGTGCGGTCAAGCTGGTTTATGGCAGTGTGGTGGGTATATGGCATAACGCTCGCGGCAGCAATCATTTATTCCCGGTTGGTATATAAGAAAAAGGAGACTTAAAATATGGAACAAAACAAATCGTCGTCAAAGATCGGTCTAGTCGTCGCGGCTGCCGTCGTGTTAGTCGGAGCTGGCGTCGTGGTTTACACCATGAACAATGAATCTGATATGAAGGATAATGCGTCGGAACAAACGAAAACGACTGATACTTCCAAGACAAATGGTACGGCCGATTCATCCGAAAAAGCGGTTGTCGGCAGTACGGTCATAACCTTTACCGACAAGGGATTCGATAAGACTACATACCGGTCAAAAGCAGGTGAAGCGGTCACGGTAAAGAATATGTCGAGTAATGATTTGCAGTTTTCGAGCGATGACCACCCCACGCACCTTTCTAACCCGGAGCTGAACATGGACATCTTAGGGCCGGGAGAATCAGGCACGTTCACGCCGGCTGGTACCGGAACATACGGGTTCCATGATCATATTGAAGATCAGTTCACGGGAACGCTTATTGTCGAATAATTCGACAGACGACATTCTTACTACAGTTCTTGGGCCCGCTGCTTGCTACAATGAAAGCAAGACTACATAAGCTATAAAAGGTACAAATGGAAGAACCGAAACCAGACACGACTGATATTTTTTTGTGGGCCAACCGCACCGACGCCGTAAAGAACGACCTGATACTCGAGCTATTCGTATTTAACAAGAACTACACACCATACGCGATCAACCTGTCGAAAGACCTCGACGCGCAAACACGGGCGCTGTTCGTACTCGACCTTATTAGCACCGTGAACTTCGGTGCCGGAACTGGTATGAGCGTACGTGACTATGAATTGTCGGAGGCCGAAGAGAACGTACTACTTAGGACCGACCTAGCGAATGTGGGCCGGGCAGAAACCTTGATTCACATCATTGAAAAACAGCGTGGGGATATCGTGCAGTTTTCTGAAACCGAACACGAGTTCAAGCGCGTTAAGGGCGTGCTGTTAAAGGCGACCAGGCCGGATGGGGAAGTGTTTTACGTCGCGAAAGCGGTGCAACAATCAGGCGTATTGCCGGGTGCTGTCAGCTGGCAGCTTAGCAATGGAACGTTTGCCCCATTTGAGCCGGAAGTCGGCGTGAAGCTGCCGAGCGACAACCAGGTGCTCATCATTGGCAAAGACATATTCGTATTCAACCAGGGCAAATTTGAAAAGCTGTTCCAGTACGAGTATAAGAAGCAGTTACTAGCCGATAAGAAGGTTGAAGAAATCTTGGCGACCTACAAGCTTAGCCTGCCTGACGGCATGGACCTGCAGTCACTGGTGCGCGAAAAGCCAGGTGTCGTGAACAAGCTTCAAAAATTGGAGGTCGGTGACATAACGCAGGACCAAGCGATTGATTACGCAGACACGATGCAGCTTGACCTGATGACGGACGATAACAACGCGATTATCATTATGGATGGCCGCGACCTGGATATGTTTGTTAACCTGATTAACGAAGACTACATTACATCTGAAGTCACCGGCAAGCGCTACGTCATTAAAAGCAAAAAACTGCTCGACGAACCTGACGGCGAACCGCCACGCGGTTAAGACCTGTATAATTAAAGGAATGAAGCAAACCTTGGCTCTTGCCATCATGAATGAGGGGCATAATGTATTATTGACCGGTCCGGCAGGGTCGGGTAAGACGTATGTCTTGAACCAGCTGATCAAGCTGAAAAAGCACGAGGGCAAGCACGTCAGTGTGACGGCGACGACTGGGCTGGCTGCTTCGCACCTTGGCGGCAGTACGATTCATAGCTGGAGTGGCATCGGTGTGCGCGACGAAATAGGCGCACATTTCGTCGATTCGCTAAGTAAAAGCCGCCGCGAAATAATTGAAAAGACCGACGTGCTTATCATTGACGAGATTTCGATGATGCATGATTTTCGCCTGGATATGATTGACTCGATTGCCCGCATGGTACGCCGCGAACCGGACAAACCCTTTGGCGGCATACAGGTTATCATGAGCGGTGACTTTTTTCAGCTGCCCCCAGTGAATCGCTCTGAAAGTATTGAAGGGAACTTCGTGGTATTTTCTAAGGCGTGGGCCGAACTGGATCCAGTTATCTGCTACTTGGAAGAGCAACACCGTCAGGATGATGATACATTGTCGTCTATCTTAGATGCCATGCGGTCTCGTGACATTCGTCGGTCGCACGCCGAAGCGCTTTTGGAACGAGCGAATGTTCTGCCGCCTGAAGGAACGATATACACGGAGCTTCACACCGTGAATGTTGATGTTGATACGCAGAACGAGGCGAAGCTGGACAGCCTACCCGGCGATGAAATGGTATATACCCAAACGACGACCGGCAGTCAGAACTATGTCGAAAGCCTGCAACGGTCCGTGCTGGCACCGGCAGAGCTACGTTTGAAGCAAGGTGCGCTGGTCATGGCAGTCAAGAACAGCCTGGACCGGAAATATGTGAACGGTAGTCTGGGCACAGTAATAGATTTTGACCCGGCGACGCAGTACCCAATCGTTGAGTTCACGAACGGTCGTGAGGTTACCATGCAGCCCGACACATGGGAGCTGCGTGACGGTGATAAAAAACGAGCCAGCATTACCCAGATTCCACTGCGGCTGGCCTACGCGATTACGATTCACAAAAGTCAGGGCATGACTCTTGACGCGGCGCTGATTGACCTGCGAAAGGCGTTCGTAGCCGGTATGGGCTACGTAGCTCTTAGTCGTGTACGAAGCCTAGATACATTGTTTTTAAAGGGTATCAACCGGATGGCGCTTGAAATCAGTGAAACGGCCTATGACATTGATGATCAACTGCGGACCCGTTCGGCGGCAGACGCCAAGCGTTTCGCTGGCTTAGAGGCAACACTCGACAAGATTGAGTTGAAGAAAGCCGCCAAGCAGGGGAGTGGCTGGTCGGAAAAAATTGAAAAAATGCGCGAAACATACCCGAATGCTTATCGACCATGGACGAAACCACAGGACGAACTATTGAAGCAAGAATTCCAAAACGGCAAGTCGGTCAAAGAGCTGTCCGAGACTCTTGGCAGGCACGAAGGGTCGATTACTATGAGGTTGCAAAAGCACTTCGGTGAAGATGTGGCGGTATAATTAGAGGATGGGGTCAACGCCATTTCCAAAACGATTCTTATGGGGCGCGAGCATGAGTGCGCACCAGGTAGAAGGGGGTAATCATAACCAATGGAGCGTATGGGAACTCGAAAACGCACGCTCGCTGGCGACACAGGCCGAATACCAGTACGGTGACCTGGATAACTGGAAAGATATTGAAAAAGACGCTAAGAACCCTGAGAACTACGTGTCCGGTAAGACGGCCGACCATTATAAACGATACAAAGAAGACATCGCGATAGCAAAGAAACTGAACATGAACGCCCTTCGGTTCAGCGTTGAATGGTCGCGAATCGAACCGCGTGAAGGCGCTTGGGATGTCGAAGCGATCGCCCATTACAAAAACTATGTGCAGGAGCTGACAAAGCAGGACATCGAACCCGTACTCACGCTGTTTCATTTTACGCTGCCGATATGGTTCGCCGAACGAGGTGGTTTTGAGAAGCGCTCGAACGTACGGTATTTTTTGCGTTTTGCCGAAAAGATTCTAGCTGAACTTGGAGGTGACATCACATACGTCATAACGATCAACGAACCAGAAGTATATGCGGCGGAAAGTTATTTAGAGGGCAGGTGGCCGCCGATGATACAAAACAAACTGAAGTTTCTCACAGTACTGTCAAATCTAGCTCATGCTCATAATCGGACAGCGCGGATGATTCACCAGTCCAGTCGCCGCTACAAAGTGTCGATCGCCAAGAACTCGAACTATATTTACTCTGGTGACACCGCACGACTATCGGTGGTTTCGGCTCACGTCATGCAGTATTTTCAGGACGATTACTTTTTACGAAAGGTCAGGCGGTACTGTGATTTCTTGGGCGTGAACTATTACTTTTCGCAGCGCGTCTATGGCTATCGTATTCACAACCCCGAACAACGGGTCAGCGACCTGGGGTGGGACATGAGTCCGGCTGACCTAGAGCACACGCTCGAACGCCTAACGGAAAAGTATAAGTTACCAATCATCGTGACGGAGAACGGAGTGGCCGATGCGAGCGACGAAAAACGTCAGTGGTGGATGACGCATACGGTCGCGGCGTTAGGGCGGGCGCTCACGGCAGGAGTCGACGTGCGTGGCTATTTACACTGGAGCCTGCTTGATAATTTCGAGTGGGACAAGGGCAAGTGGCCACGCTTCGGACTGGTCGAGGTGAACTACGACACGATGGAGCGCATTATCCGACCCAGTGGCCGCAGGTATGGTGCTATGATTAAGAAAGTAAGGAACTGATATGGATAAGACCGGAGTAAAGATCGCCGTCATTGGCGGCGGTACGGGAAGCTTTACGCTACTCAGCCAGCTGAAACACTATACGAAGCATTTGACGGCACTTGTTAACATGGCCGACGATGGTGGTTCCACCGGAATGCTGCGCGACGAACTTGGCGTATTGCCGCCAGGTGACGTACGGCAGTGCTTGGTAGCCCTGAGCGAGTCGGAACGGGTACGAGACCTATTTAACTATCGGTTCGAAGAAGGTACGTTCAGCGGCCATGCCTTCGGCAACCTTTTTTTAACCGCATTGGAAAAGATGACCGGCAATTTCGCTTCGGCCGTTGAAACGGCCAGCGAGGTATTGAACATCACCGGCGAGGTTCACCCGGTGACACTCGATAAGGTGACATTAGTGATGAAGCAGGCGGACGGAACCGTGACTGAGGGTGAGTTTAAGATTGGACAGTCCGATTTTGGCGCTAGCAAACACCCTGAAATGGCACTTAAGCCATCGACGGCGCAGCTGAACCCGGACGCGGAACAAGCGATCATGAAGGCCGACGTCGTGGTAATCGCACCGGGCAACCTGTACGGGTCGCTTGCACCAGCTTTGATCGTGCCTGGAATGAGCAAAGCCTTGAACGCTACCATGGCAAAAAAGGTGTACGTGTGTAACCTGGTCACAAAACCAGGGCAGACTGACGGTTTTAGCGTGGCGGATTTTGCAGCCGAAATTGAACGATTCGGCAACTTCAAGCTGGACTATGTGCTGTATAACGACGACAAGCCATCTAAAGAACTTCTCGATACGTATGCGAAAGAAGGCGAGTTCGGAGTCGAGCCGGACAAAGAGGCCCTGGACAAGGCGCATTACAAAGCCGTGGGTGGACATTTTGTTTCGGGCAAGCCATATGCGGCAGCACAAGATGCCGACCCGATCGCTCAAACCAGGACGCTTATTCGGCATGACGCCGACGCCATCGCTAAGGAACTTATGAGGATCTGTTTTGCGTAGTACTAAGAACCGCGATCATGAAGCACCGGAACGCGCGGAACGACAACCAAGAAGCGTCGAAACGTTCGCGGTGCTCGACCTGGACCGAACTCTCATGAACAGCGGCGTACTGACCGACCTCCTGTGCATGCAGCTTCTGAACCACGACGTGTCGATTGACCAGATACGAAAAGATATCGATTTTGTCCGTCGCAGCGATGGTATGTCATTCTCGACGCTCGATTTCATTTTGGCCCAGTATGGTACGGCGAAATACACCAGCGTCATGCACGAAATAGAAGAAATCGTGAAAGAGGGCGGCCTGAAGGACGAACTGCTATGTAACGGAACGATTGAACTACTGAACGCTCTTGAGGCACAGGACGTGCCCTACGCGGTACTGACTTATGGGGAACGAATTAACCAAGAGTTCAAATTGACGCTGCTGCGGCATATGGTGAATCGTAGCGCGAGGCAGCTTCATGCGACCGTCACTAGTGAATCGAATAAGGCATCATGGATTGCGAGCGGCGAATGGAAGGTCGAGGGCGAGAATGGGTTTACCGTACCGGCATTTATTTACCCGCAGGCCGACCTACATGCGAATTACGTCGTGGTCATTGACGATAAGCTGAGCAACCTTGAATCGGACGACGACGCGGTGCTTGGCATATTGGTCGATAACGCGAAGGGAACTAATGCGCTATCAACAGCCGAAGTGGCTCGTTTACTGACCGAAGGTATGGATTTACGAGCTATCGCGAACATTTCGGCGACCAGAACAGTCTAATTGACATATTAAGATGCTTATGCTACAACTGTAGATATGAAGGCGAATATAAAAAAGAAACTGCTACGCAATAACCGTGCGACTGAGGTTTCTGAGCCAAGTGCGATCATGCAAACCGAACGTGATTTCAAAGACGCTCTGCTCACTGTTTCTATATTCGCGAACTTGTTTATGCTGTGCGTATGGGTCGCCCTGCAGGTGACTACGCAGTACGATACTGCATTGGCCAGTTTCTTTTTGAACCGCTAACAGGGGTAAGAGTGGGCTTTTATCCACAAATCTGTGGATAATGCCAGCTGAGGATAAAAATGTAAAAAAAGTACTTGCAGTGGGTAGCCGTGGGTATTATGATTAGGTCAGTGGAAAAAAGTGGGTAACCCCACCAAAAAACAAACACCAACCACTGCACCAATAAATAATCAACGCTAACGCTGACAAAAGCAGCGAGAAGAAGGCACCCTTTTAAAACGCGATGGATTATTTCGAACGGAAGCTTGATGACAAGCGTCGGTTAACTATACCGACGGAGCTTCGCGACGAACTTTCCAGCGGGGTAGTCATTACTCGCGGTTTTGGCAACTATCTGCACATGTACTCGGTTTCGACCTGGGACGAGCAGATGGAGCCAGCGCTCAAGGGTTCGATCCTTGACGAGACCGTGGCTGACCTGAACGTTAAGTTTCGAACGGGTAAGACCCAAGCGGACCTCGACGCAAAACAGGGCCGGGTCACGATCGAACAGCATCTTCTGGACTACGGAGGAATCGACCGAAACGTCGTTGCCGTCCGAGCCGGAGCATACTGGCGTATCAGCGCAGCCGATTAATCATCCGTTCGTACATTAACAAATAAACATTGAACGAAAATACCTCGAGATTACCAATCTGGTGGGCTTGGAAGTGGAAAGGGCAACACATAAAACAAGCCTAGAACCTTCCTCAAAAAACACACCTCCCAAAACTCCACCTCACACATAAGTCTCTCAATTTTCTTCGCGGCCCGGTATGCATCCCAATGGGGTACTTCCACTACAACCGCCTAGAAAACAACTTATACTTTAAAAACAAACACACCTGCGAAAACAAACATTCCATAGCTCACCAGTTTGGTGATCTCGAACCCTTCGAACCGTAACGCTCTATGCGATACAATGAAGGGAATGAGTATTAAAGCACATCCACCACATTTACATGCTTTACATGTTCCTGTCTTACTCGATGAGACGGTCCGCTTGTTGGCTCCGCAGCCAGGTGAGACCTATTTGGATCTCACTGCCGGCTATGGCGGCCATGCGTCGGCCATCATCGAAAAGACGAAGAATCCATCTGGCGCCGTATTGGTCGACCGCGACGAGAACGCGATTGCCGAGTTGCAGGCACTGAAGGGTTCGGGAGCCGTTCTGCTTCATACCGACTTCGTGACTGCCGCCAGGCAGCTGATCCAAGAGGGCAAGCAGTTCGACATGATACTTGTGGATCTCGGGGTGTCGTCACCACAGCTCGACAGGGCTGAGCGAGGCTTTTCGTTTTCAAAGGACGGACCGCTCGACATGCGCATGGATCCAAGTGCTGAAAAATCAGCCGGAACCATAGTCAATCGATCGTCCGAAGACGAACTCCGTCGTATTATCACCACCTATGGGGAAGTACCGACCGGATTCGCGGCACGTATAGCCAAGACTATCGTACGGAACCGGCCGATAGACACGACGACGAAGTTAGCCGACCTCATTCTGAACGAGCACCGCGGTAAGTGGCAAAGAATCCACCCCGCGACCCGCACCTTTCAAGCCCTTCGCATTGCGACTAACGACGAGATTTCCCAGATTGAAGCCGTATTGCCGCTCCTACCAACGCTCCTTACGAGCGGCGGACGAGTCGGTGTCATCAGCTTTCATAGCCTGGAAGACCGTCCGGTTAAGCAATATTTTAAAGAGCAGGCGAGTGCCGGCTACGAAGCCGAGCTCGATATACTGACTCGTAAGCCAATCGAGGGTGCGACTCACGATGTTCACAACCCGCGATCCCGCAGCGCAAAACTGCGTGTCGCAGTGAAAAAATAAAACAAAAAAGGGAAGGGGCAACAAATGCCTGTCCACATTCCAGTACAAAGCCAGTCGGTCGAAGAAAAAGTCACCGTCCGGTTTAACTAACCACCACAGGGAGGCCCGGGCCTGAAACGGCCCGGGAACAACCCCAGACCCTAAAACAAAAAGAAACACCACCACATGTCCTATTCCACCACCTACAATTCGGGGCAATATGCCAGGCGACGCGCCGGAATGACGCGTAACCAGAACAACACCCGGTTTACATCAAACATCAAACTCGGCCCAGTCACCCATACTGTGCTTGTCGCGCTTATGATTACTGTGCTCGGTTTGATATACTTGACGCAAGCGACCAAGGCAACCAGCTACGACTACGAAGCGCAAAAAATAGATACGCAGATTTCTCAACTTTCAGAAGAAAAGACCGATCTTGAAGTCGAAAATGCTCGTCTGACAGCGCTTTCTACAGTACGTGAAAGTAGCGTAGCCAAGGCGATGACCAAGCCGGAAGCACCAGCCTACGTCAACAATTAGCCGAAAGGCCAACATTATGCCAAATGAAGTAAAAGCCAATCGTAGGATCAGAGCTTTGGCCATCATGTGCGTCGCACTGATGGTCGTCTTCGTTATTCGGCTATTTTACCTACAGGTCATTAGACACGACTATTACGTTACCAAAGCCCGTCAAGAGCAAGAAAAACGGCTCGTTATTCCTGCTCAACGCGGAGAAATATACCTGCTTGACGACGGAAAGCCGGTCAAGGTGGTTATGAACCAGACTGTGTATACGATGTTCGTCGACCCGAGCATCGTCGATAAGCCGGACCAGGTGCTAAAAGCCATCCGTGAAGTGGTCGGCGGTAATACTGTTAAAGGATATGCCGACCGAATAGAGAAAAAGGACACCCGCTACCAGGTAGTAGCACGCCAGGTAACGCACACCCAGGCGGAACTTATTCGCAAGCGGTCGTTAAAAGGCGTCGGCTTCCAGGCGGAATCAGCACGGATCTACCCGGAAAAAAGTCTGGCGGCCCAAACGCTTGGATTCGTCAATTTCGACGGCATCGGGCAGTACGGCGTGGAAGGCAAGTTTGATAAAGCACTGCAAGGTACTGACGGCCTTCTGCAATCAGTCACGGACGTTGCAAACGTGCCGCTTACAATCGGCGACAAAAATATCGATATCGAGCCGAAGAACGGCCAGAACATCGTGCTTACTATTGACCGGTCGGTGCAATCATATGTCGAGCAGGCATTGGCCGACGGCATGAAACAAAAAGGTGCCGACGGCGCTAGTGCGATAGTTATGGACCCGAACAACGGGCATATCATTGCCATGGCGAACCTACCGACCTATGACCCGAGCGAAATCAGCAAAATTCAAAACTTTGCCCAAGTGAACAACGGCGTCGTCGCGAGCCCCTATGAGCCAGGTTCGGTCATGAAGACCTTCACTCTTGCCACCGGGATCGACATGGGAGTCGTAAAGCCCGATTCGACCTACGTAAATACCGACTATATTAAGGTAGACGACCGAGTGATCTCTAATGCGAGCAAGGGCCAAACCGGCACGATAACCCTGCAACATGCCTTGAACTGGTCATTGAATACTGGGATGGTAACCGTCGCGCAGCGCCTTGGCACGAATAACACCATTGACTATAAGGCACGCTCAACGATGTACAGCTACCTCCATGACCGATTCCGATTGGGTCAGCTGACTGGTATTGAGGTGAACGGCGAGTCGGAAGGGCGCATTATTTCACCGAAAGAAGCCGAAGGAAACGCAGTTCGTTACTCAAATATGTCATTTGGCCAGGGAATGGACCTGACCATGGTGCAGGTAGCGGCAGGCTTTTCAGCCATGATAAACGGAGGCACCTACTACACTCCGACCGTGCTTGCCGGCACGATTGGCGCTGATGGCGAACTGAAGCCTGAAAAGGATCGTCCGGCCTACCCAGGAGTCATCAAATCTTCGACTTCCGAACAGATGCGCGGAATGATAACGACTGCCCGAAAAGCGTTCTATGCTGCTAAAGACCGCAAAGGATACGAAGTAGGGGGCAAGACCGGAACCTCACAGACGCTCGTCAATGGGTCATATGAAAATGGCCAGACCGTCGCAACCTACCTTGGATACGGGGGTGACACGAAGCCCAAGTATGTCATAATGGTACAAGTGTCCGGTAAAAACAAAAACTTCGCGGGTAACAAAGACGCAAATCCAATTTTCACCGACATTTCCAACTGGATGATCGATTACCTAAAACTACAACCAAAGGCATGACTATGAACCAAGAAGCCACTTACCAACTCCTCGTCAGCGACGTTACCGGACTGTTTCTTATCAGTGTCGGCGCATTCCTGTTGGCGATGTTCCTCACGCCGTTTTATACGTTCATGGCCTACCGCTACCGGTTTTGGAAGAAACAGCGCACAACCAGTACGAACGGTGAGACGTTAGAAGTATTCAATAAACTGCACGCTGCCAAGTTCCGTCGTAATATTCCAACCATGGCAGGGGTGATCGCCGTCATCACCATCGCCGTCATCACATTCGGGTTTAACCTTGACCGTGGACAGACATGGCTACCGCTAGCCGCACTTATCGGAGGAGCGATTGTCGGGCTCATAGACGATGTAATTAACCTTCGCTCGAACGGCCATGGCGTGGCTGGGCTGCGTTCGAGCATTAAGTTCACTATGATCGTCGCGATAGGCGTGGGACTTGGCTGGTATTTCTTTGCAAAGATTGGAATTGATACCGTTCAAATTCCGTTCCTAGGGCGAATCGCCATCGGTTGGATGATCATTCCGCTATTCGCGTTCGTCGTGACTGCGACTGCCAACGCCGTGAATATATCTGACGGCCTGGATGGTTTGGCTGGTGGCTTGCTAGCTATGAGTTTCGCCGCCTTCGGATTGATCGCGCTGTTGCAGAATCAACTTATGCTCGCGGGATTTTGCTTCACGGTCATTGGAGCGCTCCTAAGCTACCTCTGGTTCAATATTTATCCGGCACGGTTCTTCATGGGCGACGTAGGAAGTTTCGCATACGGTGTAGCGCTGGGTGTCGTGGCAATCCTCACGAACTCACTGCTTTTGCTGCCAATCATCGGCATCCTGTTCGTCGTCGAAGCTGGCTCCAGCTTGCTGCAAATGACATCGAAGAAACTATTCAAAAAGAAAATCTTTTTATCGGCGCCGATTCACCATCACCTAGAAGCCGTCGGCTGGCCTGAAACAAAAGTAACGATGCGCTTTTGGATTATTGGCTGTATCGCAGCGAGTGCCGGCATTATCGTGGCTATTGCAGGGGGGCACATCTAGTGGTCGACCGTCGCCCGAATACCGCCGCTAATGGGCGTGCGATTGCGAATGTTAGGCGGCATAAACCGAATTACCGAATTGCACTATACATGTGTCTGCTTATGATGCTCGGGCTGATTGTCATGTATGCCATCGGTCCTCAACGTGCTCAGGTACTGAACCAGGCATACGGGTTTGACTATGACAGTACATACTTCTTCGTAAAACAGGCCGTCAGTCTGGCGCTTGCGGTGGGTGTGTTCTTTGCCGTGTCACGGGTTCCTATTTGGTGGTGGCAGGCCAACGCCAAGCGGCTATTCGTTGCTGGAATCATTGCTTCGGCGGTTTTGGCCATCGGAGGATGGCTCAGTCTTGGCTTCGTACAGTGTACCCTTGGTGCGTGCCGTTGGTTCGATCTGGGACCGCTGGGTAGTCTGCAACCAGCCGAATTTCTGAAATTCGGCGTGCTTCTGTTTGGGGCCGGATTTTTAGCATATCGGATGAAGCAGGGGGTGGTCAACGATCTCTACAAGACACTCATACCACTGGGTGCCATGTTGCTTCTCGTTGCCTTGTTCGTGATAGGGATTCAGCAGGATATGGGGACTGGGTTAGTCATTTTAGCTATCGTTGCCAGCATGGTGTTGGTGTCGGGCGTGAGCGCCCGTGTTGGAGCGCTCCTTGCCGGGAGCGGATTACTCCTTGGTATTGTAATGGTTCTTATCGCACCGCACCGCTTAGCGCGTGTCGCAACGTTTTTGCAGGGTGACAACGCGACAACCGCCGGTGACGCGTCGACTTATCATATTACCCACGCGCTTATTGCCATTGGCAGCGGTGGTCCAACCGGTGTCGGTATTGGAAACAGCGTCCAGGCGACCGGCTACTTGCCGGAGGCTATCAACGACTCCGTATTCGCTATCATGGGCGAAACGTTCGGTTTTGTCGGGCTCGTCATCGTGCTAATACTATTCGGCGCGCTACTACTCAGTCTGCTCAAGGTCGCAGACCAATTGCCTGGTTCCCATGAAAAACTGATTGTTGTCGGTGTATTTGGTTGGCTAGCGGCTCATGTCGTACTGAACGTTGCCGCTATGACAGGCGTATTTCCGCTAACTGGAATCACACTACCGCTCCTAAGCTTCGGCGGTACCAGTATGGTATTTATTGCCGGGGCATTGGGTCTGGCATTCCGTCTGTCATCTTACACCGTTCATTCAACCGTTAATGAAGGAGAGCGCTATGAGAATTCTCGCAGTGGGCGGGGGCTCGGGCGGACACGTTACGCCGGTCGCAGCCGTTTGTAGTCAGATACTGAAGACACATCCAGACGCGGAAATTCGTTTCTGGTGCGACCAGAAGTTTTACCAGCAGGCGTTCGCCACCATGGTAGCCGTTGACGGCCATATTAAAGTAGAACCGATTATTGCCGGCAAATTACGACGTTACCACAAGCTGCCTATTCTTCAGCAGGTTCTACAGGTACGGACGATAGTCCTGCCGAACATCGTCGACGGCTTCAAGTTACTGGCCGGTACGGTGCAAAGCATCGTGAAGCTGCTTGTATGGCGGCCGGACGTCGTGTTCTCGAAAGGCGGATTCGTTTGTTTACCTGTCGGTGTCGCGGCACACTTGCTTCGCATTCCACTTGTCATTCATGATTCCGATGCCCACCCTGGACTAACAAGTCGTATCCTAAGTCGCTGGGCCGACGTTATTGCCACTGGCGCACCCCTCAAGTACTATAACTACCCAAAGAAGCGCTCGCACTACGTAGGTATACCTGTTGCGACGACTGCCAAGCCTCTTAGTGCTGCCGCCCAACGAGACATGAAAGAGACGCTCGGATTCAGCCAACACGAGCCGCTCGTGGTCGTTACGGGCGGTGGGTTAGGAGCAGCCAGCATTAACGAGGCGGTCGTCAGAGTGCTTGATGACCTGCTTAGCTTTGCCTCTGTCGCGCTTGTAGCCGGCAGGGCAAATGCCGAAGTAATTACCCAGTCGGTAAAGAAACGTCCGAACCTGCAGATCCACGGGTATCTTTCTCCAGATAAGATGCAACAGCTACTTGGGGCCGCAGACATTGTGGTCAGCAGGGCAGGGGCGACGACGCTACTCGAGCTCGCCGCACTCGCGAAGCCATCGATTATCGTTCCGAACGAACACCTGACCGGTGGCCATCAGGTGAAGAATGCCGAGGTGTACAAAAAAGCCAAGGCAATCGTGGTCGTTGATGACGCGACATTGACCAGTTCCCCGCTCACGCTTGTCGATGTAATTAGCGCAACATTACTAAACAAGAACGAGATGAAAAACCTTTCAGCGAACATCCGGGAGTTTGCTAAGCCGGATGCCGCACGTGACATGGCGCAGCTGATCATCGGAGCGGTGAAGTGAAGTTAAGACGAAGCAAAGGCGACGGTGCCGATACTCCTGTCAGGCGTCGACAGCAAGCTGATGAGCAAGCCCGTCCATCGGCCGAAGACTTATCGAATCGATATGCTTTCCGCCGTAATCGGACCCTTACTGGCAGTTCGTCGGCACAGGTGGCAAGCTCTAATGAGCTCAACGCTGAACTTCGGTCGCCTCGGGCTCATGTTCACCACCTAACCGCACTGAGACGACGCTTGCTCGCGACGTTTGCAGGAGTCATATTGGTCGCGTTCGGCCTTTATTTACTTTTGTCGCAACTGGTTGCAAGTGCGACGATTCAAATGGCTGGTATTGGAGTTCTTCCCGGCGATGACCAAGCCGCCTACCATAAAGCGCTCGATTCGTACTACGCCGCCCGCCCTGCCGAACGTCTGCGATTCCTGCTTGACGAGCGAATGCTACTTGCACATATCCAATCCGATCGTCCGGAAGTAAAGTCGGTCTACGTCGAGCCGGGCGAAGGAATTGGCGAAGCATCTGTACGGCTTGTTAGCCGCAAACCTATTGCCCGCTGGAACCTTAGCGGTAATAACCAGTATGTCGACAGCGACGGTGTGGTGTTCGGCCGCAACTATTACAATGACCCTGGCCTGCAAATTGTCGACAATAGTGGTATCCAGGCTTCTTCTAACCGTCTGGTGGCATCAAACCGCTTCCTAGGCTTCGTAGGTCGGGTAATTGCCAAATCATCCGCAAACGGTTTGTCTGTTGAAACGGTGACAATCCCAACGCTAACGACCCGCCAAATCGTTCTTACATTGAAAGGGAAGACCACCCAATATAAACTATCGGTCGACCGCTCGGCAGGGCAGCAGGTAGAAGATATCGTACACATCGATCGCTACCTTGCCGCAAAAGGCTTGAAACCCGGCTACGTGGATGTGCGTATTTCAGGCAAGGCATTTTATAAATAGTACACCCCGCCTCATCGGGCATTAGTTCGCTTTTTGTTCGATTTAATAATACACGAAAAACTATATTAGAATACTGATTGTGAAAAAAGCAAGCGGGCAGGGTGATGACAAAAAAGAGTAGGGGGAAACAAAATTTAAAAAATGCAAACACACGGATGTGCGAATCAAATATGTGGAAAACATGACATTTCAACGAATCAATTCATGGACGAGTATGCGGCAGTCCTGTACGAAGAATAATAAACAGTTATAAGGAATGGAACAGCGCACACAACATTAAATACCAGTGTATACCCAAAACGGTCCCCTAATAGAAGGTATAGTGAATCAACTCTTGTCGATATATTCAATGTCGTAAAAGATATATTGTGCGACGTTAAATCTATGTTTGGTTTTTTGTATTACCTATCATACTCTCATGCTCGTTTTTGCCCGCACGTCCCACTATTTTTTTTTACGTCTTCTCTTTTTACATTCATTCATTTCCCCGTGTGACTTTCTTCACATCAGCTGAATCGCATTTGGTGTGTTTATGTGATTTTGGCAATTAATCAATCTCCATATACGAACGTATTTCGCTTACGATTTCATGCGTTCTAATTATGTTCTATATGTGTTTTTTTGTGTTACGGCGCACTTACTAGCGGTAGGTTATCTATCGAAGCTGAATTTCAGCGGTACCTTTTTCCGGTAGAACACCTTCGGCGGGCTTTACAGGCTGTTTAGGTTTGGCGACTGATGAGTTGTTCGCTTCAGATGGTTGTGTCGACGCGGTTGCTGGCTTACGTTTGCGGCTACGAGTGCGTTTTTTCTTTGGAGTGCCGTCTGAGCCAGCCACAGGCTGTGATTGGTGTGTGTCAGGTGTAATAACTTGGCTCTGAGCATTAAGTGGCCAGGTAGAAATGCTAGGCTGCGGAGGTTGGGCGGCCGGAGTGACCGTTTTAGGTTGAATCAGCTCTGAAATCATAGTTTCGACTTCGGCGCGTGGCCTACTGTAGTTGCGGCGGGTGTTTTCAATGATGGCGGCCGAGTTATCAGCTTGCGGTACCGGCAGGTTTAACGTCCGAGCGCTGAAGGCCGGTGTTTTTTCGCCGCCGATCACCATGTTAATGACGAAGTTACGATTGTGCATTTGTAGCAGGTCAAGCGCTTCGAAATTCGGTTCGAACTGCTTAGAAAGGATTGGAGCGTCGTCTGCCGATACACGGAAGCTGATCATCGTACCAACGTTGCCGAACACGGCGTCGCGCACTGTTTCGCTCATCTGTGAGATGTACTGGTTGGCGACGGTCAGGTTAAGGCCGTACTTACGCGCCTCACTAAGGATAGTCGCGAACGAGTCGGTGGCGAAGTTCTGGAATTCGTCGACGTACAGGTAGAACGGTCGGCGGTCTTCGATCTTTGGGATGTCTTGGCGGCTCATGGCAGCCAGCTGAATCTTGGTGACCATGAATGAGCCTAAGATGGCGGCATTGTCCTCGCCTATCAGACCTTTTGACAGGTTCACGATAAGAATCTTGCCTTCATCCATGATCTGGCGGATGTTGAACGTACTCTTTGGTTGACCGATGATATTACGGATAATCGGATTGGCCGTAAAGGCCCCTACCTTGTTAAGTACCGGCGCGATGGCTTCGGCCTGGAACTTGTCGTTCCAGCTGGCGAACTCAACGTTCCAAAACTGAAGCACCACGGTATCGGTGCAGTACGTAAGCGTTTCTTTACGGAACTTCTTGTCGGTCAGCATACGCGTGATATCAAGCATAGTGGTATCTGGCCGGTCCAAAAGTGCCAGAATGGTATAGCGCAAAATGTATTCAAGCCGCGGTCCCCAACTTTCACCGAACATCCGTTTCAGTACGCCAATGACTTCCGAGCTGATGTTCGTCTTTTGGTTAGGATCGGTGACTTCAAGCGGGTTAAAACCTAGGGGGTACGCCGTGTCGGCTGGATTGAAGTACACGACATCCTTTACCCTAGTCCCGGGAATGAAGCGCATGTTATTAACGGCAAAATCGCCGTGCGGGTCGATGATCGCATAACCGTGACCATGGAATATGTCGCTGAGCGCGAACAGCTCAAGCGTTCCGCTCTTTCCTGCCCCGGTTTGCCCGATGATATACACATGACGAGAACGGTCGTAGCGGAGCATGCCGAACTGGTGGTTGATACCACGGAAGTTGGTAACACCGAAGGCCGATATATTTTCGTCAATCGCGTCGTTACCGGTAATAACAGGTAGCTTTGCCGGTGGTTCGGCCGTCTTGGAACTTGCCCAGACGATGTTCGGCGTCTCGACGTTGGTGTGTGGCAGGTGGAACACCGACGCCAGCTCTTCGATATTCAAAATAAAGCCATTGTCGGTGAACAGGCGCGTTTTATAGGCATTTAGATCTTCGTTCCTGAAACTGGCGTTCGTTACCTTGAAGCCGTTAAGGTTGGTCGAGTTAAATTGTTTGAACGTACCGACCAGTGCCTGCATGCGCTGTTTGGCGCTGGATTCACTTTCACCAAGGTAAGCGAGGCGGATTTTTACTTGGTATCCAAGCTTGGTCGCCTTCTTCTCGACTTCACTGATGCGCGTCTTGTCACGTTCGGAAAGCTCGTGAGGCTTCCCTGCTTCGCCTTCTTCTGGCGGTTTCCATAGAGCTTCAAAGAACGTTCCGATCCAGCGGAAATTAATACCGCCGCTGCCACCGACAAGCAGTCCGAAGGGATTGCCACCTTTCAGGCTCTCGATCCAGCGTTCACTCCCCCGGTGCCATTCGTCGGCAATCGGGCGTACGAGCACCTGGATCCATAGCTCTTCACCGGTAGATTCGAGCTTGGCCAGCGTTCCGGTAATACCGGCAAGCGGGTCGACCTCGAAGCTTTGGAAGGTCTTGATTGGCAAGAACTCCGGCCCTGTAACCGTGATTTCAGACGTATGAACCACCGAGTGTCGGCGTTCGTGGCTGACATAGTCTTCTTCGGCGGCATGGATTTGCACGGTCGGATACTGGGAGTAAATCTGACCTTCGACGAAACTCTGTAGGTCCTTCGGGACCCACACATAAAAACGGATCTGCCCGTTAACGGATGCGATTTCGAAGCTAAGATGCTCCTGAACCCCGCGACTGAGCTTTAATTCAGCTTTGTCGCGAAGTATGCCGTGGAGCGCGGCGAACAGCTGTTCGGCTGCGAGTTCCGACTTGTCGTTGGCTTTCGGAATTTCAAGAACGAGGAGACTGCTTTCGTGCTCTGCCAGAGGAGCGGCAATGCGCGTATTACGCCAGGCGGCAAACAGCAGAATCAATACGATCGGAATCCAAACGTACCATTGAAGCAGGGTCTCGATTATAAAGGAGAGGATTGACATGGTTGACTCTAAGCTCTATTGTCCCACCCCGAAACCGCTAATGCAACTAGGGTTCTACGCAGTCGGTTCGACAAGCTCGTAGGTGGCCTTGGAAACGCGTTTGAATTGCGCTTTTGACTGCAGGTTCAAAAGAATAGTGGTTTCCTTCACCTGGCGGCTTTTTAGGACGCGTTTGACAATTTCGTCCCGGTGAAGTGGCTCACCAGCGGTCTTCAGGACGTCGGCGATGATGTCAGCGACAGTGCCCTTGCTGTAGCCCCAGGTGTCAAGCGCGTAAATGCCCCGACCGATCAAAACGAAACGGCGGTCCTTGATAAGTTCGTTATGGATCGCCTGAGTCGTGACATCTTTACGTTTGAAGTCGCTCTTTTTGATCGCTTTCGCGATGTCAGAAAAGTGCATAGGCTTGCCGTGGTCGGCCAGAATGACATAAATTTTGTCACGGATGTTCTTTGGGTTTACTGTCGGCCATTTGACAAGTCCCCATTGGTCTTTCAAGCTAGCCAGTTTTTTAGAGGTGCTGGCAAGGGCACGAACGTGGTCAGGATGTTCGTGGGTCAGCTTGGCATGCAGATCTTCGATACCGATAGGCTCGCCGTGCTGCTTGATGGTTTTCACGATTTCTTCGACGTGCGATTTGATTTTCTTCTCGTCGGCGTGTTCCTGAATGCCGATGGCATGGTGGTAATCGTCGTTCTCGTTGATGACTGAAATGCTTGGTGAGAGCTCGGCGATGAAAGCGATATGTGACTTCTGCTGAGGAGTAGCGTCCGGACCGACCAGGTCGTTGGCAACATCACTGATTCGAGCAACCCTTCCCTTTTCGGACAGATGACGAATCAATGTTCGTTCGACGTCGTGAACGCTTGGGATCTTACCACCTTCGGCGGCGATCTTTAGGCGAATCAGGATGGCTTTTTCAAGCTGTCGGACACGTTCACGGGTAATGCCGAGGAGCTCCCCTATTTGTTCCAGGGTTTCTTTACGGTCGTATAGTCCGAACCGGCGCGTAATGATCTCGCGTTCGCGGTCCTGTTCAATCACCCCAAGAATATCCTTCACAGCAGAGCTGAGAGCATTAGCCATATCCGTTTGTACCGACTGATCCATGTACCTGTTCCTCTCGGGTGTTTTGATAGCAATTATGTTCATTATAAAACAATGTATTTATAATGTCAAACACATTATTCGATATGGCTAATTATAGCATATACTAGACGCTTATGGTAAATGATATTTTTGTTAAATCCAAGCGTTACTGGTAGTAATGAAGGGTTGGGTCTTCCGGGCAAGCACCTGCTACGATGGTTTTTTCTTCGCTGAGTGAATGGTAAACGAGTTGGCTATAGGTCGCTGACCGGCCCTCGACGCAAAAGCGGTCTGCCGGGCCGTTCGGTACAAGGGTCGGGGTGGGCAAAGGCACGTTACCGTCAGGGACGGTTATAGGGAATGTTCCGCCTTGGCCAATGAACTGAGTCATGATGTCCTGGACGGCAGCGTCACAGAGGGCTTGTTGGGAGCCGCAGTCGAGTACTAGGTCACTTTGGGCTATCGGACTATCCCAAATGGCATTCGTCGCTTCAGTTCCTTTGACATGGATTTTCGCCCCTCCGCCGTTACCTTCGAAGGTGCAAGAGGTATTATTGGGGGTCGTGAACATATTGGCGTTACAAACATTAAGGAACAGCTGGGCGTTCTGATCTGGGGCAAGGTTTTCGTACACACCGATAGACGGGGCGTTGGTACTGATCGTAACCGCCACAGAGCTCGAAGCTGCGAAGCCTGTCCCTGCCAGGTTTGGCGGGTAGTTGCCATTGAAATTCTTATAATTCTCCAGCCCGGTTACTGCTTGCTGCACATCGCTACGGACAGCCTTGCCTGCAGTAGAGCCTTGCCACGACCCGTACCCTATCATACCTAGGGTAGCCAAGATGGATAACGTTGCAACAATAACAATGACCTCAACTATCGAAAACCCACGTAAGACGTCACGTCGCATACGCCTATTTAATCATAAGCACATACTTACAGGCGCTATTTCGCGGCGCGCCGGCGTGGCTTTTTGGCGGGCGAAGCTTTCAGGAGCTCAATCGCCTGGTCGTGAGTGATGGTCTTTGGGTCGGTGTCTTTTGGAATCTTGGCATTCTTTTTGCCATCGGTAACATACGGACCGAACCGGCCGTTCAGTACCTTAACCCCGTCACCAAAATCGGCTATATTCTTTTCGGCTTCGGCCTTAAGCTTGGCTTCATACAGTTCAAGCGCTTTTTCAAGCGTAATCGTGTGCGGGTCTTCCGGCTTAATGCTGACAAACAGCTTACCGACCTGAATATACGGACCGAACCGGCCGATGTTCGCTCTGATCGGTTGGCCGTCTTTGGTTTCGCCGACAGTGCGCGGCAGTTTGAACATTTCGAGCGCTTGTTCCAAGGTGACGGTTTCAATACGTGTTCCTGCCGGCAGCGGTGCGAACTGCGGTTTTTCATCTTTGTCGTCGGTATCTCCCAATTGAAGCATCGGGCCGAACCGGCCGAACCGCGCCAGAATAGGCTTGCCGGTCTTAGGGTCAACCCCGACTTCGCGGTTGGCGCCGACGGTAGAGCGGTCAATGCCGCCGGACTTGACGATCAGGTCGTGGAACGGAGTGTAAAAATCTTCCAGCATGTCGTTACGCTTCATCTTGCTTTCGGCGATATCGTCGAAATGCTCTTCGACGCTGGCCGTGAAGCCGTAATCAACCACTTTGTCGAAATGGCTGGTCAAAAAGTCAGCGATCAGTTCACCACTCGGCGTCGGGACTAGTTTACCCCGGTCGGCACCGGTCTTTTCTTGAATTACTTCACGAATGAGACCCGTCTTTTCGCCACTATCGTCTCCGGAAACGGCTTCTCTCCGGGTTTCTGTTGAGCTTTCGTCAGCAGAAACTCGGGCTGCAGATGTTTCCGTCACCGAAGCTGTCGAGCGACGGGCTGGCGTGAACGAGAGAACGATCACATCACGTGGCGTACCCTCTCCCTCCCCTTTTTCGACATACCCACGGCTCTGGATCGTGTCGATGATGGTGGCGTAGGTGCTAGGGCGTCCGATACCTAGTTCCTCAAGCTTTTTGACCAGGCTACCTTCGCTGTATCGTGCCGGTGGTCGGGCAAATGTCTGACGGGCCGTGGCTTCTTGCAGTGCGAGATCATCGCCGCTTGCGAGTGGCGGCAGAATGTCTGCCTCTTTCTTGCTGCCACCATATACCTTCATGAAACCGTCGAAGATAATGACTTCGCCTTTGGCTTCGAACGATTCCTTGCGGGTCGAAATCGTTATCGTTACGGTCGTCTTTTCAAGTTTGGCAGGTGCCATTTGGCTGGCAAGCGTACGGCGGCGGATTAAGTCGTATAACTTTTGGTCGTATTCGTTGCTAGAACCCTTTTCAAGTGACATGTCGGTTGGGCGTATGGCTTCGTGGGCTTCTTGCGCGCTGGCGCTCTTGGTCTTGAATTTTCGCACCTGCGAGTACTCGTCACCATACGTATTCTTTATATATGCAGCTGCTGAAGCGATCGCCTGCCCGCTCAGGTTGACCGAGTCGGTACGCATGTAGGTAATCTTACCGGCCTGGTACAGCTTTTGAGCACTCGACATAGTAGCCTTGCTACCAAAGCCCAGCTTGGCGTTTGCGTCCTGCTGCAGCGTGCTTGTCGTGAACGGCGCTGCCGGGTTGCGGGTTGCCGGGCTTTTAGTGACGTCAGCCACGCTAAAGGTCGCGTCTTTTAAGCTTTCTAGGAATGTCTGAGCTTCCGCTTCGGTGTCAAAGCGCTGTGGCAGTTCGGCTTTAAAATCTTCGCCGTCGTGAGCAAACACTGCCGTCACGCGGAATTGGAACGAGCCCTCAAAAGCGCGGATTTCGCGCTCACGCTCAACCAACAGTCGCACCGCCGGGCTTTGCACGCGGCCGGCCGACTTTCCGCCAGGAACTTTCTGCCATACTACCGGACTTAGCTCGAACCCTACGATTCGGTCTAAGATTTGGCGGGCTTGCTGAGCTTCAACAAGGCGCATGTCGACCGTCCGGGGTTTCTTAATAGCCTCTGTTATGGCGTCCTTTGTAATTTCGTGGAACACGATACGCTTGGTTTTTTCGATGTTCAGTCCAAGTACCTCGCAAAGGTGCCAGGCAATCGCCTCTCCTTCGCGGTCTTCATCGGTTGCGAGCCAGACGTCGTCGGCGGCTTTTACGGCCTTTTTAAGTTCGGTAATGACTTTACGCTTCTCAGGGTCGACTTCGTATGTAGTCTTGAAGCCATTCTGTATGTCGATCGGGGGCGTGCCGTCCTTGGTCTTTTTGACGATTGAGCGGATATGCCCAATCGAAGACAGCACGGTAAAGTCTTTACCGAGGTATTTTTCTATGGTCTTCGCCTTTGCTGGCGACTCTACTATTACAAGATTCTTACTCATCGTGCTTATCTATTCAGCGTGACACAACTGCCTATACTACGCAACTTGTCCGGTTTTGTAAAATTGACTGTTGACGACAAAAATCCACAGGGGCATACTGGGTTTTAAGACGCGGCACACTTTAAACCAACACGTACGGCGCCATAACAAACGAAAAGGAGTAAAGATATGGCAAAAACTCTAGAACACTCAGGCGAGGTACTGAGTCATGATTTACATATCGGTTCAATCGAGGAGCGACTGGCAATTCTAGACCGACTTGAAGAGTTGCAGGCCCGGTATACCGCACTTATCGCAAAGAATCCTTTATTCAAAGCAGCCGTCCGGACATGGGTTGAAGGCGAAGAAAATGGCGTTAAAGAATATGAGGCTTTAAGAAAGCTCGAGGGAGAACTCGATGCTGAGGTCGCCGATATGACCGATGATGAAAAGAAAAAGAATCCCGATGCTGATCTTCATGAGATGGTACGTCTGCGCCGTGAGATTGCAGAATTGAAAATCAGCCTGCGCTCTATGGCGAACGCAGCGTAAACCCTTGATTAAAAGCGAAAACCCCACGCGATCATTGATCGGTGGGGTACGCCTGATGCGTGAGCGCTACCAGCCGCGGCGGCGGCTTTCGGCAGCTCGTCGTTCGGTCAGTAGCTCGCGGTGCCGCTGGCGTAGCGTGTGCAGCCCGAGCGGTTGGTCATGCGGGTGCGCCTTCATCAGCCAGTAGTGCAGATGTTCGATCTGTCGACCACCCTTCGTGGTCAGGTTGAAGCCCTCGTTGTCGAAGGACAGGCCAACTACCTCTTTCAGCTCGGCGACCTCCTTCAAGAAGTCGAAATCGAGCGTTGAGTAGTCGATGTGGTGTTCGACCGGGATGACGAAATACGCACCCCTTGCTGGCACCATGCCGCGGTCGGTTCGAACCAGCACCTTGGCGATGAACGTTCGCCCGCTCTTCGAGCGTGCGGTGATGTCCACCATACCGTTGTCTGGGCAGAACGGACAGCCGTCTACAGGCTGAATCTTGAGACTGGTTCGTGTAGCAACCACGACCCACCTCACTTCCCTGTGCTCATGAACGCGTATTTCACGTCAGGCGGATATACTTATATCACATTTTTAGCGTAAAGTCCACTGATTAGCACCGAGTGCGCGGATCGTGCCGGAAAGTTCGAGCATGGTGAGCGTGGTAGCAAACTCGGTCGGCTCGGCACGACTTTTGGCTAACAGTTCTTCGCCGTCACGGGTGCCCTTTGAAATAAGAGCGATGATGGTTGACTCAAGTTCGTTCTGCCCAAGCGGTAGGATTGTCTGCGTCGATGTTGACTCAGGTGCGATGACGTCCAAGACGTCACGGTAATCGGTTACGACTCGAGCCCCTTGCTTAAGTAGCGCATTACACCCGGCCGAGAGTGGACTGGTGATGTTACCCGGTACGACGAATATTTCTTTCCCCTGCTCCAGTGCATGCGCGGCGGTGTTCAGCGTGCCGCTTCTGGTAGCGGCTTCGGTAATGATAATCGCGTCGGCAAGGCCGGCGACCAATCGGTTACGTTCCAAAAAATAATGCGGGCGGGCATCTTCATCCCGTTTATATTCACTTATAACCGCTCCACCCTGTTTTACGATGTCATCAGCCAATTGGCGATTGCTGGACGGTTGCACCTTCGGCAGACCATTACCAAGTACGGCGATCGTCATGCCGCCGGCTTCAATGGCCGCTTTATGGGCGATAGCGTCAACCCCAAGCGCCAGGCCACTTACGATCACGATACCTCGGCTCGCTAAGTCGTAGGCTAATCGGTGTGTCACCTCTTTGCCGTAGGCAGATGGCCGGCGTGTTCCGACGATTGCCACAGAGGTAAGCCTGATTTCAGGCAACTTTCCAATGTAATCTAACGTTTTAGGAGGCTTCGCAATAGTAGTTAATACCTGGGCGTACTCACTCTTATCTGGTGAAAAAGTATTGATTTTCATAAAAAAAGTGTTGAAAGGTATTGACGAAAGCTCTAAAGCGTGCTAATCTAGTAAAGATTGATTGATTTCTGCGAGTTCAATCAAATGCACCTTATACCCCCTATTCTAACTTATGTTAGGGTGCGCGCAATGTGCGTTCGTGGTATTCTACCCTCCACCGCGAAAGCCGATAGAAAGCATTGTGTGCATACTAATCCCTTTGACCAGCGAGCAACTGCGTAAATACGAGTGGGCTACGCTTACCCTCACGGGTGGGTCGAAGGGTCAAATGGCGCCAGGTGATGCCCACCCTTACCTGGCGCCTTTTGATTTATAATAAAAAGAGACGTTTCGGGCTTACTGAAGCGTGTGACCCCTCCCCAGAAAGGATGCGTTGTACTTGATGGGCAAATTGAGGAACTTCGTCTGGCTGCGCTGGACACTGCTGCTTGAATATCCCAAACAGTTCCTTCTGATTCCTCTGTGGCTTCTCGTCGCCGGCCTAGTTCTGTTCGGACTCGGATTGACGTTCGACAACCCGTTCGCCATTATCGTTCTCGTGTATTCGGGGTACGCGATGTGGCTGATGTCCGTGATTAGCTTTGTGGTGGGCGTGTTGGTGCTTCGTCCGGACCAGGACGGAAAGTAGAGGGAGGACCGGGGTGGCTGCTCGTCGAGCGGCCACCCCCTTCAATGTGTAATTATGCCAAAAATCAAACGCCCGGCTCTTTTGGAGCCGGGTCGTTCGACAGGTGGTTATTGACACTCGTGGATGCGCCGCCGAATACGGTGAAGCAGCTTCAGGAGCCGCCCGAGCTTGGTTCGCTCCAGGTCGATCGGCACGCAATACGGCGTGTCACCGTGCCAGCACCGCATGAGAGGCTGGCCGGTCGACGCATCCAGAAGAAAGTACCCCTTGCGGCTGAGCCAGTACGCGTCCGTCTTGTAGCGACGGAACAGGTTCCGGACAGTCGGTTGGGTGCCTCGTGTGAGTACGACCACCTTCTCGGTCTTGTAGTCGCCGCTGACGGACATTCCTCGAACTGCCCGACCTGCTTCGCTGCGGATCTGGTGGGCCAACGCCTGAGCGTCGGTGTTTCTGGTTTGAACCACTGACGTCACCGCTGACCTACCAGCGCGCCGGCTTGGACATCTCGAACAGGATCTCGGTGATCCTGTCCATGCCATGCGGCGTACAGGCTTCGACCGGGAAGGTCGTTGCCGCCAGGGGCGACTCGCCGTCCACTAGCAAGTAGAAGCCGTCGTCGTCGCCGACGCACAGGCCGTCGAACGGACTGTCGAGGAGCGGCCACATGCGAACCGTCCTGTTGCGGCGGAGCAGCGCCTGCCACCATCCGGACGGCCGGACGGCAGCGCGGTGCGCCTGAAGCGGGTGGTCGTGGAGCTGGTGACTGACGGCACTTCGAGCCGCTCGCCGAAGTAGGCTGAGCCGCACCTCGTCCGCGGACGGAGGGTCGGTTAGAGCCGGCAGTGAAAGGTCCATCTAAGTCCCCAATCGGTTGTGTGTTCACCTGTCAAACTTCAACTTCGGTTCGAGCAGGCATGGATGATGTTGCTGTAACGCGAAATCTAGGGCGTACTATACGGTTTGGTCAGGATGGTTGTCAATAAGGGTGAAGCTGGTATGCAAGTGGTTGTCCCGGGCGAATTCGTGAATGCATTCGATAAGCTTTGGAAGCAGCGTCGATTCGAATGCCTTATACTCCTCGGTGCTAAACCGTCCGAGAACGAAATCGACGTCGCCCATGACCGCTCGCTGCTCGTTCGCAACGCCGACCCTTAAGCGTGCCGAAGCTTCACCACCGTGTTGGTTGACCGACTTTATGCCGTTGTTGCCGGCGTCGCTACCGCCAAGGCGGCTGCGAATGGTGCCGAATGGCAGTGCCAGTTCGTCATGAATAACCAAGGTGTCGTGCGGGTCGACCTTGTAAAAGTCGACGATTGCCCGGTAGCTACGACCAGAGTCGTTATAGAAGGTCTGGGGTTTGACGAGCAATACTTTTTCGCCATCTACGTTCACCTCGGCCACCTGCGCGGAAAATTTCGAAGTATCCTTGAACTGCACTCCCTGCTCTATCGCGAACGCATCCAGCGTCAAGAAGCCGGTGTTATGCCGGGTTTCAGTGTACTTTTCGCCGGGATTTCCAAGACCAAAAACGATTTTCATATCTGTTAGCCAGTATAAACTATTGACAAAGATAAGCAATAGTGTTATTATGAAGATTGGACACTCTCACTTCCCCTATAGAGATTGGAGTCCACGCATGTCGAACAAGTCGGTGTATGAGACTGGCAAGTTCCGTTTTACGCTCGGGATGATCGGGGTGGCAGCTGTGCTGCTGTCGCTGGTCGCCGTTACTGGCTATTTCCTGATGATAGGAGACAGCTGGTACAAGATGGTGTTCGCGCAGGCCGTGATTCTCGGCATCGCGTACGTCCTTCTGAAGACGGCTCGTGGAAGTCAGCGTCGTGCGTTTGCACGCGTCACTTCCGGTGTCCCTTCCCCTGCACCGGCGGCTGCTGTTCGGCCGGTGCAAGAGGCATGGTTCGTCCACAAGGGCGAGCGTGTGCCTCTCGGCGAGGCGTTCGATCGTCTGCTCGGCTGATTCGAGCCCTCGCCAGCCCCGTCCTCCTTCCGCTCTTACCAGCGGTCGGAGGACGGGGCACTACTTCTTTCAGGCCTCTTTTTTAGATTTATTGATCGGATCTTTGCCGTCAGCGATACGCTGGCGGTTTTCTTTGATCTGCTTTTCGTCCCTAAAGCTGAACTTAATCGGCGTACCGGAATAATCATAGGCTTCGCGCACCAGGCGTTCCAGATACCGCTTGTAGCTCCAGTGTACGAACTTAAGGTTGCTGCCGTGAATGACGAACCATGGAGGGCTCGTATCGGTCTGCACCATGTAGCGTAGTTTCGGGTGGGTGTTCTTGAGCCCGGCCGGTGGGTGACGGTCGATGGCTTTTTGCAGCAGGTCGTTCAGCACGCGGGTTTTAGTTACTTGCTTGCGTCGTTTGTCGATGTCGGTAACAAGGTCGAACAGTTTGGTGACGTTCTGACCGGTGACACTGGAGGTAAAGATAAGTGGTGCCCACGGGGTGAATTTGAAGTTGTAGCTGATCTTTGGCGCCAAGGTGTCACGGGTATAGGCGTCCTTGCCTTCAACGCTGTCCCACTTGGACACGACGATAACGAGGCCTTTGCCCGCTTCAGAAATGATACCGGCCAGGCGCTGGTCAAGCTGCGTGTTCAGTTCATTCACATCCATAAGCAGCAGACAGATGTCTGATTCTTCGATTGCCTGCAGGGTGCGAAGCACGCTGAACTTTTCGATTCCTACCTCTTGCTTACCCTGCCGACGAATACCGGCGGTATCGAGTAGCTCGATAGTGCGCTGGTGGTAATTGATCTGTACGCGGTTGACATCACGCGTTGTGCCAGCGACGTTGGCCACGATAGCCTGCTGCTTGCCGGCGAGACGGTTGAACAGGTTACTTTTACCGACATTCGGTCGGCCGATGAGTGCTACCCGCAGCACATCATCGGCTTCACGCTCACGAGCTGGCGGCACGAGCCCTGCGATAGAATCAAGGAGTTCGGAAATGCCCTGATTATGTTCGGCGCTGGTGCGAATGATGGTTGAAATGCCGAACCGTTTGAATTCGTCGTCTGGCAGGCTTCCCTTTAAATCCGCCTTGTTGGTGACAAGAATGACGGGCTTTTTGCTTTTTAGCGCCTTCTTGGCGACGGTGCGTTCTTCGTCACCTGGGTGCTGGGTGGTGTCGACGACGACGAGAATGACATCGGCGGCGTCGGCGGCTTCATCGATCTGGTCCTGAATGCTGGCTTCGAATTCGTCCTCGGGATTCTTAAGGCCTGCAGTGTCGACCAGCCAAAATTGAGCTTCGGAGCCTTCGTTCCGGTACGTTACCTTGCCAATGACGTTGTCGCGTGTCGTACCGGCTTCTCTGGCGACTACAGCTTGCTGGGATTTTACGAGACGATTAAAAAGCGAGCTTTTGCCCGCGTTGGCACGGCCGATAATCGCCACGGTAGGAAGTTTGGTCGCCATAACTAGGGATATTATAACAGAGGTAATACAGATTAGCGAGCATGAGCGATATGACGTGTACCTTGCTTAGTCCTTGCTGGTAAGTTCGCGCGTCTGACCGCTTTCAAGGCCGATCACGGAGTACGGACCAAAATTCGTTCGATGGAGCGACGTTACCGCGTACCCGAGGGCCGCGAACGTGCGGCGGATTTGACGGTTGCGACCTTCGCTCATGGTGACGACCCAGTTCTTACGCTCGTCGCCGATACGCTCAAGTGCCAGCTGACTGGTGCCATCACCTATTTCAACGCCGTAATCGGCGATCATTTGCTGGTGGAGCGGCTCTAGAGGCTTGTCTAAACTCACGTGATAGACCTTTACTTTTCTAAACGACGGGTGTGTCATTCGGTGTGCGAAATCGCCATCGTTGGTGAGCAGTAACAGTCCGGAACTGTCTTTGTCGAGTCGACCGACCGGCTTAAGAGCGGTCATGTCCAGGGGTAGCAGGTCGTAAATCGTAGGGTTTTCGCCCTGTGCCTTGCGGGAGCAGACATATCCGACAGGCTTGTTAAGCAGAACGTACCGAAGATCGGTCTCGCTCGTTAGTGGTTTCCCGTTTACGATGACGGTGTCACCGCCGTGTACCTGGGATCCAAGAACAGCCACCGCACCGTTAACGGTTACGCTACCCTTCTCTATTAGTTCATCCGCCTCACGGCGAGACACGCCCAGGTGGAGGGCGAGGTACTTATTTAAGCGGGTCGGTTCGTTGGTCACCAGTCAAGTATAGCAAGCGAACGACAAAGTCTATTGTCGTGGGGTTTCTTCGAATGAAACGCTGGATGGCATATCCGTCGGCTTCGGTGCAGGTGGGTTCTCAGGAGTGTCTGCTGCAGGTTGCGGTTGGCTAGGCGCAGGAATCGGCGGTGCCGGTGGCGCGACTGGAGCAGCTGGAGGAGCCAAATCGGGCTCTTCTGTCGTGTTGCCCAGTTCTTTGTCCATCAGGCTGCCGATTGGTTCGGCTGGGTCTTCAGGGCGTTCAAGCGGTTGAATAATGCGGTCAGCTAACCCGGCTGGCCGGGCGGTTGAGAATGGCGCGGTTGGTTGTGGCAGCGTCGTGGCAGATGGTTGCTGAGGGGCAGCCGGCGCTACAGGGGCAACTGGTGCGACAGGCTGTTGGGGCTGGACTACTGGGGCTGGAGCTGCTGGTTGAGGTACAGCGACAGGTGCAGGCGCGACAGGTTGCGGAGCAGGAGCTGGGGCGGCAGCCGGAACTGCAGGTCGCGGTGGAACGGTCGTCGCAGCTGGTCGTGGCACGGCCGATGGCGCGTTAGAGCCAAAAGCGTTGGCTCCCGGCAAACTTGGAGCGTCACCAAGGACTTCGTGCACCGTGCGGACGACATCCTCGATACCGACCTGGCTTTTAACCAGGTAACGGTCGGCACCCAATTGCTCACCGCGTTGACGCTGGTCTTCGCTGGAAAGCGCGGTCATCATAATGACCTTAATGTTCTTGGTTTCGGTGGTTGAACGTAGAATGTCGAGCATATCAAAGCCCGAGATCTTTGGCATCATGACGTCGCTGACAATCAGGTCGGGACGGTCTTTTATAGCCATGGCAAGCGCTTCTTCGCCGTCGCCAGCAGAAACGATGTCATAGCCTTCGGCAAGGAGCCTCACCCCATATATTTCGCGAAGACTCTTGTCGTCTTCTACCAGTAGTATCTTTGCCATATTGCCCTTATTGTACCCGCTCCCTTTTTAAATTGCCATACCGGTTATGGTTGTTTCGAATCAGTCGGTCCGCGCACTGGAATTTGGATTGGTGCCCGAGGTTGCGTATAGGCGGTCGGGTTTTGTTCTAACTGAGTAAGCGGAACGTTGGCTGGCGGCTGCGGAGTCACCGGTTGAACGGGCTGCACTGGCTGTTGCGGCTGTGTAGGAGTAGGCGTTGGTGCGACAGGTTGTGGTGCTGGGACAGGCGCTGATGCTACAGGTGGCGGAGACGGTTGTGGCAATGCCTGGGAGGCGGGTACGGCAGGCTCTGCAGGTGGTACGAAGGCTGGAGCCGGGGTTTTAGTCGGTTGTGCGGCGGCAGATTCTTCGGCCATCTGCTTGGCAGCGGTGGCTGCTTCCATGAGTCGCTGGGCTTCGGTGTGGTCGATTCGCGGCAGATCAACGTAAAACGTACTCCCCTTTTTGTACTCGCTCTCAACGCGTATTTGGCCACCCATCAATTCGGCAAGTCGGCGGCAAAGATAGAGTCCTAAGCCGGTACCGCCGATTTCGCGCGTGTCGCTGTTGTCGACACGGTAGAACTTTTGAAACAGGTGCGGTATGTCTTCGGTAGGTATGCCGATACCGCTGTCCTGGACGCTGATCGTCACCTTCGTCTCGTCACCGCCGACGTCGATAATCACGTCACCCTGCGGGGTGTATTTGATGGCGTTTTCAACTAGATTGGCAATGACCTCACGCAGGTGGTCATTGTCGACGTGCGCATAGTATACGGGAGCTATTTGCCGTTCAGGCGAATCACCTTCCGGCAAGGGTTTATATAGGAACCGCAGGCCTTTTTCGACTGCTTTCGGCTTCAGGCCTTCGGCGACATCCCCGACGAACTCAACAATATCGACGACGCTTGGGTCGTTCGTCATGCGGCCATCTTCGGCCTTTGACACGTCTAGGAGGTCTTGGAATAGTCGTCCGAGGTGCTTGGCCGCAGCTTGGGCTTTTTCGACGTAGTCGCGGGCTTTGTCGTCTATTGTGGCGGTGGCCGGGTTCAGTACAAGCCCCAAATACCCTTCGATACTTGCCACCGGCGTACGCATCTCATGGCTGGCCGTACTGATAAACTCGGCTTGTTCACGTTCCTCGGATTTTTCTTTGGTCATGTCACGAAATACCATAATGGCGCCGGTACTGGGACGGCCGAGCGGTGATACGATGAGCGACAGGAGTACCTTTTTGCCGCCCTCAGTCATGACTGAAAAATCTTCCGAATGAACTTCTTGTTCGGTGACAAGCACCTGTTGTACCGGGTCGACCTCTGGTGTCAGTGGTTTGTCGGATTTGTCGTTCAGTTTGATGACCGATTTATAGCTTAAACCGACCGCATCTTCCTGACCCCACCCTATGATGCGCTGAGCAGCCGGGTTGATGAGTTGGATGACACCCTGTTTGTCTACTAATATCACGCCGTCGTTGATGGCGTTTATGACGGTCTCGGACTTATTGGCTTCGTGACTAAGCTCGCTAGCCAGTTCTTTGTACGCCTTGGCCTGCTGCACCTCTTTGGCAGAACGGGAATGCCAAATGATAAAGCTAGCTACAAGTGGCGCCACCGAGGCGAGCGACGCGATAATGAGAGAATCTGGCGACACGTGGCGTAGATACGCGTACGCGTCGTACCCGGCAACAAGCAGTAGTATGAGCGCGAACCCCTTCCAGCCGAACACCCCTGCGAACACCCCGACTGCGATCCACAAGCCGATGAACGGCGAGTTTGATTCACCGGTAAAGAATACGATCGACGCTGTCGTAAGGACTAATAGCGCGTAAACGATAAACGTCGACGTGCCAACCGCGTTCTGGGGCGGTTTCAGGTAAAGTGCCAGTGCCACGACGAACGTTATACCCGCGGCCACCGCGCTGACCAGGCCAATCGGAAACAGTACGACAAGGTCCGCATTTGGTATGACGAACGATAGTGCGTAGAGTGACACGACGACAGCCGAAACAAACATCGTTGCCTCGGTAATGCGGCGATGCCAGAAGCGTGTCAGCGTAATCGGTTGGATAAGTCCTTGCCCCCTAGTTTGTAATCTGGCTTCATTATGGCAAATTTGGCTACAACGAGCAATAAAGCGTAGGCAATAAAAACACTATTGTTTTAGCGTGGTTTGGGAGTATGATGAAAGCACACCCGATTGAGAGACGGTATGAAAAAAATCACAGAAAAAGTATTTGATCATCTACTACCCCCTGCCGAAGAGCTGTGGGAACGCGGCGGCGCAACGATGATACCGTATGAAAAAGAAGATGGGCCTATAGAAGATAGGCCTTTTTTTGACCTCGAAATTACCAATCATGACTACAAGAAGCCACTTGAGACCGAAGAATTCGTCACCCGCCGTGGTCGGCATATTGGCCGCAAAGTTCTACATCAGATTGATGTGAACGGGGTTGATCATCTGGTTCGCGCATATATCCCCGACGGTGACCGCGAAGACACTGACATCACGATCACAAGCGGTGCTGCCTGGTTCACGACCATTGGGGGTTATGCGGAAGACCGTGCTAACAAACTGTTTGCCGATAACAGCCAAGCAGTACTTCAAGTAGGCTCGCCGCACAGCGGAACGCAGCTGCCGGGCCCGCTTGAGTGGCTGCGGGTACCTGAAACGGTCAATGAGGCGTATCAGACCTCGCTTGCTCGCACGGCTCAGATTGAACAATATTTATTCGCGGTGGTTTCTGACCTATATGGCCTTTCTAAGCATCAAATAGCAATTGGTGATTCACGTGATAGCATGACGACCCCTGGCCAGTATTTGTACGCGCCAGAATACGGCGCCGACATCGTAACGTTCGACAACAAAGCGCGGTGCGGCATTACACGTCTCGATATGAAGGACCTTCCTCAGGTGGGAACATGGGCGCTTACGACGCTCGTTGGTGGCATAGCGGTTTCGGCATGCTTGGCTAAAGAGGGACAACTGCATGTGCTTGCTGGTACGACGTCGTTAAACCCGAATTTCATGGCCAGTACGCTCACTGGTACTTTAAGGAGTTTAGCTAGTGGCGAGGGTGGTACGATGATCGGCTGGGTACCGAAAGACGCGGCCGGAATCGATATCATATACGGACACGACGCCATGAGTAACGTCGATGAAGTGCGCGAAGCTTGGGACGACCATCCTAATGTCTACGTCAAACTGGTTAAGGGTGGCACGCACGCGTCGCTGCTTCACCCGTTGGCGCACAGTGGTCGACGTAAACGTACGACTGACACGATACAGACCTACAAGGCGAATGGCGGCAGTCTAACAAAGGCGGACTTAGAGCGTATTTACGGCGGGCATAAGCCTACCATGTTACCGAAGGCAGCTTAAGGCAACAAAAAAAGCTCCGGAGGGCTGGCATATCGAAATTTCCGGTGAACCGGGACCGACCATGCAGGCCGGTCCCGGTTCACGACTGTTGGGGAAGATCAGGCGGTTGCCTCCGCCTGCCAGGTGGAGTGCAGGTCGCGCATGTGCTGACGGGTCAGCTTCTTGGCGCGCCGGCTCTCGTGGATGCGGGTGTGCCGCCTGCTCGCGATGATGACGCGGTGCGCGATGTTGTCGCTGCGCACCAGCCGGCCCTCCGAAATGACGTACTTGCCCTGCTTGATGAGTGATGCGATCAGCTCGTCGAGCTTGCCGACGAAGGCCGGGTGCATGTCGTGCGCCTGCACCATGCTGTGCGCGATCTCGCGCGGGGTGCTGCCGGTGTAGTACGCGCCCTCCCTGGACGCGGTCTTGAAGGCGGTGTGGATCCACTTGCGGTTCACGGACGTGGTTTGCATCAAGCGTCTCTTCCCTGTTTGTTACGGTACGCACCTAGCAGGCATCGTTGGCTACGATACCCGGGAACCACCTGCTCGGGGGCGGTCCTTAAGCGTATGTACTGTTTATACTCCTTAGTACTTGATAAATCAACAATAATATCGGATAAAATGTTGGAACTTTAACTTCGTTTAGTACGGACGAAAGAGTCGCCAAGCACAGCGAATGGCAATACCGCTATAAGTGCCGCGGCTTCACGCCAAGAATATCGCTTAGATGACGAAAGCCAGAACAGGTTGGATAACAGATAGACGGACGCGACTGCCAGTACCGTAAAGAACCACTGGGTCGACAAATAATACATGGCAGCGTAGCCGAGCGCTGCGGCTACAAGTACATTGGCTGAAACTACTAAGATATTACGCATATCAGACGAACCGCGACGTCGAATGACAGCAATCGGCGTGCCGGCTTTTACAGAGTCATCAGGTGACGTGCTGCGATTGAATGCGGTTCGTCGATATATCGCTTGATGCGGACGTGCACTCTTCCCTAAGATAGCGTCGATCGTTTCTGCTCGTACGCTTGACCACATGGCGACCAAATCGGCGACCGATCGAGCCGCTTGGTGGCGGTACGGGACGTTAACCTTGTCGATAAGCGGGTTCGCGAATTCATACGACGCACGTTCAAAGAAGCGTGGTGACAACCGTTCGAACGGACTCATCCAAAGTACAAGTTCGCCGCGGGCATGTCGTTTAGCAATTGACATGTCGTCGCGACGACCACTTGATCGAACGATTCGGATGTTCATTTTGGGGTGAGCCGCTCGGTAGTCGGTAAGGTATTGGCTGTCGCGGGCGCTGCGTGAACGTGGCACGACGACGACCTGTAGCTTATCGTACTTAAATGAGGCTAAGTGATCGAGAAGGTCTAGTACTTGCTGCTTGCCATTCTTTTCGCGTATTACCACACTAATTGTCGTAAGCGACTGATGTTTCCCTACTTCAAGAAGCTGTTTACTGACCGCCTTGAAACGCTTGCTGCGCCGCGTATCAACGATCATTTGTAGCAGTATAAACACGACAAGAACAGCTACGGTTGCGGCTAACGGTGCGTACATTACACGACCTCCGTAAAGTCGAAGAACATGACCCTGCGGGTCTGACTGAATATACCTTCACAGGTCATCAGGGTCAGGCGCGGCGTGGCAGGTTCGGCGTTCAAAATGTCGGTATTGCTTGGCTGTACGATTTGTTCGCCGCTGTATACGTAGCGGAACGTCAGGTTGTTAGCAGTCTTCACTTCGGCAACGTCGCCTACTTTAAGGCCGGCGAGCTTGGCAAATACCGGATCGGTATTATGACCGTAAATGAACGTATTACCGGCGCGGTCATTCGGACGGTCGGTCATGGTAGCGAACTGCGCCTTGTCGTCGGTCAGCGTCCAGCTATCTTTCGCGGCGTCATACGTTCCATCAATGACCGAAAGGTTAATACCGACGTTCGGCACCAGTACGGAGACCGGTGCACCGGTTTTGATGGACCGGGTAACTTCGGTGGTAATCTGACGGTTTTGTGCCGGATGAACCGTAGCGACGACTTTGGGCGGCTGAATGGTCGTTGATGCATACCAAAGCGGTACCCCCACCACGACATACAAGGATACCACTCGTAAAATGAGCGGTATCCTTGTAGTTATGTTGCCCAACCGTTTCAACGTAAACCTTTCAGATTAAAGCGTTGAAGCAGCGCGGTTTCGCAGAACGTAACCACCAATAGCGGTTGCGACTGAAGCGACAAGCGCGATCAGTGATGCGATTTGAGCGCCAGCGCTACCAGTGTATGGAAGCGACGCGACGCCGGTTGCTGCACCTTGGCCGCCAGCAGGAGTCACAGGTACTTCCGTGCTTCCCTGGCCCTGGCAAGAGACAAACACCTTGTTATCGTACTTTTCACCCCCGTCGGTCTCGTATATGACACCGTCTACCTTCAGTGTCAAAGTCTGACCACCGGCAAGGTCACGAGTCGTAGAGTCTCCACCTTTCAGGTCGAACGTTTCAGCGTTGAACATGATTTCCGCTGTTGCTTCACCGTCGTTCTTGATGGTGAACGTGAACAGGTTGGTCAGTGGGTTACACGTTACAGAAACAGTGACTACGGCAGGTTTTTGCTCGTCTTCACATTCCTTAACGTAAGTGAAGTCAAGATCAACCAACTTACCGTTCACTTTAAGAGTGACGACGTGCCAGCCCTTGCTAACATCATTCATACCAAGTTCTGCAGGCTTACCGTCAATGTAGTATTGGTAAGTAGCGTCTTCCGGTTCGACTGACAGAGGAGCTTTTAAGAAAATCGCTTCGCAGTATGTCTTGAAGTGAGATTTGCCCTCGGGCTTTTCTTCCTTGCATTTTTCTACATTTACGACATCGGTATCAACCAGTACTCCATTTACCTTAAGAGTAATCGTGTGGTTGCCTGGTGTTACCGTTTTTGAGCCGACACCGGCAGCAACGCCATCGATGTAGTACTGGTACATGGCACCGACCGGCTTGATTCCGGTAGGAGCGTTGAGTGTAATTTTCTCGCATGCAAGCAGGTATGAAGTCTTACCTTCGGGTGCAACGACGTATTGGCAGTCGTTATTCCAGATAGCCTGTCCGCTCGTTGTCCAGTTCTTTCCATCATAGTGCGCAAGATGAGAGTTTGGACCTTGCGTCATGTAGTAAAACGGTGGGATGACATCTCCCCAGTTTTGGTGATTGTTTTTTAGAGCCTGTGCAACCGCAACAGACGTTGCTACCGGTCCGTCGTGCTCGTCGTGACCGTGATTGCTGAAGATCGAGCTAACGGAAACCTCATCCTTAAACGGTCCGTATGGTTGGTTGACATTATTGTCACGGTGACAGATTTGTACCTTGTCAACGACAGTAACGACAGCGCTAGCTTTGTTTGATTGTATTACCCCCACCATGCCCACCACCGCGGCGATGACTACCATCGCCTGTACGATGCGTTTGACCATGATTCCTCCACTTTCCCTACTTCCTCGCCGTAGGTGTTAATTAGTGATATATGAAAAATACTCTCATTTTAAATCATTGTCAATAATACATCATATTGCTTATGTTTTGTAAAAACATAAGGGTTAAATGAAAATTGCCCAGCATCTAACTGGGCAATTCATGTGGCTTAAGGTCGTGCTATTTCGCCAGGGCTACTTCAAATCGCTCGCGGTCAAAACCAAGAATCTTGTCGACCGAACCGTCGTCGTGCTCGACCGTGCTGAACGGGACTCCCATTTGGCCGCTTTGTTGAATCATCATTTGGGCAGCATAGGGGTTTTGATCGACCAAGTAATCGGTATATTCGATCTTTTTATCGTCGAGCCAACGCTTTAGCATTATGCAGTACGGACAAGTCGTGGTGCTATATACGGTTATATTCATAATTCTCTCCTTAAGCCTGCAGCTTACCGCCGATCCGTTGGACATCTGATATGCCTCCAAGGTCGGTGACATTAGTAAAGCCGGCAGATTTTAATAGTCGCGCGGCCTGGGCTGAGCGGTTGCCGCTTTGGCACTGTACGAAAATCTTCGTGTCTTTAGCTATATTGGGTAGTGTACCGGCTTGGATGTCTGCCAGCGGTAAGTTTACTGCTGGCGCGAAATGTCCGGCCGCGAACTCGGCGGGCGTACGGACGTCGTAATACTTAGCTCCTGTGCTGACTGAAGTTTGAACGTCGGAGAAGCTGACGGCATTTTTTGGATTGCTTTTAGCGGCTGCAAATAACATTCCGCCGATAAGCGCGATTACGCTGATTGATATGGCGAATAGTTTCACGTTGTTTCCTTTCTAGCGCAGTCCAGGCATGTACCCTGCATGGTTAGCATTCCAGCGATGGCGCACCTTCCGCTTAGTTCTTTTAGTTGATGCATGACTTTCAAGGCCTCATTCGTCTGCGGTATATCACAAACGCTGCCACATTGGCCGCACATAAAGTGGTGGTGCGGCATTGGGTTGGTGTCGAAGCGTTCGGCGCCGCTCGCAGCAGAGGGCGCGGCGCCGATGATGCCCCTGGCCTTCAGACGGGACGTCACGCGGTGTACGGTGGTAATACTGACTTCTGGAAATTCGGACCTGATGTCGCCCAAAAGTTCCGCGTTCGTCGCATGACCACGCGTTGCCAACGCGTTTGTAATAGTAGTGACATAGCGTGTTTGTCGTGGAGTGATTTCCCGTTCCGTTAGCATATCCTTATTGTAAACTATTTACATTAAGTTTTGCAAGATTAAAACCCCACGAAGTGAGGCATTAATCTGGGTGACCTTACCGGGAATACTAAGTATATCTTCGTCGCGTTCAGAAATGCAAGCATTCCTGCCCTGCTCCTTGCTATCGCACTCCTTCGGAGTTCGGTCTGCTCTGCAGACCTTACCAAGCAAAAACCCGACCTCTGAAGGGTCGGGGCTTTGCTTGGTGATCCCGCGGAGAATCGAACTCCGATTGCCAGGATGAGAACCTGGTGTCCTAACCGTTAGACGACGAGACCAACTTTTCTACTCTACCAATTTCCACCCCTGTTGTCTAGCAGCCAGAGTTAAGGCGGAAACAGTAAATCTTACTGGTCAAGCTTTTGAATGACTGCGATGAGTTTTTTTGGAGTTATCTCGGCTTTTATAAGGTAGCCGTCGGCATGACGCTCCATCGCCAACCGGGCTTCTTCTGTCTGGTCAAAATTCGTCAATACGATAACCTTGGTAGCCGGAATCAAATCAACTGCTCCACCACGCAGAATCTGCAGGATTTCACTACCCCGACGCTCGGGAAGCATAACATCGAGCAGCATGACATCATATGGCTTATTGCGCGCGGCAATGAGGCCGTCGTTGCCGTCGACCATCCAGTCGACATCGTAGCCGGCCTTCTTAAGGCTGCGCACGTACATTTCGCCGATAAACCGGTCGTCTTCGATAACAAGAATAGATTTGATAGCCATAATCGTATTATACCCGGCTACCCGCGGAACGCCCCATGGTTCTTAATCCAACCGCTCGAAGATCTCTCAATGAAACCTTGGTTGTTCACGCCGGTTTTCAACTTGTCAGCGACGGTCGAATAGATCGGTAGGCTGAAAGTAAAGGTCGAGCCATGCCCTTCGACGCTCCGGACGCTAATCTTACCACCGTTACTTTCGACGATCGCTTTGCTGATATACAAGCCGATTCCTGTCCCAGCAACGGTTTCACGCGACCGATGAGACCGGTAAAACTTATGGAATAGATTCGATATGACATTGGCAGGCATACCTATACCGTGATCAACTACCGACACTTCAACGAAATCACCGTTCACTCCGGCAGTAACTTCAATCGAGCCGCCGTCATTCGAATACTTTATTGCGTTGTCGATCAAGTTGCCTAGTACCTCACTCATACTGTTCACGTCGGCAGCAACCGTCGGAAGGCCGTCGGGTAGCGATACGCTAAGGAGTCGTTGCTGAGCCATCGCCCGCATCTGCATGTCGTCAGCAATGGTGTCATAGATATTTTGGACCGTCTGTTCTTCAAGGTGAATCTTAAGGTGCCGGCGGTCAAAACGGCTGGCGTTCAAGATATTATTGACGTACCCGCTTAAGCGGTTGGCGCTGACGATAAGTCGTTGGAACAGCTCTTTCTGGTCCGGGTCTGTGATGCCGGCTAGCTCGTCGTTCAACGTGTCCAGATAGCCGCGGATAACGGTGATCGGCCCGCGCAACTCGTGAGCCGCGAAGGCGATAAAGTCTAAGTCATCGTCTTCGGGTTGATAATCGTTCGTACGGTCGAACAGCGTAATGATCGTTTCGGCCTCACTTCCCTTTTCGTACGAAACGTACACATCAAACAGGCGCCGATCAGGCTCACCAGTCAATTTGTTAGCGATACGGCGCCAGGTTTTTTCGGCGTGAATATCGTGCTCGTCACGTTCGGCCAACCACTGGGAAATGCTCGGATCAACATCGAAAATAAGTTCGATCGACTTTTTGCCATTGCCATCGATAAGAATCGGCGCGCTCTTGTTGGCGAACACGACTTCACCGGACGCGTCGAGCATAATCAGCCCGGTCGCGGTGTGGTTTAACTGCCCGGCCACATCGATGTTCGGAGCAACTACGCCGTCACTTCCTGTGTCTTCTGTCGGTCTGGTCTGGTTGGTGGCCATGTCATACACGAGCTTCAAAAGCGGACGTAAGCGAGTGTGGACATAGTAGCTGTCATTCAAATTCGGTGGTACCTGGGCGCTCAGCTCACCTGATACATGAACCAGTGCGCTCGATAAGTCCTGGATAGGTCGCATAGCCATAAGGGTGACGACCCATGTTCCAAGCAGTGCCATGATCGTTAGGATACCTATGACGATCCAGGCGCCGATTGGTGGGTTCGGGTAAAGAACGATGATAACGCCGATAACTAACATGATGATGAACGACTGAACCGTCATCGCCCTTACCAGCGTCATCCGTCGATGGCGCGGCCAAAACAGGTGCAGCTGTTCTGACTCGGCCGCCTTGTTTTTTACTGCCATGATACGTCTCCGCCGCTGTTAGGAATCGCTGAAATCCATGTTGTGCCGCGCGCAAGCGCTATCGGTTGCCCGTTGGCATCGGTGAATGTAAGCTGGGCGCTGTCGCTGATTTTTGACCATGTTCCACTTATTGCGTGTCCGTTCTGAAAAATAATGACATTGCCGCTGCCCGTGGTCGTAATGTTCTCACGGTACCCATCTTCCATGACTTTGCTCATGTCGACTCTCAGGGCTATGATGACCTTTGCCATTATCTGCCCTGCCTCGCGATCAAGGTGTGGGGCGCCGCCTTCGGAACGTGCGTACAATTTGGTCGCTGGGTCATACTGATAGGACGAGTTATAAAGTGGTCCGCTGATCTTCAGATTAATCGTCGTCGCGTCCTTCGTTATGGCCTTACTGTCATCTGCGCGTTCGAATCCGACCGGTCGTGACGACGTGTATCCTTTAAGAGCGTTCAGCTGGTTGAGCTTTGAAAAGCTGGTGTATACATTGTGCGGCGCGTAGCGGTCGGTCGCCCGCCAGTAATATTTACTATTAAAGAATTGGTCGATGTCGCGGTATCCCCCACTCCGGACCTTTTTGAGTGCGTTATAACTGCCGCCGATATGTGCGATACTGGCGTCGTACGGAGTTGCCCAATTCAGGTAATACATGCGCAGGCTTCTGACCGGTCCAATAAGGTCAGGTTGATGCTGCTGGTACAGTGCGAGAAATCGTGTGATTCCACCTTCGGCGACGGCTTCGTATACAATCTCGGCGTCTTTCAGGCCAGACTGCGGCCGTGCGGATGGGCTATTTTCAAGCATGATAGCAGTGACGGGTTTCGTACGCGCTTTCTCATCCGCCACTTCCTCTCCGGTAAGGGGCGAATAGTATTTCGGCTTCGGGGCGACCTTGACCGGCTTCGGTTTGTTGGCAGTAGTCTTAACTTCTTTCGGTTGCTGCCAAAAAATAATAGCGGCAACCAAGCCACCGGCAAGCACCAGGCCAAAAGCCGCTAAAAGGTATGTTCGTACCGGGTGTGAACGGACGCCTGCTCGAAGACGTACGAAAAACCTTTTTATAGGTGTCAGTTTGGGCCCCATAATGCCATTAGTATAGCACGGCGCTTATGCTTAACCGGCGTAGTCGATAGCTCGTGTCAAGCGGTCGAGTGAACGCTCTTTACCAAGCAGTTCAAGCGTGTCGTTCAGTTGTGGGCTGAACGGCGCCCAGGTCGTCGCTATACGAATAAGACTAAAGAGAATGCCTGGTTTTTGACCAGTCGTTTCAAGCAGGTCATTCAATGCCTGTTGAATTGATGCGGTTGACCAATCAGTTAGTTCTGTCAGCGTATCACGGGCGGCCGTAAGCAGCTCGACGCGCATCGTGCTTTCAAGTTTTGCCAGCTGCTTATTGTCGGTTATGAGCGACACATCCGGTTCCGGTTCCTCGAAGAAGTACGATGTAAGTATAGGCAGGTCGGCCAATGTTTTTAGACGGTCCTGCGCGAGCGTGAGCACGCGACGTTTGTAGTCGGTGTCGGCGCCCGCGGCGGTATCAGGCCAAAAATCAGCCACTCGCCGCTCCAGGTCTTCGGGCGTCAGTCCGCGGATGAACTGCCCGTTCATCCAAAGCAGGCGTTTTTCGTCGAACCGGGCACCGCTGCGTTGGACGCGTTGTAGGCTGAATTTTTCAATCAGCTCGTTCATGGTAAATACTTCTTGCTCGGTGCCATCATTCCATCCGAGCGTCGCGATGAAACTAAGCAGCGTTTCCGGCAGATATCCTTCACGCACGTAATCTAGCACGTCTTTCGCGCCGTCGCGCTTTCCAAGCTTCTTGTTGCCCTGCTCGTTCAAAATGTGAGGCATAGTGGCGAATATCGGCGGTGTCAGACCAAGCACTTCGTAGAGGTTCATGTAGTTCGGCTGCGAACTCAGGAATTCCTGACCGCGTATGACATGACTGACCTGCATTTCGGCATCGTCAACGATATGGGCAAAGTTATAAGTTGGGTAGCCGTCACTTTTAATCAGAATGAAATCATCAATTACTTCTGGTCCGGAATGCAGATCCCCCATGACTTCGTCGTGCCAATCGTAAGATTTTGGATCGGACTTGAACCGCAGTGGCTGTGTTCCATCCCACGCCGGTGGATTTTCCGGCCGATGATTGCGGTACAGGAACGCCCGCTTTTCTTTTTGTGCTTGTTCGCGGAAGGCCTGAACTTCCTCGGCTGTATATGGGTCGGCATAGGCGCGTCCGGCGTCGATCAACTTCTGTGCCCAGGCTTTATATATATCCAGCCGCTCGCTTTGCTGGTATGGTGCGTACGGACCACCGACATCAAGCCCTTCATCCCACGTGATTCCCAGAAGCTTCAGGCATTCCTTAATGTGATCGGCCGAACCTTCGACCTCACGGTTCTTGTCAGTGTCTTCAAGCCGCAGAATGAACGCGCCATTGGCGTTCTTGGCGGTCAGGTATGCGAATAATCCGGTTCGTAAATTGCCGACATGCATGAAGCCGGTCGGACTAGGGGCAAAACGAGTTCTAACGTTGGTCATTAACAAGATTATAACAGAGATGGGGGCGTGAGCGTTCGTGCGATGCTACATACTTGTCGCGAGGCGACGGATCTGTTCGTTGCTGAGCAGTGCATTACCTTCGACGGTGTACAAAATACCGCCGTTCACCCAGGCTGCGTCGGTACCGTAGGTATAAATCGTAAGTCCTGCGTCGCTATAGGTTGCATAGTTGCCTTTTGATCGAGGATTAACGTATTTTTCAAGTAAAGCAGCAGAGTCCCAGCTGCTTTTAGATTGATTCAATGAAAAAGCGATCGGGGCGGAGTTCGAGGCGAAGCGCATGCTGACTTCGCCGCTTTGGTATGCGACAGGACCATCTAAGCGGTAGCCGACAGGCCTGTACTCAGGAAATGTCGCGTCGATGCCTGCTTGGGCGGCGGCAACACGGACCGATAGGTTCGGCATATTCAAGTACGTAAAGTAACCGGTGATAAGAAGAAGACCAAGGCTGGCGACAGCGACATTAAATGCCCTGCGGCGGGGCTGCTTGGCAGAGTGAGAAGCCGTACTTGCGTTCGCAAGCGCCTTACCAAGTTCCGCGTGTTTTATGTCGCGACTAGTCGGGTGTGATGCTGGGGTTTTGGCAGCATGAGCAGCGGCAGTGACCGCATGTGCCTTGGCGACCACAGGGTGGTGTACCGGTGCGATGTCAGCCTTTGCGGCAGGTTTTACGACTCTCATTTGCGGGTCGCGCGCAAATTTCGAAATGTGGGGGCTGCGACTCACGGGCCGTCGAACATCCATGCTAGTGGCTGTAGGAGCCACGGGTTTCTTGGTAGTAACGGTCTTTTTGACGAATCGGCGATTCAAAGCCACGGAGCGTTGCTGCGCTTGGTGCACGCCTTTGGCATGAACGGACTGCGCTCGTCGCATTTCCTTATGGAGCTGCGCCTCCTTGTGTGCCGTTAATGGCAGGCCGGTGTGGCTGTCGTAATCGATTCCACCTATCGAAACAACGTTCGGTTGACTCATGTCTGTTCCTGTTTTCCCTTTTCTACCCTGTTGGTTGTTCCTATCATACCGCCGCCATAAGCGCGTTGCAATAGTAAATGTAACAGGAGCGTAGCGATGTATAATAACCCTATGTACCGAACGCCTTCAAAACGCCGGCAACTTATAAGCCGCATAGCCATTTATTCCCTTATGACGAGCGCCGTTCTTCTGCTCGTAACATTACTTGTGTTCGTTATGCTCGGATACCGGTTCAACCGTGACACCAGCACTATCGAACAAGGAGGGTTGGTACAATTCGCCTCCCGTCCGACTGACGCTAACGTAACGATCGGCAAAGCTAAGCTTGCCGACCTTACGCCCTCGAAAATAACGGTCAACCCGGGCAATTATGACGTGTCCATTAATCGCAAAGGTTACATGCCGTGGAAGAAAAACGTCGACGTCCGATCGGGTGAGGTACTGTGGCTAAATTATGCACAGTTGGTGCCGAACCGTATTACCACCAAGCAGCTGACGCGGTTCGAAGCGCTGGCGGGAGCGCTATCGGCTCCAAACGGTGACCGTTTCGCGCTAATTGAAGACGCATCAAAGCCGGTCATCACCTTCGCCGACATTACGGGCGATACGCCGAGGCTTACTCGTATCACACTCCCTACATCCGTGTTCCCGACCGACAAGACCTCTACGATTACCTTGTCGAAATGGGCGAATGATTCTGACCGACTGCTTGTCGATTTGACGTATGGTACGACGACCGAACGCCTGCTTGTCGATCGCCGCGACGCCGAAAAGACCGTGAATCTTTCACGCAGGTATGCGCCCGACATTGCCGAGGCTATGTTTGACCCGCGGTCATCAGACCGATTGATCATCCGAGACGCCAAGGGCGAGCTACGAACCCTTAATACGGCCAACGATACGTTGTCGAGCGTCCTCGCATCGTCTGTTTCATACATGTCGCTTTATAAGAACGACGCCATACTCATTGTCCGTACGGAGCCCGACGGTGGACAATCGGTCGGGTATATATCGCTCGGCAGCGATAAGGTACGGGTCATTAAGCGTATCGCAACGACCGAAAAGACTTTTGTAGCGGTAGCTGATTACTTTTCGGAACCACACCTTGCCATTACTGTCGGAAGCCAACTCGATATTTATCGCTTGCGTCAGCTCCCGTCCAGTGAGTCGGATGGGTCAATCAGTATGACCCGGTTATTCAACAGCGCCCTGCCGGCGTCTGCGGAACACCTGTCAATCCGAACGAGCGGCCGATTCGTGCTAGCTCAATATGCTGGAGGTCTTCAAACGTACGATGTGGAACTTGCAAAACAATCCATTACCAGCTTCAAGGCTCCAGTCACTGGCGAACTACGCTGGCTCGACAAGTATCACTTTTATTTGACCGACGGCAAACAGCTAGAAGTAGTTGAATTTGACGGCGCCAACCCTCACCGCATTACGGACCTCACGACAGCGTTCGATGCCGTGCAAAGTGATGACGGTAAATATATTTACACCATTGGTGCCACTGAAAAAGGCTACGCCATTCAGCGTAGCCTTTTGATCCTTGAATAAACTATCCGCCGAACAGCTTTTCAAGCAGTGTCGGTGAGTTGCTTGGCATGACGATTCCCTTGTCGCTGCCACTGCTCGTAGGTGCGGCCGTCGCCGTCGCCGGATCCGGGCTAACCTGCTCGCCCGTGACAAGCAAGCGGTTCAAGGCGGTACCAAGCGGCGTACAGGTAATTAAAGTGGCTTCAGGCTTTGTGGTCGGGTATACGAGAGCGCTCACATCGGTCGGTTTGACGACACGTGTCTTCGTGATGTTGTAGGTGTAGCGGATACCATTGTAGTGTAAGTAAAAAATATCACCGGGCTTCAGGCGTTCGAGCAACGCGAACACGAACTTGTAATTGCCGGTCTCAATAAAATCATTACTTGAGTGGCCCGATATGACCGTATTGCCAACCTGGCCGGGTTTACTGTCGGCACCGGGAATACCGAAGTACGCTACGCCGTTTTCCATCGCCTTTAATTGTGACGCTTGGTCGGGCGTCGTGTTGTACACCACGGGCACATTGACATTGATTTTAGGAATGATAAGGCGTGGGTCCTGACTAACCTGAAGGCTGGCATTCGGATCAACTACTATATTCTGAGGGTCGATCTCGCCAGGAGTGATATAGGCTTTGACGTTGGCAATGATCGCACGGTTGTATTGCAGGAACGAAAATAAGACCAGAACGACGAGTGCGGCTGTGATAGGAACGAAGTGACGGCTCTTCCGTACGCGCTTACCCGCGCTTTTCACACGGCTCAGCAACTGTGCGCGAAGATCTTCGATCGCTTCATCACGACTTACGTCACTTTTCTCGGTTTCTGGCGTGGCGGCTGTCGGCTGATTTTTCAGTGACGCGGTATGGTGCGAGTAAGCCTGGTGAACCTGGTTGACCGCCCCTACATAGTACTGTTCGTAGTATTTCTGGTAGTATTCCTGCCACGCCGAGTGGTAGTCTTGCCACTCCTTTTGGTTTGCGGTCGTCGCGGCATCATGAGTCCGGCGGTACGTGGTCGGAAGTGCCTGACCTTCAGGTGTCGTAGCGGCGGCAGCGGGTTCGCCGGAGTAGATGGAATCTAGCTGCGAACGAGCTATATCGGCAGCGGCCGACTGGGCGGCTGAGTTGTCGCGTTTCGGCGGTTGGACGCTCCCTCGGGGGTCGCCGCTTTGGATTTGTCGGTCTTCAGGACGCATTGCTATAGATTCCCACTTGGGTTCATTGTACAATATCAGATGTAATTTGAGTATGCCGCCCCAATAGGAATTGGTAGACGAATTTTAATAACTTGTGCCGCGATGGTGGAATTGGTAGACACGCTAGACTCAAAATCTGGTGCTCGTTAGAGCGTGCCGGTTCAAGTCCGGCTCGCGGTACCAGTTATTAAACTTCAGATTGACTACAAGCAGTCAATTTCACGCCGGACGTACTGCGCACCGCCTTCGGCGACCAAAATCCTGTGAGCTTTTGCTAGTGCCGGTTCAAGTCCGGCCCGCGGTACCACGAAGATTCTTTAATTAATACGCCCTCTTTCTGGGCGTGTTAATTTTTTATTTCGCAACGATACTTGATGTAATTGCCTGGAGAGGATTTGGCTTGTTCCAAAGCCAGTAAGCGGCGGCGTTTGTCGCAACGGTGCCGCGCCAGATTGCCATAGGTTCCAGCCATGGCTGGGTGACGACTTCGCCGCCGTGGGCGATGATGATCGTGTCCTGGTGAAGCGTCATGACCACGCACGGGTACGTGATAGTGAACTTGTGCAACGTTTCGACTAGCTGCATGAGCTGCATGCCGAAGGTCAGGACCTTAGGGTAATATACGCCGCTAAAGAGCTTTTGGACTTGTGCGAAGCTGGCGACAAGTAGCGTATCCGGACGTTCCACAAGTAAAGCCGGGTCGTTCTTGACCAGGTCGATGGCATCACGCGTGACCGTGATTGATCCGGAGTAATTCCGTATAAAATCTTCGTATGCCAGCGCCGTTTCGGCGTTTCGGCCGGCGTCGCCAACGAGCAGTACACCGTCCGCCCATTCGCTTGCCGCGTTCAGCTCGGGCAAGGCTTCTTTTGATAGCCCGCCGCTTGGAGTACAGGCAGCGAACATGACATCAAGGAGTGTCGAGGGTACAGACTTTTTAAGGCAGTCCGGCAAAAGCACCTTAACCTGCCCTACTCCGGTACCAAGTGCTGTCTGGTAGCCCTCGGCGACGGCAGAAAAACCGAGCTTGTTACCACCGACAATAAGCAGCTTGCCCGCTTGGTCGCGCCGTTCGGGCTTGCTCCACTCAATGTCAGGGAATAACGGCTTGCCAGGCAGTTGCCTACGCCAGTACGTATGTTCCATCCAGGCCTCTCTTTAAGGTGTAGGCGATGCTTTTTCGTTCAACCACAATTGTCCACCCTTCTTGCAGCGCCTTCTCTTTCAGTCTTTCATCAGGGTTGAACGCAATCGGATTGTCTACGATTTCTAGCATACCAATGTCCCCACCGGAATCCCCGACGGCATACGACCCTTTCCATGAAAGATCGTACTTTTCGGCGATATCCTTAAGTACCGTATCTTTATGCCCGAATATCTCACTGGAGCGTTCTGTTAGGCGACCGTTCTCGATCACATGTTCTCGTCCGACCGCTATATCTATGTCATGCAGTTTCGCGAACCGGTCGACCAGTTGCTGGTATGAACCGCTGATAGCCACGATGGCGTACCCCTTGGCTTTAAGATCTTTCAGCAGGTCTAGCGTGTACTTGTATATATGGTGACCTTTGGCTTTTAAAATGGTGTCGGCGATTCGGTTGAACCGCTCGACTTCGACGCCGACGATTGACGCGCTCATCGCTCGCACCAGCGTCATTTCGTATGATTCATAATCAGCACGGCGCTCACGCCAAGCTTCTCGTGCCTTCAGCACGGACGTAGCCGCTGTCGGTGCCACAAGTCCTTCCTCGACGAACGCATCGAACAATTCGTGGTACAGTTGCCACCGAAAAATAGTGCCATCAATATCGAACGCTGCGAATGGGCGTTTTATCATAGTCTTGAGGTGGCGGCTATGGCGACGAACAGCAGTACGAACAGTGACAGGAGCATAAGTACGAGCGCGATCGGCACGAAGAACGTCAGCCAACTTAACCAGTGCGCCGATGGCTTTTGCTGTCCGGCATCGGTAACGTCACGGAGTTGCCGGTAGAGTACGGCTGACGAGCCGGGCGCGAGTAACTGCGGGATCATACCGAATGTCATCAGGTTCCACAAGCTGTAGCCGGCCAATGTGGTGAACCAGGCGCCCTTGGTAAGTTCGGCACTCCGTTTGACGGCGGCGTTGCCACGCTTGCCTTCGGCGAAGAACACCGTGCCCGCCAACTTATATCGGACCGCCATAATGATGCCCGGCACGATAAGAAGCAGTGACCATAGGATTACCTTGATCATGACGACGATATTTACCCATAAGTAACCGGCAAGGTCTTTCATGACTTCCTTGAATGCCTGCTTCAAACCGACTTTTTCTCCGTGGGCAAGCCTGGCGCCGGTGTATTCAAGGATTCCGTTTAGTACCAGCGTGACAAGCACCACTATGAACAACGCTGAAGCGATGATGACACCGGCCACGGCTATGCGTCCCGGATCTTGTGAAAAGAAGTCATTCCATGCCTGCTGGTCCTGACGTTCGATCTGGGCTTGGCTTCTGGTGTCTACGATATCGGCAATGTTTGACGCCGTATTGGCGATGAATGCGACCGAACAAAGCACGATGGCATAGATTGCCACTGACTGGGCGTTCGCGAAGAACAGCTTAAGACCGTTCAGGCCGATATAGAACGGGTTGTTTTCGTACGGTTCCCGCTGGGCTTTCGGGTGCGTTTTTGCCATAAGATACCTCGTTTAATGTTATTCGTATCATAACAGAGATTGAGCGGTAGAAAGCAACTTCGCGGCTTCGGCGGGCGGATTTGTCGGCCCGGTCCGACCACGAACGATAGCGATAAGTTGGCTGGCAGTCGATCGCAGGTCGTTCGGCGTATTGACGAGCCAATAGTGCTGCGATGTTTGCGCTAACGACCATTCGATTGATTGGATGGCTTCTTGTAGGCGCTTCGTGCGCTGCTCGCTTACGTCGGGGTAACGTGCGAGCAACCAGCTTTTCCAGGCGCTCGGGTCGGTGGTCAGGCTAATAGTAACGACGTTTTGGAATGGGAGGGCTTGCATGCCACCAACGACGGTAGAAAGCGTGTCAAGCAGGTTGAACCTGCGCGGGTAATCCTGCGGCTGGGTACCGTACATATCGCCGGTCGTCGGGTGGATTGCGAACTGTACCACCTCGCCGTGTTCAATAAGTTGGCGCGCCGCGGCACTGGTCAAGTAGCGGTACAACCCGGGTTCGTCGTTCGAGCGCGGTTCGCGGGTGGTAAACCCGCTCACACGTGCAAAATCGGCATCTAACTTTACGACTTCGTTCATAAGGCTCGACTTGCCAATCGCGGTCGGACCGACAATCATGACCAGCGTCTTATCGGACAAGCTATCCATAATGTTACTCGATTTCAATACTTACCGGACAATGGTCCGAGCCCATGACGTCGGCGTGAATAGCGGCGGATTTGACTCGGTTCGCAATGCCGGCAGATGCCAGCCAGTAGTCTATACGCCATCCGACATTTCGCTCACGGGCGCCGCCCCATGCCGTCCACCAGCTGTAGGCGTCTTTTTTATGTGGGTACAGATTGCGGAACGTATCGACATATCCGGCTTTTAGAAAGTCACCAAAGCGTTCGCGCTCTTCGTTGGTAAAGCCATGTTTACCAACATTCTCGGCCGGACGTGCCAAGTCGATTTCCTGGTGGGCAACGTTTAAGTCGCCGCAAAACAACACCGGCTTGGATTGTTCAAGCTGGCGGACATATGCCAGGAACGCGCGGTCCCACACGTCGTAACGAAGCGAAAGCCGGCTTAAATCGCCTTTCGAATTCGGGGTATATACGGTGACGACCCAAAATTCGTCGAACTCGGCAGCGAGTACTCTGCCTTCGGCGTTCGGGTCACCGTAGGTGTCCCCCGTAACCTTATATTCGTCGATTATGTCCTGCGGAAATCCGTCCTTGTAGCGAAGTGCCGGCATTTTAGAAAAGATCGCCGTGCCCGAGTAGCCTTTTTTGACGGCCGAAAAGAAGTGTTCTTCGTACTGCGGAAAATCAATGACAAACTGGTCCCGTTGCGCCTTTGTTTCCTGAAGACACAAAATGTCCGGATCGTGATCTTCGATAAATTTTTGCAACGCGCCTTTGTTGAGGACAGCGCGGATTCCATTGACGTTCCACGAATATAATTTCATAGACATAAGTATAGCCCATTGCAGGTGCGTTCCTAAAGAGATGCACCGACATAAACATTGAAAAATGTCAACAAAATCTCTATAATATAAAGTGTCCGTGTCCCCCAATTGAAGGATGCACATGTCAGATTCGTTCGACCCGAGCGCCATTGCCGAAGGCGTGTTCCTGCGGCACGACATCGGCGTCGCCGCCAAGCTGAACCGGCGCTTGATCGACTGCGACCACCACGATGAGCTGTACGCACAGTTCGACAAACTGGAAGGAGTACCCGGTACTCGGCACCGCAAGCCGAACGAGACGCTCGGTCCCACGACGATCTACGTCTTTGGAAAGGACGGCGAACAGAACCTGCAGCTCAAGCAGACGTTGGAGTCGTGCTCGGTGAAGTACCACTTCCCTGACGGCTTGACGGTCACCAAGCTTCGCAAAGCGCCGCTGACGTTCCGACTGGACGACGAGACCGGTCGCCAACTGATCATCCGTCGGCAACGTGATTCCTCGACCAAGCAGCTGTTCTGGGAAGTCATGAGCAAAAGCGGCTTCAGTCAGCACAGCGGCAAGCGCGCCGGGACGCGCATCAAGGGCCGCGGCGCTGACAGATCCTTCGACTAAGGTCGAACCGGACGAGCTGTTCGTACCCACGAACGTGGGTACGAACAGCAGTTCAACGATATTTTCTACTCTGCGATGTGCTCGATATGTTCGAGCAAGTCGTTGAGTAGACAAGCTAGGAATTTTGCCGGGTACCGGCGGGACCCGTGAGAGTCCCGCCGGTACCGATGGTCACTCGGTGCTCACCGTCACGCTCGGCTTGCCGGAGTTGACGATCATCTTCTGGTCGTCATCCCAGCTGGCCGGGCCACCTTCGGTGTGGACCTCGCCCTCCCAGTAGGTGGGCACGGCCTTGCCGTCGATCACGCAGACCACGTAGGTGCCGGTGGAGTCGCCTGTGTAGACACCGGTCGGCTCCATCTGGCTGATGACGCTCTCGTGGCTGTCGACCTTCTGGTCCGGACTGGTCAGCTGAGCCGTGCTTGGCACCGGATAGCCGACCGACGGGCAGACCTTGATCGGACGCTCGACTCCCATCAGGAAGAAGAACGACGTCGTGGTCGTACCCTGTGCCTGTGCCTCGTCGATGCTGATCAGCGTCTCGCGGTACTGGCTCCAGTCGTGGAAGGGGATCGGCTGAACCTTCTGGTATTGCTGGAGCTGCTTGTCGGTCGCCTTCTTGTCGTTCCTCGTGCCGTCGTCCTCGCAACCGCTGAGCGCGATGATGAGGCCGAAGGTGACGGCGATGAGCAGGACGGGCTTGAACTTCTTGAGCAGGTACATAGGATTCTCTTTCCTTGTTGAGGTGTTGAGCGGTCGGATGGACGAGTCAGCAGTACTTGGCACTGCCAGCCGCGAGGTCGTCGGGCAGGTCGTCGATGTTCTCGAGGGTGCTGCAGAAGCGCCTGATGAGCAGCTTCTTCTGGCCCTTGTCGTCGGCGATCATGATGCCGTCGAGCAGGTTGCGAGCCCGGTCCACCTGGGCGTCCTGGTACTGCTGGGACTCGTGGTTGATCTCGCGCTGCTTCTCGGTGGCCCACGGAGCGATGTTCGCCCACGTGAGCACGCCGATGATGACAGCGACAAGGACCAGCGCGATCCCGAACAGCCAGGCACCACCGATGGCGGCGCCGTCACGAGCGGTCTGACGGAACGACATGGCGTCCCCTCCTTCTACGTTCGGTACTGAGCTTCCCGAATCGCGCGCAACGTTCAAATGAACGCAGGGCGCGACCCGGGATGTAATTCCTAGCTTGTCAATGTACGTGCCAGGAGCAATCTTTAAGAATGCTTAACCGGCATACGTTGAGTCACGGAGAAGAATACTGCGGTGCAGTCTCTACTCGGTAATGATGTGTTGTACCAAAACTTCCGTTACAATGGGTTCTTTAGCTTCTATATCGCTACAAGAAAAGCGCCTTATAACGTATCGGTACAAACGTTCGCCTTAGTATGCGAATGCTTATCCCGAAGCGTTAGAGGCGCTTACGGCTTGGGCACAGCTGTTTCGGTAGCCCGAGGGAACACTGGATGTCCTTCTCAGCCTAGTAACCTTTCGGTTACCATAATGTCATTATAGGACATTGATGCAGTATTGTCAATAGTAATGTTATCGCTGCGCCATGCTGCGACGTGCTTCACGCTCTTGGTCGCGGCGCTTCAGGGTCTCGCGTTTGTCGTAACGCTTCTTTCCTTTTCCTAGGGCGATAATAAGCTTGATGTGCCGACCAGTCGTCAGTAGCTTCGTTGGCACGATCGTCATACCTTGCTGCTTTTTCTCGGTGAAGGCGTCAATCTGTTTGCGGTGTGCTAGCAGCTTCTTCGGACTAGTGTCGACAGTGCGGGCATTGGTACTTCCCTTTTCGTTCATTTTCAGACTGAAGCTCGCATTGTTAAGCCATAGTTCATTGTCTTTCAGACTTACGAACGAGCCTTTTAATTGAACGTGGCCGTCACGCGCGGCACGGGTTTCCGGCCCTGTAAGACTAAGGCCCGCGATAATTTCATCGCCCAAGTCATAATCAAACCTGGCCCGACGATTGACAATCGGACCCGCAGCTTTTGATTTGGACTGCTTCTTGGCCATAACCACTTCATTGTAACAGATGAAGGATATTGACCAAAAATAAAAAAATGGTATTATATAATTATCAGCTCGTTTCTACAGGAAGGTGAATCATGAGGTATCTGGCTGATATCCTTACACTGTTTCGTCTCATCGCCGGTCCTCTGGTCGCACTCTTCTGCATCCAGAATCACTGGCAAGCCGCTACAGTGCTGTTCGCTGCAGGCATCCTGAGCGATGCGTTCGACGGCATGGTCGCAAGGCGCTGGCCCTACACGAAACTCGAGAACGAGCATCTGTTCTGGCGTAAAAACCCAGACGCGTGGGATAACCTCGCGGATGCGACATTGGTCGCTGGCGTAATGGTCGGTTTACTATTCACACAGCTGCACTGGCTGCTAGCAGTCGCCATCATGGTCGGCAACGTCGTGATTTCCCGACTGTGCATTTGGGTCATCGATATGAAGAAGAAGAGCAGCCTGCGCTGGGCGCTGGCACTCGACCTCTTCTATCGTTGGTTCTTCGGGGCCCAACTAGCTACGGCGCTCTTGTGGCTGACAGTGCTTGCGACTGACCGGTGGGGGCTATGGTTCATCCTCTATGGAGTTATGGCGATCATCTTGCTTCGACTCAAGTGGGATCACGCGACCTTCAGGGATGACCCGACGTACGAACCAATCCGGTAGATCGGCTGAGCCGCCCAAGTACTCTACGCGGAGGAACGGGCGGCTTCGTCATTTTTGAAGTTATGCAAGGGCTCTGTTATAGTCGGTTGGAATGTCTATGACGAACCCGGTGCCAAAACTTATCACGTTCGACGGCGAAGCCCGTAGCGGCAAGGGTACTATCGTTCAAGCGACCAAGGACGCTCTGCGCGACACGTATGGTCACCACGTTATGCTTATCGACGCCGGCCAGGTGTTCCGCTGCTTGGTCGTGGCTGCAGCGCGTGCCGGGGTAAATCTTGATGACCCGGTAGCAATTGACGCTTTTTTGGGTGACGACGCCAATGCCGAAGCCAGCGTTCGGTTCGTCAAAGAGGTCTATCATATGTCTAAGTCTGACCGCGACGCACTGCTCTATACCAACCAGGTAGGTGCGGACAGTGCGAAAATCGGAGCAAGGCCGCTCAGCCAGGCGTTTAAAGACGAATTACTCAAGAAATGGCTGCGTGATGCCCGCGCCGAAGGCTTTGATGTTGTTCTGCTTGATGGACGCGCACTAGAAGAAACCGGCCAGATGCTAGAACGCGAAGGGCTGTGTGACTTCGTGATGGGCTTGTACTTCGTATGTGACGCGACTGTTGGTGCTATGCGTACACTCGGCTTCGCCAACCGTAGTTATGACGAACTTACCTCACATCAGCAGCAAGAAATCAATGAACTGGTGGAGCAAATCAAAGCCCGTAACAAGGCGGACGCCGAGAGGGCCGTACAGCCGATCATTAAGCCAGCAGGAGCGCCTACCTTCCGTCTACCAGACATTCCAGCTGTCGATATTGGCGAAGAACGCTTCATGGCGACCATAGATACAAGCGATAAACAGACGAAGCACCAGATGAGCCAACCGGTCATAGCCCTAGTCGCAAAGTGTGTGAATAATTGACAAAATCAGTATTTTTTGCTATAATATAAAGATAGCACCTTTCGTTTCCAATCCGATCCTGCGAAGGAGTCCTGATGCACTGGTGGCAATGGGTGGCATACGCTGCCCTGATGGTCATCGTGGTGGCGTTGTTCGACGGTTGTTTCCGAGTGTTGCTTCACGGCGACGTCTCGGTGACCAAGCTGGAGGGCAAGCGAAACCACGACACCCTGATCGTCTACCTGCCAGGACTCGTGGCAGATGGCGAGTGGTCTGCGAGACAGCAGACCGACACATGGCGTGACTTCGGTGACGTCTGGCTGGTCAACCCAACGGGAGACCGGTTCGAGCACGAGCAGCTGGCTGACAAATTGGCCAAGATGTTGCAGACTGACAGCCAGCTGCAAGTCGTCTTCATCGGCTCTTCGCTGGGCGCAGACAACGCACTCGACGTGATGTCGCGCCTGTCGGAGCGCAAGCGGGCCAATGTCGAGTACGACCTGGTACCCGTCTGCACTCCGTCCGGAGGCGTCGAAAGCATCAAGCAGCCGCTCAAGGCCGTGTCGGTGCTGGCAACAGCATTTCGGTTCGGACCGCTCACGGATGTGACCTGGGGGAAGTACTTCACCAGGTCAATCACTGGTGAGCAGCCTCGCACGTTCGCCATGACGTACTATATCGATCAGGTGAACTACGTCCGGTCGCGCGAGAACCCGTCGAGCAGCCAGCTGAACGAGTTCGACAAGATCGTCTACGTCCAGGCTGTGAACGACGAGCTCGTCTCGCCGTCGGCAGCCAAGGCTTGGGTCGCTAGCGACCTCGACGTCGTGCAGGTGAATTCCAAGCACGTCGCCTACGACGCCGACCCGGAAGTTTGGAACTCGGCGTTCACGCGCGCACTTAATCGCGTGATCAAGCGCTAGGAACAAGGTGCTACGGCCCCGGTGAAATATCCGGGGCTTTAGCATGTCAGTGGCTTGTTAGTTTACGTGCTTCCTTGAGAAGAACAGCGGCCGATTCGTCCCAGCTAAAGCGTCCGACGGCTTTTTTGCCATCAGCTATCAATCGCCGGCGTGTCTTTATGTCATCGAGCGATTGGACAGCCGCAGCAAATCTTTCAGGATTTTTAGGGTCTGCGAACATGGCGCCCTCGTCACCTGCTATTTCACGGAAGAACGGCCGGTCGCTGACGACCGCAGGTACGCCGAGCTGCAAGGCTTCGGCGAGCGGTAGGCCGTACCCCTCGGCCTTAGAGGCGCTGACCATGATGGCGTCATTAGCCAGGAGTGCCGCATACTGCTCGTCGCTGACGCCGTTATGAAACACGACTTCCGCGCCTTCTGGAATGAGCGCGCTGAGTTCCGCCTTTCTGGTTGGCGACACCTTACTGCAGAGGTGTAATGTGCGACCGGGAAGGAACTTCATCATCTTAATTAGCGTTTCAGCGTTCTTGTATGGCAACAGCGTACCCATGAAGACGAGGTTTTTCGGTGGGGTGTCGAGCTGGACTACCGGCTCGTTCAGAAGTGGCGTCAAATCACGGGCCGCGTTTGAAACGACGATGAGCGGGCGCTTGGTCAGCTTAGCCTGCGAGATTTCGGTACGGGCGGTCTGCGACACGGTCGCGACCACATCGGCCCGGTTCAGTACGAGCCGCTGCGGCCAATACGCCATATGGAACAGGCGCCACAACGGTCGCACCAACCCTTTAGCGGTCGGCGGTGGTACACGGTGAACGTAATAAATCATATCGTGCAGCGTCAGAATCAGTTTGAAGCGTCGCCCCAGACTTCCCATGGTCTGCATGGGGCTGAATACGACATCCGGTTCAAATCTGTTGAGCCTAAGCGCTGTGAACGGCTCTAGCCAGGAGTCTATCCTGTGAATTTTGACCGTTTTGCTGCCAACCGGTAGTTTGGCGGCCTGTTCGTCGCTCTGCACGATGAACGTGATCGGGTGAAGTTTGACAAGCGCCTCGGCCAGCTCGCTTGAATAGCGGCTAATACCATCCGGAAAATCGGTGCGGATATAACGGGCGTCAAAAAGCAGTTTCATTGAAGGTAGTATAGCTTGAATATATTGCGAAGCGTGAGTACTTCCAGCTTAATGGCACACTTTTTGCAACCGGCGCCAGCGGCGCTGGTTGCAAGCGTTCGGCTGATATCCTTGGGTACGACCTCGGATATCACAGCCCATTAAGCTGGAAGTACTCATGCTTCGCCGTGGTACAATAAGACAATATGAAAATCCTCATCGCGGCCGACCTTCATTGGCCGACCATCAACGGTGTTGCCGTCTTTAGCCGTAACCTGGCCAAAGGACTGGCTGACCGTGGACACGAGGTCGTGGTCATCGCGCCGAGTCAGCGTCGTTCCGGCCGTGGCGGCGAAGAAACCGATGGCAATTACCTGATTCGCCGTACCATGTCCGTTCCCTTCCCTTTGTACCAGAATTTCCGAATCTCGGTCGCGCCGCAGCGCGAAGTCAAGAAAATCATCGAAGAATTCGAACCCGACGTCGTGCATATTCAGATGCTGCTCGGTATTGGTCAAGCGACCATGCGCTACGCGCAGCGCTACAATATTCCGGTCGTAACGACTAACCACGCGATTCCCGAGAATCTTCTCGACAATATCCGTATGTTGGCGCCGGTATCCAAACAGCTGAGTTACCTGATTACCGAGTACGGCGCGCGCTTCCATAAGAAGGCAGACTTCGTAACCATGCCGACTCAAGCGGCAATTGACATGCTGACGACCGGTCGCAAAGATATTCCGGACGTGCCTATAAAGCCGGTATCGAACGGTATTGATCTTAGCCGGTTCCAGCCGACTGCCCCAAGCGATGCCATATATAAGAAGTTTTCGATTCCTAAAGACCGTTTGATAATCGACTATGTCGGCCGGTTGGACAGCGAAAAGCATATACACGTGCTTATCGACGCGTTCAACTCGGTGCTGAAGCGGACGACGAAGCCGGTTCACCTGCTTATCGTCGGTGGTGGGACAGATGCCGAGCGGCTTGAAAATTATGTATACGAACTCGGTATTCATAATAATGTAACGTTCACGGGGCGCGTCACGGATGACGAAATCGTCGAGCTACATAAGGTCGGTGACATCTTCGCTATGCCAAGTCCTGCAGAACTGCAATGTATCGCTGCGCTAGAAGCGATGTCTAGCGGTAAGCCGGTCGTCGCGGTGAATGCCGGCGCCCTGTATGAACTGTGCCAGACCGACCGTAACGGGTTCTTATGCGAAAAAGACGATGACGCTGGGATTGCCGACGCACTATTAATGCTGGTCGAAGACGACAAGTTGCGGGCGAAATTTGGCGAAGAAAGCCAAAAGATCGCCAAAACGCATGACATGAACCACACATTGGACCAGTTCGAAGAAATCTATCAACAAGTCATCGCGACAAAAACGCATTTACTGCCGCAGCGACTTCTGTAGGTCGCTCGTAGTGCAGCAGGTGGCCGACGCCGTTTAGTACGTGCAGGTCGGCGTTCAAGGCATTTGCCAGCTTTATTTCAGTCGCAAGTGGCGTGACGTTGTCTTTGTCGCCCGTAATGATTAGCGGTTTGAACTTTTTATTCAATTCATCGGCGTAATCAAGCGCGCCTTTTTTGTTAATATCGATGTGCAGCCGGTGGTAAAAGTCGATACTCGAAATATAGTCCAGGTTTTTAAAATGGTGATCATTAATGGTCTTTTTCATGGCTCGTTCGTTCGTCGTCAATATCAATGACGTCGCCAAGCGGCTGAGTAGCCGGCTTTTAACCAGCTTCGGTCCGGCTTTCGGCACGGACTTTCCCACGAAATACTGCAAACGGCCCAAGAACGCTCCGAGCGAACGGGAATCCAGGCGTCGTACCTTTGTGGCGACCGGGCTAATGAACACAGTGCGTTCGTGGAACAGTTCCGGATTTTGAGTAAGCATACTGGCGGCGACCAGCCCGCCCATTGAGTGCGACACCAAATACGGCGAGGTCTTTAGATTAAGGGCCCGAACGAAATCGTTTACCTTGCGCGCCAGCGCGTCAATACTGAATTCGTCGAGTGTGAGCTCACTTTCGCCAAAACCCGGTAAGTCGGGTACGATGAGATGAAAGTTCTCAAGGTCGGGAATGATGTATTGAAAACCTTCGTGGCTGCCAGTGAAGCCGTGTATGAGTACACAAATAGGCTTGTCAGAGTCATGATACGTCCAATATTTGACGTCGTTAAGTTGTTTGGTCATTAGAAAAAGTATAGCAAATGAAAGAACCGCCAAGAGCGGACGCGAGTGAGGTTGATACTCATCTCAGCGGTCCTCTCATGGCGGTCAGTTGTTCCGCACGCTCACCGGAGACGGTCCGAGCAGCCAGCCAGCGGTCATCAGACCGAAGTAGATGACGACCAGCCAGCCGACACTGTGAACACCCGCCTGATACCAGGCGACGACCGCAGCGGCGGGAATGTACCAGCCGCCGATGGCGCCGTAGAAGGTGCCGTTGTAGGTGGGAATGCTGAACTTGATCGCTTTTGCCCTGCCTGCCACGAAGCGCAGCAGGACGAGTGCGACGACACTGATTATTGTCGCGATAGCGATGTGCATCGCCACTCCTCTCGTAGAAAAATATGGACGATTATATAAATAATAGCACAAATTCAACTAGTTGTCAATGTACATTCGTCGTCGTCTGCTATACTTAACAGATATGATTGCCGATATTTCCATATCCGAAAAGTCATTCGGACCGAAGCTTCTCATGTCTAATGTGAAGTTTTCAGTTGATGACAAAGAAAAGGTTGGAATAATCGGCCGCAACGGCGTTGGTAAAAGTACGCTGTTCGCTATGTTGGCAGGAACTGATAAGGACTTTGAGGGCGAGATCGTCTACCGACGAGGTTTGCAGGTAGTCGCGACAGCACAGGAGCACCACGGTGCAGCCGACCAAACGGTGCTGCAATATGTGCTGGCTGGCCTGCCTGAATACGGTGAGCTGTCGCATATCGTTGAAACTTACCCGGATACCATGGGTGACGACATGAAAAAGATCGAAGCATATACGAACGCACTGCAGCGGTTTGACGACAAAGGCTTTTACCAGATTGAAAGCGACATAGAACGCGAACTCGAAACTTTCCAACTGCCAGACATCGCACACAAGCCTTTCGCTTCCTTGTCTGGCGGCCAAAAACGGCTTGTTGAAGTCGTGAAAGTCATGCATTCTAAGGCTGACCTGGCACTGATTGACGAACCCACCAACCACATGGACTTCGTAGCCAAGAAACAATTTATCGACTGGATGACGGAAGCGCCTGAAGCCATGCTGGTGATTACTCACGACCGTGACGTCCTACAGCGGGTCGATCGCATCGTCGAGTTAAAAGACGGTGGGTCGCAGAGCTTCAAAGGTAATTATGACGCCTACTTAAAACAGAACGCCCACTCGACCGGTACGGCCATGAATGAGTTCGAACTGATAGAAAAACGCATCGTGAACTTAAAGCAAAAAGTCATCGACTACCAGCGGCTCAAAGAGAAGTCGCGAAACCCCCAGACGATCCAAAAGTTCAAACGTTTGGAGCAAGTGTCCCGCGCGGAACTGGCGGAACTGCAAGCCAAAGAAAAGCCGACGTTCTGGATTGACCGCGAGTCGGCCGAAAACCTGAATTACAAAGTTGCTGGCCAGTATGCCAAGTTCAAATCAAGAAATATCAAGATGGACATTAAAGATGAAGGGTCGCGATCGAGCCATGTACTGGTCAAGGCATCAAAACTAAGCCTTGGATACGACAAACCATTATTCGCAGGAATCACGATAGACCTGCGTGAAGGCGAAGCGGTCGAACTGCGCGGGCGTAACGGCGCTGGTAAGACGACGATCATTAAGCGCCTGCTTGGGTCTACCGAACCAACCGTGTTCGAAGGCGAACTGTCACTCGATCCGAAGGTTCGTATTGGAATATATGAACAAGAAGTGTCACCGGATTACTTTAACTTGACGCTGAAGGACGCGATTGAACGTACGTACTTAGACCGTGAACTTAAGATAAATGAAACGAAAATCCGTGGCTTGATGCACGACTATTTGTTTACGGAAACTGACGGTCATGTTCCGGTCGCTAAGCTTTCAGGTGGCCAAAAAGCACGGCTACAAATCATCGCCATGCTGGCGAACGAACCGCAGCTGTTGATTCTTGATGAGCCGACAAACCACCTGGACCTACCGAGTATTGAAGAACTTGAAACGGCACTTGGGAAGTATTCCGGCGCGATCTTGTATGTCAGTCACGACGACTATTTTAGAAAAGCGGTGCCGGCCGATGTGGTCAACGTCGGTCGCTAATACAACTATGCGAAGTATGGGTCGTCTACGACGACGTACCGATCATTACTTAGAGTGATGATATCCCAATCGACAGCCTTTACTTCCTTGTCGTAATGGTCAATGATACGCATACGCGTCGCCGCTCGACCGATTGGTGCGGCAAACTTTCCTCGATTGATATCGGTTGGCGTAACTAAATTATTATGGCGGACTCTATACCATCGTCGGCTTGATGAATCTTGAGAAACATCTTCCCATGCAAGGTCATGATAAACGGCAACCAGATTACGACAGGTAACTTCACCAAGGGTAAAACCACGTGATTGGATCTTGTTAAGTTTTGCCGCCCAGTCAATTCGGTCGCTCACTGTCGTGATATCACCGTGGTCGTGGAAATATAGGACTAACTGCTCGCAAACGCTTTTAACTGCGCGAGCAGCTTTGATTTCGTGCGGAGGGACGGCTGAGTGTTTATCGGCAAACCACAAGGCGTACTCAGCAATCCTTGCCTGCAGCTCAATAGCATTCATAGCCTCATACTCACTCGGAAGCGTAGAAAGCGGGTTGCGGCTTGTCATGCGCATTGCAGAAGTTTCATACCCTTCCATAACGGTTAGCTTATGAGGAATGTCTCCATGTTCAATCAGGCGGAACACTAACGACGTCATATCGAACTTAGTAGCGATTGCCCAATCGGACATATTACCTTCACCGGTACGTATTTCTATTAAGCCATCGCCTTTCATGCGGTATGGAACTTTACCGCCGTGGTCCGTCAAGCTGTCGCCGCGAAAATTAATCGCTTCGGCTTTTTGAGAAACATGAAAACGTTCCGGCCCGACTAATCCAGTGCCTGTCCAAACGATTCGCGTCGCTAAGTACGTGTTCAGGAATCGCGCAGCTGGCGAACCTTGTTCCATTTCGCCTATTGCAATTCCTGTCTGGTATGTTTCATGATGACCGGTTGAAACGTTACCCTTCATGATTCGTATGTCGTTTTCCTCGTCCAATCCTAAAGGGTCTTTGGATTCGGCAAGTGTAGGATATACGTCCGAGTATCCAGTGCGTTTATAGACGTGTTCCTGAACCGGCACATCCGAACCATCAAGATGAACAAGATGGTCGGCGACTTGGCCAACGATTGCTTCGCCGGTACGTTCTTGAAGGAGGACTTCAAGGCCTGAAGTCGCTTCTGGCGTAGCGTACTCTACTACACCACCGAAGTCTTTATATAAGCGCGCGCCATTATTAAGCCATAGATTATTGGGGTCGGCATAATATGCTACGAGCCTAGTGTCGACACGTGAGTCCAATGCGGCGCTTAGCCGTGTCGTATATTCAGTTTCGCTCCCCATAGTTCGTCGGGGAGTACTATCCTTAAACGGTTGTAACCGGTTAGCCATTCATAAATCGTACTTGCCAAACAGCGTGACGACAAGCATGAGTAATTTACGCCGTGGCAGGAACGAGATTGTTCTTGTCGAGCGCGGCCTGGAGTGCCGGACGGTTAAATCCAAGAATCATTTCGCCGGCAATGTCGGTTACGGGAACGCCCGTAAAGTTACCACCAAGTTTGTCGAGCAGTTCTGCGTTGGCTGCCTCGTCTTCCTCGATGTTCTTTGAAACGTATTTTACGCCGAGCTTGTCGAGCCATTGTTTTTCGGTCGCGCAGAAGGCGCACCAGGTGGTGCTGTAAACTGTTACGGTTGGTTGGTCGGTTGCTCCGTCGCTCATCGTGATTCCTTTATTGTGACTATTAGTTACTATACATTATACACTAAATTCGCTTGCGGTTAAGTAGATACTACCATAACCTTTGCATGCAGTGGTATTATTGACGTAACCGTTATGAAAAATACGCTTTGTTGGGGTTCGTCTAAGGGGTTCGCATTACCGACCGTTATGATTTCGTCGGTCGTCATGCTTTTGGTGCTGCTTTCCGGATTAGTATCAACTAGCTCAACTAATACGACGCTTAAGCAACAATATTTCAACCGTTTAAACAACGAAGCATTTGCCGCAGGCTATGCTCGCGCGCAAGCATGTCTTAATGCATACGGGAGCCCGAGCTGGTCTAATGCTTCTCCTCTACGTCCTGACTCCACATGTAGCGGCGGTGCCCAGTGTACTACGGGACCCACCTGTTACGTACTTAGTACCGCGAACCTAAAAACGACATTCACGGTTAACGCGGCAACGTCTAATAGTGATGGATCGTACACGATACCCGTAACAAGTGAGGTTCAGCAATTTCGCTCCAGTTCATCGACACTTAGTCAATCGTTTCCGTACAGTGGATATGCCAAAGCCACGCCTCTGTATTGGAGCGCAGTTTCAGCTGGGACGAACTTCACCTGTGGTCTAACCCTTAGCACGAATCCAACATACAACAACAGAGTGAAATGTTGGGGATCAAATGGAGGGCTTTATAAACTAGGAAACAAAACGTCGGATAATTCCCTTGTTCCGGTTGATGTAGCCTCGGACGGAGTCCTTAAGGGTATGTACATAAAGAAATTAAGCTCTGGGATGTCGGTGAGTTGCGTCATTGCGTCTGACGATAACGCGTATTGCTGGGGGCATAATGGACAGGACGGATTGGGTGATAATACGACCACGACACGTACGTCACCTGTTGCCGTATATAGAACAGGGGTATTAAACGGTCTTACGATTAAGGACATCGCAGTCGGCTCAAACCATGTCCAATGTGTCGTTGCATCAGACAACAAAGCATACTGCTGGGGTGAGAACTTATACGGAAGCGTGGGAGACAACACGACAACTCCAAGACCTGCGCCGGTAGCTGTGTATTCTGCGGGCGTCCTTCTCGGTAAGACTATTTCTTCCGTCAGTGCCGGAGTCAGTAGCGCTTGTGCCGTCGATTCGACAGGCAAAGTGTATTGTTGGGGTAACGGTGTTCTTGGTAACGGGTCGAGTGGAAGCTCTGCAGTTCCAGTGGCGGTTACTTCGACTGGCGCGCTTAATGGAAAAGTCGTGACAAGCGTCAGTATAGGCAATGGTTTCGCGTGCGCACTTGCTACCGATGGCAAAGCGTACTGTTGGGGCGGCAATACTTATGGTCAGCTGGGGACTGGTAATACGACTGCCTCTTATGTGCCTGTAGCCGTTACAGGATTGAACGGGATAACCTTTACACAAATCACTACTGGTAACTTCTGGGCGTGTGGACTTACAACTACCGGAACGGTTTACTGCTGGGGGCGTGACGGTGAATTGTCAGGTACCTACGTGATTAACTCGACCAGCCCACTTGCGATTAACACCAGCGGGGTCTTAGCTGGAAAAACAATAACTTCTATCTCTGCCGGCTATGATCATACTTGTGCTCTTGATACCGAGGGCAAAAAGTACTGCTGGGGCGGAAACTCATCTGGAGCATTCGGAAACGGCGGTACGACTGGCTCTATCAACCCCGTGACCACGTTCAATACCTGGCTTACGCTGCAATATTAGCTAATAAAGATTCACTTGACTGAACTCAGGTGCCAGCCATTGCAGTATGGGCACTGATAGGTCTTCAATTCCAGCCGTATGTCCATAAGTGATGCATGTTCAATTGCGTCCTGTGCTTCTGTTTCGGTTTTGAACCGGCGTTTACGCTCACAGGGAACATGAGGCCGGAAGGGCTTGTGCGGGGCGGAACGGTTAATTCTAGGCATAGTACTCTCCGGCGTTATCTGCTACTATATGTAGTGTACATGAGAGCGCCTGACGAAACACCCGGCGGCACTCCCAGGCCGCCGAAGACATCGACGGTCGTTTTGTTGCTCGGCACCATCGCTGATACGACATGGAGGATGTTCGTACCCACCGTTACTTTCATCCTACTGGGCTTCTGGGCTGACGAGTCATGGGGAACGATACCATGGATGACCGTGCTCGGCATTATCGTCGGTACTGGCGTGACAAGTCTTCTCATAAAACGACAACTTGAGGAAGTGAAACGAACCAAATGATCCTGACTAACTTCAGCGCGATTGAAATCCACCTGGCCGCCCAGGAAGTATTCAAGGTCGGTAACTTCCCTGTTACGAATGCGCTGTTCACCGGTGCGATAAGTCTGATACTCCTCTTAGCGGTTTTCGGGTATGTGACCTGGATGCTGCGCCGTGGGCGGTACAACCGCTTCGTCGGGTTAGTCCAATGGGCCTTCGAAGGAATGCTGTCGCAGATAGAGAGCGTCATTCCCGACAAGAAACTCGCCCGTAAAGTCGCGCCGTTAGCACTGACGATATTCTTTTACGTCCTGCTTTCGTACTGGATGAGCATTCTGCCGGGGCTGGACTCGATCAAGGTTGGCGAAGCGCCATTGCTCCGCAGTATCGCCGCGGACCTTAACTTCACCTTCGCCATGGCGATCATCGTGCTCGTCGTGGTGCAGTACTTCGCCTGGAAGGCGCATGGTCCGGTCGGTAACGCCAAGCGCTACCTTCGTAACCCCTTGAAGGATCCGATCGGCTCGTTTGAAGGCATCCTGGAGTTCATCGGTGAAGCGTCTCGTTACTCCGCCTTGAGCCTACGTCTGTTTGGCAACTGTTTCGCCGGCGAAATCCTGCTACTTATCATCGCCGTTCTTACCAGCTACCTTTCTGTCGCGATGCTGCCGGTGTTCATGGCGTTCGAGCTCTTCATCGGCTTTATCCAGGCTTACGTCTTCTTTATCCTGACGGTCATCTTCACCAGCCTTGCGGTCGAGTCGCACGGTGACCACGCAGATTCAACACACGACCATTCCCCTGCTGATGCTAAACTGGCTCCGCAGCACGAATGATATAATTTAAGGTAATAACCAAGGAGAAAATTAATGGAACAACTAGCTTTCGGTCTTACGTACGGACTGCCAGCCCTCGGCGCGGCAATGGGTATCGGATTCATCGGTGCCGGTGCACTCGGTGCTTTCGGTCGTAACCCTGAACAATTGGCGAACATCCGTACGCTGATGATTACCGCCATCGTCTTCGCCGACTCTCTGGCTATCATCGGTATCGTCGTAGCTATCATCGCGAAGTTCATTTAGGAACATAAGGTCTGATGATTAACATGACAGGACAACTCTATTACCTGGCAAGTGCCGAAGCGGGGTCGGACAACCTGTTCGCTGCGCTTGGTATTGATTGGCAGATGCTCATCTTCCAGATGATCGCTTTCGTCGTGCTCGTGTTACTTCTTGGCAAGTTCGTCTTCCCTGTGTTCGTGAAAGCGATTGATGACCGTCAGGCGAAGCTCGACGAGGCCGGTAAGGCCGCCGAAAACGCCGAAAAGAAGGCCGAAGAAGCCGAAGCGACGATTCAGGCGACACTGAAGAAAGCCCGCACTGAAGCCGCTGACATCGTGAACACGGCAAAGAACGAAGCGACACAGATGATCGAAAAGGCGGAATCGCAGGCCAAGACTCGTTCCGAACGTATCGTTGCCGAAGCCCAGGAAGACATTCAAAAAGACGTGCTAGCCGCTCGGAAAACCCTTGAAAAAGACACGATCAGCTTAGTCAAGAAGGCTGCTGGTTTGGCCGTGGCCGGAATCGCCGACGACAAGCTTGACACCGAACTCGTCAAGAAATCGGTCGAAGGAGCGAAACGCTAACATGGCCCTGTCACGTCGTAAACTTGCCGATCAGGCGGCCCGTCGTATCGCGGCCGGAGAATCGAAGTCGACCGTACTGAACGAACTCGCGGCGTATCTGATTGACACCGGTCGCAAGAACGAGGCCGATCTGCTGGTGCGCGACATCGAAACGGCGCTTATCAGTCGTGGCGTCGTGGTCGGAACGGTCGTATCGGCCCGTCCACTCACGGCAGAGGCGAAAAAAACGATCGACTCGTTCGTCAAGCATCACTACGAAAACGTTCAGTCCGTGGTGTTACGCGAACGGGTGGATGAATCGGTCATTGGGGGCGTGCGGCTAGAGCTAGCCGACAGGCAACTCGACGTGACCGTAGCGAACAAATTAGACAAATTGATGGTGTAGTAGGAGTTAACGAACATGGCAGAATTACAAGTCGCAGAATTATCAAAGGACCTTCAGGCCGCGATCGCCGGTCTTGAAAAGAAGGAAGGCCTGACGGACGCCGGTGTCGTCATTCGCGTCGGTGACGGCGTGGCATGGGTGCATGGTTTGAAGCAAGCCGGCTACAGCGAAGTGCTTGAGATCGACACTAAAGCCGGTGTGGTCGAGGCATTCGCGTTGAACCTTATGGAAGACGAAATCGGTGCCGTGATTCTCGGTGACGACAGCAAAGTCGCTGCCGGCGACACGGTGCGCCTGAAGGGTACGATCTTGGAAGTACCGGTTGGTGAAGAGCTTCTTGGCCGCGTGGTCGATCCGCTCGGTCGTCCGCTCGACGGCGGACCAGCTATCAAAGCCAAGAACCGTGGTCCGATCGAACGCGAAGCCATCGGCGTAATGGGCCGTAAGCACGTTCACGAACCTATGATGACCGGTATCGTCGCCATTGACGCCATGTTCCCTATCGGCCGCGGCCAGCGTGAGCTTATCATCGGTGACCGCCAGACCGGTAAGACTGCTATTGCTGTTGACACCATGATTAACCAGGCCCGCGAAAAAACCGGTGTCATTAACATTTACGTCGCCGTCGGCCAGAAGCTGTCTAAGATTGCCGGATTGGTCGAACGCTTGAAGCAAGAAGGCGTTATGGAACAGACCATCGTCGTCGCGACCGGCCCTAGTGACCCGGCTTCCCTACTTTACCTAGCGCCATATGCCGGTACCGCCATGGGCGAATACTTCCGCGACAAGGGCGGTCATGCACTCATGATTTACGACGACCTTACCAAGCATGCCGTCGCTTACCGCCAGATGTCGCTGCTCCTTCGGCGCCCACCAGGACGCGAAGCCTTCCCTGGTGACGTCTTTTATCTGCACTCACGCCTCCTTGAACGTTCGGCTAAGCTTTCTGACGAACTTGGTGCTGGTTCATTGACTGCCCTGCCTATCATCGAAACCCAGGCTGGTGACATCTCGGCGTACATTCCTACTAACGTCATTTCGATTACAGACGGGCAGATATTCATGGAAACCGACCTGTTCTACCAGGGTATTCGCCCAGCGATTTCAGCAGGTCTTTCGGTGAGTCGTGTTGGTGGTGATGCCCAGACCAAGGCCGTTAAGAGCGTGTCTGGCCACCTGAAACTCGGTCTTTCACAGTTCCGCGAACTCGCCAGCTTCGCCCAGTTCGGAAGCGATCTGGATGCCGACACTAAAGCCCAGATTGAACGCGGTCAGCGATTGACCGAACTTCTAAAGCAACCACAGTACCAGCCGATGAGTATTTGGGAGCAGGTTGCCAGTGTGTTCGCAGTGTCGGAAGGGCTGTTCGACGGCGTGCCAGCCGACAAGATCAAAGATGCCCAGGCTGCTCTACTGACCAAGCTATGGACTGACCACAAAGCTGAAATGCGCGAACTGAACAAGGGTGCCGAAAAAGTCGAGAAAGACTCGGCGAGCGCCAAGATTATCGCCAAAGCTGCCAAAGCAGCCGCGAAAGGATTTGAGTCGTAGTGACCGAGCGCCGCATCGACCCTCGTAATTACCTGGACCTTGCAGGTGGCCGGGAAGATATTGCCGTTGCGCTAGAGCAACAGGACCGGCGACACGCACTAAGGCTTCGTATTACTCATGCCCTGCCGGATGCGACCTTGCCGCAATTGGAAGCGATGGCCGCCGCAGTCAAAGCTACTGGGCCGCTCCCAGTTCATGACGATGAAATCGAACCTGGCGTGCATTTCGAGGGGAGCTTTTAAATGCCGAGCCAACGTCAACTTAAAGGTCGTATTCGCTCTGTAAAGAATACCAAGCAGATTACTAAGGCTATGCAGATGGTGGCGGCTTCGAAGATGCGCCGCGCCCAGGACGCAACCAAGGCGACGGCACCCTACACGCGTACCGCCCGCGAAATCTTGGCTCATCTGGCCAAACAGGGTGAGACTAAGAACCACCCGCTGTTTGAAAAACGTGACGTCAAGAATCGCCTCCTTATCGTGGTCGCAAGTGACAAAGGACTGGCCGGTGCCTACAACTCGAACGTTACCAAGCAATATGTGCGTGAACTTATGGCCGATAATCAAGCCGGCGTAAAGACCAAAACTATTGCGATCGGCCGAAAGGTCACGAGCTTCGTCACACGGCTGAAAGACACCGAGCTTGCAGGTGCGTACGAAGACTTACCGGATACGCTTGAAGGCCACGAACTGCGACCTGCACTTGACACCGCGTTCAAGCTGTTTCAGGCCGGAGAAATTGACGCCGTCGACATGGTTTACACGGAGTTCGTGTCATCGGTAAGTCAAGTCGTTAAGACTGAACGATTGCTCCCTGCCGGAGATACCGATGACGAGCCCGAGGACACGAGTATCGCCCAAGCGATCTTTGAACCTGATGGCGAAACGGTGCTGGCAAGCGTCGTGTACCGCTTGTTGAATGCCCAACTGTTCCAGGCCTATCTGGACGGACGGGCGTCGGAACACAGTATGCGCATGCTGGCCATGAAGAACGCGACTGACAACGCCAGCGACCTGATAGACGACCTGACGCTCGCGATGAACAAAGCCCGCCAAGCGTCGATTACCCAGGAACTGGCTGAAATCAGCGGTGGCGCAGAGGCAATGAAGTAATGAAGGAGACAAATTGATGAGTAAAGACACAGGAACTATCACCCAGGTCGTGGGCGTCGTGGTCGACGTCGAGTTCGGGGGCAAAACGTTGCCGGCCATTTATGACGCTCTGACGACGAAACTGAACGACCGCACGATTACATTCGAGGTGGCTCAACACCTAGACGAGCGCACCGTTCGCGCTATCGCCCTGCAAAGTACTGACGGCTTGAAACGAGGTGATGCTGTCGAATCAACTGGTGCCGCTATTAGCGTACCGGTTGGTGACGCGACCCAGGGACGTATGTTTGACGTCGTTGGCGAACCGATTGACGGCCAGCCTGCTCCGAAAGGTAAGACGGCGCCGATTCACCGTGAACCGCCAGCACTTTCTGAGCAATCGAACAAGACAGAGATTCTGGAGACCGGTATCAAAGTCATCGACCTGCTGGCGCCGATCGCCAAGGGTGGTAAGGTCGGTCTGTTCGGTGGAGCCGGTGTCGGCAAGACCGTTCTTATTCAAGAGCTCATTAACAATATCGCCAAGTTCCACAGCGGTAACTCGGTCTTCGCCGGTGTCGGTGAACGTACCCGTGAAGGTAACGACCTGTACCACGAAATGAAGGACGCCGGCGTGCTAGACAAGACCAGCCTGGTCTTCGGCCAGATGAACGAACCCCCAGGAGCCCGTCTGCGTGTCGCCCTGACCGGTCTGGCTATGGCTGAAACCTTCCGGGATGAAGGAAAAGACGTGCTGCTGTTCGTCGACAACATTTTCCGTTTCACGCAGGCCGGCGCCGAAGTGTCCGCCCTGCTCGGTCGTTTGCCTTCTGCCGTTGGATACCAGCCAAACTTGCAGCAAGAAATGGGTGCGCTGCAAGAACGCATCACCAGTACTAAAAAGGGATCTATTACGTCCGTCCAAGCCGTGTACGTGCCAGCCGACGACCTTACCGACCCTGCTCCGGCGACGACCTTCGCTCACCTTGACTCGACTATTTCGCTGAACCGTGCCCTGACCGAAATCGGTATCTACCCTGCCGTTGACCCGCTTGACTCAAGTTCTACCATTCTTGACCCAGAAGTCGTCGGTGAAACACACTACCAAGTTGCCCGTGAAGCGCAGCGCGTATTGCAGCAGTACAAAGACCTCCAAGACATCATCGCCATCCTTGGTATGGACGAACTGTCTGACGAGCAGAAGAAAGTCGTTAACCGCGCCCGCCGTTTGCAGCGTTTCTTGGCTCAGCCATTCTTCGTGGCAACGCAGTTTACCGGTAACGACGGCGTATACATTAAGGTAGAAGACACCGTCAAGGATGTTCAGGACATCCTGGCCGGTAAGTACGATGACAAGCCGGAAAGCTGGTTCTACATGGCCGGCGGTCCGCTATCGGAAAAGAAAGATTAGGACATAGCGCATGAAGCTTGAACTGGTAACACTGTCTGGCATAAAAGTAGACACCGACGTCTACGAAGTGATGCTGCCGACTGCGGCCGGTCCTATCGCGGTGTTCCCAGGCCATGAGCCGTTGGTTTCGGTTGCCGTACCAGGCGCAATCATCGTTCGGTTTAAGAAGGGTGATCCCGAAAGCCAACTGGAATACTACGCAGTTTCCGGTGGTGTTATTGAAGTGACGCAAAAACTCGTTCGAGTGCTGGTTGACGAAGCCGATCATGGCGACGATATCGTCGAAGCCGAAAGTCGCGCAGCGCTTGAAAAAGCTATGAAGCTCAAAGAGACTGCCAAGGATGCGGTTGAGCTTGAGAAAGCGACAGAGCTGATTGACCGACACCAGGTACGTCTGAACGTCGCCGGCCTGCGCCGCCGACACCGCCGATAGTCAGTTTGCGGAACTTGCAATTATCGCACGGACCTCGTCCGTGCTTTTTGCATGCATGAGTTTGTCACGAAGTTCAGCAGCGCCGTCGAAATCACGGACATAAATTTTGAAGAATCGTTTCAGCGGGTCAAACTTGCGTGGATGCTCGTCAGTGTTCCACTCATCGTGAAGGTTGAGCTGTAGCTTTAATAAACTCAAAAGCTCTTCGCGCGTATGAATTTGTGGTGTCGTTTCAAAAACGAATGGATTCTTGAATACACCCCGGCCGATCATTACGCCGTCAACGCCGGTCTCAATTACTATTCTTTCCCCGTCTTCCCGCGTATCGATGTCACCGTTCACCGTAAGCAGTGTATCTGGGGCTATATCATCGCGGAGTTTTTTGATATCCGCGATAAGTTCGTGGTGCGCCGGTACCTTGCTCATTTCTTTTTTGGTACGCAAATGGATCGTAAGGTTAACGATATCCTGGCGCAGTAAATGTTCAAGCCACGCTGGCCACTCGTCGACCCGGCTATAGCCGAGCCGTGTCTTAACACTGACCGGAAGCCCACTGCTCTTGGCAGCGACGATCATTTCGGCGGCAAGTTCCGGAGTCCTAATCATACCGGCGCCACCTCCGCTCTTTACGGCTGAGCTGTCGGGACAGCCCATATTAATGTCGATACCGTCGAAACCAAGAGTTTTGCAGTGTGTGGCGAGTAGCGCCATGGCTTCGGGTTTACTGCCCCACAGCTGCGCGATAATAGGACCTTCGGAATCGGTTTTAATGAGTCGGCCGCCAATCGCCTTGTCGCCTGCGGCCGCCCATCCGGTGGCATTCGTGAACTCCGAAAAATAAAGGTCCGGTGCAGCGGCTTTGGCGACAACCTGTCGGAATACGACATCAGTCACGGCCTCCATGGGGGCCAAAACAAAGAACGGTTTCGGTAGGTCATGCCAGATATTTTTCATGCTTTATGTTTCGTCATTATCGCCTTACATCGGACACGAACGATCATGTCGAATGTGAGACGGACAGGCACAGTGATTCACCCCGAAGGCCTACGCTGGTTGCGTAAGCGTCCGTATCGTCAGGGCTACTTGCCCTTGAACGCCTCGCGGGCGCGGTTGCCGGTTGAGCCGGCCTGCTTGGCCGCGTCGGCAGCCCACTTCTCCTGCTGAGGAGTCGCGACGCCGTTCTTGACGGCGGTGATGGCGCTGTTGACCTGGTCCTTGGTCGCCATGCTGATCACCTCCTTCGAAGGCGGTCGGAATCGGATACGAAGGTGCCTGGACGGGCGCTAACGACGGTCGGGGTACCGCCCTCACGCCCGCCCAGGGCTTCAACGCAACGACGGAGCGTGTCCGTCGTTGCGAAGCGGTTGGAGCACCTCATTGCAGACGAGGTGCTCCGCGAGTCAGCTACTTTGTGGGGGCTGACCCGCTGCCACCTGACACGTTCGTGCGCCTCGGGAGCGCACGCAGTCATTGGCGGCCATAATGTCACTGTGCCTGTCATTTCAATGGGCGTCAGTGTGGGAGTGAACGTTCACTCAACCTCCTGATGCTCGTATTATTTTAACTTAAATATGGTGAAACGTCAATATTCACCACTAAGGATATCGGCTTCAAATGCCTTTACGCCAGCATAGGTCGCCGGGTAGCCGGACGTGTCAGGCAAGTTCAACGATATGATGAGATCGTAGACCCGCTCGACAAGTCGCGCGAACTCAGCAAGTTCGTCGGTTGAAAAGCTGAGGTCGAGGTTTACGATTCGCCCACCCGGAGTAGGTTCGACGAACTGCAGGACACCTTTTGCTACAGTGTAGTTGGAAAAGTCACGTGAGTGCTCTACAAGCAACTTATAGAACAATAGCTGTTGGCGATACTTATGGAGTTTTAGCTTTTCGCCATCGGTTTTGCCCGTCCATTTGTCAGACGGCGAACCGGTCTTGTAATCAGTGACGGTCATCTCATGTGTTTCGGGATCGATATCGACTAGGTCGAGCGCGCCGGTAAGTGTCGCTTGCCCGACCATACTCTGCTGGCCGCCAAAAGCTACTTCGACTTTTTGGCGTGCGCTGAAATCGTCGTAATGCGCGCTTAAAAAGCTCGACAAGCTGGCTGCGCCGCGCTGCAGATACGCGCCTAGGTCGTCACTCGGCATATTGTAGCTAACAAGGGATTTTTCAAAGTCTTGTAAGACGTCTTCGACCGGTTTTCGCTTCCCTGTCGCAGCGAAGTGCGTATGAGCCCTCTGTAAGGCCGCATGTATGGCCGAACCATACAGCGCGCTCGGTGCCTTACTGGTTGGAAAATGCAGCAGGTTTGAAATAAGGAAGTGCGCCGGACCGCCACGGGTTACGTCCAAGAACGATGTCAGGTGAGTAACGCTTAGCTTGTAGCCTTCAAGCCTGTGCGCCAATACGCGCTTCATGTCGGTAGGATCGAGGTTGGTGAACGGCTGGTACCATTCTTGCCGTAACTCACGCACAAGTTCATGCCCGTCGCTGCTAGTGTTGACAGGCTCGACTTCAAGGTCGCTCGCGATAAGAAAACTGCTTGGCAGTAGCGCTTTGCCGTTGTCGTCCGCTTCTGAAAAGCTGATAGTGAGTGAGGATCGCGCTCGTGTCATGGCAACGAAGAATAGCCGTAGTCGTTCGTCGAACGAGTCACCGCTTGGCCGTATGGGAAGGTTTTCCGGATAGCTGATTAAGCGCGCACGCGACCTGACTTGTTCGCCCCAAGATGTGTCTACGGCACCGATGATATACACATGATCAAACTCAAGACCCTTCGATTTATGTGCGGTCATAAGGTTCACGGCATCCTGCTGATTATCAGAACGAACACGGACGCTGGTAATGGCGCTTCCGAGGCTGAGGTGCAACTCAATGAAATCGATGAAATCGGAAAGTCCGAGGGATTGGCCCGGTCGATATTCACGCAGCTTCGCACGGATGGTCCGCAGCGCTTCCAGGTACGTGACATATTCGGCCGGCTGCGACGTACGCCGGTCTTCTGAGAAGAAATAAGGAAAGAGCGGCGAATGGAACGAGCCATCGCCCAGGTCTTCTTCTGGTGACCCGACAAGCGTGTCAATGATCCGTTCGGCCGGCTGCGACGAAACTCTGCGGGATTGTTCCATCAGCCAACCGTGCAGCGGCATGAATCTTGGTGTTACTCCCATCTGCTCCAGCCAGCCGCCATGGTGCTTATGCGCGTTCAGGCTCAGTTGCCAGACCGCTTCGGTTTCGAAGCCCCACGCGGGGTGCGCGATAAGACGCGGAAGGAGTGCGTCCGCGTCGCTAATGAGTCCTTCTGCCAAGTGACAGACGATTTTTGAGACAAGCACTAGCTGTGATACGACTTCTGATTCAAGCACATTGTCGCGCCGCTCGTAGTTTACGTCGATTCCTTCGGCGGCAAAATAAGGCAGAAGCGCAACAAGCTCATGATGTCTGCGGGCAAGCACCGCTATGGTTTCCGGCTTTACACCGGCTGTTAGCCTGGCTTTTATTGATCTCGCGACAGCTCGACGCTCGTCCTCGATGCGTGGGTATGAGTAAAGTTTGATCCTCGCCTTCGGGTCAGAGTGGTTTGCGGTCAAAGACTTATCAACTTCTTCAAGATACCGCTCTAACCTGTCTTCGCCCTGTGTAATCACCGTCCGTGCGCTTTTGAGGATGACGTTGTCCGACCGGTAGTTGTCTTGAAGCGTGATAATACGGACGTCCTCGTAACGATCCCTGAAATTCAGAATGTTTCCTACTTCGGCCCCTTGGAAGCTATAAATTGCCTGGTCATCGTCGCCGACGACCATGACGTTCGGCGCATCACCGGTCGGAGTCGAGGTAAGGTTATGTAAAATACGCGCTTGTGCCAGGTTCGTGTCCTGGAACTCGTCGACCATGACATACAAATACCTCTCCTGCAGGTTGTAACGCAGGTCCGGAAATACCTCCATGGCGTGCACGACCCGAAGCACCATATCGTCAAAATCAAACAGCTCTTCTTCCTGCATTTTCATAAGGTATTGGTAATATAAGTAACTTAACGCCCGTAGCTTGACGCTCCGGCGGCGATCCTTGAATACGAAATTACCGCGCTCGTCCTTTTCTATGTGCTGGTTTTTCCATGCGGTAATGGGCTTAGTCGAGCCTTGGTCGTGCGCCGCGTCGACAGCGTGCGCTAGGCTAAGAGCTAATACATTGGAAAGCGGTGCTACGCCCGGTGGTAAGCTGGCTGTCGGCAGTTCGGCTAGCTTGGTAGCAATCGGTGCCAGGGCGTCAACGGTTTTAGTTGAAATACGACTCGAAAATGCCACCGCAAGGTCATCTTCGACGGCATCTAGTACGGCATCGTTCGCGTCGAGCAGTTGCATAAGTTCCTCATTGGTCAGGCCGCTTTTTTTCAGCTCGGAAATGGCCGTAAGCGTGTCCGGCAAATGTGTGTACTCGTCATTCATGCGTGACGCGAGAGGGTTTGAAAAGTCAAGCGAATCAAAGATGGAACGAAGCAGCTCGTACGAATTCAAATCGGAAGCCGGGCGAAAATCCGCGCCGTGATAAAAATACTCACCGTACTGATTAATGATATCGGAGCCGAAACTATGAAACGTATGGATTGCGACCTTATACGCCTGCGGCCCGATGATTTGGCTCAGGCGTTCACGCATGGCGGTCGCACCACTTTCCGTGAATGTCAGGCAAAGAATATTTTCGGGGAGCGTGTCGGTTTTTTGAAGAATATTCGCGACGCGCATGCTAAGAAGCTCGGTCTTTCCCGTCCCTGGCCCGGCGACCACCATGACCGGCCCTTCGATCGTGTCGACCGCCTCACGTTGACGATCGTTCAGCTGCTTGTATCGTCGTTCAAAATCCACTGCCTATTATTGTAGCAAGTTTCGAATTATAAGAGGTCTCAGAGGGCTTTGGCGGTGGTACAATAGCAACATGAACGAAAGCGTATACGATGACATGGCGCTTGAACAGATTGCCAAGAGCCAGTTTGGCATGCAAGTCGACATAGACCATGTGATCGTGCGCGGCGTACCCGTCAGCCGTGTCGCCAGGGGAACGCTCTTTTTGACGACCAAGAAGCAATTACTACTGTATGTCACCGGTACTTCCAAGCTGCTTCTCGCCGATATTAAAAAGATCGTCGGCCGTATGGGGCTGACCGCTGAAATATACATGCCGCCCAAAGGCCAACCGAACTACTTTGATGATATCGGAACGAAAAAATTCAAAGACGTCTTTCCAGGTCGTAGCAACCCTTCAAAACAAGACTTACAGTATTACCGGACACTTGCGCCATATAATCCTGCCCTCGTCTTGATATCTGAAGTTCGGACCGGTGAGATCAAACAGTTCGACACCGACGCTAAAGGTGAATGGCGACCGGCTGCCAAGTTCGCCTACCGCCGAATCAAAACGCTCTGACGATTATGATGTAAGGTCAAGCACAACAAGGTGCTCTATATGAGGCGTCGCTGGGAAAAAATTATATCCCATATGATGCCGAATACCATAACTCTCAGATAACAACGCGACGTCACGGGCTTGGGTAACCGGGTTACAGCTCAGATAAACAATCCGCTTCGGTCGTACGTCTAGGAGGCGCTGAATAACATGGGTATGCAGGCCGGCGCGCGGTGGATCTAAAATAATGTCGGCGTCACTTACTATATAATCAAGCGCCGTTTCGCTCGCTGCGTGCACGACTTTTGCTTTGCTCTTCAGCGCGCTGGTGTTTCGCTTCATCTCGCGTACGGCTGATTCATCTAATTCAACGAGTACTGGCGAGCTGCCGCCTATGGTCAGACCGATAGTTCCTACCCCGCTATACATATCAACCACAGAAGCTTGCTCCAGCCACTTTCTCATGTCTTTAAGAGCTGTTTCATACATGGGAAGATTCACCTGAAAAAAGCTCTCGGTAGCGTACGAAAACGCAGTTCCTAAAATAACATCGGTCAATACCGTTTGCCCGAACGAAGCCAGACGCTCGGTAATCCTACTGGCTGGACTTTTAGGGTCGGAATATATCACCTCACCGCCAATCGCAGGAAGCTTCGCGGCCTCTTTTTCAGAAATAAGCTTTGGTAAGCGGTCTTTGACATAGAGTTGCCAAACGCAGTTACCGGTTTGGTCGCAGCGGATAAGAAGTGTCTTGAGCGAACGGGCTTCAATCGATTTTGTTCGTAGTAAGTCGCGGATTTCTCGCGCCAGTACGTTTATAGGCTCTTTAGCGAGTGATGTGCCTTCAACCGGGACCTTGCCCTTGCTGGCGCGTACGAAAAACGCTAGGTCGAGCATATTGGTCTCGGTGTCCCAGTAAAAACTGAATTCGACTTTGTTGCGATATCCGAACCGAGCGTCGTCGGTTTTTACTTCAATCGCATTAGGAAGCACTATGTCGTGTAGTTCAAAAGCCTCCTCAATCAAGGCTGCTTTGTAATGCGCTTCAGCTTCCGGCTTCATGATCTGCCACGGGCTGGTAGATAAATAACTTTCCGAGTCGATGGCATCAATGCGTTCAGGACTGCGTTTAAGTACCTCGACCACCCTGCCTTCAACCAGTTTGGAGCGTTTCTTTGTTACTTGTACATTTACGGTTTCACCGGGTAGCCCACCCCATACGAACAATTTGCGTCCATCTGGGTAAGTACCAAGCGCTTGACCACCCCCGACAATGCGGTCGAGTGTCGTTTCGACGATTGGAAAGGTCGCCATAGGAACAGGTTACCTGCTTTGTTTGTCAACGAATGTCAATGCGATACCGCTGGCGCCGCCCCGACCGGTCCGTCCGATACGGTGGACATAGTCCTCATAGGTCGCTGGTGTATCGAAATTGATCACGTGACTGACGTTCGGGATATCAAGTCCACGGGCGGCAACGTCAGTCGCGACAAGCACGCGGACCTTATTCGACTTAAAGGCGTGAAGCGCGCGTTGGCGCTGGCTTTGTGATTTGTTGCCATGGATGGCTTCAGACGGGATACCGTCTTTTGTCAGGTGGTCAGCCAGGCGTTGGACGCCGAACTTGGTTTCGCCGAACACCAGAACTTTTTCAAACTCATCTTTACCAAGCATGTCGCGCAAAATTTCTTGTTTGTGCAGCTTATCGCCGGCTTCAATGATGTCTTGTACGACATGGTCCGACGTTTCACCGGTTCGTACCGATACGGTTTCAGGGTTCTGCATGAAGTCGTGAATCAGGCCTTGGATAGTCGGCGTAATAGTAGCCGAAAAACAAAGCGTTTGGCGATCGTGTGGCAGTAGGCTCGCGATTTTACGAATATCGTTAATGAATCCCATGTCGAGCATACGGTCCGCTTCGTCGAGGACGAAATGATTAATGTCGTCGAGGTTCAGGGCTCGTCGGTTCAACAGGTCATTCAGTCGACCGGGAGTACCAATGATAATATGTGGTCCTCGTTTTAGTTCACGGATTTGGCGTTCAATATTCGTGCCGCCCACGACAACGGTCGTGTAAATACGCATACCTTCAGAAAAGCGACGTGCCTCGTCATTGATCTGCTGTGCCAATTCACGGGTCGGCGCCATAATAAGCACGCTATTTCGCTCAGGGTTCTTTACTAAATGAGTCAAGATCGGTAGCAAGAAAGCCGCCGTCTTACCGGTACCGGTGTTCGCTAAACCTATGACGTCCTTACCTTCGAGGACGTGCGGAATCGCTTGGTCCTGAATTGCACTTGGCGCGGTAAAACCGATACTCGCGAGATTGCGCTGAACGTCGTTCGCTAGGGCAAAATCAATGAACGCATGAGTCGGCACGTACTCTACCGTCTCGGCAGTCTTTGGGGTGCGGTTGATGAACTTCGACGGGTGAATGTAGGCCTTGCGGTTACCTTTTGAGCGCTGCGGCCGGCTACCTGACGAGCGCTGTGGGCCGAAACTACGACCGGTTGATTTTCGCGCACGAAAAGTGCGGGTGTGGGGTTGAGACATGAATTCCTTTCGTTCACGTATTTAATCGATGAACGGTCGGAACTTAACAAGAATGGATTCAAGCTGAAATTACGGTATTCATCCAGGTAAATTTGATTACCTTATGGAATCATTATAGCATAAGTAAAATATTTTGTAAAGTGTGGTCTTGACGGCGTATACTTGACGCATGGATAAGGAAGAACTCCGCACGCAGATTAAAGCGCTTCGTAGCCTACTTACACCTGACATAAAACGTGTCAAAAACGACGCGGTAGCCCTGAGAGCAAAAAAAGAGCTTCCATGGCAGGACATACGGCGCATGCATGTATTTCAGTCGGTCGATGAGCGGGGAGAAGTCGATACGTCATGGGTCGTACCGTATGTGCGTTCGACTTGGCCGTTGGTTCAGGTCACCTTGGGAGACTCGACCAGACAAGCTCCGATGCCGACAGAAAAATTCGACTTGATACTTGTGCCGCTACTCGCCTTTGATGATAACCTGAACCGTGTCGGCTACGGTGGCGGATGGTATGACAGGTTCCTTGCCACTCAACCACAAGCGGCCGCCGTAGGTTTGGCATATGAATCTCAGCATGTCGAACGCATTGTCGCGGAACCGCATGACATTCCGCTGTCACGGGTCATTACCGACCAACGAGTCTACGACTGATTAATCCTTTGGGTGCCACTTGTCGTCGGTGCCCTTGCTGTATTTCTGTTTGACGGCCGACCAAGCTACACGGTGAGCGGCTTCCTCGCGAGTACCACCTTGGGTACGATCCTTAGGATCTTTGTATTCGTCGTACGCATGGTTAAATGCCTCTTTGTAGATGTCCTGGGCATGATCCGGTAGGACGTTTTTGACGTTCGGTGGCAGATCTTCCCGTTTGGAATATGGCATATGTCGCCTCCTCTCAGTTAGTTATTAGCGGTATTCTGGGTTATGATACCCCCAGCGTTCACCCTGCTTCCAGGCTTCCGGTAAGTTTCCTTCCGTGGGGAATCCCCCTTTATCTTTCAGCATTTTAGCCATGTGCATCAGATTGTAGGTCATGAACGTCACGTTGCGGTTGGTAAAGTTGCTCTCCGGACCACCCGAGCCTTCGTCGAGGTAGCTTGGTCCTGGTCCGATGGCGCCAATCCACCCCGCGTCCGCCGAGGGTGGAATGGCGAAGCCGATGTGTTGCAGACTGTATAGGATATTCATGGAACAGTGCTTTACCCCGTCTTCGTTCCCCGTAATGATCGCGCCACCTGCTTTTCCGTAATATACGAACTGGCCCTTGTCATTAAGGTCGCCGGAGTTTGAATAGAGCCGTTCTATCAGAAGCTTCGTCTGACTACTGTTGTCGCCCAACCAAATTGGCCCGCATACCACCAAGATATCGGCGGCCTTTACCTTTTTAAATAACTCTGGCCACTCGTCTTTATCCCAGCCATGTTCGCGCATGTCGGGTTGTACGCCGCTGGCGATGTCGTGGTCTATCGTCCGAATTATCTCGACTTCAACACCTTTGCCGCGCATAAGCTCCGCGCTGGCCTGCAACAATCCTTCGGTATTACTTACTTCGGGCGATCTTTTAAGAGTGCCGTTAAAAAATATCGCTTTAAGTCCTGAAAACTCCGTGTCTGCCACTACTATTCCCCTATTTAGATGTACTTATAGTATAGAACGTTAAAACGGGCCGAGGTGTAACAAATCTTACAATCCAAAACGACGCCGCTTTGCAGCGACGTCGCTAAGACTACGCGGCTAGATCATGCGCTCATCGAGAGCAGCGTCCATAAGCCACCGTAGTTGTCACTTCGCAGTCGAAACTGCGAACGACCATCGGTAAGAGTCAGAATCTGACTCGCCATCTGGCCGCTACGCACCAGGCAGCTCAGGCCAGCGTCTACGAAATCGTAGGTGCGGCCTTCGAACTCAATCTGGCGCGGGTACGCACTCAGGTTCTTTTTGAATCCTAGTGCAGTGACGTGTACCGGTTTGTTAATAGTAATGTTTCTCATATTCACTCCTAATCTTTCCGGTCGGAAAGAGCTAAATTGATTTAGCGAACGGATTTTGGAGTATAAGGCGAAAACGAAAAGGACCAGCCGACCGTTCGGAGCCGATCTGTTAACCGCTTTCACCGGTGAATATGTGCGTCCATGGAGACGCAGATCGTAAATTTACGCTTGTGCGTGGAAAGTCGCCGAAGCGACAGTACGTACATAGCTGTATTTATTATACGCGCTTATGGTTCACGCTTCAAAGTGAACAGTATTTCACCTTACCTAGCATGATACACTTAAGGTACATCACAGGGGGTAAATATGAATATTCAAAACAAAGTATTCGTAGTCACCGGCGCGGGCGGAGGTATCGGTGGAGAGTTGGTGCGAGCCTTAGTTGCTGGTGGGGCCAAGGTTGCGGCTGTCGATTTAAAGCAGGAACCACTTGATACGCTAAAAAACAGCCTGGGCGAAAAGTCGGCCGACGTTTCCGTTCATGCGCTTAACATCGCAGACCGGAAGGCCGTGTTCCTGCTTCCGAATGCGGTCGTACAGACGCATGGCAGTGTCGACGCACTAATTAACTGCGCAGGCATCGTGCAACCGTTCGTAAGAGTGAATGATTTGGATTTCGAATCGATCGAACGGGTTATGAACGTGAACTTTTACGGTACGCTAAATATGACAAAAGCCTTTCTGCCACGACTGCTTGAAAGACCCGAAGCATATATAGTAAATGTTTCCAGTATGGGCGGGTTCTTACCGGTTCCCGGCCAAAGCGTATATGGCGCATCGAAGGCGGCTGTCAAACTACTGACGGAAGGATTATTCGCTGAGCTGCTGAATACAAACGTGCATGTGTCGATCGTGTTCCCTGGTGCGACCAATACGAATATTACTAAGAACTCCGGCGTAGACATTCCGAACATAACAAAGTCAGATTCCGGCAAGCAAAGTTACTCCATGCTATCACCCGCCGACGCCGCGAATATTATTGTGCGGGGTATCGAAAAGAATCAGCCGCAGATATTTACCGGCAAGGATTCACGCACGATGAACAAGCTGTACCGGTTAAATCCGGTGTTCGCGACAAAACTTATAGCCAAGCAGATGAAGGCGCTCTTGAGTGATTAAATTCCCTGTGAGCTTTCGCCATGGTCATCTCTGCGGCCATTAGTAGCTAGCAGATAGATAATTGGCAATACCCCGACCGTATTCAGGACCAGCAGCAGGAAGAACCAGACCGAATGATCTCTCTTGGCGGCCCGCCACAAAGCAAACCCTTTCCATGTAAGCTCCCAGATTGCCGCAACGATAAATAGCACGACCTGCCATGTTTCCAGGTTGATATCTTGCAAGTTCATAATAATTCCCTCCTTGCTTAAAATCCTGCTCTGTAATTGTCGCGTTGTCTATGACAGACATCACACAAGCAACTAGGTAAATATAGGAAATTAAAAAGACTTCGTACGAAGTCTTTTTAATTGGCACAACGCTGCGTTTAGTACGTAGGTAGGTTCTGTTCCTTGGTAGCTACGAAGCTGACGCAGTCGCCCTGGTTCTTGAATGCGCCGAATGTCTTCCAGCCGTTGTTCTTACATTGGTCCTTGCTGGTCGGTTTGCTATCTGAAGCAGTAATCTTGAATAAGACCGTACCGCTTGATGCCCAGCTACTGTCGAGTTTAAGCCCGCTGCTATACCCTGGGAACGTCGTGTCCCAGAAGACCTCATTGCTACTGTCGTCAGTACCAACGCTGACGTTCTGGTTGGACGAAACGCCTACGTTCAATGAGTTATACGGCCCAGCCTGCTGAATAGGCTCGGCGCCATAATCGGCCGTGTTATAAGCAACAGTCACAATGACATCATTTGGGAGAGTAACATTAAGGTCGCTCATATCAAGCACCGCGTTAAACGCCTTGCCGTTATAGCAGTTGTTGTCGTCCGCTAGCCATGCAGTGCCACCACAGGCTGGGTTTGCTGCCGGTCGCCACGGAATAGTAATGGATTGTGTTTTTGTTGCGAGTAGCGTGTCCGGTATACCGTTTTCGTTAAGGTGATTACTATATATATTAACAGTAATCGGGTGTGTCCAGCTGGTGCTGTCCGCACTATAGCGTTCATCGTTAACGTAGTCTGAATACAGTGCCCAGTTGCTCATAGTTACCGTTACAGTGTCTAGGTTTCTACTCGTACCCCCTAGGTGTACGTAATCTCCAAATTCTGCCGTGGACGTCGCTTCATACCCAAGGCTTTGGACATTCGGCGGCAAAGCGGCCGGTATTGCGTTATATACGGTGTTAGACGCGGCGAATGCCGAAAAAGGCATGGCGAGCGCTAGTAGTATGCCGGTTACGGCTATTCCTAGGACGCTCATCTTAGACTTAATAAATTGACTTCTCATAGGCCTCCCTCATATTAGGTTCTGTCCCCATTATACTCCTTATGATTTTTGTCCCCCTATGTACACTCAAAGGTCGGTCTCTCACTCGACAACATAAAATGACCGAGCAAAAACTCGGTCGTTTTATATGGCTGGGACGGAGGGACGGCGCACGTTAATCTATGCGCCGCTAAAGCGGGCATGAGACTAACGACCGAACTCGCCGACTTTTGCCTCGCAAAAAGACTCGGGGCTTCGTATCTTTGTCCAAATCACGCAAAAACCCGACCAGGTGGTCGGGTCTATGCGTGGCTGGGACGGAGGGATTCGAACCCCCGAATGCCTGGACCAAAACCAGGTGCCTTACCACTTGGCGACGTCCCAATAAGCCGTGAATGTACATGCCGAAAGGCAATTGTCGAATGGTTTTGGTCGCTGGACGATTATGATTTACTCGTACTTCGTACTCAGACAGCAGGCGTCTACTACTTGGCGACGTCCCAATAAACCTCAATCATTGTACCATATTCGTATCTGTTAAGCCGGTAAAATAAAGCACCGCTCCGAGTGGGCAGAAGGAGCGGTGCCTGAGGGTTTAGTGAAGTGGTGGCGAAATTTATGAAATGCGGACAAGGGTCAGCTGCATCGATCCGAACTTGCTTCCCCAGCTAATGGTCTCTTTAATAGTGCGTCCAAGCAAGGTCTGACCAAGTGGGCTCGACGCCGAAATACGGCCATCCGACGGATTGGCTTCGATACTGTCGACCAGTTGGTATTGGATGACCCGGCCGTTCTTGTCAATCAGCTCCACTACGGAGCCGATGGCGACACGGATAGCGTCACGTTTACGGGGGAATAGCTGAGCGTTAGACAGGTAGAGCTGTTTGTCGGCCAATTGGCTTTCGACAGTTTCAAGTTCGGCAAGCTTTTCAATCCGGGCGAGACGCTGGTCGTGCCCATCGGTCTTGTCGAGTTCGCGTAGTTCTGAAATGATTTGGCGTTGGCGGCGCTCAAGCTTGCTGACGGATTTTTTAAGTTCCTTCATGCCCTTCTTACTTAGCAGGATGGGTTTTTTGGTCGTTTCTAGTGTATTCATGTTGCCTCCTGTTTAGGTTTTTTACGATGTCTCTCGTCATCGTATGGCTTCACTATACGTCTTAATTCTGAAAACAATCTGAAAATTTGCAACTTGCTAACGGTTTTTTCTGACCTGGGGTAAGGCAACGGTGAAAGAAGTAATTTTTCCAGGGGTACTGGTCGCAGAAATTGAACCATCATGCAGATTGACAATCTCTTTGGCAAGCGACAACCCAAGCCCGTAGCCTGCGGCATTCGCGGAACCTCTTGACTTTTCGGTGCGGTAAAATCGGTCGAAAATTCTCGCAAGATCCTTACTGTTTATGCCCTCACCTTCGTTCGATACGGTGACTTTGCAGGTACGGCCGTTAGACGTGAGCGATACACCAATCGGTGTTCCTTCCGGGCTATATTTAACCGCATTATCAAGGAGAATCCTAAATAGGTCGCCGAGCGTCGATTCATTCCCATCAATCGTAATAGTTGAGTCTGGCAACGAATACCGCAGCCTGTCTGTAGGTATCTTAAGGCTTTTAGCCGCCTTTTTGACCGTCTTTACGATATCTACCCGCTCCGAGCGCTCAAGCTCTCCGTAGTCCAAGCGTGACAGCTGCAGTAGTGATTGGGACAAATCGGTAAGCTTGTCGACTTCTTCAAGGTTGCTTTGAAGCAATTCTTTATAGTCCTTTGAATCGAGCGACGTGTCACGCATAGCGACTTGGATTTCGGACTTCATAATGGCGAGTGGTGTTCGCAGTTCATGACTGGCGTCTGAAGCGAAGCGGGACTGTGCCTCGTGCGCTGCCTCGATTGGTTTTAACGACCGACGTGCGAGTAGGTACGAGCCGAACCCTCCCAGTGTAATGACGGCAAGGTTCATGTATACCAGACCAATAAAAATACTCGCCTTCGCTTCCTGTGTTTGGTTGACCCTGATATCGTTCAGTGTTACCGGTCCTGGCAGGGTCAGCGTTTGGGCGCTACCCTCGACGCGTATTTGGAGTCGTTCCAGGCGGCTACTTATTTCCGAGGTAGATATTTCGTAGATGATAAAGCTGAAGAGCAGGCAGATGGTTACCAGGATGATGAGATACCACGCCGTCAGCTTGAGCGTTGCCGAGGCGAACATGCGTCTCATTTGTTATCGTCCTCAATTTTATATCCGAAGCCGCGAACGGTCTTAATAAGCCCCTTTCCGAACGGTTTGTCGATCTTGGCGCGTAGGTATTTTATATAAACCTCAATCGTATTCGGTAAAATGTCGGCGTCGTAGTCCCAGACATGTTGCATAATCGTGTCCTTTGAAAGCGGGCGGTTCTTATTGCGCAGCAAAAACTCCAATAGGCCGAACTCCTTCGACGTTAGGCGTATTTTTTTATTACCACGCTTGACTTCACGCTTCGACGTATCAAGCGAAAGGTCTTCGGCATCAAGTATGGTTGACTGCTGTTCAACCGGCCGCCTAAGCAACGCGCGTACCCGGGCCAACAGTTCCTCAAGCGCGAACGGCTTAACCAAATAATCGTCAGCACCACTGTCGAGACCAGTCGTCTTGTCTTCAACCCTGCCGAGCGCGGTCAAGAATAACACCGGTGTCTTAATCCCTTTTTCGCGGAGGGCCTTTACGATACCGATTCCATCATATTCGCCCGGCAGCATGCGGTCGATGATCATGACGTCGTATGGTTCGGTCGTTGCCATAGCATAGCCATCGTCACCATCGTATGATACGTCAACGGCATAGTGCTCCTGCTCGAGCGCCTTCTTAAGGGCTCGAGCTATCTTATGTTCATCCTCTATCACCAACACACGCATGGTATGTACCTATTATACCGATGTGAACGAATAATGGACTATGAGTATTTGTCTGACCAGGAGTGCATCTGCGTAAGAATAGGCATGAGGTCGCGGCCTTTGTCGGTCAGTTCGTACTCACAGCGCGCAGCTGAAGTCGGACGTTTGACGATGATGCCTTCTTGCTCAAGTTTTACTAAACGCGCAGACAACGTACGTGGATTTATGTCGCCTGTCATGTCTTGTAGCTGGCAGAATCGAACAGTTGGTTCGGCAAGGAAGAAGCGGAGGAGCCGAGGCGTCCACTTGTCTCCTATGATGTCTGTCGCGGCGTCAACTGATCCGATCTGTGCCTTCATGCTTCAAACTATACATTGTCTAGCGTACTTCGTCAAAGCCATAAACACCTTGTATACTTATAGGTAATGAGATCATCGCTCCATCGTTTTGACCAAAATGTCACCCATTGGGTGGCTAGTTCGTTCGGCCAATCTTCAAGGCCATTTTTTGAGTTCATGACCATGCTAGGTGATCCCGTAGCAATCGGATTGGTGTCGGTAGCGGTCATTGGTACCGGTATCATGACGACGAACATGCGGCTCGCTTTAAGCGGCGCGGCAATACCGGCAACTCTTCTGGTCGGTGCGCTTTTGAAGCTTCTGTTCGAGCGGGCACGGCCGGTCACCGAATACGCCATGAATATGAAAATACACACCTTCAGCTTTCCAAGTGGCCACTCCAGCGGCTCCACCGTAGCATACGGGCTACTCGCCTACTTCGCCTTTATGAAGCTCCCGACACCATGGAATGCGATAGTCGGCCTAGCGGTGGCGGTACTTCCTGTTTTTGTCGGGTTGTCACGTATATATTTAGGCGCGCATTTCCCGTCCGACGTTGTCGCCGGCTGGATATTGGGATTGGCGGCGCTCTTTATAATTATTCTAATCATTCAGCCGCTCGCATGAACGTCGTCCTCATATATAACAGTAAATCCGGTGGCAAATACGATCTTCGGCGTCTGAAGAAAATGTTCAAGGAACACGACGTAAGTGTCACGTATAGCTTTTCGGTACGGCAGTTATCTTCGCAGAAGCTTGCATCGTTGGTGCGCCGAGGTGTGACAGTGGCAGTCGTAGGCGGCGATGGTACGCAAAACGCCGCGGCACGACTGATCGTCGGGACAAAATCGTCACTTTTACCGTTTCCCGGCGGGACGTTCAATCATTTCGTTCGCGATCTTGGTATGCCGTCAACCGTCGAAGAGGTTCTGAGGAACATTTCGACCGCCAAACAGCGGATGATAGACGTGGCCTACGTGAACGAAGAATTGTTCTTAAATAACTCAAACCTCGGCTTCTACCCGTTTAGTCTAATTGAGCAAAAGAAAATAAAGAAGCTGATTGGTAAGCTTCCAGCTGCTGCCATTTCGGCGACACTCCAATTCATGCGATTCGAGCGGCATAGTCTTATCATTGACGGTAAACCGGTGCGTTCGCCGTTCGTGTTCGTAGGCAACAATGTGTTTGACATCAAAGAAGGTATGATTCCGACTCGCCGAGCGTTCGCCAAGGGTGTCTTAACGGTCATGATCGCAGCCTCGTCGTCGCGGCTTCGTCTGCTACGTCACGCGCTAAGTGTCTTACGGGGCAATGTGTCGGACCACGACGATTTCATCTTGTCTCACCGTAAGCAGGTAGTACTGTATAGTCATCATTCCACGCTGCCCGTGAGTTACGACGGCGAGCTGAAACGCCTTGCTCCCCCGCTTGAGTATAGGATCAAGCCCAAGGCTCTGCGTGTCGTTACGGTCAAGAAGTCGTGACACTTGCCTATAGTGGTACAATAACGGTATGAAAGTTACCATCGACTCATCTACGCGTACGTTCGTTCGTTTCTGGCTTGTCCCTGTAGGCCTGTTAGTTGCGGGCATGGCCGTATATAGCGCCCGGACGGCGCTGATTATTCTTGGAACCGCGCTTTTTCTTGCGCTCGCATTGAACGCACCGGTTTCACGCCTTGCGAAAGTCCTGCCCGGGAGGAGCAGGGTGCTTTCTACGGCGATAGCCTATATCGTCGTCGTGGTATTACTCGGAGCATTCTTATTCCTTGCCGTGCCCCCTATCATTGAGCAGACAGCCAAGTTCGTACAGACTGTTCCACAATTAGTTGAAACGGCACGAGAGCAGTGGAAAGGCCTAAACAGCTTGCTTGACCAATATAATCTGCACGAACAACTTGACCAAGCGGCCGCATCTTTGCAGCATAGCGCGTCGGGCTGGGCTTCAAGCGTCGGCAGTAACGTTCTAACAGGCATTAGCTCGATTTTCGGATTTATCACTGCGACCATTTTGGTACTGGTGCTGTCATTCCTCATGTTGATCGAAGGACCTGGCCTCATGCAAAAATTCTGGCGGCTCTATGCAGACACCGAAAAGCGTGACCTTCACCATGGTATCGTCAGCCGCATGCATGCCGTCGTATCGGGCTATGTCACTGGACAGTTAACCGTATCAGGCTTGGGAGCATTCTCGGCGGGAATGGTAGTGTTCCTTCTTAGCTTCTTCTTCGAAATTCCAAGCAATCTCGGCGTTCCCGCGGCCGCGATCACGTTTATATTGTCGCTTATCCCGATGTTCGGTGCGACGATCGGTGGCATCATAATCACCGGCTTACTCGCGTTCAATGATATTCGTGCTGCTATCGTCTACGTCATTTTCTTCGTGGTGTACCAGCAGTTGGAAAACAATTACATTTCACCGACGATTCAGTCAAAGCGCTTAGAGCTATCCGCACTTACCATCTTGGCATCCGTGACGATAGGACTATACCTGTTTGGTGTCGCCGGCGGTATCATATCGATTCCTGTCGCGGGCTGTGCGAAAGTGCTGCTTGACACTTACCTTGAAAAGGTGAAAGCCGAGCGCAAAAAAGCATCCCAACCGCTTGCTAAACTTGCCAAAGCCGTTAGTCGAGATTCCTAAAAGACTATTTATCGTAGGACCAAACGGTACCATTCGCGGTATCGTTTAGGCGTATGCCCTGCGCGCTGAGTTCGTCCCGAATTTCATCTGAACGGCGCCAGTCTTTAATGTCACGGGCACGTTCACGTTCAAGGATACGACGCTTTTGATCATCTGAGATATCCGGTGTCGTTCCAATCAGGTCGATCCCGAACAGTTGTTTAATAGCTTCCAGCAGGGCTACCAAACTGTGCCGATTGATATGGTCAACAGACACATTCTCAAGTGACGAGAATGCTTGGTCAATAATTGCCAACGCTGCGGGGGTGTCTAAGTCGTTCGCAAGCGCTTCTTTGATTGCTCCGACCGTCGCAAGTAGCGACGCGTCATGCTCCGTATGCTTCTTATCATCATCGTCGAGTGTGTCATGGGTCTGATGCCTAAGAGCGGCTGTCGTTTGCCAGTTCTTTAAGCGGTTGGCTGCCGCTTCCATGATCGTCCAATCAAAATTACCTTCTGTGCGGTAATGCTTGGAAAATGCTAAAAGCTTGAATGCGTTCAAGTCATAGCCTTTTTGGACGATATCGCCCAATGTGACGACATTGCCAATTGACTTGGATATCTTCGTTCCATCTATCTTTATGTGATTATTGTGTAGCCAAACACGTGCGAATGGACGATCAGTCAGACCTTCGGTTTGCGCTATTTCATTCGTGTGGTGTACAGGAATATGATCGATGCCCCCTGTATGGATGTCGATTTCATCACCAAGTGTCTCACGGGCGATTACCGAGCATTCTAAGTGCCAGCCTGGGAACCCTTTGCCCCAAGGACTGTCCCACTCCATGTCGCGCTTGGAGCCCTGAGGGCTTAATTTCCATATTGCGAAATCTGTCACGAGCCTCTTTCCATTCACGGCAACGCGTTTACCGGCTTCCAGCCCGGAGATGTCAAGCTTGGCGAGTTTTCCATAGTCATGGAGTTTCGACGTATCAAAATACAGTCCCTCACCTTCGATTACGTAGGTCAGGCCTTTGTCTTCAAGCGCCTTCGCGAAAGCTATTTGCTGCTCAATATAATCAGTCGCACGCACCAAATGGGTCGGACGCTTGAGCCCGAGTAGTTCAAAGCCTTCGTGTTCGGCGACGGCGATGTAGCGTTCAGCGACCTCCCAGGCGGTCGTGCCTTCGGCCTTCGCTCCCTTTTCCATCTTGTCCTCACCTGAATCATCGTCACTCGTGAGGTGCCCGACGTCGGTAATATTCTGAGTCCGATCTACCGTATAGCCTTCATCTTCGAGCACGCGTACTAAAACATCCCAATAAAGATAGCCAAGCCAGTTGCCGATATGTGGCTGCGAATAGACGGTCAGACCACAGGTATATAGTTTTACAACGTCCGGTTGTAGGGTACGGAGCTCTTCTTTGGCGTTTCCAAGGGTATTATGCAGTTTCATCATTATTCTCCAGGGCTTTAGAGACTGCCGTCGTCAGTTCGTTCATAACGGTGTCGTATGATTCATACACCCTAAATCCGGCTGCGTACAGGTGGCCTCCCCCGCCAAAGTAACCGGCGACCACGTCAGCTACCGGTAAGTTTGTCCGCAGCTTACCGGTCAGCTTTCCGTCCGGGTAGGTCTTGATCGCGACCGCCACGTCCACGTTCTCTACCAGGCGCATTTCGTCCAGGACGAGGACGCTGGGGTTATATTGGTCGCTGTATGCCTGAATGTCTTCCCATGGGATATGGACGATGGCCAGTTTACCTTCAAGTAAGTACTCAATGCGTTGAATCAGCTCCCCTTTGTACTTCAGGATTTCGGGCGATTTTTTCATGAATTCGCGGCGGCGGTCTTCAATCGCCGAAACGTGCGCGCCAAGCTCGGTCAGCTCAGCCGCAATCCGGTAGCTTTCTGGCGTGACCGTCGCGATTGAAAGCCCAAGCGAATCGGCAAGTTGCGCACCGAGTAGGTGCTCGGCCGCCTGAGTATTCACTGTCCAGCCGGCATCAACGGCAAGATGGTAAATGACCTCGCTGGTAGAAATCGCTTCTTCAAAAAGCGCCGTGTGTTCGAACGTAAGTGTGCTTTTAGTTGCATGATGGTCGATGACGAGTGTGGGGTGCGATTCTAAGAATGACCGTACGCCTGGAGTCGTTAAGACTTTGGTCAGTAATACATCGGCACTGGTGTCTACGATTATCGCGAGGTCGGCTTTGGCATCGAATTCCATCGTCACCCGGTCCCAGCCCGGGAAGTAACGCAGATATTTCGGTATATCGACCGGACAGTACATATTGACGCTCTTTCCAAGGTCACCTAAGATTTCTTCAAGTGCCAAAGCGCTACCTAGGCTGTCGCCATCAGGATTTTCAGCTTGAATTACAATAATACGCTTAGCAGCGTCGATATGTTGTTTCGCCTCTTCGTACATTGCTATTAGTGTATCAGAAAAGCAACAAGCCCGCCCCCGAAGGAGCGGACTGTCGCTCTGCTTCGGGAACGGGCTGACCCAGCGTTCACGGAATCGTGAATCCGGTGACTGTGCCCCTCAGGACGACCGTCTTGTTGCGCGCTGACTCGTCGTGCGCGAGAAAAACATGCACCCGCTCGCCGACCACCAGGCCGCGCTTCGACTCGATCCAGGCTGTGAGGTCGGGCAAGTCGTATGCCTTGCCACGCCTACGAAGTTCTTCGAGTAGTTCCTCGGCGGCTCGTTGGACCGGCTTCGGCCAATCCTTGTGGCGGATCATGAACTGCTTGTCGCCGGACCTGTTGCGCCACACCGTGCAGACTCGCTTGCCACCTGTGGTGTGAACGATGAGTTCCTCGCCCATGTCAGGCAGACCTTCGTGGACGACCGTCGTAATGATTTTGAAGGGCATCGCCCTCCACCTCCTACGCTAGAAGTTGAAAAGCGGTATACCAATAATCATGCGAAACCACATGTTTCGCAAGCTTAAGTACTAAAGTTTACGGCGGCCTTCGAGCGCGTGACTAAGCGTAATTTGGTCGGCATATTCAAGATCGACACCGACCGGAATCCCCCGCGCGAGCCGGCTCATGGCGATATTGATATCGCTGTCTTTTAGGTACTTTTGCAAGAACAGTGCGGTAGATTCGCCTTCAACACTGGCATTGGTTGCGATAATCAGCTCTTCTACGTCGTCTTTCTTGACACGCTCAATCAGTTCGGGAATATGTAGTTGCTCCGGCCCAACGCCGTCTATAGGTGAAATCGCCCCACCAAGTACATGGTAGGTTCCCATGTACTGCCCTGTTCGCTCAATAGCGACGATATCAAGGGGTTCTTCAACCACGGCGACGAGCGACTTATCGCGCGAAGGGTCGCTATAGAGCGATGACACTTCTTCATCGGCGTCAATCAACGCGAATGTGACGGGACACTGTTTCACCTGGTCGTGAACAGTACCGAGAGCTTTTGCAAGATCACCTGCGACACGAGGGTCGGCCCGTAGTAGGTAATACGCGTAGCGTTCAGCCGTTCGTGCGCCGACGCCTGGTAGCCTTCCTAGCTCGTCAATAAGTTTGACGAGTGCTTTTGGAAGCAGCTGTGAAGACACGAGATGCTCTCGCTTACATTCCTGGCAGGTTCAGGCCGCCCATGAGTGGTTTCATGGTCTCGGCAGCGATTTCCTGCGCTTTGGCCAGCCCGTCACGGACGGCGATCTTTACCCAGTGTTCGAGTTCCTCGATGTTTTCCAGATCTATCATTTCAGGGTCAATCTTCACGCTATCAATCTTTAATTCACCGGTGACACGCACGATAACGGCGCCGTCGCCTGCTTCTACTTCGATAATCTGCTTTTTCAGGTCTTTCTGAGCTTTTCTCAGGTCGTTCAGCATTTTCATTTGGTCGAATGCCATAAGTAACTATCCTCTCGTTTAAAACTTATCCCATTATACTTCAGCGTCAACTGTTTTTGTAGAGGTAGAAGCGGTCCGCGCCCTCTGCGGTGCGCGTAACCAGTATGTCGGACGGTAGTTTTTCGATTCCGCGCCGCATCGTCCGCTCAACGATACTGACCGGGGCAGTCGCGATCGTAGCGGCGTTCGACGATACAGACAGTTTCGCGACATACCGCTGATGGCGTGCGAAGCTACTGTAAAATTCTAGCTTATCGGGTTCAACGATCAACTGCACGGTTGCTTTATGGTCGAACGTACGTAGTTTCCTTGACAGTATCGAAAGATCGTTGCTATAAGCCGCGTAGACGTTCGAGTCATAATGCAGGCCATATACATACCGGTCGACGCTAGATACGACCAGTCCGAGTACCAACACAGCGAGCGGAAGCAGTCCAAACACCCGCGCGTATGGATTGTGCGGGAACAAACCATACCAAGACCATATCAGGTAATCGAGCGCCAAAGCGATCAGTAGGACGACCGGAATGAACGTAATACTGACGATCGAAGGGTTCAAACACACTAATGGTACGAGAAGCACCAGCCAGAAGCTAATGATATAGCTTTTGGCGGTATATTTCGCGCTGATAAGTCGGTATACACCAAGTAAGATAAGCATCGCGAGTCCGAGGCCGTAAACCGGTGCGAGCACAAGGCCGCTCTCAGGCTGAATGAATCGCAGGTAATTTTCTGCCAGAAGCGCCGCATTCTTTGAAAAATCACCGACACTCGCCGAGAACCCGAGTAGCGTTCTTAGCACCGACATATCATTAATAATACCTATGACAAGTGGCGAGATGATAATAGCGAATAGCAGGCTACCGGCTATAATGACCGGCTTTGATGATTTACGAAATAGCATATGCCTGGCGTGCGGATGGATAAAAGCAGTCAAAACGAGCGCCACAAGCATATAGATATTAAGCGGCATATACAGACTGATACCAGCTAAGACAAAGCCGGCTAATATCCAAAGCCTTGCGTAGGTGCTTTTACGGGTAATCATTGATGCGGCAACCAGGACCATCGTCGTCTGGAAAATATATACGATACCTGGCTCACCTGCCTGTGACGACAAGAGGAATTGGTTCGTCGTTACGGCGATCATTGCCGTAACGATAGCGACGTTCCGGTGATACCACAGGTTGAGCAGGTATAAGATACCAAGGGCCGAAAAGAATCCAAGCAGAATGGATGGCAGTTTGATGCCGAGCGTCGAAATGCCGAACAGAGAGATCGTTCCAGCTTGCAGTAATCGATACGGAAGATAGAGTAACTGGTCTGGATGCAGGCTGAATAGCTGGGCAGGACTTAGCTTGTCGCTGATGAGCGCCGAGTGGATTTCAGGTGTCGTTAATCCTCCCGGTAAATAAAAGCCGGCCACAAGCAACATGGTTGCCAATGCGACCGCAAAGACCACGTACGCCAAGGCATACCGGTAACGGTAAAATGCGAATTTGCTTAGTCGTTGCCTCACCATCGTTGGTTTAAGTATACCACTAGCGACATGCGATTATGAGTCTGAATGTTTGCGGTCGAGTGACATGAAACGCAGGCGTTCCGGGTGGAAGTACAAGCCGACTTCACCGGTAGGACCGTTACGGTGCTTGGCGATAATCAGTTTCGTGATGTTTTCGACTTCGGGGTTGTCTGGTTCATAGTAGCCGGGGCGATAGATAAAGCTGACGATATCGGCGTCCTGTTCGATACTTCCTGATTCACGCAGGTCGCTGAGCTGTGGAATCTGTGGGCTTCGCGATTCGACGCTACGCGACAGCTGCGACAGTGCAATAAGGGGGACGTTCAACTCTCGGGCGATTAACTTGAGGCCACGCGATATTTCCGATACTTCCTGTACGCGGTTACCATCGCCACGACCCGTCGCCTGCATGAGTTGTAAATAGTCCACGATAATAAGTCCGAGTGGTTGGTCATGGCTGACGCGACGGGCCTTGGTGCGCATTTCGAGTACTGAAAGTCCAGGAGTATCGTCAATGAATATCGGTGCTTCCGCCAGCTCGCCCATTGCTTCGGATAATTTCGAAAAGTCGTCGTCACTCAGGTTACCGGTGCGGATATTCCAGGCATCAACACCCGATGCGTCTGCCAGCATGCGGTCAACCAGTTGTTCTTTGCTCATCTCGAGACTGAAAAACAGGACAGGCTGCTTAGCTATCGTCGCAACGTTGTAGGCCAGATTCGTGACCAAGGTGGTCTTACCCATGGCCGGACGGGCAGCCAAAATAATGAGGTCGCTCCGTTGCAGACCGGCGGTCATGTTGTCGAGGTCACGGTAACCGGTGCGAATTCCGCGTAGTTGACCTTTATTGCGGTGCAGCTCTTCCATGCGGTCAAAGCTGTCCGTAAGAATATGCTCAAGCGACACGACATCTTGTTTGAGTGATTGGTCTGACACGCTGAACAGTTCAGCTTCGGCTTTTTCTAGCAGCTCTTGGGTAGAGGTGTCGTCATCGTAACCCAGTTCGGAAATATCGGCACTGGCTTTGATCAGCCGCCGGCGAACGGCCCGTTGGGCGACGATATCCGCGTATGCTGCGGCGTGGGCTGCCGTCGGTACGTAGGTAGTAAGTTCCGTCAGGTATGCCGAGCCACCGATCGTTTCAAGCTCTTTTTTGCGCTTCAATTCGTCGGTGAGGGTCAAGAGGTCGACTGGCTTATGACGTTCGTAAAGACGCATCATGCCGTCGAAGATAATTCCGTGTCGTTTGTCGTAAAAATCAGCTTTACCAACAAATTCGGTCACGTCAGCCAGTACTTCGTCGTCAATCAAAACGGCACCGAGCAAACTTTTCTCGGCGTCGATACTTTGCGGCGGAACCTTTCCAGCCTGTACTTCCTTCGTAGCCATCCCAACTATTTAAGCGTCGTCGACGCTCACCTCTTCTCCACCCCCCATGATAGCAGCAACTCGCGCGGCCTGACTATCTTTTAGCGGTTTTGAGGCCGCAATAGTTTCTATCTCAAAGTCGTACCCCAATTCTTCGAGTGAACTGTTAAGGAGGGCGCGGTATTTCGGATCATCGAGCTTCTTCTTGTAAAAGGCGCTTTTGGTATAGAGCTTCAACGTTCCATCGGCTATCTCGGGCTCGCATTTACTAAGCACGCTATGTAAGGCGACATGGTGTGTGCGGACATGTGTCACAAGTGTGTCCCAGTCGAACGGACCTGTCGCTTTAGGCTTCGAAGATTTTTTCTTTACCGGTGCGTCCACGGCTACTTCCTTTTCCGTCGGTTCTGGTGCGTCGGCTTGCTTTGATGACCTGCTGCGAGCGCTCAATTTTGGTTCAGCCGATGTCACGGTCCGTTCTACCGGTAGTGTCTCGCCGGAAGGCGTCGCAAAGAGGCTAAGTACCGTAAGGAGCTTGAGCTCTGGATAATGCGAGCGGCTGACATCCAATAGATCATCCAGCAACTTAGAAAGCTGTGGCTGGGTGGCGAGGTTTTTTCGAATATATTCAGCTAGCTGACTCGCCGTCGTACGTGGCGGCACACCATGGGATTCAAGCTCGAGTAACATCTTATTTATGCCTGCGACATCACCGCTTTTCGTAAGCTCAAGTAATCTCTCAACGCCGTCTGCTGGCACAAGCCCTAACGACTTTGTGACATGTTCCGTCGTAATGGTGTCCGAATCGGCTGCGCTCAGTAGCTGGTCGAACAGACTGACACTATCGCGGAATGACCCGTCGGAATGCTTGGCGAGAAGCTCCAGTACTGAACTGTCGACATTAGCACCTTCTTTCTTCGCGATACGCTTCAAGTTCTTCACGATATCGGCTTCGGACGCACGACGGAATGAATGGCGCTGGGTACGGCTAATGATGGTTTCGGGCACTTTATCGATGTCTGTCGTTGCCAGGATGAACACGACATGCTCCGGCGGCTCCTCGAGCGTCTTTAAGAGGGCGTTGAAGGCCGGTTTTGAAAGCATGTGCACCTCATCTATGATGTAGATCTTTTTCTTGGCACTGACCGGAGCGATTTGCACGCGGTCGCGAAGATCACGGATGTCCTCGACGCCGTTATTGCTGGCGGCGTCAATTTCAATGATGTCGAGGTGGGTCGACTCGTCGTCATATGGAACCTCATTAATTTCGTGCGCTAGAATGCGAGCAATCGACGTCTTGCCAACGCCCTTCGGACCGGTAAACAAATACGCATGAGCCACCTTGCCCTGTTTCAATGCATTCGCGAGTAACGTGGTGACATGGTCTTGCCCCACAACCTCAGCTAATGACCGGCTACGATATTTACGATAGAGCGCCAGGCTCATACACGGTTCCCCATGAGTACCATTGTACGGCACTGGGCAAGCTAGCCGCGTTGTGTTTTAAATCGTGCCACCTTCGCGGACATAACACCGGCCACATAGCGAGTCATAGGTGACATCGCCTTTTTCAATCACCACCTGGTCACCGGTAAAGACGTACTTGCCATCGACTTTTCGAGTATTAAACTCGGCCTGCGAGCCGCAAAAGCACATTGTAGGTAATTTTTCGATATTGTCGGCTACTTCAAACAATCTTTCACTCCCCGGAAACAGCTTGGTTTGAAAGTCGGCGCGGAGCCCATAGCAAATGACCGAAATGTCGTGTTGCTTGGCCAGGCGAAACAGTTGGGAAATCTGCTCGGGCGATAAGAACTGAGCCTCATCTACCAGTACGCAAGCAGTGTCATGCAAAGCGAGGACTGCTTTTTCAAGATTGGTATCTGGTGTGACGAGTATGTCGGCTTTTCTGCTATACCCTGCCCGTGCCGTCACGTCGGTGTCATGTTTAGTGTCTGTCGCCGGCTTCACGACAGCGACCTTCAGTCCGCGTTCTTCATAGTTGTAGGCAGTTTTAATGAGCGTATCACTCTTACCACTGTTCATGGCGCCGTATTTGAAGTGTAGTTTAGCCATCAGTCAATCAGTTCTTTCTGTTTCAGTTCGGGGATGATTTTATGAGCGATAAGAGGGGCTACATTACTTAAGTCACTTGAAGAATCTAGCCACCGCAGTTCCTCAATTTCGTTCGATGCCTGCAAATTGCCTTCGTAGGCATGAATGATGTACGTGTCCATCCGAAGCTTCTTATCCCGCTGTGTCGCCGCAGTAGCATAGTATGTATCAAGTAGCTCGGCGTCTTGTTTTTTGACATCGATCGTAAGTTCTTCGAAAAGTTCGCGCACTAGCGCATCTTCAATTGCTTCACCTGGGTCAAGTTTGCCGCCCGGACACAAAAAGATTGCACCACCTTTTGAACGCAGCGAAAGAACCTTGCGGTTCTGAATAATAATTCCGGCAGCTTTATGTATGTCGACGTCCATACTACTACTTTACACGAAAAGAGCCACCGAAAGCGGCTCAACCAGAATCGCTTAAGCCGATTCGGCGAACTCTTTTCGGTGGCTAACGCCGCACTCTGCGTGCCATGCGGTTGTCGTAGTCCTTCTTGGCGATGCTCGAGAGAATCAGAAGGCACACCGAGATATACACGGACTCGCCGGCCTCGCTCCAGTGTTGACTGATTGCGTAGACCACTGCGCTGACGACGCCGAAGAGCGCGGGCAGTAAACAAACATACTTCAGAACCATGTTCCTCACCTCTCAAAAGGGATGCTTTGAATACTGAGCTATATTATAAAAACAAAAAAAGTAAAGTCAAGAAACGCAGCTACGTTTAAAGCGCTGCTTCGACGGCAGCCCAAGTAGCATCCGGGTTGTCAGTAGGAATGATAATGGTGACTTGGTCGCCCACGTTAATGCGGAAGTACGTCACACTGGCGAGCAGGATACGGTATTCCTTGCCGTTCGCTTCTACGTAGTAAGCGCCGTCGTGCTGAGTAAGCGTACCGATGACCTGGGTGCGGTCGACAGGGCCGATTTGCTTGTAAATAAAGCTGCCGTCATCGGCGATGGTCAGTTTAAGAATATCACCTTCGACTAGCTTTGATTTTGAAGCGTAGTTTGCAGGGACTGGGTATTCTTTGCCGTCCGGACCGGCCATCTTCTGGCCATCAAAGACGCCTTCGACGACTTTGCCACTTACTTCGTCTCGGCTAGAAGTTGGGGTAACGACGTGTCCGTCGTCGCCAATAATGCTAATAAGCAGTTCCTTTGCCGCGGCGATGTTCGTCTCGGCATCGGTGATGAGCGACCGAAGTCGTTTCACCTGTTTTTCTGGTAATTCAGACATATGCTCGCAGTATCCTTTGTCTGTGTTTTATGCAGTAGTATTAAGACCCATTATATACCATTTCGCATTTTCATAGTCAACGAGAATCTTATCCACACGATTTTAAGAGGTAGAAAAAATTTCGTTGTATTTTGTTACCAAAACAAAGACCGCCCGATTGCTCGAGCGGTCGCTGTTTATTCAAACAATGTGGTCGTTGATTGCCAGATTAGCTAAGTTCGACGGTTGCGCCAGCTTCTTCAAGCTGCTTCTTAGCGGCTTCTGCTTCGTCTTTAGAAACCTTTTCCTTAACGGCAGCAGGAGCGCCGTCAACGATTGCTTTTGATTCACCCAGGCCAAGACCGGTGATTTCTTTGACTGCCTTAATGACAGCGACTTTTTGAGCACCGGCGTCTTTAAGGGTAACGGTGAATTCGCTCTTTTCGTCAGCAGCAGCTGCACCGGCGTCAGCGCCAGCAGCAGGACCGGCAACGGCGACTGCGGCAGCAGCCGGCTCAATGCCGTATTCGTCCTTAAGGACGTTCTTTAGTTCGTTGACCTCTAGTACGGTCAGCTTCGTCAGCTCTTCAGCGAGCTTTTTAACATCAGCCATGAAATTCTCCCTTCGGGAAATAAGACAAACCTACGGTTTTTCTCATCGCGCGGTGCGAGCGAATAAATCGCTCGAGACCGGCTGCGTTTTTCCCCTTGTCTCCGTTGGAGACTAATTATTTACTTAAATTATTTGCAGCTTAAGCTGCAGCTTTAGCTTCTACGCCATCGAGTAGCGCGTGAAGGTTGCCAGAAAGCGCGTTCGTAACGTCGTGTACCGGGCTAAGCAGCTGAGCAACGACTTCAGCGATAAGCTGATTCTTGCTTGGCAGGCCAGCCAGGGCTTTGACGTCTTCGGCGCTGAGCGCTAGACCTTCGTCTGAAAAACCACCGACGAATTGAAGTGCCGGGTGAGTTTTAGCGAACTTGTCGAGCACCTGTGCCGGAGCGACTTCGTCGTCAGACGAAATAGCGTAGAGCAGCTGACCTTCAAGGGCCGACGTATCGGTATCCTTGTAGGTTTCAACTTGGCTCATAGCGACGCGTACCAGACGGTTCTTGATGACCGTAATGGTAACGCCGGCTTCACGAGCCGCGCGGCGCAGTTCTTGCAGGTCGGCGACACTTAAGTCCTTGTACTGAGCAAAAACGGTCAGCTTGGAACTTGTCAGCGCGTCGGTCATCTGGGCAACTAAAGCTTGTTTTTTATCGCGTGAAATAGCCACTGGATAAACTCCTACTCTTTAGTTATTGTTCGACCACATTGTTAATGAACGGATCGACACTACGACGTGAAACAAGATAGATTGCCTCGGTAGCGGATTAAGCGTTTGACATATCATTCGCGGCTACTGTCTTCGGTAATGTCTTCGCCTAATATAACAGATATGGTCTTGGGATACAAGGATCGATTGCTAAAATGCTTAAACTATGATACAATAGATTTTTAGATGAGTGCGGAAACATCAAAAGTCAGCCACACCGACTTAGAGTTGGCTCGACGACATGAGACTGATAGCGAAACTCCTCCTGCCGTTAAGAGCAGGTTGGCATTTTTAAACGATGCTAACACTGCGCTAAACAACCTAGAGAAGACGTTTCCCGGAGCTCCCCGTAACAAAGAACTCGCTTTTAAGCTAGCCCAAGCAATTACCCCTGAACGAAGTCGCAGGGAGGCGCATTTTCACCGTTATCGCTTAATGACACGAGCGGCCTTAAACGGTCAGCTACTCGATTCAGATGATAATTGGCCGGAAGTAAGCTTGCTTGATATCGAACGTCGTACGAGCACTATGAGCGACTCGGACTGGGCACTTGCTGCTACCTACACTGGCAAGGGTGTTTCGGCAGAGCTCGGCCATGTCGACCAACTCGGTGACTGGGAAGTAGGACATCAGCTTGACGATGCCGTCAGACAGCTGCCAGACTCGCCTGTCCTTGCCGAAGCAGGGTTCGTATTCGGCGAAACCTACGATAGTAAGGATTCGGCGCGCATCACCTACGACTTTTATATGTCCGATGGAGGAATAAAGGCCAAGCGTAAACGGGCTGCAGCCGATGTCATTACCGAGAACGGCACGATATATAACATCGTGAAGTCCTCGATATTTTTAATTGATGAGGCTGCGTTTACTACCCGCGAAGAAATTCGTGCTGTCCGCGCGGTCAAGCGCGTTCTCAGTGATGAAAAAATGACTGCTCCGGAGCGTATGGAACGTGATGCTGTATTCGCTGGAGCTGGTCATGACATTGTCGAACCGTTCATCACCGAAAAAGATCGCCGCGAACGTTCGACGGCCGTCTTAGCGACGACGAGTCTTTATTTTGCGCTTGTCAGACACCGATAATATCGCGGATTTCCTGCTGGATTTCGTCGATTGGCCGCATAGCCCCTGAATCGTCCGTACAGTAAACTGCAGTGAATTCATCCGGATATACCCGGCATAATTCTTCAAAGTTCGCTTTCGCCTTTTCTAAGTGGTCAGCATTTGCTTCATGAATGTCGCGCTTTAGTTCTGTGTACGAGCGAGCGGCTTTTTTATCGACATTTGATTGCATATGTGCGGTTGGCATGACAAGTACGATTGTCTTGTCTGGCTTTGGAATGCTAAGTACACCATATTCAGTCGTTTTGGTACGTTCATAAAAATCATGGCGTGCAGGTTCGTCATCAATTTTAGTGCCCTGGTGGGCTAGGTTGCTTGCCATATAGCGATCTGCGATAACGACTGATTTATCGCCCACGAGCTTTTGACGGATGTCCGCGCTGGCAGCATAGCGATCGATCGCGTATGGCAGGACGCCAAGGTCGGCTGGCACATCATCGGCTTGCCCGTACGCACCGTTCAGGTACTTTTCAACGTAGTAGGCCGAGTCTTCGCCGTAGCGCGGAAAGCTGATTTTTGTAGCTTCGTAGCCGGTACTAATCATGTGTTGTAGCAGAAGTTCAGAGTGCGTTCCTTTGCCCGAGCCGTCTCCACCTTCGATTGCTATGAATAGTCCCATTTACTTCATTCCATCGGTCATGCCAGGAATGATAGGAGCAGCAACACGTGAGTCTTTGAATGCCCGCGGAAGCATCATTTCTGGCCGCCACGTACGAATAAGCTCGTCTAAATCGTCCGTATGCTGGTATTTACCGCTCATGCCACCGCGACCTTCGGCATAGCCGCCCTCGACCGGTCCGGTGTGGTGAAAAATAAGTTGACCGACGCGCTCGCCAACTGGGAGAACGACGCTTTCATGCATATTTAAGTTATAAATTTCGAGCGTAATTCGGTTGATGTAACCAGGGTCTACCCAGCCGGCGTCAAAACAGACGGCAACTCCGTTGCGTCCCCAGCTAGACCGACTTTTTACCTCGCAGGCACCGCCGTGCGCGCGGATACCAACGAATTCGTGCGTGTGTCCCAAAATGCGCTCACCAGGCTGGAGCACGATGATCGGGTGGTCTTCGGGAATGTTGTCGAACAGTTTGACACCGTTCTTTTCGCACCACTCCTTGTGTGGCATGGCTTCGAGCGGACCTTTGAAGTAACGCGCCACATCAGCCTCGTCAAACGGGTTATAAACCCCCGCGGCTTCTGGCTGGTACTCCTGCTTGTAAAAATAATGTCCAAGCGTGAAGTCCAAGCTGGCTTCGGATACGTGACTGTCATTGAACGGTACGCAGACGATCGTGTCATCATTAATCGCTGCCCGGATTTCGGTGTTGCTATATACTCCCATAAACTACCAGTAATTGTAGCATATGCTTTAGTAGCCGATAGGCTTGAAAAGATGGGTGTGCAAATGGTAGACGGTGCGGGAGGTATTTGACGGTGCGCGTGAGTAGAATGAGTAATGCTCGGCTTCGTACTGACGCAGCAGGTCGAAGTAGTCGCTCCGCTCTTTTTCGTTGAACGTGTCCAGGCTGCCAAGGTGTCGCTTTGGGACGATCATGCGGTGGTCCGCGACTACGAAGTTGTCCCATATATGGTACGGGAAGTAGTTTTCTACAATCATCATCGTTTCATTCGTCTCGAGTATCTGCTTGGGTTCGCGCTCGCTCATATCACAGAAGACACACTCCCCTTCGTATGTCTGTTTAAAAGTCTCGTAGGCCGCCTGGTTCTCTGGGGTTCTCATGTTCATCGTTTGGAAGTATAGCATGCTAAAATTAGCCCATGAAAGCAATCGTTGTCGCAGTAGACGAGCACATGGGAATTGGTGCTAATAACGACATGATGTGGTCGCGGGACGTGCCCGCTGACCTAGCGCATTTCAAGAAAGTCACCACTGGCGGAAGCATAATCATGGGGCGAAAGACATTCGAAAGTATCGGGCGGCCTCTGCCGGACCGTGAGAATATCGTCGTTAGTAGCAGGCCGGTCGGCATACCTGGAGTACTCACGGCAGCGAGCCTTGAGTCCGCTTATGAACTCGCGCGATACCCAATATTCGTCATTGGTGGCGGACAAATTTATGCCCAGGCAATCGACGACATGGACAGATTGTACGTTACGTATATCAAGGCAAGTTTTCCTGAAGCCACCGTGTTTTTCCCGAAGATTAAACCTGACATTTGGCAAGAAGTATCACGCGACCATCACGAAGCCGACGAGCGCAACAAATACGCGTACGATTTTACAATATACGACCGAATCTAAGAGTGCTTGTTGAGCCGGGTTTGCGCCCAGTATTTTTCAATGATGTCAAAGCTGAACACCAAAACGCTAAAGACGAGGGCAAGTATGAGCATCTGAACGACCCCGTTAAGAGCAAGTCCGCTCATAAGTGATATCAATTCTATGGCGAGTGAGAATGCCGCGCCGCGTAGCAGCGCGTTAAGTAGCAGTGCCGGCAGCGGCTGGGAAGCGATTGCCTGAAGCATCGTTTCGTCGTAGCGTTTGAATGGTCCTGTCATACGATAAGACTACACATAGAGGCATCAAACTGCAATCGGGGCTTTGATTGGAGGGTCCGGGTCATAGCCTTCAAGACGTATGTCTTCGAACGTGAAATCATCGATATTCTTGATGTCCGGATTAAGCCACAGTGACGGCAGGTCTTTTGGTGTGCGCGACAGCTGTTCTTTTACCTGCTCGAAATGGTTCGAATAAATGTGGGTATCGGCGAGCGTGTGAACGAATTCACCAGGCTTAAGGCCGGTGACCTGTGCGATCATGGCGAGCAGCAAGGAGTACGACGCTATATTGAATGGAACGCCAAGGAACGTATCGGCTGATCGCTGGTATAGGTGCAGGCTAAGCGTGCCGTTCACTACATAGAATTGGAACAAGCTGTGGCATGGTGGCAACCCGCCAATGCGTACGATCTCGTCTATTTCGGCCACGTTCCAGGCGCTCACGATGATACGACGGGAATCCGGCGTCTCCTTGATCATGCGGATGGCATTCGCGATCTGGTCAATGTAACTGCCCTGCCCATCCGGCCATTTGCGCCACTGTACCCCATACACGGGTCCTAGGTCGCCCCATTTTTCAGCGAAGTCATGGTCGGTAGCGACTCTCCCGATGAAATCTTTCATCTGCGACTTCCACTCTTCCGAATTAACTTCGGGGATAGGAAGGTCGTTCTTTTCCAGGTACGCCTTGAACGGCCATTCATCCCAAATGTGCACATTGTTCTGTGCCAAGTATTCTATATTACCGGTACCTTTCAAGAACCACAGCAGTTCGTGCACGACGGAGTTGAAGTACAACTTTTTGGTAGTTACAGCTGGGAATCCGTCCGATAAGTCATATCGCACCTGGCGTCCGAACACGCTTTTAGTTCCTGTTCCGGTCCGGTCGGTCTTCTCGGCCCCGTTATCAAGAATATCTTGCAGCAGATCAAGGTATTGTCGCATAAAGTAAATCCCTCTCTTCGTTCATTGCATTATGACATAAAACTACCCAGAACTCTAGTCTGGGTAGTCTTATAACGAGGCTCTTACCGAGCTTTAAGCGGAGGGGCGAGCCCCTCCTTTGCTTAGTTGACGACGTTTTCAACTTTGATGCCAGGACCCATCGTAGTGCTGACACTGGTTGATTTGACGTAGGCAGACTTAAGGCTTGAAGGCTTTTGTGACTGCAGGCTGTCAAAGAAGGCATGAGCGTTCTGCTCCAGCTTGTCGGCACCAAACGATACCTTACCGACGGCTAGGTGAACGATCGCTTGCTTGTCGACACGGTATTCAACCTTACCGGCCTTCGCTTCAGTCACAGCCTTGGCGACATCGGTCGCGACCGTACCGCTCTTGGGGTTCGGCATTAAGCCGCGAGGACCGAGCAGACGGGCGTACTTACCAAGTTTCGGCATGTACTGTGGAGTCGCGATCAGGACATCGAAGTTCAATTCTTCTTTGTCGAGCTGCTTGATGAACGTTTCGTCACCGACGATGTCGGCACCGGCCTTGGTCGCGGCGGCGTGGTCGCCTTCAGGGGCGAAAACGGCGACCCGAACCGTCTTACCGGAACCGTTCGGCAGTACGACGGTAGAACGGATGTTTTGGTCGGCTTGACGTGGATCAACTCCTAGGCGGACGTGAATTTCAACACTGGCATCAAATTTGACTGGATTGGTTTTGGTAGCAAGTTCGAGTGCTTCCCGAAGGCCATATACTTTGCCTGCTTCAACCTGTTCAGCCAGCTTGCGGTAGTTCTTGCCGCGGCGTTCCAGTTTTGAACGCACCTTTGGAGCCGGTCCTTTTTTGCGGTTTGGTTCTTCATCTGACTGAGCACTAGTGTCACCGGCAGCCTTACGAGCTTCTTTCTCGGCCTTTTCTTCGGCTTCGCGGAGCGCTTTTTCGCTACGCTTACCAGCCTTGGCGGCGGCTTTTTCCTGCTTTACCTCAGCAGTTTCTTCTGCGGCGACAGGAGTGGCTGCGCCTGCGATGACTTCTTCAAGTTCGGCAATGGTGTTCTTTTCTGACACTTCAATCCCAAGCTTTTGAGCCTGTTCGATTAATTCGGCTTTCTTAGCCATGATTAGTAAAAACCCTTTCTGTGGTGCGAACGGCCGGGACTAAGTCCTAGGCCTCCCAGCATTGATTACTTATAACAACATTATAGCACAAATATTACGAGTTGTCACGAGTGTTTACGCCGAAGCGAGCTGAGTATCGACGCTGTGATGATCATAATTCCCGCTCCGCCGGCAATAACTTCAGGTACGTCGAAGAATATTCCGGCAAGTAACACGGCCGACAGAACTCCGATTGTATAGTGAGCGCCGTGTTCTAAAAACCGGTAGGCATGAAGGACTTTGTGCTCGACCATAAAAATAGTCAGGCTACGTACCCAGAGTGCTCCGATGCCAAGGCCCAGAGTGATGAGTAGGACATCTTGTGTTACCGCGAATGCACCGATAACGCCGTCAAAACTGAAGCTGGCATCGAGTACCTCAAGATATAGGAAGGACATGAATCCCGCCATACCGGTTTTGAGGGCGCCTGTCTGTACGGCTTTTTGACGCCGGCTGAATAGCTCTGTGAAACCGTGGATTAATATGTACGCACCAATACCTACCAGGCCGGCGATAAGCGTGGAACGAGGTTCGGGATTGAACGGCGCCCAACTTAATGCACCGAGCACTGCCAGACAGACCGCAGTGTACATCCACCATCTGCTCATCGACTGCATTGGTCGTTCGATGATGCTTATCCAACGTACTTTTCTGCCAGGATCAAAGAAGAACTGCAGGCAAAGCATCAGAAGAAACATGCCACCGAAAGCAGCGATCGGTACATGCGCGTCGTGCAGCTCGTGCGCATATTCCTTCGGGTGGTTCAAGGCAAGGTCAAGGACGCTTCCAAACCCTAGACCGGCTGTAAGTGATACCACGAGGATGGGAAAGATCAGCCGCATTCCGACTACCGCGATCAATATACCGACGGTAATGAAAATCTTACGCCAAAATTCGCTGACACCTGAAAGAATCTTTGCATTGATTATCGCGTTCTCAAAGCTGAACGTGATTTCTACAAGGATAAGAACGCTTGCGATGAACAAAGCCTCCGGGCCGATGAATCCTCCTACAAGGCCGAGGCTAAGTATTGTCAAAAGTCCGCTGACGAAGAATATGCGAAGCGGATGCGATTTATGAAGGCGGTTGGACATACCAGTTAGTATACCGGTTACGGCTGTGTCTTACCACGCACGACTTACTCTGCTAAAATTACCGCAATATGCAAAAGATATCAGCCAGCTCAAAGCACCATCCTTTATACGCGAGGCGACGTGTCGTTCGTTTACCCTTCCGTTCGGAATATTTTTTAGCAGCACTTGAGGGGATCGAAGGCGGATTTGCAATCGGCGCAAGTATAGTGGTGGCGCTTGGGATCGCCGGCTTGGAACGTCATCTTCTGCTCACGACTGCGATCGTAAGTATCATTGTGAACGGGTTCAATTCAGCCAGCGTTAAGTACAGTAGCGAACATTACCTGGACGAGTTGGACGGACGCGAAAAGAAGAGTGCGTTCCGCCATTATTTCATTCCGTCGTTCATTGAATTCGTCTGTTATTTGATACTGAGCTTCGTATCGGTACTCCCCCTGCTTGTCGTACCGGACATTAGACTTGCGATTGGTTCGTGCGTGGTGCTTACCGTAGCGTTGCTGTTCGTAGCCGGGTATGTACGGGCGTACATGCTCCGTGCCGGCCGCTTCCGCGATGGCGCGGAAACAGCCGTTCTTGGCGGAGGCATTATCTTGGTCGGCTTAGTAAGCGGCCTTATTGTCAACTCGCTGTAGAACGGTGTGTGCGCTATACTGGAATGTACAAATGCAAGCCTATAAACTCGTCGTCGTTTCGAACCGTTTGCCGGTCAGCGTCGTAAAGCAGAGTGGAAAGTTGGAATACCAAGCCAGTCCCGGCGGGCTTGCCACTGCCATGTCCTCGCTAGAGCAAACCGATAAGATATGGGTGGGCTGGCCTGGCATTGCGTCCGATAATCTGACAGACGCAGAGAAATCAGAAATTCAAACCGAACTTGCCAAGCAAAATTGCTTTCCTGTGTTTCTGACGGAAAAGCAAGTCGAATTGTTTTATGAAGGGTATTCGAACGACACGCTGTGGCCATTATTTCATTACTTCCAGTCTCTTTCGCGCCATCACGATGAGTATTGGGAAGCGTACGAGCAGGTCAATCGGTTGTTTGCGAATGCAGCAGCGAGCGTCGTAGCTGAAGGCGGCTCGGTTTGGATTCATGACTATCATTTGATGATGATGCCGAGCATGCTTCGGAGCATTATGCCGCATGCGACCATAGGGTTCTTTTTGCACATTCCTTTTCCGTCATTCGAAATTTACCGGCTTTTGCCGCAGCGAAAAGATATTTTGCGCGGTCTTCTTGGTGCAGACTTGATCGGGTTCCATGTATATGACTACGCGAGGCACTTCCTTTCAAGTTGCCTTAGGCTTCTGGGACTGAGTAGTCACCAAGGCTTGCTCGAGTATGAAGGGCGGACGGTTAAGACAGATGCCTACCCGATTGGTATAGATTACGAAAAATTCCGCCGAACACTGGATGAGACATCGACCAAAAAAGCCATCAGTGCGCTTGGAGAAACCTATAAAGGCATGAAGCTCATTCTTTCGGTTGACCGGCTTGACTATAGTAAGGGGATTCCCGAACGTCTAGAGGCATTCAGGATACTACTACATGACTACCCGCAGTGGCGCGGAAAAGTGCGCCTTCTTATGGTAGCGGTGCCATCACGGACGGAGGTCAAGACGTACCAAACCCTCCGTGAAACAATCGAACAAACGGTCAGTCGCATTAACGGTGAATATGGAACGGTTGACTGGGCGCCTATTTCGTATCAGTTCCAGAACCGTCCATTCGAAGAAGTCGTGGCGCTCTATGCTAGTGCCGACGTCGCGTTGGTCACTCCTATTCGGGACGGTATGAACCTTGTCGCCAAAGAATATGTTGCGTCCAAACAGGGCCGCCCTGGCGTCCTGATACTGAGTGAAATGACTGGTGCTATTGATGAACTTCCTGAAGCACTCAGCATTAATCCGTCAAATACCAGATCGGTCGCGGAAGCAATGCATACAGCGCTTACTATGAGCAAGCGGGAGCAGATTCGTCGGCTTGGCGTCATGCAGCGTCGGTTAAAGTCTTACACTGTGCAGGCATGGGGCGCGGACTTCATGAACGACCTGAATGCTGCCGGTGGTGAACGTGAGCAACAGCACAAAAAGCGAATGAGCGAAGAGTCACGCCAAGAGCTTTTGCGTGCGTACGACGCAGCCGATGAGCGTCTGATAATTCTTGACTATGACGGAACGCTGAAAGATTTCGTTTCGAGTCCCCGCCCATTCATGGCTAAGCCATCAATTAAGCTACGCCGAATGATCAAACGCCTGGCCGAAAACAAGAAGAACCATGTCGCCATTGTCAGCGGACGCCCTAAGAAGGCGCTCGAGCGATGGTTTCGCGGCATTGATCTGACACTTGTGGCTGAACACGGAGCGTGGACTCGTTACGACGGAAAATGGACGAACGTTGACGTCGAATTCGCTTCTTTGAAGCGGCAGTTACGCCCTGTTATGCAAAAATACGTGTCACGGACAGCTGGGTCCGAAATTGAGGAAAAGGATTATTCCATTGTTTGGCACTATCGAAACGTGGCGCCGGAACTGGCATACGTACGTGCCGGAGAAATGAAGCGGGAACTCATTGATGTCATAGACCGTGAAGATATCGGCGTCTTTAGCGGAGATAAAGTAATAGAAATCAAGCCGAACGAAATCAACAAAGGGTATGCCGCGAGCGAGCTTGAAGCTGTGTACCCAGCCGGGTTCGTGTTAGCTGCCGGTGACGATTATACGGATGAGGACATGTTCCGCGAGCTACCGCCTGAAAGCTATACTATAAAGGTAGGCCCGGGTGACACTAAGGCAAGATTCCAGTTGTCATCGGTAGACGATATGATGGCGCTGCTGGAAGATCTGTCACATCTTTGATAAATAACAAAAAACGCGGTCATAATAAACCGCGTTTTTTAAAGCTTCAAATCGCTTAGTCGGTGACTTCAACACCCATAGAGCGTGCCGTACCAGCGATAACTTTGATACGACCTTCTTCATCGATTGCGTTCAATTGATCTTTTTTCGCTTCAGCGATGGCAGCCAATTGCGCGCGGCTGATCTTGCCGACTTTTTCAGAATGCGGTTTGCCGCTTCCCTTTTTGATACCGACGGCTTCACGAATCATGTCGTCGACCGGCTGACCCAAGCTCTTCCAGTCGAAACTGCGGTCTTCGTATACCTTGACGTGAACGATGACGTCCTTGCCCATTAGGTCTTTGGTCGCGTCATTGAACGGGTTGATGAAATCCATCATGTTCAAGCCCCATTGACCAAGGATAGATCCAACAGGAGGGCCGGCTGTCGCACGACCAGCAGGAATACGTAGTTTCAAATTACCAATTACTTTTTTTGCCATAATTTCCTTTTAGATTACTGCTATTAATTGAAGCATTTAGCAGTGCGTAACCTTAGTATTATAGCACGTACTGTGCCGAATGTCTACTGAGGTGCGCCGGGATTCTTGTCGCTTGCGAGCAGTAATGCCTCTTGCCACCTAGCAAGTTGATTGGTTTCAAAGTCCAATCGTGTAACTAGCTCGTCGCGTTGGTGCTGCAAGCCCTGTACCAGGGCGAACTGTCCCATTAGACGAGCCTGGATTTGTTCAAGTGACATCGAGTCGGCTATTTCTATAGGGTCGACCGGAAGCATTTGGTCGACAGTCCAAGCCGAAAGCTCGCCGGCAGCTCTGTCCGGTCCGGGCTGGGACTCATTCGTCATGATGTACCCAGCATGGACGCGCTGTAAATCGCCAGGCGGGTAAGCTCGTTGTCGATGCGCTCTTGACGCTGTTCGTCGGTTTCATCGACGTGCTCAACTCGGGCGGCACGAATTTCTTCTAGACGTGCGTCGTAAGCTTTTCGCTGCTGCTCCATCGGAACTAGACCTTTTTTACTTGAAGTGCGTCAAGTTCAACCGGTGTATCACGACCGAACATACTGACCATGACACGGATCTTACCCTTGACAGCATCGATTTCAGAAATAGCACCGTCAAAGCCCTTGAACGGACCGTCGGTGATTGACACGACTTCGCCGGGCGTAAAGTCGATGTGGTGCTTCGGGTCTTCGACGCCCATGCGCTTTTTGATCTTGCTGATTTCGCCATCAGAAACAGGAGTCGGTTCAGTGCCCGAGCCGACAAAGCCGGTCACTCCAGGTGTATTACGAACGATGTACCAAGTTTCGTCGGTCAACTTCATTTCGACCAGCACATATCCTTGGAAAATCTTGCTTTCAACGACTTTGCGCTTGCCGTTCTTAATCTGGATTTGCTTTTCTTTCGGTACCATGACGTCAAAGATCTTGTCGGCCATGTCGACGGCGTTGATACGTTGGCGAATACTGTCGGCAACTTTTTCTTCGTAGCCGCTGTAGGTATGTACGGCGTACCACTGCCTAGTTGAATCGTAACGGTTTTTGCTCATCTCTTATTACTTCCTTATCTCAAAATTTGTTCAAATACGAATTTAAATCCAGCGTCGAGCAGCGTAATGAAAACGACGAAGAACGCCGAGAACATTAGAACCGCGAGTGTTAGCCCCCAAGTCGCGCGGCGGGTTGGCCAGTGCACCTGGCGGAGTTCGACCCACGCACCCTTGAAGTATCCGCCGATGCGACCAAGGATGCCGTAGGAACGCTTAGTACGAGGAGCGGCTTTTGCTAATTCCGCTTTTTTCGCCACGGACGCCGACTTTGGCTTTTTTGCCAACTTCGTGTCATCACTGGCGCTAATGCGAGTCACCTTGGTCTTTTCGTTGCTCACTCGTTTTCTCCCAATTTAAAAGTCTGCTTGCTTGCAGACTGTCAATACCATGATAGCGCATACAGGGGTCAGCGTCAATGGTACAATACGAATGTGCTTACGTATGGTTTACTTCTTCTGTCCACGCTTGCTGCCCTTACATTACTATTCAGGACAGTATGGGCGCTCAACCGCTTCACATATAGACCACTCGAACGGGTAGCTATCAACGATGATGATGTTCCAAGCGTGTCTATCTGTATCGCGGCACGAAATGAAACCCATGCGCTTGCCCAATGTTTGGAACGGGTGCTCAAAAGCGATTATCCGAAGCTTGAAATCCTCGTGCTAGACGATAGCAGCACCGACGACACGTCGCTCATTATCAAATCGTTCGCCGGTGCCGGCGTTCGCTTCATCGCCGGTTCACCACTCCCATCCGGCTGGCTCGGGAAGAATCATGCCTACCAGACGTTGATTGATGAGACGAGCGGCGACTATGTGTTGTTCCTTGATGTCGATACGGCCATCCGTCCGGAAACGATAACGAAGCTCATGCGCCAACTCATCGCCAACAAGCGGTCAATGTTATCTGTGCTCCCTAGACGCGAAGACAGCCACCATGCAAGCGCCTTGTTCGGCACCATGCGTTACCATTGGGAGCTGCTCCTCGCGAGCCGTAAAAGCCCGCCTGCGTCAAGTGCCCTTTGGATGGTGGAGCGCCGCAAACTTGAAGAGCTAGGCGTAGGCTTAAAGAATTATGGGTATTCAGTTCGTCCGGAACGCCATCTCGCGAGGCAGCTTCAGCGCCAACGGTTGTATTGGTACCTGATCGGCACTCGCGACCTAGGTGTAAGTATCGAAAAACGCCTTACGTCACAAGAAGAAACGGCAATTCGGCTTTATTATCCTGCCAGCGGCAGAAGCTTTGGTTCGTGGTTGGTCTGCGTTCTGTTCTTATGTTTTACGTTTCTGCCATTCGCGATAAATGCCTGGTCGATAACGAACTTAGGTATATTCCTATGGTCGTTCTCGCTGGTTCTGGTGTCATATGTAACGTTCTTCTTGTACACCTTCAAGACATATGGCGGCCTAGCGCGGACATTCCGGGCGATGATTTGGCCGCTCCTCATCATTCAAGAAGTTATGTTACTAATCATGAGTTTCGTTACCTACCGTTTCGGAACGGTTACATGGAAGGGTCGTCCGGTTAATGCGCAGCCGAACAACCACGACGCATTGAAGTTAAACGAATAATATCAAGCAGATGGTAGACTGAAGCTGAACGTCGAACCGTGGTTCAAACGGCTTTTAAGCGTTATCGACGTTCCCATTTTTTTTGACAGCTTACGTGCTACGTAAAGGCCCAACCCCGTACCACTCGTCTCACGCGTTCGATAATCTTCGGAACGATAAAATTTATTAAATACCTTTGCCTGGTCGCTTTTACTAATGCCAATTCCGGTATCAGACACTTCAAAAACAACCGTTCCAGCTTTTTTTGATATATGAAGCGTAATACCGCCTTCATGCGTGTATTTTATCGAGTTGGTAATGAAGTTCTGAAGAAGTTCATGGAGATAAAGCCGGCTCGCCATGACGTGACCAAGCCGCGGGCTAAGTTCCAAGTTGAAGTGCAGCCCGGCCTTTTCGGCTTCTGGGTGGTACTCTGCGAACAGGTCATGCGCTAATTCGGCTACATCGATTTTTTCTGCTTCGGAAGCTACGCCACGTTCGGCGCGTGACAACGTGCTAAGGTCGTTTACCATCTTCGCGAGGTAAATTACCTGTTCATGCGCTTCTTTCAGGCTGGCTTCAAGAGCTTTTTTATCAGATACATCACGCTCGACCATTAGCTGCGCATTACTAATCGTCCCTTCGGCGACAGTCACCGGCGTACGCAACTCATGACTGACGACACTAATAAATTCGTCCCGCTCTTCCTCGAGGCTTTTGAGGCGCGTAACATCGCGTGCGATAAGGATATAGCCCTGACTCGTTCCGGACGGATCGGTCTTGGAGTAACTACTTCTGATGGGTGCGTAGGTTAGCTCAAGCCGCATGATATCGTCACCGGTACGCATGCGGAGCGAATCATTCACTGTCACTACGCGGACGTCTTTAATCTGGGCGAACAAATCTACCGCGGTGCCTGATTCGTCCTCAAGTTTGAATACGTCATTCAGGCGTTTTCCTTCGACACTGGTGTTCGTGTCGAGCAGATTCAGACCGGCAGCATTATAAAGTCGAATAATACCCTTCATATCAATGCTGAAGACCGCGTCAGCAAGGTTATTCACGATCGTAAGAATTTGCTCGTGATCAGATCCACCCGTTTCCATACCGTCATTATACCGATTAAATGCCCGGTGAGTAGGCCTTTAGCTGTTTACGGTGAATTTTATAGTCGGGATCTGCCCGTTCGACCTCGCTCCAGAACGATGCCGAATGGTTGAGATGTTTCGTATGAGCAAGCTCGTGTACAAGCACATAATCGATGAGCTCGAACGATAGGTTCATAAGTGCGATATTCAGGCTTATCGCCTTTTTTTGGCTACAACTTCCCCAGCGGGTGCTGGCATGAGAGAACCGAAGCGAAGTAAACTCGAATCCGTACGTTTTCGCCAAATATTCAATACGTCGTGGCAAATAATGCTTGGCTTCTCGACGAAGAATGGTCTGCATCTGGGAGCGAACGGCGTTTAGAATCTCTGGGTTTTCGGCAGAATAGTCGGGTGGCAGGCTCGCGATCAACCGCTGTCCTGTCCTACGAATACTCATAGTAGGACCTTGTCTGATGGTTAGGCTATGACTTTTACCTATAGGCATCCCATCATACAGCGAAAGCGTTGGTCGTGTTTCAAGCAGCTTCCGAAGCTGAGGGCGTGAGCCGGAAATCATCCGGCGAACCATAAAAAGCGGTGCGTACGCCGGCACGGATATACGCAGCGAACCATTAGGAGCAACCGTCGCCCTCATCGATTGTGACCGCGACGTTCGCCTGACGGTGACAGGACCGAATTCTTTATCGTCGATCTGCGGCATGACGTTTACCGTACGATGATTTGGCCACGCTGCGGTTGGCTGCGGTGCGGAGGCTCGGAGGTGTTACGAGGACCGGAAATTTTGCGTAGCACTGCCTTGGCCTGGGTTGCAAACGTGTGTTTTCCGCTTATAACAAGCGCGTGTTCACTTTGATGTGGAGGCGTGAAACGACGCATGCGACCTTGATATTCATCGGCGTTAATTCCCGAAGCGCGATGTGATCGCGCCATGGCGGTTTCGGTATCGACTTGCACCCATACGTACAGCGGCGCGTAACCTGCCTGTTTGAGCTGTTTTGATATGTCGGCACGTTCGCTCTTTGTTGAGAGAGCAAGCTCGACGACGATTGATCGACCCGTCTTTAGCATTTCTTTCAGCATGCTGGTCATTAGTGCCTTGGCATTCGCTTCGCTCGACGAAGCATCATCAAACATCGCCTGCTCAATAAATGGCGCGTTGAACGTATTCGCGAACTTTTCGGCAAAAAATGTCTTGCCGCTTCCCTGTATGCCAATGACGATAATGGCGTGCGGCCGATCCAGCTGAAGAGACTTCATATGAAGCTAGTATATCAAACTTGACAGATACGTTTTAGTAGTCTGAATCGTTGCCCAGATCAAGCAGCGTCTTGACCAATTCATCGCGGCTGAGGTGTGAGGTCTCTATCTGGTTGTGCTGCGCAATGACGTACCCCTGAATCAGCTGTTTCAAGTAAAGCGCGTCCTTTCGCCAAAAATAATCAATCTCATAATGGTCGGTCGAATTCATGACGCGGCTCGAAATAATAAGCGAGCCAAAGATCGGCCCGGTGCTACATGCGACGTTTAAGACGTCTTCGATACGAATACTAATCACGCTCGACGTCCAAAAGAACGCACGTTTCGTAATTGTCACCTTGGTACGGTCGACGGTGACCGAGTCCGGGAACAGATTCATAGGTAAGATGACCGTTTGACAGCTTGCAAGCAGTTGGTGCGACTTCTTAACGATCTTCCGAAGACCTTCCCGCGGATCTAATGTCTTCTGGTCACGCTCCTCGCTTTCGCGAATACCTTGGGATGCTTTGGCGCTGTCACTTCCAGGTTTGTTCTCATCGCTTTCAATACTCTTCCCGTTTCCTTGCGGTGCATCGTCACGGTTCGAGGTTTCTGCGTTATCAAATTGGCGTTGCTTTAGCCCACGGTTGCCGAAAAGCACTCTGTCTGGGTGAAGAACAGACACGTCTTGCTTCAGGAATTCTTTGGTGACGTCGTACGTTCTGGTCGCGAGTCCGCCCATTTTGCGGCTTTGTCGCATAAGCAGTTCGTAAGGACTGATCCGTTGCTTGAAGTCGTCGGAAATAGGGGCTTTGTTTACTGATTCTTCATCGTCCACGTCAGCGTCCTCCGATCTTGTGTTTGTATTATACCACTTCCGTAGTGGCATGTACAACTACTTTCACACTAGTATAGGTATGAAAACTGAAATTTCGCTGAGCGAAGGATTCAATATATTTGTAATATTCTTCACTTTGCGCGGCGACCAATGAATATACCATGGGTCTGTCACCTAACAAGGAGGAATATGGTTGAAGAAAAACGTGAAACCGTAGTGGTTGAAGGTAATAAAGATCACAGCTCGTTCGGATGGATCGTCGCGTTGGTCGTCATTCTAGTTCTTGTCGCATTGTTCTTCATGAGCGGCGACTTCGGTATGTTTGGTAGCGGTTCATCTGGCGGCGGTACGAACGTACAGCCAACGACGGGCCAGTAGGACTACCCTGTTTCATGGTCATATCGAGCACCGACAGGTTTTGACTGCGGTGAACCACGTTCACGTAGCTTGATTGATAGCACCAGTAGTGTGCCGACCGCTAGGAACTCGCTTTGCCAGTTCTGAAGTGATTCATACCAGAACCGTGGCGTGGTAACATAAGTGCCGACAGAAACTTTGTCCTCGCCATGCGCCACGTTCTCTTCATTGTAAGCAGCTGTTCCCCCTGCCGCGTGCAGGCTGAAAGATAGTATGAACAACGCGAGCATCGCAAGTCCTAAAGAATGGCTATATACCGTATGACGTACGGCAGTGAGTCTGTGGGTCCAATCCTCTGCGTTCGACAGCCTGTATCGCGGACGGGTATCTTGCGGAGTCTTACCCCGAATCGGCTTCGAATCCGCTGATCCTTTTTGTCGCAAAAAGACAGTCAGTATGATAAGCGCCCACATCTGTAAAAACTCACTCTCCCAGTTTTCAAAGACACCCTCAATAAATTCACCGCTCGCAATGAATTCAATGTACGTTTCGGTCGGCTGCGAGTGCGCTGCAAGCGTTTCGTTATTGTTGACCCACCCGGCAATACTCATGCCGATAATCGTGGCGAAAAAAATACCGAACAGTGTAATTACAAGGCTATTGTTATGGACCATACGTTTGAACGACATATCTACCTCCCGTAGCTGTCCGCAAAATCGCGGATCGTACGGCGATTATACTCTGCGGTGTGCCTGAAAAATGTGAAGAATAATGCAGAAATGCGAGAAAGTCAATTGCTAATCTAAGCGCTTAATTACTTTTGAGTGTCTAGGATTGGCTGCTGGATTTAGCCTCTAACCTATAAAAGCTGCGACGATCGTAGTAAATGCACCAAGCAGACCAATGCCAATTGGAACCAGGTACTGAGGCTGCTTATACCATGGAATGCTCGTGCGATTTTCCGTAGCATCTGGAGGTATAGGTTCAGGTTCAAAAGAGGGTATTTCACTGGCTGTCTCAGCGGGCCATATGTCGATAACATTATATGGATGAAACTTGAGCTTAGTTTTATACTTCAGCTTCGGAGAGGTATAGTGCCCTATAGGATCATTATCAAGGGTTCCCTCCCACTGGTCTATATTTGAGCAATCGGTGACTGTCACCCACATTCGTTCACCATCACCATTATCGTCCTCAAAAATGAGTTTGACTGAATCGCCCCTGACTACACCTAGGAGTTCCCTGCGAGTAGGAACCTGAAAATTACGATGTAACGGTGGTCGTATTATTTTCCACTTTTGGACATTTTTCATGGCTTCATAGTATCAGATAATCTCTATGCAAGAGACGCAGGCACGTGTCCGACGCTTCGATGATAGCGCTATTCTAGCGCCACCATCGGCTAGATACTGTGCAAATCAGAGATTTGACAGTACGCGAACCAATCGACTGAGTCGATATGGTTCGGTTCACGATGTCTAATCAAGAAAAATGAGCCACAAATGTGACTCATTTTTCTTGGCAGGGGCACGTGGAATCGAACCACGATCCTAGGTTTTGGAGACCCATATACTAGCCGTTGTACTATGCCCCTATAGTGCTGTACGTTGATAGATTGTAACAGATATAGCCGATGGATTCTACTTCTGTTGCTGCACGCGGACGGCGCGACGGAACCGGCGCTCCGTCACTGGGTCGGCATAGCGTACGATCGGGTCGGAGACCATGGCACGGTTCTTCTTTTGAACACGGGAGTTTTCTTTTTGAAGCTCTGACACGAAGTAGTTTTCAATCAGCCATTCGCGACCGGGCACGGTCTTGCCCTGCACCGTCATCATCCAAAGTTCATCGCTCCATTTTGCCGTTTCTACGATACGCAGGCGTTCAGCGATCATCATAGGGCCGGTGGGAAGCCGCCCAATGACGTTCCGGACCAGCTTTTCGCCAATCTCTTTGTCATTTACAAGCACGTCGACAGCAAGGGTACGAACACCGTTCGGCGTTACGTGTACGGCGTCGATTTTTTGATTATGAATCCACACAACTTCACCACTAAGGCTTCGCAATTTTGTGGAACGCAGCGTAAGGCGTTCTACAACGCCGGTTACGTTCCAAAATGATTCGACCTTAATGTAGTCCCCCACCTTAAACCACTGCTCAATTATGATTGTCGCACCGGCGGTAATGTCACGAAGGAGCGGACCAATCGTCTGACTTGCTACCACGATAAATACGGCGCTGGCTCCAATTGCGGCAGCCCCACTGCCACCTATCGCCTTGCTCTCAACCGGACTCAAAATTCGCCAAGCGATGTAGGCTACGACGGCCACTATAACCACCCGAACAATCGCGACTGCTACGCCTAGGTACGTTTCTACCTGTCGTAATCGGATGGACTTGGTAATATCTGACTCATTATCAGACCGCACCGCGACTTTTTGGGCAATAAACACGATAAATTGTGCCACGAATCGGCTCAGCCAATAACTGATAAGGAGCGACGCGATGAGTATCAGTAGCGACCTGTAGGGGTTACCCGTCGTGAAGAAGTTGGACAGTTCACGGCCTGCCCGCTCGAAGAATTGATCGTTCATTCCTTTTATTGTATCAAATTCACTCGAGATTCAAAGTGACGATACCCCTTGAAAAAAACATAAGCTCAAAGCTATAATACTGACAAGATTAATCGTAGAGGGGGCCGCCGTACCACCACAAGGTGTACTCGGAGAGCGTAATGAACATACTGATGCTTGGGTGGGAGCTTCCGCCGCACAACAGTGGTGGACTCGGCGTCGCTTGTTATTACATGAGCAAGGCGTTGGCACTGGCCGGTTCTTCTATCGACTTCGTTCTGCCCTACTCGGCAGAACATCCTGATACATCCTTTATGCGGATACATGCCGCCACGAAGCTTGGACCACTTGAACGAAACGGTCTTGGCGCGTACGACGCCTCTGGGTCGATCACTGACGCATTGCACCGTAAACCTGGCGAAGGGTTGCACGATATTCGGGATGTTCAAGCCAAATACATCGAATTCGTTGAATCACACGTCAGGGATAATCGGCCGGACGCCATCCACGCTCACGATTGGTTAACGATTGAAGCCGGCATCAAAGCAAAGGAAATTACCGGAGCGCCGCTTATCGTCCATGTCCATGCGACCGAGTTTGACCGGGCCGGTGGGTACGGCAACCCGCTCGTCCACGAAATTGAAGAACAGGGCCTTCTGATGGCCGATCGAATCATAGCCGTGTCTGAGATTACGAAGGGCCTAATCGTACATCGCTACCGGATTCCAGCTGATAAGGTCGAGGTTATGCATAACGCGTTCGATGCCTCAGTTATGGATGGTTACAACTATGACGACCAGACGTACAAGTACCTTGAATATTTAAAAGCTGAAGGCTACACGGTCGCAGCGACGATCACCCGATTCACCGTTCAAAAGGGTTTGATCCACTTCATGCGCGCGGCAGCACGCGCGTCGGAGCGGTACGATAGACTGGTGTTCCTGCTTGCAGGCGACGGCGAACAGCGCGACGAACTGTTACGACTTAGCGCTGACTTAGGTATTGCAGACAAAGTGTTCTTTACCGGTTTTGTACGTGGCCAGCGCTGGCGTGACGCGTATACCGTTGCCGACATCTTTGTCATGAGCTCGGTTTCGGAACCGTTCGGACTCACCGCCCTTGAAGCCGCACATCACGACAACGCGCTGATAATTTCCAAACAATCGGGCGTGGGCGAAGTGCTGTCACACATTTTTCGCTATGATTTTTGGGATATCGACCGCTTAGCTGACCAAATGATTGCCATCGCGGCATCTGAAGGCCTAAAAAGTGAGCTTAAAAGGAATATAAAGCGTGAATACACTCGCCTGTCGTGGGACGACGTCGCCATGCGCTGCTTGGCACTTTACCGACGACTGCTGCATGGAGTGGCCGCATGAGTAAAAAAGGCGTAACGCTTTACCTACACGTCCATCAGCCATGGCGTGTCCGCGACTACTCGGTATTCGATACCGCCCAACACCACGACTACTTTGATGGCAATAACGCTGATGACCGCAACAATCGGCGCGTTTTTGAAAAAGTCGCTGAAAAATCATATCGCCCAATGAACCGGCTGCTAAAGAAGCTGCTGAACGAGCACGACGACTTCAAGCTGTCCCTCAGTATAACCGGAACATTCGTAGAGCAGGCCGAAGCATTCGCGCCTGATGTGCTTGAAGATTTCAAAGAACTGGTCAGGACCGGACGGGTGGAAATCGTATCTGAAACGTATTACCATTCACTGGCTTTCTTTTATTCACGCCCGGAATTTGAACGCCAGGTCGCACAGCACCGCGAAATGGTCGAACGCGTATTCGGCGTCACCCCGACGGCGTTTCGTAATACGGAGCTCGCGTATAATGACGAACTCGCAGCTTGGGCTGACCAAGCTGGCTACAAAGCGGTACTTGCCGAAGGATGGGACCCTGTCTTGGGTGGTCGTACGCCGAATGCCGTCTACCGGCCAGTCGGGACAGAAACCATTCGTTTACTTACAAAGAACTACCGCCTAAGTGATGACGTAGCGTTTCGATTCGGCAACAAAGCATGGGAGCAATGGCCGCTCCATGCCGATTCCTACGAGCAATGGCTTAATGCAGCGCTTGAAGATGGCGACACGATCAATCTGTTCATGGACTATGAAACATTCGGTGAACACCAGTGGGAAGACACCGGTATCTTCGACTTCTTCGGTGATCTAGTCGGCCGTTGGGCCAACCGCGGTGACGTAGTCTTCTACACCGTCACCCAGGCAGCCGAAACGTTTGAACCAAGTGGTGAAGTATCTATGCCCTACACCGTAACTTGGGCTGACACCGAGCGGGACCTGACAGCTTGGCTTGGTAATGGTATGCAGCAGGAATTCATGCGGTATCTGTACAATCTTGAACATGATATCATCCGGTCCGGTGATATGCTTCTTATTTCCGACTGGCGAAAACTGCAGACATCTGACCATGTTTACTATATGTGCACGAAATGGTTCAAAGACGGCGACGTGCATGCCTATTTCAGTCCGTACGATTCGCCATACGACGCATTCCTTTATCTCATGAACACCGTCCGCGACCTTCGCTACCGCTTGATGGCGTACCATTCCAGCTCACACGGAGGCTTCTGATGGGCAGACCGATACTACTGTCCAACGGAGAACTGCACGTCGGACTTAACCAGTTCGGTTTGGTACATGATTTCTATTTTCCTTACGTCGGTTTTGAAAACCATAGCGCCGGTTCCAACCTGCGCCATAAAGTGGGCGTCTGGGTCGACGGAAAGATATCATGGCTTGACGACGGCACGTGGCACGTCCGTATGCGCACGGCGACGGGGGCGTTGATCGGGCATACGCGGGCGCATAACCCCGCAATCGGTATTATTTTAGAGTTCGACGATGTCATTGACACCTCGGTCAGCGTATTTATTCGTAATGTACACGTCATTAACACCGCAGACCAGGAGCGTAATATACGCCTGTTCATGCACCAGGCCTTCGCAATCGGCGATTCTCGCAGCAACACCGACACCGCGCAGTACCTACCTGACAGTAACGCGCTACTTCATTACCGCGGAAGGCGGGCGTTCGTCATTGCCGGGGAGTATGCTTCAGGTGAGCCGTTTGACCAGCATTCCGTAGGTATATTCGGTATCGAGGGCCGCGAGGGTACCTACCGTGACGCTGATGACGGTGAATTAAGTGGTAGTAACGTCGAGCATGGGCGCGTCGATTCTATAATACGTTTCTCTATGAACATAGCTGCTCATGATTCCTCACGTGTACATTATTGGATTGCCGCAGGGACTTCAATACGAGAGGCTCTTTATATACATAAATCAGTGCAAGAACACGGTCCGGAACATTTCATACGCTCAACTGCCGAATGGTGGTACGAATGGCTGGAACCGGTCAGATTGGCCAGTAAGGTCATGGCTCCTGAGCTACGAGAATCGTTCATACACAGCGCCATGGTTGTAAAGGCCAATATCGATAAGCGGGGGGCGGTAATCGCAACCACCGACACGTCCATGCTTAACTACGCGCGCGACGCCTATGCATATTGTTGGCCACGTGACGGTGCTTTCGCATTATGGCCCTTAATTCGGCTTGGTTATACGTCCGAACCCTTGCGGTTTTTCGAGTTTTGCCGGCGGGCACTTCACCAATCCGGTTACCTAATGCATAAATACCTCGCGGACGGCTCACTAGGCTCAAGTTGGCACCCGTATGTACATGGAGATGTCAGTGCTCCACCGATTCAAGAAGACGAAACCGCGCTGACGCTATTCATGTTCAGTCAATTCTATGGTGTTCAGAAGGACTCGAAACTGCTGACAGAATTTTATGACAGCTTTATCAAAAAAATGGCAGATTTTTTGGCCGATTATATTGACGAGTCAACCTGCTTGCCTAAACCGTCGTACGACCTGTGGGAAGAAAATTTCATGACGACGACATATACCACCGCAGTCGTGTATGGCGCGTTGCTGGCCGCTGCAGAGCTGGCGGAGACAGCGGAAGATTCCGATTCTGCCGTCAAATGGCGTTCGGCTGCCGATGATATTCAGCAGGCCGCACATAAACACCTATATAACAGGTCTCGCCAAGTTTTTTATAAAGGCATACGTTGCGAAGACGGACGAATTGGGTACGACGAAACAATTGACAACTCAAGCTTTTTCGGGGCATTCATGTTTGGCTTATTCAGTCTTGATAGTGACGAAGTAAAAAATAGCTTTGAAACGCTTCGAAGTACTTTTAAACTCGGTAAGCACGGCTACGGCTTGCCCAGGTACGAACATGATAACTACCATCGCACTCGTCCAGACTCAGTGGGCAACCCCTGGTTCATCCCATCACTATGGGCCGCACAATACGCTAACGAAACAGGAGACGATATGTTGGCGGACGAAATCGTTAGCTGGGTCCACTCAATGGCAGACGAATCTGGTATGCTCGGCGAACAATTTGACCCGGACACTGGCGTATCCGTATCAGTTTCCCCTTTGGTCTGGACTCACGCGGAGTATATGGCCACACTGCTAGATATAAGTGATCGCAAAGGAAGCAAATAGCATGGGTAAGCTCACCCGAATCGTCCCCCGTAGCCTGCTGCCTTCGACTCACGCTACTCGACGCACGGTAATTGATTTTGCTGATCGATCCGGTATGGTGTATTTCGGATATGTCAGCCAACGTAGTGACGAGCACCATATTGTGCGCGGACTTACTGTTAGTACTAAGCATGTCGACGACCACTACTGTATCGGAACCTACGACACCTATGACGTTATGTTCGTAGAGCGTTCAGATGTATTGAAGTCAGGCAAACGACACATTTGGCATATTATGGAGTTTGATCTTAAAGCATCCGCCGACATCCCCCATTTTTTCATTGGTTCTTCAAAACATGGCCTTGGATTCCACGAACTACTCGCCACGAAATACCCAACCCTCCAAGCTATTACTCTCGGTGCTACTCACGAATACCCTGCTAGCTTTACGTCATATTTCAGTACGTATGTCACGCCTGCGCATTCAGTAGTGATGGAACGCTTGATCACGCCGGAGATCGCCGAGACGATCGCGGATCACTTCAAAGGAGTAGTCATGGAAGTCACGGAACAGGCGCTTTATCTGTATTCCGAAAAACCTCATCTAACGGCTGATCTGCTCGACACTATGCTGCAAAACGGCGCTTGGCTTGCGAAACAGATTGATCAAAATAGCCGGCATCTGTAGGATACCGGCTGATTGAAAATCGTATTGATTCAGATTAGCTCTTACGGGCTTTGACTTCGTTTCGGCCAAGGTTCTTCTTGGTTTCAACATATAACGCGTGCTTACGAGCAATTGGGTCGTACTTTTTGATCTCAATCTTATCAGGGGTGTTCTGAGTATTTTTAGTTGTGTAGTACGTACGGTGACCTGTCAGTTCACTGACAAGACCAACAAGCTTTCGTTTCGTGTTCTTCTTTGCCATTTCGCTCTCTTTAGATTTATTACCTTAATTACATATCATTATAGCACAATTCCTGTAATTATGCTAGTGGTGCATAAAAATGGAGCCATCGTCGGGGCTTGAACCCGAGACCTCATCCTTACCATGGATGCGCTCTACCAACTGAGCTACGACGGCGTGTCCGTAAGCAAAAAAAATGGTACCGGAGGTAGGACTCGAACCTACGAAGCTAAAAAGCGGGAGATTTACAGTCTCCTGTCATTGCCACTAGACGACTCCGGCATATCCTGGTTGTTAATATGGAGCCGCTTCTCGGACTCGAACCGAGGACCTACTGTTTACAAAACAGTTGCTCTAACCAACTGAGCTAAAGCGGCACAAAGGCTATTTTACCTTAGTAAACCTGTTGTTTCAAGGTTACATTACGACGCGACGTGGTTGTTTAACCCGTTTTGGCTGCCCTTCAGGAACGATAAGCTTTGCTGCCTGCTCGCGAAGGTCGGCAGATAGCTCGGATTGTCCAGCTCTGTCATAAGCGTCCGCCAAAATAGTAAGCGTCTGCGGGTTCTTTTCAAGTTCGACCGCCCGTTCCAACGCTGTAATCATACGTTTGTTATTTCCAAGCTTCTCTTGCACTTTGGCGTAGGCGATATGACGCGCGGCTAAGTCTTCCTCCATGCCAAGCGCTTGCTCGAATGCCAGCGCCGCTTTGTCGTATTGCTCGGTTTCGTAGTAAATCAGTCCAACGTTATGCAGGCTTGACGCGCTCGGTTCAAGGCTTTGGGCGATCTCAAAGCATTCAATGGCGTCTTGGAACGCCTGCTGCTTTGAATAAAGGATGCCTAGCCGGTTGTACGCAGTGGCGTTCCGCTCGTCGACACGAAGAATCGTCAGCAGAGCTTTTTCGGCACGAAGGTATTTCTTATCGCGCAAGCTTTCTTGGGCAATGTCCCACAAACGGTCCAATTTATCAGTCAGCCGTGAAGGGAGCTCAAGTGTGACCTCGGCTATCGTTTGACGTTGATAGAGAGCCCACGCTGCAATAAGTGCAAGAAGAACAAGTCCTAGCATTGTTACTCAATTATACCATTAATTCACCACTGCGGCCGCTAGATGAAGCCGCACGTGACCATTGGCGCGAATGGACTCCGAAGCACTAAGTAATCGGTCAATAAACTGAAGGGTGGCTTGGTCTGGATTGTTAGCTAATGACCTACGTAGCAATAATATGACCGTTTCTATGACTTTCAGCGTTGCCGCGCGATCTTCCGACAGGGATTGTACTGCAGCCAGACGGCTATAGGTACTACCTTCAATCAATCGCCGCGCCTTATTCACCCGTTCTGACAGTTCCTTGAAATCACTATCGGTCTCAGCCAGGCGCTTCAATTCGGCCGGTAGTCCATCGGCAACGAATAGCAGCCGCTGCTCCGCCAACTCGTCTTTTATGCCAATAGAGTGGAGCAACCGACGGCTTTCCAGCGTTGTAAGTGGCGGTACGGCCAATGTCCTGACCCTGGAACGGATAGTCGGGAGGAGCCGATCTGGAGAATGTGACGTCAATATGAAATGAATCGATTCGTTCGGTTCCTCGAGCAGTTTCAGCAAAGAGTTTTGCGCTGCCGTGGTCATAGCATCGGCATCGTCGATAATAACGAAACTCGGCGTATTTTGGCGTGAACGGGTTTCGGTATACAGTTCGCGAATGCGTTCAATCGAAATTGCAGCCAAAGAACCTGTCCGTTTGACCTCGGGTGCGACGCTCACAAGTAGAGTGCCGTTCGAATCCGTCAGGTGCTTGGCAAGAGCGCCCAGTCCTACACCGACTGATCCAGTAAGTAAGACTGCGTGCGGGAGCGACTGACTAAAATCTTCGACGAATTTACGTGTGACGTCGCTTAGATATAGTTTCATTCGCTCGCCTTTCGTCTGAATTCGGCCGGAATCTCTGCAGTAAAGGTTTTTCGAACGCCGCCAGGCAGGGTAACCTCAAGTTGTTCCGCGTGTAGGTACATGCGGTCTGCTTTTTCGGTGCCATACACTTCATCACCTACGATAGGACATTGAATGTATGCCAAGTGGACACGTAATTGATGCGTACGGCCCGTTTTCGGCTCCAGGCGTATAAGCGTATGTTTGTCGGAATGTTCCGCTACCACATAGTAAGTTTGGGCGGGTTTACCACCGGCATCGACCCTGAACGTACTTGGAACGTTCGGATTTCGACCAATAGGAAGGTCGATCACGGCTTCCTGCTGAACCGGGACACCGCTAGTAACGGCAGCATAGCGCTTTTTTAGGGTTCGTTGTGAGAATTGTTTCGATATATAACTCGCGGCTTCGTCGTTCTTGACGCAGAGCAGTACACCCGAAGTCGCACGATCCAATCGGTGTACGATTCCAGGACGGTTCGTATCCGATTTATAGGTTGTTTTTGATCGTACGAATTCCGCCACTGTAAACTCGTCGTTCAAGGCGCCTTTGCTGTGCGTGAGAACACCAACGGGCTTACTAATAACGATAACGTTCTCGTCTTCATAGATTATCGGGAGCGTTTTATCGGAGTGGTCAGGAGCTTCCGGTTGTTTGACGCTGACATAATCATCTTCACCAAGATCGTATTTTACAGAGGTAACTACCTGACCATTCACTGTCACGTGGCCGGCTTCGATCAGCTTTTGCCATGTGGAACGTGACTGCTCCGGCCAGTACTGGGCGACATATGCGTCGAGTCGCATGAGCTAAGCCTTCGGTCGCAGACCAACCGCTTGTTGGACTTTGTAGAGCGTTTCGCCCGCCTGAATATTCATGGCGGCTTCGGACTGTTCGAGTTTCTTAATAACGGTAGCTTCATCCACGTTCGCAAGACTGGTCTGGAAACGAATTAAGAAATCGTTTACCTGTGTTGCGACTTCACTCTTGAAATCACCGTATCGTGTTTGACCGGCATGTCGTTCAATGACTGTTTCGAGCGGTTCGCCTGCAAGAAGCGCACTGATTTGCAATAGGTTGCTGATTCCAGGCTGTTCCAACGGATCAAAGGCGACGAACGCTTTGTCATCGGTAGTCGCGCCCATGACTTTCTTTGCCGCGGCCGAAGGGTCATCACTTAAGAATATGACGCCTTTTTCACTATTAGCAGATTTACTCATCTTTCTCGTCGGGTCGACGAGGTCCATAATACGTAGCCCTTGGTCGTTCCCAAAGAAAGCGTGCTGCTTTTTGACAGGTTCCGGCACGGTAAATAGATTACCGAACCGTGTATTCATACGCTCTGCAATGTCGCGGGTAAATTCAAGGTGTTGGGTCTGATCGTCGCCGACAGGCACGTATCTTGCGCCATATAGCAGAATATCGGCTGCCATGAGTACCGGATAGTTAAATAGGCCGACGCTCACGTCATCTTTGTCAGAAGATTTGTCCTTAAACTGTGTCATTCGGCTCATTTGTCCAAAGCCGGTAAAGCAATCCAGGATCCATGTCAGCTCGCTATGTGCGGATACATGGCTTTGCCGATACAAATGAATGTTCTCGTTATCGATTGGCAATCCGGCGGCTACGAACAGCTTTGCAGTCTGTAAAATCTGCTCATATAACTGTGAGTGGTCAGTCGGGGTAGTGAAACTATGTAGGTCCGGAATGAACATATTGATCTGATATTCATCAGAGCGTGTCTTCGCCGTATCAATGATTGGCAGCATCCCGCCAAAATAGTTGCCAAGCGTCAGGTCGTTATTGGCGCGAAGGCCGGTCAGAATAACAGGTTTAGTCATTACATTCAGTATACCTTATCCTTAAATATAGTATTTATACGCTTTTTGATGGTGTCGTTATGGCTTGAAGCTGCTCAACCACGGCACTTCTCATGACTTTGACCACGTTGTGCCCTGCTCTTTTGATAATAATATGATGGATTCGTTCGTTGGAACGGGCAATATCCTGAAGATTCTTACCTACCACCAACGGGTCCCGACTGCCGCTCAGTATGGTGACCGGAATGGTGAGCTGAGACAAACGGTGCTCAACAGCCTTCTGATTAACGATCGAGGCATGAAGAGTCGTTAAGAAGGTGTCGATGTTGAGCTCGGGCGAAATATTGATGCCTGAACGCTTCGCGTAGTACCGCCGCGCTAACAGGAGCGCTCTTTTGGCATTCTTAGGGTAGCGGTGCATTATCTTATATATACCTCGAAGTACGTCTTCGCGCTGGGTGGCGATTCCTTTGCCTTTTGATGGACGATAAATCGGTGGGCTGATGAGGAGTAATTCGGAAACATACGCTGGAATCATATCGGCGACCTCTGTGGCCACGAGCGCACCAAGTGAATGTCCCACCAATACGCTTTTTAACGGCACGCGATTAAGAACCATCGTTTTGACGACACTCTTTACCTGTGTGGCAACGTCATATGTGGCCCATGTCGGCTTAGGCGATTTACCAAACCCAAGTAAGTCTATTGCTAGGACACGTACGTCGGAAGGTAGTTCGGCAGATACTTTTTGCCACATCAGTGTGGAGCTTCCGATGCCATGTAACATGACAACGGTCATTCGCGGTTTCTTAGGCGAACGTAGCTCCTCGACATTCAGCGTATAGGGTACATGGAACCGTCGATGGATTAACTCATCTAACATCGTTTCTATCTTCTCATATAAAAACACCCCTTTGTAGAGGTGTTTTTATTGTACGTAGCGTCTAGACTAACGCTTTGAGTACTGTTCACGCTTACGCGCAGAACGAAGACCGTACTTTTTGCGTTCCTTTTCGCGTGGGTCACGCTTCAGGAATTCAGCCTTCTTCAGGGTTGAACGTAGGTCACCGTGTTCGACGGTCAAAGCCTTGGCAATCGCCAGCTTGATCGCGTCTACCTGACCTGCCAGTCCACCACCGCTGACGCGGATAGTGACGTCAAAGTCTTTTTGCTTGTTGACGAGTGCTAACGGGTCAGTGACTTCGGCGAGCATGGTGCTGTTACCACTCAGGTATTCAGCTGCCGGCTTGTCGTTGATCGTTACGTTGCCTTTACCTTTGTATAGGCGGGCACGTGCTGTGGCGGCTTTTCGACGGCCAAGACCGTAGGCATATTTAGCATCAGCCATATTATTTAACCTCTACTTTCTCAGGGGTTTGTGCGGTGTGGGCATGCTCGCTGCCTGCAAATACCTTCAGGCGCTGCATGCGGTCTGCCGACAGCTTGTTCTTCGGCAGCATACCCTTGACGGCGTTCTCAATGATTCGTTCAGGGAACTTTTCACGGACTTCCTTCAGGGTTGCGTCCTTGATACCGCCTGGGAAACCACTGTGGCGGTAGTAAATCTTAGCTTCTTCTTTGTTACCGGTTACTACGGTTTCGCTAGCGTTGATAACGACGACGTAATCGCCACCGTCAACGTGCGGGGTGTAGCTCGGCTTGTACTTACCGATCAGGTACTTCGCGATTTCAGTCGACAAGCGTCCCAAGGGGGCGTCTTTGGCGTCGATCAGAATCCAGCGGCGAGAAACTTCGGTCGGTTTTTGAGAATAAGTCTTCATTACTTGCTCTCCTTTGCTACCGGCTTAAGTTCGTCGACGAAGCTGATGGTTGCCATTTCGGCACCGTCACCTAAGCGTACGCGGGTTCGCTTGACGCGGACATGGCCAGAAGTGCGGCCTTTCAGTTGTGGCGCGACTTCGTCGACCAGTTTGAAAGCGGCTGCTTGGGTGTTCAGACCAGCGATAACCATACGACGTGACGCGAGGTCGCCGCGCTTAGCCTTGGTAATTAACTTTTCAATGTATCGGACAAGCTCTTTCGCCTTAGGAAGCGTCGTCTCAATCTTACCGTGTTCAACCAGACTGGTTGCCAGGCCTTTCATGAGCGCGCGGCGTTGGTCGCGTTCGCGGCCGAACTTTCGTCCTTTATAACCGTGTCGATGCATAGACTATAACTCCAGCTCCGCTAGCTTGTCTTTGACCTCGTCGAGCGCCTTAGAGCCGAAGCCCTTCAGTTCGCGAAGGTCCTGCTCGGTCAGTGTGACCAAGTCGTGAACGGTGCGGATATCGTTATTGACCAGGGCGTTCGCGGTGCGGGCGCTTAGGTTCAGTTCTTCAATCGGAGTGTTCAGCTCGCTGGTGTCGTCTTCGCTGCCTTGACCAAGCGCAGGAGCGGCTTCAACGGTAGTCGAACCGGCAAGTGCGGTGTATTGGTTAACCAGGATCGCGGCAGCTTCCTCGAAAGCTTCCTTAGGGGTAACCGTACCGTCGGTGTCGATGGTAAGGCGAAGCTTGTCCAGGTTGGTTTCTTGACCGACGCGGGTCGGGTCAACTTTGTAGCGGACACGCAGTACCGGGCTGAAGACGGCATCGAGGGCAATCATGTCACTGTGAACACGGGTGTTAGATGATTCTTCGATGGTTCGGTAACCGCGACCAGCTTCGACGACGAGGTCGATAACCAAAGACTTCTTTGGGTCGTCAATCGTCGCAATGACTTGGTCAGGGTTGGCAATTTCAACGTCGGCAGACAATTTGATGTCTCCGGCAGTGACAGGGCCAGCACCTTTTTTCTCAAGACGAAGCTCAATAGGCTCGTCGGTGTGAACCTTTACTTTGACGTTCTTCAGGTTAAGCATGATGTCGACAACATCTTCTTTAACCCCTGGAACGGTCGTGAATTCGTGGGTAGCACCTTCGACACGGAAAGCGACGATGGCAGCACCACGGATGCTTGAAAGCAGGACACGGCGCAGGCTGTTGCCGAGCGTGTTGCCGTAACCGGCGTGCAGCGGTTCGACGTCGAAGGTCGCACTGACGTTAGAGTGCTCATCGATGCCAGCCAGCGCAGGGTTTGAAATAGCTTTTGACATAGTAGTTCTCCTAGTTACGTTAGCGCGAGTAGTACTCGACGATTAGTTGTTCATTAATATCAGCCTCAGCTTCCTCTCGCTTTGGCAGGCCGGTAACTTCAATTTTGAGCTTCTTCGTGTCGCTCTTCAACCAGCTTAGCGGCCCCTGGATAGAGTTCGCTACGACATCGTTAATCGCCGTGAAGTAGCCACTCTTGGTGCTTTTTTCACGAACGGTGATGACGTCGCCGGCTTTGACGCGGATTGACGGAATGTCAACGCGGCGGCCGTTCAGCATGAAGTGACCGTGACCGACCAACTGACGTGCTGCACGGCGGCTCGTAGCCAGACCTGAGCGATACACGACGTTGTCGAGGCGCAGTTCTAGAAGCTGTAGCAGGTTTTCGCCGGCAAGGCCTTGGCGGCGGCTGGCTTCTTTCATCAGCTTGGCGAATTGCTTTTCAAGCAGGCCGTACATACGGCGAACCTTTTGCTTTTCGCGCAATTGAATCTGGTACAGACTCGGTTTGCTTTGGCGTCCACCAGAGTGCTGACCAGGAATACCCGGCTTCTTCAGAAGGATCTTGTGAGCCTTCGGGTGAAGGGCGTAGCCCTCACGGCGAGACTGTTTGACGATAGGTGATGAATCACGTGCCATATACTAGACCCTCCGTGCCTTCCGTGGACGTGGGCCGCCGTGTGGAACACCAGTCACATCTTTAATACTTTCAACGGTGATGTCGAACGAGCCGAGCGCGCGGATTGCCGCGTCACGGCCCAGGCCGACACCTTTTACGAACACGTCAACGGATTTCATGCCGTGGAGGCTCTGCACCATTTCGGCTGCTTTTTCAGCAGCGACTTGTGATGCGTACGCCGTACCCTTCTTGCTGCCGCGGAAACCGCAGGCACCGGCGCTAGAGGCGCACAGAACGGCACCCTTTTTGTCGGTAAAGGTAATGATCGTGTTGTTGAATGATGCCTGAACGTGCATCTGACCAGCAGGAACTGATCGACGCTGCTTCTTACGAGCAGCAGGCTTGGTAGTAGTGGTTGCTTCTGCCATATATCAGTTCCTTTCTACGTCTTAGACGCGGCCTTCTTTTGAGTTCCGCCGACGGCGATAGCCTTACCCTTACGAGTTCGTGCATTCGTACGAGTGCGTTGTCCGTTCACCGGCAAACCTGCCTTGTGACGGAGCCCGCGGTATGCGCCGACATCTTTCAATCGTTTAATGTTGTTAGTTACGAGACGTTGGAGATCACCTTCGGTCGTGTAATCGCGGTCGATTATTTCACGAAGTTTCTGTTCTTCTGCCTCGGTGAGATTTTTCACCCGAGTGGTCGGCTCAATGTTTGCCGCCGCAAGGATGTCTCGAGAGTGCTTGGGACCAATGCCGTAAATATACGTCAAAGCCACGTGCACTTGTTTCTCAGCGGGAATGGTTACCCCAGAGATTCGAGCCATGCTTAACCCTGCCTTTGCTTATTCTTAGGTTTCTTCTTGTTGATGACGCGTAGTCGGCCTTTACGACGGACCAGCTGGTCATCGGGACTGATTTTCTTAACGCTCGCACGAACTTTCATGAGCTATCGAAAAATCCTTTCCTAAGTTAAATTTGATTAATTTTGAACTACGCAGCTGTTGCTGGTCGTTCGTCTCGCAGGCGGAAGCTGATTCGTCCCTTCGTAAGATCGTAAGGGGTCATCTCAACTTCTACCTTATCGCCCGGTACCAAGCGGATGTAGTGCTTGCGCATCTTACCGCTGATGTGGGCGATAATACTATGACCGTTCTCAAGTTCGACCTTGAATTGGGTATTAGGCAGTGCTTCCACCACCGTTCCCTGCATCTTGATTACTTCCTTTTGTCCGGCCATAAATACTGATTATGAATTATACGGCAAACAGAGGTATATGTAAAGCATTTTATAAGAGTATTTCACTCGGCTACCCGCCGTTGAAATGAAAATTGGATTAGTTCTATTGTACCGAAAACGCTTGAGGGGTCAAGCAAATTGACACGCCTACGTTTTTGTGATAATATATTATTATAGCCATTCGACAGAAGAATGGCCGACCGAGAGGACTTTACAGATGGTAACCATGTCGACCCGGCCCACCGGGATCAAGGGGCTGACGTCCCTGACCGAACTCGACGTCGAGGCGATGTCCGACGAGGAGGTCAAGCAGACGCTGATGGACCTCAGGGGGCTGCCGACCGCGGAGCGGTTCGAGCTGATCATCCTCTTCCAGGGACTCGACGCCATGCCGAACGAACAGATCGCCTGCCTGAGTCGCGAAGAGGCTGCACAGATGCTGCTCGACCTGCGCGACATCACGCTCAAGTACGTCTGACCAACCTCTCCGCCGCCGCGGAACGAAAAGGCCGCTGAGGACTTTATATCCTCTGCAGCGCCCCGTTCTCGGCGGCCTTTTCATTGGCATAATTTTCAAATTGAAGTGGGCCGGGCGTGTATCTAATCACGCCCGGCCCTTCCTCTGGGCTTAGCAAACTCCATTCGAACTGTCAGTCCGACCAATGTGACGTGTCACAAGGTCGGGGGTAGCCAGTAGCGTGGAGATGGCTGTGACGGCATGCGAGTGTTGATCCCTGAGGAGGTACACATTAGCTCGCGTCATGTTTCGGGCTGTTAGCCCTCCGGTGCGGCTTCAGCCGTGAGGCCTTGCCGGGGTTCACAGCGTTGCTGATCTGTGAACCTTCATGTCGGGTATCTAATCCGACAGTGATGGCATATACCGGCCATCGGCGGTTTCTCAGGCAACCTTGCGGTCGCGGTTTCGGTTGATCGTGCGGAGATTCGGTACTCCACACGGCGCCGGACATGTGCTCAGTTTCCAGGCTCCAGGCCGTCGTGAGACCCACATTTGCGTGTCCGGTAACGTTATAATACCAGATTATTCGACGATCGTAGCCCGTACAAGGACGCGGCTATCAAATACTTTATCCTTAGGAATCCATTTGCCAGCTGGTGCGATCAGGCTTAAGCCCTCTCTGCTCGGGTCGACAGAATACATCATTTCTTTCATGCCTGCCTTTAGAACCCATTCGAGCGGCATCGTCCGAACATCGTGCACTTCATACGTGAACGATTTGCCGTCGCCACGTTCGACCGACACTTGGTCGCCCTTTTGGAGAGTTGCTATCTTTTCGAATGCGCCGCCCCTAGAAACGCCTTTGGCGTACCCATCAAGGAGAACCGCACCTACACCACTCCCTGGTTTCGCGCTTTTTGTATACCATCCGACGTCGTCTAACGTTCGAGGCATGTCGAGCATCCGATTGCTCGTTAGCCCGACTTTCATTACGCGCGCGTTCGTTACGCCGAGCTTAGGAATTTCAATATACCTTGGTTCGTCCGTCGCAGCTGTATGCTTAGTTATAAGCGCGTCCGTGACGGGTGATTCGTCAACCGATGAATCAGCAGCAGCCACCGGTAGCGGCAGTGGGGATTCAAGACCGGTACTGTACCACCTAATGCCAAAATAGGCATACGTGCCAGCCACGGCAAGTATAATTAGAGCGATTGCCCAGCGAATAACATGAAAATTTCGTTTATGTTGGATTTCAAGTCCCGACATGTTTGTTTCCCCTCGATTTACAACCAGATTACCATAAGTTTCTTGCACCATCAAGCTACCGTAAAGTTGTTCAATTTTGCCGCAGTGTGCATTTTCTTTACCAGAAACGAGCGAGCTGTATGAAAAATACTGCGAGCGAGGCTCGCAGTAAAAAAATGCGCAGAGTGGTGAAATTCAACTGCTTTATTTGTAGTCGTCGTATGTGACCATTAAGGCGCGTGAATTAATCTGGCGCAGTGATTCAAGTCCGACAGATACGACGATCAATATACCGGTTCCACCGACGGCAAGGTTGCTATTTTGCACCCCGGCGGTCTGGTACAGCAGATATTCCGCAATGAACGGCAGCACGGCGATAAGTCCGAGTACGAGCGATCCGAATAAGATCAGCCTGTTCATCGTCATAGATAAATATTTTTCCGTTTGTTCACCAGGACGCACGCCTTCAATGAAGCCTCCTTGCTTTTGCAAGTTTTCGGCAATTTCGTTCGAATTGAACACGATGCCCGTATAGAAATACGTGAACGCAATGACAAGAAGGAAGTATAGGCCCGGATAAATGAACGCCTGCCACGTTTCACCCGTAAATTGCCCGGGATTCGGTGTTTGGAACCAGGTCACCAAGTTATTACCGATTTGTACGTAGTCGGCATTGTTCGTCGCCTTCAGGACCTGACCGACGAACGCAGGAAGGCTCAGGAACGCGACCGCGAAGATGACAGGAATGACACCGGCGGCAATCAGTTTCATTGGTAAGATGCTCTTCACGCCACCGTAGCTGGAGTTTCCCTGCACACGCTTCGCGTAATTGATTGTTACGACACGTTGGGCTTCATTGATTTTCACGAGTAGATACAGTACGAGCAGCGAAACCAATGTGATCGCAAGGACGACCCAGAATGCGAGGGGATTGATCGGAAGTTCAAACCAGTTGAATACGGCCAACTTGCCACTGCTGGTGTCAAGCAGAGACGTGCCGATGGTCTGCAGCGTCTGTGGCAGCTGACTGACGATACCGGCGAAGATCAGCAGCGACAATCCGTTGCCGACGCCCTGTTCTGTCATGATTTCACCAAGCCACATGAGCAGCATAGAACCGGCCGTCATAGCCCCTACCGCCACGACCCATTCGATCAGTGTCGTGTCGCCCAAGCCAGATGACGTGTTTCCCGCTAGCACCGATTGCCTCAGGATATAAATGAATGCTATAGACTGCACGACCGCGAGAGGTAGGCTGATAATACGTGTCCATTGCTGTATCTTACGGCGACCGGACTCACCGTCTTTATGTAACTCTTCCAGCTTCGGAATGGCCTTGGTAAGCAGCTGTGTGATAATACTGGCGGTAATGAATGGACTTAGCCCTACGAGTACGATGGAAAAGCTGGCCAAGGCGCCACCGGATAACAGGTTAAGAAAACCTCCGAAGTCACTTCCTGACACAACGCTGTTGATGACTTCCTTAAGCTCCGAGGGTTCGGCCAACGGGACAGGTATGTGGGCGAGTAACCGGTATACGACCACCAGGCCCAGCACAACGAGCAAACGCTTTCGCATGTCCCCGTTCTTAAAAGATTTGAATATGGTTTTCCAGTTCATCGTATTTCTTACCCTCTGATTTGAAGCGCTTCTTATGTCACACCGTAGTATACGTTCTTCCAGTATACTACGAGGTAAGTAACAAGCGGGCTACTTATCGGCTTTTTCAGCCGCTTTTTGGCTGGTTGGAACAGGTGTCGAAGTTTTGTTGAACGTGCCACCGGCTTTTTCAACGGCCGCTTTGACGCTGGCGCTCGCGGCTTGGACGTTCAACGTCACCTTAGCGGTCAGCTCACCACGGGCTATAACCTTGACGGTGTGGAATGGTGTTGCGACTAGACCAGCTTCGAAGAGGCTCATGTTGTCGACAACCTTACCGTTAAAGGCGTTCAGGTGGTCCATGTACACGACCTGTGCCGGCGTGCGAAGGCTTTTGAAGCCACGGTTCTTAGGAATGGCCTGAACCAACGCGCGCTGTCCACCCTGGAAGCTGGCAGCCAGCTTCTTGCCGGTACGTGCGCCCTGACCTTTGGTACCACGACCGGCGGTCTTACCTTGACCAGCTGAGATACCGCGGCCGACACGCTTCTTGTTCTTGTTAGCGGCGACTTGGAGTTCGTTGTATTTCATTACGCTTCCTCCTCGGCTTTCTTGGCGGTCTTAGCGGCCTTTGGCTTTGCCGCGTTTAACCACTGTTCGCGTGGAACTTGGCTCTTCAGGGCTTCGATAGTCGCATACGCGATGTTTACCTTGTTCGTCGAACCAAGACTCTTTGACAGCAAATTGGTAATGCCGGTCACACCGATGATCTGACGAACGACACCACCGGCAATAATACCGGTACCAGGTGCGGCAGGCTTGATCATAACGCGAGCGCCAGACAGCTTAACCTCGGCGTCGTGCGGAATGGTAGCATTGACGACCGGAATGGTAATCATGTTCTTCTTCGCCACGTCAGTTGCCTTAGCGATAGCAGACTGGACGTCGGCACCCTTAGAAACTCCGACTCCGACCTTGGTCTTGCGATCTCCAACGACGACAAGCGCCTTGAAGCGGAACCGTCGTCCACCCTTTACGACACGTGCGACGCGGTCAATGTTGATGACGGTTTCTTCAAATTGCTTTGGTTCCTCTACGCGAGGAGCGTTTCGCCGGTCATCCCGGCGACCGCCGCGTGGTCGCGAAGCTGGTGCTTCGGCGCGCGGGGTAGTAGTTGCTGCTTTTTCGTCAGCCATACTAGAATTCCAATCCTTCCTTACGGGCCGCATCGGCCAGCGCTTTTAATCTTCCAGCGTATGCTCGTCCGTTTCGGTCGAACACTACGGCTTTAACCTTTGCTTTCACCGCTTTCTTAGCAATGTCAGCACCAACGGTTGCCGCTTTTTCGGTTAATGTACCGTTCGTCTTCTTGCCGACTGTGGTAGCAGCAGCGAGCGTCTTACCGGCAACGTCATCGATCACCTGCGCTGAAACGTGAACGTTTGAAATAGTAACGGTCAGGCGGGGGCGTTCGGCGGTTCCGGACACCTTGGCACGGACGCGCGCCTTGCGCAGGTTCTTGTTCAGAAGTTTCTTGTCAGTAGCCATGATTACTTACCAGCCTTTCCAGCCTTACGCAGAATCTGCTCGTCGGCGTATTTGATTCCCTTGCCCTTGTATGGTTCAGGTTTCTTGAGGGCGCGGATTTCAGCCGCTACCTGGCCGACTTTTTGCTTGTCGATGCCGCTTACGGTGATTTCCATCTTGTTGACGGTCAGTTGAACGCCTTCTCGCGCTTTATATTTGACCGGGTGGCTGAAGCCGAGTTGCATTTCGATCTCTTGGCCACCACCGCTGACGCGGAAGCCGACACCGTTGACTTCAAGCTTTTTCTCAAACGCTTCGGTCACACCGACGACGGCGTTGTTAAGTAGTGCGCGCTGTAGTCCGTGTTGGGCTTTAGCGACTTTTTGATCATCCTTGCGGGTGACGGTTGCGACGCCATCTTCGACGGCTACGGTCACGTCGCTCAGATGCGGAACGGTCAGTTCGCCCTTAGGGCCTTTGACCGAAATAACATCTGAGTCGACCGTGATTGTCACGCCTGATGGAATCTGAATTGGTAGTTTTCCGATTCGACTCATGATTTATCCTTTACTTATTAATACACCTTCAGGAGCAGTTCGCCGCCCAGACGCTGTTTGACAGCTTCCTGGCCGGTAACGACACCCTTACTGGTTGAAACGAGCACGATACCGCGGCCGCTTTTGACGCGTGGTATGTCATTCGCACCGACATACATACGTCGTCCTGGCTTGCTCATTCGAACCAGTTCGGTGAACGTAGCGTTTTCGCCAGCTTTGTTAATGGTGATCACCAGCGTGTCACGAGGCGATCCCGGCTCGACTTTTACGTCGGCAAGGTAGCCGTTTTTCTTTAACTGGTCGGCAACGACTTTTTTCAGTTTGGCGTTCGGAACGCGAACTTCAGTCTTACCGACGGCAGCAGCATTGCGGATCCGGGTCAGGAGATCGGCGATTGGGTCTGTAGATTGTAAACTCATATTCTGTTCTCCTTTCCTTTACCAGCTACTTTTTGTTACACCGGGGATTTCACCCTTGCTTGCTTTTTCGCGGAAGTTGATACGGTTCAGACCGAACTTACGCATATATCCGTGCGGACGTCCGCTCAGGATGTCGCGGTTCTTCCAGCGAGTCGGGCTGCTGTTACGAGGTAACTTCTGCAGACCTTCTTGGTCACCAAGCTCTTTCAGTTCGGCGCGCTTTTCGGCATACCGTGCAATCATCTTCTTTCGCTTTTCGTCGCGGGCGATCATGGATTTCTTAGCCATTACCTGTTTCCTCCCTCTTTCTCGAATGGAATGCCGAATTTTTCCAGTAAAGCGCGGCTGTGCGCCTTATCTTCACTCTTGATGACAAACGTGACTTGCAGTCCGTGCAGGACCTGCGTTTCCTCAAATGTCAGTTCCGGGAAGATAGACTGTTCGATAATGCCAAGGTTGTAGTTACCGCCACGGTCGAAGCCTTTTGCCTTGACGCCGTGAAAGTCACGAACACGTGGCAGGGCGACGTTGACCAAACGGTCTAAAAACTCATACATACGAGCGCCGCGAAGTGTTACGGAAACGCCAATCGGGCTACCCATGCCGGCACGGATCTTAAACCCGGCAATCGACTTTTTAGCAAGCCGTTCGACCGGGGCTTGGCCGGTAATTTTAGTGACGGTGTTCTTGACAGTGTCAAGCGCACGCTTGTCGTCTTTTGATTTACCGGTTCCTACGCTTACGACGATCTTTTCAAGCTTGGGGACCTGGTGAACGTTCCCAAGGTTAAGTTCGGCCTGCAGTTCCTTGACGACGGTCGTGTCGTACAAGGCTTTCAAGCGAGGAGCGGTAGTAGTAGCGGTGTTCGCCATTACTTGATCTCCTTATTCTTCATACTTTTTGCTACGCGGGTCTTTTTGCCATCGGCGTTTTTGACCAGCCCGACGCGTGACGTCTTACTTGTCTTTTCGTCGACAACCAGCGCAACCTTGCTAATGTCCATTGGGACGTGGATATCCTTGTGGCCACCTGTCGGGTTCAACTGAGATGGCTTGACGTGGCGGTGTTTAACACCGACACCTTCAATCAGAACGGTGTTCTTTTTGGTGTCGACGGCCAGTACCTTACCGGTCGTACCTTTCTTGGCACCGGCGATAATCTTGACTAGGTCGTCTTTTCGAATTCGGGCCATATTAGAGTACCTCCGGGGCTAAGCTGATGATCTTGGCGTAGCCTTGGTCACGCAGTTCGCGGGGGACAGGACCAAACACGCGGGTCGCCTTCGGCGTTTTGTCGTCGTTGATGATAACGACGGCGTTGTCGTCAAATGCGATCGTGCTGCCATCTTTACGCTTGATCTGGTTGCGGGTACGGACGACGACGGCCTTTTGGACCGACTTCTTTTTAACACCACCGGTAGGGTTGGCGTCTTTGACCGAACACACGATGACATCACCGACGTGTGCGTAACGTCGACGTGTGCCACCGAGAACTCGGATACAAAGGACTTCCTTGGCACCTGAGTTGTCGGTAACCTTTAGACGTGATTCTTGCTGGATCATTATTTCGTCTCCTCACCAGCCGTCGTGACGTCTAGAACGTCTTCCTTGAGTTCGACCGTACCGACGGCACGAGTCTCGATGTTCGCAAGCTGAAAAGCTTTTGTCTTTGAAACAGGTCGGATCTCAGAAATCTGTACCTTGTCGCCAAGATGAGCTTCATTCTTAGGGTCGTGGGCCTGGTACTTGCGGTTGACGGTGTACTGTTTCTTGTAGATCGGGTGGGTTTCCCGACTAGTAACAGTGACCGTAATCGTCTTGTCACGCTTATCAGAGGTGACAATGCCGGTTAATGTTTTAGCCATCTACTTTGCCTCCTTCTGAGCGTTAATGGTTGTAAGTAGTCGAGCGATATCTTTTCGGATAGTGCCGATGATGCGCGGGTTGACCAGCTCACCTGACGCGAGTGACTTACGAGCCTCAAGCAGGTCGGTTCGCTTGGCCGCAAGCTGTTGCTCAACGGTCAATTCAGCCTTAGGCGCGGCTTTTGCTTCGGTAGTCTTTTCAGCCATAACTTTACGCCTCCTCCCGCTTGATAAACTTGGTCTTTACCGGCAGCTTGTGGCTCGCGAGGCGCATGGCTTCGCGGGCGACTTCTTCGGACACACCCTTCATCTCGAACATGACGGTACCGGCCTTCACCTTAGCAGCGAAGTATTCCGGGTTACCCTTACCACTACCCATCTTGACGTCCTGCGGCTTTTTGGTCACAGGAGTGTGAGGGAAAATGCGGATCCAGATCTTACCGCCACGCTTGATGTAGCGGGTCATTGCCTGACGTGCGCTCTCGATCTGGCGTGAGGTAATTCGTTCGTTACTTTGTGACTGCAACGCATAGTCACCGAACGCGATGTAGTTACCGCGGGTCGCGTTGCCATCGTTCTTACCGATACGGACTTTGCGGTACTTGGTTTTCTTTGGAAGTAACATTACGCGTCACTCCTTTCGCCCTTGTTGATCCATACCTTGATACCGACGATACCACCACCGTTAGGCATCTGTGCCCGTGCGGTGTGGAAGTCGACATCGGCACGAAGCGTATGCAGGGGTACTGAACCTTCGGATACCTTTTCGCGGCGGGCCATTTCGGCGTTGTTCAGACGTCCTGATACCTGAATACGGATACCTTTGGCACCGGCGTTCATGGTGTTCTGAGCGGCCATCTTGATGGCGCGGCGGAAGTTGATACGTCGCTCGAGTTGGCGGGCAATGTTCTCGGCAACCAGCTTGGCTGCGAGTTCAGGGCGCTTCACTTCTTCAATATTGATACGGATCGGTTGCTTAACGATTTTTTCAATCGCAGCCTTAAGTTCGGTTACACCTGCGCCACCACGACCAATCACGACACCGGCTTTAGCGGTGTGGATGGTAATGGTTACCAGGTTGGCCGAACGTTCAATTTCGATCCGGTCGATGGTCGGGCGTGATTCGAAACGCTTTTCAATCAGCGCGCGGACCTTGATGTCTTCCGCTAACCAGGCCGCGAAATCTTTCTTACCGGCGAACCAGCGTGAATCCCAGTTCTTGTGGACCTGAAGGCGGAAGCTGATCGGGTTTACTTTCTGTCCCATGACTATGCTTCCTCTTCTTTCTTAGCGGCTGCGGGTTTTGCGGCCGGTTTCTTCTTTGGCTTTTCAGTTCCGGAAATTTCAACCAAAATGTTGGTCGAGATCTTCTGGAATGGCAACGCCATACCGCGCATGTGTGGCTTGAAGCGCTTCAGACGCTTACCGACCGTAACGCTGAGCGTCGTGATCTGTAGGCTTGAAGCGTCGAGGCCGTGGTTGTTAACGGCGTTGGCCTGCGCACTGGCGATAGCTTTCTTAATAGGGAGTCCGGCGCGACGCGGCACGTGGTCAAGAATGACCAATGCGTCGGCAACCGAACGGTTACGCACAAGGCTAGCGACGACGCTTACCTTGCGGGGAGCGATGTCAACGCCTTTGGCGTATGAACGGACGGTGTAAACTTCTGTAGCCATTACTTCTTACCACCGTGCTTTCGGAACTTACGGGTCGGGCTGAACTCACCGAGCTTGTGACCGACCATATTTTCCGTTACGTTAACCGGCACGTGGACACGGCCGTTGTGGACAGCAAAGTTCTTACCGACCATTTCTGGCGTGATTGTGCTGGCGCGAGCCCACGTCTTAATGACCGTGCGGTCATCCGGACCAAGGGCTGCTACTTTCTTGGCCAATTTCGCGTCAACGAATGGGCCTTTTTTGAGTGATCGACTCATATATTACCTCTTCCTCTTCGCGTCGTGGCGCGTACGTACGATTAACCGGTTGCTGTCCTTACGACGGCGTGTACGGTAACCAAGTGTTAACTGACCCCATGGGGTGCGCGGGGCTTTACCGGCACCGTGGCGTCCGCCGTCACCACCACCGTGTGGGTGGTCGGCGGCGTTCATAACGACACCGCGGACAGTCGGACGGATACCCTTGCGGCGGTTTCGACCGGCTGAGCCGACCTTGATGTTTTGGTGCTGGACGTTACCGACGACACCGATGGCTGCCGTAGCTTCCAGTCGGAAGCGGCGGACTTCGCCTGAAGGTAAACGCACCTGGGCGTAATCACCTTCCTTAGCCATCAGCTGGGCTTTTGTTCCGGCTGAACGGACCATCTGTGATCCCTTGCCAGGATGAATTTCAATCGCGTAAATTTGGGTACCGACAGGAATCTTTGAAAGAGGCATGCGGTTGCTCGTTTCAATCGGAGCGCTCGCACCGCTTTCGATCGTCTTACCCTTCGTCATGCTGGTGTCAGCCAAGACGTAGTGGTACAGACCGTGTTGGTCCTTAACTCGGGCGATACGGGCGGAACGGTTCGGGTCGTATTCGATTTCTTCGACCGTCAGCTTAAGGCCGTCGGCCAGATTGTGGTTCATCAAACGGTAGTGACGTTTGACACCTCCACCGCGGTGACGGACCGTAATGCGACCCTTGTTGTTGCGTCCGGCGTTCTGCTTTTTGCTTTTAACAAGGCTCTTTAGGGGCTTACGAGTGGTGATCTGCGAATAGTCTTCGCTGGTCATACCACGTCGGGCCGGTGTGGTTGGGTTGTAAGCTTTAATCGGCATTACTTCTTCTCCTCAGCGGCTGCTTCTGGCTGTTCGAACACTTGGATCGAGCTACCTTCAGCCAGCGTTACGTAGGCTTTCTTAGTATCCTTACGGTTTGTCGTACCTGGGTAACGGTTCTTACCGCGAGAAAAACGAACGGCTTTACCTGACTGAACGGCTGTCGCGACGTTCTTCACGGTAACATTGTATTCTGCGGCGACGGCGTCAGCGATCTGCTGCTTGTTCGCTGTCAGTGGCACGTTGAACACGTAAATATTACGCGCGCTTTGACCGTACGCCTTTTCAGTAGCACGTGGAGTGATAATGATATTCATTACTTTGCTCCTCCGTTCAACCAGGCGTCGATGGTCTTGACGCTAGCGGCACTAATTACGATGTGGTCTGCGTTCAGGATGTGGTAGACATTCAGGTAAGTGCTGCGGACCAGCATGACATTCTGAATGTTACGGGTCGCGCGGATCAGCTCCGGTGTCTTTTCGTCGACGACGATGAGCGTCTTACGGGCAAATTTGTTGTCAGCCAGGAATTTGGCGACTTCAGCGGTCTTACCGGTGGTCTTTACGTCTTTAACGACGATCTTACCGGCTTTGTTAGCCAGGCTGAGTGCCTGCTTTACAGCGACACGTTTGCTCGTGGTCGAAAGCTTCTTGGTGTAGTTTTCGTTACCAGATGGACCGAAAACGATACCACCGCCACGCCAGATCGGGTTACGGGTCGAGCCGAAACGGGCTCGGCCGGTACCTTTTTGCTTCCAAGGCTTTTTACCGCCACCGCTAACTTCACCGCGTTTCAGCGTGGTTGCGCTTGCCTGGCGAGCATTTGCCAAGTAGGCGTCGTAAGCGAGCTTCAGTAGTTCGTGGTTTTCGACGTCGACCGCAAAGGTAGTCTTTGGCAGTGAGACGGTCTTTGGAGTAGTTTCAGCCATTACGCGTTACCTCCGTTTACGATGATCAAGCTCTTACGAGGGCCGGGAACGGCGCCTTTAAGGCCAATCAGGTTGTTTTCGGCATCTAGGTAAGCGACCTCAAGGTTTTTCACGGTCACACGCTCACCGCCCATGCGGCCGGCCATGCGCTTGCCCTTGAAGACCTTCTGAGGATACATCGATCCGATCGATCCCGGCTTACGGACGTTGCCGTTACCACCGTGGGTCTTTTTGCTGGTGTTGAAGTTGTGACGTTTCACCGTTCCGGCAAATCCTTTACCTTTGCTGGTGCCCGTAGCGTTCACTACGTCACCGAGTGCGAATGCACTTACGTCAATGGTGCTTCCGACGGTCAAATCGTCGGTCAGCTCATCGACACGAAATTCCCGAATATACTTCGGCGAAGTTTTGCTAGACTTTACGTGTCCAGCGACGGCCTTGCTCAGGTTCTTACCCGATCCGAATGCGACCTGTACCGCGTTGTAGCCATCTTTTTCAAGAGACTTCACCTGAGTAACGGTGACAGGACCGGCCTGGATCAATGTTACGGGCGTTGCCGTACCATCCTCAGACAGGATCTGGGTCATACCAATCTTGGTGCCGAGAAGTGCTTTCATGCCTTCTTTCTCCCATTTAAAATCTCCGGTGGCGAGCGGTTCCCTACCCAGGGCCTACTCATTCACTCGGAAACGAGGTTGTTATTACGTAATAAGTTACCAACTAACTGTAGCAGAGTTCACCACTGTAGTCAACTGTTTACAAGAGTGTTCCGACGCAGTCGCCTATGCGTCAAATTGGATATAACAACGTGTGGTCCCGGTTGAGTAGTAAATACGGCCGTTTGGATTGACGAGGCTCGACCCGGCTGGAGTGGTACAAGGCTGATCGCCCTTCAGATAGTAAATAATGTACCCATTACGAATATCAGGCCCGAAGTACGTACCGTACATGACATACAACGCTCCTTTGACGGTCTTACTCTCACATTGCAACGTCTGACTACTGACAGTGGGTATGCTGGCAATGACCGTTTTAATGGCCGTATTAAGAGCGTTGCTCACACCGGAAGCACCAATACTGGCACAATCAGGACCTGCGCTACCGGCCACCATTGCACATGTGCCGGACTCGGCGATACAACCAAACTGGAAGCCTCCGCCGGCTAAGGGGTAGTCCCCGGTGTTTGTCTTGTACAGTTGCAGAGCCTTGGCATATTGGTCAACAGCTGCGATGGTTTTGGAATTTTCTGCTCGCATTTGTATGCCGTTATAAGCAACCAATGTGATGGCTGCGATTACAGCAATGACGATTATGACAATAAGAAGCTCGACGATCGTGAAGCCATTTTGGTGCTGATCGTTTTTAGGTAATCCCACCATACGCATATTTTCTTATATTACGATGCCAGCGGGCACGAAATAACTTATGACGCCGACAATTAGGAGTACGGCGTACCAAATCTTGCGATCTTCCTGGTGATGCTCAAATGCTCGGACAACCAAGAAGCCGAGCGCGATACCAAGTGGAAAAGCGGTAAAAGTCAGTGCGCCCAATGAAAATGGATTACTAAACTTCAACCATAAGGTTCCGAACAGCACGACCACCACGAGCTTTAAAAAATACGTGCTGTCGCTTTCAAACACCCGTTCGTGAAATCGTCTTCGTGCTTTCGTGGGTGTCTTACGTGTCTGTTTTTGCATGATTTCTCTTATTGTAATTTAGACCAATTTTAAACACAAGCGTGTATACTTGAGGTATGGCTACGAAGAAATCAACGAGCAAGAAGGCTCCAACCAAGAAAAAATCAACTGTTAAGCGTTCGAAGGCGCAGTCGTCTTCAGCACTTGGATCGGTCAGGCTCCAACCTGAAACCCAACCGTTCATGACGTTTCAGTTAACAAAGGAAACCGTTTACTGGCTGGTGCTTGGCGCCGTCGTCATTCTGTTTACCATTTGGCTCATGCGCCTACAGATGGATATCCAGACGTTGTACGATGACATCGACGCAACCAACCTGTCAGAAGCAACCAATCCTTAACAAGTGATTGACATAAAATACCCTCCATCCGGAGGGTATTTTAATGGCGGCACGTCCGCTATTACATACGGATTTCAGCGTCGACACCGGCAGGCAAACTGAGGTTCTGCAGACTGTCGATGGTCTTTGGGCTGGCATTCGTAATATCAATGAGCCGTTTGTGTACGCGCATTTCAAAACTCTCACCACCGGTCTTGTACACATGAGGGCTTTTAATTACCGTGTAGGTACTTTTACGGGTTGGTAGCGGTACTGGTCCAGCGATGCTAGCACCCGTACGGACTGCCGTGTCAATGATTTGTTTTGCTGATTGGTCGATCACCTTGTGGTCGTATGCTTTTAGACGGATACGGATCCGCAAGCCTTCTTCTTTTGCCATGGGGGCATTCTCCTTGTTGCTCGCCGTAACCTCTGCTCGATTCGTGTCCTACTATAGACTCACGTCTGGCCGAGTTGTCGACGAAATTTATATACTGAAGTACTGTACCACGGCTCTTCGTATCTGTAAAGTTGCTTAATTATGTTTCTTATGCTATAATAGTATTATGGATCGTCACCCACGTCGGACTACTCGCGAGAAATTAGTCGAAGCCGAAGACCGCAAAACACTGCTGGCCAAAGCGGTATTGATACGAATACGCGCGGAGCTTGTCGAGAAGCCTGACGCTGATGAATTTACGTTCCCGCTTCGAAGTCCAGTCGGCAAACTTGAACGCTTCGTGCTATCGCATTACCCGCAGGATATAGCGGATCGGATCAGCAAGAAACACGCGATATCGCTACAGCTTGACGAAACAGTCGAACCACCAGAGCTTACCGTCACGATCGGCCAGCGCCCTTCTTCGGTTTAGCCTGTCTTATTAACGCCCGGCAAGATAAAGCGCGTGCTGCGCCAACGCATCCGCACGCCCAAAGTCACCACTTATCGTACCGTCTTCGTTCTGCCGGCGATGTTCAAGCCGTTCAAAATACGTACTGACCGGCATACCGTTGCCTAGTGTACGACGTGAGACATTGATACAAAGCGGGTATTCTCGGCCATCTACCTCTACAATAACGTTCACATGAACGTCCCCGACAGATGTTCGTTCGACACTTACTTGTCGTTCGACAACTTGTTTGTGTTTATCATCCTCCGGTAGTGCCGGTACTAGATGAAGGTTCGGCTGCGCGACCCTTCCTTCTTCAAAAAAGGGTTCGAGTGCTCGTTCTGCTGCCATGTTTCTTTTACTCCATTTAATAGATGCTAGCCACTATACTCCTAGTGCTTGGTTGCTGTAAATAGCGTTCTTGGCAATTAAAACATCCCCGACTATGCGGGGATGTTTTAAGTTGTATACCGTGATTACTTAGTAATCTTGGTAACGACGCCGGCACCAACGGTCTTACCACCTTCGCGGATAGCGAAGTTCAGACCTTGCTCCATAGCGATAGGAGCGAGCAGCTTGACGTTGAAGGTAACGGTGTCACCAGGCATGACCATTTCTTTGTCAGCCGGGAGTTCAACTTCACCGGTTACGTCAGTCGTACGGAAGTAGAACTGAGGTTTGTAACCCTTTGAGAATGGAGTGTGGCGTCCGCCTTCTTCCTTCTTCAGGATGTAGACTTCTGCTTCAAACTCGGTGTGAGGAGTAAGTGAACCTGGCTTAACGATAACCTGACCGCGTTCGACTTGTTCGCGTTCGATACCACGAAGCAACAGACCGGCGTTGTCACCTGCTTGACCCTGGTCAAGGTTCTTCTTGAAGGCCTCAATACCGGTAACGACAGAGTTCTGAGTAGGCTTGATACCGACGATTTCAACGGCGTCGTTCAGCTTGATGACACCCTGTTCGATACGACCGGTAGCAACCGTACCACGCCCCTTGATTGAAAAGACGTCTTCGATCGGCATCAGGAATGGCTTGTCGAGGTCACGGACTGGCTCTTCAACGTATTCGTCAAGAGCTTTGACCAGTTCCATGATTGCTTCTTCGCTTTCGGCGTCGCCTTCAAGAGCCTTGGTAGCAGAACCCTTGATGATAGGAGCGTTGTCACCGTCGTACCCGTTCTTGGTCAGCAGTTCACGAACGTCCATTTCAACCAGCTCGACCAGTTCAGGGTCAGCAAGGTCCATTTTGTTCAGGAAGACGACGATCTTAGGAACGTTCACCTGGTGAGCAAGCAGAACGTGTTCGCGGGTCTGTGGTAGTGGGCCGTCGTTAGCGGCAACAACAAGGATTGCGCCGTCGATCTGTGCGGCACCGGTGATCATGTTCTTAACGTAGTCGGCGTGACCTGGCATGTCGACGTGAGCGTAGTGACGCTTTTCTGACTCGTATTCCTGGTGAGAAGAAGCGATGGTAATACCACGAGCTTTTTCTTCAGGAGCGTTGTCGATGTCCTCGTAGTTACGAGGCTTGTTTGTGTCGCTTGGCAGCCGTTTCGCGAGTACGTGCGTAATAGCGGCGGTTAGGGTTGTTTTACCGTGGTCAACGTGACCCATGGTACCAACGTTGACGTGCGGCTTGCTTCGATCGAAATCGGCCATTAAGGTTATATCTCCTTTGGTTAGTTATTAGCAAGCAGGGCATTCAATAAAGACCCCGCAGGCGTATAGGGCTAATTATACATAGCTTTTAGGGGTAAGTAAAGCGTAATGATGTAATTTAGGATTCTAATTTGTCAGGCAGACGCAGTTCTTGCTTCGCCTGCGCGCGCCAAGCTTTCACTGCCCAGCCAATCGGTAGGACGTCGTGGTAACCAATCATATCGGCCAGGACGCGCATGATACCGCCTAATAAGCCGCCGAACCGTAGTTTACCCCATTCGAAGACCGCCCAGCCATGCCCGATCGGCACGACAGATGCCGGCATGACCGGACGATACGGTTTGGTGCTTCCCTTCAGGTGCTTGACGACGAAAATCGCATCGTGAAGCGCCGTTTGCGCCAGGCCTGAGAACGGCGTGTTAGCGTTATCGCCGATTACATACACGTGCGCGGCCGCTCGCATGAACTCGTCTACCTTTACCTTTCCGCGGTCATTGAGCGGCAGCTGGGACTCGTTCGCTTTGAAAAACGGCGCGTTCATAACGCCTGATGTCCAGATAACCGTATGCGTAGGAAGAGGCCGACCATTCACCATAAGTTCATTAGCGGTCTGTCTTTCAACCTTTTTGTTCACCTCGACATGAACGCCTAGTTTTTTTAGTCGGCGCAGGGCGCGGCGACTGGTCGACTCGGACAGGCGTGGCAAGACACGTGGTGCGGCTTCAATAAGATTTATACTGACCCGTTTTTTCTTAATGCCGAACTGTCGGCGAAGCAACCGTAAGTATTCGCCTAGGGCACCAGCCAGTTCTACACCAGTCGGACCCGCACCAATGATGACATAGTGCTTTTCATCGTCTTTGCCATCGCTCATTTCGTCCCATAAGTGTGCCTGAAGTCGCTTGATCTCGTCTTGTGATTTGATGCCGTATGAATACGTATCCAGCCCTTCGATACCAAAGTACGTAGTTACGCTTCCGAGTGCCAATATCACGTCCTCATAGTGATACGAACGACTACCAATAAGAAGGTGTGCTGACGGGTCGATCGACGTAATAGTGTCTTTCACTAACGTTACGTTGTCTTTTCCAACGAAAATTTCTTCGAGCGGCACCCATGATTGCCGATGATCATGACCGGTGGCTGCGGAAAATAGAGCTGGGTAGTACTGAAAATCGGTCTTGTCACTTATCAGTGTGACTCGGTTCGTCCGGTCTTTGGCAAGCTCTAACGCCGCTTTGACGCCGCCGAAGCCGCCGCCAACAATAGTTACATTCAGGTTCTTTCGCATGTTCATTTCCCTAGATTATTTATTTCATTGTAGCTCACGACAGGCCGGCAGTGAACAAGTTCAGAACGGCAGCAACAACGAGCAGTATCGTAAGTACCAGTGACGCCAGAAATACAGAAAGCGCCCACTTACGTTCATCGGTTTTGTTGTTGTAGTACACCGCTATCCAATATGCTGATCCCACGAGAAGGAGTACTCCCGCTACTATGCCCACGGTCCGCGATATGATTAATAGTGCAATGACCAGCGCATAGAACAGTATATACGCCAGCATATAGCGTTTTACGATAGTGATCGGCTTTACTACACCGAGCACGGGGAGGCCGGCAGATTCGTACTCGCTGCGCCGAAACACCGATATTGCATAGAAATGTGGCATCTGCCAGGCGAAGATAAGCAAAAACACCAGCCAGGCGCCGACAGAGAGTTGTCCGTCGATTGCCACGTAACCGGCCATCGCTGGCAACGCACCCGGTATAGCTCCGATCAGCGTGCTGTGAATGGTCGTGCGCTTCGCCCAGCCATACGCAAAGACATACAGCATGTATGCGATAAGACCGATGGCGATGACGAGCAGGTTAGTCGTAACGTACAGCACGGCCAATCCGGCAATAAGCAGGAACGCAAGGTAGATTACGGCACTTTGAAAGGCGATTTGGCCGGTCACCGATGGCCGCTCTTTAGTGCGCTTCATCCGGGCGTCAATGCCGCGGTCCATATAGTTGTTCGCCACACAGGCCGAAGCGATGACGAGTGATGTGCCAACCAGGACACCAAGCAGCTCTTTCCATAGCAGTCCGCTGGCAGACGCGAACAGAGCCCCGGCTACCACATGTACAGCGTTTCCCCGTACGATCCCCGGTTTCGTCACCAAATAGTAGGCCTTTAACCGCTCGCGCACCCGTTAAAAGCCCTTCTTATTCTGCTGCTGCATGTAATGGTTCATATCTTCGGCGCTTCTGCTCATGCGGTAGTCAAGATTACGCATGACCCATAGTGAACCAATGATAATGATGAGCATCATGATGAGCGTGAAAGTAATAGTAAGCGTACGGTTTCTCGACCTCCCTGCGAATCCAAGGTGTAAAAAGCAGACTAATTGTATAACCAGCTGCACCGACGCGAGCAGTAACAGCACCGCCATAGTGCCAGTCGCAGTCGGTAGCCACTCAGCCGTTACGATCACGTAGCTGAGAATACTGAGCACTAACGCGGTAGCGAAACCAAAAAGGTATTTATTTAACAGAAGGATGAAGTCTGAATGGCTCATAAGGCGGCTCCCAGGTAGACGATTGTAAAGATGAATATCCATACCAAATCAAGGAAGTGCCAGAACAGCGAGAACAATGTGAATTTACGGACGGAGTTCGCTGTCGTGCCGTGCTTAAGTAGGTAGAACGCCATTGCACCGCCCCAGATTAGCCCAATGGTAATGTGCAGTCCATGCGTAGCTACAAGCGTGAAGAATCCTGACAAGAAGGCACTCGCCTGCCATGAATGCCCTTCGCGAACCAGTTCAGCAAACTCGTTTAGCTCCAACGCCAGGAACGCAAAACCAAGTAGTAAAGTCAGAACAAGCGACCACAGCGCCATGCTCACCTTCTTAAACCTCAGCGCAAGCGCCGCAATTCCACAGGCAAAACTACTGGTTAGCAATATGACGGTTTCGATTAATGCATACTTAGGGTCAAGCAAGTCTGCAGATGTGGCGCCGCCGGCCGTATTTCCACGTAGCACCATGTAGGTTGCGAATAGTGACGCGAACAGGATGATGTCGGTCATCAGGTATAGCCAAAAACCGAACTCAGCCTTTTCGTAGCGTTCTAGGACTTGTTCGTTAGTTTGTCGACTCATACTTGTGCCCTCGCCGCTTCATGATATAGTTCGTTCGCACTTATCCGGTAATCGTTATCGTCACTCATCGTTCGACGTATGATGACGACGATAGCCGCAATAACGGATACGAGCACCAGCCACCATAAATGCCATATGATACCAAAGCCGAATAACCCGGCTAGTACGCCAACAGTGAGCCCCACTCCACTATTCTTAGGTAGCCATATGTCGATGTAGTCGGCTTTAGTAGGCGCTCCAATGCCAGCTTTCTTGCGGTGCCACCATTCGTCGCGATGCGTAACAGTCGGTGTAACGGCAAAGTTATAATGTGGCGCAGGCGAAGGTACCGACCACTCCAGTGTGCGGCCGTCCCATGGGTCACCGGTCGTGTCTTTCAGCTCCTTGCGCTTCCAAATGCTGTAAAGCAGCTGGAGGACGAACAGACCAATACCACCTACAATAACAAGTACACCGATGCCAGATGTAATGAACAGCGGCTGCCAACTTGGGTCGCTGTAACTATCCAGACGCCGCACCGCGCCCATAAGTCCCAAAATGTAGAGCGGCATGAATGCCAGCAGGAACCCGATTTGCCAAAAGATTGCTGACCACCGCCCCAACCCATCATGCAACTTGAAACCAAATACCTTCGGGAACCAATACGTAATCGCGGCGAAGAAACCGAATACGACACCGCCAATAATGGTGTTATGGAAGTGCGCGACGAGGAACATGGTGTTGTGAACTTGGAAGTCAAGCGCTGGCACGGCCATCAACACGCCTGTCACACCACCGAGCGTGAACGTAAATACGAACGCCAAAAACCAAAACATCGGTGCCTTAAAGTCAATCCGGCCACGGTACATCGTGAACAGCCAGTTGAATATCTTCACGCCGGTTGGGATGGCGATAACCATGGTCATGATTCCAAAGAACGCGTTGACGTTGGCGCCGGCACCCATGGTAAAGAAGTGGTGCTGCCAGACGACGAAAGACAGGAACATGATAGCCATGAGCGCACCGACCATGGTGCGGTATCCGAACAGTTTTTTCTTGGCAAATGTCGCGACCACTTCCGAATAAATTCCGAATGCCGGCATGACAAGAATGTAGACTTCCGGGTGGCCCCATGCCCAAATCAGATTGATGTAAAGCATAGGATTGCCCTCTCCATCACTGGTGAAGAAATGCATGCCCATAGTGCGGTCAAGGCCAAGTAGTGCCAATGTGACGGTTAGGATTGGGAACGCAAGCATGATCAGTACGCTCGTCACAAGCACGCTCCACGGAAAGATCGGCATTTTCATGAGTGTCATGCCTGGGGCGCGGTGCTTCAATATCGTCACTACGAAGTTGATGCCCGACAACAGGCTACCGATACCCGCTATTTGTAAGGACCATATCCAATAGTCGACTCCCGGACCGGGGTTGTATTGAAGCTCTGTCAATGGAGGATAGCCGAGCCACCCACCATTGCTGAACCCGCCGAACACAAGCGCGGTGTTTACCAAAATCATACCGGCCACGAACAGCCACAAGCTGATCGAGTTCATAAGGGGGAACGCCATGTCGCGAGCGCCTATCATGAGTGGCATGACGACGTTGATCAGTCCGAACATCAGTCCCATGGCAACAAAGAATATCATTATAGTGCCATGCGCCGTAAACACTTGCTGGAAGGTGTCGCTACTAAACGGACCTTCGGCTCCGTTGGCTGCAATGGCGGTTTGAAGTCGTAGCATCGCGGCATCCGCAACCCCGCGCAGCAGCATGACGATCGCAACGATGATATACATGACGCCAATTTTCTTGGCATCAAGGCTTGTCAGCCAATTATCCCATAGCCAACGCCAGCGGCGAAGATAGGTTACCAGGATAATGAGCCCAAGGACGGCGAGCGGCATACCGACAGCAGCCCCGATCGTTACAGGATCTTTAGGCAAGTACTCGGGTGACAAGCGCCCGATAAGGAATGAAAATAAATCGCTCATACAGCCGGCTCCCCGTGCATAGAGTGGCCGCCGTATTTCTGGGTGATGTATTCAAAAAGCTTCTTGTTCGCCAACCGATAGGTTTTCTCTGTCTGGTCGCTCGCCGGTTCCGCCAGTGTGTGATAGGCCCCCATTGTCAATGAGTCAGGACTTTTTGCAGCCGCTTCTGCCCACTGTTCGAACTCCGGCTGGTTCATGACCGTAGTCTTGAATGTCATCTTTGCATACCCCTCCCCATTGATATTCGTCGTATACCCTGTATATTCACCGACTTTGGCTGCTTTTAAATTCAACTGTGATGCCATGCCGGACATCGCATATACCTGCGATCCGAGTGATGGAATCCAAAAGGCGTTCATTGGCGCGTCAGATGTCATCGTAAAGTGCACGGGTTTATTAACAGGTATGGGAAGGTGGTTTAGTGTCGCCACTTGCTGCTCGGGGTAAATAAATAACCATTTCCAGCGTAGTGCCACGACTTGCACTTCTAACGCTTTGCCGCCGGCAAGTGGCTTATACGGGTCAAGGCTATGGCTGGTCTGATACGTTATGACACCCAGTATGCCGATAATTAAAATAGGTATGCCCCACCATAAACCTTCGAGCCACTTGTTCTCCGCCCATTCGGGTCGGTATACAGCCTTTTTGTTTCCAGCACGGTACCGGATGGAAAAAAATATGAGCATCGTGAACACAGGTACGACGACGAGCGAACTGAGAAACAAGGCGAACATCAAGAGATTCAGCTGATGTGTCGCAACTTCACCAGTAGGCTGTAGTACGGGAATACTCTTACCATTTACAAGGAAAGCAAATAACCAAACCAAACCAACTGCAACGACAACCGGAATGACGGTTCGGACTACCCTCTTCATAGTGTCTTCACTATACCGCTTATGTGTTAAGCGGACAAGCAGGGATTAAAGATTTGCCTGCGATTCGGCCGACGTCGATGCTTCGTCGTCGAAGTTGAGTTCATTCAGGGCTTTTTCAGCGTTCTCGAGGTCCGCTTTGGTCGTGATTACTTCGGCAGATTGTTTTGACGTGCCGGTCGTTGATGCCGTGTTAGTTGCGGATTTCGTGAATGCCTTCCAACCGACATACCCGACTCCTGCAAGCAATATGACGACTCCAAGTATGATAATACCTTCGACGAGCGAGAAGCCGTTCCAACGGGATGATTTACTCATTTCCACCCTCCGCTGCCTGGACCTTGTCGACGAACGCCTGTCGGACAATCTTAATCAGTTGCTGGACGCTTTCGCGATATTCCTTCAGGGCTGTCCGTTTCGCTTCGTGTGCGGTGTGGATGGTGTCAGACGGTTTGGCACCGTCGACTTCGTCACAACTGAAATCCTCGCTTTCGATCACTTCAAGTGCCGCGACGGCAGCTGCTTCCTTTTCGTCAACCGTCTGTAAAACAGCATCGTATTCGGTACTGCTTAGCTGTTGTTTTTCGTAAAAAGCTTTTACACCGTCTTCAATGCCTTGGATCTTTGCAAGGCGGGCTTTGCCAATGGCGGCACTTTTATCAAGTAGCGTGTTAATCGCGTCTTCACGGTTCTGGCATTGGGCCAAGCGCCGACCTTCAAGTTTTTCCTTGCGATCTTCTTGTTTTTGCTTCAGCTTGTCTTCAAGTTCGGTCTTACGTGCCTCTACCCGGTCTCGTAGCGACGTCAGCGATTCTTTCGTGTCATCGGTCGTCCTTGCTACCGTATTTTCAACGGTTTTTATAACCCCCCCGTTGTCATCATTCGGCTCGGTCGTCCCCTCATGCGCATAAGCGGGAGCGGCGACCGCGACGGCTACCAGGGCCGTGAGTGCCGGAACTATGAGTTTGCGTTTCATTCAAATTCTCCGTTTAGGATGTATGGTCGCATTATACAACTTATGCTAAATAAATCCAAAAACGCGCCCCGCTTTACGACGAGGCGCGATTAGAAGCAGTGGACGTGCGATTACTTCGAGCTACGCTTTTCAATGATCTCGGCAGCGACGTTTGGTGGTACTTCTTCGTACTGCGCGAGTTCCATGGTGCTGGCGGCACGGCCTTGGCTCATCGAGCGGATGTCACCGGTGTAGCCGAACATGCTTGCCAGTGGAACGATCGCACGGATCAGCTTGGCGCCGCCCATCAGGTCTTCCATTGATTCGATGCGGCCTCGGCGAGAGTTAAGGTCGCCAATGATGTCGCCCATGAATTCTTCAGGAGTCGTGACTTCGACATGCATGACAGGTTCGAGCAGCACCGGCTTGGCCTGCTTAATACCTTCGCGAGCAGCTATTGAGCCGGCAAGCTTGAAGGCGAGTTCTGACGAGTCAACATCGTGGTAGCTTCCGTCGTACAAGGTGGCTTTTACGTCCACTACAGGGTACCCGGCAATCACACCGCCATCGAGCGTTTCTTTGACACCAAGTTCAACCGGCTTGCGATATTCCTGAGGAACCACACCACCCTTGATTTCGTCAAAGAACTCAAAGCCTTTACCAGGTTCGTTGGGTTCGAAACGGATCCAAACGTCACCGTACTGACCACGTCCACCGGACTGCTTGGCGTGCTTTCCTTGGACCGCGCTTTCGCCCCGGATTGATTCACGGAAGGCAACCTGTGGTTCACCGACATTAGCTTCAACGTTGAATTCACGCTTCATGCGGTCAATCAGAATGTCGAGGTGAAGCTCACCCATTCCGGACATAATTGTCTGACCGGTTTCGTCGTCGGTGTGAACGCGGAACGTCGGGTCTTCTTCGGCAAGACGGCCGAGAGCGATGCCCATCTTTTCTTGGTCGGCTTTGGTCTTTGGCTCGACCGCAATTGATACCGGAGGGTCTGGGAACGTAATCGATTCAAGGGCGATCGGATGCGCAGGATCGGTTAGCGTATGGCCGGTAAATGTACCCTTAAGGCCTACCACGGCCGCGATGTCACCAGCACCAACTGAATCGATTTCTTCACGCTTGTCGGCATGCATACGAACGATACGGCCGACACGCTCTTTTTCACCGGTAGTCGTGTTTAGAACGTAGCTACCAGCCGTCAAACGACCAGAGTAAACACGGACGAAGATTAGTTTACCGACGAATGGGTCGGTCGCAAGCTTGAACGCGAGAGCCGCCATCGGCTCTTTTTCATCCGGCTTACGTGAAACCTCGTCGCCGGTCTTAGGGTTCTTTCCCCAGATCGCGTCGACGTCAAGCGGACTCGGCAGGTAGTCGGTCATGATATCAAGAAGTTTTTCAACGATAACGCCGCGACCGTCACCACCGGAAACAAGGAAGAAATCACCGGCAAGGACACGCTTTCTAAGTCCGCGCTTCAGTTCCTCTTTCGTGATCGCGTCGACGCCGCCTTCGAAGAACTTGTCCATCAGCTCGTCTTCGGCTTCGACTGCCGCTTCAACCAGCAGAGCGCGGGCGTTTGCCGCCTTTTCGAGCATGTCTGCAGGAATTTCACCTTCTACCAGAGCTTTGTCCGTGTAGTCAGTGTAGGTGTAGGCTTTCATTTCAACGAGGTCAACAAGGCCGTTAATCTCTTTTTCAAAACCGATCGGCAGGTGAACAGGCAACGCGTTCTTGGAAAGACGCATGTGGATGCTCTGAAGAGACTTGTAGAAGTCACCGCCGGTCTGGTTGATCTTGTTAATGAAACAAATACGAGGAACCCCGTACTTGTTGGCCTGACGCCAAACGGTCTCAGACTGAGCTTCGACGCCCATTTTGCCATCGAACACGGTGACCGCGCCGTCAAGCACACGAAGCGAGCGTTCTACCTCGGCGGTAAAGTCGATGTGACCCGGAGTGTCGATAATGTTGATCTTGTGACCTTTCCAGAAACAAGTGACCGCTGCAGAGGTAATGGTGATACCACGCTCTTTTTCCTGGGCCATCCAGTCGGTCGTCGCACCGTCACCGTCGCCACGGACTTCACCGATCTTGTGGTTAATACCGGTGCGGTACAAAATACCTTCTGTCGTGGTGGTTTTTCCGGCGTCAATGTGAGCAATGATTCCGATGTTACGGTAGTCCTTTAGTGGGACATTAGCAGGCGTGGCCATAATTGTTCTATTGTTTCCTCTCGTTGCTTACTTATTCAGAAATTTTTGCCATAAAAAATAGCGCTTTAAGTCAATTTTACCAGAGAAGGAGTTAATATACTAGTCTAGAACGCCAACGATTCGATAGAACTTATCCGAAATGTATGATATTCGCCGTCTTGCTTATCAAGAACAATCATAAATGGGCCAGTTGATTGTTCATTCTCAAAAGTAGTCATACTAATATCGGCTACGATTCCATCAACAAAACGGATGTCGCCATCCCCCATTGAGTCAGAAGAACCAGACGCCATGATACTGCGATTCATCAGCATCGATGATAATGCTTCAAATACTACCACACTTGCCGAGTCGCCAGATTCAATATAACGGGCGATCCTTCTGATATCGCCAACATTCTTTAAATCTTGATAACCCGAATCTGTCTCGGCACTAAACGCCGCATATAGCCGATTAACCCTTCGTGTTATTTCGTGATTACCAAGCTCTTCGGCCACACGTACACGAGCTTGCCTGTCAGCTTCATACCGCGTAAGTGAAGGAATCGTAATGTCAACGGTACCATCGAGCGATATCATAGCGCGCTGCTGCACCATGACTTCCACCAGGGGCACTCCACCATACATAAGTGGAGACGCGGAACTTGATTTTACGTCAACGATGAGGCGTGGGAGTGCTTTATAAGAAGTTTTTCCGGTATTATCGTCCTCATCGACTAGCACATCGCCATGCAAAGCGTAAAATGTGCCTTGAAAATTGTCCCCGTGTTGCAACTGAGCAAAAGGATTCTCGGGATCTACACTAACCGTTACCTCGCCCGGCTCTACGGGCCGTGCAGGATTCTTTAGGGTTAGCGCGCGGAGTGCATACTCACCTTCAAATTTAAGACTAAAGTTGTAAATGCCAGCTCCGATGAGCCGATCACCAATCGTCCTAGTAAGTGCCGTGCTTACTTCACGCGCTTGTTCGAAGGTGTCGTACGTTTTGCCTGCAAGCGGCCTTACCATTTCAATCATGGCATCTATCTCATCTTTAAGCATGCGCATTTCATTTATATTCGTAGGATCGCCGCCATGATGCTCTTTGCGAGTGGGTTCAACTCGCACATTCGGAACTACATAATCGTCCATATCTTCTGGTATACCGGCAGATTTGAGCGCTACGGCTAAATTCTGTTCATTCGTAGCAAGTGCTATATCAACGATGGAACGATAGGTTCGTGTGCCTCTTACATGGGTAATATTTAGCGAATTGATACCAATCTGCGTCCCTTCCCACTCATCTCGAGTATCGGGCAGTTCGGCGAACCACATAGATTTTATAGAGTCGTCCGACTCAGCTCTGACGAATTCAATGCGCGGCTTCCTGACATCGAGCCGTACCGAACCATCAATACCCATTTCAAGCCAGTCTTTACTAGCTTCATCATCTTGAAAGTAGAGCGTATTGGATACAGAAAGCACGTACGGCCATACTTTATTCAGAGCAAGTTGATCATTTACATATATCGAGAGCCATTCACGATAATCTGACGAACCAACCAACTCATCCTGCAACAATCGTGCTATAGCAGCAAGTCTTCGCGGAAGTTTGTCTATATCTTCGTCTTCATACTTCAACAGTTTATCGACCACCTTCATTTTGTCTGGCCATGTCTTGTGAAGTCGTACATCAATCGCTTCTGGCGTAGGCAGCGGGTAAACGTGTTGAGATGACTCACCAGGATACAAAATCAATTGAGCCATCGGCGCATCAGATCCCGGAAGCGCAAACCCATAGCCGATTCTTGCGGCCACTCGGGTGTCATCAATCGTCTCACCATGGGGCCCATCAAAGATCCCATAAGAACAAAGCTCGAAATCTTCAACGAAAAAGCTGAGATTTCCCTGTTCATCTTTATCGGGCTCTCCCCAGCGTTGGGCCAGTTCAGACGCTATTGATCCGTCAATAACGTATATACGTCCCGTAATGCGCGCGATATCGTCATGGTAAAGCCATTGTTCATTCAGTGCCTCGACACCCGGTTCTATAATTTCAGAAAACGAGCCACCGTCATCATTGGCGTTATCGGTTAGGCGTCTGAGACGCTCGTCAAAAACCTCAAGGCCAATATCGTGTCCTTCGTAGTTCTCTTGCAATTCCTGGAACGAGACTTCTATCTTAGCTCGCGACGGCATCTCCGGCATGCGTTAATTAAAACCCACTATGTCATGATGAACAAGACCAATAGTGTTATAATCCCGGTAATGTCTACAACAAAATCCACATCTTTATACTGTTTTTCTCCGCCTGTAATGTTGGCGACCTTCGCGCTTGAAATTACGTTTGCTGCCTATGTCTTATGGCGGTATAAGTTCACCCCCATCACGCGATTAATCGTTGCACTACTGGTGCTGCTCGCGACGTTCCAGGGTACAGAGTTTTTGCTTTGCGGCGGCTTAGCCGTCAGCGGTGGTACCTGGTCTCGAGTTGGTTACGCGGCGATTACCCTACTGCCGCCGCTCGGTATTCATTTGGCGTATTTGCTAGCGAATAAAAAGCCGGGCGCAGTCGTGGCATTCGCCTATGTAACCTGCGCGGCTTTCTTTGGGTACTTCGTGTTCGTCACTCAAGCTATTTCCGGTCACACCTGTTATGCGAACTACGTGACGTTTGATACATCAGACGGCTCAACGATTCCATATACGCTGTACTACTATGGTTGGTTGTTCATAGGCACGTTCCTGACATTCAAATGGGCACCGCTGCTCGACAAGCACAGGAAAGCTGCATTATACGCTTTAATGGCCGGCTACTTGGCCCTTCTTATACCAACGACGACGGTAACTATCCTTTGGGATGAAAGCATGGCTGGCATACCTAGCATTATGTGCGGATTTGCTATCATTCTGGCCGGACTTCTGACGCTTAAAGTTGCGCCGGAAAGTATCAAGTTAAGACACAATTCTCATAGCTTGCGGTTCAAGCTGCCATTCTAGCTTTTCGCCGATTTCCGTACACGAGCGGCATCAAGTTTAGCGCTTTTTGTCCGGCTACTCTTCCGAGGTGCCGAGCAACGACGTCTGGTGGTCTGTTAATTAAGTCCCCGTCAACGAATTCATTGCCAATCGTAACATCAGCCTTGCTGTTTTCGAAGTACGCCTCAAAGTTCATCATGATCTGCATAAGAATTTCATCATCAAGTAGTACTTCACCTGTTTCAAGTGAAACCGGCACGCCGGCAATCTTACCCGGTTTTCTTCGCGCAGTGACCGCACCTCTCGCCGACTCGAATAGAGCGGTTGCAATCTCGTAGTCTCGCACTCTGGCCTCCATGACTGAAAAATCAGGCATAGGAGGAGGCGCAATGACGGCATGCATGAAGTCATGTAGCTGCCTGGGCAGGTATCCCTTGTGAAAGGATATGCTGTCCCGATAATCACGTGGTATCGAGCTACCGTTAAAATGTCGCGGGTGATACCAGTCACGCTCCCAGACAAAGTGGTGGACATCAGGCTCTGGTTCGTCGCGTGGCCAGACATATTCTGAATCAACCAGGCTTAGCGCAATCTCGACGGTTTTAAAAACATCGACGACGCATCTGTCGTCGACCGGCGCTTCCAGTCTATGCCCATCCTCAACACGCCGAAGATCAGGGTCGTAGTGTTGCAAGATGGGTGCGACACTGACGGGCGGCAAGTGGGGCGGATGCTCGTATCGCAGCGGCCCCACGAAAGTCATTATTCAGTCCCCCAGCCCGTTTCTTGTTTGTGTTGTTCCCATTTGCCCTTTTTATAGCATGAGCGGATTGGCGGCGTCAATGTTTTCGGGATTTTTGGTACAAAGTCAGTTGTTTTAGCGCGAAATCACGAATCGATTCACGTTCGCCAGGTAGCCCTTCGGCAAATTGTTCGCGTCGAATAATCTTCTCGTCCTCGATCTTATCGAGGGATACTTGGTGCACATGGGCAAAATAGCCGGTCACTAGGTGAACGACCTGGGTCGTATATTCACCCTTTAGAAAACGAACAGCCGCCCCGATGAATTCTTCTTCGGTAGGGCGGCCTGGTTGTCGTTCGGGCATATATTAGCCTCGGGCAAAGTGGGCGAAGGCACGGTTGGCCTCTGCCATCTTGTGGGTGTCTTCCTTCTTCTTGAAGGCAGCGCCGGCTTCGTTGTAGGCGTCAACGATTTCAGCGGCGAGGCGCTGTTCGTATGGCATACCGCTACGAGCGCGGGCAGATTGTACGAGCCAGCTGAACGCGTAGTGCAGTTGGCGGTGTCCCTGGACTGGGAACGGAATCTGGTAGTTCGCACCACCGACACGGCGGCTTTTGACTTCGAAGTTCGGGCTGACATTCTTGAGTGCCTTTTCAAAGACTTCAAGCGGGTCTTCGCTGTCGACTTTCTTGGCAGCACGTTCAAGCGCGTTGTAGACGGCACGTTCGGCAACAAGCTTCTTGCCGTCAAGCATGCTCTTGTTGATCAGACGCTGCACCATGACGCTCTGGTATTTGCGGTCAGGCTTGAGTTCGCGCTGTAGTTTCTTGGTAACTTTACGAGGCATTACTTTTGCTCCTTCTTGGTACCATACTTCGAGCGGCCTTGCTGGCGTTTTTGAACGCCCTGAAGGTCTAGCGCGCCACGGACGATGTGGTAACGGACACCTGGAAGGTCAGGTACACGTCCACCACGGACCAGCACGACGGCGTGTTCCTGTAAATTGTGACCTTCGCCACCGATGTATGCCCAGACCTCCTGCTTGTTGGTCAGGCGAACACGGGCAACCTTACGAAGAGCCGAGTTCGGCTTTTTCGGGGTCTTAGTGGTGACCTTGATACAAACACCGCGCATCAGCGGGGCTTCCTGCTTGTAGTAACGCGTCTTAAGCGCGTTATGAATGGTGCCAAGCGCAGGTGACTTCGACTTCTTGGTCGCGGTCTTGCGTGGCTTTCGAACCAATTGGTTGATTGTTGGCATGTTAAATGCAAACTCCCATTTAATACTAATTAATCTTACGATCTGGGAACCTTCAGCATTGTTCCAAACCGTCTTTGTCTTTCACGGGCTCTTGCTAAAGGAGCTAACGAGAAAGATGAAACTCTTATGAATTACTCTAACAGATTCAGGCAGAGATGTCCATATCGTCTGACGGATGTATGTACCGGGCTGCCGCGATGGCGTCTTCTAGTGCGGAACGTGCCCGTTCGTCCGACGAGTCTGGCAGCGGAATACCGGATATATCCAGATGTTCCGTGTGCGCGTCGTAATCAACACTCACCCCGACGACACCACTGGCGTGACGCCCAAAGTGCTTGATGATGAGCTCAAGCTGCGGGAACGTAACGTGTTCACTTTGAACTGAAACTCGTCGTTCGCCGAAATCGCGTGTATCATTAGCCATAATAGTTTATTATACCACTTATGACTAAATAAAGCAATACAGCGCCCGAGTGAGCGCTGTATTGCGATTGACTCGTACCGATGTTAGGCGGCGAGTTCGGCGTCTTCGACGACCGCTTCGTAGTCTTCTTGCTCGTACGTCTCGACGCCAGTTCCGACAGGAATCTTGCGTCCGATGATGACGTTCTCTTTCAGACCGTTCAAGTGGTCGGCGCGACCGGATGTCGCGGCGTTGATGAGCACGCGGGTCGTGTCTTGGAACGATGCGGCAGAAAGCCAGCTGTCGCTCCAGATACTGACCTTGGTGATACCAAGCAGCAACTGGGTGTAGGCGACCAGGTTCTTACCTTCAGCGGCCAATACTTCGTTGGCTTCAACGACAGCCGCCTTAGAGACGATGTCACCGGTAACGAAGCTAGAGTCGCCCGGGTCTTCGACCTGCACACGAGAGAACATCTGCCGAACGATGATCTCAAGGTGTTTGTCAGCAACATCCTGTCCCTGTGCGGCGTAAATACGCAGCACTTCGTTGATGATGTATCGCTGGGTGGCTTCGGTGCCCTTCAGCATCATCAGCTGGTGCAGGTTCAGCGAACCGATCGTTAGGCGGTCACCGGCTTCAACCGTGTCACCTGCCTTGACGACGAGCTGGGTAGTACCAGGAATCTCGTAACGTACTGGCGCGCTGGCATTGGCTGCCAGGACAAGCGTATCTTCAGCGATTTCAACCACACCGTCAAACGGAGCGACCAGCGGTTTGGCCTCGCCTTCGGTGGTTGCCAGCACATCGCCAACCTTCACGTTGCTGCCAGCTTTGACGTTGACCGTACGGCCTTCGAGCGGCAAGCGTTCAACGTGCCCGGCTTCCGGAGTGACCTGAACGACGTAGTGGTTGCCGTCTTCCCAGACGTCGACCAGACCGGTAACTTCGGTTACATAAGCCTGACCCTTAGGGCTACGGGCTTCGAAGAGTTCTTCGACACGCGGCAGACCCTGGGTGATGTCTCCACCAGCCACACCCGAGGCGTGGAAGGTACGAAGCGTCAGCTGGGTACCAGGCTCACCGACAGACTGAGCGGCGATGACACCGACAGGCTGGCTTTTCGCGACCAGCGCGCCGGTAGCCATGTCGATACCGTAGCTCTTCTGCGGAATACCGCGGAGGTTCTTCGTTGAAAGCACGCTCATGATCTTGACTGATTCAACCGAGCTGTCGTTTTCGATTTCGTTCGCAATCGCGCGGGTAATCAGCTCACCCTTCTTAACGTGATCAGTGACGTCTTCGGCAGCATAGCGTCCGTACAGACGGTTAGAAAAGTCGATCATGGTCTGTTTGCTCTCACTGCGGAAGATGGCGAATCCGTCGTCATCTCCGGCTTCGTCTTCAACAGTGAAGACGTCCTGAGAAACGTCGACCAGACGACGAGTCAGATAACCGGAGTCGGCCGTCTTAAGAGCGGTGTCGATCAGACCTTTACGGGCACCACGGGTAGCGATGAAGGCTTCCAGGCTTGAAAGACCTTGACGGAAACTGCTTCGGATCGGGAGCTCGATTTCGCGGTTGGTCGCGTCGACCTGAATACCGATCATGGCGCTTGCGAGCTTAACGTTCGAAATGTCACCACGAGCACCAGAGTTAACCATGACGGAAATACTGGTGTCCATACCGGCAAGCTTGCTCTTTAGGAAGTCGGTGACTTGGTTGTCAACCGAGCGCCATGCGCCGACGGTTAGGTTGTAACGTTCGTCATCGGTAATCAGACCTTGGTCGTACTGTTCAGAGATCAGAGTCGTCTTGGCATCACCTTCGGCGACAAACTCGGAGATTTCATCGAAATGCACGTAGTCGTCCTTACCAGTCGAAACGGCTGCGACGGTCGCGAATCGGAAGGCCAGGCCTTTCATGCGGTCAGCGGTCTTAGCGGTTTCTTCGGCACCGTAGGTGTCAAAGATCTTCGCCAGGACCTTCTTCAGCTGTTTCTTGCTTTGGACGCTGTTATCGTATGGGAAGTCAGCGGGCAGGATTTCATTGAAGAAGACGCGTCCCAGTGTCGTTTCGCGGATTTCACCCTTGGCATAAATCCGGATCGGACTTTGGAGCTGTAGTTTCTTGTCGTCATATGCCATTTCGGCTTCGTAGACCGAACTGTAAGCTTTGACTTCCTCGGTCTGAGCACTTGGCTTTTCGTATGTCAGGTAGTAGTTACCGAGCACGACGTCCTGGCCGATGTTAAGCACCGGCGCGCCATCGGCTGGCTTCAGCAGGTTGTTGGTTGCGCTCATCAGCTCGCGTGCTTCACGCTGCGCATCGTCTGAAAGCGGAAGGTGAACGGCCATCTGATCACCATCGTAGTCGGCGTTGAATCCGTTAGCGACAAGTGGGTGTAGTTGAATAGCCTTACCTTCTACCAGCTTCGGCATGAACGCCTGAATTGATAGACGGTGCAGCGACGGAGCACGGTTCAAAAGAACGTACTTACCTTCGATGACGGCGTCAAGCGCGTCCCACACCAACGCATCACCAGCTTCAATCAGACGGGTAGCGCTTCGGATGTTGTGTGCGTGTTCACCACGGATCAGCCAAGATATGACGAACGGTTTGAACAGTTCGAGTGCCATTTGCTTCGGCAGACCACACTGGTTGATCTTTAGTTTCGGACCGACCACGATGACCGAACGGCCAGAGTAGTCGACACGCTTACCTAGCAGGTTCTGGCGGAATCGCCCCTGCTTACCCTTCAACATATCGCTGATGGACTTGAGGCGACGGCGACCACCGGTCGCGTTGACGGCACGTCCGCCACGGGCAGCGCTGTTGTCAACCAATGCGTCAACCGCTTCTTGAAGCATACGCATTTCGTTGCGACGAATCACTTCGGGAGCGTTCAGGTCGACCAGCTTCTTAAGACGATTGTTACGGTTGATAACGCGGCGGTAAAGGTCGTTCAAGTCGGAGGTGGCAAAACGGCCCCCGGTCAGCTGGACCATCGGACGGAGGTCCGGTGGAATCACAGGCAGAACGGTCAGACACAGGCTCGACGGCTTGATACCGGCAGCTTGCATGCCTTCAAGCACCTTCAGGCGCTTGAGCAGTTTCTTTTCGCGTTGACCCTTGGCGGTTTCGACTTCGGTGGTTAGTTCCGCAATCAGCGTCGGTAGGTCGATTTCGTCAAGCATAGCCTTAAGAGCAGTACCGCCCATACCGACACTCGCCAGTTCTTCGTACTCTTCTGGCAGGTTGCGATAGTCGGTTTCAGAAATCAGCGCGCCCTTTTGTAGGCTTTCAAGCTGGGTCTTTTTCGCCAGGTAGCGTTCTTCAAGCTCCTCGCTTTCGCGAGTCTGAGCTTCGGCGAGTGCCTTAACGTCTGCGCCTTCGGCTTCGGCTTCTTTTTCGTAGCGCATCTTGATTGCGGCGCGACCTGCTTCGGTCTCAGCTTCAAGATCAGCCAGCATTTGGTCACGCTTGGCTTCGTCGACCTTTAGAATGACGTAGGTCGCAAAGTATGCGATACGTTCCAGGTTGCGGACCGTCAGGCCAAGCAGCAGGCTCATAGCAGACGGCGTACCGCGCATGAACCAGATATGTGCGACCGGAGCGGCCAGGTTAATGTGGCCCATTCGCTCACGTCGGACGATAGCCTTGGTGACTAGTTCGCCGTTCTTGTCGACTGCGGCTTCACGGGAACGTACACCCTTTAACTTGCTGTCGTGCGGGTTAATGTCTTTGACCGGTCCGAAGATCCGTTCGCAGAACAAACCATCACGCTCAGGCTTTTGGGTTCGGTAGTTGATTGTTTCCGGCTTGGTGACTTCACCGTGGCTCCACTTCAGGATGTCTTCCGGGCTAGCGACGGCTAGACGGACGGCGTCAAAGTCAGCGATACCGGTGGTGGCGACGACGCGTGACATTACGCTACCTCCTTTTCGTCTTCTTCATTAGCAAATTCTTCAGCGGTTTCCACGCTTAGCCCGTCTTCTTCGAGGTCGATATCATCGGCTTCGTCGAATACGGTTTCTTCGTCATCGGTTGGAAGCACCGGGTCGGCAGGAACGGTTTTATCGTCAGGACCGGCTTCGGCGATGACCTCTTCGGCATCAACGACTTCGGATTCATCCAGCAGGTCGACGCGAAGGCCGAGTCCCTGAAGTTCTTTCACGAGCACGTTAAAGCTTTCCGGTAGTTTCGGGCCGACGATCTGCTCATCCTTGATGATGGCTTCGTAAGCTTTGGCACGTCCGTAGACGTCGTCGGACTTAATGGTCAGCATTTCCTGAAGGGTCGTGGCTGCGCCATACGCTTCGAGTGCCCATACCTCCATCTCACCGAACCTCTGACCACCGTTCTGTGCCTTACCACCGAGTGGCTGTTGGGTCACCATGGTGTATGGTCCGATTGAACGGGCGTGAATCTTGTCGCTCACCATGTGGTGCAGCTTGATGATGTGCATGACGCCAACGGTAGTGCGCTCTTCAAAGGCTTCACCTGTACGGCCGTCAAACAGTTGGCTTTTGCCATCGCGGGCATAGCCGGCTTTTTCAAGCTCGTCGGAAATGACTTCGTTTGGCACACCATTGAACGGAGGCGTCGCTACCTTGTACCCAAGGGCACGTGCTGCCATACCAAGGTGAGTCTCGAACAGCTGTCCGATGTTCATACGGCTTGGGACACCGAGCGGGTTCAATACGACGTCAACAGGTGTTCCGTCTTCGAGGAACGGCATGTCTTCGACTGGCAAAATGCGAGCGACGACACCCTTGTTACCGTGACGACCAGCCAGCTTGTCACCGACTGAGATCTTACGGAGTTGGGCGACAAAAATCTGAATTTGCATCAGCACGCCGGCTTTGAGTTCGTGGCCGTTTTCGCGGCTGAAAATCTTAACGCCGACAACCTTACCGCCACCGGCGTTGTTCATGCGCTGCGAGGTATCGCGGACATCCTTGGCTTTTTCACCAAAGATAGCGCGGAGCAGTCGCTCTTCTGAGCTGAGTTCCTGCTCACCCTTAGGAGTAATCTTACCTACCAGTACGTCACCGGCACGGACTTCAGAACCGATTTGGACGATACCGTTTTCGTCGAGATGACGAAGCGATTCTTCGCTGACGTTCGGAATGTCGCGGGTAACGATTTCTGGACCGAGCTTGGTTTCGCGGACTTCAACGTTGTAGTCCTTGATGTTAATACTGGTCAGGCTGTCGTCCTGTACAAGCTTGCTCGAAAGCACGATAGCGTCGTCCATGTTGTAACCACCCCATGGCATGAAGGCCACGGTAAGGTCACGACCAAGTGCAAGTTCACCGTCGGCAACCGACGCGCCTTCGATCAGAATGTCGCCGGCTTTGACCTTTTGGCCGCGGGTAACACGGACTTTCTGGTTAATCGAGCGGTCGTCGTTACTCTTGGCAAAGTGAATTGGTTCATACACCTTGACGCCGTCCTTGTATTTAACATGGACTTCGTCGCCGTCGGCACGGACGACTTCACCGGCACCTTCAGCCAGGATCAGCTGGCTGGTGTTCTTAGCGATTTCACCTTCGACACCGGTACCAACGACTGGTGACTGTGGTGTAAGTAGTGGAACGGCCTGTTTCTGCATGTTCGAACCGGTCAGGCTTCGGTCGATACGGTTCTTCTCAATGAATGGGACGAGGCTGGCGGTGCTTCCGAGGATCTGCTTGTTAGCAGCGTCCATATAGGTAACTTCGCTGGCGTCAACCTGTTCCGGGAGCAGACCGTTACGAGCACTGACACGTTCTGCGACGAACTTACCGTTCGCGTCCAGTTCGGCTCCGGCGTCGGCAATGACTTCGGTGACTTCCTGAGAAGCGTCAAGGTAGACGACTTCGTCGGTGACCTTGCCATTCTTGACTTTCAGGTATGGGGTTTCAATGAAACCGTATTCGTTCACACGGGCGTAGGCTGCAAGGTTCAATACCAAGCCGATGTTGGCACCTTCCGGTGTTTCAACCGAGCAGAGCCGACCGTAGTGGGTTGGGTGGGCGTCACGGACGTCAAATCCGGCACGCTCACGGGATAGACCACCAGGACCCATAGAGCTTAGACGACGCTTATGGGAAAGCTCTGAAAGTGGGTTCACTTCGTCCATCAGCTGTGACAACTGAGAGCTGGCAAAGAATTCACGAACGGCAGCAACAACCGGGCGGGCGTTGATGAGCTGCGATGGAGTGACCGTTTCAAGGTCGCTCATTGACATACGGTCCATGGCATTACGCTGCATGCGAAGCATACCAACGCGGAACTGACGAGCGACCAGTTCACCGACCAATTTGACGCGGCGGTTTGAGAGCGCGTCAATGTCATCGGCGGCATCTTGGGTGTTGTTCAGACGGATGATTTCGCTAACGATAGCTACGAGGTCGCTCATTTGGAAAACACGGTTTTTGGTTGTGTTCGCGACGTCCAGTTTAAGGCGCTGGTTCAGCTTGTAGCGACCGACGCGTGAGTAGTCGAAGCGCTTAAAGTCAAAGAACATGCGCTCGATCATCTGGCGGGCGTTGTCGACGGTCGCAAGGTCGCCTGGGCGGAGGCGGCGGTAGACTTCGATCAGGGCTTCGTTCGAGCCGCGGGCTGCGTCTTTTTCCAGAGTGGCGTCGATGTACTTGACGTCACCGGTGTCGACATCGGCGAACAATGCTTTGATTTCAGACGTCTTCGAGTGGCCAAGCGCGCGTAGCAGCGTCGTGACAGGCAGCTTGCGGCGGCGGTCAATCTTAACGTAAATCACGCCGTTTGTCGCTGTCTCAAATTCAAGCCATGCACCACGGCCTGGAATCAGCTTGGCACCGTAGTAGTTACGGCCGGTAGCGTTTTCGGCGGTAAAGAAGATACCGGCAGATCGGATAAGCTGTGATACGACGACACGTTCGGTTCCGTTAATGATGAACGTACCGCGGTCGGTCATCCACGGATAATCACCAAGGTAAATTTCCTGCTCTTTGACTTCGCCGGTGACTTTGTTCGTCAGTTCGACCATCGCGTGCAGCGGTGCGTCGAAGGTGACATTGTTTTCTTTGGCAAAGCTTTCCGAATTCTTAGGATCCTGGAATTCGTACTTACCGAAGCGCAGTTCCAGCTTTTGGCCGGTGTAGTCTTCGATTGGGTTAAGCTCCGCGAAAATCTCGCTCAAACCGGTCTCGACGAATTCTCGCCATGAGTCCTTTTGATGAGCCATCAGGTTCGGGAGCGGGAGTGCGGTGTCATCTTTAGTAAAGAAGACTCGCTGGTTGGTGGTAGCAGGCTTGGTCGCCACGACTATACTCTCCTCGCATGAGTTAGATTGGTTGATTGGTGGGTGGTATGAGTTTCTAAACAACTGTTAACACGCAAAAAACGCCCCGCCCAGGCGTGCGTATCAAAAACAGCAGCTTATGCAACCTTCATTAGGCTCCATTATGAACAGGAGCAACTCTTGTGTCAATATTTTCGAGCGACTTTTTCGCGCGATTGCACAGGGATTACGACTAGGCTTGCGTAACAGTCTTATCGGCCAAACCGTATTCGACGGCTTCGTCGGCACTCAGCCAAAAGTCGCGTTCAACGTCTTTCTCGATTTTCGAGAGCTTCTGACCAGTATTCTTGGCGAGGATTTCATTCAGGCGCTTTTTTAGGGCTATCCCTTCACGGAGGGTGATTTCTTGGTCGCTGATCTTACCCTGAGTGCCGCTGGATGGCTGATGAATCATGACACGCGAATTGGGTAGTACGAATCGCTTACCTTTGGTGCCACTTGAAAGAAGGAATGCACCCATGCTAGCCTGCAGGCCGATTCCATAGGTCGCAACGTCGGGTTTAATGAACTGCATGGTGTCATAGATTGCCAGGCCATCGTAGACACTACCGCCAGGGCTGTTGATATACAGACTGATTTCTTTTTTGGGGTCTTCATATGCAAGGTGCAGGAGCTGTGCGACTACCAAATTAGCCGTATGTTCATTGACTTCTTCGCCTAAAAAAATGATTCGTTCTTTTAGTAGACGCGAATAAATATCGAAAGCCCGTTCCCCCAAAGGTGAACTTTCGATGACCGTAGGGACAAGATAGTTCGATGGTTTCATAATCTCAGTATATACAAAAATTAGCACTCAGGCAATATGAGTGCTAATTTATAGTTCGGTGTTACGTGCTCCCGGTAGAGAACTCGTAACGGTAAGGGATGTTCCTAGTTGCGGTAGTCGTCGCTGTCCTGTGTCATTCCCCACGCAAGGAATCCGATGGCGGCAAGAAAGACGGTACCTGCGCCCGCGGCGAACCAAACGGCAGCTTTTTTCATGGCATACTCCAATCTTCTACCGGGAGCATGCGAGCAACTTTACAATACTCAGGCGTTTAGTTCAACTAAACGGTCGACGGTTTTTTCCGTCAGTAGACGGTTCGCGATGTCGCGCTGGGCTTCAGGCTCGTCGAACCTTTTGACCATTTCAGGATTGTTTGCGTACTGCTGTTTGTACAGATTGATGTGCTCCGCGAGTTCGTCAGCAGTGGCTTCAACCTTTTCGACTTTGGAAAGCTCAGCTAACACCAGACCAGCTTTTACTCGCTTCTCAGCCGCGGGGACGACTTCTTTGTCGTGCCAGTCTTGGCGGTCCTTGAATCCTTTGTTCGCTATGTACTGTTCAATCGTCAGACCCTGATACATCAGGTTTTGTGTCATATCCTGTTCGATACTTCGGGCTTGGTCGTCCAAAAGGACCTGCGGCACAGGAATATCGGATACTTCGATCAGCTTGCCGACTAGCTCATCTTTCAGCTTGTCATTAGCCTCACGTTCCTTTTGAGCCTTCAGTTCATTTTTTATATCGTCTTTTAATTCTTTCAGCGTCTTCAGCCGGTTGTCAGCCTTCTTGGCGAACTTGTCGTCGAGTTCAGGCAGCTGCAGTTCGTGAACCTTCTTCAGGGTAGTCGTGAATACGACGTCAGCGCCGGCCAAGTCGGCTACGTGATATGTTTCAGGAAATTTGAGCTTAAGGTCGAACGTGTCGCCGATGTCCTTGCCTACGATACCTTCTTCAAACCCAGGAATGAAGGAGTTTGAGCCAAGCTTCAAGTCGTAGTCTTTAGCCGTCCCGCCGTCAAACGCGATGTCGTCTTTTTTACCGACAAAGTCGATCGTCACTTCGTCACCATCCTTGGCTTTTCGCGTCACTTCCTTCTTTTCGCTCATACCTTCACGCATTCGGTTCAGAATGTCATTGACATCGGCTTCGGTCACCTTGACCGCTTCCGGTTTGACACCGAGTTTCTTGTAGTTACCGAGCTTGATTTGCGGAAGTACTTCCGACTCAGCGGTAAATTCCATTTCCTGACCTGGGACGAATTTTTTCAGTTCGACCTGGGGGCGTTCCAATGCCTGAATGTCTTCAGCTAAGAACGCCTCAGCGACTGCCTTAGACAGCGCATCATCGGCTGTCTGTTGTGCTAACAGGTTCGGGTCGATATGTTTCGCCGCTACGCTGGCGGGAACCTTGCCTTTTCGAAAGCCCGGAACCTTTACGTCGTGTGCGAGTTTTGTCAGTGCCACCTGTTCGGCGGCATCGAGTTCCTCTTTGCCGAGCGTGATGGTCAATTTGACCTTGGTTGGTGATACATGTTTAACAAGAGTCTTCATACAAAGACCAACTATAACAGATATGAACTACTCGAACAACTCGTCGACGTCGGTCGAATGTTTGTGTCGACGGTCTTTTACACGTGTAACCAGGCGTTCGAAGCTCAGTGTCTCTTCATCGCCAGTATGTGTGTCTTTTAGGTTGTATGTCTCGTTCTTCAGCTCCTCTTCGCCTACGAATAGGACGTACGGAATCTGCTTTTTAACGGCAGTTTTAATTTGACGGTCGATTTTGCGGCCGGTGATGTCAAGCTCGGTATTTACGCCCTCGTCACGAAGCCGCGCGGTTAATGTGCTGGCGCCAGGCAGCGCGTCGCCGAGGACCGCGACATAGACTTCCGTCGTCGACGTGAATTCCGGCATGAGCCCATGTGAGTCCAGAAACAGCTCTGTCATAGAAAGACCAGGCGCCATGCCGACCGCACTCAGCGGCTCAGCTCCGAACAGTCCGACCAGTCCGTCATAACGGCCGCCACCGAACATTGCACGGTTATTGTCTGGGTGCGTGTCAAAGAATTCGAAGACCGTGCCAGTGTAGTAGTCAAAGCCGCGCATGAGCGTGATGTCGAAGGTTGCGTTCGTAACACCCCTACCTTTTAAGATTGAAAAGAGCTGGTGCAACTCTTCGACTGCCGGGTTTTCGGCGATCTCTTTTGGTAGGTTTTCAATCTCTTTGGCTAATAAAAGCTGCGCGATTTTTGACAGACCTTCCTTCGCCTGTTCGGTCCCAAAGATTTCTATCGCTTGGTCGCGGAAGGCCTCGTTGGATATCTTGTTCTTGCGGTCAAACAATTTGACCATCAGGGGCGCTTGAATCGGATCAAGGCCGAGGTAGTCGTGCATCATGGCATCGATGACCTTGCGGCTGTTCAGCTTAATGACGTACATGTCCGGTTTTGCCCCGAACGCTTTCATGGTTTCGAATCCAAGACTGATGATTTCAGCGTCTGCCTGCACGCCATCGGCTCCGAACATGTCCACGTTCAGCTGCCAGAACTCGCGTTCTCGGCCACGCTGCGGTCGTTCATAGCGCATAAAGTTAGCAATGCTGAACCACCTCGCTGGATACGCCAGTTCTTGGCGCTTCGCTGCCACCATGCGACTGATGCTTGGTGTCATTTCGGGGCGAATAACAACATCGCGATCACCGCGGTCGGTAAACCGGTATGTCTGTTCCCCTACGAGTTCCTGCCCGCTTTTCGCGGTATAGACTTCAAGTGGCTCAAGAAGTGGTGCTCCGTACTCCTCATACCCAAATCGCTTAGCCATACGCGCCCAGACGCCAAATATGTAATTTTGGCGGCGTTTGTCGGCTGGATAGTAGTCCCGGGTGCCTTTGTAGGGAGCAGAAGAAAGAGAACTCATAATGGACTGATTGTGCCATTTTTACAGATAGAAAGCAAGGATAAGCGTCAAATGCGTAGGTTCGGGGTCGTAAGATGGATGCCTTCAACTGTCAACGGTGGTGTTCCATCAAGAGCTTCTAAAAGCTCGTCTCGGATTCTCGGCAATTCATGGCCGAGTCGCATGTCCTGACGGGCGATGGTCAAGTGCACTGGTAACGTACCGTCCCTATTCAGCAATACCGAACGCTGAAGCGCCAGTGCTGTCAAGCTGTCGATGGCGATGCCAAAATGAAGCTTAAGACCGGGCTTTTCTTTCGTGTTTCCGCGCGTCTTTATGTCTGGCGCCACTCCGACATTAGGCAGCACTTTCGGTCGAATCTGTCCGCGTCGCCGTAATTCCGATTCCATTGCAGATACCCGTTTCAGACTGGTCATATCTGGGTATTTGTCTATCGTTTCATCCGATATTGGATCGCTGTATATGCGAAGTCGGCGATCTGACACCAATTCAAGTGCTCTGCCACCTAATTGCCGCAGTGAAATGTCATTATAAAATCGTTCAAGTTTGGCGCTAAACCGACTATCTGGGCGCGCGACTACGAAAGCCTCACCGATTTGGCGAAATGGATTCTCCAAAGCTTCCGACATACTTTTATTATGAATTCTTTTTTATGAGTCGTCAATAGATGTGTCGACGTGTCCACTCATACATGGCTATTGCCGCCGCCGCTCCGACATTGAGCGACCGAGTACTTCCCAGCTGCCGAATCGCTACGATTGCAGTTGCTTTGGCTTTCATATCGTCACTTACACCGGACTTTTCAGATCCAAACACCAGAACACTGCTCTTCGGTAACTCCGCCTTTTGGATATCTACCGCACCGTCGATATTGTCGACGATAATGATTTGTCGGGTAGTACCTATATGAGCGACGAAGTCATTGACCGTTGGGTGGTGTTTGACGTGAAGGTATTTGTCGGTAGCCATGGCACCGCGTTTATTCCACTGCCTGCGGCCGATTATGTGAACATGACGGACACCGAACGCGTTCGCCGTTCGTACGATCGACCCTATATTGAAGTCTCGTTCAAGGTTTTCGATCGCGATATGAAGCTCTGACCCTCGGCTGTCCAAGATTTTAGTAATCGCCTCTTCGGACATTCCTTTGAACTCGTCGGTCACATTGCGCGTGTCGTTCACCGTGTTAATCCCCTACGAAGATATGGCATACTCCAAGGTTACCATGTATAATTGTCGGCGTACGAGCACGAGTGGCGGAATTGGTAGACGCGCTAGCTTCAGGTGCTAGTGTCCTTCGGGACGTGGAGGTTCAAGTCCTCTCTCGTGTACCATTCAAAATCAGCGATAGTAGGTCGCTGTTTTTGTTTAAGGCTAAAACTTAGCCAAATAACCAGTGGCCGCAGCGCCATCGTAGCCATGGCGCAGCTGCTTCGCAAGTTCGTGTACGGTCGTGCCATGCTTGACGCCAGGATTCAACGTGCCATTGGGATCAAAGATGTCCTTGAGCTTTTTGAACAGCTCTTGGTGCCTGTCAGATTCTAGACGTAGCCCTGCCCCCAGTCGTCCATCGCCGGACGCGCCGAATGGTGCGCCGTCGTGTTTTCGTACCAATGCGGCGACTTCCGCTGTTAACTTGAATAGCTTTTGCTTGTCTGCGACCGCGCCCATACGAAGTAGCGGCCGGACATACCAAAGTTCATCAAGCGGACGACCGTACAGCGCAAGCGTGACATGATGGTGCTTCGCAAGCGTATCTAGCGCGTCGGCGAATACGTCGAACCGGTCCAATGGAACGAACATACCGTCGAGCAGCGGCGGTGATGAGAAATCATCTTTTTCAGGATTTAACAGCCAATAGGTGACCGAGCTAAGGGCACGCAGGTCGCTATTCAGATAATCCGCGTCACCGACAACGAGGGCTTCGACCGGCTTAAGACGCGACTCGAGCTTTTTCATTTTGCGCACCCGAGCGCGCTCGTTGAAGTCGTTGATTGTGACAATAATGATGGCCGCGACCGAACCGAACTTTTCTTTGGCGTCATCGTAGAACTGGAAGGTCTTACCGGCTAGTGCAGCGGCTTCAAAATATTTGGCATCAACGTATTCGACTGCCGCTGGGTCGATGTCATCAATGATATCCAGCGCGTCCCTGGCGGCTCCGCGGTCACCGAAGGCGGCCACGATCATGGAGGGATTTTGATTCACGAAATCTGCGCGCAGAATCATTTCAGAAATGATGCCAAGGCTTCCCTGGCTTCCAACGAAAAGCGGTGTCAGGTCGAACGATCCGTTCTTTTCCTTCACCATTTCCAAGCCTACGTATCCCTCATGGTCGAGCCGTTCGTCACTGGCAACCATTTCGTCCAAAAGATCCGAATTATCTTCAATAAGTGCGTCGACACCTCGGTAAATTTCGCCTTCGAAGTTTTGCTGACCTTTCTTCTTTTCAAGTTCGCGTTTTGACAGCCGTTTGGTCTGTAGCACGTCACCATTCGCGAGCACCACTTCTAGCTGGTCTACGTATTCGACTGCACCGCGCTGTGACGCGATCGCGCCTCCTAAGCTGGCCTGCTGGTGGTCCCACCGAAGCTCGGGGATCGCCGTACCGTGAAGCGAGAGCGCATTATGGAGCGCGTTCACGGTTACCCCCGGTTGAAGGCGGACAAGTTTTTGACCTGAATCGTACTCGAAAATACGATTCAAATGCGGCGTAGTCGCGATAATCATGCCATTACCAACGGCACCACCCGTCGTATCGGACCCCGCACCGCGGACCGTGAGCGGCAGCGTGTGTCCCTTTTCGGCCAGCTGCCATGAAAAGCGGGCAATCTTGCGAATGTCACTTGTGGCACGCGGGTAAGCTACCATATCTGGCACATAACTAAGCACGCTGCCGTCGGTCGCGAATGCCTCGCGGACGTTCTTGTTGACGATAACTTCGCCAAGCATGTGAGTATTAAGGTAGTGTGCGATCTTATTCACGTGATGTTCCCATTTGATACTTATCATAGCACAAGCGGTACGCCTGATTGCTACATCTTTAAACTACGGCTCAACTTTGCTATAGTCTAGAAAGATGCGCGAGTGGTGGAATTGGTAGACACGCATGCCTTAGGAGCATGTGCCTTCGGGCGTGAAGGTTCAAGTCCTTTCTCGCGCACCATAAAAACTACCGGCTGTAATGCCGGTATTTTTTATGATGAAAGTGAAACGCCACTCCGTCCGAAGACGAGGTGGCGTTGGTGAGGACAGCTCGCGCGATCAGGTGTCGCGCTCGCAGTCCTCGGGACGATGGCTTCGTGGCGGCTCAATCGGAGCCGTGAAGCCATGCGGCTTGTCAGGGTCGCGTACGGCCCCGATCTCGCTGAGTTCAGCGTGACGGGTGCGCGGCGCTTGAGCGATGAGAGAAGCTTTCGGCGTCTCTTCACGGTTGGCCATTTCTGGCTCCTTCCAAGTCTGGATGACACAGTTGCCATCAGTATTATTATACTGCTTATGTGTAATTCTGTCAATATATGCAATGTTCAAAAAAGACGCCTTTTCAGGCGTCTCGGCGGTAGAGAGTGAGGTTCAGGTTTCCATAACTACGATTGTCCACCACAACAACTCCGGTCTTGGAAGGAACCTCACCCTTACCTGAGTGCGATAATACCATAAGCGCGCCTGGTTTGAGAAGTCCGAACAGACGTGTAACTGTGGAAAACTGAGGGTCATGATAGGGAGGGTCCGCTAGAATGACGTCAAACAGCTCCTCGTCGGATGTTTCAAGCCAATTCGAGACCGTGGTTTTAATGACCTTCCCATCTTGGATTTTTAACAGGTCAAGATTCTTTTGAATGATTTTCGCGGCAATACGATCTTTTTCAATAAAAACAGTGTACGAAGCCCCGCGGCTCAGCGCCTCGATTCCAAGACTTCCGGAACCCGCAAAGGCGTCCAGCACACGGGCGCCTTCAAGTTCGCTCGCAATACTGTTGAACAATGCGTTTCTGGCCCGTTCGCTCATGGCGTGCGTGGACCGACGATCGGGAGCGTCGATGATCCGCCCGCCGTACAACCCAGAAATGATACGGACGTTCATTCCATCTCCTTAAGCGCGCGGTCGTAAGCCTCGATCCAGGCTAATTCAACGGCATGTATGATCGTCGGTATCAGCTCACGGGTGGTTTGCTGCGCCAGAGTGCGGGTCCAGCCATCACGCTTAAAGCGCTCGTACATACCAAGTGAGTCGATGGCGCGTATCATATCGATATAAATCGCCCGAAATCCACGTTCTTGAAGTTCTGTTAGGTCTTCCGTGTCGGCGGCGGCATTCTTGAACGCCAATGGCTTGGCCGTCGTCGCAACACCCGCCTCGAACAAAGTGTGAGTTGTCATAATTCCCTTCGCGCCCCAATAATGCCAGTTATTCCGAATGAACTGCCGGCGCGAACCGTTCCCTGCCATGATTACCTTGCTACGTACATTCACCGGCTCCGTGTCATCGTTACGTAACATTTTGACCTGTTCATCGAAGGGGTCATGATGGGCTGGCGTCAGGCCGTCGGTGACAGCATGCGCGAGCCACGCGGCTTCGAACGCGGCACGAGTCATGTCAGACGATTTGAGTGCCGAGGTCAGGTTGAGACTGTGATCGTTGATCGTTTGAAGCAACTGGTCATCTGCCGTTATCGCTTTTGGGTCGATGAAGTGGCGCGGTTCATCCCGGCCGGGGCTTTTGAGCTTGACGCCGTCAGGTCCGCGTGACCCTTCGAAATGCAATATTTCGGAGATTGCTGGAAACGGAAGGCTCGTAATATGACGCGACAAGTGGCGTCGCGCGACACGGTCGATTTTTTGATGCGTCCCGATAATCCTACCGGTACGTTTTTGGCGCGGAATTGGTCCGAATGCGTACATACTATTCGCTCCGCTCTGCTTCGCTTAATAAGACAAACCTACGGTTTTTCTCATCGCGCAGGCAGCCGAAGTAAATTCGGCTGGTCTGGCTGCTCTTTTCCCTGGTTGGCATCATAATTAATTTAACGTCGTTAAGCGCTGGTATTTTTCGACGTGCGCTGATAACTGCTTGTATTGTAGCAAGTCATTCTCCGTTCGCGCGAAGTCTTTGGCCGCTTTTTGAACACGTGCGATGAGCTTCGTGTCGGCGAGTGACGCGACTTGTAGGTTCAGCGCTCCGTGCTGTGCACGGCCATATATTTCGCCCGGACCGCGAAGCTTCAGATCCACTTCAGCCAGGTAGAACCCATCATTCGAGCGTTCGACTTCACGCAGACGCTGCGACGGCTTGCTCGTGTCTGACATCATAAGGTAACAATAACTTTGGTGCGATGACCGGCCCACGCGGCCACGCAGCTGGTGCAACTGACTAAGGCCGTACTGTTCGGCGTCTTCGATAAGCATGACAGTCGCGTTCGGCACGTCGACACCTACCTCCACGACCGTTGTACTAACTAAAATGTCCAGTTTGTGCTCCAAAAAGCGTCGCATGACCGCATCTTTTTCGGTCGGTTTCATTTTGCCGTGAAGTAAGCCTATTCGCCTGTGACCAAAAACGGAGTTCTGCAGCTTCTTATATTCCATCTCGACACTTTTTGCTTCGTTCGCCGGATTGTCGTCGATCAGTCGGCATACGACATACGCCTGGCGACCAGCGGCTAGCTCTTTGTCAACCGATGCATAAAGCTCCTTACGACTTACCGGTGATATGGTTTTCGTGATTATCGGTTTACGTTCAGCCGGTTTTTGATTAATGATTGAAACTTCGAGTTCACCGTACACCGTGAGGGCAAGACTGCGTGGAATCGGCGTCGCCGTCATGGTAAGCAGGTGCGGCATGCGGCCGGATTTTTCAAGGAGTTTTTGGCGTTGATTTACCCCAAAGCGGTGCTGCTCGTCGATGATGACAAGCCCGAGACGCTTGAACTGGATTGCCGGCTCCAGCAATGCATGCGTGCCGATAATAATGTCAACCTGCCCATTTTTTAAACCCTCGAGTAACGGCTGGCGCTGTTTTGACGTTACACTCCCGCTAAGGAACCCGACGGTAATATTATCGTTTTTTACAAGATCGGCGATTGTTCTCGCGTGCTGTGACGCTAAGATTTCTGTCGGTGCTAGTAGTGCTACCTGATAACCTGCGCTGACAGCTTGTATAGCCGCGATTGACGCTACGACGGTCTTCCCGGCGCCAACGTCGCCTTGCAGCAGCCGGTTCATCGGGTGTTCGCGCTCAAGGTCTTGTAAGATTTCCCAGGCCGCCTGCTTTTGCGCCGGCGTAAGCGTGAACGGAAGAGAATCGACAAACCGTTTGACGACAGGCGGCTCGAACTTGATAGGCCAACTTTCTAGCTTAGCGTTTGCCTGTTTGTTCAGCTGGGACGCGAGCATCAATTCGAATAGTTCTTCGAACGCTAGGCGTTCGCGTGCTCGTTCGACATCTTGTGACGTTTTTGGGAAGTGCACACCGAGTAGCGCATCGGATACCGAAACGAGCTTGTTCGTTTTTATCACCGATTCCGGCAGCGTTTCGGGCAGCATGGTCATGAGCGGGCGAAGTTCGTTTAAAATTTTTCTCACCACTTGGCTTTTTAAACCTTTGACCGCTCGATACACGGGCAGTAACCTGTCGGTCTGAACCGGAAGATCACTTACTTTTTCGGTGCTCGGATTCGTCAGTTGATACTTGTTATAGTTGAATTCGAATTCGCCTGAAAAAAAGAATTCTTGGGTAGAATCTCTTAACTGCGTCGCTCGATAAGCCTGGTTAAACCACACCGCCTGTACCTTGCCCGTGGCGTCAGCGAGCGTTGCTGTCGTCACACGCATGCCTCGGCGAACTGTACGCGTACTAATCGATTCGCAGCGTGCCTTAATCGTTCGCTTACCGGGCTTTAAATCGGTGATGTTCATGACTTCGGAGAAATCCTCGTGTTTGCGCGGCAAGAAATAAATCAGGTCCTCGACAGTATGAAGCCCGCTCAACTCCAGCTGTTCGGCCGTTTTCGGACCGACGCCTTTGACTGAACTGAGCGAGGTGGCGAGGTTCATACTCGCTCTAAAGCCAAGCCTTCTAGCGTCCTGGTCATGCCGTCGACGAAGTGCTGCAACTTTTCGTAGGCGAGCTCGGACGTATCGCTATCATCATGCCACTGGACATAGAATTTAATGATTGGCTCCGTACCACTTGGACGAATCGTTACGCGACGGCGACGATCGCCGAACTCATATACCAATACATTACTCGGTATCATGTCGATCTGTGTGGTCGATCCATCGGTAAGTTCTGTGCGTTGTAAGGTTTGGTAGTCAAGCATGGCGGTAACTTCGTGACCTTCGACCTTTTCGATAGGTGATTCACGCAGGCTTTTCATGATGTTCTGCATCTCAATGAACCCTTGAGAACCTTCACATGTCGCAGTGGTCAGACATTCGACATACAAGCCGTGCCGTACATACAGGTTGAGCAGGGCGTCATACAGTGTCTTACCTTGCTGCTTCAACTCGGCCGCATATTCCGCGATAAGCAAAGAGACCGCGCCGTCTTTATCACGCGTGTAGCTACCTTTCATAAGCCCGAAGCTTTCTTCGCTTCCGGTAACGAATACGCCACCGTGTGCTTCTTGCTTGTTTATGACCTCACAGATCCATTTGAATCCGACGTGCAGGTTGCCGATTGTGCGGACATCGTAGGATGTCGCGATCGCCTCGAGCAAATCGGTAGTAACGATAGTTTTAGCAATGTAGTGCTTGTCAGTAATCTCTCCGCGTTCTTTCAATTTTTGAAGCACGTACTCTGTCGTGAGTGCCGCCGTTTGATTACCACTCAAATAAACGACGTCGTCGTTATGCCTTACCATTACTCCCAGACGATCGGCGTCCGGGTCGTTACTTACCGCGATATCGGCTTCTTCGGCGAGCATTAAGGCCACGACCCGGTCGTTCGCCGGCTTCTTTTCCGGGTTGGCGCGGCCGTCTTCCATGGTCGGAAAATTACCATCCGGAAGCATCTGCTCCTTTACTGTGAGGACTTCGAAACCAACCCGCTGAAGTACCGGTAGCGCATTACGTTGTCCGGCGCCGTGAAGCGGCGAGTAGGCAATTTTGAGATTCGTAAGATTGTCCATACGTTCATTCAGAACCGCTTGCTGGTAAGCTTCGTCAACGTCGGCGCCGATTTCAGTTATCTGTCCATCAGTGACAGCTTTCTCATAATCATTGAGAGCCTTGATGGTTTGAATCGTATCGGCGACAGTTAGCACGCCCTTGTCATGTGGAGGTACGAGTTGCGCGCCGTCTGACCAGTACGCCTTAAAGCCGTTATATTCTGGGGCGTTATGGCTCGCTGTAATAACGACGCCGACCGCGCATTTAAGATAGCGAACGGCGAAACTAAGTTCAGGGGTAGAACGGAAACTTTCGAAAATAAATACCTTAAATCCATTTGCTGCGGCCACACGGGCCACATATCTGCTTAGCTCTTCGGAGCTTAACCGCGTGTCACAGGCGATGACTATGCCATTGTTCGGCGCGTCCGGATCGACAGATTTTGCGTACTCACATAGCGCCTGGGTCGACTCGCCAATCGTAACCTGATTGATTCGGTTTGACCCAAGTCCCACGATTCCTCTGCGACCACCAGTACCAAATTCAATTTCCTTAAAAAACGCATCTTCCAATGCCTGCCATTTTTCTGCCGTGATCATCGCCTCAAGTTCAGCTTTATAGGCCTCGTATTTCGGCTCGTTCAACCATCGTTCGATATTTTGAGCCGCAGTTTCAGAAACGTGTTCGCGGACGTTTTCCATGTTATTTCCCTCCGTATGTCAGAAACTATATTATACAAACTTATCGGACGAGTATAAAGCCGTTCTTGCCTTTTTTGACAAGGGCTGGCCCGCGAACTTTCATGGTGGAGCCGACTTTTTCGCCGTTGACGCTGATCGCCCCGCCGTCGATAAGACGTCGGGCATCACCGTTACTTGCGGCGTGTCCGCTCTTCACGAGAATCTCAACCAAATCGCCCGAGTCGATAGTCGGGATTTCCGCCGCTAAGTCGTTAAGCTCGGTCTCATTCAATTCCCGAACAGGAGCACCGCCGAATATGACTTTGGTGACATTTTCGACCGAGCGCGTCCGGTCGTCACCGTGTATGAGGGCCGTGACTTCGTGCGCCAGACGAGCTTGCAGGTCACGAGCGGCAGGATTCTCGCGGTGAGCACCAATGAGCGCTTCGACTTCCTCATGACCAAGCAGCGTGTAAACCTTTATCAGATCTTCGGCCGTTTCATCGTCGGCATTCAACCAGAACTGGTAAAACTTGTACGGACTGGTCTTTTGAGGATCGAGCCATACCGCGCCGGCTTCGGACTTACCGAATTTGACACCAGTCGCCTTGTTGACCACCAATGGTGTCGTAAAGACGTGTGCTTCTTTTGATTCCAGGCGCCGGATAAGCTGCACGCCGGTGATGGAATTTCCCCATTGGTCGGCACCGGCAAGCTGCAAAGTGACTCCTTTTTCGCGGAATAGATGCAAAAAATCATAGCCTTGAATGAGCGAGTAGCTGAATTCGGCGTAGCTAATACCTTCGCCACCTTCGCCAATGCGGCTTTTGATAAAGTCGCGGTCAAGCATCTGCGTCATAGAGGCATGCTTGCCTACGTCGCGGAGGAAATCCAGGTAGTTGATTGTTTTGAACCAGTCATAGTTGTCGACGATTTCGAATGATTTGCCAGCAAAAATGGTTTCGTATTGCTTGGCTAGTGCCGCTTTGTTCTGTGCGATCGTTTCTACTGACTGAAGTTCACGCTCTTGCTTCTTGCCGTCCGGGTCACCAATCATGCCGGTGGCACCGCCGACAAGCAGAATAGCTTTGTGGCCATGGTCAATAAAGTGGCGAACAAGCATAGCGGCGGCTAAGTTTCCAACTGTCATACTGTCGGCGGAGGGGTCGACTCCCCAATAGAACGTCCGTGGTTCGTTAATGTCAGTCAGGGTGCTGAATGTCGTCTGGTTGACGAATCCACGCCACGTCAGTTCTTGAGATAAATCCATATGGGTTAAGTATACCTAAAATAGGTCTAGGGCGACAAACATTAGTGCTATAATGGGCGCATAACGTGTGTGAGAGAGAAGACTGACATAATGGTAAAAAAATCAAACCGTAGGTTGAACGTATACGCCAACCTTTCGCATGCCCGCAGAACGAAAAAGGATCGTCTCGCCCGCCGTAAAGCGGAGTATCTTGCGACATTACCGAAGCACCCCGTAAAGCGACTACTTTATCGTATGCACCCAAAGCGCGTCGCCAAATACTGGTTTAGCCGCCAAGGTGCCTTCATGGCACTCAAGATTGTTGGCGTGAGTGCCTTATTGGTAGTAATACTTGCCGGCGGACTGTTTGCTTACTTCCGTAAGGATATTGACCAAATTCGACCATCCGAACTCGCCAAGCGTGTCCAGACCACCGTGACCCGTTATTACGATCGTAATGACAATTTGCTTTGGGAAGACAAAGGTGACGGCAACTACAAACTGGTAGTCAAGGGCAGCGAAATCTCGAAAACCATGAAACAGGCGACCATCGCCATTGAAGACAAGGAATTTTACAGTCACAAAGGTATTAGCCCGACCGGACTGATTCGCGCGGCAATCAATAACACCCAGGGTGACAGTGGTACTCAGGGTGGCTCGACCCTGACGCAGCAATTAGTAAAACAGGTATTCTTTGCCGACGAAGCCAGCAACCGCGGACTGAGTGGGATTCCCCGGAAGATCAAAGAAGTCATTCTGGCCATCGAGGTAGAGCGTATGTATAACAAGGAGCAAATTCTTGACCTGTACCTGAACGAGTCTCCGTACGGCGGACGGCGGAATGGCGTTGAGTCGGCCGCGCAGACGTACTTTGGCACGACGGCCAAAAACCTTACGCTGGCACAATCTGCACTTCTTGCAGCGATTCCAAATCAGCCTGGACTGTTAGACCCATATAATGACGCCGGTCATGAAGCGCTTATAGCTAGGCAGCACCGTGTGCTCGACAATATGGTCGGACAAGGTTATGTAACCAAAGACCAGGCGGACGAAGCTAAAAAGGTTGCCATTCTCGACACTATCAAACCGGAATCGGACCAGTACAAAAACATCAAGGCGCCGCATTTCGTTCAGATGGTCCGCAGCGAACTCGAACAGAAGCTTGGCAAGGCAACAGTCGGCCGGGGTGGCTTAATCGTCAAAACAACGTTGGATGTTCGAATCCAAGACAAGTTGCAGGCCGAGATGGACGACATGTTCAACTCATACTTCCCTAAGTTCGCAGGTTTTTCGAACGGTGCCGGTACGGTCGAAGACGTTAAAACCGGCCAAATAGTCGCCATGATCGGTAGTCGGGACTTCAATTACCCTGGCTTCGGGCAGGACAACGCGGCAGCGGCATTCATTCAGCCAGGCTCATCGGTAAAGCCACTCGTCTACGCGGAGCTGTTCGAGAACAAGGGAGCAACTGCCCAGAATTTCGGAAGCGGATCAGTCCTTGCCGATAATCCTATAAATATCGCCGGCTACAAGCCACAGAATGCCGATGGGAAATACAAAGGTAATATCACGCTTAGAAATGCACTCGCTTTGTCACGCAATATCCCTGCAATCAAGGCCATGCAGGTGTCAGGTGTCGACCCGACCCTAAAGGCAATCCGTGCCCTTGGAAACAAGTATTACTGTACCCAGGGTGCCGAAAAAGAAGCCGGGCTGTCATCGGCGATCGGAGGCTGCGGTACGCGTATGATTGACCACACGAATGCAATAGCAAGCTTAGCGCGCGGTGGCGTCTACATGCCTACTAGTACCGTACTTAAGGTTACCAATAGCAGCGGCGAAGTGCTTGAAGAGTACAAGGCTGAGTCGAAAAAGGTTATCGACCCACAATCAGCTTATGTAGTGACAGATATCTTAGGTGATTCGAACGCACGAAGAGGCTTATTTGGACGCACCATTACCCCGACACTCGACGCCGCCAAAATAAAATTTGCTCTGAAGACCGGTACCAGTGACAAGAACCGGCAGCCAAAAGACATTTGGACCGTCGGCTACACACCTTCACTTTCGGGTTCCGTTTGGCTCGGTAACCCAGATACAACGCCACTTGTGAACGGCAACTCGTCGATTCCTGCACGTGTACTGGATCCGGTCATGGCCTTCGCTACACTGCTGTACGAAAAAGAAGGCAAGGCCAAGCCAGGTGACTGGTTTACTGCGCCGAAAGGTATTCAAGTTATAGGCAAGGAAGTATACCCGTCATGGTATAACAAAAAGTCAGAAGCCGGTGTTAAGCTTGTCTTCGACAAGGTATCAAAGAAGAAAGCCTCTGACTGTACTCCTGATGCCGCAAAGATCGAACTAGCCGTAACGAAATCTATTGATCCGACGACCAAAAGCGCTGTATATCTTGCGCCCGACGGGTATGACGCATCGAAAAGCGATGACTTCCATAAGTGTGGCGACGTAGCACCCGATATCAGCGGTATTTGTATTAATGGCAATGATATTTCAATTATGGTCACCAAGGGGACGAATCCTTTGCAAACGTTAGATGTCAGTGTGAACGGAGCTAACGTAGCGTCAATCAACGTCACCGATAGCGGCACGTATACGACGAACTACAATTTTGCAGGCGCCGCTACAGTTGTCGCCACGTTGACCGACTCCGGCTATTACACCGACTCCGCCTCTCAGGCATATTCCGGTTCAGGCAACTGCGCCACTGGTACCAGTGCACGCACAAGCAGTGATCCTCGCACCGAACGTCGCATTTGGCGATCGTTCCGGTATGCGAACTAGTCCTGATTATTGACTAGTTCAATCAAGCTATCTTCTTTTGTGCGCCGTGAAGTGCGGCGGCTCGCCTGAGGCTTTGCAGCTTTTGCCCGCTCGGATTCGACTTTTGCTTCTCCTTTGGGCTTCGATGTATGTTGCTCATTCTCATCAAACATACGGCTGCGTCCTTTGGACGCCCCGCGTGTTTGCTCGGCCTTCGGCTGCGCCTTAAGGCGAGCAAACATCATTCTTCCGGCCGCGGTCTGTAGGCTACGGATAAACTCGATTTCAACCGTTTTCCCTATTGAACTCGCCGCTTTTTCAACGACAACCATAGTTCCATCGGCGAGATACCCGACCGCCTGGGTTGAGTTCTGACCTTTCTGCGTCAGCGGTAGGCTTATTGTCTCGCCCGGTAAAAACGCCATGCGGATGCTGCCGGCAAGTTCGTTGATATTCAGAACTCGTATGCCCTGCACGGAAGCAACCTTATTAAGATTAAAATCGATCGTACAGATCGTTCCGTGGTGCTTTTTCGCAAGTTCAATCAGCCGCGTGTCGACGCCGCCATTACCGGTTGGACCGTCTTTTATTAACTTCACCTCAAGCCAATCTATTTCCTGTAATTCCTTGACCGCATCCAGTCCGCGGCGGGCGCGTGAACGTTTTTCAGCGTCTGCCTGGTCGGCAAGTAATTGTAATTCATTGATAACGCTATTTGGAATAGCAATCGGCGTTGGTAAAAATCCCGTTTGCGCGGCCGTTACGATACGGCCGTCCATGAGTGCCGAAGTATCGATGAATAAAGGCGCTCGTCCAGATATGCGGGGTTCGGACGTTTTAACTGCGCGATACGTAAGGTAGCTTGTTTCAGCAAGCACGATAAGAATGATGATTGTTAGTAATACCATGTGTGGTTCCTTTATTTTAGATAGTCAATGAGCGCCTGACGGAGCGTCGTGACGGGTGTCGTTACCGTCTTTTTCGTGCTTTTTGGACCGATCGAATGCGTGAAGCCCAGTTTTTTCGCTTCGGCCACCCGTCGTTCAGGTTGACGCGCGGAACGGATTTCACCTCCCAGGCCAACTTCCCCGAATACGACCACCGAATCGTCAAGCCGGCGCTCAGCAGCCGCGCTTGCGATCGCCATACACACCGCCAGATCCGCCGCGGGATCAACGATCTTCAAACCGCCGACGACATTAATGTAGATATCTTTATCTGATAAGTTCAGTTTCGTACGTCGCTCGAGAACCGCGATCAAGAGGTTGAGCCTATTTAGGTCAAACCCGCTGGCAGTCCGTTTAGGATACCCGAAACTAGTGGGATTCACAAGAGCCTGAATCTCAACGAGGAGCGGCCGTGTCCCTTCCATGGTCGCTAAGACCACCGATCCGTCGGCGTTCTGACGTTCAGCCAAAAGAGCTGCCGAGGGATTCTTTACGACCTTCAGGCCTTCCTCTTCCATTTCGAATAAAGCCGTTTCCGACGTTGAGCCGTAACGATTTTTAACGGCGCGAACGATCTTGAATCCGCCATAGCGATCACCCTCGAATTGCAGTACGACGTCGACCAAGTGTTCAAGCACCTTCGGACCGGCGATGCTGCCTTCTTTCGTGACATGCCCGACCAATATAACTGCGGCGCCCGATGCCTTGGCTGCCCGTATGATGACGTTCGATGAATTCGTGATTTGACTGACAGTGCCCGGAGCGCTCGTAATATCGCCCAAGCTAAGCGTCTGGATAGAGTCGATAATAATCAGTTTATGGCTACCCGCACGGATGGTCGCCCCGATATCATCTGCGCTGGTGCTGGCGACAAAATCCAGATGTTCGTTCGCGGTCGCGCCAAGGCGTTCCGCACGCAGACGTACCTGATGAGCACTTTCTTCGCCGCTGACGTACAGTACCGGCCTGTCCATCGCGACGCTTGCGGCAACCTGAAGCAGCAGCGTGCTTTTCCCGATTCCAGGTTGTCCGGCTACGAGCATGACTCCTCCAGGCAATATACCTCCGCCAAGCACATCATTGAGCTCGCTGAAGCCCGTATCAAGACGTGCTTCAAGCTCTGACACTTCAATGGACCCGATAGACTGAGGTTTTAAAACGGTACCCGATACAGTGCCCTTCGCCACGACAGAAGCGCCGGCATCAATCGCTTCTTCCGTGAGAGTATTCCATGCTCCACAGTTTTCGCATCGTCCCGTCCATTTCGTATAGTTTGCGCCGCAGTTGCCGCATACGAACCGTGTTTTTGCCTTTGCCATCACCTTATTATATCTTAGGAACGTCCGACAAGGTGCTATCAAGACTGGCGTTAAGCGAAGCTGCCTCTGCATTAATTGCGTCTAACTTTGCTAATAAGGTTTTATACTTTGCTATGTCTGCAAGAATACTTTGTCTAAAGTCACCGAGCTCTTTACTTTTATTTATTAGTCTTTGCCGTGCTGCTTGAAAATCCTGCTGCGTAGTGAATTCTTGTGCATGGGTATTAAAATATTCAACACTTTGATTGAAACCGGCAACTTCAACATCATATTGAGCCTTCTTGCTATTGATTGAGTGAGCTAATTTTTCAATTTCATTTGCAAGTGAATCTGCTTCCTCATGAAGCTTCAAGAATGTTTGTGCAACTTTTTGATGTAAAGCTACTAACGCAGACCTGTCTTTAAAATAATGCTTGTAGTAGTCTTCTAGCTCTGGACCTAATGAAAGGTATTCTGTTCCAAGTATGGAATGTAGCTCATTAAATGCTTCACCTGGCTCAGTTTTTTCATAGTATTTCATACGTGCTTCAAGCTCGCTATTCGTTACTCGTTTATACGCGGCCTGGAGTAGGGGCTGCAATCGTTTCTTCTCAGAATCCGGCAGTCGATCATATTTAGCATGTAGCAGCTCATGTGCCGCAGTGACGGCTTTGGTGCCTGATAGCCTTTCATCTGTAACATTGTATATGTATATTCGACTTAACACATAACACCCGAGGATAGGGCTGTCAGCTTCTTTTCTTTGGCAATGCTGATTAAAGTCGTCTCGAGACTCAACCGATGGCCGCGTCGCATAGAAGGTGAACCTGGCGTCATCGGTCAGCCCCGCCTGGTTCGCCACCTCTTTGACGGTTACAGTCGGAGTATATTGGTTGTACTGGATGGCGTCGACGACATACTGGCGTTCAAACCAAAGCCATATCGAGCCTGCGACAAGGAGGATCGAAACGATCCAGCCCACCCATGATGTCCGCCTACTCTTCGCTTGTGACATGTACCGCTATTTTACCTTTATCGGCGGTTGCGGTCAAAACCGTCCCCTTCTCATACTCGCCCGATAAGATACCGTCGGCAATCGCATGCTCCAGTTCATCCTGAATAGCTCGTCTGAGTGGCCGAGCACCATATTTCTCGTCGTAGCCCTTCTCAATAATCAACCGTTTCGCAGCTGGTGTTACCACAAGATGGATACCTTTTGAACTCAGCCGCTCGTCGAGTTCGCCTATAAGTAGGTTAAATATCTTGCCGACCTCTTGTCGGGTGAGGGCACGGAATGTGACCAGCGCGTCAAACCGGTTGATAAGTTCCGGACGCATGATTTTTTTCAGACTTGATTCGGCGAGTTCGGCATTGGCGGCGTGCTCTTCTTCCATCGCGCTTACCGCCTTACGGCTGGTAGCATGGAAACCGAGAGAAGCTTCTTTCTGCATTGCCTCGGCACCGACATTGCTCGTAAGTATGACGATGGTGTTCGAAAAGTCGACTTTGCGACCCTTGGCATCCGTCAAAGCTCCGTCTTCGAGCAGCTGCAAGAGCAGCTGGAATACGTCCGGGTGGGCCTTTTCTATTTCATCGAACAGCACGACGCTGTATGGCTGCCGGCGAATCTTGTCCGTCAATTGCCCGTCATCGTCATACCCGATATAACCGGCCGGTGCCCCGAGCAAACGCGATGTATTGTGGCGTTCACCGAATTCGCTCATATCTATCTTTATGAGCGCATCGTCACTCCCGAACACCTCACGGGCAAGCACACGGGCTAGTTCCGTTTTTCCGACTCCGGTCGGCCCCATGAATACGAACGAACCGATCGGGCGCTTTGAACTGGCGACCCCGCTCCGCGAGCGTCGTACGGCTCTTGCGACCTTTTCAACAGCTTCTTCTTGGCCGACGATATATTTCGCCAGGTGTTTTTCGAGGGAACGCAGCACCGTGGCTTCAGACTTCTGAAGCCGTTTGACCGGCACGCCGGTCATGACCGATACAGCCTGCGCGACATGGTCTTCAGTAAGCGTGACGGGTGTCTTGTTTTCGCACTTTTCTTTCAGTTCCTCTAATTTTTCATTAATCTGAACGGAACGGGTCTTATAAAGTGCCGCTCGCTCGTAATCTTCAGCTGCGACCGCTTCGTCCATCTTTTCATTCAGATTTTTCAGTTGACGCATGTAGTCACGACGTTTGCTCGGACGACCCGATCGCTCGACTCGAGTCAACGCCGCTGCCTCATCAATGACGTCTATCGCCTTATCCGGCATGTAGCGTTCAGACACGTAACGGTCGGCAAGATAGACGGTCGTTTCAATCACTTCGTCACTGATCGTAACGCCATGGTGGCGTTCGTAATAGCTTTTTAGGCCCTTCACGATCGCGATGGTATCTTTGAGAGATGGCTCAGGTACCATGATCGCCTGGAACCGACGCTCCAGCGCGCTATCTTTTTCGATGTGCTTGCGATATTCGTCAACGGTCGTGGCGCCGATCATATGAAGTTCGCCGCGGGCCAAGGCGGGCTTTAGCATGTTGGCCGCGTCTAGAGCCCCTTCGGCCGCTCCCGCACCCACGAGAAGATGGAGTTCATCGATAAAAACGATGGTATTGTTGGATTCTGTCAGTTCTGAAATGACTTTTTTCAGGCGTTCTTCAAACTCGCCGCGATATTTCGTACCAGCGATCATACCCGCCAAGTCAAGTTGAATGACTCGTTGGTCGAGCAGGTGGTCAGGCACGTCTTCGCGGGCAATTCGCTGCGCCAACCCTTCAACGATAGCAGTTTTACCAACCCCTGGCTCACCAATCAGGACAGGGTTGTTCTTGGTGCGACGGCTCAGGACAGTGATAAGCCGCTCGGTCTGGACGTCCCGACCAATAACGGGGTCAAGTTTTCCTTCCCTTGCACGTGCCGTCAGGTCGGTTCCGAACGTTTCAAGCGCGCCTCCCCGTTTTGTGCGTTTAGGAGCGTCGATGACGGTAGATTCACCATCGTGAAAGGCATTGTGCTGACGGTCAAAGAAATCTTCGAGTTCAGCGCGAAGTTCTGAAATATCAACGTTCATTTCCCGAAGGAGCGTTGACGCTCGTGCGCTCTTTTGGTTCAAAATGCTATACAGGATATGTTCGGTGCCGAGGTGATCCTGGTGGAATTCCTGCGCGATTTCCCAGCCCATCTTAAGTGTCAGTTTCGCGGTCTCACTCAACGATAACGCGCCCGTACTGATAACGATATTGCGTGGGCTTAGGTTTAGCGCCAATTCGGCGCGTTCCAACGTGACATGCGCGTCCGCGAGCATTTTCGCGCCGACACTCGATCCTTGTGCTAATACTCCGAGCAGTAAGTGTTCGGTGCCAATATAAGCGCTTCCATACCCGCGCGCGATAGCGTTGGCATGCTGCAAGCTCGTTTTGGCATTGTCGGTTAGCCGTGACACAAATTCTGCGAAGTCATCTGCCATAATACTTATTATCGTCCTCCTGATCAGTATGCGCAAGCGGTATTCAATCTTTGACCTAACGCATTACTATACTTAGTATACATAAAAATTAGCACTCAATCAATGTGAGTGCTAATTCAGTTCGTGAACCTATTATTCGGCTGACTCGTTCAATGCGTCGAGTAAGCTGTCCTCGATATTCTTCTTCGGCGCTTTTGTTTCCGATTTCTTGGTGGCTGTTTCAATATCAAGTTCGTACCCGGTCAGTTTGCTAGCCAGACGCACGTTCTGTCCTGCGCGGCCGATAGCGATTGACTGCTGATCTTCGGCTACGAATACCTTGGCTCGCTTGGCCTCTTTATCAATCTCTACCTTCGCGACTTCCGCCGGCCCGAGGGCGCTTCGGATGAATGTTTCAGGGTCATCACTGTACGGAATGATGTCGATTTTTTCCTGGTCACCCACTTCGTTCATGACCGCCTGGACACGTGTTCCATGGCCACCGACGAACGTTCCGACCGGATCGACACCTGGCACGCTTGAGTAGACCGCGAGTTTTGTTCGTCGACCAGCTTCACGTGCGATGGCTTTAATTTCTACCGCGCCGCTTTCCATTTCCGGCACTTCCTGTCGGAACAAAAAGTCGACGAATGCTTCGTTCGCTCGTGACAAAATAAGCTGCGGACCACGGTTGTCACGCTCGATATCCTTGATAAATACCTTTATACGTGAACCGATGCTGTAAAATTCGCCTTGAATCTGTTCGCTCTGCGGAATAATACCGACCGCTTTACCCAGTTCCACACGTACAACGCGCGGCTCGACACGCTGGACGACACCGGTAACGATGGTCCCGATCTTATCTTCGTATTCTTCAAGTACGACTTCTCGTTCGGCTTCACGCAGTCGCTGCAACACAACCTGCTTGGCGGTCTGCGCGGCAACGCGACCAAACGCTGTGACCTCATGCTTTTCCTCGATGACGTCACCTTCTTTCGCACCTTTTTTCTTTTCCTGTGCTTCTTCGACGGTCAGTTCGGCTGCCGGGTTCTCGACCGTTTCAACGACCGTCCAGCGCACGAATACCTTTGCGGTACCATCGTTGACATTCAGCTCAGCCCGGACATCCTGGTCACGTTCACCGTTATCACGGCGCCAAGCAGCGGCGATCGCCTGCTCGATTACATCCATGACGACTTCTTCCGGCAGGTTCTTTTCTTCGGCGATGGTCCGTACTGCCAGCGTCAGCTGCTTTATGTTTAGATCTTCCATGTATTTCCTTTCGATTCTTTGTACTAAAAATTCCGACCTGCCGGCCGGAATGTACTGCAATTATTATAACGCTTCCCCCGACAGCTTGCAAGCGTGTGAATATTCTTACAGAAAAATTAGTCACCGATTGGGATAATCAATCACAGATGAGGAGGAGAAGTAATGTTAGCGATTGAACGCGTACCCATCTATAAAAACAAGTTGTTTTTAAGTACCATGTCGGTGCTTACCGGCTTTGTCATGACGGTCGGCGTCATACGGGCGGTCAACCCGCCCGACACGACCTCGCAGCAGTCGGTACTATCAGGATCGGACGGTAGGGCATCTTCGCTCATTCCAATCAACGCCAGTTTGTCTGAAGCATCATCAGAATCTGGAAACTCCAAAGGTGAAACTGGTGCAAAAGCTGAATCAAGTACGAGCGTATCAACGCCTAATCGCTCCGTATCGAATACCTCAACAGGCCAAGTAGCCTCATCCTCAACAGGGACAACCTCCGGTCAGACGGCTACTCAAACGTCGGTTCAGTCCAGCAGTACAGGCTCTCAAACACAAACTGGTACAGAGGACGGTAAGGCCACTTCTAAACCGTCCGATAGCAGCCCGATGTGTTTGGCGACGGTATTGAATATCGGCCTGGTCTGCCATTAGCATTTTTGTAAAACCGTAGCCATAGCCGCTTGCTCCGCGGCCGTTACCCATAAGCCATACTTAAGCTTGACCGCAATCTGACGGTTGACGTATTGGCAGCGGAACGGTTTATTCGGTGGTAGCCATGTGGCCGCATCGCCGTCGGACTTGTTTTCATTGGCCTTGCCCTCAACCGCTAATAGGTTGAGGGGGTCGTTGGCGAAAGCGATTCGTTTTTCGTACGGCAATTGCTGGGCGCCGGTCTGCCACGCGTTGGAAAGCGCCACGACGTGGTCTATCTGTACATCGTCGCTTGTCGTTTCACCCCGCGTAAAACGAATTTGTTTCCCCGTATACGGGTCGTTTAGTACACCACTTACGACGCGACAACTTTGATCGCGCATAACTTCCTTCAAATCCCGACCGAGTATGACATTTCTCGTGTCACAGCCGAGCGATGTACCCCACCCTTCGCCGAACTGCGCCCGGCTGTAGCCCGTTTTCGGCGCGCGTCCTTTAACGGGAAGAGAGGCTAGGTCACCTGTCACCGGTGCTGTTTTGTATCCGACGACCTCTTCGAGCGTTGGAAAGTCGAACACCGCACCAGAAAGCGGAACTCCTAAAAGAAGCAATAGAACCACCACTAACATGGTCCGGCGCGCTCGGTAGTTCGTCATATCTATAGAGTATAATTGAATCATGACTACCCGACGACTGACAGACCATTTCGCACCCGAACACTATGAACTCTCACTGGATATCGACCGGCCTGGCCGGACGTTCAATGGAATCGTCACTATGCGCGGCAAGGCTGTGAAAGACGGCCCGCTGTATGTTCATGCTAAGGAGCTCGTCATTGACACCTGCCATGTCAATGGCAGCAGTTCGGAGTATTCGTCAGGCGAAAATGATGAAGTCGAAATTCAGGCAAATATGAAATCAGGTAGCGATTATTCGGTAACGTTCGCGTTCAGCGGCACAATAACCGACCAGATGCATGGCATGTATCCGTGCTATTTCACGAAAGACGGTGAAAAAAAGGAGCTCATCGCGACGCAGTTCGAAAGCCATCACGCTCGCGAAGTATTCCCTTGCCTGGATGAGCCAGAGGCAAAAGCTACGTTTGATGTCACGCTTACTACCGAGTCGGGTGTCGAGGTGCTTGGAAACATGCCGGTCAAAAGCCAAAAGAATGAAAACTCTCGATTAGTTACGACCTTCGAGACCACCCCGCGTATGAGCAGCTACCTGCTTGCCTGGGTGTACGGAGACCTCCACAAACGTTCGACGAAAACCAACCGGGGTATCGATGTGAACGTATGGGCGACATCTGCACAAAAACCGGAAAGCTTGGATTTCGCATTGGATTTTGCCGCAAAGACGATTGATTACTTTGAAGATTATTTCGGCGTCGAATACCCGCTTCCTAAGTCGGATCACGTTGCCCTCCCTGACTTTACATCGGGCGCCATGGAAAACTGGGGATTGATTACCTACCGCGAAATCGCTCTCTTGGCCGACCCCGCCACCGCCACAGTTGACAGCAAGCACTACGTCGCAATGGTCGTCGGCCATGAACTTTCACACCAGTGGTTCGGTAATCTCGTGACCATGAAATGGTGGAACAACCTGTGGCTCAACGAGAGTTTCGCGAACTTCATTGAAAATCTGCCTATTCATGCCATGCACCCAGACTGGGGGATTTGGATGGACTACGCCTCGTCGTGGAGTCTGATGGCCATGCGCCGCGATGCGATCGACGGCGTGCAGCCGGTCGAGACGGAAGTCAACCATCCGGATGAAATCAGCAGCCTGTTCGACGGCGCGATCGTCTATGGCAAAGGCGGCCGTTTGATCGGTATGCTGCGTCAGTATGTCGGCGAAGACGCGTTTCGGCGCGGATTGAAGCAATATTTCACAACCTATGCATACAAGAACACCGAAGGCGAGAATCTGTGGCAAGCGCTTGAGGATGCTAGCGGAAAACCGGTACGCGACTTCATGAACAAGTGGGTACTGCGAGCCGGTTACCCGATCGTTCACGTGGCGCATGACGGCCTTATGCAGGAACAGTTTTTCATTGGCGAGCACGCCGAATCGGATAGGATATGGCCTATTCCGCTTGCAGCAAGTCCTCAAGGGAACCTACCGGACGTCATGGATACTAAGGAACTTGCCGTCGAAGTCCCGGAAGGAACTCGCCTGAACCTCGGTAACTGGTCGCATTTCATTACCAATTACAGCCAGACTCATTTTGACGCGCTGCTACAAAGTATCCAGTCGTACCAACCACTCGACCGCCTGCAGCTGATTAACGAACGAGTGCTTCTTACGCGCTCCGGTCATGTTAAGAACTCGTCCCTTGTTCCTCTGCTTCTCGCATCGGATTCCGAAACTCATGAGAGTGTCTGGACGATACTTAGTCTCGGTCTTGGCGAACTGAAAAAGTTCGTCGACACGGATGATACCGCTCGCGCCAACCTTAAAAAACTCGCCGCCAGGATTTCGAACGCTCAGTTCGATCGGCTTGGATGGAGCCAAAAAGATGGTGAACCTGAAAATGACGTTAAGTTGCGACCGCTCATCATCGGTATGCAGATTTACGGCGAAAACGAGGCGATCCTGCAAGAAGCCGTCAGCCGTTTCGACTCCGTTGATACGCCCGAAGCGCTCGATCCTGAACTTCGCGGCGTCATAATGGCAGGAAAGGTGAAACAAGGATTGTCTGAGGGTGAACTCGACCGTCTGATCAAACAATATGTGGCTACCAGCTCATCGGAGGTGCGTGAGGACATACTAGCCGCCATTACATCGACGGAGGATGAAGTTCAAATCAAGAAACTACTTGGCTATATTACCGATACATCCGTCGTTCGCCCTCAGGACGCCGCCCACTGGTACGTCAACCTGCTCCGAAGCCGGTTCGCGCGCGACGACGCCTGGAAATGGCTCCAGGAGAACTGGGAGTGGGTCGTCCGGACCTTTGGCGGAGATAAGAGTTACGATGATTTCGCCCGCTATTCCGCGAGCTTTTTGCAGACGAAAGAACAACTCGAAGAATATAAATCATTCTTTGAACCCATGAAAGACCAACCCGCTCTGACCCGTGTCATCGAACTGGGAATCAACGAGCTGCAGGCAAGAGTCTTACTGATTGAATCGCAGCGTGACGAAGTAATCTCTGCCCTAGCTGATTTCAAGTAGACCATCTATCGTGATCGGCATACTGTGCGTCGTCACGACGGCAAGCACCGCGTCAACATCGAGAATCCCCGCATACTTGCGGTAATATTCTGCGGCAAATCGCATTTGCCTTAGCTTCCGTGGTGTTATGGCCGCCACGCCCCCGCCTTGACCGGATTGTTTCCGGTGTTTCACCTCTATGAAGTAATATCTTCCCTGCTTGGCCGCGATGATGTCTATCTCGCAGAACTTTGTCTTCCAGTTACGGTGGATGATTTCAAACCCGTTCACCCCTAGCCACTCAGCCACGGCTGTTTCGGCTTCGTCACCCGTTCGCTTATTACTCTGTTGTTTGGGGACTTTAGGCATAGGAGTATCCCCCAAGATGGCGGCAATCGGTGCGAAGCTGCGACGGTGTAGCGGCGTTACACCATGCTTTTCAATCGCTTTCCGGTGGTTTGCCGTGCCGTAACCTACGTGGTTCTTAAAACCATACTGCGGGTAAAGCTCACCCTGCTCTGCCATATAATCGTCCCGTGCCACTTTAGCGATGATGGACGCCGCCGACACGCTTGCGATCAAAAGGTCTGCTTTTTTCATGGTAGTCACGTACGGACCTTTTCCGGTTTCCGCAAGAAAGTTGATCGTGCCGTCAATGATAATCTCGTGGTACGGCACGGTAATTTGTTCAACCGCTCGCCTAGTCGCAAGTTTCAGAGCTTCTGACAGGCCAAGGTCATCGATTTCAGCCGGCTCGACCCAGCCTATACCATGCGCTGCTGCTCGTTCGATTATCTGCGCCGCAAGTAGTTCACGTTTGGTTCTTGACAGTTTCTTGCTGTCGGTCAGCCCTTCGATCACCGTGTCCCCGAGCAAGACGGCACCGACTACTAGTGGACCGGCCCAAGGCCCGCGCCCGACCTCATCGATACCCAAAGTCTTATTCATGTTCATATAGTAACAAAGCCCCGTCTAGGCGGGGCTTTGTTACGTTCTGCAAAATGCGACTATTTGTTCTCGGCGTGAGCGGCTTCGACTTCGGCCTGCTTTTTTTCAAGCTCGGCCTGTTCAGCGGCTTTTTCAGCAGCCTTGGCTTCCGCGGCCTTGGCAGCTTCTTCCTTCAGTCGCTTTTCTTCGGCTTCGGCATGTGGGTCACGAACGTCGTTGATTTTTTCGCGGTCAAAGTTGACTGCGGTCAAGCGGGCACTCTTACCGGAACGGTCACGTAGGAAGCTCAGGTACTTGCGACGAACCTTTGAACGTCGGACGACTTCGACTTTTTCAACTAATGGGCTGTGGAGCAAAAAGCTCTTTTCAACTCCGACACCACTTGCGACCTTACGAACCGTGATACGGCTGGTGTGCTGACCTTTGTTGTCGGTGCGGATAACGACACCTTCGAAGACTTGGATACGTTCCTTGTTACCTTCTTTGATCTTCTGGTGAACACGAACGGTGTCACCACTGCGGGCGTCAACGACAGCCGCCTTTTTTTGGGCGTCATTTACCTTCTGAATTAATGCAAAACTCATTCTTTTCTTTACCTTACAAGTTTATAGTGCTTATTAGTTAGTAATTGTAGCATAGAAATGACATATTTAAAAGGGGTATACTAGGGTAATGGATTATGACAAACTCGCCCTCGACCTGCACGCGAAGAATCGCGGCAAGATTACTACCCAACTTCGTGACACAGACCTAGACAAAACAAAGCTTTCCGCCTACTACACGCCAGGCGTCGCCGCCGTATCTCGCGTCATTGCAGACGACCCGTCCCAACTACCTGTTTACACCTGGACGAATAACCTGGTAGCGGTCATATCGGATGGTTCGGCCGTGCTCGGACTCGGTAATATCGGTCCGCGCGGCAGCATGCCGGTCATGGAAGGAAAGAGTTTGTTATTTAAGCATTTCGCGGATATCGATAGTATTCCGATCATTCTTGACGTGCATACGCCGGACGAGATCGTCGCGACAGTCAAAGCCATCGCTCCAAGCTTCGGTGCCATCAACCTTGAAGATATCGCCGCGCCACAGTGTTTTGAGATTGAAGACCGCCTGAAAGCCGAACTGCCGGTTCCAGTCTTTCATGATGATCAGCACGGTACGGCGGTCGTAACGTTGGCTGGGTTGATCAACGCCGCCAAGGTCACCAGCCGTAAACTGGCAGATTCGAAATTCGTCGTGGTCGGTGCCGGAGCCGCCGGAACCGCGATCACGAAGCTATTAAAACTATACGGTGTCGGACAAATATTGGCCGTCGACTCGAAGGGAATCATATCGCATAATCGGACCGATTTGAATGAGGCGAAGATGCGACTGCTCGAACATGCCGACGGTTCGGTCAACGGTTCGCTCGCTGACGCGCTTGACGGCGCCGACGTATTTATCGGCGTTTCACAACCGGACCTCCTAAACGAAGAACTGATAGGAAAGATGACTAAGAACCCCATCGTCTTCGCCATGGCAAACCCCAAACCTGAAATCATGCCGGACATTGCCAAAGCCGCCGGTGTCGCCGTCATAGCGACCGGACGGTCGGATTTTCCGAACCAGGTCAATAACGCGATCGCGTTTCCAGGCATATTCCGAGGCGCTCTAGACAACAAGGTTCGCACTATTACGGACGAGCATAAGCTCGCGGCAGCCGAAGCGATTGCCGCGCTTGTCGAGAACCCTACGCCCGAAGAAATCATTCCGAGCGTCTTCGATGAACGGCTCGTACCGGCCATCGCCGCCGTGATTAAATAACGCGATTTATTTCGTCGAGCGTGGTTTCGCCACGAAGAGCGGCCAGTACGCCAACCTGTAAGAGCGTCGCCATGCCGTTCTTCTTGGCAGCCGTTTCGACGATTTCGGTATGAAACTCTTTTTCATCACCACGCAGGAACTTTTGGATCGATTCGTTCACCACAAGTTGCTCCATGATGACCATGCGGCCGGCGTAGCCGAATGGGTTATCGTCAGACTCAATTGGCTTCCATAGCTTGAAATTATCAAGATCCGGTTTTTCATAGCTGTCCGGAAGGTCGCTTAAGACTTCACGAACCCAGTTCTTGATCGCTTCGTCCGGATCGTATTCCTGTTTATTATCGGCAAGCTTTCTAACAAGACGCTGCGCGATGACAAGGCGAATCGCGCTCGAGAATATCGGGTTTTGCCCGATCATATCGATCATACGGCTGAACGCAGCCGAGCTTGAATTGGCATGAAAGCTTGAAAGCACGAGGTGGCCAGTGATCGACGCCTGGATTGCGGTTCGCGCGGCATCGGCGTCACGGATCTCGCCGATCATCACGACGTCAGGGTCGAGTCGCAAAACGCTTCGTAGTCCGTCGGCAAAGCTGGCACCACCGCTGGTATCGATAGGAATTTGGGAAACTCCGGTAATACCGTACTCTATTGGGTCTTCTAGCGTGATGATCTTACGGTCGGGCGTATTGAGCGCATTGATCATGCTATAGAGCGTGGTTGATTTACCACTCCCGGTCGGGCCGACCATCAATACCATACCGCGAGGGTGCGAAATGATCTCATCGATTTCTTTTCGTTGGCGCTCCGGAATGTTCAGACGGTCAAGCTGAAGCAGTGATTCGTCAAAATTAAAGAGTCGCAGCACGGCGTCCTGCCCATACATGGTCGGTATGGTTTCAACACGAAGGTTCAGCAGGTGAGTGCCGGAGTCGGTCGTGACTTCTTTTTGCATATGACCGGACTGCGGCGCCGTAGCTGCCGCAGAGACGTTCGCCCGTGAACCAAGCGCCCCCATAATGACACGATAGCGGTCCTTGTCCAGCTCCGCTACCTGGTGCAATGCCCCGTCGACACGCATGCGAACTCGGATTCCCGTGCGTTGGTTTTCGATATGAATGTCGCTAGCACCTAAACGGTCGGCTTGGTCTATAAGGTAATCGAAGACTCTGTCACTGCCGACAGAATTTAGCGTCTGCGAGACAGAAGCAAGCGTCTCGCTGTCGCCTTCTTTCGCGATTTCGATATCATCGTAAATGACTTGCTTTGGCGGGTCGTAGCGGTTCATGAGTGCCTTGAAACCACTTCCTGAGATCATGCCGAACTGTATACTATCTCCGCGCTCGTTGTATTCGCGGCGCATCGTATCAACCAATGACTGGGGGGTCTGGGTTGTCATGCCGAACCGGTACGGAGTGTCTTCGGTGCCGCGCGCGAGCGGAACGATCCGGCCGTTATACATCTCGTCGATTTTTAGTAAACCATCTACTAATGGAATGTCGCGTTCGAACGGGCGTGTGTCGACATAGGGCACGCCTAAAATCGCAGCGCGTTGCTTTGTCGCCGCTTCATCATGCTCACGGCGCTGCTGCTGTACCTTGTCTTCATCCATTGAGTGTATTGTATCTTAAAACGCAAGCGTTTTAAACTACAATACCAGGGAGGGCCAGCCCTCCCGATCCGTCTTGAAATAAATTCAAAACGGACCTCCCACCCACTAAAGCTCGGCTTACGCCTCGTCGCCTCGTTTATAATAGTGCTGATGCCTGAGATTACGCTTTTGCTGCATAACATCCGCTCGACCCATAATGTCGGTGCGATCTTCAGAACGGCCGAAGGTTTCGGTGTTAAAAAAGTTGTTATGACAGGCTATACGCCGTACCCTGCACTTCCTCACGACACTCGCTTGCCCCATTTGGCCGAGAAGATCGATAAGCAGATACATAAGACAGCCTTGGGTGCTGAATCTAGTGTCCCGTTTGAATACCATGACAACCTGTTGACATGGTTAAGCGCGAACACGCTACCGCTAGTGGCACTTGAGCAATCACCGAACAGCATACGAATAAGCGATTTTCAGACGCCCGATGAGTACGTTTTGGTGCTCGGCGAAGAGGTTGACGGCATTCCAGCCGACCTGCTGGAGCGCTGCGAATCCGTCGTTGAAATCCCGATGAAAGGCAAAAAAGAGTCGTTCAACGTCAGCGTCGCCGCTGGTATCGCACTGTATGCGCTAACTATTTAATTACTACCGCGTCTTCGCCGAGCTTCATCACCAACTGGTCAATCAGCGCGTCACTGTCCTCGACTTTGAATGGCAGCCTGATTGCCGACTTCTTTTCGGTGCCAAGAACAAGCACGATATCTGAAGTACCGGGGAATTTGGCACAGATTTCTTTCAGTTGCATTAATCGCTCAGCATCGTCAGGGTCTTTTATGTGGACAAACAATTTTCGCAAGCTAACGGCCGCCGGCTTGTATACGACCTGAGCTGCTGCCTTTTTCTTGGTCACCTTGACTGGACCTTCAGGCCGTGGTTTCGGTGCTTTCATAACCCTACCGGTCGACTCATACTCGGCCAGCTCTTTGTCCGTCACCGGGGTAATTTCGTCGGCGATGATCTTTACTTCTGAAGACAAGTTCCCGTCACGGTCGCGTGCATTCACCTTGCCGCTGGCCCGGATCACGGCGTCTTGAGTCAGTTTTGCCCCGACTTGAGAATAGAGATCTGGAAAGACGATAATCTCGGATTCACCCGATTTGTCCTCGATTCCCACGAACGCCATCTTGGAGCCGGACTTCGTAATGATCGTCCGTACCGTGGTAACGATTCCACCTATCGTTACCTTCTTGTTATCGATATTTGGGTTCAGGTTATTGAGCGGAATCGTCTGTTCCTGGAAGTATGCGTCGTAATTATCAAGCGGATGGGCGCTGATGTAGAGACCCAGTAATTCACGCTCCCAAGTAAGGCGCTCCCGCATAGTGTGTTGGGCAGGCGCTTTTTGCAGTGTTACGGAACGTTGCAGCGATGCGTCATCGGAAAGACCTCCGAACAGGTCGGTCTGACCTGACAGCGCGTCCTTCTGGAGTTTCGACGCGAATGCTTGGATAGATTCAAGGTTGAATAGCAGATCGGAACGGTCACCGAACGAATCGAACCCGCCTGATTTGATCAATGATTCCCAAGCTTTCTTGTTGAACTTCGCCGTACTGACCCGCCGGGCAAAGTCCTCGATACTTTTGAATTCACCGCTTTCACGGGCTCGCAGAATCTCCTCAACGGCACCGACGCCTACTCCCTTCACGGCTGCCATGCCGAAACGGATAGTATTCTCGCCCGGAACAACTGCAAACTCGACGAACGATTGATTGACGTCCGGCGCGAGTACCGTGATGCCCATGTGCCGGCATTCGGTAATTTCAATCGCTAGCCGCTCGATGTCGTCCTGGTCGCTGGTCATAAGCGCCGCCATGAACGCGTCTGGGTAATGCGCCTTAAGGTAAGCTGTCCAATACGCGATCAAACCGTAGCATGCAGCATGCGACTTGTTAAAACAGTAGTTGGCGAACTCTTCCAGCTGGTCCCAGAATTTTTCTGCAACTTGGGCGGTCGCACCGCCGACCTTAACCGCACCTTCGACGAATTCAGGCTTCACCTTCTTCATAAGGTCGATGTTCTTCTTACCGACGGCTTTTCTCAGCGTGTCGGCCTGACCTCCGGTAAATCCGCTCCATTCCTTCGAAATCTGCATGAACTGTTCTTGGTAGACAAGAATGCCGTACGTGCTTTCAAGCGAGTTCTTCATGCCTTCATGAAGATAAGTGATCTGCTCGTCACCATGCTTACGACGAATGAAGCTGTCAATGAACTGCATCGGGCCTGGCCGGTACAAAGCGACCATGGCGATAATGTCGTCAAACACGGTTGGTTTCAACTCCTTCAGGTAACGTTTCATCCCGGCTGATTCGAGCTGGAACACACCTGTCGTGTCACCACGCTGTAGCAACTCGTATGTCTTCATGTCATCGAGCGGTATCTCACTAAGAGTTATTTCTTGTTTATAAACTTTTTTAATGATTCGGAGCGCGTTGTTGATGATCGTAAGGTTCGAAAGACCTAAGAAGTCCATCTTGAGGAGTCCGAGTTCCTCGACCGGACCCATTGGGTATTGGGTAGCAACGACCCCTTTTTGGGCCATTTCAAGTGGGGTGTAATTCACGATGTCATCTGGCGCGATGACGACACCAGCCGCATGCACGCCATGCGAGCGGATTGTCCCTTCCAGGCGGATGGCGTAATCGAAGACTTCTTTTGCTGTCGGGTTACTTTCGTATTCAGCCTTGAGATCCGGATCTTTTTCGACGCTGACCGATAGCGGAATGTGTCGACCCTGCACCGGCGGGGGGATCATTTTCGAAAGTCGGTCGGCCTCGGCATACGGCACTTGCAACACGCGCGCGACGTCACGCACACTCGCCCGTGCGGCCATCTTACCGAAGGTGACGATGTTCGCTACTCGTTCACTCCCGTATTTCTCGGCACAGTATTCGATGACTTCGTTCCGGCGAGTATCTTGGATGTCGATGTCGATGTCCGGCATTGAAATACGGTCAGGGTTTAAAAATCGTTCAAACAGCAAGTCATACTTTAACGGGTCAAGGTCGGTAATATTCAGTGCGTAGGCAATAATCGAACCGGCGGCCGAACCACGTCCGGGCCCAAAAATAATACCTTGGGATTTACCCCAGTTCATGAAGTCCTGCACGATCAGGAAATAGCCATTGTAGCCCATTTTTTGCAAGACATCGAGTTCCATATCAAGCCGTTCGGTGACTTCTTCGCTTAATTCAGACCGTATGGCATCGTTTGTAAGTAATTCAGCTTCTTCTGTCGCCTTGCCGAGGTAACGGCGGGCGAGTCCTCGATAGACGAGTTTGTCGAGGTACGATTTTTCGGTTTCTCCTTCGGGTACAGGGAAGGTTGGAATCAGGATGCCGCCGAGTTCGATTGACAGTTCGCAGCGGTCAGCAATCACCTTCGTGTTAGCGACCGCTTCCGGGTTGGTCTTCTGCCACCTTTCAATGATTTCAGCAGGATCGGTGACATGCAGTTCAAACTCCTTCAAGCTCATGCGCTTTTCATCTGAAAGGTACGCACCGGTTCCGACACAGAGCAGTATTTCGTGCGCGTCTTGGTCACTGTGATCAAGGTAATGGCCGTCGCTTGTGACGACGCAGGGTATATCGAGTTCCTTGGATAGTCGTTCAAGCCCCTCGTTAATCTTGACCTGGACGTCCCACTTTCTCGGAGCGTCTGGATGGCCATGATCCTGAAGCTCCAGGTAGTAGCGATCACCGAAGATCGATTTGTACCAGCTGGCAACACGCTTCGCTTCTTCGTAATTATCAACTCGCAGGTTTTCGCCTAGCTCCCCACCTGCACAGGCACTAAGCGCTATGATTCCCTCGTTGTATTGTTCTATGAGTTCGCGATCGATTCGCGGTTTGTAGTACATACCTTCAAGGTTGGCGGTGGTCGAAAGTTTCATCAGGTTTTTATAACCGGTGTCGTTCATCGCCAGAAGAATAAGATGGTAGCGTGCCTTATCTTTCGCCGGGTCACGATCGAACCTGGAGCGTGCCGCCACATAGGTTTCAATACCGATGATCGGTTTGACTTCGGCTTTCGTGGCGGCTTTATAAAATTCGATTGCTCCACTCATGGTTCCATGGTCCGTGATGGCGCACGAACTCATGCCAAGCGATTTTACGCGCTCGACTAATTCATCGACCTTCGTCAGGCCGTCAAGAAGACTATGGTGCGTATGATTGTGCAAATGCACGTAATCCGACGCTGTAAGCACCTTCCCCATATGCATTTAGTATAGCGAACATCGCCCGCATACTCCCTGAATTAGTGTAGTCAAATTAGCGTGGGCCGGATTCGAGCGTATGACTAATACCGTCAAAGAAGTTTCCCAGCGGTGGGATGACGTTCCCGAGGAGGCTAAGAATCCAAATAATAAGGGCAATGACGAGCGTACCGCCTATGACACTACCGGCACCAAACAATATGCCTCGAACAAAATTCATGACATACACCTGGGCACGCGAGCGGTTGAAGTCGTAGAACAGTTCCTCAATCAATGCCGTTCGCGCTCCGCGCTCATTGTCTTTTTTTACAGAATGCGCCGCGCGCTTGACGTGTTTTACCGGCATGCCTACTTCGTTTTATCCTTATGTTGTTTTACGGAGTCAATCACTTCGACCGCTTTTGCCCGCACGTCGTCCGCGACTTCTTCGGCCTTGAATATAAGCTCATCCTTCCCGGAGGCTACTTTGTCTTTAGCTTCCAGGGCTTTCTGCTTAATGTCCTCTCGTGTTTCCTTACCGCTTTTTGGTGCGGTCAGAATGCCGGCGACAACACCCGCAGCCGCACCTACGATGGCTCCAAGGGCCAGTTTATTGCCTTTCATGTTTTGCTCCTTACTTCTTCCGGCGTTTCTTTAGCTGGTCAAGCACGATTTTAGCGAGCATCGCAGGTGTCGTTACTTTATTCACTCCCGCCACGACGTTTTCTAAACCTGTAACGGTTCGTTCGGCGCTCGATGTGACCCGCTTGATCTGCTGTGTCACCCGAACCAACAGAATGGCGAGGATTATCCCGATAAGCAGGAATACTGCCAAGAACACAGAAAGAATGATTACTAAAATTTCCATTGCTGTCATTTATTACCTCTACACAAATGGTAGCAGAAACGTCACGTCCCTGCTACCAAATGCGTCCTACGGTCAAACGGGCGTTAGGCTGCCGTATCGCGGCGTCCGCTGAAGAGCTTAACTACGAACAGTAGTATGAGTGCCCCGATTAGCGCGACAACAAAGCTCCAAATACTGAAACCAGTTGTGCCACTTACGCCTAATAACGGTAATACCAGATTACCGAGAATAGCGCCGACAACACCGACGACGATGTTCATAAGAATGCCCATCGAACCATCCGTCTTCATAATCATCGATGCGACCCAGCCAGCGAGACCGCCGATGATAATAGCCCCTATGAATCCTCCCATTCCTACCATTTCTTGCCTCCTTGGTTATGATTGGTAGCTCAATTATAGGCTTGCCGGAGCAGGCGGAATGTGAAGATAATTACAGTTTTTCGCGAAGGTAGTCTCGGAGTTCGTTCCCGAAATCCGGATGTGCCAAGCCGAAATCGAGCGTCGTCTTCAAGTATTCCAGCGGGTTTCCGGTGTCGTAAAATCGTGCCCCTGTAATTTCTTTGGCATAAAAGTCGTGTCCATCATCTATCATTTGCTGTACGAATGGTTGGAACGTAAACTCACCGTCCGTATGGTTTGTGATACCTCGTTCGATGTAACCAAGAAGTGACCCGGGTAGCAAGTAACTTGAAACTGCCGCCAGTTCAGAAGGCGCGTTGTCTTTTCCTGGTTTCTCGACAACCTCATTCATCTTTATCAAGTCATCACCCACCGGCTCACCGGCTGCGAATCCATAGCTGTCATATTCGCTGTCTTTTTCGGCACGTTTGCAGGCGAATACGCCACCACCGGTCCGTTCATAGACGTCAATCATTTGCGTGGTCGCATTGGCCTCAGGCGTAAAAAAGTCGTCTGCCCAGGTATAGATGAAAGGCTCGTCCCCAACAAGATGAGCGGCGCTTAGAAGCGGCGTGGCGTTGCCATACGGGCCTTTCTGGCGGACATAGATGAAGTTTGCCAGGTTGGCGATTTGCTCGACAAGCTCGATATACGGACGCTTGCGCTCGCCGCCGGCCCGTAGGTTGCTCAAAAGCTCCTCGCTAGGCAAATCGAAGTGGTCTTCGATCGACCGCTTGTTCGAACTTCCCACGATAATGATATCTTTTATGCCGGCTCGAACAAGATCCTCCACGACATATTGAATGATCGGCTTGTCGATAAGCGGCATCATTTCTTTCGGCATGGCTTTGGTTTGAGGCAGGAAGCGCGTGCCGAACCCTGCCGCCGGAATAATAGCTTTGGTTGGTCGGTTCATAATGTTTTCAGTTTCTCACGTATCAACTTTTGCGCCAAGCTTGGATTAGCTTTGCCGCTAGAGCGCTTCATGACTTGCCCGACAAGGTAACCGATGGCTTTTTCGTTTCCAGCTTTTATGTCGGCAATGGACTTCTTTGAGGCGTCGTCGGCCAAAATCTCCTCCACGACAGCGGCAATCGCACCTTCGTCGCTTTCCTGTAGTAAATTCCGCTCAGCCGCTATCGTTTCAGGGTCGGTTTCACCGGCGACAAGTGCCAGGAATACCTCTTTGGCCGATGTGCTCGAAAGCTTCGCGTCGGCGGTCATCCGTGCAAGCGTCAGCAGGTCATCAACCGTCGGTCCGTCGTTAGCCTCAAGATCGACCATGCCTTCATCGCTGTCGGCCACCTTGAAGACGCTCGCGAACCAATGGGCGACCCGTTCGGCATGTTCAGGGGCTTTCTGCAAAACGCCATAGACCAATTCGGCGTGGTGTTTGTCTGCCAGCAGCGTCGTAATGACGGAACTATCGAGCGACAAACCCGAGAACGCCGCCCTGAAGTCACCAGGCAGCATACCGACGTCAGCCTGGATGCTCTCGATTTCCTCATCGCTCAGAATAACCGGCGGTATGTCAGCATCCGGCATGTATCGGTAATCCTGGGCGTCTTCCTTGGACCGCTGCGACGTCGTCTTTTGTTTGGCATCATCCCAGCCGCGTGTTTCCTGGACGACCGCCTCACCTCGCTCAAGTAGCTCGACTTGGCGCCTGAACTCGTACTCAGCGGCTTTTTCGACGCTACGGAATGAATTGAGGTTCTTTACCTCGGCACGCTTGCCGAGTGTGTCATTCCCGGCTTTGGCGACCGATATGTTGACGTCGAACCGCATATTGCCATGATACAAATCACCATGTGTCACGCCGGCATACGTCATCAAGCGGTACAACTCGGTACAGTACGCCCTGGCCTCAACGGGGCTATGCATGTCGGGTTCGGAGACAATTTCAATTAGCGGGGTACCGGCACGATTCAAGTCAACCAGCGTGTGGTCTGCATAATGCGTCTGCTTACCGGCGTCTGATTCAATGTGGGCGTGGTGAATCCGCACCTTGACGGACGAGCCATCAGGCATCGGTGCGTCGACAAGACCGGCACCGATCGTCGGATGATACATCTGCGTGATCTGGTATCCCATGGGAAGATCCGGGTAAAAGTAATGCTTACGGTCGAAACGGCTCACTTTTGCTACCTCAGCCTGAAGCGCCTTCGCGGCTTTTACCGCAAGGTTGACTGCCTCACGGTTTAACAATGGGAGCATGCCTGGCAAACCGTAATCGATCGGATGAACCACACTGTTCGGTTCTTTGTCACGGGCATCATTGTCGGCCGGACTGAAGAGTTTGGATTTGGTAGCGAGCTGCACATGGCATTCGATCCCGATTGTCATGACCCAGTCATTCATATCAAATTGCCCCCACGTCTTTTAACGCCTGTTTATATGCCGCCAGTGCCCGCCTGGCATCGTCATAGTTCACCCGTACGTTGGGCTCATGAGCGATGCGGTTGCGCACCTTGTGCGCCGTCCACACGGCATTCGCGTTGGACCACGCGTCACGAGCGAACTTCATGCGCTCGCCCATGGTAGCGCCTTTCATACCTCGCTGACGTAGTGCTTGGTCGAGCAGTTTGTCCGCGTTCAGTATTGCCAGGTGGTAGCTTGACTCCTCACCCCTTACCAGTTGCTGTTCAATCTGCAGCCAGCTGGTTCGGAAGCGCTCCATGTCGAGCGTCCGTCCACCGCTACGGCCATGGGCGATGACGAACAGGATGCCGGCGCCGACCAGCACAATAACGACAAGGAATATAATCATTAAACTATCGGTCATGATACCGCCTCCATTGAACGAGCCAATGCGAGCAGCGTCGCGTCTGAACGCCGTTGGCCGATCAGCTGCACTCCGACCGGCAAGCCATCAGACATACCGGCGGGTACGGACAACGCTGGAATACCCGCTAAGCTGACGCCGACCGTCATGGCGTCAGACAAGTACATTTTCATGGGGTCGTCGGTATTTTCTCCAAACCCAAAGGCCGTCGTGGGGGTAACAGGCGATATGAGCACGTCGAACCGAGAAAAGAGGTCGTCGAACTGCTCAATAAGTTTTTGACGTGCCTGTTGCGCCTTAAGATAATAGGCGTCAAAATAACCGCTTGAAAGAACATAGTTGCCAATCATGATCCGTCGTTTCGTTTCGGCGACGAATCCTTTGTCGCGGGATAATCCGTATAACTCTTCGATGCTCGCCGCGTCTTTGCTGCGACTGCCATATCGTACGCCGTCGTAACGCGCCAAGTTGCTAGCCACTTCGGCAGGAACGATAATGTAGTACATCGCGAGCGTATACTTTGCGAGTGGTAGTTCGACATTCTCGACGGTATGTCCGTTCGCCTTGAGTCGTTCAATATATTCGTTCACTCGGCTGCGGACACCGGCATCGGTATCTTCGGTCATGAAGTCGGTTATGACACCGATTTTAAGCGAGGAAAGACTGGTAACCGGTTCAAAAAAATCAGGTAGTGTTGTGGGGTCTTTCGTGTCCTGTCCGGCCATGATTTCAGTCACAAGTGCGGCGTCTTCAGCCGTGTTCGCGAAGCAGCCCATGACATCCGTGCTACTCGCCATCGCGACGACACCATAGCGGCTGGTCATGCCGTACGTCGGCTTCACACCGTATACGCCGTTAAAGCTGGCCGGCTGGCGGATCGAACCACCGGTATCACTTCCCAGAGCAAATGGGACGATATCAAGTGCGACAGCTACCGCCGATCCGCCGCTACTTCCCCCGGCGACTTTGGTCGGGTCTACTGCGTTCTTGGTCGGGCCGAAGGCCGAGTTTTCAGTACTGCTGCCGTGTGCGAACGAGTCAAGGTTCGCCTTGCCTATGCAAATAGCTCCTTCAGCTTCAAGCCGCTCAACGACCGTCGCCTGAAGAGGCGCCACGAAGTTTTCCAGAATATGGCTCGCAGCGGTTGTCGGTCCGTCAAAAGCAAGGTAGTTATCTTTTACGATGAACGGTACTCCGGCCAAGCGCCCGGTCACTTTGCCGTTATCGACCAGTTCGGCACGTTCATAGGCACGTTCAGCTGTTAAATGAAGTAGCGCGTGGTACGATTCGTTAGCACGCGCGGCCTCAATAGCCTGCTCGACGTTCTTACGTGCTGTTCTGCCAAGATATGTCGCTATCGTTTTCATTAAATTACCTTCGGCACCTTGATTTGGGCGTCTTTTACGCTCGGTGCGAGCGCGAGCAGATCTTCACGGGTCACATCTCCGGCGTCAACGATGTCGTCACGGTAGACATTCTGCAGTCCGGTCACCTGATACGCTGGCTCGACATCTTTTGTGTCAAGTTCATCAAGTTGCTCGACATATGCCAGGATTCTTCCCAGGTCATCAGTCAGCCCGTCGATTTCATCTTCAGCCAGTTGAAGGTTACTGAGCGCGGCAAGCCTCAGAACCGTATCACGAGAAATTTGCGTCATATAGCCCATTGTACCGTACGTTACAGTGGTATGAGAAGGCCTTCCGTGCTGAGTTCTAGCTTACTTGCCGCGGCGCTGGTTGATTTCTGCTATAAGATCCCGCAGCTCGGCTGCTTTTTCGAATTCAAGATTCGCGCTGGCAAGTTCCATCTGTCCAGTCAGGTCTTTGACCAAACTGTCGTATTCGTCCTTTGGAATCTTTTTCAGATCGATCTTCGGCTTTTTGTCATCGTCCTTCATCGGAATAATAGAGCGTAGACCTTCGTCGATCGCTTTAGCAATACTCGTGGGTGTAATGCCATGCTCACGGTTGTATGCTTCCTGGATACCACGCCGCCGATTCGTTTCGTCCATCGCGGCCTGCATGCTCCGCGTCACGGTGTCTGCATACATGATGACCGTCCCTTCCTGGTGGCGCGCAGCGCGACCAATGGTCTGGATAAGCGCGCTTTCCGAACGTAAGAAACCTTCTTTATCAGCATCGATAATAGCGACAAGACTCACCTCAGGTAAGTCCAATCCTTCACGAAGTAGATTGATTCCTATAAGTACGTCATACGTTCCCATTCGAAGGTCGCGCAGAATATCGCCGCGTTCCAACGTATCGACATCGCTGTGAATGTAGGCGGTCTTAATGCCAAGATCCAGCAGGTGCTGACTCAGGTCCTCGGCCATGCGTTTCGTCAGGGTCGTCACAAGTACGCGTTGGTGTTTCGCGGTGCGGTCCCGTATCTCTGCAATCAAATCATCGACCTGACCACGACTTGGGCGAACCTCTATCTTCGGGTCGAGCAGCCCCGTTGGGCGGATGACCTGTTGGGCCGGCTCCGGCGAATGCGAAAGTTCATATTCACCCGGCGTTGCCGACACGTAAATGGCCTGATTGATATGTCGATCGAATTCGTCGAATCGGAGCGGCCGGTTATCAAGCGCGCTTGGTAGACGGAATCCGTGCTCTACCAGTACCTCTTTACGAGCGCGGTCGCCGTTATACATGCCGCGGACCTGTGGCAGGGTCATGTGACTTTCGTCGACAAGCAGCAGCCAGTCATCCGGAAAGTAATCAATCAACGTGGCGGGTTGTTCGCCAGGTTCACGATTGGTAAGGTAGCGGCTGTAATTCTCGATTCCTTTTACGAACCCTGTTTCTTCAAGCATTTCAATATCGTACTTGGTGCGCTGAGCCAGGCGTTGGGCCTCGAGGAGCTTGTCGTGACGCTCGAACCATTCCATTCTCTCGTCGAATTCATGTTTGATCTTTTCAATCGCCGTTTCCAGCTTTTCCTTTGGGGTGACGTAGTGGCTAGACGGAAAGATTTTTAATTCATCCGGCTCGCCTAATATTTCCCCTGTCAGTGGATCGATACGCGTAATGCGGTCGATTTCGTCGCCGAAGAACTCCACGCGGTATGCGACGTCGCTTCCGGCTGGGAATACATCGACAACATCACCCTTAGAGCGGAATGTACCGCGATGAAAATCGACATCGTTGCGTTGGTATTGGATGTCGGTTAAAAGACGCAGAAATTTGTCCTGCTGGCGACGCTCGCCCTTTTTTATGTGAATCGACATTTCGGCGTATGAGTCAGGCGAACCGATGCCGTAGATACAACTGACACTCGCGACGATAATCACGTCGCGTCCGGTAAGGAGCGCTGTGGTAGCGGCATGACGCAACCGGTCGATTTCGTCGTTTATCTTCGAATCTTTTTCAATATAGGTGTCGCTTGACGCGATATACGCTTCCGGCTGGTAGTAGTCGAAGTAACTGACAAAGTAATGAACCTCGTTTTCCGGAAAGAATGCTTTGAATTCAGAAAAAAGTTGCGCGGCGAGCGTCTTGTTATGTGCCAGCACGAGCGTCGGCACACCACGGTTTGCAATAATGTTTGCCATGGTGAACGTCTTTCCCGAGCCGGTTACACCCAGCAGTGTCTGTTCACGGACTTCCTGTTCAAGTCCGCCGATGAGTTGTTTTATAGCCGAAGGCTGGTCTCCCATCGGGGCGTAATCGGTACTCAGCTTAAAGACACTCATCCCATTATTGTAACCCAGCAGCTACCGAGATTCTACGTAAGGGTCGTAGACAGAAGTATGGTTTTCGCCTCTTCGAACGTTTTTCCGCTAAACAACTCACGGGCTTCTTTTTCAGATGCGACACCTTCGTCACTCATACCGTCAACGATATTCATCTTCGTGCCTTTGCCGTCATGGATCGATGCGTCAAGCAGGGTCAAGCCGTACTGCATTGAAGGAACATTAATGACCCCAAGCCCGAATCCACAGCCGCTTCGACCCGGTTTCGTGTACGGCAGTGAGTCGGGGTCTACCAGCCCGACGGTCGTCACGTACTTATCAGAACGGGTCTGTGCGATCGCTCGCATGAACTTCGCACCCTGCCAGCCTTTCAGATCTTCGGTTTCAGCGGCGATAATTTGTGTCGCACCTTCGCCATCACAGGTGCCTCCTAGGCCTCCGTTTGCACCGAGCCGATACACGACCTGGTATTTCTTATCTGGAGATTTCACCGTGAGCGTTTCTACGCTAGTTTCATTGGCGGCAACAGGGAACGTACCTGACTGCTCCTTGCTAAGCGTCCATGTCTCAGGGTATTTGAAAGAAAGGTTGATACCGAAGCTTTTATCGAACGATGCTTTTACCAAGTTTTTGGAAGAGCCTGTTGCCGATGTCTTGTCGGTCTGTGTATCGTTGCCCGTCAGTGATACGTTACCAAGCTTGTCCCAGAACACGTAACCCAGTACGCCCAATAGCGCGATAATGACGACAATTACGATAACGGCCGTTACCGAGCCTCGTTGTCGCTTCAGGTTCATAATTATTCCTCCAACTTATGATCGTACGTTCATTACAACAGACGGACTGTCTAAGCACAAGCATTTTTACGGGTTATTTGCTACAATCATCTCAAACGAACCGATATGAAACCAAAACCAGATACCGACATACCAGTGTGCATTCCGCGCGACATCGTTCTGCAGGCGGCCATGATTCGTTTAGGAAGCGTCGATGATGAGCTGCAGGCCGGATATAATGTCATTCGCAAGTACCACCGTACCGTGACGATCTTTGGTTCGGCCCGGATTCCGGAAGGCGACCGCTACTATGAAGCAGCAAGGCACCTGGCATGGAGACTCGCTGGACTGAACTACGCCGTCATTACCGGAGGCGGTCACGGTATCATGGAGGCCGCCAATCGTGGCGCGTTTGAAGCAGATGGTGACTCGGTCGGATTCAACATCGCGTTGCCCCATGAACAGACACTAAACCCGTACACGACCGAATCACTGTCATTCAGTCACTTCTCACCTCGAAAGATCGCCATGACGTTATATGCCGACGCGTACGTCTATTTTCCTGGCGGGTTTGGCACGATGGACGAAATGATGGAGATTCTGACACTCATCCAGACCGGAAAGACTGCCAAGGCACCTGTCATCCTTTACGGCGTTGACTTTTGGAAGCCGTTCGACCAGTTCATTCGCCAGTCTATGCTCGAACGAGACCATCTCATTTCACCAGGCGACGAAGATTTGTACCACATCACCGATGACGTGAACGAAGTCGTTCGAATCGTTAAGTCAAACAAGACCTACTGCGATCACTAATCTTTGACTTCCGTAACCTTATAGTCGGTAGGTGCTTCGTCTAAGTACTTTTGAATGTCATCAACGCGTAACAAGCCAGCCTGCGCACCAATTGACTGCACGACGCTCATGCTGTTAATTGGCGCCCATGTCAGGGCTTCCTCAACGGATTTTCCTTTGGCAAGACCGGCGACGATCGTGGAAGCGAACGCGTCGCCCGCGCCGGTGCGGTCAAGAGGCGGCGCTGGGTCGGGGTAATTTGGGATCGTGACAAGCTTTCCATTGAAGGACGCGTATGAGCCGTGTGAGCCATCGGTTATGACTACGACAGATGGACCAAGCTTATGCAGACCGTCGGCAAGGGCGCGTACATCATCATGCGGCAACCCTGTCACCTGCATGGCTTCTTCCCTATTCATAACGACCATGTACGCTTTCTTGTAGAGTGAGCCAAGTTTTTCGACTCCCCATTCAAAGTGGTATGTTGCCGGTTGGAATACGAACTTTATTTCAGGATTGTCGGCCAGATACGCGTCCAATCCTTCATGTAGCGCCCATGAATCCTTGCCTATGTATGCCAGGTAAATCCAATCGGGCTTCTTCGCCGGTGCTGTCCAGGAGTAGTCATAAGATTCGCTTTTTACCAACATCGTACGATCGGAGCCGTGCCGAAGTACATACCAATAGCTCGACTTTGAACCAGCTTGGGTAATCATGGGAGTCGTACCGATGTTTTCTTTTTTCAAGTGCGCGAGAGAGTTCTTACCATGCTCGTCATCCCCTAGCCATGCCATAAGTTCCACGTCCAAGCCAAGCCTGGCACACGACACAGCAGCGTTCGGTGACGGTCCAACCGAGCGCACGATATCGACATGTTCGTATGGCGGCTTTGAACCGAACGGCAGTTTCAACCATTCCTTGCCATCTTCATCGGTTTCCACTACGCTGTAATGTTCGTCGAGCTTAATGAAAGCGTCAGTAAAAATATCACCGATAGCGAGTAGTTTCGGTCGGTCCGAATTTTCATTTTGCGCTGCCATAACATCGTGGTGGCCTGCATCTTCGTCAGGCTTTAATCCGGCTTGTTTTGCCAGTTCATGAACCATGTCACCGCTCGTCCGGTCGTGCTCGGCGTATCGTTTGACGATTTCGGCACGGAGGTGTCGCTGGGCATGTCCGACAATTCGATTCTTAAACGGCAGTTCATGGTGCGCATTCTCGACCACATCCTGTTCATTGAACGATACGGGTCCTTCCGGAAAACGCAGCAGTACGTACTCGCATCCCTTCAGTACAGAATTCGGGCTGTCGTTCATGATATTCGCGCTTAGCGCATGGTACAGCTCTTCTGCCGGCGTGTCTGCCGGATCCAGCCCAAGCTGTCGCATGGCCTCGTGAGCCTTCTCGGTGATGTCCGCGATCAGTCGGGTGTCAACGCCCTCGTTTCCCACGGCCCGTTCGAATTCGGCGATCGTACGGGTGAACAGCGGGTGATCGTTCGATAATATGCCTGCGAGGAATTTACTCATATGTCTCCTTAATACGGCTTCTCACTCAGTGGCATTTCGTGAAGCCGTACCCCGTGGTGCAATATCCCCGCTTTCGCGCCAACCTTCGTTACGACGGATGTGGAATTCGCACTCGCGAACACGATCGCCTCTTTAAGCGACTTTCCTTGTGACCATTGGCTTAAAAAGCCCGAACCAAATGCGTCACCTGCGCCGGTGCGGTCAACGACCTTCACGTCTTCGTACATTCCACCACGAACGATCGTTTTGCCATCCGTCGCGACCACGCCGTTCGGTCCGTCACTCACGATTGCCACCGACACGTAATGCAAAAGGTGCCGCGCCAATTCCTCCGAATCCGACCCTTCGACGATCTGTACCGCTTCCTCCTTGTTGACACTCAGGACTTCAACGTCATCGAGCAGCCCCTTCAATTTAGCCGGGTGGGCGAGTTCACCCTTTCCCGGATTAAAGAATATTTTTATACCTTTGTCGCGGGCATGGTCAAAGATCTTGGCGAGTACGTCCATGCTCCCTGCCATGCTCGAAACATACAGCCAGTCCACGTCCACGTCCTTCAGGTCGAAGTTTCGGATGTCGTAATGCGTACTGGCACCGCGGTACGTCAGAATGGTACGCTCGCCGTTCGGGGCAAGCAAAAGCACGGAATAGCCGGTATGGTATTTTTCAGAATATGATACGTGCCGTGTATCGACTCCTTCTTCGTCCAGGTCATCAAGGACTGCACGACCAGCCGGGTCATGGCCAATCGTACCCATGAATGTTGCATGCAGACCTTGACGAGCAAATGTGACAGACGCGTTCGTCGCGCCTCCCCCGGTTGAAAAATGAATATTATTCACATCGGCTTTCGCGCCCATTTCCAATTGCATCACCTGTTCATGCAGGCTTTTGTCGGTTACCGGCTTGAATTCGTCGCTATGGCTCAAAAAGACGTCCTGAACCGCTGCTCCGACTGACAATATTGAAGGAATTTGCCCACTCATTGGTGTCATTATATCACTTATGTTTACTCTAAATAGTCAGTTGCGTCGTTAGTTGACGGCTTTTCCGGCCGAGTCGAATGCGTTGATTTTTTCCTCGACGACGGCTTCGACCGCTTTATATACCTCGGGCATTAGTTTGACGACAGCGTACTCCTTCGGGTTATCAGCCAGGACTTTTTCAAGCGTCGTCCTAAAGACATATCGCATATCGCTGTTGATGTTAATCTTAGATACGCCGATTCTCGCAGCTTCCTCAAAATAATGGAGCGGTGTACCCGAACCACCATGCAGGCTTATTTGGCATCCGATCGCTTCACGGATACGGGTCAATAGTTCAAGATCAAGCTGCTTAGGGACGGGGTACTTGCCGTGCAGATTGCCGACTGCGGCTGCGAATGTATCAATTCCAGTCGCATCCACGAATGCTTTGGTCCCCTCTGGCGTACTGAATGTCTTCTTAATTTCTTCGTAGTCAATTTCCTCTTCGTGCAGGTTCGATGAACCACCAAAGTAGTGTGGTTCGCTTTCGACCAGCGCGCCCGTGAACTTGGCGTACTCGACGACCTCTTTGGTCTTCTCGATGATTTCTTCTTCGGTAGCATCGTGATTCGCCTGCGAAATGTCAATATGGATGAATTCGTAACCGGCATCGATCGCTCGCTTGCAGCTCTCGACGGTCGGACTATGGTCCAGGTTAAGATACATCTCGACACCGTACTCCGCCTTGTAGTTGTCGACCATGTCACGAACGTTCTCAAGCCCCAACGCTTCAACCTCGCCGTCACTAACCTCTACAAGCACAGGCGCATTCAGTTTTTGAGCAGCCCGTGCTACGGCGATGAGCGTCTCCTGGTTATCGATATTGAATGCACCGACCGCGAACTTTTGTTGACGACTGCGCTGCATCAAGTGGCGTGCCCGTGTCGTGTTATCCCGAATCTGTCGTATGCTGTGACTCACGGTTAATATCCTTTCTTGTACTGTGGTACGCTTCGCACGAATGCTTTTATCTTTTTTGCCAAGCTTTTACCGTCAAGGCCGAAATGTTCCACGACCGCCCTCGGGTCACCGCTCTCTCCGTACCGATCTTGGACACCTAAGCGCTTGACCGGCACGGGCAGGAATTCGCTCACGCATTCGGTAATAGCGCTACCAAGACCACCGTTAATTTGGGCTTCTTCACATGTGACGGCCCGACCGGTCTTTTCAACGCTTTTTAGGACCGCCTCGGTGTCGAGTGGCTTAATGGTCGGAACGTGAACTACCTCAGCGTCTATCCCCTGACTCGCTAACACCTCGGCAGCAACGAGCAGTTCGTATGTCATCGTTCCCGTTCCAAACAAGCTGACATCTTTTCCGCTTCGAAGTACGTAAGCCTTGCCGATCTCAAACGGTGATTTCTCGGTACTGAACACGGCCGTCTTGTCACGGGCAAGTCGCAAATAGCTCGGCTTGCCGTTCTTGGCTATCGCCATAGTCGCCTTTTCGGCTTCAATGCTATCGCCTGGCGCAATGACGATCATATTTGGCATAGTTCGCATAAGTGAAATGTCTTCAAGCATCTGGTGCGTCGCGCCGTCCGGACCTGTATACAGGCCGGCATGGCCACCGATTACTTTGACTGGCTGGTCGTTCAAGGCGACCGTCGTTTTTATCTGCTCCCAGTTGCGGCCCGGGCTGAAGGCGGCATAGCTGGCCGTGAATGGAATCTTGCCGGCACGCGCAAGGCCGCTCGCGACTGTCACCAGGTTCTGTTCGGCGACACCGACTTCAATGAACCGTTTTGGAAACGCTTCGCGGAACAAATGCATCTGCAGGCTTTCGGTCAGGTCGGCACACAACGCGACCACGTTCTTATCGGCTTCACCGGCCCGTTTCAGTCCACGCCCAAACCCGGCACGAGTCGGCTCGTGTTGAACGGCATCGGTCAGTATATCTTTCGCCAAATGAAAATTACTCATGTTTCTGTCCTTCGTGAGTGATCTTGCCACGGAGCGTCCGCAGTTCTGCCAGTGCCTGCTTGGCCTGTTCGTGATTCGGCGGTACGCCGTGCCAGTGGTAGTCGTATTCCATAAAATCGATGCCCTTACCCGGAATCGTATGCGTAATGATGACACTAGGGCGGTTCGTGATCGCTTTGGCCATGCCAACGGCGTCAAGTATGCTTTCAACGTTATGGCCGTCAATTTCCTGCACGTGCCACCCGAAGCTCCGCCATTTGCCAGCCAGGTCCTCTAGTGGCATAACGTCTTCAGTGTTACCGTCGATCTGTATGTTGTTGCGATCGACGAACACTATAAGCTGACTTAACTTGTACTTGCCGGCGAACATGGCGGCTTCCCATATATTACCTTCGTCAAGCTCGCCGTCGCCGGTAATACAATAAACGAACCGGTGCGTCTGGTTATCTAGATACTGCAGACTATAAGCTACACCGGCCGCTTGACTTAATCCGCTTCCAAGTGGGCCGCTGGTATTTTCAAGGCCAGGCAGTCGTGTGCGCTCCGGGTGACCCTGCAGTCTTGAGCCTAACTTTCGAAGTGTCATCAGTTCTTTCTTATTAAAGAATCCCGCCTCTGCCATGGCAGCATATTGTACCGGCACGCAGTGGCCGTTCGAAAGGAAAAAATAGTCGCGGTCAGCCCATTCCGGCTTTTTCGGTTTGTAGTTCATGACACCGAAGTAAAGTGTTGCTACGAGATCAGCGAGTCCTAGTGGCCCCGCGGAGTGCCCGCTGCCGGCTTCTTCGAGCATACGTATGATATCGCGGCGAAGCACCACCGCTTTTTGCTCGATTTGCTTTATCGTAAGAGGCCCACTCATTACCGTTATTGTAGCATGAGCGGTATGGTTTTAAATCACGCCGTGCTTGTTAATTTCTGATACCAGCGCCTTATAGGTTGCGGCAGGGTCGGTCGATTTCGCTATCGTTCCTCCGACGTTTAGCACATCGATTCCACCTTGCGCAAGGTTGAACGCGTTATCAAGCGTCACGCCGCCATCCCACCCTATTTCGATATCCGGTTTGATTGCCCGTATCAACCGCACCTTTTCAAGCTGCATCAGGCTGGCCGTGCCGCCATAGTGGCCTAAATCGCCACTAAAGATCATCACATGATCGGCTTGTTCAATGAGCGGAGTGACGGCCGACGGTACCGTTGGGCGCTGCAACGCGATACCGGCTTTCACACCCGCCGTCTTTATACGCTGCATAATGGGCAGTAAGTCTTCGCTAACTTCTGCGTGGAATATTATCAGGTCTGCCTTTAGAGCGATCAGCTGCTCAACATATTCCGACGGACGCGCTACCATAGCATGAATATCAGCATGCCAGCCCTGCGGCCACCAGGCTTCGCTGGCACCGATTGTGAACGTCGGTGCGAATTCCCCGTCTGAAATATCAATATGCACGCGATCGGCCAGCTGATGAATCTTCTCCATCATGGTCTTATACTGGTCGGTCGTTTCAGCCAGGACCGTCGGGGCAATCGTCGCGGCCATCAAGCAAGCTCGTCGATCTGCGCGTTGCGGCGCCTAAACCGGGCAGCATTCCCAAACGGCGTGTTAAGCCACGTCTCAATAATACCTTTCCAGGCGGCTTCGTCGTCTTCAAGTACCCGTGATGGCAGACACAACACATTGCTGTCGTTGTCGTGCCGCGTCATTTTGGCTTCGTACGCATCCCAAATTACGGCCGCACGAATACCACGGAACCGATTCGCGGCCATCGCCATACCTTGACCGCCACCGCAAAGTAAGATTGCTCGTGGATCGTCATCTGTATCTCCTATGACCCTGGTGGCGGCAAGCTGTGCGAAATCAGGAAAATCATCGTTCGGGTCAAGTTCGCTATCGCCGACGTCTTCGACATCGTAACCATGCTTCGCTAGGTATGCGAAGACCTTTTCTTTCAAGTAAAACCCTTGGTGGTCGGCGCCGAGATATATCTTCATTTCACCTCAAAGTATAAGCGGTTTATTCAACTTTTTGCAACGATTTGGCAACGTCTGCCACTAGTTCTACAAGACGGTTGCTGTAGCCCCATTCGTTGTCGTACCAGGCGCAAACCTTTACCAAGTTGCCGCCCACGACGCGAGTAAGTGCGAGATCCACCGTGCCAGAATTGCTATTACCTATGTAGTCGCGGCTGACTAAAGGCTCATCCGACACACCCAGGATTCCCTGGAAGTATGGCTGCGCGGCAGCCTTTTTGAATGCTTCGTTAACTTCTTCGACCGTTACATCCTTAGAGAGTAGCGCGGTTACATCACTAATGGACACGACGCTGGTCGGTACGCGCATCGAAATACCGTCGAATTTGCCAACTAACCCAGGCAGTACTTTAGTAACTGCGATCGCGGCCCCTGTACTGGTAGGAACTATATTTTCGCTCGCGTTACGACCCTCTCGAAGATCCTTCGATGGAGCGTCTTGTAATTTCTGACTGGCGGTATAGCTATGAACGGTGGTAAGCATCGACTTTTCAACACCGAATTCGCTGTCTAGGACAGCCATGACCGCACCAAGTGAGTTCGTCGTACAGCTTGCGTTTGAAATGACTTCAGTCGAGCCTTCGACCTTATCGTCGTTCGCGCCTAATACGATAGTGTCAACGCCGTCGGACTTCGTAGGACCTGAGATGACGACGCGTTTCGCGCCGGCTTGGATATGCTTCGAAGCACCTTCCTGGTCAGTAAAGAAACCGGTCGATTCAATCACGAGGTCGACGCCTAAGTCTTTCCATGGTAAAGCTGCCGGGTCTTTTTCAGCGAGTACCTTTACTTCTTTTCCATCTACGGTAATTCCTTCGTCACTCGAGGTAACATCATGACCGTACGTACCGTAATTACTGTCATGCTTTAAAAGGTATGCCAGTGTAGCGTTGTCGGTCAGGTCGTTAATAGCGACGATTTCAAGGTCGCTCCGTTCAAATGCGATCTTGAATGCGTTACGTCCAATCCGGCCGAACCCGTTGATGGCGATCTTGGTCTTACTCATGTACTGCCCACTCCCTTGTAACTAGTTGATCGGTAATTCGCTTATCGATTATGATTATACATGAAAAGTAGCCGGTAGGCGCTGGGTCGTGTTGACCTTAGCGCCTACCGGCAGGACAGGTGTCAGCAGTCGTCAGGCTCCTCTCGAGGTACGAAGCTACTGTCGGGGCAGCTTGTGTCGAAAGCGTCCATAGGCTCACCTCCTCTCGTCCGTAAAATCAGTATATACTACGAATATGAAGAAGCGCGACGTCATAGAGGCGGCCCGGCCGCATTATCCGGAAGGACAGTTACTCGAACTGGAGCACGCCATCGATGTCACGACTGAAGCGCATAAAGGCCAAAAGCGGCGCAGCGGCGAGCCGTATATCGTGCATCCGCTGGCTGTCGCCAAGTTACTGATTGATTGGGAGATGGACATCGACTCAGTTTTGGCTGGCATCTTGCACGACACCGTGGAAGACACCGACCTGACGCTCGAGCGTATCGAAACATTGTTTGGCCAAGACGTTGCGTTCTTGGTAGACGGCGTTACGAAAGTCGGCCAAGCCCGCGCTGGCATGCGTGATCTTGAAAGCTACTTGCCGCAAACTAAGGATAATTTATCGAAACTGCTCATCGCCATCGGCCGCGACGTACGCGTCATCATTATAAAAATCGCTGACCGCTTGCATAACCTGCAAACGCTTGAGCACATGCCGAAGGAAAAACAGGTAAAGATTGCCCGTGAAAGCCTTGAGGTGTTTGCTCCTATGGCCGACCGGCTGGGTATGGGTGGACCGCGCATGCAAATCGAAGAGCTTGCTTTCCGCTACGTCGACCCAAAGGAATTCACCCGCACCCAGAACCTGCTGAAAAAACGGCTCGGCAAAAGTACTCGTAAGCTTGGTAAAATTCGGCAGGAAGTCGAGAAGCGCTTAGCCGAAGAAGGCGTGGAATTCGAGATCAACGGCCGGGTCAAAAGCGTTTATTCGTTATGGCGCAAGTTGCAACGGGTTAATGGCAACATAGACGACATATACGACCTTATGGCGCTTCGTATCATCGTCAAAAACAAGCACGAATGCTACCGCACGCTTGGCATTCTGCATGGCATGTACCAACCGATGATCCATCGAATTAAAGATTACATTGCCGTTCCAAAGACCAATGGTTACCAGAGTCTTCATACGACTGTCATTACGCCGAATGAACAGATCGTGGAATTCCAGGTACGCTCCCACGCCATGCACCAGTATGCCGAAGGCGGATTGGCAGCAAGCTTCCATTACCACGAACAAAAAACGGCAGACACCTATACCAAAAAGAAGGGGCACCTTGAAAAGCTGCCAAGCCAGTTGCAATGGATAACCCAGCTACAGGAAATTGCTGGAAAGTTGCGTCGTGGTGAAGACGTTCCCCGCGAACAGCTTGATATCGACTTGTTTGGCAGGCGCATGTTCATATATTCACCGAAGGGCGATATTTATAACCTCCCGCACGGAGCGCTGCCGCTTGATTTCGCATACCTTATTCACTCCGATATCGGCAAGTACGCGGCAAGTTTTAAAGTAAATGGCAAAATCCATCCGTTCGACAAACCGCTCGAAAACGGCGACATGGTTGAAGTCATCACTAAAAAAATGCCTCAGGCCAAACGTGCGTGGCTAGACCTCGTCAAGACGTCACACGCAAAAGAAAAGCTTCGCTCTCAGTTAAAGCAAATGGGTCTTGTTGAAACGCTAACAAACGCCGCGGCGATCATGCGTGAAAAAGCAAGACGCCGTAAGAATTAGATTAGGAATCCCTTTTCGTGCATGAATTGGAACAGCTCCGGGTACGGTTCGCGCATTTCCAGCTTCAGTACCTCATCGGCACTCATCCAACGATACGAATCGTGTTCCCAACTTAGAGTAATTTTTGGATTTTTGACCGTAACGAAGTAAACAGACCTTTCGTACAGCTTCCCGTCATGAGTTTCTTGTTTTGTACGGACAAGCTGCATTTCATTTGGAAGTACCTTCAGTCCCGTCTCTTCTTCAAGCTCCCGGATAGCTCCTTCTATCGCCGTCTCTCCGTCTTCCACTAATCCGCCCGGTAAATCCGGTTGAAGCGAACGCTTAGGATTCTCTGGCCATTCACTCGAACGAAGCACAAGATACTTACCCGCGCCGTTACTCACGAGGACCTTAGCTAAGCTTTGGGGAGCCATAACGCCTACTTGTTATTCCAGCGCTCAATGCAAGATTTGATGATCGCCTTGGCCTCTTCAACGTCACCCCAGCCTTTTACGATGGTACTGCCTGGCTTTTTCAAGTCTTTGTAGTGCGTAAAGTGGTGTTCTAGCTTCTGCTTCAACACAGGATCGTCGTCAATCGACTTCATCCAGTCGCCTTGGTCCCGATTGTCAGCAGGAACGACAACGACCTTATCGTCGACTTCGCCGTCATCTTCAAATTTCATGACTCCAACGATTTTTGCTTCCAGCCATACGCCAGTTGGCAGTGGTTCAGGGCAAATGATAAGCGTATCGAGCTCGTCGCCGTCTTCATCCAGCGTCTGTGGAATAAAGCCGTAGTTGCATGGCTTGGCAAAGATTGCAGGCTCGACGCGATCAAGCATGAACGCCGCATGTTCACGGTCCCATTCGACTTTCAGTCGTGAGCCTTCCGGAATTTCTACGACGGTATTCACCAGTCCTTTATCTACATCACCCGGGGTTAGTACTTGGTTAAAATCGGCCACGGTTCGTCTCCTTCTTTCGTATTACAAGTGAACGCTCTTTACTACAAGTATACCAAAACAATCGGTGTCGTATAATAAGGCCATGTCTTCTCCGAAACTGCTGATTACGCCCGATTATATACGTGCCGCGATTACGGCGATCGAAAAAGCCGAACACCGGGTTATTTTCATGTCCCTAATGTTTACGGATGACGACGTGACCGACGATTTCGTCGATGCCCTTGAAGCCGCAGCCAGTCGCGGCGTTAGCGTTCAAATAGCTGCCGATACGTTTACGTACGGTGAACTTGGCGGGCATTTCGTTCCATTCAAGTTCTTCAAAGAAAAATCACGCGCTACCACGAAAGTCGTGCGAGAGCTGACGAAAAAGGGCGTCACGTTCAACTGGCTTGGTCGTTTTAGTACGACACCAGTGACTGGCCGAACACACATAAAATGTTTGATCGTCGATGACATCGTCTTTTCTTTTGGGGGTGTCAACCTATATGGCAAAGACATCACCGGAAACGTCGACTATATGTTCCGCTGCGCAGATGATCGCTTGGCGGATGACCTGACACACGAATTCAATCAGATCACGAAGGCGGACCGCAGCCACTTCGCGTACCGCAGCCATAAGTTCTCATACGGCCCCCACACCGTTCTGACCGATGGCGGGTTCCAGGGCGATTCAATCATCTACCGCCGTGCGGTTGAGCTTGCCAAAGAGGCGTCTGACATTCTGCTTGTTTCGCAGTACTGCCCGACCGGAAAGCTCAGTCGTATCATCAAAACCAAACCGTCGCGGCTTTATTTTAATCCACCTCATTTAGCTGGCCCGTTGAACAAGATGGTCATTTCGGTCGGTATGTTCTTTTCGAACCATAAGACGCTATATGTCAGGAACCGTTACCTGCACGCGAAGTTCATGATCTTCACCATGCCGGACGGACGCAAAATCGCTCTGACCGGTTCACATAACTTCGTATACGGCGGCGTACTCCTTGGTACGCGCGAAATCGCGCTTGAAACAGCTGACCCTAAAATTATTCGTCAGTTGGAAGCATTCTTTCGGGAACATGTTGCCTAAGACCGTCTAGGTATTCCCGTATGGCGAGTGCCGCGCTGGCACCTTCGCCAACCGCGCTGGCAATCTGCATGGTTGCGCCGCTTCGGACATCACCGCTCGCGAAGACGCCTTTCATAGATGTCTGCAGGTTCAAATCGGTCTTGATCAAGCGGTTCTCATCCAACTCTATCGCTGAATCCTTCAAAAACTGTGTGTTCGGGTTAAGCCCGACGAAGACGAATACGCCGTCGGTTTCAAATTCAACCGGCTGACCGTCTTTGACTGCACGAACCGAGCTTACCTTCCCGTCGGTCGCGACTATCTCGGTAGTCTGCGTGTTAAGATGCATCGTAATCTGCCCGTCGTCGACGTGCTTCTTCATTTCGTCCTGTAGCACTTGGCTGGCTTTGACTGTGCTCCGAACAAGCAGGTCAATATGCGACGTAAAGCGTGTAAGAAATATCGCTTCTTGAAAGGCGGAGTTGCCGCCGCCAATCACGACCAAGCGTTTGTCTCTGTAGAACGCGCCGTCGCATGTCGCACAGTAATGAACGCCTCGGCCGTAATATTCCGCTTCGCCCGGAACGCCAATCTTGTTATAGTCACTACCTGTCGCAATCAGGACGGCACGGGCTTCTACCGGTTGGCCATCGACAACGACCGTCTTTGTATCACCGTTATCTTTAATCTCCGAAACTTCACCGAGCTCAATCTGTGCGCCAAACCGTTCGGCTTGCGCCTCAAGCTGGCTGGCGAGTTTCATTCCTTCGATGCCTTCTGGGAAACCAGGGTAATTGTCGACTTTGTCCGTGATTGCCGCCATGCCGCCGATCACACCTTTTTCATACAACACGGTGTCAATGTTTTCGCGTGTCGTATACACCGCCGCTGCGAGCGCGCTCGGGCCGGCACCGATCATAATTACGTCGCGTACGCTTGAATTACTCATGATTTCTTCAGTTCCTTGATTTCCACAATGAATTGCAGAGGTCCAACCGGGTTTCCGGTACCGTTATCCGTCGCGCCGTATGCTTTATCGGCCGGGATGGTTAGTCGTACCGTTGATCCGACTTTCACACCGGTCAGTCCTTCGGTCCATCCTTTAATGACACCGGTCAAGCTGAATTCGGCAGGTGTAACCACGCCATTCTTCTTTGAGCTGTCAAAAATCTTTCCATCGCTCGTCCAGCCAAAATAGTTAGCGCTGATAGTGGAGTCCGACTTCAGTGTTTCGCCGCTGCCTTGGACTAACGTTTCTACCTTGAGTGCAGTCACGCTGGCCGAGTCAAAGGCCGAGGCCGAATAACCATCAAGCGGCTGGCTGGCTTTCGCGTTCTCTTCGCTCGCTTTCTTCTGCTCTTCTTGGTATTGTTTTACCATTTTCTCGTAATCCGCTTGTTGTTTCGCTGCGTCCTTCGCTTCGTTGCCAGGCGCCAGAATCATGGCGATAAAACCGGCTAATGTGCCGACGGTCAAAACAATCGCGATAATCCAAATGCCCGTTCGTTGGGCGGTCGATGTAGCCATTTTCCCTCTATTCCCTTTATTTGCAGTAGGTTATTGCTTGTAATAGTATATCAAATTGTTTCAGCTTTAAGAGCAAGCTTCGCCGACTGGCTGATCCGTTTGATCAACGATTTCACATCGTTGTCCGTGAGCGTTTTCTCGTAACTGACGACGTTAAGTCGCAGCGTGATCGTCTTCGTATCGCTTTCGTCTGCACGGTAAATACTTACCGGCGAAAGCGTCAGACGTAGCGACTCATCGGCATCTTGACCAACCGCCTCTTGTGCCGTAGCAAAGACGTCCGCGTACGACACGTCGTTTGCAACTGCCAGCGATATGTCCTGACTGATGGCCGGGAATCGTGAAAGCGGTACATAGGCGTTACCGGCTGCTTCACGCGCTTCATGAAGCAAAGCCAAACTTAAGCTGGCCGCCGCGACGGTATCTGGTAGCTTGAAGCCTTGTCGGACCGATTGCTTTAGTTCACCTATAATGCCGAGTGTCTGTCCGCTCTTTGTCAAAACGAGTGCCGAACGAGACTGTTCGAACACGGACGCACCAGGATAATTCAGCGGTTTCGTTATGGTTTTATAGGTAACATCTATGCCTGTGTCAGCGAAGAACTGGTCAATGACACGGCGGACTTTATAAAAAGGCGCCCCGTCACCACCGCGTTTTGACGCGTACACGAGTTCAAGCAGTTCGGTTTCGTTCGGTAAGCCCTGCTCGTCGACATCTTGTTTGTGATGTCCTTTGCCAAGCTCGTATAGTACGAATTCATCGAACCCGTTCTTAATGTTTGGGTGGACTTTGTCCAGTAGACTCGGTAGCAGGCTTAAGCGGTAATACTGAAGGTCAGGGCTAAGGGCGTTCGACAGCCCAAACGCTTCACTGTCGTCTTGACCGGCTTTTTCAAGCAGTTTCCGGTGCACAAAACTGTACGTCAGTACTTCGTTCGCTCCGCTCCTTTTGAGGCTTGTACGGATGAGCCGTTTCGTCTGAAGTTTCGGATCAAGCGGTGCGGGAGCGATGGAGCGGTGCGGTAACTCTCGTGGCAGCTTGTCAAATCCGTACAAGCGCCCTACTTCTTCCACCACATCTTCTGGTAGTTCGATATCAGTCCGCCAAAACGGAGCCGTAAATCGCAAGCTACCGCTATCTTCTTCGACAGTGAATTCAACGTTTTCAAGAAGCGTTTCGATTTGTTCGGAATCGAAGTTCAGGCCGAGGCGCGCGTTGATGAAATCGGGATGAACGGTAACTGATATCTTCTCAGCAAGGCCAGCATGCTTGTCTTCTATTTCCGACGCCTGGGTTCCCCCGGCGACGTCAAGCACCGATTTAAGTAGCAGGTCTAGGACATACGGATTCTGCAAGGCGGACTGACCTTTGTTGAACCGCGTGACGGCGTCGGTGAACAAACCGTGTCGCATACTGCTTTTTCGAATCGCGTACATGTCGAAGTTCGCGACTTCCAGCACGACATTTTTCGTTTCGTTCGAGACTTCGCTGTTACCGCCGCCCATGATTCCACCGAGCCCCACGATTCCTTCGCCGTCGACGATAACGATGTCGCTTTCGGACAACTCGTACGTCTTGCCGTTCAGCAACTCCGCCGTTTCGCCTTTTGTGGCCATTCGTGTGCCAAGTTTGTGGCCGCGTAGTTTGTCGTAGTCATAGGCATGGGTCGGCTGCGCTGTTAGTAACATTACGTAATTCGTGACGTCGACGATATTGTTGATTGGTTTGCCACCGAGCCGCACTAGTTCGGCCTGCAGCCATGTCGGGCTGGGTTTGACCGTAAGATCTTTAACCGCGACCGCCATGAAACGCGGCACGACGTCTGATGCGTCGTTCGAAACGGTAAGGTCAAGGCCGCTGCCGTTACTAAATTTCGGAGAATCCTTGTACCAGTCAGGGCTAACGAATTTCTTACCGGTAATACCGGCGATTTCACGAGCAACGCCCAATTGGCCGAATAGGTCTGGCCGATGCGTGAACATTTTGTTCTCGATGTCTATGATTTTGTCGTCCAGGCCATAGGCTTGCGCGAACGACGTACCGGCTTTTATGTCGACGCTGGTGGGTTTCCATTCATCCGGATCAAGCTCAAGAATGCCTTCATGACTGTCGCCCAACCCAAGCTCTTTCGGACTAGCGAGCATACCATTGCTCATTTCGCCGCGCAGTTCACGTGCGCCGAGAATGAACGGCTCATCGTCGTGATAAGTTGACGGGACGACTGCTTTCGGTGGTAACCAAACCGCGAACATATCGGCATGCACGTTAGGTGCACCGCAAACAACCTTCACGTATCCGTCTTCATTGCGGGCAACATCTTCGACGACGCCTGCGTCGTCAACCAAGCATACGTGTAATTTATCAGCGTTCGGATGTTTGCCGCATGACACCACACGAACGATCACGGCGTCCTTATATATGTCACCGAAATCTATGACGTCCTCAACGCCCCCCAGCTGTTCGTTGATGCGTTTTACTAGCTCGTCTACGGGCGGCAACTCGCCATTAATATATTGTTTGATCTCGTTCAGGCTTACTCGCATAACTACCAGAATTATAGCGTATTTCGCTATTGACCGTTATAGTTCGTCCAGTCCGTCGCAAGATCGAAGCCATATGGATGTCTAACTGCGAAGCCACCCGTGTCGTATACCTTCGCCGGCCCAAGGCTCGTTTCGACAACCGTGCAACGGGGATACGAGACCAGGTTGGCAGCCACAAGTACGTACCCATCCTGGTCGATCTTGGCACCGTCTGACCGTATGGAATAGGTGTTACTTGGTCCGCACGACGTGATGACACGGTTCATAGGTAGGTCATAATATGTTTCGCGGTGCGCGACACCCTGACTGTCGACAAACACTTGGGCTCCTTTGGAAGCAGTCAGCGCATTTGGCCGTGGAGCAAACGCCACTCGTTGTGGTTGTTGGGCTGGCGCTTCTTTGACCCGCTCGATGACGAGCACGGTCGATGTGCCGTTTGCCACCAAATCCCCTGCTTTGAACGCTGCTTTATCTTTCGTTCCGATCGGTTCGAGTCCGGCATCATTTAATATCGAGTTCGGAGACTGCGCGACCGTTTGCACCGTCTGACGTATGCTGCCATCAATCACTGCGACTAAGCGCGACCGGTAAATAATGACGTCTTCGTATTCTGCGGCCAGCGTAGTCGTTTGTGTTGGTTCAACGATATCATGCGAATCGACCGTAATATTCGCGGCACGCAGTGCCTCTTGTACCGTCGTCGCACGTGTTAAAATGACCGTCTTTTTACTACGGTCATAAAATGTTACCAACCGCTTCGTGCCTGCGGGCTCGGCTTGCATAAAAACATAAAGCAGACCGGCGACAAAAAGAAGTGTCACGACAATGGCGACGATCAACGAACGTATATGTCGGCGCATCTTCTTGTGAAGTCTCCTTTTTGTCTTCGTATTCATGACATTGGTAAACTTCGCTGCGATTCGTTTATCTAGAATTGCCGCAAAAAGTCTAACTTAGCCGAATGGAAATGCCGTACGTCTTCGATACCGTTTTTCATCATGACAAGTCGGTCGACCCCGACTCCCCACGCGAAACCTGTATAGACGCCAGGGTCGATATCGGCTGCCTTTAGCACGCTCGGATGAATCATTCCGCAGCCGAGCAGCTCAATCCAACCTTCGTGCGAACAAACCTTACAGCCTTTTTGATTACAGAACGGGCAGCTCAGCGAAAATTCAAAGCTTGGTTCGGTGAACGGAAAATAATACGGGTTGACGCGAACGTCGAGCGCCCGGCCATAATATTCTTCTAAAAATTTCTGAAGGGTCGCGACTAGCATGCCTGCATGAACGTCTTTTGAAACATACACGCCTTCAAGCTGGTAGAACGTATGTTCATGGCGCGCGTCCAGGTCTTCGTTGCGAAATACGCGATCGGGAACGACGGCTGCGATTGCTTCCCCTTTTTCGAGGTTCTGCCGATACTTCTTAAGCACGCGGTTCTGCATTGTGCTGGTGTGCGCCGGAGCGATCCATGGGTGGCCATCTTTGTCTTTTTCGACCGTCATGAACGTATCGTAATCGTCTCGGGCAGGGTGGCCGGCTGGAAAGTTCAGCGTTTCGAACATGTGGTATTGGTCGTCGATTTCACGAGACTCTTCGATCATGAATCCCATGCGGTTGAATATATCCGAAAGCTGGGCGATCTCTTGGCTGAGTGGATGAATCGTGCCTTGATCGCTTGGTAAAAGGTCCGGACGCGACGCGTTCGTATCAAATGGCGCAGTAACATCGATCGGCTCAAGCTCTTTTTCATTCCCCGACTCAGCGGCTACCATTGCTTTTAGCTCTACGGAAAGCGCATTAATCGCCTGACCAAACGCTGCTCGCTCACGCGGCTCCAATGTCGGAATACGGGCAAACAGCTCTTTCAATTCCGGTGCTTTTAAAATATCGCTCTTTTGCTCGAGCGTCTCGTACTGTGCTAAAAGTTCGGTTCGGACCGAAGCGACAATGTCGTCGTTTTTCATCTGGTAATCAGTATACCGCTACCGAGAAGCGGCGACAAGCCAGATGAGAATACCGACCGCGACCACGACAATAAGAACCCATACCCATGCCAAGCTCGTCGTCGTTTTTGTCTTTTCAAGATATGCCGAATCGGTAATACCGTCGGGGCGCTCCTTGTCGGTTTCAAGCGACTTTTTCTTCGCTTTCTCAGCTAGTTCTGCAGCGATTCGTTTTTGGAGTTCCGTACGTTCGTTCTGCTGGTTTACGAATAATGCCATTGCTTTCATTGTATACCAGTTTACTTCTATCGCGCTATGGTATACTTAAGCCATATTTCTATACAAGGAGGGAAATATTTATGGCAACTAAGAAACCGGCCGGATCATCCAGAAATACGGCCAAGAAACCGGCTTCAAACGCCAAGAAAACGTCTACTAAAGTAACGACTGTCCGCGCCGCGTCCGGCGCATCGGCTAACGCGTCAGCACGAAGCGCTCGCTTTACGTTTAGCCGTTCACCGCTACTTGCCGCTTCGGTCGCTGAATTCATCGGCACCTTCCTGTTGGCAACTGTCGTGATCGCAGCTTCAGGCCAGCCGTTGTTCGTAATGTTCGCCGCGCTCGCAGTCGTGCTTGTCGTCGGTGGCATATCAGGTGCTCACCTGAACCCGGCATTGACCGTCGGGGCACTAGCAACCCGCCGCATCAACTTGGCACGTGCTGTCAGTTACGTCGTCGCTCAAGTACTTGGTGCACTGCTCGCGCTCGTCGTACTGAACGCCTTCGTCAGCGCCGCGCCTGAAGTCAGTGATTCTGCCAAAGCATTCGGCCAGGCCGCACCAACGCTCTTTAGCGCTCCGTCTATCGCGAGTGGTAAAGAATGGGTCGTACTCGCCGCCGAACTACTCGGTAGTGTCGTACTCGCCTTCGGTGTCGCCGCTGCTCTTCGTAGCCGCGTACTGCGCTCTGACGTATCACACGCATTTACGTATGCCGGTGTCCTGTACCTTGCATTGCTGCTTGGTGGTACCGCCGCTAACTACGTTGGTGCTAGCGCTATCATGAACCCAGCTGTCGCCGGTTCACTGCAAGCGCTTAAGTTTGAGCTATGGCCAATCTTGGTCTATGTCGTAACTCCTCTGGTTGGTGGAGTACTTGGGTTCGCCCTGAACGATGTCGTTCAGACCGAAAGCGAAGCCAAAGTCTAATCACAAGACTTAGAAGAAAATACCGCCGATGAATCGGCGGTATTTTTTATTCGTCCGCGGATGGTCTGTCGAGCAGTAACGTTTCAATTGCTTCTGTGCCGCCGGTGATCTTAACGACATCTTTATCAACCTTACCAAGTTCTTTTTGCGCACTATTAAAGTGTCCGACTGTCGCGCCCAGGCTGTTTCCAACTTTAACGAGATACGTCTGAAAGGCTTGCATGTGCTTACCGAGTTGTTCGACGTTCTTTCGGATAATCTCGGTGTCCTTTTGTATTTCTAGACTGCTTAAGCCTTGGGAAATTATTTGAAGCATTGCACTGAGCGTACTTGGGCCGACTATCGTGACTCGTTTTTCAACAGCGGCGTACTGCATTAAGTCACGTCCGTTCACACCGCCCGCACCGACTTTATTTGCCAGCAAATCATAATAAATGGCCTCGCTTGGTATGAACATCAATGCCTGCGACAATGTGCCCTTCTTGGCATTAATGTACTTCGCCGTTTCGTCGATACGTTTTTTCAAATCTTCTTTGAAGGCTTTTTCGTAGGTTTCTTTTTCTTCGGGCTTGCACTCAATCAGACGATTATAGTTCTCAAGTGAGAACTTAGAATCGATTGGCAAAATCTTGTCATCTAAATGGATAATCGCGTCGACGACCATGCCCTCGCCAAGGCGGTATTGCAGCTCGAACGCACTTGGTGGGAGCATGTTTTCGAGAATTTGCTTCAAGTAAAACTCACCAAGCACACCGCGCTGCTTAGGATTGGCCAGTACGTTCTGTAGGCTCTTCAGTTCGTCGGCTACATCTACGACGCGACGGTTGGTTTCGTCCAACTTCGTAAGCCGGTGCGACACATCCGCGACAAGTTTAGCGCTTTCTGACAATTGTTTTTGGACTGACTGCTGAATGGAGTTATTGCTTCGTTCTAGCTTGTCACCCATGGCTTGCTGCAGCTGTCCGATTGAACGGGTCAGCTCGGTAACATCCGACTTCATAAGCTCGACGGCACTTCCTTGCTTAAGTTCGCGTAGCCGCATATTCAATATAACCGTCAGAATGACGAACCCGATGATGATAACGATCGCCAGCACGATAATGATAAGCGTACCCTCTGTCATGCTTACGATTATACAGTAATGAGCCTACCCCATCGCCAAACGGGCAAGCGTGGCAGCCACCACGACCGTGATGACGCTTATTGCCAGACTTGTTGGTTGGACCAACCACGAAAACAACACATACGCGACGCCGAACAGAATAACCGACACGACAGCTGCCAGAATAACCGGCAAGCTAGCGACGAGCGCGAATAGTCCCCACAAGCTGGCGGCAACTCCGATAATGGCAAGGATTGGGCGGTAAACCCGCTCGCGGACAAGCAGAATCAACCCAAGCATGGACGCGAGTACAATAGCGGTTCCGCTGGCAATCGCTTCGCGGCTGTCGCACCGCGCAAGTGCTGCTGATTCACGGCAAAGAATCGGTTCGAACACGAATCGTTCGAGCAAAAGGTAGGCTGCGAACGTAACAACTCCGACAAGAAGACCGTACAGAAAGATATTCGTGATCGTCCGGACATTCATTGTCGCCCATGCCGCATGAGGATCATTTGCTTCGATAACCTTAGCCACTCGTCTGGCCTCCCTGTAAGAAATATTTAGGTTATTTTACCAGATTTTCGCAATTTTGACCATTGCTTCACGCTGCCAGGAGCAGGTATTTTCTCACGCTGCAAGTACCAAAGACCGCCGAGCAGGGCTATGCCAATTCCACCAGCTACATCCAGCGGACTATGTACCAGTGCGAGCACGCGGCCGATTGCGACAGCGAGCGTCAGAAGAGCCAGGATGACCGTAATTAATTTCTGTCTTGTTTCGAACCATACGGCCAATGTTATAGCCGTACAGAACAGAACATGGTCGGATGGAAATCCTGGATTGTTCAAAAATGAAGCGCCAGCAGTAACACCCATCAGTTCGAACGGTCGCTCCAGTTCAGGTTGGAATATGCTTCCTATAAGCTTCGCGAACAAGTAGGCCGTGAGGCCGGCCAGCAGTACGCGGCAGTACGCTTGGTACCTTTCGGCTTGATTTACCTTAAAAAGCAGTGCCCACGCTCCAATCACAACGACCGGCAGTACCGCCCCGTCAGCAAGAACTTTTACAAGAATTTCATACATAAGAAATATTATACTCTTCTGTCGTACATTCGTTACGGACAGGTTTGTTACAATAACCCCATGGACAAACCCACACAAAACACGTCAAATGCAACCCTTAACAGATTACGCGCCGCAGTGCTCGGCGCGAATGACGGCATTGTTTCGACCTCCAGTGTTCTTATGGGTGTCGCTGGTGCTACGAATGATAGTAAGACGCTGTTTACCGCGGGTATGGCCGCACTCGTGGCCGGAGCATTGTCTATGGCAGTCGGTGAATATGTATCAGTCAGCTCACAACGTGACGCAGAAAAGGTAGACCATGAGAATGCGCACCCACATGATGAGCACGAGTTCACAAGTCCAACCCAAGCAGCGGTTGCTTCACTGATCGCCTTTACCGTCGGAGGTCTGATTCCGTTCTTGGCGGTTATTTTTGCCCCTAGCTCTACAAAGATCCCGGTCACGGTACTCGCTGTAGTTCTTGCCCTCATTCTCACTGGCTATGGCAGCGCCACCGTCGGTGGTGCATCACGCAGACGCGCTGTTATGCGCGTTGTCGTAGGTGGTTTGATTGCCATGGCCGTCACCTATTACATTGGTGCTCTTTTCGGAGCGACATTTATTTAGCACTCCTTCTTTTGTCAGAGATTTATCGTATAGCGAAATGCTTACATTTACCTATACCCCGCCACATTTGAACTACTAGGCAGACCCACTTTTCGGACGGGGTTATATTCCGTGTGTGACATTTTTATTCACAATCGGAGTCAGGCTGGTTGGTACACTTACCGTCGCATGCTCTATTTGTGCCGTTCATGCATCGGTCAGCTCGGCTACGGACATCCGTGCCGAAGTTAAGCCAGTACGAATTATCTATGCAGATACTCACGATGCCATCGTCCGCGTAACAAGCAATACGCCGAATACTATCACTCCTGTCGTACGAAGGACCGGATCAGAAAATACTATCCCCCTTACGTCGTCAATCCGATCCCAATACGAACAGGTTCTTCGAAGTCATGATATGTCTCGCCCCGTAGATATATGGGTCAGCGACTCCACCGCTTGGCAAAGCGTCTTGAACTACCTAGCGAACGTTTTTGTGCGTCTGTTTAAAGTGTGATTTGTCATATTTTTCATATTTGTGAGGTATCATACAGCACGCCGTACTTAAGAGGCATATAGTAAAATAATGTTTGATATAACTCATGCGAGAGCATCTTTAAAGGAATTTTTTTCAAACGGTAAGCGCGAATTTGCGGCTCGTAAAGCTGTCATAATTCCATACGACGACCTCTCTGATCGCGTATTTCTTGTCGTCGAAGGCTACGTAAAGGTCGGGTCGCATGGTAGCACAGGATCCGAGCACATTCACTATCTGTATGGCCCGGGTGATTTTTTTCCGGTTATACGGCTTTTTAGCGACATTCAAGTGCGTGCAGAATTCGTTGCTTTTACCGACATAGTTATTCTAAGCAAGCCGGTAACCGACACGATGCGGTTTTTTGAAGACGATCCCCATGCAATGCTTGCTATCATGCGCCAACAGGCGTCGACATATAGCCGAATTGTAAACCTGAATATGGGCAAGGCCAAGCATCGTGTCGCTTACAGAATCCTCATTTTATGCCAACGGTTCGGAAAAAGGCAGGCGGACCATATTGTCATAGAAGTCCCCATAACGCTGCAGGACATTGCCAATATGGTTCGTCTTACTCGTGAAAGTGTCGGCAAAGTCATGGCCGAGCTGGAACGTGAAGGGCGTGTACACTTCGGGCGCAGGAATATTATTGCGTACCCTGACAAGCTGCAGGAGCTTGCCGAAGAATAGTTGCTACGTTTCAGTAAGAGATGTCAGTTCTGCATACAATTTATTTGCACGTTTCACGACGGCGTTCGATTTATGATTCTGCTGCATCTTTGCTAACGCAAGCATTTCGCCAATCGGGAACTCTCCGTTTCTTGTGAATGCAGCCAGCGTTTCCATTGCATTTGAAGCGACGATCCAATCAACGTCAGTCGAATGCAACAAGTCCGTCAGCCAAAGAATCGCCAGTTTCTTTTGCCTGGCATTTAAATCAACCTGGGCATATATCTGAGCGATGTGCCATTGTATCGAGGCTTGTGTACTTGAACTTAGCTCACTCTGAATCCTATCGACATAAGTCTTTACCCATTCAGGGTTAACCCGGCACACTTTTTCAAAAGCATCCGCCGCACGCATTCTGACCCAAGCGTCGTTATTAAACATGGTCATGTATAGTTCTTCCAGTCGAGATGGGTCCGCTAGTACGTCGTCTATAACCTCATTTACCCTGCCCAGAGAATTCTTCCTGCCCTCTTCAGCCAACATTGCATCGAATGTTTCAATCATAGGACTACTTTAACCGTTTCGGATTTGCGCCGCTAGTTTCGCCAGGTATAATCATAAGCAACGACGTATCGTATAAAAATCATGAAGCAAACGACGCCCCACTCAAAGCAATCTGTACGCCAGCGCCAAATAGGCCGCAAAGTTCTTCTTGCCGACCGCCTGAGCCATTCATTGAAAGCAACCCAGCCTACGAAGGTCAAGCAGCTGCTTGGGCTTTTGCAACAGCGCCCTAAAACGATTGCCCTGTTATGCCTTAGCGTGGCACTGGTCGGTATGCTCAGCTTCACCGGCTACCAGTTTTACGTCGCAAAGGCAGAAGCCGCCCAAAAGGCCGCTGCCACCGAAAAACAAACCAAACTTGCTAAAAAAAGCATTGCTGCCGAAGCCTGCCGCCGCAAAAAGGCAGAGCAAAAAGCCGATCTGATTGGTAAAGTTACCTATGATCAGCTGTACGACTACGACGAATGCGATAAGTAAGTTAATTCACGTCACCTGGTGGCAAATCTCGGTTCATTCCATCGGGTATTCTAAATCGTAATTCATCAAGTTGCTCTTCAGTCAGACTCTTCGGCATTCGGCGATCCTTAAGATATAAACATACGTCATCAATGATTCCTTCGCAGCTAGTCCTTCCCTCCATTTCATATTTGGGGAAAATGCAACCCATGCCAATGTGCGCCAATCTGTTTTGCGCACTGTTTTCAAAACCCTGCCAAAATTCGCATTCATTTCCTAAGTTTTCTTCAGAAGGGTAAAATCTCTCGTGCACCATATAATCATAATGAACTTACCAAGGGGGTTTGGCAATATAATCCGAAAATGTCGAGCATGTCATTTTTGCGTCAACATCACGGCTGTGGATGAGAAATTTGAACACCTTTCTTCTGGCTAGAGTGGTTGATTGACAGATTACAAATATAGATACTTATGCGTCAGGGTGAAAGTAAATCCAGCATGTTGTGTAGCCGCCACCTGCCGAAGATGAACTGCTAAACTTCGCACCGCTCGTCGTCGAATAAAGGAAGTTGCCACCACTTGTTCCTGTGTAAGTTAACACCGGGTTGTTCCCACAATCAACATTTTCACCCACCAAGATATAGCTAATGTACCCAAATACATTGGGCTTGCCGTCAACAAGGTATGTTGGAGCCGAAGATACATACGTTAATGTAGGCGCCGATTGCTCTATCGGCGGGTCCATCGGGTCAATAATAACCTTAACCCTTGGCGACGATACGGAAATGTTACCCCATGTCTGCAGTAGACTGTCGAGATTGGCATAGCTGGAATTATATTGACCGGCCGTGTTCACATAGCATCCGACCGCCGCTCCTTCAACGACATCTTGATAGCCTGTACCAAGACAGTAGGTTACAGGTGATCCACCAACCGGAAGTTGTGATTTCATCTGTTCTGCGCCATGCAGAGCAACATACGAACGCAAGTACTTGCTCATCTTACCTGCCTGTGAGGTGATGGCGGCGTTCCGTGCTCGGGTTTGCATACCATTAAATGCAACGATGGTAATCGCAGCTAGTATAGCAATGATGATAACTACGATCAGCAGTTCAACGACCGTAAAGCCTTTTTGTTTTTTTCTGGCCCACATACTGAATAAAGTGTATATCAAAATAGGTTTTGAAAGAAGCAATGGTTTTCATCGGAAGGTTTCCTTACGGATAGCCACCGACAATCCTCACCACAATCAGATCCGGCGTTCGAAACACAACTTAATAACGAAAAAAGACCAGCAAATGCTAGTCATTTTTCGTGGCTGTGTATGTGGGTCTAGTACGTAAAAAATGCTACCAAAACGCTACCAAAAACACCTACTTCATGAAAAAATAACATTAGTGAGTAAGATTAACTGGATTGAGGCGCGTGAACTGTATGTTTACGACGAACGTATCAGCTATCAAGCCATTGCTGATACCTATGGAATTGCTAAATCTTCGGTTCAAAGACATGCGAGTAAAAATAAATGGCAAGAGGACCGATGGACATTTCATAAGGATCTGAAAAAACGGATGGGCGCGTACAACATGGACAAAAAGGTGCGTGCAGAAGAGAGGCAACTCGAATTTCTAAGAAAGTTGCAAGTTGTCATGACTAATGGACTAAATAGCCTAATACGAGCACAAAATGAAAACGGCGAGTTATCCCATGCTGAAATGAAGCAGCTATATAAGCTGTCCAGCGTTGCCTCAAAAGTCATCATGATGGAGCGAACTATACTCGGATTACGTAACCGCGTTATTCGCACCAATGAGAGCAAAGAGAGTTTCTATCATTCGATGGAAGCTGACCTGTTGACGACTGAAGAACGAGAGAAAGAAATCAATAAGGCTCAGTTCGATGCAAAGTCACTCAGAGAGTTGGTAAATCGCTTAGAAAAGTATAGGAATAATGGCTAATCAAATGCTATCGAGTGAAAGCGCTCTTTACTGCTTAGTATAGGACTAGATTTAAGTCGGAAGTAGAAGAAGTTATTTCTTACGGGACTTTTTTATCGACTTGGAAGACCCTGACAATAGGTAGCCTACTCCTGCACCGATAGCGAGAAGAATGACAGAGTAAAGAATTGTCTCGAATGTATTTACGGAAATATTTTTTTCATTCATGGGCTTTTGCCTGCCAATATCATTAGCAACTACTAAGCCATCCGAGTCGTAGTTAACAGCACGAGCGGGCATTTGATTTGCTAGACTTGCCACAAACCCCATCGAGATGAGAGATAGTACGAATATAATTTTTTTCATTAGTTTAATTAAAGCATATGCTTAGTTATATAAGATACAACTTGTAGACTGGTCCAAGCGAGCAACCCATTGCCATTCCAGGATGTTGCCTAAGATACTCTGCCTTACTGGCTCTGCGTTCTTGAGCATCTTTTTTTGCTGTTTCAAATTTATTGAAATCTCCATTTACCACACTTAGTCTAATAGTCCTCGTGCCACCGCACTCACCTACCCGTGCAGTGTCAATAGGAATAATGAAAAGACCCAAAACAATTATAAAAAATGCACCAATGATAATCGCGACTATTTTATTTGTCGCTTTTTTAGTTTTCTTTTTATTCATGCCAAAAGTATATCAAAGCTTTTGCGCTTTTCTGCATCCTGCATATGTTTAATCGAAGTTAATGGAAGTTTTTCATGAAGGTCACAAGTACCTTACTCTTTTGGCGCAACCGTCTGCAATATCTTTTTAAATGTGTCCTTGCCAACAAGATTATTACTCGTAATCATGGTATATAAGTCCCTACCTATGAAAGTCTGATATGTGTAATTCCCGCCAGCTTTATCCTCGATTATTGTTCCAACCATATTCTGCGTAACATATTGCTCACAACTTTTTACGTCATCGGGGAGGTTGACGGAGCAAAACGTACTAACATTACTGGTTGAATTCTTGAACTCGAGAATGCTAAAAGTAATGTTTTCCGATATGTTTGGGTCTTTAGCCATACGAACCATGTTTGTATTTTTACCTGGGCGATCGTATACGTGTTTCCATCCGGAGGGATATCGAAATGTAATAGGTAAGGCCGTTCCTGAATATGTTGCCCAGTCAGATGGAATTACTTTGTCGGCTGAATTATCGGAATTCTTTTGATCTTTACTGCTTGTACCCAGTTCCCTGTTATTTGAACTGGCTGAAGATTCGCTTGACTGGTTTTCCAAAAAGTTTTTCCAAAACACGACGCCCAGAGCGCCGACTAAAAGCGCAATTATTCCTATGACAATGAATGCGTGTGCGAAACCGTTTTGCGACTTCATGCTGGGATTATAGCATGATGCTTATGCTTGATCGTCTGTCGTAGCCGCACTTCGAAACTTTGACGATTAAAATGAAGATGCCCCCGGATTTCTCCGAGGGCATTGTTCTTCAGCAAGGGTGTCTTGGTTGAGTTAACTCAGGACGCAGTGATGCGGAACGTCCTCTCCGTAGATATCGCATGTCCAGTTGTTGCTTGTTGGTGGTGCTGGTGACACAGTGCCGAACGCCGTGGCTATCGCCTGGCCACATGAAACTGAGAAGGTGTATGGGTCGGTATTACCCATGTAATACTTCCAGCTCGAAATACCCAGTGACACATACGTCAACGATGCCGCACTCGTTACACCGTTCTGTGTAATGAGCATCGCTGAAGGGTTCTCGCCACCACAGTCGACTGTTCCTTCGACCAGCCTTGTTGGTGCATCGCCCTGAATACTCACGCCTTCGTAAGCACCAGGACTATTTGGAAGCGATGGGTAATCGGTCTGAACGAAGAGGTTCCACGCCTCATCGGGAGAATCGACCAAATCAGTTCCCGTACTGACAAGCGATGCCCCACCGAGAATCACGTATGGCGAACAGTCGCTACCCACAGTCTGGGCGTTCTTGTTGCGCACAAGTACGCTGTGGAACGTGCTGCCGCCAACAGCGCTTACGAGATGTCCACTGTAGACGTTGTCCCACTGTAGTTCGAGTGAGTCATCCTCTGTCCAGTAGACAATGAAGCCTTCGATCGTATGCCCGTAGGAGGTTGTCACCACCTTTGACACGCCGATTCTACCGCCGTCCAGCGCGGTGTTCAGACTAGCTTTGTAAGCACTAGTCATCTGGGGCGCCGCATCCAACGCCTGCTTCCAGGTGGTCGTGTAGTCAACGGACGCGCAGGCCGAGTAGGACGGATACCAACCGTCATTGCTCAGCGCAATCGAAGTCGTGGTCCTGTAAGCGCCGTCGTATGGCGTCGCTGCTTGCGCCGGATTTGGCAGCACGGCAAGTGAAGTGACGAATGCCAGCATCAGCACTACCAAAAGCCGGCTGTATGGCTCTTTTCTCATTATCTTCCTATCAACGAGTTGTCAAAGAACAAGGTCGTAAAGCATGTGCCCTACGACCCGATTACGAGATTGCTGAAGAACTATACATTTATAGCATATTTATCGTGACGAATTAAATATTCCCTATACGATTTAGTTACTGCTAGCGCGAAAGTAATTCATTTACTTCTTGTCGGCACTTAGACCGAGCTTGATCTTCATCGTAAGCAGCATTACCGAAGCTATCAGCTATACCCACGCCGCCCTTTAGGTTTACCCCTCTACCTTGATTGGCATTTATGCCACCCTGTATATCATCACAAAGAGAAGCGTCTTTTTTTGTTAAGGCATCCGCCCATACATTCAGATTCTTTTCACTTACAGAATCGGGTACGGTGGGTTCCGCTTTAGGTTGGCTTAGTACATATCCCAGTATTAAACCAAGGGCTAGAAATAACACTGCTATGAGGCTTATAAGATTCAAGTGTTTATTAGCTTGTTTTGGGTTATAGGTAAATTTTTTAGGCATAGTTCTAATCTCATTTTCGGCGACGCTTAGTGCTCAGAAACCAAACAATACCAACTATGGCAAGTACTGCTATTGCGCCCCAGAATATGCTTTCGGGAGTAAGTAAATTCTGCTGATTTATAGGAGCGCTAATTCCATCACCCGGCTTAAATTGTGCAAGCATCGTTATTAGTTGCAGCATGCCTTCCGATTCTAAATTCATATGCTCAGTAAATCAAAAACACTCTGCTATTGCAAAGTGTTTATGCTTGGCAGTGGTTAGATGTATTTCAGGACAATCTCGACAAGTTTTAGCTATCCATCAACTCCTCTACATGAAATAGGACACTGCAATCTTACGGATTAAGACGGCCGACAAGATTGCGACAATCAGTCTTTGCTTCTGCCTCAGAGCGACTTGATTGGTCGGTTCGTGTGATATCTACACCATAATCATCTGCACTACTTGCAGGTGGAAGAACTCCTTTAATTCCGCCGACGATGCTATTACAAATAGACGGATTCTTAGATTCAACAGCCCTAAGTATTAATTGTACATTTCGATTACTCACTGCATCGTCATTTTGTGTTCGATTATAAGAGATGCTTGTTGAAATGAGATAACAAGCGATTAAACCTAAGACTAGTAAGCCCCCTATTAGTAATAGATTATTTGAGATGCGCGGTGATTTCGTTGATTTTTTAACCATTATCAATATAGTATCAGAAGTTTATATGATTGACTCATTTTAATGTTCTTAGTGAGCTCCTTGATTTGCTTTTCTATTTAGATGAAGACTCTGGACCTTTAGGTTTCTATTATCCTGAGCCTTGCCTTTGACGAGCGGCCTATCATCATGATGCTTGGATTTGCCTTTCTCAGTCTTTGCATATTCAATAGTCAAACCTTCGCCATATATAAATGCTCCCATTCCTGCATTTATTGCTGCCCAATCATCATGATCGCCCGTACCATTAGTTCCGTCTGAATATTGTATATATTCTAAGTCTGAATATTTTGGCAGAAGAAACAAGTCATCCATAACACTCTTATAATCATAATTTGTATAAGTATCGATTGCATTGAACACACAATTAGAATTCTGTTCCGTAAACCACTGCCTACTAGATAGGCATAGCGTATGCCCTAATTCGTGGAGCATTAAGCCTGCGTATGCCCTATCCAATGAATGTAGAGCATCATCTTGAATAGCACTATTCTGCGACGCAATGATGATATCATCACCAAGGTTTTCAGCAATACCCATAATGGAATCATCATCGGATATTTCGCCTACTCCGTAAATCATGTATCTCCAGATATTTTGTCGATACAAACTGAAATTTGCTGCTATGGTTGAAGTCTGTCCAGTGTCAGCCGGAGACCCACCATATTTGAAGTCATGAATATCGAGGTCACCTTCCTGTTCACTAAAATAGAGCCAGTTTGTGTAAAACGGGAGAGAGTTTCCACCACCATAATTACCGAGATCAAAGTGAGCATGAATCCCGTTATTTGAGTAGTACGTGGTAAGATCTGAGATTACAGTGCTGCTTGGTTTATATTCAGTTGCTCCATTTACCATCCAGTCTACCTCCACGAACAGGTCCTTTTCCCGAGGGTTTGGATCCGCACAAATATGAGGATTTACTGTTGTATTACAGTAGGTATTATCGTAGTCAGGATTAAATTTTGATTCAGCAAAATCTGATATTCCATCACCGTCAGTATCAACTTTCGTGTCTAAAGTACCCTGCTCCATCTCCTGCGAAGCAGTAAGGTCATCGTCGTCAGCATCTGCCGTACCACCGACTGGTGTTCCAGCATATCCAGAAGGATAATTGAAGTCAAAAGTAAGGAGTGGTGAGCCGTATGTCTTGAAGCTTATTGATTTCCAGCTCATTCCTTGTCCTGACACGTCATTCGAAATATGAACAACCGAGGACCCTCCTATGTTATGAAATTGTAAGTTACAGGAAGAATCCAATTCAAATCCAAGGATTTGGCCAGAATATGGGATGCCGTAAAAAGGTGGCATAGAGATTCTCACTCGGTGATCGGTAGAGGAGTCAGCAATCCAACCTAAGTATTGCGAGCCGGTGGACTGGACCGGATTTATAGCAACTGTTTGGTACACGTCATTATTACTGTCCGTATATGTTTGCTGTGTGATGGCAATGATACCTTGTTTCACACCAGATACCATATCCTGATAATAGTCCCTGATTTGGTCGTGCGCATACCACGGGCCTGATGGCCAACCGGTGCTACTCGCTAGTTGAGTATTAACCGCAGAAGTAATATCTTGCTGGCTACATGTCGGGGTCTGAACGTACATACCACTGGTTTGGCGCTGATATGCCGAGTCATACACACTCGTTGCGTGTGCGGTACCGCTGGGGTTAACAACACAAAACACTGCCGCAAGAATTGCGACCAGACTCAAGACCCTCTTCAACATTACAGCCCTCCCGATGTTGAATAATTTAATCGTAATTTAAGTATATTCTTTATTTTTGATTTTGATAGTAGATAATTTGTTTATCCCTTACCTTTTAGCAAAATGGATTTATCTTACCCTTATCTCACTGTTGAAATATTTTTCATCACAAAAGTCTGATTATCCTCTTTAGCTATATAGTACCCCGGTTCCCAGGCATCTAGCTCTGGATCGAATAGTTTAACTATTAAGCCACCTTCTCCTCTTGCTACGACAACTTCAATAAAGTTACCTCCGCTATCATTCGCGATTGTCGTGAATACCCTCTGACCCTGGGCAACAGTTCTTGCTACTTCATGTGCGCTAGAAAGCGACATGATCATCGTTGCTCCAATCGCCAGTAGCAGAAGCTTGTAATTGAAATTCTGAGTCATTTTGCGCTCGGAGTTATCAAAAAACGCGTCCCAATCCAGAAGTTGCTTTCGAAGCTTTAAATATTTTCTTAAATTCGGTAATTCTGCAAACACATTGATCAAAATAACTAGCGCCGATGCGGCGGCACTCAGTATAGTTACAATGTTTTTGTCCTCCGATGCTGTTACGATGAAAATTGATAGAATCGCAATAGCAAGTACGACTACCTTTAAGAGAAAACTCGTAAGAATCAAGTCAGAGGCTTGAGCTTTCCGATACAAGATAAAGGCTCCTAGCCCCAGAAATGCAACAATTGCACTAGCGATCGGCACGACACTACCGTTAGTGATCGTGAGAGTATCAAGTGGTATACCCGCAATAACCGGATTAATACCAAAGTAACTGTAATAGCCCGCTTGATACAATACTCCCATGACGCTTAAGAAAGCTGTAGTAACAGCCACGTAAATAGCGCCGTTGAAAAGTTCACGCAGGGGGTTGTAGCTATCTGATTTATTTGACGCCATGTTCGTATCATACACGCTCGTAGTTCCCCGCACTACTGTAGGCTAGCTATCTTTCACTCCTGGCAGTATACTTTAAGGTGTTGAGATCCTAGGCATTCGAGTGCCGCGCATTATTGCGCGCGTAGTTACGCCATGAAATGGGCAGCTACGTAAAAAAGGTAGGCGTAACCCGCTTGCTTGGGATCTCAACAGTCCAGCGTGGCTGTCCTTTTGATATCCCGGGGCACTTCGCTTAAGTAAGGGATTCGGAGAGTGTATATGAATAGTAACTTTGTAGCATTTGTGGATAGGTATCGCATAGCCGTCATTATCGGCGTATTGGTGCTCATTGTAGGAATATTAGCCGGCGTCAGTGCTGCGCAACAATCAAGCGGTCATGCCTACCGATCGATGAGCCAGCAAGAAGCGAAGGTCGAGAATGCATCTGTCGAGCTCATGAAGGCCGGCCTTCAAGTTTATTACATAGAGAATGGTCATTACCCGTACGATATGGAAGACTTTCTTGAGAAAGCACAGCAAGAGAACCTAGAAGCCTACAGGAGGGCGATGGTCAATCTACAAGACTATAAATATGCCCAGCGCGGTGATAGACAGGCGTATAAGGTGACCTATACAAGTGGAACTGGTGAGCGCAAGTCATTCGAAGGAAACTACAAAGAGGATTATCATTAATTCTGCCTAATATGCCTTAGCATAGGTTTGTAATATTCAGAGGTATATACTTTATGTATGAGCGGTAAAGGTGATATAAAAAAATTTGGAGAAACATCTTTTAAAGACACTTCTTCTGTAGGCCTGATAAATTATATCCTTGGATACCATGGACGAATTGCTTCAAACATAAATACGCATGATACCTGGCCAAATGTAGATGGCGATGTAGGCATTACTGAAAACGATCAACCTATCGGGGTATGGCGAACGCAAGTTAAGACCCTCCCTAAAGATCATGGCGGTAAGTACGATATCCCAGTTGGTATTTATAAATATGTCAAACAGATGGGCCAACCAATACTAGTGCTACTTCCTGACATCAATGACCAGCGAGTTTATTGGAAATATATCGACGAGGATGTAGCGAATGCTACTAGTTATACCGCCAAACAGCAGACGAAATCTATTAACCTTACGAAGCGCAATTCATTCACGATCAAAGAAAAGCGGTACATTGACGACTGGGTTAAAATCACCAAAGATCGAATATCTACGCTCGAAAAAATGCATTCCGCCCTTACCGAACTTACATCCAAAGAGATAGCGAGATCAAAGGATCTTTTAGATAAAGGCCAAACTAGCGAAGCACTTGAACTTTTACAAAAACTCTTTGAAGAAAAAAAAGAGAGCTTAAGCTCAAACGAGCTATTCAGAATCATGACAAATATTGGTTATGCTCAACATCACTTAGGCAATAATACCGAAGCGATAAAATGCTTCTATGAGGCGTATAAAAATGAGTCGTCGTCAGATAAGGCTAAGGTAAATATTGCCCTAGCCTATATGCTTGAAGGCAAAACGGACAAAGCACTAAGGATGGTGAATGCAGTCTTACGAGTTAATCCCATTGACCCGAATGCCGCATCGATAAAAATCCGTGCAATGCACGAATTGGGAAAAACCTACAAAGCTATACTTAAATCTCTCGACAACACAGTTCTAGAATCTGTTGAAGCCTTGCACGCACTTTCATACGTCACCCGTGACACGGACCCTGATGAGTCGATCAGATTGTTAGAAAAAGCTGCCGAGAAAGATAGTAGTGACATTAATATCAGAGCTGACTTAGGAATTGCATTAATGCAACGAGTTGAAAGCAAGTGGGCAGGCAAAATTCGAGGTGAGCTTAATGCTCAAGATCGTGAGTCTATACAGCGCGGCATTGATCATCTTGAGTATGCGTGGAAACAACAGCGGACACCTGAGGATAAAAAGGCTAGACAATCATGGCTCTTCAATATAATCGTGGGGTATCGTTTTCTGAAAAATGATTGCGTACTGGAAAACTCGTTAAAAGAACTCGTAGATCTTGATCCCGAGAACAAAACGAATATTCAACAAGCGGCGGCTATAGCTGTTGAATCCGGAAAGTACGAACTTGCTGAGTCATATTTAATGTCGAGTTCTCTTGGTACGGAAAAAAGCAATGAGCTGGCTTTAATGCTAAGTGACTCATTAATATTGCAAAGCAAGTACGATGAGGCGCTAGTTCTTCTTCAATCGATCTTACCAAAGTTAGCCGATGATTCTTCAATGATTGAACATGCGACTTCAAATATATTCAAAGCATTCATTGATACGGGTAAACTGGACGAAGCCCTCAGGCTCGCAGATAATACATCTCAAAATCAAACAAATGAATCATTGGCAAAATTATTTTACTCTCGTCTTGCAGCTGTTCAGCAAGATACGTCCCGAGCTATTCAGTTGATACATGAGGCGGCTGCAACATTACCACAAGAGCCGTCTAAAAGTTTGATGTACGGAATTGCTAATGACGCATTTGAATTAAAAGAATATACGCTTGCTGCTGACATATATGAACGAATAATGGACACGAGCGCCGATAGTGTTGAGACAAGAAAGTACCTGCATGCGCTTTATGAGGCCAAGCGATACAATACATTAATAGATCGTGTACTTACGTTAAAAAATAATGGTTTTAAAGCTAAACAGGTTTTAAGATTTGAATGGTTGGCATACATAGCCCTACAAGACCTTAAGCGTGCGAGAAAAGCACTGGCATCTTATGTCAAGGCGGATCCATCAGATGAGGACGAAAGACTTAGCATCGCTTTAATCGATTTCAGAACGCATAACACACGAGCTTTAAATAGCTATCTGAGTAGTGATATTAATCTTGAAAAGCTTGATGAGGCATCATTGACTCAGATCGCACACCTCTATCGCACGCGCGGCATGCTACCCCGAATGCTTTACGTAGCCTATGAATTGCGGAGGAGATTCATAGATAGTCCGGACGCTCATAGTACATACATTGGTCTTTTACTTGGTCTTGGCAATGCAGGGAAAAAGTTCCTTGATGCCGATAAAGCTGGTCCTAATACGGCGCTGATCTATGATGGTGGCTTCTTTATTATCGAAGCAGATTATCCACCGTCAATTAATAACCATGAGATAAGTGTGGAAGATGCGGCTCGAAGAGGATTCATAGGAAAGAAAAAAGGAGATCAGATCGTTCTTAGCCGCAACAGATTAAGTGGCGAAAGAACCACACAAATTATTGAAGTACAGACAAAATACGTCCATGCCCTGCAGGACTCGATGAAGAATTATGAGCAACGCTTTGTCGATCGCAGCGATTTAATGGGCTTTAACATTGAAGATAAAGATTTTACGCCATTGTTTAAGCAGGTCGATGAAACATACAGTAACGCGCTTGCTGTGGAGGAATTATATAAAAGCGGAAAATTAACTATTGATCTGTTTGCGGAGTCGGTTGGCAAAAATATCATTGAGGTTGTCTATGCACTACGAAATACACCTCAACTAGGCGTTAGAGCATCTATGGGAAGTTCGTCTGAAATGGACAGCTTGAACGCAGCGATGAAGCAGATGAAGAATCCCCGTTTTGTAATGGATATTGTCGCATTAATTAATTTCTATGAGCTAAGCATCGATGTGAATTCAATCGGCTTAGATAAATTCAAAATATCACAGTCCACCAAAGATCTTATTATCCAAGAGGCTGCAAAACTTGAAAGTGAAGCTAATCAACAAGGGGCTACCATATATAAACAAGGTGATAGTTATATTCGCCAAGAAGTAACCACTAAAGAACGCAGACAACGGGTAAAAAATATTCACGCGCTCATTAGATGGGTTAATCGTAATACTGAAGTAATGCCTTTTGATGAGGCATTACTTACGAAAGTTGCGAATAACAAAAAACTCTCAGGACTAGAAAACGCATTGCTTGATTCGCAGATGGACACAATGAAGCTGGCAACGAACAATCAAACAATTTTATACACTGATGATGTTGGCATTGGCTCGTTGGCTAAAGAAGTGTTTGGAACACAATACATCTGGACTCAGGCTCTTCTAGGGTATTCTGTGCGAAATCAAAACCTAGATCTAATTAGCTACGGAAAACTTTCTATAAAATTAGCCGAAGCAAATTTGCATCACTTAGGTATCAGTCCTGTTATTCTTTTACAATCAATACTAATTAGTGAAGAGGGCGCATTCGAGAGTAGCCTCTATGCACTTACGCGAAAAGAGGTAGAAGTTACTTCGATGGCGAAAGTAATCGTCCAATTTATCGAGCTTGCAGTTGCAAGAGGTCTCTCGGACAGAATTAAGGAGCTATTGCCTGTGATCCTTGAGCATGCCGCACAATTCCATGACAAAGAACATGTAATTGACTTAATCAAAGAAGGAATCGAAGTTACTCTTATGAGTCTTGGCGGGGAGCGAGACAAGCTAACCATGGAAATTGAGCGATGGATGAATGAAAATCAGTAGCCCAATTAGCTTTGGTATCCGCTTCATATAAATACCACTAGACTTTATATTCATTCCGAGTATTGTTGTGTTTGATGGATACAATACAGCCAACAAGGTATTGCCTATACGCACGAAAATCTACCGAGCAAGACGAACGGCAAACAATGAGCATAGATTCACAGATTAAAGAAATGATAGATTTGGCGAAACGTGACAGGCTTCAGATTGTATCAATCAAACGAGAAAGCTATTCAGCAAAAGCATCGGCCACACGGCCGATTTTTAATGAACTCCTAGAAGAAGTCAGGAATGATAAGTTCGATGGCATACTCACATGGGCACCAGATCGACTTTCACGTAATGCTGGTGACTTAGGTTCGCTTGTTGACCTCATGGATGCAGGAAAGCTACAACAAATACGAACGTACGGGCAGAGTTTTAGTAATACACCGAATGAAAAATTCTTATTGATGATTCTTTGCTCACAGGCAAAACTCGAAAATGATAATCGTGGCATTAATGTAAAGCGTGGTATTCGGGCTAAGTGCGAAATGGGTTGGCGACCAGGCCCTGCCCCTATAGGCTATATTAATCGCTCGTACAATGGCGTTAAGGAAATGGCACTCGACGAGAAACGCGCCCCAATTATCAAGGAAATGTTCGAGCGTTCTGGGCTTCAAAATCAAAGTGGTCGAACAATAAAGAAGTGGCTAGACAGTATTGGCTTTACGACAAAGGCCGGCGCTCGATTATCGCTTAGCCAGATATATCGAATACTAACCAACCCTTTCTACTATGGGTACTTCGCCTATCCTTCCGGTGGACCTTTATATAAAGGCAAGCATGAGCCAATTATCAGCAAGCAACTGTTCGATATTGTTAGAAACAGAATGAACGCAATCGTTCCCGAGAATAAACCGGCTTGGGGATCAAAAAAGTTCCCGTTCAAACACCTATTCTATTGCGGATCGTGTGGCTCTCGACTAACAGCTGAGGAGCACTTCAAGAAACGCATGGATGGTGGTAAGAATCGGCATGTTTATTATCGCTGCACAAAGTCCACTAAAGACCCTGATTGTCCTGAACGATCAATTACCGCCAACATGATAGTTGATCAGATACTTGGGTTGATTGAAGCTGGTATATTTGATGATGTGGTGCCAAATGGAATGTTATTTAAAAGAATTGAGCAACATAAGCGAATTACGAGTCAGCTAATCAAAGATCACGGCATAAAGTTGACCAAACGAGATCATTTCCGTAACTTTGCTAGCTATACGCTCAAGCAAGGAACTTTGGCAGAGCAGGATGGATTTATACGTGGCCTTAACATCCCACTATTTGTTAGAGATCGACAAATATTTAGAAGAATAGATAAAACTACTGCCCCTAGTTTTAATATAATTCACTAGTCTTCGATTAAACCAATATTCTCCAAGAGCATATTTCCTAAGGTAGTAGCTTCCGAATAAGTAATCTCGGGTTTATTGGTAAAAGTGTTATATTCTGGAACACCTAGGTCCTTATTCATCTTTATGTGGCTTTTGATTAGGCCCAATCGCTCTAGGTGTTCTTTATAGCTTTCTTGTATAGCTCCTTTTTGCTTCTCTTCTTTACTAGATCCTATCATCACTTGAACGGGCGCAAGTATGTTCTTGTGTAACGCTTGAAATTGTCCTTTATCATGCAATGTTCTTTCATGGAAATAGCGTAGCCAAATTACTTCATTATCGTTGAGCTCCGATAGTAGTCCTAAAATGTACTTAGCGTTATTTATAGCCGCCTTATCATTTGACATACCATGCCACACAATGCTCAGGATGTATTGACGTCTTTCTTCGGAACTTGCACGACTTACTCTAATGAAGCTCTCTTCCACCATGTCAATGAACTGCTCGTTATTTCGCAGTTGATCCATCAATTCTACAGGCATTCTTTCTAATCGATCGTTAAGCTCGGTCGCGTATTTAACAAGCCGATCAAGGCGCTGGTTAGGGATTAGGGTACTTACAACTTCTGCCAAAAAACTGCCAGCAAAAGGGATAGCACCGAGTCCACCCTTAGCCATTACAGCAGCCCAGTCTGACTTGTTATTCCCTAGCCGGATTTTGTCATTATTCTTATCCACTATAAACGCCCCATGTAACTGTAGTCATTGTATCGCACAGAATATGGAATAAATATTAAATGTGACCCATATGGGTCACATTTCTAACAGTCGCACTTGGCTGGGGATGAGGGATTCGAACCCCCGATCATGGGACCAGAACCCACTGCCTTACCGCTTGGCTAATCCCCAATATCTGGTTGTACAGAAATAAATTGTACCGTAGAATGCCGTTTACCTCAAGAGGTGGAGGTATCGTGACGAAACTTACTGTCAGTGTATATGACCGTCGCAAGCGTACCAAATAGGACGAATGTCCATACAGCTGCCAAAATACCGCCAGGCAAAACGAATGTCGTCGAAAACAGACCACTGTTTGCCGCGTGAGCGTTCGTAAGCGCAACGATAAGCCAAAATGTCGAAGCGAGAGCCGCGAACAAAGCGCTCACCACACGCAGGAACGCGGACAGGTACATGCCAAGTAGGTACGGTAATGCAAGTAGTTCCGCTATTACGGCAAGCGCCGCGGTCAAGTGAATCAACGGCTGCTCGTTGATTGGCAAAAGAATATTCAACGTCGATGCGAAGTCCTCGTACGAAAAAAGTTGGCTGACGAGCATAATTACTAATAGGCCTGCGCATACCCATGCGGTCACCCTTGTACGCGGATTCCGCGTCGGTCCATACGAAGGAATGATCTTCATAACTTTATTATAGCCACATGCCCTGTATGATAACTGTTGTTATTTTGAAAATTACGCTTGTGTTTTTATGCTAGACCGTTTAAAGTGATGGACAGCGACGTTACAAAAACAAAAACTCCAACAAAAAAATGTGACTGCTCGCTCTACGACATCCACCACAACAAGCAAGAGGACTCTTACGAGTCCTCTTTGCTTTTCAGGCTGTTCTGCTGACGCCATTTGGCGATCTCGCCGTGATGGCCACTGAGAAGCACGTCGGGTACTTTCATGCCCCGGAATTCTTCAGGTCGGGTGTACTGCGGGTATTCTAACGTTTCACCGTCGGAAAAACTTTCGATTTCGGCGCTCGATTCGCCGCCGAGTACACCTGGTATCAACCGAACGATGCTATCGATTATTGTCATAGCCGGGAGCTCGCCGCCAGTTAGTACATAATCGCCGACGCTCAGTTGCGTGTCCACCAGGCTAACTATGCGCTCGTCGTACCCTTCGTACCGCCCGCAGATAAATATATAGCCGTTGTCGGTGTCAGCGTATGCCTGCGCCGTTTCTTGCTTCCAGCGTTCGCCACGCGGTGTCATAAGCAGCACCTTCGCGGAAGGGTCAAGCGACTTCGCGTGCTCGACGGCCGCGAACAACGGTTCAGGCTTTAATAGCATGCCGTCACCGCCGCCATACGGTGTATCGTCAACCTGACGACGCGGCCCCAGGCCGAAGTCACGCAGATTAATCGTCGAAAGCTCCACGTGCTCGCCGTTCTGTGCCTTCCACATCATGGAACTACCGAACACGCCGGTGAACATATCTGGAAAAAGCGTTATGACCTGGAACTTTCTCATCTGTACTAGAGTACCAGCTATTGATTTTTATGTCTATACATGGTATTATTAAAAGACAGTAGTATGTCTCTTCAAACAAAAACCGTCCGAGTTCGGACGGTTTTTGTCACATATAAGGCTCTCAAACCTTTAGGTTTGCTCGCATAGAGCTTTTTGTAGTTCTCGCAGTGCTGTTGAACTGTTTATGATTATATATCGAGGTCGTCGAGTTCGGCAAGCTCTTTACGAGTATTTTTTGCCAGGTCTGATTGCTCGTTTTCCACAGCTGTATCTGTTGATTCTTCCACAACCTGGTCAGATTCATCATTTGATTGGCTAGCGTACTGTTCGCGGTCTTCGTCGTTGTTCACGATCTTCAAGTTGTAACGGGCGTCATTCTTGGTTCCTAGTGCCCTAAGCAGCGTACGAAGACTTTGGGCAGTCATGCCGCGCTTGCCAATGACACGTCCAAGGTCGTCCGGGTTAACAGTCAGAGTGAGTAGTACACCTTTTTCGTCAATGACACGCTCAATGACAACGTCGTCGGGGTGGCCGACAAGTGATTTGACGATATATTCTACGAATTGTTGGTCAATTGTTGTCATAGTCTCAGTCTCCAGGGTCTCCGTAATCACTACCGATTTGTAAATCAATTATACCACGCGGTTAATAGCTGTAGTTCCATGTCCCGCTTGTCGTACCACCGGAATTGATCCAGGCGAACGAAGCGGTTGCAGACCCTAGTAGCGGGTCGCATGCCGACGCGACGGTCGGGCTACCGGTCGTCACAGGGTACGTACCCGTAAAGCTTTTGACCGGACCCTCACTTACTACGTAATACGCTTTTCCACTCTTCGAACGCGCCAACAGCACATACTCGGAACGGGCGGCATTCGTACAGTACACCATCGCACCGGACGTCGCCGTGTTGTCATAACTTGCCCGATTTACCTGCACCTTCGCGGTACTCAGGGTCGAATCGGCGGGCGGATAAACATTGTTGTCGGTAAAGTAGTTATTGTAGCCCTCGGCAATCTTCGACAAGTTGTCTTGCACGGCCGTATCGTGCCCTCTTAGCTGCACCCCCCTGTAAGAAATCATGGCGATTCCGGCGATTATGCCGATCACGACTATAACGATAAGTAGTTCGGCAACCGTAAAGCCAGCAAAAAAGCGCTTATGCATGGCGGTATTGTAGCATGAGCGCTTTCGCTTCGTCGATTTCTGGACGGGGACTATTCTTTGTCGGCTGTTTCTTCGACTGGAGCTTCTTCTGTAGCAGGAGTTTCAGCTGGTGCTTCTTCAGCAACCGGCTCTTCAACCACTTCTTCTTTTGGTTGGTTGCGGCGCAGCTTTTCGGCGTTACGAATAGACTTTTGCTTGTCGGTTGCAGGCTGCTTTACCCATGACGGCAGTTTAACACCGGCGTCACTCAGCAATTTGACGACACGAGGGGTCGGCTGAGCGCCGTTGTCAAGGTATTTTTGTGCTGCTTCAACTTGAACGCTAGCTTCTTTGGTGTGTGGGTTGTACGTACCGACGTAAGCGACAACGCGACCACTCGAAGGGTGGCGTTGGGCTTCCTGAACGGCCAAACGGTATACTGGGTAGCCTTTGCGGCCGAGTCGTTGCAAGCGGATTGCGAGCATAAAAATAAAACTTCCTTATTGAATCGTTAGATTTGGTATTTCTACTTCGTATGATTCTACGCTATTTCGTGACACCTGTCAATCTGTTAGCGAACTGCTTTCGCTCTGGTACTTGATCAATGCTGCTTGAGCCGCTTTTTGCTGGGCGATTTGCTTGGAATGGCCCGTGCCCTTGCCCATCTGCTTGCCAGCGACATAGACGCCGAGCGTAAATACCTTGTCGTGGTCTGGTCCGACTTCTTCAAGCACTTTGTATTGCGGCGTAGCACCGTCTATCCGCTGTGAAACCTCTTGCAAGTGCGACTTCGGGTCGCGCCATGAGCCTTCTTCTAGAATATTCTCAAGCTTAGATGTGATGTGCCTGTTAATGAACGCTTCGGCGTCTTTGTAGCCTCGTTCAAGGTAAATCGCGCCAATAACAGCTTCAAACGCGTTCGCCAAGATTTGCTGACGCGCCCGGTCGCTTCCCTGTCGTTCGCCACGCGACATGCGAAGCAGCGGTTCGTACCCCAACTTGTCGCCGGCTTCGCCGATACTTTCGGTACGTACCAAAGCCGCCCGCCAACTCGTCAGCGTACCTTCCGGCTCGGTGTAATTCTCAAACAAGTAATCGGTCACGGCCAGTTCCAGCACCGCGTCGCCCAAAAATTCCAAACGTTCGTTATGTTCCGTCACGCTTTTTTTATGCTCGTTCACGTAGCTGCGATGAGTTAAAGCGGTAACTAGCAGCTGAATGTCCTTGAATTCAAACCCAAGCACCGTTTTCGCGAATTCTTGGTATGGTGCCGTCGGCATGCCGCTCATAGGTTCTCCTGTCTGATTTTTTTCATGGCCAGTAACATTAACTTGCCAATGTCTTCGTATTCAATCGCATCCAGCGCATCGGCGAACTTGAACCACTTAATGCCGTTCATCCACTCTTCTTTTTTAATGGCGTTCGTGTCGCCCTTGGCACGAACCAGGTAAATCTGCGTCGTCATAAGCACCAGCTTGTCGAGCCGGCGGTAGCGGAAGTGAATCTTGCCAAGCCACCCAAGCATGTCCACGTCGTCCAGTCCGGCTTCTTCGCCGATTTCGCGCTTGGCGGTAACTTGGGCGGTTTCGCCTTCTTCAATATGCCCTTTTGGAATCGTCCAACGGTCTTTGGCGTCCTGAATCAATAGAATTTCAATCTCGCCTTTTTTATTGCGGCGAAATACTATACCGCCAGCGGTCGGTTCGCGGACGATTTCTTGGATTGAAGGCTTTTTTGAACGGTTCGAAAAATATTTTTTGAACTTATCAGTTATTGGTTGCTGCATCAGGTTGGTCCTCTGCTTCAACAAGTGTACGGAACGCGGTGCCTAGCACCCCGTTGATAAACTTGCTCGAATTATCAGAACCAAACGCTTTCGCAAGCTCGACCGCTTCGTTGATCACGACCTTTGGCGGCACAGAGTCTGCTTTGTAAAGCAGCTCGTATAAGCCGATACGGAGTACGTTGCGGTCTATTCGGGCTATCTGGTCGAGCGGCCAGCCAGGTGCCATCGGTTGCAACTTGGCGTCCAGGTCGTCCTGGTGTTCCAAAACACCGTCCACGAGCGCGCTGACGAAATCTTTGTCATCGATCGCTTCTTTGTAGCGTTCAATGTTTCGGCCCAGTACTTCTGCAAGGTCAAGATTCGTATCTTCTGACTGGCGTCGGAATTCATATTCGTAGAGGGTTTGAAGAGCTACGATTCTTCCTAAGTGTCGGTTGGATGCCATCTTGCGTTTGGTTCTTTCTTTGAATATTGCTTGAAACGCCCAGCTGGGCGCTTATTAAAGAGCGGTTATTTTTTGCCTGTTTCGCGCTTGGTCGTCTTTACTTTGACCGGTGACTTAGCGTTAACAGCGCGTGCAAGCTTAAGACGCAGGTGACTGCGTCGGAGTCCGGTCTTGCGCGGACTCGACTGTTTCTTTGGTTGTCCCATTGAAATGTTCTCCTTTTCAGGTTGGTATAAACTTAGAGAGCATTATACCTGATACTCGAGGTTACCTCAAGTAGACCGGCGCATTTGTTACACGACGATACTGACGAGCCGTCCGGCTACGTAAATGACTTTCTTTGGTTCGCCCGTCACATGGCGCTTCACGTTCTCGTCGGCAAGAGCCGCCGCTTTCGCTTCGGCTTCGCTAACACCGACAGGCAGCTCAATCGTAGAACGCAGTTTACCGTTCACTTGCACGGCAATAGTTATCGTCTCGGTCTTCGTTAGGGCTTCATCCCATATCGGCCAAGGTTCGGTATCGAGTGATGTATCGTGACCAAGCTGCTCCCATAGTTCGGCTGTCATGTGCGGCGCGAACGGACTGAGCAGTTGCACCAAGCTGTCTAGGTGCGCTTTCCAACTGTCATCAAACCCGTTCGTTCTTGCCTTGTATAGTTCATTCACGTATTCCATTAAGGCCGCGATGGCGGTGTTGAAGCTAAGGTTGCGGTAATCGTTCGTGACTTTTTTGATCGTACGGTGACGAATCGCTTCGACATTCTGATTTATCGGATTGCGGTTTTGTTCGGCTGCCAGGTATTCCTGCGTTAATGTCCACACGCGGTTCAAGAACCGGTGTACGCCGCCCACTCCCTGCGAGCTCCAGGCAGAATCAAGTTCAATCGGGCCCATGAACAGCACATAGGTACGCAGCGTGTCGGCGCCGTATCCTTGGTCAATAATGTCCAGTGGGTCAATGACGTTGCCTAGACTCTTACTCATCTTACGGCCGTCTTCGGCGTTCACGTAGCCGTGGTAGACCAGTTTTTTGACTGGTTCGCGGGTTTCGACTAAGCCCATTTCTTTGAACACGTGGCTCCAGAACCGCACGTATAGCAGGTGTGCTACGGCATGGTCGCCACCAACATAGTAATCGACAGGTGTCCAGTAGTTCGCTTTGGCCGGCTCCCATGCTTGGTCGCTATTATGCGGGTCGGCGTAGCGCAGCAAGTACCAGCTTGAGCAGGCGTAGCCGTCCATAGTATCGGTTTCGCGTTTGGCTGGTTTGCCGCAAGTCGGGCAGGTCGTATTCACCCAATCATCCACGCTTGCTAGCGCCGAACGTCCGTCGCCTTTCGGCGCATAATCTTCAACTTCGGGCAGCATGACCGGCAGCTGCTCTTCAGGAACGGCAACCGCACCGTGCTCGTCACAGTGAATAATCGGAATCGGAGCGCCCCAATACCGCTGACGACTTATCAGCCAGTCGCGCATTTTGTAGGTCGTCTTCGCGTGGCCGACACCCTGTTCTTCCAACCATGCCACAATTTCTTCACGTACGTCACTTGCCGGGCGGCCGTCAAAGTCACCACTATTCATTATCACGCCTTCGGCAGCGAACGCAGTACCATCCTGCACGCCGGCCGGGCGTTCAACGACTTCAACAATTGGCAAATCGTAGGCCATCGCAAAGTCGAAATCGCGTTCGTCGTGCGCCGGTACGGCCATGATCGCGCCGGTTCCGTAGCCAGCTAGTACATAATCAGCAATCCAAATTTGAATCTTTTCGCCGGTTGCAGGGTTAATGGCATGTGAACCGGTAAAGACACCAGTTTTTTGCTTGCCTTCGCTCATGCGTTCAATTTCGGACTTCTTAATCGCGGCTTTCACGTACGCGTCAACCGCTTCGCGGGTTTCGTCGGTCGTAAGGCTGCCGACCAATCGGTGTTCAGGCGCAATTACCATGAACGTCGCGCCGAACAAGGTGTCCGGACGAGTCGTGAATACGGTCAGTTTTTCTGTAGTTCCTTCAACTTCAAAATCAATCTCGGCTCCGACAGAGCGTCCGATCCAATTGGTCTGCGCGGTTTTGATCTTTTCCGGCCAGTCCAAGTCTGGAATTTCGTCAAGCAGCGCGTCGGCGTAGTTGGTAATCTTGAAGAACCACTGCTTCATGGATTTCTTTTCAACTTCGTTGCCGCAGCGCCAACACTTGCCGCCTTCAACCTGTTCGTTGGCCAGTACGGTCTTGTCGACAGGGCACCACCACTGAAGGCTTTCTTTTTGGTAGGCCAATCCACGTTTAAAGAACTCAGCGAACACCCACTGGGTCCATTTGTAATATTCAGGGTCTGACGTATTGATTTCGCGCGACCAGTCAATCGAAATACCAAGGCGCTTAAACTGGTTCTTAAAGTTCGCAATGTTTTCGGCGGTAACTTTGGCCGGCGCCGTGCCGGTCTTAATGGCATAGTTTTCAGCTGGCAACCCGAACGTGTCCCAACCCATCGGGTTCAGTACGTTGTGGCCGTGAGCGCGGTAAAACCGGGCTATCGTGTCGACGATAGTGTAGCTGAAGGCGTGGCCCGAATGAAGCCCGCTACCACTCGGGTACGGGAACATGCCCGACACGTAAAGTTTCGTCTTAGAATCGTCTTCGACGACCTTATAGCTGGCACGCTCGTCCCAACGAGCCTGCCATTTGGGTTCGATTTCGGCTGGATTATATCGCTGCATAGTATTAGCACCAGTATATCACCGATGTTAGAGCTCTGAAACGCGGCTGGCTTTAGAACTTCGAAAAGAAGGCGTTCTTAATTTCCATCCAGTACGGCGACTGACGGACCAGTTTGTGGTCGTCAGCCGTCGAATGCAGAAGCAATTTGACCGTTTCTTCGGCGTAAATGCCGGTTTGTGAACCTTTTACCAGTACCACAGCACTTTCTTCAATGACGCTTCGTACGAACGCGCCGGCTTCAATCGCGCTCATGAACGACCTCACTTGGCAACCACGGGCTTTGGCAGCTGGCGCCAAGTATTTTTCGCTTTCCGGTCCGATGGTAACCACCCACGCCAGCAGACTCGGGTCGCATAAATGACCGATTGCTTCGTGCTCATGAGCGGATGTTTCGCCCAGTTCGTTCATGTCACCCAGTACGGCGATTCGCTGCGGTGCCTGCAGGTTGTACAGCGTCTGCACGGCAGCCGACGCCGATGCCGGGCTGGAGTTATAGGTGTCGTCAATAAGTACCGACTTTTCAATTCCTGGCAGCAAGTTCATGCGGCCTTCAACCGGCGTTATGTCTTCAACGCCTTCTACGATTTCGCGCGGACCCATACCAAGCTTCACCGCTACAGCTACGGCGCCGCAAATCGGCCGCAGGCTGTGCTCGCCAATAACCCGCAGGTCGGCCGGGTAAGTTTCGGCAAAACCCGACATTACCAGCCAGCCTTGGTAACCGTGTTCAATATCAAAGTCTTTTACTTCAATCCTAAACTCGGCGGCAGCGGTCGACCCGTAGGTATCGACGTTCGGGTTGGTCAAAAAGTCGGCAAAGCGGCCGTCAATGTCGTCGCGGTTAATTACCGCTAGCTCGCTAAAGTTTGCGAGTGCCAGTTCTTCCTGCGCCACCGTTTCAATATTGCCAAAGAATTCCATGTGCTCCGGCGTCACGCCGGTCACTACGCCAATGGTCGGGCGCAGGTACGTACCAAAATGCGCGATTTCGCCCACTCGGTCAGACCCAAGTTCCTGTACGATTACGTCTACGTCGGTCGGTTCCTTTATGCGCTTACGTGCAGCTAGCAGTACCTTAACCCACGCCATGACGCTATGCACGTTTTCTTCGGGGTATTCTATGCCCAATATGCCAAGTGGCGCGCTCATGTGTGTATTGTGGTTGTTGTTCAGCATCCGCACCCGGAATTTCTTACTGAGCACCGTTGCAATGGCCGTCTTGGTGCTCGTTTTACCCACGCTGCCGGCTACGGCTACCAGCTTAACTTCGGGGTGCGCTTTAAAATACGCCCGCACGCTGTTTTCAAGTTGTTTTTGTATGAATCGTTTAAACATAAGGCTTACCCTTAATCATACCTCTTCTGGCTAATGCTCACTAGTGTTGAAAATATCTGCCGTTTTACTTATAATCATTCCCTGTAACAACCACGCGGGTTTAGCTCAGTTGTTAGAGCGCTTCCTTGCCATGGAAGAGGCCAGGAGTTAGAGTCTCCTAACCCGCACCATATAAAACGTCCTAGCCTGCTAGGGCTTTTTATATGGTCACGCGGCTATGTAGCCCTAACTCCTGGCCTCGTAAAAATCAATAATAGCCAGGAGAATCTCTTGCCTCAGCCTCCAGGCTGGGTCAAGAGTTAAGAGTCTCCTAACCCGCACCAAATGGGAATTATCGGACGCCTCGGCGTCCTTTTTAGTTTTCTATAAAGTGCTAAAATTGTAATAGCTACAACCATAAGTGGAGGAGTGTTTAAATGGCAAAATACATTGATGGGTTTGTTCTCGTAGTACCAAAAGGTAAAGAAGCTGAATACCAAAAAATGGCCGAAATGGGCCGGGATTCGTGGATGAAGCACGGCGCGCTGCAATACTTTGAATGCCGGGGTGATGATTTGAAACAGCAAGAAATGGGCGACGAAAAGTCCCGAGCTTTCCCAGAAATGGCCGGAGCGGCGGCAGATGAAAACGTATGGTTCTCGTTTATAATCTTTAACTCTAAGGAACACCGCGACGAGGTAAACAAAAAGGTCATGGAAGAAATGAGCCAAATGGATATGGAAGGTTTTGAAATGCCAGCTGACATGACAAGAATGGCTTACGGTGGGTTTGAAGCTGTAGTCGAAGGTTAACGTATGCGAAAAATAATCGTCTACGAGTTCATTACTCTAGATGGTGTCATGCAGGCACCGGGCGGGCCAGAAGAAGACCCGTCGGCCAAGTTTGAGTTTGGCGGCTGGCAAGCACCATACGATGACCCTATCGTAGATGAGGTTGCCGGCTCTGCTCTACAAGCTGACGTTGAGTTTCTGCTTGGCCGTAAAACGTTTGATATTTGGTCTAGCTACTGGCCGAAGCATGCCGATATTTGGCCGTACATTAATGACAATATGAAATACGTTCTGTCGTTTGAAAAAAGCGAGACCGATTGGCAAAACACCACGTTTATTCGAAACGTCGGCGGCATAAAGAAGTTGAAAGATTCTGACGGCGCTGACCTTCATATATGGGGCAGTAGCAAGTTAGTACAACTACTGCTAGCGAACGACCTGGTGGACGAACTTTGTCTTATGACCTATCCGATTATTTTAGGCCAAGGTAAAAAACTATTCGCAGACGGAGCCGTACCGCGAGCGTTCAACCTGATCGAAAGTCGTATCGGCAAGACCGGCGTAATAATCGCCCGCTACCAACGCGCCGGCGATGTAGAAACCGGCACCGTTGGCGAGTAGTCTGACGTTGATATAAGTCACTGACAAACCGGCCCCCGTAAGCGCACTATAAGAAGTGTAGGCATAGCGTATGCGAGCGAAGGGAGTCGTTATGAAAAAACTCTATTTGTCAGACACAGACAAAAAACTAACAGGACTATGCGGCGGAATCGGCGAATACTTCGAAGTTGATTCAAGTCTGATCCGCCTGGCGTGGGTTATTATTACTCTTTTGACCGGCATTGTGCCGGGCATTCTTGCGTACATCGTTGCCGCGATGGTAGTTCCTAAGCAACCGGAGGTTAAAAAGTCATGAAATACTTAGTTACTTATGATTCAGCGTATGGCAATACCGCTCGGATTGCCGATGTCATTAGTAGTTCGTTGAGCGAATACGGTAAAACGGCTATGAAGCAACTCGAAGATGTGACCGACAAAGACGTTAAGCATGCAGATCTGATTGTTATTGGCTCGCCTACACAAGGCGGTCGCCCGACCGGACCGACGCTTCAGTTCATTGAAGCGTTACCCGCAAAAGTTATGCGTGGCAAAAAAATAGCTGTGTTTGATACACGATTCGATATGGAAGCGCAAAAGTTTGGACTACGCATACTAATGCGAACTATTGGTTACGCGGCAACCAAAATGGCGAGTGCGGCAAAACGCAGGGGCTGGGACGTTATTTCACGCCCCATGGGATTTATCGTGAACGATACCAAAGGACCGCTGCGCGACGGTGAAACGGAACGAGCAGCCAGGTGGGCGTCAGACTTAGCGCACGTCTAGTTAGCTGAATAAACCGCCAATACCTTTATTCTTTTTCAACTCTTTTTCGGCTTCTTGGCGCTGGCGTTCGGCTTCTTGAACCTCGTGTTGTTGTTCGGTTTCGGCTTTTTGGAACAAGTCGTTCGCACGGTTGGTATGATCTTGAGCCTGGCGACGCATACCGTCTGCCTCTTGCTGAGCTTTGTTCAGGATTTTCTGTGCTTCGTGCTCAAGGTCGGCCGCGTGTTGGCGTTCGACATCGGCGAGTTTCATTGTGTCTTCTGATGACATAATTTACCTCCCTTCACTACTAATTATACGCTGCTTGCTATAATGAATCTAATGCTCAAATGGAAAAAACCACCGAACCAACTTGATATCGATATACGATTCTTACTGGCAAATGAGCGCACGCTTCTTGCTTGGGTGCGAACGGGATTGACGCTAATCGCCGGAGGTGTGGCGTTGGCGTTCATATCGAACGATTCAACCGGAGCGGTAGCAGGAATCGGAGCGATTGCCTTTGGCGGGTTGTTGGCGTTGATCGGCTATGTTCGGTACCGTGTTGCAGACGCCGCCATCCGCGCGGGTAAACTACCCGCAACCGGATTCGGCGGCATGCTCGTGGTAGCAGGCGTCGTGATTTTCGCGGTGGTGCTTGTTATAGTAAAGCGGCTTGAGCTGCTTTAGCGACCAATCAATCCGATAATGAGCCCCATTAGTAGAATGGTTACGAGTTCGTACCCGGCTGTAAGCAGCGTCAGCTTGAACGGACGGCCTTCGAATGAATCGTGAACATATACGCGCAGTGCCGTCATACCCAGCCACAGCCAAGCGGCAGTCGTTAGTGCGTCCTGCAAGTAGTTGTTACCAAAGAAGTAGTTGGCAACGAACGTCATATGCGCAAGTACGTACGCAGTAACGAGCGATGCGCCGAGAGCCGATGACATAAGAATGACCATTTGGCTCGCTGACATTTTTTTGTTTAGGTTTACCTTGGCAAGTTTTGCCCACTTAGTGCCGAATACCTTTGGCAGATACCAAATGGACCCGACGAGCATTGATGACAGTCCCGCGATAAGGACGGCCAGATAATTGATTTCTACGTACATAACCCCTCCGTTTACGATTGTGGCTTCATTGTACTCCGAGCGTGTAATTTGCACAATATGGCAATGGACCTCTGTTTTTGATACAATCATGTAACGTGTGGCTCTTTAGCTCAGTTGGTAGAGCAGAGGCCTGAAGAGCCTTGTGTCCCCAGTTCAAGTCTGGGAGGAGCCACCAAGAATGAACCTGAGACGTATCTCGGGTTTTTTCTTGCTTCCGAGGTGGGACACAAGGAACCTTGTGGTCACGTTCCGCGACCCCGCGATTTCACGAATGAAAGCATAGCTTTCATCGGAAAGTCGCCTTGCGAAAAGCCGCTGGCTTTTCTCACCCAGTTCAAGTCTGGGAGGAGCCACCAAGAAATCACCCGAGCGTTGACTCGGGTTTTTTCGTGCCTGCTTGATAAAGGGACACAATGGCAGGGGGTTTTATTTGGAAAAAATATCTTTTAGGTTGGTCAGTTCGCTCGGTAAAACTACGAGTGTCTTTTGACTAGGTTCGACCGCTATCTTCTCGAGGGTTTGCAGCGTACGAATGTTGATACCGCCCGGAATCTTACTTAGCATGGCGGCGGCGTCAGCAACGGCTTGCGCGGCAGCTTTTTCGCCGTCTGCGGTAATGATGACGGCGCGGCGTTCTCGCTCGGCCTCGGCCTGCTTTGCCATGGCTCGCTTCATATCCTGTGGCAATTCGATGTTCTGAATCTTGACGTTCTCAACATCGATACCCCATTTGTCGGTCTCGCTGTCGACGATTTCTTTGATTTTGAGGCTGATTTCTTCGCGCTTGCTTAGGAGCTCATCCAAGTCGGCGTTACCAGTGACGTCACGCAGCGCTGCCTGTGCGAACTGACTGGTAGCGTAAATGTAGTTTGTCGTTTCGAGTACGGCTTTTGACGAATCGATGACCCGCAGATATACGACAGCGTCGACACCAACGGTAACGTTGTCCTTGGTAATGATTTCTTGCTTTGGTACATCAATAGGAGTTGAGCGTACATCGACGCGAATGAGACGTTGGAATATAGGAATTACGATCCTAAGTCCCGGCTGGCGTATGCCCGTGAACCGACCGAGTGTCAGTACGACGCCGCGCTCGTATTGATTGATGATCTTGATACCGCTGAGAATCAGCACGACGACCGCGACGATGATAAAGATTGATAGTTCCATATGTACTCCTTTTAAAATTGCTTCAGGAAGTTGGTCGAAAAGCTGGTCTGAATCTTTTCGGCTTCAATATGACGTTCTTCTGCTAGACGCAGGAGCTGCTTAGCGAGTTCCGTGCCTGACACCCCGGCCGCACGCCAGTTATGAGCGTAAAGACTGCCTGGCATCGGGTTGATTTCGTTAAAATATACTTTTCCTGCCTTTGAGTCGATAAGCATATCGATGCGAGCGGTTCCACTACAACCAAGCGCGCGGTAAACGTCGAGGCCAAGTGTTTCTGCTTGTTTATAGAGGTCTCCCGGAAGTTTGGCCGGCAAGTTACTATAGCCGTGAGCGCCGAGTTTGCCGCCTTTTTTGCCCGGCATTTTTTTCTTGCCTCCGTGCATGTATTTGGTTTCGAAGTCAAAGAATGTGTCGGCGTCGGTGAGTGGCTGCTCTAACAGTGCCGGCCTAGGTTCTGCATTACCCATGATTGGCAGCGTAACTTCTATCAGGTTCGGTACGGCTTCTTCGACAATAATCTTTGAATCGTAATGCGCTGCGACTTCAAGCGCGTTATCGAGCTCGGTCTCGCTCGCAACTTTCGTTATACCGATACTTGAGCCGGCGTGGGCCGGTTTTACGAACAGTGGATAGGTAAGTGACGATATTTTAGCTTTTGCCCTTGTTGGGTCGGAAGTAAGTTCTTGCTTGGTAAGCCACACCCATGTACCTGTGGCAATTCCGTTCGCACCAGCAACCTGCTTTGCTAGTACCTTGTCCATGGCGAGCGCGCTCGACGGTACGTCACACCCGACATATGGCACTCCTGCCATTTCGAGCAGACCCATAAGCGAGCCGTCTTCGCCATGCGAACCGTGCATGACTGGAAAGACGATGTCGATACGCTGCTTTCGTACCCGACCGAGCGATTGCTGCTTAACAAGCTGTAGGCCGCCGTCAAATTCGAGCCACGGCGAATTGCTCTTGCTCATTAATTGGTCGACTTGCCCGGTGCGATATAAAGAAACGTCTTTAAGCCTGTCGTCCCAGTACCATGCGCCGTCTTTAGCAATATAGACTGGTTCAACCCTATATTCATTCAGTAATTCAAGCGGTTTGATGACTGCAGCGATAGCCGAAACGATTGACACGTCGTGTTCCGGTGACCGCCCCCCAAAAATAACCAGGACCGTTTTCATATGTACCTAGTATACCAATTATTGGTAGTTATCTGTCCAATCGTTCTGTAGCAGCACTACATCGCCGGCAGCTACGAACTGGTCAAGGTTGGTATAGAAAGTAAGCGCGTCTTGCTGAATAATGATTTCACCTTTGTAGGCTGATTCATTCAAACCGCGCTTAATTGCGTCGGTCACGGAATTTTTCATAAGCACCACGATATCTGGTTTCGCATTCGCAATGAGCCTGCCCATTTTTTCGTGGATAGCTGTCGTTTCGCTGCCTTGGTCGACCAGCCCTGGTGTCACATATATTTTGCGTGCCGCCTTTAGACTGGCAAGTAGTTTTGTTCCGGCTTCGATACCCTGGATATTGCCGTTATACGCGTCGTCGATGACCCACGCGCCGCTAAGCCGGTATGGCTGCATGCGGTGTTCGTAGGGTTTCGTGTGAGCGAAACCGGCTTCAATGTCGGGAATAGACATACCCAAACGGTTCGCGATAACTGCCGTGGCTGACAGAACGCCGATAAGGTGCTCGCCGATAATCTGACTGTTTACTCGTATGACTTTTTTGCCTTTTTTCAGTTCGAACCGCGTACCATCTAAGTCTATCGTTGCTTTGCTAGCCTTCCATCCGTCCAGACCTTCGGAACTAAAACCGATATACCCGGGCTTTACGTGTTTTAATGCGGCGTCTGATTCCAGGTTGGCATATACGTCCGACGGCTTAAGCGCCTCTGCCAGACTAAATATGTCTTTCCCTGCTTCTTCAATGCTGCCGTATTGGTCCAGGTGAGCCGGCGCAAGGCCGGTTATGACCGCGATGTCAGGCTGCACGGTTTTAGTAAAACGACTAACGTCACCGGGGTGACCTTCGCCGAATTCGATGACCAGCACCTCTTCGTCACCTTTAAGTCCACGCGCGAATTGGTAATGCGCAGTAGCGACGTTTTTGTTGCCGGGCGTAGCGGCGACGTTCATGCCTTCTGACAAAACGGTTGCTAATAATTCCTTCATGGTCGTCTTGCCGTAGCTGCCTGCCACGGCAATCTTTACGCCTTTATGCGCCGCCAGTATTCGCTGTGTTTCTTGGCGCTGGCGATCAAGTTTGGGATTGATAATCAGGTGCTTGGCGACGAACATGGGAATGATGACAAGGTATGCCCATAAGATGGGCGCGCTGAGTAACAAGAAGATTCCGGTGAATGTCGTTAGGGCTGAGCCGCTCGAGTAGCCTAGCACCAAGCAAACCACGGCGATGAACGCCTGCAGCAATATTCCTAAGCTCATAAAAATCAAAAATGCCTTGGCCACCATGGTGCGATCAAGCATTCGACGGTGCATGACAGCTGAAAAATCATGCGTGCGGTGCAACCAGGCCAAATACGCCTTCGTATCGTATTCGGTAGACTGAAGCATATAAGCGATCGCTGCCGGAAACGTTGGGTAATAAAGGCTCAAAAATCGTTTCATGATTCTAAAAACTCGCTGATTAACGCGCTGATTTTGTCGGGGTATTGTTGGTGCATAAAATGATCGGCGTCATCAAGCAAAATAAGTTTTGAGCCCTTTACCGCGCGGTGGAACTTTTCGCCGTATTCAGGCGGTGTGGCTGTATCGTTCTTTCCGTACATAATGAGAGTAGGCATATTAAGTTTGGCGGCGTGTGCCTCAACATCCTGAGAAACAATGCGCTTGAATGTTGCTTCCATGCTCGGCGCGATTAGTAGGTCAGAGCCGGCGGACTTGTACAGCCGGGTGCGGAGCGATGCTCGGGCACCGGCCGGTAGCGTACTCGTCGCAACTTTACCGGTCTTGGCAAGCACTTTCCAGGCAAACTTTCGGCCTCTTTCGACCGCGCGGATACCGGCAGAAGACAGGAGAACAAGCTTATCAGCACGCAGCTGACCGTTCGCTAACCCGTATATGGCAATCGCACCGCCGTTAGAGTGACCGACTATTGCCGTAGGTTGGCAATCTATCTTTTGAAGAAAATTACTGACATGCTCAGCGTATTGCTCTAACCCCCAAGCTTCGTTGGGGGCCTGGCTTTTACCAAAGCCTGGTAGGTCTAGCCGAACGACGGTATTATTCGCTTCAAGAAGACGCGCGATGGCGTCGAATGTTTCTAGCCGGTCGCCCCACCCGTGAAGGAGAAGAAGCGGTGAACCCTTCCCTTGTCGGGAGTAGTTTACCAACAGATCGTTTACGATAACGTTCACCCTTATACTATAGCGTAGTACCTCTTTGTTTAATACGACTATATAATAGGGTTATGCAACGGATTCCTTTGGCTGAGCGCATGCGCCCTACTACCCTTGATGAGGTTATTGGTCAGACACACCTGCTTGGCGGCGGTGAGATACTTCGACAGATTGCCAAGAACAAGGAGCCGGTCAGCCTGATTCTGTGGGGTCCGCCGGGCAGCGGAAAGACCACATTGGCTCGGATTATCGCGAACGAGGTGAATGCTGAGTTCATTGAGCTTTCGGCCGTAACGAGCGGTAAGAAAGATATTGAACGAATAGTTGAACATGCGCGCCAGAATTGGAACTTGCAACTACGGACAATATTGTTTGTCGATGAAATTCACCGGTTTAATAAAGCCCAGCAAGACGCGTTTCTGCCTCACGTCGAATCGGGGCTTATAACGCTCATCGGCGCAACGACAGAAAATCCAAGTTTCGATGTTATCACGCCGCTTCTTAGCCGGACACGCGTGCTCGTACTTGAGCCGCTTTCAAAACCCGATATCATTGCCATATTAAAAAGGGCGCTTAAAGCCGAAAAAATTACCGGACGTGTCACGCCTAAAGCGCTCGACTACTTGGCCGAGCTATCCGGCGGAGACGCCCGTGTGGCCCTTGGCAATTTGGAACTAGCATTAGGAATGGACGCTGACAAAGTGACGCCTGACGTCGTAAAAGTGGCTGCACAAAAACGAGTACCCGGCTACGACAAGAAAGGTGAAATGCACTATAACGTCATTTCAGCTTTTATTAAAAGTATGCGTGGTAGCGACGCGACGGCGACCTTATACTACTTAGCCCGAATGCTCGACGCTGGCGAAGACCCGAAGTTCATAGCTAGGCGAATGATTATTTTCGCATCTGAAGACATAGGACTGGCTGGCAATGGCGCGCTTGGACTTGCCGTTGACGCGTTTAATGCCGTCGACCGAGTAGGAATGCCTGAAGCGCAGTACATTTTATACCACGTCGCGGCGGCGTTAGCCAAAAGCAAGAAATCACGCCAAACGACCGACGCTATGGGACGGGCGAAAGACTTGGCAAAACGATTCCCGGATTCTCAAGTTCCCCTCCACCTTCGAAACGCTCCGACAAAGCTCATGAAGGATCTTGGCTATAACCAGGATTATGAGTGGAAGGCCGACTTTAAACACAAGAAAGGTTTTTTACCCGACGACGTACCGGACGAAAAATTGATTTAATGTTCGGCAAGCAGAGCCGCGAGCACCCCGTTCGTCCAGCCAAAGCCGTCCTGTAGCGGGTACTCCCCGCCCCCGCCAAGTCCGTTTGTCGATTCGACGCTGTATTTTTCTATGAGCTTGTGTTTTTCAGTGAACACCTTCATGTTTACTTTGACCCATCGCCGTTTGATGTCGTTTGCTAAATCGTGATAGCCGTAATTCCGAAGCGCCTCGATTGCCATCCAGTGAAGCGGCGCCCAGCCGTTTGGAGCATCCCACTGTTGCCCGTTCGTGGTGAGCGTGGCCACTAGTCCACCGGTCTTTAGAAAGTCGCGTTCTAGCCGTTTCGCCACCGCATCGGCCTGCTGTTTTGTCGCTATACGCGCATACAGCGGAAATACCGCGGCAAGGCTTAACTGTCCGGTCGGTTGAGAGTGGTGAAAGTTATAGTCGACAAAGAACTGCTCTTTTTCGTCCCAACAATAGGCCTGGATAGCCTTCGCACGCCGATCGGCCAAGTTCTGGAACTTCCGCGCCAACAGCGGGTTCTTGATCAGCCAGTAGCTTTCGGCAATGGTCGACTCAAGCTGATACAGCAGACAATTCAGGTCGACCGGAATAATATCGGCAGTATGAATGGTGCCGATGTCCTTGGGGTCCAAAAACCACCGTGAGCTGAAATCCCAGCCGGATTCGGCTCCGGCGCGAAGGTGCAGGTAAAGCCTGTCGGATTCGCGGTCGGGTTTGTTCTTGGCCGTTTCAATGTCCTCGGTCAAAGATTCGGGGCGTGGGGTCATCTTGTTGTCATAGTACCGGTTGAGGTACATGCCATTCGGTAATTGAACGACGCGGGCAAATGCCTTGTGTTCGGCTTTTGATAATTTTATGCGGCCTTTCATCCAAAATCGATATTCGCGCAACATGTATGGCAGGTATTCCGCGAATGTCCGCGTACGTCCTTTGTGACTGGCGAGCAGTCGTACCATGTGTGAAAAAAATGGAGGCTGCGAACGACTTAAGAAGTAGGTGCGGTTAGCCGTGGGAATATAACCGAACTTCCGAATCATGAACGTGTAGTTCTTCATCATGCCTTCAATCATTTTCCACCGATGGTCGGCAGCAAGGCCGAGCATAATGAAATAGGAATCCCAGTAAAATTGCTCTGAAAACCGTCCGCCAGGCACGATGTATGGGTGAGGTAATGCGATTAACGACCCACGGTTCAGCCGGTTACGCCTTTCCAGCACGTCCCAAAGCAAATGGATATGTTCCGACACGGTCCGGTGAGGATCGGTCTTGAAATTCTCTTTTTCCTTGTGCGGCGCAAATTCATAGAAATGGCGGCTGACGAACTCGCGAAGGTCGAAATTCGGGTCTTCGCGCGCTAGCTTGTACTCTTGCTGAATCGATTTCATGCGCGCCCGTGGCACCAAGTCGACGAATGTTTTGCCGTCGTCATAAATACGATTCTGCTGCACTTCGCCGAATAGCTCACCGAGCGCTTCGTCTGGACTTTTTGACGTACGCATGAGCGCACCTGTCGTCGCAACCAGGGCGGTTTTCAGTTTTTCGTCGCGCGGTATCTTAAACGGTATTCGTCGAGGCATGCTGCCTATAGTATAGCCGCTTACGCTTACCTGTCGCAAACCAGACTAAAATGGTCAGGCGTGTGGCGCGAGCGTGTGCACGAATGCCGCCACGATTCCCACTAGCAAGATCGCGCTGATCAAAACGATCGTCTGAATGTTCGCCCATTTCCGTTCCGGTTCGGCATGGATAGTCGGAATGATGTCACTCGCAGCGATATAGATGAAGAAGCCTGCCGTTATAGCAAGTAACGGGCTGAGTGGTAGCGCAAGGCTTTCGCCAAATCCGTATACCAACGCGGCACCTATGACCGTCGCGACCGCGCTTACCAAGTTAACGAGTAGAACCTTACGTTTGGCCATGCCTTTTGCCAGCATCAGACCGAAGTCGCCGACTTCCTGAGGAATTTCGTGAGCCGCAATCGCGATAGTCGTGATCAGACCGATCGATGGATCGGCCAGGAACGCAGCACCAATCGCCAAACCGTCGATGAAGTTATGAATGGTATCCCCGATGACGATAAGACTGACATTACGACGACCTGCCATACGCGTGTGCTCAGATTCTTCGTGATGGTGATGAAACCAGCTCAGGCTTCGCTCTAGCACGAAGAAGACCACAAGTCCCCCGAGCGTGAATTTCATGACGTCCGCGGCTTCACCTTGCTCCAATGCTTCCGGAAGCAGATCCAAGAATGCGGCGGCGAGTAAGGCTCCGGCAGCGAAAGGCACGGCCAGTCGAAGTAGCAGCCTTGTTCCGCGCTTTCCGTAAATGAGGTACAGACCCCCAATAAGTGATATAGCACTGCCTGCTGTGACGGCAGCGAGTAATATAAGCCAGTCGCTCATATTGTTCTCCTTAGATTTTTATGGTCATCAAAATTGAATGGTCGAACGTAAAGTAAATCTAGTGTAGCATACGCTAGGCTTTTGCGGCGCGTTTTCGCTGGTTGGGGTCGAGGAACCGCTTACGAAGCCGAAGTGCTTTTGGCGTGACTTCAAGGAGTTCATCGTCTTCGATGAAGTCAATCGACTGCTCTAAGCTTAGGTCCGTGAATGGCGTCAACTGAATCGTTCCGTCACTTGATGACGAACGCATGTTCGTTAGTTGCTTGCCTTTACAGACGTTCACGTCCAAGTCACCTTGACGGTTATATACTCCGACGATCATTCCCTGATACACGGTCGTCCCCGGGCCAACGAACAGTTCGCCACGCGATGCGGCTGCGTCGAGTGCATAAGCAGTCGTCGTACCCGCTTCGGTGGCGACCAATGCACCGTTGCGATGTTGCGGCAATTTCGGACCAAGCGGTTGGTACCCGTGAGGCAGACTGTTGATGATGACCGTACCTTTGGTAGCCGTCAGTAGTAGGTTTCGTAGCCCGATCATCGCACGTGTCGGTAGCAAATAGGTCGTACGGGTGGTTCCGCTCGATGTCTGTTCTTGTTTAACCAGTGTCGCCCGTCGTGCACCGAGTTCCTGACTGACGGCACCGACAAATTCGGCACCTACTTCGATCAAAAGCTCTTCAACCGGTTCTTTCGTAATACCGTCTTCTTCAACCGTGACGGCTTGCGGCCGGCCGACTTCAAATTCGTAGTCTTCTCGTCGCAGCGTCTCAATCAGAACGGAAAGGTGCAATTCGCCGCGACCGGATACGACAAATCCGATACCTTCTTCGCGCACTCGCAGCGATACGTTGGTTTCAAGTTCCTGGCGCAAACGGTCACCGATTTGGCGACTGGTGTTGTACTTGGCCTCCTTGCCCTTCATCGGGCTCGTGTTCGGTCCAAGGTACATGCTAAGCGTCGGCGCTTCGATATCAATGACCGGCAATGCTTCAGGAGTATCTTTGTCGGCCACCGTCTCACCGATATGAGCGTCAGCAATACCCGTAAGCGCGATAATGTCACCCGCCCCGGCTTCATCCAACTCTTCGCGATTCAGCCCGCGGTAACCGAATAACTTTTCGACTTTCGCACCGATGGTCGTTCCGTCTCGCTTCATAAGAACTACCTGTTGGTTCTTGCTGATACTGCCGCGGGTTACGCGACCGATAGCATACTTACCTAGGAAGCTGTCATATTGGAGCGATGTGACGAGTAACTGAAACGGACCGTTCGTATCTACGTCCGGCGCAGGAATATCATGTACGATGGCGTCGAAAATCGGTTCGAGGTCAGCGTGCTCGGCGGTGTTTTCTGGTAATGTCTTCCACGCTTTTCCGTCGCGGCCAATTGCATAATAGACTGGATAATGAAGTTGGCTGTCGTCGATGGCAAGCTCAAGGAACAAGTCGGAGACTTCATCAATCACCTCGTCGATCCTACGCGAGGGCTTATCAATTTTATTGATTACGACCACGGGCTTAAGGCCAAGTTCAAGAGCTTTTGAGAGCACGAACTTTGTTTGCGGCATCGGTCCTTCCTGCGCATCAACGACCAACAATACTCCATCGGCCATATTAAGCGTCCGTTCAACCTCGCCTGAAAAGTCAGCATGACCTGGCGTGTCGATGATGTTGATCTTGTAATCACCGTGGTAAATCGATGTCTGCTTAGCGGTAATAGTAATGCCGCGCTCATGCTCTTGATCGCCACTGTCCATAATCAGGCTTTGTTCCATCTCAGCCTGGTTGTCACGAAAGGTATTGCTCTGCTTCAAGAGCCCGTCGACCATGGTCGTTTTTCCGTGGTCGACGTGGGCGATAATTGCGATATTGCGAATGAATTTTGGTTCTGTCATAAAAATATGCCCGCATTTCGGGCTTCCTCATGATGTATTATACCACGATTCAAGCTCTTAGGCAGCAGGGAGCGGTAAGTAGCATTGGGCAGGGTTCGCACCTGATGGCGGTTCGGTCTGACCACTTGCCGGTGCGGTCGAGCTATACGTCAACACGTTCGCGTCACCGGCGTTTGAAGCGACCGGACCGACGCCGCAAGGACTCGTTCCCTCCCACGAATAAATAATGAAGTCGGTCCTCACGCCATCGAGCGTATTGTCGTAATACCCCGCGCCTTTGATTGGCGCAAAGAGCGCTCCCTTCAGATTCTTCGGGTTAAGTGCTGGCATAGGAAGATTGCCACCCTGCACACCCTTGAGGGCAGTCATAAAAGCAGCGTTCTCGTACACGTTATTGAACCAACATGCGTCGTTCGGATAGCTGTCTCCAAGACAGGTACCCCCGGTTGGGTTATTGCCCTGAGGATAGGCATGGTTAATCGACTGATACAGTAACAATGCGTCTTTATATACCCGCACGGCTGCGGCTGTCTGTGCATTGCGGGCCTGTACTTGCCCGCCTTCGTAAAGGACTATCGTAATAGCGGCTAAGATAACAATGGCTGAAATCACGACAAGGAGTTCAACGATCGTAAAACCAGTCATACGTTTTAGCATAAGTGTCTTCATTGTACGATTCCAGCCTTCTCATGACAAGCAAAAACCACAACGCGTTATCCGTTGTGGTTGGTTTACATACCTGGTGGAGCATATCGGATTCGAACCGATGACCTCTTCCATGCCATGGAAGCGCGCTAGCCAACTGCGCCAATGCCCCTTATGGGAAAATCCTTGTAATTGTAGCATGGCTACCTCTGTGGCTCAAGCCAGACAACAAACACCACCGCAAGCGGTGGTGTTCATATCGAGCTGCTACGCGCCCACCCGGGGCACGCGGTGTTGATGTTGGGATTGTTTATTTAACCAGCTACAGGCACCCCTGTTGCGTACCAGCTTGATTCCTAGTATGCGCTCGTCCGTTCAAAAACACAAGCATGTTACAATTGCTTCTGAATGAAACAAAAGAACATTAAACACCTGCCCCAAAATAAACTCGCCGAAGCCTTTGGCTGGTTCGCCTCATTTGTCATCTTGACCGGATACGGACTTCTTAGTTTCGGTATTATTAATGGCGAGTCGGCGATTTACCATGGCATGTTCCTTATTGGTTCGATCGGACTGGCGGTCATTACCTATCGACATAGAGCTTTCCAATCTTTCATGGTCAACGTGTTCTTCGGTGTGCTGGCACTTATCGCGCTTATTCGCTCTGTCTACTTCCTCTAATGCTTAAAGTGTGTTTAAATACTAGCGTTCAGAAGCGTAGTAACATGATGGTTCATTGTTGCCTCGAGGTCGATCTGAGTACAAGGTAACAAAGTAAGGAAACATCATGGCACAGCAGAATCTGTTTGTCGGTAGCTTGGCATACGCCACTAGCGATGACTCTCTAAAAGCTCACTTTGAGCAAATCGGTCCTGTCGCGAGCGCTCGCGTCATCACCGATCGTGAATCTGGTCGTTCAAAAGGTTTCGGATTCGTTGAATTCGAAAACGATGCAGACAACCAAAAAGCTGTCGATCAGCTCGATGGTAAGGAACTAGACGGACGTACTATTAACGTCAGCCTGGCCCGACCAAAGGAAGATCGTCCAGCCGGCGGCAACAATGGCGGCGGTTCATTCCGTCAGCGCAGCTGGTAAAAGAATCAGGAGGGGTTCGCCCCTCCGTTTCTTTTTTGAAATATATTCAAAAAAGAACTCCTCCCCCTAAAGCATGGCCTCCGCCATGTTATTTATTTATAAACGGCGAATGCAGCCAGTCTTGACCGAGATGGAACCAGTCATTCAAAAGCCCGTACACATTAAGCAACCATAACGTTACGACAACGACGACTGCCGTGAGCATGTAAGTGGTTCCTCGGACAGTCCAGTGCTGCCGTTTTATCCAATGATTCCACTGATCGTATTTTTTTCGCGTGAACTTCAGGACGTTTGCGGCCCAAGGAAACTCACGTGACAAAATAGTCAGTCCCGCAAACACGATTAACCAGCCGGGACCTGGGTATGGAATGGCGATGATACCAACGATAAGCACGGACCCACCGGCAATCGCCGTCGTAAAACGTCGTAACCTACGTTGTTTAGTTTTTTCGTTCATCGAGCAAGAACTTTCTTATGGCGTCAAATGGTTTTATGGTCGTATAGTATACATCATACCCTGACTCGTCCAGCTCGGCGGCCGTCAATTCCCTACCGCCTTCGGGAATGAAAATCTTATCAAACCCGAATCCGCCGTTGCCTCGAGGTTCGTTCGCTATATGACCGCGGAGTCTCCCTGTAAATAACCGTAGTTCAGAGCCATCAAAATAGCCGAACGTACATGAGGCTTCAGCATTTCTGTCGCTAAATCCGTCCAGCATCCGGCACATCTTATTAAGACCTTCGTCTAGTCCGTTCTTCACGAAGAACTTAACGAACGGACCTGGCAGGCCGCCCCAGGCATTGAACGTCAAGGTGACGTCTTCCACCAAAACAGGTTCGTGAAGTTGGGCATAGGCTTGACGTGCTTTATGTTCTACTAACTCGGCTGTGTCGAGTGTCTGAATCTCGTCTAGGTCTGCCGGGTGATGACGGACCTCAAGCCCGATGTGACGAGAAAAGTTAGCAGCCTTTTCGGAATTTCCCGTTACGTAAACGACTTGTTTCATGGCTTTAGTATACTTGTTTTATGATCGACCACCCACCAATGGACCGTTTGGCTGATTTGCAGCGCATGATCGCTGACTTCGCCAAAGTTATACGCACTCCGCCCATGGGAGATGCTGGCCGACCGGAGAACGATGTCGAACACAGTTATGGGCTGGCCATGACTTGTTGGTACTTACACCCAAAAATCGCACCGAAGCTCGACCTACTTAAAATATTGCAGTACGCGCTCGCTCATGACATCGTCGAACTTCACGCCGGCGATACGTTCATATTCGACGCAGAGCTTGCGGCCACCAAGGAGCAGCGCGAACGAGACGGACTTGTGCAAATCAGGCATGATTGGCCGGACTTCAGCGAGCTTGCTGATTACGCGGAGAGCTACATGGACAAGGTTGACCCTGAAGCGCGCTTCGTCAAAGCAGTCGACAAACTACTGCCCGTCATTATGATCGAGCTCGACGACAAACCGACAGACGTCTGGAAAAGGCTAGGTATTACCCTGGAGATGGAACGAGATAACAAAGTCACGATTCATGTGTCCGACGATGTTTCGCCATACTACGAGCTACTTCTGGAATGGCTTGATGAACGCGGGAATATTCCTAAGCGCTAGTCAATCTTTTCAAATCTCGGTACACTTTTACCGGTAACGATTACCTGATCAAAAAACATCGCATATGGCCGGACCCAGAATTCAGCTCCCTTTTTATATTCGAGCGCCTTATAGACGACCAGCGGTTCAAGTGTTTCGGTATGAAACGCCACACCCATAACCTCGTATTCATTACCTTTATAATGCCTATACCTGCCTTTTTCGATTCTTGGCGGTTCAGGAAGCTTGTCCAAGTTGTCCTGTATGTTCATCTCTCAAAACCTGTCCGCGATCTCTTTAATGTATGGATCGACATCATCGGCTAGCGCATCGGTTTTCGTCATCCACTCATAGTCGTCGTGTTCCTCGCTCAGGCTAATGTCACCTTCCGCTCTTCCGACGTATGTCAGTCTGACGACTCGAAATTCCTTTTCTGGTACGAAAATGTCCTGCGCGGCGATTAACCTTGGTTCGTCGACAATCCTCATGCCTGTTTCCTCGAATAGTTCACGTGCGAGCGCTTCAAGCAGCGGCTCGTCCGGATTAATTCTGCCGCCTGGAATGTCCCATTGCTGCTTGCCAGCTTTGTGTGCAGGCGCCCTACGTAGAAAAAGATACCGGTCAGCTTTGTCCCTGATTAGCAGTTTGACGCCTACCTGAAGATTCATATCAGCTTCAAAAATTCCTTTTCCGTCAGGATGGTCGTGCCGTATTGTTCGGCTTTTTTCAACTTACTGGCTCCTACCTTGCCACCCGCGACCAAATAGGTCGTGTCTTTGGCGACACTTGTTTGGAACGTTCCGCCGAGCGAGCGGATTTTGTCTGCCGCTTCGTCCCTTCCCATGGTTTCAAGTGTTCCGGTTACTACGAAACTCTTACCGGTCAGTTTGCCCTGCTTTTTTTCGTAATGCGGCTTAACCCCCAAGTCCGAGAACTTCGCGATCAACTCTTCATTATCTTCGTCGGCAAACCAAGCGGCGATACTTTCAGCCACGATCTTGCCGACTCCATCTACAGACTCAAGCTGTTCAATGGTCGCGTGCTGTAGTGCGTCAATGCTTCCGAAATGATTAGTCAAGTCGATCGCTGTCTGTGCGCCGACATGGCGTATACCAAGCCCATACACGAAACGCTCCAGAGGTGGATGTTTTTTACTTGCGACAGCGTTTATTAACTTGGTTGCGGATATGTCGGCAAACCGATCAAGTTCCAGTAGCTGTTCTTTCGTGAGCCGATAAATATCCGCAAGGTCATGCACTAACCCTGCATCGACTAATGCCGCGACGTTCTTTTCGCCAAGGGTATCAATATCGAGCGCTCCCTTCGATGCGAAGTGCTCTAAAGCTTTTTTAAGCAAGATAGGACCGGTCACGCCTTTCATGCGGTAGACAGCCTCACCTTCAGGTCGAACGAATTCGAGTTCCGGGTATTGGGCCTTCAGCTCGGCGTCATAATCAAATGGTTCTGCTGACTTAGGACGGAGTTCCATGAGCACCCGTTCGACCTGCGGAATGATATCGCCTGCCTTATATACGATGACCGTATCCCCGACACGTATGTCTTTCCGTTCAATTTCATCGGCATTGTGTAGCGACGCGTGCTGTACGGTCGTACCGGCAATTTGCACGGGATCGAACACGGCAATCGGCGTCGCGGCTCCTGTGCGACCGATGGAGATGACGATATCCTTTATTAGCGCCGTCGTTTCTTCGGCGGCATATTTGTATGCCACGGCACCTCGCGGGCTTTTACCAACCACGCCGAGCCGCGCGAACTGGGCGCGGTCGTCAACTTTAAGTACGACACCGTCAGTGTTGAATGGCAGGTTCTTGCGTTTACCGTCTAGTTCGTCAATGTATCGCATGACGCCGTCAAGTGAGGTGAACGACTTATCAAGACCGCTTGTGCTTATGCCGATTTGTTTCAGTATTCCATATGCTGATTCGTTCGTCGGTATATCTGCCGGGTTATCGCGCAGTAAATCGTATCCGAAGAAGGTCAGAGGCCGTTTCGCAACCAATTTTGGATCAAGTTGACGAATCGTTCCTGCCGCCAAGTTGCGGGGGTTTTTAAATAGCGGCAAATTTTGTTTAGCCTGACGCGCGTTCAACGCTTCGAAATCTTTCTTTAACATGACGATTTCTCCGCGGACTTCGGTGCGACCACGAAGCATATCGCCACTTCCGTCCCGTAGTCTTAACGGAACGTTCTCTATCGTCCGGACGTTCATTGTCACATCTTCACCCACCCGGCTGTCGCCACGGGTTACGGCTTGCACTAATATGCCGTCTTCATAAATCAATGCGCAGGCCAGACCGTCCATTTTGATGTCACAGAAAAACCGATGGGTTGAACCAGGCAGAATCTTGTCCATTCGCTTCACCCATGCTTCTATTTCGGTACGATCGAACACATCGCTTAGGCTGATCATCGGAACCCTGTGCTCGATTTTTTTGAATTTATCAAGCGCGACGCCCGCAACACGCTGTGTTGGACTATCTGGCGTGATTAGTTCAGGATGAGCTTCTTCAAGCACGGCAAGTTCGTGTTTTAGACTATCAGCGGCCGCTTCGCTCATCGTCGATTCATTCAGTACATGATAATGATAGCGATAATCATTAATCAGTTCACGAAGCTGCCGTATGCGCTCTTTAGGCTGGGGCTGCGTCATCCTCGACTACCTTTCTGTAAAGCAGATATACGTATGTGGACATCCATACCACAACGGTAGAACTCATGAACACGATAGCGACGGGTACGAGTGGCAACCAGTCTAGCACAGGCAATACGTGCTTGATTCCGCGATCGATCAGGATGACAAGCAGAACGACGAGGCTCCATGCCAGCATTGAGCCTATAAGCGCCCATCCGATTCTGAACAAAAGACGAATTCTACGGCCAACGACCAAGTCACCCGCAGCACGGATTGCCTGAAGCGGGTACATACCCGGAAGCGTCACCACGACAAGCGCGATGATCGTACTCGTAACAAGATACAGTGAAATTACTGCCAGTAGTCCGACCGCGAGCGATACCAACATTGCTATGATTCCTGTGTCAAACAAATGGGTCGATATAGCCGCGTTCATAGCGATGACACCGATCGTAACAGGAAGCAACTGCAGTACCAGTACCATTAAGATAATGCCTGTCGGAACGATCGGCGCACCGGCATTATATATACCATCACGGATACGCGGCTTATTGCCACTAAGAAGTGCCCGGAGCAACCACACGGTAGTTAGCCACGTCAAAAGAAATATGATGACCGAATAAATCTGCTGCGCCTCCGTAAGCTCTGGAGTTAAACCGCCCGACATACCAGAAAGAAGCAGCAGTCCTGCTTGTCCGACTGAACCCCAAAGTCCACTGAACGTCCCGTTATTCGTATTGTCGAGTAGCGCCGAAAGTTGCGAGTAAAGATCTTGGGACGCGAGGCCAACGAAAACAGCTTCAAGAAGCGCGTAAAGGACAATAAGTCCTAAAAACAACCGCCTATGTGACATCAGCGTTTTCCATACGAAAGTGGTAAATGCCCAATAACCCGGAAGCTCCAGCGAACGGACATAGTCTCGGCGTCGGGTCAGCTGAAAACTCCTGTGTGGCCGACGGGACCGGTATTCGCTGAATGACGTGCGTGCACGGTGACGAAGTCGAGACAATGAAAAACGAGAAGGGCTGACGACAGGGTTTTTCTTTTTCGTGGATGTCCTTGGCTTACGTTGATTCGCAGATGTCTTAACCATGTGGGTCGATTTTGCCAGTATTAGAATGAATTTCCTATTGAACGCAGACGCGCCACTCGATCAGCAATCGGAGGGTGCGTACTGAACAGCTTGGCAAGGCTCGCTCCCTTCAGCGGACTTGCGAAGAATAGATGCGCCGTACTGCTGTTCTGTCGACGCAAAGCCGTGCCGGCTGTTCCAAGTTTTTCCAGTGCAGACGCCAATGCTTCCGCGTCACGTGTCGTCAACGCACTGCTAGCGTCAGCTAAGTACTCACGTTGCCGAGATATCGCTGCCTGCACAAGAACGGCCGCGAGTGGCGCGATAAGTGCGGCGACAACACCAAGAACTAAGAAAATTGGGCTTGGCGGGTTATCGTCATCGCCACCGAACCACATCATTCGCAGGAACATGTCCGCGATAAGACCGATTGCGCTTACTAACCCGAACACGATCATCATGACCCGTATGTCATAGTTCTTGACATGCCCCATTTCGTGAGCCATTACGGCCTCGAGTTCACGGTCGTTCATGATCGATAAAATACCGGATGTCGCGGCGACGTGCGCGTGCTTAGGATCCCTGCCGGTCGCGAACGCGTTTGGCGCCGGATCGTCAATGATATACACCTTGGGCATTGGCATACCCTCAGTAATCGCGAGGTTCTCAACGATGCGGTAAAACCGTGGGTCATCAGACTTCTTTATCTCTTTGGCCCCGTTCACCCCAAGTGCTATCTTTGCAGCAATGAAATATTGGACAAGCGCATACAAACCGGCACCGACCAGTGTTCCCCAGAATATACCGGTGCTTCCATACACCTTTGAAAACAGATAGCCGATACCTGCTATGATCAGCACGAAAACCACCATGATGAATACGGTGTTTCGCTTATTTGCCGCGATTGCCTTGTACAAAGTAACCTGCCCTCTTAGAACTTTACATCGACCGGTTTTTCAACGCTCGCCATGTCTTCAACTTCGAAGAATTCTCGGTTCTTGAAGTTGAACATCCCTGCGACAACGTTAGCCGGGAATTGTTGGATTCGAGTGTTCAAGTCCCTGACGCCACCGTTATAGAATCGGCGCGCGGCTTGAATCTTGTCTTCAGTATCAACTAGCTCGCTTTGCAGCTGCTGAAAGTTTTCGCTTGCTCGAAGCTGGGGGTACGCTTCGGATACGGCGAACAGGCTTTTTAGTGCCTGTTCAAACTGATTCTCTGCCTTCGCAGCTTCTGCCGGGCCTTTTGCGGTCGCTGCAAGGACGTTAGAACGTGCTTCCGTGACATCCTGAAAGACTTGCTTTTCGTGTGCGGCGTACCCTTTAACCGATTCCACAAGGTTCGGAATTAGGTCTGCCCTTCGCTTTAATTGGACGGTAATATCACTCCATGCTTCCTGAACACGAACGTTCAATTGCACAAGGCCGTTGTACGTCGCCCACACGAAGATGGCGAGAAGTACGACCAGGCCGACCAATATCCATAACAAAATACTCATATGATTACCCCCATTAACCGTAGTAATATGTGCTTCAAGTATACCACCATCCAGCAGTCACGAACAGATAGCGAGGTAATAAAAAAAATGGCCTGTCGGCCAACTTTTCTTGGTGCGCGGGGCGGGACTTGAACCCGCACGACTTTTGGTCAAGGGATTTTAAGTCCCTCGTGTCTACCAATTCCACCACCCGCGCACATGGAGGCACGTACGGGAGTTGCACCCGTCTACGCGGTTTTGCAGACCGCTGCGTAACTGCTCCGCCAACGCGCCATTCCTTGATAGATTATAGCAAACCCTCGCACCTTACCGGTGATACAATGAACCGGTGAGATCAATCGGAATCTACCCAGGCACATTCGACCCAATTCATGAGGGGCACGTAGCATTCGCAGAATCAGCTCTAAAAGTCTGTAACCTCGATATCATTTACTTCCTACCTGAAAAATCGCCCAGAAACAAAACGAATGTGACATCATTCAATGAACGTATCGCTAGCACACAATCTACCCTTTCAAGATTGCCCCAGCTTGAAACCATTCGTTTGACCTCGAGTCGCTTCACTATATCAAAAACTCTGCCCGAAATAGAGAAACTATTTGAACCTGCACACTTTACTCTCCTGATCGGTTCTGACGTCGCGAGAAGAATCGAAAGCTGGCCACAGATTGAAGTCATGCTTGCCGGTTGGGGTATCGCCGTTGGAATGCGAAGTAATGACAGTATCGAACATATTGAGAAACTTTTTAAACAAATTGAGAGTAAATACGAGTTATCGGTCCGAAGATCCTTCATTCATACCGATAAACCTCACCATTCATCAACTCAATTTCGTATATAAAAAGGCCAGGAAACCCTGGTCTTATTTATCTGGTGCGGCGAAGAGGACTTGAACCTCCACGAGCCGAAGCTCACCAGCCCCTCAAGCTGACGCGTCTACCAATTCCGCCACCGCCGCATATAAAACGATTTGTAAGGTACGAGTTAGTTTAATGTCTTTTTCCGGACGAAGCGCGTCGACGCGTCTACGATTGACTTTCGTTTCACGAAGCCACCACCGCCGCATTCCCTAGAATTATAGGGGTATTATGGTGTTTTGTAAACCGGTATGCGCTCGGCCGACCAATAGCGGACATCGCTGTATCGGTCGGTTTCAGATGGCACGCCACCGATTTTAATTTCAGGCTGCACACTAGGGCGGTACACGTATTGCATGACGGACTGATATAGTCCGATCGCTGGCACATCCTTGAGCCACTGCGCTGCAAAAGCCTTGTACTTTTGATTTCGGAGAGCTTGCTCAGTCCTAGCGCGGGCACTTGCCAATGCGTCGTCACTGGTACTATTGCGGTAATTAGCAAAATTGAATCCTACTCTTGATGCCTGGGATGAGTGCCAATAGGCAAAGACATCAGGGTCCGCGCCAATAACAAGTTTTTGCAACAAAACATCATAGTTTCGCGGTTGTAGCGTAGCTTGCACGAAGTCTTGCCGAGGATCGCTCGGGTCCTTTATGTCGGTAGTCACTTTTATGCCGAGTTTGCGCCACTGTCCAGCAAGGCGCTCAAGCACTTTCTCGTACGTCGGGTCCTTGACGGTAACTATGTTCAACTGTAGCGGTTGACCCGATGAGTTCTGGCGAGTTGTCTGCCCTGCTGGGAGCTTCCACCCTGCCTGATCAAGCAGACCCGTGGCTTTCGCGACATCCAGCGGGACGGGCGCAGGAATTCCCTGACCCTCTAGTTGCCCATTAACGAAGGGGAGATGCAAGTCAGGTACATCGTACCCTATGGCTCCGCGTAAATCCTTCGTATCCGTCCCTGCCTGTAGGGCTTGTCGGATTTTCAGCTCTTTTAGTACCGGGCTATCCGAATTGAACAAAGCATAGACCCCACTGTTGACAGGATACAGCTTGATTTTGAATGATGACGGCAAGTCAGATTTTTGCGCATCGGTCCCCGCGGCAGCATTGACCTCGCCTGTCTGCAACGCTCTCAGCATATCTTCCTGGTCTTTGTATCCGTGCAGTTCAAAGCGGGCAAGCTTCGGCGCGCCCCTGTAATATTTAGAAGAAGCAGAAAGGTTAGCGATTTTATGCGAGCCGTTCGTCGATGTCTGTAGAAGCCGAAGCGTGAACGGCCCGCTCCCGACCGGTGACACGCTAAACGCGCTTTGACGTATCGCCCCCGGCGAGACATCTTCAAGTATGTGGCGTGGGAGCGTGGCGAAGGTAAGTGCATGCGGGAACGAAGCAGATGGCGCAGAAAGGGTGAATTTGACGGTATGTTCGTTTAGCGCTTCGGCAGTAACGTCAGCCCATTCTCCTCTTGTATACATCACCGAACGGACTTCTGCGGATTTCATAAGTCCGACCGTATACACCACGTCCTGCGCGGTCAGTTTGACGTCGTCGCTCCAACGAACATCATCACGGATGCCGACGACATATTCACGGCCGTTCTGCCCGATAGTCATCGATGTCGCGAGGTCATCACTTAAACTACCGGTGTCGTCGTAGGTGTAAAGTGACGAGAACAGAAGCTTACTAGCAGATTGTTCCGCAGGAGTAGTGGCATACAGCGGGTTCAAGGTATTTATCGGTCCTTGCACGGCTTCGGCATATGTCCCGCCGTCTTTCCAAGCGGCGGTACGGTAGGCCTGCTGGTACCAAAGCATCTGAAGTGCGACGCCAACGATAAGAAGGCCCATGATCGTAAGCCAGACCACCACGTGCCGCTTGACGTTACGTAGACTGTCGAGCTTGTTTAAGACGAATTTGTGTGCGTGGCGAGTAGTCGAGTTTTCAGCCTTTAAAGCGCGTTTGGAAAACGTTTTCGAGTCGAACGAAATCCGCTTGAAACGTTTCCAACTACCCTTTTCGTCTGCCACCTCTTTTTACGTTCCTATCCGTTCGCGCCGGGAAGCAGTAGCCCGGCCAGGATTGAAAGGACAAACACGACCGCAAGGACGATGGTCGCATCGAAAAGGCTTTTGTCCAGACCGCGCCGGGTCGTATATAGCTCTCCAGAGCTTCCGAAACCGGCACCAAGGCTAGCGCCGCGCTGCTGCAAGAGTACGCAGACGATCATCAATATGCCTGATCCGAGTGTGATGAATTGTAATAGTGAACCAATATCCATTTATGACTCCTTACGGATTGCTTCGTAACGCAGTTCTACGGCGCTACTTACAATATAGTTTATCAAACTAAGCAGGAGTCCGGCGAGGACCGAGTGCCAAAACTTCATCTGAAGACCTGGCGTCAAAGCAAGTGAGATATATACCATCAAACCATTGACGATGAACGTGAACAGTCCGAGTGTCACTAATATCGCGGGTAGCGACAACACGATCACAATCGGACGAAGAATGCTATTAATGACCGAGAAGATAAGACCGGCGAGTAAGAATACTCCTGCGCCTGCGTCGATTGATTCAGGTGCGTACCCTGTACCGAACAGGCGCACAGCCAGCCAAAGGCCGAACGAGTTCAACAGCCAGCGCAATAAGAACACAATGAATTGTCGCTTCATAAAATTAGTATCAGTATACATTGCGCGCTATAGTCCTGTCGACAAACGAGCACTTAAATTCTCATTCCCTTTTGAGGTCACTAAGATATCGTCTTCGATTCTGACACCGATCTTTTCTTCAGGTACGTAAATGCCCGGTTCGACGGTAAGAACCATTCCTTCGACAAAGTATTTAGGGGCACCTAGGCTATCGTGCACATCGATACCGAGTCCGTGACTGATAGCATGGGGCATATATCGTCGTATGCCGGCTTCGTCGTGTGCGAGTCCTATACTCTCAAGAGCCTCGCTCATGATCGTATCGACGTCCTTCTGGTACTCCTGGACGGATTTCATGGGTTCGATCAAGTTGATAATTCGATGATGCGCGGTTTCCACGGCCGTATGGATTTCGCGTTGGCGCTTGGTAGGTTCACCCTTGGCGTACGTACGTGTTATATCGGCCGCATAGCCACCATAGGACGCGCCGACGTCCATAAGCACCAGCTGCCTGGATATGAGTTTGTCGCTATTTTTCATGTAGTGTAGCGTACAGGCATTCGAGCCAGCGGCGATGATTGGGTCGTATGCGTATCCAGCCGAACCGTTACGACGAATAGTGTGATTGAAATCAGCTTCGATTTCGTATTCGTGCTTATATGTATTCAAGGTCTTCTTAATACGCTCGAAGCCTTCGATAGTATAATCAATCGCTTGCCGGATCACGCTGATTTCTTCCGGTCGTTTGATCGCTCGCAGCGCATTAAGTTCACGCTGAATATCGTTAACCTTCGCGAAGTGACGCTCCAACATCTGCCAGTTGTGGGCAATGGACGGGTTAAGTGAGAAGTTAAAGTGGTCGGCATGCGTCGGCTTGCCAACCGTGTTCACCATACCATGTGTCTTAGCTAGTTTTCGCAGCAGTACAATCGATTCGTCTGCGGTAATAACTGAATTAACTCCGCTTATCCGCTTGGCGGTCTCGGGTGACAAACTGCCATCAAATGTCGCATGTACCTCTTCTACGTCGGGAGCAACAAGCCAGGATTTATCAATCGAGCCGTCAATGATGACCATCCAGTCGGGCTCTTCAATTCCGGTCAGATACCAAAAGTTAGACTCTTGGACGAAGGAATGCGCCGAGTCATTGGATCGCTGTTGACGCTGATATGCCGAAAGCACCGTAAGCCCGCCCTTCAATGACGCCGCTAAGTTATGGCGATTCTCCGTAAAAAACGTGGCCTTCATAATCTCATTCTATCAAGACATCTGTCGTGTGCCGTATTTTGCCGACCGTAATGACGCGCGTCTACGGACACGCTCCCGCCACCGGCTCCGAACTATTCGCCGAGTTAATAATATAACTTACAGATGCGACGATAGTTGACACGCCTCGAATGCAATAACTTGCGGCGCTGCCGGACATGTAAGTGACGGTTACGTCTTTACCAGGCTTGTAGGTGGCGGGTAGAGAGGTTGGGTAGCCCGTGCCAAAGTTTTTGGCATTCTCCATTGCAACCGAAGCAAGTTTTAAGTCGCTTTTTACGGCTTTTTGGGCCGCGCTTGTACGCCAACTATTCCAGCTAAGACCTACGAGTCCAGCGAGTAATCCTACGATCACGATTACGACTATCATCTCTATGACGGTAAAGCCTGATTCTGACTGATACGATTTCGCATTTATTTTCATATTCGGCCTGCCTTAACCGTGACGATATAAGAGTAAGCAAATTATAGCATAAGTGTTACAGCCGCTGTAAATAGGCATGTATGCGCTCTGCTTTCGCCTTGCCTACTACCGCTGCGATATCCGAGACATCCCTGTCCGACATACTTCGTACACTGCCAAAAGTACGAATGAGTTTTTTGCGCGTTTCAGGCCCAATGCCCGGAATATCTTCTAAAACGCTGGCAGTTTGTTTTTTCTGCTTAAGCACGCTGTGGTAGCTGACTGCGAAGCGATGCGATTCGTCGCGAATTCGCTGAAACAGTTTAGTAATGTCCGCATATGGGCTAACTGACATCCCCCCGCCTAGATTTTTTGAATGCGCACCGGCATTTCGCTGTCCAATATGTAGATTTACTACGGTATACGCGCCTTCGTCGAACACGCCCACCCCTGGAACGGTCATGTGTCGCAACGCATTGAGCGCCGCTTCAGGAATATTCGAGCGACTACTGTGGATTATGATTTCTTCTTCCCTTTTTGCAATACTGATCGTCGGCACTGCGACGCTTCGTTCTTCCATTGCTTTTAGGGCGGCGTCAAGCTGACCTTTGCCACCGTCGATTAATACCAGGTCCGGCATACCCCACGACTTGATATTTTTTTCAGAGAACCGGCGACTCAAGGTTTCGTGCATATTATAGGTGTCGTTGTTATGCTCGAGTCTTGTTTTGAATTTGCGATATTCACCCCTATTGCTGACGCCGTTCGTAAACACAACCATGCTCGCGACGACGTTGGTGCCTCCCATATGGGAGATGTCGTAGCCCTCGATCCGTTTAGGGACATCTCTCAAACCAAGTAATGCTGTTAGGTCACTCAGCGCCTTGTCTTTTGATATATCCATGAACTCCCGGTCACCAAACATTACCCGGCGTTTCAGTTCTTGCATGTGATTTAGGCGATTACGAAGCTCGGCAGCTTTTTCAAAATCTTGGTGTGCCGCCGCGGCTCTCATAGCTGATTCAAGTTCGCGGGTGAGCGCCACCCGATTGCCTTTGATGTAACTTATAAGTTTTCGAAGGTTTTGCTTGTACGCTTCGCTCCCCTCGGACTGTTTGGGGCTCAACCCTAAATCTTCTTCAAGCCGTGAAGTCTGTTTGGCAGGAGGCTTGGTGTAATACGGGTACACCTGGCGAAGTAGTCTGAGCGCCTTTTTGACCGGCAACCCATTGTAAAACGGCCCGAAATACTCGGCTCCATCATCGGCCGGGTTGCGCGTAAAGCTGACATGTGGCCAGTCGCTTTTCATGTCAATTCTCACGTACGTTTGGCTTTTATCGTCACGAAGCAAAATATTATAGCGCGGCATATACCGCTTGACCATTTCGCTTTCCAGGAATAGCGCATCGATTTCGCTTTCAGTCTCGACCCAATCCGTATCATAAATCTCATTGACGAGTGCTATCGTTTTTATGTCAAAGTTCCGGGAACTCTGAAAATATTGGCGAACCCGATTTTTCAGGACCGCAGCCTTACCGACATAAATGATTTCGCCAGATTCTGATTTATGAAAATAAACACCCGGGCTACGAGGTAACGTTTTCAGTTTGGCTTCGAGCGAAGTATTCACCCTTATAGTATAGCTCGTCTCTACTTGGCGGCCTCAAGTGCGGCGATATCGATTTTTTTCATTTGCATGAGCGCGGCGAACTGGTTCGGATTTAATTCTGGCATCAGCTGCTCAGGCGTTATTTGCCAACTCAACCCATACCGATCTTTGCACCAGCCACACATTTCGGCTTCCGGCATTGCCGAAAGTTTTTCCCAATAGTAGTCAATCTCAGACTGGTCCTTGCAGTCAATCATCATCGATATCGCTTCGTTGAACTTGAAATCCGGTCCACCGTTAAGCGCCATGAACTTTTGCCCGTTCAACTCGAATTGAACCGTTAAGACTTCACCCGCCCTGTCTTTTTGAAAATCCGCCAGACCATCGGTCGGGTAATGCGTGACTTTCAGAACCTTACTGTTCTCAAAGACCGAGCAGTAAAAGCTAGCTGCTTCCTCCGCATCGCGGTCAAACCAAAAGCAAGGGGTTACTGTTTGAATGTTTGCCATATCATTCTCCTTTCCTTAGTTGGTGTGCCCTATAGGCAGTGATTCGTCGAATGAGGTCGAGCGGAAGTGGCTGGTCGAGCGGAAATTGAACCGAGCCTTTTCCTCGTTTGTAGTTTGAAAGTTCGGACTCAAATTCGGCATGGCCGTCCGGAGTGGCATATAGTCCAATGTGATGAGCGAAGGCCGCAAAATGAATCATGTTCTTACCGTTCAACCGAAACGTCGGCATGCCATAACTGATCGCTTCGACCGCTTCGGGTGCGGACCTACGAATGACATTCCGAATGGCCTTTAGTTTTTCGCGCGTCTCTGGAGGAAAATCCGCCAGATATTCATTAATGTCTTCGTACGTTCTCATCGGCTCTCCGTCCCATCCAGCCGCAGCGTGTCCGACTCGTCCCGGTGCGACCCGGCCGATCCAACATGTTTATCGCTAATTTGTGCACCGTGTTTGATAACGTGGACGAGTGCCATAGCGTGCCCACGACCAAGTCCGAAATCATCTTTTAACCATGCGATGATCTCGCCGGCTTTCGTGCCAGGTTTGTCAAAACCTTTTTCTTTCGCCAGTTTGACGAATTCGTCAGGGGCTTTCCCCGTCTTGGCTTCGATATTATCGAGGTAAGCTTGGAATGACATACGAAGAACCTTTACTCGTTTATCTCTCCGTTAAGGCGGTCATTCCAGAACTGTTCATATTGCTGCAAATAGCCAGCGGCAGCGCGCATACCTTCGGTTCGTGTAGTGACATAATTATACCTGCCGTCTTTTCTCTTAATTATTAAGCCAGCGTCTTGCAAGACTTTTAGGTGTTTTGAAACCGCTGCCAAACTGATGTCGTATTCTAATGCGATTTCATTTACCGTCAGTTCGCTGTCAGTCGTGCGTTCCAATATGTCCCGCCGAATCGGGTCTGCCAGAGCAGAGAAGATAATATCGATGTGTGGAGTATATTCAACCATATGGTTAAAAGTTAGCATGACACCGTAACCGTGTCAACGATTTACTTAATTTTCAAGTACGGCGAGTATGTTTCCGGCGGGATCTTTAAACCACGCGATGTCAGGCCCCATACCGGCAGTTTTACCTCGCAGCACTCCCCTACCGTCTTGGTCGGCGGGTAGCGAATCATAGCGTTCCATCGTGACACCGACTTCAACTAGTGAGTCTATGGCGGTATTTATATCGTCGACCGGAAAGTTCAATACGGTGTACCCGGCCGGTTCGTGGTCTTCCTTTTCATAGATAAACACACTGTGACCGTTTGGGAACTGCAGTTCGAGACCCATGCCTTCGTCATTCACATTACATCCAAGCATATCGGCGTAGAATGTCTTAGCTTCTTCAAGGTCGTCAACCGAAAATCCACTGAATGCGTTCGCGTTCTTAAACATGTGAACCTCCTTGTAATCCCCTTTCACTGCTTCCGCGGGAACATAATGACCGTAATATCCTCGAAGTATTCTGTGTAAAGATTATGTCGTCGCCTCCCTTCCTGTATTTCTATTATACTCCGGTCGGTGGTTGCACACGCTAGACTTTAGCGGCAGCTTTTTCGCGGCAGGCAGTAGTGTGGTACAGCAGGTCGGGGTTCTGTTTGCAGTCTTCGCAAATTAAGACAAGATCGTTACAGTTCGCGAACGCGCAATTTTCGAAGTTACTCGTCTTGCCGCCACAATGCGTGCACTGCCCAATCGTTTTCGCCTTATCACTGAACGTCATCGTCATACGCTTATCGAACACTCGTAAGTGTCCTTCCCATAGGCCATCGTCGCCAAACTGCTCACCGTACTTCACGATGCCGCCGTCGATCTGATATACGTCTTTGAAGCCTCGTTTTTTCATCATGGCACTAATAACTTCACAACGAATACCACCGGTGCAGTACGTGACTACCTTCTTGTCTTTGATGTCGTCATACTTGTCACTTTCAAGCTCAGCTATGAAGTCGCGCGAAGTATTGGTGTTAGGCACTACTGCGCCCTTGAACTTGCCGATCTTTGCTTCGTGGGCATTACGACCGTCGAAAAACACGACGTCTTCGCCATATTTTTGAACCAACTCGTTGACCTCGTTCGGCTTCAAGTGCGTGCCACCACCAACGACACCGCTTTCATCGACATCAAACTCGTCCTCGCTATTCTGAAATCCTACCAGCTCGCGTCTAACCTTCACGCTCATGCGAGGAAAATCGTCACGACTACCATCACTCCACTTGAAAACGATGTCTTTGAACTGCGGGTACTGCTTGGTCGCCTTGACGTAAGCTTTTAGGTCATCGATGTCGCCGCCAACCGTTCCATTCAACCCTTGTGCACTCACCAAAATCCGCCCGCGTAGATGTAAGCTATCGGCGAGCGTTTTTTGCCACAACATAACTGCATGCGGGTCGGAAATCGGGGCAAATTTATAATAGAGCAGAATTTTTTGCATCATGAGTAATTATACTATATAGTAAGTTTTACTATGATTATGCAATACGTATAATCCTCTATTCTAAAAACGTTAGCCCGTCGTGGCCGCTTACACGATCTTAAGCGCTATATACTTTAAAGGAGCCTATGCAAAAACAATCAATCAAACTTTTTTGGCAAGCCACGCGCCGTTATAAATTACAGCGTACGCTCGCCTTGTTCTTTCCGACGCTGGCCGTTTTGGTTAACGCCATCATCGCGCCGTATGTCCTTTCATTGTTCCTTAATAAATTGCAGGCAGGCCATATTACGCTTGCGAACAGTTGGAATCTTATCATTACGTATGCGGTGCTGATATTTCTTGGTGAAGTACTTGTCTGGCGATTAGCGCTTTACTTTACCTGGACGTTTCAGGTCAACAGTCAGCGCGACCTTTATCTTTCCATATATGAAAAGTTATCCAAAGAAGATATAGCATTTCATTCAAACCGTTTTGGCGGCTCACTTGTCAGCCAAAGCACCAAGCTTATAGGTTCACTGGAACGGTTTTGGGACATGATCATTTGGAGCGGTATTCCTATACTTACGACGATATTCGGTTCTATCATTACTCTTTCGATACTCGGAATGTGGCAGTACGGCTTGTTTCTCGTCGTATATGCGGCACTGTTCGCAGTCGTCGTCGTACTGGGCTCACGTTTCTTGGCGGAGCGTAATAGGAACGAAGCCGCGGCAAGCAACCGCACGAGCGGCGTCCTCGCCGACATGGTGACAAATGTCAGTACCGTCAAAGCGTTCGGACGGGAAGAGTATGAATATAAAAAGGCTCAAGAAACCATAAATACATGGCGAGATGCTTCCTTCCAATTAAAGTGGGGCGTGCTTGGAGCGACATCCGCGTTCAGCTCAATGTACGCGCTGGGTGCCACCGTGGCATTCATCTTCGCAGTACTTGGCGCCCAATATGGAATCGCGAGTGTCGGTACGGTGTATCTGATTTTTATTTACGCGCTTAACATCAACCGACAGCTTTGGGAATTGAATAATATTACTCGTACCTATAATCGTGTCATCGGTGACGCGCACGAAATGACCCAGATACTTATGAAGGATTACGCATTAATCGACCATACGTCTGATGAGCTAAAGACTTCTAGCGGAAAGGTCGTGTTCGACTCGGTTACGTTCACACACGACGACGGTAAGGGTGAACAGGTCTTCTCGGACTTCGATTTAACTATTCCTGCCGGTCAGCGGGTAGGGTTAGTCGGTCATAGCGGTTCCGGAAAAACAACTCTGACGCGTATATTATTACGTTTTTCCGACATAGATAAGGGTATGATATCGATTGATAACCAAGATATCAGCCGCGTGACCCAAAAGAGTCTTCATGAAGCTATCGCTTACGTCGCCCAGGAGCCAATGCTCTTTCATCGTTCCCTGTACGAAAACATCTCGTACGGCAAGCCCGACGCGACGAAAGAACAAATTATCGACGCGGCAAAAAAGGCGCATGCCTACGAGTTCATTAAGAATCTTCCAAAAGGATTTGAAACCTTAGTGGGAGAGCGCGGTGTAAAATTATCGGGAGGCCAACGCCAACGTATCGCGATTGCCCGCGCCATACTAAAAGATGCTCCTATTCTAGTGCTCGACGAGGCAACGTCCGCATTAGACAGCGAAAGCGAGCGGCTTATTCAAGCAAGCCTGGACGTGCTTATGAAAGACCGCACCAGCATCGTCATCGCTCATCGCCTTTCGACTATCGCAAAGCTTGACCGTATCGTTGTATTGCAAGACGGAACGATCGTCGAGGACGGCACCCATTCCGAATTGCTGAAGAAAAACGGTACATACGCCACCCTTTGGAAGCACCAAAGCGGTGGGTTTATCGAAGATTAGTTTCTGCGCGCAGCAAGCTTCGCCTGGAAGCCCTTCACCTCTTTCGTCAGGTCGACGTCGAATGTATTGGCTAACGTAATTATAGTGATTAAAAGATCACCGAACTCAGAACCGAGTTTGTCGTCGTCAACCTTGTAATCATCTTTCATCGTGCGCTTTCGAATCGCTTCGGCGACCTCGCCGAATTCTTCGATCGCGAACAGCAGTTGCGCTTCGAGGGAAGGTTGCACTTTGCTATTACGTTTCCAATCCTCGCGCACCCATTCCTGCAATTCTTGAATCGTCATCATATTCTCCTAAAATGAAAGTGACCCGTGGTGGGTCACTTTTCGTTAATCTACTGACTACTTATTAGCGTCGACGTTTGCTTGTTTCGGCTCGTCTTGTAGCTTGCCACCAGGCATGGTTTCTTCTGCCTGGGATTGCTGGTCGGTGTCTTCACCGTTCTCGGACTCAACCTCAGAGACATCTTCGGCATCACCGGCTGCGGCTTCATTCGCAGCTTGCAGTGCAGCAGGCTCCCAAACGCTGGCGACCATTAGGTCGGTAATGTGTGGTTTCTCTTCTTCAGTTTCGTCTCCGTGACCGCTGTCATGTTCGACGAATTCAACGCCTTCTGGCAGTTTGGCGTCACCAAGGGTTACCTTTTCGCCGGCTTCCTTAAGCCCGACGATTGAGATTTCGACTGCTTCCGGAAGGTCCATCGGCAGTGCCTTTACTTCGATCTTGTCGAGCGCCTGAAGTACGATCAGCCCGGCTTTTTCAGCTTCTGATTCGCCCTCGCCGACCAGGTGAATCGGAACTTCGGCAATGACCGGCTCGTTCGCCTTGACGGCGTGGAACGATACGTGACGTACCGAGCCCTTAACTGGGTCGCGGTCGACATCTTTAATCATGGCAATTTTTTTCTTGGCGCCGATTGTTAGGTGTACCGGAGTGTATGTGCCTGCCTGGCGGTACAGTTTTGTAAATACACCATCTTCAACCTGAACGCTAATCGGGTCGATTCCCGGGCCATATACTACCGCTGGTACAAGACCTTCTTTACGCAGCTTAGCTACTTTTTTACCGTGGACGGTTCGTTCGTCCAATTTTAAAGATAGTTTTTCTCCCATCTCTCTTCCTTTCCTGGAATACCTTTACGGAGTTAATAATATGTTTCATTATATCAGACTCGGCTCATCTTTGGAACCCCTCATGCTACAATGGAAGCAATGGAACAGCTGTTGCACTTCATCACAGGCTTCGGCTGGATTGCCGTGGTACTCGTGATATTCTCGGAATCCGGACTTATGGTCGGATTTTTCATGCCTGGCGACAGTCTGCTGTTTACTTCCGGATTTTTAGTCCACCAGAACATTCTGACCATCAATATTCACCTGTTCGTGCTGTTGTTGTTTCTCGCTGCAGTACTGGGAAATACCGCCGGCTACCTGATCGGTAAAAAATTCGGCCGTGGGCTGTTTAAACAGAATAGCCGCGTGTTCAAATTGCGCTATCTTCATGAAGCCGAACGCTTTTATGAACGATACGGATCTAAGACGATCATCATTGCCATGTTTGTGCCAATCGTCAGAGCGTTCGCACCGGTAGCCGCAGGAATTGCAGGCATGGACTACCGCCGGTTCCTAACGTTCAACGTCATCGGGGCGGCACTTTGGGTGGGACTTCTTACCTACCTTGGTTACTTTGTTGGTGACTCGCTCATCAAGGCAGGCTTAAATATTGAAGCCGTCGTGCTGCTAATTATCGCTTTATCGCTCGCTCCTGCTGTTATCCATACACTCTCAAGTCCGAAGCGACGCAAGGAAGCCTGGAAACACATTCGGCGGTTCCGCCCTTAGATCATCGGTTTTAAGTATTGGCCCGTGTAGCTTTTCGCTTGTTTCGTAATTTGTTCGGGTGTGCCTTCGGCAATTACTTGTCCGCCACCTGAACCACCTTCCGGGCCCATGTCAATTACCCAGTCGGCCGTTTTAATGACGTCCAGGTTATGTTCGATGATGATCATACTGTTGCCCCCTTCGACCAGCTGGTTCAAAATCGTCAGAAGGCGTTTGACGTCTGCTGAGTGTAGGCCGGTCGTCGGTTCATCCAAGATGTAAAGTGTCTTGCCGGTTGAGCGACGCGAAAGCTCACTCGCCAGTTTGATACGTTGCGCTTCACCGCCGGAAAACGTCGTGGCTGGCTGGCCTAAACGAATATATCCAAGGCCGACGTCTACCAGAGTATCAAGTTTGCGAGCGATTGACGGGACGTTCTTGAAAAATTCGGCTGCTTGCTCGACAGTCATTTCAAGCACGTCCGAGATCGTCTTTTCCTTGTATTTGATTTCAAGTGCTTCGCGGTTGTAACGTTTACCTTTGCATTCGTCACAGGTCACGTACACGTCAGGCAAGAAGTGCATTTCGATTTTAATCACGCCGTCGCCTTGGCAATTCTCGCAGCGTCCCCCTTTGACATTGAAACTGAATCTACCGGCTTTGTAACCACGGATATTGGCTTCAGGCGTACTGGCGAACAGCTCGCGGATCGGCGTGAACACGCCGGTGTAGGTCGCCGGGTTCGAACGTGGGGTGCGACCAATGGCCGATTGGTCAATAATGATCGCCTTGTCGAGCAGGTTGATTCCTTCGATGTTCTCGTGCTTGCCCGGAACCGTTTGGGCACGGTGTAGTCGGGCCGAAAGCTCTTTGGCAAGGATATCATTCACCAATGTTGACTTCCCTGAGCCGGATACGCCGCTGACGACCGTGATGACACCGAGCGGGAATGCCACATCAATTGACTTCAAGTTATTTTCGGCCGCGCCGCGAATGACTAACCGACGATCTGCTTCTACGGAGCGACGTTTCTTCGGAACGGGAATCGATTCGCGGCCACTCAAATACTTACCCGTAATGCTATTCGGGTCTTTGGCGACTTGGTCCGGGGTGCCATGCGCGATAACTTCACCACCATGAACACCGGCGTGGGGTCCGATATCCAGCAAGTAGTCAGCATGGCGAATCGTATCTTCATCGTGTTCGACGACAAGCACCGTATTGCCAAGATCCCGCAGATGTTTCAATGTTTCGATCAACTTGTCGTTATCTCGCTGGTGCAGGCCAATTGAAGGTTCATCAAGAACATACAGTACGCCTTGTAAGCCCGACCCTATCTGGGTTGCTAAACGGATCCGCTGCGCTTCACCGCCAGATAGGGTGTTAGCAGCCCGTGATAGTTCCAAATACGTCAGCCCGACATTACTCATGAATCCCAGCCGTGAAGTAATTTCTTTCATGATTTGAGAAGCGATGAACAGTTCTTGCTTGGTCAGCTTAAGCGTACTGAACAGTTCCAATGCTTCGTCGACGCCAAGGTTACAGATGTCCATGATATTCAAGTCGTGCACGGTAACCGCCATGACGACGGGCTTCAACCGGGAACCGTTGCAGGCGTGGCATTTGCGTTCGCGCATGAACCTCTCGATGTCACGGCGCATAAAATCGCTATCGGTTTCTCTGTGGCGTCGTTCAAGGTTTGGTATGACTCCTTCGTAGGTTGATTCGTAACTACGACCACTTCCAAGATCAACCCGGTATTTTTGATTGCCGGTTCCATACAGCACTTTGTCCAAATCTTCCGGCGTCAGCTGGCCGACCGGTGTGGTGATTGAAAATCCATGAGCTTCAGCAACACGTGCCAGACGCTTCATGTACCAGGCGTCAGAGTTCACGCGATTGTAGGGTCGGATCGCACCTTCCGATATCGTGAGCTTCGGATTAAACACCAGGTCCGGGTCAACTTCGAGCCGAGAACCAAGACCGGTACAGACCGGGCAAGCACCTTGTGGCGCGTTAAAGCTAAATAGCCGCGGCTCAAGTTCGGGAATGTCCTCGTTCGGATGGTCGACACATGCGTAACGCTGGCTATAGGCGTGAGTTTCTTTACTATCAACATCGTTGATTTCAACTACCCCGTCAGCTATTTCGAGTGCCTGCTCGACCGACTGCGAAATACGACTCAGTTGTGCCGAGCTCATGGCAATGCGGTCGACGACGATCTCAATGTCGTGTTTATATTTTTTATCGAGCGCAGGGAATTCGTCGAGAGCATACACGACACCGTCTACCCGTGCACGGGCAAATCCAAGTCGGGTGTATTGCTCTGGAATATGGGCGAATTCTCCTTTTTTATCCTTCACTATCGGCGCCAAAACCATCATTTTCGTGCCTTCGGGAAACTTCATGATTTCGTCAATGATAGCTTGTGGGGTGCGACGTGAGACCTCCTTGCCGCATACCGGGCAGTGCGGTACCCCGATGCGAGCGAACAATAACCTCAAATAGTCATAGATTTCCGTGACGGTCGCGACCGTACTTCGCGGGTTACGGCTCGTCGATTTTTGATCGATTGATATGGCGGGACTGAGGCCGTCTATTTGGTCGACATCCGGCTTTTCCATTAGTCCTAGGAATTGACGCGCATAACTTGACAGACTTTCGACGTAGCGGCGTTGCCCTTCTGCATAGATCGTATCGAAGGCAAGGCTTGATTTACCGGAACCAGATAGTCCGGTAATGACGACTAGCTTGTCGCGAGGTATCTCGACACTGATATTTTTTAGGTTGTGCTCCCTGGCTCCAACGACACGAATAACATCTGACATAACAGTTAATTATAGCATTTTTCGGTTTGCCCTGCCCAGACCGTACCCCTGATAGAGCCTATGCTTGCAATCGGTTGAGTCGCAGCGTACACTCAAACAAATTATGGGCGCCTTAGCCCAACCGGAGAGTACTATGCGTCGTTCACTTATCGCCACAAGCCTTGCAGGATCGTTCATCATTTTTTCTCTTACTATTGACCTGTTCGATGCTATTTTCATGTTCGTGTTCTTCGGCGTCATCCCGTTCACTACCGAGCCGATTCCCGCTATGCAAATGCTTCTGGTATATATGGCAGCAGGTCTGTTCGTTCTGTCGTATGCATTACGCTTTCGTATCAAGTCAGTATATAGTTCTGCTCGCCGCAGATCCGCTCACGTCAACGCTTCTTAGAAATCGTCGCTAACTGGTACGATAGCTTCGGCCCATAATTGCAGCTCTTCGAGCAGGAACCGCTTTGAATCATCAGCCGTGGCGGCTAGTCGTTGCAAAGACGATAGGTACGCGGGCAACTTGGCGTTTAGCCGTTCGGCGCGCCATGCTTCCCATCGCCTCACCTCATCTTCACTCAGAATACTGGCGTAGTTACGTGCTTTATACCGGAGCAGTAAGTCGTCTAGGCGATCGTCGTCAAAGTCGGGATGAAAATCGGCCAATTTTTTAAGGTCCGCGTTTCGTACTGCTTCAATGCGAATCTTATCTGGTCCATTAATGAATCCGTCATACAGTCGCGCCTCAGCATCTTTCTCGGCCGGATATTCAGGTTTCTTTTCAATCAGCGTCCGTATACGTTCAGCGAAATCCGGTCGGCTAAGCAGCGTTGCCTTGTTCTTTTCTGCCTGCGCCAACGTTAGACCAATTTTCTTCCAGCCGTCGTATTGCTCCAGAACACCGATCGGCGCTACGGCCGGGCAACGGTTATATTGCAAGGTTTTGATAGGCAACGGAACGAATCCGTCGGCTTTTCGCTCCTCCCAGCTGGCATACATACGCTTCATAAGCTCGGCCTCGGTCAAATCCACGAAGTCCGCTGGGGTATGTCTAAGGTCATACACCACCACGTTGCCGCCCCGCCCGCTAGTCAAAGGAAAGGCGACAGTGGTTTTGTTATACGACGCGTCATACCGTCCGCTGGTATAGACAAACGGTTGTTTGTTTTCAAGATTGACGAGCTTCTGAACTGAATTCTTGTCCCTAACGGATAGCAGGTAATCGAATAACTTCGGCTGCTTTTCCTTTAGCAGCTTCGTGACGTCAATCAATGCGGTCACATCGCTCAGAGCATCATGGGCATTGTCGTGGCCGATTCCATTCGCCTTTGTAATCAGTTCCAGGCGGTTAGTAGGTCGTCCTTCTTCGTCAACCGGCCACTCGATTCCTTCTGGTCGAAGCGCCCTGGTCATTCGAATCACATCCAACATGTCCCAGCGAGAACAACTCTCTTTCCAGCACCATTCATACGGATCACGGAATGTCCGCCAGAACAAGTGGCGCATAAACTCGTCGTCGAAGCGGATATTGTTGAAGCCGACGGTAATGGTCTCAGGCACAAAAACTTCATTGATTAAAAGTTCGGCAATTTCAGCTTCGGTCAGCCCGTCGGCTAGTGTCGATTGCGGCGTAATGCCTGTCACCATGACCGCCTCCGGGCTTGGAAGCGTATCATCATTCAACTTCACGAGCAGATTGTATGGCTCACCAATAGGATTCAAATCCATATCGGTACGTTGACCGGCAAATTGCATGATCCTATCATCCCGCGCGTTCAAACCGCTGGTTTCAAGGTCATAAAAGAAGAAGGTCTGCGCCATATTCTCTTATCATATCAGACCTGATCTCAGGCAAGGTCGGTCTGCTCTTATTGTTCGGTTAGCGTGAATTCATCTTTACCGATACGAATAATCGAATCGCCTTGTGCGCCCTGGCGGCGAAGCTCATGGGAGATACCCATTTTTTTCATGATGTCACGAAGTCGGTTAACATTCTGATAGCCGCCTGCAAAGTCGGTACGACGGGCGAATTTTTCAATTCGATCTCCCTCGACCCGGTAGTTGTCATCATCCAGCTTAGTAACGGCCCATGCTTTCGATAATTCTTGCCCACTTAGGGTTATGCGCGGCACACCAGACGTTTCGTCTTCTTCGGCTGCTTCTTCGGTCTGCCGAGCTTGACGGACGGCTGTGAGCAGCGCTCGAAGTACTTCTTTTATTCCCGTTCCAGCCGGCGACGAGATCGCATACACCGCGTCATGCCCCGCTACCGCCTTAGCAGCATCGAGTTGCATAGCAATGATGTCATCGTCCAGCCCCTCGATTTTTGTCAGCGCCACGATTTCAGGGCGTTCAGCTAGTTCAGGACTATAGTCAACCAGCTCTTTTCTAATCGTCTTATAATCGTTCGCGATGTCGTTTGAGTACGCGTCAATAAGATGAAGTAGCACGGATGTCCGCTCGACATGCCGCAAGAATGCATCGCCAAGGCCTTTGCCCTGGCTTGCGCCCTCGATCAGGCCTGGAATGTCAGCGATCAATAGGCTGCCGTCGTCAATATCCGCGACCCCCAGGTTCGGCGTCAACGTCGTGAATGCATAGTCTGCTATTTCCGGCCGGGCGTTCGACACGACACTTAGGAATGTGGACTTTCCGGCGTTCGGGAATCCGACCAGTCCTACGTCTGCCAAAAGTTTCAGCTCCAGCTCGGCCTCGAACTGATCCCCTGGTTCGCCTAGCTCCGCGATCTTCGGTGCTTGGCGGGTACTCGACTTGAAGTGCGCGTTTCCAAATCCGCCGTCACCGCCTTTCGCTATCACGATTTCCTGGTCGTCTTCCGTCAGGTCGGCGATGATTTTTCCATCGCGCTTAACGACCGTTCCCATTGGGACCTTAACGACCAGTGGTTCGCCTGAACGTCCGCGGCGGTTCGACTTGGCACCATTCTGGCCAGGTTTGGCTTTTAGTTCAGGTTTGTAGCGAAAGTCGAGCAGCGTGTTAAGATTCTTGGTCGCCTTGAATATGACGTCGCCGCCCCGGCCGCCGTCGCCGCCATCAGGACCGCCCTTGTCGACATAAATCTCATGACGAAAACTGACGGCACCATCGCCGCCCTTACCTGCCTGAATTGTCACTTTCGCGGTATCTACAAACATATCAGGTTATTAGTATATCAAAATCACCCCTGTTTTAACAGGGGTGATTCGCTTGTCGTAAACTTCGTAATACTACTGACTGTCGGCTGCCATTGCCGCTTTCGCTGCCTCCATGGCCGCCTTTTGCTTAGCCCACTCTTCTTCTTGCTGTTTTTTGAATGGTTCTTCGGCTGCTAAGCGACTTCGTAATGAATCGGCATTCGCCTGAGCTTCATAACTATCGGAGTTGTCACCCGCCTGTTTATATAGCTTACTGGCTTCTTCGAATTTGGCTGCAGCTTCTTCGGTCTTCTTATCCGCGGCTCGGCCACTGCCCATTTTTGCGGTTTCATCAAGAAGCTTCTTTGCCTCGGTGTTAAGATCATCGGCTTTCTGTTTTGGGGTTTTATTTGTCGTCGATTTATCACTATTGTCCCTAGGAGCAATGGAGGAAAGCAAGGCGAACGTGACACCGCCGGAAACAACAATCAGACCGAGTGCAATAATAATCGTTGCAACGCGTTTACTCATATGTATATTCTTAATACGCATCATCATACTCCTAAACTGTTATGGGAACACATACGAATATGCGTTAATTGGACCTACGCCGGATGCTACTCCAGAGGTCGGGTTAACACATCTGTATTCCACTGCGATCTTGAAGTAATTATCTGAGTCAAATTGACCATCCACGCCGGCGGATAAGTCCATTCTTGGTGGTTTTACCGCATATTGGTTGTTGTTATCGCCGACATAGCCGTATGACGGCCATCCGTTTGTCCACGCGGTGCCTGGGTTGGCATAAGACTCAGCATACGCGTTACCTCCGTACCACCAGTAGTTAGCATGACCGCTCGGCGGATTAATCCACAAAATTCCTTTTCCACCTTGGTTCGCAAAGTCGGCCCGCCATTCGCCCTGCGTCGCTTGTCCACATGCCGGCGCGTTCCAGTTGAACGCAAGCCCCGCATAGCCTTGTCGGTCTGGGCTGAAGCCGGTTGGTGCGCCTGGTGCGTACACTGGCCGGGCGTACGAGCCTGACCCGCTCGCACTCCATGCGCCGGTTGCATACCCGCTCTGACATCTTTGTTGAACCTGAAGGGTGAATGTATATCCTTGAGAATTGTCAGGCCAGTCGGCATATGTTTCCGTAATCGGTCCCCACCATCCGAACGTGCCACCCCAGCTACCGGTGCGATACCATTGATACTGCGCCGATGTACCTACTGGGCAACTAAGAGCACCCCAGTCCCAGTGTATGTTAGACAGGGAACCGGTAGTAGATACGGCGGGCGCACCTCGCGTAGCGATTGGTCGTATCGCTCCCGCGTCAGCACTCTCAACCCATGCGCTTCCCACACCTGTGGTTGCATTTAGACATCGAGCCTGCTGCTGGAATCTGTATTCCCAACCCTCGTTAGCGGCCAGGGTCTGGGAAGTGCCTGCGATGTCTGCGTACTGTGTCCAGCCGGCGGTCCAAGGACTCGCTTGAGAGAGCGATCGAATTTGCCGTTGGAATGTCATGCCCGCGGAACATGAGCCCCCAGTTACTGTTCCTATGGCACTACTGCCAGATATCGCGGCTGTGGTAGTTAGACCGGACGGTGCAACGACCGATCGACTGACTGACTCGATAGTACTTTGTGTATAATCACTCGATTGAGCTCCAGCGAGCACACACCGCGCCTGTGCCTGAAAAGTAGCGCTCTCTCCTTCTGTCACCGGTGAGGCAGTGGTTGTCGACGCGTCAGTCCATGTGCCCGGGAATGCCCCGCTGTTTTTGTAATAATGTATCTGATATTCAGGCGTGCCCGAAGTACAGGAAGCTGAAGCAGTACCGACCGCGTCCGTTCCCCCGAGCGTCGCGGTAAGCGTAATAGTCGGTGCTGCAAGCGCCACCCCACCCCCTGAACCAGCACCAGCCTTGTGCTGACTATTGATTGTCACCGTACTTCCGTCTGATTCCTTGCGATATTTAAGTTGCCATGTCGCACAAGCAGAGTTACTGGTACATGTATAAAGGAATGCGTCCTGCGGACTGGCAGGAAGAGTGGTGCCACATACGATTGAATTAGTGCCGTCAGCAGCACGAGGCGCTTGAAGGGCTTTTGCATCGACAAGGCTTTTAAGCGTCGTAGACTTTACGGTTGCAGGCGCAGCAGTAAGAAGCGGACAGCTTGGGTACTCAAAGTTTTCATCGTAATATTTTTCAAGCGCCGTAGTAATAATGATCGACTTTGACTGGCGTTCGCCGTCTCTGGCTTTTTGCTCGTACTTTGTGGTCGAAAGCATGGTTAAGCCAGTAAGAATAGTGATTGCAGTGATAACCACCAGCACCTCAATGACGGTGAATGCCCTGCTCGATAGAAAGCTGAAACGTTTTATCTTGCTCATGGTTGTGTTACAGCAAGTATACCCTACCAAGCAAGTTTAATACAAATCCATTTTCACGATGGGTTGAATATATCAGTGCTCTCGAAAAACAATCTAGTGGATGTACTGGTACGTACCAGCCTGACCGGCTGAAATTGTACGGTCGTTGACACGGTTAAATCCGCCGTATGCCAGATTGTTCATCTCGGTAATGACAATGTCACCATTGGCAAGGACACGTTCGACGACACCAACATGACCGAAGTAGCCAGCCATGTCTACCAGAACGGCACCAGCTGCTGGTGTACGATTTACCAAGTAACCAGCGGCGCGGGCGCTTGACGCCCAAGTATTGGCATTACCCCAGAAGCTTCCGACCGGACGGCCAAGTTGCATACGGCGTTCATAGGCGTACCATGTACAGTTACCTGGAGCGTAGCGGTTACCAGCAGAGGCGTAGACATTTCCAAGGCGCGATGAACCACCTGAAACACCGACAGCAGCTCGCACCACAGGGGCAGGTGCTGGCTTGACGCCGTCAGGGATGATAAGACGCTGACCAGCGGTAATGCTGCTTAGTTCCAGGTTGTTGACCGTGACAATACGGTCGGCATTCGAGTTGTACTTGCTCGCAATTGACTGGACGGTATCACCGGCACCAACGGTGTGTAACAGACCGTTAGTCGGCAGGATTGCGATCGTGCGGCCAGGTTCAATAGCGTCCGTGTTCCCAAGGTTATTGGCGTTTCGGACGGTGTCGGCAGTAATACTGAACTTCGCAGCGATCGACGGCACCGTATCACCTTGTACCGTCACGTAATTGATAATATCTGTGCGCGTGCTGTTCGGCTGGATAATTTGCGGTTTTGTAATAGCGGAACTGTCGGTCTGTGCCAACTCGCTCTTGGCAGCCAGCGAAATTGACATGTTCGCGACGTTGTCTGCGATTGGCAGATTAGCACGACTCGCAAGATCGGCAGCAACATCGGTAGCGACCACTTGGTCAACCGAAGGTGCAGCTTCTTCTGAAGTTGTTGCAGGAGTTTGAAGACTGCTGCTTACAACAGCAGCTGCCTGCCCACTAGCTTTTTGCGGTGATTGATAGCCAATGGCTACCACCGCGATAAGCAGCAGGAAAGCACCTGCGTAAGCAGCGATTTTACTTGCAGACGGGGCGTTGGATTTTTTCCGTGTCCCTGTGTGTTTGTGTAATACCTGCTGACGCAAGGCGGTGGTGGACGATGCCAAGCCTAAACTTGGATCTGTGGGGTTACGAATTATCGTTCTCCTGCCACTCGGATTACTCCGGAGGGCGACTACCCATACTAAGTCTTTCTTCTCGCAGTAGAACAGGACACAATCGTCGACCTTTATTAAATAGTAATGGTTGTTCTAATTCTGTGTCCGTAGCGACAGTTCTGGGCAGTGCGCATTTACCGGGTATAAGCATTCCTCTCGCAGTGTGGGTCAACGACCCTTGTCATGCTGAAATCCCGTAAATGTGCTGTAATCAATAATAGCAATGCTTGCAGAGAGTGTCAATACGTTTTTTAATATATATTTTTAGTGATTGTCAACTAAATGATTTGACACTTTTTCTGACAATGCTCTCTAATATTCCGCTCGTGTTCCTCGTTTGTGTGCGCGAAGTACGTCTTGTCGTCGTCACCACTAAGAAAATACAAGTAGTCACCAGGCGCAGGTTTACCGACAGCCCTAAGCGCCACGATTCCAGGTGAAGAGATCGGGCCTGGTGGTAGCCCCGTATACCGGCGAGTATTGTACGGCGAATCAATATCGACACTTCTCGCCTGACCGGTTTTATCGGCTACATACTGATACGTCACGTCTGAACCAAGCTGAATTCCCTTACTTAGTCGAAGTTCAAATACTTGAGCGACCTGCGCGGCATCACTTGGCGTGGCGACCTCACGCTGAATAATCGACGCCAAGGTAATACCCTGGTACAAGCTAAAGCCTTTGGCTTGGTACAGCGCGGCGAGGTTTTCTTGCTTCACTACTGACTCGAATTGGTCGAAAGTGCGCTCTAAAATCTGTTCCGGAGTGGCATCGGCCGGAAAGTTATAGGTTTCTCCGTAAATATAGCCTTCCAAGTCCGAACCGGCCGGCTTCCCTGAAAACAGTAGAGGCCGGTCGTACGCCTTACCAAGTGCCGCATCCACCTTCGCTGCGGAATAGCCGGCGTCAAGCAGTACTTGGCGGTGTTTTGCCAGAGTTGCCCCAGGCAGGAAGGTAATCGAAAACGTATCGGTATTTCCAGATGTCAAATGCCCGACGATGGTCGGTACATCGTCTGACTTGCTTAACCGGTACGCACCGGATTGGAGTTGCCCGGCCTTGCCTTGCAGACGGACGTACCAGCCGAACGCAGCTTCGCTCCGTATTAGGTTGTTTTTCTTCAATGTAGCAGCGATGGTCGCAGGGTCACTCCCGGGTTCAACCGTTACCCGCACCTTTTCAGTACTACCCGGTTCTACCGCTGTTAGCGCCTGTGAGTACCAAATGAAGCCCCCGAGCAGGGCTGTGAACATAATGCCTACGATGCCTGCGATCAGCGCAAGCACGCGCCGCTTACCGGACTTTTTCTTGCCTTCTTGCGCTTCGGCAACGCTCGGCTCGTTTTCGGGTAGTTTGATACCTGCAGACAAATCGACTTTCGTCGATTCCGCCTGATCAGTAGCGTCAGGAATACCCGCAGGACGCTGTCCTAGCGTTGATTTGCGATCGTCCGGGCGCTTCGGTGGAACTATGTCGCCTCTCACAAATACTGCTCCATGTAGTCCTGTAGGATAATCGCGGCCGCTTCGCTGTCAATGTCTCCCTTGTCATAGCCCGTACCTCGTGACTTTAGCCGGTTCTCAGCCATAACACTGGTCAGCGACTCATCTTGGAACACGATGTCGGCGTCAAAGTCGCGTAATTTCGATGCGAACTCTTCGACAAACGTGGTCTGCGCAGTCGGTTCACCCGCCTGGTTACGCGGGTAACCAATGACGATAGTATCGACAGCGTTATCTATCACTAAGCGCGCAAGTGCTTCTATTTCATTCCCATCCACTTCAACGACACCATGAGGAATAGCGATACGAACACCACTGTCAGCTACTGCCACGCCTATCCGAGCCGCTCCCACGTCCAATCCGAGAAGCTGCTTAGTTCGTGTCATTGACCTTGAATACTACATTTACCTTGTCTTCGTCGTTCGGCACCGTACCTACCCAGAACGGGAAGAAGTTGACTTCGACATTTTCAATGCCTCGTACAGACTGCAGCGCTTCCTGGATCTCGCCGGCTTTTTGGCCCATCGCGAGCTTAGCAATTTTGGCCTCATCCAGCTTCGGTCCGATTTTGGCCGTCGCAATGAGCGTCAATTCGGCACCTTCCTTAGAGTTCGTCACGTCCTGGAATTCCGCCTTTGATTTGCCGGTATCGTACACGCGTTGGTTCGATTCGCCGGAGAGTTGCTTCTTAAAGTACGCGTTTAAATAGCTGTCGATCTCGTCGGTCTTAAGGCCATATATTCCGTAGACAACAGTCGCGGTCAGCGTGGCATTACCACTGGCAGACTCAACGCCCACATCCGGTGTCGACTTAACGTCGTTGTAGTCAACCCGGTAACTGCCGTCTATGTATTTTGCGCCCTTTAGCGATGACTTTAACTGTGATTCCATTTCTTTGGACTCACTGTCGGTCAACTCATCTTTCGCTTTCTGAATGTCTTCGGTGGTGACAACCTTAACAACCTTGTCGGTTCCACCAGATGTCGGTGCGGTAAAGTTTGCAGAGGCACCATTCGGCGCACCGGACAGACTGCCTGATGCCGCATTGTATTTCGCTCCGCCTTCGGCAGCGGTGACGCCAACGGTAGCGCTCCCCGGACAGGCTACGGGGAAACAACTTCCACCCAATGTACTGGCCGGTATTACAACCGAGCTATTGGTGACGAATACCAGTCCATCACTCGTACTTAGCTGAGTGCCTGCAGGAACTGATGTGCTGGTCTGTGATTGTTGCGTCAGCTTGACGTTACTCGTGGCCTTCGCTCCGACGTTCTTCGAGCCCGACGCGGCAAAGTCAATCGATTTCTTTTCGCTTTTAACAACCTTGACGGCCTTTATAGTGTTCTTCGAAAGATCGGTCGTAAGTTTGTCGCCTACTGCTACCTTGGTATTCACCGGCGTGTCGTTCGTCTTGGCAGAAACCACGACCGTCGCTCGTGGCGCGAACACGATAGCCCACACCAGGAACGCGATTAGTAGTACGCCGCCTCCAACGGCCAAAAGCATCTTCTTTCGGAACGTATTGAAGTTTGGCACCTTCACACCGGACTTCGCTCGGGCCGGCTTGGTGGGCTGCCCAGCTTTTGGCGGCTTCGCCAACTCGTCGGCCTTGAATGCCGGGGCGGTGGCGATTTCATCAACCACGTCGTCTTCAGGCAAGCGCGCATGCTCGCCAATCGGCAGCTCATTTCCATCAATCACGTCTTCGCCGTCGTCAACCTCAAGCGCCGCAATTGGCGCCAATTCCGGTTTTGATTGCAAGTTCTTGGCGACAGGAAGCTTAGCAGCGGCGGCCAGACTCATGAGAGCATGATTGCTGGTTATCACCACGAGGCGTTTGTCGCTTTGTTCGGCGGCGCGCCCCAAAAGACGCAAGTTAACGGCAGACTGCAATACGCCGATACGCTTAGGTGGTACAAGCGCGACGATCTTTTCTTTCGAAGCCTTGACCTTCGAAATAATCGCGGTGATGTCGTCTTCGACATCGATGTATATGACGTCTTTGTGCATCTGTTAAATTCGTAGAATCCGGTTTAGTTTTTCTTTGATAGAACCATCGTCGGCACTGCCCATCATTGTATCATAGCCGACCCTTAAGAGACCCATGGCCGTAATGAACGTGTGGTCGGTCACGCCACCGGTGGTGTCTTCGATTCCAATCACCTCGCGCGGCGAAATATGGTGTACGCTCGGACGTTTGGTAAACGGCAGTTCCTTGTACCATTCCTTGCTTTCCAGCGCTTCGACCAACTTCTCAAGACTTGAGCCACCGCCACATAGCAGAATGCGGTTCGGCAAGTGGTCGACAGAATCGAATTCGCTAAGCGCCAGCTCGACGCCAGCCAGCCACACCTCTATCGTCTTATCAATCGCCGCTTCGGCCTGTTTTTTGACCGACGGCTTAATGTTCTCGTGACCGAGGTTCACCTTCAGCTTTTCTGCATCACCGTATGTCAAGTCCATTTCGCTGGCAATCGTACGAGTAAAGCTTCGCCCTCCTATGCCGAACATCTTAGTGCCTTCAACACCGCCGTCGTTCACTACCGCGATATCGGTCGTTCCACCACCGACGTCGGTTAAAATGGCGGTAAAGTTGCTGCTGGCATCGTTACCCAGCACGCTTCGACTGACCGCGAACGGTTCGGCGGCGACAGCGATAAGTTCAAGCGCCAGTTCATCAGCGACGCGTTCCAGCGCCCCAATGTGAACCATCGGCGCGAACGCCGTATAAATCTGCACCGCCACGTCCTTGCCCTGAAACCCGATTGGGTTACTCACCTTGTAGCCATCTATGTGAATCGACACGAGTGCTGAGTTTACCAGCTTCACCTCGACTTCTTCGTTGCCGGTTTCAAGCGCGATCTGCTTTTGGGCTTTGCCCTGGGCGCGTTCCTGGACTTTTTCAATGATGAATTCCATTTCAGAGACGTCGAGCGGCCGGTCGGGCTGCGGCCGTCGGTAGCGGATCGTGTTAGTCACACCTTTGACCAGCTCGCCTGCAATACCGATTACGACGCGCTTAGCCTGCAGGCCGGCTTGTTCTTCGGCGTCTGAGAGCGCCGCTTCACAGTTCTGTACCACGCCTGCAATATCGGCAATGGCGCCGGAATGCATGTCGCTGACGTCTTGGCGCTTGCGACCGACGCCGACGATCTTCAGCTGATCATCTTCAACGCGCGCTATCAATGCTTTCACGAATTCAGTTCCTATATCGAGCGCGACGATGTGCTGCTTATCGTCGGATTCTTGGCGTCGTTGGTTCAATTCACGAAGTTTTTCGAATACCATAAGTGCTTTCATTATATATCAATTGACAACCCGACGGTAGAAATATTGTAATATTTTAATTTTTGTGTTATAATAAAGGAATGACAGTTGATAGCGGCGGATCATATCTGCGAGAACCATCCGTTTCAGAGCGTGCACTTCAGTTGAAACTAGAAGCGCTCGCTACTGCATTACCTTTGAACGACAAGGCTATGATTGAACGGAGCACTGCGTTCGACGAATCATTATCGGATGACATCGATTTTTATAGGTCAAAAAAAGAGCTTGAGGCGTCGCTTGATCATCGGATCGATCAAGGCTTAAGCGTGAAACTACGCTACAATCCTGCATGGAATGAATTCGTCGCGCGCGAAGTGACGTTTCCTTTGCCTGGTACCAGTGCTATAAGCGCCAGGCTCGAGTTATCACCAGATTCGTCAAGTTACGACAGCAGTCTTTACGATGAAAGCACCGGAGTGGAGATTAGCCGGAATCCCGTACAGCTCACGACCATTTCGACGTTACTGGCAAAAGCCGGCGTCAGTCAGCGAATCCCTGGCGCTGGTCAGAATTTAGCCGACGAGGTATTTGCAGGCGCGCAACCCGGCGAAAAGCTTACCGTCTCGCAGGCAGCCGTACTACAGGAGAACGAGCTAGAAGGCGATATCCAAGGTGTGACGACCGTCAGCCGCGATCAAATCTACAGCGACGAAGACATAGTGGATATCGTACGCCTGGTTGATGAGATACATACCGGTGACACGTCACACGCTCGAATTATCTCAAGCATCCGTTCACAGGACGGTTCCACGATCACTGTCGAGCAAGTCAGCATCAACCACGAAACAGGTCGCGAAACGCGCCGCATGATCGAACTGGACTACGAAACGCTTGAAAAATTGATCGCTCACGTCCAGTCAACAATCAATCAGGTCGGTTAGGCTAACACCGCCTTAATACGCCGAATGCCGGCGCTCGAAGCTTCTTCTTTTGTAATCTTGAACTTCTTGCCGCCTTCAAACAGCTGCAGAGTATGGTCCACGTGCGGACCACCGCAGATTTCAAAGCTGAATGGTCGCTCGTCTTCGGGTGCGTTCTTATCTTTCATTGAATAGACTTTGACCGTGTCGCCGTAGCGGTCGCCGAACTGACCAAGCGCGCCAAGTGGTCCGGTCGCTTCTTTAGTCGGGTATTCGGCAAAGCTGATTTGCAGGTCCTTTGCGATTTCGCGGTTCACGATCTCTTCGACCTTATCGAGCTGCTCGCGCGTCACTTTTTCCGGATGGCTAAAGTCAAAGCGTAGGCGCTCTTCGGTAATGTTACTGCCACGCTGCACCACGTGGTCACCAAGTACTTCGCGGAGTGCCTGGTACATCAGGTGTGTCGCGGTGTGGTACTTTTTGTGTTGCAACGTTTGCCCGCCAAGACCGCCTTTGAACGTACCTTTTGCAGCCGTTTGCGAACGTTCGCGTTGTTCCTGCATCTTGGCATTGAATTCTTCACGCCAGTTAGCCGCAAGTGTTGATAGTGTCAATTGAGTACCAATTAGTTCAGCAGCCAGTTCAACTGGATAACCGTATGTGTCATAGAGCGTGAAGATAACATCTCCAGTAAAGACAAACCTGCCTTCAGAATCTCTCTTAAGACGTCCGTCTTCGCTGTTAGCGTATTTAGTAAGCTCGTGTATACCTTTTCTCAAAGTTTGGCGAAAAGCTTTTTCTTCTTTCATCATTACAGTAATAACTTCATCACGTTTTTCTGCCACCTCCGGGAAGTCCTCGTGGTATAAGTCGGCGATAACAGGTACGATCTCCTGCATAAAGTTCTGTTCAACACCCAAGTCAAATGCTTTGACCATTGCTCGGCGCACAAGCCTTCGCATAACATAGCCTTGCTGCTTGTTACTCGGTACGCAACCGTCAACGGCCAAAAATGTTGCAGCGCGCAGATGGTCGGCAATAACTCGCATGGCATTAGTGTGGGCGTCGTAGGTTTTACCGCTCAGCGTTTCAAGCTTTTCGATGATCGGCCACATCAGGCTGATTTTGAATACGTCCGGGTCGTTCAGCTTGGCAGCAGCAATGCGCTCCAGGCCCGAACCATGGTCAATGTTCTTTTGCTCGAGTTCTTCGAACTTGCCTTCGCCCACTTTTCGGTACGCCATGAACACGTTATTGCCAATTTCCATGAACCGACCGCAGTCGCAGTTCGGGTGGCAGTGTTCGCCGAATTCAGGGTTGTGCGGCGTGCCAAAGTCGTAGAACATTTCGCTGTCCGGGCCGCATGGGTCACCGATCGGCGTGCTTTCGGGCGCGCCGTTACGGCTCCACCAGTTCTTGCTTCCGTTGTAATAGAAAATCCGCTCGCCTTCGTTAATACCGCGTTTATAGCCATCTTCTTCTGAACCGATATCAGCCTGGTCGCTCGAAAGTCCCTTTGATTCGAACAGACCTTTCCAAACGTCAGCCGCCTCGGTGTCTTTTGGAATGCCATATTCCGGCGCACCGATGAAGCATGTGACGTACAGCTTAGATGGATCGAGCCCGACGACTTCGGTCAAGAATTCCCACATCCATTCGATCTGCTGCTTTTTAAAGTAATCACCCATGCTCCAGTTACCAATCATTTCGAAGAACGTGGTGTGGCGGTTATCGCCGATGTCGTCGATATCCTGGGCTCGCAGGCAGGTTTGGCTATCGACGATGCGTTTGCCATTCGGATGTGGTTCGCCGAGCAAGTATGGGATCATCGGCTGCATACCGCTACCTGTAAACAACGTGGTCGGGTCGTCCTTCAGAACCAGCGGTGCACGCTTAATAACGTGGTGACCCCGCTCTTCAAAGAACTTCAAATAAGCATTTCGGATTTCTTGGGCGTTCATATGGCTTAATTATAACAGAGGTGAAATAATCGTCATAACTTGACATTTCGTACGTAATTTGCTATAATAAGTAAGTTCGTACCCAATCCTTCGAAAGGACGCACCATGAACAACCAGCCCAACCGGGGTCCCATGCCCTTCCGCTTCATGACCGCACCCATCGTCGCGGCACTCACGTGCTTCGTGGCGGCCGCGGTGATGTGGAACGACCACAACGGCCTGGCCGTGACGTTCATCGTCCTCGCCCTGGCCTTGCTGGTCGGCAACTACTACGTCCGCTCGTGGATGTGGCGAGCCGGCAGACTGCCGATCAGACGCCGTTAGTGGCGCAGGGCAAAACCCCGGGTAGCAACTTGGCTACCCGGGGAGAAGCCGTACGGTGAAAACCGTACGGCTATTTAAATTTCAGAAACTAAACCGCCACCGAGGCAGACGTTGCCGTTATATAAAACCGCCGATTGCCCGGCCGTGACGGCACGCTGTGGTTCGGTAAATACCAACGTATCGCCACGGAGATCGCATTCGACAAGTGGCGCACGATGCCGAACGCGTACTTGGTATTTCCCATCGGCTGGTTTCTCATTAATCCAATGAATACTCGATAACTTGATTTCTTTGAGCCACAGCGATTTGTCGTTCAGGTTAGTTGACACATATACTTCGTTCTTGTCCATGTCCTTACCGACCACGTAGTACGGTAGTCCGCCGCCAATATCTAAGCCGTGTCGTTGACCTAGCGTATAAAAAATCGCACCGTCATGTCGGCCAAGTACATCGCCGGTTTGCCGGTCAATGATGTCGCCCGGTTCCGTCGTGACATACTGGCTCAAGAATTCGCGCATACCGATTTGCCCAACGAAGCAAATGCCAACCGAGTCTTTTTTTGCTGCCGTCGTTAGGCCGCGCTCTTTGGCCATTTCACGCACCTGCGGTTTGGTATAACCGCCAAGTGGAAACAGTGTCTTCTTAAGAGCGTCTTCTGTTACTCGATATAAGAAATATGTCTGGTCCTTGTTTTCATCCTGGGCCATAAGCAGCCAACCATTCTCGGTTTTGGCATAATGCCCGGTCGCAACATATTCCGCGCCGTCTTCAAGCGCTGTCTCCAGAAAGAGCTTGAATTTTATTTCTTGGTTACACATGATGTCGGGGTTTGGCGTGCGGCCAGTTTTGTATTCGTCGATCATGTAGTCGACAACTTTTTGTTTGTATTCCGCTTCAAAATCAAATACTTTGAAGTCTATGCCCAGGTGAACTGCCACACGCTTTGCGTCGGCCAGGTCATCTGCCCAAGGACAACGCATACCCGGCAGATCCTGCGTCCAGTTCTTCATGTAGACGCCAGTCACGTCGTGACCAGCTTCAACGAGCAGCGCGGCAGTAAGCGACGAGTCGACGCCACCGCTCATGCCGACATAGACTTTACTCATCGGCTTTCACCTGCATAGAAGGCTATGATTTTTACGATTTCGCCGCCAGCTAACCACCAACCACGCGGCGTCAGCCACCAGATGCGTGACCAATCAGGATCGTCCGGTGTCGGGTGATTGACGATTGTGATGCCGTCGCCGGCAAGCGCTTTGAACTCCAGGCTGGCACGACGTTGATGGTACGGCGATGTCACCAATATGACGCGTTTCGCTCCGCCGCCGCCGACTTTTACAAGGAGCTCTTTTGTACGCTCGGCGTTTTGCTTGGTCGTTTGCGAGAATGTTTCGACCTCGATATCACGCGCGGGCACGCCTGCGTCAATCGCCTGGCGACGCATGACTTCGGCGTTACTTGGCCCGCTCGTGTCGGCCGCGGCTCCCGAGAATATCAACGTGTCTGCCCAACCTTTTTTGTAAAGCTTGATCGCTTCAGCGGCACGGACCGATGTGTTCCCGCCGCTGACGGCGACGATCGCGTCGGCTATTTGGCAGCCGTTCTTCTCGGATACCACAGGGCAGTTCGCCAAGTCATCGGGCGTCAGGTAAATACTAATGACGGTAATAACAATGACAAATACACCCAAGACCGCAAGTAGGATATTACGCATGGCCGGTCCTCTTGAGTTCACGGGTGATTTCTTCGATGATGATCGCTGTCGCCTGTTCGACCGACGCTTTATCAGATAAACGACCGAGCGTGATACGAAGACTTCCGTCGGCTTCGGCGTCGGACATACCGATCGCTGTCAGTACGTGCGAACGCGTGCCTTTGTTGGCGGCACAGGCGCTTCCGGTAGCCAGTAGGACGCCCCTTACTTCAAGTGCGAATACGATACGCTCGGCATCAAGTCCGGGAATCGAAACATGGAGCGACCCAGGTAGGTGCTTCTTGGGATGGCCTGATACGACCAATTGTTTAAACGCGTTCGAAAGTTCCCCCTGCATGAAATCACGAAGCTCATGCAGCCGTGCCGATTCGGATTTTTGGTGCTCGTGTGCCAGTTCGGCAGCTCTGGCAAAGCCTATGACACCGGCCACGTTTTCCGTACCACTTCGAAGTCCGCGTTCCTGCCCACCACCAACGATCATTGGTGCAAGCTGAACGCCAGGGCGAACCCAAAGCAGACCGACCTGCTTTGGTCCGTACATTTTGCCGGAATTAAGCGTCAGCATGTCGACGCCGAGCCGCGCCACGTTCACATCAATCTGTCCGAAACCTTGCGATGCGTCACAGTGTAGGAGGATCGGGTCGTGATTATCTGAATCGAGTCGATGCTTGCGTTCTTGCTTAACGATGGCCGCTATGTCACGGATTGGTTGAATGGTGCCGATCTCGTTGTTGGCTAGCTGAACGCTTACCAGACCGGTTTTTGGCGTAATAGCGGCTGCGACTGCTTCAGGACGAACGATGCCCTTTTCGGTCGGAGCGACAAGCGTATGATCATGCAGTTTTGCGGCGGCGAGCACGGCATCATGCTCAATGGCCGACGTTACGATATGACCGCTAGTCGAAACAAATGCCAGATTAATCGACTCGGTCGCCCCGGCAGTAATAATAATGTCATCACCTTTAGCTCCGAATGTCGTCGCCAGACGAGACTTCGCCTCTTCGTAATCGCGCCGAACCTGGATGGCAGGCGCGTATGGGCTTGAAGGGTTATAAAACCGGTCCGAAAAATAGGGTGTCATGACAGCAAGAACCCGCTCGTCAACAGGTGTCGCGGCAGCATGATCAAGATAGAATAGTTGATCGGTCATTATGTCTTATTATACCAGTCGCTACAGAGGTTGGCGGGTCTTCGGGTCAAGGTGGTAGACCCCGCGCATAACTCGCTCGTAGTACAGATTGATAGCCATGAGCAAATTGTTCAATTCACCACCATCAAGGTAGCTGTAGCGAGCGCCCTCCTGGGCCTTCAGCACTTTGTCGCCCTGAATTTCGTAGCGGGTGGTAGCCGAAACCTGTTTGCCGTCTTTGTCCTTATATTCTTCGTACCAAATGCACGTCTTTTCGTCGAGACAGAAGAACTCTCGGCGGTGGCCCTGTGGAACCGGTCCGAACAGTTCACGTCCGATATTGCTTTCCAGCTGAATAAGTTCGCGTTCGCTGAGTTTTTTAAGACCGGCAGCATTTTTTGGCATCTTCAGGTACGACAGATCGTTCGTATCACCGATGAGGAGCGTCAGGGCTTTTTTGAATACGCTCATGTCCGCTCCTTAGGCCGCCATTCTGTCCTTACGAGCTTTAAGAAGTTCAGCAAGCTCTAGTGCTGCGTACTCGACAGGGGTCAGCTGACGTTCCTGTTCATGAGCGGCTGCTGCTAAATCATAGGCTTCACGCGCTTCTCGTTCTGCTTGCACCTGGTGGTGTGGTAGTAAGTCTTCACGTCCTTTGTGAAAATCAATAACTAAACCGTTCTCGGCAACGGTCTCGTTGTAGTTGCGGGGCGGCGTGAACGTATCGCCTGGCATTCGCTGGTTCTCCTGTCGCGTTTAATAGTTACTTCTTTGGAGTTTTGGTGTTTTAGAGATCGCTGTTAGATAGAAAACAGCTGTGATGCGTTCGTTGATGTGACTCGTGCGAGGTGTTCGAGTTCTACCCCACGCTGAGCAGCGTGATACTCGGCCACATTCCTCACGAACGCTGGCTCATTTACTTTACCACGGTGTGGCGTAGGTGTCAAGAACGGTGCATCGGTTTCTAAAAGCATTTTCTCGAGTGGAATCGTGCTAAAGAGCCGGCGCTGGCTCTCGTCTTTCGTAAACGTCGATATGCCGTTTACGCCGATATAAAGTCCTTCAGACAATCCTTTCTCCAGATTAGCTTGATTGTCCGTAAAACTGTGCAGCACTCCACGCAGACCGTAGAAGTTGCTGAATATAGGCCAAAAATCATCGAAGGCACTCCGAACGTGGAACGACACCGGTAAGCCGTAGTCAATCGCTAATTGCAGCTGCTCTTCCAAGGCGTGTATCTGAACGTCACGCGGGCTATTATCGTAAAAGTAATCAAGCCCGATTTCGCCGATCCCGACCAACTTTTCCGGTTTTTCCGCGAGTATCCGAGCGATGTCGGACCAACCGTCCTTGACGTCGTGCGGGTGCACGCCGACGGTCGCCCAAGCGTTGTCATGTGATGCGACGAACGCGGTCGCCTGGCGCGAGAATTCCTCATTCGTCCCGATGCAGATCATCCTGACGCCGGCCGCGACCGCCCGGTTATATACGTCTTCCCTGTCGGTTTCGTAAAAGCCCGATTCGTGAATATGGCAGTGCGTATCGGTGAACATCATGCCTGTGGAGGGGTTGGCTGCGTCGAGGCTGGTTGAACGGCTTGGTGAGCCTGCCCGGTGTACTGATAGATCTTCGGGAATAGCACTCCAGTTGCCGGAACCACGACGCCGGTTTCGAACATGTCATGAATAGCTTTTGCAGTCGTTGGCATGAAAGGAATCAGCAGGTCACCAATCTGCAGTAAGTTGCCGACGCAGTGTGCCAGGACTTCGGCAAGGTGCGGCTCCGCATCCGGGTCTTTATCCTTGTGTTTCGCGATTTCCCATGGCTTAACGTCGTCAATGTACTTATTGAGTGACCGGACCATGGTCCAGACTTCGTCGAGCGCCTTATTGAATTCCAGTTTTTCGAAGGCGCTATGGTAAAGCTTCATGTCATGTTCGCCAAGCGGCGCGTCGCCGATGACCCCTGCTTGGTACTTGGTCAGCATATTCGCCACACGGGCTACCAGGTTGCCGAGGTCGTTGGCGAGTTCGGTGTTATAGGCAGTTTCGAATTTTTCCCAGGTAAAGTCGCCGTCATCCTGTGTCGGTATGTGACGTGCAAAGAAATAGCGGAAAGCGTCAACACCGTATTGATCAATGACGTCATTCGGGTCAACTACATTACCGACGGTCTTGCTCATCTTGGCGCCGCCGACGTTCACGAACCCGTGAACAAGCAGTTTTTTCGGTAGACTTACGCCTATACCAAGCAGCATGGCCGGCCAAATACCGGCGTGAAAACGCAAAATGTCTTTCCCAACTACTTGGATGTCTGCCGGCCAGAACTCCTGCCACTCAGGTTTATCCGGGTAGCCGAGAACGGTCAGGTAGTTGCTGAGCGCATCGACCCAGACATACATGATCTGTTCGGGGTCGCCTGGAACGGACACGCCCCATGTCAGGCTCTTCTTCGGGCGTGAAATCGATACGTCAGGCAGGCCGTCTTTGATGAGATTCAAAAACTCATGCTTTCGAAATTCCGGTACGATCTGCATTTTGTTGGTTTCAATCGCGTCACGGATGCGGTCGGTGAATTCACTTGTCTTTAAAAAGTAGTTTTCTTCGGCGACTTGCTCGTACTGCGTCTGGTGGTCGGGGCAAACACCTCCGGTCGCCTCGACTTCTTTGTCGGTAAAGAACGCTTCGTGGCCCATGCAGTACCAGCCTTGGTACGTGCCTTTGTAAATATGTGGCTGAAGTTGCTGCCAAATGTATTGGACGGCGCCTTTGTGATGTCCGTCGGTCGTCCTGATAAAGTCGGTATATTCGGCTCCGACCTTTTTTATGAGTGCTTCGAAGTTAGGGTACATCTTGTCGGTATAGCTCTGCGGGTCAAGACCGGATTCTGCTGCCTTGGCCGCAATCTTGTTACCGTGCTCGTCGGTACCTACCTGAAATCGGACCTGACGTCCGTTTTGGCGTTGGTAGCGGCTCCAAATATCAGCAAGAAGGTAGTCAAGCGCGTTACCGATATGTGGCGTGCCGTTAACGTACGGAATCGCCGTCGTAATATAGAGATTCTTTCCCATCGCTACCAGTATAACAGAGAGGTTGTCTACGACCTCATCATGGCGACGACCGCCTGGCGGCCATCGGTTTCGCGGTTGCCTTTTAGGAATTCACTGTGCGAGAAAAAGTTCGGGTTGGTGGTCGTGTCCGTGCCGTCGATCTGAACGTTTTCGGTCGGTACACCGGCTTGCTCCAACTGTTCAAGTGCCACTTCGTACATACTACGGTTATTAAAATCGTGCAGTGGATAGTGCTCGCGACCAGCGGCCGGACTAAGCCAAACCTGTATGTCTTCGGGGTTGCTGTCAAACTCTGACATCATGAATTTCGTGACATTTGTGCCGCCTTGCTGGATTAGGTTGTGTCGCCCTAGGTGCGCCAGACCGATCACCTGCTGCTTCGCGTCATACAAAACGGCACCTATGCAGTCTGCGACAGGCAAAAACAAAGCCAGTCGCTTGCTGCGCGTAAATAACGCATCCGCAACGATACTTGAGTCGAAAGCCATGCCGTCACCCGCATGTTCGGATGTAACTTCGTAGTACCTGCAGTAGTCGTCTCCTTCGTACTGTAAATGGACGAGTACGGATTGTTCGAGCGTCGTGCCTTGTCGCTCTAAAAAGCGTCGCCGATTGTTCCGACGTTCATCTTCATCAACCGATTTCGACATCGAACCATCTTGCAGCGTCGATATGGCAATGAGTACCGAATCAGGCATTGAGTGACCTCATAAGCCGCAACCAATCATCTATCGATACGTCCTCTGCCCGTACATCGGGTGACACGCCAGCACGCATCAGCAACGCTTCGGACTCTGCTTTTTCGATGCCAAGACCGCCAGCCAGACTTGACCGTAACTTTTTACGTTTTTCTGAAAAGCCGGCTTTTACTACGCGGAAGAATTGGCGCTCCTCTTCGTTCGGAACCAGTGGTTCGGAACGAGTACGGAGGACAATGACCTGCGAATCTACTTTCGGTGGCGGGGTAAAGAATCGCTTCGGCACTTCGATGCCCAGCTCGGTCTCTGCATACACCTGCGCCGAGATACCTAGCAGGCTTAAGTCACCCGGACCTGCGGCAATGCGTTCGGCGACTTCTTTTTGGACAAGCAGCACCGCGATGCGCGGTTTGTTCCTCGCGATCATAAGTTTCTGAACTATCTTTGACGTGATGTAATATGGCACGTTAGCCACGACCACATAGTCTTTCGGGAGATCGTCCAAATCGAATGATAGAATGTCCGCAGTAGTGACAGTTAGATTCTTACCGGGGAATTGCCCGGGCAGCTTGGCGGCAAGTTCCGGGTCGAATTCGACTGCTATCACTTTCCATGCGCGGCTTAATAACTCGCTCGTCAGCGTTCCCAGCCCGGGTCCGATTTCGAGCACGGTGTCGGCTTGCTGAATTTCGGCTTCATCAGCGATTGTGCCGAGGATATGGCGATCGGTTAGCCAGTGTTGGCCAAGTTCCTTCTTGGGACCTTTCATGTCTTAACGGTAAATTACCGATAGATATCCTGCAAGCCCATTGAGCGGCTACAGCTTGGCCATGGACTCCAGCCGCGACGTTGATACGTTAACCATGCTTTTTCGTCCTGAACGGCCGGCGGAGCGACGGAAGCATTCGGATAGCCGCCATACCCGCCCCAGGTTTGAATGTCGAACTGATACGCCCCGTAGTAGCCATTGCCGGTGTTTGAGGTGTAACTACCTTCACAGCTGCGAAGCCGCGCCAAGGCCTCGGCGAAGCTGCCACTGAACGTATTCGTCAGCTTACTGCCGACCGTTTCGACCTGCTGGACCGGCTGTTTGGTAACGACCGACTGTATAACAGTCCGACTGACCTCACGTCCATCCTGCATGATAATTTCGTACGTAACCATTTTCTTACCATTTACCCCTGGCGTATTGACCTGCTTGTAACCCACTTCGCGGTTGGCGTCTTGGATTTTTTTAGTGTCAAAGGCTACGTCTTCTTCTTGTGTCACCGTTTGCTTACCGTTACGCCAAATGGAAAGTTGCATACCGGCGGAAATTGGAGTCGAGGCGGTGAGCGACATATCGTCTTTCTCACCAAGACGAATGTTCTTTTCTTTTAGAAAGTCGCCGACGGTAGTCGCCTGAGTATAGACCGTTTCGGATTTGCCATAGAGTGTCAAAGCAAGCGGTGTCGCCCGGTCGATCGTCATGCGGATACTTGCGCCGTCCGATACGAGGTTGTTTGAAAAGTCGACCGACGCTTGGTCTTCGTCGCGAAGTTCAATTCCGGCGTGACCGGCAATCTGTTTCGGCGTTTGGTACGCGCTCATAACAAGTTGCTTGACCGGGCCATCGACGATGACGACCGGACGGGCACGGTAAATATTGACTTGGTAGTTGTTCGCAACAAGCTCTTCATCAAGTCCCGGTTCGACACGGTCATTCTTATCGAGGCGAATGTTTGCTTCTGTAAACACTTGCCGCAAGGTTGTAGCCCTCGTAATCAGACCGTGGTCGGTATCACGGTCATGAATCATGATCAGCCGCTCACCGTCACCTATGGCATAGGTTTTTGGCATCAGAAGCGTGCCGAGCACGCCAAAACCGACTGCTAGGCACAGCAGGAAGAAATAGAATGGTGAAACCTTGCGTGAAATAACTCTCATACTCTGGTGCACGTATCCGCGCAGAAGAACTTTTTGTCTCAAAAGTACTTAACCAATTATATCAAACATAAGCGTCGTGCCGAAAGATTTACAGCCGTTCCAGGCGGGCGTATTCGACGTTCAGTTTCTTGCTCTGACCACTGTCAAACGCTACAGTCACGGCCATGCCGTCAATATCTACAACGGTACCGGCGCCAAACTGATTTGAGCGCACACGGTCGTTGATGTCGAAAGCTACCTCTTCGGCGTCGAATTCATCGATATGATGCGAGGAACGCTCGGTCATTGCCACGGCACTTCCCATATCGGCAATGAATCGTGACGGTGGGTTATAGCCTCGCTGACCGAACTGGAGGCGCGAAGCGGCAAAGCTGACATGGAGTTCTTCTCGTGCCCTGGTCATACCGACGTAACAAAGGCGACGCTCTTCTTCGAGCTCGCTCGGACCGGTTTCAAATACCCGCGAATGCGGGAATATACCCTCTTCCATGCCTACTATGAACACCACGGGAAACTCTAAGCCTTTGGCCGCGTGCAACGTCATCAGTGTCACGCTGGCCTTGCCGGCCGACTCGTCCGCACTCGTCATTAGTGCCACCTCTGCCAAGAAGTCAGGGAGTGACGCGAACGTTTTAGCGTCAGACACGAGCGAACTGACGTTCTCCTCCCTGTCTTCGGCCTGCGGCGTGCCATCACGTAAGTAATCAAGGTAGCCGCTGCCTTCGAGGATACGTTCGATAATGACACTTGGTTCTTCCGTAAGATCGTCGAATTTACCAAGCAGTTCACCGAGCTTTGTCAGAGAGTTCTTGGCACGCGGTGTCAGGCCATCAATTTCGCCGGAACGGCGCAAGCCGTCAATGATGTTCAGCCCACTCCCGGCTTGCCACGTCATGAACCGCTCTAGACTACTCGGACCTAAGCCACGCCCTGGAACGTTCGCGATTCGCGAAAAACTCATTCGGTCGTTCGGCTGGTATATAAGCCGAAGGTAGGCGATAACATCTTTGATTTCCTTACGGTCGTAGAATCGCACGCCACCGACAATCTGGTATGGCACACGAGCTTGGAGCAGTGCCCGCTCCAAGGTGTAACTTTGCGCATTGGTGCGGTACAGCACGGCAAAATCATCCGGTTTTCTGGCACCAATCGCGATCTGCGCCGAAATACGACTCGCCACCAACCGGGCTTCTTCGGTTTCGTCATACAGCTCGTGAATCTGCACCGGCGAGCCCTCGCCTTCGGCCGTCCAGAGCTTCTTGTCGGTACGCTGGACATTTTTGGTAATCACATTGTGCGCCGCTTCTAGAATTGCGCCAGTACTACGGTAATTCTGTTCAAGTTTAATAACCAGTGCGCCTGGAAAATCACGTTCGAAGTTTAGAATGTTCGTAAAGTCGGCCCCGCGCCAACTATAAATACTCTGCCAGTCGTCGCCGACCACACAAATGTTACGCTCTGGCCCGACCAGACTTTTTACAATGGCGTATTGGGCGGCGTTCGTATCTTGGTACTCGTCAATCAGAATATGAACGAATTGCCTTTGCCATTTTTGTTGGACTTCATTATTTTCACGGAGCAGTCGGACGGTTTCGAGAAGCAAGTCGTCAAAATCAAGCGCACCGGCTTCTTTTCGCAGTTTTTCGTAGGCATCATAAATGTCAGCGACCGTTTTTTGAAACGGATAGTTCGCGGTGGCCGCGAATTCATCAGGGCCGATCATATCGTTTTTTGCTGCCGAAATCGCTGAGCTGACGGCCCGTGGTTTTATTTTGGCGTCCGTCACACCCAGATTTTTCATGGCCTGTTTAATAAGGCCTTGCCTGTCGTCCTCGTCGTAAATCACGAAATTCGACTGAATACCGATGGCGTAGCCATCTTGCCGTAGCAGACGTACACAGATACCATGGAACGTTCCCATCCATGGCATGAAGCCACGCGTATTCGGTTGACCGAGCAGTCCCGACAAACGTTCGCGCATTTCACGAGCGGCCTTGTTCGTGAACGTAACGGCTAGTATCTGGTTTGGCCACACGCCTTTTTCGCCAATCAAATACCCTATACGGTGGGTGAGCGTCTTTGTTTTACCACTTCCGGCACCTGCCAAAATAAGCAGCGGTCCGGTTTCTGCTCTCACGGCTTCAGCCTGAGCTTCGTTCAAGCCCTCAAAAAAATTCATCACTTACTTATAAGTATAACCAAGATGTTTACGGGATAATACCCATCGAATACAGAAGCACCGCCGCGCCGGCACCGGCGCCAAGAAGTAGAATGACCCAAAGCACCCAAAGCCATCCCGACTTTTTCTTGGCTGGGTGTGTAACAGGTTCTGGATACTGCGAGGCGTCGTAAATGGCGGCGTGGCTTTGGTCACCAGTCGATGGGTGACTCTTATACTGTTTAGCAATCGACGTCGCACCCAGAGGCACCGAAGGCTCATCAACATCCTTGGCGGCGTCTTTCGTATCAACCGTCTGCGTGGCGACCGGTTCTGCAACTTTTTCGTTCGATTCTATTGCAACCAAGTCACTGCTTAGTTCTGGTACCTGCGGGGTAGTTGGTGGTTCATCGGCAGATGCATCCGTCTTTTCCGTATCGTCAGACACGCCCTGCTCATCCGATGTTAGCTCGTTTGCCATTTGGGTGTCGAATGACGGCTCGGTCGCTGTCGCTTCAGCATTCAACGGCCGTTTTTCAACCTTGGCGTCAGCAATGAACGGTGAATCCGATACTACTGGTGATGGGCTGGTAGGTTCGGGTGCCTGTGCTGGCTCAGGAGAGTCGGGCGTTTCAGGTGCCGCATTTAGCTCAAGCGGGTCAGGCATTGCGTCAAGCGCAGGAGCAGGCGCAGGTGAAGGAGCTTGATTCGCGGGAGCAGCAGAACCTAAGGGCGCGCCGGTACCAGGACGAGGCTGCACCGATAGCCCTTCGCGAGATGGAGATGCTGCAGCTTGCCGAGACTGAGGTTTCATGTCTGACGAAGTATGGACCATATCCATGAAGCGACCACCGGTCCTTTTGACTGCCGGTGCGACCGGTGAAGCAGGCGTTGCAGGTGCCGGTGCTGCACTCGTTGTCACGGCTACAGTTTCTACGGTCGTTGCTTGAGTAGGTGCTGCCGGTAGCACTGGGGCTGAGGCTAAAGCTGGAGCAGACGAGGATATATCGAGTGTCGTCTCTGGCTTCACGTCATCAATCCCCTTCGGCGAATCAGAAGGTGCGGTCGCCATGAGTGAGTTCACGGCTTTGTCGAGTTCGTCAAAATCGATATCTTTCATGATTGTTTCTTTCCGGCTTCAAAGGCCGCTTCAACGATTGCCTTGAACTCATCCAACTTCAAGCTGGACCCGCCCGGAAGCAGCCCGTCCACGCCGACAGTATTCAAGTAGCTGGCGGCATTTTGTGACGAAACGCTACCACCATAGATGACTCGCACGTTGTGAGCTGCGTCGCGGCCATATAAATGCTCGATCTGTCGCCGTATGACATGTACCGCTTGTTCGACATCTGACGGCAAGGCATTGTCACCGGTTCCGATTGCCCAGACTGGCTCATAGGCTATGACCATGTCAGCAACTTCTTCTGCGGTGAGGTTGGCTAACCCGCCAACGATTTGGTCGTGCAACACGCCGCTGGTCTCTTTGGCAGCACGCTCATGAGCCGTTTCGCCCACACAGAGGATTGGCGTAATACCATTCCTGACTGCAGCCTGGACCTTATTACGGACATCTTTGTCATGTTCGCCGAATATGTGTCGGCGCTCGGAATGTCCGATAATGGCGTAGCTGACCAATCCTCGTAGTTGGTGAGCCGAGACTTCACCCGTAAACGCGCCTTCATCCTTCCAATATAAGTTCTGAGCCGCCAGCTTGAACAGCTTACGTTCAACCTGAACGCTAAGCGACTGCAACGCAAGCAGATTTGGAGCCAAGACGATTTCCACGTTGCGGTGCGGTTTCAACTTTTGACCGAGCTTATGCAAATAAAGACTGGACTCATGCACCGTGAGGTTCATTTTCCAGTTGCCGACGATCAGTTTTTTATTGCTCACCCTAGTAATTTACGCTTACGCTTATATTTGCTCTTAGTGTACAGAAGTTTCCCCTAAGCGTCCAGAAGGTGCTCAATGCCGGGTAATTTCTTGCCTGCCATCAGCTCCAGACTAGCACCACCACCTGTTGAAACATGGCTGAAACTGCCGCCTTTTTTCTTGTCCCAGTGAATGGCAAAATCGGCTGTATCACCACCACCGATGACCGATTCAACCTCTGGGTGCTCGGCCAACGCCTCAGCGACTGCGGCAGACCCTTTGGCGAACACGGCCAGTTCGGCGTATCCCATTGTACCGTTCCACACCACCGTACCTGCACGCCTGAGCGCCTTGACGTAACTTTCGGCGGTTCGAGGACCGATATCGAGTATCATGTCGTTTGAGGCGACTTCCTTCGCTCCGACATATCGAACGTCAGTCGGCCGTTCGATCCGCTTAGCTACGGTAACGTCAGTCGGCAGCCGTAAGAATTCAGCGGCCTTGGCGTCGCCGACTTTCTGCCGAACAGCCTCGTGTATCTTTTTGATGACCGCCCCTTGGTCGTTTTCGTATTTACTAGCCCCGACGTTCACGCCGCTATCCGCAAGGAACGTATTCGCCATGGCACCACCGATGAGGATGGTATCGGCTTTATCGACCAGTTTTTCAATCACCCCGATCTTATCACTTACCTTTGCCCCGCCCATCACGGCCACTAGTGGCCGTTTAGGACTGCTCATAGCCCCTGTGATTGACGTGTGCTCTTTTTCGAGCAAACGTCCTGCCACCGACGGAAGAAACAGCGTGATCGCTGCCGTCGACGCGTGGTCACGGTGAACTACCCCGAATCCGTCTTGTACGAAGTAGCGGGCGCCGCTGTCGCGCGCAAGCTTCCTAGCGAAATCTTCGTCGTTGGCTTCTTCTTCGGCATGAAAACGCAGGTTCTCAAGCACAATGACGCCGCGTTTCGGCGCCCGCTTTATAGCCATACGTACTTTATCGCCGACCGTCTGGTCGACGAACCGAACGGGTTCGCCCAAAAGTTGGGCCAGTCGTAGTGCCGCAGGCTCCAGACTCAGCTTCGGGTCCCGGCCTTCCGGCCGTCCCAAGTGCGAAATAATGACTACTTTGCAGCCATCTTTTAATAGACGCCGAACGGTAGGCAGGCTGGCCCGGATACGAAAATCATCGGCAATCGTGCCGTCATTTTTTAGCGGCACGTTGTAATCCGCTCGTAGCAGCACCGTCGTGCTTTCGAGCGGAACATCAGAAATGGTCTTTTTGAAGAATCGCATGCCCACCTTGTTTTATCGCTTACGCTTATTCTAGCACGCGTACACGTATGGTGTCGGTCGCGCCGATCACCCCTGGCTGACGACCACTCACAATGACAACGGTTGCCTTTTCGGTATCAAAAAAGTTTTGTCTTTGCAGTTCGCGCGCAAGCTCCAACCCGGCAGTTTCGCCGTCCGGACGCACGAAACTTTTGTTGGCATAAATCAGTGCGAGTTGCTGTGCGGCACGTTGATCGGACGTGACACTGACGATAGGCAGGTTAGGGCGGAACGCCGCGATATCACGGGCGGTCGCACCAGACTTCGTTTCGGCTACGATCGCTTCGGCCTTTAGCTCTTCGGCCAGTTTGACCGCGGCCGACCCGATGGCTGAACGCTGGGTGTTTTCGTCACCCAATACTTCGCTGATCGGTGCCGGAGGTGCGTTGTCCTGCGTGTAAAGAATGACTCGTTTCATGGCGGCAACGGTTTCAAGAGGGTATTTACCCATAGCGGTTTCGTCGCTCAGCATCACCGTATCGGCACCAAGCACGACGGCCGTGGCCACATCGCTTACTTCGGCACGGGTTGGTTCGGGGTTGTCGACCATGCTGGCCATCATCTGAGTAGCAACGATGCTCAGTTTGCCGTACTTCCGGCAAAGGGCGATGATACGGCGCTGAGCAATCGGGACGACTTCCGGCCCGACTTCGACTGCCAGGTCGCCGCGGGCCACCATTACCCCGTCGCTAATACGGACGATTTCTTCGAGCGTGCCGTTATCAATCGCGGCTTTGGTCTCAATTTTCGCGATGACGCGTGCCGACGAGCCGTATTCTCGTAACATCGTACGAAGCTTTCGTATATCGTCAGCTGACTGCACGAAACTAAGGGACACGTAGTCAATGTCCTTGTCGGCACCCCAGCGGATGTCGGCGATGTCTTTTTCGGTAATGATGTCACCACCGAAGTCAGTGTCTGGGAGGTTAATGCCTTTTTTGCTCATTAGAACACCGTCGTTCTCGACCCGTACTTTTATAGCGGTATCACTCACGATTTCAAGAATTGTCGTTTTCACTTTGCCGTCAAATAAATACAGCGGTTGATTGGGCTGCACCTTGGCGGCTAGGTTATATTGCACCGGAAGCATGTGTCCTCCGTCATGCTCTACCGCATGGTCAAGTATCAGTTCGTCGCCGGCCGAAACGTTGACGTTTTCGCGCAGCATTCCCAGACGAATCTTCGGCCCCTGTAAATCCTGCAGTACAGCGACAGGTTTACCGACATTGCGACTGGCGGTGCGTATAGTATCAATCGCGGCGGCTGCCGAATCGAACGTGGCGTGACTGAAGTTCATACGAAAGCCGTTAGCGCCACCCGTAATCATGGCTTCAATCTGTTCTTGAGTGCTGCTGGATGGGCCGACGGTTGCTAATATTTTAGTTCGTTTAAAGATAGTACTCATTACTTTTTATTGTATCAGTTCCTTCTCTGTCATGTGGCGGTAGTTCCAGCGCCCATCTTGTTCAGTTTTATAGTTCCAATAAAAATGTGCCAGGCTTCCCGAAAATGCTTTTGTCTGCTCGTCGACATAGGTTCTTGTCTGCTCGTCGGTCGTCTTTTGAGGCAACATAGCGCTCCATTCGCCAACGATCATCGGTTGCTGAAGCCGTAGAAACCAAAGCAAACGGCCAACCCACCGAAGTGTGGAGATATGCGCCTCAAAACTGAGTCGCTTATTGTGCTCGCCGAACACCTGATATACATGCGTATCCATGACGACCGGAAAATCATGTTTTTTCACGAGCCATAAACAGTTCGTCAGACGGAGCGGCGCGTAGCCATCCGAAAATATGACATGCATGCCAGGGCGAGCGACGCGCGCGACCGCTTTGTAGGCCCGTCTGTAAAACCAAGCCAATTTAAGACCCAGCAGGTCGACGGAAGGCTCGTTCAGCAGTTCCAATCCCCAGAAATGGGGGAGGTGACGATACCGTTCAGTGATTCTCGTAAGCACCTCTATCGTTTTGTTTTGTGCCGATTTGTTATTTAACCATTTAGTTGAATGTATCTCGTACACCACGTTCCCGCTGCCACTATGCGCCGCCCGGTTCTGTGCGTTCGGTGCTGCATGTAAATCCAGCAACACTAGAAGGCCAAGCGAAAGGGAAGTGTCCATTAACCAGTCCAGCCGTTCGATTGCACCGACATACCGCTCGTTATCGCCGAATATCCAGTGACCAACCGGCACGCGTAGTATTTCAATCCCCTGCTCTTTTAACCATTTCAGATCCCGTTCGGTGATGAATGTTTTGTGATGGCGAGCAATTCGCTTCCTGCCCTCATCTATCTTAGAAAGTTCAAACTCGTTCCGCGCGGTAGTGCCTGAAAACAGCGACGGAGTCATCCATTTTTCGATGACGAGCCAACCGCCCAGGTTTATGCCTTTTAGGGTATGCATATATCTATTTTAGCCCTAAAGAAAATAGCCCAGACAAATGCCTGAGCTATTTTCTTGGTGATCTCACCGGGAATCGAACCCGGATTGCCAGGATGAAAACCTGGTGTCCTAACCGTTAGACGATGAGACCGAACAACCAACGTATCATAGCAATTTTTAGCGCGTTTGAAAAGGGTTTAACAGATATGAAATGTTACGCAACCATATCGCTTGTGTTTATAGCGTAATGTGGCGTGGTTCATTGACGCTCCACCTCTTATATGCTACCGTGACTACAGTACATTGGAGCGTTTACCGATTGAGTGGGGCGGTACATTCATCAAATAATTACTAACCTAGCGAGGAGGTAAAGTAATGAAGGGTAAACTACTAGGGTTCGGCGTAGCACTACTGGCGCTTGCAGCCGTGGGTGTCACTCAGGCTCCAGTCAAGGCGACCGATACCACGCGTGATTGTGACCAATACGCCGTCATTCGCTGCGGCACCATGACCGCGGCTGAACTGCGCTCTGAATATGAAACAAATAATGGTAGCAGCGCGAATGGCTACACTACCAAGCAGCCTGACATTCGAAAAGTGTTCAGCTCTATGAATATATCGACCGCCGACCTCGATGGTGGGTTCAAATCTGGCGTCGTTTACAAGGACGGTACGGTTAAAGTAGACGGTAAGACCGTTGCCACCGAAGCCAGAATGGCTGCCCGTAACCTGGGAGGTACCCCTATTCCTGGTACGAGCGCCTCAAAAGTCTCTGTTAGCGCCATGGGCGACTCGCAGACGGCATTGGTGAAATTCAACCAGAACGGCAAGTTCCTGTTCGCAGTCATGAAACCATGTGGTAACCCGGTTACGGCTACCCCTAAGGTAACGACGCACGAAACACCCCCTACTCCACCAACCCCACCTAAGACCCCTGCTATCGACGTAGTCAAATACGTCGGTAACGACGCTAAGTACAAGCGCGTCGGCGTAAACGTCGAATTCACCTACCGAATTGACGTTAAGAACACCGGAGACGTTGACCTGAACAACGTGCTCGTGACCGACACCCCGGACCGCGCCATCACTCTTATTTCCGTTTCGCCTCCAACCGGCAAGATCGAAAACAACACCTTCGTCTACACCATTCCAAAACTCTTAAAGGGCGAAACCCGCACCTTTGTCCTGACCGCCAAAGTACCAGCTTACATGGCTGGAAAGCTACTCAACACCGTATGTGTCGATACGCCGGACATTCCTGGCGGTCCAGACAAATGTGACAAAGCCGAGGTTGATGTCCCACCAAAAGTAGAACAGCCGCCTACACCCCCTGAAACACCTGAAGTTCCAGAGGAACTACCGCAAACCGGGCCAGCCGACCTTGCTTTGCAGGTTATCGGCGCCATGAGTCTCGTCAGTGCCGGGGCCTACTACGTCACCAGTCGTCGGCTTAGCTAACAGATATACCCGCTAGCAGGAGCAGTTTGCCAAGCTATTGGACTACTACTGCAAGTGTCGTTTTACAATCCCTGTTATTTTACAATGAAATAACCATAAGCCTATTTGTGGTATAGTAGTTGACAAATTATTATGTTTGTGCTATTATGAATAGTATCCTCAGTGAGATGGTGGATACGGTGGAAAAGCGCGAGGTTTCTTGCAATTGTCCACCACGACACATCACCTCATTTGCGGGGTGCCGTTTAACAATTTAGCCAAGTACGACAGGGACGATTCCCTGTCAATTGTTTGCGGCCAAACATATATATGTGACCCCGCGAACTAGATAGTCATGGGTCTTTAAGGCTGTTCGAGCATGTAAATGCTCCGGTTTGACCCAGGACAACAACTACTGCAACTAATTCACGGTGCCTCATTCAGGTTAGGCACGACCTTCCCGCTGGCCGGAGCATTCCGGCTGACGCGAAGGTCGTGTCTTGTCTCAGGAGACGCGAAGTAGTGGCAACCCGCCATGACAACATCGTGGCGTGATTGCCACACTCTACCGTCCGGGAGGACACCATGAAGAACATCAAGCGGTTCAGCTTCGTGCTGACCATCCTGAGCGTCGTTCTCGGCGTTCTCAGCGTGACGGCACCCGCCGCCAACGCAGACGGCGACGGCGACTTCCACTTCACCGTGGTGTCCGCCGCCTACGACTACGACGCGGCCGAGTTCTCGATCGACAACGAGACCCGGCTGACGGTGAACGGCGCGACCCAGCTCACCTGGTGGTACCCCAACCACAACATCAAGGTGAGCATGAAGGCCGTCAAGAAGGCGCCGCACATCAAGGTGCGGTACGCCCCGTGCTCGAGGCAGTCGAAGTCGATCGCCAAGCAGGCCCACGGCGCGTCCATCGTGGTCGCGAAGCCCGGGTCTGTCATCTGCAACACCGGCAAGAACGGCAACATCGTCGGCGGTTTCAAGTGGACCGTCAAGCGACCCGCCGTCCTGAAGTGGAACAAGCAGCTCCGGCTCTACCAGCACGTCTACAACATCGTCGGCGGCAAGCTGGTGAAGACGTGCGGCAACCGGATGGGCGGCCACGTGGACGTCATGTACCCCAGCGTGGTCCAGATCCGGTACGAGCAGGACGTCCAGAAGAGCGGTGTCGCGAAGGCTAAGACCAAGGTGTACACCGACGTCGAGTTCGGCGTCACGTGCCCCAACGGCGCGTACTTCAAGGTCAAGGCCGGCGCTTCCGCCTACGGCTACGCTCAGGCAGGCATCACCTTCACCGAGCGCACCCGCGCTACGGTGCTGGGAGCCAAGAAGGCCTCGCTGACCAGCGAGAGCCACGCCGACGGGCAGGTCAGTGCGGTCTCTGCGGCTCGGCTGTCGCTCGACGTGAGCGGCAACTGCGGCAGCAACCCGCAGCCGACCATGACGTTGAGCCTCGACAAGCCCAACGACCTGGACCAGTCGGTCGCCACTCCTGGCGAGCCGATCGACTGGAGCTTCACCAAGACCTACGGCCACGCTGTCGCGCCCACGGGTGCCGGCGACGTGACCTACAAGGTCGAGGCGGAGTACGGCTTCGTGAAGTTCGTCACGCCCAACTCGCCGTGCGAGACCAATGGGCTGCGTGACAACGTCGTGACGACGATCACCAAGCCCAGCGGCACGTACGACCTGGAGCTGTGCTACATCGCCAGCACGGAGAACCCGGCCAGCTACGGTGGCTCTGACACCATCACGCTGACCTCCGTCTTCGCCGGCAAGACCTACCAGGACTCCAAGTCCATCACGGTCAACCCGACGCCGACGATCCCCTGGTGAACAAGTCGGACCTGGCGGTCCGTCTACGCAGTAGTTGAATGTCCCGCCAGCATGGCGGCGAGTGACGGGCTTCGGTCCTCCTCGCCGTCATGCGGCATTCAACTTAAAGACACGATGACTATCTAGTTCGCACCTATAAAAAATACTAATGCGAGAAGTATTTTCTATGAAGGAGAATCCTATGAAGAAATTTGCATCTCTTGCCGCCCTGGTAATGTTGCCAGTCCTTAGCATCGTTTTCGGTGCTACTGCCTTTGCAGCTCCAGGTCAGCTTGCTGGCGGTTCGAACCTTTACAAGGTCCGTAACGTCACCCAAAACGGCGGCTACAGCTCAAGCATCAGCGCCGTTTGTAACGACACTGTTAAGTACAGCGTCGAAATTTCAAACACCCAATACGGCGCCCTGACCGACGTCACCGTTAAGGCAAACCTTGCCAGCGGCGACATTAATGTCAGCGCCAAGAACGACGCCGGTAACACGGTTACTTCTAACGGACACGTCAGCGTCGCCACTAACGGTGGTACGCTGCAGTACATCGCTGGTTCGACCAGCCTGTACACCGTCAGCGGTACGTTCGTTAAGACTTTGGCCGACGGTGTCGCATCTAACGGTGTGAACGCTGGTGACCTGGGCGGTTCTACCCGTGAATTCGTTCAGTTCCAAGCCAAAGTAAAATGTGCAGAGCAGCCAAAGATGATTCAGGTATGTGAACTTGCTACCAAGAAAGTTATCACTATCAAGGAATCTGACTTTGACGCTACCAAGCACTCGAAGAACCTGGCCGACTGTGCTCAGCCTGGTGAGATCGTTGTCTGTGAACTTGCTACCAAGAAGATCGTTACCATTAAGGAAACTGACTTCGATTCTAGCAAGCACACCAAAGATCTTTCGAAGTGTGAAACCCCGGTTACCCCGACTGAGCTTCCTCAGACCGGTGCAACAGGTGGTGTTGTCGCTATCGTTGCCAGCCTGCTTACCGCAGCTGCCGGTTACGTTGTGACTACCCGCAAAAACGTACTTGGCTAAATAGAGTCTGACCGCTCCTAGTGTTTCTGAAGCGATCAGCCTCAGCAAAAGTAAAACGACCCCTGGTATACGCCAGGGGTCGTTTTCGTGGTAGACTAAAATTACTTATGAGTAGGCAAAAGAAAAAGCGAACCAAGAAATACCAAGGCGTTGACGCCAAGGTGACTGCGCCGCAAGTCCTGCGTGTATCCGCCGAGGAACGCTCAAGGTTCAAGGAGTGGTGGCTGACGTACGGCCAAGTGACCCGACTGGCAGCGATCGCGCTCGGTATTCTTTTGGTGATTATCCTACTTGTCGTCGGAATCGTCGGCATGTTCCAGGGGTAACCGGAAGCCGAACGTACTTCCCTGGCCTTCTTTCGAAGCAAAGATCAGTTTGCCATCATGACCATCAATAACCATTTTGGCGAGGTATAGCCCCACGCCCGTGCCGTCAGGACGCTGCGTACGAGCGTTGTCAGCCCTAAAGAATTTCGTGAACAAATGAGCCTGCTGGCGTGCCGGCACACCGATTCCGTGATCTATTACTTCCAGTCTGGCTTCGTGAGGAAACACCTTTAACGACACTCGTATTTCGCTGTCCGGTTTAGAGTAATATAGTGCGTTATCAATGAAATTCATGATGACCTGGCGGATCTTCCCTTCGTCGATATTGACCATGACCGGTCGTGCCGGTGCGTCAAGTTTGAGTGTCAGGTCGCGTGATTCCGCGGTGGTTTCGAGCGCTTTTATTTCTTGCTTTACGATTTTGGCAAGATCGACCGGTCGGCGGTCAATCATGAACTTACCGGTCTGCACCCGCGACACGTTCAAGAAATCATCAATCAGCCGTACCATGCGCTCGCTGCTAGTGAAGGCTTCGCGCAGCAGTTGCCGCTGCATTTTGGTAATCTTACCGGCATCGCCTTCAAGCACCATGCTGATATAACCCTTCACACTGGTAAGTGGCGTACGGAGCTGGTGCGATGCCATACTGACGAACTCGTCTTTGGCCGTATCAAGCCCGCGTAGCTGCTCGTTAGAACGCCGAAGCTCGTCGGTGGCTGACTCAATCCGTTGTTGCAGGTTGGCATTCAACTCCTTCACTGCTTCAAGCGAGGCTGCATTCTGCACGGCGATAGCCAGTTCGTTTTTGATATCGAACACCATGCCTATGTCGTACGACCGGTAAACGCCGTGACGCTTTGGCCCCATGAACAGGAACCCTATAATCTGTTCGCCTCGCACTAGCGGCATGACGAAGTCAACCCGATAGCTTTTAAGTAGTCTGCGGATTTCGGCCTCGTCATGAAGGCTATGTGCCCGTGCTGACGAACGACCGGTCCGGTAAAAATAAGACTCCAACAAATGACAGTCGCTGACGGTTGGTCGCAAATGATCCTTCGTGCCGCTTGAGACATGATGGCCGTCGGGCTTATAGACGAAAAAGAACACCTGACTAGCATTCGTCGCCTTCTGCACCTCGGTCGCGACACGTTCCAGCAGGTCACGAATAGCAACGGATGACGTAAGAATGGTGATTAATTTTAGGTGAAACAGCGCTTGCTGTCGGCGACGATGCACGGCCCACGCCAAATAAATGGCGCTTCCCACCACCAGAAGAAAATTAATAACGATCAGCCACATCGTAGCGCTCACGCTTATATTCTAGCGTAGCGGCAATGTTTTTCCTATTTGGTTGCTACAATATAGGTATGACAAAAATCGCCATCATTGAAGACGACCCGACCATTAACCAGATGTATCGCATGAAGTTCGAGGCCGCCGGCTTTGACGTGCAGCTAGCGAGCGATGGCGAACGCGGTGTCGCATTGGTCGAATCGTTCCGGCCAGACCTCATTCTGCTCGACATGCAAATGCCGGTCATGACTGGTCATGAGGCACTGAAAAAAATCCGGGCAGAAGATTGGGGCAAGGATATTCCGGTGATCGTGCTTACCAACATGGGCGAAGAGGAATCCCCAAAAGAACTGCGCGATCTTGGCATAGAAAGCTACATCGTGAAAGCCGACCTGACACCAAGCCAGGTCGTCGACCGCGTCAAGGACACCCTTAAACTATAGGAGGGCTCTGCCCTCCTCATCTTTTTCGAAGTGAATTCGAAAAAGAAACCCTCCCGCTAAAGCTCAGCGGACGCTTCGTCCCTTTGGAGCTGGTGGGCTTCTGCGATTTTTCGCGCGGCGTGAATGACGTGCTCGAATAATGCGACCACGGTAAGTGGTCCAACCCCGCCTTTTTCGGGCGTAATAGTCAGGTCGTTTCGCTCCCGGACGTCCGGCGCGATATCGCCGACGATCTTGCCATGTTCCGCCGTGGTAGCGGCATCAATGACCACTGCTCCCGGCTGTACGGACTGCGATCCGATAAGATTCGGCACCCCAGCCGCCGACACGATAACTGAGTAGCGGCGCAAGCTTTTTTCGACGTTCTTGCTGTGCTCGTCGAACACCGTCACGTCGTAACCCGCTTGTTTCCATAATTTTACCAACGGCGCGCCAACCAGACGGCCGTTGCCGACGACGGCGATTTTTTTACCTTTAAGTTCGACGTTGTAGCCGTGAAGCAGCCAGTCGATCGCTTCGGCGGTAGCCGGTACATGATGGCTCTGTTCGCCTAAGCCGTCGACGTCTTTTTCGGGCGCGACAGCATTCACGGCCGCTTCTGTCTGGCTAATGTCGGCCAGTGGCAATTGGATAATGACGCCGTGGACTGAATCGTCCTGATTACAATGGTCAATCGTGGCCATGAGTTCATCGCTCGACACGCGGTGCAGTTCGACATCAATACCGATATCTTCTCCATAACGCCGCTTCATACGCACATACGTATCGATGACAGGATTGTCCACCGTCTGGATAATGGCAAGTTTAGGAGCAACCTTCCATGTTTGGCGAAGGTTTCGGACTTGCTTTGCCTGACGCTCGGTCACATAACCGGCGATCTCTGTTCCATCGAGTAACTTCACTCATTCAATTGTAACAAACTCGGTGATACACTAGTGGTAACATTCAGTCCTATAGACGGAGGGAGAGAAATGTACGATAACACTAATGATCCATATGTGGCTGGCGTCATACTCGCTATGATGATGTTCGCGCTAGTAGTCACGGTAATCATTTACGTCGTCTTTGCGATATTCCTAAGCATGGTCTTCAAGAAAGCTGGCATTGAAGGCTGGAAGGCTTGGGTTCCCGTATACAACAACTGGGTAATGCTTGAGATGGGCGACCAACCTGGCTGGTGGTCAATCTTGGCGCTCATTCCCTTTGTTAACATTGTCGCAGCCGTATTTATGTATATCGCCATGTATCGTATCGGACTGAAATTCGGTAAAGAAGGCGTGTTCGTACTACTCGGGATCTTTCTCCCGCCCGTTTGGCTTATCTGGCTGGCGGTCGATAAGACAGCGGTTTGGAATCCTTCGGCCGTGAATGGGGGTTCGACACCCGCGGCTCCAAACCAACCTGCTGCTATGTAGCCTGGTCGATTACCGACTGCCTGAGTTTGGCGACCAAATACAGCGAGCCGGTCACTACGACGGTTCGCTTTTTGGTTGCGAGCAGTTTATTCAAGGCATCATACGGGTCGGGAACGACATCGCATATCTTCCCTGCCACTTGCTCCATCACTCGCGCGACATCTGTCGCTGGGACACTTTTTCTGCCTTTAATGTCCTGTCCGACAGTGAAATCAGTAAATATGTAGTCATCGTTTTCGCTCGCAAGCTCCCGCAAACAGGTCGCGATCTTTTGTTCTGGTGCCGAAACAAAGCCTACCAACCAATCAATCGACTCCGAGTGGTTCAGTCGTAACGACCGCACGAAAGCGTTCAATTTTTGCGGGTTATGCGCGCCATCAAGAATGACGGTTTTTTCACCTACCTGGTAGGTCTCAAACCTTCCGGGTGGCGTATTCGTCATGCAGCTCGCTACCGTATCTTCGTCCACCAGTGGTAACCCGTCGCGACCAGCGATGTATCGTGCCACTTCTCTCGCCAAGCCAAAATTTTCCTGTTGAAACAGTGGCGTGATCACCAATGTTTCGATATTCGGTGCAATGACCTGCATTGGTGCCTCATGCCGTTCGCAAGTCTCTTGTATAACTCGTTCGACGTCTTCTTCCTGCTGCGCGACAAACACAGTCGAACCATCGTTGATTATCCCAGCCTTCTGTACGGCTATTTTCGTAATCGTGTCGCCTAATATTTCGGTATGGTCCAACCCAATCGGCGTAATGACGCACACTTTTTCGGTGTCAATCACGTTCGTAGCGTCGAGTAGTCCTCCGAGTCCGACTTCGATGACCATATAATCGACCGATTCTTGCTTGAATACCCAATACGCGAAAGCGGTCAACAGTTCAAAGTATGTCGGCCGGATGTCTGGCCAACGCGCAATTAAAGCTAAAAATTCGTTCAGATAACTCAAGAACGTTGCATCATCAAGTGGCTTACCGCCTATTTGCACGCGTTCTGCAACCGACGTGATGTGGGGCGAAGTCGTAAGTCCGGTCTTTTTGCCATGCGCTTCAAGCATGGCCCGCACATAGTACGCCGTACTCGTCTTACCTGACGTGCCGGCAATGTGAACTGCCGGGATATCATTCTGAGGGTTACCTAGCCGCTCCATAAACAGCCGCATACGACCGAGCGTGTACGTTTCGCCGGCTTGTTTTTCCGGAGAGTATGTTAGCAGTAGCTGTTCGGCATCTTTAATTGAAGTAAGGATCGGTGCAGTCTTATTCATGGCATGATCGGCATTCGTTACGATGAGCTGGGATATAATTCTTTCATTCGCTTCACGGAATCTGCCAGAATTTCCTGCAAAATATCAGTATCGACATCGCCTAGCCTCTTAATGTAAATACAGGACCCTTTACTCGTCGTGTGCTTACCCAAACGCTCAAGCTGTTCCTTGTAGTGCTCAGTGCCGGGCATGACGTAAATCGTAAGGTTTTGTTTGCGAGGCGAAAAGCCGACAAGCGGCCAGTCGCCTTCCTGACGACTCCGCTCCGATTTGTAGTGGTACATTCCGTAGCCGACAATGCTGCTTCCCCACAGTTTTGGCGGCAATCCGGTAGCTTTTTTAAAGATTTCAAGAAGCGAAATGGCGTCCTGGCGCCGCTGCTCATCTTCAACGGAACGAAGGAATTTCAATACGTTACCGTCATTCGGAAGTGTTTTTAATTCGCTCATCTCTTTACAGTATACTCTTTTTACGCTAAGCGCCTTGCGGTCGCTACACTCAGCCCCTTAATCAAAACGCCCCGTGAACTACGGGTTTAGTGTCTGCCGTAATTTCTTGTTTTGTTGTTTATGCGCCCCGAACTCCATTCGGTTGGATTACCCACCACAGACCTCCGTGGGTACGAACATTGTGGCACTTCACCTCGCCGGGTTTTTCGTGCGCATAGTAGTATAACGGGTGGCCGTTGTACGTGACTTGAGTGGCACCATCGGCGCGCTTCGTCGTTCCTAGCAGATCCTTACTGACACTACCCGATGCAACTGGTTCGCCATTGGTAAGTACGGGTGGCCACGCTTCGGCGCAATCACCATAGCATTCGGCTGTCGTTGATTCTTCTAATTCCCAGATGTAAATTGCCTGCCTTTTATCGTCAAAAAGCATTGAACCAAATTCGCTAGCGCCGGTCGTTATGACCGTTCCCGGAGCGACCTCTTCTTTAACTTCAGCTTTTTCTTCAGGCTGCTTCTGACTCGTTTGTTGTCTACTCGCAGGCTTGTTACTGTAGATATTTGATTGGAATATGAAATACCCAATACATAAAGCAGCGACAAACATGACGAGCAAGATGAGGCTAGTACGTTTTTTGCTTATTACTGCCATTGAATTAATAATACCAAAAACAGAGGCAAGCTACCTATGGCCAGGCGTATGAATATACGGAGACCCAGCGCAGTGCGCTTTGCAAAATAAAAACTCCCAAAAAGGGAATTCTTATTTTGGAGGGCCCACTGGGGCTTGAACCCAGGACACCCTGCTTAAAAGGCAGGTGCTCTAACCAGCTGAGCTATGGGCCCAAAATCACTCATTGACTATACCAAACAGGGGTGAATCTGTCCATATGCTTTAAGCAGTGAATATATTTACAACGGTTAATTTTGGGTGTACCATCTAGGTATTAACGGAGGAGTTCGCCATGAGTGATAAGGCAAGTGCAAAAACAGCAGATTTTAGCAGTAAGACGCTAGGTCTGGAACAATGGCTCGACGAAACAGTTAACAAAAAGCAGCCGTTGCAGTTGCCTATCGGCGTGCGCAAATGGCTTGCCGAGAATGCCTGGTGGCTTTCGCTTATTGGTGGCGTGCTATCGCTGTGGGGAGCGTGGAGTTTCTGGCAGCTTGGCCACTACCTAAGTGGCTTCAATCAGGCTGTGAACGAGGTAGCCAGGCTTTACGGCACCAACTATTCCACCGACCTTGGTGTCATGTGGTACGTCGCACTGGCTGGCATGGTAATCGAAGGGGTATTATTACTCCTCGCCGTTTCACCGCTCAAGAGCATGAAGAAATCAGGCTGGGACCTATTGTTCTATGTGTCGCTCGTGAACATCGTCGTCGGCTTGGTGTACATTCTGGTTCCTGGTTACGGGCTTGGTAGTCTGATCGGCGCCCTACTTGGCGCAGCTATCAGCTGGTTCTTCTTGTTCCAGATTCGCAGCCGGTTCGCGAAATAATTTACAGCTGGTCTTTTTTGGCGCTAATGAATGCCGCCCATTGACGGATAAGCCGAAGAATCGTCTTGAGCGGCAGTTCTATCAACATGTCGAGCGCCAAGGCAACGACGTTCACTTTTGAATACTTGTCGCTCAAGAAACGACCGACCACGACGAACGGCATATATAAGAAGTCTCTTACTAATGTGACGCCGTTCTGATGGGTTTCGACTGACTCTAGCTCGCGAATCATGCGGCTCAAACGGAATCCTAAGAAGCTTGCCGCCGACAGGAAGACGAAGAAAATAAGCAGGTGCATGATATCGAAGTCAAACACCTGCCACAAGAGTGTCGCCACGCCGCCGAAGACGGCGATGAACAACACGCCGTAAGCCACGTTATAGCCGGTTCCGAATTCTTGACCCGCGCGCCTGACCAATTGCTTAGGCTGTTCAGCCGCATACAAAGTCGTATCGATCTGCTTTACCAGACGAGCGGTATTCGCATTTCCCGGTAACATCATAGTTGCTCTGAGCAGCACCATGTATGCCGGAGGCAAAAGAAGATTGATAATGAGCGGTAGCCAAAGAATCATATCGAACATCAAATAGTCGTATGGTATTTCTATGGCGATGCCGATAAGGAATTTCGTGATTATCAGGAACACGACGCTTTTGATGATTCCGTTATTGACTCGTCTGTTGACAGACTGATAGTCGCTTGTCACTTGCTTTTCGTAGGCCAGTAGCATTTGCTCTCGGTTTGGAAGCAGTGCCGCGAGATCGGGTGAATCATCGACCATATGTCGCAGTACTCGTAGCGGTGCTCCGCGTTTATCGACCATCCGAAACAGTTTTTCGGTCGCTTGAGATAGCAATATCTCATCGATTTGGCGATTGACATCAATGTATGATTCCAACTTGTTCGGGCTTTGGCCGAACCGTGCGAGCAGTCCCAATCGAAGCACCGCGTCGTCAGACTTTAGTAGCGCCCTGTGCACGGCGACATAGAGAGAAATATCGACCGCCGGAGGTGGCGTACCGAATACCTGTTCGTAGTCGATTGTACTCGAGAAATATGAGTGCGCGAACTGGGTAAACGCCTGCAGCTGACTATTGTCGTTCAATCTCCACTCAACTTCGACCGCAAGAAGTTCATAGGTCCATTTATCAGCCTGCTCGTACGTAATAGCCTTGTTCTTCCGAAGTGCCTGATAAGCCTCGTAATACCGCACCGCAGCAGCTGAGATTTGCGCTACGTCATCTTCGGGTACGGAATCGTTCGGTAAATATCCCGCATGCGTCAGCTCGATAATCAGTTCTTCACCGCTCGCCCGTAACCGCTTCTTGTCATGTAGTACGAATAACCGACGATAAAACCGTCGGATCGCTCGTTGCAGCAGTACATGCTCTTCAGCATATTCGGCAGCATTACGAAGCTGTTCGTAGGCTGCGGTAAGGGTACCGCCGGCTCCGACCACATGAACCTTCTGTTCGTTAACGCGTGCCTGCTTGCGGGTCTGCTTTTGAAGCCGTGACGCAGCAAGGTCGCTTAACAACTGGGAGCCGTTGGAATTGAGTTGATTCATACGTAGGTGGTGTTGAATTTCATCCGGCAATAGGTAAGATGAACTCCGTGCCACGATCTTGTCGTAAAGATCGCAGACCATAATTCACCTGGTACACCCGGTACGATTCGAACGTACGACACCTGGTTCCGAAGACCAGTGCTCTATCCACTGAGCTACGGGTGCGTACTGTCAGGGTCAAGAAATTACAGAGGTAATTATAGCACGCATAGGCTGGCATAGGCTATACTTCAATAACGTATGGACGTACACACCAACATTCCGCTCAAAAATTACCTGACCATGAAATTAGGCGGTTCAGCCCGCTTTATGACAACCGCTACTACCGCAGATGAACTGGCCGAAATCTGCCGGAACGCCCGCAAGCAGAACCTTCCTTTCTTCATACTTGGCGGCGGCAGTAATGTCGTCGCCCGCGATGAAGGTTACGGGGGTATCGTGGTTCGTAATCGTATACTCGGCTTCGAGGTCGTGCAAGATACGGCGGCATCCGTAACGATAAAAGTCGGAGCCGGCGAAAATTGGGACGAGACCGTCGCGAAGGCCGTAGATATGGGACTATCGGGTATAGAGGCCATGTCGGCCATTCCCGGTACGGTTGGAGCGGCCCCCGTACAAAATGTCGGTGCATATGGGCAAGAAATCGCCGATACGCTAGTGAGCCTAGAAGCTTACGACTCATTAGAAGACCGGTTCGTTACGCTCGAAAACAGTGACTGCGGCTTTGCTTACCGACATAGCATGTTCCGCGGCGACCAGGCCGGAAGGTACGGCATTCTTAGCGTAACGTTGACCTTATATAAAGCCGCCCCGACGCCGCCGTTTTACGAAGCGGTACAAAAATATTTTGACGAACACAACATCACGCTTTATACACCGTTGGCTATTCGCGAAGCCGTCATCGCCATTCGTGCCGATAAGCTGCCAGACCCGAAATTACTGCCAAATACCGGTTCATTCTTCAAGAACGCAATCATAGAGCAGTGGCAACTCGATGACCTTAAAAAAACCTGGCCTGACATTCCTTCATATGACCTGGGTGATAAACGCGCCAAGGTTCCGACCGGCTGGCTGATTGAAAAAGCCGGTTTAAAGGGTCAGTTACTTCATGGTATGAGGGTTCACGACAAGAACGCGCTAGTACTTATAAACGAGTCAGCGACCTCTTACGCCGACCTAGCGGCGGCCCGCGCCGAGATCATCGGGAAGGTACGAGATATGTTCCGGATCCAAATCGAACAAGAACCGCTCGAAATATGACACTTGCTCTTGATACGTAAAAAACTTATGCTAAGTACATGAAGCGGGGGTTCACCGTAGTAGAGGTATTGATCACCTTAACGATTATGGCGATTCTTTTAGGATTGGGTACTGTTGGGCTTAGGTCGGCCCTGGCAAACGCCCGTGACGCCGAGCGCCTGTCAGACGTACAAACGATCGCGCGCGGCCTAGAAGCACGCTACGACAGAACATATTCTTATAACTGGACAGAGGACACTAACGGCGATGGTACGCCAGATACACCGCGCACTACTACTTGGAATGCTGGAAGTTACCCAGGGAACAATGAATTGTGGGATACCGTGTTTTGGAGCGGCCGAGCTAGTCTTGGTGACGTCTTACCGGGCGTGACCGATCCTGCCGTAACATCACCGAGCGGTGTTCGCTGGGGTGGCTTCTGTTTCTTCTGGTTTTGGAACGCAAATTGCGACGTAGCCGAAAAAGATTCGAACATTCAAGGACAGTTCAGTGATGGAAACGGTGGCTGGAAAGACCTTTATACATACGAGTTTATTGGCGCGAACGGCGGGTACTGCAATATCGATGACTGCGTACGGTATAACATATACTGGATCAGCGAAGTCGACAAAACAGTTTACAAGGGCATACCTGGCCTTAAAGTATGGCGGAGTAAGCACCAATGATAATGGCCACCCATAAACTACAGCAGGGCTTCACGGCCGTGGAATTGCTTATCACGCTGTTTATCGCCGCGGTATTCCTGTTCGCCGGGTATCAGCTTTTCGCGCAGGTCATGCGAGATGGAGCCGGAGCCGACAAGGACGCAGAGTTATCAAGCCTTGCGTATGAGCGAATGCGTAAATCCGCCCTTGCGGCATCGGCTGCTTCGCCTGCCGGCTGCGCCGCTGCTAGCGAAAGTGTTACTACAACTACGGAACCGGTAGCCGGTATTGGCAATGTCACCTTCAAAGTGACGATCGATTGTCCTTACAGTACGACGCCTGGCAGCCTGACCGATATTTTTCTTGTTAAGGTAGAAACCAGCTACAACGACAATGGGACGACCAGAAAGGTAGAACATGCGACCTTCTCCAATTAACACAAATGCCGGCTTTACCCTCGTCGAAGTATTGGTAATTTCGCCGATTATCATATTGTTCATCGGTGCCTTTATTGCATTGGTCGTAGGACTTACCGGTGAAAGTTTGCAAGTGCGAGAAAAGAATACTGCCATTTATGATGTCCAGGCTGCGCTCAATACCATGGAAGCGAGCGTCGTTCAAACGACACAATTCTCGACAGCCACTACAGGTGTCGAAAGTCCCCAAGGTAAAAATAACAGTGCGACCCAATTTACAAACACATCAGGAACTGACCCTGACACTCTAATCCTTACTATCCCAACGACAGATCGACGACCGACAGACCCTGCCAGAAACCTTATTTATACAGGAACCGGCGCTTGCAACAACAAGAATCCGGTCTATGCCTATACCTCAGTGTTTTTTGTCGACACGGCTACTAAAACCCTCTATAAGCGCACAATCCTACCCCAAATAGCAGCTTGTGCTCTACCCTGGCAACGTGCCAGTTGTAATGAAAACGATATTGCAGCCAACGGCGGTATTTGTAAGGCACGGGATGAAAAGCTGCTTGATAATGTATCGGATATCAATTTAACGTATTACTCAGACGCGACGTCTACTACTCCGCTCCTGGCTTCGCAGGCGGCAAGCGCATCCTCAGTATCAATAGAAATTATAGTTAGTGAGCAAGTGGGCGGTAAAACAGTTAACTATACAAACTCGCTACGCGCCACCAGCCTGAACGCACAGACTTCCGAGGTTAATACTACACCACCTGCGAACCCGTCTATTGCATACTCAAGAAATGCGGCAAGTCCTTACACGACAACATTCACATGGAACCAGGTGGGAAACGCGACCGGCTATAACATTCGCTACCGACTTGGGTCGGGTACATGGGTCAATGGACCTCAGAATCAGGCACCGAATAATACCACGTACTCTATCGTCGGAACGGCCCGAAAGCAAAATGCGGATATTGAGGTTACAGTTGTAACGAATGCCGGTACATATTTATACGGGACGATGAACACGACCCTTCCAAACTGGAACGACTGTACCATGCCCACGAACTCTTGGAACAACTACGGTGGCTCGGGCTCTGGTGGTTATAACGAGGCAGGTTTCACAAAGACCACCAGCGGTATGGTTGGGCTCAAGGGTCTAGTTGCTGGCGGAACTGTTGGATATTCTTCACCGATGACAAATTACGTTTGTACCCTTCCCGTCGGATTCCGGCCAACTAGCCGACAAATCTTTTCAGTGGTTGCCTACGAGGCCGCCGCGACAAACGGTCGCGGGTTTGGACGGGTCGACATAGATACCGATGGTAATATCCAGGTTGTCCAAGGAGCAAACAACTTTGTCAGCCTAGACGGAATCATATTCCCCACGGCTTCCGCGGGACTTACATGGACGAATTTAACAATGGCCAACGGCTGGTACTTCTCTAACTACGGAATAAACTATGGCACGCCTCAATATGCAACCGATTCATATGGTCGTGCCTGGGTCCAAGGTTTGGCGACCGCGGGTACAATAAATACGAATATCAATAGCGCGATGCCAGTCAGTATGCGCCCCGCGCAAAGCATGCATGTCGCAGCAAACTCAGGATCATCTGGTGGTGGGGCTAACATTCTCACGGACGGAACCATCCCGTCACGAAATAATCCCGGTACATACCGATCTACGCAATTTCTTTATTACCCTGGTACGACTGGTTGGAGTAACCTAACATTACAAAATAGCTGGACCGCCTACCCTGGCTGGACAACTCCACAATGTAGAAGATTTGCTGATGATATCGTTATCGTGAAGGGACTAATTTACGGAGGGAACGTTACATACCCGGCGGTAATTACAAACCTTAATAGTGCTGGATGCGGTCTTCAGAACTCAAATAGCGGTTCGAACATATTCAGTGGCATTCGGTATAACGGTACATACGATGCCTCATCAAGCATAGACTTAGACCCTTCTGGTAACTTGCTTGTCACAAATGTTAATGCTAGCTGGACCTCTTTAGATAGCATTCATTACATCGCCGACTAACAGATTAATAAAACGCTTGCGCTTACATTAGCCGTATAGTATATTACAACCATAACTAAGCAAATAATTAGGGGGCATTCAAATGCTTAACAATATCAAAACTTTACAGAAGCAGCGCGGTTTCACCATCGTCGAACTTCTGATCGTTATCGTAGTGATCGCGATTTTGGCAGCCATCACGATCGTTGCTTATAACGGTATTACTACTCGCGCGAACGCAACACGTGCTAAAGGGAATGCAGCCAATGTCTTAAAGGTTGTAGAAGCGTACGCGGCTGATGAGGCCAACCCTACACCCGGCGCATACCCGACCTTAACCCAGTTAAATAACTGGACCGGTGGTGTTTCGAAGTTACCAAGTGGCGTTACTGTAAACAGCGCACAACTCACATCTTCTCAGGCCGATGGAAAAACCATTCAGTACGTCCCTAAGGGTACAACCGGTGGCTGTATAGCTTACTGGGACGGATCGTTGGGTGTCCCTGCCGCAGTATACCTATACGCTGGAAATGGGGTCACGGGCTCAAACGTCGCGACTCCAACTTGTGCATAAACAACACCGCTTAACTTGGCATTAACTAAAGGTTCCTATGATAATAAATAAAGTTCCATCAAAGACATCCGGTTTCACCATCGTCGAACTTCTGATCGTCATCGTTGTGATTGCAATCTTGGCAGCGATAACGATCGTTGCGTACAACGGCATCAGCACCGAAGCAAACGCGTCAAGGGCCAAAGGCAATGCAGCGAATATCTTAAAGGTTGCGACAGCTTATGCCAACGATGAAACCAACTCAACGGGAGCGTATCCAACCCCTGCACAGTTGACTGGTTGGACAGGCGGTATCTCTCGTGTTCCTAGCGGTGTTACCGTAAACAGTACAGTTGCGTTAACTGCCTCACATGCCGATGGCAAAACCATTACGTACATGAATAAGGGAACCACCGGTGGTTGTGTCGGTTACTGGGATGCCTCACTTGGCACACCTGGTGTTGTGTGGCTATACGCAGGAAACGCTATTACAGGAGGAAACGCCGCGCCACCTACCTGTGTATAGCTAAGAAGTGACTAAATCAAATATAGCCTGTACACCAGGCTATATTTTTTTAATACGGCAGTTTATAATCTTTCAAAAATGATAAGACTTCTTGCCGTAATTGCTGGAGACTATCTTCACTTTCACGAGACGAGATTGCTCTGCTCATCCAATCCGCCACTTGAGCAGCATGCTCTTCTTTTAGTCCCCTAGTCGTCATTGCTGGCGTTCCCAGCCGAATACCACTTGGCCTGAACGGAGGGTTTGTATCGTCTGGCACGGAATTCTTGTTAAGCGTAAGGCCGATTTTATCTAATGCTTCCTCTGCCTCTTTACCATTAATACCAAAACTGGATTGTACATTAGCAAGAATCAAATGGTTGCTCGTACCTCCGGTAACTAGGTCAAACCCATTCTTCTTCAGTCCGTCCGCTAGTGCTGTCGCATTTTTCAATATTTGTTCGGCGTACAGTTTAAACTCAGGTTGTAACGCTTCGCCAAACGCGACCGCTTTTGCTGCGATAACATGCATATGTGGTCCACCCTGCATTCCTGGAAATACCGCTCGGTCAATAAGCGTCGGAATATTTTCTAACGTCCTTTCGGGAGCTTTCAGCGGGTTCGATACGACGCCCCGTGAAAGAATCATGCCTCCTCGTGGGCCACGTAGGGTCTTGTGAGTGGTGGTCGTAATGACATGAAATCCGTAATCGAACGGGTTTTCTTTAACTCCAGCGGCAATCAAGCCGGCAATGTGTGCCATGTCTGCCATGAGTAGCGCTCCGACTTCGTTACCAATTTCGGCAAACTTGGCGTAATCCAGGTCACGCGGGTAGCCTGAAAAGCCAGCAAGGACGATTTTCGGTTTATGCTTTAGCGCCAGTTCGCGCAGGTGATCATAATCTATCTCCCCTGTTGAGATATCTTTCATTTTGTACGGAATGAAATTATAAAGTTTTGCAGATCGAGTCATTGGGTTTCCATGCGTCAGGTGCCCACCATGCGACAAGTCCATGGCAAGAACAGTATCGCCAGGTTCAAGCCAGGCACTATATACAGCTTCATTTGCTGGCGCGCCGGAATGTGGCTGCACGTTCGCGTGGTCCGCCTTGAAAAGCTTCTTTGCCCTGTCGATTGCCAATTGCTCTAACGGATCAGTAAAATCCTGCCCGCCATAGTAACGCTTACCCGGATACCCTTCAGAATATTTATTGGTAAATACCGACCCTAGTGCCGTAAGCACATCCTTGCTTACATAATTTTCGCTTGGTATTAATTCAAGACCTTCTTGCTGGCGTTTGGTTTCGCCGGCAATCAGCTTTGCAACTTCATCATCATTCATATCACTCTCCCTCGTGCTTGATTATTGTTTTTGATGATGAGGCAAACTACAACATAGAAATATTGTATCATAGCTTGTAAATATATCGTATGTGATATAATAATCGTTATGACAGCAACCGATTACAAGAAGCGTCTCGGCAGACTTATCCAAGAAAACCGTACCGCTCGACGGATGACGCAGAGTGAGTTGGCTAAGGAATTAGGCACCTCCCAAAGCGCGATTAACCGCATTGAAAAAGGCGGCCAAAATATCAGCATAGAGATGTTAGCCCGCATCAGTGATGTCCTTGAAAGTAACCTAGTGATGCTAAATCACACCGGCAAGATCAACTTCAAAGTAAACGGTGGTAAGCGACTATCTGGCACGATTGAAGTTAAAACCAGTAAGAACGCCGCTGTCGGCCTGCTCTGCGCCAGTCTTCTGAATAAGGGCAAGACGACACTGCGGCGAGTCGCCCGAATCGAAGAAGTTTACCGTATTATTGAGGTCCTCGAAAGCATTGGCGTTAAAACGCGCTGGATGGACAATAACGATCTTGAGATTACTCCCCCTGCACGGTTGCGACTAGAAGATATGGACGTAAAAGCCGCTAAGCGCACCCGAACCGTCATTATGTTCTTGGGTCCACTGCTTCATCAATACGACGACTTTAAACTGCCCTTTGCCGGTGGCTGCAACCTTGGTACGCGTACGGTTGAACCGCACCTCGTAGGCCTTAGCGCATTTGGTATGGACGTCGTGGCCAAGCCAAATACCGATTATTACCACGCGACAGTTAAACTAAAGAAGCCCGAAAAGACTATTCTTCTCACCGAACGCGGTGACACCGTGACAGAAAATGTCGTCATGGCCGCCGCGCTATACGACGGCACGACTGTCATTCGCAATGCCAGCCCGAACTACATGGTGCAAGATGTTTGCTTCTTCCTGCAAAAACTTGGCGTCGAGATAGACGGCATTGGAACGACCACGCTACGAATCAAAGGTAAGCGTTCTATAAACCAAGACATCGACTATTATCCTAGCGAAGACCCTATCGAAGCAATGAGTTTCATCGCCGCAGGCATCGTGACCGATTCTGAAATCACGGTTGCCCGTGCACCTATTGAGTTCCTCGAACTTGAACTCGCCGTACTTGAAATGATGGGACTGAATTTTGAACTGAGCGATGAATACACCGCCCGTAACGGCAAGACGCGCTTGGTCGATATCCTCATCAAACGCTCCAAACTGGTCGCGCCCAAAGACAAGCTCCACAGCATGCCCTTTCCTGGCGTAAACATGGACAATCTTCCCTTCCTTGGTCTTATTGCTACCGTAGCGAAAGGCCGCACATTGGTGCATGATTGGAGCTACGAAAACCGCGCGATTTACTTTACCGAACTCTCAAAGCTGAACGCGAATGTTGAAATGGTTGACCCACACCGTATTTACCTGACCGGCCCAACCCGCTGGAAGCCAGCCGATATAGTGGCGCCGCCGGCTTTACGACCCTCTGTCGTAATCCTCATTGGCATGCTCGCCGCGCCAGGTGTTTCAACGTTACGTGATGTCTACTCCATTAACCGTGGCTACGAAGACCTAGCGAACCGCCTGAATTCACTTGGTGCCAGCATAGAAACCGTCCAAGGCATCTAGCCTTTCCCGCCCCTGTTATGCTACAATTACTGACGTTGTATCGATACGGCGAATGTAGCTCATTTGGTTAGAGCGTCGGGTTGTGGCTCCGAAGGTAGTGGGTTCGATCCCCATCATTCGCCCCATATGCGGGTGTCGTATAATGGCTAATATATCTGCCTTCCAAGCAAATGATGCGAGTTCGATTCTCGCCACCCGCACCAAAATAAGTTATCCGAGACGCTAGAACTTTCAGGCGTCTTTTTATTATTTATTATATAATTGCCCCATGTATATGCCTGAAGAAAAATTTATGCAAAAAGCTATCGAAGCTGCTGTCCAAAGTGCTCATAACGGAGACTATGGACACGGAGCTGTTATTGTTCTTAACGGAGAAATTATTGCGACCGGATACGAAACGCTTAAATCGGCGAATGATCCAGTAAACGGTCATGCTGAAATTGATGCAATTCGAAAAGCGTGTCAACTACTTAAGCAACCGTATCTTGAGGAAACGATTATGTACTGTACTGCTGAGCCGTGTCCTATGTGCATGTCGGCAATAATCTGGGCGAAAATGCCCGTGGTTGTCCATGCCATTACTAGAGATGACATGATTGCGGAGATGGAACGATTAAAAAGTGAGAGTGGCGGAAAGTTTTCATGGCGTCAAATTGCTATACCTGCCTCAGAGATTATTGAAAAAGGTGAGCCAAAAGTAGAGCTAATTTCTGGGTTCATGCGGGAAGAAGGCCTTAAGCTGTTCGAATTAACCGGCAAATAATATTCTAGTCTCTTCTGGAACGGAACACCAAATAACTTACCATTCGTGAGTATTTTATTTTGCCGCTTATCCTTACCTGGACGACCAGCGTGGCAACGAGTATACTTTGAGTAATGGTGGGCAACCAAATCTTATTGACAATAAATAGCGGTTCTTCCAGCTGCAAGGCGGCTCTTTTTACTCTCACGCCCAGTATCGAATTGATCGCTGATTTGACCGTCGGACGCGCAGACACTGGCAGCCCTTTTGGTGCGATTCAAGAATGGCTGGAGAATTTAACAAGAAATAAGCAGCTCGTCGCAATTGGTCACCGGTTTGTGCACGGAGGTGCGCTATACACGGCACCTCAGCTTATCAGTTCAAATGTCCTAAATGACTTGGAAGGTTTACAAACACTCGACCCTCTTCATGCCGAACCCTCAAATAAACTGATAAGAGAGTTAGCTAGTCGTTACCCCGACATTCCTCAAGTCGTATGCTTCGACACTTCGTTTTTTGCCGACTTACCAGCGGTTGCGAAACGCATTGCGCTCCCTGAAGCGATCAGCGACGCCGGTGTACGGCGCTATGGTTTTCATGGGCTGTCTTACATGTACGTGCAGCGCGAATTTGAACGGTTGGCTGGCACTATCGCCAAGGATGGCCGGGTTATTTACTCCCATCTGGGAAGCGGCTCAAGCTTGGCGGCAACAAAAGACGGCCGGGTGATTGATACGACCATGGGGTTCTCGCCGGTTTCAGGCATACCATCCAGCACGCGGAGCGGTGATATAGACCCGACCATCGTAAGTTTTGTTCAGAAACGACAAGGTATCACAGCTGACGAGTTCACCGAAATAGCTCAGACTAAATCCGGCCTTTTAGCCGTCTCGGGCACCTCTGGTGACATGAAGCACCTGCTAGAGATTGAAGCAGACGATCATCGTGCCAAAGAGGCTGTTGATTTATACGTTTACCATGTTCAAAAAGCAATCGGTGCGCTCGCCGCTACGATCGGTGGCCTAGATTCACTTATCTTCACTGGTGGCATTGGTGAAGAATCAGCTATTATCCGCGAGCGTGTCTGTGCCGGGTTATCGTTTCTTGGTGTCGCGCTTAACGCGGACAAGAATAGTCAGCATGAATTCACTATCTCGGCCGATTCAAGCAGCGCGGGTGTGCACGTAATCCGTACCAATGAAGCCGCCATAATTGCCGAACAAACAATGCGGCTGACGGAAGGAGCGCACGTATGAACGATTACCTCGACGAGGCGTCACTAAACGCTCTCGATAAATACTGGCGTGCCGCGAACTACTTAACGGTAGGGCAGATTTACCTGCAAGACAACCCGCTGCTTCGTGAGCCGCTCAAGCAGGAGCATGTTAAGCGCCTACTCCTTGGTCATTGGGGCACAGCACCTGGTCAGAACTTCATTTATGCGCACCTGAACCGCATTATCAGCAAAAACGATCTAAATATGCTTTATATTTCCGGTCCAGGCCATGGCGGGCCAGGCGTCGTCAGTAACGTCTACCTTGAAGGGACGTTCACCGAATATTACCCCGCTGTCACACAAGACGAAGCCGGCCTGAAGAAACTATTTCAAATGTCATCATTCCCAGGAGGGCTATCAAGCCATGTTTCGCCTCAAGTACCCGGTTCTATGCACGAAGGTGGCGAACTCGGTTATTCGTTAAGCCACGCCTTTGGGGCGGTATATGACAATCCGGACCTTATCGCGGCTTGCGTGGTCGGCGACGGTGAAGCCGAGACAGGACCACTCGCGACAGCGTGGCACTCCAACAAATTCTTGAACCCGCAGACCGATGGCGCGGTTCTCCCTATTCTGCATTTGAACGGTTATAAGATCAGTAACCCCACCTTGCTGGCACGCATTGAACGCGAGGAACTTGAACAGCTGTTCCGCGGCTATGGCTGGACTCCTTACTTCGTTGAGGGTCACGACCCTGCTGTTATGCATAACCTAATGGCTTCGCAACTAGATGCAGCTATGGCCGACCTTAAGCGCATACAAGCCAACGCCCGTGAACATGGCGACCTGACTCGTCCGCGCTGGCCGATGATTATATTCTCGTCACCAAAAGGTTGGACCGGTCCTAAGTTCATCGACGACCACGCAGTTGAAAACAACTTCCGCTCGCACCAGGTACCGCTCGCCGTCGACAGCGCACACCCAGGCAACGTTGAAATATTGGAGAGTTGGCTAAAAAGCTATAAGCCCGACGAACTGTTTGATGAGAATGGCCGTGTGCAAGATGAAATTTCGTCGGTCATTCCGGTGCCCGAACGCCGTATGGGGCTAAACAAAGCCGCGAACGGCGGCGATGTGTTCCGTGAACTTCACTTGCCCGATTTCCGTGACTACGAAACAGACATTCCTTTCCGCGGAAGCGCTCACGAAGGCAACGTGCACGCGCTCGCTCCTTACCTTCGTGATGTCGCCAAACAGAATGATTCGCCCCGCAACTTCCGTATCTTTGGACCAGACGAACTGGTATCAAACCGCCTCGAAGACGTTTTTGAAATGACAAATCGTCAATGGATGGCCCGCGTACGTGACACCGACGAATTCTTGGCGCCGAACGGCTCAGTCCTCGACTCCATGCTGAGCGAACACCAAGCACAGGGCTGGCTTGAAGGCTATTTACTCACTGGTCGCCACGGTGTGCTTCATAGCTACGAAGCCTTCATTCGAATCGTCGATTCCATGGTGAACCAACACGCGAAATGGCTTAAGATGTCATCTGAACTACCTTGGCGAAACGACCTGCCGTCGCTCAATTACCTACTAACATCCCACGTCTGGCGCCAAGACCATAACGGCTTTACGCACCAAGACCCAGGTTTTATCGACCACATTGTCAACAAAAAAGCAGCCGTGGCACGCATCTACCTGCCCCCGGATGCGAATACATTACTTTCAGTCATGGATCACTGCTTATCCAGCCGCAACTACGTGAATCTTACTATTACCGGAAAGCATGATAGCCCGCAGTGGCTCACCATGAGTGAGGCGGTCGAGCATTGTAGCCGCGGCGTCGGCGTATGGGACTGGGCGAGTAACGACGATGGCGACCCGGACGTCGTGATGGCATGTGCCGGTGACGTGCCAACACTCGAGACTCTGGCTGCCGTTTCAATCCTTCGTACCATGTTACCCGACCTCAAAATACGTGTTGTCAACGTCGTCGACCTGCTTAGGCTCGAGCCCGACACCGAGCACTCACATGGCTTAAGCGACCCCGATTACGACGCCATCTTTACTAAGGACAAAGAAATAATTTTTGCTTTCCATGGTTACCCATGGCTGATTCACCGACTTACCTACCGCCGCGCAAACCGTAACTTACATGTTCGAGGTTATAAAGAAGAAGGAACGATTACCACGGCATTCGACATGACCGTGCTTAATGAAATGAGCCGGTTCAACCTTGTTATGGACGTCGTAGAGCGGCTAAAGCTCGACGATGACCAAGCACGTCATGTAAAAGAAGTCATGCAGCAAAAATTAATCGAGCATAAAAGCTATATAAACAAGCACGGCGTCGACATGCCCGAAGTCGCCGACTGGCGTTGGCAATATTCGAATACAAATTCCGACTAGGCTTCGTCTTTTACTTTTTTTAGCTATAATCAGGGGTGTGCCCTGGTAGCTCAGCTGGATAGAGCAGAGGACTTCTAAGCCTAAGGCCGATGGTTCGAATCCATCCCGGGGCACCAAATTCAGATTATTTTATGTCGGTCCTACCTTTTGTACTACTTGCTATATGCGCTATCATTCTTGGCTTTCGGCTATCATCATTCTTTGACCGGCAAGGTGGATCTAAATGGGATCAGATTGCTCTTGTTATTATCATGTTTGCCTTACTATTACTCGCGGCCGGGGCTCCAAGGCTATTTGGTGACTTACTAGTAATGTTTAGATAGAACTTATGGACAATGTTCTGCATCAAGCTGCTATAGTTATAAGCATGAACACGTTACTCGTACTCCACATCGCTTTCATGGTTACCTCGATTATTGCCACGCTTGGCTCTACTGCAGCCTCTATGCTTTCAACTGTTGTCTCAAAACGTTTTACTGCAGCAAATATTGTCGTGACCACTCTAGGCATTATTAGCGGTGGAGTTTTGCTTTTGGGTGCACCACTTGGCGCGAAGTGCGCAGCGCTGCTCGCTTATTTAGTAGCATTTGTGGCGCTACAACTATTTGTCGTACGGCGCAATCAACGGTTGGCCACTTCTCCCGATTCGTAGCCGCTCTCTTTTTCGATAGCACTTGCCTGTTCGGCCTTGTTCATGGTTTCTTCGACTTGGCTGGTAGATATGGTAATAGTCGAACCCGCTTGGGCGGCGCCTGCCAAAATGGCTTTTGCCACATTGTTTTCGACCACCCGCTGAATAACACGACGCATTGGGCGCGCACCGAGCCGAGGGTCGTAACCCTTTTCGACTAATAGTTCTTTCGCAGCCGGTTCGACTTCGACCGTTATCTTTTGTAAGGCCAATGTCTTGTTAACGCCAGCGATCATAAGGTCAACCACTTGTAACAGCTCAGGCTTTTCGAGCGGTCTGAATATGACGATTTCGTCGAAACGGTTCAAAAATTCCGGCTTAAACTCATTTGAATTTATCAGTTCATCAACGAACTTTTCTTCGAATTGTTCTAGTTGGTATCCACGCTCAATATATTCACGTATGCGGTTTGCCCCGGCGTTACTGGTCGCGATTACAATCGCGTCCCTAAAGCTGACTTCGCGGTTTTTGACGTCTCGCAAAATTCCTTCGTCGAGCATTTGTAGCAGTGTGGTTAGAACACTAGGGTGGGCCTTTTCGATTTCATCAAGCAGCACCACGCTGAATGGTTGCTTCATGGCTTGGGCAGTCAGGCTGGCCGGGTCGTCAGCACCGTCGGCAATTAGTCTCGAAACGTCATCACTGCGCACGTATTCGTTCATATCAAGCCGGATTATTCGGTCTTCGCCGCCAAAGTAAACATCGGCCAGCGCTTTCGCTAACTCGGTTTTTCCCACGCCGGTTGGGCCGAGGAACAGGAATGTCCCGATTGGCCGGTCTTGATTGCGAACACCAGCCCGCGCACGGCGCAGGGCGTCACTCACCACCCCGACGGCACGGGTTTGATTGATCATGCGCTCGTGAATCAATGTTTCAAGGTTCAGTAGTTTTTTACGTTCATCACCCTCGGACGCGTTCGCCACTTTGACACCCATCGTCTGTTCGATGGCTTTTTGTACCGAGTTCATCGTCACTAGGCCGTTTTCGCTGTAGCTTGCTGCCGATTCAAGTAGCTTCAGTGCTCTTCCTGGCATGGCGAGATCATGAATATAGCGCTCGCTTAACCGGTAGGCTTCGCTAAGCGATTGGTACGTATATGTTACCTTGCGCCTGAATTCTGTGTGCAGTAGTTGGTCCTGCATGACCCGGATAGTGTCTTCCTTTGATGCCGGTTGAATATTTATGCGGTTCAGCGCATTTACCAGCGGTGCGTTACGCTGGCCGATTTGCAGGAACCGCTGTTCATCCATCGTCAAGATTAGCCGCAGGCGGCCGGCTTCGATAATCGGCACCAGCACATTGCCAAGGTCGACAGAACCGACTCCTTCTTCAAAGAACAGCTGGGCATCGTCAAGGCACAGAATAATATTCTTGGCGGCATACGCCTCGCCGAATATCCGCATAATAAGCTCTTCCAACTCTCCCCTGCCAGGCGCGGCCGAGATAAGTGATGCCGAATCTAGCATAATAACCTGACGGAACTTTAAGCTGCCAGGTAGTTTTGATGACGCGTCGAGCAGTCGCTCCGCAAAAGCATGAACAATCGTCGTCTTACCAACGCCCATTGTTCCCACCAGTACCGCGTTCTGCCGACCGTCGTTCGAGAACGTGTCGATCAACTGGTCAAGCGCCTCCGTATGCGAATCCAAATCGACATTCAGCAAACCACCTCCCGCAAGTTGCTGACTAATATTCTGACCAAAACGTGAGAGCAAAGGCGTATACCCAAACGACCAATCACGGCCGATTCCACCGGTACGCAGCTTTCTTGAATGTGTTCGCACCAATGCCGCCAGGTGGTTTTGCCAGTCAATACCCTTCTTGATGTCAGCAAGCTCCAAGTGGTTATGGGCTAGCAGGGCATCGTGTTCAGGGAATTGTTTTACAAGCGCGTAGACTAACATACCGGCAGTCAGCGCGTCGCTGTCTTTGTCGCGTAGCTCCATGGCGGTCTGCCATACGGCGGTGGCATCTGACTGTTCCGGAGAAGAAATCTGCTCTAAGAAGTTCGGCGTAATACCAAACCGTACCGCAAAGAACAACCCGTGGCGTGATTGCATAACCGCACGTGCTATATCGACTGGCGACGGTTGTTTTGGTAAACGAGCCAGTACGGCAGATTCTAAAACAGCATCAACCCGGCCTTCGGATTGTTCCGGTGGCACATCTCTCAGCTCGCCCCTGTACCACTGAACAGCCATGAATGGCCATGCCGCAAAACTCATAAGCAGCCAGCCGGTTGGAACGGCGACTAACACTAGGCTAATGCCAGCAATTACTAGTAAACCTGCCGCTAGAATCAGCAGCCATTCATTCAGCCCGCTTAAATGCCGACCTAGCCGTGACTTGGCAGCTCGCGGGCTTTTGTAGTCAAACTTTACCTCCATGTCGGTACCCACCCGGAAAGCATAACGATGAAACCAACAACTGGCAGTATGGGCAGAAGTGCCCAAGCCACTAAAACGACCACGCCTATAAGCGACTGCACGAATAACCATACCGCACCGACGAAGATGAGTATTAACCGTACGATCGCCCCAATAATACGCGATATCAGCTTATCAACGGCCGCGCGCAGCTGTATGCCAATGGGCCCCTGTACCCTACCGGCGGAGATCTGCCGGAATGGCGCGAACAGCGTGCTGGCGAGCAAGCCAATAGAAAAATAGTCGTACGACAGCGCAAGGCGTTCCCTTAACCCAAGCAGAACAGACTTCCACCCGGCGCCGTACCACCACGAGAGAGCCCACACGATAACCATAGACATATTGTACCGTACTTTTGCGCCGTACCATCGGGTATAATGAAGCATATGCCCAAGGCCCCTAAACCGCTTGTAACATTGCTTGGAAAAGCCGTCCGCGAAGCCACCAAGCTGCGCGGCGGAGGATCAGCCTTCCCTGGTCTGTTCGTCGAATCAATTGACAAGGATTTTATTAGCTCATGTCTGTCACCGCTTCCGTACGGCGTAGTGCTTATCAGTGGAACGAATGGCAAGACTACGACGACAAAAATGGTCGTCGAGCTGTTGGAAGGTCAGGGCCTTACAGTATTTACCAACCGCACAGGTAGCAACTTTACCCGTGGCGTGGCGGCTGCCCTACTTGGAGCCGTCGATATGAAAGGCAATTTGTCGGCCGACATTGCCGTGCTCGAACTCGACGAAGCCCACGCAGTTAAGTTCGTACAGGCGGTGCGCCCACGTTACAGCCTGCTTCTAAATGTCATGCGTGACCAACTCGACCGGTTCGGTGAAATCGACACAACTGCCAGGCTGCTGCGTTCCGTCGCCGAACAGACGTCAGATGTGGTTGTGATTAACCGCGAAGACCCACGACTGCTCCAATTGGGCGAGTCACTCGACGAAACGAAAGTCCGTTACTTCGGCTTAGACAAGTCTCTTCGGGCAAAGTTCCCAAGCGACGACGACATGCGCGGCAGCAACGCGTCGGGTGCCAAATTGCCCAAGGCCGTCAGCGTATTAGAAGAACTGGACGGTCATAAAGCCGTCGTATCACTCGGCAACAAAAAGCTGACGCTCGAATTAAAGCTTGAAGGAATATATAACGTCTTCAACGCCGTCGCCGCCATATCTCTCGTGTCGTCGGTTCTTGGCGACAAAACTGACAAAGACAAACTTGTTTCGACGTTAGAATCCATTACGCCGGCATTCGGTCGCGGCGAAAAGTTACTGGTCGACGGTCAGCCGCTGGAACTTGTGCTTGTAAAGAACCCGGGTGGTTTTCGGCTAGGCTTAGAGTCGTTCGACCCAACCGGTTACGCCACCATGATTGCCATTAACGACAATTATGCGGATGGCCGCGACATGAGCTGGCTATGGGATGTGCAGTTCGAGAGCCTGAAGCCAGGGATTTCGCATGTCACCGGGGTACGCGCGTACGACATGGCTCTCCGTTTGCAGTACGACGAAGTCGAGGTCGGTTCCGTTGAAACCGACATACCAAAAGCACTCAAAGATTTCATAAAAGCGAACAAGTCCATGCCGAAACGCATTTACTGTAGCTACACCTCCATGCTTGCGCTCCGCCGCGAACTATCCAAAATAACCGACGTGGAGACAGTATCATGAAACCAGTTCTTAATATTCTTCACTTGTACCCGCGCGATATGAATATTTATGGCGACTGGGGTAACGTGCTTACCGTTATGCGGCGCGCGCAGTGGCACGGTTACGAACCTGTGCTGCTTGAATATAACCCGGGCGATGCCTTCCCGGAACACGTCGATATTATCATCGGTGGCGGTGGCCAGGACGCCGGCCAGGACAAAATTCAGGCCGACCTTCTTAAAATGAAGCCGCGCCTGCTTGAGCTGGCACAGTATGACACTCCAATGCTTGTCATTTGCGGGCTGTATCAACTCTTCGGCAATTTCTTCCGTACCAAAGACGGACACGAGATCACCGGAATCGGCCTATTCAATATCGAAACGCACGGCGGACCCGAACGTATGATCGGCAACATTGTTATCGACAGCCCAGAATTCGGCCAGATTATAGGGTACGAAAACCACAGCGGCCAGACTTTCTTGCAAGAAGGCGTACAACCGCTCGGCAAGGTCATAAAAGGTGCGGGCAATAATGGCCAAGATGAGTTCGAGGGCGCGCGCGTTCATAATGTCATCGGAAGCTATTTACATGGGTCACTCTTACCTAAGAATCCCGCGATTGCCGACTGGCTGATCGAAAAAGCAGTGACTAAAAAGTATGGTGAGTTTACTCCCACCGTCATAGACGACCGGTTCGCACAAGAAGCTCGAAAAATTGCCCTTACCAGACCTCGTTAGATTTCGCTCAGTTAAGGGTGTCGTTTGCTATACTAAGCTTAAGTTCAATTTAAGGAGTTAGTATGGAACCGAATAACGCGCCTCAAAATCAACCTGAATCACCCGCACCCGCACCAGCCCCAGTGCAACCAGTAGCGCCTGTTACCGCTCCAGCTAGCGGCAATGGCAGCGGTTTTGCCATCGCGGCGTTAGTACTTGGAATCATTGCTTTCTTGTTCGGATGGCTTGGGTTCTTAAACCTGTTTACCGCAATTCTTGCAGTAGTATTCGGTGTCGTGGCTATGGTAAAGCACCAATCTAAGGGCATGGCACTTGCCGGGTTAATTCTTGGTGGTATTGCCGTAGTCGCGTCACTTATATTCGGTATGTTTCAGCTTGCCACCCTGGGTGGTCTTCAAGACGCGGCAAAAGAAGCCGAACAGCGTGCGTCGCAAAATAGCCAATCTTCATCTGCTACGGGTGAAGAATGGGACTTCAAGGCAATCTACTCACAGCTGACCGACGGCATGAGTAAAACCGATGCCGAAGCCTTACTTGAAAAACCTGGCGAGGGCTGCTCGGAATCTACCAGCCAATACACCGGCAAAATCGAAACCTGTACGTACGGTGGATATAAAGACGGTGGCTCAATCACCGTTACCTACACCAACGACAAAGTTAGTGGAAAATCCAAGTACGAATACTAGGGTAGGACGAATAAAAAAGAGCCCAACCGGGCTCTTTTTTATTGCTGCAAGCGTTTCAAATCTTCGATTACCTGCCCGCCGTGACCAAGCGGCGTCACGCGGCCATATACTTTTTGCACCACACCGGTCGGGTCAATAATAAAGGTCTTTCTTAAGATTCCTTCGCGGCCAAACATCTTTTTGCCCCAGGCTTCGTAGGCTTCGATAGCTGTTTTTTCAGGGTCACTCAGTAATTTGAAGTTTAGGTTGTATTTGGTTTTAAACTTTTCGTGCGTTGACGGCTCGTCCATACTAACACCTACCACTTCGGCACCAAGCGCGGTTATTTCATCGCGCGAGTCACGCAAGCTACATGCCTCGGTGGTACAACCGGGGGTGTCGTCTTTGGGATAAAAGTATAGTACCAGCCATTTGCCAGAAAAATCCTGCAAGGTCGTAACGTTACCCTCTGAATCTTTAAGTGAAAAATCAGGTGCTTTATACGGAGGTTGTGTCATACCTCTATTGTACCACTGGTAATAGAGGTGAGTTTAGGCTATAATCGTGCAGGTATCACACCGTCGGGGTGTGGCGCAGTTGGTAGCGCGCGCGGTTTGGGACCGTGAGGCCGAAGGTTCGAGTCCTTTCACCCCGACCATAGAAAATAGGACACCATCTGGTGCCCTATTTTCTATTTGTGGCTAAGCTCTCGGTTCTTCGGCATTTTGCGAAGCAAAATTAGCCGAAGGTTCGGTGAGCCGAAGTGTAGTTCCGGAAAAGCTTGCTTTTGCCGGAACAAGCGAGCGAAGGAGCGAAGCGATCCTTTCACCCTTTTAAGTCTGATTCGGCGTCGCCTTGCCATTAATAAACGCCTGCAACCTATCCCCCTCAAGTGGCGTCCCTAAACCACTTGGCCCGCTGTTCCATACAAGTGCCCATTTGAACAGCGAATCTGCTTTCACTACGTTCATGACATTCGTAATAGATGACGCCGTAAAGCCGTTGAATTCACCTATCCCCAGCGCTTGCACTCCGCCGGTACGCCTTGCCCAGGCTGCCATTCGAGCGGCTTTCACACCACCATCTTCATTCAAACCGCTGTCTTGGTAGGTATCGGCGGCGATAAAATCGCAGACATTCTTTAGCGACTGCGGTATCCATTGGGCAATTTCTGCGTCTGTATAGCCCTGGTTCAATGCAGACCACCACCAACCATTGCCAATAATACCGACAGATGCCTGGTTCGCCGTTTTTAAAATCGGTAAGGCATGTAGTTGCATAGCAGTGTAATCTTGGTACGTTCCGTCACCAGCCGGCTCGTGGTGAACCACCAGAATTTTCGGGCCGGGAATAGCGTTCAGTTGGGCTACCAAATTGTATAGTTGACCGTCCGCTGCTCCAGATGCAACCTGAGACCACGAATAGCTGCCAGTCTTCCATGAAATTACCGGTGTCATGCCCGCATTCAAAGCCTCGCTGACCTTACTCAGATTATCAGTAAAGCTTTGTAGAAATATTCGGCGATATTTAATGTGCGAAGGCCCTACTTGCGCAAGGCGCTCATTCCATTTGTCGGTCGGAGCTGACATACCGAATTTATCGTTCGCCGTAGATACCGGAGGACTTGTTGTGGTTTGACTACCCTGCTGCGGCGAGGTTGCGCCAGATGACGGCTTTGTGGTTTTAGTCGAAGGCTTTGTTCCTTTTGCCGCAGATCCTGACGTCTTTTTGTCGTTTGTAGTAGCGCTCTGCTTGCTGTCCTTGCCTTTGTTTGAGGACCCGTTTTTTGCAGACTCAAAATCACTCGCAATAGACTCGTTCGATTCAGAAATATCGCTTACATCTTTACCCGTAATGTACGCCACTGCCTTACTTACCAGTTTTAGGTCGTACTCTAAATACACCCCTGCTCCACCAACCAACGACAAAAGCAGTACGGCCAAGATAATAATCTTGGCGCCTATTGGTCGGCTCATGTACAGGCCGATTAGTTTTTTAACGAGGTTCATGGTGGTTTTTTGTTTTTGTGGTGTGCTTCGCTATACAATATCGCTTTTGGTTATCGATGTCAAATTTACAGGCAGTTCGTCCCTACGTTGGAGCAGGATAAACGGCTTGGCTGCGTATTTGAATAGTAGCTGTCGACTATAATAGTAATAGTGCTTAAAAAATACCTTGCCAAGAAACGCCGCGCCTTGAAGCGGCGACTACATCGCAGTTCCCCGCTACTCATCGGCCTTGCTGCGCTTTTCGTCGTTGGCATATTCTCTTATGCTGAATATATGGACTCGCAGCGAATCAGCGTTAACCCAGAATCGTGCAAACCTTTGCTCGATGTCATCGCCCATGCCGAAAGCGGCGGCAACTACAATGCGTATTTTGGTAACGGCCGTAATTCTAAAGTGAAATTTACCGGTATGCCGATCGCCGACGTCTTAAAGTGGCAAAAAGATTATGTAGCGCAGGGCAGTCCCAGCAGTGCCGTTGGGCGATACCAGTTTTTAAACACTACCCTGGCCGGTTTGGTGAACCAGCTTGGCATTGACCCGTCGCAAAAGTTCAACGAGCAGACTCAAGACCGTCTGGCTGTTGCCCTACTCGAACGCCGCGGAGTGCGAGAATACCTGGCGAAAGAACTGACCACCGAACAGTTCGCTGCCAACCTGGCCAAAGAGTGGGCGGGGTTACCAAAGGTTATTGGCGATAACCCGAACGCTAGCTACTACGCCGGCGATGGTCTTAATAAGTCACGTGTCGAACCCCAAAAAGTTCTAGCCGCAATCAAGCCCATTGAAGCCTACTAATTTTGTTGTATACTACGGTTAGCACGTAAGTCCGCACTAACGGCGAGGCCCTCCCCCGGGGGAACAACTCGTTACCGGCACTGCTTCCTTACTCGGGGGACTTTTATTAACACTAATAGGAGTTCAACGATGTCTAAAATGACAAAGGAAGAGCAAGAACAGTACGGCAAAGAGTGGTACGAACTCACTCACAAAAATTGGCGTGCATGGGGCAGCTGGTTTAGCTGGGGTTCACCTGTCGGGCTTGGACTGTTTTTTATCGAAACAGCCGCCGCGATTTGGGTCCTTACCCAAGCGTTCTAACAAAATAACACCCGGCCGTAAAATCGCCGGGTGTTATTTTTATTGGCAAAAATTTTAAACTTTGACTTCTTCTGGTTCCATCAACCGGCCGCTCTTCATAAGGTACGGTTCGGTACAGGCAGCCAGGTTAAAGCAGCACGGGCGGCGGTGTTTACCGTTCAGCTTGCTGATCGTTTTTTCTATTCGCACCTTGCGCGTTTCTTGGCTTAAGGTCGCGTTCATCCAGCGGATCCATTCCCAGCGCGCCATTGGCGTAATGTCTTTCCATTTGTCTTTTACCTTTTGCGGAGCGACATCTAGCGCCTCTTTAAGGTCTTTCGGCACGACCGGCTCCGGCCAGATTGAGCTGGTCGTCATTTCGACCGTTACTTCGTCGCCAGATTTTACGCCGGCGGCCTTTTGCAACTCGTCGCTCACGCGCATCCAATGGCTCCAGCGGCCGTCCGGTTCAAGCACGGTGCTGAATTCGTGACCGTTCAGCGTTCCAATAATACTAATTTGCCCACGAGACGATAGTTTTACGCTTTCGTCTTTTGGTACAGGCAAAATTAACCAATCCTTCAAGGTATAGAGGGTTGATTTGAAACGGATTGTTACTGGAACAGATTTCATTACTCAATTATAACTCTAATAATTTTTTTGCTTAAGGCATCACCAAGCTGAGGTTAGTGGATGTGTTTCAGGAAGAAATGTATACTTTTAGCACATTACTAATCAAATCAGGATAACGAAATGACAGACCAACAAATGCTAGAGCTAATAAATACACCTGGCTCCCTCATACTATTAATTCCACTTGTATGGTTTGTGCTTTGTGTAATCCTATTCTTCAAAGTTTGGATTGCCTGTAGCGATATTTCTGAGTTACTGAAGACACTTCGCTCAAACAATGATTTATCGCAGGATCTACAGTTTTGGGCGCGCGCCAAGTACGAAAGCGATTTAAGACTTGGGGTTATCACAGAAGCTGATATTGCTAAGGCCGAAAGCTATATAAACTCCAATTCTAAGTGATTTTGGAGGTAAGGAATTCGAACATACAAACAGCCGCTCTGCTTGGTATTTATATATTTTGTGGATTAACTTTATCTGCCGTCATTCCACACGTCTTGCGAAAAGCTCCTCGGTTTCGCGCATAAAAATCTCGGCTACCTTTGGGCCGACACCGTAGAGTTTTTGCAGGCGTTTGCTGAACCGCTCTTCATCCTCACTATATTCGAACATCAACATCAGCGAGCCTTCGTAGTCGCGGATGAGTTGCTGCATGCAGGTCTGCAGACCGCAGGCGGTGCTTTCGGCATAGCGCGTGTACTTGCCTTCGTACAGCAAACGAACTAAACGCCGATAGTTTGCATCGGCAATTGCCCATGGTGTGTTGAGTTGGTCGGCTAGCAGTAACTTCCAAGTAGCGACGGCAACGCCCGATTGAATTGGTTTGCCAAACAGATACGTCAGCAAGAACCACTGAAACATATCAGTGTCGCCCGACGTCACATCGAGTCCGTATTCGGACGCGTAATGAACCGGCTTTGGCTTTTTTACCTTCATGTATATATTCTAAAATGATTCGTTCCGCTCGTCGAACATTACCCCTTATGCTATAATTTGGCTAAACTACCAAAAAACAAAAACAATATGAAACACGTCACAACATTCTTGGTCATTACCGCGGTGGTAATTGCGGGACTTGTTGGCGCGTACACGGTAAGTATTTGGCCACGAAGTGGTGGCACCCCAGCGATCGTCGCGACCAAGTCGATCAGCGAAGACCAAGGAATCGGTGGTGTCGCAGCGGCCCAGCCTAGCCAAGCATCAGTCAATAACACCGGCAAACCGGAAGCAACTGCCCCACCAGGAGAGCCTCAAAAAAGCACTACCGGCCCGATTGATGTCGTGGCGCCAAAACAGGCTGCCATAAAACGCCTGACCAACGTGGAGTACCCATACCGAGCACTCCGTACGAGCAATGATCCACTGCCGCAACCTACGTGGGTAACGAACGCGACCAAAATGCAGATCGCGTGGAACCAGTCGACCGGAAACGGTGTAGTAGTTGCCGTAATTGACACCGGCTTTGCCCTGGCGCATCAGGACCTGACCAGTCAGTGGTATCAGAACACGGACGAAACCGGCACGACCGCTAGCGGCGACCGCTGCTGGACTGGCACAAGCGTTAATAAGTCTACCAATAACTGTGACGACGACAATAACGGCTACCAAGATGACTGGCGCGGATGGGACTTTGCGAACGTCGACAACGCGCCGCAAGCCGGTTCGACCAACCCTTCCGGAAGCGGTGTAGCCCACGGCACCGAAGTAGCTGGACTTGTAGGAGCAGCAGGCAACAACGGCATTGGAACAGCGACGATGTCATGGGACAACAAGGTCATGCCACTACAAGCCCTGGACGACAATGGTTCTGGCTACACCAGTGCTGTCGCTGCTGCCGTGTACTATGCGGTGGACAACGGCGCGGCCGTAATAAACATGAGTCTGGGCGGCGATACGAACGACCCCGCCCTCGCGGACGCCATTGCCTACGCATATTCAAACGACGTAGTGGTAGTGGCTGCTGCCGGTAACTGCGGCACCGGTACTGAACAGGGCTGCGACCCGGCAAAGCCAGGCGCAATGGGTTACCCTGCACTGAACCCGTACGTGATTGCGGTCGGCGCGACGACCAGCACCAACGCGCGTGCCAGCTTTAGTAGTTATGGACCGGCGCTCGACGTTACCGCGCCAGGTTCAGGAACTCTTGTGTCGCCAATGTGGCATAGTTCTAACCAAACGTCCGCCTACGCGTCATCATTGTATGGCACGTCATTCGCGTCGCCGATTGTCGCTAGTTATGCCGGACTGATTAAATCACTGCGCCCAAGCAGCACAGTAAATGACATAACCGCGCTGGTTGACGCAACTGCCTGGAAGCCATCGGGCATGGGCGGGGTTCCGTACGCCACGCAATACGGACACGGCATTATAGATGCAGAGGCAGGGCTTCGCGTAGCGACGAGTCTAAACCAAACGTCGGGTACGCCTGAACTGTTACAAGCTGGCAGCAGTGTGTCGGAACATAGCTTTAAAACGAACGATACGCTTTCGAGCGGCTGCAGAGCGACCAGTGGAAGCTACTGCACTATATGGGCCAAGAACCCGGCTGGTTATGACCGCTACTTGCCGTACCTACAAACCGACGTGAACGGACAAACCGGGTGGAGTTGGGCAGGCAGTTGGTTGGGCAGTGGTGAGTGGGCCGTAAAGTCACGCAGCGGCGATAATGTTAGTACGACGCCGTACCAGCTGTTCAACAAGTAGCTACCCCGCGAATCGACGAACGAGCGCCTTGTTTTCGCGAAGGAACCGCCTGATAATCTTGTATTCGTCAACGTCGAACGTGGGCTCCATAGAATCGTACACACGTTCACCTTCGGCATTTAGGTAACCACGAATGATCCAGTTGTCGATGATAACTTGTTCGCCCTGATTGTTGATTGGCACGGCAACGGCCGACTGAAACGGCCAAGCCGCTATTTTGTGGTGCTCAAGTGCCAGTTCGAACCGCCGGTTATATAGTTCAGGCGATTCTTCGCCAACGCACGCACCGCGGCAACGACCAAGACTGTACGAAAAGCAGGCGCCTTTGGTTTTTTCGATTCCCATAAGCTTAGGGCATAGCTCGAACGTGCGAGTCAGTTCTAAAATACGCGCCTTGGCTTTGGTGCGGGTTTCGTACACACCATACACCTTTGAAAGATCAGTCGAGCCGTCAATTTGCCCCGACTGCACACGCAGCGTGGCGTAACCGTCGACTTCATCCTTCATAAGCAGGGCATAGCGCCAAATGCGACGGAGCTGCCGGTTGAACAGTGGCTGTAATTCTTTTACCAGTTTAGATTCGAGCACCAGCGCGGCTAGCTCGCTACCAGTCGGAATGGTTTCGACATGGTGGACCGTCTGCGAAATCTTAACCTCGCGCGTTGAAGTGTCGCGAAAATGCGACAAAATGCGGTTCTTTAACGTAACGCTTTTTCCGACGTACATAGGCTGGCCGGTGTCGTTTTTAAAGATATAGACACCTGGTACATTACCAATCGATTCGAGCTCTTCGATATCGAGGTTCGGCGGAAGATACTGGGTGCGAAGTTGTCGTTCAACCATTTGGTTAAATAAGTCTTCGCCATGTTGACTGAACGCGAGTTCCGTGAAGTATTTTATGGCCGCGGCGTCCGCTAGAGCCCGGTGCCGGTTGAGCACTGGAATCTCATGGCGCTCAATGAGCTTTGCTAGACTATGACCTTTTTCGAGCCGGTACAGTGCCCGACTGAGTCGTACTGTGCAAAGTAGCTTTGGCGAAAAGTCTATTCCAAGACGGCCAAACTCCATTTTGAGGAATGAATAGTCGAACCGCACATTATGAGCAATGAATACCGCTCCGGCCATGATGTCTGCCAACTCATCGGCAATGTCGTTGAACTTAGGAGCGCCCGCAATGTCGGACTGGGTAATGCCGGTAATACGTGTAATGTTGGCCGGCACGTAGGTTTCGGGGTCAACAAGAGTCGAAAATTCACGAGTTTCACCGCCTGGTTCTACCCGTATTGCGGCCACTTCGAGTACACGGCTGGTGCTGGCGCTCCCTCCGGTGGTTTCAATGTCGACATACACGACTGGATACTCAAACATCTCTCTTACAATTATACCGTTTGATATGATGGTGGCATGAGTTCACGCACAATGCGTTCGCTGCTTTCAAATGCTTTGCTAGGGGTAGCTTACCTAGCCGTTATTTTAAACTGGCTGTGGCTTGCGCTTATTGCCCTGCCCCGTCTGATTGAAACTGGAAAGTTTGACCTTTTGACGAAAGTACCCGAACCAACCCCGGAAGTCGTGCAGCCGGATGCAATCAGTTCGTCGCCGCTGGTCTGGGTACTGGTCGGTATCGCGACGCTTGGCATATTAGTCATGACAGTCGTTGTACTGATACGCATGCCCCGAGCCATCGTACGGACAGGCCAGAAGCTTGTGAACGAAACGGCTGAGGCCGTCATACCGGTCGTAACACACCATAAACCACTGCCCGCCAAGAAAAAAATGGTGCTGTCGCGGCGAATCGTACTAATTATTCAACTTGTTTTTAGCGCGTTACCTTTGGTCGCCTGCCTATTCCTGCCGGCGTACCACGAACTGACACGGCAGATAATACTGACGATCGCCGCATGGCTAAGCGCCATCGGCGTCGTCGGTTTCGTCTTAAGTTGGCTTATCAGCCCAGTGACTACTTCGCGAACTCGATCGCGCGCATCTCGCGGATAACGTTCACCTTGATCGTACCTGGGTACTGCATGGTGCTTTCAATCTTGTTGGCGATGTCTCGTGCCAGCTTGATGCTCGACAGGTCGTCAATCTTTTCAGGCTTTACGATGACTCGGACTTCACGGCCGGCTGAAATCGCGTAGGCTTTGTCGATGCCGTCGAAACTGGTAGCGACATTTTCGAGGTCACGCATACGTTCGGCAAAGTTCTCGGCTGAGATGTTACGGGCGCCTGGACGAGCAGCCGAGGCGGCGTCAACGACACGGACGACCAGCGCTTCCGGCGTGGTGGCTTCAATGTCATCGTGGTGGGCTTCAATGGCGTGGGCGATGTCTTCGCTCATGCCATACTTACGGGCCAACTCGGCACCGATGTGGTGGTGCTTACCTTCAAGCTTGTGCGACACCGCCTTGCCGACGTCGTGTAGTAACGTCGCAATCTTAACGACGCGTACATTGGCTCCGATTTCTTCGGCGATCATACCGGCGATGTGCGCCATTTCGGTCGAATGCATAAGAACGTTCTGGCCGTAGCTAGTACGGTACTTCAGCTCACCAAGCAGGCGCAGCATTTCCTTAGGGATACCGACGACGCCGACTTCGCGAGCGGCGTCCTCGCCGGCACGGTCGACTTCTTTGTCAATTTGCTTCTGCGCTTTGGCAACGACTTCTTCAATGCGGCCCGGGTGAATACGACCGTCCTTCATGAGCATCTCCAGGGTCAGCCGAGCGACTTGGCGGCGGATCGGGTCGAAGCTACTCATGACAATCATGCCCGGCGTGTCGTCGACCAGAATGTCGACACCGGTGGCGCGCTGCAAGCTTTGGATGTTGCGGCCTTCTTTACCGATGATCCGACCCTTCATTTCGTCGTCGGTCAGTTTAATGGCCGTGACGGTACGTTCGGCGGTTACTTCCGAGCTCATGCGCTCCATGGCTGAAACCAGAATTTCCTGCGCTCGCTCTTCGGCGTCGTGCATGGCGTCTTTTTGCAGTTTGTCCACCAAACCGATGAGGTCGTGCTTGATGTCGCGCTCGGTCATTTGCATCAGTTTTTCGGCGGCTTCCTTCTTTTTGAGGCCCGCGATCTTTTCGAGTTTTTCCTGCTGACGAGTCCTGATTTCGCGGATTTCGTTCTTCAGTTCTTCGACTTCGTCCTCCTGCGCGCGGAGCTTTTCGGTCCGCTTGTCGAGCTCGTCGAGTTTTTTGTCGAGCGCGGCCTCGCGCTCTACCAAGCGGTCTTCGGTTTTCTTCCATTCGCGGCGACGCTCTTTTTCAATTTCAAGCGCTTCGTCTTTCGCCTTTAAAACGATGTCGGCCGCTTTGGTCTGAGCGTCAGCCAGTTCTTTTTCGACCTTGTTCTTGCCACGCGTGGTCTGCTGGCGGTCGTACACCACCTTTCCGCCGACGCCAAAAAGAATACCAACGATCGCAATGATGGCTTCTAACATATTCTAGTCCTTTCCCTCACGCTCTTCGGGGTCCCGACGCCTCGCCACATGAACAGGGGTAGCAGGTTTGTTTTTACTGGGTTTTGGTAGGGGTAATTCCGTGATTGAAACTTGCACGCATGTTCATGACTGAAACTAATCGGGAAATTGAAGAGCGTATATAGTATCAAAGTTTTTCAGTGAGCCTTAACGTGAAATGAAAAAGCTATATTTATTGTAGCTCCTGAACGTGGGCGTGCGCAAGCTACTTGCGCGGCTTGGTAATGTTGGCGTCGCGGCCGTAGAGCGGCATGACCAATTTGTCATTTTGGCCTTCCTTTAGTCGGTTGAGCGCTACTTCTTTCCAGTCGTCGCCGCTCTCGCCAACGATTGGAATCTCAAGGCTGTCGGCTATGGTATTCATGACCGTCAGGCCGATTCGAAGACCCGTAAAGCTGCCCGGGCCCTTGAATACGCCGATACCAGTGACGTCCTGCCAGGTCTTGCCTTGGGCGCTCAGTTGTTCGCGCAGGTAGCCGATCAGTTTGTCGGCCAACGTGCGATCGGCGACCCAATTATCGTCAACGCGCGTGTCACCGTCGACCAATGTTAGGCGACATTCGGGAGTCGATGTGTCAAGAAGAATAATCATTTCAATCGCTCCATTAGTGCTTTCGAACGTTCGCCGTGAGCAGTCAGCGTTACTTGACGCACAGTTTCTTCAGGTGATTCGATGTCAACGCGCAGGTAATCGTCCGGCCGGACATCGCTTACGATATCACCCCATTCGATGACCGTGACGGTCTTGTCGTCGTTAAGGGTTTCGCTCAGCTCATCTGCCATAATCCCGGGGTCTGCCAATCGGTAAAAGTCGTAGTGCGCCAACCGCAGGCCATCGCGGCCATCATACACGCGGCTTATGGTGAAGGTCGGGCTTTGAACGACGTCTTCTATTCCCATGCCGACGGCAAGGCCTTTGGTAAATGTGGTCTTACCAGCGCCAACATCACCGATAAGTTCGATGTATTCACCGCCTGCAACGCTGGCTCCGATAGTCGCGGCCCATGCCTTCATGGCATCGACCGATGTAAGTTCTTTTTTCACCTCTTAAAAGTATAGCATTTTGTTACAATATGAAGAGATATGGCGACCAGAATAGCAACTCCCGATGACCTTCCGCGCATTACCGAACTGTTAGCCGAGCTACGCGAACGCGACGTCGTAGTAAGTTCGATCGAACAGCAATTTCTGGCTATTCTTGGTGACCCCGGAAGAACCGTCATCGTCGTTACCCATGACGAACAAGTAGTTGGTTTGGCTGTGCTTAATCTGGTTTATAAACTACCAAAAGTCGAATGCCGGCTGGATGAAGTCATCGTGTCAAACGACGCGCGCGGACATGGCTATGGCCGCGAACTGGTTGAAGCCTGCGAAACGTGGGCATGGGAGCAGTCGGCCGACGTCATGGAATTTACCAGCCGGCCCAGCCGTGAGACAGCCAACGCGCTGTACCAGAAACTCGGCTTTGAAATCAGGCACACTAACGTGTATGTGAAAGTCAGGGAGCTGTAGGATGTCACGGGTCAAGTTGTCTGAATTCGCTGCCAAGTCGCTGCTCGTTGACGATTACGCCGGAGTCAGCCTGGCCGTCGACTCGCTAGAATCGGATACGGCCAAGCTAGCCGATGACGTGTCGTACATCGTAAAGGTCGACCAAGGCGTTAAAAAGCGCGGCAAACAGGGCTTGATCGTACTGAACGCCAGTAAAAAAGATGTTCCTGAAGCGGTACGAACACTTGCCAGCAAGGGCTTCAGTCGGTTCGTCGCCGAACCGATGTTCCCACACGACGAATCCGAAGAACGCTATGTCAGCTTTGAGCGGACACGAGCCGGAATCGCCATTCACTATTCCGAACATGGCGGCGTTAATGTCGAGGACGACCCCGAAAGCGTCAAAGCCTATACCCCGGAAAACGTACCGCTTCCCAAGGAATTCGTTGAACGCGTACTAAATGCCATGGATGACCAACACTTATCGTTCGTAGAAATAAATCCCCTTATCGTTCGCGGCGGTGACTGCATACTGCTCGACGCAGCCGTATTGGCCGATAGTGCCGGCGAACATACTTCGAAGTGGACCGATGATGACATCGTTAACCCGCATGTTCCGAGTGACAGCGAAGCAGCCGTCGCCGAAATGAACCAAAACTCACCGGCCGCCTTTTCGTTCCGAGTTCTCAATCCGGACGGTGCACTTTGGCTTATCTTAAGCGGAGGCGGCGCCAGTATTACCATCGCCGACGAAGCCATGAACCGTGGCAAGGCGGACCTTATTAGTAATTATGGTGAATATAGCGGCGGGCCGACGACAGAAGAATCGTACTTGTATACCAAACATGTCATTGAGCAGTTGCAACTTTCAAAATCTCCCAAGAAGGCGATCGTCATAGCAGGAGGCGTCGCCAACTTCACCGACGTTAAAAAGACGTTCAAAGGCGTCATACAAGCGCTGGATGAATATTCCGACGTATTAAAAAGTCAGGGAGTGAAGGTATATGTGCGACGCGGTGGCCCGAACGAAGCGGAGGGATTAGCTATGATGAAAAAATTCCTCGAAGGCAGCGGCCTGTTCGGCAGCGTGCATGGTTCCGACATACTGCTCACCGAAGTCATAACCGAAGCATTGGAGTATGTCGATGCGTAATTTGCAGGATATCCGAAACAACCCCGGACGTATTCTGGCGCTTGGTAACTACCGACCAGGTTTTCAGGCCATATTGGATTTCGACTATTTGTCCGGAAAACCCGAGCCGTCAATCGCCGGTATCGTGACGGCGGCCGGAAAATTCCAAAAATACTTTTGGGGTGAAAAAGAAGTGCTACTACCTTGCTACCCGACGATCGGCCAGGCCAAAGCTGCCCTTGGCGACATTGAGTGGATGTTCAACGTCAACTCCGGTCGAAGAGCAGCCCGCTCTACCACTGAGTTCTTTACGGAGTTTCCGAACGCACTAGGTGGGCATATTTTTGCCGAAGACGTGCCGGAAAAAGACGCGATTGAACTCTACAATAAGTACCAAGCCGCGGGCAAAACGCTCATCGGAACGGCCGGTGTTGGCATGCTTGTCCCCGGTTACCTAAAGCTTGGCGTGGTCGGTGGTGTTGACTACCGGCAATTGGTAGCCAACCGCCTGATGACGGCGGGGTCGGTCGCCGTTCTTTCCGCGTCCGGTGGCATGATTAACGAAATTATCACGCAGGTAGCGGCCAGTGGTCATACCATTAGCTTCGCGCTTTGTTTCGGTGGCGACCGCTTCCCTACCACTACGCCAAAAGAAGCATTCTTGGCGGCCGAAACCGACGACGCAACGACTCACATTGTTTATTACGGCGAACTGGGTGGACAGGATGAATATGAGCTGGCCGACCTACTGACGAACGGGCAAGTAACAAAGCCTGTTATCTGCTACATCGCGGGAGTCATTAGTGAAAACTTTGACACCCCGGTGCAGTTCGGCCACGCGAAGGCGCTAGCGGGCAACAAGAGCGAAACGGCGAGTGCTAAGCGGAACGCGCTGGCGAAGGCTGGTGCGACCGTGGCGTCATCTATGGCCGACTTTGCCAAAGCAATCAGTGAGCTCCCGACTAATACTACGGACCGAAAGGACATCCCCGTGATCGAATCAAGAAACAGCAGCTTATTTTCATCTACCATCAGTAAAGAGGGCGAGGACGGCTACGAATTCGTCGGTACGAGCATGCAGGCGTGGGCCCGGCAAGGTGATATCGCCGCCCAGATTACCGCCGCTCTTTTAGGTAAGCAGCCGCAGTCTGCCCTGACAGTTGAATTCATTCGTACGGTGTTCCTACTTTCAGCAGACCACGGGCCGCAGGTGTCTGGCGCGTTGAATACCATTGTGACCGCACGTGCCGGTAAGGGCCTGGTCGACTCACTCGCCGCCGGTTTATTAACTATCGGACCGCGTTTCGGCGGTGCTGTCAGTGACGCGGCGAATGAGTGGTTTTCAGGGGTAACAGATGCGCGCGACCCAGCCGTCCACGTAGAAGACTACGCCAAAGCCAAAAAGTATATCGGTGGTATTGGTCACAAGAAATACCGAATCGGTCTTCCCGACCCCCGTACGGTCTTATTGGCGGAGTTTGCCGACCGTCTGCCGTCTCACCGCTATTTCGACTATGCCAAGGCCATCGAGGCTATTACCAGCGCCAAGAAAGGCAACCTGATACTGAACGTCGACGGCCACATCGCAGCCCTGATGCTCGATATTCTGGAGCAAGAAGAAAAATACGACGAGCAGACGCTGCGGCAGCTGATCGATGCCGACTTCTTCAACGCGTTATTCGTCATTCCGCGTACTGTCGGATTCGTCGCTCATTACCTTGACCAGAAACGACTCGACGAAGGTCTGTTCCGCCTACCGGACGACGACGTACTGCTTGCATAGAAACTCTGGCGATTTCGGACTTTCAAAGGTATAGTAGAGCGTAAGCGGTATGCGAATTTCTGATGATACCATTGAAAAGCTGTTGACTGGGGCGGGCAAAGCTACTCCGGAACAGATTGCTGAACTCAAAAAATCGACCGAACGCACCCACCGACCCATGCAGTACATGGCGGTACAGAACAAGCTTATTTCTGATCTTGAGCTAACCAAGCTGTTCGCCGACTATGCCCATATTCCGTTCGTTCAAATCGACCCGCGCGACATTCCCAGCGAAGTCCTTAACAAGATTCCAGAGCGAATCGCCGTGCAGTACCGCGCGGTACTGTTCAAGATTGACGAAGACGGCACCATGCACCTCGCCATGGACGACCCGGATGATGTCCAGGCGGTCGACTTCATTCAAAAAGAAATCGGCGAGAACACCAAGATTTACATCGCCACGCGCGATAATATTCTGGCCTGTATCGAAAACTATCGGGGTGACGTCGACAAACAGCTCGACGAAGTCATCGATATCCAACGCGAAGAAGACGGCAGCGAGCAGCAAGTCACCGAAGCGGATATTTCCGAGGATTCACCGGTCGCGCAGACTATCAATTTGCTGCTTGAATACGCCATCCGTTCCAGCGCCAGTGACATCCACATCGAACCGCGCGAAGGTTTCGTGCAAATCCGCTACCGTATTGACGGCGTACTGAATGAAGTGAACCGACTGCCGCGCAACGTGCTTGGTTCGCTAGTCAGTCGTATCAAGATTCTTGCCAACCTAAAGATTGACGAACGCCGCGTACCGCAGGACGGACGGTTTAAGATTAAAGTCGCCGGCAAGCAGTATGCCCTGCGTGTCAGCACCCTGCCTGTCGCCGATGGCGAAAAGGTCGTCATGCGTATCTTGGACGAAAGCAACGAGGCCGTTAGCCTGGAGTCGCTCGGCTATTGGGGACGGTCACTCGAAGTATTGAATGAAGCGTTGACCGAACCGAACGGTGTCATTCTTATTACCGGACCGACCGGTAGCGGTAAGTCGACCAGCCTGTTTAGCGTGTTGAATATTTTGAACACGCCAGACGTGAACATATCGACCATCGAAGACCCGGTCGAATATAAGATTCCGGGCGTCAACCAGACGCAAACCAATGTAAAAGCAGGTATGACCTTCGCGTCCGGGCTACGCGCACTGCTCCGCCAGGACCCGAACATCATCATGGTTGGGGAAATTCGAGACTCTGAAACTGCCGACCTGGGTATTCAGGCCGCCTTGACCGGTCACTTGGTATTCTCGACGCTCCACACGAATAATGCCGCAACCGCGCTCCCCCGTTTGCTCGACATGGGTATCGAGCCGTTCCTGATCGCAAGCACTGTCCGCGCCATCGTCGGTCAGCGACTTGTTCGTAGGCTATGCATGAACTGCCGCGAATCACACCCGGCAACACCGGAAGAAGTTGAAGCGATACGCACTACGTTCCATCTTGGCGACAATGGCTTTGGCACCATTCATCAGCTGGAGGTGTTGGCTGAGCAGCAAAAAGTCGGCGAGAACACTCCGCTCAGTACCACCGAAACAGGCATCACCACCTTATGGCGAGCCTCCGCGAAAGGGTGCGACGAATGTAACCATACGGGCTACAAGGGGCGAATCGGTATTTACGAAGCAGTGAGTAGCTCGCTAGCGATCCAAAAACTGATTATTTCTAACGCGACAAGCGCTCAAATTCAGGCCCAAGCCATATCCGAAGGCATGGTCACCATGCAAACCGATGGCCTTGTCAAGGCACTCCGTGGCCAAAGCACGATTGAAGAAGTGCTAAGGGTAACGAAAGACTGACGTCATGGCTTCATTCGCGTACAGTGCCGTCAACCAAAAAGGCGACCACATATCCGGAACGATCGACGCTACCGATCGTTCCGTCGCAATCAAGACATTGACGACCCAGGGGCTTCGACCTCTCAGCGTCAAAGAAGCGTCTGATAGCCCGACGGTCGGCGTGCTGAAGCTTTTTGGCGGCGGCAAGATTAAGAACGATCATATCGTCATCTTTACCCGTGAGTTAAGCGCCATGGTCGGTGCGGGAGTACCGATTTTAAAAGCTTTGAGCTCATTGCACGATCACTCCGAAAACCAGGCGCTTAAAAAGGTGCTCGTTGGTATCATTAAAAATGTCGAAGGTGGCGATCAGCTTGGTGACGCGCTGGCTCGCTATCCAAACACCTTCAGCGATGTATACGTCAACATGGTACGAGCAGGTGAAGCTGCTGGTATTCTGGATGAAATTCTGAAACGACTCGCGTACCAACAGGAAAAGAACGCGACAATCCGCAAAAAAATTAAAAGCGCCATGACATACCCAATGGTGTTGGTTGGTATTACTATCATCGCGTTTTTCGGTTTAATGCTGTTCGTCATCCCCCAGATCGGCAAGATTTTGAACGACCTTGGCGGTCCGGATGCCGAGTTACCTCTGCTTACGCAGATAATGCTTTCCATCAGCGGTATATTCGTTAGTTTCTGGTATGTCTTGTTCCCTCTTATTGGCGCCGCCGTCTTTATGATATTGAAGTATTTCAAAACACCGAGCGGAAAATCATTCCTCCACCATCTTGTCCTCCGGATACCAGGTATTAAAACCATCGTCATGAAAATCGCCGTAGCCCGCTTTGCACGTACATTCTCGGCGCTTATTGGTGCCGGTGTCCCAGTTCTTGAGGCTATCGACGTCACTGCGCACGCCGTGGGTAACGTTGTGTACGAGCAAGCCCTGCTTGATGCCGGCAAAGCCGTCGAAAGCGGCTCCACGCTATCGACGGAAATCGAAAAAAATCCGTTGTTCCCTGCCATCGTGCCCCAGATGCTCGCGGTCGGTGAAGAAACCGGGCAGACTGATACCGTACTCGTCAAGGTAGCCGACTTCTACGAAGAAGAGGTCGACGTCGCCATCGAGGGAATCAGCGCCATCATAGAACCTGTCATGATCGTGTTCATGGGCGGCATGGTCGGACTTATCGCGGCCAGCGTCATGCTGCCGATAGCCAGTCTTTCCTCGAACATCAAATAGTCCTGACAAGAGAGTGAATGCCCGTGCATTTAGCATGACGCTCATGTATACTTAGAACTAATGTAATACCGTGGGCTGTATCAGAGGTGGCGAAACTATTTTATAAAGACAAACCGATCATTGGACTTGATATCAGTCAGACTGGTATGAAAATCATGTCTATCGACCGGAAAAAGTGGCTTGTCACCGGCTACGGATCCATCGATCTCGACCCCTCAAAGGTCCAGCAATCGCTCGACGGTGCGGATTCATATTTGACCAGTCACATGGCTGAACTCGTTGGCAAGAACCTGGTGGGAACCCTGGCCGGTGACCACGTGGTGCTTGGTATTCCTGCCGGCCGCACATTCACGCGAACCTTCACAATTCCGGCATCGTCGGAAAAAGGTCTGAAAGAGGCGGTCGAGCTAGAGGTTGAGCAATACATCCCGATTCCTATGACCGCACTATATGTCGATTACGAAATTATCGAGCGCAGCGCTGACCAATTGACGGTACTGATGTGCGCCGTCCCTCAAACGGTTGTCGATTCATGTATCGCCATTGCCGAGAGTGCCGGACTGCGCGTCTGTATGGTCGAGTCGAGTGTTTCGGCCGTCGCGCGGCTACTCGAAGCTACCGAAGAAGGCCACTTGCCTACCGTCATCGTCGACATCGGCCCTGCCAGCACCGATATAGCCATTCTTGACCGCTCAATCCGCATCGCCGGTTCGCTAAACGTAGGAGGCAACACCTTTACGCTTGATATCGCCAAAAAACTGCGCGTACCGCTCGAAGAAGCTCACCAGCTCAAGGTCTTGAACGGGTTGAACGCCGGCAGTCGGCAGCAAAAGCTGGTATCGGCACTAACACCAAGCCTTGAACGCATCATCGCCGAAACCCAAAAAGTCATGCGCTACTACGATGAACGTATTGCGAATCACAGTAAGCTCGAACAAGTGCTCGTCGTCGGTGGTGGAGCGAACGTACCGGGAATTGGCGAGTATTTCACCAACGAGCTTGTCATGCCCGCTCGTGTCGCCAGCCCTTGGCAACAACTCGATTTTGGCAAACTACCCCAGCCCGCTAAGCATTTCCGACCACGCTATATCACGGTCGCAGGTCTCGCCAGCGTCGCGCCCGAAAGGATCTGGTCATGATAAACCTGCTTCCTGACGAGCGCAAAGCCGAAATCAGGGCTGGGCGGACAAACGTCCTGCTGCTGCGGTATATATTCATCACCCTGACCGCCGTCGTCGTCCTTGGTGGACTGCTTGCCGGTTCGTATGTCGTACTCGACGGCGCTAAGCAGAGTGCCCAACTAAAAGTTAGCGAGAACCAGTCAAGAGTTTCAGCATACAATGATGTCCGTTCGCAAGCAGATTCCTTTCGCAAAGATCTTGCCACGGCAAAGACCGTTCTTGACGACGACACGTCTTTTACGGGACTCATCTATAAGATCGCCAACATCGTACCGCGTAACGTCATACTGGACGACTTAAACCTTGACCCGGCAACCTTTGGATCTGACACAACCATAACCGCCAGCGCAAAAACATTTGCTGACGCCGGTAAGCTTAAAGATTCCTTCACAAAAAATGGCGAAGTGTTCTCTAGTGTCCAAATACAATCGCTCACTTCAAGTGAATCAGCACCAGATAATGACTACCCGATAAAAGTCATTTTGAAGGTCGTCTTTAACAAGGGGATACTGGAATGAACGGTATGACTGCTCAGCGTCTTCGAATCGTACTGTTCGTCGTTATGGTATTAATTATGGTAGCAGCCGTGGCAGGGTTTACCATCGTTCAGAAGAACCTAGCCAACTATGCGACGTCGATCAGTAAATTGAATGCTGATGCTCAGTCCGGCGACAAAGATATCAAGACACTACAAGGATTAAAATCACGCTTGGCGGCAGAGCAGGACCTAATATTGAAAACGCGCGCGGTTGTCGGAGACGCTTCAACGTATGCCGATACCGTTATCAGTGACATTTCCCTTATAGGAGCAAAGTCTGGCGTTCCGGTAAAAAGCATTACATTTGCCGGGGATACCGTTGCCGAAACCGCTCCTCAAGGCGTACCTTCAACACCAAGCGCGTCAACCAAGACCTTTTCTTCATCCACTGTCACTAAAAAAACCGTCACCGTTTCGATACAAAGCCCCCTTAGCTATACCAGTCTTATGAAGTTTTTGGCCGGAATCGAATCGAATGAGCTTCGCATGCACATTGCCAGAGTCGCAATGACGAAGGATAAAGACAATGATGTCGCGACCCAGGACTTAACGATAGAGGTTTACGTACGGAAATGAAATCGAGCATACGAATATCCGAAATCATAGAGCCGATTGCCGGGTTCTTGCGCCGGTTCCACATGCTTCTGTTCTTCCTATTGGTCAGTGGTGGGCTGTTCGCAGCAATCATGGTGCTTATCTCTATCATTAACGTATCTTCCAACTCGAATGTTAAGTCGGATAACGCCATAAAAGGGTCCTTTGACGAAGCCACGATACGGCGAATTGAGCAAGATACGACGAACGTTGCTAAACCAGGGGCACGGCCAAGCCCCTTCGTTGAATAGCCTGTTATACTAAGCGTATGCTTCTTTCTCACGACAGACTGCTTGCTACGCCCGTGATGAGCCTGCAGACAGGCTCAGAGCTTGCCCGTACCAGTAAGATTCTTGTCGATCCGCGCGACCTTACGGTTGTCGCCTATGAGCTTGACGGGAACATGTTGGATGAACATCCTTCATTCCTTATGCCCGTCGACGTACGGGAATTGTCGAATATGGGGCTTATCGTCGACAGTAGTGATGAATTCGTCGGACTCGACGATGTCATAAAAATCAAACAGGTATTCGACTACAAATTCGAGCTGCTAGGGCTGGATGTCATTGATGATAAAAAACATAAACTTGGCAAAGTTCAGGGCTACCATGTCGATTCAGGTAGCTTCTCGGTTCAGCAGCTTGTTGTCAAACGCCCGCTCCTTCGAAGCTTCGGTGAAACCGAGCTTCTTATTAACCGCTCGCAGGTAGTTGAAGTGAGCAATTCGTATATCAAAGTTAAGTCAACAAGTGAGGCCGAGCCTGCCAAGCAAGCCATACGGGAATATACGAATCCCTTCCGTGCAGGCAGCGTGCAACCCGAAGCCATCGAGTTTGAATCCCGCTGGTCTTAATCAAGTTCACTAAGAGCCGACTTAATGTCGTCGTATGAGAATCCTTGCCTGGCAAGGTAGGCAATAAGCTTTTGCTCGTCGTCATACTTAGTACGCTTTTTTGCTAATACCTTCCTTAGCTCGTCGTTATCGCTTCTACTCGACTTTTCTAGCGCACCATCTATGATCGATTGTTCAACGCCTTTAGCACGTAGTTCGGCAACCAGTTTCCGTTTGCTGCTCCCTTTTGTGAGATTCCGGTTTTCTACCCAATATCGTGCAAACTTCTCGTCATCGATGTAACCTTTCGTAACTAGTCGGTCATACACCCTCTCGGCAACCATCTGACTCACACCTTCGCGCTGAATAACTTCACCGGTTTTCTTATTTCTTGTTTTCGTCGACCGTGTTTTTCGCCATAAGTAATCACGCACTTCTTTGGCGCTGTGCGGTCTCATTAGGCAGTATTCAAGTGCCCGTGCGTACAGCTTTCCAAATTGACTTTCGGTCTCAAGTTCAACCAGCTCTTGTTCGGAATACTCCTTGCCGATTTTGACGCCGAGCTCCCCAACCTGAAATATATCCAGCGAAAACCGATACTTCCCGTCAATTGAAATATTTACCCGATCCGGGTTTCGAACCTGGCTTGAGATATCAGTGATTTTCATAGCTTTTTCAGGAGTGCGAATAATTTTTCGAAATACTCACTACCCAGATCTATAAGCTTGAACTTGTCGGGAGTCCGTACCATTTCAACAAATTCCTCAAGCGATACCCAATCTACCCGTTCAACCTCCGACTTATTAATCAGAAGTCTTGAGCTATCATCGAACCGGCATGAAAAAACATAATTAAAACTCTCCTTTCGCGCGCCACCGCGAAGCACGAACAGTTCACGTATGGTATCCGGTTGCAAGTCTACGCCAAGCTCTTCATTCGCTTCCCTAATTACGGCTTCCTTCGCAGACTCGCCAAGATTAACGTGCCCCGATGCTGACGCATGGAGATAGCCAGGTTTTCTTGGCAGGTGCCTGGCTCGTGTCTGAAGCAGTATTTGGCGCTGGGTATTTTGATCACGCCAAAGCCATAGGTGCGAGTTAGCCATTAACAAAGATGTGTCTTCGGCGAACTTATCGGCTACTTCGCCGTGACCTTTGACAGGTTGTCCTGTTTCGTCATATACTTGCCACCGCTCCGACGCTGACATGGACTATGCCTCGGCTTCAGTGACTTTCTTGCGAACTTCCTTTTCGATTTCTTCGAGGACTTTTTGATTTTCTTTCAAATAGACCTTAGCGGCTTCACGCCCTTGGCCAATCTTGCCGTCTTTATAGTCAAACCAAGCGCCGGATTTACCAACGATGTTATGTAGGACCGCAAGATCAAGTACGTCACCGGTCCGGGAAATACCCTCGTTGTACATGATATCGAATTCGGCCAAACGGAACGGCGGCGCGATCTTATTCTTCACGACTTTTACCTTGGTTCGGTTACCGATTATCTCTTCGCCTACTTTGAGTTGGCCGATTCGCCGGATATCAAGCCGGACCGATGCGTAAAACTTTAATGCGTTACCACCGGTCGTCGTTTCAGGGTTACCAAACATGACGCCAATCTTCATACGGATTTGGTTAATAAAGATGACCGTGGTTTTCGACTTATTAATGATGCCTGTGAGCTTACGAAGCGCCTGGCTCATCAACCGCGCCTGAAGTCCCATGTGGCTGTCGCCCATGTCGCCGTCAATTTCGGCTTGTGGTACAAGTGCCGCGACCGAGTCAACGACAACCAGATCAACTGCATTTGAACGCACCAGTGTCTCGGCGATTTCAAGCGCCTGCTCACCATTGTCGGGTTGGCTGACTAAGAGATTGTCGGTATCAACTCCGAGTTTTTTTGCATAGGCAGGGTCAAGAGCGTGCTCAGCGTCGATGAATGCAGCCGTGCCCCCTTGCTTTTGAATCTCCGCGATCGCGTGAAGCGTTAGTGTTGTCTTACCGGAACTTTCAGGTCCATATATTTCAATAATACGGCCCTTCGGGTATCCACCACCAAGAGCGATATCAAGCGATAAGGCGCCACTCGGTAGCAGTTCGACATCAGCTTTTTTAGTATCACCAAGCTTCATGATTGAACCGTCACCAAACTGCTTGGTGATCTGATCCATCGCAAGACCGAGCGCCTTGATCTTACCTTCTTGGTCCGGTTTTTCTGTTCCCACCGCAGATTTCTCAGCCTTCTTAGCCACTGGTTTCTCCCTCACTTACTGCTACTTTCTATTATACGGGTGTATGGTCTAATTTGCCATAATCAGAAGCGTCTTCGGCCAGCAGTAACCATGACTGTCATGCTATAATTGCTCCAATGAAACAACGCGGCTTTACCATCATCGAACTCTTCGCATTAATACTTCTCATCTTCGTCATCGGAATCGTATTCTGGACACAGAAGAACAATATTGAAACCGCCGCGCGTGATGACAAACGAAAGACTGCAATCAACGCAATGTACTACGGCCTTGAAGAAGTATACTACCCAGCAAAAAAATCCTATCCAAAAACATTGACCGAATCGACGCTTCCATCGGTCGACCCAGCCGTCTTTAAGGATCCTAAGAGCGCGAAGCTCGGTCAAGCCAATTCCGATTACAGCTACGAAGGCAAAGGCTGTACCAACGATGCATGCAAAAGCTACACGCTTCGCGCTCGCCTTGAAAACGAAGCCGACTTCGTAAAAGACAGTCGTAATAATTAACTAGTTTTCGTAGGGATCGACCGGACGCCCGTTCTTGAAAGCTTCAATCGCATTGTTCAATTTTGCAACGTGCACACGGGGATTCGCAACATACGAGAACCGGTACGTCGTTTCTTCACCCTCTGTACTCAGGCGAACCGTTCCATAGTCAAGCATCATCTGCAAAATGCCTGTCTGCTTAAAGCTCGCGTCTTCAATACTCCCTAGGCTGACAGTTTGCTCATGCCGAGTGAACAAGCCTGTCTGGATCTCTTGGATTACACTTTCGTTCGTTAAGTAAAACTGGTTCTGTAGATATACCCATATAGCGACTGAGCCGCCGATTCCTACAAGCAGCATAACGAGCAACACAGGTATTAAAATCGCATCGAACGAAGGAAGCATCAGTGGCAATGTACCACTCTGTTCAGCCGGATAGAAGATAAGCACCGCGATGAGCGCCAGCAATAGAAAGCCCGTTAAAAGCACCGGTAAAAGAAGCCCTATTGGGTGCCGACGAAGACTGATTATGACAAACTCGCCTTCGCTTAGGTTCAAGTGCGGGTATTTACCGACTGACTCTTCGTGTCGTCGGGCGTTTTCCGGACTGACTGTCATGTTTATGGTATCCGGATTACGTTTGGCGTGGACGACCTTCGGTTCATTGGCAAGCTGTGCGCGAATTTGCGGGTCAAAATTTTCACCAGGTATGCTCTGGTCGGCGCTGGTGACATGCGATGATACCCTGCTGTTCTCGTTCGGCTGTTCGTTCATATGGCTATTATACGCTTAGTCCTGCCGTCCGACATGCCTGCGAGCCTTAACGGTAACGCGGCGGCCGCGGGGCGTACGTTCAATAAACCCGATTTGCAGCAAATACGGCTCATAAAAATCTTCGATCGTACTTGTTTCGTCTCCCGTTAAGGCGGCGATCGTACTAAGACCCACCGGGTTGTCACCATAATTGTCGATAATACTTAGTAGCATAGCCCGGTCAGCCGGGTCTAATCCAGCTTCGTCGATTTCCATCATATTAAGCGCGCTGGTCGTCATAACCGTATCAATGATTCCATCACCATTCACATCAGCATAATCCCGGACTCGTTTGAGTAGGCGGTTCGCAATTCGCGGCGTCAGTCTTGCTCGTGTTGACAGCATTTTCGCTGACTGCGGCGCTATGTCGGTTTTTAATATCCTTGCGGCGCGCGTAATGATCTTCGCGATTTCTTCCGGTGTGTAAAATTCAAGCCGGTACAAATGACCAAACCTGTCTCGAAGTGGGGCCGCAAGGCTGCCAGTACGGGTCGTCGCACCAATAACGGTGAACTTTGGCAAGTCAAGCCGCACGCTGCGGGCTGCCGGCCCCTTACCAATGACTATATCAAGTTTAAAGTCTTCCATCGCCGCATACAGCACTTCTTCTACCGCTCGGCTGAGACGGTGGATCTCGTCGATAAATAGGATATCGCCGTCTTGAAGGTTGGTCAGAATACTGGCAAGATCCCCGGCTCGTTCGATTGCCGGACCGGCCGTTACCCTAAGGCCGACTCCCATTTCATTGGCAATCACGCTGGCCATCGTCGTCTTACCAAGGCCTGGCGGACCGTATAGCAACACGTGATCGATCGGCTCGCCGCGCTTCTTGGCGGCAGCGATTGCCAGCTTCAAATTTTTCTTCAGCCTTTCCTGCCCGACATATTCGTCGAATGTCTGAGGCCGCAGCGTCAACTCAATGATTTGCTCGTCACTGTCATCATCGTGCAGTACGGTATCTATAATTCGTTCAATCGCCATATCTATGACACATTATACCTGTTGTCGCATCATGGTGCTTCGGGAGCTTAATTATGACCGGGCCTTCAGCGCTTGGCGTACCCGTTCCGCTGTCGGGAGTGTCGCATCAATACCATCGAGCGCAGATAAGCCATCTGAAAGCGTGTATCCAAGTGCCATTAGGGCTTCAAGCGCTTCGTCGTTCGTATTCAGTTCTGTCTGCACTGGCGATGAACCGCCATATGCCGTTGCAATACCGACTTTATCAGAAAGGTCGACAACCACACGGTCGGCGGTCTTTTTACCAACCCCGCTAGCTTTGGCAATGAATGCGGCATCGGAATTCGCAATGGCGTTTCGTACTTGCTCGCTCGTTCCTAAGCTAAGTATAGCCAGCGCTGCCTTCGGACCGACGCCTTGCACACTAATAAGCATTTCAAATAGTTTCTTGGCTGCCAAGCTTGAAAACCCGAACAGCTCGTCTGACTGTTCACGCACATGGTGGTAAGTGTAAAACTTAATGTCCGTGTCTATCAGTGCCGCTTCAAAGTCGCCCAGTGGTACTTGTACTTCGTAGCCGACACCACCGACATCTACGATGACCGACCCGGCAAACTTTTCAGCTACCACACCTTTAATGTGCGCAATCATATGTCGCTACCCATTGCCCGGTCTTATACCTAGGCCGTTAGTGCCTGTGCCGCCACCCGTCGGCGTCTGTCCTTCAGCACAACCTTGCGCATCCACCGTCGCGCCGCTCGGCGTATCCGGACATTTATCAAGACTGTCGATCACGCCGTCATTGTCGGCGTCGTTCTTTTTCGGTTCTACACATTTTGGATCGTTCGCAGCGAGGTACTCAAGACCCGGCACAGTACAGGCGTCAATCACGCAGTTTTTGTCGTCCTCGGTCAGGTTTTCCTTGCCCGGGACCGTGCAGGCTTTTTTTTCCTCTTGTTTCTGCTCATCCTTCTTCTCTTCTTTTGGAGGAGTTTCACATTTCTTAGGTACGTTCGTCGCTAGGAACACATCTGTCTTCGTACCCATGGCAGTACACACTGTCGCCTTGACCACGCCGGCTGGCTGTACGAACGACGGACTTGCCGTACCAATTGCCTGACCCATCATCTTACGCCATATTGGTCCGGCCATACTTGAGCCACCGTTGTCCATAATCGCGTTGTCGTTATTTCCAACCCACACTCCCACGGCAATGTCAGGTGTGTACCCAATCGTCCATGCGTCACGGGAGTCGTCGGTCGTACCGGTCTTCACAGCCACCGTTTTAGTCCGGCCATCAGTACCAACGACGTTCAGCGATGATCCAAACACTCTGCTACGGGTCTGATTGTCAGACAATATGTTCGACAGCAGGTACGCGCCTTCGGTGCTGATAGCCCTGGTGCTCTTATGGTCCTGCGTAAATATGGTCTGGTCGTATTTGTTCATAATCGACTGAATGCTTGATTCATCATATCGGTTACCCTGGTTTGCAAATCCACTATAGGCATCCGTCATTTCAGTAAGCGACACTTCACCCGAACCAAGCGCGAGCGACAACCCATAGCTACTGCTGTCACCAAGGGTTGATATACCAAGTCGCTTCGCAGCTGCGATAGCATTCTCAATGCCTTCGGTCTGCATGACCTTTACGGCCGGGATGTTGAGCGACCAATCAAGCGCCTGACGCACTGTCACGTTTCCGCGGAATTTGCGGTCAGCGTTAAGTGGCACATAATTACCAAAGTCGGTCTTTTTGTCTTCGATTACCGTTACCGGCGTAATTTTTCCGGTTGCCAACGCGTCGGAATAGTAAATCGGCTTAAAGCTTGAACCCGGCTGGCGCGGAGTCGTCGCCATGTTTACTTTGCCAAACTGCTCGTTATCATAGTCGGAGCTACCGACCAGTGCTAAAATTCCGCCCGTTTTCGGATCTATGGCAACCAGGCTGGCGTTCGAGCCACCGTTCGCTTCAATGTGTGCCAGGTTGCTTTCTACGGCTGCGTTCGCTTTTTTCTGCAGATCTAAGTCAAGGGTCGTTTTCACTTGGTAGCCAGACCGCGTTACCCGCTCTTCGCCGTACTTGTCGTATAGTTCCTTCAAAACCATCTCGGTAAAGTGCGGCGCTTCGTTATCTATTGCCGACTTAGGTGGCGCGTAGGTCAGTGTCTCTGCCAGCGCAGCCTGCTTTTGCTCTTCGGTAATATAGCCATTCTTGACCATACGACTTAGTACGGTCGTCTGTCGCTCCTTGGCAAGCTCAGGGTCTCCGCTTATTGGTGAGTAAGCACTCGGTGCTGGCAGCACCCCCACCAACATGGCGCTTTCAGCCAAATCTAGCTGGTCGGGCGTCTTATCGAAATACGTCTTTGAAGCTTCTTCAATACCAAACGAGTTTTCACCGTAAAATACCGAGTTCAGGTACATCGTCAGAATTTCATCTTTGCTATAGCGCTGCTCAATCGCAACCGCGATTACCAGCTCTTGATACTTACGCAGAATCGTCTGTTGTTCGGTAAGCAGGGTGTTCTTGGCGAGCTGCTGAGTCAATGTCGAACCGCCGCCGGCGATACCGTGAGTGACGATGTTGGAATACAAAGCACGAAGGATACCAAAGATATCAAATCCTGTGTGCTTATAAAAATCCTTATCCTCGGCCGCGACTAGCGCGTGCTCCATGTCATCAGAAATCTTATCAAGTGGCACTAGTTCGCGGCGCTCAGCTTTTCCTGTCGAAAAGAACGTCTTACCATTCTTATCCATCAAAACTACACCGGTGTTGTTCCGGTTCAGTAGTCGTTCCTGGTTACCAATGTCATTGTAATAGTACGCGTACGTAGCGATAGGCGTGATTATCAGGAACGCCAACACAGGCGCCGCAAGTACGAGTACTTTCTTCTTCTTGCTAAGTCCGCTAAACCACTTCAAGCGGCGTTTCATAAAACGTTTGGCGGACCCGATCGGACCCACCTTTTTCGTGTACTTACCTTTTCGATACATACCTTATAAGTATACCAAAATCACCCTAAATCAAGTAGTCGCCGCCGGAGGTAGGGGCAGCGACTACTTGCTGAGCAACTTCCTTAACGACTGACATTAATAATGGTCGGATTCGAATGAACCGTCGTTACGGAAATCTTTGTTGGGTGAGTATCTACCGCCATGTAACTATTATAAAAAATCAACCTGATAATCCGCTGAAAGTCCTGATACTACCGAATCATCATCTGGTGCGTAATGGCCGCGGCTAATGCATCGGCAGCGTCGTCAGGCTTCGGAATTTCCTTTAAATTCAGCTGCAACCGAACCATTTCTTGCACCTGCTTTTTGTCGGCTTTGCCGTAGCCGGTCAGTGACTGCTTGATTTGCATAGGCGTGTATTCTGCGATTGGCAGCCGTGCCTTCCGGCCGGTCAGAATGGCAACCCCGCGAGCCGACGCCACACTCATCGCCGTCGTGACGTTCCGGGCAAAGAACAGTTTTTCAACCGCCATCGCATCCGGCTTCGTTTCGGCTATTATTTCAGTCAGTCCGTCAAAAATTTCTTCCAACCGTTCGTCAAGTGGCGTGTGGGCGGGCGTCGTAATTACCCCGGCAGTTACCAGTTTGGTTTTGTTGCCGGCAACTTCTACGACACCGAACCCCAAAATTCCCGTGCCTGGGTCAATCCCTATGATTCTCATGTCAGCTTTTCCTCTACGCCACCATCGACGACATACACCTCGCCGTCGTGCAAAGTTTCGTATTTCAGGCCGTGCACCTTAAAGTAATCGACCATCGCGTCAGCTTCGGTTCCAAACCACTCCGATTGGTAATGCGGCACAAGTTGCGGGTATATCAGCCCTAGGCCATCCCACAAAATTTCCTCTTCGTATCCTTCGGGAATAACATATGGGTCGTCGCCGTGTTCGGTGCCATGCAGCGTCTTGGTCATTAATATCGAACCGGCGCTCGAACCACCGTACGTCATGTTAGTATGCTTCAGCGCGTTCGGCAGCAGCGCGTCAAACCCCGAATACGCGAACGCCCGGCGCAGCACGAACGTATTACCTCCGCTCACCCATACGAATGGAGCGGCTTCGACAATGGGTTTTAATTTGTCCGGCGAACGAAAATACTTCCGAAGGTCCAGTTCGTAAAATTCGAAACCAGCTTTTTCAAATTCGGCTTTTTTTTCGGCTACGTGAGCTGCTCTGTCTTCAGGCGTGTTATAGTCTTTCGCGTTATCGACGAAGAGTACCCGTTTGTCGTCGCCAACCATTTGCTTTAGTTTGTCTAAATGGTTGCCAAATCCCTCACTCGAAAGATAGAGCTTCATGCAACCAGTATAGCGCTAAACGGTAATGTCTGCGTTGGTGTGAACGTTCACCACGTCGTCGAGGTCGTCGAGCACGTCAAGAACTCTCATGACTTTGTCGGCTGTTTCTTGATCGTCAATCGCGACTGGATTGTTCGGCACATACTGCAGCTCAGCGTCTTCTACAGTAAGGCCGGCTTCAAGCAGGAGGGCACGGACTTTCATAAGATCTTTAGGGTCGGTATAGACAATCGTGCCATCGACATCCTCGACCGCGTCCTCCGCTCCGGCGTCAAGAATGGTCATCAGCGCATCTTCACCCATTTGAGTCACGCGAATCACGCCTTTTCGCGTGAACTGGAACATCACGCTGCCGGCGTCGGCAATGCGGCCGCCATTTTTAACAAGCGCAGTCTTTACTTCTGGCAATGTACGGTTGCGGTTGTCGGTTGCGGTTTCAATAATAATACCCACGCCACCAGGACCGTAGCCTTCGTAGGTAATTTCTTCAAGGGCCGCGGCAGCTTTGTCGGCTACACGGTCAATCGAACGCTGAATGTTTTCTTTCGGCATATTTGCCTGACGGGCTTTTTCAATCGCCATAGCCAGCGCCGGGTTCATGTCGGGGTCGGTACCGGAACGTGCAGCAATCGCGATTTGATTTCCAATACGCGTAAACACGGCGCCGCGTTTCGCGTCATTGACACCTTTGTCGCGTTTGATTTTAGACCATTTATTATGACCAGCCATAAGAGCTCCTACAAAAAAGAAATAGTATCTCTACAAAGTATAGCAAAGGTATGGCGAGCTATCTTGTTACGCAACCTATGTCACGAAAGATATGTTAAAGTTCTCGCCACCATTTTCTGATTGACTCCCAATTACCTGCAATAACGAACGATGTGGCTATAGCACCCATCCATAGCAACCACGACCAGTCTTCCACTCTCCCCCCTTCGCTGTTACCAGAATCATGGTTATTGTTGTCTCTTGCTTGGATATTATTGTATTTCTCTTCACCTTCAAGATATGCTTCGTCATACGCAGCTACATAATGTTCATCGTAAAGTTCGTTGCAACCATCTCTATATGCGTCCAGGAAGCCGTCGTAATAATCGGGCGGTCCGGACTGATCAGAAAAATTCACCTCACTACAAAATGAATCTGAATCGTGCGTGTTATCACTAGCCTCTCCCGTTTCGCCTGCATTTCTACCATTTTCGGAACCAGATGATTTTGCATGAGAAATAATGTAATCTGAGTTTTTATTAACATGCTCCGAGCCTTCCTCTGCACCCTGATCGTAATAATCGGGCTCTTCATAATATCCGCCACCATGATAGTGATACTCCCCGTAACTGTAGCCCCACGATTCACAGTTGGTCCTACACGTGTGGCCACCGCTCGAATCCGTATTGCCCGGGTGAGCATAGACTATCTTTACATTACTTAAACAAGTAAGTGCAGCAAGTAGAACCGCAGTAGCTACCTTCATATGGAATAATATTACACCACATGACTTAAGTCCCATCGAAAAATGATAAGTCAAAATGTCCCGCCTTGAACTGTCGGAGTATATATGAAGTTTGGTCACTTCCCATGACCCCGAAACCTTTCGGTCCAGCTTAAGAAGCAATCCAAATAAAAAACACCCGTGGTAGCGATCGACGGATGCTCTTTATTTGGAGGGCCAGCTGGGGCTTGAACCCAGGACACCCTGCTTAAGAGGCAGGTGCTCTAACCAGCTGAGCTACTGGCCCATACAACTTTATAAATGTACTTTAATAGAGGTGGATTGTCAATGTTTGTCGTGCTTGGACGGCCGACTTGTGTGAACGCTGAGTAGGTCGAACAGTGCAAGAATTAGTCCGACAGTCACAATGTACACCCGATTAGCGTCAAAGAATTCGTATACAGTGCGGCCTTCGTCTTGCAGGACCAAACCCGAACCAAGCGGTTCGATAAGCAGCGCGAACGCAAGCGCCGCGAACAAGAATGCGCCGACGACCCGCCTTGGCATATCACGGTAACTTGGGCCGCTGAACAGTAGTAATACTGCAGGAAGTAACACTAATACGACCGAAACCAACGTCAGGAGCGGCGGGCTCTGGACGACCAGTCCAGCGTCACGTACGACCGGGGTGAGCTGCGCCGCCCAAAGTTCACTTAGCATTGAACCGGCAGCGAGTGCCAATCCCAACACGCCGAATCGGCGCTTCGTAAAGAATGCCAAAGCGAATAATACGACTACAACGACGATAAACACGATGGCTACATTCATACCCCGAGTATAGCACTCACGGTTAACTTAGAAGCTACGCGCCGATCTTGTCTTTTTTCGGACGCCGTTTCGCGTTCTGTTCAACGTACTCAATGATTTTTTCGGCAACGTTACGCCCGGTGATTTTTTCGGGCGTCATAATACTGGCACTAGAGTTGACTTCAAGTACGAGCGGTCCTCGCTCAGATCGCATCATATCGACACCGCAAATGGGAAGCCCCATGGCCTTGGCTGCTTTTATGGCAGTCTTTCGCTCCTCGTCGGTCAGGCGAATTGGAACACCTTGGCCACCCTGATGAGTATTACTTCGAAAGTCACCGTCAAGGCTTTGACGCTTGACGGCCGCGACGACCCTGCTGCCTACCACCAACGCACGAATATCCTCACCAGCGGATTCACGGATGAATTCCTGTACCAAAAAGTTCACGCCTTCGACATAAAAGGCCTGCATAACGGCCTTGGCCGCCTTTGGCGTTTCGGCGAGCACCACGCCGTTACCATGGGTTCCCCGGGCCACCTTGATGATGAGCGGCGTACCGCCGGCTAGGGCGATGACGTCGTCGAAACTGGCGGTTTCTCGAGCGAATACCGTCTTTGGGATGGCGACCCCTGCTTTGGCCAGTACCTGGTAAGCTCGCAACTTATCGCGTGAACGATTGATCGCGATCGAACTTGCGGTCGTGTACGAACCCTGTGACTCGAACTGACGGGCCACGGCCGTTCCATACTTGGTATAGCTTTGGGCGATGCGCGGAATTATGGCGTCGAATTTTTCAAGCGACTCACCTTTGTAACGAATGACCGGCTTGTCTTTTTCAATGGCGACATAACATTTAGCGTAGTTGATGACTCGTACGTCGTGGCCGCGCTCCTTGGCGACTTCCTTCAGACGCTTCGTGGTGTAGTTTGCGGCACCTTTGGATAAAATAGCAATGTTCATAACGTGCCCTCCTCAATTCCATCTTGTAGTTTCTTTGACCGTTCTTTTTCCAGAGCAGTCAATGCGGCGCCCTTCGATACGTCTACGATGAACTTCTTAAGAAGCGTCGCACGGCCTATAAGTACAGGATATACCTGTGTGCTTCGGTCTGCCAGGGTAAACGTCGCTAAGATTCGTCGGCCAGCCATGATAATGGGAATCCTGATTTTATACCGTATCTGCTCGTGGCCCATCGAGCTGGCGACTTTGACACGGGCGTACTTTTTGAACGTGTACGTATCACCGGCGATCGGTAACGGACTTGCCCCGAAGCGTACCATTAGGCTGTCGTCGGTTTCTTTGACTTCAGATGCCCAAATAGACGAAGTTTTGGCACCGGTATCGATCCTCGCGTGTAACTTGGCATTCCCTAGGCTTGGGAAGGTTACTTTTTCGGCCCGGCCGATTATTGTGAGCTCTTTTTTCATACGAAGTCCGCCTTAAAGCTTTGCTGAACGAATTCGATCGAACGCTGGATGTTATCGTTCACGATGACCACAACGACGTCTTCAGGCTGCGCGATTTCGGCAGCGTGTGCAATTGCTTCGTCTTCACGAAGAATCCGTACGCTGTCGTCATTGACGGTCTTAATAGCTTCGTAAAAAATCTTTGATATCTTTCCGACGGCCTGCGGAAAACGTTTATTGCGCGGATCCGGCTGGCGCCAGTACCCATCGATTTTTTCATATACGATAACCGTGTCGAAGTGTTTACCGACCGTCACGCCTACATCCTTCAGCAGTTCATCGGTCCTGTCATACGCCATTCTGACGACGCCGATTACTTTACCGCCGGGTTGTGTTTGTGTCCTGGCTAGGTCAGCTATCATTGCGAGCGACTGTTTTTCGTGGGCATAATCGGCAATAATAGTAGCGCCGTTCTGGGCTTTAAAGACCGTCAGCCTACCCCCATACGGGTCAAGCCGCACCGATTCCATCGTTTCACGGAACGCATTCGGAAGCTCACCATTGAAGTAGCCGTAGAGAGCACCGCATGCACTCATTAGGTTCCATACGGACGGAGTGAATTTACCATCGAATGTCCAAGGGATTTTCGAAAGATCAGCCAGCACCGTGTCGCCTTCCTTCGAACGAAGTACGATGTCTGGCGCCTCGAAGGTGATTGCTTTGCCGCCTTCGTCGTAGTGCTTTTGAATATCGAACTGCGAAAACTCAAGTCCGACAGGTAACTTAGTGGGGTTAATGTCAAGCTCGTCAATTTCCCTTAGCATACGGACAACTAGTTCGTCGTCGGCATTAAAGACAGCCATCGAGCCTTGGCTCGAAAGCTGCGAAAATACAAACTTCTTAGCGTACGCGATGTCTTCTCTTGACTGTAAATCGTCACGTGAGCCCATATGGTCTTCAAATACGTTCAGAAATACTCCAACCTGGTGGGTTTGATAACCCATGCCGGCTTGGCCGCTACAACCGAGCGAGCATTCAAAAACAGCGACGCCGTCTTCCTGCAATGACGGGTGTGCTAAAAATTCCCAAAGGTAACGCCCCGGGGCTTTCGTGGGCACTATGTCCCACGTCGCCTTAGATTCTTCAAGTGTGCTACGACGTTCACCGTTCATGAAATGACCGGTCGTGTCTACCTTAAGAACGTTCTTGCCCAGCTTTTGAAGCACATCAGCAATAACAGCGACAGTCGTCGTCTTACCTTTCGTACCCGTGACCGCTACGATTGGAACTATGGCCATATAAGCTCCTTTCTTTCACCGGCGCAATCTAAACCATACTTACCGACGACTTTATTTTATTTACTGTTTATATTATAGCAATTTTTGTAAATAATGTCAATACTGTACCTCCGTTACGAAAAGAGTGAGCGTTTTTTGTTTTCGCGCATGGATTCGAGTAGTTCTTTTTGCTTTTTTGATAGTTTTGTCGGTGTATCGACGATGATTTGTACGATGTGGGCGCCTCGGCGATCACTCCGTAAATGCGGCACGCCGTGTCCGGACAACTTGAAGTCCGTACCGCTTTGCGTGCCGGCTGGAACCTTCATTCGAACCTTACCGTCAACGGTTTCGACGTCTATTTCCGTTCCCAGCGCCGCGTCGACCATATCGATATGCTGTTCGCTAAGAATCAGATCACCTTCACGGGTGAATTTTTTGTGCGCCTTAACCCGGACATGAACGTACAAATCGCCTTTCGGACCGTTTGCTGTCGCTTCGCCTCGTTCCTTCAGGCGGATCGTCGCGCCGTCGTCTATGCCGGCTGGTACTTTAAGCGTGATCGTTTGCTTTCGACGTTCGGTGCCACGTCCGTGGCAGACCGTACAGACTTTCTCGGGTACTTTGCCGCGGCCGTTACAGGTTTCGCATGTGACGGCCTGTTGAATCGCGCCGAACATCGTGTTCATGACACGTGTCTGTTGACCGGCACCGTGGCATGTCGGGCAGACTTTCAGTTCATGACCGGGTTCGACGGTCGTGCCATGACAGTGCGAACATTCGTCTTCCATGTCGAATGCCATATCGCGCTCGACACCGAAGATAGCTTCTTCGAACGTCAGCTGAATCTGCGTTTCAACATCGCGTCCGCGCACCGGACCGCGGCTTTGTTGACCGCCGCCAAAGAATTGACCGAATATGTCTCCCAGTCCACCGTCTCCGAAATTGAACTCGAAACCTTGCCCGTTGAAACCTTCGAACGGATTGCCGCCGCTATAACCGCCCCCGGATGAACCGCCGACACCGGCGTGACCGAACTGATCGTAGCGCTGGCGTTTTTGTGCGTCTTTTAAGACCTCGTACGCTTCGTTCACTTCCTTGAACTTGGCTTCGTCTCCCCCATCTTTGTCGGGGTGATATTTGACGGCAAGTTTGCGAAACGCCTTTTTTATTTCGTCGGCGCTGGCAGTTTTAGAAACACCTAAGACTTCGTAGTAATCTCGTTTTGACATCTGTTACAAGTATAGTAAATTAGCACTCAAAAATCTAGAGTGCTAGTTGTTTGACTCATCATGCGACTGAAACACGAACCGCCGCTGCACCAAGAAATTCCATGCCATCGTGCCGAAGCCGGCTATTACTTTGGCGGTGTTGGTCGCGAGCAGTTCGTTCAGCCCCTGGTCATGAACACCGACCTCCTCGTAGATGTTTTCAAGCGCTCCATTTCCGAGTACGAATAAGACCGCGCTTTGAAGCACGAAAATCCCAATGGCGACCGACGCAAAATATAAAAACAGTGTTTTTAGTTCGTCATGCGCTTTGTCTTTGAACACGACATTCCGATTTAAGATGTAACTGAACAGGCTTGATACGGAGGTTGATATGATGTTCGACATGATAAGCGGCAAGCCTACAATGTGGGTCAGCGCATTCAGCAGCCCATAGTCGATCGACGTCGAACAAAACCCGACGACGCTGTAACGACCGAATTCCTTCTTTTCTGCCCGACTTGGCATTTAGAACCTGTCACGGATGTGCGAGAAACTAAATTCCCATGTCGCGTCCGTCTTTTTGTGCGGGTTAAAGATATTCTGCGGGTCGTACAACTGTTTGATTTCTTTCATGTAGCCAAGCACCTGTTCACCGTACATTTCTTTTAGCCATGGACCACGAATCATGCCGTCGTTGTGCTCGCCAGACACGCTACCGCCATAGTGGATGACCATGTTGTTAACTTCTTTCATGGCTGGCTCTAGCTTCGCTCGTTCCTTCGGGTCTTCAATCTTCATGAGCGGGATGACATGGAAGTTACCGTCGCCCATATGACCGGCAATGGTCGCGAACAGTTTGTACTTTTTAATGATTTTTCGAAGCTTAGGCAAGAACTCGGCCAAATGTACCGGTGGCACCACAAAATCGTCGATGAACGGCGCGGTGTGTTTGTCTTTTACTTTACTGCGGAGCAGTTGGAAACTGTAACGGCGCATGACCCAGAATTTTTCGCTTTTACCTTCGGTCGGTGTTTCTTCAAAACCATTGATCTCGTACTTGGCACGTTTGTGAGACAGCTCTTTATGAAGCGCTTTTACCTTTTCTCGGACTTCATCTTCGGTGTGGCCATTGAACTCAACCATAAGCACCAGCTTTGGAATGCCATGAAGCAGCTGCAGGCCGTCTGGAATTAAGTGGATAAGCAGCTGAATGAATCGCTTAGGACCGAGTAGCTTCAAAAAGCTTGGCATAAAACGAATGGACAGCCATAGAGTTTTGTCATCGAAGCTTTCGAACGTCGCAGGGTTGTGTTTTAGCACCGTTGGAATCAATTCACCTAAATCATCGATGTCGCGTAGGAACATTACCAACAGTCCGGAATGTTCCTTGTGAGGTACGAGTTTGACTGTGCCCTCCGAAATAAGCCCGAGCGTCCCCTGCGCACCCACGAACAACTTAGTCAGGTCGAATATGCCGGTTTCGCGGTTCCAGACATTCCATAAATGATAGCCGGTCGAATCTTTAGATACGTTCGGCTTAGCCGCCTGAATCTCTTCATAATGTTCGTCTAGCAACTCAAACGTCTTTTTGTATAAGTTGCCTTCAAAGTCACCTTGGCTCATTTTGCGCACCAGTTCGGCCTTGGTGAGTGGCTTAACGACGTACTCGTTACCGTCACTTAAAATCATTTTCAGTTCGGTCACAAAGTTATCGGTCTTGCCATATTCGAGCGATTTTTCGCCGCCGGCGTTGTTACTGAACATACCGCCCACGGACGCCATGTCCCGACTGGCCGGATAGCTTGGTAGCAGGCTACCGTGCTTCAGCGTTTCGACTTCAAAATCCTTATACATCATGCCCGGTTGTACGGTCGCCTGTTTGCTGCTGACGTGTACAAGTTTCGTCATGTGCTTCGACACGTCGAGCAGAATTGAGTCACCAATCGCCCCGCCCGACATATCCGTTCCTCGACTGCGGGGAGTAATGCTTAAGTTTGGGTAGTCTTTTTTGTGTTCGCTCACAAACTTTACGACGGCTTTTAGATCATCGGCATCTTTCGGGTAGCCAACGACGTCCGGCTTCAGTTCAAACAAGCTCGCGTCGTGACTATAGAATTCGCGGGTCTGATCATCTGCTTCAAGCTCACCTTTAAAAATTTTGGCAAGTTCTTTTTGTATGTCCATTACCCTCTATCCTAGCCGTCGGGGCCGGTAAGCACAAGGGATATGATGTTGTATACTGGCGGTAATGGCTACTTTGTCGCAGCGTTTCAATCGGAACACCGGCCGCATATTCGGAACCATACGTGCTGAATGGCGCGAATTGTATGGCCGCTACTTTGGCAAGATTCGCCGGTTCGACGGCAACGCCGAAGAAATCTGCGAACAGATTATAGACGAGTTATGGACAGGTGACTTTTACAAGACGTCGCTCGGTCACTTCGACTTTTTTTGGATGCGCGACTTCGGTACCGTGGCGGAAAGTTTGGTACGCCTGGGCCGCAAAAAGCATGTCATTCATACTCTCAAATGGGCACTCATGCACTACCGCCGCTCTGCTTCGGTTACCACCTGCATAGACAAACATGGCAACTGCTTTAACGCGCCAATGCATGCCGTTGATACATTGCCGTGGCTACTCCACTGTATTCATGTGTCCGGCTATGACCTAAACAAGTCTGAGCGGGCGTTCCTTGAACACGAACTTCGAAAATACACCCGTAAATACTTAGATACTACCGGCCACGTTCGTCCAATCAAATTTGCTGAAATGCGTGATGCCGTAATCTATGACCGTAGCGCTTACGCCGTCGCCCTAGTCGGCCGCATGGCGTACTGCGTCGAGCAGCTTGGATTGCAGGACTTCCCATATAAGTTGCAGAAATACCAAAAAGAATTGATTACCCGGTATTGGAACGGGCAGTATTTCAACGCCGATCGTACGACAGACGCCTTTAGTGCCGAGTGCGCTCTGTTCCCGTTCTTCCTAGGCGTCATTGAAGACGAAGCCTTGGCGGGCGCGACGCTTGATTATATCGTCGACGAAAAGTACGACCAGCCGTTCCCGATGATTTATACTAAGCAGCCCGACGCCTTTAACTACCACTGGTGGATGACCGCGCCTTTCATGCCGGAGTACGAAGGCTACACGCTATGGAGCTGGCATGGCATGTTCTACCTACATACGCTTCGGCGTTTCAACCGGCCCGAGTTCAAGACGCAGCGCGAGCGTTTCGCCAAAGGCATGATCGAACAGCATGGTATATTCCCGGAAATGCTGAACAAAGACGGGTCGTGGTACTACGCGCCGGTCTACCGCGGTGACCCCGGCATGGTGTGGGCCGGTATGTACGTCGACCTTGCCAGGCTAAATCACCGCCGAGCCCGTTAGCCGAGACAAATAATAGATATGCAAATCACCCCGCACTGATTTGGCTCAGCGCGGGGTGATTGTAGTTTGTGGAGAATTTATTTTTTGTCTTTTTCGTCGACGACTTCGCCTTCGACCGGTTCATCCTTGTCGGATTTTTTGTCGCCTTCTTCAGATGCAGGTGCGTCATCTTTTTGGGCTGATTCGTACAGCTTGGCACCGATCGGCATAATCGTGTCGCTCAGTTTCTTGGCTGCGGCTTCAAGCGCGTCCTTGTCGACTGAGTCGTCTTCTTTGACTTTCTTAGCTTCTTCAACGGCGTCGGCAATCGCCTTCTTGTCGTCGTCCGAAATCTTGTCCTTGTATTCGTCGGGCATTTTTTCGGCCTGGTAAATCGCGTTTTCCAACGTGTTCCGAGCGTCTACGGCTTCACGCTTTTTCTTGTCTTCGTCGGCGTGAGCTTCGGCTTCTTTTTGCGCCTTTTCAATGTCTTCTTTGCTCATGTTACCGCTGTCTTGAATGGTGACTGAGTTTTCCTTACCAGTACCTTTGTCTTTGGCAGTAACATTTAAAATACCGTTGGCATCCAAACTGAAGGTGACTTCAATTTGCGGCACACCGCGGGGAGCCGGCGCAATACCGTCGAGGATGAAGCGACCGAGACTTTTGTTGTCACTCGCCATTTCGCGCTCACCTTGTAGCACGTGGATTTCAACTTGTGGCTGATTATCAGCTGCAGTACTGAAGGTTTCGCTCTTGCTAGTAGGAATGGTCGTGTTTCGTTCAATCAGCTTGGTCGTTACGCCACCCATGGTTTCGATACCAAGACTGAGTGGAGTCACGTCAAGCAGCAGTACGTCTTTGACGTCACCTTGCAACACGCCGCCCTGGATAGCGGCACCGATGGCGACGACTTCGTCCGGGTTAACACCCTTCAGTGGGTCCTTACCAAAGATTGCTTTGACCTTTTCAACGACGGCAGGCATACGGGTCATACCACCGACCAGCACGACTTCATCGACTTCGCTGGCTTTGACACCGGCGTCTTTGAGGGCTTTTTCGACTGGGTCGGCCAGACGGTCAATCAGATCTTTTACCAATTCTTCGAGCTTGCTTTTGGTCAGCTTGTATTCGAAGTGTTTCGGACCGTCGGCGTCGGCCGTAATGAACGGCAGGTTAATTTCGTATTCACTGGTACTTGAAAGTTCTTTCTTAGCCTTTTCTGCTTCGTCCTTCAAGCGCTGCATAGCAGCCTTATCGGACTTTAGGTCGACACCTTCTTGGTTCTTGAAGACTTCAAGGAAGTGGTTGACGATTCGGTTGTCAAAGTCTTCACCACCAAGGTGGGTGTCACCGTTTGTCGAGCGGACTTCGAACACGCCGTCACCGAGTTCAAGAATAGAAACGTCGAAGGTACCACCACCCAGGTCGAAGACGGCAATCTTTTCATCTTTCTTAGAATCAAGGCCATAAGCCAGCGCGGCAGCGGTCGGTTCATTGATGATTCGCTTGACTTCAAGTCCGGCGATTTTACCGGCGTCCTTGGTTGCCTGCCGCTGAGAGTCGTCAAAGTAGGCAGGGACGGTAATGACGGCTTCGGTGACCTTTTCGCCTAGGAAGGCTTCGGCGTCGGCTTTGATTTTCGAAAGGATCATGGCCGAAACTTCTTCTGGCGTGTAGTCTTTGTCACCCATGGTTACAGCGACGCCATCGCCCTTTTTGACGATTTTGTACGGCATGATGTCGTGGTCTTTTTGAACCTCATCGTCGGTAAACTTACGACCGATCAAACGCTTGACGCCGTAAATAGTGTTCGTGGCATTCGTTACTCGTTGACGCTGTGCCACCTGACCGACCAGGCGTTCGCCCTTTTTGTTGATAGCGACCACACTTGGAGTGGTGCGGTTACCCTCGGCATTTGCAATGACTTCCGGCTTGCCGGCAACCATATAAGCAAAGGCACTGTTGGTAGTACCGAGGTCAATTCCGATAATTTTTCCCATAAATGTAGTCCCCTTTCGTAGTTAGAAACAAGAGTATTAATCTATATCTATTTTAGCACTCCTCGTAGTACAGTGCCAAAACTACCTCTATTGTATACAAATTAGCACTCTCGTGTCAAGAGTGCTAATTTGGTAATCCACCTCTGTTTTTTTAGACTTTTATCGTCTTCTTGCGGAACAAGTACGCCGCCACTGGCATACAGACGACGATAATACCGATTGACCAAACAAGGGCAAGCCAACCGTGATCGCCTATCGGCGTGCCGATCATCATACTTCGGATCGCCTCAATCACATGGGTAATCGGTTGGTTTTCTGCGAACGGTCGGATCCATGAAGCCAATGAATCGGTCGGCGCGAATGCTCCCGACGCGAACGTCAATGGGAACACAATAAGGAATGACATCCACTGCACGCCCTCGACACTGCCGGCAAGTACGCCCATTATGGCCGAAAGCCAGCTGAAGGCCAACGTGAAGATCACAAGGATTCCAATAATGACCAGCCATTCACTAAAACTTGCGTTCGGACGGAAGCCGAATAACAGTCCTGTCAGCAGCATGACGATCGTCGATATTCCGTTTCTAAACACATCTGAAATGACATGCCCGTTCAGGACGGCAAGATTGCTCATAGGAAGACTCTTAAACCGGTCAACGATACCCCGCTGCAAATCGTTCGCGACAGCGATCGACGTTGTCGTCGAACCAAAGGCGACGGTCTGTACGATGATTCCGGCCATCAGGAACGACAGGTAGTCGATTCCCTTAGGCAGAGCCAAACCGACGGCATTGAACACCGCCGTAAACAACACCAAGAACATGATCGGTTGAAAGAACGTACCGATCAGCTGGTCACGGTTACGGATGATGTGCGTCGAGCTGCGTTTAACCATTAGCAGCGAATCTTTAATGGCAAGCAGTGGTTTTGGCTGTTTGGAAAACTCAAGTTTTACGGTCGATTTAGAGTCCATATTACTTCTTTCCTTTCTTGGCTTTAGGCGCTGCTGATTTTTTTGTCTTGCCGGTCAGACTTAAGAACACGTCGTCGAGCGTCGGCTTATGAATGGCCATCGACGCGATTGGGATCTTCGCTTTTTCAAGTGACGTAAGCGCAGCTTTCACATCCTTGTTGGTATCGGCAATCATAACGGTCACAGTCAGTTCACGTCCATCGTTATCTATGACCGATTTTCCAAGTGCCTTCACGGCATCTTTTAGCTGGCTCTCTTTCGCGAATGTCAGCTCCAGTCGGTCACGTCCTACTTTTGCTTTCAGTTCCTTGGCAGTGCCTTCAGCAATAACCTTACCACCGTCAATCACGACGATGTTATCGGCCAGCTGGTCGGCTTCTTCAAGGTACTGAGTAGTAAGCAGAATTGTCTTACCCTCTGCTTTTAGCTGATTGATAATTGCCCACATAGCGAGACGACTTCGCGGATCAAGTCCGGTTGTCGGCTCATCCAAAAAGATGACCGGAGGTGTGGCGATCAGACTGACCGCGAGGTCAAGGCGACGTCGCATACCGCCAGAATATGTTTTAACCGAGCGACCACCTGCTTTTACCAAATCAAATTCTCGTAGCAGTTCATCTGCGCGGGCGACAGCACTTTTTTTCGTTAAACGGTACAGCTGCCCCATCATGATAAGGTTTTCGCGTCCTGTCAGAATTTCGTCGACAGCCGCTGACTGACCAGTCAGTCCGATCATACTTTTGACCGCTTCAGGATCAGACTTAACATCGTTGCCTTCAATACTGACGCTGCCCCCGTCGAAGTTTAATAGCGTGCTCATAATGCGGACGGTCGTGGTCTTGCCTGCACCATTCGGCCCAAGAAGTGCCACCATGGTTCCACGTTTGACAGTAAGGTTAAGGCCTTTTAAGACCGAGTTTTTACCGTAAGACTTTTTAAGATTTTTTACGACGATCGCGTCATTACTAGGCATAGGCGAAGGAGTCCCCTTAAAAATAGTATCTTTTTACTATATCACGAGAGGTCAGACTTGGTGACCTTGACCATGCTGGGGCGCATAACGATGCCGTCGACTTTGTAGCCCGGCTGCAGCTCTTCAGCGACGACTTCGTGGTCGCCATCGGCTTCGTCGTCAAATTGAACGGCGTCGTGGAGGTCAGGATTGAACGCGGTCCCTGCACTTGCTTCGATTCGCTCGACGCCCATGTCGCTGAGCGATTTTTCAAGATTCTTGGTGAGATTGACGACGCTGGTCGCCCAGGCATTGTCTTTCAAATCATCCGGCAAGTGACTGATGGCGCGTTCAATATTGTCGACGACCGGCAGCAGTTTTAGTATCGCATTTGCACGACCTGCGCCGCGGGCCATTTCTTTCTCGGCTTCGACGCGCTTACGAAAATTTTCAAAGTCAGCACGCGTACGCTGCAGGTCTGCCGTCAGTTCCGCCACGCGCTGTTCAAGTTCTTCTTGTTTCTTACTTTTTGCCATGTCTTCTCCGTTTTATAAGGTCCAATACATCATTCGCGACCATTAACACAGTTTCGCACCTACAACACCTCTTCGAGCATTGCGCCGGTCTGACGCACCAACCGCATAACCCGGGCATAACTTTGCCTCGTCGGTCCAAGCACTCCTATGTAACTGTTGTCAGAAAACGGTGAACGGAAACGGCTGATAATGAGTGTCGCGCCGCTGCTTTTTCCAATCGGGTTTTCGCTGCCGATGAATACGTTCAACGGCTCGTTTGGCGCCGCTTCGCGTAGCCATGGTTCCAAGTTGTCGAGCAGGCGTGCAACATTCTGAGCGTGAACGCCGCCCATGAATTCCGGCTGCGAAAAAAGGTTACCCATACCGGCCAGGTATAGCTCGTCGCCGATAGTTGCAAGGCCCAAATTCTGAGTCAGATCCACTAAGCTGTCAACGGCCGAGCGGATGGCCCGATCCGCCCGACTGCCGTGGGTTGAGACCCGCGCTTCGATCGCTCTCGCACTGCGATCGACAAGCTTCGCTGACTCTTCCTGTTGGTTGGTCAAAAGGTTCACATAAAAACGGTAACCGGCGTCAGTCGGAACACGGCCGGCACTGGTGTGCGGTTGTGTAATAAGTCCGGCCTCTTCGAGCTTGGCCATTTCACTACGTATGGTCGCACTCGAAACGTTGAACAATTTAGCCAGCGTCACGCTGCCAACAGGCGACGCGACTTCAGCGTATTGTTCAATGATGGCGGTCAAGATCGCGATTTGACGTTCTGTCATGCCGTTATTATAGCGCTGTTTGGCACTCGTCGTCAATGAGTGCCAGCTATTATGCAAGCCAGGTCTTATACGCGTTAACGATTCTATTGACGACTTCGTCGATAGGATATTTTGCCGTATCAATCACCAGATCGTAGTTATCCGTATTATATGGATTAATACCATACAGTGATTCATAACGACGCGTCTCGCTGTCCAACCGCTGCTGCAGTTCTTCGACATATTCTTCGTGATCTTCCGGAATATATTCGTTGGCCGACTGACGTTCGTCCGATGCCATGATAATCCGCTTCGCCGCGACAGTCAGATCCAAATCAAGGTAGACCTTGAACGAATTCGGCATCCAATGCCATGCCGTTCGAGAATCAATCACGATGTCCGAATCGGTTCGTCCAATTTCTTGCAAGCGCTGGTCGACCAAATCATCGATACTTGATTCTTTTTCGGCCTGTTGGTTAGCGCTCTTTACGTCAAGTCCCCGTTCGGCCGCAATGGACCTAAATAAGTCACCCGATGAAAAGTGGCGGTATTGTAATTTGGCGGCGACGCCTTTTGAGGTCGATGATTTACCGCTCCCAGGTTTTCCTGCGATAGTGATGATAGAAGTTTTGTGCATTAGCCGTAGTATAGCATGCCACCCCTGTTACTCCTATGACTTCAATCGTGTAAAAAGGATTCCTGATATACTTTAGGGCAATGAAGCGTCTCACTGCATTTCTTCGGTCCGATTGGGCATTTTACGTGCCGCTTGGCCTGTTCGTATTGTCAGTGGCGTGGGTTGCAATCAGTAGCATTTACCCAATGGCTTTCGATGAGGAATTCCACTATGGCCTGATTAAGATTTACGCGACCAGCTGGCTTCCCTATGGTATCCAACATACTTCCGATATGGCACAGTTCGGCGCGGCGACTGCCGATCCATCGTACTTGTTCCATTACTTGATGAGTTTTCCGTATAGGGTGCTCGCTTCGCTCGGACTGTCCGATACGGCGATCATTGTTGTTCTTCGTTTGTTGAACCTTGGTTTTATTGTGTCTGGACTTGTGGTCTTTCGAAAAGCTATCCGCAGCGCTGGCGTCAGCAAGACTGTCACGAACATTGGGCTGTGGCTGCTCATGCTTATTCCCGTGTTTATCATGCTTGCCGCCCAGATTAACTACGACAACTTGTTGTTCCTGGTGGTCGCATGGTCAATATTGCTGATCGTCGACATGACAAAACAGACCCGAAAAACCGGAGTGATACCACTTTTATCGACTTGGTTACTAGCCGTCGCGATATTAATAGGCATATCAATAAAATACGCATTCCTCCCAATCGCGTTGGCACTATTCATCTGGTCAGTTGGCCTTGCCATCGTAAGTTTCCGACGGCAAAAAAAATCATTACGTATTTTCGGCCGGACACTAACATCGCAGCTTGCATCGTTTTCAAAGTGGACACTTAGCGGACTCATCTGTATTTCAATACTGAGTATCTTTTTCGCGTCGCACTACATCGTTAACCGGACGACCTACGGCCACGCTATTCCGTCCTGCGAGCATGTGTTCACCGAAGATGAATGCTCCGCTTACGGTCCATGGAATCGCAACCGCTTATATATTTCTGAGCGCGACCAATCGTTCAAGCCGTTGTCGTATCCGGAATACATGGCCGTCGAATGGTTCCCCGGAATGACAGAGCGCCTTACGTTCGCACTCGCCGGAAAGACGAATGACTTTCAAACCAAGCCGGCACTTCCAGTCGTGGTGTTTGGGTACGTTTTACTTACAGTGATCGGTTTAGTCTGCTTCGTCATCCAAGCCGCTAAACGAAACATCACCTGGTTTGGCTGGCTTACCGTTCTTCTTACTGGAGTATATGCTGGCGTACTGTCTTTACAGCTTTACGGCGATTACGTTGAAACTGCACGACCGGTCGCAATCAACGGTCGATACCTGCTTTTGCTATTACCGCTCGCGGGAATTGTCCTACTTCAATCTACGGTTACAGTATTTAAAAAAGTTCCGACACATATCAAAGTTGCCATTGGTATGGGTATCGTTGCCGTACTGCTGATTGGCGGTGCAGGCGTCAGTACGTACATTGTGCAGTCCGAACCTCACTGGTTCTGGCCAGGGTTTGGACAGACAAGTCAGACGATATTCAAAAACGTGCTGAGTGCGCTCGTCCTTCCTTTTAGGTTCTAGTCCCGCTTTAACATGACGGTAAAGGCCTCTGACGGAATGTCGACTTTGCCGAACCGCGGTTGTTTCAGGAGGGGCTTGCCCCTCCGCATGATCGCCGAAATAAATTCGCCAATCATGCACCTCCCCCTAAAGAATCGCTCACTAATCCCGCTTTAACATGACGGTAAAGGCCTCTGACGGAATGTCGACTTTGCCGAACCGCTTCATGCGCTTTTTCCCTTTTGCCTGTTTGGCGAGGACCTTCTTTTTTCGCGATACGTCACCGCCATATAGACCGGTCGTGACATCTTTTCGGTAGGCGCTGACGTCTTCGCGCGCGATGAATTTACCACCGATCGCCGCTTGCAGACTGACCTGGAAGTTCTGACGAGGAATGACTTCTTTTAGTTTTTTGACGGTTTCGCGTCCAAGGCTTTGACTTTCCGACCGGTGCGCCATGACAGACAGCGCGTCGACAATTTCACCGGCTACGTAAAAATCTACCTTCACCAGGTCTTCGGCTCGGTATTCACTTAGTTCATAGTTAAAGCTCCCATAGCCGGACGTAACGCTTTTTAGTTGGTCGTAGAAATCTGTCAACAGGTTCGCGAGTGGTGCTTCAAAACTAATAAGCGCGCGTTCATCTATGTAGCTTAAGTTCTTTTGCCGGCCGCGCTTACTGACGATGAGCTGAATAACGGCGCCGATATATTGTTCGGGGACAACTATTTCGCCGTTAATCCACGGCTCGCGGATTTCGGCAATCTTAGTAACGAGCGGAAGGTCGGCAGCTGATTTTATGTCGACCTGCTCACCGTCGGTCATCGCTACCTGATAATCCGTACTTGGATTCGTCACGACCAAGTCAAGGTTGTATTCGCGCTCTAACCGCTCGCGAACGATGTCCATATGAAGCAGCCCCAGGAACCCGATGCGAACTCCAAACCCAAGTACCGGCGAATTCTCAGGCTCAAATTGAAGCGCCGAATCGCTCATACTTAACTTTTCAATCGCCTCCTTTAACTCTACGTAATCTTCGTTTGTAACCGGAAAGAACCCAGCATACACGAACGGCTTGACGTTTTTGTAGCCAGGTAGCGGCTGATCGGCATGAGCACGTTTAACCGTAATTGTGTCACCGACGCGCGCGTCACGCGTCGTCTTCAGGTTCGTTACGATGTACCCGATTTCACCGGTTTCAAGAGAATCGCTCGGCCGCATGGTCGGTGAAAGTGACCCGACTTCGAGCGCTAGCCCGCTTGCACCGGTCGCGAGCATTTCAATCGTATCGCCCTTTTTGATTTGGCCGTCAAACAAGCGGGAATAAAGAATGACACCTCGGTAATCGTCGTAGTAGCTGTCGAATATCAACGCTCGCGTCGGGTCGCTAGCGGCACCGATCGGTGGTGCTATTTGCTCAATGACCGCGTCGAGCACGGCTGGAACACCTTCGCCCGTCTTAGCGCTGATTTTCAAAATGTCTTCTTCGTCGCAGCCCAGAAGATTGATGACTTGGGCACTAACCTTTTCAACGTCCGCCGCCGGCAGATCGACTTTGTTAAGGACCGGAATAATAGTCAGGTCTGCCGCAAGCGCCAAATACACGTTGGCAAGCGTTTGCGCTTGGATTCCCTGCGACGCGTCGACCACCAAAATCGCGCCTTCGCAGGCTTCTAGGCTACGACTAACTTCGTACGAAAAGTCGACATGCCCGGGGGTGTCAATCAGGTTCAGTTCATACCCTTGATATTCCATCCGGACCGGCGCTAATTTGATAGTAATACCTTTTTCGCGCTCAAGATCCATGCTATCAAGCAACTGACTTTTCATATCACGTTTGTTTACCGTGCCTGTTATTTCAAGTAGGCGGTCTGCCAGCGTCGACTTGCCGTGGTCGATGTGCGCGATAATACAGAAGTTCCTAATATGTGACTGGTCCATATGGTTACCCGCGCACGCTTCCGGCAGTAAAGCGCTTCACCGTGGCTATGATCGGATTTACTTCTTTCAGTTTAAGAAGTCGGCTGAACAGCACGTATGTCACAATACTGACGCCGACGATAAGGACGAATTTCGGAAATGTGAAGTAAAAACTACTGCTCGCGCCTGCCTGGAGCGGAAAAATAAGTACCATGCAGTAACTGACAATGGCCATGAACCCAGTCGCGCTCATCATGCGCCAAATTCCGCTCCAAAACGTCCTATCGAACAAACCGCCAAGCCGGACCGACATGACGATGAACAATATAACCACTTCAGTCGCGGCCATGATTGACTGTGCCCACGCCAAACCATATGCACCCATGTTCAGTACGGCGGTGAATAAAACAGCCAAGGCGATGTTCAGGCCAATCGAAAAGAACGAGATGTAAAGAGGAGTCCTGGTGTCTTGCTGTGCGTAAAACGTCCGGGCAGCGATATAGTAGATTGACCTAAACAATATGACTGTCGTCAGAGCGCCAAGCAGTCCTGCCATCAAGGGGTCACCTTCGTTCTTAATGAAGCTAATGACATAACCACGAGTAAAGAATGTAATGATGGCGACCGGCAAGCTTAACCATATGATCACCCGAAGTACCGTACGGAGTTCGGATTTAAAGAGCTCTGTCTTACCTTCACTCAACCGCTCGGTCATCTGCGGGAAAGCGGCTGTCGAGATAGCGACTCCGATAAGGTTGATTGGCGCCATCATTAGTGTCGTCGCATAATTGTATGCCGTAAGTGTCCCGGCGGCCATGCGTGATGCCAAGTTCGTCTCAACGATACCGACGACATAGTCCATTCCTTGGTCGAGTGACCGCGCTGGCAGCAGGCTTAGCACTTTGCGGAAGCCTTTGTTCTTCCAATAAATCTTGAACCGATAGTCGAAGCCCAGCCCGATCAGTCCGATACTACTAACGATGAGCTGCATGATCGAGCCGAATACGACGCCGAGTGCCACTCCCATGATTCCGCCATCGAATACCTGCCAACCGAATATATTAATGCCGTTGGTAAAGAATAATATTCCGGTAATGATACCGAGGTTGTAAATGATCGGTGCGAGCGCATAGAACGTGAACCGCCCGACTGCCTGCTGAATACTGGCAATAACCGTCGCGACCGCGAATAGGAACGGGTTGACAGCGATAACACGCATCATGCTAACGGCCAATGCAGTCCCGGATTCGCTTAGTCCGGGTGCGATGACAAACCGAATAAGTGGTTCGGCGAAAATGATAATCAGAATGCTGGCGACCAGCGTAGCCAGTGCCATCAGGTTGACAAGGCTCGTCGAAAGCCGCCATGCGGATTTTTTATTACCGCTCGCCATGCGCTGGTTAAATACCGGTATGAACGTGACGCTCAGAGCGCCCGACACCAAAATGAAGTACATGAAGTCCGGTAGCAAGAACGCGGCGTTGTATGCGTCCAGCCCTACCGGGTAGGTATCATAGTAAAAGTTTGTCAGCAGACGGATCCTGATGATTCCGAATACCATCGAAGCGAGCAGTGCGCTCGAAAGCAGAATAGCCGCAAACTGAACGGTCAGTTTGCGGTTTGCTCTGGCGACGACGCTTTGGACACGGCCCATCAGTTGTTCCCTATGCTGCCGGGTGGAGCATTACTTCCTTTGGTAGAACCGCGTCTTTCAAGATAGCATTTACGACGTCTTCTTCCAGTGTTTCTTCCTTTAGAAGCGCCGCGGCCAATGTTTCAAGACTGCTCATGTTGTGTTTCAATACGATCTCCGCGCGCTCGGCGGCTTCTTTTATGAGGCCTTCGACTTCACGGTCAATCTCGCGTGCGGTGTCGTCACTGTACGGGCGTTCGTGGGTAATCTTGTCGAATACCATGCCGCCGTTATCGTCATGGAATACCTGGTCGCGAAGCCCCTTGCCCATACCTTGTTCGATAATCATGTCGCGGGCAATCTCGGTTGCCTTTCGCAGGTCACTCCCGGCTCCGGTCGTGATGCCATCGCTACCGTATTTGATTTTTTCAGCCACACGTCCGCCCATAGCCCTGGCCAAGATGTCTTTAAATTCATAGACATTTGTATAGCTTTTGTCTTCCGGCGGCAAGAACCATGTCACTCCACCGGTACCCCCGCGCGGAATAATCGTCACCTTGTGGACCGGGTCGCTGTCCGGCAGCACATGCCCGACAATGGCGTGTCCGGCTTCGTGGTAAGCGGTCAGCTCTTTTTCTTTGTCGTTCATAACCTTGGCTTTACGCTCCGGTCCGATGGCGACTTTTTCGAATGCTTCGGTTAAATCCTTGTTTGAAATCATCTTGGAGTTGCGGCGCGCCGCGATGATAGCAGCTTCGTTGGCGATGTTCGCCAAATCAGCTCCGCTTGAACCGGCAGTCTTAGCAGCCAGCTTATCCAGATTGACCGTCGGATCGGTCGGCTTGTTCTTGAAGTGCACCTTAAGGATAGCTTCGCGGTCACGTCGTTCGGGCAACATGATGTTGGTGCGGCGGTCGAACCGGCCTGGACGGAGCAGGGCAGGGTCAAGCACATCAGCCCGGTTAGTAGCAGCTAACACAATGACGTTCGTGCCGGTTTCGAATCCATCCATTTCCACCAGAATCTGGTTCAGGGTCTGTTCACGTTCGTCGTGTCCACCGCCCATGCCGCTACCGCGCTTACGGCCGACGGCATCTATTTCATCAATGAATATGATCGCCGGAGCGTTCTTTTTGGCTTTCGCGAACAGGTCGCGTACCCGGCTGGCACCGACACCCACGAACATTTCGACGAATTCAGAACCCGAAATACTAAAGAACGGTACGTTGGCTTCGCCGGCGACGGCCCGCGCCAGCATGGTCTTACCGGTACCCGGACTACCGACAAGCAGTACACCCTTCGGAATCTTGGCGCCGAGCTGCTGATACTTCTTCGGGTGCTTCAAAAAGTCGACGACTTCTTCGAGGTCCTGCTTAGCCGCGTCGTTACCCGCAATATCCGCGAATACGACCTTTTCTTTGTCAAGTCCGTACAGCTTGGCCTTGCTCTTACCAAACCCAAGCGCTTGGTTGTTCTGCCCTTGTGCTTGGCGCATCATGAACAGGAACAGTAGGCCGATTAGCACGACCGGCAGCAAAATGCTGGCCGCCGCCCATAGGGCGTTCCCGGTCTCAGACGGTTTTTTAATACTGACGTCAACGTTGGCGTCCTTGTTCAGGCCTTGTTCATAAATACTGGCATTCGGTTCTTTGGTCGACTTTTCGGTGGCTTTGTCTTGACCTTTCGGCGTGACTTTCACGTCATCACCTTCAATCTCAATTTTTGAGATCTCGCCTTTGTTTGCCCGTTCGGTAACGCTTTTGAGGGATACTTGCTTCAGACTTTCCTGCGGGGACGTGATAGCAATAACAGCGAGCGTCGAGGCAACGAGTACTAGCCAGAACAGGCCAAGCCGTACCATGTTGCTCATGCGTTTGCCAGATGAAGGTTTCTTTGCAGCCATAAAGTTAAATTATCGTCCTTTCTTGTTCAGTCAGAATGCTCAAGTTACTCCTTGAAATCACTCCTATAAATATAGCAGTCATAAGGGGTGTTTGACAATGAACTCCCGTTTAGTGAACCTCACCGACATTCGTTCTCCCGGCTCATACACGGCACCGGGCTTTGCCGTTTTGATGGCATGGAGCAATCGTCTGCGTCTTGGGCGGTCGAGTGAAAGTGATTCGCTGGCCAGACTGGCGCGCAGCAGTTCAAGTGCCGCTGCGTCTTCAATCATCGTCAAAAAATAGCGAGAACTCGTAGCTAGTCGCGCCGCTTCGGCGTCAATATCAGCCGCGAGCCATACTTGCCGCTGCCATAAGTCAATCAATTCTTTCCTTGACTGGTTATCCAGCACGCTCAATCGTTTCCGAAGTCGGTTACGAAGGTATACGTCCGACGTGTTGGTCGCGTCTTCAACCCATTCCAAACCGTTTGCCACGGCATAGTCGTAGAGTTCTCGTTTAGACAAATCGAGCAGAGGGCGATCAATCGTAGGGTCGTTCATCACAGCCAAGCCGCGCCACCCAGTGCCTCGCACCAAATTAATCGCGATCGTTTCAAGGACATCGTCCTGATGATGCGCGGTTGTAAGCGTCGCACTGTGCTTCGTGGTCACGCGCCGCAAAAAATCATACCTGGCACGCCGCGCCGCGTCTTCGCTCGCGTTTCCACCAAGCTCACCTCGCTCCGTTTCGAACGGTAGGCCGTACCGTTTTGCTAAGCCGGCCACGAACCTGGCGTCTTCATCTGATTCCGACCGAATACCGTGGTCGAAATGCGCGACTACCAACTCATGCTCACCCGACCGCACCAGCATATCCAGCAATGCCACCGAGTCCACCCCTCCGCTCACCGCGACCACATACTTCACGAGTCTAGTATACCGCTACAGATAGCGAGTGCTGCCAAAAGGTATTTTTTCTTTCACCATCCTGGTAGTCAACGTATCGGCAGAATGAATGACCCGTTTGCCATAGCGACTATTAATTTGGTCGACCGCATTTGTCAGTGATTTGTCACGCGCCAAGTCGTCACCGAACAAATGGAGCTGCGACTCATCGGGCTCGCTCAGTTCGTAACACGACACCCCGATTTCCTTCACGAACACCGGTGCGCCTTCGAACAGCTTCTTGGCCTGTTCAAAGATCGCTTGGTTCGAAAAGAACGGTACGGCCGCCATGTGCCGGGCATGCCAGTACGAACCGCGCCAGCCCCGGCCGGTATCGCTATAGCTCCGCGCATGAACTGATACGCCGCGTGCCACCAGGCCTTGCGACCGGACTTTCGCCCCGGTTTCTTCACATAAATGGTGCAGGCGCTTCAGTACTTCGGCTCGCGGCATCTTATAGCCGTCCAGTACGTATTGCCGACCGGCCGTGCGTATCGGGAAGTCCCGCTTGTCGACCTCCCAACCGCGCAGACGCTGGTGCCATTCCAGCCCGACGATGCTTTTAAACACCATCTTCTGTAGCAGCACCGGGTCAGCGTCCAAAAACTGCAGTGGTGTAAAAATGCCGACTCCGTTCAACCGCTTTTCAAACTGCTCGGCAATTCCGGTCAGGTCCGTCAGTTCAAGCGTGCCGAATACCTTGCGCAGGTTGTCAGCCGTAATGACGTCCAGTCCGTTAGGTTTGTGTAGGCTGGCGGCCGTCTTAGCCAAAAAGCGGTTGGTCGCGATGCCCACGTTACAGTTCATAGCACAGCCCACTTCGTTCCACAGCCGCCGTTTTATTTCCCAGCCTATGTCAACCAGGTCGCGGTTCTGCATGGCTAGCGTCGAATCCGAAAAATCAATCACGCCTTCGTCAATACTCTTCATGCGTACATGTGCCGAATAATCCTGCATGATCCGCATTAGCTGGTGGTAGACATACCGGTATTTCGGCGGGTCGCTCTCGAGCCCGATAAGGTCCGGGCACAACTTTTTAGCGTCTTTTAGGCGCATACCCAACTTTACGCCCATCGCCTTTGCTTCGTAGCTGGCGGTCACGATCATGGTGGTGTCGGTGCGGCGGTTCACGATCGCTACCGGCCGACCGCGCAGCCGTGGCCGTGCCTGCTGCTCGACCGTCGCGAAACAGCTGTTAAGGTCGATGTGAATCACGGTCGGCCGGGCGGCATTATAGTCGTTTCTCATGAGCGGTCGGCCTCCATGCTAAGTGTCCAGGTCAGGCGTTCGGCATCGAATTCCAACCGGTAGTCGGCTCCGCCGTCAGTCACGTCGAACATATGGACCATACGGTTGCCCTGCATGGTCGGGTGCCGTAGGCCGATTTCGCTAATTTCAATCACCCGGCCGTTTCTTCGACGGAATTTTATTGGTACGCATGGATTCAGTCCCGTGCCAAACGTCGCCACTACGTCTACCCGTTCGTTCAAAAAAGTTTCGTCATTCATGTAATTCTCCAAATTGATTATTTAGAGAAACGTTACAAATTGTTTCGCCCGTCGTGTTTCGCCCGTTTCTTATAGCGACCGCGCCGAAGACGATAAATGGATGACGAATCGCAAGGGACGCTTTGCCCGTCTAAAAGGGAAGGGCTAGTGTGTGTTGCGTGTCTGTATTTAGTATAAATCCTCTCGCCTTGCGGTGTCAAAATGTTATTAAACTATTTGGTTAAATGATGTCCTGACACCTATCTGGGATATCGGCTAAAGCCTCCTCCGTTCACTTGCGAAAAAATGTAAACACATTTTCGCTTCGTTCACTACACGACCCAGCGACTATCGCCAGACAAGCTGGCGAGTCGCTAGTTAAATCAAACACCGTAACCAAAGTAAAACTCCCACGCGACGGTGGGAGTTTTACTTTGGTAGCAGCGGCTGGGATTGAACCAGCGACCTTAGGCTTATGAGTCCTACGCTCTAACCAACTGAGCTACGCTGCCGTGATGGAAGTATTATCGTAAAGTACAACCGGTGCGGTTATGGCGAATAGATGCAGTTGGCTAGAGCGTTACGCTATTTTTATGCTCAAGGCTGTCCAACTGAGCTACGCTGCCGTGATGGCTACTCGGTAGATTGTAGCAAAATTGAATGCGGTTTTCTAGAGGTAGGGAGTGAAATGATACCGGTGCTATAATTGATGATAACCGTAAGCATTATGGATTTAGGGCGTTATGATATTTTTGGCCAAAAAGAAATGGCCCTTGAAACGGCTCAGAACAACCGCCGTTTAATAGCCGTTCGGTGGTGGTGGTTCCTGTTAATATTCGGTATCGTGACCGCTACGACCTCATTGACATCAGGTGGCGACGAGACTCGCCTGCGACAATACGGTACAATCTTGGTGCTCGGCTTAGCCTTTAACGCGGTATGTTATCTTGTCGTACGCCTATACCCGGCAAGTTTACGATTCCAGCAGATCTTTACGGTCATACAACTGGCCCTTGATCTTGTTGTCGTGGGTATCGTCACCTACGTGCAGGGTGGTGTCGAATCACGCACGACCGTGCTGTATATGTTCCCGATTCTTGCCTCGGCGCTGCTGTTCCGCGGCAATGTCGTGCTGCTCGCAGCGGCGCTTAGTGGAGCAACCTACGTATTGACCGTACTGCTCCATTACTACTTCCAAAAGCCGATGGTCCCTTTCGACCTTCTACTCGTGCCACTCATATTCTATCCAGCGGTATTCTTTTTGCTGGCCCGCGTTGCCGTATATTTAGAGCATCTGAAGTCAAACAAAGTGCGCGAAGCGGCGTATAATTCATTTCTTTCGCTCATTGGCCACCAGCTAAAACATCCGGCTTCGGCCACCGTAACGATCATTGACGCCATTGACCACGACCAAAAACTGATGCTCGACAAGAATGCCCGTCACTACATAGAACTGCTTAAGACCGAAAACGAGAACCAGATCCGCCTAATTGACAACCTACTGGAGTCCGCCCCTCAGCCACGCGCCGCATACCAGGAAGACGTGAATGTCGCTGCCGTGCTTGAAAAAACCGCCACCCGGCTAGCCGCCGCCAACGAAAGAACGGACGATTTGTCCAAGCGAAAAGACAGTCCGGCTTCGGCTATCGTACCGGCAAGCTCCGGCCGGTTGGCATTAGCATTCGGCAACATTTTCGATAACGCGTTCCGCTACAGCAAACCTGGCGACAGAGTAACATACGGCCTGACCGTCAAACGAAGCACGGTCGTCGTTACCATCCGCGACGCAGGTATTGGCATGAAGGAAGAAGACGTCATGCGGCAAATGCGCCGTCTTACCATAGAAGGCATTCGCGGCATGGAAGCCGGCGGACATTTGGGCGGCCTGGGCTTGGGTCTGTACGCTTCGTGGCGTATCATTCACTCATATGACGGCGAACTTGATATACATTCCAGTGAACAGATAGGAACAACGGTAACAATAACTTTACCAAGGAAGGACCCACATGAATAAGCACATATTAATGGTCGAAGATTTCCCGGTCATGCAACGATTTTACAAAGACGCGCTTGAACGGGCCGGTTACCGATTAAGTATTGCCGGTAACGGTGAAGAAGCGCTTGCAATGGTTGGCAGTACCGATTACGACATCATTCTGCTTGACCTGCTGCTACCCAAGTTGAACGGTATTGAGTTCCTTGAACGCTACCGCGACCGACCGGCGGGAACCAAAGTCATAGTCCTGACCGACTTTTCGGATGCCGGGCGAATGGAACGCGCCCGCGAGCTTGGTATTTCTGACTACCTAATCAAGTCAGAATACCCACCGTCGGAACTGGTTAAAAAACTAGACGAACTCGATAAACCAAAGAGCTCCGAAAACCCGTCAAAAAGCAAATAGGCAAGGTTACGATAAGCCCTATAAACTCGGGCGAAGGGACACCTCCACATCTTCCATTAAACTGACCTATTTACGTGTCTTCCTTGTTACATTTAACTTTTTAGTTAAATGTAATTTTTTTCATTATTTATTTTTTTCACCGGCGTTATACTTACTTCACCATTAACAGGAGGCCAGTTGTATGCAAGAAGAACAAACTACTACCAGGACGGTTGCCGATGAGCCGGCCGAAGCCCGTCGGACCACGACTCGTACATCTGTTTCCGGTGCGGTCGTAGCCCGGCGCGCCGTATACTGGATTGGCGGGTTCATCATCGCGCTGATTGCCCTTCGGTTCATATTCCTACTGCTCGGCGCTAACCGTGGCAGCGGATTCGTGGACTTTATTTATGATTTAACGAATGTACTTGTGGCACCATTCTCAGGGATTTTCGGGGAACCGACATTCGGGGTAGCGTACTTTGAAACCAGTGCGCTCGTGGCAATCATTATTTACGGATTGATCACGATTGGAATCGGTAAACTATTCACACTTAACCGTTCGGTTAATTAATTATTTCTTACTTCTGCCGTTCGGTTTTGTATCGTTCTAATTTTCTATAATTCAATATCTGTAAGAGAGGCCAGTTTAGAGGCGACGAACCCGCGTAGCTGTTCTGTGCTTCGTGCCTGGTTCCAGCTTGCGTTTTCCGGGTTGAATGTTGTTGTTTCCATCGTGGTGGATTCCTTTACATTTGTTGGTTTTGTTTGGTTGTAATATTATTTAAGCATAAACGTTCAAAAAAAGCAATACCTTTTTGACACTTTCTTATAGTTTTTTGCGTTTACAGATACGCTTATGGTATAAATAACGTAGGATTATACCTAAAAACCAAACAATATGAACACATTTGACTCGCTCGTGATCGTCGCGGTCGCAGCCCTTATCCACGCCAGCTTCCAGCTTAGTGTCAGCATGTTGACGCTACTGTCGAGCCATACCATCGGCGCAAAGCGTTCGCACGCTCGTCTGCTGGGCCTCACCAACGCGTTTACCCTAGGGGTTATGGTTATGACAGTATTGCTGCTATCGACGGTGGCGTTATTCGTGCAGCTCAAGTCGGCATTCGTCGATTTGTCCGTTCTATGGGTTGCGGCCTGCGGTCTGCTGTTCGGCCTCGGTCTCGCCGTATGGATTTTTTACTACAGAAAAGAGCAGGGGACTTCCCTATGGCTTCCCCGGGGAATGGCGCGCTACCTGTCTGACCGCACCAAAGCGACCAAACAGGCACCCGAGGCGTTTGGCTTAGGGCTTTCCAGCGTTATTGCCGAACTGCTGTTCATTTTCGCACCCGTATTGGTAAGTGCTCTGGTACTTATTAAGCTTGACCCTGGTATGCAACTGGCTGGAATCCTCCTCTACACTGCCCTTTCGCTCTCCCCTCTTCTTGTGGTCAACGGGCTCATCGGCAGTGGCCACAAAATCAGCCGAATCCAGCGTTGGCGCGAAGAAAATAAGACGTTCATGCAGTTTATAGCCGGTGGCGCCCTGATCGTGCTTGGATTTTATGTCTATGTCGACCAAGTGCTACAACCGACGGTGCTTGCCGCAGCGGGGAGTATTTAACATGCCAAAACCACTTATCGACGTAGTAAAGCGTGGTGGCGCACGATCAACCGAACGGTTCGACCGTGAAAAGCTGCACGCCAGCGTTCTCGCGGCTTGCTTGAGCGTCCGGAGCCCCCAAGGCATGGCCGAAACGGCTGCAACGTCAGTATGCAACGTCGTACTTGGCTGGTGCGAGTCCCGCCCGGAAATCACATCGGACGACCTTAGACGGGTTGCTTCGCGGCACCTTGAGCTGATTCATCCTGAAGCCGCGTACCTATATAAACATCATCGCCTGGTGCTGTAAGGAGTAATTCATGGCTAAAAAAGTACGATTCGACTTCGACCTCATCGTCATCGGCAGTGGCGCCGGTGGTAGTGCGGCAGCGAGCATTGCAGCCAGGCGCGGTCTTCGCGTGGCTATCGTCGAGGCCGACACGTTCGGCGGTGACTCGCCAAACTGGAGCGACGTTCCAACCAAGTCATTGCTGCACGCGGCGCATCTGTACGACGAGGCCCGTGAGGGCACGCGGTTCGGACTGCGTTCGGGCACGCTTGGCTACAATTACCCTAGCCTACGCGCTTGGAAAGACCTGGCCGTTAAGCGCACCGGCGCAGGTGGTAACCGCAAGTTCTACGAAAACGAAGGCATAGCCACCTTCAACTCCCCTGCCCACTTTTTGAGCCCGAATGAAATCAGTGTTAACCGGCGGCACCTTTCGGCCGAGCACTTTGTCGTCGCCACCGGTTCGCATTGGGTCATGCCCGACGTTCCTGGCCTGATGGACGCCGGCTACCTGACGCCGCGGACACTTCTTGAATCAATCCGACCGCCCAAAAGCCTGTTCATCATTGGCGGTGGCACGAATGGTGTCGAAATCGCGCAGATGATGGCAATCTTCGGCACAAAAGTGTACCTGTCCGAAGTCGCCGCTCGTCTGCTCCCCAAAGAAGACGAAGAAGTCGGCATACTGATGGAACGACTGCTGGCTGAAGACAAAGGCGTCAGCATACTGACCCAGACGCGGATCTTGAGTGTGCAGCGCCAAGCACTTCGTAAAAAAGTAACCTTTACCCGTGGCGGTGTCGAACGTACCGTACAGGTCGACGAAATCCTCATCGCGACTGGTCGCCGCCCGAATGTCGACCTTGGGCTCGAAAACGCCAGTGTTGCGTATACCCCTAAAGGTATCGAGGTTAATTCACACCTGCAAACCAGCTCCCGACATATTTATGCTGCCGGTGACGTACTGGGCCACAGTAGTCACACGCACACCGCCCTGCTTGAAAGCCGCGTGGCCGCACATAACATTTTGAACAAACAAAAGATTTCGCCGGATTACACGGCGACCCCACGGCTGACGTTCAGCTACCCTGGCGTCGCGTCGGTCGGACTTTCGGAAGACGACTGCATTAAACGCGACCTAACCATCAAGAAGTCTATCGCCCCGCTCAACATGATTGCTCGCAGCAATACTAGCGACTTCCGCGACGGATTCGTGAAGGTCATTACCGACAAGAACGGCGTGCTACTCGGCGCGACCGTAGTTGCGCCTCATGCAGCCGAAATCATTCACGAGCTTGCCCTTGCCGTTAAATACAAGTTGACAGCCGCCCAGGTCTCGGCAACCCCCCACGCTTTCCTCAGCTGGAGCGAAGCGGTACGAGTGGCTACCGGCCGTATCAGTTCGTAGTTTTTCGTTTAGGAGACTTCTTGCCTTAAACGAGCTGTCCTATTACAATTGTTACTATACAAGTTATAGTAACGGAGGGATCATGAAGGCAGCACGGATTAACGAATATGGAAGCGCTGATGTCGTACAAATTGTAGAGATCGATGCGCCGATCGCAGGCGAAGGCCAGGTATTGGTCGAGGTGCGTGCGTCGAGCATTAATCCATTCGACAAGACCATCCGTGAAGGCTACATGAAAGACGCGATTCCGCTCGAACTACCCGTCACGCTTGGCGGTGACATCGCAGGTGACGTCATAGAAGTCGGTGACGGCGTTGACGGCTTCGCCGTCGGCGACAAGGTGTATGGACAAGCTAACGTCGTAGCCGGCAATAGCGGCGCCTTCGCCGAGTTCGCGGCCGCCAAAGCCGGTGGACTTGCTACCATGCCCTCAAATTTAGATTACTTGGAAGCCGCTTCCCTGCCGCTTGTCGGCGTCAGCGCGCTACAAGCCCTGACCGAGCACATTAATTTGCAGCCGGACCAAAAGCTGTTCATCCACGGCGGTGGTGGCGGAATCGGTTCAATCGCCATTCAAATCGCGAAAAACATCGGCGCTTATGTCGCTACTACCGCAACCGGCGAGCAAATCGACATGGTGAAAAAGCTCCGGGCCGACGAAGTTATCGACTTTATGTCTGAAGACTTTTCCACCAAACTGTCCGGTTTCGATGCCGTGTTTGACACGGTCGGCGGTGATGAGTTCGTTAGTACCTTTGGCATTCTAAAAAGTGGTGGTACGGCCGTTTCTATGATTGCCTCACCGGACGAAGCCAAGGCGACCGAACTCGGTATTACTGCCCTAATGCAACAAACTCACGTCAATACCGACCGGCTTAACAGCTTGCGTCGCCTCATTGAAGACGGCATCGTCGCACCACAGGTCGACAAGGTCTTTTCGCTCGACGATATTCAAGCGGCCTTCAAGGCAAAGGAAGAAGGAACGGTTAAGGGTAAGGTCGTCTTACAAATTAGCGACGCGGCATAAGCCTGCAAGCCTTGGCCTGTTATCGGCCTATAATGTCCTCGACAAGTTCTTTACATCGCGCCCGTGTCTCAGACTCGGTAAGATCCTGATTCTCAGAGTTATCAAATGCTGCCCCGTAAGAACTTAGACGTGTTACGTCCGCGGCTTTTATACCACCTGACACCTTTTCGCACAGGCTTGGGTCTTTGGTGAACATCGCATCTTCTATCTGCCTCACATTTTGTTCACTGGCAAGGTTGGCGGCTTGTAAATCTGAAGCCGCTTTCGACGAAATAACGATATATAGAATTACTGCGATGGCAGCGACAAGTAGTATTACTACTCCTGTAACGAGAAACGTTTTATTTGCTGGTTGTGGTTTCGTCGAATTATTTACCGCCATAAGCGTATTCTAGCAAAAATGTCTCAAACGAGAGCAAAAAATGCATCAAAAGCCCGCCCTTTATTCTTAGTGGTAACCTATGAAATCATAATAAAGATCAAAGAATAATACTGGTAATTTGTTAAAGGGTTCAGGCGACCCAGAACCGGGTAACGATCATCGCGGCAATAATGAGCGTCCACACGATAGCAATCATGATGTCGCCACCAGCCTGAACGAATCGTTCCAGACTACGTCGGGCTGGTTTTCGTAGTGGTAGTTCGTCATAGTGTAGCCGGAACCACGCCCAATTCATTACAATAACCGCGGCATAGCAGAACAAACAGAAAATACAGATGTACCCGATAACATAGGTGCTTTGCCATAAGTACCAGGCGCCAAACCCTAAAAAGAATACGGCAAAAAAATGGAACACGTTTCGTAACGTCTTATTTAATTCGGTGCCGCTGGCTGCCGCTAAAGCGATCCCGGCCGTCAGTGCGAAGAACATCATACATATTAGAGAATTTGAGAACCCGAAGACCGATGATTGCCAAGCAGCAAATACGTTACTGCAACTAAAGACGGCATTGATATCGCACGTCAATCTAGTGACAGGATGTTCCGCGTACTGTATACGCTCTACCGTTTGTATTAGCGAAGCCGTAAGACCAACAAAAGAAGCTACAGCGATTGTCCACCACATATATTTTTTCGTTCTTTTCATGGATACCATTCTACTCCTACTTTATGAATGGAATGTGTGATTTTTGACGAACGAACAAAATCCAGGATTGCCCGCAAAGAAAAAACGACTACCAAACGGTAATCGTTTTTTCTTGGTTGCGGGGAGAGGATTTGAACCTCTGACCTCGTGGTTATGAGCCACGCGAGCTGACCAGACTGCTCCACCCCGCGGCAATGCTTAGCTATTCTAACAGAGAGGGGCTACTGATGCAAGCTGCGGTACGCGCCGCCGAACAGGAAGTTCACCCACGCCTGGAAGTTACTTTCTTGTACCGGACGTGGCGCCGTGTCGGCAGTCATCGTTTCGTCAGCCGACGCCGCCGCGGTATTCGGTGGCAAAATTAGTACCTTTTCGCCCGGGCTGACGAGCCCTAACTTTTCGCGGACAGCCAGTTCTTTATATTCGTCGCTTTTGTAATAGTTGCGTTCGTACTGCAATTTTTGCGTTTCCAACTTTGCAAGTTGCAATTGCCGCTGTTTAAAATCAACTTCCTTTTGCAAGGCGTAGTTACGCTCCATTGCTTGCACCGAACCCCATGCCCAACTGGCCGCCACTAATAAGCCAATGACCACGACAAGATTGTTCGTGGTGAAGTAATGGTGGCGTACATGGTAGTACAGTCGGTTTAGGTTTCTATTTTGCATGGTGGCGTTTAATTGCCTTCTCTTCGGTGCATTATAACCCAACGAGGTGAGAGATAGAAAGCTTCCCCGAAGCTTGCTATCCGAGCGAGGCAGGGTTTCAACTGCTTGCAGTTATAGCCTACAGGGGTTAATTACGCCATAACCGCTGAAACCAGCGGTTGAAACCCGGCCTTACTCGGTTTTAATCTTATAGAAGGTTAAAACTCTCGTTTCGTTGGGTTATAATGGCCAGAGTAGCCTCGGGGGTGTAGCTCAGGGGTTAGAGCAGCGGGCTCATAACCTGTTGGTCGATGGTTCGATCCCATCCACCCCCACCAGATTTTTATTTGCTTGCGTATTCGGCAAGCTTTTTTCGTAAGAAGCGACGGCGGGCCTGACGCAGGCGATCTTTTTCTGGAGTACCGTAGTAGCGATTACGATACGCATTCAGCATCATGGTCCTAGCGTCAAATTCGACTTCTTCCTTGTCGCCGATACCGGCCTCTATGAGCTCTTTCGCATGATAGATATCGAGTGAGTCACGGTTCACCATACGGCGATGATTGCGACGGGCGCCTTCGGCTACATTCGGAAGCTGCGGGCCGTAACGATCCAGTATTTCCGGGTGGGTACGGTGAGCGACCTCAAAGCCGCCTGGGACACCGCGTTTTTTGCCGCCGCGCATGTTGGCACCGCTGACAAGATTCATGAGGTCAAGTTCATCTTGGTAGCGTTGCTCAAGCGTTACGTAAACGCCTGGGTCACGCATGCCTTCGTCAATGACCGACTGTTCGCGGGCGTGCTTGGCATCGGCCTGAAATTCATCCGAGTTTTCAATGTCACGCATACGACGGGCATGCGCTAGGTTATCCATGCCTTGAACGATTGATTCGTTCGCGACTGGAAGGTCCGTGTAATCCTCAACAGGAACGACATCGCCTTCGTCGTTGACGCCGAAGTTGTGAAACCGTTCATTGAGGTGGTTCATACCTCAATATTAACATAAACAGTATAAATTGTCAACTACTCCCAACGGAAGACGCGGAAGGCTACGATGTAGATAACGACCAGCCAAGCGGCCGTCAGCCCTAACTCGGGGCCGATTTCAAAGACTGTGCGACCTTCTGTTACCACGAAACGGATAGCATCGACTATGGGCGTGAGTGGCAATAAGCCGGATATGCTCTGAAGCCAGTCAGGCATAAGGAACCTCGGGAAGAACGTCCCCGACAGGAACATCATTGGAAACGTAATGAGGTTGGCAAGTGGCGCCGCCTGGTTTTCGTTGCGCGCCCAACCGCCAATTGCCAGCCCGACACCGAACATGGTGGCAGTGCCCAACAGGACGATTACCAGCATAGTAAAGTAATCGCCGCGCATATCAAGCTTGAAGACGCTGAGTGCGACAGCGAACATGAGTGCGACCGACAAGACACCGACGAACATCTGGCTCAGTACGTTGGCAGTAAAGTACTGCCAAACCCGAAGCGTCGTGGTGTGGTAGCGCCGCAGGATTCCCTGCTGCTTCATGCGCGGGAATACCGACGTCGGCCCGAAGATACCAAGGCTTAAGATCGAAAAGCCCAACAGACCTGCGAAGGTGTAGTCAAACTGGTTCAGGCCCTGTTCTTTCGATACTGTCAGTTTGGCGGTAAAGGGCGTCGGCGCCTTGGTGATGTTTTGGTTGATTTGGTTAAAGACCGCGTCGAAGATAGATTTAAGAGTCGCCCCTGCCTGTTCAGAGTTCTGGTCGACTACCACTTCGGCCTGACCGCTTGGAAAGGCTTGGCTGTCCTTTGCCTCGCCGAATGATTCGGGAAGCTTGATAATGGCATCTATTTCGCCGCGTTTCATTTTTTCGGTCGCGTCGGCTTCAGTCGTGACGTCTTTGTTCACTTTTATAAGATCGTCTTTTTGTACGGTTTTCAAGAATTGTTTGGTAAATTCGTTGTCGGCCTTGTTTAGCAGCGCGACATTGAATGACGGTCCGTCATTGCTACCGAAGATACCCCCGAAAACGAATAGGAAGATAAGGGGGAACACAAAGATGAAGAACAGCGCCGTCTTATCGCGGAACGAGCGTTTGATGTCAATAAGAGCGAAGACCAGAATTGAGCGTAGTTGTTTCATGTTAGTCCCGTAGCGCCTTTCCAGTCAGATCGATAAAGACATCTTCGAGATTAGCCTGTTCGACCACCTGCTCTTTTTTGAAGCCTTTTTTTAATAGGTTCTTTACCAGATTCTTCGGACTGTCGAGGGCGATAATCTTACCGCTGTCCATGACAGCGATCCGGTCGCAGAGCAGCTCCGCTTCGTCCATGTAGTGAGTCGTAATGACGACCGTGACACCACGTTTTTTGATTTCGCGTACTAAGTCCCATAGGTTGCGCCGTGCCTGCGGGTCCAGACCGGTCGTTGGTTCGTCTAAAAAGAAGACCTTTGGTTCGTGTACCAGCGCCGCGGCAATTGAGAAGCGTTGCCGTTGTCCGCCGGATAATTGCTCAACGTAGCTATTTGCCTTGTCTTCAAGTTCGACCGACGCCAGGTGTTTATGGGCATCGACTTTCAGGCCATACGCGGCCGCAAATAGCTGTAACAGCTCTGTCAGCTTGGTTTTGTCCTGGAAGCTTGGACTTTGCGGTTGCACACCGATTATCGCGCGAATATCATACGGCCGTTTGGCGACGTCAATGCCGGCAATCGTGGCGGTACCGCCGTCGATAGGACGAAGGGCTTCGAGCATCTCGAGCGTCGTCGTCTTGCCTGCTCCGTTCGGCCCCAAAATGCCGAATACTTCGCCCGGTTTGACGTCAAAGCTGACACCGTCGACAACTTTGCGGCCATCGTACGCTTTCGTCAGGCCTTTTACGGATACCATTGCTGTCATTACTGCGTATTATACACCCGTCTCAGGGCAGCCTCCCAGCCAATTTAAAGGTTAGGGCAAACAAAAAAGCCCCGCCGAGAGGGAGGGGCTACTGCGGGCCACAACCCTCGTCGTACTGCGAGGCATTTTTGGCACCTGTTTGTTTGATACTACTGTAGCATTATTGCCGCTTATGTTTCAATGGTAATTTTTACCTATTGAAACACTGTTTGTTTTCAGAGGTTTTACGTGACTTTACCAAAGAAAAACCGCCCGGACGGGCGGTTTCTTATTCATTTCAGATACTATTTCTTTTTAGAAACAGTCAGGAAACCGTTGCGTGGGTTTTCCTTGACGACGCGGTCTGCTGGCAGGTCTACTGGAGTACCTTTAGCGTTCTTCTCTACTTTGGCGAAGAAGTAGATGGTTTGTGGCTTTCCACCGCGAAGGGTTACTTCGGTTTTGTGCAAGTAGTATGTGATGCCCTTCGAATTTGTGTGCTTGTAAGCCATTGGTCTTATACCTCCTATTAGTTCTTACAAGAGTAAGCGTACGCCTAAGGGGTGGCCTCTGTCAACACCTAAACACGCGCGTAGTGACGGTGGAGCAGTGCCCGGAGCAGCACCAGAGCGAGGAGACGCGCTACGATGACGATGCTCAGAAGTATACAGATAAGAAGGCTGAAGCCGGCGAAATCAGGTGACCACGAGGGACTTGAGAAGTCGTGCCGGTAGAGCGCCGGGTTCGGCAAGTTCGCTTTGTCCGGCTCGTTGGCACCGGCCGGATACTTGGCTAACTCACTCGCAAAGCACTGTACGTATGCCTGCGAATACCCGCCGAACTGCGCCTTGCAGACCTTGTCGGCCTTTACATTGATATTCTCGCCGCCGTTCCTGGCGCTCGCCGCTTCAATGGCAGCCTGGGTGTCACGGCGATACTGGGACTCGAGGTATATGGTGCCGCTATCGGCATTCATATGTCCGGCCGTATAGCGCTGCAGGTCGAACAGACGGGCACGGATGGTTTCTTGGTCCCCGGTCTTGTCGGCGCTGAACACGGCCGTGCGGCGTTCGATCATACCGATATTATTAAGACGCAGGAACGTGGCGGTGATCAGGGCGAACACCACCAATATGAGCACAAGCTGCCACGTCCGAACGCGTTGCAACCAGCCAATCCCGCGCCTGATGTTCCGTTTGTCTGCCACCTGCTTAAAGCGTTACCTCACCCTTTATAAACTGGTATCAGTATAGCATGAGCGTCTTTGGTTCTTTAGGGTTGATTCTATATACTTACGGTATGAACATCTTCTTCTCGGGCATCGGCGGCGTCGGGCTGGGCCCTTTGGCACAACTAGCCCATGACGCCGGCCATACCGTCAGCGGCAGCGACGCGGCTGCAAGTCTGACGACCGAGGCGCTTACCGACCAGGGCATTCCGGTCCATATCGGTCAGAATGACGGATATTTCGAGCAGTCGCACCAAAAACAGCCGATCGACCTGTTGGTCTACACGGCCGCTCTACCGCCGACTCATCCTGAACTTACGAAGGCGCATGAACTTGGCGTCAAAGCAGTCAAACGCGACGAACTGTTGGCGCAGATCATTCGGGAGAAAAACCTAAAGCTGGTCGCCGTCAGCGGCACCCACGGCAAGACCACCACGACAGGCATGCTGGTGTGGGCGTTCAAGCAACTGGGCATACCCGTCAGTTATTCCATCGGGACGACCATCAGTTTTGGACCAAGCGGTCACTACGACCCGGCCAGCGAGTACTTCGTGTACGAATGCGATGAGTTCGACCGCAACTTCCTGCACTTTTCACCGGAACTCGCGCTTGTCACCTCGCTTGGGTACGACCATAGCGACACCTACCCAACCAAAGACGACTACCGTCAGGCTTTCAGCCGATTCCTGAAACAATCGGCGCACGGTATCGGTTGGCGGCATGACTTGAAGTTACTCCCGGACGTTTCAGCCGACACGTTATGGCAACTACAGGACGATGAGGTCGCGCCGGTCAAGCTGGCCGGCGAACATTACCGCATGAACGCGACCCTGGTCCTGAAGGCGCTGGAATACTTAGGCTTCGACTACGACACTTCGCTGTTAGAATCATTTCCCGGCACCAACCGCCGTTTTGAAAAGCTTGCCGACAATCTATACAGCGACTATGGACACCACCCGACCGAGATTGCCGCCACCCTACAGATGGCCTGCGAATTATCCGACCGTGTCGTGCTGGTGTACCAACCACATCAGAACATTCGCCAATATGAAATAAAAGGTTTGTACCGTAACTGCTTCAAAGACGCGAAAAAGATTTATTGGCTCCCTACCTACCTTAGCCGTGAGAACCCCGACCTGGCCGTACTGACTCCACCGGAGCTGACCGCGGACATCAGCAATAAGGAAGACATCCGAATCGCCGACATGGACGACGAGCTCTGGACCATGCTCGAACTTCACCGCGCGAGCGGCGACCTTGTACTGGTCATGGGCGCCGGTTCGGTCGACGGCTGGGTGAGGTCACGACTGCAAAAACAGTTGGCGGATTAACGCCTAGCGGTTGTCACCACTTCCGCGCGTCTGGCCGCGTTCTTTGCGACTTAAGACTTTGTCCAGGTTGGTCTGAGCTATCTCTTCAAGCGAGTAGCCGAGGTATATACCGACCGAATTGACGTACCACAGCACGTCACCAAGCTCTTTCATGAGCTCTTTCTTGTCTTCATCGGTGGCGATACCGTCTTTGTCGCGCAGGATCTTTTTGAACTTTTCGGCGACCTCGCCTGCTTCTCCGACCAGTCCAAAGACTTTTTCGAGCATGGCGTGTGAGTCGATCGGTTGACCATTCTTGTCGTAAAGATCGGTCGATATCGCCTGTGATGAGTAGTCTGAAATCTGCATTATTTTTCCTTCCTTATTAGTGCCGCATGCTGATGTGGTGCTTGGCATGTGGATGCTTATGATGTTCGACGATGTAGACGCCGAATAGGATGAGCACGCCGCCAAGGACCATTTCGGGAGACAGCTTTTCGTTCAATACGAGGACCGGTATCAAGATGGCGACGAAGGTTTCAAGGTAGCCGAGCGCGCTCATGACGGCACCGCCGACATGTTCATACGACCAGACGTTCAGCGCCCTACCGATAAGCGCCACGACAATACCCGAATAGCCGACAGCCAACCAATACGGCACATCAGCCGGCGTGTCGGTCTTGTTGCCAAACAGCAGGAACAGAATCAGACTGACCACGACTGCGAACCAAGCGCTCGTACCGATGACCCCCGACATGGTAACCCCCCGTTCGTTAGCCCTGCGCATGAAAATGATGGCGATGGTATACGCGACACAGTTGGTCAGCGCCAGCGCCGTTGCCAAGGGGTAAAAGGCCGTGCCGTTCTGGCTTACGGCGATAGGTAGTATGACCAACGTCATCGCGCCGATCATGGCTAACGTTATGCCTGCGGCCATGCGGCGGTTGAAGGTTTCGTGGAATACTTTGGTTGAAAGCGCGATAAAGATGATCGGCGTAGCCAACGTGACGATTGACACGTAACTCGCCTGGCTATGCAGGATTGCCAGTGCGTATGCGATGAGGGCGATACTGAGCGCGATACTGGCGATGAGGACGTCTCGGCGGGCTTTTGCCGCGAGCAGTGCTTTTCGGCCACGCACCATGAACGGCAGACACACCAGCCCGATCAGAATAAAACGGCACATCGTGAAATAGAACGGGTCGGCGTGCAGGACCGTACTACGGATGATCGTCGCATTCGGGGCAGCCAGCATGACGGCGACGAGCGCCACGATGAACCATTTGGAAACTTTCATTCAGTCTTATTGTACCATCGGGGTCGCTCGCACCAGGTTCATGCTGCGGCCTTCGTCCGTCCAGCGGGCCTCGTACGTCGTCATGATCTTGTAGTCGGACGCAAGGTCGCAGTCGTGCAGGTCGAACGTGAGCTCCTTGATATGCCACCGTTCATGCACGAGCTGTTCCAGGCTCCACAAAAAGAAATCGCGGGAGTCGTGTTTTAAGATGAATGAACCGTCATTCGTTAACAGGTCGCGGTAAATGTTTAGATATGTCGGGTGCGTCATGCGCCGGCCGCTGGAACGCTTTTTAGGATAAGGGTCAGGAAACGTCAGCCATATGGTTTTAACTGAATGAGCTTTAAAACAATCGACAAGTTGGTCGGCGCGAGCTCGTAAGAATCGAATATTCGTAAGCCCCCGCGCTTCGGCTTCGTAGGCGCCTTTTTGTAACCGGTCGGCCTTTACATCCACCGCTACGAATTGCATTTCAGGGTAACGTTCGGCCAGCTCAACGCTGAACAAACCAGTGCCGGCTCCGACTTCTACTACACTGGCGGAAGTCTTTTCCCACTCGTTCAGTTCAAAACAAAGCGGCGAATTGGCGAACTTGGCGAACTTGTATTTTTTACGTCGACGAGTAATGACGAAATCATTCGGGTTAAGACTCATTTCAATAACCTTTTCGTATGCGAAAATTAATCTGACGAGGGCAGTCAGTTACTTCTTGTGAGGGAGCGTAGTTACTACTACGCTGACGAATAAAAATGACTGAATGTGCCGGTTGATTAGTTTGTAGCAGAAAATGGGTGTTGAAATGAGTCTTATTCATCGAAGACGTTCCGTCCGCCCGTCAGGAGCGACCCGTATAAGCTGTGATGGCGTGCGGTCGGTCACCGTGCCCCCATCGACATAAAAGTCCACACCATTACCAAAGTACGCGGCAGCCTGGTGAATATCTATTGCCGGCTCTTCGCCTTCCGGATTAGCGCTTGGTGCGACGAGCGGGCCGGTATTTCGAAGCAACTGCCGTAAAGCCGCGTCGTCCGGCAGACGGTAAGCAACGGAGCCGTTAGCACGACGAATCCATTCGGGTGCGTTTTCAGATGGCAATATAATGCTTATTTTGCCTGGCCAAGAAGCAGTAATTATTGGCTTCGCCAGTTCAGGCGGTTCGTCGTACACCTGGCCTGGCATGCCAATTAATACGATAGGTGATTTGGCTTCGTCGCGGTGCTTCAGGTCGTAAATACGCTGAACTGCCACTTGGTCATCGGCGCGCCCAACCAGGCCGTATAACGTGTCAGTCCGAATAACGCCAATACCACCCGACTTTAAAATACGGATAACTTGAGGGTCGTTTATAGATGAGAACACCTTCATGTCACGTGCTATACTACCACATATGGGACCCCTCAAAAACCAACAGCTTTTTAACACGCTCGGCACCTGGCTGCACGATAACTGGTTCGAACTTATCGTCATTTTGCTCGCGGCGTTCATTGCCTATTTCGCCGGTACGCGAATCGTCGCGTTCATTGTTAAACGCGCCGTCAAGGGTGCCCGTCACCGGGCATGGCACAAAAAAGATATCGAAAAACGGCAAAAGACGCTGGTCGGCCTGTTCGTTAGCATTTGGCGTATCGTCATATTCTTTACGGTACTGTATGCCCTACTGGCTGTCTTTTTTCCGAATATCGGTGCCGCCATGGCTCCGCTGTTCGCGAGCGCCGGCATTATTGGCGTAGCCTTAGGCTTCGGTGCCCAGTCGCTCATTAAAGATTTCTTGTCGGGTATATTCATTATTTCTGAAAACCAGTACCGAGTCGGTGATGTCATCGACATCGAAGGGTTTTCCGGCACTGTCGAACGGATCGGTACCCGAAGCACGGTACTGCGTGACGTCGATGGCAACGTGCATTATTTCCCGAACGGTATGGTGCAGCATGTAATCAATAAGACCATGGGCTATAGCATGGCCCGATTTACGATGTTGCTTCATCCCGACACCGATATAGATATGGCGTCTGAGCTAATCGATTCTGTCGGCAAGGCACTCAGCGAAGAAGAAGCCTGGAAAGACAAGATATTAAGCGCTCCGGCGTTCGTTTCGGTCGGTGAAATTACAGGCAGTTCGGTCGAAATCATCGTCGCTGGTAAAACGCAACCGAGCGATCAGTGGAGCGTCGTATCAGAAATGCGTCGCCGCTTGCTCGAAGAATTCGAAAGCAAACAGGTCCGTCTTGCGGTCACGCCCTTCCCTACCACGGGTCTTAAAAAGTAGCTCAATCTCGGTCAAGTGCCAATGCGCTATCGCTTAGCGCGTCGCCCGAAAAGGCGTCGAGCTCGATCAACGCTTCGGCGGCCTTTTTCTTGTAGAGAGTGTCAAACTCGTTCAAGGTATCTTTAGTAATCGGTCCATCACCCGAAAAGCCGTTAAAGACTTCTTTGTCTTTGACTGCTTCTTGCCGAGCGCTGTCGTACCCTGGTCGTGACAGATCAAGCTGGAGTGTCCCGCTGCTTTGATACAGACTCAATGCGACATACACTAAGAACAAAGAGATCAGAATGACTAAGATGACCATGCTGAAAAACTGATGGGCTCGCACGGTGCGAATAGCAATCGTGTCATGACCTTCAGCAAAATGCGGATGATCGCTCATGAATGCTCCTTGTCATAGGCGGCCTTGAAATCGGTGAATGTCGCGCCATATTGTCGTACAAGGTCCTTGATGGTTTGGTTCGTCTTAGACAGTTCATTACGTTTTTCGCGTGCGATCAAAAGGGCGTTATAGAATGCAACTGGCTCGCGGGTACAGTTAATTTCGAGTACCTTAGACAAGGCATTGTCGTACTGAATGTATTGGTCATAGAACTTCGTGTAGGCTTCGTTATAATCGGCCGTTATGGTGAGTAATGCGCCGCCATCGAGCTGGTTTGATGCCAGGCGGCGGTTCAGCGGTACCATTAGCTTGTCGCTGATCGTGCGATACAGGTTGCCTCGATCATTGCGAAGAAACGCGTCTGTCTGATGCAGACGGTTCAGTGCCGCCTGATTCTCAACGCAGTGGCTGCGAATACGCGCGATCTTTTCAGGCGTGATGGTCGCAGCCGCACCGGCCTCACGAACCGACATGACCATGCAAGCACCTAGCAGTAGCGTCACCGCCATCAAAAGACGAAATTTCATGATAATTAGTATGCGACGTCCGCCCCTATTTGGTCAAATGAAGCCGGCCGTCAGTGGCCATCACTAACCCCTCGCTTTGGAGACCCGCCAGAGCTTGCTCGAATCGCTCGTCAGCGTGTAGTTCGCGTCGTAGAGTCCGTTCGTCGCAATCACCTGCCGCCAACCAGCGCACGATTTGTCCGCGAACCTGACGAACGCTACCTTCAAGCGGCGGTTGTTTTTTGTAGTGTTTGCTTGATGTAACGTTACGGATGCCTTGTGTTTTCAACCAACTTCCGTAATCCATTAATGACCAATAAAACTCGCGCGGGTGTTCGCGGTCTAGCGTTTCAGTTAACTTCTCTATGATTTGTTTGTCATCAACGGCTTCAATATCATTAAAGAAATGGTGAATATAAACGGTACGGATATTCGTTTCTACAAATATTGCAGGATGGTTGAACGCATAGGCCAAGATCGCTCCTGCGGTATTCTTACCAACACCCGGCAAGTGTAAAATGTCAGGTTCAGACTGCGGAAACCGGCCGTCAAACTCGCTTACGATCCGCTGTGCTGCTTGGTGCAGGAACTTCGCCCGGCGGTTATACCCAAGCCCTTGCCAGGCAATCAGCACGTCGGCCAAGCCTGCACCGGCCAACGCATGTTCATTTGGAAATAGGTTGGTAAACTCTTTAAATTTCGGAATCACGCGCGACACCTGCGTCTGCTGCAGCATAAGTTCGCTGACGAGTACGTAATATGGCCTGGTGTCTTGGCGCCACGGCATGTCGCGGTAGAGCTCTTTACCCTTTTGCCACAGCAGCTCTTTGAACTCATCGTTTTGCACCCCTTTATTGTACAGGGGTATACTAGTACTATGACGACGTACGTTCTGGCAGGAGGCTGCTTTTGGTGCTTGGACGCTGTATTCCGACGGCTTGATGGCGTAACTCAGTCAACCTGCGGCTATGCCGGTGGTACAAAGGAAGAAGCTGATTACTACCGTGTTGCCAGTGGTCAGACGGGACATGCCGAAAGCGTGCGTGTGACCTTCGACGAATCGAAACTTCCGAAAGAGGACCTGCTAGACATGTTCTTTTTGATCCATAACCCTACTACTTTAAACCGCCAAGGCGCGGACACCGGACCGCAATACCGTAGTGCGATGTTTTACGAAAGCGATGAGCAAAAGGCTGGGTTTGAAGCCGCGGCCGATCGTGCTCAAAACCATTGGGATGACCCGATCGTTACTGAAATTACGCCACTTGATGCGTTTTATGAAGCCGAGCCGGAGCACCAGGATTACTTTACGAACAATCCCGCCAATCCATACTGTTCGGTCGTCATTAATCCCAAAGTTGTAAAAGCCAAAAAAGAATACGCTAAGTACTTTAAGGAGGTAGTATGAAACTGACCAAATATGAACACGCGTGTTTCACGGTTGAAAAAGATGGCAAGCTGCTCATCGTCGACCCAGGTGGCTGGACGACCGACCTGCCGGCACTTGAAAGCGTGGTTGCCATTGTCGTAACCCATGAACATCCGGATCATTTTGACGTGAATGCCCTTGGCGCGATTATCGGCCATAACCCGGATGCCCATATTTACGCCCATGAAGACATCACCCGTCAGTTTGGCGACACGTTGCCGGCAACCGCCGTGGTCGCGGGTGAAGGTATTGAAGCCGGACCGTTTAAACTTGAGTTCTACGGTGGCGAACACGCCACTATTCACCCCGACATGCCGGTAGCCGCCAACCTTGGCGTGATGATCAACGGCAAAATCTATTACCCTGGCGACTCATTCGTTCGACCCGACCGACCGGTCGATGTGCTTGCCCTTCCGACCGCCGCGCCGTGGCTGAAAATTAGTGAAACGTTCGATTTTTTGACAGCCGTCAAACCACGTTTGGCGTTCCCCACGCACGACGCCATTTCATCCGATGTCGGTAAACAGTTGTCAGACCGTATGGTTCCGATATTCGCCGAAAAGGTTGGCACGACGTACCAGCGTCTACATGAGCCGATTGAAATTGATGAATGAGGCACTGGAACATCTGCTCGCGAATGATCCCGTCATCGCACGGCTGATTAACGACTACCCTGTTCCAACGCTCAAAAAACACGGTAACTATTACCAAGAGTTAGTCGACAGTATTATTTCGCAGCAACTCAGCGTCAAGGCAGCGAGGGCGATTGAAGGGCGGTTCAAGGACTTGTTCGACGGTCGATTCCCGGAACCCGAAGAAATTCTGACAAAAGATGTCGAGGAACTGCGGGCTATCGGCTTTAGCCGCCCGAAAGCGCGCTATGTCCAGGACTTAGCTCAGAAAATCATCGACGGCGAAGTCACGTTTGAAGGAATCGACGAGCTTAGCAACGATGAGATCATCGCTGAACTCACCAAGGTCAAAGGAATCGGTGAATGGACGGTACATATGTTCTTGATGTTTTGCATGGGACGGCTAAACGTACTGCCAGTCGGCGACCTTGGCATCCGTAACGGCATAACTAAACTTTATGAATTCGAAACGACTGCCACTCCGGACGACGTGCGGGATGTCGCCGAAAAAAACAACTGGCGGCCGTATGAATCGGTCGCCAGTTGGTACGTGTGGCAAAGTTTGGATAACGTGCCAGCTACTTCGTCGTCTTAGCTTTCGGCTTAACGTTTGCGCGGACATCGCGTTCAACCGCTTTGGCGGTAGCTTTGGCATCTTTAGCGACACGCTCACCGCGCACCTTGGCTTCAGCAGCGAGCCGTTCGGCCTCGTCGCGCATGACCCCCGCTGAATTACGAGCGCTCTCGGCCATACCTTTGGCTTCCTTGCCTACTTTGCCGGCACCTGTCTTGACCGATTCGCTGGCAGCGGTGGCAGCTGCCTTCGCCTGTTCGGCGCGAAGCTTGGCTTCGGCTTTGGCGTCTTCAGCCTTGTTTTTAATGTCAGCTCGGGTCTCCTTGCCGCTTTTCGGAGCGACCAGGATTCCGGCTACAAAGCCGGCGATACTCGCTAGTAGAACTTTCAATAAACGACTCATATTTCCTCCTATTTCTTACGGAACGCTTTAACGGCTTCGGCGAACACCCTTGCGGGGTTCAGCCAGTTTGTCGCCGATGATATGTTGTGCGTGATCGCATCGACGTTTTTCGCGATGCTGTTCACTTTAATAATAACCAGTGTCACTGCAGCAAGCAACGCTATTATGACCACCGATAGTAACACGACGGCAATCGTCAGAAGCGTGACAATAAGGTTCGTATCCATTAGGCACCGCCTTTCTTATGTTAGGAAGTTAGTATTATTAGTATATCACTTTTTTACTGCTTTTGCAATATGCACCATGTAGGGCGCAAGTACTGTCAGGCATAGCACGATGGTCGCAAGGTGTCCGACGAACCATATAGTGTGTCGGCGCGCACCTAAGACACTTGAATACCTAGGCCTCACTACATTATCGATTGCCGCCCTAACACTATGGACTGAAACATCAAAATGTTCCGGCAACGTATTGGTAGCCTGATCGAGCGCTGGCACTTTACGGCGTAGCCTGCTTGAAATCGGTGTGTCCGGTCGGGTAACGCCGCATAACGTGATGACGCGTGAAACTCGCTTGTCCTCGACCGAAGTATGCAGCGCCAATGTCGCGCCCGCACTCTCGCCAACCAACACGATACGTGAACCCGTAGGTACCGCGTCTATGGCAGTTTTAATCAAGCTCATTTTTTGATTCATATCCCGTCCGTCATACCAATCAATTTTGACCGGCGTGACAGACACACCCCATATTCTCCACCAGAAAAGCGCGATAGAACGCAGACGGTGATAGCCGTCGCCCAGTCCGGGCACGTATATGATGCGCGTCGTCATTACCCCAAGTATACCAGCGTGCTACAGTGGAACTATGAGCAAGCTTACAGTTATGCGAGCTTTGACTGCCCGTTTTGCGCGGCGATTCATCCGGCTTGCCGACCTTATTGTTGGCACCGTTGCAATTGTTCTGGTCGCTGGCGTTTGGGCGCTCGCTTACTTTTTCAGTGCCTGGTGGTGGCTGCTGATTCTGCCGGTCTTGTTCCTACTCGGTTTATACGTGATCGTCCGACTCATTGTCGCGGTTGTCATTTCCCAGGTTCATGTCGGTCAACTGAGCAAAGAACAACGAACGGCGCTCGATGATTTCATAGACAAAGTCCAGCAAGTGCTAGAAGCCCGGGCGACGCCTCTCCCTATCATTGCCCTGATTTGCATTAAAGATATAGTCGTTCACCGAGACCTCAAGACAGTACGAAAAATCATCAGCGAAACCACCGGGCTTCGGCGCGACTACCAAGCGTTAGAAAAACTATTCAATTAAGGCGCAAGCCGGTTGATATCACGTGGGAAGAGCGTTGCTTCTTTGACGTTGTGAAGACCGATGGTCTTTTGGACCAGACGATCGATACCAAAGCCACAACCACCGTGCTGCGGCAAACCATACTTGAAAGCAGAAAGATAATACTTAAAACCGTCTGCCGTAACGTCGAGTCCCGCGGCCGTCATTTGTTCTACCATCTTTTCGTAGTTGTTTTCACGAAGTGGCACAGTCGCGATTTCGAGACCGCGGTACAGCAGGTCTGCCCAGGCCACGGTGTCTTCTTTAAATTTGTGGTAGAACTTGCCAGCTTCTTTTGGAAAGTCAGTGGCGTACACCAGGTCGCTGCCAAGTTCTTTTCGGGCATAGTCAGCGATCCAGCGCTCTTCGTCCGGAATCAAGTCTTTTTCGTTCGTGGTATCGGTATCCGTTGCTTTGGTATACATGTCGTGGATTTCGGCGATAGTGAACTTTGGCACGTCGTCAGTTAATTTCAGTTCTGGCGCGTTTAGTGACTTCAGGTCGTCGGCATGTATATCGTAAACGGTGCGAAGCGCATGCTTGGTCATGTTAGCTACCATGTCCATGACTTCCTGGTGGCTTTCAACGAAGCCCATCTCAAGGTCAAGCATAGTCAGCTCCGTCAAATGACGCGTTGTCGCCGACGGTTCGGCGCGGTAGCTGTGGCCGATTTCGTACACGCGTTCAAACACGCCGACCATGATTTGCTTATAAAACTGCGGGCTTTGGGCAAGTGTGGCGGTCTGACCAAAGTAGTCCAGTTTAAATACCTCGGCCCCGCCTTCGGTCGGTTCACCCAGTAGCTTTGGCGTGTCAATTTCGACGAATTCGTTGTCGTCCAGAAACTGCCGAAGCGAACGCGTCAGCGCGCCCCGAATCTTGAAGATTTTCTGTTCCTGCATATTGCGTAGGTTCAGTACTCGGTGCTCGAACAAGGTGTCCAGATTTTCGGACTTGTGGCTTATCGGTTTGTCGATTTCGATTGGCGGCTCTTCAGTAACGGGACTTAAGACTTCGACTGACACGTCATGCAGCTCGGCGCCGCCCGGTGCGCGTTCGTCGGCTACCACGTTACCGGTAAAGCTGACGACCGTGCCAACCTGCATGCCACGCAGCTTTTCAAGTTCGTCCTTGTTATCAATCAGGTTCTGCGCCAAGCCGCTACGGTCGCGCACGGTCAAAAAATTAAGACCGCCCAGGAGTCGCTTTTTGTGTAGCCAACCCTGGATAGTAATTTGTTCGCCGATGTGTGCGGGAATATCCCGAATGAGTGTTCTTGCCATACTTTGGTTATTATACCCCGGCTGACACCTTATCACCAGAGGTGATTGCCAGTTCGGCACGTTGCTGTCATACTATATCCAAACCGTAAGCTTTATATAAACGTGCACCATAACCAAGAAATCTTTACCGAACTAAGCCTCGTCCTTGTGATAGTTGCCGGTATCTCCGTTGTTATGCGCATGCTCCGGCAGCCGTTGATTCTTGGCTACATCCTGTCAGGAATCGTCGTCGGACCGTTGCTGCTTGACCTGATCCATGCCAAAGAAGCGTTCGACGGTTTCAGTCAAATCGGTATCGCACTCCTACTATTCATCATTGGGCTTGGCATGAACGCAGGAGTCATTCGGAGCTTAGGAAAAGTATCAATCACGACCGCGGCGATCATCTTTACTCTGGTTGGCGGGTCAGGGGTGTTTGCCGCTTATTTGCTTGGGTTCGACATAAAAACGGCGCTCGTTATGGGAATTGCCCTCTTCTTTTCGAGTACAATCCTGATTTTGAAGGTCCTGTCGGACAAACGTGAAGTCAGTCGGCTACATGGGCAAATCGCCATCGGAGTGATTCTGGTCGACGACATCGTCGCCACGCTTGCCATCGTGTTCGTAACCGCCGCGTCGTCCGGCGGAGCGAACGTGGGTGATTTGCTTTCTCTGCTCGCAAAGGCCGGCGGGCTGGGACTGCTCCTGTATGTAGCCGGCGCACTAATCATTCCACGGTTCTCGAAGGTGCTCGCAAAAAACCAAGAACTTCTTTTTGTATTTGCCGTCGCATGGGGGTTCGGCATCGCCAGCCTGTTCGGCCTGGCAGGATTCTCGCATGAAGTCGGCGCGTTATTTGCCGGCGTATCATTGGCAGGGCTTCCCTATGCCATGGAAATGGGCACACGCCTGAAACCGCTGAGGGATTTCTTTGTCGTACTTTTCTTCGTTACGCTTGGCGAACGGTTCATATTTGATGACTTCGCCGCTACGTTGATTCCCGCCCTTGTGCTCTCTGCCATCGTGCTAATCGGCAAGCCGCTCTTTACCATGGCAACGCTGGGCGGGCTTGGCTACACCAAGCTGACCAGCTTTAAAGCTGGTATTCACCTGAGTCAAATTAGTGAATTCTCTATCGTGTTGGTCGTCATTGCGACGCAGACCGGCCTGATCAGCGCACGCGCGGCCAGCATCATGACATTAGTGGCGCTCATTACCATCGCGGTCAGCTCGTATCTTATGAAGTACGACGACCCGCTTTACCGCCGATTCCATAAAGCGCTTAGTATATTCGAACGCCGCAACCCTACGGAACGCAAGCAAAAACGCGGCCTGTACACGGCTATCCTGTTCGGTTATCACCACGGCGGTCACGAATTTTTGAATTTGTTCCGCGACATGAAACAGCGCTACCTGGTCGTCGACTATAACCCCGAGGTCATTGAGCACCTGGAGTCACAGGGAATCCGCCATGCTTATGGCGATGCGACAGACACCGAGTTTTTAGAAGAAATCAATGCAGGACATGCCAACTTTGTTGCAAGCACCATTATTGACCGCAGGGTCAATATGCAACTCCTGACGTATCTTCACCGTTACTCCGAAGAAATAACGTTCATTTGCCACGCCCGTACGTACGAAGACGCATTAGAGCTGTATGAACACGGTGCGGCATACGTTATTCTTCCGCGGTTCTTAGGGTCGGAATATATAACAAGCCACATCAAACGTTACGGCATGGACAAAAAAGCGTTTGAGGGTTTCCGGGCTCGTCACATCGTAAGTATCGGCAAAGCTGCAGTCGAAAACGGTTAGCGGCGTTTACCGAACAATGTTTTTATAATGTCGCTTAACGTTACCAGGCCGACGGTTTCGCGGCCATCAGTCACGATCAGCATGTGGTGCTGAGAATTAAGAAGCAGATTCAACGCTGTAGATAGCGATTCTTCGGAATCGATAGACCTGACATCCGGATCCATCGCCGTCTCTACCTTGGCAGTGTGTCTTCTTGTCGTATCGAGTGTCTGAACGTCGCGAAGCCTGAGGATTCCAACTATGTCATCCGCGCCCCCACCGTTCAGCACCGGAAAACTTTCGTGACCCGACCGGTGCAAGTCGTCAAGTACCAATGGCCCCAGAATTTCGTGCTTGCCTATGGTAAACATATCTTCCTTAGGCGTCATGACTTCCGATACGCGTCGGTCTTCGAACCGGAGACTACCGACTAACAGGCGCTTTTCGTCATCACTGAGCACGTGCCCGCCACGCTCGATCAAATGTTCAAGCTCGGCTTTTGAATCAAAGTTATGCGAGGCGTTAGTCATTCCATCATGACGCAGCCAAAGGAATACTTTTTTATAGCGCTGAATGAAGCCCAGCAAGTTCGTTTCTTGCTCGTCATAAATCCGCTGACTGAAACGACGCAATGGCCGCAGCCGCGACACACTCCCGAATACTATAGCGATAAGCACCGCGACGATTATTCCCCCTGCCGTACCCAGCAATCCCATAAGCACCGGCACGGTAAGCACCAACAGAAGCGCCTGCACAATGCGCAGAAATGACAAGGCGTCGGATAAGTATGAATCACGCAGCTCGTCAACTGACGTATTTTCGCCAAGCTCCCTGCGGCGCTTTAGTTCGAACGCACTATGCCGAGGTCGATTCGGCGTTGCGGCAGCAAAAAGCAACAAACCCACCAGAAGGATTACGAGTAACAGCGTAAGTGTTGTCGTCATCCACCTTATTGTACCCGAACGCGAACTATTGTTTCAAAGTGAACTCTTGTACAATGGAAAGTACTTAATGAGGAGACGTAAAAACAAATGAGTGCACGTGGCTGGATAATTTTCGGAGTAATTTGTGTCGTACTGTTCGGCGGACTGATTTTTTGGTCGGGGCGTGACCGCGTGGACGTTTCTAAGGTCGACACGAACGCGATCCTGAGCGCATCGGCATCCTCCGGCAATATTAGCGATCGGACGTTCGGTAATAAGGAAGCAAAGGTTGTGCTGATCGAATATGGCGACTTCCAATGCCCGGGCTGTGGTAGCGCTCACCCGGCGCTCAAAGCGCTCAGCGAAAAATACAAGGACAAACTGGCCTTCGTGTTCCGTAATTTCCCTCTCACTAACATTCACCCGAATGCACGTGCGGCCGCTGCCGCTGCCGAGACCGCCGGTCAGCTTGGCAAGTACTGGGAAATGCATGACATACTGTACGAAAACCAGGATGAATGGTCGAACGCATCGACCGAAGACCGTGCCGGGATCTTTGCCGGTTACGCAGAGCGGATTGGCCTGGACAAAAAGGCGTTCACTGCGAAGCTCGACGACACCACGAACGTCAGTAAAAAGATTAACTTTGATCTTGCCCTGGGTCGCAAACTGAATGTAAACGGAACGCCGACGTTTTACCTGAACGGCAAGAAACTGGCCGAGAACCAGTACAACGGACAGGAAACCCTTGAAAAGACATTACTGGCCGAGTTCAAGAAGCAAGGCGTCACTGTCACCGAAACGACCGAGAATCAGTAGCTCGCATGTCGGCAATGCTTGCCGCTTTTCGTGCACACGGTATAGAGTAGAGGTATGAATAAGCCCGTTAAAGATATCGTAAAATCATTTTTCGACGGGTACCCTATCGTGCATTACGGCAAGGGAGAGATTCTTCTCCGACCCGATGAAGACCTGACCCACGTGTTTTTCCTAACCGAAGGACAGGTCGTCGAATACGACATTTCAACCGCAGGCAACGAAGTAGTCATCAATGCTTTCAAGCCCGGTGCTTTCTTTCCGATGTCACTGGCCATGAACCGGGTTCATAACGATTATTTTTTTGAAGCGGCGACCAAAATATCGGTGCACGAAGCTCCCGCCGACGAAGTAGTTTCATTCATTCGCGAGAATCCGGATGTCTGCTACGATTTGCTGCGCCGCGTATATCTTGGTACCGACGGACTGCTCCGGCGAATGGCTCACCTCATGGGTGGTAAAGCTCAAAGCCGGCTGGTTTTCGAACTACTCAACGCTGCGGCTAGGTTTGGCGAAAAACGTGTCGGCAACAGTGTTTACATACCGTTGACGGAGAAAGATATTGCTAAACGCTCCGGGCTTTCGCGCGAAACGGTCAGTCGCACCATGCATGCCTTAAAGGAACAGGCGCTTGTTTCAGTCCGCGATGGCGGATTGTACATTCCAGACACGAAAAAACTCGAAGCTGTCATTGGTAACCAGCTCTAAGCGCTACGCTAAGTCTGAGCGCGTAGTTTCCGATTGCAAAAACGTGCCGTACAGTCTGCAGTACGTTGGTGATTGCAACTAGCAGTTTTTTTACCATCGCACGAGCAGCTCCGTTTTCACTCTCCGACGTGTCGTAGCTTACGGTTTCGAGTCTTTCAAGTTCATCGGCCAGGTTCCATTTGATAGTTAACACTGCTAATGATTCAACGAGTTCAGACGTGCAAGTTATGTTCGCGGCGACAAAAAGCTCCGTGTATACTCTTTCCCATTCTTCTATGTTTTTAATCCCGAGCTCGACCGGCGTATCTAAAATTTTTCCTAAAATAGTAGCAATCCGCTCATTATCTTCCGATGTGTTTGCATCGACCAGCTCAGCAAGTTGCGCAAAGACGCTTTCAACTTCTTCGGCCACCACGTCAACCTGCTCAAATTGCAGAGGTGCAGGTGATGATTCTTCGTCGTTAATAATGACGTCGGCAACGTCCTCGAACAGTGGGTCATGCCGTACTGCGTCAAGGATAAGTTCGGATACATCGTCTTCGGGTTCATGCCCGTCCTCAAAAAACGGTGGTTCGATTAATTCATCCGTAACGACTTCGTCAACCGGTCTGTTCATATCTTTTTCCAACACAATGGACTCGACAAACCGTTCAATTTCTACATAAGGATCCTCAGCAAGCTCGCTCGCGCCATTAATTTCAGTCATTTCAAACACAGACTCAGGCGGTAGAATTTCTTCATGAGTCCTTACTTGCTCAACCTCAATTGACGGGATAGTTTTCAGAATTTGTTCCGTCGTTTCGGTGCGGGAGTCAGGCTCGGCGCTTCGATTCAAAGTCTCTAAAGTATTCACATATTCTACCGGTTTGTCGATGATTTTATTGTCACTTTTGACCACAGGTTCGGTATGTATAGGTATCGTCGGCTCTGATCGTGTAACGGATGGCATCTTCGGCGGTGGCGACGGAGCTGTCTCCTTTGGCACGATGGGCTCTTCGATTTTGCTATCCGACTGATCCTGCTTCATTACGTTTAGTACTGAAAGGTCTTCTTGTTGCGTTACATCGAGAGCAGGTTCAACAACAGCTTCATCGGGCATTTGCTCCTCAGGCTCCCTAGGTTCGAGAAGTGTTTTCATGAGCAAATCTTCCGCATATGCTACAAGATTTGCTTCATTTTCCGGTGTCCACGGACCAGGATGTTGGTTCATGGCGTCGCTGAGCGTCATGATGACGCCGCTTACGTCGACGAGCACGTCCTGATTCGCACATATCAGATCATAAAGTGCGTCATCGTCCCAGGCAGGGTTGATATACTCTGGAATTTGATTAGTAAATTCCAGAGTCTCAACCTCGATTACCGGATCGTGCACCAGCTCATAGTTCAACGTTTCGTTCAATTGTCTCCCCCGTTTTAACTCACTACCGGTTGTTTTATATTTCGCAAACGCCGCCCGCACAGGCCAACTCTTTGGCACCGGTCGTTTGATCGTTCTGTTCGTAAATTACCAGCTTTGAAAAGTCCAACGTGCCAAGTGCTGCAGCACGTTTTTCATATTCTGCTTCTGATATTTCTTCGTATGGCGCCAGTTGGTAAACATGATCATTTCGTGGCAAGAACGATAAGCCACCGACAATATCCCAATTTTCGTACACGAAGTTCGCAATACCAAGCCATTCGTTGTCACTCGCATAAATCGTGACCGATGGATTATGTTCGGTGAAGTGGGTTTTGAGTCGCTTCCATTCTTCAAGCATAGTCAGGGCCGACACGTCTTTAGCAACGATCGCGCCTTCGGGTGCTTTGACGGGGAACTCTAATACCATCGTCGTAGCGGTCGCAGTCGAGTATCCGACTTCGGGGAACATTGGCACGCCTTGGTCCTTAGCAAGCTTCAACAATGGGTCGTTGACGCTGATTCGCACGCGGCGAATGTAGTGCTTTGCGAACCATGGGTGCATGCCTGAGCCAACACCTAATAGTTGGCCCGAGTTTCCGTGCGGCTTCACGCAGGTAATTGCCTTGGACTCGTTGGCTCCAAGTTTTTTGGCGTACACTTTGTTCGCTTTTATAGCTTCGGCGCGAAGCGCGTCTAGGTTATCGTCGTTACGCACGATCTCATTGTCGTAGTATCCAGTGATAGACACGCCAAGCAGTTGTTCAGCTTCGCAGTTGTCACGCCATGCTTGGTCCAAATAGCCAAAGTCCAGCAGCGTCGCCTGGTAAGTCCCGACCAAAGTCGCTAGACGCATTTTCCTTTTCAGATTCTCCATGTCGTCGCCTGGCCGCACGACGATTGAAGTAAGGTTACAAAACTGTTTTGGTCGTAAGTAAATTTCACCGCAAGGGTTTACGCCGATTTGCGAAATATCCTTTATTTCAGCCCAACGGCGCGACGGTACCTGTTTTTCTAACCCACCACGGTTAAAGATTCCGCGCTCGCCAGTGCCCGACGTAACCAATGATGTCCATTCTTCAAGAAACTCCGCCGCAGTCGGCTTGACTTCGTATACGGCCGAGTTATTGGCCATCGAGCGTTGCCCTTCTGTGTTCCAAAATGTTCCTTTTTTCGAGTCGCGCATCGCCTGGTCATCAAGCGACGACAATGAAATTAATGCTGAACGGCGAACGCCACCGGCCACGACAATCAGACCAATCTGGCAAATGATGTCATGAAGGTCCAGTGTGCTAAGTCGTCGCCCTTGGCGTGACAGCATTTTACCGCGTGTAAATTCCATCAGGTCGCGTAGCGGCGCCGGGCCGGATGACCGTCCACCCATGGTCGTAAGCCGCGCGCCGGCCGGTCGAAGTCTTGAATAATCGATCTCGACATCGTATCCGCCTGACCACAGTTCGCACGCCTTGGTATAGGCTTCGCACCAACCTTCTTTGCTGTCTTCCACCACGATAGCCGACTTGGTTTTGCCGGTCTGTTTTTTGATTTGAGGAAATTGTTCGACGTTTTCCGGCTCTACCGTGAACCCGCAACCGGCACCACACATTGACACATACATAATTTCCGACAAGTCACGCCAATTGGTCGGAGCGATGTATGCGCAGTTATAGGCACAAACGTTCGTAGCACGGCAAGCGTCACCCGCTGACCAAAGCAGCCGCATAGACGGGCAGATTTCGCGGTTAATAATTGCTTCGCGCACTTCGTTATATTCGGATTCCTTTAGCGAAGAGCCAAGGCGTTCACGCATGTAGTCCATGAAACGATCAATCGCCTCGACCCAGGTTTCACGCCGGCCCAGGTCATCGCGCCATCGGGCATAGAACTGGTAAAAAATAAATTCCTGGTAGGTAGAAGCAAAGTACTTCCCGCTTTCAGTCACCTTTTCGCGGACCTCACTTGGAACAGACGATTCCATTTGGCGCATGCGGGCATGTTCGTCTCGGTAGAGAATAAACGCCTTCGCTGTCACCATGTAACCCGCCCTCATGAGTTGGCGTTCCACTTCGTCTTGAATCGACTCGACATCCGGCACGTACCCGACCTGCTTTTTTGCGACTGTCCGCAGCTTGGTCGCTACATCGTGGGCAACGACGGCCGCTTCGTCGAACGACCCTTCGCCGGTTTCTTCAAGTGCTTTCGTAACCGCACTGACGATTTTACCAAGTTCAAACGGCACCAACCGGTTGTCTCGTTTACGGACAGCTGTTAGCAATTCCTTTCTTTTCGCAGCCTTGTTCTGCTTGATTGACGTTTGTGTTTCCATGCGCAAAAAGCCCCCTTCACGGTGTCTTGAAATAATTTATGTCGCCTCCACGTTGCGTAGCGTCATTGTAATAGTTCACGACACTAGATACGTGTGACAAAGGTCATTCCAATGGATTTTACAACGAATCAAAAATCGCCCCGGTGCCTTGGGACGATTCTATTTTTACGGGATGTGCGCGGAACTAAGTTCTGCACACGAGTCGAACATTACTGTTCAATATACTTTTGCCATTCGGCAGGCACCACATCCACTGCGATCCGTTTGCTCCGTGAAGGCGCAAACTCGATTGCGATTGGCATGTAGTTTATGCTCCATGTACGTGCTTAAAGGACGTACTTGTTCTTCTAAAGCGCATTCGACCTTTATATTAAATTTCGTTTTTGGCGCCGAAGAACACAACGATAATAGTACCAAATACTGCAAGCTGCGTCAACCCGTAGCATGTACAACGCGCTTATTCTTACCCCTGTTAATGGTCATGTTTTGGCTAGAAGATGCGCAGTCGCCTACCAACCAGATAGACAATCAGAATCAAGAAGGCGGTGAGCGTAGCGATGGTTGGAAATACCCAAGGTTGATTGGTCGGAAACGGCAACAATATATTCATACCTAGCATGCCGTAAAGGACATTCGGTAGCGTAATGAGCACGGTAAAGACGGTGAGCGTCTTCATGCGTTGGTTCAGCCCATTGTTCGCGATCGTGCTATACGCGTTCCGAATACTTTCGACCCGGCTTTGGTAGCTTTTTATCGCTACCAGTAACTGCTGAATGTGCAGCGCGATGTCGTCGAGCGCTTCAATACTTTGGGTTCCTAGGGTATCGTGGGTATTTTCGCGAAGGCGCTTAGTCATGGCCAACATACTGTCCAGGTTCATATGGCAGTGCGTCAGGTTGTCTTCGACCGTTACGAAATGAATGAAGTCGTGGTTCGTTATTTCGTGCGTTTTCAAACGGTTGGCAGTATCTGTAATGGAGCGCGAGGTATGAGAAATCATATCTTCGAACGCCGCGACGGTAGAGGCCATCACGCCGACGAGCAAGGTTTCGGTGTGCTCGGTCGTAATCGGCAAGGTCGACAACGCGACCGTTTGCGGCTGAACGCTCTCACCTATGCTTAACGTCATGAATATCGTTGGTTTGACGATACAAAGCAGCGGCAACGTTGTCACATGCGATGTCTTGGTCAGGCGCGGAAGGCGCAGAAACACATAAGCGGTCCCGTTTGAATATTCGACACGCGGCAGTTCACCGCGGTCACGAACGTCATATACTACGTTGGCGTCAAGGTCATGCGCTTTGATAATCGAATCAATTTCGCTGTCTGACGCATTTGGCGCGTCAATCCAAATACCGTGTTCAATCGGCTGGCTGATCTGTTCAAAGTCCTCACCCGGAGAGCGCTTGGCATAATACGCTAACATACTGTCGGTAGTATATAGCGTTTATGCTTAACCCGCTAGACTTCGCCAGGTGTGGCGCTTGGGTCAGCGTGCTTGAGTTCCCGTTCTTTCAGCGTGAAGACGAAGAACGAGGCAAGTCCCATAGTGACAGCCGAAATGATGAACAGCTGCCGCAACGAATCACTGAAGGCATGGGTAATCTTGTCGGAATATTCAGCCTGGTTCCTGTCGAACGTTTTGGTTGCCTGCTCTTTCACCGGTGCCGGCAAGTTGGCGGTCGCGGACGTAAACCCGTCCTTGATCTTTTCTTTGACATCTGGCGTGTTCAGCGTCAGCAGTGTGTTTGAATCGGTCAGATCGCCGATTTTCTTAACTTCTTCGCTTTTTGATAGCGACTGCACATAGGCATTGTCCTGAATGTTCGTAAGGTGCGAAGCTATGCCACTGGTCAGCAATGCTCCGAATACCGCAATGCCGATGGTAGAACCAAGACCTCGGAATAACTGCACCGAGCTGGTCGCGACACCAAGTTCGGATTGTTTGAACTCGCTTTGGACGGCTATGTTCAATACCGGCATGACCAGCCCAAGTCCGAGTCCGACGCCGAACATCATGATAGCTTCGTGCCAATATGGTGATTCCGGGGTAAGCGTAGCGAGCAACGCGATCATGACGGTAGCAAGCACGATTCCGATTTGCATGAATATCTTGTAACGACCGACGCGTGAGATTATCTGCCCCGAACCTATCGCCGCGCTCATGATTCCGGCCATCATCGGCAGCAGCATAAGGCCGCTTTCGGTCGGAGAAGCACCGAATACTTGCTGATTAAATTGGGTCAGGTACAAGATCGAACCCATGAAACCGACACCGAATAGAATGGAGACGCCAACGATGCGCAGAAAGTTCATATTCTTAAAGGTCTTCAGTGGCAATGTCGGTTGTTCCGCGCGGCGTTCAACCGCAATAAGTGCAACAAGTCCTGCCGCGACGATTCCCGCCATAATGATTCGCAGGGTCAAAAGTGAGATGTTAGCCCAGTCCATAAGGCCCGCGAACGTTGTGGCGGTGTTGTCTACCGCTAGGACTATGGTCGCGAGTACAAGCGCAAGCAGCGCGGCACCGGCGTAGTCAATCTTAGGCTTTTTCTCATGTCGTAGACTTGGCGTAAACACGGCAATCAAAGTAAATGCGACAGCCGCGATTGGCACGTTAATAAAGAATGTCCATCGCCAATCAGTGACAGCACCAAGTAGGTGCTGTCCATCCGTTAGCCAGCCACCGAGAAGCGGCCCTACGACCGAGGCGATACCGAATACCGCGCCGAACAATCCCTGCCAGCGTCCGCGTTCACGGGCAGCAAACAGGTCACCAATAATAGTAAAGGCATTGGCCGTAATAATACCGCCACCGATTCCCTGGAACGCACGTGCCCATATCAACTGATTCACGTCTGCGGCCATACCACTAAATAACGAGCCCAACGCGAATACCGCCACACCCGTGAGCAGTACCGTACGTCGCCCGAATAAGTCAGATAGTTTACCGGCAATTGGTGTAGTCACGGTTGTCGTAAGCAGGTACGCGGTGAAGATCCAACTCAAAGAATCAAACGCGTTAAAATCTTCGACTATTTTGCCAAGCGCAGTCGATATGATCGTCTGGTCAAGCGCAACCAAAAACAGGCTGGCCATGACCGAAAGCATAATGATTAATTTGCCTCGAAGGCTCAAATGGTGATGCATGAGCTGACTACTCCTGGTCCAATTTTTCTTTTATGCTGCGCACCGCGTCCGCATGTTCCGTTATGCGGTCGAGCATTTCGCGGAATTGCTCTTCTTTTAGCATTCCTACAAAATGGTCCGAACCGAACACATATAATTTGTCACCGGTTTTGATTCCCATCGCCTCGCGGGCTTCGGCAGGAATCACCACCTGGCCTTTCGTGCCGACGGTAGCCGTACCATACAGTTTTTTATTGTGCATACCCATACGCACCTTCCTTTTAAAGATTACTTGTAGATTATCTTTAGTATAGAAAAGTATGAAATGTATGTCAAGTATGACTAGGCTTGCTAACGTATGGGGTCTGCTGAATGAAGAAGCGCCATGGTTCGTCAATCGCTTTTGTTATTCCAACCCGCTTAGTCACTACGATATCAGATTCATTTAGCTGCCGAGTAAGTTCCAAAGTAAGCGGCGACAGGGTAAGGTCGTGTCCGTTCATTCGTTTGTCGACTGCCAGTGCCTGGCATAATTTTGCCGGTCCGTTCGTCAGTTCGATTCCTTGCTTTGGTCGCCTTTCATTAAGCAGCTCTTCACCTTCAACCGGCTCGACCGCCCGAATCAGAACTGCCGCTCCATAGTGTTCCGGTCCGACCACCACATTCATGCAGTAATGCATGCCGTACGTAAAATACACGTACAAATGCCCTGCCGGTCCGAACATCACGTCGGTACGCTGCGTCCGACCGTTATAGCTGTGACTCGCTGCGTCGGTTCGGTCGTAAGCCTCTGTTTCAACGATCCGCACTCTTGCTTGACCGTCGTTGAATGTTCGGACAAGTTCGCAGCCGAGTAAGCGTTTGGCTGCGTCGACGGCCGAAAGCTCGTTTAGTAATGTCAGGTCTGTCACCTACTTATTATACTAAGCGGCGGCTTCGAGCCGCTTGTCGACGAAGATCTGCATACCCCGTACCGCACTTGCGCCACGAACGGCAAATTTAGTTGCAACATCATCATGACCGGTGTAGCGTCCGGCTATCTCTTCCACGGCGGCTGTCAGGTTCGGTGCATCCGCTTCCATGCGAGCCATAGCGTAATCGCATACCGTCAAAAAGTCATCGCTCGACTTAAGTGATTCAACGAACTGCATGGCACTGGCGTATACTAACGCTTTTGCTAACTCATCATCGTAGTGTGCGTCCGGCTCTACCAAATATCCGAGCGATTCAAAAATCTTGACACCCGTCTCTACTGATTGTCGGAACTGCGGTGTTTCAAATCCAGCTTCCACGGCAAGGCGGAGTGCCGAGTGCGCAACACTATAAAAGTATGAATTGTCTTCGCTTATCACGTGCGTCTGTTCAAGGAACGGTTCGGATTGTAGACGTAGTTCAAGGTCATTAGGAAGTGTCGGTAAATCTAACTGCGGGTATTTCGCCATGTCTGTTTCTCCTGAACTGATTGGTTGGATTATACGCCTGCTACGATTCCCATGCAAACCCTTTGTGGCCATAGTGGCCGTACTCGGCTGTCTGTTCGTATATCGGCCGTCGAAGATCAAGGAATTGTATGATGCCGTTCGGTGTCAGGTCATAACCTTCTATCACTTCTTCCTGGCCGTCGATTATCACGCTGGCTTCAAGCGGCTGGTTGTAACCAATCGCGTAGGCCAAGTACACGTACACTTCTTTGGCACCGCTCTTTTTCAAGTAGTCGACGGCAACTTTGCGCGCCATATACGCTGCCGACCGGTCGACCTTGCTCGGGTCTTTTCCGCTGAACGCGCCACCGCCGAGTGGTACGTGCGGGCCATAGTTATCGACTGCCAGTTTGCGGCCGGTCAGGCCGGCGTCGGCGTCGAACCCACCTAAGTCCCAATCTCCTGCCGGGTTCACATGAAAATCAACCTCATCAAACTTTGCGCCCGATTTGTCGTGCAGCCAATGTTCGACCGCCGCTCGAAGTTCGGTTTGCGGAGCGTGCTGAAAGCTTGCCACCACGCTGGTTACACGGCCGTCTTTCGTCGTAATCTGCGTCTTGCCGTCGTACGGCCAGGTCTTATATAAGTATTGATTCAGACTGCGGGCAAGCACGTACTCAAGTGGTAAAAGTTCGTTGGTTTCGTTCGTGGCATACCCTACCATGATGCCTTGGTCACCCGCCCCGCCCGTGTCGACGCCATGCGCGATTTCCGGGCTTTGGGCTGCAATGTGAACAGTCACGTCAACATCGCCGGCAACACGTTTGACGATCGCTTCAACGTCAATGTCTTTGGCTTTCGACGTGACTTCGCCGGTTACGAATACTTTGCCGTGCCCACCGGCCACATCTATTGCCACCCGGGCAGTCGGGTCTTGTGCCAAATGCGCGTCGAGTAGCGCGTCCGAAATACGATCGCAAATCTTGTCGGGGTGCTTTGGTGAAACGCTCTCGGCGGTTCGAAAAGTTGGCATAAAAATAACTCCTTTGTTACGTATCTTCCGCGCCGTTCGCGTGTAGATAAAAGGAGTTGCTACTGTCTTATCTTCCTGCAAGGGCTAGAAGGGGCACCGTTTTTGCATACATGTAGAGGCTGGTTGCCGGCAGGTCGTCGAGCTAGTTCTCTCGCTGCACTCTGGATACGTCTGATTGTTAGTGTACTATCCGAGTATAATAGATGTATGAGCGAGAGTAAATCCAACAAAGAAGAGTTCCGGGTCAGCGGCGAAGAGCTGCTTGCCAAAGTTAAAGAAATTATCCGCGAAGGCAACGTCCGCCGCCTTATCATCAAAGACAAAGACGGGAAGACCATGGTAGAAATTCCACTGACTGTCGGCGTGGTCGGCATCGTTCTGGCGCCAGTCTTGGCTGCCGTCGGCGCCATCGCGGCGCTTGTGACAGAGTGTACGATTCTAGTTGAGCGTACTGACGCTAAATAACTTCACCCACTCTTCAAGGGTTAGCTGCGATGGGATTTTTTCGGGCAAAATACCCGCTTTTTCGCGTGCTGTTTTGCCAAAGAATTTTTGTTCGGCGAAGCAACGTTCAATGAATGCTCGGTACTTCGGCATTGCATCTATGGGCAACAATGGCTCCTCTCGCAGCTTTAATTCAAGCAGCACCGTGTCAACTCCTGGTGGCGGCGTAAAGTCAGTCCACTTTAATGGTTTTCGAATCCTCGCCGCGAACAGTGGACCGATCTGTGCGCCTAATTGCGACGTAAAATGGTCATCACCAGGTACGAGCTTTCGAGCAAATTGGCGCTGCGCAATCAGGTACATCGCTTTGGGCGGCCGGTCGGTTTCGGTAAACTTACGAACGAATACGGCACTTAGATTAAACGGGATGTTTGAAAAAATCTTGTATGGAACCGTTGGCGGGTCTAGTGTTAAAATGTCACGTTCAATAATCTCGACATTCAGTATGTTGCCCAGGTTCGTGCGTAGTTTCTTTACCGCACCCGGCTCGATTTCGACGGCCACGACTTTTTTGCAGCGGTTGGCTAGCACACTGGCAATCACGCCGCTACCGGCGCCAAGGTCATATACCAAATCATTCTTACGAATATTGGAATGACCAATCAGCTCCGCGACGATTCGCGGGCTGCGTAAAAAGTGTTGGGCGTATTCATGCTCACGAGCCATATGGTGTCATTATACCTTGTTTTAAGAGTAGTGTATTGACTTTTTATATAATTTGTAGTATAATTATATATTGTAGGTAATCGCCCTTCTCACACTTAGGAGTTCCGTTGCACAAGCTCAAGAAGCTCCGCAAGGATGTCGGCTTTTCAGTCGAAGAGCTCGCCGAGTACACCGGACTGTCCGTATCGACCATTCGTGGCATCGAGAACGGTACGTCTCAGTTCAGGACGAACATCGGCGTTGCTCAGATCCTGGCCGACACCTTCGACTGCGACGTGAACGACATCTTCGCATCCGAAGAGCTGTCACATCTCGGTCGACCGCCGCTCACCGGCAAGCCGATCGGGCATGTCACCAGCATGCTCGAAGTCAGCGTCACCAAGAACGGCCAGACCGAAACCTTCAGGCTCTTCCACGAGCTCGAAGGCAACGCCTGTGAACGTTGCCACATCGTGATGCCGCTTACCGGCAAGTGCCCGTTCTGCGACTAACCTGCTACCCCCGAAAGGAGTTTTCAACCTGAGAACCCCCTCGGGGGTTTCTCATTTAACCGTCTCGCCGAAGTGCCTCTTGTCCCGCAACTTCTGCTTCGCCGACAAGTGTGGAATAAACGGCTTGGCTTAACACCCGAGGATTGTTGGCATAGTGCTGCATAAGCGGCGAACGCTCATCGGCAAACTGCGCCATCGTAGGCCGGACACCAAGTTCATCGGTCAAATCAAGAGCTGCTTCGTACTCTGCATGAGCTGCCCGCATGGCGGCCTCTTGCATTTCTACTCTGTCCATCCGCATGTTAGCTACGTTATGTTTAACTACAGCCAATGTAACAGCGCTGGTAGCAAGCGCCCGCCCAAGTTGAATGTCTTTTCGGGCAATCACATTCGGACTGCGATCTTTAAACACCATCTCTTCGATGACGCTCGCCAGCTCTGCTGTTCGCGACAAGTCAATTTGAGCTTTTTCAATTAATTTGTCTTGGCTTAGGCGTTCGTCGGTTTCGGGGTCAATCATGATCGGCAATTTTGCGCGCCGGAACATCACTTCGTCACCAAAATGCTGCGCGTATGTATGGTACGCGCTCCCCATTCCCGTGACGGCAAGTAGCGATGCGGCTTCTTCAATATCGCTATCACTCCCTGCGTCCGCAATGTGATTGAAAGTTCGTTCGGCGGTTGTCACGCCTACTTTTTGTAGCCAAGGGATCACGACCCCTTGCCTGCCTGTAAACATGGCTAAACGTTCTTTGTCGCGGGTCGGTGCCGGAACATAGTCCAGGCCTTCTGCTGTTTGTACGGTATTAAATACGTATTCTCTTCGCTCTCTACTCATACAAACTACTATACGCTGCTTATTGCATGATGTATAGAAATATGACATCGTATATAAGCATAAGCTTCCTGTTATACTATTAGCTATGGATAACTCCGAACTTCTTTATCAGTTAAGTCAGCAGCAGCAGAACGGTACAACTGACCAATCTACATTACTGCAAAGCCTTCTCGGTGGTGCGGATGGCGGCAGCCTGATTCCTGAATCTTTGGTGCAAACCCTGACTGTCAGCTTTATCGTGCTGAACGTAGTCGGTGTGCTGTTCTTAATCGCCTACATCATGAGTGTGGTTCGCAAATGGAAGGTGCAATCGGCCGTGCTTCACATGCGAAAAGACTTAGAAGAAATCAAAGCTCATATGATACCCGCCCCTGTCGCTCCGGCGGTTGCCGAGCCGGTCGAAAAAGCACCTGAACCGCAGGCTAACAATGAGCAGCCACAAGCTTAAGCAGACTTTCAAATCCAAACCAGCTATCGCCGTTCTTAGCCTAGTGCTCGTTGCTGCCGGGTTCGGTGTAACGTTCGCGCTTTTGCCTCGTGAGCAGTCGGACGTCAGCCAAAAAACCACGAACCAGCAAAAAGATCAGCCTGCACCGAATCAAACCGTCCAGGGCTTGCAGCTCGACACCACCAAAAGTTACGGTAACAAATACGCGAACGGCGTATTGCCGGTCGGTGATGGGAAACATAGTTCCACGTCAGCATCAAAGGGTACTATTTATGCGTGTAGTCAGTATGAGCAAAACATCGCGCGCGAAATTGGCGGTGCCGGCAGCCGCGGACCATGGTTTTCAGACGATGGCCAAAGTTACGACATAAACAAGAAAACGCGTGTAAGCGGAAAGGTTGCCTGGGCGCCGCAATTTTCGCAGACCGTGAACACAAGCGGGCGTACTATTACTACGAACGGCTTGCCCTCACATACCACCGGTATATTCCCTATCGCGGCGAGTGACCCGGCGTATTTATATGACCGTAACCCGAACAAGATCCAAACACAGTCGCTTACCCTAAACCTGCCTTTAAGCCCGAAGTACGGCGACCCGCAGTGTATGGGCGGCGAAGCCGGAATCATGCTTACCGGCGCCGTGCTGTTCAACGGGTTTGATGCTGGTGGGCGCGACGCTGGGGCCTGGGAAGTCCAAGACAGCTGCGGCGGACATCCACAAGTCCAAGGCGAGTACCACTACCACACGTTAAGCAGTTGTATTAGCGATACAAGTGTTTCAACTATCATCGGTTACGCGCTCGATGGCTTCCCAATTACCGGTCCCAAGGTTGGTGACAATAACATTCTTACCACCGACGATTTAGACGAGTGCCACGGTATATTCAGTAACCTCACCGTCAACGGTAAATCGACTATGACCTATCACTATGTCATGACCCAAGACTTTCCGTACTCGGTCAGTTGCTTCCGCGCTAAGCCGAACCAAATCAGCGACGCCCTGCACTCCCGTCCGCAGCCTGGCATGCAGCCATAGGTGTGTGACGAACGTCATTGCATAAAAATTAGCAGGCTCGTATAACGTAAGTAGACCCAACGATGATTGGGAGTGTTGTACCTGCGAGGGTACTGCCAATCTTAAGGAGGTGCACTATGAACGTACCTAACACTTACACCACCATTAACGAAACCGGGTGCTGCGCCGTCCCTGATGTTAGCGCCTGGGACAAGCAGGAAGTCACTTTTAAAAACAAATTGTTTATTCGTGGCTATACCCGAAGCATCATGTACGTACCGTTGAACATGAGCAAGGTCATGACAATGTTGCAGCAGCAGGCGTCTGACGCCAACGCCGAAATGCCGCCACAGGAAGCCATGATTTTAAGCCGCGAACTTTCGCCGTGGAAGGGCGAGCACTTGTACGCCGTCAGTCACACGGTAGACGGCGCCGACAATATTTCGCTTATTGGCACGTATCTCACGAAAGTATTCGAAGGCCCGTTCAAAGACGCCGGCAAGTGGCACAAGCAGCTGATCGACTATGTGAACGAGCACCGAAAAGCCGTTAAAAATACCTACTTCTTTTACACCACGTGCCCAAACTGTGCTAAACACTACGGTAAAAACTATGTCATTGGCCTTGCACAAATTGCCTGACAAGGGGGTTTTATGAAAACATTTTGGAACATAGTAATAACAGTCGTACTTGTTTCGGCGGCTGCTATGGGTATGTATTATGTCCAGCAATCGACGATTGACGATCTGACCGCCAAAAACAAATCGCTTACCAGTGATATTAAAAAGCTGAAGGCTGACAACAATACCCAAAATACCTCAGACAGCGACAAGCAAACAGCGTCCACGACATACAAGTCCGAAAAAGGCGTGACGGTCACGGTCGCTACCCCTACCAACAGCGCCAAAGTTACCAGCCCACTAACGGTCACGGGTAGCGTGCCTGGTTCGTGGTCGTTCGAAGCCCAGTTTTCGGTTCGACTTATCGACGCGCAGGGTAACCTGCTGGCAGACTCCCCTGCAAAGCTGCAAGGCGATTGGATGACTGACAATCTTGTGCCGTTCACCGCCACCCTTTCGTTCGGCCAAGGCGCCAGCAAGAATGGAACACTCGTTCTACTAAAGGACAATCCATCCGGCCTGGCGCAGAACAACGACAGCGTCGTTATTCCTGTCACGTTTTAGCTAGTCAAGAATACTAATCCAAAATGCCACGCCGAACCCTAGCGTGGTCATGATTCCGGCTAGTTGCCCGGTGTCTTCGAACGCTTCCGGCATCATGGTGTCGGCCAGCATGGTCAGCAGTGCCCCAGCCGAGAACGCGAGCGTGAATGCCACCGTGTCTGGCGACGCTTTTTCAAACAGGGCGAACCCGGCAAACGACGCAAGGCCCGACACTACGACCACGCTTAGCCACATGGCAAGTAAATGTAGCCGCTTCCAGCCGTTCTGCAAAAGACCGCTGGTAGACCCGATCGCTTCCGGTAAGTTCGACAAAAACACGGCAACAAGCATAGCTACGCCGACTGCTCCGCCATGCACGATACTTAGTCCGATCACGATTGATTCCGGAATACCGTCGAGCACTGCACCAAGCACGATTCCAAGCGGTGACCCGTCTTCGTGGCCACCCATTTTTTTGCGGCGCTTGCCACCCTTCTTGTTTATAAAGTAGTTGCCCGCAAAGAACGTTACCGCGCCGCCGACTAATCCAAGTGCCAGCCCCCAGCTTGCACCGGCGGTCTTAAATGCTTCTTCAGCAAGTTCAAACGCAATGGCGCTTATTAGTACGCCCACACCAAACGCCATGATTATACCGACCACCCGTTTGGGTATGTCCCACTTCATGCTTATGAGCGCGCCGACGACTAGCGAAGATGCGGCTGCCGTTCCCCAAAAGATTGCTTCTAACATATGCCTTGTCTAATTAAGCTGTAGTTCATTGACTGAGCCTCTACTAGATCCCTAACACTCGGGATACCCAAAACGCACCGCTAGCGGTCACGGCCGTGATAATTATTCCCCATATTAGATCTATGACAGTAATTTTTAACGGGAAATCTTTCATGGTCGCCAGGTTGGTTAAATCGTATGTTGAATACGCGACTAGCCCAAATAAGGCTCCAAGCACGGTAGCGTATAGCAAAGAATCCATCTGCACAGCGGGATTAACCACAAAGACCACCACGCCAACTACGTAAATTACGTAAAATGCCAGCGCCGCAGCCATGTTGGGTTTCTTGCGCAACAATTTTCCCATTTCATCGTAATACAATTTCTTCGCCACGAATCCAAGCCATATAAAATCCAGGATTCCCATTATTACTCCGGCACTCAGTAACTCAATAAGTATTTTCATTACATTCATTTTAGTCTCTTTTATATGTTTACACTAGCCGTGTGTGAGAGTGCTCTTGTTATACTAAAACGAATGACAAAATGCATTGCCGTTCTCGGAGCAAATGGTAGAAGTGGAAGGGAGTTTGTATTGGCAGCGCTTGCCGCTGGATACACTGTTCGAGCAGGTGTTCACGGCGGCTCAATCGAGCCTAAAAAAGGATTGAATGTTATTGACTGCGATGCGACCAATCAAGCCGACGTCGCACGATTACTTAATGGTGCTGATTTTGTCGTCAGCCTTATTGGCCATGTACCTGGCAGCCCAAAGGAAGTTCAAACCAATGCTATTAAAACAATCATTCAAGCCATGCGGACAAAGAATCTTACTCGCATAGTATCACTCACTGGGACCGGCGTTCGCTTTCCCGGAGACAGACCTTCGCTTATCGACCGGCTGGCTAATTTTTCTATAAAAATCATTGATCCAAACCGAGTTAAAGATGGTATCTCTCATGCCAAAGTCTTACAGAGCTCGCAGCTAAACTGGACGATTGTGCGTGTTCTAAAGCTTACAAATGGTCCTGCCAGCGAACTGCGGCTTACTTCTGGCGGCCCAGCCAAGCAATTAACCTCGCGTGCTGAAGTAGCTCAGGCAATCTTGCGAATATTAGAAGATCCGGAATTTTATCAAAAGGCTCCAGTTATAAGCAAATAACCCTCATTAATTAAGCGTATATCCACCAAAATCGCTGAATATATTCTTCGTTATCTTAAGGTCGCTCATCGAACATTGTTAAAACCACATTCTTTCACTATCATGAATGTTATTTCGTTCTCATATTTTTAGGCGTATACTTTGCTAATCAGGAGATTACTAATGTGTAACGAACAAACCCACCAAACTCTAACGCGCCCAGAACACTTTGTGCGTCACACCATGGAAGTCGAGCGCGCCTGCGCCTTAACCCGCCGCGGGCTTGGTAACGTGTCGCTTGAAAAAGTCATGCAAGACGCCGAAGAGGCCCTGTCGCTCGCCGACAAAGATGTTGCCGTCGCATGTACGCACATGCTTCAGTTAGTCGTATCTGGTAAGTTACCTGAAGCGGCCAAGTTGTAGCAATCCGTAAGTCATTCAATAATTAGCACTCTTGACACGAGAGTGCTAATTTTTTTATAATTGTAGGTAGAAAAGGTGCAGCCTTTTCGCATTAACAATCAAATGAAAGGGGGTTACTATGAGTAACTTAATTAAGTTTGATCCGTTTGCGGAAATCCAAGCCCTACAGAAGCAATTCTTCTCAGACGATTGGTTTTCGCCGATCAAAAGCATGCAAATGCCAACCACGGACGTTTACACGTCAAAGGATGACAAGGAGCTCACGGTCGAAGCCCACCTGCCTAACTTTGACCAAAAAGACGTCGACATCAGCATAGACAAAGGCAATCTTGTCATCCGCGCCGAACGCCACGAGCAAGAAAAGGACAAGGACAAAAAGTACATCGTCCGCGAAAGTTCAAGTAGCTTCTACCGCAGCATTCGCCTGCCCGAAGCCGCCGATGAAGACTCCATAAAAGCCAAAATGAAAGACGGAGTCTTAAAGGTAACGGTGCAGTTTAAAGAGCTGCCAAAGCCGAAGCAAATCGCGATTGAAGCATAAGCAACATAAGCAGCGCCATATACGGCGCTGCTTAATCTATCAGGCTCGCTCCGCATTTCATATCTCGTTTACTCCACTGATCTCCATAAGCCTTGGCTTGTTCAAGCACTAATGAAGTCGCCAACGCCTGCTGATCTGGCGGGTATCCATACTTATTGAGTGTTTTCTTTACGTTCACTCGTAGCTTTGCCTGCACTCGTTCACGCACTTGCCAGTCAATTGTGGCATCGTTACGTACCTGTTGAACTAATACTCGTGCCAGGTCTCGCAATTTATCGTCGTGCATGACTTCAGTAGCGCTACCGTTAGCAACTAACGCATCATAGAACAACACTTCGTCTTCATTGAGCCCCAATGACTCTTGATGCTCTTCAGACTCACGCAGCTTATTTGCAATGCTTATTAATTCTTCAATAACCTGAGCTGCTTCAATGGTGCCATTTTTGTAACTAGTGAGTGCGGCTTCAAGCATGGCCGAAAACTCGCCAGTCTTGACTACATTCATGCCAAACTTTGCTTTTACTTCATCTTTAAGTAATTTCTGCAGCGCTTCAACGGCAAGGTTTTTTCGTTCCATGCCACGCACTTCAGCCAAGAACTCGTCAGAGAGCACTGAGAGGTTTGGTTTTTCTAAGCCTGCTGCAGCAAAAACGTCGACCACGCCGACGGGTGCAATAGCTTTATCGACAATTTGCTTTAAAGCCATTCGATATTCGGCATCTGTTACGCCACCACGTGTAGATTCACTCAGTTTGTTGAGTCGAGCATTAATTGCTTGGAAAAATGCGACTTTCTCACGAAGCATTAATGCATCTGGGTGTGGCATTGACAGCGCAAACGCCTTACTCAGTTCAAGTACATGCTGCTTTAGTCGTTTTTCTCCGTCTTCAACAGACAATATGTGCTCCTGAGCATCAAGAATAATTTGCAGTTGATCATGAGTGTTAGCAGCAAAATATCGGTCATAATCAAATCCGTGGAATAAGTCGCTTACAATCTCAAAGCGACGCTTCATTTCGGCTACCGCTTCGGCAATGTCGAGCGTAGGCTTACCTTCACCGCCGCTTGTTGTGTAGGTCTCTAGTGCATCACGAAGCGATGCGGCAACTCCAAGGTAATCTACGACCAAGCCACCTTTCTTGCCAGGGTATACACGGTTTACACGAGCAATCGCTTGCATGAGGTTATGACCTTTAAGCGGCTTGTCGAGGTACATTGTGTGCATACTGGGCACATCAAATCCGGTGAGCCACATGTCGCAAACGATGACGAGTTTAAGGTCGGAACCGTCTTTTTTAATTCGTTTTGCAATATCACGCACCCGGTCTTTGCTGCGAATGTGCTGCTGTAGCTCTTCATCGTCGGACGCACTGCCAGTAATAATCACTTTTATGTAACCTTCATCATCCTTGTCACTGTGCCAGTTCGGCTTTATGGCAATTATTTGATCGTATAGATCAGCCGCTATATGCCGACTCATCGTTACAATCATGCCCTTGCCTTCTAACACCGACAATCGCTCTTCAAAGTGGGTCACAATATCTTTTGCTACGAGCTCAAGTCGCTGGCTATTACCGACAATTGCTTCTTTTTGAGCATACTCTGCCTTAAGACGATCTTGCCGAGTCATTTCTTCACCTTCAAGCAGGTCATCAACCTCTTCATCGAGCCACCGCTTGGTGTCTTCGTCCATGTTCAAGTCAATCAAGCGACTTTCGTAATAGATTGGCACGGTTGCTTCATCATTAACCGCCCGTTGAATATCATATACATCAATGTAGTCACCAAACACCGCTGGTGTACTTTTGTCTTCGCGTTCAATTGGCGTACCCGTAAACCCAATGTAGCTGGCATTCGGTAAAGCATCGCGCATGTATTTTGCGTTGCCGTAGACGGTTTTTGCCTCGCTCGTTTTTTCGTCTACCTGCACACGTGCTTTTAATCCGTATTGACTACGATGCGCTTCGTCAGCGATCACTACAATATTCGTGCGATCACTTAGCTGCGGATAAGTGTCTCCGCCATCTTCGGGCGAAAACTTTTGAATAGTCGTAAATATCACGCCGCCAGATTCACGCGTTAGTAAATCACGTAAATTATTGCGACTCTCTGCCTGTACCGGGTCTTGCCTAAGTAAATCTTTGCACGCGGCAAAAGTGCCGAATAATTGTCCATCCAGGTCGTTACGGTCGGTGACGACAACTATGGTTGGGTTCTCAAGTGCTGGATCGCTGATTAACTTTCCGGCATAAAACAGCATGCTTAAGCTTTTGCCAGAGCCTTGCGTGTGCCATACCACACCAGCCTTGTGATCAGCCTCCGGCTTTGACGCATCAATAGTTCGTTGCAATGCTTTGTTGACTGCCCAGTACTGGTGGTATGCGGCCAGTTTTTTAATAAACTTCGATTCGTCTTTGCTATCAGACTCAAACACCACAAAGTTTCGCACTATATCGAGTAGTCGCGCTTTTTCGAACATGCCGCGCGTCAGTATATCCATTTGCACAATTTGGTCTTTTTGGACTTCGCCTTCGATAGTTTTCCAGGTCATAAACCTCTCGAACTGCGAACTAATTGTGCCTACTTTTGCATCTAGTCCGTCACTAATGACACACATTTCGTTAAAACGAAACAGGCTACTTATTTGCTTTTTGTAGGTTTGAATTTGCTGGTAGGCTTTTTCTAAACTCGCCTGTGCATCGGCGGCGTTCTTAAGCTCAATCACTACCAACGGTATGCCGTTCACAAACAAAACAATGTCTGGTCGGCGGTTAATGCCGTCTTGAATAACCGTTAGTTGGTTTATTGCTACAAAATCATTATTTTCTGGGTTATCAAAGTCAAACAATTGCACCTGTGCAGTGCGAACCGTTGCGTCTGCGTGACGGTATTCGACATCCACACCATCGGTAAGTAGGGCGTGAAAATCTTTGTTGTCGGCAAATAAATCAGCTGAGCTCGTGCGCGCAATTCGTTTTAGCGCTTCGTCTCGGTTTTCTTGTGGAATATCTGGATTCAGTCTTGTCAGTGCAATGTCTAACCGACGATTCAAAATAACATCGCTATACTCTCGCTCCATCGTGCCATCTGGTCCAATCGTTGGACCATTCACGATTTCCCAGCCCATTTGAGCTAGTGTGTCGAGAGTGCTTTGTTCGATCTTATCTTCTGTCATTTATCTGTATTATATCTTAAGCAGTTTCTATCTCTGCCTCGTCTTCTTCGGGTCTCTGGCGATATTCCGTTAATGCTGCACGGTAACTCGTCGGATCGGTATTAAATAGTACTTCACTTGGCCGCATCTCCTGGCCCAAAACTGCTGGCCATTCCTCAGACTCATCTATATATTCATTAAAATCGTTATGGTCTTCAAAGCGAAGTCGTGCATAAAGATGAGCCTCTGATACGGAATGGCGATTCAGGAAAAGTGCCGCGATAGACAGTGCTTCTCGCGCAATAAAGTGGGCCTCGTGGAGCCCAAGAAGATTTTCAGAGTATGCATCTTGTCCGTGAGAAGTCGCTCCATTACTATTTCGAGTCTGCCCAATTATTAGCGTGAGTTTCGAACAAGCTTCGTCAATTCTACTTTCTACGTCAGAATCTTCTGATAAATTAATGCACGCCTTTGCCTGACTATAAAGTTCAGGAAATGTAGGCGGACCACCCCTTGCGCCAGGTGCTACATCCCCATTATGGTCCGTCACTATCGTGCGGTAAACGCACTCCAATAGGGCTTTTGCCTCTTCTACTATTGATCCAGGCGTTCCTGTAGTCAGGGCACTTTTTAATGCCTCCAGCCGCTCCTCAAAGTGACTCGCTGCGCGGATAGTTAATCCGCCAGTAAAAAATGGATCAACCGGCTCCATCAATCTTTACTTTTCCAGTAATTAATCGAGAGAGGAGGGTGTCGCGGAGGGTGGTTAGGGTTTGGACTTGTTCTTCATTTTTGCGGCGTTGGGCAAACATAGGATCAATTTTTTCACAAAAGTATTTTACTAATTCATTTGGCGGCAATTTTATTTTGAAGCTGTTCATAGCTTTCTGGTTTATCTTTAATTGAACCGCGCCGCTAATTAACGACTGTACATTCGCCAGTGATAGTAGGAGATAAAGATATTCAACAGTGAATGGTGTTTTTGTCTGCAGAATGTGAGTATGGTTATTCACCCAAAATTTACCCCAAACATATTGAAGGTACGGTGTGCCATCTGATTTGATGACACTTCCGTCTTCTGCGAGCAATAGATACGTTCCATCAAATAAATAATCATTTACATAATCCATGACTGATGTTGCCCCGAAGTATCTATACTCTCCCTGCATTTCGGCTCTCTGTCTAGATGAAAGTGGTTTTCGTTTTGAGTCAAAGTTGACAATGATGTCGCCTAGTACTCCATCCTCCCATTTCTCCGCCTCAGGATTATCTATAAAATAATGACGAAAGAGCGTTTGTCCCATCTGTTCGAGTGTTTCGTTCATTTTGCGACTCAGCTCAATTTTTTCATCAATCAACCTAAGAATGTATGCAATTTTCTTTTGCTGATTAATATCAGGTAACATTACCTTTAGATTCGCGAGTTTCAACCTTGAGAGTTCAGTCTGACCAGTGCTACCTTCTGCCAGCTCCTCAATCTCTTTCTCTCGACCCTTCAGGGCATAACCAAGGAATAGCGGATCGACTAGATCGGGGTTTGCTCGTACGATCGTGATGTGACTATCTACAGTTGCAGGCATTGCTGAACCATAGAATTGGCCTACGCGCCCAAGGGTGCCCTGACCCGTTGAGTTAATTAGAATGTCATTTGGTATGAGTATTCTGTCTTCATTTACTTTCTTTGCAATGAAATCGGTAAATCGTGCTTGCTCTAGTGATACACGCCAATCTCTGATACATTTTTGGTTTAAGACATAGAATCCCTCTGTATCCGTATATTTAGGTGCTGCGCCTCTGGCGAGAAATTCCGTGATATCACTAAGCAAAACAGTCTTGGTCATTGAGTATCCTCGCTGTCACTAGGATCTTCACTCGGAAGCTCGATATTCTCAAGTGTTAGGCTTTTGATTTCAATCTCGTCATTCATCTAGAATAACCTCCGATGTAGACAGCAAGCAGAACAATAAATACAGCCATCCCCACTACGAATAGAAAAATACTAACAAAATTCATGACTTTCGTTACTTTTCCATATTTCACTTTATCCAGATTTTTACTCAAGGGAGTGTTTATAGATTTTTTAAAGTTTGCTGATATGATTTTTTGTGCATCAATCAACATGACTCGCGAAAAGTAATATCCCACTATTACACTAACTACCACACCAATAAATAGCGCTAGCGTTATAAATGATAACCAGCCGTATATGTTAAATACCTTATCGTTCAGCGCGGCAAGGGCGGCCAACGCAGCAATTGAAAATGTCATAAGTGCACGATCCATCTCGAACGTTACTTGAGCAAGTAGTTCCTGGTTACGTAGATAACTGGAGCGATATTCGTTTACACGCTCGTTGATCACAAACTTTGTGACGCTACTTAGCACTCCAAGCAAGCCCTTCACTTTTATGTTTCCTCCGGTAGCTGTAATTTCGAAAGATTTTCTTTGATTTTAGCTTCTAGCTCATGGCTCTTTTCAAATTGCTTATCAAGCTCAGCCTTAAGTCGCTCTATTTTTTCAGCAAAAACTTCGTCGTCGTCTTCTACCGCTTCGCTACCAACGTAGCGTCCAGGCGTTAATACACAGTCGTGCTCTTTGATCTCGTCTAGCGTGGCGACTTTTGTAAAGCCAGGTACGTCTACATATTCGCCATTTTGAGTTTTGAAATTATGGTAGACACTAGCAACGCTTGCAATGTCTTTGGCCGAGAATTCACGATTACGACGCGTTACCATTTTGCCTAGGTTTCGGCCATCTATGAACAATGTCTTGCCCGTACGGTTTGATCGGTCACGGTGAATAAACCACAAGCATGCAGGAATTCCAGTATTAAAGAATAGCTGGCTTGGGAGTGTAACAATACAGTCCACTAAATCAGCTTCGAGCAGTTTTTTACGGATCTCGCCTTCACCTGAGCTTTGGCTACTCATACTACCGTTTGCCAATACAAACCCGGCCGTACCTTTTGGCGAAAGGTGATGAATCATGTGTTGCACCCACGCAAAGTTAGCATTGCCTTTTGGCGGTACACCATACTTCCACCGAATGTCATCTTGCAGCAGTTCTTGGCCCCAATCGCTAATATTGAATGGTGGATTTGCAATAATGTAATCGGCTTTAAGGTCTGGGAATTTGTCTTCGTGGAACGTATCACCGCGGCGAAGGTCGGCATCGATGCCGCGAATCGCCATGTTCATTTTGCCAAGCCGCCAAGTAGTTTCGTTAAGTTCTTGGCCATAAATGGCGATGTCGCCTAAGCGTCCAGAATGTTCTTCAACAAACTTTTCGCTCCAGACAAACATGCCGCCGCTACCGCATGCAGGGTCGTATATACGGCCGTTATATGGTTCAAGCATTTCAACGAGCAACTTAACGATTGAACGTGGAGTATAGAACTCACCACCATGCTTACCTTCGCTATCGGCAAACATCCCCATAAAGTATTCGTAAACTTGACCAAGTAAGTCTTTCGCGTTGTCGGACTTAAACGTGGTGTTTGTAAATAGGTCGATCAGTTCACCCAAGCGTCGCTTATCTAGTGCTTCGCGAGCGTAGTTTTTTGGCAGAACGCCCTTAAGCGATGGATTGTCACGTTCGATGGCATCCATGGCGTTGTCGATTAATACACCAATGGTCGGCTGCTTGGCATTTTTCGATAGGTATTCCCAACGCGCTTCGGGTGGAATCCAAAATACATTATCAGCTGCGTAATAGTCGCGGTCTTCAGGGTCGTAATTTTCAGATTCTGCTTTTTTGTACTGAACTTCAAAAGCGTCGGATACATACTTTAGAAAAATGAGTCCTAATACGACGTATTTGTAGTCGGACGAGCTAATATTGCCTCGAAGTTTGTCGGCCGCCTGCCACAGTTTTGCTTCAATCTGCTGAATATCCATGAAGTCAGTATACGCTGGCTACCTCTGTTTTTCTAGCTCAACTTATAAAGGTCCCACGGTGTTATGATTCCTGTGATTTTTTCATCTCGCTGTCCATTTTTGGTTATCAGTACACAATCAAGACGGCGCTGTTGCTCTGTACTCTTTTGAAATATAGATGGTATTTCGTGAGCTGGGTCGTCTTCTTTTACGAATTGGAAGCGAACTACAGGATTGTTTAGATACCGTCTATTTACATCGCTCATGTGCTCTTTTTCGAAATATGGGCTGCTCTGCCTGGCATTAAGCTCGTAATTAACCCATTGAAAAAATGAATTGTATGCAAATACTCCAATCATCTTGTCGCCATCCCAAACCGGTACATGCGTATACTCGTTTTTAGTCATTTCACTCACGACATTACGCGTAAGATCATCTACCGAGGCTTCAAAAATACCAAATTTTGCATTCGGGCCGAAAACGTCGAGTGTAGTTGGTGGGTACTTAATAGTTTCCAGAATCGTTTGCAGCGAAGACACTGCTTCATTTGTAAGTGCAGCCAAATATTTGCCACGCTGCATGTGGGAGTAAACGTTTCGAAGAGCGTATAGGTCAAGGATTTCGCCCATCCTACTTTTTACAAAGCTGTTTCGCTGAGCGAATATCGTCAATGCATCTCGAAATACTGCTTTATTGTCACCCCTTTCGTTAATAATGTCTTCCAACTTTTGAAATGCGTCCAAAAATTTATGAATTTTGTTTTCTTCATTCATAGTCATCTCTCCCTGCATTAATAATTGCGAAAACAGTTTTAGTCACAATAATATGATCAAGCAATGTAATGCCAAGAAGTTTTCCGGCGTCCATTAATCGCCTTGTTACTTCAGTGTCAGCATTAGATGGATCAAGTGATGAGCTAGGGTGGTTATGAGCGATAATAACTGAAGCGGCACGGTCAGTTATAGCATCTGCGAAAACTTCACGTGGATGAACCAGTGAGGATGTGAGCGTTCCGATTGAAATAGTTCGTTTGGCAATTAAGCGATTCGCGCCGTCAAGCGTTATGCACACGAAATATTCCTGTTTTTTATCGCGAATGTTCGCAAGCTGTTCGACTGCTTTTTCTGGCGAGTCGATCACAGGACGATCAGGCTCCAAGATGTAGAGTTTTGAAAGTTCGAAGCTGGCTAAAAGTTCTGTCACTTTTGCAGGACCAAGCCCTTTGACTTGTTGTAAAGCGTCTGCCGTAAGCGTACGGTCATGCTGTAATATTTTATGTACATTTTTCGCGATAGCCGTAACATCAACTTGAGCGTTCCCGCTGCCGATTAATGCTTGAAGCAACTCAAGATCCGAAAGTGCCGCAGGTCCCTTTGCTATAAGTTTTTCGCGCGGACGATTATCTTTACGCTTATCCGACATTTTCATGCTTATATTCTACACCGTGAAAACCTTTCCGTTATAAATCCCGCAACACATTTTTGCCTCAGTTAATACAAAAAAGTGGCCGTGAAAACTTGGTATCATGCCGCTCGTGTTATATGCTCGTACTTGTGTCTCTGGAGCCTATGACGGCACTAGACGACACGAATCGCACCAGTTAAACACAAACATCCGATACTTATTAATCGGTGCGATACAGGAGAGAAAATGCAATCTAAAATCGGTCTTATGACGCTTGGCGTCATTACTCCGTTAGTGCTTTTGAACGGTACTACCGTGCAAGCAAAAAGTGAAACAACAGATACGAAAACGGCTTCGAGCAAGTCGAAGCCAGCAGAAAAGGCACCTGAAAAACCAGCCCCCGTGTACGTAGACGTACAGTTAGGCGACACGCTAAGCGCGATCGCCGACCGCTACCAAACGTCGTATGTGCGCATATTTGACGCGAATGAACAAATCGCGAACCCGGACGTGATTGACGTTGGGCAACGGTTCCGTATTCCGGACCCGAGCGAACAGCTACCCGACCGCGTGCTGCCAGCCGCCCCTGAAGTGCAGGCAGCCGTGCAGAGCGCCGTGTCGTCCAGCCCGGTACAGGCACGCCTTTCGCAGAGCGCCCGCGGGTCGAGTGCCGGTAACACCTACGGCTACGGCTGGTGTACCTGGTACGCCAAGCAAATGCGCCCTGACCTTCCAAACAATTTAGGTAACGGCGGCCAATGGGTCGCGAACGCCCGTGCCCAGGGCATTCCGACCGGAGCGGTCCCACGCGCCGGCGCGATTGCCGAACAAAGCGGCCACGTTGCGTACGTGGAAGCCGTGAACGGTGACCAAGTGACCGTCAGCGAAATGGGTTACAACTACCAGCCTGGCACGGTGACGCGACGTACCGTAAGCGCCAGTACTTTTTGGGGCTACATCTACTAGTCCTTGCACCTAGAAAACATATTGAACGCCGGCCCTACCCCGCCGGCGTTCTTAGTGCTTATTATAGATAGTTAAGAATCGTCATCTCATCACGAGCTATTAGCTCGTCAAAGTCGAAATCTTGCAGGAATTCTGGCAATATCTTTTGCTTGCTTGTATCGATAAACCCGTTCTCGGCCACTTCAATCGCGCCGTGGGACGTAACGTTATGATCGATATTTATATAGTCGTCTGCATTCTTAATATGGAAGAAGAACTCCAGATATTCGCGCTTTTCGTCCTTGTATTGTTGAATAAGTAAAAGCTTGCCGATGACCGGCGCGACGCCAGTTTCTTCAATCATCTCGCGCATGAGACCATCATGCAATGATTCCCCGTCCTCTAACCCGCCGCCTGGGGTACACCAATAGTCGCGCGCTCCCCCGTCGCGTGTGTTGAGACGCTGGGCGAACAACTTACCGTCTTTGATAATGATTCCACGTACTGCGATTCTTCGCACAATACCGCCTTTCGTTGCATTTTGTTTAAAGATTTTGTGTGATTGGTCCGGCACGTCCGGATGTCAACACATAGAGGATTCGAACCGAATCATAGTGAATTCAGTATATCAAACTGGTCTCGCGACAAAAAAGCTTAGGCCGCTACTCTGTCGCCTTGCATCATGCTACCATTGACTTATAGCCGGAAGATATGGGAATACGATGTTTGCTCAAGTAAAACGGCATTGGCGCGGGCTTTATTCGTTTGCCCAAAGCTTTGTCGCCAGGTCATTTAAGAATGAGCTAAAGCCTACCCGTCTGTTCCAAAAACTTTTGCCAACGCTCGTTATTATTACCCTTACCGAAATAATCTTCAGAAACACCGGTAGTGGCTACAGCGTAATCATTATTGTGCTGCTTAGTATTATGTTGTATTCGGCGTACCAGTTCGGGGCACTGGTAGGCGTAATTAGCGCATTGTTAGTTGTTCTGTACAACTTTTACCTGATTGCTGCCACACTACATATCGCGTTGGTGTCTGAGCAAACTCTCGAAAGCGGCATTGTCATTGCCGTAGTATTCCCTATGTTGGCGCTACTGATCGGTGTACTGAAGGAACGTAACGACATACTGCTTGAACGTGAGCAAGCGGCACGCGTGCGAGTCGAAGACAGCGCCGAACGCTTACGATTCATGTCGGAGTCCATGCCGCAGAAAATCTTTACCATGCTGCCAAACGGCAAGAACGATTACATGAACCCCCAATGGAAAGAATATATAGGTGATATGCAGAACCCCGACTGGGCAAAAGTCGTACACCCACAGGACTACAAGGAGAATATGGAAGCCTGGAAGCATTCACTTGAAACCGGGGAGTCGTTCCAGTTTGAACACCGCCTGCGCCGGACTGACGGCCAATACGTATGGCACCTGACCCGCGCGACCGCCATGCGCGACAAAAAAGGTAAGATTACGTTATGGATAGGTTCGAGCACCGACATTGAAAGCGTGCGAAAGGCCAAACGACTTGAAGCCAACACCGCCCGGCTTATAAAACAGCGCGCACAGCTGATGGAACTGAACAAGGCCAAGGACGAATTTATATCACTGGCGTCGCACCAGTTGCGCACGCCGGCTACCAGCGTGAAGCAATATATAAATATGATTTTGGACGGCTATGGTGGTAAGGTGTCGCCAAAAGTGAAAAAGCTATTACAGACCGCCAATGCCAGTAACGAACGGCAATTGTCGGTCATTAACGACCTGCTACAGGTGGCACAAGTCGACGCCGGCAAAGTAGTACTGCGTAAAGAACCGGTAAACATAGACGACTTACTGGCAAGTATTATTCGTGACGACACATCGACATTCAATGACCGAGGGCAAAAAGCCAAATACGTACACCGTCGCCGAAAAGTCACTGTGAGTGCCGACCCGACCAAGCTTCGCATGGCGATTGAGAACGTGATAGATAACGCCAGCAAGTACTCCCCGCCCGACACCACCGTGACAGTGCGACTGACCGCCATAAGTGGCAAAGTGCGCATAAGTATAAAGGACGAAGGCGTAGGGATTCCTAAGGCTGATTTAAAAAAGATATTCGACAAATTCACGCGTATTGATAACCCGCTGTCGAACGTGGTTGGCGGCAACGGACTTGGACTCTACTGGGTAAAGAAAGTGATTGAGCTGCACGGGGGCGACATTTCGGCCACTTCGGTGCTTGGCAAAGGTTCGACATTTACCATTACCCTGCCGTCGGTAGGTAAATAGTCATGTTAGACCACCATATTCAAAAATCAATCGTGTACGACCTGGCCTTCGCTGAAAGCCTGCGCTTTAGCGATTTAAAACCTGATGACATGGAAAACAAGGCCTTCACCTACCACCTAAAGAAGGTCATGAAGGCCGGCTTGGTTGAAAAGCAGGACGACGGCCGCTACACCCTGACCATGAAAGGTCGCCGGGTCGGAAAAGGCGCCTTAAAAAAAGAGAGCCGGTTGCTCGACCGGGCGTATTCGATCCTTCTGCTCGCAGTCAGAAACATCGAAACCGACGAGTGGCTACTCTATAAACGCCAAACCCAGCCCCTGCTTGGTCTTGTCGGGTTTATGCAGGCCCAGCCGGTCGCCGAAACCGACGCACGCAGTACGGCCCAAAAGACGTGTTTCGAGCAGACTAGAATCCAGGCCGAATTCGCAGTTCAGGGCCATGGGTATTTTAGGGTGTACCGGAAAGGCGAGCTTGAAAGCTTCATTCATTTCACGCTCCTTATTGGTCAGAATCCACAGGGCGAACTGCCTGAAACAGCGGAATCGGCCGGTTACTTTTGGCAACGAACGCCGAACTTCGCGCACCCTGATATGCTACCGAACATGCAAACACTTCACAAAATGTGCTTAGATTCACCTGGTTCTTTCGTTGAAGCGACGTTTGATTTGTAGTGTTCATAGTTTGTCCTTTCGTTACTTGCTATACATAACTATGAACTTTGGCCGCGTAAGAAGCAGTGAAGACTTTTTCACCAAATGAAACAAGCCAGTTTAGACACATGGCTCAGGTGTTTGACCGGCATCAGCTGGTCTTTTCGAGACGAACACGCTCGAGGCGCAGTTCTTCGGTGCGCTGGTTGACCCTGGCGGCTTCGAGAGCCGCTTCCTGCGCGGCCTGGTTGGCCTTAGCAGACGTGGCGTACTCACCGGCGGCCAACTTGGTGTAGATGTTGTCCTCGCTCTTGGTCGTGAGGTCGACCTTCTGAGTCGACGACCCGAACCAGTTGAATGTCTTGCTGAGGATGTAGATGTTCAGGTTGCCCATCATGATGATCGTCACGACGATCAGAACGCTCAGCAGTCCTTCGAGGTCTGATGACACTCGAACCACTTCCTTTCGGTAGATTCACTCACAGGTCAGTGAGCTTTGGTACTATACGGCGAAACCATGACCACTGCAAGCATGACCGTGTTGGAATCAATCGCCGCACTCGTGTAATATTGACAACTTTGCATAAATAGAATATAATAATAGTTAGGAAGGCGTGAAAGCGCCTTTTGTTCTTCCCTATGAGCGGTCAAATTGGCCGTCCCAAGACTTCGAGAGGAGAAAGCGATGCCCATGGACGGTTGTGGTACGCCTGCGAATCCGTTCGCCTGCGCCAACCTGCACCTGCCCTACTACGGAAGCGGCAAGGACGGTTGGCACGTGAACCTCGGATGGTTGACCGACCACCCGATCGTGACCCTGCTGATCTTGGCGCTCGTGCTCACGATCGCGAAGTCGGTGGTCCAACACAAGATGGAAAGGATTTGACGGCGATGCTGTCGATGGAAACCTGCAGAATGCCGGATGGCACCAAAGTCGTGTACGACCAGACGTGCGCCAGCATGGGCTTTCCCGAGTACCACTGGTACGACAACGAGCCCTGGCGCACGATCGCCCAGGCCCTGGCCGACACCTGGCACGCGGTGGTGTTCCTGCTGAGTGACCCGGTTGCCTGGCTTATCACGGTGATGCTCACCGTCATCCTGTTCGGCTACATGAAGATCAGGAAAGCCATGGACAGCACACATGAAGCTGGCCCGGGCTAGCCTGCGGCTTTAGGGGAAGAGACCCCGCCTAACCGGCGGGGACTTTTCTTTTATTAGCGTTTGCGCAGGAAATACATGCCAAGCGTACCGGACGCAAGTAGGCTGACGCCGATGATAGCCCAAAAAGTCAGTGGCGAATCCGAGCCTGGCGGTAACGTGACGTTCATTCCAAACAATCCTGCGATCATGGTCGGAATAGTCAGCGCCAACGTAATGACGGTGAGTAGTCGGATAGTTTCGTTTAGCCGAGTGTCCATGACGGCGCGGTAACTGTCACGCAGGTTGGTAATAGTACGAAGCAGCGACTTACAGCGGGCAATCAGCTGCTCAAAGTCGATTGAAAGGTCTTCGACCAGGTCACGGTCGTCTTCGGTTAGCTTGAGTATGCGACCGCCAAGCAGCTTTTCGGTGGCGGTGTTGGTGGGAATAAGAGCGTCTAAATAATCGTTGAGTTTACGTTCGTATTCGGTAAGCGTGGCGATGTCACGGGAACGCAGGGTGCGAACGTCTGACGTAGCCGCGCGCATTTGGCGATTAATGGTTGCGACGCGGCGCTGGTACTGCACGGTAATGGCTTCCATCATGAGCATGAATAGCCGGGTACGTTCGGATGTTGGCACGTTGGTGGAGTCGATGAACGGTTGCCATAAACGGCCCAATGAGTCGCGACTGACCGTGAACAAATGCTCACCTGAAATGGCGAACAGAATCGGGGTCGTAAAGTCGTTAAAATCGTCGTCGGTGTCGGGCAGACGCGTAATAAAGTAGGTCCAGCCGTCTTCAAGTTCGACGCGCGGAACCTCGTGCGGGTCGAGCGCATCGTTCAGAATGTCTTCGTCAACACCAAGGTTAATAAGCGCCGTTTTTTCATCGTCGCTAGGGCGTTCGGAACGTACCCATGTGCCCGTCAGCAGGTTTTCTTTTTGCTCGATAGTCAGGTTGGAGGACGTGGCGCGGAGGTATTGCAGCATAACTACCCCTCACTTCGCATAAAGAATACGACGAGCAGGGCGATAGCTATGGCTGCTACGACCACGAAAAGCTCGAGGAGCGTGAAACCGTCTTGACTTGATCGTTTTCTCATTCTGTCGGTATGATACCACGCCCCTGTTTTCACGTCACCGTACCGGTAGCAAGCCATAACCTTTTTTGCTATACTCCCCCTAAGGACAAAAACGGAAAAACATATGGGAATACTACGGCGGTTCGGCCTGATACGTACGGCAGCTTTGGCGGGTGTATTGACCCTGCTTGCGGCGCCGGCCGCGCTTGCCATTACTTCCCTTTCCGAAAGTTACACCACCAAAGACACCCTGGCTATCGGCTCGTTGGTAAGCGTGCAGGATGACCAGACCGATATCGTAGAAGCCGCCAAAAGCGAAAACGTCGACAACCTGATTGGCGTGGTAATCGCCAGTGGCAGTTCGCTGCTTACCGTGTCGAACGGTAAGGATAACCAAGTACAGGTGGCGACCAGCGGCACGCTGCCGGTCATCGTGAGCGACATCAACGGCGAAATCAAGCGTGGCGACCATGTGACCGCCAGCCCGGTCAAAGGCGTCGGCATGCTGGCGACATCGAACGTGCGTGTCATTGGTATTGCCCAAGGCAGTATGACCAATGTCAAACAGCAAAAATACAAGGGCTCGGACGGCAAGGAACGCACTATGAAGCTAGGTGAGGTACCAGTGCTGGTAAATGTTGCCTATTACTTTAAGGAACCGGACAAGACCATCGTGCCGGCTGCCATTCAGAACGTCGCTAATAGCCTGGCCGGTAAAGAAGTCGGGACGGTACCGATACTTATTTCGGCGGCGATATTTTTGATCATGCTTATCGTCGTAGCCAGCCTGATTTATTCGATGATCCATTCCAGTATTATTTCGGTCGGTCGTAACCCGCTGTCGCAGTCCGCGATTTACCGCGATTTGGTGCAGCTTTCCGGACTGGTGCTCGGAATATTAGGTGTGGGACTTGTATGTATTTACTTGGTACTGACAAAATTATGAATGGAGCGTGGTGGGCATGAGTTTTCTTGACATCTTTCTGGCAGCGAACGCGTTTCTGCTGGGCGTGGTGATTACCCTTGCAATTCAATATTGGTTCGCCCATAAGAACAGTCAAAAGCCGACGGCCAAAGGCGGCTCGGCAGCGCCAGTACCGCCGGCCGTTCGGGAACGAATCGTCAAACAGGCCGAACAGAACTTCCAGGGTATCGTTAACCGTTCGGCGCTGCAGTTACAGCACGACCTTGGCGCGACCGGTACGCAGCTGAACAAGCTGCTTGAAAAATTTGGCAGCGACGTGCTTGACGACGAAATGCGACTGTTCCGCGCGAACGTGGCCGACATTCGTGCTCATACGCAGGGAGCTCTGGCGGGTGCTCAGGACCAGATTTCTGAACAGCAGACAGCGATCCTGAAAAGTCTGGCTACCAGGCAGGCTGAGCTGGACGAACGCATGAGCAAGCGCCAAGCCGAACTAGAAGCCGAACTTGACCAAAGCTTTGCCGCCCAGAAAGACGAGCTGATACGCAAGCTGAACGACAAGTTAAACGATGCCGTGCTGGCGTTCCTGCTTGAAACGCTCGGCCACGACGTCGACCTTGGCGCGCAGGCGGATTACCTAGTCGCTACCCTTGAAGCCAATAAGGCCGAACTCGTTGCCACGGCCGGCGGCACAACACCGCAGCAGACAGAGGCAAAGCAATGAAATTAGTCATACCGGACAGCGTCGCGTCGGCGCAGGACCTTGCGGCCGTGCTTGCCGACGTACAGGCATACGCCAAGTGGGCCTCGCGTGAGCTGATCAAGCAAAAAGTCGCCGGCAAATCGACCGGTGCGCAACCTGTCATCAGTCCCGAAGCTGCCGATATCATTCGCAGCTGGAGCGGCGGTAAGGATATGACACAGACGGCTATTGACGGATTGGTAAAAGCGCTTGAAGACTATAAGAAATCGGCGCCGTCCGTGACTATTACGCTCGCGGCCGTTCCATCAGGCGAAGTAAAGGTAAGGCTGGTCGCTTGGTGCCGCAAGAACCTGGCTGAAAACGTGCTCGTCAGTTTTCGGCTGAACCGAAACATCTTAGGTGGCCTGGTCGTTGCCTACGGCAGTCACATTCATGACTGGTCGTTCCGCCGAAAGCTTTTGGAAGCCGAAAAACCTTTCAGTGAGGTACTAGCCAGTGTTTGATAACTCGCAGTTCCAAAAACTGGTCGAAGCCGACAACCTGACCGGCGAAGTTACCGCCGTCAACCGATTTATCGTTGAGGTCAAAGGCCTTGAAGGCGTGCGAGTGGGCGCACAGATATTGTTCGAGAATGGTCAACGCGGCATGGTGCGTGAAGCATACGGCGACCGCGTCGTGCTCTATAACATCGATACCGAAGAATTGCCTATCGGCGTGCTAGCAGTCGTCGAAAACGATATTCTCAGCGTGCCGGTCGGCGAAGGCCTGGTGGGACGCGTAGTCAACCCGATGGGTCAGCCGCTTGACGGCAAAGGCGCCATAAAAGCCACTAAAAAATCGGGTATTTTTACCCCTGCCCCTGGAATCATGGACCGCAAGATGCTCGACGAACAACTAGCAAGCGGCGTGACGGCCGTCGACAGCTTCTTCCCTATCGTACTGGGCCAGCGTATTGCCATTTTGGGCGACTCGAAGTCCGGTAAAAGCACCTTTTTGTCACAGCTGAGCGCCAACCAGGAAGGCACCGACCGCATAGTCGTGTACGTGCTGATCGGTAAACGAAAGGTCGACGTCGAGCGGCTGCTGCGTACTTTGAACGAGTCAGGCGCAATGGAACACACCATCGTCGTGCTGGCTGACATATTTGATTCTTTGACCCAAAGCTATTTGGCACCGTACGCCGCCTGTGCCATGGCCGAGGAACTTTGGTATAACCAGAACAAAGACGTGATTATTATTTACGATGACTTGTCGTCGCATGCCGAATCGTACCGGCAGCTGTCGCTGCTTCAAGAAGTCGACCCTGGCCGTGACTCGTACCCAGGCGATATCTTTTACACGCACTCCAGCTTGCTTGAACGCGCAGGCAAGTTACTGACGAACGAAAAGACGCTGACGAGCCTTCCGGTCGTGCTAACGCCGAACGACGATATTACGGCGTATCTGTCGACCAACATCATGTCGATTACCGACGGTCAGATTATTTTTGACCTGGGCTACTTCCGAAAAGGTATCCGCCCTGCGGTAAACGCCGGGCTGTCGGTGTCGCGTGTCGGTGGGCAAGCCCAGACCAAACGCCAAAAGCAATTAAGTACGGCGCTATTCAAGGCGCTTGCCAAATACAAGCAGGCCGAAGAGTTCAGCCACTTCTCGTCGCAGCTGTCGGCCGAAACGCGACTTGACCTACAACGTGGTAAACACCTTTACCAGGCACTCGGCCAGAAACCCGAGGAACTATTCAGTCTGGTCGAACAACAGCTGATGCTCGAGACCATCATGTTACCGACCGACGACCAGCAGATCGATATTCCCGCACTCCGACAAGCCGTTAAAGACGAAGCGAAGAACGTGAAATCCGAAGAGGACTATGACAAGGTTGAAGCCGAGCTGCTGAAGAAATTCGGGGCCAAAAAGGTTGAGGCGGCCGACGAAAGTAAGGCCGAAAAAGCCGAAGCGCCGACCGAAGAAAAGCAACCTGCGGAGGCTAAAAAATGAGAAGGCCTGGAATAATTGAAAAAGAAATGGGGTCAATCGGCACCCTGAAAGACCTGACCGGCGTGTTTGAAAGCTTGGCCAGTACCCAGGTTGCCAAAGTGAAAGACAAGGTGCTTCTGAGCCAAGCGTTCTTTGACCTGTTGTGGCAGCGCTACACCGCGCTTCGTGTCGACCCGAAAAAACGCATTACCAACCGCGAGGGTGTCGGTAGTAACGGCCGCAATGTGCACGTGTTGATTTCGGCCGAGGCCGGTCTGTCGGGTGACCTAGACATGCGCATGATCGAAACCATGCAAGCCGACTACGACCCGTCGACCACCGACATCGTGGTATTAGGCAGTCACGGCGCGTCACAACTTAGCCAGCGCGGCATCCCCTACATCAAGTTCTTTCAACTGCCCGAGACCGACAAATACATCAACGTCAACCCGGTCGTCGACGTCATTCGTCCGTACGAAAAAATCACCGTCTACTACGAAGAATACTTGTCACTCGGTCAACAAGAAGTCCGCTCAATCAACCTCGTCACCACTATCCAGTCCATGAGTGAAGACGCCGAAGAAGACGTCATGACCGCTGACGACACCATTTTCGAACCCTCGCTCGATGAAATCGCCGACGAAATGGAAGCCAGCATGATGAGCCTGGCACTCAGCCAGACGATTCTGCAGTCAGGTCTTGCACAGGCGGCCAGCCGGTTCAATGCCATGACCGTGGCCGAAGACCGCGCCGGCGACCTGCTTGCGGAGTACAAGCTTGAATACCACCGTTCGAAACGTAGCGAAAGTGACCGCCGACTGCGCGAAGTGTTGGTCGGCATTAAAAAGAAACGCCGTGAAAGGGCTGCGTCGTAATGGAAAAGAAGCAAATAAGCGCGCCAATCGGACAAATTGCGACGATCCGCGGACTGACCGTCGAGGTACTGATGACCGGCGAACGACCAGACATAAAGGAGCTCCTAGAAGTCGAGGGGCAGCCCGAAGTCTTTTTGGAGGTCAACTTCTTCCGTGGTGACCGTGCCATCTGCTTGAACTTGAACAACGATTCGACCGTGCGCTGTGGTCAAAAAGTCGCACGGACGCATGCTAAAGTCACCGTGCCGGTCGGCCCTGCCACAAAGGGACGCGTATTCAACGCGCTGGGCGAGCCGCTCGACAAAGGTGAAAATATTCAAGAGAACCGACGGCCTATCACCGTACCGAGCGGTACCAAAAGCTACCGTGATTCGTCAAAACTCGAGCTGCTTGAAACGGGACTTAAGGTCATCGACTTTTTGACCCCGTTCGTCAAAGGACGCAAGATTGGTGTTATCGGTGGTGCCGGTGTCGGTAAGACGGTCCTTACCATGGAAATGATCCACAACGTCACCCAGGGTAAAAAGGAGGGTTCGGCCGAAAGCTTATCGATTTACTGTGGTGTCGGTGAGCGTATCCGTGAAGGTAACGAGCTGTACGAAACGTTGAAAGAAAGTGACGTACTAAAGGACACGGTAATGTTCTTTGGGCAGATGGACGCCACGCCAGCCATTCGTTCCATGGTTGGTCCGGCCGCCGCTACGGCCGCCGAATACTTTAGGGACGAAGAAGGCAAAGACATCCTGTTTTTCGTGGACAATATCTACCGGCACGTCCAAGCCATGACCGAGCTTTCAACCAACCTAGGGCTCATCCCGTCCGAGGGTGGTTACTCTCCTATGGTGTTTTCCGACCTTCGCCGTTTGCAAGACCGTTTAAGTTCTACCGAAAAAGGTACGATCACGTCAGTCCAGGCCATCTATGTCCCGGCGGACGACCTGTCCGACCCAGCCGTGCAGGCGATCAGCCAGCAGCTCGACAGCGTGTTGGTGCTTGACCGTTCTATTGCCGAACAAGGCATCCGTCCTGCAGTCAACCTGCTAAAAACTACCAGTTCGCTGCTCACGCCGACCATCGTAGGTGAACGGCATTACAAGTTGGCCGAACGCGTGCAGGCGATTATGCAAAAGTACGATAGCCTGAAGAACATTATCGCCATCGTCGGTGAGAACGAGCTTTCGCCTGCCGACCGAGCCGATTACCAGAACGCCAAAAAGCTGATCCAATTCTTCAGCCAAGACTTCGCGGTAGCCGAAAAGTTCTCTGGTCACCCGGGTGAATATTACACGCTTGAAGAGACCCTGACAGGTATTGAAGCGATTTTGGCCGGCGGCGAAGCCGTCAAGAAGAATGCTTCGAAAACGACTGAAAAAAAGGAAGACACTAAAGTGCCCGAAGCACCTGAAAAAACAGAGGTAAAGGTTGATGTCAAAACCTGATTTAACCGAAAAGTTAAATGTAATCGCGAGATCACCGTTTGAACTGTACTTTGAAGGCGAAGCCGTAGCTATTTCGGCCAGCAACCGAATTGGTGATTTTGATATTCTGCCTGGACACGCCGACTTCTTTTCCATGCTTAGCCCCGGCGAAATCACCATACAAAAAATCGACGGCGACCCGGTAAAAATCGACGCCAAAAGTGGGATCGTTACCGTGCGTGACAACCAAGCTTACCTCTTCGTGAATATGTAAGGGCGCTTCGCTTATTGCATGACGATGTAGTCGAAGGCATACCCGCCAGGACTCATAGCACCGGCAGCATAAATGTTGAACCCGCCGATACTGCGCGTGACGTACACATTCACGTACTGCCCGACCGGTGTGACGACGACGTGCGGTATATTGCCGTACTGGTTCTTAAAGCTCACCTGAGCGAGCAGCCCGTTCCCTGCTCCCGTGCCGGCGTTGACCGCGATCGTCCCTGACGCGTCATTACCCGATATAGATACCGTACCGTTGTTTCCGGTCGCGCCGCCCCGCCCGACGTTCGGTGCGTTACCAACGGTAATGATATGGCCACCGACAGTAAGCGTACTCCCCGAGGTTAATGAGTTAGCCTGGAAGTTACGGGCCGACAGCACCCCGCCAACCGCAACGTTACCGGCGACATTCAGGTTGTTATTAATAGTAAGCAGCTGAGACATCGTAACCGGACCTTGGAACGTGCTGTTGCCAGCCACCTTTAGGTCTTTTCGTAAGTTCAGCGTGGTAATGGTGCCGTCGCCATTGACGTTCAGCTTTTCTAGCGCGACTTCGCCGGCTTGCAGTTTAGTGAACACCGCGCTGTTGGCCGTGAAATCACCACGAATTTGCAGTTTGCCGCCTATCGTAAGGTCACTCCCCATGGTCACCTTACCGTTGAAGGTGGAGTCCGGCCCGATTGTCAGCTGCGCGCCCAAGTTCCCGACCGGGTTGCGGCTGACCCCCAGGTTATCTAGCGTATCGGCGCTTAGGGTGACTGTGTCTTGCTGTTCGCCGACGCCACCCGCTTGCTGCGCATTGACGAGCCAGGTAATGACCGCGCCATTGATTGAAAGTACGACAGCAACTACCGCAAGTCCGATGAACGTAGCCTTGTGACTGGGTCGGTATGTCGTACGGCGAAGCGAATGTTTCGGTTTACCAGAGTCGGGTGAAGGAGCAGAAGTCGTCGGCGTAGTCGGTTCTTCGCCCTGTACACTCAACACTTCCGGGGCTGGCGTACCCGGAGCATTCGTAGAATCTGGTTTTTCCTCACTCATGTCTGTTTCGTTGTCCTGTTAGACTAGCTAAAGTATAGCGCTTACCCTTATCGCTTGCAAATGCACCCCAGGTTCGGGACAATGTTTTATACGATGAGACGGAATATCAGGGTGCGTCAACTGCTTGGACTATTATTAATGGCGGCTGTTTTTGCTACTCCGGTAGCAGCAACTGACTTTCCGGCTTCGACGAATTACCGGTTTGACGAAACCAGTATTGGAACGACGAATAACTTAGAAAGTAGCTCCGCGAACTTCCGCGACCAGTCCGGTGCCGGTGACACAGCAGTCGGGAACAGTAGTTCGACGAATTTTCAAACCCAAGCCGGCTCGGACACATCGCACGCTCCCAACTTAACATTCACCGTCAATACGTCGGGTGCGAACTTTGGAACGTTCAGCCCGACCGCCGCAAGTACGGCGACTGCCACGTTCTCGGTCATTAACTACACCAGCTATGGGTACGTCGTACAGATCGTTGGTAATCCACCGAGTTATGGAAGCAACCAGATTGACGCCATGAGCACAAGCGCCACGTCACAACCCGGCACCGAACAGTTCGGTATAAACCTGGTAGCTAATACCAGTCCGGTGTCGTTTGGCGCTAACCTTAACAATGGGACATCGCCGAACGATTTTGGCTACGGCCAAGTGGCTACCAACTACGCGGTTCCGAACCAGTTTCGCTATGTGCCCGGCGAAACCATCGCATTAGCACCTAAAAGCTCGGGCAGGACCGATTACACCATTAGCTACCTTGTCAATGTCAGTACCCTTACCCCTGGCGGTGTATATAATAGCGACCAAACGCTGATCGTTACTGGCACATACTAGACAGCTTCGCCTTATAAGACAAACCTACGGTTTTTCTCATCGCGCCGACAAAAAGGCGTGACTTTTTGTCGGGCTGCTCTTTTCCCTGGTTATCTGAATAGTTTTCCACAGGTTTCGGAATCTTCATAAAAAATGTTGACGTAAAAAAATGCTCATGCTATTCTTCTGGTAACAACCACCACATAAAATAAAAAGTCAGAACCACCACCACTATGACAAAACCACAACTCAAATCAGTTTTTAGCGTCTTCGCGGTCTTCGTCATTGCCTTGGCGCTTACCTTACAAGCTCTGTTCGTACCGAATGTTTCGGCCGCTCAAATTACCAGCCGTAAGCTCACTCTCCAAGCCGGCTCAGGCGGCGACGGCGGTGCCAAGCCAAGTGGTGTCGTAAACCATCTTTTCGACTTTACTCTTCCAACCTCAGGAAGTGTGGGATCGATTAAGTTCGAATACTGTACGACCGCTGCCGACTCAATCGTCAGCCCGACCTGTATTACCCCGACGGGCCTTAACACCACTGGTGGATCTGTCGTTCTTGGTAACGAAGCCGGTGCGACGGGCTTTACACTGAATAAGACGACCAACGGCGCGCCTTACCTCACTCGTGCTGCCTCCGCTATCACCGGCCCGTTGACCGTATCGTACCGTCTTGATAACATCGTCAACCCGAGCACGGAAGGATCATTCTTCGTACGTATTTCCACTTACGCTTCGACCGACACCACAGGTTCTGCGACCGACGCTGGTACGGTTACCGCCAGCACTGCCGAACAGATTATCCTGAGTGGTACCATGCCCGAATCACTCGTCTTCTGCGCCGGAGCGGATATATCTAAGACATCAGGTGTGCCTGACTGCTCAACGGCCACTGCTGGTACTATCAGCTTCAACCAGCTGTTCAGCCCGACCGACACCGCCAGTGCCGTTAGTAAGATGGCCGCTAGTACGAACGCAGGATTTGGTTACGCGATTACCGTGAATGGTCCGACCCTTACAAGCGGTTCGAACACGATCGCCGGCATTACCAGCCCATCTGCCAGTAACAAGGGTGTCGCCCAGTTCGGTCTGAACCTACGAGCCAACACATCTGCCGCCGCACCTGGCTTCCCAGGAACCGGTTCTACTGCTAGCGCCGACATCGACCTTACCAGTAACGGCACCAACCTGAAGGGTCAGCCAACCGCTGATTACAATACCGCAGATACCTTCAAGTTTGTCAGCGGGAACGTAGTTGCCAACAGTGCCTACGACGGCGCATCGAACAACACCTTAGGTCCATCGGACGCCCAAATCTTTACCGTAAGCTACATCGCCAACGTTCCTGGTAGCCAACCTGCCGGTACGTACACCTCGACACTGACCTACATCTGTACACCAACCTTCTAGACACAACAGCTTACTCAGCTACCCTTAAAATCTCGTTGACGCTCATTTGACGCTTATGCTACAATTCGTGGCATGAGACAAACATGGGGTAAAAATGTAGCAATTGCTCTTGCTTTCGCGCTTGCGATTACCCCTTTGTTTACCGCAACGGCTAATGCGGCCCTTCTTTCTCCCCGTAAATTGACACTTGTTGCTGGGGCCGGCGGAGACGGTGGATCCAAGCCGAGCGGTTCGGTAAATCACCTGTTCGGCTTCACTATTCCGACAAACGGAAACGTTGGTTCGATCCAATTTGAATACTGCACGACTACCGAAGGTGCTTGTACCATTCCGACCGGGCTTTCCACATCATCGGCTACCCTGGGTGGCGAAAGTGGTATTACCGGTTGGACATTGAACACCGGTACGGCGGGCAAGCCGTATGTTACTAAGACGGCCGCGAGCTTTTCTGGCGCTGCCACCGTTCAACTGAACGGCGTAACCAACCCGTCGACTGTCGGAACATTCTTTGTCCGTATTCAAACCTATAGTGCAGCAGCGCTTGGCGGCACAGCGGTAGACGCCGGGGTCGTTGCAGCCAGTACTGCCCAGCAGATCGTCCTGACCGGGACTATGCCGGAAAGCCTGATATTCTGTACCGGTGGTACGGTAAACGCCAACTGCTCGTCAACGACGTCTGGAAACATTTCGTTCAACCAACTCTTCAGTCCTACCGACACAGCAACCGCAACCAGCCAAATGGCTGCAAGTACGAACGCCGCCCAAGGGTATGTGATTACCGTGAACGGTCCGACGCTTACCAGTGGCTCGGCCACGATTCCCGGTTGGTCATCCCCGACCAGTGCCGGTGCAACGCGTGGCATCAGTAGCTGGGGCCTGAATCTACGCGCTAACACAACGACTACATCGACTATCGCGGTTGGTGCGGATATTACGGCCGCCTCAAACGGTACCGACCTTAAGGGTCAGGCACTTACTGGTTACAACACGGTCGACCAGTTTAAGTTCGTCAGTGGTGACGCTGTCGCCAACAGTGCCTACGACGGTGCCAGCAACAATACTCTTGGCCCGACAAACTCGCAGGTATATACGGCTAGTTACGCCGTGAACGTAGCCGGTAACCAATTGGCTGGCACCTACGTTTCAACCCTAACGTACATTTGTACGCCGACATTCTAGTATGGTACAGTCACGCCGAATCCTTATTGCCGCACTCGTATTCAGTAGCATTCTGAGTTTATTCAGTGTACCGGCACAGGCTGCTCCGGCACCCGGCCAGGCACTTGAAATCGCCCCGCCCGTACTTAACCTGCGGGCCAACCCGGGCGAAACGGTAAAAGCCACCATTAACCTACGTGACGTTTCAACCAGCTCTTTGGTCGTCCGCAACCAAATTAACGACTTTGTCGCATACGGTGAAGACGGTACGCCGAAAATTTTACTGGATGACACCGAAGAAACCAGTCCGTATTCATTAAAGGCCTGGGTTCAACCCTTGCCACAGCTCACATTGAAGCCGAAAGAAGTCAACAAACTACCCCTTACCATTCGCGTCCCGAAGTCAGCCGCTCCGGGTGGTTACTACGCAGTCATTCGCTTTACTGCCAGCGCTCCCGGGCTTGACGGTACCGGCGTATCACTCAGTGCTAGCCTTGGCACGCTTGTACTGCTACGTGTAAATGGCGAAGCCAAAGAAGCAATGAGCGTAGAAGAATTTTCAGCAACCAAAAATGGTGAGAAGAACTGGCTGTTCGAATCCCAGCCGATCAAGTTTGTCACCCGCGTTCGCAACAACGGAAGTGTCCACGAACAACCTACTGGGCAAATCGCGGTAAAGGACATGTTTGGCAACGCCGTCGCCAACGTTAACGTCAATCTGGTTCAAAGCAACGTATTGCCTGCCAGTGTTCGCCGGTTCGAGCCGATACTTGATAGTTCAGTGATTGGTAACCGCTTACTCCTTGGACGTTACACGGCCGACTTGAAGCTGACCTACGGAGCTAACGGTCAAACGCTTACTGCGAGTACTAGTTTTTGGGTAATACCGTACCGCCTGATCGCGTTCGCTATTGTCCTACTCGTTATTGCGTTCATCGTTCTACGTATCGGTCTGCGTCGCTACAACGAACGTCTGATTGAGCGGTCACGTTCACGCCGCCGACGCCGCTAGCGTCACATCTACCCCTAATACGCTCATGCTATACTACGAATTATGTTGAAGCTGATCCACCATAAACACAGCGGAAAGCTACGGCCACACGAACATACGTCGTACGCGCCGCTTGGCGTGCTGCTACTTGTGGTGGGACTTTTACTAGGCGTATACACATCGTACGCCGCCAGCCCCGGACCGGAGTCTGGCTCTGTCGGTCTGACCGGCATCGTGCCAGGCAAACCACCCACCGTCGCCCCGACGATTGATTCACCCAAAAACGGTGCTCGTTTTTCGACTACGCCCGTAACGGTATCGGGAACTTGCCCTAAAAATACGCTGGTCGAAGTCTTTAAGAACAATATATTCGCCGGAAGCATACCTTGCCGCGACGACGGCACGTATTCGCTTGATATTGACCTCTTGATTGGCTCGAACGTATTACTTGCCCGGGTGTATGATGAGCTGAACCAGGCTGGCCCAGATTCAAACACGCCGACCGTGCACTACGACGCGCTCCCCGCCCAGGCCGGCCCGCTGACCAGTCTGGACTTTGGCGGCGCACAACTACTGCTTAACACTGACGCGGTGTTCCGTGGAGTATTTCCGAAGCAAGAGATGAACGTACCAATCGATATTTTGGGCGGTACGCCTCCATATGCCATCAACGTGCAGTGGGGTGACTCGACGAACAAAGTAGTACCACGCGGTAACAACCAAAGCTTCACCATCGGGCACGTGTATTCAAAACCGGGTACGTACCAAATGACTATCCAGGGCAGCGACGCCAACGGAAGGGTAGCGTTCCTGACGGTTGCGGCTATCGTGAACGGACAACCGGGCTTGGCGACTGGCAGCACGGATACGCCGACGGTGTCGAATACCACGCTAACCAGACTTCTGACACTGTGGCCGCTCTATGCCAGCGTGGTCGGAATCGCCGTCAGCTTTTGGCTGGGCGAACGACGCGAAAAACGACTGCTTCTACGTGCCGGACCGGTGTATCATACGTAGTTAATATTACACCAAAAATCTTGTTTTCTTGCCTGATTTAGTTTATGCTTGTAACAGATAAAATTGTGTGAGAAATAAAAACAGCTTTATCTAGCGAAAAACATAACAAAAAGACAAACATGTCGAACGGTGGAAAATTGGTTCGTCGCTTAGCGACGGCCACCCTTGCCTTCTTGGTATTTTTGGGTGGCTTGTGGTGGATTACTTCAGGGGTATTTTCGACCCCTGTTGCTGCCGTTGCTGGGATAAACGAGCAAATTAATTTTCAGGGCCGCTTGTTCAATGCCCAAGGAGCGGTCGTTCCAGATGGTTACTACAACATCCAGTTCAAGATTTACCAGGACGGTGACGGCCTGACACCCGGTAATACTACTGGTACTCCGGCAGGTTCACTGAAATGGACGGAAAGCTGGCTGAACGTCAACGGCCAAGGTATTCAGGTTAAGAACGGCTACATGTCTGCCAATTTAGGAAGCGTCACTCCTTTCGGCAGCTCAATCGACTGGAACCAAGGTACGCTGTGGCTTTCAATGAACATCGGTAGCACCAATGCCAGTTGTGCTAGTTTTGCCGTCTGTACCCCTGACGGCGAAATGGTGCCGATGAAGCGCCTTTCCAGCACCCCCTACGCCTTGAACGCCGGTAAGCTTGGCGGACTGACGTCGGCCGGTTTCATTCAGAACCAGAATGCGGCCGCCCAGACCACAACGAACTTTTGGATTGACGGCACCGGCCGCGCCGGCACACTTCAGGCGGCCACAAGCGTCAACACACCTGCCATTCGTAGCCTGACCGATAGCACCAGCGCCATCCAAATCCAGAATGCTGCCGGCTCTACCACGGTCATGAACATCGACACCAGTAACGGTCGGGTCGGCATAGGAACAGGCGCAGCAGCACCGACAGCTACCTTGCAAGTGGGTGGCACGCTTACCAGCGCCGGTGGCGCGATCAGTCTGAACGATAGCTCAAACTTCGCCGTTTCGATTGGCGGCGGTAACTCCACCGGAGCACTGACCATCGGAAACGCCGCAAATTCGACGACGCTTGGCTCGGACACGCTTAACATCGGCAGCGCCACGACCGCGACAAGTATTATCAAGACCGCTCAGACTACCACGAATGCGGCAGGAACCGGATTGACGATCCGCGGTGCTTCCGGTAATGGCACTGGTGCAGGCGGCGTCGTGACTATTCAGGGCGGTACCGCCGGCCCGACCAACGCCAATGGTGGCAATTTGGTCCTGAATGGTGGAACCGGTAGTGGTACCGGGGTGAACGGTCTGGTCGTCATAAGTAACGCGACCTACACGACCGCTCCGACTCAGAACTCGGGTACTAACGTGAACGTCACACAGGCTAACATTGATTCGTACGGCACGATCATCCTGAACGCGACCGCGTCTGGAGTTAACTTCACCCTTGGCGCACCGACACTTGGAGCCAGCGCCGCTGGTAAGCTTATTTACGTTACTGCCGCCAACGGCTCACCGGACTTCACGCTGCGTGCGAACGTCGGCGGCGGTACCGGTGTCGAGCAGAACATCGCCATGCGCCAGAACACCACCGCCTCGATGATATGGAATGGATCGCAGTGGACCGCTGCCGGTGCATCCAGCTCGACCACGCTGCAGTCGGCATACGACAACACGCTGCAATCCGCCGGTGGTGCCGAGTTGGTAGTATCGAAGACGACAGCTACCAATGGTCTGACGATCCGCGATAATTCCGTAAACTCCGTTAATGGCACGCTGCTCTCTGTCCAGACCGCGTCCGCCGCTTCGCTTATATCGATTAACGGCAACGTCAAAGAATATGCGAACAACGCCGGTGCCGAAACCGCTGGTGCGACTGCCACGACGTTCCCTGCCACAACCTGGGAGAACGTTGGAGCCTCGACCACCGTCGCGCGACAGAATGTGGCTGGTGATTACATCGCCAGCGGTCAAGGCTCCGTTGCCGTAACGACCCCAGCTACGGCTAACAACGGCGTTAAGAACACGCTGACGTCAGCCCTGACTGCGAACACCACCTACAACGTTTCGTTTACGACGCGGCTTCTGAGTGGCACGTTTACGAATATGAACGTGTATTACTCGGTTGATGGAAGCGGCGTAACGACTGCTTGTACGACGGCCGCCACGGCCGCCACCAGCGTATGGACAAAGGTCAACTGTACGTTTACGACTCCGGCCAGCGGAATCACGACCGGCAACGCTATTTACATCCGCCAATCTACCGGTGTAGCGCGAACGTTCTATATCGACAACCTCTCAGTGACGATCGCTGCCGATTATAACTTTGCGACCGACAGCAGCGTTAGTGACAGCGTGAACTTCGCGACGAACTGGGTGACGGCCGGGCTCGGTACGGTCAACGTGACTCGTAATACCACTGACGGTAACGACGCCAGTGACAGCGCGCAGGCAGCAATCACCACCGGAGCAGCCAACGCTGGTATCCGCAACAAACTTAGTTCAAACCCGCTCCCGAGTACGCTATACCGTATGACCGTCTACGCAAAGGCGACCTCTTCGTTCACCGACTTCAAGATACGCTACAGCCGCGACAACGGCACCAGCTTTGTTGACTGTGTCGACTACAACACACAGACGGTCAGTACCACCGAATGGACGAAGATTACTTGTTATGTACAGACCGATGCGACCGCAGCGACGAACCCGTATGTCTACTTCGTCGAGACATCGTCGGCGGTACGCACCTACATGGTCGACTCGTTCAGTATGACCCTCCGTACCATTACGACGCCGAACGTCCAGATCGGTGGTGGCGTCAACGGCGGTCCGACCACACTCTTCACGCTTGACAAGGGAGCCAGCGCGCCGATTGCAAGCGACAACGACGCACTGCTCGGAAGCATGTACTACGACACCACGCTCGGTAAACTGCAGTGCTACGAAGCGGACGGCTGGGGTGCCTGCGGCTCGAGCCCGGACAACGTCGTGACCATCAGTCCGGAATATACCAACGCCGTCATGCATGGCACCGGTGTCGGCACCATGACATCCGACCTGTGTTCCGATACCTTGAACCTGAACGACGGATCGTCCGGTCAGCCAACCATCTGCGGCACAAATGAAACATTCAACTTCTATAAGTGGACGTCGCCGCAGCCGACCAGTCAGGCGTACGGCATTTACGTCACCTACCAGCTACCGAGTACGTTCAAGGTGTTCACGTCGGGAAGCACGTCGTTAATGGGACGAACCGACAGTGCTAACTCGAGCGTGTCGTACCAGATATACCGAAGTGACGCGGCCGGATTGACTTCTTGTGGCAGCAACGTCAGCGTGTCATCAGGAGTACAGTCAACCTGGCAAATCGGCAAGGCCAGCGGTGCGGCTGATCCATCGACGTGCGGCTTCGCTCCAGGTAATAGTATCGTCTTTAAGATCAACGTATCGGCCAGCAGCAATGCCAATGCCTACGTTGGTAACTTGAACTTCACCTTCAGCAACCGCTAACCTTGGTAGTTCATCCCTGTTATGGTAAAATATCGCAGTAGTAGGAGCGTGTTTTACAAGGCCGCTCCACGGGAGTAAGGGGACACAAAAAACATGAAACTTGGCGGAGGATACCGACGCAGGCCGCACCGGCACGTACAGGCCCTTCTTGCACATGCCAATCGAGCAACACCGGTCAATGTCCGCCGCGTCATCGACCGCTTTCTTGGCTTGAAGCTGCGCTACCGCATTATGATCGTTGCAGGTATCTTTGTGATCGCAGAGCTATTCACCCTTTATCTTCCGATGCTCCAGGGTAGTTCCTATGCATTAGGCAACGGTGAAGGACTGCTTGGCGAATCAAGCCCAGAAATGGCAAAAAAACTTACCTTCGACGCGGCAAAGCAAGTCTATAGCTTCAATACCGAGCGAAAGACGAACCCGTCCGATTCAACCGGTGGCATGACAAGCGCCTCGGCGACGGCACACAAAGACCCGACCAAGGGCGTCACCGTGAACGACACGGTGAATAACGTGCAACTTACCATGACCCCGACATTCGGACTCGAAGAAGGCCGACAAAGCAAAGACCGTATCGTTTACCCTCTTAAGAACGGTTCCGGTTGGGTCGTCTATACCATGCGCGGCGTCGGTATAAAAGAAGATATCATTTTAAAACATGCTCCCGGGAACGAGGCGTCATATAGTTACAAGCTATCGCTCGGAAACAGCATGAAGGCGAAAGTCGAAGCCGACGGCAGCCTAGGTGTATATGGCAATAGCTTGCTTAGCAGCAACGTGACGACCGGCACTGACAAGGATGCTAAGCTGCTTGAAAAAGCCCGCAAGAACGCCCCCAAAGATACCCTGCTTTTTACGATTCCAAAGCCAGTCGTGAACGATAAGAAAGGTCAGGCAAAAGGCATTACAGCCCACTACTCGCTAAAAGGCGACACTTTGACCGTGACTGCTACCGGCCTGAGAAAGGGCTCGTACCCACTCACCATCGACCCGAGTATTTACGTCGTGACTGCTGAACAGTTCATGGCTGGCAATAACGAAACCAACATTAACTTCGATGTCGACAATAAGCTGATAAAAAAAGGACGGACGACTGGCGCCCGTTTTGACGCCTGGCAAGACACATCGTCACTGCCGAACGCCCTATGGGGAGCAAGTACCGCCGCGGCCGGAGGTTATATTTACGCGGTCGGCGGTACTGCCTACAACGGTCAGACCTACACTAGCCAAGGATCCAGTACCTTTACCGTGCCGGCGGGCGTGACAAGCATTACCGTCAAGATGTGGGGTGGCGGCGGTGGTGGAGGTGGTGGTGCCGCGACTGCTGCCGGTGGTGGAGGTGGTGGTTCCGGGTATGTCACGGCGACTCTTAGTGTTACCCCTGGTGAAACATTGAACGTCTATGTTGGTGGTGGTGGCGAGGGCGGCCTGTACAACAATGGCGGTCAAGATGCCGGTGGTGGCGGTGGAGGTGGCGGCTATTCCAGCATTTATCGAAGTAGTACTCTCCTTGCTCTCGCAGCCGGTGGTGGCGGTGGAGGTGGCGCACGTAACGCAACCGCCGGGGGTGCAGCCGGTGCCGGAGGTGGTACGAGCGGCGTGAATGGAACAGGTGTCGGAAACGGTGGCGGTGGTGCAGGCGGTACCGCATCTGCCGGTGGTAATGGTGGTACAGGAGGTAACAGCAACACCGGTGCGGCCGGATCGAGCCTTGCCGGTGGTGCCGGTGCCGATGGCCGCAGCAGCGGTACAACCAGAGGTAGCGGCGTACTTGGAGGACTCGCTACCGGTGGTAATGGTGGGCAACCCAACGTAGCCACCACTCGTCCTGGTGGTGGAGGAGGTGGCGCCGGTTACTTTGGTGGTGGAGGAGGTGGCTCGACCACGAGTGCCAACGGAAACGCCGGTGGTGGCGGTGGAGGTGGCTCAAGCAGGACCGATCCGGGAGCTACTGGTGTCACGAATACCGCAGGCTCGGGGGTAAACCCAGGTAACTCAGGTGATGCGGTCCGTGCCGGAGCCGGTCAAGGTGGATCCGGTGGTGCCGCGTTGAATGATGGTGGCAATGGCACAAACGGACTCATCAGTATTACGTATGGTGGTGGCGGATCGACGACGACCTCTAGCGTCAACTGGGCGAAGTTCAACACAGGTAGCGGAACCATCGATAGCGCGAATCCAGGCACTGGTGCGTGTAGCGGTTGGTGTTCAACGGCAGCTTACAGCTTACCGGCTGGCCGGGCGAACTTCTCGCTGGTCGCGTACAACGGTTTTCTGTACGCAATGGGCGGAACCGACAGCACCGGCACGCGTCAAAGTACCGTCTACGTAGCCAAGCTCGGCGCCAACGGTGAGCCTCAACTATGGCACCCGACCGATTCGAATCCGAACAACTGGGTATATTGGTACCAAGATACGGGACTGTCGAATATCCGGGCATACGCAGGCGCAGTCGCCTACAATAACCACATGTACCTACTTGGCGGTATAGGGCCGACCACGCCGGTCAATACTGTTCAGGTCGCCGACATTTTGCCGACTGGTAAGCTGGGCAGCTGGAGCACGCTGACTAACCTGCCTTCAAACTTATATGCCCATGATGTTCAGGTATATAACGACCGCCTATACATACTTGGAGGCTCATCCACGGTCGGCGGCGCCCCCACGGCCAACGTGTATTACAACAAAATCAATAGTGACGGCACGGTAAATAGTTGGACTCAGACCTCAAGCCTTTCAACCGGCCGGATGAACCAAGGCGGCAATATGTCGGTAGTGTGGGGGGCATATATTTATATATCCGGGGGTTGCTCGGCCGTAAACGGAAGTGGGTACTGCACGACCATAGCGTCCGATAGTCAGGTAGCGAGTATTAATGCCGATGGCAGTATTGGCGAGTGGAACACCATGGCCGGCGTGATTGATACACGTATGAGCCAAAGCGTCGTCGCATGGCGTGATAATATTTATGAAATCGGAGGATGTTCGTCGCAGAACACAACGACCGGCGATTGCAATACCGGCATGCTTTCGAGTATCAAGTATGGAACGGTAAACCAAGACGGTGACGCGTCAACAGTCGGCGAATCCGTCAATACCACGACGGCGCCGTGTAATAACGCGACTCCAACTGACTGTAACCTACCGGGAACGACGTATATCGGTAACATGCTTTCCGGCGCAGTTATCACGAATGGATATTTGTATGTCATTGGCGGCTGTACCAACAATACATGTTCGGCTACCACAGGTAATGTGGCGTACGTAGCTATCTCGTCCACAGGTCACATGACAAAGCCGGCAACGTGTCCGAGCGGCACATACCGCGGTAACGCCTGGTGTGTTGATACCACCAACACTGTTGCTGGTGGTATTGCAGCTACCAGTCCGGTCGTGTTCGGCGGAAGGATTTATCTCGTCGGGGGTCTGGATGGGAGTGGCAACACCGGTCTGATTTTCCGGACTACCGTTAATTCCGATGGCAGTGTCGGCGCATGGACATCTCAATCGATCACTGGCGTCGGCGCATCAAACGTATCGTATGAATACGCGGTCGCCCGTGCAAATGCCGCTGCTGCCGGTACGACGCCGGGGTATCTGTATATCTTCGGCGGCTGTACCTCAAGCAGTAGCGCAGGTTGTACTGCCTATACTGGCAACGTCTATCGGTGCGATATACAAACCAGTGGCGCGATTGCCAGTTGCTCGACAAGTGGGCAGCTTCAGATTGGCACTCTACCTGGCGGCTCATCCCCAGGGCTCGCCATCATGAGTGGCACGCTTTATGCCGGATATATTTACCTCATCGGTGGTGTTTCACCTGACTTCCAGGACCTCGATACCGTCCGATATGCGAAGATCGACGACAGTAACAATGTCGTTACCGTCGGTAGCGGCTGGGTCGAGTCTTCAAGCGTCATGAACGTTGGTCGTCGTCGTGCCGCGGCATTCGGGTACAACGGATACCTATACGTAGTAGGCGGCTATGACGCGACTAGTGGTGTCCTGCCCGACATCGAGTTTATCAAGATCAACGTCAGTGATGGCAGCCTCATTGGCGACGCGTCGAACAGCAATAAGTTCCATGTGTCAGGCGTCCAGATCAATCAGCGCTGGGGACTTAGCGTACCGGTGTCGAACTCCTACGCCTATGTCATCGGCGGGTGTACGGCCGGTGCCAGCCCGGGCGGGTGCACGGCCAGGACCGACGTGATTCAGACGTTCCAGGTATACAACAACGACAGCGGTGCGCCGGCAGGTTATTCGAACAGCGCCAACACGTACGGCACCAACCCTCGACGCCTCGGAGCTAGTGCCACGGTCCTAAACGGCAAACTGTATGTCGCCGGCGGATGCGTCAGCACGGCCAGCGACTGTACCGATGCCGTCAATACCGTCAGCTACTCGACGATCAATCCTGCATCCGGAGCTTTAGGAAGCTTTTCCAACACGACTGCCAACTTACCAGCTGACAGAACCTGGGGGCAGCTGGTCAACGCCGGCGGAAGTCTATACTACGTCGGTGGCCAGCCGGACGCAGCAGCGAGTACGGCTACTACGGTTTATTATGGAACACCAGCCGGTAGCGGTGATGTATCAACCTGGTCAACTGCCAGCAATGGTCTACCTGCTGCCCGTACCAAGTTCGGTGCAGCCGTTTGGAATGACAGGATTTATATCGCCGGTGGGTTAAGTGACGGCAGTAACGCGACAACCGACTCGAACACAGTGTATGTCAGCCCCCAACTTACATCTGGCGGTAACATCACTTCGGCCTGGTCTTCAGGTAGTACGTCGTTCAACGTTGCTCGTTACGGAGCATCGTTGGTTGCCTACGCGAATAACCTGTACTTGCTAGGCGGCAACGACGGCACGAATTACTTAAGCGATACCCAGTATTCGAAGATTGACCCGTCGACCGGCCTTGCCGGAACGTGGACGGACTCACGTAGTCTCCCAATCCAGGTCTCCCAAGGAAGCGCCTTCGCTGCGAACGGATACATCTATCTCATGGGTGGGCGGACAGCCGACGCGACCTGCGACCCAATCACATTAGTCGCGCCAATTAGCGCAAATACGACGATCGCCACCGGCAATAATCCGACCGGTCTTGGCGAATGGTACGAAACGAACCAGCGCTACACAGGGAACCGTTACGGAGCGGCAGCGGCTTACTACGAAGGTAAGGCTTATATTACCGGTGGTGCTTGCGGCAGTGGAGCGCTGACGTACATCGCCACGCAGGCTGACAATACACAGCAGACCGCCCTGCTTGCGCAGCCGCAGGTCGCGAAGTATTCAATTATGATCGATACCGACTCTGACGTATTCCCGACTAACTGGCTACTAAATGGTGTCGACAACTCTATCGGTGCACGGTGGAAGTTAAAATACCGCAGCATGACCAACCCAACGACACTTTGTACCAGTCCGGCCATGACCACCTGGGGACAGGAAACGTTCTTCGGAGACGTAACCCTTGGATTGCCTGGCGTCTACACCCCGAAGAATGGCAGCGGTACGAACACGAACTGTGCCCGCTACTACTATTTCAACGTGTCGGTCGACAGCTCGCAGGCCTTCGGCTACCCCGACGACGTGACCCGCGGCCCGACTATCACCGACCTCACCCTGCAGTTTACCGCCGACCCAGCGAAGCGACTCATGCACGGACGCACGTTTACCGGTGGGCTTCAACAACCAATCGATACGCCGTATTACTCATTCTAGAAACCATATGAACATACCAACTGCCATTACCCAACACCCTCGATCGGTCATACTTATCGCGGCCTGCTTGGCTGCGATCGCCGGTGGAATCGCGACACCGCATTTACTGTACGGCACCGCTCCTTCCGGCGCGTCGGACACCGCAAAGACTGATACCGACGTTCCGGTCGTCGCTGGAACATTACAGAAGGGGACGCCAGACTATAAGACTATCCTGCCAGCCGGACATTCAATCAAGGATTACGGCGGCTGGACCCGCGTTAGTCCACCGAAGCGCGACCCGGTCTACGCTTACGTCGATCATATCGGTGCTATTCCAATTAATGTTTCGCAGCAACCTATACCAAAAGATTTTGGCGATGACCCCGACAGCCAGGTGCAAGACCTTGCCCAAGGGTACGGTGCCTCAACAGTCATTAAAGCCGGCTCGACGACCGTCTATATTGGCACGTCGGCAAAAGGGCCGCAGTCAGTCATATTTATAAAAGACGGACTTTTAGTTCTTATCAAAGCCAGTGCGGCCGTACCGGACAAGCAGTGGCAAGAGTATATTCAATCACTTAGTTAAATATACTCTTGACACTACGGTTTGACTATTAAATCCCCTATTACTACCGCGCTGTGTTTTTTATTCTTGCAGGTCACCTGGACCGGCCACTTCCCTGGGGGAGTGCCCTGCGTGACCGTCCAAGCCCAACTAGCAACACCGAATTCGTCGGCAACTTTGGTGACCAGTCCGCCATCTTTGGCGGGTACATTGTTATATTTAACGACTATGGCGCACTCGGCGTCGGGGTTGGTTCGAACGGTCATAGATGCATTCTCCCCTATCCTAACGTCAGACGTGAACATTTGAATGGCCACCCCGACTTTCGCGTCCGACGCGACCTTATGCGGCTTTATGACAGCCGGCCGATTCTTCGTCGCAACCGGTAACTCGGCCGCGACAGCTGGCTTTTGTTTACCCATATACCAGGTATAGCCAATCCCGGCGGCAACCGCGAGAACGAAAAGTGCCAATATGGCATTTACTGTCCGCCTAGCGGATTTACGACGCTGCTCGCGCTTTAACGTCCGCTGCGGAAGCTTGTGCGGCGCTGAGCGCGGCCTTGGAATTGGGTACTTTCGTCTGACCTCAAGAGCCATGATGTTTTTCTATGCCCACGGGCGGGTTATATTATTTTTTGGTTTGTGATTGGGTAATCGTCTTGCTGACTGTTCCGGTCGGTTTGAGATTTTCAAAGTAGAGCAATTGGCTTTTCGAAATGATAATCTCGTCTTCCGGGCCATGAATTTCATTGCCCAGTTTGATCAGCTCAAAGTCTGACGCGTTTTGGCTTTCGACTGATTGCGGCGACGCGGCCGTGCGGTCAGACTTCTTTTGCAAGTAGTATACGTCCGTCAGACGAAAATAATCGTCGTTAATAACAGACAGTTTACCAAAATAGGTCGGCGTACTCAGTGCGTCTCTTAGAACGACCGCCTGGTATTTGCTGCTGTCAATCGCCGAAGCGGCGCCGGTGCGGCCAAATACAAACCAGGCAGCGGCAGCCAACGCAAGAATAATAAGTACGACTACGCCAAATACGACCGGTTTCTTTGATCGCTTTGGTTGCTCGTGGCGCTTCGTTCGCGTAGGCGTAACGGCCGCTTGTGCAGGCGGTGGCGTCGGCGCAGCCGGTTCCGCTTGCCGCGGTGATGGCCGATTATTTCGGTATGACATACTGTCCATGTGTCTGTAGTTCTCCCTGTTTATTCTCTACCCAAGAATTACCCATATCATACCATAAGGGGTATGCGGGCGACAAACCGCCCATATGAAACATCCGCCGGTGGGCCGGCGGATGCAACAGGGGTTTATTGGGAAGGTACTTCACAAACCTGTGGATATGGGGTCGCAGGGAACGCAGTCGTCAGGTGCCTTCGGTACAGAGCCGTGAAGCTCTTTAGCGTATGGCCAGTGCGATGTACGGAGTGTCCGAAACTTCGATGTACTGGCGGTGTCCGCGCCGAGGCTTGTGTCCGGATAAGTCGCTGAGGTCTGCTGCTTTTGGCAGCTTCCGGTCCATGAACCGGTTAATCCTTGCGGTTAGTTCTTGGCTGCTCATTTTATTCATCGCTACCCTCCTCCACAGTTGGTATACCCTTACTATAAGGACTTGGTACCGACCATGCTGTGAGACTCCTCACAGAAATAATGTGATAATTTTCACTATGCACCTTAGCACGCTATACTGGGAGTAATGGATGACCTACTTAGGGAGCTCAAGCCGCACGGTTCGTTCAGGACTATTACCAGGGGTGGCAACGTGCTCTTTCAGGGTGAGATTCCTCGTCATGTCATGGTGGTGAGAAGCGGTATCGTCAGGGCATATACCATAACGTCCATCGGTGAAGAGCGAACCGTAGCACTATATGGCGATGGCGACATCATTCCGCTTACATGGGTACTGGGCGCGACAGCAGACAGTTTTTTCTACTACGAGGCCGTGACCGATTGCCGTATCTTCCAGGTGTCAAAGCCCGCTTTTGACGATTACCTGAGCGCCAATCCGGAACGATTACGGGCCATGCTAAGCCGCACCGCAACGATTTATACGTCGCTGCTACTTCGTATCACTGGACTCGAACAATCACGTGCCATTGAAAAGATCGGTTTCACTCTGTATTACCTGCTGTTCACACGCAGCAAAGAAATACGCCCAGGCGTGTTTCGCATTGATGTCCGCCTCAGCCACGCACTGTTCGGTTCGCTCGTCGGCCTGACTCGCGAAAGTACCGCCAAGAATATGAAGCTGCTCCGCGACCGTAAGATCATCGACTACTCCAGCTTTACGTACACGGTCAACAAAGCAAAGCTCGAAGCTTTCCTGGGCGAAGATAGCTTCCGTGACCTATCTATGTAGGCAGCCTAGACCCGCGCTTTTTCGTGCGCGATGTCGGCAATAATACGAAGCAGCTCCTTCGGAGCCGCTCGCGCCTTCAGCACATACCGGTGAGCACCGAGCGCGAATGCTTCGTCAACTTCTTCCTGAGCGTCATAATTACTAAATACTACCACCGTACTGTCGTGCTCATCGGCGTGATAGTGCTTCAAAAAATCAATGCCGTCCATTGCAGGCATTCGAAGATCAAGAAAAATAATGTCGGGGTTCTCACCATTCTCAATCAACGTTAATGCCTGTTTGCCGTCATGCGCCGATGTCACCTCATACCCGGCCGATTCTATGATCATCCGGTAGGCTTTGTTCAAATCCTCGTCATCTTCTACCACAAGGACTTTCAAATTTTCTGCTTGCGTCATTTGTTCACCTCTCAGTTAGATTGTAACGAGTGTTCTTCGGGTAGTATGTGACCTATATTACTTTTTTTGTCATGATTGTGGCAAACCACACCAATACCGCCTGCTGTCAGAGAGCGGTCTAGCGTAAATGCGAGGTTTATCGTTTACCGTTCAGGTATTTTCCTGCGACGCTGAGTGCGAATGAGCTTAATATCACGAATATGTTAATCATGAATAGCTTCGTGATGACAAGCTCGACACCCGAGTTTTTGTCGTCCGGATCCATACCAGTCAACACCATAAGAATGCCTAGCAGTCCAAAGGTGACTGAGGCGTAAATAAATACGTTGGTGGCGATTTTTTGCATAATTAGTTAACCCCTAGCCCTTGCAACCCGTAGTAAACGACGAATGCCGGCCATACACATGCTTTAAGGAACGCGAGAACTACTCCCCAAAACCCATCCGCAATATTTACGAAGTAGACCAGGGCGCCAATGAATCCCAAAAAGAGCGTGAATCCAACAGGACCCGACCCGTTGATTACCTTTACTGTTTTGTTATCTTTCATACTACCTCCTCTACTTATATTGTAACAAATACAATCAATGCGTTGGTGTCATTATCCCTGTAGTACAACATGACCGCCGAAATATAATTGACTTACATCACACATTCGGTAAGCATAAGCATATATACTGCAAGCAAAACTATATTAAAGGAGCAATCATGGCAAAAACAAAGACAGAGACCCGCGTCGTAAAACAGGTATTCACCTATCTTTGCTTATTAGGAGTGGTCGTATTCCTCGTCATCGGTGGTCTGGCATATTGGGCGTACAGCTTTACGAGCAATATGGTACAAACTGAGCTCGCCGCCCAAAAAGTGTATTTCCCTGAAAAAGGCAGCCCGGCGCTTGATCCAAAGGAATATCCCGACCTACAACAATACGCCGGCCAACTCGTCGACACACCCGAAGAAGCCAAGGCTTATGCGAACGGCTACATCGGCCGACACTTGAAGAACGTCGCCGACGGCAAGGTATACGCCGAAGTCAGCGCCGAAGCAATGAAAGACCCAACCAACCAAAAGTTGCAGCAACAAAAAGCAACGCTATTCCAGGGCGAGACGTTGCGCGGTATTTTGCTTACTAGCGGGTATGGGTTCGGAACGGTTGGCAAAGTTGCCGGCATCGCTTCAATGGTCTCGTTCGTCTTGGCAGCCGGTTCTCTGGTTGTCGCGATTCTTCTTCGAGCCCGTTCCTAGGCAATCTGCCCTCATTTGCACGAGCCTGTCATTGCAGCTACCATATGTCTATTAAGCATAAGCAAGGATGGTGTGTATGGTAGCTCAGTTTCGAAAGCGTAGTCGTGGCAGTGCGGTTATCATCACGCTCATTATCGTTGTCATAGTCGCTATCATCAGTGCCATCGTTTACGTTGTACTGAGTAAAAGCAGGGAGAGCGGTGGTACCCGAAATATTTTCAGCAAGACCATAACGGCCACGACCCCCGATGAAATTAAGGCTCTTCTTACTGACGCCAAGGCCGGTAAATACGATGCGAAGTGCACATACACTACCACTACTACAGAGGAAGATGCGAGTGAAAGCACAATTTATATAGGCGGGGCTAAAAAGATGCGTGTTGACACGCCAATAAATAAAAAACCTGGACACCTTGTGCGAGTCGATGATGTTGCATATGTATGGGCAGATGGCGACAATAAGGGGTCAAAGCTTCCCATGGCCGACGAAAGTGAAACTGGTACATACACCCCCAATACGCTTTCATCGAAAGCTCAAGAATACCACATGAAATGTAATAGTGTCGGCGATTTGGACGATTCACTGTTTGCGTTGCCAAAGGATGTTACGTTCACCGACTTCAACGCCGAATACAAAAGCTCGGCATCTTACGGAAATTAAGGCGTGAAAAACCGCCAGCATAGCTGACTGATTTTTCATGGCTCCCGCTACTAGACCAGGCTAGAACATTTAACGTATTAATTCAGATTAAATGATCTAATTTTCAACTTACCATTTTCGGGTTGTTCTGATGAATTATTGACACTATTTTCAGGAACAAACTCCGAATGCATGGCCCAGCCTGCAAGCAGTGTCCATAAGAATAATATTCCGCACAAGAAGAGTAAGGTGACATTAATTGCATGTTTTTTGAGTTTAAAGTTAATCGATGCAAGAACAATTAGCACGATACCGACTGGTATAACCAAAAGCGTAAGCGGCCATATAATGTCTACTGCGTCTTGGCTGACCGGATGGAGTAAAACTTTATCTTGATTTTCAGGGTTGATACCAGACAAGGCCGAGGTAAAACTCCAGCTTGCTATAAAAAATGAAAATACCGTTAATGCGATTGACGCGAATAAAGTCAATTTAAGCTGTAAAGAGTTAAGCTGATTCATACAGCTAATAATAGCAGATCTTGATTAGTAAAATTAACAGAGGTTAAAATGCTTATGGCTCCCGCTAGTGGACGAAGTTAGGACTTTTAGAATTCTTCTTTTGACTTCTACCAACCATAATCGCAACCACAATTCCGACATTCAAGATAAAAATCTGTACCGGAGAAGCGAGAATTGCAGGTTCGAGTGTGTTTGCGGCAAGTATGTTTAAGAATGTTGCTACACACCCAGCCAACCACATTGAAAGTGTTTCAGTATGAGGATGTTTATATGATTTTACAAGTATTAGTAAGGCACCTATACCGTCTGCTATAAGCACGCATACAAGCGCCAGTAGCGCCGAATCTGTCAATCTCCAAAGTACAATAGCTGCAAGGGCAAGAAGTAGACAAATTACATTTACTTTCGTCAAATCACCGTATCCGCCATTTTTGCGCAACGATAGCCCAAGAAGTATTATGTTATTGACCACGAACCAAGTATAAAAAACTAATGATTCACGTGCCCCCAAAGAATACTGCGTAGCCCAAGCTAAAATACTAAGAACTAGAAATATAAACCATGCAAAACGATGAGGTTTGGTTTTCTTTTTGTACGTATCGTAGATATACGGTATCCCACCAATGATACTTATTACTGTTGCGACTACGCCAAGGCTAAACATGCTCGTATTTTAGCAAATTTAACACTTTTCATTAGATATGGCGTTATTTAAATAATTTCTTGCTTAGTATGTAAGCAGCCGGAATTAGTGATACGCAGAAAAGTGCACCAAGGTAGCATAACGTTGCTATCCTTTCTTCACTTTCTGTGGGAGTTTCACCGAAAAACGGAGCTGAAGTGATGGCTCCGTAAGAAAATAAATAAGCGGCAAGCCATAAACACCCTATTGCTGCAATTAATACAAATACAGCCCTCTTAATCATGCTATTCCGGGGATTGGTCTTAGCTTTCATAATATTAAGTATAACAAGCGAAAACGGTTCGCTTGGCTCCCGCTAGTGACAAAGTTAGACTTATAGGAATTGCTGAGCCGTTAAGCGGCATGACGATAAGTTCGGATAGCTAGAATTATCCAGCATATGATCGCGAGCATTGCGAAAACTGCAGGGACATATTCCTTGAGTATAAAAGACGACAGTGTCGCACATATAAATGCCGTAAGGTTAGCTATAACGTCATATCTGGGAGCTATAAATTTCTTATTGATTACATGTGCTAATGCAATAAAAACACCGCAGCCAAAAGTGATAGATAACAAGATAGAAACCATTCCCATAGTATATCAAAACAAAACCTCTGGATTAACAGAGGTGAAAATGCTGATAGTTTTGGCCTTCATACGATGCTCGCAACTACGTTACCCGTACAGAAGAATTGCAATTATGAGCACGATATACACACATAGCCATAATACATCTTGAATTATTATCGGCAGAAGCTTCTTTCTGATCGCGTATATAAGAAATATTGTTTCCAGCAATGCATACAGTAACCATGATAATAGCGAAAGATCATCCGCGCTTTCTCGACTATACACTTTATAAATCTGCGGAACTGCAGTTAGCGGATAAGCAACTGAAGCAAGTATCACGACGCGGTCGAACGTGTCGATATTTTTATGTTTGGTTTTAAGCATGTCTCAACTATAGCAAAAACACTTTGCATCAACGCAAAGTGTTTTTGCTTAGCTCCGGCGGCTGGGTCGCTTTGCTCCTCCGCTTATTTGTTCTGGCAAAAGCAAGCTTTTCCAGAACTGCATTTCGACTCACCGACCCACTTTTGTTTCACAAAAGATCTGGTTCTCGCGCCAAGTCTCAATGACATGAAAAAAGCCAGACCATCTGGTCTGGCGTTTTTCATGGCTCCGGCGGCTGGGCTCGAACCAGCGACCTAATCGTTAACAGCGACCCGCTCTACCACTGAGCTACGCCGGAATACCTAGTTTGTTAGTATACCGTCCGTTTAAGGGGTCGTCAAGGTTAGCGCAGGGCTTCGATTTTGCGTGTTAGGTCGGCTATGTTCGCCCAGCTCGATCCGTCAGTCATAACAGCCAGAACATACGTACCTTTTGGCGAATAGACGATTGCGGCGTCATGTAGCAGCCCCCACAAAAAGCCCACTTTGTCTGCGGTCTGCCCGGAAGCACCGGACGGCACGCCCTGTCGATAGACGTTTCGTTTCATGGCTCCCAGTAGGCGGTCGCGGCTTTCGGTTTTAATAGGTAGCTGTCCTCTTTCAAGCTTCGTAAGGTAGTTTGCCAGGTCATTCGGAGTCGTCAGGTTGTTATCGGCACGGAATGCTGTGCTCGTAAGGCCAATCGATTTGATGTCGGCATTCAGACCACTGGCGCCAATCTTTTTAATCAAAGCTTCGGCACAGGCATTGTCACTTTTTACAATCATGTCGTCAAAACAGGTCGACAAATTTCGGCCACTGGCGATATTAGCGTCGCTCCATTTCATTTGACCAGCATCGACGCGTTTTAGCGTACTGAACGCAACGAACAATTTGTACGTGCTTGCCGTAACGAACTGGCGTGAGCCGTTGTGCTCTGCATTTAATCCTTGCCCGCTTAGTTCGGCGAAGGACACTCCGAACACACCAGCATTGTCTTCGTCGTAATGTTTAAGCAGAGCGGCGATTCCGGTACTTGTCTTGCTGTACGAGCGGCTGTATTCAACACGGGGCGGAACCGCCGTTACCGCAGCCGTAGCAGCCTTTTTTTCACCATTTAGGACACTTGTGATGTCCGAAAGCGTTTTGTCGAGCGCTAACGTCTGACCGGTCGCGCCCTCATTACGTGATGTTTCGGTAAAATCGACAGTCGTGACTTTCGTGACGCCGGCAGGTTTCGAGACTGACGGAGTGATGTTCTTTGTAAAGTACGGAGCTGCTTTGGAAGAGTCAACTTCGAATGCTAATGAGTTACCGGCTGTCTTGAACGTCAACCAAGACAATACTTCTTTTTGTTCGATGGTACGCGTCTTGCCGGCGACGCTGATACCTACGCCTTTGACCGTGGCTTTGTTCAACTTGTCCGCAAGTTTCTTCGCCTCATTGTCGCCAACGTTTGGAGCTGTCACGTCGACGGCTATACGAACCTTTGCCGGTTTGTTTGCTACCGGCTTGGCTGACGACAGCGCCGCAATGGCCTGCTCCATCTGACAGGTACCGCCAGCTTTGGAAGGTACGACCGAAAGACCGTCCGATTCGGCTTTAAGCGTTGCGTCAACTGGCTGGATCCGACAGTCAGCACCGAACTTCGCGGTAACATACAACTTTGTCTTCATCTTATCCACCGTGTACTTCGGCGTGGTCTCCGCCTGTAGCGGCCCGAACCATAGAAGCGATGTCGGAACGATTCGGAAATACCAAGGATAATCTGCTGAATCTATACGCGTCTGGTGCGATACGCTAAGCCCGATTTCAGCGGGCTTCGGGTTATCTAACTGGTCGTTCCCCGTGCCTAGCGCCACCGTGACGGGTTGTTTAGCAGACAATAGGTCAAGCTGCTTAATGACATCTTTCTTATTCCAGCCGCTTACATCAACGCCGTCAACTTGGGCGAAGAGCGGCATTTTGTCACCAGGGTAAAAAAGCTGAATAATAAGCAGTAGCGCAAGCAACCCGCCACCGATCCTTATAAGCGGGGTCCGGTTGTGGTCGGCCCACCTTCTTATTCCGTCTAATCGCTTAATCACCACTTCCCTTCGTTCGCGCCGCAGCTGCCGGCATGCCAAACCCAAGTAGCTCAAGTGCCTGCGCGACTTGCTCCCGCTGTTCGTCAGTCAGATCGGTCTGCTCAATCCGTTTTGTCAGTTCAGTATCAATATCCAGCTTTGCCGTTTCAGTCGCGGGCTCTGCCCTGTCTGCGCGCATAGTAACGACCTCGAGTGAGCGGGCAGAATTATCGCGGCGGGCCAAATACCCCTTGGCAATGAGGTTGTCTATATGAATCGCGACGGTCGACACCGACTTATACCCGAGCGCACGCATAATTTCGCGGTAACTCGGACCATAGCCGTTCCCTTTTATGAATCCGTCAACGAAGCTAAGTAGTTCTTGTTGTTTTTTGCTGGCGCGATTTTGCTGCATATCCAGTCCCTATTATACTGCCTGGCGAGGCCACGACCGCTCCGGCAAGCCCCCACCAAATAATTGCCACCGTTTCGTCTGCCCACACTGGAAGCAGCAGCCCCACTATACTCAGACCGACGCCGCTCGCGAATAGTCCGAGCGCTACCCAGCCTTGACGGTGCTGCCATAATTGCCACAGCACGTACACCAGGATCGCAATGAACAATGCCAGTCCCAACCAGCCGACCTCGTGAGCTACAAAAAAGTAGTAGTTTTCTATTACGACGTCATTCGCCGGATTCCCGTCATACATCGACGCCGAACCGGTCGTACCGATACCAGCTCCGAACGGCTGGCTGACCATGCGCTTTGCACCGTCAACCAACGAATCAACGTGTCCGGCATTCGACTTCGTGACCACGGTCGATTCCGGATCTTCGTGAAGCACGACATTCGAAAACCAATCACTGGACGAAACATAGAACGCCCCCATACCAAGAACGGCAACCACCACCGCACCAATGGTTAGCATCCGTTTCTCTAGACGCTTCACGGTAAGCCCTACAGTAATGATAGCCGCTATCGCGGCCGCATACGCGCTCCGCGAAAAACTGGCAAACAGCACCGCTACGGCTCCAATCATCGCTCCATCGGCAATGACACGGCGACGTATGTCGGCGACTAACCCGTGCCGCCGCAACAGATAGGCTGCTATGAGTGCGATATATACCACCATTAAAGCTCCGAGCGGGTTCGGGCCGCGGAGCGTACTGTTAATGCGCACGAAGTCAGGGTTGCGGTCTATGGTGGTGTACGGTGTTATCGTTTCGTCCGAGTAGCCCAGCCGGCTCAGTACATTGTCGGGAAGAACCGTAATTTGTAACAGACCAAACCCAACGACTATGGCCGCTCCGGCAGCGACCGTACGAATGACGTACCGTAACGCGCCTGGCTTTATAAGCACCAGTACGTACATCAACATGAACATCACGATGAACCGCAGGTCGATCATCAAGCCTGCGACGACCGGACTTGTGTCGTCCAGCCCCATTAATGCCATCAATAAGTGAAGGTCAATAAACAACAGACACAGCAGAAGTATCTTGTCGTATAACACCGTCCTCCATAGCTTGTGCTGGTGAATCAGAACAATCGAAAGAACACCCAAAACACTTAAAACTATCTCTTTCCAAGCTTTAATCGGTGTCGCAATGTCCGGGAATAAGCTGCCAAAGCCGACTGCGAGCGGCGCATGAATGACAATGAGGAATAGAACGGCCAGCAACCCCCACTCATACATGCCCAGTAGCCTTAGTTTCATGTCTGCTCATTAGTATAGCCGAAATGCTATACTTTTAGGTAACGTCATGCCTAGCCGAAACGCCAAATTCTATAGCCTACTCCTGCTTATCGCGGATGTTTTGGCGCTAATGCTCGCCTTTTCGGTGGCGTATGTCCTGCGTGTCCAGAATGACCCACGACCCCTCCTCGTGCCGATCTATGCCCAGACCTACGTTCTGACGTTCCTCGCCATCGTGCCTTTTTGGATCGCTACCTACGCCTCGCTCGGCCTGTACGCCTCGACGACCTATAACCGCCGCTTGGTGGAGTGGTCTAAAATCGCTGTCGGCTCGCTTATCGGCATTCTGCTGGTCATCGGGTACGAATACGTGTCAGGCGAGCGTGTATTCCCAGCCCGCCTGGTCGCGGCTTACGCACTAGTAGGGTCGTTCGTGCTGCTTGTGTTCGAGCGTGAGCTCATGCGAGCGCTCCGCAGCCTGATGTTCCGCCTTGGTCGTGGCACCAGCCGCGTGCTTATCATCGGCAACTCCGCCGCCACCAAAGACATCGCCCGCGAGCTGGCCGAAACCAAGAAAAGCGGCTACCGTGTCGTGGCTATGAACTGCCCGGCGCATCTGGTACCGAGCGAACTTGCTGTCGAGCATTTTTCTAGTACCGACGAAGCACTCGAATCAATCAAACGTCTTCATATCACGACCATTATCCAAACCGACCTGTACGACTCGAGCGAGCGCAATCAGCGAATCCTCAGCGCCGCTCAAATCAATCACATTAATTACAGCTTTATCCCTGGCGAGGCCGAGTTCTACAGTGGTAAAAATACCGTCGATGTATTCCTGGGCTACCCTATGATCTCAGTATCCCAGACGCCGCTTATTGGCTGGGGTGCGATTGCCAAAAGGGTGTTCGACTCTATCGTCTCACTACTGTTGGTCATCCTGCTCTCACCCGTCTTCCTGTTGCTCATCATCCTACAAAAAATCCTTAACCCCGGCCCGGTATTTTATATATCGAAGCGCCTCAGTCAATTCTCTAAACCGATACGCCTTATTAAGTTCCGCAGCATGAGTGCCAAATACGGTAAAAAAGACGCAGCCGAAGAATTCATAGCTATGGGCCGCGAAGATTTGGCCATTGAGTACCGCCGTAACCATAAGGTCAAGGACGACCCTCGAGTCACCACCTTCGGTAATTTCCTGCGCGTCACATCGCTCGACGAACTGCCACAGATTTTTAACGTGCTCAAAGGTGACTTAAGCCTGGTTGGCCCACGCCCAATATTGCCGCAGGAAGTTGAGTTCTCCGAAGGTAAGGCAGCGCTGCTTCAGAGCGTAAAATCAGGTGTCACCGGCTTGTGGCAAGTATCCGGCCGCAGCGAACTCAGCTTCGACGAACGTATTGAGCTTGAAACCTTCTACGCCCAAAACTGGACATTCTGGCTCGACCTTAAGATCTTGTTCAAGACCCTCGCCGTCGTCATTCGAAAGCAAGGAGCAAGGTAGTGGCCAGTAAGCCGCGTGTCGCCATTGTCGCCGACTGGCTGACGAACATGGGCGGCGCTGAGAACGTCGTACTGGCACTTGCCGAAGCCTTCCCTGGCGCACCTATATATACATCCGTCTACACCCCCGAAACCATGCCTGCCTTCAAAAAGTACGATGTCCGCACGACGTATCTGCAAACGCTCCCCAGGCCGCTCCGCAAGCTTCATAAGTTCTTCCCTATGCTTCGGGTCGGCGCGTTCAAACAACTCGATCTCAGCGAGTTCGACGTCATTATTAGCAGCAGCAGCGCCGAGGCTAAGCAAGTGCGAAAAACTCGCAACGACCAGGTACACATCTGTTATTGCCACACTCCAATCCGCTATTACTGGAGCCACTACGATGAATACAAAAAAGACCCGGGCTTCGGCAGGCTGAACTGGCTGGTGCGTCTTCTTATGCCACTCATGGTACCGGGCCTCAAACGGGCCGACTTTGAAGCCGCGCAGTATGTCGACGTATTCATCGCTAACTCGACAGAAGTGCAAAAACGAATCACCAAATATTATGGCCAGCCCAGCACGGTCGTGCATCCGCCGGTAAGTACCGACCGGTTCGCTCCGGCCAAAGAACGTGGGCAGCACTACGTGACTTCGGGTCGCCAGATTCCCTATAAGCATCATGACCTCGCCGTCCAAGCAGCGACCAGGCTTGGTGTTCCGCTCAAGGTATTCGGTAACGGTAGCGAGCACGAACGTCTAAAAAAGCTAGCCGGTCCGACTGTCGAATTCTATACCAACCGCTTCGGTGACGCGTCCGACGAAGCATTGGAAGCGGCGCTTAACTCAGCCAAAGGCTTCATTTTCCCAGCCGAAGAAGATTTCGGTATCGTCCAGGTCGAAGCATTGGCCGCCGGCGCGCCAGTCATAGCGTTGGGTCGTGGTGGTGCCCTGGATATCATTCAAGACGGTGAAACCGGCGTGCTATTCAACGATCAAACGGTCGATGCCGTGGCCGCTGCTATTCTGCGGTCAGAAACGATTGCCTTCAAGTCGTCAGAACTTCGCCGAAAAGCCAAACGTTTCGACAAGGGCCTATTCATTACCAAAATTCGTACAATCGTCGTCAAAAGTCTGAAAAAAGACTGACAAAAACGTTATTCGACCGTTACGCTTTTTGCTAGGTTGCGTGGCTGGTCGACGTCATTACCACGTGCCACTGCCATGTAGTAAGCAAAAAGCTGTGATACGACATTAAACAGTAAAGGCGTCAGCAATTTAAGCGATGTATCGACCGTTATCACAGCTTCTGTATCAATCGGACGGTCGCTGTTGGTCACCGTAATAATGTGCCCACCTCTTGCCTGCACTTCAATAACGTTGCTAAGACTTTTTTCGACCAGCCAGTTGTCATCGACGAACGCCACCATAAAGAACCGGTCGTCAATTAAAGCGATTGAACCATGCTTTAGTTCACCAGCTGGCTGCCCTTCGACATGTACGTAGCTCGTCTCCTTCAACTTCAATGCGCCCTCAAGCGCAACCGGGAACGTCGTGTCCCGTCCAATGTAAAACGCATGGTCATAGTGATTATATTTCTCGGCAAGAGCCTTCGCTTCATCGTTCTTGGCTTCAAGTGTTTTAGCTATCTCATCTGGAAGCACGTCGAGTTCGGCAATATATTCACGCAGGGTCTTTTGGTCAAGACCCTTGGTCTGCGCCATCACAAGCCCAATCAGCAGCAGCGCGGCAACCTGGGACGTAAATGCCTTAGTACTAGCGACCGAAACCTCAGCCCCGGCATGCACATATACACCGCCGTCAACTTCGCGGGCTATACTCGACCCTACTGCGTTCACTACACCAAGGCAGCGCACACCGCGTCGTTTCATCTCTTTCAAACACGCCAGCGTATCGGCTGTTTCGCCTGACTGAGATACAAAAATGGCGATCGAATTTTCCGGCACGTTGAACGACCGATAGCGTAATTCGGAGGCCACTTCGACCCGCACAGTCACGTCGTCCGTGAACCGTTCTATGTAGTATGACGCCAGTAGTCCCGCATACGACGCCGTACCGCAGGCAACAATAAAGACGTTCTTTACCTTCCGCAGTTCGTCGTCGCTCATATTCAAGCCACCAAGCCGCAGCAGGTCTTGGTCTTTTATAACCCTGCCGTTTAACGTCGCTCGTAGACTGTCGGGCTGGTCAAAGATTTCTTTCATCAGGTAGTGGTCAAAGCCACCCTTTTGCATTGACTGCAGGTCGATTTCAATTGTTTCCACCTTGGCAGATACGGGTTGCGACGCAAGGTCTAGCATACGTACGTCACCGGCCGTACATACCGCAACTTCGCCGTCGTTCAAATAAATCGCCTTGTCGGTATGGCCAACAAGTGCCGACGCGTCGCTAGCAATCAGCGTTTCGTCATCTGCCACCCCCACGATTAACGGGCTACCCATGCGGGCGGCGACAATCGTGCCAGGTTCGCGCGTCGATATGACTGCGATCCCATACGCACCTCGCACCAGCTTCAGGGCTTGCACGACCGCGTTTTCTAATTTCACGTCGCTACGCTGGTACAAGCTGTCAATGAGTGCGGCCAGCACCTCCGTGTCTGTCTGACTTTTAAAGTCGTACGCCTTTAGCTCCGACTTCAGTTCCTTGTAGTTCTCAATGATACCGTTATGCACCACGTACACGTCCCCGACGCGTTGTGGATGGGCATTCACTTCAGACGGTTCGCCGTGCGTCGCCCAGCGGGTATGGCCAATGCCTACGCGGTCCGGCTTGTCTTTCATCGCCTTTTCAAGTTCGGCTACTTTGCCTTTAGCCCGAAACAACGATGGCTCGCCTTCAACGTCTACAGTCACGATTCCGGCCGAATCATAGCCACGGTATTCAAGACGCCGAAGACCGCCAAGTAAAATGTCCTGAGCTTCACGATCACCGACGTATCCGACAATTCCGCACATGCATGGTCCTTTCGATTATTTCTTCATTATACTAAGTAGCATGGAAATGAACTATTGCCGCCGCTGCGGCGCTACGCTTACGGCCGAAACGAATGGCCCTTATACCTGTAAGAACAGCCACGTACTCTACGCCAACCCCGCTCCAACCGTCGGGTTGTTCCTGCTCGACGAGCAGAAGAATGTTTTACTTACCATTCGCGCGCAAGAGCCGCACAAAGGAATGCTCGACTGTATCGGCGGGTTCGTCGAAGAAGGCGAGACATTCGAACAGGCACTCGAACGTGAAACAAAAGAAGAAACCGGGTTGAGCGCCCAAGAGTATTCGGAGCTTACCTATCTTACAAGCGCACCAAGCAAGTACCCCTTTAACAGTGAGTACCGGTCGGTACTCTCAAATTTTTACGTTGCTACCATCAAAAATGACGCGTCACCAAAAGCTAACGACGACGTCGCTGAGCTTATTTGGAAACGCCCTGAGGACATCAATATTGACGATGTCGGCGGTGCAGACGACGTTCGCGCTGGCCTGAGCAAGCTCCTTGAGGTGCTAACGTAGTATACTAGTAACATATGAAGATGCTTGTGACAGGCGGTGCCGGATTCATCGGGGCGAATTTCGTGCACTATACTGTGAAAAACCGTCCCGAACACGACGTGACAGTCATTGACAAACTGACCTACGCCGGCAACGAAGCCAACTTAGCGCCGGTCGCTAACAAAATCACCTTCGTCAAGGGAGACATCTGTGATGTCGAGCTTATGGACAAACTGGTAAGCGAGACCGACATCGTTGTACACTTCGCCGCCGAGTCCCACAATGACAACTCTTTGCGTGACCCGTGGCCATTCGTAAACACCAATATCGTCGGCACCTACACCATTCTCGAAGCCGTCCGTAAACACGGCAAGCGCTTACACCACATCTCGACCGACGAAGTCTTCGGTGACCTCGAACTCGACGACCCTAACCGTTTTACCGAAACTACACCATACAACCCTTCTTCCCCTTACTCAAGCACCAAAGCCGGTTCCGACATGTTAGTTCGCGCCTGGATCCGCAGCTTCGGCATTAAGGCCACCATTTCGAACTGCTCAAACAACTACGGCCCTTACCAGCACATCGAAAAGTTCATTCCGCGCCAAATCACTAATATCCTTAGCGACATCAAGCCAAAACTATATGGCACGGGCGAACAAGTCCGCGACTGGATTCACGTCGACGACCACAACGAAGCCGTTCACCTGATTATCGACAAAGCCCCGATGGGCGAAACCTACATCATTGGTGCCGACAACGACCACGTGAATAACAAGCAGGTCATCGAGATGATCTGCGAAGCCATGGGCAAGCCGAAAGATTGGTACGAGCATGTCAACGACCGCCCTGGCCACGACCTGCGTTACGCGATGGACTCAGGCAAGCTGCGCCGTGAACTTGGCTGGCAGCCTAAGTACACCGACAACAACGGTATGATGGAAGCCTTAAAGACGACCGCCCAATGGTACGACGAGCACCGCGACTGGTGGCAAGCCGATAAGCAGGCCGTCGAAGCCAACTACGCCAAACAAGGTCAATAGCTTCCACGGTCACTTCTAGCCCTCACCTCGAGTGAGGGTATTGACTTTTTGTAGCGTTTATGCTAAAATTAATAAGCTCGAATCGTTCGGGTAACCCCGACATGGGGCGATCTTTGAAAGGACGTGTCGCGATGAACGACACCCTGCTCGTCGAGCCCATGCTCGAGGACTACCCGGCCGGAGTCACCCCTGGCTGGACCCACACGAACGACGGCCACCACATCGTGGTGAACTCCGTCTTCGGTCAGCTCGAGGTCGGCATGGTTCCTAGCAAGAGCTGGGATCAGTGGCTGTTCCACGAGAACGGCGGTGGCGGCTCGCTCGTCATCGGCTACGCCGAGATCGACGGCAAGCTCAACGTCATGATGCTGAAGGCCAACCGCTTCAACCTCAAGGGCGACCAGGACGACTGGGAGCTGCCCGGCGGGTTCGTCGACGACGGCGAGACCAAGCTGAACACGGCCATCCGCGAGACCATCGAGGAGACCGACCAGCTGGTCAACCCCCACCCGATCCAGGGCCGTGGCTACGTCGGCAACCGGGCCTTCTTCCAGCTCCAGGGCGAGGACGAGGGCACTTCGGTGTTCGCGTTCGAGCTCACGCCCGAGCAGATCGAGGCCATCGGCAACAGCGACAAGCTGCAGTTGATGACTCCCAAGGACGCCATCAACACGACGCGCGACGCGCTGTCGGGCATGGCGATCGGGCGGTTCGTCCTGAACCGCTGATCCACTCACACGGTCCGTCTGGACCGCTCACCCTCCGGGGTTCGAGAAACCAGACATGAGCGCACCAAGCCAGGTGCGCTCTTTCAATTGGAAAACGCCACCACCGTGCCACTCCTGATATAATTGAAGTGAAACGGAGGTGTATTAACCATTGTGTCTGACTTAAGACTTCGAACGACCGACATCCCAGGACTGCTCGTGCTGGATCTGCCCCTTCATGGAGACAGCCGGGGTTGGTTCAAAGAAAACTACCAAAAAGCCAAGATGGAAGCGCTAGGGCTACCCGCTTTTACCGTCGTGCAGAACAACTTTAGCTACAACGAGCAGCGCGGCGTCACGCGCGGCCTGCATGCCGAACCATGGGAAAAATTCATTTCAGTAGCCAACGGCTCCGTCTTCGGCGCCTGGGTCGACCTGCGTAAGGGTGACAGCTACGGCAAGACGTTCAGTATTACGATCACACCCGATATCGCCGTCTTCGTACCGCGCGGTATCGCCAACGGCTACCAGACGCTGGAAGAACGTGTGACCTACACCTATCTTGTGAACGACCACTGGTCACCGGACGCCAAATATACGTTCGTCAACGCGTTCGATCCCGAGGTCGGCATTGACTGGCCGATTGCAAAAGACCAGGCAATTACATCTGAAAAAGACGACAACCACCCACCATTAAGCCAAGTAGAAAGTGAGTTTTAATGAGTAAGTCCTACTTTATCGTCGGTGCGAACGGCCAGCTTGGTACAGCCCTTCGCCAGCAATACCCACAGGCGCAGTTCGCCGACATTGGTGAGCTTGATATTACAAACCGTGAATCGGTCGAATCATTCGATTGGTCTGGCATCGATGTCATTTTGAATGCCGCCGCCTTTACTAACGTCGATGGCGCCGAAACAAGCGAAGGTCGACTGGTTTGCTGGAACGTCAATGCCAGCGCCGTGTCTAACTTGGCACGGGTCTGCCTGAAACACGATATGGCGCTGCTGCATATTTCCAGCGACTACGTCTTCGACGGCACCAAAGTACCGCACCTCGAAGACGAGGTATTCAGCCCACTGTCGGTATACGGCGCATCCAAGGCGGCCGGCGACGCCGTCGTCATGACGCTCGACAAGCACTATATCCTGCGGACTACCTGGGTCATCGGCGAAGGCAAGAACTTTGTCCGCACCATGCTAGGACTGGCCGAAAAAGGTGTCTCGCCGACGGTTGTCAGCGACCAGGTCGGTCGTCTGACATTCACGAGTGAGCTTGTCCGGGCAATCGATCACCTGCTTACGAGCGGCGCGCCGTTTGGCACGTATAACGTAACCAACAGCGGCAATGTTGCCAGCTGGGCTGAAATCACCCGCAAGATCTTTGAACTGGCGGGCCATAGCGAACTGACCGTCACCGACATTTCGACGGCCGATTATTTTGCCGACAAAGAAGGTATTGCACCGCGCCCACTGGGCAGTGAGATGTCGCTCGAGAAAATCCAGGCGACTGGCTTTACGTCACGCGATTGGACCGATGATTTAACCGAATACCTAACGAAGGAGACTGCATAATGAAAGGAATTATTTTAGCGGGTGGTTCAGGTACGCGACTGTACCCTATTACCATGGGAATCAGTAAGCAGCTGATGCCGATTTACGACAAACCCATGATTTATTACCCGCTTGCGACACTCATGCGCGCAGGCATCAACGAGATTCTAATTATCACCACCCCGCACGACAATGAAGGGTTCGTTCGTCTGCTCGGCGACGGTTCACAGTACGGCTGTAACTTCGAATATGCCATTCAAAACGACCCAAACGGTCTTGCCGAAGCATTCTTAATTGGCCAGGACTTCATTGGCGACGACAAAGTCGCGCTTATCTTAGGCGACAACCTGTTCCATGGTGCCGCGTTCGGCCAAGAGCTTCGCAAGCACACCGACCCAGACGGTGGCGTCGTATTCGCCTACAAGGTGTCCGACCCGGAACGCTACGGCGTCGTGGAATTCGACCATGACAAAAAAGCTATTTCAATCGAAGAAAAGCCGAAGCAGCCAAAGTCTGATTACGCGGTTGTCGGTCTGTACTTCTACGACAACGATGTCGTCGATATCGCCCGCAACTTAAAGCCAAGCGAACGCGGCGAACTTGAAATCACTGACGTCAACGCCGAATACTTGCGACGCGGCAAACTGAAAGTCAGCACTATGGACCGCGGTTCCGCCTGGCTGGACACAGGAACAATCGAATCGATGGTCGATGCCACCGAATACATTCGGGTCGTACAAAAACGTACCGGCCTGAGCATCGGATCGATCGAAGAAGTCGCCTGGCGTTCCGGCTTTATCGACGATAATCAACTGCGTGCCCTTGCCGAACCGCTTGTTAAATCAGGGTACGGCGAATATCTACTCGAGCAACTCAAGGACGGCCGCTAACTCGTGAACGCACAAACGGTCACCGTACTCGGTGCTGGCTATGTCGGCCTAACGACAGCAGCCTTGCTGGCTCATGCGGGCTATACCGTCTATGTCGTCGAGCCGAACAAGGAACGGCTCAAAGTCATTAAAACCGGCCGGTCATTCTTTTTCGAAGAAGGACTAGACGAAGTCATTCGAACCGCTCTCGACATGGGCATGCTTGTCCCGACTGATTCATACAAAAAAAGCGTTCCGGAAAGTTCGGTCGTGTTTTCGTGCGTTGGTACGCCCGACAACCCCGACGGCAGTTCAAACCTGACCTATGTGTTCGCAGCGGCCGAAGAAACCGCGCGTCACGCCAAGCCTGGTACCGTGTACGTTCAAAAAAGTACCGTACCGGTCGGCACGGGTACTCGTATTGAAGGCAAGTTCGAAGAGCTGAATGCTAATCTTGATTACGTCTCAAATCCGGAATTTCTGCGCGAAGGTACGGCGCTCTACGACACGTTGTTCTTTGACCGCGTCGTCGCCGGTGGGCGCAACAAAGCGGCCGTCAATCGAGTGCTAGAAATTTACATGGACCTCGAAAAGTTCCGCGACCACATTGCGCACATTGCCAGGGTGCGAATCGGTGCGCGCGGCGATCAGTACATCGCGACCACACTTAACAGCGCCGAACTTATCAAGGTGACGTCCAATGCCTTTTTGGCGCTTAAAATTTCGTTTGCTAATTCAATCGCAATCCTGGCCGACAAAGCCGACGCCGACGTAGTCGAAGTCATGGACGCGGTCGGAGCCGACAATCGAATCGGCCGGGCGTTCCTTAATGCCGGTCGCGGCTACGGCGGCGGTTGCTTCCCTAAAGACGTCAGCGGGCTGATCGCCAGTGGCCTGGATTACGGCGTTGACCTTGAAATCATGCACGCCGCCCAAGCGGTCAACGAATCCATGCCAGGCTACGTGGTCGACAAGCTGCAAGACACCCTTGGCGAACCGCTGACTGGCAAAAAAGTTGCAGTCCTTGGCCTTGCCTTCAAGGCTGGTACCAGCGATGTCCGAAGGTCGCCAGGCGTAGCAATCGCGAACAAGTTGGTTGCTGCCGGTGCGCAGGTCATTACTTACGATCCGCAGGCTCACGAAGAAGCCGCACCCGACCTACGTGACGGTATTGACCAAGTAAAGACGATTGAAAAAGCAGCCGACAACGCCGACGCAGTCGTCATTACGACCGAGTGGGACGAAATACTCGACTTCGAAGCGCATGACTTTGCTCGTCTGATGAAAGGCAAAATTCTGTTTGATGCCGTCAACCAATACAGTTCAGTAGAAGCCTCGACCGCTGGCCTGACATACGTTGGTGTCGGTCATACGACCTAGTGGTTTAGATTAAGCGAGCAATCAGAACAGCCGCGTCGTCGTTCGGCTTAGTTGAAAGATATTTCAAGTATTTGTCTGGGTCTTCAGCGTGAAGGCGTTCATGTAATGCAGCGTATTCCGTCTGCGAAGCCACGTCCGGGAAAGCACCGTAAAAGCCGTCGCTGACTAGCTCTATGGTGTCGATTGACTCGCTATCTAACGTGTATTCTTTCACGAATCCGGTAGGTGTGCCATCTGTAAAGGTTCGCGGGATAATCGTCCCGTCAATCGTGCCGTAACCGTACGTCGAATCATCGGTGATATTCTGCAGCTTATACTGCTCGTTCAGGCGCTGCTGTATGACACCACGTCCGCTCGCAATGATTTCGCTACGCTCCTCATCGGAAGGTTCGCGTCCGTTTTCTTCATTGAATCTGCTAAGCTCGCGTTGAATATAGTCGGAACGCAGGCGCGCATTTTCTTCGTCGATTAACTTGTCGTTCGTAAACACCTGTCGGGTACCGTCTTTGAATGTGACGCGAATGTTGCTATCACCAATCTGCGTGATAACTGTCTTGTCGCCGACAACACGCGCGGTCACGAGCGTCGTGGCAGCCCGCTTGCTTGGGTCCTCTAGGGCATCAGGATTATTCGCTTCGTAAAACGCTCGGACGGCTTGGGTTATTTCGTCAGCCAGTTCATAGCCTGACTTTTCAGAACGGGCAGCTACTTGCGCTGCTATATCGGCCAATTCCCGACCGCCTGATTTTCCGGAAGGATATGTGATGCCAGTTTTGTCGGTAGCACCGTCTGCTAGTACAAATACTTCGTTGTTAGCTATCGTGACGTCTTCGTTCTTCGTAGGGTCGGCGTTCTTTGCTTTTGTCCATGAACCGATAAGTTCCATCTTGTATTTCAACTTGTCGTAAGTGGTCGATTCGCCGGCTTCATGTTGCATAGCGTGTGTTCCAAGTACTTCTGGTAGGACGGTTTCGTTAAAGACCCTCTCGTGGGTCAGGTTATCAAGTTCGGCTGTAAATGCGTCGCGATTTTGCTCCGGAATTTGGCTAATCAGGTAACGGCGAACCGCTTTGTAGTATTCCGGCCAGTCCTCGCCGAAGAATGCGACCGATTCAGGGTCTTTCTTGCGAGACAAGTAATAATTCTTCATATCATCGATACTGGCTTCACTGAGGCCTTGCAATTTGAACTGAGCCGCCATGGCATCTGAAAAGCCGACCAATGCGGCGAGCATACCCTTCGCTTCGATACTTGCGTTGCGCCGTTCGGCGGGAGACATTGCTTCGATTACTTCAGAAGGCTCGTGGAGCAGTTCGCCAAGGGCGTCACGCTGCAGAGATGCTTTTTTGAGTAACGATTCCAACACTTCGCCTTTTTCTGATTCCAAGATCGAACCACTTCTTACCGCGTCATCGACTACCTTCTCGTACGTTGATTCGCTGCTGTAGAACCGGTCTGAGCGGCCGGTGTTCTGGGCCGCTAGTATTACGTCGTCGCTTTCGCCGTGTTCGTGCAAATACTGCCATAGTCGGCCTTCGCGAAGCACGGGGTTATCCAAGCTGTTTTCAAGACCACCGGCAGAATCTGCCCTCATTTCTTTGGCAGCGGCTAGTTCGGCCGGTTTTTCGATGTCATGTACTAATGTAGCCGTACGGAGCGGTGATTCGTCGCGAAGTTCGATACCGGCCTCAATTGCATATGGTTTTTGCAAGCTGTCGAACAATGTCGCGGCCTCAAGCTTTTCCTTATCGACAGTAGTAACACCATACTTTTCCAAAAGGTTCTCTATATGATCGGCGATGGCCGTCACGCCAGAGATGTGTTCAAGTAATTGCGTCCACTTTTCTTTTTCTGTCGCGCCATCACCGGCTAATCCAAAGGCCTTCAGGGCATCGAACGCAATCGGGTTAGACGCGAACTTATCAATCGCCCACATTTGGTAAATCTGCGCTCGGTCGCCTTCTTTCAAACGGCTAAATACATCGATTTGAGGGTTATAATCAGCGTCAGTCTCGCTCGCTGCTCCAGCCCGAATAATGTGACCAAGGTCATCAATCTTCTCTTCGGGAAGTGGGGCTGTGGGAAACGATTCGTGTCGCTGTGACATAGGGTAAATTATAGCTCATTTTTACAAAAAAGTCAATGGAATGACTTCTCCGATTACCCCCGTTGGTATATAGTAATTAGTACTAACCGTGTAAAGGAATCGCCCCCGTGAAAGTATTCATCCAAGTCCCCTGCCTAAACGAAGAAACAACGCTACCGCTCGTATTCGAAAAAATGCCGAAAAAACTGCCATATGTCGACGAAGTCGAATGGCTGATCGTTGATGACGGCTCTACAGATAAAACCGTCGAAATCGCTAAAAAACTTGGCGTCAAACACTTCGTACACCACCGCCGCAACATGGGGCTGGCCCGCAGTTTCCGAGACGGCGTGGATTACGCGCTGCGCCACGGCGCCGATATCGTGGTTAATACCGACGGAGACAACCAGTACCCGCAGGACAGGATTGCGGACTTGGTCAAACCGATTATCGACGGCAAGGCCGACATAGTCATTGGTGACCGCCAGACCTCAAAGATCGCGCACTTCTCGGGCTTCAAAAAGCTGATGCAGCGCTTTGGCAGCTGGGTAGTCAACAAGGCCGCCGGCACCGACCTGCCAGACGCCGCCAGTGGTTTTAGGGCTTACTCACGCCAGTCATTGCTGCGAATCAATATCGTCACGCAGTTCAGCTACTGCATGGAAACAATCATTCAAGCTGGCAACAAGCGCCTGGCTATCGTTAGCGTGCCAATTGAAACGAACGCCAAGACGCGCGAATCACGACTGTTCAAGAACATTTGGCAGCACATGTTCAAGTCCGGCCAAGCGATCATCCGTAGCTTCATCATGTTCAAACCGCATGTCATTTTTGTCACGCTTGGCGTCGTACTGCTTGTACTCGGCCTGATACCTTTCATCCGCTTCCTAATTTTCGCTGCTATCGGTGAAGGCCAGGGCCACCTGCAGTCTTTGATTTTTGGATCGGCCATGCTGGTCGGCTCGCTTCTATCTTTCGCCCTACTCGTGATTGCCGACCTTCAAAAGACCAACCGTATTTTGCTTGAAGACCAACTCGAACGCCTAAAAGAAATTCAGTACAAATAGTATGGAAAAAGCGCGCCGGCTGTTTCGTAACAAGCGGGTACGACTACTCCTCGTCGTTCTTATCGTAGGCCTGACGATCGGCCTGTTCGTTTACTACCTTGCCTCGCACCCCGAAACTCTTACGTCGATTGCTCAGCTAAGTCCGGCTACGCTATTACTGTTAACGCTCGCTTATATTGGCACGGTCATAGCTAACGCGTTCGTACTGTTCGCGTCGCTACGGCTGATTAAAAAACCGGTCGGATTTATTGAAAACATCGCACTTACCGGCTATTCGTCGGTCGTTAACTTCTTCGGGCCGCTTCAAAGCGGGCCTGGTTTTAGGGCCGCATATCTAAAGACAAAGCACGGCGTAACCGTCAAACGATTCCTGTATGTAACGGTTATATTTTACGGTTTCTTCGCGCTTATCAACGGGTTGGTGATTGCAGGCGCTGTTCTTGCTGCCGCTAACCCGAATTTAGTTCCGGCCCTGCTACTTGTAATCGCAATGGTCGGGTTAATCGGTTGTTTGGTCGCGCTGAGGTTGCCACGCATAGCGGCCGCGCTAAAAAACATCAGGCTGACCGACATTAACGTGATCTACATAGGATTGGGCGCGCTTCTGCTTTCGGCTGCGACGGCGAGCGCGTATTTCATTGAACTTAACCACGTCGACCCGTCTGTTACTGTCGGGCAAACGGTTGTTTATACGGCCGCAGCTAACCTGGCACTGTTCGTTTCGCTGACACCAGGCGCCATCGGTTTCCGTGAATCGTTCTTACTTCTAAGTCAGCAGTTGCATGACATACCGACCAACACGGTTATCGCCGCCAGCGTCATCGACCGGGCGTTTTACGTCGTATTTTTATTAGTACTATTCTTGGTTCTACTTGCGTTCGGCGGACGCGCTAAGCTCAAGCAAGCCGGCTCCGCGTAGCCCTTCTTCCAGCCGGGCCGATAGCACGTTGGTTGAGAACTCACGCTCGTAGAGTGCCTGGGCTTTTTTACCCATGGCATACAGGCGGTTGCGGTTTCGCATGCTCCACCGGACCGCTTCGACTATCGCGTCGGTGTCGGCCTGGGGCACGATCAACGCTTCAAGCTTGTTACGGAACGTGCCGCTTTCTTTGTTCTCGCCAATCATCATTGGTCGTCCAAGAGCCATATACTGGTACGCCTTGCCTGTTATGACGTATTCGGACTGGAACGTACCGCCGAATGGGCCGGCCAAGCAAAGGTCGGCCGATCGCATAAGCAACGGCAGGCGCTCGAATTCAACCCATGCATGGTATTCAATATTGGCGCCGTTCCCGACGGCAAATGCCACGTCATGAGCCACCTTAGCGTTGCCGCCGATAAGAATGAATTTTACCGGGTCATGATTCAGCTTGACGGCCGCCTCAATCACGTAATTCAAGCCGTGTAACGGTAGCATATTGCCGTAATACAGCACCGTGAACTCATCACCTTCGGCATATTCGGGTTCTGCGACCTCAAACGTCGCTTCGTCTGTTCCGACCGGCACGACACAGAACTTACCGCGGTCCAATTTCATCAGTCCGGCTGACAAGTCGGCGTGCGACGCCGTATCGGTAAGTATCAGGTTGACCGACTTAAGCAGCGTCCGGTAAAACGTTCTTAACAGCCATGTGAGCGGACTTTTCGGCGAGATTTTCTTGTGTTCGTACGCCAGCCATTCGATCGGGTTGATGAATTCATCGTACACCAACGGCTTACCTGCCGTTAAAAGCCGGACAGGCAATAACACCTCATAGCCGCGAAAAGTCAGTACATACATGTCCGGTTTCTGTCGGACGCGCGCTTTCAAAAGCCGCAACATCACTTGTGCGTATCGCATTATACCGGTCGTGTCGTTCTTGACGACGGCCACTTCAGCGCCCTTTATCTGTCCTAGTGCCGCCCGCAGCGTCTTCGCCCGTACGTAGTCGGGCTGCTTATAGCAAGTAATGACGCATATCTTCACATCCCTAATGATAGCAGGTGCTAGGTTTCGGGCGAGCGTCGCCAGATTTTGGCCGACCAGTAATTAGCACTCCGCTCGTATGCCTCGCGGGTCTCAAGTTCTTTCAGTGCGTTAAGCTTCTTTCCAATGAGGTGCCTAGACCGTATCGTAAGTCGGCCATACTCGAACAGGCCGACGACACCGATTGCAGTAAATGGAATGACGAACGGCAACAGGTACCTTCCTTGTATAGCAACGATCTCATGAAACTGCATGAACTCAGAGTAGTTGCGCTGCAACAGCGCAATCATGTATAACCCGGCAGCTGCGACGAACATGGTTATCATCAAGTCCCTTCGGTAAAACAGTCTGAATATTACCCCCGTACTAAGTAGAGCAGCGGCACCCAGTAGTGCGATGAGCACAGGCTTTGGAATGTCGGGAACAATACCGTAGTTGTCAACACCGCCAAGCCCACGAACCATAAGTGGTGCCCAAATGTTTGCCGCGAATCCTTGGACTGAACGTCCTTCGAACACCGCGTCGGTTGCCGCTTTTTGTTCAAGCTGGTAATTACGCGCCCACGGCCCGTATTGAATACAGGTACTCACCGGCTGAACGGCCGCGCAATCAGGCTGCGGCGAACCATAGGCGACCGTATTAACGCCTACCCGTTCAACGAACAGCCCTAATGAAACGAGGCCAAGTACCACTGCCGCGGCGAAGCCAAGACCGGCCCTACCTTTAAGGTTGAATTTTACTAGCCACCAGGCCTTTTTCCGCAGGAATAGCACGCTCACGACCAATGCTGCTGCCACGGCGATCGGAAGAAAGGTAAACTTTACCAGGGTAGCAACAAGTAGGATCGATCCGAACGAGACAATGCGTGCAACTCCAACATCTTTTCGCTGATTAAGCCTTGCGACGATCGACTGCGCCACGACAAGCATTCCGGCAAAACACAGAAGCAATAGGTTGTCGTAATTTACATGCGCGGCTAAGAACGCTGTGACCGGAAGCAAGCAAAACATTAGGATCGCAACGTTCGATACAACAGCGGAGCCCATAAGTCGACGTATGAATACTCGAAAGAGCAAAAGCGCACCGACCACGAAACCGATGTTAATAATCCGTAGTGCTACGATCTGCATTTGCAGATCACCCGTAATCGCAGCTACAAGTTTGAGTGGAAAACTTAGAACATAATGAAATAGGTAAGACGTCAGTCGTGTCGCATCGCCAACCAGGGCCATCTCGGCCGGTTGCGTAGCGACAAACGGTGTCGACGTCTCAGCATAGAACCTTATGATCTCAACGTGGTATTTTTCGTCGAACGGCAATGGAAAACCGGAAGTCACCGCAATATGAATAGCCTGGGCGGCGAATACTCCCAATATTCCTGCGAATACCCACCTACTGCCCATGAAACCCATAATCTTTGCATTCATGTTGGTTTTCATCGTATATTTCCAGTGATTATTATACCATAACCATGTTTTCATACTGACTGCAAACCATCTGCCAGGAACCCTAAGATTCTATTCAAGAATGCCCATCTTTATTTGGTAAAATAGAGTGAGAAAGTCCGGCTAGAACGATGGCCCCTTCATTCAATGTCAAAAATTAAGTTTCCTGTTAGAACAGAGGTCAAATGTTATTAATTGCGGTATGGGTCATTATTTATAGCATCGTTGTCGCCGTATCGATTATGCTACTCGGCAATCCTGCGACAATTCTTGGGAACCTTACGCTAAAAAGCCTGCTCAGTTTACTCTTCGACTGGAGATTCCTGCTTGGGGGCGTGCTAGCGCTAATCGCCCGCTTCATTTTCGTCATTATCAACAACCTTGCCTCAAAACATGAGGAGCTAGCGTCGGCTCACCTTACCATTACTGCGGTCGCAACCACGGCCAGCGTCGTGTTTGTTATAGCGTTCAACCACTTCCTGCTTGGCGACCAGCTTAAGCTAGTTCAGCTCATAGGAATTGGCATAGTATTATTCGGCCTGTTTCTGGTCTTCAGATAGTTCATACCCGGTAAGCGGTGTGGTACTATATTTGAAGTGCCGCTTTAGCTCAATTGGTAGAGTACCTCTTTTGTTAAGAGGAGGTCTAGGTTCGAATCCTCGAAGCGGCTCCAAACTTATCTTTGCTCTCGCCCATTCTGATGGGCGTTTATTTTGGCTCGTTTTGGATGTCGAGCACAAGCGCCTGAAGCAAAAACTGTATTCCTACGATGAATGGCACGACAAAGATCATCACTGTTGCCGCAGATGACGGTTCATGTCCCACCTGCAGGGAGTTCACGAGCAGTATTATGCCGTAAATCAAGCCAACAAGGAAAAGAACGAAGCCGATTACAAAGAACAAAGCAATCGGATGAAGGCTAAAAAGTACGTACTTGTAATAGATCCTTTTCCAAAAGCTTTTAAATAGTGTGCGCGACGTCCGGAGCGTATACGGCAGCAGTTTGATAGTAGACTTTTCTTCGCCGTACAGAGCCGGGACCGCGATGTCTTTGACGCGCGCGTTGACTAAATATAGGTGCAATAAATAACTGTTTTCAAAGTCATACCTTGGGCTGATGTCATCAAGCTCAAGTTGCTCCAGCGTACTGACCCGCGTTGCGGAGAAGCTATTCAGCGGATCAAAGACACTGTAATAACCAGTAGCGAACTTGTTTATGAATGACATAAATATGTTCGCTACTTTGCGAAACTTCGGCATTTGCTGCAGCTCTTTCACATGAGCGAACCGGTTTGCCTTGGCGTAGTCGCAGTGATCATCAATCACTTCATCGATCATATTTGAAAGATATTCCTGACGACACTGATTGTCGCCGGCCACGATACAGTTAATGTCATATCCTTCCCGAATCGATTCCTTGAAGGCACGCACTACGGAATATCCGTTACCCCGGTTGACCTTATTGACGATAAGCTTGACGCGCTTGTCGTTCTTGGCATACGACTGGACAATCTTCCCCGTACCGTCTGTACTTCCATCATCAATAACGTATATACGGTCAACGTATTCCGGGACGTTGTCCAATGTTTTTACAATCAGTTTAGCCTCGTTAAGACAAGGCACGGCCATTGAGATCTTCTTATTTCTGTACATCGATTTCCTTTATCAGTTTAGCTAGGTTTCCACCATAGACCTGATGGAAGCCGACTTCCGCCTTCAGGGTTGAGTTTGCCGCTAGCACCGCCTCGGGCGCCATGTTTGCGCCTGGCAACAATACCGAACCCGCCCCGATCCAGCACCCGCGGCCAATCGAGATCTGTTTTGCTACGGTTTTGTAATACTTGCGAAGCGGACCGACGTTCGGACCGCTGTCGGTGAATATCATGACGCCCGCCGCCACCACGACCTCGTTCTCGAGCACCAGGCCCGCCGCACCGTTGAAGTAACAGTTCGGTGATATGTAAGAGTCCTTACCGATTCGTACAGGATTATCCTTCGTTCCAAAAATGAATGTGTTCCTACCTATTTTGACGCCATCTTCGACAATACAATATTTAAGATTCACATAATCTCGCAGAACTACGCCCTTGCCAAGCTTGACCGAATCGTCAATATCAACACCGTGACCGATAATCATGTCACTAGCCACGTTTCGAGCTCCTTTTATAATTCGAACTCAGATTCAACATCCCTCGATATACCGCGTAAATGTAGTCGAGCTGTCGCTTTCCCAAGGCTTGGTGAACTGGAAGGAAGAACGCATCGCCTTGGTAATAACGCCCCGATTCAACCCCAAACTCACCGTATCGTTCAAACAACCGCTGATAGTCGTCGGTCTTTATGAAGAATACGGCTGGTGTCACGCCTTCTTCAAGGTCTATAAATGTATCGATCCCATCTTTTTCAAACAGAGACGCGAGGTACTTCCAGTTTTCTCGCCGCTGGTCAGCAGCAGCCTCGAGTGTCGGCAACATGTCTTCAAGCTCCGCGTATAAGACTTCCCGCTTAAAGAAATCAAGCATCTGGTATTTATTCCAGACATCATCGTCCGAAAGCTCAACGCCCTTTAGTACGGCACCGTACTGCACGGGGAGTATTTTCGGAAGACTATAAATCGCATAGTCACCCACCTGTCCGACCTTCGTTTTAGCATCTATGGCGCTGTCGTATGTCCAGGCACAGTCCTCAATCAGCGGTATCTTTCTTCGCTCGCATTCTTTTTTTAAGTTCTTGATGTCTTTGTATGGAAAACCAAATTCGTGAATCACCAAGACGGCTTTTGTGTCGTCGTTGATTTCCCTTGAAAGCTTACCGAGTTTGGTTATTGGCTCGGTAACGCATCGTGATATGTAGTCATTGTCGAACGTTTTGTACACTGCGACACTGTCATCTTCGGTGATTCCGATATGCTGCAGCACGGCTTTGATCGCGTATATTCCACGTGGAAGGACCGTATGCTTCTCACCAAAATAATCACGCATAACCTCTTTTGATCGCTCGTTTGATTCCTGTACGAACGATGGAACATCGCTGGCGAATGGCGTCAGTCGAATATCGGGCTTTATGAATGGGGGCGTAAAGATAATAGGGTACGAATCCGTCTGCCAGTGTTTGAAGAAACGATAAAGCGTAGGGCGGAAGCTCACGCCGACATCGATATATTCATACTGCGAATCCTTCAACTCTTCGACGCCATGCCATAGCAACAGGGCTGGAATATTATGCTTCTTCCCAGTAGCGTTCGAGCCTAGATTGTGCAGGTAAAGGACCTTGCTGGTACTTGGCGTAAGTATCATTCCGCCAACCAGCTCATTCTCCAGATAAGCGAGGTACATGATTTCGTTACTCTCGAGTTCTTCGGGAATTGTTACGTCTTCTGGATCAAACCAAATTGTCCTGAAATCAATGATATCTTGTTTTGTGCCGGCAACGTGTTTGATTTTGACACCAAGCTGCTGGGCTTTTCGAATCCTATTGCGAATTTTTGGATTAATACGTTCAGACGAGTAGTCGGGATCTAGTCGTAGTAAACATCCTTGGTGGACGATATCCTTCCCGTGGTAGTAATCAATATCAAGCTCATAGTCATGAAAGCTGCCGAAGAAGCTTGAAAGGTTTATAGCCATTATTTATCCCTATTTAAAAGCAATCTTTTATTACCTTTATAATACCATAAATTCGCAGGTCTTCATGCCAGCACCCTTTACGGGGCATAGGGGGCAACGGCGTCTAGGGCATATTGCAGAGCATCCCGCGCAGATTCCGGACCTACCAGTGCACCAGCCTTCTCGCCTCTTATTTTCGCAACGAACGTTTTCAGTTCGATAATGAGCGGCTCTTCGAAATCCACTTTAATAATGTCTTTTTTTGGCTCACCCATATTAACGATAAAGTTCGAGAAGCTATCACTCTCTTTTCGCATGTTGTGTACGTACGATTCAAGTTCCTGTGTCATGTAATTGCCATGTATGTAACCTTTAGAGCCAGTGACTGATATCGTTCGGATCTTCACAGGGGTCAACCAGTTCGCCTGTATGAAGCCCGACGCGTGTCCGTAGTCTAAGAGTATTTCGGCCGAATCGATTTCCTTGGAGTGGTGCGTCCGCGAACCATGACTAAATAATCGTTCCGGTTTTTTCCCGAGAAGGAGCCCGATGATGCCGATATCGTGTACGGCTAAGTCAATGATGACATCTGTCTTTGGCTCCACGGAAGGGAACCCACCGACGCGCCGGCAGACGACCGAAGTGACTTCACCAATCGCTCCACTATCAAGCAGTTTTTTCAAGGCGGTCACCAGCGGATTATAGTGCTCGATATGGCCGACCGTAAACACGACGCCTTTCTTCTTAGCAAGTGCAATGAGCGCGTTTGCCTCTTCGACAGAGCTTGCGATTGGCTTTTCTAGTAGACAATGGATGCCCCTGTTCATAACTTCAGTCGCCACTGCCGCGTGGAACGGGGTTGGAACGACGATTGATACGGCATCTGGTTTTGCCACGTCGAGCATCTCTATATAATCCGTAAAGAACGCCGTATCGTACTCGTCGGCTAACTCCTTAGTCTTGGGATTAATGTCAGCCAACCCGACAAGTTCGGCTTCTGGCAGCAAGAAGTAGTTCCTCAAGTGATTCTTGCCCATGTTGCCCGCGCCAATGACCGCGACCCGAACCTTTTGCTTAGCCGACATTCAACATCTCTTTGACTGCATTAACGATTGTTCGCAAATCATTTTGGCTTAGCGCGGGGTGAATCGGTAGTGAGAACACCCTGCTCGCTGAATTCTCAGCAACCGGGTAGTCGCCTTCCGAAAATCCGAGTTTGGCGATGTGCGGATACGTATGGAGCGCGCGAGGGTAATATACGCCGGCACCGACGCCTTTGTCGCGAAGCGACTCGACGACAGCATCCCGTTCCAGAGATACGTCATCATTCAGTCGAAGCGTGTATTGGTGGTATACGTGAGTCCTGTCGTCTTTAACGACCGGCAAGGTGATGCCAGGAATGTCGACAAGCTCTTCGTTCAAGTAAGCGGCGTTATGGCGACGTCGATCAGTAAAGGCGTCGACCTTCTTTAATTGTTCAACAGCGATAGCCGCCTGGAGATCGGTCATACGGTAGTTATAACCTAGCTCTTCATATACGTAGGGTGCACTCATGCCGTGTTGTCGGAAGCGGCGCATGACAGCAGCGAACGTATCATCGTTCGTCGTGACTACACCACCTTCTCCACTCATGATGTTCTTGGTTGCGTACAACGAGAAGCAGCCGAAATCACCCAGGCTTCCAGCTTTCCCACCTTTGTATTCAGCGGCGATTGCTTGGCAAGCATCTTCTATGACAATGAGATTGTGAACAGATGCGATGCGCCGTACTTCTTCCATGTCTGCGGGTTGGCCGTATAGATGGACCGGTATGATCGCTTTCGTTTTCGGCGTAATCGCAGCTTCAAGCTTCGAGACGTCCATGTTATACGAGTCTGTCTCGACATCGATAAGTACCGGTGTCGCTCCCGCCATCAGGATGGGATTGATCGTCGCAATAAAGCTGAACGGAACCGTAATAACCTCATCTCCCTGTCCGACTCCGGCAGCGAACAATGCAGCGTGGATTGCTGCCGTTCCGCTATTAACCGCGACTGCGTGCTTCGTGCCACAGTACTCCGCGAAGTTCTTTTCTAGTTCGGCGACTTTCTCACCCTGAGCCAATATGCCAGACTTTAAGACCGCATTAACTGCACTAATTTCCTCTTCGCCGATTTCCGGCTTCGCAATACCTATCATATTTACCAACTATAGCTTAGTTGACCAAGGGCGAAAAGGCTACAGATAGTACCTCATCGCGATCTTCATGGCCGTTATTATCAAGACGATCAGCAGTGAAGCCAAAATGATCGCCCCGATTTTTCTCTCCTCGATTTGCAGGATCTTTTTACGTGCCGTAAATAGTCCGATAAGTACGACTGCAAACGGTATGAAATACCGCCCCTGCACCCCGGCAATAAGACTGTCGCCGACGGCCGTTGCGTTAAGATACATCGCCGTTACGTTACCCACGAAAGCTAGCGCGAACAGAGCTACTAGAAAAACCTTTTGCCGATTGCTTAGTACTAGTCCTCGTCCGAATTGGTAAAGAAGAGCAAAGAACAATGTAAGGACGTATAGAAGAATCGTCCATAACGGAACGGATGTATCTAGCCACCCTAGCACGCCGAAGAAGGTCACAAGTACTGCATCCCCACTCGTACCGTTCGCGACGATGACATAGTTTCTTAGTATGTCTTTGATGTAGGTCAGCGGCTCATGCAGTATGTAAGCGAGCTGACCGGATACGGAATTCTTACCCCCGCTTTGGATCTGCACCTGGAACTCCAGTAGCTCCCTTACCTGCTGGTTCCAAACGTAGAAGAGCGCTAAGGATACCACTATACCAGCCCCGCAGTACAACAGATATTTCCACGTCTTGCCGAAGTGTCTGATTGGAACGAGAAGCAACATGAATGCGAACATCAGGTTAACTGGCTTCGATAACGCCAGGATGAACAGTACCAGTAGGATGACGGTGAGCTTCCGCCCGCTGACTTTTGCACCCGTGACCAATGTAGAAACAATAAGGCTGAAGAACAAGAACGCTAGACTGATATTCGTGACGTCCGGCGACAATGAGGCCGAAAAGAACACCGCGATTGGGCTGAGTGCGAAGACTACCAGAGCCCACTTCGCGAAGGGTAATAGTCTGATTGCGCAGTATATGACGCCTATCCAAAGAACGAGGTTCATTAAACGAGCCATCCAAACCAGGAGCAGCGGTGAGGCATTGAATGCCTTACCAATATTTATACCGATAGACTGAGGAATGTAGACGGCAGGTGAATAGACCCCCGCGGCCTCGATTACCGTCATCTGCGTGTCATCACGGTTCAGCGGTTGTGCGATATATTTCTTAAACAAAGATTTATTAAACGTATTCGCCGGAGCACCAGGGATATTGCCCGTCAATTCATTTGTTGCCGTGACTACGCTTTTCGGAATCGGTGCACCGTAATGAACACCCCCTTTTTCGTCATTGAACTTCTCGGCGACAAAATGGAAATCGGATATTTGATAGGCACGCAAGAAGTGGGTTGGAGCGTCTGGTTCTTGGAACGGAGGCGTTAAAAATACGAATAGAAGCCCGAAGCCCGCAGCCAGCACTAAAAATACCCTTTGTGGAATCGCGATTGACTGTTTATATTTTTTTAATGTGCTCTTGTAGTAGGTCTTTAGTTTTTTCTGCATAAACGTTCTTAGCCAAATGCTCCATTTGGTTGATTTGTTATCTGTCGCTAGATGTATTATACTATGTGTAAGAAGGCCTTGGTCATGCAAATACAAAAATCTCATAAAGTATCAAAAAGATTTAAGTTGCTATCTGTAGCCGCTGTTTTAATCATTGCAGCAGGTACGGGTGCGTTCTTCTACTTCAAGGCGCAATCTCAACAGAACGAAAAGAATGACAAGGGCAAGATCAATTCAATTGATTACGGACCGCCAACGAAAGAACAGGTGCAGGCCGGCGAAGCGATAGATAATCCGAACAAGCCGGGTAGCGACCCTCTTCCGGATCCAACCCCTCAGGAAAATGGGAAAAGTATCGTGAACGTCGCTATAACGTCTGTTGACCAGGACAAAACGTCCCTCCGTGTAAGTTCGCTCATATCCACGATCGATAACAGCGGCACCTGTACGTTAACACTTACAAAAGGTTCTACTAAAGTCGTAAAGGAAGTGGGTGTCCAGGCATTACCAAGCTCATCGACTTGCAAGGGCTTCACCATCCCCGTATCCGAGCTGAGTACCGGCAAATGGCAACTCACACTGACTTTCGAAAACGCATCGCTGACGGGGACAGCCGACCAATCAATAGAGATTAAATGATGGGTATCTGGAACACTATACATGCAAGAAGGTTTGTCCTGCCAATCGGTATATTGCTGCTGCCGATACTCTTCTTGTTGTTCTCGTCATCCGCACATGCCGCTCCTGTGGTTGGATTCAACGCCGGCAGAATCATCGACGACGCCGTCTTTACGAACAAGAATTCAATGTCGGCAGCCGACATCCAGAACTTTCTGAACGCGAAGGGCGCGAGCTGCGTTAACGGTGAGGCCCCTTGTCTGAAGAATTTCAGCGAAGGCGGACGATCGGCGGCGCAGATAATATATGACACCGCTCAACAGTACACTATCAATCCTCAGACATTGATTGTCGTCCTTCAAAAAGAAACCGGCCTGGTAACCGTCAGTCAGCCCGGTGCATGGCGCTACCGAACAGCAATGGGTTACGGCTGCCCAGATACGGCCGCCTGCGATTCGCAGTATTATGGGTTCACCAACCAAATGCGCTGGGCGGCGACAATGTACCACGCCATAATGACTGACAGTCCTACATGGTACACACCTTACAACCTTGGCAATAACAATATCCAGTGGAATCCCCAGGCAAGCTGCGGCAGTAGTGTAGTTAACATAGAGAACAGAGCAACGAAGGCTCTCTATAATTACACGCCCTACCGACCGAACCAAGCTGCATTGAATGCCGGTTACGGAACAGGCGATTCCTGCAGCTCGTATGGCAACCGGAACTTCTATCTGTACTTCAGGGATTGGTTCGGTGCGACGACAGACAGCCGACTGCTTTACAGGATCATACAGGGCGAAGGAACCCCTGAGGTCTACATGCAGACGGTCGCCGGCAAGTATTACGTACCTTCATACTCCTTGTTAGCCGAATGGGGATTTGATTCGAGCGATGTCGAGAGCGTCACACAGTCTTACCTTGCCAATCTTCCGACAAAAAGTACGCTAAGCAACAGCCTGACGGATGGGGTTGGAAATCTGTTCGTCATCGAAGGAGGCAACGCGCACCAGGTAACAAGTTCGACGATGACCGCTAACTGGAATGTCGATACCGGCAGTATGGTTGAGTCACTAGGATTATCATACATACTGAACCGCGCTGAGCCCCTTGGAAGATTCATGTCTTTGGCAGGAGGAGATGGTTCCGTCTGGCTGGTTGACGGCACGAAGCGCCATCAAGTCGACCCCAGCCTGCTCTATGCCTGGGGCTATTACCCTGGCATCAGAAATGTCGTGTCGTCTAACCTTTTCTCACGATATACTGCGGCAGATTCCGCAACGCAATACGCTTCGTCTAACGGAGGCTCGAGCGCCTGGCTCATCGAGGCAAGCACAAAGCGCCCGTTCAAGGACACTGCGACAAAGAACGGATACGTCGGCGCGTCGGCAATCACTAACGTCGGACAGCCTGCCCTGGACCTCTTAGGAAACGGTCAGTCGCTCACACGGTTCGGATACAATACGAGCAACGGACAGTGGTTCATGATCGACCGCGGCACGAAGTATTACATCAGCAAAGCTGAACTAGCCAGCCTTTGGGGCAAATCACCGGCGGAACCTATTACCCCTCTCCTATCTGACACCCTGTCACGTCTTACGAACGGCGGTAACCTATCATACACCGGACGATCAGTTTCCTCGGCTGCATACTGGCTGATCGCAAAGAACAAACATTACATACCGAGCTCGGCGGTTAATGTCGCCCTTACTGGCTCGTCAAGCGCACCAGCAGTATTTTCCGATGAGCTCATTAACTCGCTCCCTCAGGCCGGCGATGCAAAGGACGCATTACTTGGCGCATCGTCACCATACAACTACCCATACCTGCTCGACAAGGGAACGAGGCGATACCCTTCATCGACCGCCGCCCAATCCTCATGGACCAGCACCCCCCTGAGTGCGCCCGGCGAACTTTTATCACTCATACCGGAGGGGCCATTCGTAGGCAGTGTCGTCCGTGACAGTCTTAATAACGCGTATTTCATAAACGGTGACAATAAATACCCGATTAACACATCGGAGCAAACCAACTGGGGCGTGTCCGCCAGTACTCCGACCCTTGATTCATCAACCTTGGACAGAAAAACACCTGGCCAAACTCTAGACGCTGTCTTTACTGTTGGCTCCAATACGTACGTTATGAGTGGTGGCAAGCGGCTATCGATAGGTAAGTATAAAGACACGTATCCGGACTTCTCCGCACCTACCCTCAGCAGTGTCGGTGATGCCCCGAGTGGTGGTGATGTTTCGTACCTGGCAAGCTCCAGCGGTGGACAAACCTGGTTCATAAACAAAGGCAAGAAGCTTTCTCTTGCGTCATTCGAGCAAAAAGTCGCTCTTGGCTACCTAAGCAACTCCGTACCTATAACCGTACTCCCCGACAGCGTATTGCAAAGCATTCCCGATTCGACAGGCACCTACAGCAACCTCATACAAACCGGATCGTCCGGAATCAAATTCCTGAATTTCGGCTACTCACTTGGCTTCCCTGACGGCCAGACACTCATCGCACATACTGGAGCGTCAGGAGTGATGAGTGTATCACCTTCGGTATTTAATACCTTCGTCCTTAGGGGTAATGTTTCAAGGCTTATTTATGACGATGCTGGCAGGTACTACTGGGTGGAGAACGGTCAGAAACGCTATATCAATTCTTGGTCGGCTTATCAGCGTAACGGGTATCCGAGCATTTCATCCGTCTACCTTCAGGGCATTACGATGAACCTGATACCGAACGGCGCAACTATCCAGTAATTTACCTGCGGCCCTTGCTAGGGCCTGTGCGAAAATAGTCTTTTACTTGCCCGTCTTTAAGTATTCATAGGAGCTGTTGAGTGACGCATCGTAGTCCGCATAGAATTCTTTCACTTTACCTAACGCGCCTTCAATCACTTTTTTCCTAAGCACGGAGTCTTCGAGGCTACGCAAGACGTTCCGTGCGACCTCATCAGCGGTAGGGAACGACACTAAGCACGTTTCCTCGTGCCGGTAGAGGTCATTCCATGTTGGATCATCATATCGGTTTACGACGACAGGGCAGCCGCTTGCCATCAATTCTGAAGCGACGACACCAGGATGTCCGCTGAACATGAACATAATGCCAGCATCCATCGATCGGTAAAAAGCCGGAAGCTTTTCGTAGCTGATTTTTCCGAGGTTATCTACCACACCGTCAAGCCCGTAGTCGGTAGGGTTCCATTCTGCCCCGGCGGCATACATTTCGATTCTGTCGCCCATCCGCTCTTTCAATTTAAGCAACGATGCGACTCCTAGTTCGAATGCGTTCCGTGGTTCGTTAGGTCGGGCGTAGAAGAACACTTTGTATGGTTGCTTCAACTTTAGCTTCGCCTGCTTTGGCGGCTGGTACTTCGATAAATCGACTTTTGATTTCACCACGATTCCCGTACCGCCGTACTCTTTCGCATACCACTCCAGCAAGCCCGGTGTGTTTGCCAACCCGATGAACCCGAGCCGGTATGTATTGTCGACAAGTGCAGATATCGTACCTTTCGGGTAAAAACTCGCTTCCTTGTCTTGAATGAAATAGCACTTCCTATGGGTCTTATTAAAGAGCGCGAGCAGATAGGCGGTCGCCCACTGCGTACAGACGGCAATATCAAAATGTGGTAACGACGATACGTTGCTATTCGAAACGGCGATAATAGCCGCTTGGTCCCCCAACTGAGGAAACTTATCCGTTATGAGTTGGCGTTGTCGGTCGAACGAAGTATCGGCTGTCATTAATCCAATCGTCACCTTAACGCCCTTTTCACGCAAATAGTCAGCATAAGAGAATATATTGTTCAACCCTGCGTAAATAGCGTAGAAATCCGGAAGCAGGAAGAGTGCGCTCTCGATTTTCTGCAGCTCTTTCGAATGCTCGTTCTTTATGATTTCGCTATTTTTCGCCATATTGGCATCGGACAAGCTTCTCGCGGCCGCATGCGCCATCGCTTCGACATGATAGCTGTATTCGACTTCCATTTGGAACTCATCCATTTCATTCGATTTGACAATTTCAGCTATCCTCATAGGGTCATCGTCTGAAAGGTTTACATTCGTATAAGGATCTGTCGCTGACGAATGGAGCTTGTCGGTGTTAGATTTTTCATACAGATCGGCAGCGATTTTACTCACGCCTTCCGAACAAGAAACATATACTTTTGGATTAAATACAGCTCTGCCCCCCAAGCGTGCGATTCCTAACTGGATGGCCACGCCGACCTCGTCGTCGTCGAGTTTACTGCTTTCGACCGAATCCAGTATCTGCGACAGTCCCGCGGCTCTTACCGTAAATGTGAGCGAGCTTACGAGTGTCAGGTCTCGTACCCATTCGATATTTCCAAGAGGTGTCTGATGGTAAGGAGGGCTTCCCGCGAACAGCGGCTTTATGCCATCGCTTGTGATCATCGCGCCGCTGTCGACGCTAAAGTTGTCCCTGTTAACAACCCTCGGCGCACATGCCATCACCCCGTCGATATCAAGCCACCCCGTTAGCCGGCGCAGCTGTTTTGCGTCTAACGTGAAGTTGAGCCTGTCATCAAAAAAGAGCACGTATCCGTCCTTGTGGTCACGTACTATCTTTCTGACGGAAGCCGCATACGAACCTGGCTTGTATTCTACAAAGCTTACCTTTGATTTACGATTGACAATCGTCTGACTAAGCTCGAAAGCGTGCATGACAAATACCTCGGAATCACGGGCTGCTTCCGACTCCGACAAGGTATTTAGAAGATGTCCAAGGTGCGAATTACTGTGAGCGTTCACGATTACGACCGTCTTTTTCTTCGCGTCCTGCCAGTCAAGCAATAGCTCGGCGCCCTCATGATAAGAGGTGGCTGGGATTTTCATTTTTTTGAGATATTTATCAACGGCACGACGCTGACCCTCAAGCGCATATGGCTTGGTTTCAATCGACATCGCCGTTGACGTCGCGATCACACGCCAATGATAAAGCACCTTTTGTACGTGCCCGATTTTTTTTGAAGCAGCAACGACCTTGAGGAATAGATCCCAATCCTGTGCCCCGTTGGTTGACTCATCCCATCCCCCGACCCGCTTCACGACGCTGGTCTTCATGACGTTAAGGTGGGTCAGGTAGTTCGCACTAAGCATAAGCTCGGGTGACCAGCCTGGCTTAAAGAACGGATCGAAGCGATGACCACTTTCATCAATCTTATCCTTGTCGGAATAAATGAAATCGTAATCGTCCTTGTTAAGGAGTTTTACATTCTCGAACAATGCGTTGGGCGACAAAGTATCATCGTGATCAAGCAGGGCAATGAACTCACCCTCAACCGTTTCGAGAATCTTGTTTGAGGCTCCGGCTATGCCGCGGTTTTTATCGAACGGGATGTACTTTATGCGGCTATCGGTGGCGGCGTACCTGCCTATCAATTCTATGACGTCAGCATTCTGACCGAAATCATCCAAAAGGCAAAGTTCGAAGTTCGGGTACGTTTGGGCCTGAACGGATTGTATAAGTTCTTCGAATACACCGAGAGGCGGGTTATAGATGGGCGTTACGATACTTATGAGCGGTTTTCGACCAAATCGATCCGATTCGACTCTTTGGCTATCCAGCTCGGTCGCGTCCGGTTCGTTCAAGACGATCCACTGGTTATATTGGCTCTGGATGTCCGTTGCCGAACTAAGGTTCTTATTGACCGCACGCCCTTTCGCTAATAACGTACCGCTCAAAAGTTTCGAAGTCACTTTCTTTGCCACTCCGAACGGTGATGCCTTTACCTGATTCTTAACATGGCTGATGGCGCGGACCGTCTTAAATGCACGCGAGCTTTTGATATCTTTAAGTTCGGCTTGGGCCACCTCCAGTTGCTGCTTTAAGCGTCGGGCATCTCTTGTCGCCATTGATTATGACCTCCTTTTTACGATGGCCGCTTTGGCGCGGGATAACTTACTTGCATATTTCCAGGAGCGTGACGAGGTGATATCTTCGATCCTCCGTTCGAGATGCTCAATCTGGCTTTTTAGCTGTCTGTTCTCATCAATTTGATTGTTTCTGATTGCTTCGGCAAGCGATACATAATAGTCGACCATCTCAAAGACGACACGATCCCTATCGAGTACTGACGCGGCTTCGCTTTGATGAATATACTTCGTGGCTGCCGCGGCGTCCTTCTTACTCCTAAATGCGAACAGGATTTGCCTATAAGCATTACTGCCATCGAGGAGTATATCCCTGTTAAAAGTGCGGTTATATTTCTTGTTTAGCGCTATCAGCTTTGGCGCAGCATCGGGGAATTCCTCATTCGTAAGCAGGCCCGACTGAATTAACGTCCATAAATCCGTATCGTTACTGTAAGCCGAAACCGTATGATATCCTTTTTTGCCTGCGAGCTGAATCAAACCGCTGAATTCAGGCAGCCCGTTATCAATATGTTCCATGAGCCACCTGTGGGGAACGTTCTTTATCTTTTTGTAAAGTAAGTTGAGATTTTTTTCGGCAAGGGCGTTTCTTGGGGAGTTGTGTGGGGCGCAGATAATAACTCCACGGTTTGAAACGCGCAGACATTCCGAAACGAACGCCTTTCGTTCTTTTGCCTGTACGTGCTCGAGCGCATCAAAACTGACTACGAAGTCGTAGGATTTATCATCGAATGGTAGATTAAGGGCACTCGCTTTCACGTAGTCTTTCTCTTCCATGTCGACGATATCGACAACCGTAACCAAGTCGTTCGGCAATGAGGCTTTTGTACCACCTTTATAGCCACCGACATCTAAAATCTTGAATTTCGTCGTGTCGTTCTCACGAAGATCATTAATCAAATCCGCTACGATTGTCTGTCTTGTGTATTGATCGAATGGGGTGTCTAGTTTTAGGGTCATTTCTGCTTTCCTCCCACCCATTCGTGATCAAGATAAGTAAGACCACCCCACTGCGCATCTTCCTTCACATGAAATGTAAGCCCCAGGTTATTGAAGAAGATAGTGTCATCACCCGTTTCTCCGAACGCGGCGGCCTTGGCTGTGTAGGTTCCGCTCCCAAGATTAAGCTTCGCTTTGTAGATCAGCTCGCGTTTATCGTCCGGAAGTGCGATTTTATCAATGATCGTATTGGTTCCAAACACATAACTTTCATCAGACGACATGATCGCCACTCCTATATTTTCGACGCCCTTCAGCTGTTTGTCCCAAACAATTTTCAGCTCAAGCGTATCACCGGTCTTAAAAACATTGTCTTCTTGATTTGCGAGAATTAGGTCGACTTTCTGCCGTTCTGATTTCTCGTCGTACTTTTCAGGAAAATTAATCGCCTGGTATGTGATGGCCGCATCCTTCGGATCTCCGATCATCACGACCTCTCCGTTATTCATAACGAGAGCCCGGGTGCAGAACTTCTGCACGGCTGACATGTCGTGGGTTACCAAAATTACCGTTCTGTCCTGTTCCTCTTTTATTTTCCTGAAGTAGTTAAAGCACTTTTGCTGGAAGTCACTGTCTCCAACCGCCAACACTTCGTCGAAAAGCAGAATGTCACTATTCGACTTTATGGCTATCGAGAAAGCGAGACGGACCTGCATACCCGAGGAGAAGTTCTTTAGCTTTTCCATCATGAAATCGCCGAGTTCCGCAAATTCAACGATTTCGTCATACATACCGTTCATTTCTTCGCGACTAAACCCAAGCAGAGCTCCATTGAGAAATACATTTTCACGCGCCGTCAGTTCAGGGTTGAAGCCTACGCCGAGTTCTATGAAAGGAGTGAGTGATCCTTGAACATGGACCGCTCCTGCGTTTGGTGTATAAATGCCAGCCAGTAGTTTAAGTAGGGTGCTTTTTCCGCTTCCGTTCCGGCCCAATATGCCAAAGAATTCACCCTTTTGAATAGAAAAGCTAACCTTATCAAGTACGTGAAAGTCCCGATATCCACGTTGTCTTTTGTGGAAATTAACAAGTGCCTGTTTTACGCCGCTTGAATTATCAAGCGGAATACGAAACGACTTCGACAGGTTATCGACGACAACAGCGTTTTCTTCTTGCTGGCTCACTATACGTTCTCCGAGAAGTAGCGTGAGTGCTTCTTAAAGTAGTACGACGCCACGACGATCAACACACCCACTAGGACGAATGGGATAAGACGAACCAACGGGTTTTGAATCAGATCTGCCGAAGTCAATGTCTGGGTTGTCACAAGCGCATCTCTTGAGTCCTGTATAATCTGAGCGACCGGGTTCAAAAGCATGATTTTCGCGGCTGTGTCACTTACCGAAAAGACAATTTGTAGTGCGTAGAGGATCGGGGTAGCGTAAAAAGCGCCCTGAAGTAGTACTTCCCAGATATGACTGATGTCTCTGTATTTGACGTACGATGCAGACAAAAAGAATGCGAGCGACAAAGAGAAGACATACATTTCGATGATGTATAGCGGAAACAATAACGCACTCATATGGAGATTAACGCCGTTAATTACCAAAAAGACGGCGAAAATAACCAGGTTTAATAGCAGGTTGATGAATGCGGACAGTGTCCCCGAGATGACAATGATGTATTTCGGAAAGTTAATCTTTCGAATAAGATCACCTCTTTCCACGATTGATGCGAGTCCTTGGTTGGTAGCTTCAGTAAAGAATGTCCAGAAGATAATACCTAGCAAAAGGTAAACAGCAAAATGCTCTATCCCGCCGTCAAGTTTTGCAAAATGACCGAACACAACGTAAAGGATTGCAAACATGAAAAGTGGCTTTAAGAGCGACCATAAGTAGCCAAGAACCGATCCCTGATATCTCAACTTGAAGTCGGTGACAACCAACTCACGAAGCAAAATGCGATTACGCCGACTGAACGTGTTAGACAATTTCATAAATACTGTTCACCATTATATGATAATTACACACCTATGGATAGCGTTCTGATAGTAGTTTTAAACTGGAATAACCTGGCTGATACCGAACAGTGCCTCGCTTCGTTGCATACCCAAAGCTACCCAGACTTTACAATATTACTTGTTGATAATGGGTCTACCGAGCATGGCACAAACGCCGGATTAGAGCGCTTTGCCGAGCAGTACGGTAAACAGTTGGTAATTCTCCGTAACAAACAAAACAAAGGATTTGCCGGTGGGGTGAATACGGGTATTCGCTATGCTCTTGAACTTGATTTTACGTATGTCGCCTTAGTGAATAATGATGCCGTGATTACTGAAGACTGGTTAGAAACGCTCGTCGCGACGTCAAAGAAAGAGAACAGTTCACTCACAACCGGACTTTTACTGCACGAAGACGGCAAGACGATCGACAGTACCGGTGACTGGTATACCACCTGGGGATTGCCGTTTCCACGTGGTCGCAACAATCCCACTAAGGAAGCTCCCAAAGGCGGTGCGGTTTTTGGAGTTTCCGGCGGCGGGTCACTATATACGACTAGCCTGTTCCGCGATATCGGCCTGTTCGATGAAACGTTCTTTGCGTACTACGAAGATGTCGATGTTAGCTTCCGCGCGCTCCTGGCCGGGCACACTGCCTACTACGAGCCGCGTGCAGTGGCGTACCACAAGCAGGGCGCGACGAGCCGGACAATCCCCGGCTTCGCGATGAAACAGACACTAAAGAACCTACCGCTTTTATTCATTAAGAACGTTCCGACGAGCATGCTTGTTTCGATCGGGGTACGGTTTTGGCTTGCCTACATATTAATCGCGGGCAAGGCGATACTGAGCCGCAATATAGGTCCGGCGCTCAGCGGGTTACTTCAAGGTGTTTGGTTGTTCTGGACCCATGGGCTCCCTGAACGATTCCGGATCCAGCAGCATCGGCGTGTCGCTAGCCGCAAAGTAAGCAAGCTGCTATGGCGCGACCTTCCACCCGACCAGACCGGACTTCGTAAATTACTGCGCCGACCGGTACAATAAACCTATATGCATATCGCGATTGACGCCCGTATTATCAATTCCTCGACCGGTCGGTACGTCGAGCGGTTGCTACATTATTTGCAGCAGATTGACACGACGAACCACTATAGCGTGCTGGTGCAAGCGAAAGACGAGACTTTTTGGACACCGACGAATGACAATTTTCTCGTAAAAGTAGCTGATTTTGACAATTATTCCTTTGCTGAGCAAACGAAATTCAAACAGTTCCTAGATAACCTAAAGCCCGATCTGGTGCACTTTTGCATGCCGCAGCAACCGGTACTTTATACCGGCAGGACAGTCACGACCATTCATGACCTGACCTTGCTGCAAACCTATAATTCAGACAAGAACTGGTTGGTATTCCACGCCAAACAACTGGTTGGCAGGTTCGTTTTTAAACGTGTAGCACGTAAAAGTCGACTAGTACTGACAGGAACGCAGTATGTACGTGGCGAGGTTATTAAATATACCGGAGTCTCGCCCGAAAAAGTCATAGTAACACTTGAAGCGGCCGATTCCCCAGACTCCGCGCCAGAAACATATGAGCCGATGGTTGGTCAGCAGTACCTTATGTATGTCGGCAGCCAGAGCGACTACAAGAATATTCGTCGTTTAGTTAAGGCACATCAATCACTCCTCGTTAGCCACCCCGAGCTGAAGCTCGTATTGGTAGGGAAGACGACCGGCATCAATGGAAAGTCAGCCGCACGTAACCAGACTTGGGTTGAAGCGAACGACTATAAGAACGTTATCTTCACCGGCTTCGTGCCCGACAGCCAACTCACCTGGCTCTATTCCCATGCAGCCGCTTATGTATTCCCATCACTCATGGAAGGATTTGGCCTACCGGGGCTTGAGGCAATGGCCGCGGGTGCGCCGGTCCTCAGCAGCAATGCCACCTGTCTGCCTGAGGTGTACGGCGAGGCGGCTGAATACTTTGACCCGCTGAGTGTCGATGATATGGCAAACGCGATTGAGCGCGTCATAAACGACCAGGACTTACGAAAAAGGCTGGTAAAGCGCGGACACGAACAAGTCAAAAAGTACTCATGGCGACGCATGGCCGAACAGACGCATCAGGCCTACATGGACGCATTGAAGTAAGTGTCGGAATTACATTAAACCATTTGGTTGAATATAGTTTTGACACTTGGTTGATTTGATTTTTTCGTATGTTTAGTATGAAAAATACTTATTACTTAAGAGCTTTTTTGGGCGATAATGATGCGGCGGTCACGCCCCTCCCCTTCGCTGAAGGTCTCAATATCGTCATATTCGGCAGCAACCTGGTGTACGACTCGGCGGTCGGCAGCGTTTAGGTTAGCGACATGGCTATCGCCAGTTTTTCGGACCTGTTCAATCCATTCCTTTGCCTGCCCCGCCACCTTGTCGGCCCGTTGTTTTTTGTAGTCGGCGACGTCGATATTAACGCGTACCAAGGCAGCATTCTGGTTTCGAAGCGTCGTTGAGACGACATACTGCAGACTGCGCAGCGTCTCAGCACTGCGGCCGATCAGTATGCTATTACTTTCCGTCGACGGCACGCTAAGTTCGATCACATCACCCTCGACACTTGCGTCAATGTCGACATTCACTCCAAAGAAACTCAGTAGGTCTTCGAGGTATTTTTTGGCGTACGCCAGGCTGTCTTCGTGGTTCATACTACTTCTTCCTTCCTGTGTCTTTGGCTACGATTCGCGTTACGGTCGTCCCACCCTTTGAAGTGGCGGGTTTAGTGAGTTTCGGTGGTTTCGTCTTAACAAGCTTCGCTGCCGCAGGTTTGGTTTCGGCGATCTGCTCCAGCTCCTCTTCGTCTTGACGCAGCAAATACGCCTGTTGTCCGACGGCGACCAAGTTCGACACCGCGTAGTAAAGCGCCAAAGCACCCGGTACCGAGATCATGACGAAGAACATAAAGATTGGCAGCACCTTGCTCATGCGCTGCATGACAATGGCGTTCATCTCGCCTTGGTCGGCCTGTTTGCCTTCGGCTGCGTCGGCCATGATATCTCGGATACGCCGCTTGTTTTCGGTTTTCGGCATTGTCTGGCGGCTCATTATGTACTGTGTGATGCCGGCAATGACCGCTAAGATAACCAGGAAGATATCGACCCTGCCGTCCGAAAAGGCGGCCTTGGTTAAGTCAACGACACCAAGTAGTTTTTCGTTGAAGTTCTCAGGGTTGGCAATGAGATCTTTGATCGGACCGACCTGTTCTAAAAAGCCATACGTAAATTTTTCAATCTGATCACGATGCATAGTAAAAATCTGGATGACTTGGAACAAGGCGATAAAAATCGGAAGCTGAATCAGTAGGATTCCGATTGAGCGGAACGGACTAACGCCGTGCTTCTTATACAGTTCCATCATCGCCAAACTTTCAGCTTGGCGGTTGCCCTTTGACTGCTTTTTAATACGCGCCAGTTCAGGCTGGAGCTTGCGCATCGCCTTCGACTGATGCAACATGCTGCGAGTTAGCGGATACAGCAAGAACCGCACGATGACCGTGAAGATAATGATCGCGACCCCGAAGTCACCCCCGGGTACGACTGCATACAGTCCCATTAAAAGATTGAATATAGGCTGAACGACAACAAGCTCAAAAATGTTCACTAAGCGCCCTTCGCAAGTAGCATGTAAATTAGGTGGTTATTATTATGTAGTATAGCAGTTTATGCCGCCTGGTTGTAGAGGCCGGCTTGATTGAACGCTTGACCCACGGCCGAAACCAAGTCCGGCGACGACGCCGTCAGGACTTCGGCCGATACGACGATGAAAACGATATCCGACTGTTCGCGAACCTTCGGAAGCTCCAGACGAATAGCTTCGTATAGCCGGCGGCGTATGCGGTTTCGCTTAACAGCCGACTTAACGATCTTTTTGCTCACAACGACGGCAACACGTGGGGTTCGGCGCCGTGGGTTGGTCGAATATTTGCATACGAAAAAGCGTGACCGAACAATACTGCCGTTCGCGTGAACAAACCGCAGACTCCCGTGGCCATGAAACCTATTACGTGATGACAACATTGCTTTTAGTATATAAAAACTCCCGGCTGACTCCTATAGAGTCCGGCACGGGAGTGATTATACGACCTACCTTAGATAGCAAGTCGTGCACGACCCTTGGCGCGGCGGCGCTTCAGTACGGCGCGACCCGCTTTGGTCGCGACGCGGGCGCGGAAGCCGTGCGTGCGGGCGCGGTGGCGAGTGTGTGGTTGGTGGGTTCGTTTTGGCATATCAGTGGTCAATTGTACCCTATTACCCTACTTTTCTCAAGAGGTAATGGTTGTATTTGTAAATGTATTATTGTGTCATTAAAATTTTTATCCACATTTTGCGCAGGTTTATCCACACTATTACAGATGTAAATCCGCACTGTGGAAAACTATTGAGGTGTCGGCAAGGCTTCCACGAGACCACTTCTCGTTAGAATCCTTTATTGTGGAAAACTTTTTTGTTGGCTACAATAAATGTATTACGTAAGCGACAATCACTGTCGGCGGGAGGAATACCTTGGGTCATTCGTTGTGGCAAAGTGTGCTTGGTGAAATCGAAGTTTCGGTTTCGCATGCCACCTACATGACCTGGTTCAAGAACACCGAACTACTTGAAACGACCGACGAATCGGTGACGATCGCCGTACCGAATATCTTCGCGCAGCGCCAGTTCGAGGTGAAGTTTAACGACCAGATTAAAGAGATCCTTGAAAAGAACGGTGTGAAGCCAACTACTATTAGTTATGTCGTCAAGACGAATAAGAATAAACCCGTTACTTCGCGCGAAACAACCCGAACCGAAACCAAAGCGGCCGACCGGTTGGTTGCACCCCTCCCTAAAAAGCAAACGGCAACGAACGGATTAAACCCCCGATACACGTTCGCGAACTTTATTGTCGGCTCCAGCAATGACTTAGCGTATAGCGCCTGCCAGGCTGTCGCGAAAAACCCTGGCACAAAATACAATCCTCTCTTTTTATATGGTGGCGTCGGTTTAGGTAAGACGCACCTTATTCAGGCGGTCGGGAACGAAATTACAGCGAAATCACCCGAAACCGCGGTGCTTTACATTAGCTCGGAAACGTTCGTGAACGACTTTTTAGAAAGCATCCGGTTTAAGAAAAAGGGGTTTGCGGATAAATACCGCAACATCGACGTATTAATCGTTGACGATATGCAGTTCATCGCTGGTAAGGAAAAGACTCAGGAAGAATTCTTCCACACCTTCAATGCCCTACACCAGGCAAATAAACAGATTATTATCAGTAGTGATAAACCACCCCGTAACATTCCAACCCTAACAGAGCGTCTACGAAGTCGGTTTGAGTGGGGTATGAGTATCGATATCCAAATGCCCGATTTCGAAACGCGCTGCGCCATCCTTGAAGCCAAGGCTGCGGCGTCATCAGCCGAAATCGACCGCTCGACCGTTGAATACTTGGCGAACAACGTTAAGACGAATATTCGTGAGCTTGAAGGCGCTTTGAATCAACTACTTGCCTACTCTGAAATGCGTGGAATTCCGGCCGACATATCGACTGCCGAAGGTTTGATCGGGAATGTTAGGCGTTCACGGCCACAACATCTTAGTTCACGACAGATCATAGATAAAACCGCTCGACACTTCCAACTTACAACCGCCGAGATCTGCAGCTCGAAACGCGACAAACATATCGTGACGCCGCGCCAGATCGCGATGTACCTGCTTCGAAGCGAACTTCATTTAAGCTTTCCAAAGATCGCTGCCGAATTAGGACGAAAAGATCACACAACGGCGATCCACTCGGTTGAAAAGATCGAAAAAGCTATAAAACTCGATTTTATGATTCGTGAACAGGTTGCCGAACTTCGGGAGAAGTTATATGCCTAGTCTAAATTCTTGGGGAAAACATGGGGATGAGGTGTTGAATACGCCAGGTATTGTTTGTACACAAATATGCACAGGTGTGGGTTTTGGTAGTTTGAGTGATGTTGAAGCTAGTGGAAATATCTACTTTTCCAACTACTTTTCCAATATTTATCCGAAGGGTTTTGCACGCGGTAAAAAGCCTGTTTTTAATCTGTTAAGTGCCGTGTTTTCCCCATTTTCCACACCCCTTATTATTAACGAAACGAACTGAAAGGAATTAAATAACAATGGAAGTAACAGTTACCCAAGAAAACCTCAGCTTCGCACTTAATAATACAAGCAGAATAGCAAGCAGTAAGGCGGGGCTTCCTATTTTGAGTAATATCTTACTTCGGACCGATAGCTCACGTCTTCTCATCGCAGCCACAAATCTGGAAGTCGCTTCGTCACACCGAATTGGTGCGAAGGTAATTAAGCCTGGTTCAATCACAATTCCCGCGAAATTACTTAGCGATTTCATACAAAACCTTCCAAAAGAACAAATTACACTGAAGGTTGCGAATAATAAACTACATATTTCTGCTAAAAACTCATCATCGACCATTAACGGCATCGCAGACGATGAGTTTCCTGAACTTCCAGTTATCGACGACAAAAAAGCGATCAGCTACAACCTTTCATCGGATGATTTTAAGCACTCTGTTTCTCAAACGGTTATAGCCGCCAGTAGCGATTCAACGCGCCCAATACTCACGGGGGTGTATTGGCATTCGTTCGAAAAAAACCTTTACCTTGCGGCAACGGACGGATATCGCTTAACTGAGCGTCGTATTGTCGCGACGAAAAGCGACGTTGAGGCAGTTATTCCAACCTCAACACTTCAAGAGGTGTTACGCACACTCCGTGATGACATTAATGAAATAGAAGTGCTATTTGATGAAACGCAGGTCACCTTCCGTTTAGCGGAAGTCGAGATTACAAGCAGATTAATAGACGGCAACTTCCCCGACTACCGGCAACTTATTCCATCGTCCACCGAAAGCTCGTTTACTGTGAGCCGTTCTGAATTAATGAGGATTATTAAAATCGCCGGCCTGTTCGCTCGTGAATCGGGTGGTGGAATAACATTGAACCTTGACGTGGACGCGTCGCGGCTTACGGTGCATTCAATCGCATCAGAGGTGGGCGAAAACTCATCAGAAATTGAGGTAAAAGCCAAAGGGCAATCAGGCAGTGTCAGTTTGAACTCTCGCTACCTCACTGACGCTTTGAATGCCGTAACATCAGACGAAGTGTCATTCGGGTTTTCAGGAAAGCTCGCACCTTGTGTGCTGGAAGAATCAATCAAAGATCCGAACTACAAACATATTATTATGCCACTTAAGAGTTAGTGGGTATCTGGGTCAGAATACTTCTCGTATAAGTACGGGTTATCATAAATAATCGTATACTTTTCGGGGTTGCCGCCGTTTTCTTTGATTTTCTCTAATACTTCTTGCCTATACCGTTCAGCGGTTTCGTTACTGACTCGTGTAACAACCCCACCGCGGTCATAGTCAGGAACTTCCTCGAAGAACTTAATATTCAATATGGCCGTTCGGCTACTCGTGTCAACAGTAGCATCGATTTGCCACCGTTCATTAAAAATCGGAAAGACACTTCGTGAAATAAACAAATCATCAACCTGACCACTATTGCTTTTATCTACCTGCTTGCGCCGTTCTTCTTCGGATAGCTTATTAAAATCTATATATTTTGGTACAAAAGATCGTTCAATACTATTAATACTGAACCCAAACCACTCTGACTTAATCCCCTCCATAGTAATGGAATATGTGGAGCCACTCTCTAAGGGCTTGTTTAGCGGTATAACGACATCCCTACCGTTAATAGAAGGTTCAACCGGAATCGCATCAACCGACACTTGTTTGATTGACTTCACCGGCTGTGAGAAATGATACCGAATTTCGGTTGACGAATCGGCCACGGCACCGAGTGACGGGGTGGTACTTTTAAGCCTGAATACTAAATTGTCATAACAGACATATAGAACGATTAAAGCTAAAAGTAGCAAACCAGCCCTAATAGCAAGTTTTCGAATATCGTACCTTTGTGTATCCATTACTTCAAACTCCCAAACCCTTCAATTGCTGAACTGCCAACCTTATATGAGCCACGGCCGACACCGTTTCCATTCCCTGTGTTATCTGTCGCGGTGTTTCCGGAGATAGTGAAGATTGTATCACCCTCTACTTTTTCTACGATTCCAGTATGGCTGATTCCCATCGTATAAACATCGCCTGGCTTTGGCTTGACCCCGGGACCATTGTCGGTCCAGGTTCCATTTGCTTTAAACCAACTTCGCACTCCATCGACACTCGCGATTCGCCAACCGCCGGATAAGCCGCCAGTGAACGGTGAACCCGCCTGATTATATACCCAACTGACGAAATCGGCGCACCAGTATTCAAGAGTGCTGTCCGTGTACTTATCAACCTCTTTACCACAGCTACCGTCGCGGCTTGGGTTACCAGCATCACACCCTAACGGGTCTTCTTTAACGCCTTTATTTAATTCAGCCTGCGCAATTGAGACGATATCACCTCCGCCACTCGTGCTAACACACCCTCCTCCAGGCTGAGTTGGGGTATCGGATAAGGTGGATGGTGCTGCGCCATTCCCGTACAACCCGAAGATCTCATTCGCTAATTGTACTCGTCCTCTCTGTGCTGTTTCACTCTGGTCTTTCGGGCGTTCGAATTTTGTCATGAAGCTTCGCGCCGATCCTTCTATGGTTGTTTGTCTTTTTAAATCATCTCCGGCGGCCTTCTCGCTGATTTTTCCGCCCGTTCCAGTTCCTTCGAGCTGTTCCCAAAGAAATTGAAGTTGGTGGTCAAGAGTATCAATTTGCGCGTACGTCTTTCCAGCGTCCAGGGATGGATTAATCATTTTCGAGGGTGGTGTCCACTGGACGATACCCCACCCGGATGAACTATTCCTGACCGCCCTTGACGACGTCCTCACGCTCGCGTCAGTGCCTTGTTTGCGCATTGGTAGGACGCCGGATTCAGCCTTCATATTACCGACGATACCAGCAGTCTGCTGGGCTGAGTAACCCTTCCCCACGAAGAAATTAAACGCTTTCTCTGCCTCGGTTGAACCAGTCAGTGACGAAATGGACCCGGTCGTGCACACACAACTACTTGAACTCGTATTGTTAGTCGCAGCCGCTGCCGCGTCACCAGTACCGGTCTGTTGGGAACTGGACGGCCCATTACCTCCATTCACTACCGGCCAACCCTGGGCGTCGTATGTCAGCTTGTCTACATTTAGAGAACGAACTTGTCGCTCACCGTTATAGTACCCGTGATACACGATCCAATCGGTGTTCGTACTATCAGTAATAATCGAATGGTGGCCTGGGTAGACGATCGGCGGCTTTCCTTCGAGTATTGGGCGCATACTATTGTTGGGTGTATAGTTACCGTTCACAGTTCTAGACCTGGCGACAAGCACACGGTAGGCTGGAGCGCCATCTTTGACGTCGTAATGTCCCTGAGAATATGTTAGGTAATACCATCCATTCCGTTTTATAACCCAGGACCCTTCGATAGTGGCACTGCTTCCCACGCCACCACGCGTCAGTAGTTGTTTCGACGACCCGGTAGGCCTAAGGGTATTGCCATCGAACGTCAGTTTAATAACATTAATTGCACCACCACCCCAGAACATCCAAGGTGTCCCGTCGTCGTCGACGAATATATGCGAGTCGATACTATAGGCATATGGTAGATTTAATTTCCCTTTGAACACAAAGGGTCCGCCAGCGGAGTTCCCGACTGCATAAGCAATTTTTGGGCTTCCGCCGGCTGGGATTTCTGGCGTACCTGTAGGAATAGTGTAGGTCAGCACGTATTTGTTGCCGATCTTGACCACATCGGGCGCCCACTTGGCGCCGCCAGCTTCATTCGGCGCACCATTCAATCTCCAGTTGCTGTCGACGCGCTTCCAGTGAGCCATATCGTTCGATTCAAGTAACACTCCTCCGGTCGCGTAAACATAAAACATGCCATCGTCGCCACTGATAATCGCTGGGTCGGGAGCACTTTCCTTATAAACCGGGTTGCTGAACGCGCTAACCGAGCCTGTGCCGCCTAACTCTCCCGTACCACACGTTTCCTTGGTGTTGTAGTAGAAAATATTATTCGATATGGCGAATTGTTCATCGAACTGCTCTTCGTCGCCGACCGCGCCAACGTTCACAGACGAGAAGATGACAACCAGGGCACTCAAAATCGGAATGAATCTTTTCCGTATAAATATCCATTTACGTAATGACATCATACCCGTCCACACCCTCTTGAAGTCTTGCCAACCAACTGTTGCCAGTTGACGGATGTCTTATTAGCCAGCGCCAAAAATACGTCTTGCGGACAAATATAGTTGCCCTTGTACGCCATACCGATATGCAAATGAGCGCCATACACATTACAGCCAAGCGTTCCAACTTCCATGATTTGCTGACCGGCGCGAACGGTTTCGCCTTTCTTGAATCTCTTATTCTTTCCGTGCATATAGGCGATGCCAAGTGTGCCGCCGTCAACTGATGACTTGATCGCTATACCATCTTCCGCGCCACAAAGACTGGTCGAGGTGACGGTGCCGTCCATCATAGCGTAAACCGGTGTTCCGACATCTGCGCTTATGTCCGCGGCGATATATGGTCCCTTGCCGTTGGTTCCCATATTATCTCCACCCCAGGCGGTTCCGGTAGAACCGTGACTATTAAGCCAGTCTACTTTGTTGGTGTTATACCTTGATTTATCAAGGGGCCATGCGAGTTCCCCACTTTGCGCTCCTCCCGACCCAGGAACGACCAGCTTGCCATAATGTACCATGTGGGGGCTGCTATTTGTGGACGGGTCCCGGAATTCCTTCGCCCACTCCACTTTTACGCCCGGAGTGGCATAAATATAATCTACCCCCTGGTACCCTTCATGGTCTGTTAAGCATGGTTGTTGTCTCCCACCGATTACCATAGACATCAGACCGTTCTGCTTGAACATACAGTAAAGTAGGTTGTTCTGGTTGAATTGGTATGTCACGTTCTTCGTTCTTCGGACGCCCGTTCCCTCATTAAAGTCGCCACTAAAGAATATTGGCACGCCAGGGTTCGAGGCCTTAAGGGTACGCACCTTCTCGACGTATATTTTAGCGGACTCATAGCGCTTCTGGGGTGCGTTTACTGCTCCGCAGCAACTAGCTAAATTATGGGTGTTCATGACGATAATGGTCTGACCCGTATTTATGTCCTGGAACCAGACGATCGGGAGGTTCGCGCGTCCACCTCCTTTTGTTCGCTCACCATCGTTACCGCAAGCACGAGCTTCTTGGTACTCAGTCTTGTGGTTATAGCTCGGCACATCGATAACCTCAGATTTAACGACTTTGAATTTGTTGGACTGGTAGAATATACTTCGTCCCCTAGTACAAAAGTTTGAATTAGACTCACCTCTCTGAACGTCTGGATAAACCTTATATCCACTCTTCCCAAGCTCGCTTTTTAAGGGGAAGTAGTTCGCTTCACCTATTTCTTGCATACCAACTATGTCCATCTTCTCGCCTAGAATTTTCTGCGCAGCTGCTCCGGCATCACCCCTAGTAGGTTGATTATAGGTACCCATAACGAAGCTGGTTCCTGCACCAGTACTTTCGGCCGAACCGGGTATGACGACGTTTGCGAAGATGGTCGGGTGGTCGGAGCCGTTGCTTGTGTAGCCGCCCTTGACTGAATCGAATGATATCACCTGCATTTCTGGTGTCAGGTAAATATGGTCTATGAAGTTACGATCACCTCTTGGGGGTGGGTTCGGGCATTTTGCTGGCCTAGGGATTGACAGGTCGTATGCGTCATTCAGGCCGCCCTTCGTCAGCACACAGTACGCAAGTTTTTCATTTGTACTTGCACCTGCACCCTGATCTTTCGTATACCCGGAATTGAAGTCACCAGTGAGAATAACCGGAGCATCGGTCTTTAATTGATTAACGGTTGCCAAATGTGCCAGTGCATTTTGGTAGCGGGTCTCAGAGTCACCCTCCCCGCGGTTAATCGGGTCGTGCACATTCATAACATAGAACGGTTGCTGTGTTGCATTGTCTTCAAGTTTGACCCACGGTTCCTCGATTTGACCACCAAAGTATACCGTTTTCCAGGTCCCTTGGTCTATCTTCGTAAAGCGTGCCTTACTCCAACCAATACTGTCCGAGTCTTTACCGTGGTTGGAGAGCTCGAATTCTGGCATTTTTTCTGCCAGGCGTTGGTGTTGCTTCGGTTCGAATTCTTGGAAGCCTACTACCTCTAGGTTGTTATCTCGGATGGTGTTGATGGTGTAAACCATCCGGTCTTCCCAGTTCTTGTTCGGACGGCTGTCTTCGCCGGGCGCGTCGGTGTGGCTAGCGCCACGGACGTTGAATGACCCGACTTTTAGCTCGCTACCTCCGGTTGTTGCTGCGGTCGTCAATTCGCTATCGAAGTCGTTGTCTAGACCTTCGTCGGCGCTCTGGTCGACATAAAACAATGCGAACATAGTGTTGCGCTTCTCGTTTGCGCCACCTTGTCCGACAACACAATCAGTGCCCGGATCGCCCGCTCCGCCGTCTTCGGTGTACGCGTCTCCGATTGATGTTTTACGGTCGATACACCGTTCGATATACGAGGCGTACTCACCTTGCGGGGTGGCGTCCGTCTCGGTTATATAATTTCCTTTAATCATGTAATCAAGCACTTCATCAGGGTCGACTTCTTTGTCGGGTAGCATGTAGCGCAAATTGCAGAATGGATCGGCGGCGTAGTCTTTGTATTCATTGTCATCGCACTGGCTGAATTGAGGTAAATCGCTGTCGGCCGATGAGGTCGGTGGACGTGTTAGTGACGACAATGTAGTTGTAACAAGCGACGCGGCGGCAAGCCCGGACGATCCGACAGCCTGCATCTTGGTAGAATATGGCAATATCGTGCTGACGATACTGCCAAGGAAGGTATTGCGGCTGGTTGGGTCAAAAGGGCTGCGCGATGCACGGTCGGCTGCGTTATACTCGGCCATCAACTTGTTCGTCTGCTGATTGTAATCGGCGTAAGTTGACTGAGTAGCTACGCGTAAGCCACGCCCCTGGGAAGCCTCGGCGTTATAGCCACCCCAGCCGGATGTGATGGCGTTACCGGTCTCATTGCCATTCTCATCACCTTTTATGACATCCCCTTTTACCATATCGATGAGCTTCGGCTGGATGAGCGCGAACGCGATTGAGATCGTGACGCTTGCCGCAGCGCCTAATGCGGCACCGGCACCAAGTGAGGTTCCCCCGCTGAAGAATGCGATGACCGCTCCGGCCGCCGCCAGCCCAAACACCAACGCCTGCCCCTTCCAGCTTTTTGTGAACTTACATACCGAGTCGGCTGCCTGAACAGTATCGGGCTTACCAGCTGTCAGGAATTTTACGAACTTGGTCATCATATTGTCATTAAGCAGCTGCCCGTTGACGTAACGGCTTGTCTCGTTCTGGATGAGGCCTTTTTCGGATAGCTTCTCAGGGTCTTTCTCGTTTGCGAGTGCTTCGAATGATGCCGGCTGGAACACGTCACCGTACGCGGCGAACTTGAAGCCGTCCGAGTCGAGGGCGGCCTTGCCTTCACTGTTGGGCTGCGTAAGTTTGTCGCCAAAGAATGCCATTTCTTCCTGGGTCAAATCACCATACTTCTGCTTATGTGAAATTTTCATGAACTCATAAGAGTATCGGATTAATTGTCGCTGTTGATATATTTTCGCGGCAAAGCCGGCCACTCGAATCATCACCCACCCTGTGCAAACGGTATCGATAGCGCCAGCACCGAGTGCTGTCGATGTTAAAGCGCTTTTCAGAGTAGATTTGACGGCTGCTTTTGATACCTTTTCGGCAAGCTTATTCCGGCCGAGCGACTCATCTATAAGCGAATTAAGGCGCTCGCCCTCTGCCTTGGTGTAGGTGTTGCCTTCAGAGTCGGAATAGGTGCCATCCTTATTCTTCGTTAACTTTTTACCGTCAGTTGGTAAGTCGGTATCTCCAGAGGCTGTCTTTTTTAGATCTTCTTCCATCTTCTTGCGATCGGTGGACGATTTGACATTACTGCTCTTCTTTATCCCAAGCTTCGCTCTCACTTTGGCGGAAATTTTGTCAGAAAAAGCCGCATATAGCGGATCGTATCCCTTACGAAGGGCCGACCGAAGCGCCGGGTTGGTGCGCGCCCTCTTTACCAGGTCGCGCGCCGCGATTTCGTCTCCATCGAACACGAAGTGTGTCGGTTTTATGCGTCCAGGTATAATACTTCTGTCACCTTTTATCTCGACACCTGCGGCCTTGAGGCGCTTGGCGAATCCGGAGTTTTCACGGATGGTCTGATACTTACACCTAATAGTGACGGTGCCACACATTCCCTTGGTAATTTTTGATCCATATTTTTTCTTAAGTAAAAGCGTAGAACGGGCGTCAAGTGCTGCTAGCTGGTCGTTGATCTTACCAGTCAAAGTCTCTGACAACTGCTGCAGTAGAAGAGCTGGTGAAAAAATAATTGCCAAAATGGTCGGCAGGCCTGCTCCGAGGGCAAGAATGACTGCGAGCGGCCCGCGCTTTTTCAGTATCGTCTTTAGGCTAGCGGTTTGTTTTTTCTCGGCTCCGCCACGCCCTACGTATAAGCCACTTGTCAGCGCTTCTTCGCGCTGGCGAACATCATCTATGTTCTTAAGATTGTCGTCTGACGCGGTGTCGTAAGACCCCAATTGCTTGTCGGCGCCAGTCAACTTTTTGTCGAGCGCCTTTTGCTCGCGCTCAGACAGGCCGTGGTCCTCAATACGCCCGAGCGTCGGGCGGATGTCGGGTTCAATTTCGGGATGTTGATTCCTGTCAGGTTCCATAACGGACTAGATTTTTAGTTTTGGCCCAAACCCCTCACGGTTTGTCATTATTATACACCGTACTCACCAGGGCTCATATAACCGGGACTGGTGGGTGTCGGCTGCTCTGATGGAGCCGGTTGTGGAGCGGCTTGTTGTAGCGCTGCGGCATTTGCGCCGGTCGTAACCAGACCTTGTTCCGTCTGAGACGCGATGATTTGAATATGCACGTGGTTTTGACCGGCAAAGAACAGCCCTTGCCCTACCGGGAAGTTAGCAAGCCGTTTTCGCTCTTCTTCCGTCAGTTTGAACACGTCGGCAAGTACGTCGACGGCCGATGAGCTTTGCTTCAGAAGTAGCTGCATCGAGCTGTTGGCCACGATGGCGCGGCCCATTTTGCTGCCCATAAAGTCTTCGACATCCTGGGTAATGGTGGTAAGGCCAAGTTGGTATTTACGGGCTCGCTTGGCGAGGCTGAACAAGAAGTTGGCCGAATCGTCGTACTTCATAAGTTGCCAGGCTTCGTCGACGATGAGCATACGCTTCTTTTGGTTGCTGCGGGTAATGTTCCAAATGTGGGAGAGCACGATGTACATAGCGACTGGGCGTAATTCGTCTTCAAGGTCTCGAATATTGAACACCACCATATTGTTGTTGATGTCGATGTTTGACTGCTGGCTGAAGATACCAGCGAACGTTCCAGTGGTGTACTTACGAAGTCGCTGCGCCAGTTGCGGGCCAGTGCCGCCCATATGAAGTAATGTGTCGTACAGGTCGGCAATAGTCGGCGGTGTGCTGTTGTGCGTTAGTGGGTCGGAGGTAATGCCGGCGCGGGCGTAGGTGTCGATCAGTCCTTGGTCTAGGTCTGCTTCTTCGGCTGGCGTTAGGCCGGCCATCATTTGTCCGGTCGATGTCATTTGGCTGCCACCGAGCATAAGGCGGAACAGGCCATGGAGTGTGACGAGGTTGGCACGCAGCGCGTCGTCTGCCTCTTCGGTATCAATGACTCGAGGCAGGTCGAACGGATTAATACGCGTGTCGGAGCTTAGGCTTAGCCGAATGTAACTTCCGCCAACGGCGTCGGCCAACTTTTGATATTCGTTTTCCGGGTCGATAATCAGAATGTCGGCACCGGTCATCATGCTGCGCACAGCTTCGAGCTTAACGGTGAACGACTTTCCAGCACCGGACTTGGCGAACACTACCATGTTGGCGTTTTCGAGCGTGAACCGGTCGAAGATAACCAACCCGTTATTGTGCATATTAATGCCGTAAAGAATTCCTTTACTGTCGGTCAGGTCGGCCGAAGTGAATGGGAACGACGTCGAAATGGCGCCAGTGTTCATGTTGCGGCGGATCTGTAATTGGTCGGTCATCTGCGGCACGGTACTGTTCAGTCCCTGTTCTTGCTGGCTGGATGCGACCTTGCTGAACACAAGCTGTTGACCGAAGATGGTTTCAATCTTGTGCTGCACGAAACTAAGCTCGTCCAGACTGTCGGCGTACAAGGTAAGGTAAAGGCCATAACGGAAGAACCGCTCTGCCCCAACCTGCAGCTGATCACGCAATTCCTCAGCATCCTGAATGGCGGCTTCGAGTCCTGGGTCACGGGTACGTCCCTTTTCGCTGTTAATGGCGATACTTGCTTCCATTTGAGTGACCTTCTTGCGAAGGTTATTCAGGACGACCTGGCTTTCAACCGGGTAAATAAACATCGAAATGTCGAGTACTTCGTCGATATTGATAACGCTCGACAGCCAGCCGGTATAAATCTGCCGAGGGTAGCCGTATACATAAAGTGTTCGGCCGTATTTAGTACCAAGCCTGAAGTAGCTGGAGTGTATTTCAATACTGCTCGGCGCAATCAGGTCGCGGAGTGTCGTAACACCTTTTAAGAAAGCTTGTTCAACTTCAGCTTGTTCGCGGGCGCGCTGGGCGGCGGCAATATCTACCGGGTCTAATTTCTTAGCCATATGCTATGCTCCCCCCTGCAAACTAGACCGTGGCGCTTCGCCCTGACCCTTAGTGACGTATGTGCTGGTGACGTTATCGAAGTCACCGAGTGGTTCGCGGACAGCAGTGTCGGGGTTGTAAATGTTGTAGTACAGCTCACCAAGCTCTTTGGTGTTTAGCTGTACGCTCTTGACCCCCAGCTGGAACAGTCCGCTCATCACGGAATCGACGCGGTTCTTGATCTCGTCTTTAGCTTTGTTGTAGCTGGCTTCGTCGATCTTGATTGTCTCGTTCGACTGCTTGGCGAAAATTTTGCCAAAAAAGCCCTTGGCTTGGTCGCGAAGATCGGTTAGGTCACCTGCCGGATAGTACGGCACGACGATAAAGAAGCTTTTATCCATGATGTTTGCTTCTTGACTAAGCACATCAATGAAGTTGATGTAGTCGTCCATCAGAACACCGAGTAGCATGTTGTCCTGGTTGCGGCGCATAGATACCAGGCGGTCGATATATGGACCAATGTCGACGCGCTGCGACCGAATGAACACCTGCACCGGAAAGTACAGCGAGTTCAAAAAGTTCTGGTAGCTATATTCAACACCCTCACGTTCACGTGAGCTCATAAGGTCGAAGTTGATCGACTTACAGGCGACCACGGCGCGGAATGACCCATCGCGCATGATGACCATGTTTTCGCGCACCTCTGAAATCTGCAAGGTATTTTGGGTAGTATTCGGATTTACGGGTGGTTTAGTTGGTGCCGCAGGCGCGCCACTTCCGGTGGCAGCTGGTTGAGCGGCTGGTGCTACAGGCGGTGTTGGAAAAGCGGCCACAGGTGGCATATCACCACCCGCTGTAGGCGGCATGGCTGGTGGCACGGGTTGTTGGTTTGCTGGCTGGCTCGGCGGCATGAAGAGATGTTTCGTTCCCACTCGTTACGCCGATTTACCCTAGCGGAGCGATATAACTACCTCATCCTCAGAAAGTTTTTCTTTCTCATGAATGCGATTTGCCTCCCTGGCAATCGTTTCCACCGATAAATCGGGATTATTTGCAAGGTTAATTATATCAGGCGAAAGCTGTTTTTCGCCAGGTTTATCTTCCTTTGCTGTGGGTTGGGTTTTCTTGGCTGCATTCGGGTCGATTGGTGCGATGACAGACTGGTGCATAGCCGGGTACGGATCGTAGCTTACATGAGTTGCTGGATCATCCGGTGCTGGTTGCGTAACGACTGTAGGTGTTGTTGGCGAAGGAATGGCGGCATATGGGTCGGCAACCGGGATGGTCGGCATGACCGGCTGAGTGACCCCTGCTGGAGGCTGGACAACGTCGGCAGTAACACCGGCAGACTGATTTTTTATGCGGTCCAGCATTTCTTGGTGGCGCCGGGCGTCAGCTTGGTCGAGCATAGTATTGAACTCCTGCCCCACCGCCGCGCTTTCATCCAATATATCCGGCGTTGACTGCGCTTCAAGGTAGGCGTCGTTGGTCATAGCGCCTGGGGACGACGGCATTTGTCCTTGCACGCCACGAACAGCCCAGCCTCGTGAATCGACGATGCTCGCCAGGTAGCTCAGGCGCTGCTCGGCTTCGGTCTGGGATAAATCTTTTGTTCGCTGAACTTCTACGACTTTAGGCACGGTAATTTCGACGAGAGTCTGCGTACCATCGGGCGACCATAGGCGGCGGTGCGGCTTCAGGTAGAACGACACGATTGCCGCCAAGTACGTCTCCATCGGCTGGTCCTTACGAAGCGGCAACGCTAGCGCCCCGAAGAACAGGATGACCGGTAGCACGATAATGACCAGCGGAATAAACAACTGTGCCAAAAACCACCCTATCACCACCGCCCCAGCGACAATGATAAGGTAAATAAACTGCCGGAACGAAAACGGTCCGATCAGCTTGTCGTCAGCCTCGACGTCTTGAGGTACTTTGTAGACTGCCATGTTAGCTTAAGTATAACAAACGGCGTAAGTTATGGTGCTACAGTTGGGCTATCACCGGTTGGGCTATTTCCAGTGTCACCGTCTGAAGCAACTGACCCGCTTTGGGCCGAGCCACCCGTTGCCGTAGGTGACGGAGTTGGGGTGATATTGTGCGCAGAAGCTTGCGCGAGGATTCTTTCATGGAACGCCTTCGCTTCGCTTGTAAGCTTACTGTAAACGTTCTCGTTACTCTTAGCGTCCGCAATGGAATCGGCCAAGCCTTGGAGTGCTTTGTCATCCAACTGGTCGGCATCGGCCATCTCGGCTAATTTTTCAATATCATGTTTCTTCATGCTGGCTAACTTTTCTCCAGAGAGTTTCTTACCTGCACGTTCAATCAGGCGCTCTTCATATGTAATGCCAGGCAAGACATTACCATTCTGATCAGTTCTGGGCCGTCCATAGTTGCCTGTATTTAAGGCGCCTCTGTCTTCATCGCTGAGACCAAAGTGATCCTCGCGAATATTTGAAAGTAATTGCTTTTGAACTCGTTGTCTTGTTTCTTCATCTTCAATATGGGCCGAAGCGTTAAGTGCATCATGAAGTTGCCGACCGGGTCCCCGGGCTGCGATTTCTGCGGCTTGTGCAGCTATCTCGGCACTACCAAGCGTAGTGTCGAACTGCCCATTTTTTAAAAAGCCCTGAGTGTCGTCGTACTTGATACGCTCACGTGCTGCTTTAATGTCTTTATCTTGTTCTTCTCGCTTTGCTTGAACAGCATATGACTGAATGTCACCAGCTAGGCCTGCGCTGCCAGGAGTAAATCTTCCACCAGCCAGGCTTCTAGCGTATGCCTTGGCTTCTGGAGTGTTTCCCGCTGCGCGATCGGCAACGTAGTTACGTGCCGCTGCATTAGCGGCTATCTCGGCGTATTTATCTTTCTGTTCGCTATCGACTCCCATGGTAAACGGCTTACTTATCAGCCGTCGTCGTCGTGAACCGGCGCTACCAAGAACTCGCTTGAATCCATCGCCATTCCTTAAGCCAACACCTGTAGCCTTAACGCGGTTACCAATACGGTCAGCACGTCCACTTACCTGCTTGCCCGCTACCTTATTTGCCCTATCTTGAAGGCTTGCAATCTTTTGCCCAACCGAGCCTGCAGCCGACATTGACCCCTTAAGAAGCGCGGGTACGGCGAACAAAGGTACGGCTAATACGCCAAGGGCGATAAGTTGCAGCAGACTTGAGTCATCTGTGGTTGCGGCGGTACCTGAAAGTATGTTCGCCGCCAGTGTACTCGCGCCGAATACCGCGCCAATAATTGGATAAACCATAAGCGTCGCGGAAAGGGCCTTCCACCATTTCTTAAACCAGACCTCGGTATTTGGCAGTAGGTATGCGACAAACGCGAGTGGGGATATGACGATAAGAAGAATGACGAAGGCCTGTCGGGCGATCAAAATAAGAATGACGACCGCGAATGCCAACAAAGTAGTCGGCGCTAAGAATACTGCGATGGCAAGCAGTACAAGCGCGATACCTGTCATGGTGGCGGCCAGTATACCGTCTGGTCCTGAAATCATTGTTTGCCAGCTCGGATCGCCCCCGCTGGAGCCGACGTCGAAGCTTTTTAGGAGCGAATAAATGCTTGAACCAAGAATGTTACTAATGTCGACCATGATCGCACATATAAAGTACGAAAGGTTAACTAAAATCGCCGCTATGACGATACGCGGCAACATCTTTTTAATGCCGTAGTTACTGATTCCTGCGCTTGTAATTTGCGAGTACACGATTACCAGAAAAGCGATAACGAAGGCAACATTGGCGATATCGCGGAATGCCGTCCATGCGTTCATCGTTCCGTCGCTGCTTATAAGGCTTGGCCTGATTGATAGGAATGACTTTAAGAACGCGAACGCACTATCGTTCACCTGTGCGACAAACCCCATGACCGGACACACTATCCAGCCAATGCCATCGACCGCACACGTCGTTTCAGATGAGCCGCCAGTCGTTTCGCCTTCGTCGTTAGCCTCGACATTTGGAGCTTGCAGGGCATCGACAGCGGCATCATATTCTTTAGGAAGTGCCTTTTTGAGACACTTCTTGAACGCCGTTATACGGTCTTCGAAACTCATAGGTTGTCTAAGTTCGGCACTGCTTTTACAGGTATCGACGGCACTATTAAACCTCGTGACGATATTTGCTACACACGCTGCGTATGCCTTTTCCGCTGGGGATGGTAAGTCGCTTCCGTCGCCCTTGGGGATATTACCGCAAATCGCCTGCTTCATCTCGTCAGTCACTTTGAACTGAGCCTTATAATCCTCGGCGATTCCATTATTCAACGAACTGATAATATATTTAGAGTAGTCGCCGGAATGATCGCGCGTCAGCGCTGCAAGTTCATGACACTTCTTGTCTATTGCGTTGTTGTCATCACCACCCTGGTTATAGTAGACGTCATCGACCTTACTGTTCTCGTCCCGGTCTCCCTTTAGTAAGTAGGTCTTACTTTTCTGGATAGTTCCTGTGTTAACATCAACAAGGTCAACCGAAACCCGGTTATCGTCATTCGCTAAATCTTCAATTCCATCAGCCAATGGTACGCCGCTACCGCAAAATACCTCGACCGATCGCTGGCCGATATAGTAATACATGGCACCACTGTTCGGGTTCTCTTGGATCTGGAACCTTGGACGTGTTCCGTTTTTTTCTAGCGCGTCTGTCAGGGCTACTTGCCAGTTTGCGCCGGCGTAAGCGTCAATCGTCCACTCGGTCGCCTTTTCACAGTCATCACTGTTTGGTGTTATCGCTTCGCCTTTATCGATGACGCGGTTCAGTTCACACAGGAGTGCCACAGGGTCCGCAAAGCCATACAGTGTCGCTCCACGTACCCATATGCTGCCGTCGGTACACTCAACGGTTCCGTCGTTGTCGTCGCCACCATCCATATCTGGCCCATAGAAGCCAAACCCCTTCTTGCCACTTAGGTTCCAGTGACCATCCTGGACATCGGAACGCTCGAGAGGCTGCGAGAACGTTATCGGCCCGCCTTGTATACAAGCGCGCATGCCCCGGTAGTACAGCCAGCGCTTGACCTGCGTGTCCATGGCAGTAGCAGGGTTTTCGATGGCGGCGTTAGCCGTCAGGCTTGGTAACGCAAGGTTGGCTACGACCGAAAACAGCAGCACACCTGCACTCAGCAAAAAACCAGAACGACGAATGCGGTGTTTCATATTACGTTTATCATACCACTCATGCTTTTCTAAGAGAATGAATCTGCTGTCGTAAACAATATAAATAGCTGCGGCAAATACCGCAGCTATTTATATGCTTATATGACAGTGTTAATTCTGGATTTCTTCGGGCGTGCGACTAAACTGGTAGTATACGTCGGCTCGCCAGTTCTGCTCGGCTGTAGCACTCTCGGTCGCGACATACTCACCGGGGTGACGGAGAGCAAACATGACACGCTCTTTGACGATTGGGTCGAGCTGTATGAACTCTGCTTTCCAGTGAACACCAAACAGCTCGGCGAAGTCCGGGATGACCGATTCAATCTCGGCAATGTATTCTTTGTCTTGCTCACTGGCATTGGCTTCAATTTCGGCACTACCTTCTGCTAGGGGATCGACGAACTCATTATCAAGCTGGTCCCACAACTCCTCGCTATCGTTAACGCCATTCTCATTAACGTCGGTCAAGTTGTCTTCTGTGCCGTCGTGGTTGCGGTCCATGCCTTCTGGAATTTCATCGGGGTAGTTACCGGTCTCTTCGTACTCAGCATAGTATTCCGGGTCGTATTTGAACTCGACATACTCAACAGGCTGTCCATCTGGACCGAGTACTAGCTCCTGGCCTTGGGGCTGCTTCTCTTTTTCGGCTGGGCCACCAGCAAACTTAAGGCCTGCGACTGCTCCACCGGCTAGTAGTACGGCACCACCGGCGACACTCGCTACCAACTTATTCCGTTTCTTTTTCTTGGCATCAGCAGCTTCTTGCTGCTTTTGACGAGCTAATGCCTTGTCCTCTTCGGTGAATGGCATCGTGTCGGGTATAGATGGTTTATTGTGGAGTTCGCTCATGTCGGTGGCGGTTCCTTGCACATGGTGGAGTGCATTAATCAAGCAGCCTAACGTGCTTATATTCTTACTATACACCTTATGGTTAAAAAAGTCAAGTAGGTAGTTTTTACGTCAAGGGTTGACTCTATATAAATTATTACCGTTTAGATGTACGACCGTCAGGTCCGTAAGGTTCATCATTCGGATCACCGCTGACTGCAGCTGAGCGCTTATAGAACTTATCGACGGTGTAGTGTGTCGGAATGGGTGTCTGAGTTTGCTCCTCAATAGCCCACTTTTCATCATCTGTCATCGGTGGTGCACTCGGGCTGTCGTCGTGCTGCAGATACTGTGCAATGACTTGCATCATTTCTTTCTCTCGCGTACCGATATTACCGCTGATCTCTGGGTTGTCAGGGCTGGTTGCGTATTCGATAGTCTCAATCATCGCGCGTCGCTGGTCCGTATTGAGGCGCTTACGCATAGCGTCGTCTCGAAGGACCTGAACTGTACGCATGAGTTCGTCTATATCCGTTTCGGCCAGTCGGTTGGCAGTAATCTTTTTATCGCGAATATCACGAATGATAGCAACTTCACTTGGCAGGGTGAACGTACCGGTCTCGAGGTTTCCACGGTCAGTTCCTGAAAGGCTCTTAATCTTAAGTTTCGAGTTCTTAACCGCATCAACAAACATTTGTTGCTCGTCGCGTCGACGGCCAATCTCTTCTTGATCTGTTATCTCGTTAGAATATACGCCCGTATCGAAGTCGTAATCATTGTAATATTTGCGATCGTCCTCATTGTAGTACATGCCTCGGCTCGCAATGTAGTCTTTGGTTTTTTGGAACGACCAGTTATTACCCTTTGACAGAACGATTTCCTGCATTGCGGCATCCACCATGGCATCTGGGGCTTTTGCGTTTGTGCGGGGATCAACGTGCGATTGGTGAATAGCGATGAGTTCTTCAATTGAATGTTCTGACAAGACTGAGCGTGACGCCTTTACATCTTCAAGATACGCACTCACGACATCACTTTTAGCTTTTGCGTAAATTCGGTTGGCAGCGGACTGTCCGCCGACTCCACCCGCCCGAACTCGCAGCGTTGCATCGGACTTCAGCATTCCTGACATGGTCTCTTGGGCACTTCGTTTAGCGGAGTCTTGAACATAAGCTTCAATCTGAACATCTTGTCGCGTTCCCATGATCGAATTAGCGACCGAGGCATTTTGCGCGGCGACGCCAGGGGCAGTTGCACCCTTAGCAGCGATGTTCTCTACCAGGCTGTTCCATCGCTCCTGTGCGAGCTTGGCTTTATCCGTGGCCTGGATCTCACGCAGGCGAAGCGTTTGTACGGCATCATCGTTCTTTGAGACATAATCCCAGTGTGCTTCAGCATTCTTCTTGAGTGTGTTGTCGATTGTTTCAGAGCGCTTTTCGGTCTCGTATGTCTGGACCTTCATTTGCCTTAAGGCTCGGTCGGCGTTGACGGTATTGCTGAGGGCCAGTTTGCCTGCGGCGTCAATTGCTGCCTTTTGTACCTCGGCAACACCAGCGTCGACACTCGTCTGAACTTTCATGTTACGCAGGTTGGCATAGGCAGGGTTGGTATTAAGCGCAGTTTGAAGCGCGCGTTCGTCCTGGGCTTCCATGGCGCCCGAAACGACTTTCGCCCTGCCCTCGGCCATGCGGGTATCGGTGAGCATGCCCCGAAGCGCGGGATCGTGGTTAAGTTCGTGCTGCCAATGCTCGTCGTGGCGGGCGTGCGTGTAGCCTTGCAGTAGTTCGGTGCGGTGCTTGGTGTCAGCAATCTCAGCGGAGCCATACTTATATGACGGAGTATATGGCCGGCCAGCCGCGTTGGCGTAGCGGCGGCGCATTGAACTGCCGAATGTCTCGAGCCCTTGGTCGTTGTCGTCGTAGAGGGCATGCGACGAAGCGTCATGGGCCTCACGCAGGCGCTGACGATTGTACTTTTTGTAATTCTGGCGGTAGGCCGCGCGGCGCATGACGTTACGTCGGCGCATGGAGCCATCACGCATCATTTGGGCATTGCGTTCATTATTTCTGGCGACATGGTCGGCCAGACGTTCCCGGTTGTAGTTTTTGAACCGGTCGTACGCGCCCTTGTTGGCATTGTTAACGATTCCACCGATTCGGTTCAGCACACCCCCACCGAGCTTCAGCAGAAGCGGCGTAATCGCGAGCGGCGCGACCATGACGCCGAGGCCAAGAATGATCTGCTCGATTGAATTAGCGGTGCGAATGATGACCTCACCGGCCAGTTGTGCCCCGCCAAAGACGGCCCCAAAGGCCGGGAACATGACCAGCATGGTAAAGAATAGGCTGCGCCATTTTTCGAACCACTTTTCAGTGTTTGGCAGAATAAAGGCGGCGAACGCAAGCGGCGCAATGGCGATGGCAATAACAATTATGGCTTGGCGGGCAGCCAAGATAAGGAATGTCACCATGACAAGCAGCGCCGCGCCCAGCAGGAACGGCGCAAGCAAGAACCACAGACCACCGGCCGCGCCACCGACGACACCCGGCAAAACGACTGCGGCTGCACCAGCGCCGGCGCCACCAGCCAGCACCCATGTAGTGACGCTGGTCCAGTTGACGTCGGCTGAAGACGACGAGCCCGGGAGCGCCGTATCACGGATATTTTCGAACAACTGGTTTACTCCATGACCGGTGATGTTGGACACGTCGACCGCCGCCGCACAAATGATGTACGACACGTTAATAAGCACGGCTGCCACAACCAATCGCGGCATGATCTTGCGGATTTCGTAGCCGCTAAATCCCCCACCGACCAGGTAGCTATAAATGATGACGAGGAATCCGATGATGAACGCGACATTGGCAAGATCACGCGACACCACCCAAATGCGGTAAATCGGGTTGTCGACCGAAGTAGTGATAGGTTGAACGGACAGGAATCCTTGGATGCGCTCGTAAATGAAATCCATACCTTCGGAAATACCGTTCATAAGCGGACAGACGATCCACCCGATGCCGTCAACGGTACAGCTGCTCGACAGGGTTCCATCGTCTGTCGTAGGGGTTGCGGTGTCTTCAGCCGGGTCGACCGATATCGTCTTTTTGCCTGTCGGGTTGATGTAACGGTTCGGCGGGTTCAGCGTGTAGCGAATGTACGTTGCCTCTTTGGCGCTTTTGGGATTGTCGGTAGTCGGCGAGAAATAAATGAAGTACACCAGGTTTGGCGTCTTGCTTTTGTCGACGTATTGATAAATGGTCGAGCCAGCCTGAATATCGCTTGGCGGTGTCAAGTCTGAAGGGGCTGGCGCGTAGGTGTTCCCCTGGTACAAAATATTGTCGCCATCCCAGGTGGCGTCGGGAGCCGCGTGGGCGGTCGGAGCAAGTAAGGACAGATACCCGAAACAGGCCACGAAGAACGTGGCCAGCAGCATGAGTAATTTCCGCGGGTTAGTGCTACCACGCGGAGTCCTGACGAGAACATCCCACATAACCCTTGGATTTTATCATTTTACAGAGGAAAAGTCAATAGTCGTACCTCATGAAACAAGGCGTAAAAAATACGGCAAAACGTTGCAGGATTTATGGATTTATCGTATCGTACAGGTAGCTATGAAGCGAAAACAAAAAATCGGTCTGCATCGCGCGGGAATAATGCTGTTAGCCGTTCTAGGAATGGCATTTTCGTTTGCCCTTACTGCACCGTCGGCATATGCCGAACCTAGCGAAACCGTATTGGACGATCCTGTGGCGGGCAATGATTGCGGGGGCGTCAAGACAGCCATCGTTAAGTGTGACGCGGACAACTCCGGCGACTTGAACAAGAATGGCATATGGGCACTGCTGCTCATCGTTATAAACGTCATGACGGTCGGCGTGGGCGTATTGGCTGTCGCCGGTATCGTATACGGCTCGATTCTTTACACGACAGCGGAAGATAAGGCGGACCAAGTCAATAAGGCCGTCGATATAATCCGTAACGTCATCATCGGACTGATTGCCTTTGCGCTGATGTGGGCACTGCTTAACTTTATTATTCCGGGAGGAGTGTTCTCTAAATGAACCGACTAAAACGATACATACTCGCGTTCGGCGTAATGACCCTGGGCTTCGGGGTGGCTAGCGCGATACCAGCTACCACGGCCGCGGCCGCCTGTACGTCGAACTTTTTAACCTTCCCTGCCTGGTACGACGGCGTAATCGACCAATCAACTTGTGAAATCAAAGCGCCGAACGTAGACAAGAATGGCGGCGGGCTACCGGCGTTCATCTTTAGGATCGTACTGAACATCATTGAGATCGCGTTGCAGCTCGTGGCGTATGCCGCGGCTGGCTACCTGATTTACGGCGGATTCAAGTACTTGACAAGCGCCGGTTCGGCCGACCGTGTGGTGGCCGGACGCAAGATAATTACCAACGCGCTAATAGGATTGGTGATTTCGTTTATGTCCGTCGCGATCGTCAATTTAGTAACCGGAAATATCGACGCGCGGGCGGGCGGCACGTGTAACACGAGTGCCGGCGAAAAGATCGACCCGAACTGTGTCGGCATTTCAAAGGTTGGCGCCAACAAGGCAGTCGAAGGCGTACTAACGACCGTATACTACGCGGCTGGCGCTACGGCGGTCATCGTCATTATCGTCAGTTCGGTCTTTTACGTCATTTCACAGGGAGATCCGTCGAAGACGAAGCGTGCCAAAGATGGTATTCTATATGCGGTTGTCGGACTGGTACTCGTGCTGGTCGCGTTTATCATAACGAATTTCGTAATAGGAAGGTTTTAAGCAGTGAAACAGCGAATAAAAAACGGAATCCTGGTGCTGGCTTTAGTGCTTGGCATGGCTCCTCTTTTCGCCGTGCCGGTCGGCGCGGTCAATGTTATTGATAAGGCTTGTACCGGCGCCAATCAAGACACTGCCATATGTAAGGGTAAGGACGAGTCGGCTGGTAAGTTGATTCGGACCATCATTAACACCCTGTTATTCGTCATCGGGGCTATATCGGTCATTATGATTATCGTTGGTGGTATCCGTTACGTACTATCGAACGGTAATTCGTCACAGATTAATTCCGCCAAGGATACCGTATTATATGCTGTCATTGGGTTGGTAGTAGCGCTCCTGGCCTACGCGATCGTCGGATTCGTTCTTAAGCAATTTTAATAGTGAGGGTACTATGAAACAAAGGATTAAACACTTCATTGTCGCGGCCACCCTGGCGTTTACGGCCGGTGTTGGCGTGCTAGTGCCAGTCACTGGCGTAGCGGCCCTTGACCCGAGCGACGAGGCTACGAAGGGATTTAACCAGGCTGGAGGTGGCAGTGAGAAGTCACTCGGTGCGTCAATCAAAGATATCATCAACGTACTACTGTTCCTTATCGGTGCGGTATCGGTCATCATGATTATCATCGGCGGCATCCGCTACGTCCTGAGTAACGGCGATTCAACGCAGATTACCGGTGCGAAGAACACAATTATGTATGCTGTCATCGGCCTGGTCGTAGCGCTCCTCGCCTACGCGATTGTGAACTTTGTGGTGACGCAGTTTACGTAAAATAAAGTAAAAGGAATCATATGAAACGACTACTCAACCAATTATTTACCGGACTCACCATGGTGCCTATGTTGGCAGCCGGCCTACTAATACTTACGGCGCCGCTTACCTATGCCGCCAAGACCGATCAGGAGTGTGACGAATCGAAAGTTAGCGTGACAGAGGGCGTCGACTGCGCCAAAGGTAAAGACCAGAGCCCGAAGCTGTTCGGTAGGAACGGTATATTCCAGACCGTCACCAACGTCTTGCTATTCCTGATTGGTGCCGTATCGGTAATCATGCTGATAGTCGGCGGCATCCGCTACGTCCTTTCGGGCGGCGACAGCACCGCTGTAACGGCCGCGAAAAATACGATTCTATATGCTGTCATCGGTATCATCGTGGCGCTACTTGCCTACGCGATCGTGAACTTCGTGGTGACTTCGTTCGCGGATGGCGGCGACAGGGACCCGGCCTAGGCCATAATGGGCCGCTCGGCCCTTAACAAACACCTTGGTATCTGATATAACAGTAGGCAAGACTATTCAGAAAGGAATAAGAAAGAATATGAAAACGACCATTATGAAATCGCTGAAAGGACTGCTCGTTGTGCCGGCGCTGACGCTGGCGCTCAGCTTTGCGGCTGTTCCATTCGCACAACCAGCGCACGCTGAATTTGAGCAAGGCGTCAAAGACGGCGCGACATCAGCCCAAGGTAAAGACCAAAGCTCTGACTTGTTCGGTGAAAGTGGTATCTTCCGTACTATCACCAACGTCCTGTTGTTCTTGATCGGTGCCGTATCGGTCATCATGCTGATCATCGGCGGTATCCGCTACACTATCTCTGGTGGTGACAGCACGGCTGTGACCAGCGCAAAGAACACGATCTTGTATGCCGTCATCGGTATCATCGTGGCGCTGCTTGCCTTCGCTATCGTGAACTTCATACTTACGAGCTTCGCGAATAACGGCTAATATTTAGTCATCTTAAAAATACCCGGCCACCGCGCCGGGTATTTTTATACTCCTCCGATTATTCACCTGCTCCCTGCTAAAACACCCCGCGGTATCAGCGGGGTGTTTTGTTTGATTAGAAACAAACTAGTTAATCGTAATCTTCTTAGCCTGTTCTTGCTTGACCTTGCCAAAGCTGATGGTCAGGACACCGTCTTTAAGCATAGCTTCGACCTCGTCCTCCTTAACGGCAACAGGCAGTGCGACTGTGCGGCTGAATTCGCCCCAGTAGCATTCCTGGATGTGCCAGTTAGTGGCATCGCTGTCATCGCCGCTTGAAAGCGTGCCGCTGATTGTCAGAATACCGTCCGAAATGCTGACGTCTAGGTCTTCTTTGTTGACACCGGCAGTACGGGCCTTCACGACCAGCTTTTCTTCGGTTTCATAAACGTCGACCGCTAGTTGTCCCGGGAAGTCTTCTTCGGCTTCGTCCCAGCTGTCGTCATTTCCCTGCTGTGCAGGTTGCGACGCTTGGCTTTCGCTTTGGCTTAATTCGTCGTCGTTCAAGAACGCGGCGGCAAGCTCATCTTCAATTAATAAATCATCGTTTTGTTTACGAGCCATTGGTTTCCTCCACTGTTACCTCAGACACTATTGACAGATTGTCACCTTCAGTATAACTAATGCTTATTGTATAATCAACGCCACGAAGCCCTAAAACGTAAAAAGCACAATGCTGAACAAACTCCTGCAAATAGTCGCTCCTCACCACTGTTATGGATGTACAAAAATTGGGTATGTTTTATGTGCCAATTGTAAATACGACATCATTGATGAAGCCCAAGACGCCTGTATTGTCTGCGACGCACCGGCCGTGGACGGCATATGCGGTTTGTGCCGCACGACGTACAGCAAAGCCTGGTGCGTTGGCGACCGCCGCGGCCCGCTTATGGCGGTGATTGATGGGTTGAAGTTTGACCATGTGAAGGCGGCGGCTGGAACGTTAGCCGAACTTTTGGACGACCGCTTGCCTCTCCTGCCGCAAGGTACGATCGTCGTGCCGGTTCCGACAATTCCGTCACATATTCGCCAGCGTGGTTACGACCATACGCTTTTAATCGCACGATTATTCGCGAAGCAGCGGAACCTGCCTTTGAAGCAGCCTCTCATTCGTTTAGACCGTAAGGTTCAGCGTGGCAGGTCAAAGAAAGAGCGGCTAGAGCAAGCGCGTGCAGCGTTCTCCTGCCCTGGCAGGTTGGACGAAGCGCCAGTATACCTGCTGATTGATGACGTCGTAACTACGAATGCCACGCTTCGCTACGCCGCAGACGCGTTAATGACCGCCGGTGCTAAGACGGTGTGGGTTGGCGTCGCAGCGCGGCAACCGCTCGACAAGACGACAAAATAAAAAACGGCCTATTGGCCATAATCAATATGTGGCGGAGAGGGCGAGATTCGAACTCGCGGTGAGTTGCCCCACGCTTGTTTTCAAGACAAGTACCTTAAACCACTCGGTCACCTCTCCGTACAGTGACTCATTTTAACAGAGGTACACCACTTTAAACAAGAGTCAGGTTTGTGCCACCCGGTAGCCACTGCGCGAGCAGCTACCGGGTGGGATTGATGGTAGGGGCACTTGGCCGGCCGTGCGTCTAACTTCTTACGCACGGGGGACCGAAGCGGGCCTTCCACCAATCTAAGCCCCCTCTTCAGGAACCTACCTTAAGTATAACGGAGCTAGACGTTCGTGCCTGAGCCGCCTGTGCCGCCCGTAAAGCTGTCGAGCACGAAGTTGACGATGGCATAAGCGAGCAGTGCTACGATGACGCCGACGATCGCATAAAGGATCGTATTTTTGGCTGCTGTCACGGCCGTGGAATTACCTCCGGAGACCACGTACCGAAGCCCACCGATGATGATCATGATGACCGAAATCGCACCTAAAATGAACAACAATACGTTGGTAATGGTGCGGAATATACCGGTTGAGCCGAACAGGTCGGCACTTTGGTCGTTACCGCGGGCAGAATCAGCGCCGCCTTGTACGCTACCATCGAATACGGCACCAGCCAGAGGCGCGGCCATGACCGTAAGCGAGAGCGAAGCTACGACGATAGACGGAAGTAGGGCTCGGATGAAGTTCTTAATCATGGGACTCCTTTTTGGTTCGTTTGCTTGCTTCCAATATAACAAAACTACGTAAAAAGTCTACTCATCCGCCTCTGTTATGTGCTACAATTACTCGAGTCAGCCTTAGAGAGCGTCATCCAAGTGGCTCTGCGTGAAACGCAAATTATTAGGACGGAAACCGTCCCCGTGGTCTGCATTTACCAGGACATTTTGAAACGACAGTGACTCTATATCCATGGAGGAGTACCCAAGTGGCTGAAGGGGACGGTTTGCTAAATCGTTAGTACGGAGAGATCTGTAGCGGGAGTTCGAATCTCCCCTCCTCCGCCAAATAAAGATGACCCGAAAGGGCCATTTTTATTTGGCGGAATGAGGCGGAGATTCTAACTCCCGCGTACTCGCGAAGCGAGAGCGGGAGGTTCGGTGTAGCGCAGCGAGATTCTGGAAAAGCTTGCTTTTGCCAGAATGAGCAAACGGAAAAGCCAGCTTGCTGGCGCTATCTCCCCTCTCATTTTGCTCACGCTTCTCGTGCTATACTAGCCACATGCAACCTGAGCAGCCAACAACACCGGTCAGCGACCCGCCACTGCAGCCGTCCGGCCAGCCTGAACCTGCGCCGCAAGCGGACGTATCACCGCAAATGGCCGTGACTGAAACTACTGCTTTACCTGAATCCCAGCCAATCCAGTGGCAGGCCCCAGAGTATGTCCAGGAACGCCGCTCCCCTTGGTGGTTTATCGGGTTTTGGGTGGTAGCCTTGCTACTAATGCTACTCGCTATACTTGTTATCCGGTCGTGGTCGTTCGCTATCCTTATACCGGCCATGGCAGCCGCTCTTATGATTTACTCGCACCGGCCGCCTCGCATATTGAACTACGTCCTTAGCGGCAAGGGCCTGTACATCAATGAAAAGTTGCACTCGCTTTCAGAGTTTCGAAGTTTCGGTGTTCTAAAGGAGGAGTCGGTGCCAAGCCTTATGCTTATTCCGGTCAAACGCTTCCGCCCTGCCCTCACAGTGCATTTTCCAGTTGAAACCGGCGAAGCGATTGTCGATTTATTAGGCAGCCGTATTCCTATGCAGGAACTAAGCCTCGACGTCTTCGATAAAATCATCCGAAAACTTCATATCTAACCCAGCGGTTGCCTGAATTACCTCTGTTATGGTACAATCGGTCCTGTTCGTCTTGATGGGCGAAGGCACCTTCTAGTTACAACGCTACGGCACGCGTACCAAAAATTTCGCGTGCTATAGTAAGCACCCGTAGCTCAGCTGGATAGAGCGTCGGCTTGCGGAGCCGAAGGCCATAGGTTCGAATCCTGTCGGGTGTACCAAGAAAATTACCTCACTTTTGTGGGGTAATTTTCTTGGTAGCATTCTGAAAGAATGCGAGAACCGTAAGGTTCGGTCGTTAGTCTAGTCACCCGAATGAAATTCGGCGTGCAGATTAACGTGCGCCATCCTGTCGGGTGATATTTATATTTTCTTTCGCGAATGAACGAAAGAGCTAGCAAGCTGGCGATAACTGTCGGGTGTACCAAATTCGGTGCACGGATTAACGTGCACTTCCTGTCAGGTGTCTGGGCATATTCTGACCCTTTCCGGGTCTATGTCCTATAATGAACACAACATGAATCCCCAAGCCAAGAAAATTCAGAGAATATACCTGGGTTTAATGCTAGGAAACACACTCGCGGCGTCTCTCATATGGGGTATCAACACGCTTTTTTTGCTCGATGCCGGGCTGTCTAACTTTGAGGCGTTCCTGGCCAACGCGTTCTTCACGCTTGGTATGGTGCTGTTCGAAGTGCCAACGGGAGTAATCGCAGATATGTGGGGCCGGAGGGTATCGTACCTACTCGGAACGATAACGTTGGCCGCTACGACAGCCGCGTACTTTGTGATGTGGCAGATGGACGCGCCGTTCGTCGCCTGGGCGGCAGTGTCCACCCTATTAGGTCTTGGATTCACTTTCTTTTCGGGAGCGGTTGAGGCATGGTTGGTCGACGCGATGCACGCGGTAAAGTACGACGGAGATATGGAAGCGGTGTTCGGCAAAGGCCAGATCGTCGGCGGGGCGGCAATGCTCGGCGGATCCGTCGCTGGCGGCGCTATTGCACAGGTTACGACGCTCGGAGTCCCCTACCTGCTGCGAGCAGGAATACTCATATTGTTGTTTGTGGCGGCATTCGCGACCATGAGGGACGTAGGCTTTACTCCTGACAGGAGCCAACGCCCAGGAAAAGCGATGAAGGTGCTGCTTCGTTCGTCGGTTCGGCATGGTTTGGGTAACCCCGCCGTCCGCTGGGTTATGCTTGCCGCACCATTCACTGCCAGTGTGGGATTTTACGTATTTTACGCACTTCAGCCGTATCTGCTAGAACTGTACGGGGATGAAAAGGCGTACGGGATTGCCGGTCTTGCCGCAGCAATTGTTGCCGGGGCACAAATCGCCGGCGGTTTGCTAGCAGGGCGCATTCGACGGTTGTTCAAACGGCGGACGTCAGCTCTTCTGGCCGGCACTGTCACGACAATTGTCGTTGTAGGCTGCTTGGGGCTCAATATGAACTTTGGGTTGGCAATACTCCTGATGGCGATGTGGGGTCTGTTATTCGCTGCAAGCATGCCAATCCGGCAGGCGTACTTGAACGCACATATACCATCACAGCAGCGCGCGACCGTGCTGTCGTTCGATTCGTTGATGGGCAATACCGGTGGCATTGTGGTGCAGCCTGCCCTTGGTCGGGTAGCTGACGTATCATCATATGGGCAATCGTTCGTCGTGGGAGCCCTCGTGCAGGTCGTCTCACTCCCTCTATTAATGCGCAGTCGAAGCTACGACAAAGATTCCAAGGATTAGATATGCTGGCGAATACTCGTGCTCGGCGGGTCGTAGTACCTGTCGAGGTTTGGTTCATCTGCCGATGATGCGAATGCTCCGGCAAGAATAAGAATGAAAATCAGAGTAAAGAACAAGATAGCTAAGACAACCGACACCGCGCCCATAATGAGGCCGGCGATACTCATTCCCCGATTGACGGGACTTTTTAGACCTATTGCACCTGTGATAATTGCCGGGATACCAGTGAAAATACTAAAACCGGTTAGCGATAGGATACCTAGCACCAGCGAGGCAATTCCTAGTCCGTTGCTTTCGGGCTGCTTATGCTCTGTCATGCACCCAGTGTAACCTCATATCTGTTAAAATGAAATAACGCGCAGTCTGGAGAGGTGCAGGAGTGGTTGAACTGGCTTGTCTCGAAAACAAGTGTGCCTCACGGTACCGAGGGTTCGAATCCCTCTCTCTCCGCCAGAAGAAACGAGCTTACTATTTAGTGGGCTCGTTTCTCTTTGCGTTATAATTCCTTATCACTATGGCAGAATTCTCCGTTGCAACTTGGAATATATTTCTTGACCGTAGGTTTCCGCAGTCCGAACGAATTGACGACATAATCGAGACGCTAGCCAGGCTCGACAATCGTCTCCAATTGGGGGCAATTGCGCTTCAAGAGGTACAAGTGTCTGATACTGCCAATCATGCGACGTATATCGCTGATCAGCTGTATATGGATGGCTTATGGGTGCCGCACTCGCGTCAAAAGTTAGGAGAACACGTTGGGCTTATCGGCAACGATCTGCATAGTGCTGATTGGATAGACCTCGGGCACGGAAAATCAGCGGTCAAAGCATATCTTGGTGATGTGGCGCTGGTGAGTATGCACCTTCGGAAGCAACCGAAAAAACACTTTCCACGTGGTCCGGAGCAGGTTGAACAAGTGGAAAAATTGCTTGACTGGGTGCAAGAAGATGAAAAGGCAGTACTTATGGGTGACTGGAACTGCTTACCGTTTCATCGTCCACGCCAGATGCTCGAGAAGGCATGGTTTCACAGCGTGTTTTCTGATGTACCAAATCGTCGAAGGGCAACTGTGCCAACACCGGAGTTTATAGGGGCATTGACCGATAGAGATAGACGAGCAGTACGACTGCTTGGCCCTTTACTCAATGTTGACGACATATATGTTCGGGGGTTAACAGCCACGGCCGCGGGCTATGGAGAAGGAAAATCGGACCATCGATTAGTCTGGGCAAAGTTGACTGACTCCAGACAAGGCTGAGCTTACGGCAAGAGGACTCAGTCGAGGTTTAATTACAATTTGAAACCCCCCGCTGGCTGCGAGGGGTTTTGTGAGGTCAGAGAGCGTCAGCCGCGGGGGCCGACCCTCCCTTGATGACCTCGAACGGAGCACGTCCGCTGGCCAGCGCCGCGCTGGCGGCCGTGGCCGGGTCGATGGCCGAACCGTCCCCGATGGGGGCGACGTGCATGCCGTCGAAGGTGTACTCCTCGTTGTTGAGCTTGACGAGCTGGCTGCCGAGTTCCTCGAGCAGTTCGGTCGCACAGAGGGCGTTCAGGCCTTCCAGGGTGAGTACGTCGACGTTCCACTGGTTCGTGAGAATCCGACGCACGCCGTTCCGCAGGTTGGATGCCGACTGCTTGTCACGCATCTCGTTCTCGAGATCCTTGGTGTCGTTGTCCAGCGTGCTGTAGATGGCGAGCTTCAGGTACTTCCACTCGCGCAGGACCTGCACGAAGGCCGTACCGACGTACTCCATCTTCACCTTCTGGTCGATCAGGACCTTCTGGCGGAGCTCGATCGGAACCGGCACGATGGGAGCCTTGCGGACACCCAGGATGCCGGCAACATAGAGGTGTGCCCCGCGGAAGACGGGCCACACCGGCATGCCGAAGAGCTCTCGGGCACCCTTCTCGTTCTTGCCGATGACGACGAACTTCACCTTGCCCTGCTTCACGGCCATGAAGAGCGCGAGGATGCAGACGATCCAGACGATGTTGTACCAACCCATCGCGACGAACGTGTCGAAGCGCAGGAAGGGGTCGTAAGCTGCTGCCTGTACGATCACGGGTTTCACCTCCTAAGTGAGTAGTTGTGAGCACAAGCTTGCCATCACAATAGCACCAATTGCAAGACAGTGGTAGATGTTATTTTGTTGTCTTTTTAAGTACGGATTACAGGTTTGAGCGAGGCTTCAAGGGATCGTGCGATACCGGTTTGATTTTGCTCGCAGAAAGTCGATTGATGTCGTCTTGCTCGTAACCTGCTTCCTGTAAGCCGGCTTCAAGATGGGCGGCAAGCTGTTGAAGGCTGAACACGCGCGCCGGCAAATCAGGGTATTCAACCGGATGGTCGGCCGCGATTGCCCGCATACGAGAGGTAATCAACAAGATATTCCGCAGGCCTTCTTTCGCAAGATAATCGAGCAGCTCCGTCTGAACGGCCGGTTGTCGTTCAGCGTCTATCCCCACCCCTGCGGTTTCTTCAGGGTTTCCTGTCATTCCTGTATCGATTATACGCTTGCTTTTTAATTCTGGCAGGAGTACAACTGGGGCAAGATGTAATCGCAAAAAGGAAACAGCTATGTCACACCTCGAACAAATGCAAAAAACCAAACGTAGGCATACGGTCGAGGAGCAAGCAAGCACGTTTCCTGAAGATTACGCGCCTCAAACTCATGGCGACAACGATGATTCTGGCATCGAAGATCTGCTAGACCGAATCGAGCAAGTCCTAAGGGCACTTGGCCGTTCCACCGGTATCGAAGCCGCCTAGGCGCGCTATACTGGGTGTATGAACGAGCCCAGCATATTTACTAAGATCATTAACGGCGAGGTGCCGAGTCACAAGATATACGAAGACGAACGCACGTACGCGTTCCTTGATATCCACCCGGTTCAGCCCGGCCACACTTTGGTCGTGCCAAAAAAGCAGGTGAACTTTATGTGGGATCTCGATGATGAGGACTATCATGCCGTTATGAGTACGGTCAAAAAAGTTGCCAATCGCTTAAAAGAGATGTTTCCGGAGCAAAAACGTGTCGGCGTCCAGATTGAAGGCTTCGGGGTATCCGACCACGCCCATGTCAACGTCTTCCCCTTTTCGTCAACCGATACGTTCCGTCGTCACGTCGACATGAATGTCGAGCCTGACCACGACGAGCTGGCGAAGGTCGCCGAGCGGCTGCGATTCTCATGATTACCATCGTTGCCGTTGGCAAAAGACACGAAGACTGGGTTCAGGTAGGCGTAGAGCGCTATGAAAAGCGCCTGAAGCAGCCCTTCAGTGTACGGTGGATACTTTTGCCACATAGTTCGCTCGAAGGCACAGCGGCCCGCCAGGAAGAGTCTGAGCGCATTGGAAAGAAGCTGAACGACGAAGACTACGTGATACTGCTCGATGAACGTGGGGTGCAGATTACGTCGGACCAACTTTCGCATGATCTTCAAAATCTGTTTGCCTGGGGACGTAGAGTCGTCCTTGTGATCGGTGGTGCCTACGGTGTTACCGACGAGCTACAGAGGCGGGCTGACTTTGTTCTTTCGCTGTCAAAACTTGTACTTCCCCACCAGCTTGTCCGGCTGGTCGTCGTTGAGCAGCTTTACCGCGCCCAACAGATCGCCGCTGGTGGAAAATACCACCATGCTTAGTTGACGATTGGACATTACGGTGTCGTAGAGTATTGACAATTCATCATGCTTGTGCTATGATGATTAGGTAAACCTATAAACACAAACATGTTCAACTTTACCTTAACTACTCCTCTGTCGCTGCTCATAAGCCTTGCTGCTCTGGCAGGTGTTAGTCTGCATGACACGAAGCTCGATAAGCTGGCCACGACATTCGTTGGTATACCGGCTTTCATGACGACGAGTGACGCTGGCGCCAAAGGCTTTAACACCGATCCTCACACTCATGTTGAACGTGTCAGTCTGAACGAAGTGAGCTCACAACCCCGCATTTCGCCGCGTAGTGATTCAAAGAAATATCTGATGCAAAAGAACGTTCCCAAAGGTGTGCACCGATTTGACGGCTATGCCCTACCGGTCTTTTAATCGCTAATTACTTTCAGTTCGTTTTCAAGCCGCTCAATCAACTCTTTGGTTTCAAGCGCTTCTTTACGAGAGGCTTCGACCAGCTCGGTCGGCGCTTTTAGTACGTAGCGTTCGTTCGACAAACGTGCAGCCAGATTTTCAAGGCGCAACTTAGCTTCGGATAACCGTACTTCCAGGTTAGTCTGGTGCTCATACAACGTTGCCTCATCTATAACGAGCCAGGCTTCACGACCGGAGTTAGCCAGGCGCAGTCCTCGTGGCTGATCGGTCTGGGTAACAGATGAAAGACGAGCTAGCTTCGCAATCAAGTCGGCGTTGTCGGCGACCAGGCTGTCGCTGTGGTACGCGACGTCGTACTTTTTGCTGCCCGGCAGTTCACTGGTTACGAAACGAATTTCGGTGACAAGCTGCTGGACACGTTCGAATTCTGCCGCGGCGATGTCATCGTACTCGGCGCTCTCCGGCCAGGCAGCGGTAATGAGCATGCTACCCTTTTCGTACCACGGTAGCGTTTGCCAGATGGTTTCGGTGACGAACGGTGCGAACGGATGACTGAGCCGCAGCGCCGTGTCGAGCGCCCATGCCAACATGTCGGGGTTGTCCTGCTGCTTGGAGGCCTCGATGTACCAGTCTGCCAGGCTGCTCCAGACCGTATGGTAGACGGTCTCGGACGCCTCGGCGAAACGGTAGTCGGCTAAGAGCTGCTCCACTTGTTCGGCCGCGCCAAGAAGCTCGCGCATAATCCAGTGGTCGGCCAGCGTTTGTGGCTGAGGAGGCGCAAAACGGTAGTTCTCACCAAGCTTGTCTTCAATGAAGCGGGCGATGTTCCATAGCTTGTTACAGAAGTTACGGCCGGCGACCACCTTGGTGGTGCTGAACGCTTGGTTCTGCCCTGCCGAACGGGCGGCGACGAGGCCGAGACGCAGGGCGTCAGACCCATATTCGCTAAGCGTTTCGATCGGGTTGATGACGTTGCCTTTGCTCTTACTCATCTTTTGGCCGTGCTCATCGAGGACCAGGCCATGCAGGTACACATCTTTGAACGGTACTTTACCAGTCATCTTAAGACCAAGCATGATCATGCGCGACACCCACGGGAACAGGATGTCATGCCCTGTTTCCATGACGGCGTTCGGATAAAAGCGGCTCAGTTCCCCGCCGTCCAAGTAATCGGTCGTAATGAACGGCCACTGACCAGAGGTAAACCAGGTGTCGAAAGTATCTTCTTCCCTTCTGTACTCTTTGCCATTCACGGTAATGCGCGGCTCATCGACACGCTCATCAAATATCCAGTCATTGGGGTCGGCGACGTTTTGGAAGGCCGGAATCGGGATACCCCAGGGAATCTGGCGGCTTAAGTTCCAGTCACGAATGTTGTCTAAATACTGCAGCAGCTGCTTGCCACGGGCTTCAGGGTAAAAAGTAACCTGCTTGGCTTCAATTGCCTCTTTAGCGGCTTTGGCCAGCGGTTCCATTTTGAGGAACCATTGGTCCTTTATGAGCGGCTGGATAACGCTGCCACACTTGTAGCAGTGTCCGACGGCATGTTCGATTTCCGATTCGCCGCGAAGCAGCTCTGCTGCTTGTAGTGCTGCCAGCACGCGCTTCCGTGCGTCAGCGCTTTTAAGGCCAGCAAACTGGGGTGGTACGTTGATCATGGTGTCATCAAAGTCAATGACCTGAATGCGCTCCAGGTCGTGCCGGTTCCCTACCTCGAAATCGTTCGGATCATGCGCCGGGGTGATCTTGACCGCGCCGGTACCGAAAGCCGGGTCAACGTATTCGTCAGCGATAATGGGGATCTCACGGTCGGTCAGTGGCAGGAGCACGTGGCTACCGATAAGGTGTTTGTAGCGCTCGTCGTCCGGATGGACGGCCACGGCCGTGTCGCCGAGCATCGTTTCGGGGCGAGTGGTCGCGACGACGATTTCAGCGATTTTGTCGATGGTCGGGTAGGCAATCTTGTACAACTTCCCTTTTTCGTTCTTATGTTCAACCTCGATGTCGGCGAAGCTCGTGTGGTGAGTCGTACAGTAGTTTACGATTCGCTCACCTCTGTAAATAAGACCTTCGTCCCATAATTTCTTGAATGTCCCATACGCGGTTTTAATGACCTTCTCGTCGAGCGTGAATACCAAATGCTCCCAACTGGCGCTTGCGCCGAGCGCTCTAAGCTGCAGTTCCATGTCGCCACGCTTTTGGTCGACGAAGTTCCACACCTGGCTGTACAGTTGTTCACGTGAAAAGTCGAACCGACTCTTCCCTGTTTTGGCGAGTTCGCGTTCGTATACTACCCATGTTTCAAAACCGGCGTGGTCAGCACCCGGCAGGTAAATGACATCCCTTCCCTTCATGCGGTAAAAGCGGGCCAGGATGTCTTCTAATTCGGCCATGAGCGCGTGGCCTACATGCAGGTTGCCATTGGCATTTGGTGGTGGCATAACAATAGCGTACGGCTCGCCCTCCCCGCTTGGCCTAAAGGCGCCGGCGGTTTCCCACATGGCGTAGATGTTGGGTTCGTAGGTATTCGGTTCGTAAGTCTTCGGTAAGTTCATAGTAGTTTTCACGTGAAAAGTGAGGATGGCAGATTTTCACGTGAAAATAAGTGATTCACGTTTCCCACCTCTGACATTTCTGACTGTAGTATAGCACACGAAGGGCGCTATAATGAGGGGGAATGACAGATATAAAACAGCATGATGACCAAATTGTCTGGGACAAGTTCGTAAAGCAAAGCAATGGCCACCCACTTCAGTTGTGGGGATGGGGAGAAGTGAAAGCAGCTCATGGCTGGAGCGTTGCCCGTATACAAGTAGGGCAGGGCGGTGCCCAGCTGCTCATTAAGCGCTTACCGCGCCCGTTCGGCCCGTTGGTGTACGTCGCGCGCGGCCCGTTCGGCACCTTGCTTAGTAACGAGAGCGACAGGGAAGCGTTGGTAGGGTATGTCAAGCGGACGTACCACCCGACGGTGCTGACGATTGAACCCGATATTCAAGAGCCGATCAAATGGAAGGGGTGGCGAAAATCCGCTAACCGCATCCTGCTGGCGCGGACAGCAGTCATGAATCTGACCTTGCCCGATGAGGAGTTGTTAAGCCGCATGAGCAAGAAGACCCGCCAATATATTCGAAAGTCCGCCGGCGAAGGGATAGAAGTCCGTGAAGCTCGCACGGAACAAGATATCGATGAGTGTCTGAAGATTTATAAGCAAACCGCCACGCGGGCCGGGTTTTCATTGCACGACGATTCGTATTATCACGACATCTTCCGCTTATTGAGCGACGACTCACCGGTGTACATGGCGGAGCACCAAGGTCGGCTGCTCGCATTTTTGTGGCCAGTGGTCACGCCGGAGGTGGCGTTCGAACTCTATGGCGGCATGAACGACGACGGACAGCATCTGCGTGCGAACTACCACCTGAAGTGGAGCGTCATTCAAGCTATGAAGGCGCGCGGCGTGAAGCGTTACGATGTCAACGGATTGTTGAATGACGGCGTGAGCGCGTTCAAGCAAGGCTTTATTCCTGATGAAACGATAATGAGCGGAACGTATGACCGACCCCTGTCGCCGCTGTACGGCGTATGGAGCGTATTGCTTCCGGCCGTGAAAAAGCTTGTACAACGATTCCGTTAGACGTTCCAAGCGGTCTGGGTCATCGACATGCTGGGGTAGACCGAGACTTCATCTACAGAGGTGGGCTCAAGAACTTGGGATCTGTAATATCCAAGGGCGGCAATCATACCGGCGTTGTCGGTGCAAAGGCTCATCGGAGCGTACTCTATCGGAAGAGGAAGTTGTTGGGATAATTGGCGACGAAGCTCCTGGTTCGCAGCCACGCCACCAGCTATGACGACGGAGGCCGGTTGAAACTCGTTCGTGGCTTTGACCGTTGCGTCAACCAGTGTTTTGACTGCCGTGTACTGGAAGCTGGCCGCAAAGTCTGCCCGCTGGACGTCGTTTAAACGCTCTGGGAGCTCGAATGAAGGAAAAGTATGGTCAACGCCCACTTCGCGCTGAATAGCCCTCAGAACGGCCGTTTTAAGGCCTGAGAATGAAAAGTCGTATGGGTTCTGTAGTTTTGCCTTTGGAAAATCGTATTTACGCGGATTCCCGTGTTCGGCCGCGGCGCTGACACTTGGGCCGCCAGGGTAGGGGAGGCCGAGCATGCGTGCGACTTTGTCGAACGCTTCACCGATGGCGTCGTCGAGCGTTTCACCGAGCAAACGGTACTTGCCATGGTCTTCAAAGAGTACTAATTGAGAATGCAGGCCGCTGACGGCGAGGGCGAGCATGGGAAAAGTAGGCTGATGAGTAGGTAGTTTAAGACCCCTGCTAAGGTCGCCGCTTCGTTCGGAAGCTACTTTGGAACGCACTTCGCGCCCTGAACTAGCGTTCAGGGGCTGCGTTCCGCTTGAAGGTTCCAAAGTAGCTTCCTCCGAAGGGCTCGGCTGCTCGACGAGAAAGTTGGCGTAAATGTGCCCTTCGACATGATGGACAGGATAGAGTGGTTTGTCATGCAGTTCAGCTAAGGTTCGGGCAGCCAGTGTGCCAACTAGTAGTGAGCCCACCAGTCCGGGCGCGTTGGCGACGGCAATTGCATCGATATCGTCCCAGGTAACACCTGCTTCTTGCATGGCCTGGCGGATGACGGGGTTGATGACCTCGATGTGTGAACGGGCCGCAACCTCTGGCACTACGCCACCGTAAGCCGCATGTATATCGACCTGCGAGTTCACCACATTCGAAAGAAGCCGGCGGCCGTCTTCGACGACAGCGGCCGACGTTTCGTCGCAGCTGGATTCGATTCCCAAAATAATCACTGATTAACAGTATAGCGTAAGCAACCGACAGTGGTAAAATAGGGGTAACATGGAACACGAAGTGGTAGGGAAGCTTAGGGCCCGGGTAGCAGCATGGCGGTATAAGAATCCGGCACGTAGCCTGAAAGTCATAGCCGTGGCAGGCCCGTACGGCAAGACCACGACGAGTCTGATTCTTGGCGAGATTTTACAAGAAGCCGGTTCATCGGTGATGACGCTTACCAACCACGGTTGTTTTCATGACGGACAGCCCATATCGAACCGTTATGATTCTTCGCCCGACGCCATGCAGCACTGTTTGTCGGTAGCGCGTAAAAAAGAGGTAGGATACGTTATCGTCGAGGTCAGTGAAGCCCTTGTCGCGTCGCATGTGCTGCCGACGCTGCCGCTTATGATGTCGATCATCACCGCGGATTCACCGGCAGCGCAGGCGCTGCTGGCCGAACCGGCTGATTACGCTGTCGTACCGAGCGGTTTCGACGTGGCAGCTCTTGGGGTAGCACCTCACCAAGCCATCATTTTTGGCGATAGCGATCTAGCCGAAGCCCAAATCGTGAAAGTAACGGAACGGCGTATGGGCACCGAGGTGGACATGGTCATCGATCATCAGACCAAACTCAGCGTCGCGACCTACCTTATAGGCCAGGCGAATGCCTTGAACGTGGCCGCCGCCGTATCGGCTGCGTACGTACTTGCCGCCGATACGTCGACATTCGAAGAAGGCGTCGCCCGCTTGGAGCGCGTCGCAGGAAATTATGACTACGTCCCGACTGAAGCGCCCTACGTTATTGCCGTTGACGGCGCTACTCAGGAGAAATCATTGGAACTTGTATTGGGGTCAGCGATGAAATTAAAAAAGCGTCGTCTGCTAGCGGTCGTCGACGCGAGCATATCAAACGAGTTTTACCCACTGGTCAAACAGTCAGCCGACCGGGTGATAACGGTCGGAGAATCGGCCGAGCTCCCTGGTGTCGAGCAAGCAGCCGACATGAAAGCGGCACTTGACCTTGCGAAGCGGGGTGCGAAAAAAGATGACCTAGTACTGCTACTGGGACGTGACTTCGCTGAACTGACGCCGGATGGTAAGACCCGCTCCCACGAAATGATAGAGGCGCCGGGTGAGTAGTCTACGTCGGGTTGTAAAATCCCTGATTCCAACGGGATTATTCCGAAGGATCGAACCGTACGGGCATTTGCTTGAGGCTGTCGTTATGAATATCCGCTACGGATTTCCAGCGCGTGATATGCACGTCATAGGGGTGACAGGTACAAACGGTAAGACGACAACAAGTTTTATGATCCATCGAATGCTGGTCGAGGCCGGGTACGACGTCGCGCTTATGTCGACCGTGGCGAACGGTGTCGGCCACGACATTACCCCGCAGGCACAGCACATGACCACCGTTTCAAGCCCCGAGCTGTTGAAAAAAATCAGGCAGTTCAAAAAGCAGGGCGCGAAATGGCTGGTGCTCGAAACGACCAGTCATGCGCTGGCACAGCACCGTATCTGGGGAGTTCCGTACGAGATTGCCGTCATGACGAACGTGACACACGAGCACCTGGACTACCATCGTACGTTCGAAAATTACGTGCATGCCAAGGCCCAACTGTTCCGCATCGCGAATAGGCATGGTCGGCGTTTCGGTGTCGTTAACGCCGATGACCCGTCGGCACCGGTGTTCACGGACGCCGTTTCGCGCAGTGTGTCATACGGTGTGAAAAAGGGAGATATAAAAGCCGCCAACATTCGCTTGACGGCGGAAGGCAGTACGTACGAAGTCAAGGCCGGGGAAGATTCGTTTGAGGTCAGTTGTCGGATTCCGGGCGAGTTCAACGTGTATAACAGTTTAGCGACGGTGGCAGTTGGGCGTGAGCTTGGGCTAACGATCGATCAGATTCAAAATGGCATCAACGCGCTTGAGGGCGTCGAAGGCCGAATGGCGACAGTGGACGCCGGCCAATCGTTTTCGGTCATCGTGGACTTCGCTCATACGCCGGACTCATTCGAGCGGCTACTGGGAGATCTGCGCCGAGCGACCAAGGGTAAACTGGTGGTCATGTTCGGGTCGGCCGGGCGCCGCGACGAAAGCAAGCGCGCCATCCAGGGCGAAATCGCCGGCAAATATGCCGACGAAGTCGTCGTGACCGAAGAAGACGACCGAGACGTTGACGGTAATATGATCATGAACCAGATCGCCGAAGGGGCCGAAAAAGCAGGGAAGACGCGTGAAAAAGATTTGTTCTTGATTCTTGACCGCTCAGAAGCGATTCAATTCGCGGTATCACGAGCTTCAAGCGCTGATGATGCCGTGGTGCTGCTTGGGAAAGGTCATGAAAAGACGATCGAACGAGCCGACGGCGAGCATCCATGGGATGAGGTCGCCGAAGTGAAGAAGGCTCTGACCTCTAGTCGTTAAACGACAACGTTTGGCACCGAATGAAACCGCCACCTTTGGCGAGTTCGACGACTTTGGGCGTAAGTATCTTCAGGCCGCGAGCCTCAAGGTTCGCTTTTAGCTCTGGTGCGTTGGCACTCATAACGACGGTTTCACCGGTTGATAAAAGGTTGCAGGCGAACGCCTTGGTAGCTTCCTGCTCCGACACGATAATGAAGTCGAATTCGTCGGTCATACCCTCAAGTGTTTTCACGCTTTCAGGAGTGAACGCGGCGGGGCAATAGGCGATGATACCTTTATGGCTGTCTGAAGGTTCACGAATCATCGAAATCGCGAGGTCAATATCGTAATAAAAGCTGTCAGGCCAACCGGATGCTTGGTTGATGACCGGCTTGCCGACTGTGTCGAGTAAAGGAACCGCTTGAAGCTGCACCAGTTCGTACCCCAGTTGCTGGGCGGCAAAACTGGTCGCTCGCGGGTCACTGCGGTATCCCTGACCACAGAACAAGTACTTTCCGCATGGCAAAGCGTCGCCCTGGCCACTGAAGTGCCAATCCTCAGGTACGTGGATAACTTCTAATCCTAAGGCCTGCAGTTGGCGCTCGGCCCACGCCTCCTCGGTCTTTCGGGCTTGTGGAAGACGGGCCAGAATTGCTTTATTCCCTCTGATCAGAGCCCAGTTAGCTGTATATACACCATCCTGAGAATCTGAAGGTGCTTCAACTTGCCGGACGGCAATACCGGCCTGCACTATGGTTGCACGCAACTGGTCGTGCTCGCGGACTGCCGCGTTTATATCGACGGGCTCGTCGGCGTAATAAGGGTTGATTTGTAGCTCGTTCGAAAAGTAACGGGCGCTCGACATCAAGACGGTAGTGTTCATAAGCAGGTAATCCTTAATAGTATGATTCGTGGTGTCGTTTGAAATACAGGCGCCGGACAATTTTTTCAACGAACCGGTGCCATAACCTGGTCTTCCATGGGACGATTGGCACTTCGAACGCCCCGACATACTGGGTGACTTCTTTGTTAAAGCTGGTTTTGAACCGTGCCAGGCCGCTAAAGGGGTGGTCGGGGTTCTTGATCTCGGCGATCGGTGGTACACCGGCGAGGTCATGCATTAGCGAGCCGTGTTCTTTCGCCCACTGAATGACATGCCACTGTAACAGATGACTGGCGCCGTAAGCGGTGCGTTCGCGCACGCTGGCACCGTCTTTATACATGCTTTTCTGCCCCTGTAACATAGCGAATGCGCCGGCGACAATCTTGTCTTCGTAGTAGGCGAAGAACAGTTGACCGGTACCTTTTGATTCGTAGGCTCGGTAGAACGACTTGTAATATTCCGGCGGACGAATGGCGAAGCCGGCTCCCTGGGCCGTCCCAAGGAACAAGTTATACATTGCGCGGCAATTTTCGTCATTTGCCGGCACGGCCCTTACCGTCACGCCGTCACGTTCGGCACGGCGAATGGCGTGACGGCCTTTTTGGTTGAGGCTTGCCAGAATATCATCCAGTGACGGTGACAGGTCCACATATACGGTGGAATAGTTGTACTGGATTGGCGTCGTAGGTAGTAAGCCGAGTCCGCTCATGTCGGTGGTATGGTCGAGTTCCGGCTCAATCTTCACCGTGAATACCCCTTGTGCCGCAGCGAAACGGCTCAGTTCCTTCAGAATCTTCTTAAGATCGTTCACTGACGTCGTGCTCGGCCCTTTGGGGCAGTACCAAACCCTGCCAAGAAGGAGAATACGCTTTTCAATGATCGCAATCGCACGGTCCCCGACAAACAGGTAGCGCGGGGTCCATCCGGCTAATGCCTTTTGCTCAATAAACTCACGACCTTGTAGAATATTGCCGCCATCTGGGTTGGCATTAATGTGGTCGTTCCAAGATTCGATTTCTTCAGGAGTGGCATAACGGACTGACATTACCACTATTGTACCGCATGCCGTTTTGTTAGCACTCAGCCTTGACGAGTGCTAATTCCGTTCAGTACAATAGGGACATACAAAAAGAAACCTAACGGAGGAAATTGCAGTGAGTTCACCCATCACGCCTTTAGGTGACCGCATTGTCGCGGTCCGAGAAGCAGCCAAGACGCAAACCGCGAGCGGCATATACTTACCAGATAACGCTAAGGAAAAGCCAGTCGTCGCCAAAGTCGAGGCTATCGGTAAGGAAGTAAAGAACGTCAAAGTCGGCGACAAGATTTTGTACAAAGAATATTCGACCACTGAACTGAAAATCGACGGGACCGAATACTTGGTCGTCAAAGAAGAAGACGTGTTAGGAACAATAGCATGATGTCGGGGGAAGTACAGAGCATCGCGCTATTGGTTATCGCGGCGCTCGCCATCGTCATACTGCTGCGTATTTTGATTATCGTTCATCGCTCGGCCGGACGGGTGAAAGAACTTGAAATGCGCATGAAGGCGATGGAAAAACTCGACGCAAGCGACGTCGCCGAGATTGATAAATCTGACAAGACGGAGGAATAATTTATATGGCAAAACGTGTATTTTACGATGACGATGCCCGCGAGCGAGTGCTCGAAGGCGCCAAAGCGCTGTACGACGCTGTAAAGGTGACTTATGGCCCTAAGGGTAACAACGTGGTTATTGCCAAGGGCTACGGCGGTCCGACGGTCACACACGATGGCGTGACGGTGGCCGAAGCGGTGGAACTACCTGAGGACGACGACAAGACGCTCGGCTACAAAGTCGGTGCCGAACTGATCAAGCAGGCGGCTAGCAAACTGAACAAAGCCGCCGGTGACGGTACGACCACCGTTACCGTGCTGACATACAACATCCTAAAAGAGGCAAACCGTTTGATCGCTGCCGGACACAACCCGCAGGAACTGCGAAAAGGTATCGAAGCGGCTGGTGCCGAAGTCGTGAAGGCGCTCGACGGACTAAGCGAAAGTATCGAAGGCAACACCGAGCGTGTGGCCGAGGTCGCAACCATTTCTGCCGGGGACGAAACGATTGGTAAATTGATCGCCGACGTCATTGCCAAGGTAGGGAAAGACGGTGTCGTGACCGTTGAAGCCGGCCAGGGGCTGGAAATGGAAGCCGAAGTAGTTGAAGGCTTCAGCATGGACAAAGGCTGGGCCAGTCCGTTCTTCGTGACCGACGCCGGTCGGCAAGAAGCCGTGTTTGAAAAACCGTCTATCGTCATTACCGACAAAAAGATCTCAACCGCAGCCGAGCTGTTACCACTGATTGAAAAGCTGGCGCAGGCTGGCAAAAAAGACATCGTGCTGATTGCCGACGAAGTTGACGGCGAAGCGCTGTCCATTCTGGTGCTCAACAAGCTGAAGGGCGTGTTGAATACTGTTGTGGTGAAGGCGCCAAGCTTCGGTGACCGCCGAAAAGACATTATGGCTGATATTGCGACCTTAACCGGTGGTCAAGTGATTTCGGAAGACCAGGGTCTTACGTTCGAGAACGTCGGCCTGGATGTCGTTGGAAGTGCCCGCAAGGTCATCGTTGGTAAAGATGAAACGACCATTATTGAAAGCGTCGGACACGCCGATGAAGTCGCTGCTCGAATCAAGCAGATTCTTGCCCAAGCCGAAAATGCCAGTAGCGAATACGACAAAGAACAGTACGAAAAGCGCGCCGCGGCCCTTTCTGGTAAGGTCGCCGTCATCAAGGTTGGTGGTGCGACCGAGACTGAAATTGACGAAAAGAAGTTCCGTGTCGATGACGCCGTGGCTGCCACTAAAGCAGCCTTAGCCGAGGGTATCGTCGCAGGAGGTGGAGTAACATTGGTCAATCTTTCTGCCAGTATTGAAGCTGATGGTGTAGACAGCGTATCGGCAGGTCGCCAGATTCTGAAGAATGCTTTGAAACAACCGTTCCTGCAGATCACAGCCAACGCCGGACTGAATTCGGAAGCTTTGCTGTCACAGGTTGAAAGCGGCAAGCCGGGCTTCGGCGTGAACGTCATGACCCCTGAAAAGGGGCTGGTAGACGTCAAGAAGGCCGGGGTCATCGACCCTGCCCGCGTTACCAAGGAAGCCGTTCAGAACGCCGTGTCTATCGCGTCGACCGCAGCCACCATGGGCGCATTGGTCGTCGATATTCCTGAAAAAGAGCCACCTATGCCAATGGGCGGCGGCATGCCGGGCATGATGTAAGGAATCAAACAGCACACTCAATAGGAGTACCTCTGGTGCTCCTATTGTATTTTTATAGAGAATATGCTATAATAATAAGATGGAACCTAAAGACCCTGTTGCTGTGAGCCGCTATGACGAGTTCGAGTATGATCTTGTCGATGACGAATCAAATGATCTCGAGCAGATGTATGGTTATGTCGTTCGGGCAGTAAATGATTTTTTCAAATATTACGCTGTCGACGGCGAACGCTCAAAGGATGACTTTTATGATCTAATGCGCGAAGTCACACCATCGCGAGCCCCGCTACATGTCGCCATGGCGGCTCGTGAAGTTAATGCCGTGCTGAACGGTATTACTATTGAAAAAAGTGACAGCTGGGTGTTGAACGAAACCTGGTACGATTCGTTTATACAATGCGTTCACATTGCCGAGCGCACAAACGGTATGAGCGCCGAAGAGTTGCAAGAGCTGCGAAAGTTAGCGTATCGAAAAATGACCGAGGTGGTTGATGGGCAGCATTCGAAAGATGTTGGGTTTGGAAACTATGCCAATGCATTGAACTGGTACAGTCATGTGATATTTGGCACGACCGTAATGTTAGGTGAGACATCTGAAGAAGCAGTGGCCTGGTTTAACGAAGAGATTGCTGCCAACCACGCTGGGCAGCGAGCGATGGAGCGGTTCGAGCTTGCAGGTCATAATCTTTTCAGTGACAAGGTACAAATTTACGGTGATACTGAAAAAATTCGGCCAGGCGCACGCTACGTAGCAGAAGGTTTGGAGGAAGACGCAGAGGTTGCTGCTAAGGCGTTCATTGATATTAGTTATTTCAATGTGCTGCGGAACGAGCTTCTGCGGTGTAGTGAGCAATACACCGCAAGCTGGCAATCATTCGTTGCGATGGCGCGCGACTTCGCAGCGAAAGAAGAGATGAGCGAAACAGAAGCCGAAGAAACGCTATCGGGGGTTGTGGAAGATGTTGATTTAGAGAAATTCAAGCCTCTCGAAGTAGATTGGGAAGTGTTGCCACCCGGAAAGTTGCAAGATGCCGCCCGTGAAATTGTCGGTACGGTGAACGACCTAGGGCATGAAGTTGTCATTGACCCCGAGCGGCTGAAGGCGCTGGAGCTTATTCGTACCCAGTGGGGCACTGACAAGTGCTATTACGCTAAGGGTGCGCTCAAATCCCGACGCGTCCGTCATGAAGCCGACAAGCAATGCCCTGATCAATTTATCTTGTTAGTTTTACAAGATAAAGATGACGATGGTCATATGATTGAGCATGTCGTGGCCGAGAGTCCGATCGCTGGGCCTCACGCTATGTACCTCTTCAGGCAAGACGTCAACCCCACAGCGCATTGGCGTACTGTTATGGCGATGGATAAGAATGATGCTCGGAAGCAGGGTGCGCGCCCAATCAAGCACCCCCGCCTGGATGACAAGTCCGAGCTGCCGGCGGTCATGGCAGAGCGTGTATCTACGCTTTTGACCGCCACACCCGAGGAATTTACCAAGCTTGAATTCCGTAGAGGCGGTTTCATAATCCGAAGAACGCTTGCCATCAAGGCATTTCAGGCACTTAGGGCGGAAGCGAACTAAACACTCTAGGAACTTTAAAACACTCCGTAATCACGGAGTGTTTTAAAGTTTTGTATCTTATCGCTAACTTTGGGCTTGGCTTAGGAAGTCGATTTCTTTAATGATATCGAGCAACGCCTGTGCGCGGCGGGCTTCATCGGCAATGGCTTTAGCAGCTTCGTGAGCAGGCGCGATGAGTTCTTTGTCGTCGGTAGAGCGAAGCAGTAGCAGGTAGGTATCGAATTTTTCTTCAGGGGCGACGTCGAGCTTGTCGACCAGCGGGCGAAGTTCGTTTAGCGCCTCTTGCTTGACACTGGTAAGGTCGTCGCTTGATGGGCTAGATAGAGGAGTAACGACCGGGGGAACGACCGATTCGGTGGCCGGTTCCGGCACGACAGGGTCTGGTGCCGCGACGGTAGTCGGGTCAGGCAGAGTCGTTGTGTCATCTGTAGCCGGCGGTACGACCGTACCTGCGCCGGCTTCGGCCGCTTCGTCTGCTTGTTGATCGACGCCTGCGAGTACCTTTGCCAGTTCCTGATCGTCGCTGATCGGTTGCTGCGTCGTGTCAATCGGTTCTATGTTTGCCATGCCCACCTCTGATAATAGTTATGCTTCTAATTACGTCATACTGTATCATGGAAAGAGCAAGTGAGTAAAGACGGTAAGCTTGCTTACTGTCTTTCGAGCTGCGAGTTTCCATATTTCGTATATATGAAGCGAAAGCGTACATCAGACGAAATATAGAGTGGGCGAGAGCGAAACTTAGAATGCATACAACCAAACAGGAGACCAAAATGCTGGATGATATGAATGTACTAAAACAACGTGACCCACAGGACGCACTTGGCGTCGCTGGTGGCCAATGGGAATACTTTTCGCGGTCGTTTGATGCGCAGTTCACACCGACGGCTCCGGTACAGAATATCGTATGGGCCGGTATGGGTGGCTCAGCGCTGCCAGCCGTGATTGTACAAAGCTGGCCGCGACTGACCTTACCGTTTGAAATTGCACGTGACTATAATATTCCTGCGTATGTTGGTCCGAACACGCTTTTCGTCGCTTCGAGCTATTCGGGAAATACCGAAGAAACGCTCGCGGCGCTTGAAAAGGCCGAACAGGTTGGCGCACAGATCGTCGTGGTTGCTGCCGGCGGCAAGTTGGCGGACAAAGCGAACGAAAAGAGTTACCCGCTGTTCGCGATTCCGGCTGGTATTCAGCCACGCATGGCGACGTTCTACTTCGTAAACGCGTTCCTGCACATCGTGAAGGAACTCGGCGTGACGGTTGACGACGTGTCTGAACTGGCTTCGATTGGGCAGTGGCTGAAGGAAGAATCGGCCGCCTGGGCCGCCGACGTGCCGCTCGAGACGAACGTCGCCAAGCAGCTTGCCACCCAGCTGGTAGGAAAGACGGTCATTATGTACTCCGGTCCGAAGCTGTTCCCAGCTGCCAACAAATGGAAGATTTGCTTTAATGAGAATTCCAAGAACACCGCCTGGGCGAACTACTACCCGGAATTCAACCACAACGAATTCATTGGTTGGAGCTCACATCCGGTCGAAAAGCCGTTCGCGGTCGTCGAAATACGAAGCACGCTGGAACATGAGCGGACCCAAAAACGGTTCGACGTCAGCGAACGGCTGTTGAGTGGCATGCGCCCAAGCCCGATCGTCGTGACGCCTCGCGGCGACACGCTGCTGAAGCAGCTTGCCTGGAGCTTCGCACTCGGCGACTTTGTGAGTATATATATGGGAATCCTGAACGGCGTTAACCCGACGCCGGTCGAACTGGTCGAAAAGCTCAAGCAAGAGCTCGGCTAGAATCTAGTGGTAACGGCGCAGGGATTCAATCGGATCCTTACGTGAGGCCCGGAAGGCCGGGTAGAGTCCAAAGACGATTCCGACACCAAGGCTGAGCAGGGCGGCCCAGCCAACGATCGACCACGTGAACGTCGGATCGTAGGGAATGACGAGGCTGATGAAGAACGCTACCAGGTAGCCGCTAATGAATCCCAGCAGGCCACCGAGCGCGCTGATGATAAGCGATTCGATTAAGAACTGACTGACGATGGTGAGGTTAGAGGCGCCGACCGCTTTTCGAAGCCCGATTTCGCGCGTCCGTTCCGATACACCGACGAGCATGATGTTCATGATGCCGACACCACCGACTATGAGCGAAATGCCGGCGACGGCGGTCATGACGGAGCTGACCCAGCGGAACAGGTTGCTGGTCGGTTTAGCAATGGCGCTATCCGTCACAACTTCGCTGTCTTTCTGCCCGTCGTGATTCTTTTGAAGCGCTTGGTCAATCTTGTGGCTGAATGCCCGCATATCGGTCCCATTTTTGGCTTTCACGTTAATCTGTTGGATTTGAGCGACACCGCCGTTAAATAGCTTTCCGCTGGTAAGCGAAATCACAGCGGCGTAGTCGAAGTCGATATTGTTATAGTTGATCGGCTTGTTCTCACGCTTTAGTACCCCGATAACGGTATACGACTGTCCGCGAATTAGAAACGTCTGACCCACCGACTGCTCCGTGCCAAACAGGTCAATCGAAAGCTGCGTACCGAGCACGGCAGTATTTTGTTTGGTGACGCTGTCGATAAACTGACCGTCACTGAGCGTTAAGTGGTTGACGCTTTCGAGCGCGGGTGTGGTAGCGACGATGGTACTTCGCTTGGGCGTGACATATTTGGTGCGTACGCTACCGGACAGCGTCATAAGAGGTGCTGCTTGATCGGTTTCGGGCATGTCGAGCACGGTCTTAACATCGCGCTCCACTAGCGGGCTGGTTGAATAAGCGTTCGACGGGGAAGGGTTGGACAGGTCGGCTAGGGTTGGTTCGTTCGTGTGCGGCCGAATGACGGCGATGGAATGCCCAAGGTCGGCTACCTGCTTATCGATGATTTTGTTAACGCCCCCGGCTAACGCCAGGATTGTCGTAATGCTGGCGACGCCAATAGCGACCCCTGTGACGGTCAGCAGTGTCCGTAGTCGCGCTCGGTCGAGCGATTGCCGTGCTGTACGGTAGTGGTCGCTTAAAAGAATTCTCATGATTTCTTACCTTTTCGTTTGGACGGTTTTTTCTTCGTCTTAGCGGACTTTCCTAGCGGACGTTTGGTGCTTACCTTTAGGGCGGCTTCGCGTGGCTCTGCCGTATCGGTGTCGATCTTGCCGTCCAGCATGGTAATGACACGCGTGGCGTAGGTGGTCAGGTTGGGATTATGGGTCACCATTAGAATGGTATTGCCGCGCTTATGGATCTCGCTCAGTTCTTCCATGATGATGTGGCTCGATTTTGAATCCAGGTTGCCGGTCGGCTCGTCTGCCAATATGATGCTGGGATTGTTCACCAGCGCCCGGGCAATGGCGACGCGCTGCGTTTGACCGCCGCTCAGCTGCCACGGCATGTAGTATTCACGTTCTTGCAGGTGAAAACTTTTTAGCACGTCGCTGGCGCGCTGGATACGCTTCATGTGGGGAAGGCCGCTGTAGGTAAGGGGTAGGGCGACGTTTTCCAATACGTTCAGGCGCTCGATAAGATTGAAACTCTGGAATATGAACCCGATCCGGCCAGCGCGAATGCGTGAGGCCTGGCCGCCCCGTAGGTCCTCGACGCTCTCGCCGTCAAGCAGGTACTCGCCGTCGGTCGGTCGGTCAAGCAGCCCGATAATATTAAGTAGTGTCGTTTTGCCGCAGCCCGAAGGCCCCATGATGGCAATGAACTCCCCCTTGTTGACGGTCAGGTCGACACCGTCGAGCGCGTAGTGTTCGGCGTCGCCAATACCGAACCGTTTTTTCAGGTCCGTCAATTCTATGACCGGTTTGCTCGCAGATTTTGCCATAATTTCTACTCATTATAGGCGTCGATTTTAAGATAAGGCAACCGTAAATGGGCCGTATTTTGTACAACTTGTAATATTCCTTAGCCTACTTGTCAAAAATACGTCGTAAGAATGTCACGACTCTTTTCGTTGATACGATACAATAAAGGCATACGGAGAGGTGCAGGAGTGGTTGAACTGGCACGCCTGGAACGCGTGTAGAGGAGCAATCTTCTCGAGGGTTCGAATCCCTCTCTCTCCGCCATATTCGACATTGAAGTTAAAAAAGGAAACATATGAAAGTAGTTATCGTCAGCGGATTCTTTAACCCCCTTCATGGCGGACACTTAGATATGATCGAAGCTGCCAAACGCTTAGGGGACAGGTTAGTTGTAATTGTGAACAACGACAAGCAGCAGTTACTCAAAAAGGGAAAGATTATCCTGGACGAAGACAATCGTACTCGGTTAATGCGCGCGCTACGTGATGTCGACGAAGTCGTTTTGTCCATAGACGAAGAACCGCCGGTTATTAAAACTCTAGAATTCTTAGCAAAGCAGTATCACGGTGAAAATCTGGTGTTTGCGAACGGTGGAGACCGCGATTCCGTTAAGGCAATTCCTGAAGGCGATGTCTGTGAGAAATATAATATCGAGCTCAAATTCGGTGTCGGTACCGATGTGCGCGGATTAGTTAAGCCTGATTCCTCGACCCGAATCAACCAAGAACTTGGCCTACAAGACTAACCGCCCGCTACCGTGCTACACGACACGCTATATATAGCGTTGTAAATAACAAACATGACGCTAGGACTGGCACACCAGGGGTGGTATATACCGCTAGCGCTTGTGGTCAAAAAAACTGCCAAAAAAGTCTTGCACGGTCCATATATAGGGTCTATATTAATTTGCAGACCACTACATATGTAGTCGTTCAATAAAATACACAGTAACGCAAGGCACCATACTGCATAAAGGGCCCCTTGAAGGGCCAGGTTGCTTTGTGTTCTCTTCGCAGGGAGGCGAACTGGGTATTCGAACATAAAATAACAACCTAATAGGGGCACACATCATGAACGGAATTCATGTGGTAAAGCGAGATGGCACCCGCGAACCATTTGACGCCAACAAGATCAACCTGGCACTCGTCAAAGCGAGCGAGGGTTTGCCTGATCAAATTAGCAAGGTAGTACAAGTCGCTACCGAGCTGCAACTAACATTATTCGACGGCATTACGTCGGAACAACTGGACGAAGCGGTTATTCACACGGCGCTTCAGAACGTCAAAGACGACCCGGACTTCGACACCATCGCCGCCCGTTTGCTCCTGAAGAACATATATAAGAATATTCTAGGCGACTACGAGTCCGAAGCCGAACTGAAGAAGCTGCACGAAAAGAAGTTCGCCGAATACATTAAATACGGCGTCAAAGAAGGTCTGCTTGATACTCGCATGGCCGACCCGAAGATTTTCGACATCAAAAAGCTGGCAGCAGCGCTCGACCCATCACGCGACCACTTAAGCAAATATCTTGGTGTCGTAACCAATAAGAACCGCTACGCGCTGCGCAAGCAGTCCGGTGCGCCGATCGAGGTTCCACAGTTTACCCACATGCGTATCGCTATGGGTCTTAGCTTCAACGAAAAAGACCCGACCGAAGCCGCCATCGACTTTTACAAGCACATGTCTAACCTGGACTACGTACCTGGTGGTTCGACCCGTGTGAACGCCGGCGGTTCGTTCCCGCAGCTGTCGAACTGCTTCCTGCTGGAAGTGCAAGACGACATGGAATCAATCGCCAAGGGGATTCGCGACGTTATGTGGATCGCCAAGGGAACCGGGGGAATCGGAATCAGCTTGAACAAGCTCCGAGCAGCGGGGTCTCCGGTAAAAACGACCAACACCGAAAGCACCGGTCCGATTCCGTTCATGAAGATGATCGACACGGCGTTGTTCGCTGTGTCACGTAAAGGTAAGAAAGCCGGTGCCGCCGCTCTGTACATGGAAAACTGGCACCTTAACTTCCCACAGTTCCTGGACCTTAAGCAGAACTCGGGCGACCCGTACCTTCGTACGCGCTTGGCTAACACCGCCGTATTCATTAGCGACGAGTTCATGAAACGTGTAGGGAAGGGAGACGACTGGTACTTGTTTGACCCAGCCGAGGTTAAAGACCTACCAGAACTGTACGGTGCCGAATTTAGCGCCCGCTACAACGAATACGTCAAACTAGCCGAAGCCGGTAAAATGCGCGACTTCATTAAGGTTCCTGCCATGCAGCAGTTCCGCCAGATTCTGACGGTACTGCAGGCGACCAGCCACCCATGGCTGACCTGGAAGGACACCATCAACGTCCGCGCGCTGAACAACAATACTTCGACGATTCACCTGAGCAACCTATGTACCGAAATCACGTTGCCGCAGGATGCTGACAACACGGCCGTTTGTAACTTGGTATCGATTAACTTGAGCGCTCATCTGAACGAAGACAAGACTTGGGATTGGGACCGCTTGGCCGCCAGCACCCGTTCAGCTATTCGTCAGCTCGACAACCTGTGTGACATTACCAACACGCCGATTCCAGAAGCTATGAACTCCAACCTGAAGAACCGCGCACTTGGCCTAGGTGTAATGGGCTTCACAGACGTGATCGAAAAATTGAGCTACAGTTATGAGAGTGAGGAAGCCTACCAGCTAATCGACGAACTGGTCGAGTTCATCAGCTTCCACGCCATTGACGAGTCGGCCGACATGGCAAAGACCCGTGGCACCTACGAAACATTCAAGGGTAGCGGTTGGAGCAAGGGAATTCTGCCAATCGACACGCTTGACGAACTTGAAACCGACCGCAAGGTAAAGGTAAAGGTCAACCGCAAGCACAAGCTTGACTGGGACGGACTTCGCAAGAAGGTCAAGAAGGGTATGCGAAACGCGACGCTTATGGCCATCGCGCCGACCGCTAACATTGCGCATATTGCCGGTACGACCCCTGGCCTTGACCCGCAGTTCGCGCAGATTTTCAGTCGAAGCACTCTGAACGGCAAGTTCCTTGAAGTGAACACCAACCTTGTTCGCGACCTGAAGCGACTTGGTCTGTGGGAAGAAGTCAAGGACGAGCTGTTGGCTCGCCAAGGCGACATCCAGGGCATCGACGTCATTCCGCAGCACATCAAGAACGTCTACAAGACCAGCTTCCAATTAAGCCCGTACGCCTTCATCGAAGTCGCCGCCCGGGCGCAGAAGTGGGTCGACCAAGCAATCAGCCGCAACATGTACCTTGAAACCCGCAACATCGACGATTACGTCGACATCTACACCGAATGCTGGAAGCGCGGGCTGAAAACTACTTACTACTTGCACGTCAAACCTCGTCACCAGGCCGAACAGTCAACCACCAAGGTCAACAAGTCGGAAGAACTGGCGAAGAGCAGCGGACAACGTAAATCTGGGTTCGGTTTTGCCAAAAAGCAGGCCGTAGGGGTCAGCCCATGATTAGATCGAAATAAACAACCATTCGCAAAATAAACTAAAGGGTATAAGGGAATCAATCACAATGAACGCAAACGCAATCATCAACGAAGAAATGACACTTGAAGAAAAGCTAGCCGCAATCGACCAGGCAATGGCGAACGCACAGGCACAGGCTAACGAAGAAGCCGCTTCGAAGGGTCAGGCCGCAGCACCAATCGACCCAGCACTGCTAACGATCTGCGACGGATGTGAATAATGGCACGTTTCGGAGAGCAGGGCGCATTTTTTGACGAAGCACCATACCGAGTTGAAGTTCCGGCTGACATCCAGCCAGAACTCGCAGAACTTGACCGGCTTGAAGCCGAGCGTATGGAAGCATTCGAGCAAGCACGAAACTTCGGCCAAGGCGTGCTCGAAACCGTCGGCGTATAATTAATAGAGGTAAGAGAGACGAGAAGGAGGTGAAACTATGGCAGGAATTTTAGGCACCGGCATTCAGGATGGTTTGCTCCTGAAGCCCGTGCATTACCAGTGGGCGATGGACCTGTATGACCAGGCAGTTGCTAACACGTGGTTCCCGAACGAAATCCAGTTAGGTCAGGACTTGGCCGACTGGAAAAAAATGACCGACGAGGAAAAGCACGCGTTGACCTACCTCATGAGCTACTTCAACCCGAACGAACTGTTGGTCAATAAGGCGCTCGCATTTGGCGTTTACCCCTACGTCAACGCGGCCGAGTGTCACTTATACCTTGCCAAACAAATGTGGGAAGAAGCCAACCACTGTATGAGTTTCGAGTACGTGCTCGAAACCTTCCCGATTGACCGCGACAAGGCCTACGCTGGTCACGTCGAAGTCGAAAGCATGCGGGTCAAAGAAGAGTTCGAGACCAAGTACATCAAGCGCATGACCGAAGACACGCTTGATATCACCACGACCGAAGGCAAAAAAGACTTTGTTAAGAACCTGATCGCCTACAACATCATCCTTGAAGGCATCTGGTTCTACAGCGGGTTCATGGTAGCGCTCAGCTTCCGTCAGCGCAACCTTATGCGCAACTTTGGTTCACTTATGGACTGGATTATCCGCGACGAATCGCTGCATCTTAAATTCGGTATCAATCTGATTCTGACCGTGCTTGAAGAAAACGAAGACCTTCAGACCGAAGAATTCGCGGCCGAAATCAAGCAGATGATTCTTGATGCCGTCGAAATGGAAGAGAAGTACAACAACGACCTTCTACCAAAGGGAATCCTGGGACTGAACGCCGACTACGTTAACCAGTACGTTAAGTACCTGACCGACCGCCGGCTCGAAGAACTTGGATTCGACGCCCACTACAAGGTTTCGAACCCGGCTAAGTGGATGGCGGCTGCCAACGATACGTTGGAACTGGTCAACTTCTTTGAATCGACCAACACCAGCTACGAAGTTAACTCGGGTAAGTCTAGTCAGGGCATGGGTCCTGACGACGGGCAAAGTCCTAGTGCCGACCGCGGCGAAAACGTTCCGGTCGACCCGAACGCTAACGAAGCGGCCGAAAACGGCGACAAATAGTCACATTGACAAGCGAACCGGTGAAAGCCGGCAAGAAAGGTGCGGGCAGGGACACTTATCCGCGCCTTTTTTCGCCCCAAAATTAGGAGTACATCATGGACATTCGAACAACGGTCAAAACATCATCTATCATCATCGCTCTCGCGCTCGTGTATTCGATTATCTTTTCGATTGAGGTTGGTAGGTAGAAGTGAAGACCGAAATCGAAGTCAAATTCCTGAACGTCGACATCGACGATGTCCGCGCCAAGCTAAAAGCAGCTGGTGCTACATTAGAACACCCGATGCGTTTAATGAAACGAGCACTGGTTGAAACCGAAGAAACCAGTCAGCGTCACGCGTATCTTCGAATTCGCGACGAAGGTGATAAGATTACCGCTACGTTTAAGCAGTTCACTGAAAACTCACTGATCGGCGCGCATGAGCGCGAAATCGTCGTTAGTGACTTTGACGAAACGCTGGCAATCTTTGGTGAGTTCGGCCTAGACTATCACACGTTCCAAGAGTCAAAACGCGAAACGTGGAGGTTCGGCGAAGCCGAAGTAGTCATCGATGAATGGCCGTGGATTGAACCTTATATAGAAATTGAGGCCGATTCGGAGCAGATAGTCAAAGATGCCGCTAAACAGCTTGGTTACGACTGGAATGACGCTGTGTTTGGTTCGGTCGACGTGATTTATAATCTTGAATACCCAAATATGACAGTTCGCGGCGTGATAGATATTAAAGAAGTACGGTTTGGTGCGCCTGTCCCGCCGGAATTTAAGGAGCATAAGTAATGGTTCAGCGTACCCGCCGCATATTGGTTTTACTCGGTCCCGCGTTCGTAGCGGCCGTAGCGTATGTTGACCCAGGTAACTTTGCTGCTAACTTTAGCGCTGGTGCGAAGTATGGGTTCTTGCTGCTGTGGGTATTGGTCGTTGCCAACCTCATGGCTATGTTGGTGCAGTATTTAAGTGCCAAGGTAGGCTTGGTCACAGGCAAGTCGTTGCCTGAAGTCGTAGGCGAAAAGCTTGGTTTTAAGTCGCGCCTGGCGTATTGGGCACAGGCCGAACTAGTCGCAATCTCATGCGACATCGCCGAAGTCGTGGGTGGCGCGATAGCGCTTAATATCTTGTTTGGATTGCCACTAGTTGTCGGCGGTGTCATTACCGGAATCGTCTCAATGATTCTGCTGCTGGCATACCAAACGCGTCGCACGCAAATTTTTGAGCGTATGATTATGGCGCTGCTGCTCATCATTCCAATCGGCTTTATTGTTGGCCTAATCATGAAGCCAGCCGAACCGGTGCAACTGCTGAGCGGCTTGGCTCCTCGGTTCGACGGCACCGAAACAGTCTTGTTGGCCACCGCCATGCTTGGCGCGACCATCATGCCGCACGTGGTGTACCTACACTCGGCCTTGGCGCGTGATCGTCACGGCAAGGTAGACCAAAAGCAAATCAGGGCTTATTTAAAGGCTACGCGGTTCGATGTTGGTATCGCCATGGTTCTGGCTGGTAGCGTAAATATATCTATGTTGGTGCTCGCCGCAACAGCGCTTCGCGGCCAAGAGGGAACCGACACGCTTCAGGGTATATTCCACGCGCTCGGCACGTCCGTGTCGCCTGTGGTCGGGTTCTTGTTCGCGCTGTCGCTACTCATTTCGGGCTTCGTTTCAACGTCGGTCGGTAGCCAAGCCGGCGCGGTCATTATGCATGGGCTGTTAAAGCGTAAAATCCACGTGCTGGTTAGGCGATTAATCACGCTCACGCCGGCGCTTATAGTTCTCGGCTTTGGTATCGACCCAACGCAGGCACTCATCGTGTCGCAAATCGGCCTTAGCTTCGGCGTACCGTTCGCGCTTATTCCACTCGCTATGATTACATCAAGCAAACGAATTATGGGTGAGCAAACGAATCACAAGGCGATTACCTATATCGTGTGGGGCATCGCTGGGGTTGTATCTCTGCTTAACTGTGTATTGATAGTGCTTACATTAGTCGGATGATTTTTATTGCGTTAGCTAATATAGGTGTGGTAAAATAATAACCACACCACGGAGATATGTGGTGGAGGTGGAGAGGGAGATAATCATGCAGGCTTTTAGCGGCAGCTTTGGCAAGATGCTGAGGCAAATACGGGTGGACAAAAACATAACGTTAAGAGAGTTCTCAAGAACTATAGGCTATGACCCAAGTAACGTTAGCAAGATTGAAAGGGGTATAACCCCGCCGCCTGCCACTATAGTACTCAAGACTTGGGCTGAGGCTCTCAACTTAAAACCAAACTCGGGAGAGTATCAGGAATTCATGGACAGTGCATCTTTAGCGCGCAACAGGATTCCCGAGGATTCTCCTGCTGCTTTCAGAAACAAGCTACTTCCGGCAATGCTTCGGACGGTAAGAAGTCAAAATCTTACCGAGCAAGATTTTGAAAGGCTTATAAAATTATTAAACAGGTAAAACGTGTCACTAAACCCGGTAGACTGTTAGGCAGAATAGGCGATGGTATCAGATTACTACGATTTTCAGACAGAAATTTCTCCGTTAGGGGAGCTTTATGCCGCGGCACATTTCAATCTCATCGGTTCGCGCGAATACCCAATTGATCCCGAGATAATTGCCGCGAAATATCATGGTTTGGAAATCCGTCCGGTCGCGGGACTATCAACGGTAAACGTCAAGGCTGGAATTGATGCAACGCAAAGCGTTCTCTTTATCGATAGTGACCTTTATACTAAAGACAACCTTCAGTACTTGGCAAGGCAAACCATAGCTCATGAGCTCGGACATATAATCTTCGACAGTCCAGCAATCAGACAAAATGCGCCATCTACGGCACAAGAATCTTTCGCCGCCCATACAGTACTTACCTCAAGGAACGGCGTCGAGTCCCGTGCGAATATGTTCGCCGGGGCTTTTCTTGTACCCCGGCATGAGCTAATCAGAAAGTCTGCAACTATAATCTTCAGCAGCCTTCCGGACTTAAAACAACAATATCCCCATATGCGTATCCAAGACATGATGTTCGCATTAGCAGCAAGTAAATTAACGAACCAATTTGATGTTTCTGATAGTCTTATCGAATGGAGGCTTCGTCAGGAAAATGTTGCGGCACTGTTCGGGGGAGCCGACGCTCGCGTTGAAGAAATCGACGAACTCGTATTGGGTAGGTTCGCCGAAACGTCTCATCCAGAGACTCATGACCTTGCAGAACGAGTAAAAAGGCTACTGCCACCAGAACTTACCCTCTTCCTGAAGGAGGCTGGCATGTAGCCAATATTAAAGTGCCGGCGGCAACCGACACTATAAACAGCCAGGTCTAATGTTTGTAGCATTTCCTGTTTTTTAATTGTATCAAACTGCCACTCTAGTCCACAAGTTTAAGGAGATCAATCTATGGCAAAGAATCCGCCGAAGGGCGCTGGTAGAAGGGGCGCAGTACGTAACCGTACTCAAGTGATGAATCCCGTTACTAAGCATTATGTGAAGCGCAATAGTAAGAACGGCCAGTTTATGGACGTAAAAGCCGATAAAAAACCCTTCAAGGGAATCACAAAGGAGAAATAAATGTATCACTACTATGTTAACGATAATGCTCAGTCAAATGGTGATCATGAGGTTCATCGAGACGGATGCTATTACTTGAGTCAAATATATAGCAAAACCTACCTCGGTATATTTTTGAACGCTATCCCGGCCGTTGTAAAGGCAAAACAGAAGTATCGGCAATCTAACGGTTGCGCGTACTGCTCACCTGAGGCCAACACGGATTAATATAGTAAGTAGTTAATTTACGATATTCATAGAGCTAATGACGCCATTAGATTCTATGACCTTCGCGAGCTTTGTTAGCCCAGACATCTGCTAGCTCGTTGTCTTCGTCACCATTATGTCCGCGGACCCATACGAGCGTTGCCTTTGATGACCGGAAGAGGGGGCAGACTTCTTGGACGATGTCGAGGTTTTTGATTTCGCCGCCCTTCTTTTTCCAACCATTCGCTTCCCACGCCAAAGACCATTTGGTAATGACGTTGATCCAAAACTCGCTGTCGGTATAAACTTGGCATTCTTTACCGGCTGCGTGTTTAAGTGCGGCAATAATAGCAAAGCCTTCCATACGGATGTTGGTCGTTTCGCCGCCGCTAGGTTCAGTACCAAGCGCGACCGGTTGTTTGTTTAATATGACGGCGTAGCCGCCCGGGCCCGGGTTGGGACTGGCGCTGCCGTCGGTGTGATACATAAGCATTAGTAAAGTATAGCAATAAAAAAGTCCGTCTGGCGGGGTAAGCGAATGCCTACCCCGCCAGTACGGAGACGGCCCGACGGGCTCAGACGCGCTGAGCGACCTGGTCGAGCTGGGCGTTGCGCCGGGCGGTCCGCTGCTCGTAGGCAGGGGTGCCGACCCACTTGGGCTCCTGCAAGAACAAGCCGATCGTGCCGGCGAGTGCGTCCATGACCACGTTGAGAATCTTCATTGAAACTCCTTCGGGAAGTGTCCGGCAGGGCCGAACGGGCGTGTACGTCGTATGATATTAAACTCCTGGAAGGGCGGTTTTGCAAGCATAAATTTAATGAGTTTGTAGCTTTAAGCAAATATAGCCCGATGTTGCTACAACAACAAGTATTCGTTAGGTTAATAAAACGCTACCCCTGGTGTGTCACAAAATCACAACACTCTATGGATAGCGGTTACGCAAAATATATTGTTATAATGAAATCCCATGGATACGACAAACAGCCATGGGAACAAACAGGCCAAACAGAAATACATATTTGTGACAGGCGGTGTCCTGTCGGGGGTAGGGAAAGGTATTACAGCTGCGAGTATCGGTTCGGTACTTCAAGCCAAAGGTGAATACGTTTCCATTCAAAAATGTGACCCGTATCTCAATGTAGATGCGGGTCTTTTGAATCCCGCGGAGCATGGCGAATGCTTCGTGACAAAAGACGGTGCCGAGACCGATTTGGACCTTGGCCACTACGAGCGGTTCTTAGACATAGAGCTTACACAAAAGAACGCCAGTTTGGCCGGCCGAATTATGAGTGAGCTGATTGCCAGCGAACGGGCTGGTAAACTGAGCGGTAAGACGGTACAGCTTGTGCCGCATTTTACGTACGCTATTCAGGATAAAATCGTTGACGCGGCGGTCGGAGACGAGCGACCAAGTGACGTACATATCGTTGAGATTGGCGGTACGGTGGGTGACTACGAAGGCTTGGCATTCGTCGAGGCCATACGTGAACTTGCCCAGCGGGTTGGTCGCGAAAACTGCTTGTTCATTCATGTCGTTTACGTACCGTTCATTGGTACTTCTAAAGAATTTAAAACCAAACCGGCCCAGAACGCACTGCAGGACCTGCGTAGTTTTGGTATTTTTCCTGACGCCGTCGTGGTACGGACCGAGACGCCTGCGCCCGAAAACGTTGCACGAAAGATCAGTCTACTTAGCGGCGTACCGCAAAAATATATCGTTGATATGCCGAACGTCGATACTGTTTACCGTATTCCAGAAATAATCGCCAACTCACCGCTTCATGAACTGCTGAGCACGTTTACTGGTAACAATCGGAAGCCGGAGCTTGGCAAGTGGGAGCGACTGATCGCCGCGGTTAACAGCACTCCTACGAAAACCGTTACTGTGGGAATGGTAGCAAAATACATGGAGACCGAGGACGCATACATCTGTGTGCTAGAAGCGTTAAAGGCAGCCGGCTGGACACTTGGCGTCGGGGTGAACATCAAATGGATCAATGCCGAAACAGCCTCGGAAACTGATTTTGACGAAGTAGACGCGTTGGTGGTTCCGGGCGGATTCGGCGAACGTGGCATAGAAGGCAAGATTGCCGCGGCGAATTACGCCCTGGAGCACAAAAAGCCGTACCTTGGACTTTGTTTAGGTTTGCAGGTTTCGGTCATAGCGGCTGCACGCCGTGCAGGACTGACGGATGCTAATAGTACTGAATTCAACCCATCCACCGAACACGACGTGGTGTACATCATGGAAGGGCAGGCTGGCAAAGAATCGACCGGTGGCACGCTGCGGCTTGGTGATTACACGGCGGTGCTGACCGACGGTTCGGTCGCGGCCAAAACATACGGCGCGACAGACATTATTGAACGTCACCGCCACCGCTACGAGGTGAACCAAAAATTCAAGGATGATATAGAAAAGGGCGGTTTGGTGATTTCCGGCACCTCGCCAGACGGCAAATTGGTGGAATACGTCGAAGCTGCCGACCACCCATACTTTTTGGCAACGCAGGCGCACCCGGAATTTCGTTCACGGCCATACAAGGCGCACCCGATGTTCCTGGGACTTATCAAGAGCGCTCTGTAGTAGTCACTATTGGCCTCTGTTATAATTGTCACCGATGGATAAAATAGTCGCCAATGTGGTGAAAGACTTATACGATCTCGATGTCGAGGTCGTCTTAACGCGCCCCGAACCGCAGTTTGGCGATTACAGTACGAATGTTGCTATGCAACTAGCTGGTCGGCTGCAAAAGAACCCGCGCGAGCTAGCGGACGAAATTGCTGGTAAGCTGAAGGAATCCGGCAAGTTCGCCGACGCCAGCGTGGCCGGCCCCGGATTCATTAACCTGCGTCTAAGTGATGACATGTTAATGGCCGAGGCTCTTCGCGAACCTGCCAAGCCACTGTCCGGCAAAACCGTCGTGGCCGAATACTCCGACCCGAACCCGTTCAAGGTACTTCATGCCGGGCACCTATATACGACCATCGTCGGCGACGCCATAGCGAGACTACTCGAACAAGCTGGCGCGAATGTGCACCGTGTGAACTTTGGTGGCGACGTAGGACTGCACGTGGCGAAAAACATGTGGGCGATTATTAAGACCTTCGGCGGCATTCTGCCGGAAAAACTGGATGAACTTGAGAATGATTTACATGTTCGATCGGCCTGGTTAAGCGTCCGCTACGTCGAGGGCAACGAAGCCTATGAAACCGATGAAAATGCCAAGCAGGAAATCATCGAGCTGAACAAGCAGTTGTACCAGCTGACGGCCGACGACGATCACGATTCAAAGCTGGCTCAGCTTTATTGGAAGGCCAGAACGTGGAGTTACGACTACTTCAAGCTGTTTTACGACGAACTTGGAGTCGTGCAGTTTGAAAAGTATTACCCTGAAAGCGTGACGACCCCGACCGGCGTGGCGACCGTGAAGAAAGGTCTGGAAGACGGCGTGTACGAAATGAGCGATGGCGCCGTGGTGTTCAATGGTGAAAAGTACGGCCTGCATACCCGAGTTTTCATTAATTCGGAAGGATTGCCGACGTACGAAGCCAAAGATGTCGGCTTGATTATGCAAAAGTGGGCTGACTACAATTTCGACAAATCGATTATTATTACCGGCAACGACATTGAGCAGTACATGAAGGTAGTGCAAAAGAGTATTGAGCAGTTCGAACCCGAGCTGGTAAAGCGCAGCGTGCACTTGACACACGGCAACCTAAAGCTCGCCGGCGGCAAAAAGATGAGCAGCCGAAAGGGAACAGTACTACTTGCCCTTGACGTGCTGGCCGCTGCTCGCGACGCCCAGCGTACGCAGCACGATGCGGCGAACGAATCCGCGGCACTAGGCGCGGTCAAGTACGCGTTCCTTCAAAACCGTATTGGCGGCGACATTGTATACGACCCGGACACGTCGGTCAGTCTGCATGGTAATTCCGGTCCGTATTTGCAGTATGCGTATGCCAGGGCCCGTTCAATCCGGGCAAAATCATCTGCCGAAGCTACTACGCCCAATACATTGACGGAAGACGAGCGCTTGTTAGTCCAAAAGCTGGCACAGGCCGCTGAAGTCATGGAACGTGCCGCGGCAGAATTGATGCCGCACTTGGTGTGTAGCTATTTGTACGAACTGGCCCAGGTATTCAACCGTTTTTATGAACGACAGCGTATTATTGGTGACGAACGCGAGGCCGAACGACTGTTTCTGGTCGAAGTGTATGCCGATACGTTGAAGCGCGGTTTGAACGTGCTTGGTATCGACGCTCCCGAAAGAATGTAGTTGACCTCTGAAAGAATCGGCGTATAATTTGGGAACAGGAATAACTATGACGTGTATGCAACGACAATTCGGACTCATTCTCATCGTCCGCTTTGACGTGCCCTCGGCGTAGTTTCCAGTTTCATACCGAATACGAAACCGCCGAGGGAAACCTCGGCGGATTTTGTTGCGGCATGAAGCGAAGGTAGGACGGAAGGCGACAACGTGTCGTTTTCTGAGAACATCAACAATCAGGAGGAACAGTGGCAGGAAGCAGGCCCGAAGTACGGCAGGACATCCTGGAGCGGCTGGAGCCGGGCGTGGTCGTTCACGGCCCGACGCTCGGGGACATCCGTGACAAGCTCGGGATCGCCCCGGAGGACGTCAGCAACACCCAGTTCAGCAAGGCGGTACGCAGCCTGCACTACAACCACGGGGCCCTGACCTACGGCCGCGACGGGAGCAGCGGCGCGTACCAGCAGAGCAGGGACCACTTCATCTGCCTGCGTCAGACCACCCACGTCTGACAGCAGGCACTCCTCACCGAGGGGCGACCATGCGCGATGAGACCCATCGCCAGGTCGCCCCTCGGGGCAACACTTCTTTTGAACAACTATTTCGGCTATAATCTCTCTTATAACAAGGGAGATTTTTGTATGGCTACTGACAAACAGATTGCTGCGCAGGCTAAGCGCGAAGCGGCGAAGGCTCGCATAGAAGCCGCTAAGGCAAAGGCTGAGGCTGCTAAAGCCAAAGCGGCCGCACTTTCAGGCGGACGTGCCTCCGGATTTTTTAACTTTATTCGCGAACAAGGTGTCGTTGGCCTAGCGGTCGGTCTGGCGATTGGAACCGCCGCCGGGGCGAGCGTAAAGTCGATCGTCGACAACTTTATTTCGCCATTAGTGTCGCTGCTGACCCAAGGTGTCGACCTGAACAGCCTGAAGCTTGTTCTACAGGAAGCACACGGAACGAAGCCAGAGGTTGCGATAGGTTGGGGAGCTATCCTGTCGTCGCTTATCACATTGATTGCCACCGCATTGGTGATTTACTTTGTGATTCACGGCGCCAAGCTCGACAGGATCGATAAGAAAAAGAGTTAAGTCGTTCACGTTTTCAGCGGCTCAATCATGCTATACTATATAAAGTATAGCAACGAAATAGAAAGAGGAGCCGCATGAAAATTGCAGTCGTAATAGGAAGTGTCCGTGAAGGCCGTGTAACTGACCGTTTAGCCAAATGGGTAACCGATGAAGCAGAAAAACTTGCAGAGGTCGAAACGATTGATCTTAAGGATTACCCAATGCCGTTCATGGACGAACCAATCAGTCCGCGGTATAACCCAAACCGAACGCCTAAACCAGAAGTTAAAAAGTGGCTCGACAAAATTGCCGAGTTTGATGGCTATGTGTTCGTGACGCCGGAATATAATCGTACGACGTCGGGTGTACTGAAAAACGCGATTGATTACCTTGACTTTCAAATGGAAAAGAAACCGGTAGCGCTGGTGGGTCACGGCTCATCCGGTGGTGCGCAGGCAATCGCGAGCCTTCGCATGGCACTTCCCGGCGTTGGTGCGATAACCGTACCTCAGGCACTGTTTTTTACTGATCGTATTGGCGAAGTCATTGACGAGGACGGCATGGTAAAGGAAGGTCTGAACGAAGCTACCTCTGGCCAGCAAAATACCTTGAAAGCTCAAATGGAAACGCTTATCTGGTACGCACGAGCTTTAAAGGGCGCCCGCGAACAATAGGAGGCGTATACTAGGCCTATGAATATGCTCGAAAGTGCCCAAGCCATGATCGCCCGCGCGGCGGATAAACTTGATTGGAACGAAACCAAAAAACAGGCATTTCTTACGCCTAAAGCGGTGCATGATTTTACGATCGAAGCCGGAGACTTACGGCTACAGGCGTACCGGATTCAGCACTCCGACGCACGCGGCCCGTTCAAGGGTGGCGTTCGGTTTCATCCGCATGTCGACAAAGACGAAGTTCAAGCGCTGGCAACACTTATGAGCATTAAGACCGCCGCCGTGAATATTCCCATGGGCGGCGGCAAGGGCGGAGTGGCATTCGACCCTCGCGAACACGACGCAGCGACGGTCGAGAAGATCGCCCGGGAATACGTGCGAGCCTTAAAAGATAAGATTGGACCCGACATTGATGTGCCGGCGCCGGACGTTAACACGGACGCGAAGGTGATTGACTGGATGGTCGACGAATACGAGCGACTGACCGGCGACCGGACCAAAGCGAGTTTTACCGGCAAAAGCATTGAAAACGGCGGGTCGTTAGGGCGCGCCGAAGCCACCGGTCGCGGCGGTATAATTGCCCTTCGTGAATATCTGAAGGCTGCACGCATCGAACCGCGTGGACTCAAGGTAGCGGTGCAGGGGATGGGCAACGTCGGATTTTATTTTGCCAAGCTCGCCGAACAAGAACTTGGCGTGAAGGTCGTAGCCAGTGCGAATTCCCGAAACACCTATTACAACGAGCAAGGGCTTAACTTCGCGAAACGCGAATTCTCGCGGCAGCTGGCAGAAGAGTTGGAGCACGATGGAGCCGAAACGACCGATAGCGGCGACATCCTTAGCTGGGATGCCGACGTACTTGTGCTCGCCGCGCTGGAAGACGTTATTTCTACCGAAAACCAGACCGATGTGAAGGCCGATATCGTGTTGGAACTTGCCAACGGACCGGTTTCGGATGATGCCAACCAGGCGCTTGAAGCTCGCGATGTAACCGTAGTGCCGGATGTTATCGCTAATGCGGGTGGCGTGATCGTGAGTTACCTTGAATGGGAGCAGAACAAGTCTGGCAAAACCTGGAGCGAAGCAAAGGTGAATGACAGATTAGATGAAATACTCACGAGCGCTATGCGAGCCGTCATGGAACGTGCTGATGCCGAAGGATGTTCACTTAAGGAAGCGGCGTTTATTATCGCGCTAGAACGGATTGGGTAAATGAGTGAGCAAGACACTGACTGGAAAGACAAACTGACACCTGAGCAGTACCGGGTACTGCGCGAAAAAGGGACCGAAGCCCCGGGGAGCGGTAAGTACGTCGACTTTTATGACGACGGTATGTACCACTGTGCGGCGTGCGGCCAGGCATTGTTTCCGTCGGACGCTAAATACGAATCGACCGTACCGGGACTGATCGGCTGGCCAGCCTTTAGCAAAGCGGCAAGTAAGGGCGCCGTGAAATTGCAAGACGATGATTCGCTTGGTATGCATCGCACCGAAGTCATATGTAGTAACTGCGGTAGTCATCTAGGGCATTTGTTTGCCGATGATAGTTCGCCCAACGGTCAACACTACTGTATTAATTCTGTCTGCTTAGACTTCAAGCCAAAAAAATAGCCCCATACGGAGAAGTTTCGCCGGGAAGGCGGAACAAGTTTTCCGTAGAGCTCACCCTGCTGTGGCTGCTCATCGTACTCTCCTTGTTCCGCCTCCCGGAAGTCTTGGCGGTCAGGCGAAGCTGACCGAGACACCAGCCGGGATGCCGCGATTGCGGCTCTGCGACCGGACCCTGCCGTGGAACTCCCGCGAGTCGACCTTGACCATGGTCTTGGCCATCTTGCGGTACAGCCGGAAGTAGTCGACGCTGCTCTGGCAGATCTGCCAGATGCCGACTCCTTCGTCGTACCAGATCTCGTGGTTGCGCATCACTCCGAGGACGAGCTCGAGGATCTGGTGTTGCACCCGCTGGATGATCACATCGACCAGGTGGGGCTTCAGCTCGCCGTACTCCGGGGGGAGCTGGTCGATCGTGACGAACGGCTGGTGCATGTTGGTCCGCACGTAGCGGGCCAGGTCGCTCAGCTTGTTCGACACGCCCCAGATGTAGTTGTCGGTGCGCTGGTACGGCCGCCTGTCCGAACCGAGCTTGTAGCGCGGGTTCCGCTCGGTGGCGAAGTAGAACTCCCCGATGATGCGGCGCCGTGCCGCGTCCAGGATGTTCAGGAACTGCTCCTCGTCGAAGAAAAGCTCGTCGAGCTTGATCTCGCCGAAGACGAGCTGGTTGTACTCCTTCCGTGTCGGCGTGCGGTACACGTGTCCCTTGCGCAGGTTTCGCACAGGGCCTCCCGAATTGTGTAGGTGATTGGTTTGAGCAGAAGTCTCTGCTTGCCTTCAACATACGTCACCCTGGCTCTAAAAGCAATAGTATTTTCAGCGTTTGCTCAGGATTTATTTTTATTGTATGATGTAAATCTGTTCGCAGATGTGTGTCTGCGCTGATGATTCGGAAACGATGAAACAGACAGCAGTTTCATGGAAGGAATTTTCATGGAAAGTACCTTGGATACAACCTGGAAAGGGTGGATGGTCTGCGGTGAGCAGGTCACCATCTCGCCGACGGCCGACATCCCGTCGCCGTACCGGCCGCGCATGGCCAGGGAGAACCTGGTCAAGGAGACTCTCGCGAGCGTCAGGCCATGGGAAGGCAGCGACGGTGTCATCCACACCGCCCACCTTGCCGGCAAGCAGTTCCCGCTGACAGTTGTGCCGCTCGCAGGACAGATGCCGTTCTGGTTCAAGCACATCGGACACCACGCCCGTCACGTGCAGCTGTCGCCGTTCGTGCGGCTGACCAGGCCGGTGCTGACGTCGAAGCTGACGGTCGAACTGGTCGGAACGGTGGGGCGTCCGAAGCTCGTTCGGGCCTACCCGGGTGAGTACACGCCGCCGCTGCCGTGGATGGGGTCGGCCGAACACGCGCCAGGCGGGGTGGAGCGGTCGATCGAGTTCTGGCGCGAGCATGCCTACGTGCTGACCGACACGAACACCGAACCGGGCACCGCCACGGACCGCCGCGCCCCATCATGGTTCACGACCCGTTGAACCGTTCCAACTACCGTCTTGCCGCGCTGACGATAACCGCGCGGCTTTTCATTTGTTATACTTTAGGGTAATGACAAAGCACGCTGATTTACTGTGGATGGACCTTGAAATGACGGGTCTGGACCCGAAACAAGACCGGATCCTTGAAGTCGCCGTCATAGCGACCGACTGGGAGTTCAACGAAATCGCGACCTATACGGCCGTGAAGAAAGTCGGGCATGACCTGATGATCGAGCGTATGGTCGGCGAGTTCTGGGAAAAGTTCCCGCATGTACGCGACGCGTTAATCGCCCAGAACCTTGATGGTAAGCATGGGCGTTCGGTTGAAAACGAACTGCTAGAGTTTGTTGACAAGCACTTTGCAAAAGACGAGCGAGTACTGCTAGCCGGTAACTCGATTCACCAGGATCGTAAGTTCATTGAAAACGAATGGCCGCGGCTTGACGCACGGCTGCACTACCGTATGCTCGACGTGAGCGCCTGGAAGGTTGTGTTCGCCGGTAAGTATAAAGCAAAGTATGCCAAGCCTGAAGCTCACCGCGCGCTCGAAGATATTCGTGGCAGCATTGAAGAGCTGAAATACTATCTTGGTAAAGTGAAGGTATGACTCACAAAGAGCTAGAAGACTATTTACTGGAATTCCCAAATACCTGGCTTGATTTTCCGTTTGGCGAGGGGACGAGCGTATACAAAATTGGCCACAAGGAAACGGGGCAGGGTAAACTATTCGCTATTATTGCGGATGGTTCGAAACCGCTTCGGGTCAGCTTGAAGTGCGACCCGCTGCTCGCGGAGAACCTTCGGGAAAAATATGAGAGCGTGATCCCGGGTTACCACTTGAACAAAAAGCATTGGAACACGATAATTTGCACCGGCCAACTGACCGATGACGAAATTAAAGACCTTGCCAGGTTAAGTTACAACCTAGTGAACGGCAGTACGTAGTTACGACGCGTTAAAGCGCGAGAAACTGTCGACGAGTGGTTCGAGGTTAGTGTCGGTAGTATTAAGGATGTTTTTCAGGTCGGTACTGCCAGACGATTTGTAAAGCTGGCCCATATCGTTATGAAGCGTCTTTAGGGCGTAAGTCATTTCGCGGGCATAGGTTCGGTCGTAAACGGCGTTTAACCGGGCGTCTTCAAGACGGGTGCCAAGCGCTTCGAACTCACTGGTTACTTTAGCGACCGCACTGCTTTTCTTGTCAGTCAGCTTTATTTTCTTGGCCTTCAAGGGCTCCGCCAAATCGCGGTCGGCGTTAGTGAGTACGAGTGTAAGGTTGCCGTTCAGGGAACGGAGTTCACCGCTTTGAATATTCTTTTGGGCGGCTTCGGAAACGGTTTTAAGGTTATTAATTTTGGCAGCGACACCGGCGAGTGATGATGTAGAGCCGCCACCGGCTGCAGACGATACGAATACGACGACAAGAATGACCAGCACGAGCAGTCCGCCGATCAGTCCCCATAGCACCATCGGGTTCATGGTTTTTACCGGCGCCGGTGTGGCGATTTGATTTAGATAGTCGGATGAGAACTGAGAGTTGTCTGGTTGCATACTACATTTAGTGTACCATAAGCGGTAACAGAGGTAAGAGTGATACAATGAAACCATGCAGGACGCCAAGGAAGAGGTACGGGCACGGCTGAATATCGAGGACGTGATAGGTGAGTACGTCCAGCTCAAGCGTGCCGGCCGTAACTTCAAGGGCTTAAGTCCGTTCACATCTGAAAAAACCCCGAGCTTTACGGTCAGTCCCGAAAAGCACATTTGGCACGACTTCAGTAGCGGGAAAGGCGGCGACGTGTTCAGTTTCGTCATGGAAGTCGAAGGACTCGACTTTCGTGCGGCTTTGGAACAACTCGCGCGTAAGGCGGGTGTCGACCTGAGCTTGTACGACTCAAAACAGTCAGGTGAGATTGCCAAGAAGAAGAAACGCCTTATCGAAGCCACCGAACTTGCCTGTCGTTATTACCAACAGAGCCTCTTAAAGAACCAGCACGCGCTTGAATACGTATTCAAAAAACGTGGCCTGAGCAAAGAAATTGTCCAAGAATTTCGCATCGGTTATGCGCCGGATGACGGTGAAGCCGCTGTGCGGTTTTTAATCAAGAAAGGTTTTTCAAAGAAGGAGCTGAGTGAGGCCGGACTCACCAATAGGTTTGGCGGCGATATCTTCCGCGGTCGCATGACCGTGCCTTTGATGGACGCCAGTGGCCAGGTCATTGGGTTCACCGGCCGAATATTAAAAGATGACCCGAAGGCTCCGAAATATTTAAATACGCCGCAAACACTGGTGTATGACAAATCGCGCCACGTGTTCGGGTTGAGCCAGGCAAAAGAGGCAATCCGCAAGCAGGAATACTCGGTTATCGTAGAAGGGAACTTAGATGTCGTTAGTTCACATCAGGCGGGTGTCAAGAACGTGGTGGCAAGCGCCGGGACGGCACTAACGGAATGGCATTTGAAAGCGCTGGCACGGTTGTCGCACGACGTGCGACTGGCGTTCGACGCCGACAAAGCCGGGCTTGCCGCAACCGAACGTGCGATTCCGATTGCGGGTACGGTAGGAGTCGAACTTTCCATCATCAGTCTACCTGAGGGCGCGAAAGACCCCGATGAGCTGATTCAGCGCGACGGCAATACTGCCTGGAAGAAGGTGACTGAAGCGGCCGAACCGGTCGTTGATTGGGTGTTAAAGCAATATTCTGCGCGGGTCGACATGACATCCGCCGCTGGTAAACGCCGCTTTACCACCGAAGGGTTGACAGTTGTTTCCAAACTGACCGATTCGGTGGAGCAGGAGCATTACTTGAACCAGATCGCACGTATGACCGATACTTCGCTTGATGCCGTCAAGGCAAAGCTGGCGGGCGGTGAAGGGCGGATGGAAACACTAAAGCCGATTAAACGATCTGGGCCGGTTGAAGAACCAGGGGCGAACCAACCGGAAGCTGCCTACCAAGACAACTTGCTGGCCGTACTGGTGGCATACCCCGGCACGCGTCATCATTTGGGCGGATTCGACACCGGTATGTTCGTCGGTGGGGAGCGCCAGAAGCTGGCCGAATGGCTGAAGCGCCATGACAAACCGCTCACCGATGTTCCGGCCGCGTTGCTGCCTCTTGAAACCTATGTTAAAATAGTCCAATTGAAGGCCGAGACCAGATACGATGGCTGGAGCGAACAAGACAGTTCGCTCGAAGTAGCCAAACTGCTCCGCCAGACTGAAGTCGAACACAAGAAACAAACCAAGCAACGACTAATCAATGAGCTGCGTGATGCGGAAGCGAATGGTGACGACAAAGTTGCCGAACGCTTACGCTCAGAACTCCACGCACTAATCAAGGAGACTGCCTAATGGGCGATAACGACGACGATTTAACAAAAGCAGCACTCGCTGAAGAGGAAGAGGCCATTGACCCCTTGCAGGGAGTTGATGAACCAGATGTGGCCGAACTCGAAGACGAAGTCGAAGATGACGAAGACACGCTGAATTCCAATCAATACTTTGATGACGTGTCTGACGACTCGGTGCGTTTGTACCTGCGCGAGATCGGTAAGATTCCACTTCTGAACGCCGAAGAAGAACTGGCGCTTGCTAAAAAAGTGGTGGCCGGTGACAAAAGGGCTAAGGACAAAATGGCCGAAGCCAACATGCGTCTGGTAGTGAGCATAGCCAAACGCTACTCAGGCCGTGGTTTGGACTTTTTGGACCTGATCCAAGAAGGAAATACCGGACTGCTGCGTGCTGTCGAAAAATTCGACCCGGACAAGGGGTTCAAGTTTAGTACCTACGCGACCTGGTGGATTCGCCAGGCGATTACCCGTGCTATTGCCGACCAAGCACGTGTGATTCGTATTCCGGTGCACATGGTCGAAACCATCAACAAGCTGCTTCGGACACAGCGCCGTATGACGCAGGAACTGAACCGCGAACCGACCATCGAAGAACTTGCCAAAGAACTTGAGATGGAACCGGAAAAGGTTGAATACGTTATTAAAATCAAGCAGGATATTCAGTCACTCGACGCCGGTGTTGGTCGCGATGGGGAAGACGAAGACAGCGTGCTGCAGGACTTTATTGAAGACGAAGAATCTGCCACACCGGAAGAATCTGCTACGACGCAGCTGCTCAAAGAGCAGGTGCAAGCAGTCCTTTCAACGCTCTCAGACCGCGAACAAAAAATCGTTCGTATGCGGTTCGGCCTAGACAACGGCAAGAGCCACACGCTTGAAGAAGTTGGCCAAGAATTCGCCGTTACCCGTGAGCGTATCCGTCAGATCGAAGCGAAGGCGCTGGCCAAGCTTCGCAAGCATAAGGATGCGAAAAAGCTCCACGAATACCTTAAGTAGATCAGTCTAAAAATTTCGCGTGTCGAAGGGCCTCGTCGAGCTGCTTGTGCAGCCAGTCGAGGTCCTTGTCGTTATGAACGAAGTAATCAGCAATCGCGATCGGTCCGCCTTTTTCGAGGTTCTCAATTTCCGCCCAGTCGCGTTCATCGATTTCTTGTGCAGTCATAGGCCGTTCGGCACGCGTTGCCATGCGTTGGTAGCGCAGGTGTTTCGGGGTAACCACGGCGACCACGGTCATTTCACCCGGGAACTCGTGTTTCAAAATCTTGTATTCGCTCCAGGTATACAATCCGTCCAGTACTATCTGGTGCTGGCCAGCCGCTATCAAGTCGCGAACTTCTTTAATAATTCGTTTGACGACAAAATCGTTGCCTTCTTTTTTACGGATTTCTTCGCGGAAGGTCTTTTGGCTTTCCCAGGTAACTTCAATGCCGGCTTCGTCCATAGCCTTATAAATGACGCCGCCGAAGTAGGATTTTGGAATGCCTTTACTCGTCAGGTGCTCGACCGCGACGCTTTTGCCGCTGCCGGCCAAGCCGACGAACGCGACGATCTTTACGTTTTCGTGTGAACTCATTAGGAACCAGTATAACAAACTGTTTTCTAAGGACCTGCTTATGCTTGCAGAGCAGTCGAATTCTGCCACAATTTATACGATGGAACGAAAAAAAGGACATGCCCAAAAAGATAGGTACGTCCAACTGATAGAGGCAAAACGTGATGTATTGTCGGACGACGACATGGAGCTTTTGTTCACGGTTCACGAACAGCCCACAAAAGCACGGGCCGCGAAAGAATTGAATATAACGATTGAAGAGCTTGAAGCCAGGCTTGCGGTATTATTTCCGCCAAAGAAAGACGAACGCCGTACGAAAACCGGCGAGAGCTATGCCAAGCGAATGACGAATACCGCCCTGAAGGCGATACTACTAGAGCACGATGACCTGGACGACGATGAACGAAAACTACTTGCCACACTCATGGAATCACGCAACCAGGTTATAGCTGCCACGGCGCTTGGAATGACGTACTCAGATTTCATGAGCAACTACAAAGCGATTCGTCGAAAGCATGGTTTCTGATTGTGTCTTATAGGGTTTGGGTTTACAATCATCAAAAATAAGGGAGAACAAACATGGCTGAAATGGCACCAATCCCTCTTGTGGACCATGAACCGACTGACGACATGATTTTTCGTGCCGACGACCGTCCTCATTTAGAGTTGGTGGAAGAGCAGCAAGCTGAACGCCCACCAAAACTAACGGTCGAAGAATCGGAATACCTATTGCTCCGTGGTCCGTACGTTGCAAGACTGCGCGCGGCACAGCGCATTCTGTCGGCGGCAGCGGCATTTGCCAACGATGAACAAACGGAATCCATGATAAGTCAGCCCTACATGGATTCACTGCGTTCAGACGTTTTGCAACTTGCGTCTGAACTGAAGACTTTCGAGAAGACATACGAGTGGCCCGCCGATGACAGCAATGGCAAAGCCGAAGCTGATGATGTGAGTGAAGTCCAGCCGGGCGTCACTGATACACCGGCCAGGAGGGTTGGTCGCCGAGCCGTGAGATCTGCGGCTGATCGGGAAATCGAAGGTCGGGACAGCGTGGGACTATATCTCGAAGAAATCGCCCGCACACCACTTCTCAATGCGGAACTTGAAGTTGAACTGAGCAAAACGATCGAAGCTGGTTTGATGGCAGAACACCTGCTTAAAGAAAACCGTTTTAGCAAAAACGGTGAAGACTCAGATGAACCCTCGCGCGAGGAACTTGAATGGCTTGCCGAGCAGGGCAGGCAGGCGGTCGACCGTTTCCTTACGTCAAATCTTCGCCTTGTGGTTTCAATCGCGCGAAAGTACGGAAGGTCGCAAATGCCAATGCTCGATCTTATCCAAGAAGGCAATATGGGCCTCATTAGGGCCGTCGAAAAGTTCGATTACACCAAGGGTTATAAGTTTTCTACCTATGCCACATGGTGGGTACGACAGGCCATAACGCGCGGAATCGCACAGCAATCGCGCGTGGTCAGACTGCCGGTCCATGTAGTAGAGGAGTTGAATCAAGTCGGCAGTGCACGGCGGACCATTGAGCGCCAGCTTGGTCGTGAAGCCGAGCCAGAAGAAATCGCCGCAGAACTGAACATGGACGTAGACCGTGTCATCGAGCTTATTGCCTGGGGGCGTGAACATGTCAGTCTTGACGCACCGGTCGACGAAGATGGAGAAACAACGATCGGAGATTTATATAACAACGAAGCTGCGCCGAGTCTTGACGCAGACTTGCTCGACAATGAATCGCGCGATCGCCTGAACGATCTTGTTGGTCACCTTGATGAGCGCAGCGCCGATATCATCCGTGCGCGGTTCGGCCTTATTGATGGACGTCAACAAAAACTTGCCGATATTGGTGCACGACACGGAATTTCCGCCGAGCGTGTGCGGCAACTGGAACGGGAGGCATTGGGAAGGCTTCGCCGTATAGCCGACCCTGACCCTGGCCAAGCGTAAGCTGTTTTTTGTTGTTTCTCGGCAAGGTATACTTGATACATGACAAAACGCCTGGCGGTAATAGATGGGAAATCGGTGTTTTACCGCGGGTACTATGCTATGCCCGGACTTTCGACCAAAGATGGCACACCGACCGGCGGCGTGTTCGGGTTTGCCTCATTAGCGATAGAACTCATTAAAAAACTCGAACCCGATTATGTGGCCGTTGCCTGGGACAAGCCAAAGACCAATATTCGTAAACGCACCGAAATTTACCCGGGCTATAAAGCTGGCCGTAAGCCTGCACCCCCGGACTTTTACGAGCAAATTCCGATTTTGCATCGTTTACTAGACGCCTTTGGCTGGCCACTGTATGAACTCGACGATTACGAAGCCGATGACATAATGGGTACGTTTGCCGTGCAGGCGGAAAAGAAGGGAATCGAGGCCTGCCTGCTGACGAGCGACCTTGATATGCTGCAGGTCGTCGGGCCGCTCGCTCATGTGTATGCCATGAAGTCGGGCCTGGCCAATATCGAGCTGTACAACCCAGAAAATTTTGAACAAAAATACGGTCTGAAGGTCGAACAGTTCCTGGATTTGAAGGCGCTTAAGGGCGACTCAAGTGATAACATTCCCGGAGTGCCGGGTATCGGCGAAAAAGGTGCGATCGCGCTTTTGCAAGAATGGGACACGCTCGATAACATTTATAAACATTTAGACGACATCAAACCGGCACTCGCTAAAAAGCTTGAAGCCGGTAAAGAGTCTGCTTATATGAGCAAGGAGCTTGCGCGTATTTGGACCGACGCGCCGGTTGAACTTGAGTGGGACGTCGCCGATGTGAATGACTGCGACCTTCAAAAGGTTGCCGACATTTTGAAAGAACTCGAGTTCCATTCGCTCATCAAGCGTTTGCCAAAAAACATGCAGCAAACGCAAGACACGCAGCTGTATTTTCACGAGTCGGACGAAGTAAACCTAAAAGAAGTTGAGTGGCCGAAAGATGTGACAATCGATGGTCCATTCGTCCTTCATTTAGCTGACGACGAACTCTGGGCATCGTTCACGCCGACGACGATTTCGCATACGAAGCTTTCTAACATCGACAAATCATTCTGGCGGGCGGTCGAATTCGGTACGGTCATCAGCTATGACGTCAAAGATTTGTATCATGCGCTGGCAGACCATAATATCGATGTACGCTTTAGTGACATTCACGATATTCGTCAGGCTGCGTACCTGCTTGACCCGCTGCGCCGTGACCGTTCGCTCGCCGGACTCATCGGCGGGGAACTTGCGACACCGGTTGAAGAAGCCGCTGCCATGCGCCAGATTTACGGCTGGCAGTGCCAGGCGTTTGAGGACAAGCCGAAGGTAAAAGATATCGCGAAACGGTTCGACTTTCCGCTGATTTACCATTTGTTCAAAATGGAACGTGCCGGCATCATTCTCGACACGTCGATTCTAAAAAAGATGAGCAAAGAACTTGGCGACAAACACGCTGAGCTTGAACAAGAAATGTACAAGATTGCTGGCTACGAATTCAACATCGGTTCGCCAACGCAGCTTTCAGAAGTGTTATTCACTAAATTACAGCTGCCGACGACCGGTATTAAAAAGGGTAAAACCGGTTACTCAACAGGGCAAAAGGAGCTCGACAAGCTACGTGGCATGAACCCGATCATTGAACTGATCGAACAAACTCGCGAACTGAGTAAATTAAAGAATACCTATGTTGATACATTGCCTGAACTTGTCGACAAGGATTCGCGCCTCCACACGACATTCAACCAGGACTCAGCCCCGACCGGACGGCTCAGTAGCGTTAACCCGAACCTGCAGAATATACCGGTTCGGAGCGAAGCTGGCAAGAAAATCCGCGAAGCGTTCGTACCTGCTGAAGGTAACGTGTTCGTCAGTGCCGACTACTCACAGTTCGAACTGCGCCTGGCCGCCGTACTGGCAGACGACAAAGAGCTGATCGAAGACTTCAACGGCGACCTGGACATTCACACCAAGACCGCCAGCGACGTGTACGGCATTCCGCTGAACGAAGTGACCAAGAACCAACGCCGCGACGCCAAGGTCATTAACTTCGGCGTTCTGTACGGCATGAGCCCACATGGACTTAGCGCTGCGACCGGTATGGACTTTACGGCCGCCAAAAAGTTCATTGACCAGTACTTTGAACTGCGTAAACCGATCCGCAAGTTCATCGACGACACACTGGAGCAGGCGAGTGAAGAGGGCTATGTCGAAACTTACTTCGGCCGCCGCCGCCCGACTCCAGACGTGAACAGTAGCAACTTCATGGTCCGAGAAGCCGGCAAGCGCGCCGCCGCCAACATGCCGATCCAGGGTACCGAAGCCGATTTAATGAAGCTCGCCATGATTAAAGTCGATGAAAAGATCGACGGACTTGGTACGCAGGTGTTGCAAATCCACGACAGCATATTGGTCGAATGTCCCGAAAAGAATGCCGAAAAAATCGGAGAGATCTTGAAGGAAACAATGGAATCAATTGCACCTGAACTGCCTATCAAGTTGAAGGTTGATGTAAGTGTCGGCAAGAACTGGGGCGATGTGTAAGTGAGCGAAGAGATTTTTGCCAAAGGAAAATTATTCGAACTTGTTCAAGTAAAACAAGATGATGGTCGTGTGTTCGAAATTGCCAGGCGGGCGCCTGGTGTGCGGTTGATCATTGCAGACAAAGCTGAACAAAAAGTTTTACTGACCCGTGAATACCGCCAAGAACTGGGCGAATGGGACTACCGTTTACCAGGCGGTAAGGTGTTCGACAGCTTGGATGACTATGAAGCGTTTTGGGCTAGCGGGGACGACATTGTTGAAGCTGCCAAGACGCAGGCGATTAGCGAAGCCCAGCAAGAAGCCGGCGTTGAAGTGAACAGCTTAGAACTGTATAAAAAATCGGTACTTGGCGCGACGGTCGAATGGGACCTGTATGTATTTGAAGCGACTGACTGGCGTCTAAGTGTTCACGGCCAAGAACTTGAAGTCGGCGAAAAGATCGAAGCCGACAACTGGGTGAGTTACGACGAAGCAAAACAAATGATTCTTAACGGCCAAATGCAAGAAGAGCGGATTGGCCTTATATTGCTGCAATGGCTCAGTAAGCAGTGAGGATATGGCAATGACTGACGAAGATTACCTACGACGAGCGGTCGAAGTCGGCAACCAAAAAGCCAAGCCATATAACTACGGAGCAGTGGTCGTTGATCCGAACGGCAACATCGTGTCCGAAGCCGTGAACCAAGTGCATGAAACGAACGACCCGAGCGCACATGCCGAATTGCTGGCTATACGTTTAGCCGCGCAAAAAGTCGGGTCGTACAATCTGGGCCATTACGTTCTGTATGGCAGTCACGAGCCATGCGCCATGTGTTTTATGGCGGCGGCGTGGGCACAGTTTAGCCAGGTAATTTATGCCACGAGCGCGATTGAACAAGAAAAACGGTACGAACTAAAGAACATCACGCTCGATGATATCGCGGCCAACCTGCAAAACCGCACCATTCTAGCACAGCATATGCCGTTGGAAGATTAAGTGTCGATATGAGTCTTATACAAAAGGGAGGGCGAACGTGACGAATCATTGGCGAAGGTACCTGCCCAAGCGACGCCTGGGTGGGATGGCTCTTGCCGACGGCACGCAGCTTTCGACGGTGCGTTCGGTCGAAGAAGCCGGCGCGTTCACCGACATACTAAAAGGGATAGAACAACCTGATGACCATGTCGAGCGTGCGAAGCACCTTCGCACTATGCTGCTCGCGCAGACACCGCGTGCGGTCCTGGCCCAGATTCAAATGGACAAGCACAAACACGGCTACCACAACCGCGAAAAGCGGTTGTACGAACTGATTGATTTTAACGACATGTTCGTGAGCTTGATACTCGCGACTCCACACGGCGAGCTGAAAGGATTTGCCGAGCGGCTGTATGCCGACATGGATTCTTTTTGCCGTAGGTTGGGCACGCCTATGTTCACGCCGGAGCAGTTCGACGCGATCATACGGGGACTATCGATTGAAATTGCAGTCTATCGAGCGGCGCGGTATATGGGATTCGGTGTGCATATGACATCCCGCGTAGAGGACGCGTTCGGCATAGACATGATCATTACCGAGCCTGACACTAAGCAAACGCTTAACATTGATTGCAAAGCTTTGCCGGCGTTCCGCCATAGGCTCGAAGACTTAGTAAAACATGGACGCATTAGCGAGGCGCAGTTACTAAAAGCCGACAGCGACCAATACATTACCACGATGCAGCACCAGGGTAATGAATCCGTGCCGGTGACGCTGCTATGCATCGGGCCGGACAGCGTTGGCGACATACATGACTTCACCCTGGATCACCCGGAAAAGCTGCGAGATTTGCTAGACAAAATCTTCTTAGCAATGCGTTAAAAACGCTCTTGTTTTTTTGTGTGAGCAGGCGCATGATGATTTTACAACTAGGCGAATACAAAAATGAGATGACAAATGGCACGATTTGAAACACCTATCGAAGACCGACGAATAGCCGATGCTCTAAAGGGACTCGACCTACAATCCGTACTATTAGCCCGAGATTTTGAACAGTCATCACGTTTGCACGCCTTCGTAGATCAATATGTCGAGCCTGACACGTTGCAGTATGAGATGCCGGACGGGGAGGTGCATAACTATTGCCATACGCGTGTTAGCGCCATCGGTGATGACGGTAGTTTGATTCATATTCGACTGCACGAACAGGTGGCTGGGCAGCTGGTTGATCCAACCATTCGTAATATTGCTGTTATAAGCCATGTCGATGACCCAAACCCTGCCACTATCATGTCAGCCACATCTGAAGACACCGTGCGATTTGATGGCACCCGTCAGACTACATTTATCGTGGGTCAACCAGGCACCCAAGGTCTTAGAGTTGTTGAGGCGCCAATGAACCAACAGCAATGGGATATGGAAACAGTACTTGCTCGTGAGCAAGCCCTGGCGTCTCGGCCCATCGTGTCATTAACCGGCAATGGTTGGGAGTATCGACGAAGCGATCGACACTGGGAGAAGCTTCACGACATCAATCAAGTACGCGAGCGAGTAGCTCGAGCGCTGTCGCAAGGGTTAGGGTATGCGGCGCTCCCAGACGTCCGGCCTGTCCCGCAGGAAGACCCTGGACAATTAGTCGAAAAAATGGTAGTGTAACATCATGCAACGAAACAGCCGCGCCAGATTCTTTCCGTTAATCATCAGTCTTATCGTCATCGCGCTTGTCATCGCAGCCGTCGTAAGTATTGGTCGCGCCATATTCAACAGAGGGGATAGTTCATCGAACGACCAAACATCTCAGACTGACCAGGGCAAGGAAGCGCTACTCGACACCAGTAGTGGCCGAAGTGTCCAAATGACGGTTCGTGGACCGATTGTCGCCGACGAGAACTTTACCTCGTACCGTATATCGGTTTCAAACTCCGACCGTTCCATGGATGTTTATAAGGGTTACGTTGAAGAACAGACCAACGGTAAAGCACTCGAAAACAACACACAAGCATACGAAGAGTTCGTCTATGCGCTCGACAAAGCGAACATGATGAAGGGGAACTCCGCCGCCGACGATGAAAATAAGCAAGATATCCGTGGTATCTGTGCTCGTGGCTACGTGTATGAATTTGCCGTTCTTTCCGGCGGTAACGAAGTGAAAAAGCTTTGGACATCGACCTGTAGCGGTTCTAAGGGAACGCTCGATGCGTCGAAAGACCAATTAAGCCAGCTGTTCTTAGCACAGATTCCGGGCTCGAACGAACTGATTCCGTTCCGTCAGTCGCAAGTCCTAAGTCTGTAGTAATATTTGCCTGACGCCCGACACCAATCAAGTTATAATGAGGGTATGATAAAAGCCCTCATTTTTGATTGCTTTGGTGTTTTGTACTGGGATGATTTGAATCGTCTATACAACTTGGTGCACCCAGACCAGTTCCAGGACCTAAAGGATCTTATGCATGCCTGCGATCATGGGTATATGAGTAGGCAAGACTTTCTTGAATCGGTGGCAGAGCTTGCCGGTATTAGTGTTGATGCCGTCGCGGCGGTCATGCACGACAAGCACCGCCGCAACGAGCCATTGATCGCGCGCGCCAAGGAGCTGAAGTCAAAGTATAAGATCGGCATGATCAGCAATATGGGGTACGACATGTTAAAGGACCTGTTCGACGAGCAGGAACGCGATGAACTGTTTGACGACATGGTCGTGTCAAGCGAGGTCGGACTAATCAAGCCGTCATGGGACATCTTTGAACTGGCACTTGAGCGGCTGGGTGTCGCTGCCGACGAGACTGTGTTTATCGACGACCAACCAGCCAATGTCGAAGGAGCCGAACGGGTGGGGATGAAAACGATTCTGTTTACCACCAACGCCCAGTTTGAAACCGAGCTGGCGGCTATCGAGACCGCGGTGAATGCCTGAACTACCCGAAGTCGAAACCGTCCGGCACGGACTGGCCGAACTACTTCCGGGCCGCGCAGTACATTCCGTAGGCCACATAGACTCGCCAAAGAGTTTTCCGAACGCAGACGCTGACGTAAAAGAGTTCTTGATTGGCGCCAAAGTACTCTATATAAAACGCCGTGCGAAAGTGCTGCTGATTGAACTCGACACCAAACATACACTAGTCATTCATTTGAAGATGACAGGACAACTGGTATTTCGCGGAGAAACGGCATTTGGCGCAGGGCACCCGAACGAATCGCTTGTCGGTGAGCTGCCCGACCGTTCGACGCGGGTCGTGATGGAATTTACCGATGGTAGCCGCCTTTATTTTAATGACCAACGCAAATTCGGATGGATCAAACTGATGCCAACGCTTGAAGTCCCGAACATCGATTTCATGAAAAAGGTCGGTCCCGAACCGCTCGAAGCCGATTTTACCGCGCAGCAGTTCGCGGAACGGTTCAAGCGAAGAGCCAAAACGAATATTAAGGCAGCGCTGCTTGACCAGACGGTAGTTGCGGGTGTGGGTAACATTTACGCCGACGAGAGCCTGTGGGGTGCCAAGATCGACCCGCGCAGATTGGTAGCCAACGTGACAGACAAAGAGTTTGAGTTGCTCTACGAAGAGCTGCGAGCAGTTATGAACCTCGCTATTCAAAAAGGTGGCTCGACCGACAGAAATTATGTTAGCGCTGATGGTAAGAGGGGAAGTTACCTTGACTTCGCCCGGGTCTTCCGCCGTGAAGGTCAGGCCTGCCCGCGTTGCGGCCATGTCATTGAAAAAATACGCCATGCCGGTCGGGGTACGCACTTTTGTCCGATATGCCAAAAATAGGGCAGGTGTGAAAAAATTGACATAAGCATAAGCAGGTGATATCCTGGCAGCAAACCGCATATAAAATAGAAAGGTTAATAACACATGGCAACCTCTGTCAAGCAAAAAGCGAAAATCGCAGCTTGGGCCGTGCTTGCGGCAGCAGTCGCAACCGCTCCGGTTACCGTGTCGGCAGCGTCGCAGACGGCCAACACGACTATTAACGCGACGGTCAATGCCGTCATCAGCATGACGACCTCATCACCGGTCGCGCTCAGTCTTACTCCGTCGGGAAGCGGAGTAGTTACGAGCGCGAGCGACACCGTGACAGTCAGTACTAACAACTCGGCAGGCTACAACCTAACGGTCGCCGACAACGACGCCACGACGAACCTGGTAAGCGGATCGGACACCTTCACCGCTTCGGCCGGTACGAAAACAACGCCGATCACACTCGTAAACGGCACCTGGGGCTTCGCAGTCGTGACCGGCACCACTGGAATCGGCGCGAACGGCTTTGACGCCAGCTACTCAGTAGAAAATAACAACACGTCAAGCACCAGCAAGTGGGCCGGCATGCCGGCAAGCGGTTCGCCGATGCTTCTAAAGAGCACATCGACGACCGCCGCGAATGACACGACAACCGTTTGGTACGCCGCTAAAGCTGCCGTCACCCAGCCTACCGGTACGTACACAGACACCGTTACCTACACGGCAACGACTAACTAATAACATCAGTTTACAATATTGTGAGAGTGAGTAGGGGAAGAATATTTCGTATGCAGTTGGGCCTGATCGCAGGCCTGACTGCATTTTCATTGGCATTTACGGGTTCGCCAGCCCATGCGGCTGACCCAAGCGACACGATCATTGAAAGTATCGTCCTGTCGCCGGTAAGCAAGCATTATGAGGTAAATGCCGGTGCAAGTACCTCTGATACGTTCAAGGTCATTAATGACGGCAAGGTCGCCTACGATTTTGTTGTGTATGCTCGGCCGTACTCTGTCAGTGACGAGTCGTACCAGCCTGATTTCATATCAAAACCGCAGAACGCCGACGCATACAAGTGGGTACAATTCGACAAACCGTCGTACCACATTGAACCTGGCCAGACGGTAGAAGTTTCGTATACGATACGCGTCCCCAAAGGATCAACGCCAGGGGGTCACTACGGCGTATTGTTCGCTGAAACGCAGCCATCGGGCGAAACCCAGGGGAACGTCGTCAAACGCACCAAACGGGTGGGGGCCATTCTTTATATGACCGTAAAGGGTGATGTTCGCACCGGCGGCACGCTTGAAAACGTTATCGTACCGTTCTTCCAGTTCAACCGGCCACTCACGACCGCGCAGCGCGTCAAGAACACCGGGAACGTCGACTTTACCGCCAAGACGAACCTACGGGTATATGACTTGTTCGGTGGTCAGAAGTTCGCAGCCACCCGCGAGTATCCTGTGCTTCCACAAACGACACGGCGCGCAGCAGTCGAATGGCCGGACGCATCTTGGCTCGGCCTATACCGTGTGGAGCTGACGACCAGCTTTTTAGACACGAAATCATCGTCTACCCACTATGTGCTGCTCGTTCCAGTATGGGTATACCTGACCCTGGGGTTGCTAATAGGAGCGCGAGTGCTATATGCAGTGGCACGGCGTAAGAAAACAAAGAAGAAGTAACGTCTTCGGACGTAGCGTATTGACCGGATTCGCGGGAATATTATTAAGCGCTGCGATTGCTTTGCCAGTATTCGCGGTCGACAGTCAGATTGGTGCCGTCGTGTGCGGCGCCGGATCCCCGGGAGCTTCAATTGATATTACGCAGCCGACCGATGACAGCGTGGTAAACCAAGCAGTCACGACGTTTCGCGGCACTCTGAGCAATACGTCGCAAATAGTCATTGAAATTGATGGCGATTACGTCAATACTGTCGCAATCGGCAGTAACCAGACAGATTTCGCGACCGATATATCACTCAGCGAGGGCACACATACCATTGCAATGACGGCCAATGATATCTGCGGGGTCAAGGATGCGTCAGATAGCATTGTCATCACGTACCAACCGGCTGTCGAACCGAGCAACGGCGGGACGACGCCGACTGAAGTCGACAAACCGGATCAAGCGGTCACGACAGGTGAAGTTATTCCGCCTAACGACGTGTTCCATCAGATCCAGCAACTGCCGGTCATCGGAGCGGCCGTGAGCGTAGTAGCGGACTTTGCTGTCGCGACGGGCCTTGAGTCGACGATATCGACGGGCAATGCCATTGTCGGTGTTTCGAGGGTCGGGCTCACCGTCGCTGCGCTTACCTCGGTTGTCATGGCAAGCTCATTGGCTCCGATTGCCGCCCAGACAGTGCCCGGTATTAGCGAAATGTTCAACGTGGCAAGCACTCGCTCTATGCTCTATTTAGGCTGGGTTATTCGTGGACTTGGTGCGTTCGTCTTGGTGCTTGCGTACTTCCTGTAGCCTCGGGGTTAGCGCAGCCTGTATAATGACAACATGAAACGGGTCATGCTTTGGACATTGCTCCTGAGCCTTGTGGGGGTTAGCGGCGTTTGGTCAGCACACGCGACCTCTTTTAACAGTACGAACTATTCTATTAACGGCAGCCTTGGTGACAGTTCTGCCGGCCGACAGGGCACATCAAACTACCAGCTCAGGTCATCAGCCGGAGAGTCGATTGTTGGAAACAGTTCGAGTGCCAGTTATAAGCTAGGCCAAGGGTATATCTCGACTCTCGAAAATTCGCTCGAACTCCGGGTTCAACCCAATGGACTGATCGGACATTATTCATTTGATCAAGGAGCGGGTGGGACGATCGTTGATGACAGTTCGAACTCGAATACGGCGACATTCACAGGAACTCCGACCTGGACGACCGGAAAAGTAAACGGGGGACTGACCGGATTCTCAGCGACCGACTATGCCAGTGTCAATGCCAACGCTACCTATAACGTGTCAGCTATCACGGCATGTGTGTGGATGAACTTGTCGAGCTTTACTACCAATCCGGTAGCGCTCAGCAGGTCACTCGGTTCACCGGACACGACCGGCATGTGGTCGATCGGGTTTAACGGCGGTTCGACGCCGCGTGTCAGAATGTATGCCAACGGCGTAAACAACACTATTCTCAACCCTTCGTCCGTCGGACTCGGTACATGGAATCAAGTGTGCCTTACCTATGGTGGTGGCGACTTCATCATGTATACCAATGGTATCGAAGCCGACAGGGTAACTTTGAATGACCCTGTAGTTCCTTTTTCATACCCGCTTCGTATCGGTAGTATCTCCTCCGGTTCCCAGCCGTTCTCGGGTACTGTTGACGAGGTAAAAGTGTATTCGCGTGTCCTAACCGCAAGTGAGATAAAGGCTGAATTCAATGCTCAAAGCGCTGGGTTTGGCAGTGGGTTAGCCTTTCAAAGTTCCGTGACACCTGGACAATCGCAGACAAGCAGCTTTGATACGATAGTGCAGACGTCATCACCCGGCTACACTCTGGCAATCAGTCAGAACAACAACCTGACGAACGGCGCGTTCGTAATCCCTTCGATCAGCGGCACCATAGCGAGTCCGTTGGCATGGAATGAAGGCTCTACCAAGGGATTGGGCTTCACCCTGTACGGCACGAACGCGACAGCGATTCCCGGAACGTGGAACTCGGGAAACAGCTATGCGGCTCTACCAGCTTTTCCGGCGACTTTCTATACAAGGACCGGTCATACCGGCGGAGTAAAGGATGTGGTAAATATGCGTCTTCGGCTTGATACCGCCGTCAGCCAGGTGGCAGGCGATTACACAAACCAGATGACAATTACGGGGACTATGACGCCATGAAGCTGAAAATGCTCTTGTTTGTTTTTGCAGTCGCGGTAGGCGTCGTGGTGTCATTGGCGCCGACAAGTAGCGCACTTGGTCTTAAAATAGCTCCACTCGAATACAAGACGACACTGAAAAAGAACGAGCGGCAAACCGGCGTCATTGACGTATCCAACCCGACGAGCCAGACTATCCACGTTAAGACGTCGGTACAAGCGTTTAAGCAAATCGATGATAACGGTGGCCTCCAGTTTTACGATGATGAACGAACGACTATCGGTATTCGAAGTGATCTTAGTGAGTTCGACCTTGGTCCGCGTGAAGCGCTTCGAATGGCATTTACAATCGATGGCTCGCTGCTCCCCGAAGGTGACGTATACGCCGCGATCTTTTTTACGACTGATCTTGCTAAACCTCGTACTGGGGTAGGGCAGTTGGTGCGGGTAGGGACGGTCCTATCGATCGTCAATAAGACCCCTGGTTCACGGTCGGCCGTCATTACTGATGTAATTATGCCATTCTTGCAGTTCTCAGATACCGTAGGCGGAACCTACAAGGTAAAGAATATCGGGACGGCGAATGGCGGTTTTTACCCTACGGTCAAGGTGTCTGACTGGCCATCAGGTGCAAAGAAAGATGTTGAAAGCTCGCTGGTATTCGGCGGCCGCGAACGCCGGAATGATTTTCGTCTACCAACCGGGTTTGGCATTCATTACGTAAAGGTCGGCTACAAGGGGAGCGAGAAGGGGCAATGGGTCGTGACGGTAGCACCGTGGATGTTGGTCGCCATTGTTATGGTTCTACTAATCATAGGGATTGAGTTTTTGTTGTACAAAAGACGTCATAAATCACCCCGTAAAAAAACAGCTTCTACCTCTTAAGAAAGTTTGCTTTCATTTGGAAGCGTAAGTATAATACAAGGTGTGCCGTCTACCCTAAAAAAGGTAGGCCAAAAGCGGCAGATAAAAACCATGAAAAATTCAACGGTTTTACAGGGGTGGAGGAGTCGAATCCTCCTATGGGGTATCATTCTTGCCGCAAGTATATTCGCGGTGCTATTTGCCGTCACCGAGCCTGATTTTGCCCAAGCTGCAACGACCGTTCCGACCAAAATGAACTTCCAGGGCCGTATCACCAACACGGCTGGGAATATTCTTGCGAACGGTAGCTATAACATGAGATTTAAAATCTATAATGCCGCAAGCGGGGGAACGCTCCAGTGGAGCGAAGACCGACTAGTTTCAGCGACGCAAGGAGTATATGTCGATAACGGGCAGTTTAGCGTACAGCTAGGGGAAATTTCTAGCCTTCCGGCCTCGGTATTCAGCAGTAACAGCCTTTACTTCGAAGTAGAGTTACCGACTCCAGCGACTGCAACGAGTTCCAGCCCAAACTGGTCGGAAGGGCCGATGATACCACGCAATCAGTTAGCCACCAGTGCGTATGCATATAACGCCGAAACACTCGACGGAATCGACGGCGCTTCGTTCGCGCAGCTCGGTACGTCCAACGCGTTTACCGGCGCGAACTCAATCAATGTTGCGAATGCTAACGCATTTCAGACTAAGAATGGTACGACGAATCTATTCAATGTCGACACGACGAATAGTATTCTGACTGTCGGAGCGAATGACACGACCGGAGCCGTGCTTGTTCTCGACGTAAAGTCCGGTGCGGGTGATCCTGCCGGCGGTTCAGCTACCAACGGTGCCATGTATTACAACGCGAACGCCAACAAGTTCCGCTGCTACGAGAATGGCGGCTGGAAAGATTGTGTCACCGCTCCGGCGACGCTGCAAGGCGCCTACGACAACTCGGGAACACCGGCAACCATCACGACGACGGCTGCAAAAGGGGTGTCAATCATCGCAGGAGCAGTTCCGACGGCCGACATGTTTACCATCGATAACAGCAGCCAGCCTACAGTAACCGCAGGCGTAAGCGGTATAGAGGTAAATTATGCCGGTGGCGCAGCCGCCGTCGAAGGGTCGGGTATACAAATCGATTATGTACCAGGTGGCACCACCGGTGGCACGTGGAACGGCATGAAGATTGTCGCCAATGCCACGGGTGCGGCCAGCGGAGTTGAGGCGAACGGATTAGTGCTCGAAGGACCAACATCTGCCGGGACCGGAACTGACACGGCGCTAAAGGTGGCAACTGGTTGGGATATTGGCTTAGACATCGCGTCCGGCGGTATGCAGCTTGCTGATGAGTCAGAACCAAGTGTCCCAGGTAGTGGCAAACTTAAAATATATGCGAAGTCTCTTTCTGGGCGAATGTTGCTACGTCAAAAAGGACCTTCCGGTGTCGCGACACCACTGCAGCCGAGCCTGTTCCAAAACCAGATCTGTATGATTAGCGCAAGCACCGGTACTACATTATCGTCATTCGGTTGCGGAACCACGAACTCAACCACACTTTCACACCCCGCGCCGACTGAAGCAACGGGGTATATGACGAACTTCGCTACCGGTACGATTTTGGGTAACGAATCAGGATTTATGACATCCGTTTCCCAATTCTTCAGGGGATCGACAACTGGTTCCAACGGTTACTTCTTCAGCGCTCGAACCTATACCGTCGATACGACGTCACTACGAATCTTCGTCGGCCTACATAGCCAAACATCGCTCGCCAACATGCTGGCGAGCGATGATCCCGCAGGAAGCCGGTCTGGATTCGCCTTTTCGACAGTAAGAGGAGATACAAACTGGCAGTTCTCAGTCAAGGACGGTACGACTCAGAATCTCATCAATACGGGTATGGCCTATGCAGCAAGCAAAGTATACGATATGTACTTCTTCGTTCCTCCTTACCCAGGAAACGGCACTATGTATTGGCGAATTGATAATTTGACAGATAACACGTCGCAAGAAGGATCGACTACCTCAAACCTACCTGCCGGTAGTACCGCGCTGCGCGTCGGTCTTGGTGTCGAAACGCAGACCACGGCTGCAAGGAACTTCCGTATGCAGCGTGTATACGTCGAGGCGGATAGGTAGTGAAAAAGAAAATCGCAATCATAGCGGTTGTCAGCCTGTTAGTTCTTGGGGGAGCTGGTTATACGTATATGAACCTAAATATCGACAAGAGTGATTCAACGGCGCTGATTCAAAAAATAGGGAGGCATTACCTGCTTCCTTCAAAAGAAGAGCCGGTAATCGCGACCGTGACCGACAGAACCAAATTGACGACGGAGTTCCTAAAAGCTGCCAGAAATGGCGATAAACTTTTGGTGTATGAAAAATCGGGTGTCGCGATTATTTACCGTCCGAGCATCGACAAGCTTGTCAGGGTTGGTCCGGTCAGTATCGCACCGACAGACGGGTCACCGGCCACAGGCACCCTGCAGGAATAACCTCATTTTGGTCAATGGTATTATTAGAATCATGGAATCAGTCAAAAAAGAAATGAAGAACACGCCGCTCCGTCTATACAAGCAACCAGGCGCAGTCATGATTACCGCTGCGATCGTCTTGGTGGGTGCGCTACTTGGACTCATGCTGCTCGTGCCAAAGGGCGAGCGAATCAAAGCAGGGCAGTACCAGGTCGTATATACCACGAGTGGGCAGGCATACTTTGGCAAGCTACAAAACACAGGTGGCGATTATTTGGTGCTTAAGTCGCCGTATACGGCACAAGAAGTGAAGGGGACGGACGAGAAATCGCAGCCGCAGACGACGCTTGTGAAAGTCAGCCAGCAGGCGTACGGCCCGGAAGACGTCATGTCACTCAAAAGCGAACAGGTGTTGTTTTGGCAGAATCTACGCCCGGATAGCAAAGTCGCAAAAGCCATCGAAAGCAAGCAGTAGCAGTACTGTTTGGGCCTTGGCTTCGTTACAATAGAACCAGTGATTACACTACTGACTGGTGAGAATGATTTTGAGCTGACGAAAAAAATAGCTCAGTTAAAGACGAACTTTGCCGGCACGGCAGAACGGTACGATGCGGCAGAGCTTAGCGCTGAACAGCTGGCGGACATATTCGCCGGTCAAACCCTATTCGCTATGAAACGTCTTGTCATTATTGATCAGCCAAGCATGAACAGTGAGCTATGGCAAAACCTACCGGCATGGAATGATCGGTTGAGTGATGATACGGAACTGGTACTCGTCGAGCCGAAGCCAGACAAGCGCACCGCGACGTATAAGTGGCTCAACAAGAACGCCAATGTGGCAACATTCGATTTGATTGATCCCCGGGACACGAACAAGGTGGTGAAGTGGGTTGAAGCATACGCCAAGCAGCATAATGTCGCGTTGACTTCTCATCAGGCCAAGCGGCTTGCCACTCGGGCGGGAGGGAGTCAATGGGAACTCGCGCATGCTATCGACAAACTCGCGCTACTATCAAGCGTAACCGACGAATGGATTGACAACGTAGTAGACGAACACCCATCTGAAAGCGTATTCGCACTGTTTGAAACCGCGCTGAATGGCGACAGTGAGCGGCTGGCTCAGTCGTTAGCGCGCCTGCGTCAAACTGAAGAACCGTACCGGCTATTCGGACTAATGGTGTCGCAGGGCTTGCAACTTGCTACCTTGGTATACGGTGACGGCAATGCCCAAAAAGTCGCGAGCGACACCGGTGCGAAAAGCAGCTACCCGTTCCAAAAACTAGGACCATATGCCAACCGCATGAGCAAGCGGCAAGCAAGCGACCTCATCAAACTGCTCGCACGCGCCGATACTCGCCTAAAAAGTAGCGACGCCGATCCTTGGATAATTCTTGAGAATTGTCTTATGGGCGTGGCGTCGCTGGAAGCGTCGTAGGAAGACTATTTTTTAGTAGCTGGTTTTTTGGCAGCAGGTTTCTTGGCCGCTGGCTTTTTAGTGGCCGGAGCTGCTTTGGCAGGAGCCTTCTTAGCTGCAGCTGGCTTGGCGGCTGCTTTTTTGGTGCCAGCGGCTAATTTGACGTTCGCAGCTTTAGCAGCTTTAGCCAGGTTGGCCTTGCGACGAGCAGCGGTATTTTTGTGAATCAGGTTCTTTTTAACGGCCTTGTCGATTTCACTCTGAGCCTTCGAAAGGGTAGCGGCAGACGGCTTGGCTTCGAACGCTTTTACAGCGGCCTTGATAGCACGCTTAGTAGCGACGTTACGCTCGTTGCGAACGGCAGCTTGTTTTACACGCTTGATAGCGGACTTGATAATCGGCATGGACTAAGAACTTCCTTTAACACTTATTAGATTTGTATTACTAGTCAAGGGCAGATTATAGTGGAAATTCCCTCTGTTGTAAAGGGGTGGGGCATGTAAACCTAAACTTGTTGACGGCATCAAGCTTCTTATGGTAATGTAATGGCAAAGTCCCATAAAAATACAAAAATAGGTAAATAACAGATGAACGACGGCCAGAATGCTCGCCAACAAATCGTCGAAAAAATAAAAAATTCGACGAATATTTTGGTGACGGTCAGTAATAACCCATCGGTTGACGAACTTTCGTCGGCCCTTGGCCTGACCAGCATGCTTAACGGCATGAAAAAACACGCCACCGCTGTCGTGTCGGGCGATATTCCGCCGGCCATCACGTTCCTGGAGCCGAACAAGACCTTCGAAAACACTGTTGATTCACTACGTGATTTCATCATCGCTCTCGATAAAGAGAAGGCCGACCACCTCCGCTACAAAGTAGAAGGCGATGTGGTCAAGATTTTCATCACGCCGTACCGCACGACCATCACACAGGACGACCTGGACTTCTCCCAGGGTGATTACAACGTCGAATTAGTACTTGCTCTTGGAGTAAAGGACCAAGACAACTTGGACAAAGCCCTGGCTGCCCACGGCAAAATTTTGCATGATGCCACCGTCGCGACACTTAGCTGCGGCGAGAACGCCAGTGAACTTGGACAAATTGACTGGAACGAGCCGAATGCCAGCAGTTTGGCAGAAATGCTCGTATCGGTATCCGAAGCGCTAAAGACCGACAAGCCGGTACTCGACGAACAGACCGCGACAGCATTTTTGACCGGTATCGTCGCCGCGACCGATCGGTTCTCTAACAACAAGACCAGTAGTAAGGTCATGACCATGGCCGCCCAACTGATGGCCGCCGGTGCCAACCAGCAGCTTATCGCTGCCAAGCTTGAAGAAGCACACGAAATCGGCCCAGACAAACCTGAAGACGATAGTTCTGACTCATCTGATGGGGGAGAAAACTCGGACGGTACCGTGGACCTGAACGAGGGCGAATCGACCCAGGTTTCCAAGCAAGTATCCAAAAAGAAAAAGAAAGCCGCCGACGGTGAGTTAGCCATTAATCACGAAAAAGAAGGCTCGCTTGAAGAAGTTGCCGCCCAGACTGCTGCCGAGCAGCAGCAGGAAGCCGCCAAAACGGCCGAAGAAGAGCTGGCCGAGCAACTGTCGCAGGTCGCTCCGACCGCCAATACGCCATCGGTGAACGATCTGCAAAAAGACCTGGCATCTGCCAATGCCGAACTTACCCAGGCTGCCGATAACGTGTTGCCACCGGTCGCTGAAACTCAGGCGCCGGACGACCAAGAGCCTTCGATGGGTGGTACGCTGAACGCCACGACGGAACAGGCGCAGCACGACAAGGAACTCGAACTCGAAGGTGACCGCAACAAGACCATTCTTAGTCATGGCAGTAAATATATAGGCGACAACCAGCCAAGTTTTCAGGCACCGTTCAACGCGGCGGCCGCCGAACCGACCGAGCCGGACAGTGTTGATATTTTCAAAGATGAAAAACCTGCCGAACCGGTCGAGGCACCGTCTACGCCTCCCGCGCCTGGCTCAAGCGCCGTCCCACCAGTAGAAACCCTTGAAGACATTGACCGCAAAAACCGTCACGACGACCACGCTGCGGCTCGCTCGGCCGTAGAGCTTGCCTACGAAGCCACGCCGCTGCCGAATTCACAGCCTCCGGCTCCCGAGCCAGCACCAGCCGCTCAGCAGGTGGTCGTTGAACAGGCTGAACCGGTCGTCCCATCGCCGCTCAGCAGTGAGCCACAGCCGGCCCCCGCACCGGTCGACTTTTCACAGCTTCCGCCACCGCCACCGCTTCCGACGTTCCCGGCACCACAGGGACCACTTCCACCGGAGCAGCTAGGGCAAATATTTGGCGGCGGATTACCACCGGTACCACCGGAACCGCCAAAACCTGCGGCTCCGAAAGATCCGAACCAGTTCACGATTCCAGGTCAGTAACCTACGAAACGACGTGGAAATGTTCTTCAGAAAGCAGCTTGTCGCCAAGCTGCTTTAACGTCGTGGCATCCGCGATTTGGCTGACATGCGCGTCAATGACGGCGTATTTACGTTCTAGCACGCTTGAAACGTCGACGGTGCGGTTAATGTATGCCTTTTCACGCCCGATCGGCATGTAATAGTCGGTCCATTCGATGTTCGGTGCTTGCTCCTGGCTAAGGCAGAAGTACCATAGTTCGCCCATTGTCACGCCTTCCGGCGTATCATTCTTCAGGCTGTAAAACTGGTGGGTGGCAAGGTAACTGGCGGCAATGTGGTCAAGGTGTCCGGTTAGTCCCAAGAGGTCGAACGTCATGAAGGACAGCTCAATCGGCTCGGCGTAGTCATTGATAATTCGGTGTACTTCGGCGTGCAGCGCCGCGCCTATGGCGATGTGCATACTATGGCTTAATTCGCCGTCTGGAAAGTGCAGGGCGGCGGTGCTTTTAGCACCGATAAGTTCGGCCGAGCGCGACCACTCGTCGAGTCGGATCTTACCTAAATCAGGCGCTTCAGTCGGGTTTGTGCCGGCCTCGCCGTCCGTAATTAGTAATAAGTGTACATCGACGCCATCTTGGACTATTTTTAGCAGCGTGCCGCTTGGTCCGTTGCTTTCGTCGTCTGGGTGAGCGAATATGCCGATTGTCACGCGTTTCATAGGGTTAGTATACGATATAGGTATGGATCTTACGAAGGACGGCATATTGCTGATTGACAAACCGGCCGGCTGGACCAGCTTTGACGTGGTGGCTAAAATTCGCGGCGCCCGTAAGGCGCAGTTCAAGGCTGCCGGTATTACGCCGACCAAGCGCCAGCTTAGGGTCGGTCACGCCGGCACGCTGGACCCGTTCGCCACCGGACTGCTTATAATTTTGCTCGGCGACGCCACTAAGCGGTCGGACGAGTTCTTAAAGCAGGACAAAACCTATGAGGCGACGATTCATTTAGGGTCGGTCAGTACTACGGGCGACCCGGAAGGGGACATCACTGTCGAGAGCGAGGAGCAGCCAACTGAGGACGCCGTTAGGACTGCTTTAGCCACATTCAACGGCGTAATTACTCAAACACCGCCTGCCTACAGTGCCATCAAGATCGGCGGCCAGCGGGCTTATAAATTGGCACGTAAGGGTCAAGAAGTAGAAATACCCAGCCGTCAGGTGACGATTCATTTGATCGAACTGCTCGACTATACCTACCCAGAACTCAAAATCCGTACGCATGTCAGCTCTGGCACCTACATTCGCAGCTTAGCAGTCGACATAGGGGAAGCACTTGGTACGGGCGCCTATTGTAGTCAACTTCGCCGCACGTCAATTGGCGATGTGGGCATGGCTGGCGCGAAAGAGCTTACCGCCCTTATGGCTATTGACTAAAATAAGGATAAGTGCTATAATTAATAAATTATGGCTCATGAATCCTTTGAAGCTTCCGAAAAGGCAAAACAAGACGCTCGAGAACTCCATCGTCGGGCTGCACTGGCAATGGTGCGCTTGATCGCGCTGCGCGAACCACATGAATATCGTACTCCTAACCTCGACCCTGATTCGTACGAAGGCTCGCTACGGCTTGAAGTGTTCAGGACACAGCACAATATGCTGCAGCAAGACCCGAATGCGCACGAAGTTATCTCGACCGAACAGACATTGGCCGAAACACTGCTGCATCCGTACCTCAATGAGCTAGCTCGACCCGGTCGACCGTTGACGAAGGATCGCCTTCAACACATTGACCCGTCTTTGCTCACCGCTGCCGAATCTATGGAAGCCAAGGGAGTAGGCTGGCCCGACGATGATACCGTCTTTCATGACGTCCTCCCCGAAGATTACGATGACAAAGCGTTCGGACGACGGTTATTCGAAAAAGGGAGCGCCTACAATAACTTTCCCGCCATTTTGTCGGCCGCACCAGCGCTCCCCCAAGAAGGCGAGGACGGACTGAGCTTCATGAATAGGACACGGCTGTACCAATACGCCACCAAGCCCTACCTTATACGGGCGCACGAACTGCTGCCTGACTTCATGGGAACCTTACAGCGCACCATGGAGCAGCGGTACCCAATGGAAGAATGGGTAGGCAGCTTGCAGCGCGCAATGCTTGACGAACACCCTGACCCAGAAGACGAGCTGCTGCTTCGCGCCTCAAGACTGGCGTACCAACTGCTCATCAACCTGATGCGCAAGGATGATCTGAAGACACAGGCGCATTTAATGACGATGAAGCTGCACCGCGAAATCGACGATCCGGTCGTCGAACTATGGACCTAAGCTAAGGGATTGCTTAATCCGTTTAACCCTGGTACAATATACCCTTGATGATTACAAAAGACGACAAAGCAAAGGCGATCGACCTGACCCGTACGCACAAGACGGACGTCGGTAGCCCGCAGGCGCAGGTCTCTATTCTGACAAGCCGTATTCGCGAAATCACTGACCACCTGAAGGGCAACAAAGGTGATCACATGGCTCGCCGCGGTCTGATTCAGATGGTAGGACGCCGCAAGCGATTGCTGAAATACCTGGAACGACGCGACTTCGAAGCCTACAAGGCAGTCGTCGCCAAGCTAAAACTCCGCAAATAACAGCGGAGTTTTTCTTTTGCTAGACAAACCTTTTTTGCACGGTGCTACAATGTAAGCATGAGTGATACCACGCCGGTCATCGAACTGGTTGACGTAACCAAGCAATTTGGTTCGTTCAAGGCGGTGTCAAAGGCTAGCATGGCAATTTCTAAGGGAGAAGTCGTTGGGTTCGTTGGGGCGAACGGCGCAGGAAAGACCACTACCATCAGTATGCTATTGGGCTTCATCCGGCCGACCGAAGGTACGGTACGCCTGTTCGGCAAGGACGTGACACCTCAGAATGCGCACCGGTCACACGAACGGATAGGGTATGCTGCCGGCGACATGGAGCTGCCGGCGACGCTCACCGGAAGGCAGTACCTGGATTTTTTGCTGCGTCAGTCCGGTACAAAGGACCGCAGTCGTCTGCAGGCGCTGATAGAACGGTTTTCGCCTGACCTTAATAAGAAGTTCAAGAACTTGTCGCGCGGTAACAAACAAAAAGTCGCGCTCATCGCCGCGTTCGCAACCGACCCGGATGTCGTCATTTTGGACGAACCGAGCAGCGGGCTCGACCCGGCCATGCAAGAAGCGTTTTTGGAACTGATTAAGGAGGTCCAGGCCCGTGGAACGACCGTGTTTATGTCTAGCCACTACTTACAGGAAGTTATGAGCGCCTGCAGCCGCGTCATTCTTATGAAGAACGGTCAGTTCATTGAAGATGTCGACACGAAGCAACTGATGGCCATGGGTGGCAAGCGCATTACCGTAAAAAGCGGATACCGGCCGACCAAACCGCCAAAAAAAGCCGAGGATGTCGAAACGACGTTCGAAAACGATCTTCTGACGCTATCGTTCGTGTACAAAGGTGACGTCTCCGAACTGCAAAGCTGGCTGGCGGCGGTCAAGCAGCTGAAAGACATTGAAGTCAGCGAATACGACCTGGAAGAAACGTTCCATTCCCTCTATGACACGGAAGGGGACAAGGTATGATGCGCTCAGTGTATTTGAAGACGTTATATGACAAACGGTTCTTCCTGCTTGGTTGGACATTAGGATTTATGGCAATTTCAGCGCTGATGACGAGTTTTTATCCTGCCATGCACCAGGAAGGGTCAATCAGCTCGTTGCTAGAAAGCATGCCGGCCGCGTTCAAGGGCCTAGTAGGTAGTCTCGCCGATTTGACCCGATTTGACACGTATATCGCGTCGCAGTTGTTCGACATCCGCATGCCGATCATCGCGGGCATCATGTCAATCATATTAGGAATCGGTATTTCGGTCGCCGACGAAGAAAAGGGCGAGCTCCGGACTCTCTTAAGCCTTCCTGTATCGCGAACCAAACTGCTTACCCAGCGCTGGTTGGCCATGCTCACTATCATGGTGGTCATTGGATTCGGAATGGTGGCGGGTATTTACGCGGTTCTGCCGTTCATCGACATCGCGAGTATCGAGCCGGACGTTTTGGCGCGGCTCAGCGCTATGACGCTGCTTATTATGATTACGTTCGGAACGATTCCGTTCGCTGTCGGACTGGCGACTGGTCGACGCTCGGTGGCAACCGGAGTCAGCATCCTTATCGTCATCGGAAGCTTTTTACTGAGTACGTTCGCCCAAGCCGTTGACTGGTTAAGTGACTATGAACCACTGTCGCTTCTGCATTACTTCCCGGCGGCCGACATAGTGAAGAACGGTATCGACCTGAAGGATGTCGCCGTGTTTGGTGTGGTCACTGTCGTGCTGTTGGTGCTCTCTATCGCTTTCTTCCGTGCCCGTGACGTCGCGTAAGTTTATATTCGATTTGAATCGTGCAGTAACTCTATGTGACGCGTTCCGAATCTGGCATTCACATGAATTCCGTATAATAGCTCGCGCACGTTATCTTCAGTTGCTAGGCGTTTCCAGCCTTTGGCGCCAACAACTTGATAGCTAGAATCGTATACCCAGTTAATCGAAGGCCCGATCCAATATTCAAGTGATTGAGGGATAGACTGAAGCTCCGTGCAAAGCCTTTCAAACGCACCACCTTCATAGAGTTCCTTAATGACATATGATATAGCATCGCCAAGCTCGTCGTCACTAAACTCAAGCTCTGGATATGTTTTGAATTTTAGACGATACGTTAAGGATTTTTTATCGTAATGCATGATTTCGTCGTCGAAGTATATACCCATTTCACGTGTTAAAAAGTACTGTGTATTTAAACCGATCACGCTCAGCAGACGATTCGCTAACGGAAGAAGCTGCTGTTTTTTTTGAACGGTCGTAGTATCGAGGTAAAAGTCGATGAAAAGCGATTTCGTACGTTTTAACTTACCTGTCGAAATATAGAATGGTTTCGATTGTCGACGTACGTCATTGAGGTTAATGACATCAAGCTTGTCGAATGTTTGCCAAGAAAGATTATCCAGCTCTTTCAGTTCGGCAATAATAGTCTCGAAACCACTGTGGCCGAACGGTTCTTGCTTTTCTGATTCGACCTGATTCCAAGCATTAAGCATAGTATCTTCGTTAATGGTGAGTCTCAGTGTGAGCAAATCTTTAATTGCATTCTCAGCCTCTTGTGTGAAGGCTGCAAATTCAACTACTATGATACCGCCATGATACATCTTGCCATCGAGTACGTAATCGACTGACGCGTAAACGTTCTTATCAAACAAATACTCAACGACACGATCACAGTAAATATGCTCGTATAGATGGCCGAGCTGTATGTGCTTCGTAGGCTTGAATAGAGTAAGGCTTTTCATTTCTTCACAGTATAGGTTGAGTGAGCCAGATTTACGACATGGCTCAGGTCGGTGACGTCATCGCCGCTTGGGGTTGCGGTTGCTCTTGATGCCGTCGTTGTGCGGGCTGGTGCTGTCGCGCCGATCGCGCTGCTGGGCGCGTTCAGCGCTCTGCTGGCGAGACTGCTGGCTCTTGTTGCCGCGCGACTGGAAGTTCGGCTTGCCGCCCTTCTTGCGTTGCTTTCGCAGTTGGCACGGAAGACACATTCCACATGAGCATGGCACTGTTTCTCACCTCCTTCAGAGGTGTCATTCAGGTATACCTGATGCCGAAAAGCCGAGGAAGTCCCTCTGGCTTCAATTTATACTCTCAAAGCGAGCGCACATCAACATCATAAACATAAAAAAGCAAAATTGGCAATTTGTTACCAATGTCATCACTTGAGGTATAATAAAAAGGTATTAACGCGGACGGTGATAGATATGAATGCTCATAAGAGCCTTCATACCTGTTACTCTCCGCACCACAAGAAGGAGGACATGCCTATGTCTACTATCAACCCGAACGGGAAAGAGATCGTCTCGGTTTCGACTGATTTCTTAGGAAAACCACTGACGCTCGAAGTCAACCGTGTCGGTTTTAGGACCACCGCCAGTGTGCTGGTGCGCTACGGTGACACTGTGATTCTGGGTACGGCCATGGTTGGAACGCGACCGGTCGTGCTGGATTATTTCCCATTATCAATCGACTATGAAGAAAAAATGTATGCAGCCGGCAAGATTTCGGGTAGCCGGTTCATCAAGCGTGAAGGACGTCCTTCTGACGAGGCCATCCTGATCGGCCGTCTGATCGACCGCCCGATCCGACCACTGTTCCCGAAGGGGTATCGTCAAGAAGTTCAGGTCGTTTCAAGCGTCCTTTCCATGGACCCAAGCTTCCGACCTGACTCAATCGCTATGATTGCCGCCTCAACAGCACTTTGCCTTAGCGGCGCACCATTCGACGGCCCAGTCGCAGGCCTGCGCGTCGGCCGGGTAAATGGTGAATTCAAAGCTTTCTTAACGCCCGAAGAACGCGAACAGAGCGACCTTGACCTCGTTGTCGCTGGCATCGAAAGCGGTATTACTATGGTTGAGGCCGGCGCCAACGAAGTGTCGGAAGCCGATTTGGCCGCGGCGCTCGCCTGGGCATTCGACGCCTACCAGCCGGCTATTGCGCTGCAAAAAGAACTTACTGCCAAGCTGGCACCGAAAGCTCTTGATTACACGTTGGTGCTTCCGAACGAAGATATCCAGAAAGAAGTCGACGAGTGGGTACACGGCAAACTCGGCGAAAAGCTGCGCCACCCGTACCCGGAACGCAACGAACAGGTGAACGACCTACGCTGGGCGTTTCATGAACACATGGCCGAACAGCACACCGAAGCCTACGAAGACCTGCGTGACGAGTACGACGAAGCATTCACCAGCGCTTTGCACAAAGATGTTCGCCGCGGTATCGTCGAAGAACAGACCCGCCCCGACGGCCGTGCGCTCGACGAAATCCGCCCCCTAAGCTCCGAAGTCGGTATTCTGCCGCGCGCTCACGGCTCAAGTTTGTTTACTCGGGGCGTTACCCAGGGTATGAACATCGTCACACTGGCACCGCTTAGCTACGCGCAGATGGTCGACACCATGGAAGTCACGGACGGTGAACGCCGTTACATGCATCACTACAACGCACCTGGTTACACCGTCGGCGAAGTCCGCCGCCTCGGCAGCCCGGGCCGCCGCGAAATCGGCCATGGATACCTAGCGGAACGCGCAGTGCTTCCAATGCTGCCAAGCGAAGAAGAATTCCCGTACGCAATCCGTTCGGTCACCGAAATCATGAGCCAGAACGGTTCGACCAGCATGGCCGCCACCTGTTCAAGCGTACTCGCGCTCATGGACGCCGGCGTGCCACTTAAGCGCCCGGTGAGTGGTATCGCCATGGGTCTGATGCTGGACGGCGATACGCCATACGTGCTCAGCGACATCGCCGACGCTGAAGACTTTGCCGGAGATATGGACTTCAAGGTTACCGGTACCGAAAAAGGCATCACGGCCGTTCAGATGGACATGAAGGTTCACGGGCTGCCAGTTGAGATCTTGCAGCAAGCGATTGAAAAGGCCAAAGCTGGGCGTCTGCACATTCTTGAGCACATGCTGTCGACGATTGCCGCGCCACGCGTGTCTCTAAGTCCGCACGCGCCACGCATTGAAAAGATTAAGATTAACCCCGACAAAATAGGTGCAGTCATTGGTAAGGGTGGGGAAGTCATCAACAAGATTACCGCTGAAACCGGTGCCGAAATCGACATCAAAGACGACGGTCTTATTACCGTCGCCAGCCCGAACGGCGAGAACATCCAAAAGGCGATCGATTGGATTAAGAGCCTGACCGAAGAGCCCGAAGTCGGCCGCATTTACGAAGGCACGGTCGTTTCCATCAAGGACTTCGGCGCGTTCGTGAACATCATGCCGGGAATCGACGGCATGGTTCACATTTCGCAGCTTTCTGACAAGCGAGTCGAGAACGTGACCGACGTGCTGCACGAAGGACAGGTGGTCAAAGTCAAACTGACTGCTATCGACGAGCGCGGCCGCCTCAGTCTGACCATGAAAGACATTGAGCAATAAAAAGCCGAGTGAACCAAATTATACCCCTCGTCGCAGGGGTATAATTATAAGATAAGGTGAGAAAAAGGAGGAGCGGTGCAACGACGAACCAAACTGATTATTGCAGGTGCTATCGCGGTTTTTATCGCGCTCGTAGCCACCCTGACGCTCCTCTACGTCAATGTCTGGGCGGCTCCGACCAAGCAAGATTTTGAAAAGGCCAAGGCTGCCGTCAAGAGCCTCGGTACGACGTTCGATGAAGTCAGCTCGGCATCGGCAGCATACGCGGCTACCTTTTCGAGTGGTTCCAGCGCAAAACCGGACTCAGAGAAAACATTGAAGAACCGGTACGAATCATCAGTGAAAAAACTTGCACAAAGCCTTGATGAAATCGAAAACATGAAGGCAATTCGCGATAAAGAAGTCCGGTCGGCAAACAATGCGCTGCGAAAAAAGGCCGATGCGTTTATACACTACAGCAATGGGTTCGTCACCATGAAAAAGTCATTCGCCGAATGCAACGATATCCTGCAGGTTTCCAGGCAAACGAACGTCGCGAAAGCGCACAGAGAGGCTTCGAAGGACTGCCTGGCAACGCTCGACGCACTGGCAAAATCGAAGGTAGCGGTTTTCGCCAACTACGCACGGACGTTCGCAAATGGCGTCCGCGAGCGCCAAAAGATATTTGATAGTTACGAAAAGACCAACCAGCCGACCGAAAAGTCGGTCAGTGACCTTAAAAAGGCCAATGCTACTCTCGTCGGCTCGCTGGATCTTGAAGCACTTCAAAAAGCGAGCCAAGACGCGTCGGGCGCGCGTGAACTTCAAAAGTTAGAGCAATTACTCAGTCAAAAAATCACGCAGTCATAGACATGGATACACAGACCGAACTCGACAAAATCAAGCAGGCGATTCTTGCTGCGGATGTCACGCCGGAACTTTCGGTGCAGGCACTGAATTTGGTCATGGGCGATGGCAACCCGAACGCCGACATCGTATTCATCGGCGAAGCACCGGGCAAGAACGAGGACGAGCAGGGGCTCCCGTTCGTCGGAGCCGCCGGTAAGTTCTTGAACGAAATGCTAGCCGCTGCCGGGCTGGACCGTTCCGATGTGTACATCACTAACATCGTGAAATATCGTCCACCGAACAATCGCGACCCGCTGCCGGAAGAAAAGCAGGCGTTCTGGCCGTACCTTGCCCGTCAGCTTGAAATCATCGATCCCAAGGCGATCGTGACGCTCGGCCGCCATAGCATGGAGTTCTTTCTGCCCGACGCTCGCATAAGTCAAATCCATGGTCACGCGGTTAGAAAAAAGGTGAAATACCACGACGGGAAGGAGCATGAATGGCTTATTGTTCCGCTTTACCACCCTGCGGCGGCGCTGTATAACGGGGGTCTGCGTCAAACGCTCATTGACGACTTTCTGAAAGTACCAGAATTTATAAAAGGTCTTAAATAACTTGTCAAACAGCGCGCTATTTGCTATACTAAGGGCTACTACAACCGAGGGAACTGACCGAATTTACCCAAGCCTCATCTGTATACTTAAATAATTTTCGAAATTAAAAATAAATTCTTTTACCAAAGGAGAAATAACAATTTATGGGTCAACGCCGACTCGCGAAGCCGCAAGCTGATGATATGTCTAAGCGGCCTAACCAACAAAAGCGAAAATCCGACAATACCGTACTGAACAACACCAGTACTCGCCGCGGAGAAGTCTTCCGCGCTCAGCGCCGCACGTCCGAAGACGTCAACCTGCGCGCCAGCCAGCACATCATCAACGTGCCGGTAAATAAGAGCATTTATAACGGCTACGACGGTAAGCAGTTTAGTCTGGCCGACCAAAAACGTGCCAAACAAACCCGTGGCCCGAAGCTGAAAATCATGCCGATCGGCGGCCTAGGCGAAATGGGTATCGGTAAGAACATGATGGCGATCGAATACGAGAACGACATCATCGTCATCGATATGGGCTTCCTGTTCCCAGGTGCCGACTACCCGGGTATTAACTACATTACCCCTGATATCAGCTACCTTGAAGCCAACAAGCACAAAATCCGTGGCGCCGTGTTCACGCACGGGCACTTGGACCACATCGGTGCCTTCCGCCACCTGATTCACCGTATTCCAGCCCCAGTGTACGGCTCAAAATTCACTATTGGTATGCTCAAACGCACCATGGAAGAAAGCTCCAGCGGCTACGAACCGGAATACTACGAACTGAACCCTGAACTGCATGAACGCGTGCAACTTGGCGATAGTTTTTCAATCGAACTCGTGCGGGTGAACCACTCGATTCCTGACGCAACGGCCGTGGTCGTCCGCACCCCGCTGGGTGTACTGGTTGACACCGGAGACTGGCGGTTCGAAGAAAACCCGGTCGACGGCCGCAAGTTCGATCTTGAACGTCTGACCGAAATCGCCACCAAAGAAGGCATTCTAATGCTCATGAACGAATCGACCAACTGTGAGTCCGAAGGCACCCACACGCACGGCGAATTCGACATTCAGGTCAGTATGGGCCAAGCAATGGACAAATACCCGAACTCTCGGCTAATCCTCAGCTGTTTCTCTAGTCAGATTCACCGTATGCAGGTAATCCTCGACGAAGCCAAAAAGCACGACCGTAAGGTGGCATTCGCCGGTTACAGCATGATTCAGAACATGGAAGTCGCGCTCCGCGCCGGCGCCATTAAGGTACCAAAAGACGTCGTTATGAAAATGGAGGACATCGTCAAGCTGCCAGACGGCAAGGTAACGATTGTCTGTACCGGTTCACAGGGCGAATTCAATGCCGTGTTGAACCGCATGGCGTCGGGTGCCCACAAGCACATCAAGATCAAGAATAGCGACGTCGTCGTGTTCAGTTCTAACCCGATTCCGGGCAACGAAAAGTATGTCGTACGTACGGTCGACGGCCTTATGCGAGAGGGAAGCGAAGTCGTTCAGAACGGCAAGACACACCTGACCGGTATCGGTCCGCTGCACCTTTCAGGTCACGGCTACTACGAAGACCACGTTAAGCTAATTAACGCCCTTAACCCGACGTATTACATGCCGATTCACGGTGAATTCCACATGCTTGTCCACAACGCCCGCCTGGCAGAAAAAGAAGCGGCTATTCCACGACAAAACATCTTTGTCTGTGACTCTGGTGACGTCATTGAAATCACGACTGAAGGTGCGCGCAAGAACGGCCGTATTCCAGTCGGTGGCACCATGTACGACGATTCTGGCGCCGTTGTGAGCGAAGTCGTCCTGAAAGATCGCATTCACATGGCCAACGAAGGCATGTTCGTGGTCGTCCTAACACTGCAGCGCGGTACCGGCCGGCTGCTCACCAGTCCGGACATCATTTCGCGCGGGTTCATTTACCTGCGTGACAGCGAAGAGCTGATGGGACTGATTCGCCAGTACCTCAAGCAAAAAGTTGCTCGCGGCTTTGGTGGCAAAAAAGTCGACCTAGACCAAATGAAGAAGGAAATCAAAGACGAGATCACGCATATTCTGTACGACCAGACACGTCGCACGCCTATCGTCATTCCGGTCATTAACGAAATCGGTGGCGCCGGCCAACCACAGCAGCAGAGTGGCCGCCAAAACGGGGGAGCGAAACCAGCTCCAACGGCCAAGCCATTCGTTCGTCCTATTGCTAAAAAGCTTCCGCCCAAGCAGGTGCCTGACACCGAAGCGGCTGAACCGAAGCCTCACTTCGACACAAGAGGTTACTAATTCAGGAGGGGCTCGCCCCTCTTGATAAAAATATAGATTTATGCTAAAATATACTTTTAGCTATGAAATTCGCGAATCGTGAACTAATTGAAGAAGTGGCAGCCCTGGGTATGCCATACCCTGAAGAAATCGTCATTAACCATGGCGCCGCCTTGGTTATTCGCGGTATCCGGCCTGAGCGCGAGAATGGTGACATCGATATGGCGACGAATCTGGAAAACAACCAGTATTTAGAGCATGAACTGGGGTTCAGAGCCGTCCGGATGCTGGTCGGTATCAGCAAGGAAGGCAAGGAGCGCACGGTCATTTCACGCCGTGACGACAAGGACCGGTTCGACATCCACCGTTGGGACTTTTCGATGTACCGCTACAACCGCACGGGCAAAGGGCGAATATATTTACCCGAACTCGGCACTATGAGCGACCAGGACCCCGAGACCGGAATCTGGGTGGCCAAGCCTGAACTGGTTGCGCTGACCAAACGCGAAACCGGACGGCCGCAGGACGAAGAAGATTTACGGCGGATCGCACAGTACCTGGAACTCGGATATTAATAATAATCCAATACGAAAGCCCCGTCGTCGCCGGCGGAGCTTCGTATTTTGAGGCTCGACGCTCTAGCGAGAACGGGGCGGGTACGTCAGTGCATGAGCACCGTCTCGTCCGTAATCCTGTCCGAGAACAGCACCTCGCCGTCCTGTAGCTGAACACTGAACGTTCCCGGCACGAGGTGGCCTTCGGTCGGCTCGATCGCGACGAGCGTTCGCTGGGCGAGCAGATGACTGAGCTTCTGCTCGGGCAGGGTGCCGGCCAGCGGGTACTCGGCGATCAGGGCGTTCACGAAGTCCGCCTTGGTGTCGATGCCGGTGACGGCGACGCGATCGAGCCCCAAGCGCCACAGGTCGAACGCGAGCTGACCGCCGTTCACGCCCGCCAACCACAGGGGGCGGAGGCTCGTTCGTGAGTTGTAGGTGACCTTGACCGGGTTGTTGGGCTGCGACGCGAGTCGGAGCTCGATGATGAGGCGGGGCATTGCATGAATCCCTTCGATGGACGGATTGTGGAAGTACGTGAGGGTTACTATAAAAGCCATAGCGGTCATGAGCAAGCATAAGCATTGATTTTTGTTGCGAATTATGCTACAATAAAGCAGAATCTTCCCTCGACAGAGGTGAAGCCGAGCCGTATAATACCAACTAGTTAGAATAAGCACTATGGCGAAAAGAAAAAGGCGAACAAGCAAAAAACCAGTCAAGCAGGTTCCGCAGCACACGCTGCCAACCGGCTTTTGGAATCAGGTCGGCGCGGTCGGCCTGCTTGCCATTAGCGTGCTTTTAATAGTTGCTTGGTTTGGTGTCGGGGGACCGGTGTTGGAATGGCTGCAGTCGGCCAGTCTGGCGACCATCGGCTACGCGGTCTACATACTACCACTACTGTTTATTTACGTTGCCATTGAAATCTTTAGGGCCGAAGAAAACCGGCTGCCAATCGTGCTCTACGTATCAGGCGTCGGACTCGTACTTTGGTTCGCCGGTTTGTTCGGGTTACTCGGTACGAGTGGTAACCAGACGGGCGGGTTTTTAGGTAAGACCCTGAACGATGGCGTGCTGGCGTTGGTCGATTCGGGCGTGGCCGTATTCATATACATACTGCTGATCTTGCTGACCAGCTTGTTTATCATTCGCGTGTCGCCGTTCGTGTTGATCCGAAAGCTCTGGGAACTTATCCGTACCCGGAGCGAAGAAGGCGAGCAAAAAGAAAACGTGAAGGTCATGCGTAAAGCCGCCGAGCTTGACGTTCGCGGCGAAACGGCCGAGTTCAAGATGAACGCCGGTGTGCCAGTGGCCGACCCAACCGACAAGAAGTCCGGTCGTTTATCGAGTCTGAAAGGCAGCGTGCAGCAGGACAAGGTGGCAGAAAGCCAGGCCGCGCTCGTGAGCGTACGCGACCCGAACTGGCAGGCGCCAAGCCTGGACCTGCTTGAAAAGAAACAAAACCCGGCCGACGCCGGCGACGTGCAGCATAACGCCAAGATTATTAAAGACACCTTGGCCGAATTCGCGATAGACGTCGAAATGGAAGGCGCCAACATCGGTCCGAAGGTAACCCAATACACCCTTAAACCGCCACAGGGCGTCAAGTTGACGCGTATTACGCAGCTCGAAACCAACATCGCGCTGAACCTGGCAGCGCAGACACTTCGTATCGAGGCACCGATTCCTGGCATGCGCGCCGTTGGTATTGAAGTGCCGAACCGACGTGCGGCCGACGTACGTCTGCGCGGTATTCTTGAAAGCAAGCAGTGGCAGGCGACGCACGAACCGCTTGGCTTCGCGATTGGTAAGGACATTTCCGGTGATGCCGTGGTCGGGCAACTGAACAAAATGCCTCACCTGTTGGTCGCCGGTCAGACAGGGTCCGGTAAGTCGGTCATGATCAACACGCTGCTGACCAGCCTGCTGTACCGTAACTCACCATCTGAAATGAAGCTGATTCTGGTCGACCCGAAGCAAGTTGAAATGGCACCGTATGAAGACATTCCACATCTGCTCACACCGGTCATTACTGAACCTGAAAAAACCATCAGCGCGCTTAAGTGGGCTGTCAACGAAATGGAACGACGCTACCGCCTGCTCGCCGAGGCTAAGATGCGTGACATTAAGTCGTATAACCAGTCGCTCGGGAGTCGTGGCCGTAAGATCGCCGTTACCGACGAAGAAGGTCCGAGTGACACCGCAGATGGCGCTATGCCGTATATTGTCATCGTCATCGACGAGTTGGCCGACCTAATGATGGTCGCTGCTCGTGACGTCGAAGCGTTAATCGTACGTCTGGCGCAGAAGGCTCGTGCCGTCGGTATTCACCTGGTACTCGCCACGCAGCGCCCATCGGTCGATGTTATTACCGGACTGATTAAGGCGAACATTCCAGCGCGTATCGCTTTCACGGTGGCGTCACAGATCGACAGTCGCACCATTCTGGACCAGATTGGCGCCGAAAAATTGCTTGGCCAAGGTGACATGTTAATGAAGACCGCTGAAATGCCAAAGCCAAAGCGTATCCAGGGCGCTTGGGTCATGGACCAAGAAGTCATGAAGATTACCGACCACCTGCGTATGCAGTCGGCCCCGCAGTACAACGACGAAATCGTGTCGCAGCCCGTTCACCTGAACGGTAAGGGCGGCGTAGTCATGGACTACGGCGGCGAAGGCGGTGATGACATGTACCAGGACGCCCTGCGTGTGGTTATTGAAAGCCGTAAGGCTTCAACCAGTCTGCTGCAACGACGTCTACGCATTGGGTACGCCCGTGCAGCCCGTATTATCGAAGAAATGGAAGAACAGGGTGTCATTGGACCTGCCGACGGCTCCCGCCCGCGCGAAGTGCTTATTTCAAGCATGGATGACCTACAGCCAGAAGGTCGATAATGAGCCAGCCACTCCTGAAAGCCTTGCCGAGAATCATTGCGATCATTATTTCATTAGCGGTTTCGCTTGGAGGAATCTTGTTGCTTGGCTGGGACTGGCGCCAGATTATCGTCCTATACTGGTTGACCAACGTTACTGTCGGAGTCACGGCGTTGATTGACATCAGTCGCTCAGATACTTCGACCTCGAAGTACAATATGTTTGGTAATATTTCTCCTGCACTTCTGCGCACTCTGTTTTGCGTGTTCTTCACAGCACACTACGGTATGTTCACGCTAGTGCATGGCGTGTTCGTGTTTCTTATCGTTTCTGGCAACTTTTTCACCCCTGCGGAACACGCACCCATAGAATACGGACCAATATTCGTGAGTTGGCTTTTGATGTTGCTGGCGATGGTTATTGCCCGGTGGTCTACGCCACAAACGAGGCTGCCGATAGATACAGCGATGATGGGTCCGTACCGACGTATTCTGGCCTTGCAGCTCAGTATTATCTTCGGTGTCTGGGTTATCGTTATCTTCCATCTGCCATCGGGTGCGGCCATTTTACTTGCCCTTCTGAACACTTTCTTCGAACTCCGCTACACAAGGCCATCTCCTCAGTAGACATACCTCTGTAAACCTGCTATAATTACACCTGTTATCAACCTAGGCTTGTCTGCGATAGGACAAGCATCCTAAATAAGGATTCCAGAGGAGGAACACTATGCAGGAATACGAACTGACCGTGTTAGTTCACCCAGACCGCGAAAGCGAGCTGGAAAAAGCACTGACCACCGTGCGTGATTTGGTCACGACCAGCGGCGGTAAGATAGTAAAAGAAGACAACTGGGGCAAGAAAAAGCTTGCGTACCGGATTGTCAAGCAAGACTTCGCCATCTACGTACTGATGGACGTCGAACTACCGGCAGCCGCACCGCTGAAAATCAGCAACGCCCTAAATATTTCGGACGATGTTATCCGTTATCTTCTAGTCAAGGTCGACGCCCGTGAGCGCGCTAAACTGGAAGCCGCAAAGAAGAATCAGCCTGAAGAAGGCGAGGAGGAGTAGGAACCATGGCTCGCAGTATCAACCAAGTGATCCTGATGGGCCGGCTAACGCGCGACCCTGAAATGCGCACCACCACTACCGGCAAAAGCATCGCTAGCTTCAGTCTAGCGGTCGACCGTCAGACCCAAGACGACCAAGCCGACTTCTTTGACATTACCGCCTGGGAAAAACTCGGCGAACTAGCTAACCAGTATCTGTCTAAAGGCCGCCGCTGCTTAGTGCAGGGTCGCCTGCGCCAGGACAGCTGGGACGACAAAGAAACCGGCAAGAAGCGCAGCAAGATCGAAGTCGTGGCGACTGATATTACCTTCCTTGACGGTCCGAACGGCAGCGAAGGCGGCAGCTCTGCTCCTCGCAGCGCCGACAACGGTTCTTCAAACAAGAAGAGCAAAGACGTCGTTATCGACGACATTGACGACAAACCAATTGATTTAAGTGAAATTCCATTCTAGGAGATAAATTTTAATGGCACCGAAACGATTCAAAAAAGACGTTACGACGTATTTTGACTACAAAGACGTAAAGACCCTCGGTCGTTACATTAACGCCTACGGCCAGATCGAGCCGATTGGCAAGACCGGCCTAAGCCTAAAGCAGCAGCGCCAACTGGCGACCGCTATCAAGCGCGCCCGACACCTGGCACTACTTCCATTCGTCAGCCAAGGGTAATAACCCATGGGAAGTGCAGAATTTGACGACCGCTCACATGGTATAGGCCCTGAAGACGTCGACCGTGACGAGTCAATTGCTCACGACAACGATGGTGATTGGTTTGACGAAGACTTCGACTCCAAAACCGTGAAGATTGCGCTTGGTGGGATTGCGGCTGGCGGTCTGCTAACAGGTATTTACGTGATAGCTCATCGTCGACTGAACAGAAGAAGGGAAGAATAGTATGTATCAACCGACCGACCTCAAAAAAGGCACCGTCATTCAAATCGACGGTACACCGTATCGTGTGACCGACTATGCCCAAAAGGTCATGGGCCGCGGCGGCAGTATCGTGAATGTCCGACTGAAGAACCTGCTTGACGGCAGCGTGATTCCAAAGACCTTCAAGGGTGCAGACAAGATTGAACCAGCCGAAGTTACCACTAAAAGTGTTCAGTACTTGTATGCCGATGGTTCGAACTACTTTTTTATGGACCCTGAAACGTTCGAGCAGTTCGAACTACCGGCCGACGTGGTTGATTCTGCCAAGGACTACTTGAAAGAAGGTGATAACCTGAGCCTGCAATTCTTCGGCAGCCGTGTGATCAACGTTGAACTTCCGAAGAACCTGTACCTCGAAGTTACTTACACCGAAGACGTCGTTAAAGGTGATACCAGCGGTGCGGTTCAAAAAGATGCCACGCTTGAAACCGGCCTTTCTATTCGTGTGCCGGCTTTCATTAAAGTCGGTGACATCGTCAGTGTCGACACCAGCACCGGCGAATACCGCGAACGTAAGAAGTAAGCTATGAAATACCGGCTTGACGCCTACCTGACCAACAAGCGCCTGGCGCCGACCAGGTCGCAAGCCGAATCAATGATCCGCTTAGGCGACGTGTCCGTGAACGGGTATATCGTGACCAAGGCGGGTCATTTTGTGTCCGAGGGCGATACGGTGATAGTAAAAGATAAGACCCGCTACGTGTCGCGGGCGGGGTTAAAGCTTGCTAGTGTCGCGCAAAAACTGTCGCTCGATTTTACCGGCGCGACCGTGCTCGATGTCGGTTCCAGCACAGGTGGCTTTACTGATTATGCGCTGCAGCACGGTGCAAAAAAGGTGATCGCCGTCGACGTTGGCACCGACCAGCTACATCCGTCTTTACAGGGTGACGCACGGATCGAACTGCACGAGAAGACTGATATCCGCGACTTTTCTACTGATGACCGCATCGATATCGTGGTCATCGATGTCAGTTTCATCAGCTTGCAAGACATCTTGCCTGATGTCGCGCGAATCGCACCAACCGCGAAGGTCGCTGCCATGGTAAAGCCGCAGTTCGAAGCCGGCAGAGGACAGGCAAACAAAGGGGTGATTAAGAACGACAGCATTCGCCGACAGATTTTGAAGGATTTTGAGACCTGGGCAAAGCAGCGTTTCGTCATACTCGATAAAGCTGACAGCGATGTCGCTGGTGCCAAGGGCAATCGAGAGCGGTTCTACCTCTTAAAAGCGTTAGCGTAACTATTTACTTTTTTTATAACTATGATATAATCATTCTATCTGACCCCAGTTACGGGCTGTCGGTGATGCTGAGGTGTGTCTAGCTTGAGTCAAGTTGCTCGCTGTCGCGCTTTCGGCAGTTAACAATTCGGTTCTAGCTACTACGCTTCTCAGCCACGCCGACGATCCGTAAATAATGGATCCGCTAGTGGACGGTCTCCACACCCCACCAAAGGAAAAGGAGTTGAGCCATGAAGGCTCTTCCCGCAAAGCGACGGCTGTACAGACGAAGCCGGGGCCACAAGGTCCTTGCCAGTCTGACGGCCTGTCTCGGCATCGTGATGCTGACACTCGGTTTCACCGGCGCACCCGCGCTGGCAACCGGCGGCAACAACGGAACGATCAAGATCCACGAGCAGGGCACACCGTCCGGCTCCGAGAGCAACGACCCGAAGGTCTGCGTCTTCAACGTCGAGGGCTTCGGCTTCGACGAGGGCCAGACCGGCTACCTGTACTTCGACGTGCAGGGAGGAGACGGACCGACCGGCACGCCGGCAGGTCCGTTCGACTTCGGGCCGACCAACGCCAACGGCTACTACGCGACCCAGTACTTCAACCTCGACCCCGGCCACTACAAGGCGACTCTGTACGGGAAGCCCGGTCGCGAGGACGAGAAGGCGAAGTCCAAGGTCTTCAAGGTCGAGTGCGAGGAGCCCGGCGACACGGTCGCCGTTCCCACCCAGGACACGGTCGACCCCTGCAACCCACAGGGAGTCAGCAACAACGTGGCCTGGAAGGACCCACTGCCCGCTGACACCGACAAGATCGACTGGTCCGAAAGCAACGGTGGTGCCACCCGCACCGCCTCGCTCAAGGACGAAGCCGACGAGTGGTCCGACGGCACGACCGCGCCGAAGGTGTTCAACCTGCCGGCCGACTCGGGCGAGACTTGCCCACAGGAGCAGCCGGCGGGCGAGCTCCACGTCTCCAAGGCGTGCGAGTCAATCACCATCGGCATGCCCACCGGCGTCAAGCCGGAGGGTGCGCAGGTGGTCATCAAGCTCGACAACGTGAGCGTGATGCCTGACACCTACCCGGTGACGCCGGGTTCGCACACCGTGGATCTGTACGTCAACGGCGAGAAGGTGGACTCCGAGACCGTCGTGGTCGAGGAGTGTCCTGCGCCTCCGACCGTGGTGACGGTCCCGACTCAGGAGACGCTCGACCCTTGCAACCCGCAGGGCGTGACCAACAACGTCGCCTGGAAGGGTCCGCTGCCTGCGGACACCGACACGATCGACTGGTCGGAGAGCAACAACGGCGCGACCCGTACCGCCACCCTCATCGGCAACACCGTGTGGAGTGACGAGACGACCGCGCCCAAGGTGTTCAACCTGCCGGCGGACTCGGGTGTGACCTGCGCGCCGCCGGAGGAATGCCCGGACGGCTACCAGGACGAGAACCCGCAGGCTCCGTGCTACGTCGAGAAGCCACCCGTCACCAGGGTGGAGTCTGCGCGTGCCGAGGGCTGCAAACTGCACGGCGTGGGCGGCGTGGAGACAACCACCACGACCTACACCACGTCGTACTCGTTCAACGAGGAGACCCAGCAGTGGGAGTCCTCGGAGACCGCAGCCAGCTCCACGAGCTTCACGCCGTACACCAAGGCGCAGCTCAAGGCGAAGGGGTGCGTGAAGAACGACACCTCGCCGCCGGACGACAACAACCCGCCGCCGAACCACCCGACAAGTGCGCCGCACGCCGGTGCGACCTCGGGCCAGTTCGGAACCAGCAGCTACCTGCTGATCGGCAGTGGCACGGCCTTCCTGCTCGTGGCGCTCGTGCTCTTCGGGGCACCGCGTCGACGGGTCGGTGAGGCCTGACCGGCGACTCGTAGTATTTCTGCTGCTTGCGGTAGGAGTACTGCTCGTTCTCACGGCCGCTTGGGTATCGTCGCGAGATGACATCCAGGCGGTCCGTGAGTCCGGGACGGAGCTAGGTGCACCAAGCCTGACTCCGAGCCCATCGGAGTCGGTCGCACCATCAGCTTCGGCGAGTCCGACGCCCAGCAAGCCATCTCCGACAGCGGAAGATGCCACTCCAGGCATTCCTCAGCAGTTGGTGATACCCTCGACCGGCGTCAAGGCGCCGGTCGAGCAGGTCGGGATGCTACCTGATAACACCCAGGAAGTTCCCGACAGCATGGATAACGTTGGCTGGTACCGTGACGGCAGTAAGCCGGGGGAACCCGGTAACGCTGTCATCACGGGACATACCTGCAGTACGTGCGACGGTGTCTTCGATCGGCTTCCGCAGCTGAAAGAAGGCGCGCTGATCACGCTCAAGGCCGCGAAGGGAAGCATTGTCTACCGTGTTTCATCGGTCGGCAGTGTGGAAATTGCGGACTTCGGCAAGTACGCGGACGACATCTACCGCACCGATGGGCCGCCAGGACTTGTCCTGATGACCTGTGGTGACTGGAATGGTTCGACGTACGAGGCGACTACGGTCGTCTATGCCGAGCAGGTCAGCTAGAACCGAAGGACCACCCACTCCAAGAATTCCCGGGAGGGAGGGAGTGGGCACCGGCCCGTTCTCTGTACACGAATCCACGTGTGCAGAGGGCGGGCCTCTTCAATTGGGAATTATTTCGAAACGTTGAACCGAAACTCAACGATGTCACCCGGACGCATAACATAGTCTTTGCCTTCGGTACGGACTTTACCGGCCGCCTTGGCAGCCTGTTCGGAACCGGCGGCAACCAGGTCATCGTAATCGACTATTTGAGCAGCGATGAATCCGCGTTCAAAATCGCCGTGAATCACGCCGGCAGCCTTTGGCGCCGTGTCGCCGCGGCGGATCGTCCATGCGCGGACTTCTTTTTGGCCGGCGGTAAGATAACTTTGCAGACCTAAGGTTTCATAGGCAGCGTGAATCAGTTGGTTCAGCCCACGCTCTTTAACGCCGTAGCTTTCAAGCAGCTCGCCGGCTTCGGTGTCGTCAAGGCTACGCAGTTCTTCTTCTAGCTTGGCGCATATGAATACGGATTTGGCGGGGGCGACAAGCTTGGCAAGTTCGGCTTGTTTTGATTGGTCCGCGATAATGTCTTCATCGACGTTAAATGCATAAATTACCGGTTTGGCGGTTAGTAAATGTAGGTCTGAAATCGCTTCCAAATCGAGTGAGGGTAGGACACTTAACGGGTTACCTTCATTTAGGTGGCGCATGAGGCTTTCCAGGTAACCAAGTTGTTCACGCGCGGCGGGGTTAGCCTTGGCTTCTTTTTGCACTTTCGGCAAACGACCCTCGATGGTTTGTAAGTCTGCCAAAATGAGCTCGGTGTTAATGACTTCGATGTCACGCTTAGGATCGGTAGGGGACTCGTCGTGACGAAGCACGCTGGAATCTTCGAAGGCGCGGACGACGTGAATGATCGCGTCGCAGCTGCGAATGTTTGCTAAAAACTGGTTGCCTAAACCTTCGCCTTTGGATGCGCCGGCTACGAGCCCGGCGATATCGACGAAGGTAACCGTCGCGGGAATGACTTTTTCGGCTGAATACATTTTTTGGAGCACGTTCAGGCGTTCGTCCGGCACAGGCACGATACCGGTGTTCGGTTCGATGGTCGCGAACGGGTAATTGGCAGCCAAAATCTCGCTGTCGGTCAGCGCGTTGAACAAAGTTGATTTGCCGACGTTAGGTAAGCCGACGATGCCTATACTTAACATTTAACCCAATGTCCGACTGGTTAGAGCTAATATTCGATTGGGTTGGAACGCTTGAGTTGCTATACTTAACATCTAAACTAACCTTTTCTGTCGCAAGAACCGGTATGCGTCCCCATACACTCACTTCTTCTTTCGTTGCGACGACTTTAGTAACTACTTTTTGGACGATTTCTTTCTTCTCGGCAAAATCCAAGTCTTCTACTAATTTTATCACGCCCCCAGCCAATTCCTCTAGAGGTAGAGAGGGTTTGTTGGCTATTTCGTCTTCGATAGTCTTAATCTCTTCTACAATACTATGCGAACTTTCGCTAATCTCGTGCTTACGTTCTTTGTACATCTGTTCAGTTATTTCACCTTCGCCAAAGAGATTGAGGAAGCGTTGGTGTTTCTCATCAAGCCCTCGCAACCGTTCCTTGAGACGAGCTAACTCTGATTGGAGAGGCGATACTCGCTCATCTTGCCACTTCTTGGCTTGTTCAAAAACTAGCTCTGGCTGTTTGAGTAGACTTTCTAAATTACTCCACACTAAATCATCTAGCACGGGTACATTTATACCGTGCAGATAGCAGTTCCGTGTACCTTTACCGTTATTGAGCCTATCGGTACAACGGTAATAACGACTACCATTGGCGGGGTCGCCAGTGCGGGCAAGCCCACAAGGGCAGTAGATTGCACCGCCAAGAAGATATTTATTCTTACTGTTGTTGCGTGGGGCATAACGTTTATTTCGTGCAAGCTGTTCCTGAACTTTCTTGAAAAGTTCTGGTGTGACAATTGCAGGAACTTCAACCATCATCCAATCTTTCTTTGGTCGAGCAACACGGCTACCTTTAACGGTTCGTCGGTATTTTTCTACCTTACGAGGGTTCTTCGTCTCGACGGATTCCGTTTTATTATAATAGTGCTCGCCCATGTATGTAGTATCTCGAAGCATCCTATCGAGCACGCTAGTAGACCAATACTTTTTCTTGCCTTTTAACGGGGGAATACCGAGTTTGTACAACCTTGCTCGTATTGCATATTTGCTCAAAAACTCCTCGCCGCACCATGTGTAGATGTCTCTCACGACAGCAGCTTGCTTCTCATTGATAGAGAAGTAACCGTCACGAACATTCTTGATACGAGCATGATAGTCGTAGCCGTATTTTGGGTTGTAGCCTAGTAGTTTTTTGTTCTCATTTACTTTTCTGACTTTACCGATACGCATACGCTCTGTAATCTTTAGACGTTCATACTCGTGGAAGATTCCCATAACGCCACCCATGAGCCGTTCTTCATGACTATCGCCATTGATGTCATGTAGGCTGATAAACTCGACCTGTGCCGCTCGTAGACCGTCTAGGATAATCTCCTGATAGACAAACCTACGGGCAAGTCGCCCTCGGTCATAAGCATAGACAACTTCAAAGTTGCCGTCTGCTGCGTCAGCTCGCATTTTATCGAGTGCCGGACGTTCAAGTATTGTGCCACTCCACCCATCATCTTGATAGATACAATCAGGGGAGAGGGCATTACCGTCTGCCTCAACTCGCTTTAGTAGTTCTCCCTCCTGATTTTTAATTGTCTCCTCTTTTTCTTGTTCAGTTGTACTGACTCGCATATATATTGCTGCACGTTTCATTACTTTAATCCTCCTTGTGAATATGCTGCTACTAATTTAATTCCGTTTACTTGAAGCCATAAGTGGACAGACAGGAAGCAATCCATTCTCCTGCCAATTCTGGCGTAATCGCTGACAATAATGGCAGCAGGTTTAGACTCCTCTACATGTTTTACAAGCTCTTTGAATCCTCGTCGCTTGAAGGGGTGAGTGTTGCCGCTTGCAATGTCATTGTAGATTGCGACGGGCTTATAACCGTGCTGTTTAGCAAACGCCACAAGCTCGTTCTCGTGCTCCGCCATCCTATTAGCCTTGATGTCTTGGGTTGCATTTCTGTTGTAAATTATCGCTCGTTTTTCTTCTTGGTTATTCATAATTATCTCCTTAGTAACTTGTATTGTTGTATTTATTACCATATTATATATTTTATATTCGGTGAGAGCTACCATCAAGGGTCATTGCCCTGACTTACCTCTGTTAGTTTGTCAAACAGATAACCGTACACGGTATCAAGTGCAGTAGTTTCTTGTTCGTCGAATCGGTACTCGTAATGAGTATTACTCGTCGGTTTTTTAGCCTTATCTTTAGAACCGAGAAAACTATCGTTACTATTACTTACTCGTTTATTCGTTTTAGGCTCGTCCATCACTGCACACCCTCGCCGAGACTGTATAGCTTGGTATTTCCTACACCTGCGACGGGGGGAGCGAGTAGTCCCTCTGCGACCCATCTATTTAATAGGCTACGCAGTGTGTGCTCGTTGGTTTTTATATCGAGTTTCTCAAGCTCTTCAATCAAGTCCTTTTGGCGTAGCTGCTTATTCTGCGAGAGTAACTTAATGACGGCGGAACGTAGTATCTCTGACTTATCAATCTTCGATTTAACAGCTCCTAGATACTCGAATCGGAACTCCAACTCGTCGGCTGATACTTTCACTTCGAACGGGTCAAGCTCGACATCGTATCGCTGCTTAGTCTGGTCAAAATAGAGATACCACTTATCTTTACGGATTACTCCAATATGGCTATCTACTGCTGCAAGGATATCTGACGAACCTCGCATTTCATTGCCAGAGCCACCATTCATCGCCCCCTGTTTACGATTGTGCTGCGTTACCAATACGGCTACATCTGCTTCCGTGAAGCGTCGTAGTTTTCTGAATACTTTAGACATCTCACGAGCACTATTCTCGTCGGCGTCGTGTATGCGTATCAGGGCGTCAATTATCACGAGCTTGATACTCCGTGCTTCACACGCCAGCAAGGCTGCGTCAATGTGTTTATCGTCGAGCTGGAAGCCCTGTAATGCTACGAAGTGTATTGGCAAGTCTGCCGTTGCCCCTAGTTGATACAGTCGCTTTTGTAATAGTCGCTCACCATTCTCCTCGTCAATGACAAGAACACTTCCTTGTTGAGTGTTGAACTGTCCGAATAGCGGCTCTCCTCGTGCCACGGACAGTGCGATTTCAAGCAATGTATACGTTTTGAATGAACGTGATGTGCCAGAGAGAATTGTTATCGAAGCGTCAGGTATAAGCCTGTCTACGATGTATTCTTGTTCTGGATAATACTGTCCCATCAACTGGTCCAGTGGTTTTATACTGATAGGGTTCATAACCCCTCCTAATTTGTTGTGGAGCTGTTAGACGGGCTTGCTAATGTCGCAGCTCCTGCAAACCTACTATCAACTATATGGGGGTAGCTTAAACGGTTACATGGACAAACAATGGGCAAGTTATTTGTCCTATAAAGTAAGGGGTCGGTGTATCTATTTCACAGACTTACGTTTATAGATTTTATGAATATGGCTATATAGGTCAGAGTTGGCAGTTTGCCGAGGAAAATACTTTCGTGCAATCTGGACAGTCTTCATTCCAGCATCCATGTCTCTGACTATGCCTAAATCCCGTTCTCTATTGGTGTCAACTTTCGGTTTACGTTGTGGCTTACCGACTAGGGGAGCTATGTGTTTCCAAGCGTCGGCATACTTCTTCCTACTCGAACCTTTCGGAATACGCAGAATAACATCACCGTTTGAATCAATGCTGTCTATGACAATATCTAGGTCTGTATAAACAGAGTAGGCGTTATCAACGTACTCCTTGTTTATTACCACGTTCTCTACTATCAGATACCACGATTCATCGAGCGAGAATTGCTTGAGAATGTTCTCAATCATGAAGCGTAAAAACACCATTTTTCTTAGGCTGGGGTCGTGATAGCCGAGGTAGCCAGTAGCTCCTTCTGACATGTCTTTGATGATGTCTTCATATATCGCAGCCTCCTCAGAGGTACTGGCAGATTTAAGCTCTTTGGCGGCATTTTCGATAATCTCTTGTGATTCCGTAGCCGCTTTTTCATCGTATGTAATCAGCCCCAACTCAATCAGCTCCTCACGACTGGGGGTTCGCATAAGACGTTGGATTGCACTAGATGATGGTTCAGAATAAATCGGTTGCTTATTTGTCAGGCCAAGTTTTTTTCTGGTTTGATTGATGGCAGAAATGAAGTCGCTGCTTTGTAAGAGGAAGGGTAGTTTGTCATCTCTAAGTTTTTTACCGTCATCAATAGAGCCGCTTGTCAGACCGAGGTTTAGCCAGAACAACTCACTGCCAATATCGCCTAGAGGGTGAATCTTATCGTCAGCCATTGAGATTATTATAACCGTTGAGACATCATTCAGTGTTAGGGCTAAACGTATTTCTCACTGTTCTCCCACTGTTTTTGTGAAAATTACTATATAATAAAAATGTCTTACGCTTAATAAAATAATAGCAGTGGTTTTCGTTTCAGCTTCGGCTGCTAGCGGTTTTGCTCTTGAAATGGGCACCGTGTAAACAGTTGGGGCAAAACCCGCTGCTATGGGCGTAAGACACCTCACGGTGTCCTTTTTATTTGGAGCCGAACAACAACTAAGCGAGTCAGGAGGCTCTAAGTGAATACAAAAGAGAAAAAGTCAGTATTTAAGCGGTGGTGGTTCTGGGTCATTGTCGTTATCGTACTCATCGGTATCGGTGGTGCGGCAGGTGGTAACAAGGGCGATACTGCAACTAACACGGGTAGCAACAACGGCTCGCAAGACCAAAAAGCAGAAGAAAAGACCGAGTTCAAGATTGGTGAAACTGCCACTTTTGATGACAAGTCAATTACTGTTACCGACGTACAACGCAACTACGACACGGGCAACCAGTTCGCTCAGCCGGAATCTGGCAAAGAGTTCGTTATCGTAACCGTTAATATCGTGAACAATAGCGATTCTAATCTTGACTACAATACCTTTGAGTTCAAAATGCAGGACTCAAATGGCGTTCAGCAGAATGAAGCAATCACTGCACTTTCAGAGGGTAAGCTCAATAGTGGCTCACTCGCTAAGGGTGGTAAAGTTACTGGTAAGCTCGCCTACGAAGTGCCAAAAGACGATAAAGGTTTGAAACTGCTTTATCAGAACTTTAGCTTCTTCGATAACAAGGCAATCACTTTTAACTTGCAATAGCAGGAGAATAGCAGGAAGAATACCCGCTGTGATAGGCGGGTTTTCTATGTCTCGTATTGAGTCGTCTTGATAAAGCAAATATCATTAACATATGAAGCCAATTCGTTCATTTCGTGCCATCTGTCGAAGCCGCAGCCTAACTATATCGCAGACCGACACATTGCAATCCCTCGTAGACCAGCGTAAAGGCGTCTTACATCCGTACTGGATTCAATTAGCACTCTATATGCCATACGATTTCGCCAAGTGTTTACACGACGAATTAGTCGAGAATGAGTGGGCGGTGCCTGATAAAGTGGAAATTGACGGTACTGTTTGCGAGTCTGAATTAACTAGTAGTGAAATAGAGATATTAGCCCAAATCGAACTGCAAACTAGTAACTATTTCTCATCGTATTAATAAGAAAATCTAACGACACAGGTTATTATCAGATAACCGCAAAACACGCCTAGCAAAACTTCGCTGTAAATAGTACAATCATGACAAGCGTTTCACGCCAGACCTAAACCGTACTCCGTGCGGCATGGTTGAATAATCCACAAAGAGAAACAGCTCGTCATGAGTACTTCTCTTTGTGGTCATTGCTGGAAACGGCAATGGGTGGCTCTCGGGCTGCCGCTCGTGGCGAGCTTTTTGGTTCGCCGAAACCATCAACAAAGATACCCCAGAGGAGGCGGTGCCATGTCAGAACCACACAAAACAGAACAGACAGAGAGTCAGGGGCTTGCGGTTGCGTCGCTAGTGCTTGGTATTTTAGCAATTATTACATGTCTTGTTTGGTATATCGGTATTGTGCTTGGTGTTTTGGCTATCATTTTTGGAGCGGTATCGGTCAAGAAACGAGGTCGCAAAAAGGCGATTGCAGGAATTGCAACAGGTAGCATTGGCGTTATTTTGAGCTTACTCATTGTTTGGGTGGTATCGGCAGCACTACCTAGCTTGCAGAAGAGTCAGCGAGACACCGCACGCAAAAATGACGTTTCAGCCTTAGTAACTGATGTATTGTCATTCCAGACAGAGAATCGAGGACAGCTTCCGAGTGCAAACGACCTAACTACCTCTAGTCTTGCTCAAGTTACTTCTATTGCTGGCGAGGGCGAACCAACGACCGATAAAGCCGTGCTCAAGACTGGTGTAAATTGCGACGGCGTATCGTCTACTCGAAACTATTCAATCACTATTTTGCTAGAAAGCGGTTCGCCCTACTGTCAGGGTTCGTAAAAAGATAACCGTATGGACACACTAAAATCTATCGGCAGCACATTACTGGGAGTAGCAATATTCATCGGAATCATTATTGCAACGGTGTTATTTTTTACGCTTGGTGCAAAGGTGGCATTTACAATCTCACCATTTATAAACTGGTTGGCTGGTATACTGCTTGTCATTAATCTTTTGCTTTTGCTCTTTGCGGTCATACCAAAAGCAAGGGGCGTTGTAGGGCTGATTATTTACATTTCCTCATATGTTTATGGATTATCGGCGTGGATTTACGGACTTGCAGTCACACTCGCATTATGGGGCTGGATTGCAGTTATTATAGGGCTATTTCTTGGTGGGGTTGGAGTTGTGCCAATCGGCATGTTAGCAGCGATATTTCATGGCGAATGGGGTATTTTCTGGACACTACTCCTCACGGTTGTTCTTACCTATGGCTCAAGAATAGTAGGTTACGCATTGGCTAACAGTGCTGATAATCGTAACAATGATAGAGATGACGTGATTGATATTGAGCCTGAAAATGATACTAAACGAACATGGGGAGATTTGGAGTAATGAGTAAAAAAGCCAAAAAAAACCTAAAATTACCAATCTTTTTGATTATCGGACCCGCACTGGGATTGGTGCTGTCAATCTTTATTTATGCAATCGTTAACTTTATATTTTCAGGTGTAACTGCCGAGCCGACATCTACATCAGATATGAGCTTGTCGGACGGTGCGAGTATCGCTCAAGGAGTAGATAGCAGTGCTGACCTTTATGGAGATTCTTCGATGGTTCGCACTATTTCAAATGTCTTACTGTTTCTTCTTGGTTCAGTAAGCGTATTGGCATTTGTGCCATGTTTAGTTTTTGGGATTATTATTCTAAACAGGCGTCGCAACTCACAGGGAGATGATACACCTATGACTAAAAACAAAGAGTCTAGGGATTGGGGAGATTTAGAATAATGCAGCTTCCACACTCAAAAACTCGTCAAACGTATATAGACCAAGTTAAAGTCATTGAAGCAAACCTCAAAGATGCAACCTCTGGTGAGAAAGACAAGGCGTTACTGACTCAAGTTCAGAAGCGGCTTGATTCTTTAGCTGAAAAGTATCAATTCAGTGAAGAAATCGGCACGGCTAGATATAAACTCTACGAATTACAGGCGTTAGTCCATTATTTTAACGGTTACGATGACGACGCACTCGATTTTATCAATCAGGCGATAGAAACACGAGGCGAAACGTATGCCAAGGCGGAGAAGCTCAAGAAGCAGTTATCGCTCGGCGACCAGTACGTTACAAAGACTACCAATCCCGACAAAATGACGAAGGAGCAGCAACGTAAGCATAAAATTGGACTTGAGGGCTGGTTGGCATTGTTCATCGTAGGGCAGATTTTGGCGTTGCTCATTACGGTATTCAGGTTTTTCTCCGACGGCTTTATGTCGTCGTCTGACATATCAGCCCTCAACGAATACGAGCATGGACTTGGCGATACCCTACAAGCCCTAACAGCGTTCGAGAACACTGCTGTTATCGTATATGTGGCACTTCTCATTACTATGCTTGTGTTGTTATTCCGCAAGCGTAAATTAGCAAAGCCATTTGCAATTGCAACGCTGATATTCGCAGCAGTATACGGAATCATAGATTATGCAACAGCGTCATCTGTTTTTGAGTCATCTGGTCTTGCTGGAAATGCCGAGATACAGTCAATGATGAGTAAATATAGCGGTGACGTAGGTAGAAGCGTCATAGGGGTGTTAATTTGGGTACCGTACTTCCTTATATCTAAACGTGTAAAAAGGACACTCACGAAATGACGCAGCACAAAGAAGACTATTCATGGGTGTATATCGGACTTGCGGTACTTATCGGCGGTGCGATTCTATATTTCCTCTTTTTATCACCTAGCTCTGGCTATGTAACGGTAAAATATCGTGATGACAAAGTAAACATTTCAGCAAGTAATTTTGAGCCGTTAAATAAATCAGACTCGACGGTTAAAGGTGCATGGTACGACAGTAGCAACGAATACATGGTCATAAAGTTGAGCGGTACATATTATCACTACTGCGGTATGCCAAGCGGTGTGTGGAGCGGTCTAAAAGCGGCTTCATCTCCATATGAATATTATCAAGACAGTATAAAGGGCGATTTCGATTGTCGGGTTAATCCAGTTCCGAGTTATTAGTGATGAAAAACGTAGTCTCTGTTAACAAATACCTACTAGCAAGCCTGATTATTGCTGCATTAGCAGTTGGTAGCTACGCAGGTTTTTACTATACAAACCAACACTACCAAAGCAAAGAAGCGAAAGAATTGAGCCAAGAAGCCGAAACCGACCAGAAGAATCTGATATGCGAAGCACGAGTTCAGCGTGGCAAAATAGGCGACGTTAAAAGTGATTACTTTATTTTTGAGCGAAGTGAAAAGCAAGAGGATTGTGAAAGGTTTATAGAATACAAAAATATTTCAGATGACACCGAAAGCTATTGGATGGGATTCTAGGGCTATACTTAGGATATGGATGGCGAATATCTAACGGTGCTTTATAGACAAATGATGGACGCCTGGTTCAGCTCGCTAAAAGTCGGTGATACAGTCTACAATTACAGTGACGACAGACCTGATAGGGGCACGGTCGGAAAGCTGCGTGAAGGCGTTATTAAAGAAGTCCACGACAACGGCAGATATGACCGCTATGTCATCGTCGACAACCTTACGACGGGCAGACAAAACAAGTGGGGTGACTATGCTCTGGTAAAACCGCCAGAACTCGAAGCAGTATCCGAGAAGTTAACCCAGCTGCACACAGTAAGCGAGGCTGATTTACAGTTACTGCAAAAGCCAGAGAAAACAGAACAAACTATCAACGAAAAAGCAGCAAAGGCTGACTATGAACATCTTCTCGAAAGAGCCAAAGAGCTACTGAAAAATGACGATATACAGCAAGGTAAATGTAGTGGTATATATGGGGCATTTAATAAAAAGACTGGCGAGTGTATTTATATTGGTAAATCACGTTCTTCTATCTCTACTCGCTGGCGTGAACATGCTCGGTTTTGGAAAAAGCTACGACCGATTCACAGGCAGCCACTCCTGACGCAATACCTCCATTTTTTCAGCGACCAGATTGAGTGGAGAGTATTGCTACCTGTTGCGAGTGATATAAATAATGACTTGCTCGAATACAGTGAACGAAGACTCTTTGAAAAGTATCGCCCTATTGCGAACTCAATTATTCCAAACGGCACGTTCTACGGTAGGAGCGTGATGGAGGGCGAGGGCGACTCTATTTCAGTATCAGAGTGGAATCCCTGTATGGTTGAAATCAGAATACGCAAGGGACAGTTTAACGGTTTCTCGGATGGCAAGAGCCACTTTGACAGCGACATAGGTGACGACGCAAAAACTACTCCTATATAAGTAAGTCGTTTTCTCGGTTTCTTTATACTGGATAATTCTGTTGTTCATTCTAGAGACAGAAGCCACGGACGGTATAATGAAATTAGATGCCGACACATACCAGAATAATGCCCGAAAGCCTGAAAGAATCAATCGCTCATTTTGAGAGCTTAATTATTGATATTGAAAAAGAGATGGACGGTGCGAGTGTACCGAAAGGTAATTCTACCCGTTGGCAAATAGCTTCAACATCGCTCTATCTCGCAACGCAACACGCTAGAGCGATATGTATATTGGTGCAACGCCACGATAATGAAGCCGCTGGACTGCATCTACGAGCATTGTTTGAGGTCTACATTCGGCTGGTGTATATGTTGTCAAAAGCCGATGAGTCACGCTTACTGGCAGTCCTGTATGCCGACGCCGTAAGCTACGAGCGATACAGTAAAGATGTGAAGAAGGTGAACCTAGATGCGTACGAGTCAACACCGAGTGAGGTACAAGACCGCCTGAACCAGTTAAACAATAGGGTTGAAGTGCATATCAAGGACACGAAGCAGCAAGAGAAAGTGTATCGCAAGCAACTAAGGGCAATGGACCATACGGAGTTCCTAGACGATAAAAATAAGCTCAAGTCGGGCGATAGCCTAAGTCGGCAACTCTCTATAAAGTATATGTGCAGATGTCTCCAAGATGTTAACGGACAGAACTTACTAAAAGAATATGCCTCAATTTACAGCAACTTGTCGATGTACGCTCATACAAGCACTGTGTATTTAGCGAAAATGGTTCACAAACAGCCAAACGGTAATATCCGAATCGGTACAGTGTCTGGTGAAGAAAATGAAGAAGTCTCCATACGCAATATCGCCACGGCACACCATTACCTAGCGGGAGTTATTTTGCAGTGTTTGCGTGAGAGGGGTCTATCGCAGAAGGAGCTAGATGATAGGCTAAACGCTCTAGAAAACACCAAAAGTAAATATGACGAGTTTCTAACAATTTAGTCACTAAACATAGAGGGTTCTTTCAATAGCAGTAATGTATTCATCGGAATAGCCACGACCGCCGTGGTCGGTGCTCGGCATACGCAACTTTAGCTCGAAAGGCAATTGTGTTGGAACTTTAATATGCCGATGGAAAGAGACATAACTTACTTTATTGTAACAGAGGTAAGTAGGGAATCAAAAGGATACTGGTAGAAAGGCTTGCTTATACCCCCGGGGGGTACTATACTAAACCTATGATAGATGACATTAAGCAAAGGGCACTACACCGTACCAAGATTCTGGAAGGCCAGATGCGGGGCATACAAAAGATGATCGAACAAGAGGATTACTGCATAGATATTCTTACCCAGAGTCTGGCAGTTCAAAAATCCCTAAGTTCGCTCAATAAGCTTATTCTGGAAAATCACGTCCGCACTCATATTTCACACGCATTACGATCCGGCTCGGATAAGGATACCGAAAAGGCAGTCGAGGAGCTTCTCAGCCTTTACGAGCTATCGAATGTAAGGGGTAAATAACCAAGGGAGGTTATATGAAACAAGAAAATATATTGTACGGAATTGTCGGACTTCTGGTGGGCGTCGGCATTGCCGTCTTTACTGCGACGACTGCCGTAAACAGTAGTAATCGTACCATGATGCAGATGATGGGAATGAATACTGAGTCTGGTCAGCTTTCGAGTGACCATGGTGCGATGACGATGGATGACATGTCGAACGCTATCAAAGGCAAGACCGGCGATGAATTTGATAAGGCATTTCTTAGCGAAATGATCGTGCACCATCAGGGTGCGATCGATATGGCCATGCTGGCTCAGTCACGAGCCAAACACGATGAGATTAAAAAGTTAGCTGACGCGATTCTTTCGGCTCAGTCACAAGAAATAGACAAAATGCAGGCATGGCAGACAGATTGGGGATACAAAGACACCCCGACAATGATGATGCACGGCAACCACTAGGAGCATGTAATGGATCATTCGCATCACGATCATCACGACCATCATGCTCACGACAAGCATGAAGGGCATAGCCCTGACATGTTCCGAAAGAAGTTCTGGCTCAGTTTGCTGCTGACTATACCGACGCTTATCTTTTCGCCGACGGTGCAGGATTGGCTTGGGATCAACTGGGCATTTCCTGGCAGCGAGTACATTCCGGCTGTATTCGGTATGGTGTTGTTCTTCTACGGTGGGCTCGTGTTCCTCAAAGGAGCAAAAGTCGAACTACTAAACCGCCAACCGGGCATGATGACGCTGATTTCGATGGCGATTACCGTCGCGTTCGGCTATAGCCTGGCGTCGACGCTGAAGCTGGTGGACGGCATGGACTTTTGGTGGGAGCTCGCCACGTTGGTGACGATCATGCTGCTCGGCCACTGGCTCGAAATGGCATCGGTGCAGAATGCGCAGGGCGCATTGAAGGAGCTCGCGAAACTACTCCCTGACGAAGCGGAACTCACGAACGGAACCATCGTGAACGTGACCGAACTGAAGCAAGGTGATGAAGTCCTGATCCGTCCCGGTGCAAAGATTCCCGCGGATGGCGAAGTGGTAAAGGGCGAGTCTGATGTAAATGTGTCTATGCTGACGGGTGAATCCAAACCGGTCAAAAAGGTTGCTCAATCACAAGTCGTCGCCGGTACAGTAAATGGCAGCGGTTCGCTAACGGTTAGAATTACGAAAATCGGTGACGACACCGCGATCGCAGGCATTATGCGGCTGGTTCAAGAGGCTCAAAGTAGTAAGTCTAAAACACAGATTCTGGCCGACAGAGCCGCGTTCTACCTGACGTTCGTCGCGATCGCCGCCGCGGTCATCACCTGGATTGGCTGGTGGATAGCAGGGGCGGCTCCTGGGTTTATTTTGGAACGCATTGTTACCGTGCTCGTTATTGCGTGTCCGCATGCGCTTGGCTTGGCCGTTCCGCTTGTTACGGCCATATCGACCACGACGGCCGCGAAAAATGGTCTGCTTGTACGACAGCGCATGGCGCTTGAAGCGGCTCGCAATATTGATGTCGTATTGTTCGACAAAACCGGAACGCTCACCAGGGGCGAGCAGGGCGTGGTCGATGTCGTAGCAGATGGTGAAGAGCGGGAACTGCTTACTATGGCTGCGGCTGTCGAAGCGGAATCCGAGCATCCGATTGCGCGGGCGATCGTACGTTCTGCCAAAGAAAAAGACCTTAGCGTATCAAAAGTGACCGGCTTTTCGGCTATGTCGGGCCGTGGCGCCAAAGCTACTGTTGCTGGCCGTCACGCCGTATACGTGGGCGGACCCAGGCTTATAGAAGAGCTGTCGGCAGAATTGCCGCAGCATATTAAAGATGCCGCAGACGTAGCTTCGAAAGAAGGCAAAACGGTCATATACGTCATAGATGACAAAAAAAGTGTTCGCGGTGCAATCATGTTGGCCGATGTAATACGTGAAGAATCAAAGGACGCCGTGAAAGCATTGCAAAAAAGCGGCAAACGCGTCGCCATGCTCACTGGTGACAGTGAAGGCGTCGCAGCATGGGTCGCCAAAGAACTGGGGATTACTGAGTATTTTGCCGAAGTCCTGCCAGAGCATAAGGCCGAAACAGTTAAGAAGCTTCAAGCCGACGGTAGCCGGGTAGCTATGGTTGGTGATGGTGTGAACGACGCGCCGGCACTGACGCAGGCCGACATCGGTATCGCCATTGGTGCCGGAACCGACGTCGCGATTGAATCAGCCGGTATCGTACTGGCGAGTAGTGACCCGCGTGGTGTCGCGAAAGTCGTGAAGCTCTCAAAGGCTACCTATGCCAAAATGCTGCAGAACTTGTGGTGGGCGACAGGCTACAACGCGCTGGCTATACCGCTCGCCGCTGGCGTGACTGCTGCTTTTGGGTTTGTATTGTCACCGGCAGTGGGTGCCGTACTTATGTCGCTATCGACGATTATTGTGGCGATCAATGCCCAGTTCTTGCGGGATACAACGCTGCGTTAACAGGGGCAGCCGTGGTTAAAAAAGCGCTGGAATTTAAGACGCTTATGCTGTACATACCACAGAAAAGATACTAAAATATACTTGACAATTACCTTTGTGGTGGTTGTTCAAGGCTGAATTGACGAGAGCTCGTGTCCCCACCTAGAAATGATGACACTTGAGGCCCGTCAAAGCCTCGTACTTCGACAATTCAGCGCTTGTGCAATCATCACCCACAGAGCCCGCTTCGGCGGGGAAAGAGAGGAGGCAGCGATGTCTCGATTCAAGAAGCTGTGGGTGCTCATCGCCCCCACGGTCGTCATGCTGGCTCTTGGAACGGCTTCGCCGGTCCAGGCGGAATCGCCCCCGCAGCCGCCAGCCCCCACGCCGAGCGACGTGTGCGGCGTGTCGCAGGACAAGTTCTTCGCTCCGAACGGTACATCCGGTACCGACGTCGGCTGGAAGGATGCCAACGGCAAGCTCTACAGCGCCGGCCAGTGGAGTTCCACTGGTGCCGCCTCGAGCGTCGTCTTGACCGCCATGGTCTGGGGTGACACCGGCTACGCCGAGTACACCTACCCGGCCATGACGTTCGGCACCGAGTCGGACTCGTCGTGCGTCGAGGCGCTCGACACGGTGACTACCCGGATCGTCCAGTGCAACACCAGCAACAACGGGACGCGGGTCGAGTTCGTGTACACCAACACGGATGACCCCACGAACCGGGCGCACACGTACCCGAACCTGCAGGTCGAGCGATGGGATCACGGTCAGTCCGCCTACGTCTGGTGGACTGCTGGGCAGGTGCCCGACGGCGGCCAGCTGTCGGTTACTGGTGGTGACACTGCCATGGGAGATGGTTTCTTCCTAGCACCCGGCACCTACTCCATGACGCTTCGTACCAACGAGACGGGAAGTCGTGTTCTTCCGAACCGGCTGTTCGTCCCGGCCTGCGGCGACTACGATGTGCCGCCGGGCGACCCGTTGGGGGGTCCGATTCCAGGTGTTTCACGCCCCAAGGCGACGATCGGCAAGTGTCGCGCGCACCGAGTGCGCGTGGTTCTGGACGCTCGTCAGGCAACCAGTCTGACGCGCTACCGGCTGGTCATCAACCCGCGTTATGGCAGGACCAAGGCGCGTGTCTACAGCGTGAGTGCCAAGACCGCTAAGGTCATCCGGCTGAAGCACCAGAAGACCGGCACGGTCATCAAGGTCCGGTTCGCCGGCAAGGTGGTAAAGCGCAAGCTCAGGTGCTGACGTCCCCGAAGTACAGCGGGTGTCCCGGGCCAGGTAACTGGTTCCGGGGCGCCCGTCTTCAATTTGCGAGTAAAACACTCCCGGTGTCTGTTATAATTCCAGTTATGGTTAGATGGGCACGCCGAACTGCAGGTCTGGTAGTTGTACTGGCGCTTTTTGGCGCCGTAATAGTAGGTATTAAGACCCAGACTGCATATGCTGAAGGCGCGAATCAATTCCCCGGCATAACGGGAGCCGGTACCGATTGGACATTTAATAACGTATCGCCGGACCCAAACTTGACATGGCAATTTAAGAACAGCGGAGCTAACCAAGTTCTTAACGGTAACACAACCCACATTCTACGCACACGATCAATCGGCCGTAACAAGGGAACGCGCCTAAGGGTATACTTTGCACAGCGGCCCGTACAAGTTTCGGTGAACATTAATGTTATCAACTGTGATCTTGATGCACCTCATGCTTGGGGTGGTCCGGTTATCGTACGTCTTGGTGGGCAAGTAGTGTACAACCAAGATACCGATGCCTGGACCAAACCAACTCATATGTACGAGAAGAAAGAATACCTTGCACCGAATACTCGACGCGTCACAACGTACGGGCCTGCCCCCGCAGGAGATGGTGGGAAGTATGCGAACTCCCCTGTATGTCAGAATTATCCTTCTGCTAGCCTGCCTTTATGGGTAGACCGGGAAAATTGTAATAATCCAGGTCCGAACGGAACATGTACAGGTAGCGGAAACGGGACCTTCACGTTAGATAAGAATAACGGTAACCTGACATACAACCCGCCAAACACTGCACTGGATGGTCGGACGTTCACTGTTAACTTCCCTGCGACAGGGAATGGTAATGCCGACATCGGTCTGGATTCTAGTACGGGGTTGTGGTTTGCCGATCTTGATATTGATTTAGATTCCAGAGGCGATGATGCCTTACCGCCGCCTGACGTAATGCAGCGCATAACATTCAAAGTTAATGCACAAAACGCGACAAGCCGTGCAAACGGCACCTCAATGCGTGCGAGGATGGGCTACCGCTTCTTTACTGACGAAACTCAGGCCTCCAAATACTTTGGGCTTGAAGGGAATGGTGGACGCAACAATGAGTTTCCGGGTTATGGGCAAAAGTTTGCGATTCCGTTCGGAAGAGATTGCAGTAGTACTGCCCCTGTCCAACCAGGCCGAATCATGGTGTACGACCCCGATGTCGCTGGGTACGGACCCTCGTACGCTATAGTGTTCAGACGCAATCCAAGCAACGGCAATATCGTTCGTCTTGGAAAGACTGACTATAACCTTATAAATAATGTTAAGTGGGATACAGCAGGTACCAATGATCGCATTGAACTGACAGCCGGGAGCAACCAAAACAGCGTATTTGAAGTAAAGGCACTTGAGCCTGGATTTAACTACATGCTAGCCATAGTTAATCCCCAAACGAAGCTTCCACCGTCTCCAAATGTTTGGAGTTTAAGGCTACCGACGGACTCTATTAATGGGCTTGTTAACTGCCGTTATGACCTTGTACCTCATTTGAACAGTGTACAACCGGCGTTCAGTGCTTATGGCGACACCTTGACACCTCATGGGTGGATTACGAATTCCGAAAATAGCACTTCAGCTGGGGAGCATGAATGGCGTATTACCCGGGCTATTTTCAGCAGCCGTCCCGCTGATTTGTCGCGTACTACGGTTATGAACACGAATGATGGCGAAGCAATTTGCGGTTTCATTCAACGACGCTCCGGAGCACCATCTGGCTGTCGCGATATATATAGAGGTACTTACCCTGCTGATTCAGACAGGACAGTCAATGATACCCTGGGTACTTACGCCGCGGGTACATATGTGTGCTATATAACTTCTGTACAAAACCCTACTTGGCAACAGAATGACAACAACCAATGGGCGAACAGTCCAATGCAATGTTCGGTCGCAGGAGTGAAACCGAAGCTTCGCGTGACTGGATTCGACGTCAAAGCCGTGGGCTCAATTAATACCAGCTTAAGTGGCCAAGCGGGTAATGCGTTCGGAAGCTGGGGGGAGTATGGCGTGTTCTCAAACGGAACGAACACAGGTATGGCATCGGGAAGCGGCCTTCTTGGCGGCGGACCGAATTCACAGTTCTTTTGGTCGGCGTTGACATTCGCGAATAACGGACTTTACGGCGGGTGGGGCGGAGTAATGCCACCTTCACTCAATCCCGGAGCAGGTGTACCGGTAGGTAATGTTCTGGGTGCCACCACATTTGGCGAAGGTGATAAGCGAGTACTACGCTATAACGGCACGTTGTACATTACAGGTAACCTTATTTACGACAATGATGGGGCAGATAACAATGGCTACAATTCTATCAAAGGCATCCCTGAAATAAAGATTGTTGCCGATAATATAATCATTGCTCCAACAGTCACTCAAATCGACCCATGGCTAATAGCTCTAAGCAGTACTGGAACGTACGGTAGCCTAAGTACTTGCGGTACGTCACCGGGGGTTCCAACTCCTGGAGTAAATGGATTTCGTCCTTTCAGTACCACGGGCTTGTTAACCACAGGCCTATGCCAAAGTCAGCTTAAAGTGAATGGACCGGTCACAACTGACCAGCTATATGCCTACCGTACGAGTGATTCGGCTGGCGACGCCTGGGCAGAGAATTTTGACCTTCGTGCCAGCAACTTCTTATCAGCCTACGCGGGTATAAACACGGACCGTCCGGTTGCTCGGACCGAACTGATTACCGAACTGCCGCCACGTTTCTAGCCATAACTACTGTCAAAAACGCTTGTCGGGGGTATACCGCTTATGTATAATGAGGCGTAATATGGCATTAGTAAAAAGTGTGGGCGACTTCTTCGGGCTGGATATCGGTACCAATGCCGTTCGCGTCGTGCAATTAAGTGGAAGCGGACAGGGGTGGAGCTTGTCTCATTACGGCTATGCGCCGGTCGACACCAAGACGACTGCCAGTGACTCCCCGGAAGCCAAGCGTAAATTAGGCGAAATCATTATGACCGCCATAGGGCAGAGCGGCATTAAGACCCGCGATGTCGCAATCGGTCTTCCATCTCAAAAGACGTTCACGACGGTCATCGACGTGCCGACTATGAGTGAGGCTGAACTACGTAGCACTATCAAATATCAGATTGACCAGTATATCCCTATGGCAGTCGACGAAGCCAAGGTAGACTGGGTGCCGTTGGGGCAGAGTCTACATGACCCCAAGCAGCAAGAGGTGCTACTGACCAGCACGGCGATTTCATATGCTGAAGAACGTCTGGAGTTCATTGAGAGCTTGGGCTTGAATGTTATTGCGGCCGAGCCTGACCCGATTGCAATGATTCGCTCACTTCTACCGACCGGCCTGACAGACGCTCGTTTGATCGTTGACATGGGAGAACAGTCAACCGACATCGCCATTACCTATGCCGACGCACCACGACTGGTCCGCACCATACCAGTTGGTCTCGGCTCGCTCTTAAAAGCCATCGTTACCAACCTGAACGTCCAGGAGGACCAAGCCCGACAGTTCGTGCTAAAGTTCGGCCTAGCGCCGGACCGCTTGGATGGTCAAGTGCTGCGCGCGCTTGAGGCTACGTTGGACAACTTTACCAGCGAGCTTACGAAGTCTATTAAGTTCTTCCAAACGCGTTATCCGAACACTCCGGTAGGTGGTATTCTACTGGCTGGATATGCGTCAAGCACGCCTCGCTTCGGAGAATACGTTGCCGCGAAGACCGGTGTCAAAACGGAAGCCGCTAACCCTTGGCAGAAGGTTCGCGTTTCACAGAACGACCAACAGCAGCTGCTTCCAATCATGCATGAATTCGCAACCGTCGTAGGACTAGCGCAGCGGAGTAACCGGTCATGATTGAAATCAACCTCATTCCAGATGTAAAACTTGAGCTTTTGAAGGCTCGACGACAGCGCCGCATGGTTATATCGGCCGCGATTTTAACGTCTATCGTCGCTGGTGCGGTCGTGGTGCTTCTGGCACTGTACGCATTCGGTGTGCAGACGGTGGCAGATACGTTGGCGAACGGTAATATTGAGAGTGAAAACAAGAAATTGTCCAAGGTGAAAGATCTGTCGAAGACCCTGACGATTCAAAACCAGCTTGAGCAGCTGTCACGCAGTCAAAGCGACAAGAACATTACGTCACGCTTGTTCGATATCATCAGCGTTACCGTACCGGAAGGCAAGAACGCCGTGACGATCAAACGGCTAGCGTTCAAAAGCGAGGAAAGCACTATTGATATCGAAGCCGAAGCCACGAATGGTTATGAAGCACTCGAGGTCTTTAAGAAGACGATTGGTCAGACTACTTTCCAATACAACGTCGATGGCGAGGCCCAAGAGCCTGTGAAAATTGCAACCGCTATTACTGACGGCGAACGGCGCTACAGCGAAGATGATCAAGGCCGCCAAGTCTTGCGATTCTCGATTAGCTTCACTTACACGGAAGAAATGTTTAAACCTGATAGCGAAGATGGCCGTATTGTTGGTCCGAACAAGCAAAAAGCGACCGATTCTGCGCAAGGTGTTCCAACCAGTCTATTCAGTTCAGGAGGGGGCAATTAATGGCCGAAAACACACCTGCGCTTCGGAAGCGCCAGCAAATAGAGAATGCCAATAAGACCATGTTCATATGGGTGGCGATTGCTGCGGCCATCGTGGGTATTGCTGCCGTGATCTCGGTGTCTCTGTTTGGCCGTATTGCTTTCAGGCAAGAGGTTATTAACGAAAAGAACAAAACAGTGTCAACGCTTCAAAAGAACAACAAGGTTGCGGACGACCTGAAGAAGCAGATTCGTATTTTGAACACCAATCAGGCTCTGCTCGACACACCGCGTATCGCCGAATCCGAGCCGCTGTCAGTTATCTTGGACGCGTTACCGTCGACAGCGAACTCATCCGCACTTGGAGCGTCTTTGCAGCAAAAGTTACTCAATGTCGACGGTGTATCAATTGATACGCTTGTCGTCGATCCGATATCCGGTGTCGAAAGCAACGGGGAAAACACAGTTGCCTTGTCGAACGCGAGCAACGTCATTACATTCCGTTTCACTGTCAGCACGGCTGGTGGAAACGAGGCGAAAATGCAAGAGGTGCTGAAAAACATTGAACGTTCCATTCGCGTTATCAATCTGACCTCGGTATCAATTGAGCAACAAGGTGGGGGCGGCAAGATCACCATGAGTGTTGAAGGTGAAGCGTACTTCCAGCCCGCTTCGACCGTCAAATTGAAAGAAAAGAGTATTAAGCCATGAAGTCGACCGATATAGCTATGATTATTCTTATCGCCAGTATTAGCGTCGGCTTAGCGTTCGGTATTGTCAGTGCTATTCCTGGCCTGAAGGCTTCGAATGAACCCGTGAAGGTAAAGACTATCGAAGAGTATACTTCATCTGTGGCCGAACCTGATCCACGGGTGTTCAATAAAGACGCGATCAACCCGACCGTTGACGTAACCATCGGTGATACGCAGCCGACGGGTCAATAGTAACGGAGGCACCAGAACATGGCCCTCATGACTCCGGAAATACAGGAAAAGCTTCTGACCTTGCTTCAGGAAGAAGGGTTGGTTGCACACGACCAAATAGAGGCTGTTAAGACCGAATCGGCAAGTAGCAACAAGCCGGTACTGGCGCTTTTGACCGAAAAGGGAACCGTCGATGACGAACTGTTGACCCATGCGACCGCGCATGTTTCAGGGGTGCCATACGTCAATTTGCGTAACAGCATGATTGACGAAAAAATACTGAACCTGCTGCCCGAAGACATCGCTGAGCGGTTTATGGCCGTCCCCCTTGCTGAAGTGCAGAACCGCCTCGCCGTCGCAATGATTGATGCTAATAACGTGCAAGCGGTCGACTATTTGGCAAATCGCATTCAGCGGCCATTGAAGGTATTCATGGCATCTGAAGAGAGCGTTCGGCACATTCTAGATCAATATAAGACCGACCTTTCAGGCGTTGACGCTGCCGCTGCGCAGTCCGAAGAAGATGCCAGCCAGGAGCGGGCAACTAACATCAAGACAATCGTGCAAGACAGCCCGATTAGTCGTGCATTGTCGACAATCCTGGAATATGCAGTTAAGACCAAAGCATCTGATATTCACATTGAACCACTTGAAGGTGCTTTAAAGATTCGCTGCCGGGTTGACGGCGTGCTGCGTGAGATCATGCAGCTGCCTAAAAGCATTGAACCGGCCCTGATTAGCCGAATAAAAATCTTATCCAACCTGAAAATCGACGAACACCGTACGCCTCAGGACGGCCAGTTTACTATCGCCGTCGCCGATAAAGAAGTCGACCTTCGTATCGCGATTTCACCGGTGGTATGGGGAGAGCAGGTGGTCATTCGTCTGCTCGACAAGTCCGGCAACAGCTTCGATCTTGAAGAAATGGGTTACGCCGGACGAGCACTTCGTGCCATCCGAAAGGGAATCAAGCGGCCGAACGGCATGATTCTTACGAGTGGTCCAACCGGTAGCGGCAAGTCGACAAGTCTGTATGCGCTGATTAGGGAGATCAAAGATGATTCGGTCAATATCGTCACGCTCGAAGACCCGGTTGAGTACAAGATGCAAGGCGTCAATCAAATCCAAGTTAACGCTGAGGTTGGGCTGACATTCGCCAGCGGCCTTCGGAGCATTCTGCGTCAAGACCCTGACATCGTGATGGTAGGGGAGATTCGTGACAAAGAAACGGCTGAACTGGCAGTCCAGGCGGCGCTGACCGGACACCTGGTGTTCAGTACGCTCCACACCAACTCGGCCGCAGGAGTGTTACCACGCCTTCTAGACATGGGTATCGAACCGTTCCTGATCGCTAGTACGGTAAACACCATCATCGGTCAACGATTGGTCCGACGCGTAGCTCCAAAGCGTGACGCATACAACTCCAGTCCGATTGAAACCCAGAACATTTTAACCACGGTTGGGCATCTGCTGCCAAAGACAAAAGATACCGTCGCGCAGGTTTCCGAGGACCTTGGCTATAAGGACTTGCCGCTGGCGGGTCAAAGCGCTTATACTTTAGTCAAGGGAAAAGACACACCTCAAACCCCAAGGGGTTACGCCGGCCGAGCCGGGTTGTACGAGGTGATGGACGTGACCGAGGACATTCAAAACTTGATCGTCAAACAGGCCACAAGTGCCGAAATTCAGCGCGTTGCCGTCCAGCAAGGTATGATTACCATGCGACAAGATGGCTATCTGAAAGCACTTGGTGGACTGACGACGCTCGAAGAAGTTAACCGGGTTGCCGCGGACACAGCATAAAAAGGTGGGATTACATATATGAATCAAGAACTCAGAATCGAACTACTGCTCGAAGAAGTAGTTAAAAAACGTGCCAGCGACCTTCACTTACAAGTCGGTCTGCCACCGATGCTCCGTGTCGATGGGAGCCTAGCTCCAATAGCGGGTTACAATCCGCTTGGTGAAGCAGAAGTCGAGCAGCTGGTGTATGCCATTCTTGACGAAGACCAGCAGCAAATTTTGAACAAAGACAAGGAATTCGACTTTTCGTTCGCTTTCGGTAACCTCGGTCGTTTTCGTGTAAACGCCTTTCACGAACGCGGTAACTTGGCCGCGGCGCTTCGTTTGATCCCGAACGAAATCAAGAATGTGATGGAGCTTGGTATGCCGCAGGTCGTCCAGACTTTCGCCGATTACCCACGCGGTTTGGTACTAGTGACCGGTCCAACCGGTAGTGGTAAAAGCACCACCCTGGCCGCATTGGTAGACAAAATCAATACCGAACGTTCACACCACATCATTACCATCGAAGACCCAATTGAGTTTACTCACAAAAGTAAGAAGTCCGTCGTCGTACAGCGTGAAGTCCACTACGACACCTATAGCTTCTCGGCAGCTCTTCGAAGTAGTCTTCGTCAGGACCCTGACGTCGTGCTCATCGGTGAGATGCGTGACCTCGAAACCATTTCAGCGGCTATTACTATCGCCGAAACCGGACACTTGGTATTCGCGACGCTTCACACCAACTCGGCAGCCCAAAGCATTGACCGTATGATCGACGTGTTCCCGCCGCACCAGCAGCCACAGATCCGTGCGCAGCTTTCCAACATTCTTATGGCAATCTGTTCGCAGCGCCTTGTTCCTGCTATCGGCGGTGGACGGGTCGTCGCAGCCGAAGTGCTGATCGCGAACCCGGCCGTGCGTAACATTATCCGCGAAGGTAAGAGCCACCAGCTCGACGCCGTCATTCAGACTAGTGCCGATCAAGGTATGCAGACGATGGATCGTACGCTCGTCAGCCTGGTGCAGGCAGGTACGGTCACGTTCGATGAAGCGCGAAACTACGCCGTCGACCTGTCGGAATTCGAACGACTGATGCGAGGGTAAGAAAGAATCCTGAATGAAACGATTTAATTATGAAGCAAAAGACCAGTCGACCGGCAAGGTAGTCAAGGCGACTGTTCAGGCCGACAGCGAACACGCTGCCGCCAAGCTTTTGTTGTCGCAGGGATTCACGCCGCATACCATTAAAGAAGACACGGGTGAAGGGAATTTACTGGCGAAGTTAAGTGGTCGTATTCGCACCAAGGACAAAGTCGTCTTTACGCGCCAGCTTTCAACGCTTATCGCGGCCGGTTTGCCGCTTACGCAGAGCCTGCGAACGGTACACGAGCAAACCGAGAACAAGCAGCTTGCCGCGGTGGTTGATGAAATCATTGCAAGTATCGAGGGTGGAAAATCTTTATCGGAGTCGTTCAGCAAGCACCCGAAGGTGTTCGACAACGTGTTCTTGGCGCTGGTGACTGCCGGTGAAGCGTCGGGAACGCTCGACGACGCGCTGCGTCGTATCGCGGCCCAACAGGAAAAGGATGCCGCTATGATGAGCAAGATCCGCGGGGCTATGACGTATCCAGCCATCGTGTTATTCGTCATCATGGCCGTCGTGGTGTTCATGTTGATTGTTATCGTCCCCCAGGTTAAAAACTTATATCGTGACCTGAATCAACAGCTACCGCTCATCACACAGATTATGGTCGGATTGGCAGACATCATCGTTCACTTTGGTGTATTTATCGCTATCGGCATAGGTGTTTTGGTGTATTTCGGTCGTCAGTATATGCAGACCGAAAGCGGTATTCATAACAAAGACATGCTCAAGCTCAACTTCCCGATATTCGGGCGTATGTTCCGTAAACTGTACATGGCACGCTTTGCCCGTACCGGTCAGACGCTGCTCAATACGGGCGTTCCGATGCTCGACATGTTGAAGATTACCGCCCAGGCAGTGAATAACACCGTGATTGCCGAAGCGATAGGACGTGCCGCTGAAAAAGTGAAGGGAGGCAAGGCGTTATCTGATTCGCTTAAGAATGAAGAATATATCATTGCTTTCGTCCCACAAATGATATCAATCGGTGAGCAGTCCGGTAAGATTGACGAAATGATGGGCAAAGCCGCCCAGGTGTACGAAGACGAGTTAGACGAAGAAATAAAGTCGATTTCGACTGCAATCGAGCCGATTCTTATGGTGGTACTGGCGGCTGTCGCCGGAACGCTCGTCGCGGCGATTCTGCTGCCGATTTACGGCCTGGTGAATAACCTTAATATCTAGTGTGTGAAAAAGTAGACATTTTAAAGCACAGCCGGTATGATAAGCGTAAGCGGTCTGTCATGACCCCTGAAACAAGTTCATAGAAAGGTGGGATAACAACGATATGAACACTCAAGCAAACAAAAAAGCAGATGAGATCAGCGCGCGTTCGCGCGGATTCACCATCATCGAGGTCGTACTGGTGCTTGCTATTGCGGCACTGATCTTCCTGATGATTTTTATAGCCTTACCGGCACTTCAACGTGGCCAGCGTGACACCGCACGTAAAAACGACGCGAGTGCGATGGCAAGTGCCCTTAACACCTATCGTAGTAATAGTAACGGTAAACTTCCGACGGCTGGCACGGAGTTCAGCACGTTCGTTAGTCAATACGTTGACAACTTGTCGCAGTATGCACCTGATACCGATGTTGTGACCGGTACGCCAGGTTCAGGCGGCGCAACAGGATCGCTTTCGGCACTGACGGAAAGCAATATGCTCGTCATTCTTGGCGAAAACTGCAAAGGGACCAACTCTTCTCGTGCTGCATCGGTTTACGTTAAACTCGAAAGTGGTAACGGTGCAACTCCTTGCACAGATGCATAATGTGAATACACCTCTAAAAACGGCCCAGCACGGGCCGTTTTTAAATGTATAATGAAGCGAGATGGAAAATCTTATTCTCACTACAATCATTGGATTCCTCGGCCTCGTTATGGGTTCATTCGCCGGAGCAACCGTATGGCGGATTCGGGCACAGCAACTGGTCCGTGACAAAAAAGACGGCGAACAGTATGACAAAACGGAACTGAAGCGGCTACTACCGCTTACGAAGTCCAGTTTGGCAAATGACCGGTCACGATGTCTGCACTGCCACCACGTCCTTCGTTGGTATGACCTACTACCGCTCGTTAGTTGGATTAGCACAAAAGGACGCTGTAGGTACTGTAAGCAGCCGATAGGCAAATTTGAGCCACTTATGGAACTTGGAACTGCCGCGACATTTCTGTTGTTTTATCATTATTGGTTGCAGCACTTCGGATTTGACCTATTATGGCTTTTCGCGGGTTGGCTGATCGCCCTCGTGCTGCTCGTAATCCTGTTTGCGTACGACCTAAGGTGGTATTTGCTACCTGACGTAATCATGTTCCCGCTCATCGGGCTGAGTGCGCTCGTTGCTTTCATACAGGTGAGCCTTCTCAGTACTTCAGCAGACAATATAGTTGGGTCGCTATTGTCACTACTGGGAAGCGTGTGTATTCTTGGGGGGCTTTACTTTGGGCTTTGGTTAGCCTCAAAGGGCGAATGGATCGGGTTCGGCGATGTAAAGCTCGGCATTGCACTTGGATTACTACTGATGGATTGGAAAGCGGCGCTCCTAACTCTGTTCTTGGCCAACTTCATTGGCACACTCATTGTCATTCCTGGCCTTTTGACACGAAGACTCAGTCGACAAACGCAGATACCGTTCGGACCGTTGCTTATCGCGGGGTTCTTTATAACAGTAGTCGGCGGCGAAGTAATAATGACCGGTTACATGAACGTCTCAACCTGGTTAAGTACGACGCTGCTTATGCTATAATTACCCCAAATGGGCGTGCGGCATCAACAGACAGAACGGGGGTTCACTATTATCGAAGTAGTGCTCTTCGTCGCCATATCTGGAGTGCTTGCCGCGACCCTTCTTGGTGGTTGGACTGTCATGATTAATACTCAGCGCTACAAAGATAGTACCAGAACTCTACAGTCCTTCCTGCAGCAGCAGTACAACTTGGTATATAACGTTGAAAACGGCCGCCTACAAGGCTTGTCATGCACGTTACAAGGCTCAAACCTTGTCATTGACGATGCACCAGCGACTAATACGGCCCGTGGGCAAAGCCCATGTGTTGTCATGGGGCGATACGTCAACATCCAGGACGGGACAAATATAAATGTGCAAAGTATCGTTGGCTACCTAAACGGTGACGATACATCGAATACCGATTTGGAATCGATTCGTTTGTACAAACCGCAGCGCGTCGATTTTGAATTGGGCCTGACAGATAACGAATTAGAAATGCCGTGGCAGGCCGCGGTTGTCGGAGCGAACGATTCAACCCCGAAGGACTACGCCATCGCCATCATCCGTTCACCAAAAACGGGTATCGTCCATACGTTTACGAAGGATACGACAGGCCAAACACTTGCCTTGAGCGACATCATCGATGTTTCAAACGAGAACACAGAGGTCAATCTCTGTCTTGACCCGGGCGTGCCATTCGCCAGCGGCCGGTTGGGGGTGGTAATCGATGCCTATGCGTCGGCGCAAAGTTCGGTCCGCATGATAACCGATGGGAGAACGGTTTGCCCAGGAGGTAACGGTGCGTAGCAGCCGCGGCGATACTATTATTGAGGTGTTACTTGCTATAACGGTATTCAGTTTGGTGTCAATCGCGACCATGACGATTATGAACCAAGGCACGAATGCCGCTCAAAGAGCTCTCGAAATCACCCACGTACGCCAAGAGATTGATGCCCAAGCCGAAGCGCTCCGAGCAACCCAGCAGGCGGCAGCGACCGGCGCGAACACGGCCTGGAGCCAAATTGCTCAGCACGGTGACACTAGTGTGTATAGTAACGACACCGCCTGTCCACGATCGCTTGGAGACGTCTCCGGAACATTCATTATGGATGCCCGCACGGCACGGCCGTATACCGCCAATTGGCTTGAGGATATTAATTTGACCACCTCGCCGCCGTATGCTCAGGTATTATATGATACCGGATCGCCCAAATCCTATGGCATATGGATTGAGCGGACATTCACTGAAGGCGGTACCTTGCCAGATCTTTATTCGTTTACTGTCAACGCATGTTGGCAAGGCGCTGGATTAGACCATCCGTTAAAACTTGAAACAGTCGTGAGGCTATATGACCCAGGTTCGTAAACATTCATCAACCGCTGGCTTTACACTTGTCGAATTGACGCTCGCTATGGCGTTCATATCGCTTCTACTGCTGGGTATTGCTTTACTCACAATGCAAATCAGCGTCATATATAACAAAGGCTTGACGACCCGGGCCGTCAACGAAGCGGGTCAGTTGATTAGCGCCGATGTAAAGCGGTCGCTCGATTCATCAAAGTCAATAGCCGTTAAATATGCCGAAAACGGGGGCGTGCCGACTGGCGGGCGACTATGTACCGACCTGACGGTATACGCATGGAACTACGGCAAATACCTAAACGACACGAACGCTTTCAATCAGTTCCAGACAGGGCTTGGACCGGCTCCCAATAAGCCAATACGATTCGTTAAATTCCCGTCTGGCGGAATCGACTACTGCACCGCGGTGCACGGCGTTTACCCGGACGTCCCGGTGGGTGCGAACGACGTACTGACCGCCGGAGACGTGAACCTAGCTGTTCATGCGTTCTCTATCAACAAAGATTCGGGCGGGGCATACGGCGAACCTGTGTTCGGTGATACTTCTGGCGTACAGCGCATTTATCAGATTTCAATCGTAATTGGAACGAGCGAACAGAGTATTCTTGAGAGTAATGTTGACGGCTGCAAGGCTCCGACAAACCGAATTGATGACCAATACTGCTCAGTCAACCGATTTAGCTTTACGGCGCGGGCAGGGAATGTGGAATAATGAAAAGTATGAATAAGCAGCGCGGCGCGGTTTCAATTTTTATCGTCATGTTCACGGCACTGCTGGTGACTATCGTGACGGCGAGTTTCGTGCAGATCATGCTACGTAACCAACAGCAGGCGAGCAACAACGATTTGTCCCAAAGTGCATATGATTCAGCACTTGCTGGTGTCGAAGACGCCAAGCGAGCATTGGTCGCCCTTAAGGCATGCGATAAAGACCCATCCCCGCAATGTGGTAACTTACGCACTGCTTTGGTGAACAATGGTCAAAACTGTGAAATTCTGGCCGATCCGTCGGTTGGCGTGACGACGTTCTCGAGCGGGGAATCCCAAGTTGGTCGTTCAAGCATGAACCAGGCGTATACCTGCGTCAAGGTGCAAGTGATCACCGACTCCTATGAGGGGACACTCGATAAAAATCAATCGGTTGTCATTCCGCTCGATACGGTAGATGACCCTAACTTGATTGCCGGTGTCCGGATATCATGGTTTACCCAAGAAAATATCCCAGACGTTGATGCGTCCGGTAATCCGATATCGCAAGTACCTCAGTTCCCGACGCAACCACAATTGCCGGCGGTTACGAACTGGGCCGTGCAGTACCCATCGATCATGCGCAGTCAATTGATCCAATTCAAGGAAGGCGAACTAACGCTCGATAGCTTTGATACCGCGAACACGAACAATGCCAAAACCCTGTTCCTTTACCCGGCTATTTTCGGTGCTTCCAATCTGGACTTTGCTTCAGATGGCCGCGGGGCGCCGGCCTCACGTAATTACCCGGCTGTTTCGCGCTGCGACTCTACATTCTCGTTCAACGGCGGATACGCGTGTTCGACAGATATAGCCGTCCCGGCACTGGGTAGCGGCACCCGAAAGGCCTACTTGCAGCTGACGAGCATTTACAACAAAGCAACCTACAAGGTCCAGATTCTCGGTGGGTCAGGTAACGTACTGAATTTTGACAACGTACAGCCTATCGTCGACTCGACCGGACGGGCGAGCGACTTGTTCCGTCGTATTCGTGCCCGTGTGGCTATGAGCGAAGGTATGCCAACGACTTACCCCGAAGCGGCTCTCCACGTCGGCAAGAGCTTATGTAAGGACTTCTTCGTCACGAATTCACCAGCTGATTACAGTGGCGACACGGACACAGTCGCATGTGCTGCTGATCAGTAGGTTGTATATAGCTTATGTATCACTATGGAACCGTTCGTGAACGTCACGTAAGTGTTCGTCGGTGACATGCGTATATACCTGAGTCGTTGCAATATTAGCGTGTCCTAACATACTTTGGACACTTCTAAGGTCGGCACCGTTCATCAAAAGGTCGGTTGCAAAACTGTGGCGCATGGTATGAGGGCTGACATGTTTGGTAATGCCGGCAAGCCTGGCATACTTATTGATCATGCGCTGAATTGACCGCGCCGTGAGTCGTCGGTAGTCGCCAGTCTGATTCGACACGTTGTTTCGTGAATAACTAAGAAACAGCGGGGGGAGATTGTCCATACGGGTCGCCAGGTATTCATCGACGCGTTCGGCTGCTGATTTTGATACGAACACCGGCCGGTCTTTCTGGCCTTTACCGCGCACCATGAACTCGCGTCGCTTGGTGTTCACATGCCCGCGGTTCAAGTTAACCAGTTCCGACACACGAAGCCCCGACGAAAATAGCAGTTCCAAAATAGCCCGGTCGCGTAATCCCGATTCGTCATCGAGTGGAACAGCGTCGAGCAGGTTTGTGACTTCATCGAAATGTAGGAACGACACCTGTTTGCGGCTGACTTTCGGTAGCTTTACCTTGTCGGCCGGGAGGCTTTCGATACCGCGGTCGGACAAATACTTCAAAAAACCGCGCAGGGCAATAAGGTGGTAGCTCTGCGTGATGGTCGACAGCCCATCACCAGCCTCGTTCTTGTAGCGGTTCAGCCAAAGACGGTATTTTCGAATAATTTCGGTGGTAATATTTGCGGCTTTGATATCTTCGGTAAATTCAACGAACCGTTCCAAATACAACTTATAATTCTCGGCTGTTTTTGCCGAGCGACCGCCTTCGACTTCAAGGCTTTCGACGTAATCAAGGATCAACTCGGAAACGTACATGCTTATAGTATACAATGGTGAACGTGACTATTATTGAAGCCATTATTCTCGGTATCGTACAGGGGTTGACCGAATTCATTCCGGTATCGAGCTCAGGCCACCTTGTCATTACTCAAAACTTACTGACCGGTAACGCTGACCATCTGTTCATTCAGGCGCTCGATTTCGGTACATTCTTAGCGTTACTCATTTATTTCTCGCCAAAGTTAGTCGATTTGGTGCGCAAGGTGTTCGTTGAGCATGACTACCGACTGGCGCGTAACATCGTCATCACTGTACTTCCAGCTGGGCTACTTGGCTTTGTTCTAGCGGATTTCATTCAAAAAAGCGCTGTACTACTTAACCCATTAACGGTAGCCATCATGCTAGCCGTAGTCGGCGTGCTTATGATCGTCGTCGATAAACTGCCTAAAAAGTCAGCCAAAGAAACTGGCACCGACCTTAGCCCTAAGAGGGCATTGGTCGTTGGCTTGGCGCAGGCATTTGCGCTTGTCCCGGGCGTGTCGCGCAGTGGTTCAACGATCATTGCTAGCCGTATTATGGGACTTGGTCCCAAAGCCGCCGCGGAATACAGCTTCATGGTATCGATTCCCATTATGCTCGGACTGATCGGCAAGTTGCTTCTGAAGCCATCGGACCGGCAATATATCGTCGAGCATCTCGAAATTGTCATCATCGCGAATATCGCGGCATTTGTCGCGGGCATGCTCGCCATACACTTCTTACTTAAGTATTTGTCCAACCACGGATTGGCATTGTTCGGGTGGTACCGCGTTGCTTTGGCCTCTGTTGTCGTAGCCGTTCTTCTGTTACAATAACAGTAGTAAATAAGGAGCAAAAGTGAACAAGAACGTAGAGAGAACTTTGATATTGTTTAAGCCTGACTCTGTGCAGCGCGCCCTCGTCGGAGAAATCTTGACCAGATTCGAACGCGTCGGCCTTAGAATCGTCGGTACTAAAATGCAGGCACCGGCCCGTGAACATTACGAAGCTCATTACGAAGACATCGGTAAGCTTAAGACCCGTGCCGGTGAGCAGATTTTTGGTATTACCCTCGACATGATGAACAAAGGCCCGGTCATCGCCATGGTGCTTGAAGGTGTCGAGGCTGTCAGTCTGGTTCGTAAGCTGGTCGGTGGCACCGAACCGAAATCGGCCGCCCCTGGTACCATCCGAGGTGACTTCAGTCACATGAGCTACGGATACGCCGACGGTGAAGGTAAGGGAATCCCGAACCTGATTCATGCTTCTGGTGACCCTGAAGAAGCCGTCCAAGAAATCAAGCACTGGTTCTCAGACGACGAACTCTACGACTACGAAGCAACGCACGAAAAGTTCACGCGTTAGCCTAGAATGCAGTCGCAATATAAAAATTACCTCCAACGAGGTAATTTTTAGCTTCAAGATTTGGTACACCCGAGAGGATTTGAACCTCTGGCCTTTGGTACCGGAAACCAACGCTCTATCCAGCTGAGCTACGGGTGCGTATGGTACCCCGGGCAGGAGTCGAACCTGCAACCTTTTCCTTAGGACGGAACTGCTCTATCCAATTGAGCTACCGAGGCAAAATACCTCTGTTATTGTACCACGGTAAATCTGCTATACTGTTGCCATGAAGGGCGAAAACAAACAACAGGCATTCGAGGGACAACGCGAAGGTGAAGAACTGTTATTCATCTTTCGTCGCCACATCATCGCCATGCGAAAAGGGTTTTACGGATTACTGATTCCATTCGCCATATCGGCCGTCCCGCCACTTATCTGGCAGGATAATCTACAGTTGTTCCTGCTGCCGGTCGGCGGATTGCTATTAGGACTCATCATCTTTAGCTATCACTTCATACTGTGGTACTACACGGTCTATATTGTCACGACCGAACGTATTCGGCAGGTGACACAGAACGGCTTTTTCGGGACTGACGTGGTAGAGCTACGCCTGTCGAAAATCCAAAACATAAGCTATAATATACCAGGGTTCAGCGGGGAAGTTTTCGGCTACGGAACCATCGTCATTCAGACATTCGTCGGAGACTTGGTCATACACAAAGTGGAACACCCCGATAAGACGTACAATAAGCTGCAAGACGCTGTCATGAACGCCATCGAAAAACAAGGAGCCTATGAAAAAACTGAGTTTGAAGAAGCGTAAGCAGGCCGAGCAGCCGCCGTCACGTATCACCAACGAAACGGTCGCCGAACACCGCGAACAAATTCTCGCAGGTGGCCGCAAATTCAAATATCCACATCAATACGAGCGTCACAAGCTTGTATTCAACGCCATTATCATCATTCTTGTTACATTGGTGCTGCTTTCCATTGTTATCTGGTGGCAGCTGTATCCGGTTCAGAACACCAGTACGTTCATATACCGTGTCACGCGTATTCTGCCTGTCCCGGTGGCAAGTGTTGATGGCGCGCCCGTACGCTACAGTGATTACCTGATGAGCTTGTCGGGCTCTCAACACTACCTGGAACAATCGGAACGTCTTAACCTGAACTCGGAAGACGGGAAACGTCAAATCGAATTCATCAAGCGCCAGGCACTAGACGGCGCGATCGCCGATACGTATGCGGCCAAGATTGCCAACGAAAAAGGAATTAAGGTAACCGACGAACAGGTCGATAAGGTGATTGACGCCAGCCTGAACACCGTATCGGGCCGTATATCACAAGACATCTATGACGACTCGACCCTTAGCACGCTTGGTTACTCGGCTGACGAATACCGCCAAATCATCAAGCGCGCCCTCATTCGCCAAGAGGTTATGTATTCCATTGACTCCAAAGCCGATACCACCAAAAAAGCGGCCGAGGCTATGTTAAAGGAAAATCCCGTGCCGTCATTAGCCGACATTGCGAAACGTCTTCAGGACAAGGGGTATAGCGTTCAGCTCGGCTCTACCGGTTTGGTACCGAAGTCGAATCACGATGGCGGTGTAACGCAGCAAGCTGCGAAACTACAAAAGAACCAGATCTCAAGCTTCTTCCGCTCGGAAGACGGCAACTCCGAACGGAATGGCTATTACATCGTCCAGTTGGTTGATAGTAATGACAAGCAGGTAAACTACAACTATCTGCGCATTCCGCTGACAGAATTCGATAAGCAGCTCAAATCGCTCGTAGTGAATAAGAAAGTTCAAGAATTCATTTCGGTACAAAAAGACACGAACGCCATTCGCCGATAAGCTCGGCTAATGAGCGAGAAGGGAGTAAAAATGTTTCAACTACCAGCACTCGGGTATGATTACGGAGCACTCGGAAAATATATCAGCGGCGACATCATGCAGCTACATCATTCCAAGCACCACCAGACATACGTCGACAAGCTCAACACGGCGCTCGACGAAGCGCCAAGCCTGAAGGAACGGCCACTTGAAAGCTTGCTTACCGACCTTGATTCGTTGCCGGACAACGTACGAACGGCCATTCGGAATCATGGCGGCGGACACTACAACCACAGCCTGTTCTGGCAGTGGATGAGCCCGGATGGCGGTGGGGAGCCAACCGGAGAACTAGCGAACAAATTAGTTGCTCAATATGGTGATTTTCAGGGGTTTGTAAATGAGTTTACCGCTAAATCGTTAGGCGTTTTCGGCAGTGGTTGGTGCTGGCTTATGCCTGACATGTCTATCGTCACTACGCCGAACCAGGACACGCCAATCATGCAGGGAATGGATGCGCCGTTACTTGGTCTGGACGTGTGGGAACACGCCTATTATCTAGACTATAAGAATAAACGCGATGATTACGTGCAGGCATGGTGGAACGTCGTGAATTGGGACTTTGTGGCAAAACGGATGAGCTAGTGCTGTAACACAAAGAAAATACGCTCACCAAAAGGTGGGCGTATTTTCTTGGCGCGCTCGACCGGATTTGAACCGGCGATCTCCTCCGTGACAGGGAGGCGTGATAACCCCTTCACTACGAGCGCACGGGGGTTTGGACTCCGTTTAGTCTAGCAAATTTCCACCTCTGGTGCAACTAACCACGTAATGCTTATTTTACAGCGCGTTAACTGATATAATGGGCGAAGACTACCAAGGGCCAATACGCCGCTGTAGCTCAGTTGGTAGAGCGGCGCTTTCGTAAAGCGTAGGTCTCCGGTTCAAATCCGGACAGCGGCTCCATGTAATCATATGAAACATATCATTCGATCATCCATCCAGCAGGTTCTCGCCGACAGGGCGATGACACTGCTCTGTCTTGGTCTCATACTGGGTGGCATCGGCTACATTGTCTACGTGGCCTTCAGTCTGAGCGCGAGCGATCTTCAGCTTGCCATCCGGTATACATCGTTCGGCGAAACGCATTTTTACCGTGATAAATGGTGGTACCTGCTAAGCTTCGTCGGCTTCGGGCTGTTATTTATCGTCGCCCACGTAGGTATGCTAGCCAAGTTGTATGTCATCGGCCTTAAACAGCTCGCGTACGCGTTCGGCTGCTTGTCACTGGTCATCCTGGTCCTGATGTTCGTATACACGTATTCGGTCTTAAATATCGCTTACTTGAACTAGCATGATCGATCTCGAGATTCCCCTTAAGCACCGCTCCAGAAGCTACAGGTTCTTCGAAATGGTGCCAGGGCTTATTAGTTGGGGTTCCATCATCCTGCTTATCGTACTGAGTCTGGTAAATCCATTGTTCGCCGGCATTTACGTGCTTCTTATCATCGCTACGGTACTGACAAAAGCCGCCGGAATCGCGTGGCATACGCTTATCGGCTCCCGTCGGATCGACCGTGCACAGAAGATCGATTGGCATACCCGTTTGATGGACCTGAATGATCCAAATGCTTCATACGCCCGCGTTCACGCTAATCCAACCCGTGAATTCGGAGAACTGGCGCACGCCGAGAACCTGCGGCTTATCGCCAACGCCTCCGAACCATATCCTAAGCCGGCCGATATTTACCATGCCGTCATCATTGCTACCTACAACGAATCGTATGAGGTGCTTCAGCCGACGATCGAATCGGTCGTAAGCGGCACGTTCGATCCCAAGCAGATTATTCTAGTCATCGCTTACGAAGAGCGGGGCGGACGGGCAATCGAAGGCACCGTCAAACAGTTACGCGACGAATACGCCCACCGGTTCAAGGCGCTCGAAATCGTCAAGCACCCGCACAATTTGCCCAACGAAGTCATTGGAAAGGGCGGCAACATTACCTACGCCGGCCAGTTCCTTGCTAAATGGCTGAAAAAACAGGGAATCGAGTACAAGGACGTCATCGTCACCACGCTTGATAGCGACAACCGCCCGCACAAGACGTATTTTGATTACGTCGCGTACGAATATATCGTTCACGACGATCGTAAACACCTGGCGTTCCAACCGGTATCGCTGTTCCTGAACAATATATGGGACGTACCGGCGCCGATGCGAGTGGTAGCGACCGGTAACTCGTTCTGGAACATCATCAGCAGTATGCGGCCGCACACGCTGCGCAACTTCGCCAGCCATTCGCAGCCGATGGACGCTTTGGTCGAAATGGACTTTTGGTCTAAGCGCACCATCGTCGAAGATGGCCATCAGTACTGGCGCAGCTGGTTTTACTTCGGCGGCCAATATTCTGTTATTCCGATCCACGTACCGATTTACCAGGATGCCGTCCTGTCAGATACGTACATGAAGACCCTTAAGGCACAGTTCGTGCAGCTGCGGCGCTGGGCTTACGGCGCCTCGGACGTGCCATATGTGGCGACACGAGTGTTCAGCCGTAAACGGAACGTGCCGTTCTGGGCCGGGTTTACACGCCTTATACGGCTGCTTGATGGCCACGTAACGTTGGCATCGGTGTCTATCATCGTGACGTTCGGTGGATGGGTGCCACTGTTCATCAACAGCGAAGCGTCGCGTTCGGTCGCGGCCAATCAGCTGCCGGAAGTTCTGAGCGTGCTGCAACGCATCGCCATGATCGGTATCTTGATCACCGTCTTCTTGTCGTTCAAAATGCTGCCGCCGCGACCAGCCCGTTACAAACGCCATCGCAGCATCGGAATGATATTACAGTGGCTTCTTATGCCGGTCACCGCCATCGCATATTCCAGCTTCAGCGCCTTTTACTCACAGACGCGTCTGATGCTCGGTAAATATCTCGACAAGTTCGACGTCACCGACAAGGCGACCGTCGAAACGATCGAAGCGAAAAAAGAAATCGCTAAGAACTAAAAGCTAGCGGATACTAGGCCGGCCGCGCCGCTTCCTGGTCGTTTCGACTAATCCATGAGCGGCAGCATACTGGAGGGCAGCCAGCTCATCAAACCGTCTAAGTACCTGGTGCACGGTAGCAGCGATATCATCGGCACTTGGTTGACGCACCTCGGTAATGAGAAGTTGTTCAACTGTTTCGGCGAGTGGTAGGGAATGCAGCTGCCGCGCCACTTGATCGTGACTAAAGCTGGCCGCGATACTCAGCGTCAGCTTGCTCAGACTGAACGGCGCCCTCACACCGTTCTTGCCGGCTCCAGGGTAATGAACTGTCACCGACTCGTCGAGAGCCGGTTTTTCGTAGGTAGTAAAGACGTTTCCGCAGCTCTCGCATTGCCGCCGACGCCATGTACCAGATTTCTTTTTGTGTGACCGTGAGTTCGTGACTTTTGTTTTCCCGTGGAAACAATTTACACAAATCATGTCTATATATTGTCATACCGCAATTAAAAATGCTAGTGGAAAACGTAAGTGGAATGGTGGAAAGTGTGAGTTTGGTATAGTGAGGGCATGAAAGATTGCCCGTTCTGCCTTGAGAATAACTTGCTACAAAGTGACAAGGTTCACGAATCGGACCTTTGGTACTTCGTCGACATGTACAAAAAAGAGTCCACAAACTCAGGGCTTGCCATTACTAAGCGCCACATCGCTACGCCATTTGAAATTAACAGCGAAGAATGGGCGCAGCTGCACGATCTGCTGCCGACATACAAAGTTCACATCGATGCCCGTGAACTCCCACAGGGGTACAATTTGGGCTGGAATGTTTTTACTGCCGGTGGTCAAACGGTAAATCACGCGCACCTACATATCGTTGGCCGCTACGACGATGAACAGCAGGCCGGCCGCGGCATCCGCTACCACTTTAAACCAGCTCAAAATCCCCGCCAAAGCCAAGAAAGATCGCCGTCCTAAGTATCAGAACGGCGATCGGATGGTTGTCGTGGATAGGGAAGAAGTTTACCTAACGCAAGTTACTTCTTGGTGGTCGTATACTTCTTGCGAGCCTCGGCCCAGGTTTCGTTATATTCGAACCCAAGGTTGAATTGCTCTAGTTTTGACGGTTTTTCTTGTTTGTGTGAGTGGTTTTCGTTACTCATGTATTCATATTAGCATAACCAGTATATTTTGTCAATAGAACATGATGTTCATATATATATCACAGCAGGTATATACATCTGTAAAATTAGGTAAATCCGCAGGTGGAAAAGTCATGGGCAAACGTGGATTACTGGTATTAACTCCTGTAAATAATAAAAATAGCCCATTCGGGCGATTGTTATTACAGAGTGGAAAGGGTTTGTATACGGGCCACCGGTGAGGGGTGGCCCGTATACGGTGAGCATGGCTCACTGTGCGACCGTGGAGTGCATCTCCATGATCAGCGCAGCGACCAGTCCCAGGTCGGCCGCTGTCGCCTTGAGCTCGTACAAGCGCATGGCGACGTCGGCATGGACGATCGCGCTCCTCTTGGTACTTATCTTCAGTCGGATGCGCTCCTCGCGGGTGCAGCCGGCCACGGTCTCTTGAGCGGCCTCGAGAACCTTCAGATCGAACGAGACCACACTGTCGTCGCTCCAGTTGAGAGCGTCGATGTCGTAGGTGTCGATGGCGAGGACTGCACTGTCGTGCAGCGTGCCCGTCATGGCAGTCATGATGTTCCTCCTTCTTGATGTTCCGTTGGGCGGTCAGGGTCGAGGCGCGGCTGGCTGGAGCCGAACCGTGGCGTACATGGCGACGATCAGGTGGGCGAGCCCATGGTCGCGCCCACCGATCTGCTGCTCGACGACGTCGAGTACGCGGTAGTACGTCTGCATGCGTTCGTGTGCCTTCGGCAACTCGGACACGTCCTCGGGGGACAGGTCCAGCAGCGTCAACTGTGCGGCCAGGCGAACCCGGTGGTTGAAGTCCCAGGCGTTCAGGCCCCAGTCTTCGATTGAAAGTCCAACGACGGCACGGCGTACTGCGGGCAGGACGCAAGTGTCGTGATCGGTGGTGGCGGTCATGGAAGCCTCCTTGGCTGGTGGGGTATGACCTCTCAAGACATAAGACATTACGCAAAGAGAGGTCACACCCGTACCTTCCACTCTGTAAAAGTGCTTCGGAAGCTTATATCTCAACGAAGTGTGCATATTATAGCAAAAATAGATAGATTTGTCAATATACACGTAATAAGCTACCTGAGAGGACTAGAAGGTAGCGCCATCAGGCAGGCTTCTTCGCTTGCTTATCTTGGTAAAAGCAAGCTTTTCTAAGATCACGCGGCGCTGTACCGAACCTCTCACCGTTCGCTTTTCTCACTCGTGAGAGGTGAAGCCCCATAGCCCACCAAACAAAATGCCGACCAAATGGTCGGCATTTTGTTTGGTGGGCGATAGAGGATTCGAACCTCTCACCTCCTCAACGTCAATGAGGCGCTCTAGCCAAATGAGCTAATCACCCTGAAAGCAACTTATTAATTCTACCAAACAGGGGCGGGGGTTGCAACGCTCGGGGGTGAGGTACTAGAATAAAAGGGAATGACGACGCGGTCTAACCAGCCGCCGAGTTCCGTCGGAGCGGTCGCAGACGAACGTAATCGAACGCGGCAATAGAAATAGCCAAGGTGGAACCTCCTGAAAACTTCGGGACCGAGGCACGCACGTAAAGTTATGCGTATGCGTGCTTTTGTTATTTCTAAGGAGGTTCATATGAACGACGACCAACTTCACGCTATGCGGCACAGCCTAGCGCACATTACGGCACAAGCTGTCCAACACTTATGGCCAGATGCTAAATTCGGCGTCGGCCCAGTAGTCGAAAACGGATTTTATTACGACATTGATTTAGGCGATACCAAAATCTCTGAGCAAGACTTTCCGAAGATCGAGAAAGAAATGCGAAAGATCATTGAGGCTGACTATGTGTTTGAACGCTCTCAAAAACAGATTGACGAAGCGCTCCAGTGGGCGCAGACAGCGAACCAGCCATACAAAACGGAGCTTCTGAACGACCTTAAGCGCTCTGGCACGACGATTGCCAAAGAACTCGACAAAGAGGCAATGGGAACGATTGCCGAAGGTGACGCAGCTATGGACTCGGTAGGCTTTTATACTGACGGCGACTTTACCGATCTTTGCCGCGGCCCACACGTGGAGAGTACAGGCAAAGTCGGCGCCTTCAAACTGATGCGCGTGGCCGGTGCTTATTGGCGCGGCAACGAAAAGAACCCGCAAATGCAGCGGCTGTACGGCGTGGCATTCGCGACCCAAGAAGAGCTCGACAAACACCTTGAAATGCTCGAACAGGCCAAACTGCGTGACCACCGAAAGCTCGGTCGGGAACTCGATCTCTATACCATGAGTCCTCTCGTCGGCGCCGGTCTGCCGCTGTTTACTCCGCGCGGAACCGTTCTTCGCGACGTCATGGCACAGTACTCGAACCAGCTGCGTATGGCGCGCGGCTTCACCAAGGTATGGACACCACACATTACCAAGCAGGACCTATACGAGGCATCCGGGCACTGGGCGAAATTCGGTGACGAGCTGTTTTTGGTCACCAGCCAAGAGACTAGCGACAAGATGGCCTTAAAACCGATGAACTGCCCTCATCATACGCAGATCTTTGCCTCGCAGCCTCGTAGTTACCGCGATATGCCGGTCCGCTATCTTGAAACGACTACCGATTACCGCGACGAGAAGACAGGTGAGCTCGGTGGCCTTAACCGAGTGCGCTCACTGACGCAGGATGACAGTCATGTTTTCGCCAGGCCCGACCAGATCGAGGCCGAGATCGATGGCCTGTTGGCGAGCGCAAGAGAGTTGTACGACACGCTCGGTATGAAACTACGGGTACGTCTCAGTTACCGCGACGAGTCAGACGCGTATTTAGGTGACCCGGAATTGTGGCAATCGGCACAAGCGCAACTTAAAGCAGCCGTTGAGAAAAATAGCCTTGATTACTTTGAGCAGGACGGTGAAGCGGCATTTTACGGTCCAAAGATTGATTTCATGGCTACCGATGCGATCGGTCGCGAACATCAGGTGGCGACGGTCCAGCTAGACTTCGTTCAACCCGAGCGATTCAAGTTGGAATATGCCGGGCAGGGAGAAGTTTCACTCCGACCGGTTATGATTCACTGCGCGTTATTGGGGAGTATTGAACGGTTCCTTAGTGTCTTTATTGAGCATACCGGCGGTTGGTTCCCGCTCTGGGCGGCACCGGAGCAGATCCGTATTCTTACCATCAACGACACGGTGCTCGACTATGTCCAAGAGATCGAAGCGGTGCTTCGGGATACGGTGCTCATGGCGCCGGTCAAATACAACGAACTGCGCTTCACGCGTGACGACCGTAACGAAAGTCTGGGCAAGAAAATCCGTGAAGCAACATCCTATAAGATTCCGATCCAACTGATTGTCGGTCCGAAAGACAAAGACGCCCGCGAAGTCAGCGTGCGTACGCAAGCTGGCGAAGAAAAAGTCGCTCTTGAACGGTTGAAAGACTTTCTGATTAATCTGTAGCGTGATGAAAAAAGCAACGATCGCGATTGATATTGATGACGTGCTGGCCGATAACGCGGCCGGCTTCGTCGCGTTCAGTAACGCGCAGTGGGGCACGAATCTTCGGCCGGAGGATTACGACGAGCACTGGGCGAAGCTATGGCGGGTAGATCACGAAGAGGTAGAGCGCCGAGCGAACCAACTGCACGAGTCAGGTGTCTTGAATACGTACCGTCATAATGACGCGGCTTTGCCGGTTTTGAAGCGCCTTAGCGTCGACTACGATCTGATCATTGTTACGTCACGGCGTCTGCAGGTCCGCGCTGACACGACCGCCTGGATACACAAGCATTACCCGGGTATATTCACCGACGAAACGATTCACTTTGCCGGTATATGGGATACCATCGATGCTCAATCGATTCACCGTACGAAGGCCGATGTCATTGAAGCACTGGGTGCCGATTACCTGATTGATGATCAGCTGAAGCATTGCCAGGCGGTCGCAGCGGCGGGGAGGACTGCGATACTTTTTGGTGACTATACCTGGAATCAGGCGGATACACTGTCCAAGCGAATCGTTCGCTTGAATGATTGGGCTGCCGTTCAGGAGTTTTTTACAAATGAAGCCGGACGCTAATTTTCGTGAACGGGTAGAGACGCTTATGACCGAGGTGCCGTACGGTCGTGTTATCACCTACGGCGACTTAGCCGGGTTGGCTGGCCAGGCAAATGCCAGTCGGGTGGTGGGCGGTATCGCACATTTTGGGAATCCGGATTTGCCCTGGCATCGCCTGGTCAATCGGTTCGGTGGCCTCGCCGCCGGCTTTCATGGCGGCCGTGAAGCACAGGCTCAGCTGCTTGAGCAAGAGGGGATTACCTGTACGAATCACATCGTAGACAATTTTGAGGAGCGTCGATGGCGGCCAGGCCAGAACTGATCGCCATCGTCGGCCCGACAGCGAGCGGGAAGACAAGCCTGGCACTCGACATAGCTGAGCGCTGGAACGGCGAGATTATTTGTGCCGACTCTCGGACGGTCTATAAAGGCATGGACATCGGGACTGCCAAGCCGACAGCTGAGGAGCAGGCAAGAATACGGCATTGGGGACTCGATTTGGTCCAACCGGGTGAGCCGTTCAGTGCCGCCGATTTTAAACGACATGCGGACGCAGCGATCACTGACATACGCTCGCGAGGAAAGTTGCCGCTGCTGGTCGGGGGCACAGGGCTCTATGTCGATGCGGTACTATATGACTATAGCTTTGGTCCGCCCGCGGACGCGGCACAGCGAAAGCAACTTGAGCCTATGACGATTCAGGAGCTTACCGCCTATTGCGCTGAGCACAACGTTATTTTACCGGAAAACCGCAAGAACAAACGCCACCTTATTCGGGCAATCGAACGAAAAAGCATAAGTGCAATCAGTAAATCAAAACTTTCGCCTAATAATTACATTGTAGGAATAGCTACGAACATGGAGACACTCCGAACACGGATTGTAACGCGGACCGAACAACTGTTTGAGAACAATGTGGTAGCTGAAGCGACTTTATTGGGCAAAAAATATGGCTGGAATTCAGAGGCTATGACCGGGAATATCTATCCGCTGCTGAAATTACATCTGGAGGGCGAGCTAACGCTCGAAGAAGTTAAGGACCGATTTACAACACTAGATTACCAGTTGGCAAAGCGACAAATGACGTGGTTTCGCCGCAATCCGGACATCATGTGGGCCACTTTAACAGAGGCCAAAGGCTATATACATTCGTTACTCGCGGACGAATAACTTCTGTGCTACACTAACAACATAAAAGTTACTCAGGGTAGAAGACGATGATTGACGCACTGTTCGGATCGAAGACACGCATCAAACTCCTGCATTTGTTTCTGAACAATCCAGGTAAGTCTTTTTATGTGCGCGAAATTACGAGGTTGATCGACGAACAGATTAATTCGGTTCGGCGCGAACTTGCCAACATGTTGAAGGTCGGCATCATAAAAAGCGATACGGCCGATAACAAGCTGTACTATGAAGTTGATCAACGCTATGAACACTACGTGCCGCTACGGGCGATTTTCGGCGATGACAAAGAAGCCGGTTCCGCCGTTGACGCGCCGAAGCAATCGACGCTTGATTGGCAAGCGAGGCTTGACGAGCTTGGTGGCATTAAGCTTGCTGTCATGGCCGGTGTGTTCGTGGCAGGAAGCGCCAGTAGGGTGGATTTGCTTTTGGTCGGAAATCCGGCACCGGCTCGTACCAAGGCATTCATTAAGACGCTTGAGAAAAAAGAAGGTCGGGAATTGAACTACAGCGTGCTTAGTTACGACGAGTTCTACTACCGTCTCTCGATTCGTGATAAATTTATTACAGAGCTCATGAGCAGCAAGCATGTCGTGCTGCGTGACGTCGAGCAAATTCTAGACAAGCAAAAGTAGGAGACCTATGTTCGAAATTGAATACAAGGGTGGAAACACCGTTGTCATTGCAACCAAGAAATCAAAACTTATTACCGACCCAAAACAGTCGCTGATCGGCCTGAAGGATATCGAGCCAAAAGGTATGGTAAGCGTAGCGACGGAGCCTCGCTTTGAAGTACCGTCAAGTGAAGCTGTCCTTGCAATCGAAGGTCCGGGTGAATACGAAGTAGGGGACTTTTCAATTCGTGGCATAGGTGCCCAGCGTCACCTCGATTCTGACGGCAAGGGCTCGACGATGTATCGAATCGAGGTTGGCGATGTGCGTATCGCGCTACTAGGCAATATAGACTCTAAGTTGACCGATGAGCAACTGGAGTCTATCGGCGTTGTCGATATCGTTATTCTGCCGGTCGGTGGCGGTGGTTACACGCTTGATGCCACTGCTGCAGCGCAGCTTGTACGTAAGATTGACGCTAAGACGGTCATTCCAATTCACTATGCCGACAAAGCACTGAAGTACGAAGTGCCACAAGATGAGTTCGAAGTGTTTCATAAAGAACTTGGCGGTGAGGTTGAAACGGTCGATAAGCTTAAAGTTAAGGCCGCAAGCTCGTTGCCGCTGGTATCGACGATTTACAAATTGGCACGCAGCTAAACCGGCTGCCAATAAAAAATCCGCTCATATGAGCGGATTTTTTATGTGGTGCCGGGTTATTTCGCCTGGCTGACGACAGGTTGCAAGAGGCCCTTTTTCTTCAGGGTGCGGATTGCCTGTGTGCTTAAGGTCATAGTGACCTTTTGGCCGTCTACCATAAAGGTCTTCTTTTGCAGGTTAGGCTTGAAGACCCGCTTGGTGCGACGCAAAGAAAAGCTCACGTTGTGGCCGAATTGCTTACCTTTACCGGTCAGTTCGCATCGCGCTGCCATTTCTTTACTCCTTAAAGTTATTTAGCAAACTTGTATGATTGTAGCGGTTTTAACGCTTCTCGTCAAGGGGTAAAGGTACGCTATAATAGGTATCTATGGGAATCGATTTGGTTTATATCGTCATTGTAATCGTCGTCATTCTGCTTTCGATGACGCTGCATGAAGCTATGCACGGATTCGTGGCCTATTGGTTGGGTGACGATACGGCCGAACGAGAAGGGCGATTAACGCTTAATCCGATTAAACACATTGACCCTTTCCTGACGATCGGGCTTCCTGTCGTGCTGGCTCTTATCGGCGCGCCGATATTCGGTGGAGCTAAGCCGGTACCGTTCAACCCGGCGCGGCTGAAGTACGACGAATGGGGAGCGGCGCTCGTAGCATTTGCCGGTCCATTGACGAACCTTGTCATTGCGTTCCTGTTGTTTATCTGGGCGCGAATAATAGGGGTGGATGTCGCTGATTTTACCTATGAAGACTTTCAAGACGCCTTCTTTTCACTTGGAGTCATGGTTAATCTAGGTTTCTTCGCGTTCAACATGATACCGATTCCTCCACTCGATGGTTCGCGTGTGCTATATGCGCTAGCGCCAGACTTCGCCCGACGCGGCATGGAAGCGATTGAGCGCTACGGACTGTTCGTCATCTTCGCAATTGTATTAATCGCGAGTCCAGTAATAGGCCGGTTTATTCTTGCGGCCACAACTGGAATATTGAAACTCTTTACTACAATTTTTGGTGGTTAGCGGACTCAAGTAGCGCTTCTAGCTTTTTGACCGTACTCCAACTACGGATTGTCATGCTCTTGTAGGTCGGCAACTCCAAGATTTTACTTAGGCGGCTTTTTTGCCTTTCGGCGGACAGACGCGTAAAATATAGCGCCTTACTGCCAGCGGCCGCGGTATCGACTCCTTCTCGGAGCTTCAAAGCGACCAGATCTTTTAAGACCTGGTCGGGTTTTGCCGGCGACTTAAGGAAAATGACATCGGAATGAAATACGTCTGGTTTAGTCCCAAAACCATTCGGAGCTTCGTCTACGATCATCCGAAAATCAGCATCGGACAATACGACTGTCGGGCCTTTGTAGCCGAAAGTCTTTTCAAGGGTGCTGTCGACTACGTGTTCGACTTTGACTAAGTCCATATCAGTTTCAAACAATACGTTCCCGCTCGCGATGTACGTACTAACATTGGTAAAGCCTGCTGTCTGCAGACATTCACGAAGCTCGGCCATCTTGATGATATTATTACCACCGACATTGATACCTCGGAGCAGTGCTAAGAATCGGGTGTTTGCCATACCGAAAGTATATCAGGACGATGTGTGCCGGGTGTATAATAAAGATAGTCCTTCTGATGCCGGTCAGAGGACGTGGCGTATATGATTTCCTAACGTCATTTGATAGGGAAACCAACATTCTGTGCGGCTGCGGCTGCGCTGTGAGGTATCCCACCTTGCACTTACGCGGGGATATATCAAGCGCCACGTCCTCTGGGTGACCTCAGGGGACTTTCCATATCGGGGTTTGGCGCAGTTGGTAGTGAGAACTGCCTGTGGCAGTTAGCAAGGAAACCTTCCGATGAAAGCTATGCTTTCAATCGTGAAGTTTCGGGGCCGCGGGACGTGGCCGCCCGCTGGACCTGCGGTTGTCTGTCGACTAGAATATAGACCGTAAGAGAAGTATTTTATCGGGGTTTGGCGCAGTTGGTAGCGCGCACCGCTGGGGGTGGTGAGGTCGCTGGTTCGAGTCCAGTAACCCCGACCAGGTATACATTGACGGGGTGTGGCGCAGCCCGGTAGCGCGCGCCGTTCGGGACGGCGAGGTCGGAGGTTCAAGTCCTCTCACCCCGACCAAACAAAATAGCCAACCTTCTGGTCGGCTATTTTGTTCCGGCTGATGGTAAGCTTGGTTCTCCGACCGCGGACTGAAGGTCCGCATGGTCGGATGGTCGCGAAGTAAGTGAAACGAAAGAAAGTACTGCGAGTATTTTCTTTCGTGAACGCACGGAGGAGCGAAGCGATAGCTCCTCTCACGTTGCTCGTAAGGTATAATCAAATCAGTGAAGCAACTCATCTCAGTCCGCGCCATCATTCGGGAAGATCAAAAAACATTATTGCTTAGGCGCGCAAGCGGTCGCCAATCAATCCTAGGGAAATACGAGCTTCCCGGCGGTCGCCTGGATTATGGCGAGCAGCCCGAAGATGCCTTGGCGCGTTATTTAAAGGACGACGCCGGACTCGTCATACAATCAGCTCAGTTATATGACGTACTGACCTATATTGATCATGATGATCGTGATATCCAATACACATTCATACTTTATCTCGTCAGTCTGAGCGCTAATGGCAACAAGGTAAGGGTAAGTCAAAAATACGATCAATATGCCTGGAAAAAACTCGGAGACGTACGCCAGGAAGAACTGACAGAATCGGCAAAGCTGCTACTCGGAATTTCCCAACAAGAGGTTACGACGACAGAAAAAAACGTTTTGATTGAAAATCCCACCGGAACCGAGGATGGCAATTTTGACACCACTCATCTGATTCTCTATTCAGATGGCGGATCACGAGGCAACCCTGGTCCCAGTGCCAGTGGCTTCGTTGTGATGAATCAGAACCAAGATGTTTTACATCAGGGTGGCATGTACCTAGGTATCACTACAAACAACCAAGCCGAATACCATGGGGTGCGGCTGGGGCTGGAAAAGGCGCTTGAGATGGGTGCGAGAACGGTCGACTTTCGCATTGACAGCCTGTTGGTCGTCAATCAACTTAACGGTATTTATAAGATTAAGAATCGTGAACTGTGGCCGATCAACGAGCGTATTAAAGAGCTGACGACGCAGTTTGAAAAAGTGACGTTTACGCATGTCAGGCGCGAATTCAACCAACTCGCCGACGGGATGGTCAATAAGATCTTAAATGCACATGAAGCAAGCGAGCAGAAGGATACGGGATGACTGCTTCGTAACTCTCGTTTCGTTGGGGTATAATCAGTAGCGGCAGCTCGGTAGGTGGTCGCTGGTAGCTTAGGCTACGAGAGGAAAGTCCGGGCAGCGTAGGACAGGGCGGTCGCTAACCGCGACCGGGCGAGAGCCTAGGGAAAGTGCCACAGAAACAAAACCGCCAGCTTGCTGGTAAGGATGAAACGAGTGAGGTAAGAGCTCACAGTCCGGCATGGTGACATGTCGGGGAGGTAAACCCCGCCTGCTGCAAGGAGGGCCTCATACAAGGGTTGTCCGCCCGAGGTCCGCTAACCGCTTGATGTGTCCGGTAACGGGCGTACTAGATAGATGGCCATCCACGACAGAACCCGGCTTATCGCCAAGCTGCCAACTAAAAACTCCCCTGAACAGGGGAGTTTTTAGTTACATCAGTGTATTATTTAACGCTTTTGACAATAGCGGTGAATGCCGCCGGTTCGTTGACCGCCAACTCTGAAAGAACTTTGCGGTCGAGTTCGACATTAGCCTTCTTTAAGCCGCTAATCAGCTGGCCATAAGTAGTACCATTTTCGCGTGCGGCCGCATTTATACGGGTAATCCACAGGCTGCGTAGGTCGCGCTTGCGGTTGCGGCGGTCGCGGTAAGCGTATTGCAGGGCGCGGATAACACCTTGCTTGGCTAGCCGGAAGCTGCGCGTGCGCGAATGTTGCATGCCTTTGGCTTGCTTTAGAATCTTCTTGTGTTTGGCGCGTGCTGGGACGCCTCGTTTGACTCGCATGTATTAGACTCCTAATGATCGCTTAACGTTCTTGGCCATCTTACCGGTAACGGTACCGGTGGTATTAATGGCGCGTTTGCGGCTTTTACTTTTCTTGGCCAATAGGTGGCCGCCCGAAGCACGCAGTCGGGTAATTTTGCCGCTGGCGCTCAGCTTGACGCGCTTGGCAGTACCTTTGTGGGTCTTGAGTTTTGGCACTTACTTACTCCTTACTGTAATACTCAGGTTACGACCAGCCATGGTTGGCTGTTGTTCGACGATAGCGTCATCTTCCAGCAATCCGACAATCCGATCAATCATGACATATCCCAATTCTTTGTGGGCCATTTCACGGCCACGGTAGAAGATAGATATTCGGACCTTGTGACCTTCGGACAGGAAGCCGCGAATCTTGCGCAACTTGATGTCCAGGTCGCCCTGACCGATTTTCAGCCCGAACCGCATTTGCTTGAGCTCGACTTGTTTGCTCTTAGCGCGGCTCTTTTGCTGCTCCTTCATCTTTTGGTACTGGTACTTACCCCAGTCGATGATCTTGGCAACTGGTGGGTTGGCGTTCGGTGAGATCTCAACCAGGTCAACGCCTGCTTCTTCGGCGAGCTTCAGAGCTTCGTTTCGGGGGAGGATTCCAAGTTGTTCCCCGCTTGACCCGATGACGCGTAACTCAGTTGCCCGAATTGCATCGTTGATCCTAATTTGTTGGCTGGCTATGTTATTGATCTCCCTTGTTGGTCGCTTTTGCCTGAGCGTTTAACTCGTTTGCTATCGTACCATACTTGACCCCAAGAGTTCAAGAGGTGAGAGTGCTACGTTGGAACTAAACGGTATTGCAATGCTTCTGCGACGTGCGATGGTGTGATAGTATCAGCTCCCTCTAGGTCGGCAATCGTCTGAGCGACCTTCACGATTTTAAAATACCCACGTGCGGAAAGCCCCAGCCGGTCTGTCGCCTGTCCAAGTAATTCCCGTACCGGTGCGTCAAGCGTTATTTGCTTCGCAACCTCCTTGGACGACAGGTCGCTATTGTATATGTTGTTATTGACACTACTGTTATATCTGTTAAGCTGTGTGTTCAATGCCTGAACAATCGATTTCTGCGCTTTTTGGTGTTGTAAATAATCGTTCGCTTTATGGCTCGCAAGCGTATCGTTGTCGATGCGACCTACGCTAACGACTAAATCAATCCGGTCAAGTAAAGGACCGCTTAGGCGCTGCTGGTACTTTTGAATTTGGAGCGACGTGCAGGTGCACTCCCGCTTATCGTCACCATAAAACCCGCATGGGCAAGGGTTCATTGTCGCTACTAGCATGAAGTTGGCAGGGTAGACCGCATGACCGGCCGCCCTCGAAATCGACACTAGACGATCTTCAAGCGGCTGGCGCAGCGATTCAAGGGATGCCCGTGGGTATTCGGGAATCTCGTCAAGGAATAGTACCCCATGGTGGGCCAAGCTGATGTCACCCGGTTTCGGCGGGTTGCCGCCCCCGACTAGGGCGATTCGGCTTGAGGTATGATGGGGTGCCCGGAACGGCCGCGTATCGGCAGTGGCACTAATGGCATCACCACTTAAGCTATGTAATTTCGTGACGGCGATTCGCTCTCTGGCTGTCAGGGAGGGAAGTAAGTTCGGTAGTACGCGGGCAAGCATGGTCTTACCGGCTCCAGGTGAACCGGTCAGTAAGATATTATGGTGGCCTGCGGCCGCGATAATCAGGGCGCGCTTAGCCTGTTCCTGTCCTAGGACATCGTCGAGCAAAGGTCCACGGTCTGATGAATTGTCTTTGGTATGTTCCGGTTGAGCTGAAGTGACATATGGCGCGACTGATATTTCGTTCTTGAGGTGTAAAAAGAGTTCCTGAAGCGTACGAACCGGAATAATCGTAATGCCGTCTACCAACTCGGCCTGGTGTGCATTCTCGGCAGGTAGGATCAACGTTGTATATCCGGTATCACGGGCGACCTCCGCGATAGAAATCACGCCCCGTATGGGCCGTAAACGGCCATCCAAGCCCAGCTCACCGGCAAAGACCGTATCTTTTACTTCATAAGGTTTTAGCTGCCCGCTTGCGGTCAGAATCGCGATAGCGATGGCCAGATCGTAGTGGCTGCCATCCTTGGGTAGTTCCGCCGGTGCTAAATTGATGACGAACTTCTTTGCGGGAAAATCCAGCCGGGAGTTGGCAATGGCACTTCGGACACGTTCTTTGGCTTCGTCGATGGCTTTTGACCCCAGGCCGACGATTTGCAGGGAAGGCAGGCCGGCTTTCATGTCACATTCCACCTCGACCAGTTGGCCGTCGTATCCCACCGGTGCCGCCGTCATCACCTTGGCGACCTTGCCCACATTACTCATGACGTTTACGGTAACATACCTGGCCTACCACTGTAAATAATGGTATAATTCAGGGGTTGGGGCTGACATAGCTTTCGACAGATGGACATTAACAGACTATCTTGCAAGCCGACCACAGACGATATCTGTATTTTAACTGCAACTAAATTGCAAAGCGTTGTAGCTGCTGCGAAGAGCCTTTTCGCTCCTCGCCAGCTCGCGCTACAAGTAGCCTAATTTAGGTTACCGTGCTCGCCCTGACGCCTGCTAGGGAAGGGCGCGTCATAGTAGCAGGCTAGACGAGGCGTGGCGTTTCAGCGCGTCTTGTCGAAATCACTCTGAAACACGTAATCGATCGGATTCTTTGTCCGATTCCTCGTTCGGTCGTTACGTTAAACCTTGAAACGGACTAAGCTTGTAGACGGATAGTAGGTTACCATTTGGACGCGGGTGCGATACCCGCCAGCTCCACCAATAAAAGTTCCCGATTGAATGCAATCGGGATTTTTTATTGGCCGTGAAGTCATATAAAAACGACCGCCTGCGAGGAACGGTCGTTTTTTGTGGAGTGTTTTTGTTCGAATTTTTGTTTTTGTTCGTTTTTTGCTTCTGTACACTTTTTTTGCTCAGAAGCTACCCCTATAATATGACGTGAAAATGCTTGTGTCAATAACTTTCTTTGAGATTTTTTAAGTGGTTTTTCCACTGATTTTTTGAACACTATATGTAGCGTCATGCTACACCCGGCTTCCATAGGCTCGTTGCTAAAGCCGTGCGAACAATTCCGCGCTCAATTTTTCGACTACACGATCGGCCTGGCCAAGTCGGTCAGCGGAATGGGTGGTCGTGAGAGCCACACAGTACATACCGGCACGTTTGGCGGCCGAAATTCCGCTCGGCGCGTCTTCAACTGCAATGCAATCTGCAGCTGGTCGACCAAGCATTTCTGCTGCCAGTAAATATGACTCTGGGTCCGGTTTACCATTGATTACGCTTTCAGCCGTTACCAAGACGGAAAAGTGCTCCTGAAGTCCAAAACGGTCAAGAATCGCGCTTACTTGGGATTCAGGCGAGCTTGTAACCAGGGCAAGTGGGTGTTTTATGGCTAGCTGACTGATTGTCATCACGGTAGTAGGGTATGGTTCGACTGTTGTTTCAACGAGTTTCTGGTAATTATGTCGCTTGATTGCTTGCAGGGTTTTTATGCCTAGCGGTCGTTCAATATGCGCCAAAAAATCAACGAAACCTTGCTCATCAGTTTTTCCAGCAAAGAACAGTTGGTATTGCTCGTCTGTCAGACGAATACCAAGCGGCTGGAATGTCTGACGGAAGGCTTCAAAGTGACTGGGCTCGCTATCAACGATAACGCCGTCCATGTCGAAGCAAATCGGTCGATGATTCATATATAAAGTATATCAAAATTGCCGTTGTAAAACGGCCAAAGAACCGTTTAGTATAAATGATAATAATTTTTAACAACGTTGTTCTTAATCTTCTTACAGATACAACATGCTTTATATTGTAAATAATACGTAAAATATCATCACAAGGGGTATTGACCGGTTATGCTTTTCGTGCTAAGGTACAGATAAGCTTTTACAAAAACAAAAAAGCCACCGCAACACCACCTTAACAATCAAACATCCGACACTGACCGCGGCCTCCATGCGGACATTCGTTCAACTCGAACGGACAGTCGATAGCGCCAGTCGGCATTAAAAGAACAATGGGTCACTCTGTGATCCACGCACCTTCTTTCTTTTATTGCGCAGGATTGATGCTATCGATGCTCCGGATACTTCGGTATCTCGTTGAGCGATTCGTAGAACCAGTACCTATGCGCTGAGTAAATCCCTGTTATCACGGGTCCAAACCGATAGCAGCGACGCCACTCAGCGTATACGCGGAACCTTCTACATACGAATGCTCTAGCTTTTGCTGGAGCGGTCAGTTGCCTCGAGCGAGAGGCTGTCCATGGCACACGCGCTTACTATTTACTTTTTAGAGCGGACTGTGACTGCCTGGACATACGGTCTTTCGCTCAGGCTCTCTTGAATTTTGACCTTATCCATAAGCGGGTAATTTACGGTATAGTGAGGGGTATGTTAGGGAAAGTCATCGCCATCAGCACAGTAATCGCCGCGATACTGCTTATCGTACTGCTTCAGACGACGAACCCATCGACGGCCGGTCCATTAGGACTTCTGGCCGTATTTTTTTTGCTGTATGTCATTTTGCTCGGAGCCGTTACCGAAGTACTTTGGGTCGGGTCGGGTGTTTTGCAGGCGATTGGAAAGCGGTTTACATCGAAACGTCCACCGGGCAGGTTAAGTTTGCAGCGGTCGTATTATTTTTCAACCGTGCTCGCCCTTGGGCCGGTCATGGCGCTTGCTATGGCGTCGATCGGTTCGTTCGGTGTGTACGAAGCCGTGCTGATCACTGTGTTCTTGGCGGTCGGTACGCTCTATGTATCACGCCGTTCGAACGGTTAGCACAGCGGTTGTTGGTGCTACCTGGACTCACATAGCATTCCATCTGTCCATATAAAGAGACATGTATCCATATTGCTCACGCTCCACATACTATATAAATATATAGCCCATCGTCGGTTCGAAAATGGGTGCGAGCACCCATTTCGCTCACGCTCCTCGTGCTATACTTCTAGGTATGGAACCCAAGTTTTCTTCGCCGGAAATGAACCAGCCGATTCCCGAACGGTCACCAGACTCACTGCCGAATCTGCCGAACCCCGAAGTCACCCCTGAAGCGCCGCTCCAAAATCCTGAGCATGGCCATCAGAATGCTCCGGAACGCGCGTCAGAACATTCTGCCCAAGCACAAGCGGCAGCCGCGGCCCAACCGGTGCCTATCAGCCTGCCGACGCCAGTGCCGGTGGCAGCCGACGACGCTGCAACAGTCGCGAACGACGACATGCCGGCGGTAGCGGCCGACGACGATCTGATAGAAAAGGAATGGGTCGATAAAGCGAAGCAGATCATCAGCGAAACCCGCGATGACCCGGCTCGCCGCGAAAAAGAAGTCGGTCGTTTGCAGGCAGATTATTTGAAAAAACGCTACGGTAAGCAGCTCGGCGAGTCGCCGGAGTAAGGTCAGTAGGGGGCATATAAGGTGTTGGGAGCGTTCATCGGTATCTTCGCTATAGCGCTAATAGCGCTGTTTGCGGGTGCCGTCGTGTTCATACAGTACCAAAAGACGCTCCGTGAGGCCAAGAATTATGAGCGTGGGCTCAAAATGGTTCCGATGGTTATTCATTTGCCTCCATCGAGCGATGACATTGAATCGGGTAGCCGAGACGAACGTGATGTGACAGAAGAAATTCTCAGCCAGGCGCAGGTAATGTATAACATTATCGCGTCGACAGCAGTAAAAGGCTTTAAAAGTAAAGTATATGGTCAGCGCCACCTATCATTTGAAATCGTCGCCCGTGAAGGGTTGGTTCATTATTACACCGTCGTACCGGTAGTGTTGGTTGAAGTCGTGCGTCAGGCTATAGCCGCCGCGTACCCATCTGCCCGTCTTGAGGAAGTTGAAGAGCACGTCGTGTTCTCGGAGGTTGGAAAGATGAGCGGCACGATTGGCGGGGAGTTTACGCTTAAAAAGCCGTTCATGTATCCGATTGCGACCTATGAAGAAGCCAAGCGAGACGCGTCGCGTGCGCTGTTGAACGCACTGTCTTCGGCCGGTCGTGAAGACGGCATTGGCATACAAATGCTCATACGTCCGGCAAATGAAGGCTGGACCAAACGGTCGCACAGTAAAGTCGAGCATATTAAAAAAGATAGGGCGAGCGGGCGAAAATCGGGATTCGGTACTCGCGCCGGGGATTTGGCTGGAGCGTTGTGGAAACCACCGAACCCTGAAAATCACAAAGAAGAGCATAACGTCGATGTTCAACTTACATCAGTTGAGCAAAAAGAAATAGACGTTATTGAAGAAAAAACCCGCTATCCCGGCTACGAGACCCTTATTAGGGTCGTTGTGAGTTCTAACACGGCAGCACGTTCGCAGAGCTTATTGAAGAACGTCATTTCGGCATTTGCCTTATTTGACTCGGCCAGCTATAACGGCTTCAAATTCGCCGTGACCCGTAATATCGAAGAGCTCGTAACGGCCTATATATTCCGCTTCTTCCCGCAAGATGTCAGTGGCAATATATTAAATACTGTCGAACTCGCGACGATATTCCACCTTCCGGACCAGAAGAATATTCCGACAAGCCAAGTCGAGCGGCAAATGAGCAAACAGGTCGACGGCCCGACCCAAGTAATGGACGAAGGCTTCTTGCTTGGCTACAACGAGTTCCGCGGCACAAAAAAGCCGATCCGACTCTCTACGAACGATCGTCGCCGGCACACCTATATAATCGGGCAGACTGGTACCGGTAAGTCGGTGTTGCTTGAGAATCTGGCTTTTCAGGACATGATGGACGGAAAAGGTTTTGCCTTTGTCGACCCGCACGGCGATTCGGTCGAAGCACTCCTTGGTAAGGTGCCGAAAGAACGCGTCGAAGACGTGATTTACTTCAACCCGGGCGATATGACTAACCCGATCGGTCTTAATATGTTCGAATTCGATCATGAGGACCAGAAGGACTTCTTGGTGCAAGAAGCTATCAACATGCTATATGGCTTATACGACCCAGGCCACACCGGAATCGTCGGTCCGCGGCTGGAACACATCTTTAGAAACGCGGCGCTACTACTTATGGCAGACCCGGCTGGCGGCACATTCATCGATATACCGAAAGTGCTGATCGACCCTGACTATATGAAATCGAAGCTCAAGTATGTCAAAGACCAAAGCGTGCTCGATTTTTGGACCAAGGAATTTCCGGCGTCGCAGCGTTCGAACGAGGCCGGCGAAGTCATCAGTTGGGTCGTATCAAAATTCGGTCCGTTCATCAGTAACGACAGTATGCGTAATATCATCGGTCAGACCAAGTCGGGCTTTAACCTGCGCGACATCATGGACAATAAGAAGATTCTGCTAGTCAACCTAAGCAAGGGCCGCATGGGTGAGTTGAACAGCAAGCTGCTTGGTATTATCTTCGTCATGAAGTTCCAGGCCGCTGCTATGAGCAGAGCGAATGTTCCTGAAGACGAGCGCGTCGACTTTTCGCTCTATGTCGACGAGTTTCAGAACTTCGCCACCGAAAGCTTTGAGTCGATTTTATCTGAAGCTCGTAAGTATCGCCTGAACCTGATACTCGGTAATCAGTTCATGACGCAGCTGACTGACAAGATTCGTGAAGCCATCATAGGTAACGTCGGAACGGTCATTTCAGGGCGTATCGGTGTGACCGACGCCGAACTGATGGTCAAGCGCTTCCAGCCGACATTTGAGGCGGAAGACCTGATTAAGATGCCAAACTACCAAAGTGTCACCAGCGTGATGATCAATAACGTACCGTCAGCTCCTTTCTCGATGTCATTCGTACCGCCGATGGGGCAGAGCAATCCGCAACTTGCGGACGCACTGAAACGCCTATCCGCCGCGAAATACGGCAAACCTAGGGCGGTGGTCGAAAAAGAGATATTCGACCGCCTAGGCGCCGCAGACAAGGCCAAGAAAGATCGTTTGGAGCAGATGAAGGGCATTCAGCAGGGCAGGCCGGGTGCTGCCGGGCCAACAAAGTCGGGCTCATCGTTTTTAGACGAATGGCTGGCGAAACGCCAGCAACTAGGTGGAACGCCGAAACCGGTAAGTTCTTCCGCGCCTCCTTCCGCCCCTAGTGGGCCACTGGCAGGCGCCGCTCCATTCGGCTCAATGGGCGCGAGTTCTCCGTTAACACAACCACAGCCGTTGAACGATAAAGCGGCCGCTAGGATGCAGCAGAAAATTGAAGACGTACCGGTATCTGAACCAGTCGCCAAAGCAGTTGAGCAGAATAAACTACACCTTCGCGGCGACAATAAGAACGACGATGGTGAAATCGCCATCAAGCTTCGCGACGAGTAAGCGCTAAACTCTTTTTCCGGTAATCATTACCCGAAGGTAATCGATTAACAGGCCAATGGCCCAGCCTAAAACAAAGGCGGCGATAGTCTCGAAACCAGACAGAGGGTAGCCGTAGTACTTTGCGACAAGGTAAATGACAAGTGTCAGAATGAAAGCCGACAATGACCCGGCTAAGATAGCGTTAGGGCGGGCAACGGTACTGCCCACCACTTCGGACGTGCGCTCAACCACTGGATTATGGATGGTCTTGGAGAATGCGCGTGCAGGCGCTGACATCTGGGCCTGCGTTTCTTTCATGGTCTTTTTGTAGCTGGCCTTGGCTTTTGCTCGGCGCTGGGCAGGGGTGTCGCGACGTCGTTCGACAGGGGCGACCTCTTTTTCGGGTGCTTTCTTCTCGCGCTCGGCGGCTTTTTCGGCTGCCTCCTTGAGCTTTTCAACGTTCTGTTCCGGGCCACGCTCGGCTACGGCTCGTTCACGTTCCGCCTTAAGCTCGGCGTCGCGTTCGCTCCGAGCTTGTTCCAAGACTTCAGGATTCTGATTGCCGTGTTCCGGTATGTTTAATCGTTCTGCCATTTTCCCACCCGTTCCTTAGTTTATATTGTACCAGTGTTCAAGTTGCGGCGGATAAGCCTGACTTCGGTTCCCAGTTGGCGCGAACGGGCGTAGAAGTATACGACGACAGCTAGTAGTGCACCGGCGAAGATCATGTTTTCGGTCGGTCCGGTCTTTGGAAGTTCGCTCGTGACCTGTTCGACGACGACCTTGGTCGTATCACAGTCGACCTTAACGTTCACCGAATTACCGAACGTATTGATCATCTTACAGTCGTAACTTTCAGGGTTGCTGACGCCGGTGTTGGTGGCCGGAATCTTATCGAGCAACTGGATAGCGATAGTACGGGACTGTTTTTGACCAGGGCCGAGCAGTATGGCGGGCCACGCTATGGTCTTGGTGGCCTCGTCGAAGCTACCGCCAGCCTGGTCGATAAGCGTCGCGTATTCCAATACGTCGGCCAGATTTTCGGTCATAGTGACTGATTTAGGCGCGAGACCTTTGTTCTGTACGGTCAATGTGTAGCTTAACTTGTCGTTGGCGCGGGCCAGTACGGTCGAAGCGTCGACGTTTCCATTGGTCATATTGACGCCGGATTTTGTGCTGAAGATAGCAGCTTCGCAATCTTCATCCTTAATCCAGATGTTTGGATTGCCCGGGCAAGGTTGGCAGTCAGGGCTGTTCGGAGGCAATGTAGGGTTATAGGCACAGACTTCGGGCGGGGTAATAGTGAATGGTTTTGCGCAAGCAGCATCCGTCACATCCCCGACGGAGGTCTTAACGGTAAGCGTGACGACGTATTGACCCGGGTTAAGCGTAAAGTTATCGGCGGTAACATGGTTGCTGCCGGACGCGACCGTAATCCGTTTGACTTCGCTGCCGGAAGCGTTTTTGACGACGAAGACATACTTATTGATCGTTGCCCCGTTCGCAGCACGGGCTTTTCCGCTAAGTGACACGGTGTTGCGGTTGATAAGAGATGCCGTTACTTCGACGCAGGCTGCGACCGGCTTGCTATCAACGATGAAAGAGTCGTAACATTCGCCCGATGTCTTTTGGCCTTCGCTGGTCCGCACATACAGTCTGGCATTATATTTACCTGCTTGCTGTTTGTCGTACACGAAGCTATGAGTCAGGTTGTTCGAGTCAAAGTTCTTGGTATCAAGCACCTGACCCTGTTTTTGAATATCATATTTATAACCCTTTATCGTAGCGCCGTCTTTGACGCTCGCTTTGGCGGTGAAGCGGAAGCGAGTCGGAGCGATTTGCTCGATCGTCAAACGTTGGCAGGCTGCCTCTGGGTTAACTTGCTGAGGTGGTTTCGACGTGACAAGGTTGCCGCAATCCATCATGACTGCGAACCAGCCGAATTGGGCCGAATGTCCGGTCAATACCTTATACGGAGGGTTGGCAGCTGTCAGTTGGAGCGGGCGATAGTAGAAAGTTACATCACCTGCGCCGTTGTTGAACGTATAGGAGCGTTGGCCTTGGGCTGCACTATATAAGCTTGTACGTGACCAGTTGTACTTTCCGGGTACGCCGGCAGCCTTAATGGTTCCAGCCTGCATGTTCGCCACCTCGCCACGGGTTATCCCGAGACTGGTGAACAAGCCTTTGATACGGTTCGTGTTGTTGTCGTAGTGGGTAAGCAGCTGCTGTTTGCTATCGATACCTCCTGGGATGAAATCTGCAGGACTAGCGGCATTGGCGGCTTCAGGCGGGCTAAAGACGGCCAGGCTCTGCACGACAAGGGCGAGCGCCGTAAAAACAAGTCCGAGCCGTCGGGTGGCTTCTTCTTTACGTAGACGCCGGGCATAAAAACCTAATTGCCCCACGAGCGCGGGGCTGAAGGCTAAGTTTGAAACAATGCGCCGGAACATGCTGTTTTTCTGCTTTTTTGTGTTAGGTTTTACTACTGTTATTTATACTATTGTACGTAGATTAGCATAAACATTGTGTTCAGCGCAAGCAAAATCAATCAGAAGTTTCAGAAGGGTTGAGTGAACACACATAATTCGATATAATACGGGCAGTGTAAATGGCTGATACAGTTTTATTGATGCCGAACAGTAGCAAAGTGAGGGGAATAGTCCGTGGCTAAACAAACAGGCGACTCGTATGACGGGTCACAGATCCAGGTTCTTGAGGGTCTAGAGCCGGTCCGTAAGCGACCAGGTATGTACATCGGTAGCACCGGCTACGACGGTGTACACCATCTTATTAAAGAAATTGCTGACAACTCGATCGACGAAGCGATTGCCGGGTTCGCGACCCGGGTCGATGTTGAGATCTTGGAAGATGGCGGGATTACCATTACCGACGATGGACGCGGTATTCCAGTCGATAAGCACCCAAAGACCGGTCTTTCGACGCTTGAAACCGTGTTAACGGTGCTGCATGCCGGTGGTAAGTTCGGCGGCGGCGGATATAAGGTATCGAGTGGTCTGCACGGTGTGGGATCCAGCGTAGTGAACGCACTTTCAACTAAGCTTATTGCCGAGGTCGTACAAAAAGGCCAGCTGTATCGCATTGAGTTTGAGCGGGGTGCGTCGAAGGCGCCACTAAAGAAGATCGGTGCCACCGATCGCCCGACCGGAACGACGATCACGTTCTACCCGGATGACACGATTTTCAAGGAAACGGTCGAGTTCGACTATAAATGGGTCGTCAACTATCTGCGACACCAGGCATACCTGACAAAAGGCGTCTTTACGAACGTCATTGACCGCCGAACGAACGAGCGCCAGTCGTTCTACTTCGAGGGCGGTATTCAAAGCTACGTTAAACACCTTAATATAGGGAAAGAAATCCTAAGCGATGCGCCATTCTACGTCGAGCGGCAAGTCGAAGAGTCGATGATTGAAGTCGCCGTGCAATATAACGACAGCTATGTCGAAACCGTACGGCCATTCGCGAACAACGTACTGACCCCCGATGGCGGGACTCATTTGGTCGGATTCCGCTCGGGACTAACACGCGTTATTAACGAGTATGCCCGTAAAAGCGGTCTGCTGAAGGAAAAAGAAGAAAACCTTTCGGGTGATGATATCCGTGAAGGGTTGACGGCTATTATTCTCGTCAAACTGCCTGATCCGCAGTTCGAAGGACAGACCAAGAACAAACTTGGTAATCCGGAAGTTCGGCGCTACGTCGAACAGGTCATGAACGAATACTTCGCGTACTATCTGGACGAGAACCCGAACGTTGCCAAAAAGATCGTGGGTAAAGCATTACTGGCAGCCCGTGCACGTAAAGCTGCCCGTGCTGCTCGCGACAACATCTTGCGAAAAGGTGCTTTGGACGGGCTCAGTCTGCCTGGTAAGTTATCAGACTGTTCAAGCCGTAACCCGGCTGAATCTGAAATCTACATCGTCGAGGGTGACTCGGCAGGTGGCTCGGCCAAATCCGGTCGTGACAGCCGTACTCAGGCTATTCTGCCGCTGCGCGGTAAGGTACTGAACGTCGAACGTGCCCGATTAGACCGCATGCTCGCCAATAACGAAATCGTGGCGCTCATTAAAGCGCTCGGAGTTGGAATCGGTGAGCAATTCGATATTAGCGGATTGCGCTATCACCGTATTATCATCATGACCGACGCCGATGTCGACGGTAGCCATATCTCGACACTACTGCTGACGTTCCTGTTCCGCTACATGAAAGAAGTCGTCGATGGTGGTCACGTCTACCTCGCTAAACCGCCGCTTTACAGCATTAACCGCGGCCAAAAGAAAACCTACGCTTACGACGAAGAAGAACGCGACAAAATTCTTCAAGAAATCATCGCCGCTAAGACGGAAAAGGGTACCGAGATTGACGAAGCCGCCGACGTGACGAAGCAAGCTGGCGTTACCATCAGCCGCTTCAAGGGACTTGGCGAAATGGACGCCGACCAACTATGGGAGACGACCATGAATCCGGAAAACCGTGTGTTAGTGCAGGTCAAGGTCGAGGACGCAGAAGAAGCCGACGCGATATTTACCAAGCTAATGGGCGACGACGTAAGCCTTCGTAAAAACTTCATTCAGACGCGTGCCCGAGAGGTCAGTCTTGAGGAATTGGATGTTTAGTTATGGACAACGATGAAAAAATTACACCAGATATGAATGAAGAAACACCAGTTGTGATTGATACATCACACTCACGCACGGTCGAAAACCGCACGGTTGAAAACGTTATGGAAGACAGCTTCCTGCGTTATTCGATGAGCGTTATTATCGATCGTGCTCTTCCGGATGTTCGTGACGGACTGAAGCCGGTTCACCGCCGTATCCTTTATTCAATGAACCAGAACGGCAACCGTTCCAACAGCCGCTTCGTAAAAAGCGCGCGTATCGTCGGTGACGTCATGGGTAAGTACCACCCACATGGTGACAGCGCAATTTATGACTCGATGGTCCGACTGGCTCAGGATTGGAGCCTGCGTTACATGCTGGTGCAAGGCCAGGGTAACTTCGGTTCGATGGACGGCGACCCGGCTGCAGCTATGCGTTACACCGAAGCCCGTATGGCAAAGATTGCCGACGAGTTGCTGCTCGATATCGATAAGGAAACGATTGATTTTCGCGATAACTTTGACGGCTCTGAAAAAGAACCGGTCGTTCTGCCGGCAAAACTACCGAACTTGTTGCTAAATGGTCAGATTGGTATTGCCGTCGGTATGGCAACCAACATTCCGCCGCACAACCTGGGGGAACTCGTCGATGCGACGGTTGAACTGATCGATAACCCCGACGCGACCGTTGACGACCTATTGAAACACGTCAAAGGTCCGGACTTCCCGACGGGCGCCGTCGTTTACGGTGGTGCACCGATGAAGCAGGCGTACGCTACCGGCCGTGGCAGTGTCACGATCCGTGCCGTCGCCGACATCGAAGAGACCAAAAAGGGCCGACACCAGATAGTCGTGACCGAAATGCCGTACGCCGTAAACAAGGCGACATTGATTGAGCGTATTGCCGAGCTGGTAAAAGACAAGAAGCTGACGACCATCAGTGACATCCGGGATGAATCCGCCCGCGGCAACGTCCGCATGGTCATCGAACTGAAAAAGGATGCATACCCTAAGAAAGTACTGAACCAGCTGTACAAGATGACGGCGCTGCAGACCAGCTACCACTTTAATATGTTGGCGCTGATCGATGGTATCCAGCCGCGCGTGCTTGGTCTTCAGGAAATCCTGGCCGAGTATATTAAGCACCGTCAGACGGTAATCCGCCGCCGAACCGAGTTCGAGCTACGAAAAGCCCGTGAACGCGCTCACATTTTGGAAGGTTACAAGATTGCCCTTGATAACATCGACGAAGTCATTAAGACCATTCGTGCGTCTAAGACCACCGAAATCGCCGAAGCAGCTTTGATGAAGCAGTTCAAACTGTCGGAAATCCAGGCTAAGGCTATCTTAGCTATGCAGCTGCGCCGCCTGACTGGTCTTGAACGCCAAGCGATCGAGGACGAGCTGGCCGAGCTGATGAAGATGATTGCTCGGTTCGAAGAAATCCTGGCGTCAGAAGTCGAAATCTTGAAGATCATCAAAGCCGAGCTGCTTGAAATGAAAGAAAAGCACGGCGATGAACGACGCTCCAAGATTATCAACCACGAACTCGGTAAGTTTAGCGACGAAGAGCTGATTCCGGAAGAAGACAGCGTAATACTGCTGACTGCCGAAAACTATGTAAAGCGAACGCTCCTGAGCGAATACCGTCGCCAGAACCGTGGTGGTAAGGGAAAGCGGGGCATGACCGTCAAGGAAGAAGATGTGATTGATTCGCTGGTACCGGCGAGCACGCACGACTGGTTATTCTTCTTTACGAACCGTGGACGCGTCTTCCGCTTGAAGGCGTATGAAGTGCCGGCGGCTAGCCTGGCTGCCAAGGGTGTCGCCGCGGTCAACCTATTGCAGCTGCAACCGGAAGAGAAGATCACTAGCATTATCAAGCATGCCAAGGACGCCAACGATGACGGCTTCCTGTTCATGGCGACCACCAAGGGAACGGTCAAGAAGACACCTCTGAAGGACTACGCGAACATCCGCACCAACGGACTGATCGCTATCAAGCTCGACGAAGGCGATGAACTGCGCTGGATTAAGCGGACTGACGGCAACAGTGATGTCATAATCAGTACTAGCGCCGGTCAGGCGGTTCGATTCAACGAAAAAGATGCCCGCCCGATGGGTCGTGCCGCTCGAGGAGTGCGTGGTGCCCGACTAAGGCCGAACGACCGCGTCGTCGGTATGGATATCGTTACAAGTGAAGAGCAGGAGCTCTTGGTCATTAGCGAAAAGGGCTTCGGCAAGCGCACGACCGCCGGTAATTTCCCAAGTCACAAGCGTGGCGGCGTGGGAATCAAGGCCGCGGTGGTGACTGCCAAGACCGGCCCGATCATCAGCGTCCAGACGTTAGACCCTGACATGGTCGACGCCATCATGATTTCGAAGAACGGCCAGACTATCCGAACGGCGTTAAAGGGAATCAAGCTACTTGGCCGCACCACCCAGGGTGTAACCATCATGCGGCTAGGGGAAGGTGACAAAATCGTGTCAATCGGCCTCATGCCCGAGCAAACGACAGAAGGCGCCGAGGACTAGTTTATGGATGCGATCACGTCGCCGTATCTGATCGCAATCGTACTGGCATGGGTCGTCGCCCAAGGGCTAAAATACCTCTTCGCGGTAGTAAGAACCCGAAACGTCGCAAGCTTCCGCCAGCTGTATCTTTCGGGTAACATGCCAAGCGCCCATAGCGCCGGCGTCGTCGCCCTGGCGACAGTCGTTGGCCTACGTGACGGCTTCGGATCGGCGCTTTTCGGCATCGTCTTCCTGTTCGCGGCAGTGGTCATGTACGACGCCGTGATGGTCCGACGCTCGTCAGGTGAACAGGGGATTGCGATTCAGGAGCTGATTAAAATCAGTAAAGTGAAGGTGGTCCTACCTCGTGCGGCCAAGGGTCACACACCGGCGGAAGTATTGGTCGGCATCGTACTGGGCATAATCATCGGATCAGTTGTATTCTTCGCTACAAAATAACAGAGAGAAAGTATTGACGCAGGCCCTTTGAACGGGTATGATTAGAAAAGTCTGTTCACGGATAGTCACAACTACTTACCCGTGAATCAACCTGCGAGGATAGAAATCATGCAAGCGTTGGCAGACTTTAAATTGTCCTTTAACAATTGAGTTGTGCAATACATCGTCAGTCTATTTATGTTTTGTAACTACCGGTAACGA